>Ga0208754_100003_pt1 | contig 907460 bp, 826 predicted proteins | sample LakWasMet55_HOW8_2_FD_183889 | JGI IMG/M metagenome (GOLD analysis project Ga0208754, IMG submission 183889) | Freshwater sediment methanotrophic microbial communities from Lake Washington under simulated oxygen tension - Sediment Metagenome... | ecosystem: Environmental > Aquatic > Freshwater... | reverse complement strand
GTTGCACAAGGCGCGGCCGCCGGCATCCACGGCGTGAACCTGGATGACGCGCTTAGATAGATCCACGCCTACGCGCACCGCTGGAACTTGGGTATTCTTGTCCATGGGCTTCCCCTTTCAACATGGCATTGATGACTCAGACCACCAATCTTGGCGCTTTGACGCCGTTGCCTGAAGGTGGGAAGTCCCTTCGTATTCCGCTCAAGCCGACTCGCGTCGGCAGGCCGCCGCTCGCGGCTCAGCTTCAACGTTAGGGCTCATTGAAATGTTGAGCTTGCAATCGACATTGGTGAAAGCTGGCGCAGCGCTCTTGTTGGGCCTTGGCGCGTTCCTTTTCTCGGCATTCGCGTTGCGTCCCTACGCTCCGTTCCTAATGCCGCTTGGGCTGACGTCGGCAGAATGGGTTCTTGCCGCTGGAGTTGGCGTCTTGGTCTGTGCTGTTGCCGTATGGCGCCTTGCGCGCGGGGCTAGCGCGAAGTCTGAGGTGTCGGCATTTCTGGACGCGGCCGATGGAGATCACCTTGGCTGAACTAGGTGCGACTGTGAGCCCTAACCTGTCACTCGAGCCGACTCGCGTCGGCAAGCCGCCGCTCGCGGCTCAGCTTCAACGTTGTGCGTCTTAAAACTCTCCCATTCGGTGAGCCCGCGGAAGTTCATTGGGGCTCGGATATCGAGTGCCTGGACTTCTCGTCGCAGGGGCTAAGCGTGAGAATTGCACGCGAGGTCTCCAGCGATCGGAACGTCAAAGGAGTTGACGTTTGCTTTGTCGAGGCCTCTGCGTTCCGCTATCTCGATGAACTCGACCTTGCGAGGTATTGGACTTCAGAAGGCTTCGTGCGCGGCTATCCGGTCCTGGAGGTCTTAGCAGGCGGGTGGTGTGATGAAGAAGCTACGCTTCAGGGATACCAAAATTCTCGTCGCGAGTGGCTCGTCGTTACTGGCAACGGTTGCGTCAGCGTTTTTGCCTCCACCAATCCAACGGTACGGGCGGTTGAGTGGCAACGTGACGCATAACCTGTCGCTCAACCGGACCTGCAACGGCATGCCGCCTGCGGGCCTCATTTCATTCTGGCCCTGCGGCGTCCTGCCGTCGCGGGCCGGTTAGCTTCAACGTTAGAGCGCATGACACAGTGGCTCACGATCATCCTATGCGCGTTGCTTCTTGGCGCAGCGTGTGCATGGATGACGTCCGGGCGGCGAGGCCTGATAGTTTCTGGTGGCTTGTCCTATTCCGCGGTACTTGTGTGGTTGCTGCTGTCCCCACGCGGGGACCTAGCTTGGCCCATACCGCTGTTCTGGGTAGGCAGCGTTGCTGCGGCTGTGGCATGCGGTACGTATGTCGCATGTCAGCGAGCATTTCGTTCGAAGCCATGAGATCGCCCAAAATGCGCTCTAACAAATCATTCGAGCCGACGCCCTTCTGCGCGGCTCAACTCAAACGTTGAACAGCTGAATGCTCCACCGCGTTTTCTTCCTGCTGGGCTTCCTGCCGACCGTGGTCATTGCAGCGCCTTCGAATGAGCTCGACCCTGTGGTGCGCCTCTATCGCGACTTCGCGTGGGAAGCTGTAATCGGCACGCCCACCGCTGGTCCAGGGCTTCTCTTCCAGTCTGACGCTGTCTGGTCGCGCTATTTCTCCCTTCGGCTAATCAAGCTACTTCGAAACGACCGTCAGTGTGTTTCGCGAACGAGGGAAATTTGCAAGCTCGATTTCAGTCCAATCTGGGCATCGCAAGATCCGGGTGCAGCCAGACTGAAGGTCCTTCCTGGCGAGACACCTGCAACGGTTAACGTGTCCTTTGACTATCCCGCCAATGGGGAGCGCATCGGCATGAAGTTCTTTCTACAACAGTCTGGCGCCAGATGGCTCATCGACGACATCCAGTATGGAGATGGCCGGCGACTTGGGAAGATCCTGGAGGCGCGGGAATGAGCACTGCACTTGCCAGTGTGGCCATCTGTTCAACCGGTCATTCGAGCCGATCGCCTTCGGCGCCGGCTCAACTTCGACGTTATGCAGCAGGCTAGCCAATCTGCAAAGGCAGCGCGCCGGTCGTGCCTGTGCCGCGATCATGCGAGGCAACGTGCCGTGCCGTCCGCCAGTTCTGGCTTGGCGCGGCCGTCGTCCGCTTCGGCATGCCGTGATCTTGCCGGTACGGGCAAGGCCAGTCGTTCTCTTTCCCTGTTTCGCGACGGATCTTTGTGTTTGGCGCCAGCCTGTCGCCTCCGCCGTGCGCCACGTGGCGCTCACTTCGGTATGCTCCGGGCCACTTTCACGGCAGTGCCAGTCACGTGGCTCTGCATAACCCGTCGCTCGAGCCGATCGCCTTCGGCGCCGGCTCAGCTCAGACGTTAGACCTGTGCAAGGCACTTACATCTTGCCAAGCGAGTTCGCGCTGCTCGTTGCGTTCTGGTTTGGCCCGCCATGGTTGATCGCGGCAGTGGCCCAGTGGCACGCCTTGTCGCCGAAGCGTAGCGCGGTCAGTGGCCGAGCTCGCTTTCTAGCCCTTGCAGGGACACCCCTAGTGAGCTTAGTGCTTGGGGTTGGTACTCTCGTTGCGTCCCCGTCCGCTCTCAAATTCCTTGGCGTGGTAGACGTTCAAGCTTTCGGGCTCTACCTACCAATTCTCCCGCTGGCCTATGTCTCGGTTGCTGTCGTTGCTTCATCCGCCACTTGGCTTGCAATTCGAGCGAGCGCACAGGTCTAACCTGGCGCTCGAGCCGACTCGCGTCGGCCAGCCGCCGCTCTCGGCTCAGCTCCAACGTTGTGCGTCGCTAGATGGGTGACCGAGATGATCGACCGATTCATTCCGCAGATTGAGGCTGCTCAAGCGCAAGGAGCCGTTGTCTTGCTCAAGTGGGACGGGGAGAGGCCGAACCTTCGCTGCACGGTTGTCATCACGCGCCAGGACACGGACTATGTTTGGCGCAAAGACTGTGAAGGTGTTGCGGCGGGATTGGCGGAGGCGCTGCACGACTACGAGGCCAAACATGCTCATTGAACTAGGCTGCCTTTCACGCGCAACGCACAACCTGTCATTCGAGCGGACCGCCTTCGGCGTCCGCTCACTTTCACGTTGGGCGTCATGAAACTCGCTCTTCTCGCCATCGCAGTGCTGCTATCGCAGGACGCGTTCGCGCAGAGTTATCTCGTGGCCGGTGAGTTTCCTTTTTGGGCCGAGAAGGCCTGGGCTGAGGCGGAGAAGCGTAGCTCGCTGCAGATCTCAAGAAGGGTGAACCCGTTCGTTTGGCGCGGCGACTTCAATGGCGACGGCCACCCGGACTTTGCTGTGTTGGTCGTTGACCCAAAAACCAAGAAGGAAGGCATCGCCTTCCTCTTTCAACGTGGCAAGACTATTGTGGTCGGCGCCGGCAGCGAGTTTGGCAACGGCGGCGATGACTTCTCTTGGATTGACATGTGGCACGTGGAAGACAAGGGGACTGGTCATGGCAACTACAGAGGTCAGAGTGTCACTCTTCGGGCGGACGGGCTCATGGTCGCGAAAGAGAGCTCTGCAAGCGCACTCATCTACTTCCGCAATGGCAAACCCATTTGGCAGCAGTATGGTGACTAGCGTTCCGCAAGCCTGGTACGTGCCGCCCAACCCGGCATTCCAGCGGACGGCCTTCGGCCGTCGCTGAATTTCAACGTTAGGCCACACCAAAGAAGTTTGATCTACTTCGCCATCTCGAAAGACACAATCCAGCCATGAGCCACCGCAAGTGGATTGCCTCCCGGCAAACCCGCAGCAACGCTGTGTCGTTGTTTACGACTTTAATTGCCCGGAACAGCTGACTCCAACAAATAAAGTCCGTCGGGCTCAAATAAAGACGGTCGGACATTTTCCACATTGTGGAAGCTCAGGCCGCTCACATAGGACACGTTGCCCGAGGAAACTGCCCCCCTCTTCCAGTTCATAAGCAGTCGAAAAGGCATGAGTGCAGTTCCCCAAGACGACGAACCAACCGAAGGCCTACGCGGGCTTGATCAGTTGCAGGTGCCGGACTCGCGCATGCGGTTCCTCGCAGTTCGAGAGGGCGGGTGGGTGAGGTCCATCACTCAGCAGGATCGCCATGAGTTCATTGCTGCCTATGACCTTAATCCGGCCGTTCCAGAAGACATCCGCGTCCAGTTCGACACTGCCAGGAACCTCTATCTCTACGCGTGGAACGTCTACCGGTTCCATGTGGTCGCGGAGCACCAAGCGCTTTCGACTCTCGAACTTGCGCTGCGCACGAGACTCATCTCCGCCAATGTGCTGGACGCCAAAGGAACGCACACGCGAACCTTGGCTCCCAAGGTGCCGGGAGATCGCAGCTGAGGTCGCCAAATGCTGGTGGCGTGGCGATTTTGTGGACTTCCATGCCCTGTTTGAGCTCCTCAAGCCGGTAGAGCCCCGGCGGTTTAGGCAGGGATACCAGGAGCCTTCTTAAGCAAACACACCAGGAAAGCTCAGCCGCGCCACCTCGATCCTCGTGGCGAAGACGACGTCGGGCTTGTCCAGGGCATACCAGATGACGCCGCAGACCTGGGCCAACTCCGGAGTCCACTCGCTGCTGGCCCGAACCGTCTCGACGTACCGGGTGTTCCAGAGCAGGCTGCCGCTCAGGCCCTTCGGATTCGGCAGATCGATTTCGGGACCATCGGCTTCGCTCCTGCCCATGCTGGGGTAATGGATGGCGACATGCTTCAACGGGTCGAAGCCCGAGCCGATTGGCTGAGTGGTTTGCAGCTCCTGCGACAGCACGGACAGCGAGGAAATTCGCAGCTCCCCATAGAGCGTCGCCTTGATTCGATCCGCTATGACCGGGTCGTGGCGGATGAGGTTGTAGCCAGGGTAGCCCACCCAGAACAGGAGTTCCTCCTTGACAGCCGAAAACCGTCGAGCGACGCGCGCCTTGGGCACGGCCTGCCTGTCCCATCCGGTGGGAATGGCGGCCACTTCAACCGCTGCGACGTTGACGGGATAGGCAGCCCTGCGCGGCGTATTGGTAACTGCAACGTAGTGATCGCCCGGGGCCGGCAGATGCGCCAGCAGGCCGCCCGACGGGATCTTGTCGAAGTTGTGGTCGGCCGTGATCAGCCAGGTGGTGTCGCCGTTCTGGAGGTAGCTGCCGCTGCCCCATGCGACGGCTGTCTGCTGGTCTTCGGTCATGCTGATTGGCGTCGCGAACTTGCGAGCGTGCTTCCGCATTTCTTCCTTGACCGACTCAATTGTCTTTGTCCACTCCTCTGGCGTCATTGCGCATCTCCATTGGTTTGCCTAACGGCCCAGTATGTGGCGCACCTGCTTGAGCGCCCCTCAGTGTTTTTGCTTTGATGTGACCGAATTCCCGACCGCATGCCTGGCAATCCTCGGGCTGCCCAGCGCGATCACCGTAGTGGCCACCCGCTGCCGTGACGATGTGCGATGACTTGGGATCCGTGCGCTCATAAACGCAATGAAAAACGCGTTTCGTGCCCAGAAGGCATGACAGTGGCGGATTGCGCATTCCGTCGCAGTTCGATGCGTCTGCGTGACGAGAGGAAGCCCGGACCGGCCTTAGAGTCCCGTTCCCTCGACGTCAGCATCTAACGGATCAAGACATGGACAGCCGCGTTTTCTGGCTCAAGCCCTCACGCTCAACGGCAGATATGCCGGAATTCCCGGCGCCGATGCCGATTGCCAATCTGTCCAGGGGCGTCGAGACCTGCGCGGTGTTGGACCTGAACATTCTCAATACCTTCCACAAGCACCTGACGACGCCGCCAGACCAGCGCAGCGAGGAGCTCCGAGCGGATATCTTGGCGATCAAGAAGATCCTCGATGTGCCGGGGATGTTTGTGGCGGCCGGGTTTGCGCTGGGCGAAGCCGACGAGGCCTACCTCGAGGGTTTGGTCGAGTCCTACGAGGAATTCTTCGCCACCGAGCTGCCAACCTTCGGCGACGCGCCAAACGCGATCGCCGCGGGGCAGGCCCGGCAGCGCTCGCGCAAGTACAAGGCGCTGCCGGCGGACGACCGGCAGTTCCTGTCATCCAGCTACCTGGCCCTGCTCAAGGTCCACGAGATCCTGGTGACCCAGCCCACCGCTTCGCCGGAGGCCATGTTCGACGACTATCTGGAGTACATGGACCGCGTGGCTGACCTCGTCCCGGGCGTGGAGACCGAAGTCGCCAAGCATTGCTTCTTCAAGGCTCCGGGCGGCAGCACCGACCCCTTCCTTGTCCGGTCGAGGGCCATCCGCAAGAACTTCGACAAGGGTGGCAAGGGCGAGGCACGGGTCGACCGGGTGCTCAACGGCGCGCGTGACGTCATGTACTTGCGTAGCGCGGCCGTCCAAGATGGCCGGCAGTTGGATGGCAGGGTCCAGGACACCTGGCTGCTGACATCCGACGCCGGCCTGGCTGGCCTGTGCGCGTCCATCCACTTCGTGCCCAAGGACGGCGAGCGCGCTAAGTTCACGACGCTGGCGCGACACCCCACGCGCGACGTCAACAGCTACTGGCGCTACGTCGACCGCGCCAGCAATCGCGTGCTGCTCGAGCGCGATCGGGCGCGCCACGGAGCGCAGGACTTCGTCGGCGACGCCTTCATCGCGAAGCTGACGCAGCTGGCGCTGGAGCTCAACGACCGGCTGACCCGCCTGTCGCAACGAGGCTAGCCCCGCCCGAGGCTTTCCAAGACCTGTCTTCGTCGAGGCTGAGCTTAAGGCCAGCGGTACCTATACAGCCTAGTCAGCGCTTCGCTACATCCCCGCTGTCGGCCCGACATCTGAACGCCCATCGGGGCGCTCGCGCCAGACGCTTCTCAACCTCAATGGAGTTCATCATCCTCATGTTTGACTACTTCCTCCTTGCCTTTGTGTTGCTCGCCTTCGCGCCAATCGTGCTCATGCGGTGGCATGGCATGAAACTGCCCCGGACCCGTGGCGACCGCACGGACCGCAAGGCCGTCAACCGGCATCTGCGCCTCGTCGATGCGCAACTTCGGGGCCGATATGGGGCGCGCGGCATCTTCGTGACCGAGGCCTACAGCTGCATCGCGCACGCCCTGATGCTGAGCGGCGTGCTGCCGTACGTGCTCTTTTCCAGCGCGACCGCGACCTGGCACCCCGACTTCACCCGCGGCGTTCAGCTGGTGAGTGGCATTGCAATGTTGGCCTGCGTGGTGTTCTATGGCCGGGTGGCTTGGCGTCGCTACAAGCACGCGTCCAGCAGGTGAGTGCGTTGCGCACCTGCCTCCGCGACCGGCTCAGCTTAAACGTTGAACGGCAGCTTTCTGGAGTCGAGTTCGATGATGCAGAAGACCGCTTCCGTTGTGGAGCAGCCGGTCGCTGAGCTAGGGCTGCTAGAGACATTGGCAAAGCGTCGACCACTGTCGGCGGCCGCAATAAGCGGTCAGTGGAACGGCTGCCGATGAGCGATAGATGGTCACTCCGCCCCGGCCGTTCGGCGACGACCTTTACGACACACGCACGGGCGAAGTTGACGCTGCGTCCGTGGCCCGCCTTGCGAAGACGACGCGCTGGCTAACCTAACGGTGGCCGTTGCCAAATTACCCACTCGGGCCGTCTCAGTCACGTGGGATGTGGGGAGGGGTGAATCGGTTGTGGTGGAAATGAATACGTTCGCCAAGACATCGTTTGGTGGCGTAGCAATGGTTCCACGCGGCGGTAGAGCTTTTCGAGGAACTCTGTCGTCCACCAGGGTCATGGAGAGCGGCTCGCGCAACCTGGTTGCTCGGCTTGAGACGGCGATGGAAGAGCACCGCTCAGCACGTACGACATTCACTTCGGAATGGCCGTTCGCAATCATCCGAAGCTTGGGGTCAATCTTTCGAACACCTGCGCCAAGCTGCGCGGACCGTTTAGGCTTTGACATGCCGCATCCTCCCTCCTGACCTTCTATCCCGTCAGAGGGCTAAGGGCATCGTCATCTGCGCGGTCGCGGGCGGCGCGTCGGCGTACTTCAGCGGCAGCATCGCGATGACCTTCTCCGCCTCGGCGCGGTCGTTCACGCGCTGGGCTCGCGCCGCCATCGACAGGCCGGTGATCGACATGATGTCGGGCGTGTCATGGTCAACCGTGAGCGACACGCGATCATCGTGCGCGAGGTTCCTGGCCTTCTGGCTTTCAAGGCCGCAGAGAAACCACAGCGTGAGCCCCTCGTTCACATAGCCCACCGTGGTTGCCTGGGGCCAGCCGTCCGGCCGCAGCGTCGCAATCGTCATGATTCTGTGACCATCAAGCAGGGCCAGGATCTTCTGCTTCATCAGATCGTCCATGGGGATCTCCATAGCTGCCGTTCGGCGGGATGCCAGGGCCAGCCTGCCATGGCGGGGCCCGGGCCGCGTTGACCGCAGTCAACGCAAATTCCCCCTCGGAGGCGCCGCGATTGAGGCCGGGAGACAATCCGCAGCTCATCCACCACGGGGCGTTGGCATGGAAGCAAAGAACCATTGGGACCGCGTCTACGCGAGCAAGCCGGCCGAAACGGTCAGCTGGTTCCAGCCGCATGCCCAGCAGTCGCTGGCGCTGATACGGCGGATCGCCGGCCCGGGCCCGAGCCGCGTGATCGATGTGGGCGGCGGCGCCTCGACGCTGGTCGACGACCTGATGGCGCAGCCGCGGTTTGAGGTCGCGGTGCTCGACATCTCCGCGGCCGCACTCGCCGTGGCGCAGCAGCGGCTGCAGGCGCGGGCCGATGCCGTGCATTGGATCGTCGGCGACATCACCCAGGTCGACTTGCCCGAGAACGCCTACGATATCTGGCACGACCGCGCGGTGTTCCACTTCCTGACCGAACCGGCGCAGCGCGCGGCCTATGTGGAACGGGTGCGGCGCGCGGTGCGGCCGGGCGGGCATGTCATCGTGGCCGCCTTCGGACCCGAGGGCCCCACGCAATGCAGCGGCCTGCCGGTGGTGCGCTACGCGCCGGGCGAACTCCACGCCCAGTTCGGCGGCTCATTCGAGTTGCTGGAGCACCTCAGCGAGGCGCATCAGACGCCGGCCGGCGCGATCCAGCAATTCGTCTACTGCCACTGCCGGATGCACTGAGCCGCCCGCGTCCGCCGGGCATCCTTGTGTACGCGCTGCAGCGGTTGGTGGCGCCGGCGCTCAGGCGGCCAACTTGGCGTGCACCGCCGGGAAATCGATGTCGGTGGCGGCCACGTTGTTGACGTAGTTGGTCAGCACGTTGAGGGCCACGTTCAGCACGATCTCGACCACGCTGGCTTCATCGAAGTCGGCAGCGCGCAGGGCGGCCAGGTCAGCGTCGGAGACGCGCCCACGGGTCTCTGCCACGCGGCGAGCGAAGCGCAGCGCCGCCGCGCTGCGTGCGTCATCCGAGCGGCCCGCACGTGCGGCGTCGATTTCGGCGGCACCGATCTTGGCGACGTTGGCGGCCAGGTAGCTGTGTGCCGACAGGCAGTAGTCGCAGCCGTTGTGTTCGGCGATGGCCAGTGCGATGCGCTCACGCAGCTGCGCGCTCAGCTTGCCCTTGGCCAGGGCGCCGTTCAGCGACAGATAGCCTTCCAGCGCGGCGGGGCTGTGGCCCACCAGCTTCATCAGATTGGGCACCACGCCCAGTTGCTGCTTGACGGCTGCCAGCAGGGGCTTGGAGGCTTCGAGCGAGGTTTCGACGCTGGGGATGCTGATGCGCGACATGTTCAATCTCCGGTGGGTAGCAGGGGGCAAGTTGATTGGGGTTTGGTCTCATCCGCCCTGTGTTGAGCGAATGGCTGAACTGTCCTTGAATCGCCCGCTGCTTAGAATCACCTGCAAATCCAAGACACCGTTACGTGGAGAGAAACAGTGGACCGACTGCACCTGATCAATGTGTTCACGGCGGTGGTGGACGCGAACGGTTTTGCCGGCGCCGCGCGCAAGCTCAACATCTCGCCGCCCGCGGTCACGCGGGCCATCAGCGAGCTGGAAGCCCATCTGGGCGTGCGCCTGCTGACGCGCACCACGCGGGTGGTGCGGGTCACGGACGCGGGGGCGCGCTATGTGGAGGATTGCCGGCGCATCCTGGCCGATTTGGCCGAGGCCGACGAATCGGTGAGCGGCCTGCACGGCGCACCACGAGGGCGGCTGACGCTCACGGCGCCGGTGCTCTTCGGCGCGCTCTACGTCACCCCCATCGTGACGGAGTATCTGCAGCGCTATCCCGAGGTGACGGCCTCTTGCTGGTTTCTCGATCGCGTCGTGAACATGATGGACGAGGGCGTGGACATCGCCGTGCGCATCGGCGAATTGCCCGACTCTTCGATGCAGGCGATCCGTGTCGGCAAGGTGCGGCGCGTGATCTGCGCGGCGCCCAGCTATTTGGAGCGGCATGGCGAGCCGCAAAGCCCGGACGAGCTGGCGGCCCACACCATTGTTTCCGCCAGCGGCGTCACCCCCGCGCCCGAATGGCGCCTGGTGGAGAACGGCGCAGCCAGGATCGTGAAGCTGCAGCCGCGCATGATCACCACCACCAATGATTCGGCGGTGGCCGCCGCCGTGGCTGGCTTTGGCTTGTCGCGCCTGATGTCCTACCAGGTCGCGGAACATGTGCGCGAAGGGCGCCTCAAGATATTGCTGAGCGAGTTCGAGACGGCGCCCCTGCCGGTGCAGCTGGTGCACCGCGAGGGGCGTCATGCCTCGCAGAAGGCGCGCGCATTTCTGGATCTGGCGATCGAACGGTTGCGCGCCAGCCCGGCGCTCAACTGAAGCGCATTGCCGAGCGCGGCGCGCGGCGGCTGGTTTCCAATGCACCGGCACCCAGCCGGACTATCCTGACACCTCAAGGAGCGATGCATGCGTGAACACCGGGTCGATGTTGCCATCATTGGCAGTGGCACGGCGGGCATGTCCGCCTATCGCGCCGCCTTGGCGCACACCAGCAGCGTGCTGGCCATCGAGGGCGGCCCTTATGGCACCACCTGCGCCCGCGTTGGCTGCATGCCCAGCAAGCTGCTGATTGCCGCGGCCGAGGCGGCGCATGCGGTGGCCGAGGCGGGCCGCTTCGGGGTGTGCGTCGATGCCCCGGCGCGCATTGACGGCATGGCCGTGATGGCCCGGGTGCGCAGCGAGCGGGATCGTTTCGTCGGCTTCGTGACCGAGGCGGTGGAGGGCTGGGCGCCCGAGCACCGCCTGCGAGGCTGGGCGCGCTTCATCGCACCGCTGACCCTGGAAGTCAGCGGTGCGGACGCGCAGGCGCATCGCGTGCACGCCGAGCGCATCGTCATCGCCACGGGCTCGGAGCCGCATATCGAGCCGGCCTGGGCGGCCGCCCTGGGCGAGCGCCTGATACGCAACGACGAGCTGTTCGACTGGCACGACCTGCCGCGCGCCGTGCTCGTGCTCGGCACCGGGGTGATCGCGCTCGAGCTGGCGCAAGCCCTGCATCGCCTTGGCGTGCGCGTGCGGGTGCTGGGCCGCAGCCAGCGCGTCGGCCCCCTCACCGACCCGGCATTGCAGGCCTTGGCACGCGAGTTGTTCGGCGCCGAACTGGCGCTGTCGCTGAACCAGCCAACGCCCCGGCTGCGGCGTGCGGGCGAGGAGGTGCTGCTGGAACTGGACGGCCGCACCGAGCGCTTCGACTTTGTGCTGGCGGCGGCCGGGCGCCGCCCCCGCCTGAGCGGGCTGGGGCTGGAGCACAGCGGCCTGATGCTGGGCCCTGATGGCCTGCCGGCCTACGACCGGCACACCGGCCAGATCGGCACGGCCCCCGTGTTCATCGCCGGCGACGCCAACGGCGAGCGCGAGCTGCTGCACGAGGCGGCGGACGAGGGCCGCATTGCCGGTGACAACGCCGGCCGCTGGCCCGACGTGCGCGTGCGGCCGCGCCGCGCGCCCCTGGCCGTGGTGTTCAGCGACCCGCAGATGGCCATCGCCGGCCACAGCCATGCCGAGCTGCTGGCCGCCGGCAAGGCCTTTCTGGCGGGCCATGTGTCCTTTGCCGACCAGGGGCGCAGCCGTGTTATGGGCGTCAATCGCGGTGCCCTGCATGTCTATGCCGCGCAGGGCAGCGGGCGCCTGCTGGGCGCCGAGATGATCGGCCCGCGTGCCGAGCATCTGGCGCATCTGCTGGCCTGGTCGGTGCAGCGCGGCGATACCGTGCAGGAGATGCTGGACAGCCCCTTCTACCACCCGGTCATCGAGGAGGGCTTGCGCACCGCGCTGCGCCTGCTGCAGCGCGATCTGCGCATGGGGCCGCCGCCGGTCGAGCGCTGCCTGGATTGCGGGCCGGGCGCCTGAGCGCCGCACTGATACGGCCGCTGCAACTCAGTCTTTCACGCGGCGGCGGTTCCGCAAGCGGGGCAAGCCCGGCACAGTGCAAGCTTGTTCTGCTCGCTTTGCCCGAGGTTTGCCTTGAAGCTCTACCACTTCCCCCTCTCCGGAAACGTGCACAAGGTGCGCCTGCTGCTCGCCATGCTGGGGCTGCCGCACGAGTTGCTGGCGCCCACCGGCGGCGCGCACAAGCAGCCCGAGTTCCTCGCCATGAATCCCTTCGGCCAGGTGCCGGTGCTGGTGGATGGCGAGGTGGTCGTGCGCGACAGCCAGGCCATCCTGGTCTATCTGGCGGCGCGTTACGGCGGGCCGGCTTGGTGGCCCGAGGACGCGGCGCAGCTGGGCGCGCTGCAGGCATGGCTGTCCACGGCCGCCAACGAAGTGGCGCACGGCCCCGCGCTCTTGCGCATGCACAAGAAGTTCGGCCGCAGCATCGATGTGCAGGCGGCCACGCAGCGCAGCCAGGCCTTGCTGCAAGTGCTGGACGCGCAGTTGCGCGATCAGGCGTGGTTGCTCGCGGGCGAGCGGCCCAGCATCGCCGATCTTGCCATCTATCCCTATATCGCCCTGGCGCCGGAGGGTGGCGTCGAGCTGGCGTCATACGTCCACCTCTGCGGCTGGATCGCACGCCTTCAGGCCCTGCCCGGGCACGTCGACATGCCGGGTTTGTGGCATCCCCAACAACAGGCATGAACATCGCCCCCCCGCGACCGCGCGGGAACCGCATCGCCGTCCGCTTCGCCTACGAGTGGCGCGACGACTCCGGCCAGTGGTACCGCGCCTACGGCAACGAGAACTGGGAGTTCGACACCGCCGGCTATACAGCGGTGCGCCACGCCAGCATCAATGATCTGCCGATCAAGCCCGAGGAGCGCAAGTTCCACTGGCCGCAAGGGCGTCGCCCCGACGATCATCCATCGCTTAGCGAGCTGGGTCTCTGAGCTGCGTGGGCCGCTGGGCTCACAGCTCCAGCGTCAGTTCCGCACTGCTGGCCCAGCCCACGCAGATGCAAAGGCCCTGCTCGCGCTGCGCCGCGCTCAGGCAGAGGTCGCGATGCAGCGGGCTGCCGTCCAGCACACGGCTGTGGCATTGCCCGCATTCGCCGCGTTTGCAGTCATAGGGCACGAAGGCATCGGCGGCGATCAAGGCATCCAGGATCGAGGTGCCGGGCGCCACGTCCACGCTCATGCCGCTGAGCGCCATGTGCACGCGCAGGGGGCGGTCGCCGCTGGCGGCGCGCGCACCAAAGCTCTCGAAGTGCAGCGCGGCCTCCGGCCAGCCCAGCGCAGCCCCGCGCTCGCGCAGCGCGTTCAGCAGCGGCACCGGGCCGCAGCCATGCAGGCTGGCCCCGGCCTGGTAGCTTCCCAGCATGGCGTCCAGCGCGGCAGCCTTGCCGCCGACGTGCAGATGCAGGCGCGCGTGGGGTAGGGCGCGCAGCTCGTCGAGCAGCACCAGCCGCTCGGCACTGCGCGCCAGGTAGTGCATCTCAAAGTCCTGCCCGCGCGCGTTGAGCGCATGGGCCATGGCGTGCATGGGCGTGATGCCGATGCCGCCGGCCACCAGCACGCTGCGGCCTTGCCCGGCCTGCAGGGGGAAGCTGTCAACCGGCGCGTCAACCGCCAGCAGCGCGCCCTCGCGCAATTGGGTGTGAATCCAGCGGGAGCCGCCGCGCGAGTTCGGATCCTGCAGCACGGCGATGCGGTACTCCTGCGCCGCGCCCTCCGGGCCCAGCAGCGAGTAATGCCGTTGCAGCGGTTCGCCTTGCGCCAGCGGCAGCTGCAGGCGCAGATGCGCACCGGCGCGCCAGGCAGGCAAGACCTGACCCTGTGGATCGCGCAGGCGGATCTCGCGCACCGCCGCACCATGTTGCAGGATCTCATGGACGACGAGCTTCATGCGGAGGCCTTGGGCAAGAAGGGCGATGCGTCCAGGTATTCCCAGGCCAGCCCGCTCGCCGCAGGGCGCGCCAGCCAGTCGTCCACCTCGAACTCCCAGAAGCGCTGGGTGCCGCCGCTGAGCCCCTGCGGATCCGGCAGGTCCCAGCGCAGGCTGGCACGGCCGCTGAGATGCAGCAGCCGGCCATGCTCGAAGTCCGGCACCACCAGGCCGCAGGCGGGGTCGAGCGCCAGGTTGCCGAGGGTGTTGAACATGCTGTTGCCGGCGTAGTCGGGCACGCGCAGGCGCCTTGCATCCAGCAGCTGGATGAAGCCCGGCGGGCCGCCGCGGTGCGAGGCATCGAGCTCGCCGCCGGGGGCGCCGGTGGCCATGAACAAGGTGTCGGCCGCGGCCAGCAGGGCCATGGCCGCGGCATCCAGCGCGTGGCCGCGGCGCGTCGACGCCGGCTCGGCCGCCGGGGCCGAAGCATCACGCCGGGGGTGACGGCGCTGGATGTACTTGGGGCAGTTGGGGTAGGCCTCGGCGATGCCCAGCCGCGCCATCTCGGCGTCCAGATGCTCGACCCGGCCGTTCACGCGGTAGCGCCGCCGTGTCGCCAGTTCGATGAAGAGCAGGCCGGCCCGCGATCCCGCGGCCAGGCCTTGCCAGAAGGGATCGTCCGCCGGGCGGCGCTCGACCCCGAGTTGAATCTCGATCGCGCGCCCCTCCGGGCTGCGCAGAAAGCCCGGCGGCCCGGACAACAGCGAGGCCCAGAGCTGACCCTCGGCGTTGCGGGTCGCCGTGGCGACCATGAGCTGCTTCTCGATGAAGGCGCGGGCGCCCGCGATCACCGTGTCGGTGATCACGCTGGCATTGCGCAGCGCCATCGCCGCCTCGCCGGCGCGCGCCTGCACGGCGCGCTCGCCCTCATGGAATGCAAAGGCCATGGTCGTTTCTCCTCAGCGCTGCTTCAGAAGGTAAAGACGGTGAAGCCGTCGGCCACCAGCTTGCCCAGGCTGGGCAGGCCGGAGGTGCCGGGCACGCTGTTGTCGGTGATCAGGTCGAAGCCGCTCTTCACGGCGTCCTCACGCGAGCCGAACACATCGGCGCAACCGCAGGAGACGCCGGCGATCTCGCCCTCGACGGCCTTGAACAGCGCATGCACGGGATGGTCGGCCTGGCTGATCACGCCGGGCCAGCGCGTGCCCGCACCCTGGAAGTAGATCGAGACGGCGGTGCCGCGCTGCTTGAAGTCGTAGGCGGCGGCCAGGCCGTTGAACATGCGGCCCAGGGCGTCTTCGCCGCCGTTCTTGGGGTCCGACAGGATGGTGATGGCTGCTTTCATGGGGTTTCCTTTGTGGATGCGATTTGGAGTGTTGGCAGGTCCTGCGCAATGCCGCAGGCCTGGGTCGGCACTCTAGGGAGCGCCCTGCACTTGAGAAATCACCCGTGGGGGAATTGGCTGTTCCGGCGCGCGGAAGAATCACCCGCCGTGCCTCGGGGGTGTACGGAGCGCCCGTCGGGAGCCCCTTGATCGCGCAGCTATCGGCGCCGCCGCGGACCGCCTGAGCGAACTGGTCCTGATCCATCTGCTGCGCGCGGTGCTGACATAGGGCGATCTCAAGCCCGGCGTGCTGGCCGCCCTGGCCGACCCAAGGCTGGCGCGAGCGCTTCGCGGCGCAATTCGCCCGCGCGGCGCCGCGCCTTGGCGGCAGATCCGCCGGTGGCGCTAAGCTAGCGGCCGAGACCGCCGCCATGCCCGCCGACGCACTGCCTTCAAGCCAAGACCCCGAACTGCTGCGCCGCCTGCTGCGCGCCAAGGACCGCATCGATGCCGCGTCGCATGAGGCCTGGCCGGTGGCCCGGCTGGCCGACGTCAGCGGCGTCTCCGCCGCGCATTTCGCGCGTTCCTTCAAGCAGGCCTTCGGCGTGCCGCCGCACCGCTACCTGCTGACGCGGCGCATCGAGCGCGCGACCGGGCTGCTGCGCGACACCGAGCTGCCCATCACCGAGATCGCCTTCCAGACCGGCTGGGAGAGCCTGGGCACCTTCGGCCGCACCTTTCGGGATGTCACCGGCGAAAGCCCCAGCGCCAACCGCGAGCGCGGGCGATCCCAGGGCCAGCAGCTCGACCGCGTGCCCCACTGCATCGTCAGCGCCGCCCAGCGCCCCGGTCTGGTCATGGCAGTTTCGGAGAAGCGGCGCCGCGCGGCGGGCGCTACAAACAAGCCTTCGAAATGAACAGGAGGCTCCATGAGTCAAGGTATCGATGTGGTCGGCTTGTATGTGCGCAGCCAGGACGAAGCGCTTGCGTTCTACGTTGAGAAGCTGGGTTTTCGCGTTCACACCGACGTGCGCAACGGCGCTTTCCGCTGGCTGACGGTGCAGCACCCGGAACAGCCCTCGTTCCAGCTTGGCCTTTTCGAGCCCGGGCCGCCGATGCAGGATGAAGCCACCGCCCAGGCGCTGCGCGCGCTGGTCGCCAAGGGCGCGATGCCGCCGCTGGTGCTGGTGGTAAACGACTGCCGCGCCGCCTACGAGCGCCTGCGCGGCCTGGGGGTGGAATTCACGCAGGAGCCGGTCGAGCGCTATGGCAGCGTCGACGCGGGCTTTCGTGACCCTTCGGGCAACGGCTGGAAGATGATTGGCGCGCGCGCTTGACGCCGGCCGGGAAACGCTTAAGATGCATTAAAAATGTATCTTTAAGCGCCCGCATGGCCAAGCGATTCCCGATCCATCCCGCGCAACCCTCGCGCATCTGCTGGGGTTGCGACAAATACTGTCCCGCGGACGCGATGATGTGCGGCAATGGCAGCGTGGCCACGCTCCATCCGTCTGAACTCTTCGGCGAGGACTGGATGTCCTGGGGGCTGGACGCCGCCGAGGCGCCGGCGCCGCCCCAGGGCCCGCCTACATCGGGCGAAACAGATGGCTGAAGGCGCGGCTGACTTTCAGCGGCCGCTGCAGGCCGCGCACGCCCAGGCTGTAGTGCCCGTTCTCATCGCGCGTTGCGCTCACGATGCAGCTTGAGTTCACCAGCACGCTGCGATGCACCTGGATGAAGTCTTCCGAGTCGATCGACGCCATCAGCTCGCGCAAGCTCATGCGCACCAGGGCCTCGCCCGCCGGGGTCACCACGTTGACGTATTTTTCCGTCGCCTCGAAGCACACCACCTCGGCGAGCGGGATCATCCGCACCGTGTTGCCGACACCGGCGCGTATCACCTTGATGCGCTCGCGCGGCGCGGCCTCCTGCGTCGCCACCGACTGCATGCGCTGCATCAGGGCGGCCATGTCCCCGGCATGCGGTGACGCGGCGCGCTCGGCCAGCCTGGCCTGGAGCCGCTCGACGCTTTGCCGCAGGCGCTCGTTGGTGACGGGCTTGAGCAGGTAGTCGACCGCGGCGCGCTCGAACGCCGACACGGCAAAACCGTCATAGGCGGTGATGAACACGAACAGCGGTTCGGGCTTGCCCTCGGGCCATTCGTCGGCGACGGCCTCGGCCACCTCGATGCCGGTGCGGCCGGGCATCTTGATGTCCAGAAACATCACGTCGGGCAGTTGGCCCAGCGCCAGCTCGGTGGCCTGCAGGCCGTCCTCGGCCACGCCGGCGATGTGCAGCGCCGGCCACACCTCGGCCAACAGGCGGCACATGGTGCGCGCGAGCACGGGTTCGTCTTCGGCAATCACGGCGGTCGGCGGGGCGGGCAGGGTCATGTCGGTTTCCTCGAGGCGTCGATAAGGGTCGGCTCAGTGGGGGATGCACACCACGGCGCTAACGCCGGTGGGCTCGCGCCGCTCGAGGCTGAGCCGGGCCGCCGGGCCATAGACGGTGCGCAATCGATCGCGCACATGTTGCAGGCCATAGCTGGCGTTGGCGGGGCGCGCGGACGGGCCGGGGTCATCGTCGGCCGGCAGGCCCAGGCCGCTGTCGCTGACGCGGATCTCGATGCCCGCCGCGGTGGCGCGCGCCACCACCTCGATGCTGCCCGCGCCGACCTTGGGTTCCAGGCCATGCTTGATGGCGTTCTCCACCAGCGGCTGCAGCAGCATCGGCGGCACCAGAGTGGCTTCGAGCGCGCCCGGCAATTCGAGCCGGTAGCTCAGCCTGGGCCCCATGCGCAGCGACATGATGTCCAGATAGGCGCGCAGCTGCGCGAACTCGCGGCTCAGCGTCACCGCCTCGGTCTGCGAGGCCGCCAGCGCGCTGCGCAGATACACGATCAGCTGGTCGATCATCGACTCGGCCCGCCCCACGTCTTCCCTGAGCAGCGAACGGACATTGGCCAGGGTGTTGAAGAGCATGTGCGGCTCGAGCTGCGCACGCAGCAGACGCAGCTGCGCTTCGACCGCGAGGCGCTGCGCTTCCGAGCGCGTGGCGGCCTCGTTGGCGAGCTGCTCGCGCGTGGCGTAGTAATGCAGCGCCAGCCCGCCGACCAGCACGGTGAAGATGATGGGAACCACGCTGACCTGCTCGTGCCCTACCATGCGCGCCGGCTCGCCCAGCAGCAGGAAGGCGATCTGGTGGCCCACGAAATAGCCGGTCGGGATCGCGATCGCGCCGGTGAGCAGCCAGCGCGTGCCGGTCTGCAGCTGCGCGAAATGGCGCGTGCGCCTGAGCAGCAGGGTGCAGACAAGCATCGTCAGGCCGACGCATTCCGAAAACATCAGCAGCCGGGGAAAGGTCTCCAGCCCCGGGGCGAGGAAGAACAGCAGGGTCGCCGCCAGGGCCCAGACCAGCGCGGCGACGAGGGCGATGCGCAGCGCGCCGCCGAGCGTGTCGGGCCAGAGGCTGGCGGTTCGAAACTTGGAAGACGACATGATGGGCTTGGGCCGGGTCTGGATCGCTGAGCGGGCAACAGCGCCACTCTAGGGCCACCCATGCCGCCCGCCAAGCGCGGGGCAGCAAGGGTGGGATTGCCGCACCCGCGGGCTCAGGCCTTGGGGCAGGCGCAATCGGCGCCGCACTTGCATTGCGGGCCACAGGCGCAGGCCTGCGCCGCGGCGCCTGGCTGGCAGCCGCAGGGGCATTGCTGGCCGGGGCAGGCGGCACAGCCGCAGTTGTTGGTGCTGGTGCTGGGGGTTTGCTGGTTGGCGTTCATGGTGAAAAGTCCTTGAGTTTGGTCGACGACGGGATGTGGTCGACAGCCAGACTTTCGGCGCCGCGGCGCCGGCCCGAAAGCCGTATGAGACGAGCCGTGCGCGGCAGTGCCGCAGTGGTGCCTGCTGTCGACCGAACGGTGGCGAACGGTACCGACGGGCCGCCCGGCGGGCCGGGCTGCGCCTGAGCGGCCGGATCGACCGTTCGATCGCCGCACCCAACCCTTGCCGGATGGAATCCGACGGCCGATCGCAATCCGCTGTCGCGCGGCGGCGGCGCCAACGAAAGTTCGTACCGCCAATCCGTTCACCTTCAGCAAGGAGTCCTCACCATGTCTCGATCTTCCCTCTCGTTCGTCCTGGTCGCCGCCGCCAGCACCGCGCTGGCGGGCCTGCTCACGGCCTGCGGCACCCCGCCGGCCGACCTCGACCTGAGCCTGCAGCACCCGAGCGTGCAGCGCCGCTTTGTGGTGGCGATGGAGCCACCCGCGCAGGGCCCGGCCGTCGGCCAGATGCATGCCTGGCGGCTCAAGCTCGCCACCGCCGAGGGCCAGCCGGTGAGCCAGGCGCGCATCAGCATCGCCGGCGGCATGCCCCAGCATGGCCATGGCCTGCCCACCCAACCGCGCGTCACCAAGGAACCCGTCCCCGGCACCTATGTGATCGAGGGCATGAAGTTCAGCATGACCGGCTGGTGGGATCTGCGCCTGGACATCGATGCGGCCGGCGCGCGCGACCAGGCCGTGTTCAACCTCGTCATGACCGACGCCGGCCTGCAGCGCTGACGCTGGCACTGGCACTTGTTGAAGGGAGACCCCATGATGCACCAAGCCATGCTGATCGCCACCATGCTGCTCGCGCTGCCCGCCTGCGGCGCCGGACGCGAGGCCGCGGGCGGCGAGCGCTGGTCGCAGGCCGAGCGCGAGCAGCTCGCCTCGATGAGCCTGGCGCGCCTGCCCGCGCCGCCGCCGGACCCCTCCAATGCCGTGGCCGACCAGCCCGCGGCGGCGGCGCTGGGCCGGCAGCTGTTCGCCGATGCGCGCCTGTCGCGCGACGGCAAGGTCTCCTGTGCCAGCTGCCATGACCCGCAGCGCCAGTTCCAGGACGACCGGGCGCTGGGCCGCGGTGTCGGCACGGGCCAACGCCGCACCATGAGCGTGCCCGCGGCGGCGCACAGCCCCTGGCTGTTCTGGGACGGCCGCAAGGACAGCCTGTGGTCGCAGGCGCTCGGACCGCTGGAGGATGGCCTCGAGCATGGCAGCAATCGCACGCGCCTGGTGCAGCAACTGCGCAGCCACCATCGCCCCGGCTACGAGGCCGTGTTCGGGCCATTCCCGCCGCTCAGCGGACTGCCCGCCGACGCCGCCCCGGCCGGCACGCCCGACGAGCGCCAGGCCTGGTCGCGCATGAGCGAGGCGCAGCGCGACAGCGTCAACCGCGTGTTTGCCAACCTGGGCAAGGCCCTGGCCGCCTACGAGCGCAGCCTGGCCTACGGCGCGTCGCGCTTCGACCGCTATGTGCAGGCCTTGCAGGCCGGCGCTGCGGCCGGGCAGCAGCAGTTGTCGCGCGACGAGGTGCAGGGCCTGCGCCTCTTCATCGGCAAGGCGCAGTGCTCCACCTGCCACAACGGCCCGCTGTTCAGCGACCAGCATTTCCACAACACCGGCGTGCCGCCGCGCGACCCCGCCCGCCCCGACCGCGGCCGCGCGCCGGCCATCGCCAAGGTGCAGGCCGACGAGTTCAACTGCCTGGGCCGCTACAGCGACGCGCCGGCCGAGGCCTGCGCCGAGCTGCGCTTCATGGCCGACCAGGACCCCGCCATGAAGGGCGCGTTCAAGACCCCGGGGCTGCGCAATATCGCGCTGCGTCCGCCCTATATGCACGCCGGCCAGCTGGCGACGCTGGACGAGGTGCTGGCGCATTACCGGCGCGCGCCGGCCGCCGCCACCGGGCAGACCGAGCTGGCCCGCCCCGGTGCCGCCGTGGCGGGGCGGCAGCCGATCCGGCTGTCGGATGACGAGTCGCGGCAGCTGATCGCCTTTCTGCACAGCCTGTCGGGGCCGGTCGAGGAGCGCCCGAGCGGGGGCGGCGCGAGATGACGGCCTGAATCAAAATGCTGCCATTCGATGCCGGTGCTCGGCACGGAAGGAGACACAGCATGGACCGATTCACGGGAGGCTGCCTGTGCGGCCAGGTGCGCTTGGTGGCGTCGGGGCGGCCCTACCGGGTCGGCATTTGCCACTGCCTCGATTGCCGCAAGCATCACGGCGCGCTGTTCCATGCGTCGGCGGTGTTTCCGCAGCAGGCGCTGGTGGTGGAAGGGGAGACGGGCGCGTACGCCGGGCGGCATTTCTGCCCGCGCTGCGGCTCCTCCGTGTTCTCGCGCAGTGCCGACGAGGTCGAGGTGAACCTGGGCTCGCTGGATGCGCCCGATCAGCTGATGCCAAGCTACGAAATCTGGACCCTCCGCCGCGAGTCCTGGCTGCCGCCGTTTCCACTGGCCCGACACTACGAGCGCGACCGCGACCCGACCAGCCGCATCGAGACATAGCCCAGCACCCGAGTCGCCTACAGTCGCTAGCTCATATTGACGACGGCAACGCGATTTCATGGCACAAGAGATTCTGGTTCTGGGCGCGGGCATGGTGGGCACCTGCACCGCGCTGGAGTTGCAGCTGCGCGGGCACAGCGTCGCGCTGCTGGACCGCCGGGCGCCGGGGCAGGAGACCTCTTACGGCAATGCCGGCGTGATCCAGCGCGAGGCGGTGGAGCCCTATGCGATGCCGCGCGACTGGGCGGCGCTGCTGGCGGTGGCGCTGAAGCGCGGGCTGGACGTGAACTACCAGCTGGGCGGCCTGCTCGCCGCCTGGCCCCAGCTGCTGCGCTACTGGTGGGCCTCGGCGCCGTCGCGGCATCGCCTGATCGGCCGGCAATACGCGGGCCTGATCGCGCATTGCACCAGCGAGCATGAGCGCCTGATGGAGTTGGCCGGCGCCCAGGACCTGCTGCGGCGCGACGGCCTGCGGCTGATGTACCGCAGCGAGCGCGCGCTCGACGCCGCGCTCGCGCATGCCCGGCGCCTGACGCAGGAGCATGGCATCCGCTTTGCGGCGCTGGATGGGCGCACGCTCGCCGCGGCCGAACCGGCGTTTCGCCTGCCGCTGGCGGGCGCCGTGCATTGGCTGGAGTCCTGCAACGTCAGCGACCCGGGCGAGCTGGTGGAACGTTATGCCGCGCTGTTCCGGCAGCGCGGCGGGCGGCTGCTGCTGGGCGATGCCAACAGCCTGCGGCCCGCGGGCGCGGGCTGGCAGGCCGAGAGCCGCGAGGGCCCGGTGCAGGCGCAGCAGGTGGTGCTGGCGCTAGGCCCCTGGGCGGGCGAGTTTGCGCGCCGCCTGGGTTACCGCTGGCCGCTCTTCGTCAAGCGCGGCTACCACCGCCATTTCCGCGGCGGTGCGACGCTGAACATCACCACCCTGGATGCCGAGCGCGGCTATGTGCTGGCGCCGCAGCGCCGCGGCCTGCGCATCACCAGCGGCGCCGAGATCGCACGCCTGGACGCGCCACCCACGCCGCGCCAGCTGCTGGGCGCCGAGGCCGAGGCGCGCCAGCTGCTGGAGCTGGGCGAGGCGGTCGAGGCTAAGCCCTGGCTGGGCAGCCGCCCCTGCAGCGCCGACATGAAGCCCCTCATCGGCGCGGCGCCGCGGCACCCCGGGCTGTGGATCAACTGCGGCCATGGCCATCAGGGCTTCACCCTGGGGCCGGCCAGCGCGAGGCTGCTGGCCGACCTGATCGAGGGCGGCACGCCCTATACCGAGGCCGAGGCCTTTGCGCCGCTGCGCTTCGGGCGCTGAGCGCGTGGCCAGCGCGGCCGATGCGCGGCAAGCGTTTGAGGGCTTGCCGCCTTCGGCGTAGAAACAGGCACCAGCCCAAACTTCCAAGGAGCAGCGCATGGCCAGCCACAAGGTTGGCCATTTCGTTGGCAGCCTTTCGTCGACGTCCATCAACCGCCTGCTCGCCAAGGCGCCGGCGCGGCTGCCGGCTCGGCCTCAGGCGGCGCGCTTTGGTGCCGCGGTGTAGCGCAGATAGGGGCGCACCGCATCCCAGCCCTGCGGGAACTTCTGCTTCAGCAGCGCCGGGTCCTGCAAGGAGGGCACGATCACGACATCGTCGCCTTCCTTCCAGTTGGCCGGGGTCGCCACGCTGTGCTCGTCGGTGAGTTGCAGCGAGTCGATCACGCGCAGGATCTCGTCGAAGTTGCGCCCGGTGCTGGCCGGGTAGGTGATGATCAGGCGCACCTTCTTGGCCGGATCGATGATGAAGAGCGAGCGCACCGTCGCGGTGCTGCTGGCGTTGGGGTGGATCAGGTCGTAGAGCTCGCTGACCTTGCGGTCGGCATCGGCCAGGATCGGGAAGTTGAGCTCGGTGCCCTGCGTGTCGTTGATGTCGGCGATCCAGGCATGGTGCTTGTCCACCGGGTCCACCGAGAGCGCGATGGCCTTGACGTTGCGGCGCGCGAACTCGTCCCTGAGCTTGGCCGTGCGGCCGAGCTCGGTGGTGCAGACGGGTGTGAAGTCGGCGGGGTGCGAGAACAGCACGCCCCAGCTTTCGCCCAGCCAGGCGTGAAAGCGGATGCGGCCTTCGGTGGAGTCCTGTTCAAAGTCGGGGGCGAGGTCGCCCAGGCGTAGGCTGGTCATGTGCTTTCCTGTGTCGGTTGGTAGAACGGGGATCTCGAAGCTCGGGTGGCGATGTGGCCTTGCGCGCCCCAGGCTGCGTCAGGCCGCCAGCAGGCCCAGCCTGGCCTCGGCGACGGTCGCGCGCGTCAGCGGCGCGGCGAAGGTGGAGATGAAGGCGTAGACGTAGTCGCGCAGATAGGCGTCCTTGCGCACCGCAAGCCGCGTCATGTTGTCGGCGAACAGGTGCCGGCCGTCGATCGGATGCAGCTGCTTGTCGCGCTCTTCGTCGTAGGCAATGGCGGCCACGATGCCCACGCCCAGGCCCAGCTCCACATAGGTCTTGATGACGTCGGCATCCATGGCCACCAGCACCACGTTCAGTTCCAGCCCGGCGGCGCGGAAGGCGTCGTCGATGTGCGAGCGGCCGGTGTAGCCGCTCTCGTAAGTGATGATGGGGAACTGGGCCAGCCGCTCCAGCGTCAAGACCTGACCCTCGGCCGATTCGCGCGCCAGCGCATGCTCGGGTGGCACCAGCACGGTGTGGGTCCAGCGGTAGCAGGGCAGGGCCACCAGCTCGTCGTACTGGGCCAGCGCCTCGCTGGCGATGCCCACATCGGCATCGCCGTCCAGCAGCAGGCGCGCCACCTGCTGCGGCGAGCCCTGCTGCATGTGCAGCAGCACGTCGGGGTGGGCGGCGCGGAAGTCGCGCACCACCGGTGGCAGCGCATAGCGTGCCTGGCTGTGGGTGGCGGCGATGCGCAGCGTGCCGCTGCCGGCGCGGGCGAAGTCGTCGCCGGCGCGCCGCAGGTTGTCGGCCTCGTGCAGCAGGCGCTCGACGATGGGCAGCACCTGGCGGCCCGGTTCGGTGAGCCCGGTGAGACGCTTGCCGGCGCGCACGAAGATCTCGATGCCCAGTTCGTCCTCCAGTTCGCGGATCTGGCGGCTCACGCCGGGCTGCGAGGTATGCAGGGCGTTGGCCACCTCGGTGAGATTGAAGTCGCGGCGCTGGGCTTCGCGGACGGATCGCAATTGCTGGAAATTCACGTTGCAGGGCTCTCGTTATGCGTTGTGCATTTTTCGCGCGCGGCCCGGGCCTTGTCCTCCAAGAAATTCAGCAAAGCATTTCGGCCCGCCGCGGGCAAGCTATCAAAGCCGCCAGCCGTAGGAGATGCCCAGCAGGGTCTCCTGCAGGCGCACATGGGCATTGCCGCCGCCGAAGCCGGCCGGCGGCAGGCCCGCCGGGATCGAGCCGCTGCCCCGCACCGTCTTGCCCGGGGCGTAGGCGAGGTAGCCGCTGAGCTCGCCGCCGCCGAGCTGCCAGCTCGCGCCCAGCGAGACATGGTCCTGCACCACCCCGGGGGCCAGGATGTTGAACAGGGTCTCGCCAGCCGGCACCGGCTGGCGCGCATGGCTGATGCCGGCGCGCAGCGTCAGCTCGCGGCTGAGCTGGTGGCTGACGGCCAGCTTGAGCACCGTCAGGTCGCGCCAGCCGAAGCCCGGGCCCTCGGCCGCACCCAGGGGCTGGCCCTGCAGCAGGCGCGCCAGCGAGTGGCCCACGGCCGCCACGCGGCTGTAGCGGATCGTCTGCACATCGGCGCCCAGGGTCCAGTCGCGGCCGGCCTGCCAGGCCAGGCCGATGCCGTAGTTCTCGGGCACGTCGAAGCGCCCGCCATCGGCGAACAGGCCGGCATAGTCCTTGAACCGGCCGCGCACCTTGGAGGCCCAGCTCAGGCCCAGCGTCAGCTCGGGGCTCAGGCGTGCCTGCCAACCCAGGCGCAACCCCAGGCCCAGGCTGCTGTCCGTGCCCCGGTCGCTGAGCTGGCCGGGCGCCTGCGAGAAGCCCGCGAACAGGCCCAGACCCTGGGCCGCAAAGCGCTGGTAGGCGATGTTGGCGGCCAGGCCCAGGCTGTGGTCGGCGCCGGGCTTCCAGGCGATCGAGGGCGCGACGAAGAGCTGCTCCAGATTCACCCCCGCGGTGCCGCTGGCGCCGAAGCGCGCATAGGGGTTGCTGGCGTACTCGGTGTTCATGCCGCCGTTGCCGTACACGGCCAAGCCGGCGCTCAGGCGCGGCGACAAGGCGCGCACATGGCCGAACTCGGGAATGAAGAAATTCTTCCTGCCGTTGCCGCTATAGCTGGCATCCGCGCCGAAGGCATTGCCCTGGATCTCGGCGCTGCGGCGCGGCGCAAACCAGCTCAGGCCCAGGTCCAGGCGCGCCTGCGGCCCGGCCTGCTCCGCCACCAGGGCGGTGCCGGCCGGGTTGGTGGCGGCCGCCAGCGCGTCCTGCGACCGGGCGATGCCCACGCCGGCCTGGCCCAGCGCCTTGACGCCGTAGCCATGCGAGAAGTAGCCGTTGGTGGCCTGGGCGGCGCAGGGGATCAGGCCGAGGGCGAGGAGGGGGGCAAGGCGGGTGAGGTGCTGGGGGCGCATGGCTTCGCAAAGGGTCGGTGAAGCCGCCCAATCTAGTCAGCCCGGGCCGCCGCCGCCACGAAGCAAAGCGGTTTTCGATATGCGCAAAAATGCTGCGTCACGGCGTTGCGCCGAACTCCTTCAGCAGCGCCCGGTGCTCGCCCTTGTGCAGCGCCACCAGCTCCTCCAGCACGCGCTCGCCCTTCTCGAGCAGATGGATCTCCACCACGCGCTGATCCTCGCGGCCCGGTCGGCGCTCCAGCAGGCCGAGCTCGGCGCAGCGGTCGACCAGCGCCACCACGCCATGGTGATGCGCTTGCAGCCGCTGCGCCAGTTCGCCCACCGTGGCCCAGCTGCGTTCCGGGAAGCCCATCACATGCAGCAGCAGCTGGTATTGCAGGGCGGTCAGGCCGAAGCGCTTGCACAGCAATTCGCTGTTGCGCAGGAACTGGCGCAGGCGATGTCGGAAGTCGGACAAGCGTTCGTAGTCGCGCTTGCCCACCGTGGCCCTTGCCTTGCCCGCGCGCGTCGATGCTGGTTTCATGATTGAATTTAGTATCACAACATGATATTATTTACGCACTCGAGACCACCTTGTCGGGAGTGCCGCATGAACCTTCGTAGTTTGTCCAGGATACCGATCTCGCTGGATAGCGCCTGGCCCGAGCTGATCGAGCGGCGCCTCGATGTGCAGCGTCTGTTCATTTTCCTCGTCCTGCCGGCGGTGCTGGTGACGCCGGTGTCCCTGCTGGTGGCGAGCGGTCGGCAGACGGGCTACTTGCCCGAGATGCTGAGCCGCAAGCCGGTCCAGGACCTGATGGGATTCCTGTTCATCGCCGAGGTGTTCAGCTTCGTCCTGCTGGGTTGGCTGCTCAAGCAGGTGGCCAGGACGGTGGGCTTGCCGCTCGGCCACGACGATGCCTATCGGCTCGCCGCGATCGGCCCGGTGCCGATGTGGCTCTCGGGGCTGGGGGTGCTGGCGCCCGATCCGCTGCTGGGGTCCTGCGCCATGGTGCTGGGGCTGGGCCTTTCCTGCGGCACGCTGTACCACGGGCTTTGCGCGCTGAGCCGCTCGCGGGGCGACGCACTGCTCGTCGCCAGCATCGTCCATGTGTCCATCGGTGCCTGTGTCGCCGCCTGGGCGGTGCTGCTCGTCGGTGTGCTGGTTTGAGCCGCTGAGTCGGGACGTGCCCGCACCGGGTTAGGCCAGGGCCGTGCCGTCGGCCAGGGCGCTGGCCAGCGTGTCGGCGCTCGGCATCGCGGCCATCTCGGCCGCCAGGCGCCGGGCCGCGGCGGCGTATGGGCCGCCGGCGAACAGCTGCCGCGCCGCGGCACGCAGGCCGTCGGCCGTCTGCGCCGCCGGCGCCACCACCAGGCCGGCGCCGGCCGCGGCCAGGGCGCGCGCGTTGCGGAAATGGTCCGCACCCTGGGGCAGCACGAGCTGGGGCAAGCCATGCGCGGCCGCCCCCAGCAGGGTGCCGGCGCCGCCATGCGAGACCACCGCGTCGCAGCAGGGCAGCAGGGCGGCCTGATCGATGAAGCGGTGCACATGCAGCCGCGGCAGGTGGGGGGCGAAGCGCTGGGGATCGCCATCCGCGCCAACGGTGACGACGAGTTCGGCGCCTAGGCCCAGCAGCGCATGCGCGGCCGCCGCCAGGGCGGGCTGCCGGTTGAAGACGGTGCCGAAGCTGAGGTAGACACGCGGCCGCCTGCCGGCCTGCAGCGCGCGCTGCAGCGCCTCGGGCAGCGCCGGGCCCGCAGCGGCGCGCGGCGCGTAGGGGTTCAGCGCCAGCCGGCGCGGGGCCGGCGGGCCGGCGTGGCCTGGCGGCTGCAGGCTGGGCGGGGCGATGTCGATGTAGCCATGCCGGTACAGGCCGCCCGCGGCCGGCGCGGTCAGGCCATGCGCCGCCCAGCTGGGCGCGAAGCACTGCGTCGCCGCCTCCAGGTAGGCGGGCGGCAGCGGCAGGCCATAGCCGTGGGTGACGTAGCGCAGGCCATGCAGGGCGCAGGCCAGCGGTCCGGCCAGGGCCGCCGGCTCCAGCACCATCAGCTCGGGCCGCCATTGCGCGATCGCCGCGTTCACGCCCGCCAGCATCGCTGGTGCCAGGCTGCCGCCGAAGAGGCGCGGAAAGGTCTGCGCCGAGCGCTGCTCAGCTTCGAGCTCGAGCAGCTCGGGATGCTGGGCGCGGAACTGGCGCCGGCTGGTCTCGAAGTCCAGGCCGGCCGGGAACAGCGCGATGCCCTGGCCGGCGAGCATTTGCAGGGCGTCGGGTGCGCTGACCCAGCCGACGGCGTGGCCCTGGCGCTGCAGCGCCAGCGCGAGCGGGCGCAGCGGCTGGAGATGGCCGGCGCCGCCGGTGGAGCAGAACAGCAGCCGCATCGCCGACCCGGGTGCGTGAAGGCCGCGTCAATCCGCCGTCAGCTTGTAGGCCTCGATCAGCGCCGCCCAGCTGCCCAGGTCCTGGGCGATGGTGGCCGCGAGTTCCTGCGGCGAGCCGGTCTCGACGGCCAGCAGGCGCTTGTCCAGCTCGGCACGCATGTCTGGCCGTGCCGCCACCGTGGCGAGGGCACGGGCGAGCTGCTGCTGGCGCGTGCCGGCCACGCGCGCCGACACGTACAAGGCCTGCCAGGTGGGCACCGCCACGCCCGCGAAGCCGGCTTCGCGCATGGTCGGCACCTCGGGGAAGGCGGCGCTGCGCTCCGGGCCGAGCACCGCCAGCAGGCGCAGCGCCCCGGCCCTGACCTGCGCCTGCAGCGCGGCGAGCGGGCCGAACATCAGCTGCACGCGGCCGGCCAGCAGATCCGGCAATGCCTGTGTGGCGCCGCGGTAGGGCACGCGCGTCAGCTCCACGCCGGCCGCCTGCATGAACTGCGCCGCCGCCATGATCTCGCTGGGCGTGCTGGTCGCCACATTCAGCCGGCCCGGCTGGCTGCGCGCATGGGTGGCCAGCTCGGCAACCGTGGTCGCGGGCAGCGCCGGATGCACGGCCAGCCCGAAGGGTACGCGGCCGATCTTGCCGAGCGGCGCGAGCTCCTGCACCCAGTCGAAGCCCGAGCCCTTGGCGAGCAGGGGCGTGGCGATCATCGAGCCGGGGGCATACAGCAGGGTCTGGCCCTCCGGCCCGGCGGCGGCCACCTCGCGGGCGGCCAGCAGGCCGTTGCCGCTGGGCTTGTTCTCCACGATCACGGTCTGGCCCAGCGCTTCCGACAGATGCTGGGCGGCCTGGCGCGCGATGAAGTCGCTCGGGCCTCCGGCCGGCAGCGGCACGAGCAGGCGCAAGGCCTTGCCGGCATTGGCGGCGCCGGCTTCGGTGGCTTGCGCCTGCCCGGCCGGGCCCAGCAGGCAGCAGGCGGCGAGGAGGGTGATCTGCAGCAGTGAGGGCATGGCTTGCTCCGATCGGTGCGTGGGCAGCGAGATGGGAAGGAGGGGCGATGGCTCGGACTGTAGGCAGGCATGGGCAAAGCAGAAAGCGCCGCCGCGGCACAATGGGTTTGAACCAATGGTTAAAGCATGGACAAGCTGCGCGCCCTTCAGTACTTCATCGCGGCCGCCGAGGAAGGCAGTTTCTCGGCGGCCGCGCGGCGTTTCGAGCTCAGCGTGCCGGCGGTCACCAAGCTGGTGGGAGCGCTGGAGCGCGAGCTGGGCGTCCGGCTGCTGGAGCGCAGCACGCGCGGCCTGGCGCTCACGCCACAGGGCGCGGCCTACCGCGAAGCCTGCGCGCCACTGCTGGCCCAGCTGGCCGAGGCCGACCGTGCGGCCGCCGGCCCGGTGCGGGCGCGCACCCTGGTGGTCGGTGCGCCGGCCCTGCTGGCGCGCGCGCTGCTGATCCCGGCGCTGCCGGGCTACCGCGACAAGCACCCGCATGTGCAGATCGAGCTGCGCACGGTGGACCAGCTGACCGTCACCGATGCCGAGGCGCGCGGCTTCGACGTGCTGGTCGCGCTGGGCTGGCCCGGCGCGCTGGACCTGGTGAAGCGCCCGCTGGCGCAAAGCCGGCTGATCGTCTGCGCCAGCCCGGCCTATTGGCGCACGCACGCGGTGCCGGCGCGGCCCGCCGAACTGGCGCAGCACGACTGCGTGCTGGTGCGCTCGCCCGAGGGCACGGTGCTGGACCTGTGGCGCCACCGCCGCGGCGAGGAGGTCGAGGAGGTGGCGGTGCGCGGCTGGCTGACCTGCGAGAGCCGCGACGATGCGCTGCAGGCGGTGCTGCACGGCCAGGGCGTGGGCCGCTTTGCGGATCTGTCGGTCTGGCACCATGTGCGCGACGGCCTGCTGCAGCCGGTGCTGCTGGACTGGGACAGCCCCGACGCGCCACCCTTCAGCGCGCTGCTGCGGCCGGATGCGCGGCGCGACGAGGCCACGCAGGACTTCGTCGCCTTCCTGGCGCGGCTGCTCGGCGAGATCGAGGCCCAGTGCGTGCAGCTGATCGGCCCGCGGCCGCAGCCCGAGCGGCCCGCCTGGTATGCAAGGCGCCAGGGCAGGGCGTCGGCGGGCCAGCGCTGAGCGAGGCTCAGGCGCGCGCGCAGAAGCGCTCGATGTCCAGCGCGCGCGAGGCGCCGATCAGGGCCGGCGAGACCTCGGCGTTGATCAGCCAGCAGGGGATCTGCGCCAGATAGGCCTGGAAGCGTCCCTTGCCCTCGAAGCGCTCGCGGAAGCGCGAGGCGCGCAGCTCGGGCAGCAGGCGCGGTGCGATGCCGCCGCCGATGTAGACGCCGCCGCGCGCGCCCAGCGTCAGCGCCACGTTGCCGGCAAAGCTGCCGAGGAAGCGGCAGAACAGCTCGATGGCGAGGCGGCACAGCGGGTCGCCGCTGTGGCGTGCGCCGTCCACGATCTCGGCCGGCGTGAGCGTCAGCGCGGCCTGGCCCGCCAGGCCGGCCGCCGCCTCGTAGAGATTCACCAGGCCCGGGCCGGACAGCACGCGCTCGGCCGAGACATGGCCGAAGCGCCCGCGCAGCCACTCGATCACTGTGGCCTCCTGCGCGTCGTTGGCCGCCAGCGTGCTGTGCCCGCCTTCGCCCGCCACCGGCAGGTAACCGCCACCGGGCGCGGGCAGCAGCCCCGATACCCCCAGGCCGGTGCCCGGCCCCAGCACGGCCATGGCCTCGTCGGCAATCGCCGCGCCTGGGCCCAGGGGCAGCAGTTCGTCGGGGCCCAGGGCCGGCAGGGAGAGGGCCAGCGCCGTGAAGTCGTTCACCACCGCCAGCCGGTTCACCGCCAGTTCCTTCTTCAGGGAGGCGATCGAGAAGGACCAATGGTGGTTGGTCATCCTGACCTCGTCGCCAGTGACTGGATTGGCGATACCGATGGCGCAGGCACGCGGGCCCTGCTGCTTGCCATGGTCCGACAGATAGCGCTGGATGGCCGCCGCCAGCGAACCATGCTCGGCGCAGCGGTAGCTGGCGATGTCGGACAGCGGCGCGCCCGCCTCATGCGCCCAGGCCAGGCGGGCATTGGTGCCGCCGATATCGCCGAGCAGCCGCGGGTAGGTGAGGGTGGAGACCGTGTTTGCCATGCCCGCGATGTTAATGAAAGCGCTTTCAGGCATCAAGCAATGGTTTACCCGGCGCCCCGCCGGGAGCGCCACGCGGGCCGTGCTTTTCTCATTGACCGCCGGCCGACGAGGCCCTATTCTGAAAGAAGAAAGCGCTTTCATAAAATCAAAAGCGTCCTCTTGCCACCCATGCCGCGGCAGCGCGGCCCACCTGCCCATGAGTTTCACGCCCCCCTCCCGCACCGGCGACTTGCGCTGCGTGCTCAGCGCCCTCGGCCAGGGCAGCAGCGCGGCGCTGCAGCTGGCGCCGCAACCGTCGCTGGCCTTGCGGCCGGCAGCGGATCTGGCCGAGGCCGCCCGCGGCCTGCCGCAGCTGATGGTGAACAGCCACAAGCGCTTCCAGCGCATCGAGGGCTTTGGCGGAGCCTTCACCGAGGCCGCCGCCGTGACCTGGCAACAGCTGCCATGGGCCGAGGCGGAACGCCTGCTGCACGCTTACTTCGATGCGGCGCAGGGCCATGGCTACACGCTCTGCCGCGTGCACATGAACAGCTGCGACTTCGCGCTGGGCAACTATGCGCATGCCGAGGTGCCCGGCGATGCGGCCTTGCAGCATTTCTCGATCGAGCGCGACCGGCGCGCCCTGTTGCCCATGATCAAGGCGGCGCAGGCGGTGGCGGCGCAGCCCATCAAGCTGCTGGTCTCGCCCTGGAGCCCGCCGGCCTGGATGAAGAGCAACGGCCAGATGAACCAGGGCGGCAAGCTGCTGCCGCAATACGCCGCCGCCTGGGCGCAGTGCTATGTGCGCTTCATCCAGGCCTATGCGGCCGAGGGCGTGCCGGTCTGGGGCGTGACGGTGCAGAACGAGCCCGACGCCACGCAGCGTTGGGACTCCTGCATCTACAGCGCCGCCGAGGAGCGCGACTTCGTGCGCGACCATCTCGGCCCGGCGCTGCATGCCGCCGGCCTGGGCGAGGTGAAGATCGTCATCTGGGACCACAACCGCGACCAGATGGTGCAGCGTGCCGACACCGTCTACGCAGACGCGCAGGCGGCGCGCTATGTCTGGGGCTGCGGTTTCCACTGGTATGGCGAGGACGCTTTCGACCATGTGCGGCTGGTGCACGACGCCTGGCCCGACAAGCAGCTGCTCTTCACCGAGGGCTGCCAGGAGGGCGGCCCGCACCTGGGTTCCTGGGCGCTGGGCGAGCGCTATGCGCGCAACATCATCAATGACCTGAATCGCTGGACGGTGGGTTGGATCGACTGGAACCTGCTGCTGGACGAGACCGGCGGCCCCAACCATGTGGGCAATCTCTGCAGCGCGCCGATGCTGGCGGATCGCAGCTGCGGGCTGTTGATGCCGCAGAGCTCCTACCATTACCTGGGCCATTTCGCGCGCTTCATCAGGCCCGGCGCGCAGCGCCTGCTGTGCGCGGCCAGCAAGCAGGATCTGGAGTGCACGGCAGCACTCAACGCGGATGGCGAGCTGGCCCTGGTGGTGCTGAACCGGAGCGAGGCGGCGCTGCGCTTTGTGCTGTGCATCGACGAGCTGGCCTGCGTGGCGGAGTTGCCGCCGCGCGCCATCGCCAGCTACGGCCTGGCACGATGACAAGGCGCCGCACCTTGCTGGGGGCGGGCCTCGCCGCGGCCCTGCCGGTGCGCGCGGGCGCGCGCGCCGTGCTCACGGTGGCCGCCTTTCCGCTGGTGGACGAAATCGCCCGCGCCGCCACGCCGGCCTGGCAGCGCCTGCATCCCGAGGTGGAGTTGCGCGTGCTGAGCCGCCAGTACAGCGACCACCACACCGCCATGACCACGGCGCTCTCCACCGCGGTGGCCCTGCCGGACGTGATGGCGCTGGAGTCGAGCTTCGTCGGCCGCTTTGCCCAGGGCGGCGGGCTGGAGGATCTGCGCCAGCCGCCCTACGAGGTCGAGCGCTTTCGTGCGCGCCTGGTGCCCTATGCCTATGAACAGGCGGTCGCGCGCAACGGCGCGGTGGTGGCCATGCCGGCCGACATCGGGCCCGGCACCCTGCTGTACCGGCAGGACATCCTGAGCCGCGCGGCGCTCGCCGAAGACGATCTCACGCGCTCCTGGGAGCATTACGTGGCCGCCGGCGCGCGCATCAAGGCACGCACCGGCGCCTACCTGATCGCCCATGTGCAGGAGATCAAGGACATCCTGATCCGCAGCGGCCTGCGGCCGGGCGAGGGCCTGTATTTCGATACCGAATCGCGCGTGCTGGTGAACTCGCCGCGCTTCGAGCGTGCCTTCGAGGTGGCAAGGGAGGCGCGCCGGCAGGGGCTGGACGCGCGCGTGCCGGCCTGGTCCAACGACTGGGCCGAGGGCTTCAAGCGCGGCCGCCTCGCCACCGAGCTCTCGGGCGCCTGGCTGGCGGGGCAGCTGAACAGCTTCATCGCCCCCGGCACGCGCGGCCTGTGGCGGGCCGCGCCGCTGCCCGAGGGTGCCAGCGCCGCCTATGGCGGGGCCTTCTACGCGATGCCGCGCCACGCCGCGCCGGAGCGCAAGGCGCTGGCCTGGGACTTCATCCGCCTGATGACGCTGGACCCGCAGCTGCAGCTGCAGGCCTTCAAGGCCTACGACGCCTTCCCGGCCCTGCTGGCCACGCACGAGGATGCCTTCTTCAGCGAGCCCCTGCCATTTCTGGGCGGGCAGCCGGCGCGCCGGCTCTGGCGCGAGGCGGCACGCCGCATCAGCGCCGCGCCCGTGCACAAGCAGAACCAGTTTGCCGAGGAAGTGGTGCAGACCGAACTCGACAAGGTGCTGAACCGCGCCAAGCCGATACGCCAGGCGCTGGCCGACGCCGAGCAGCTGCTGCAGCGGCGCGCGCGCCGTTGACGAAACGACACTAGCCACAGGAGAGCTTACGCATGAACCGACGATTTGCCCGCGCCTGCACCCCGCTGCTGGCGGCACTGAGCCTGGGCGGCTGCGGCGGTGCCGGCGGCGCCACCGCGCCCCAGCCTGCCCCGGCACCCGCGCCCGCGCCCGCACCGGAACCCCTGGCCGTTCCGGCCGGCTACCGGCTGGTCTGGTCCGACGAGTTCGAACCCGCCGGCCTGCCAGACCCCGCCAAATGGGCCTACGACACCGGCATGAACAAGCAGGGCTGGCACAACCACGAGCAGCAGTACTACAGCGCCGCGCGCGCCGAGAACGCCGAGCAGCGCGAGGGCAAGCTGGTCATCACCGCGCGCAAGGAGCAGCTCTCCGCTGCGGCCGACTGGGGTGGCCAGGCCTACACCTCGGCGCGCCTGATCACCGCCGGCAAGGCCGAGTGGACCTACGGTTTCTTCGAGATCCGCGCCAAGCTGCCCTGCGGCAAGGGCACCTGGCCGGCGATCTGGACGCTCGGCAGCCAGGGTGAATGGCCCGCCGCCGGCGAGCTGGACATCATGGAGCAGGTGGGCAAGGAGCCCAGCAAGGTCTTCAGCACCACCCACACCACCGCCGGCAGCGGCGGCAATGGTGCGGGCGCGGCCACCCAGGTCGGCGACGCCTGCAGCGCCTTCCACACCTACCAGATGGACTGGACGCCCCAGCAGGTGCGCTTCGGCATCGATGGCAAGAGCCACTTCGTCTACAAGAACGCCGGCACCGGCAAGGCCCAATGGCCCTTCGACGCGCCGCAGTTCCTGATCCTCAACATCGCCATCGGTGGCGACCTGGGCGGGCCGGTGGACGACGCCATCTTCCCGGTGCGTATGGAGATCGATTACGTGCGGGTCTACCAGGCGAGCAAATAGCCAGGGCCGCCGGCGCGGCGGCTCAGTCCAGCCGCGCCGCGCAATGCTTGGCGATGAACTCGGCGTGCGTGGGCATGGCCTGGGCGCATTTGCCCACCACGCGCTGGACGTTGTCCAGGTAGGCCTGCACCTCGGCCTCGGGCAGCAGGTCGGCAAAGGGGTGGTAGCCGCGCGGCTGCAGGCGCTGGCCCAGCATCACCTGCAGCCAGCTGACCTCGGTGAACAGCTCCACGCCGTCGCGGTAGACGCGGCCATTGCTGGCGAACAGCTCCAGCTTGCGCTGCAGGCCCTCGGGGATGGGCATGTTGCGGCAGTAGTTCCAGAACTCGGAATCGTCGCGCTGGGTGAGCTTGTAGTGCAGGATCAGGAAGTCGCGGATGCGCTCGTACTCCACGCGGGTAACGGCGTTGTATTCGGCGATGTCGGCGGCGTCGAAACCCGCGCGTGGGAAGTAGTCGAGGATGCGCGCCACCGCCATGTGGATGAGGTGGATGCTGGTGGATTCCAGCGGCTCCAGAAAGCCGCTGGCGAGGCCCACCGCCACGCAGTTGCGCACCCAAAAGGTCTTGGCGCGGCCGGTGCGGAAGGCCAGGTGGCGCGGCGCGGCAGTGGCCGCGCCATCGAGGTTGCGCAGCAGGATGGCCTCGGCCTCCTCCTTGTCCATGAAGCGGCTGCTGTAGACATGGCCGTTGCCGATGCGGTGCTGCAGCGGGATGCGCCATTGCCAGCCGGCCGCGTGGGCGGTGGAGCGCGTCATCGGCAGCAGCGGGCTGACCGACTCGCAGGGCACGGCGATGGCGCGATCGCAGGGCAGCCAGTGCGACCAGTCCTCGTAGCCGGCGTGCAGGGTCTGCTCGATCAGCAGGGCACGCATGCCCGAGCAATCGATGAAGAAATCGCCGGCCACGCGTTCGCCGCTCTCCATCACGACGGCGGCAATGCCGCCATCGCTCTCACGCTGCTCCACCCGCGTGACCTTGCCCTCCAGGCGCTGCACGCCGCGCTGCTCGGCAAAGCCGCGCAGAAAGCGTGCATAGAGGCCGGCATCGAAATGGTAGGCATGGGCGATCTCGGCCAGCGGCGAGCCCGCCATGTCGTGGCGCGCGCGCATGAACTTGGCCTGGCGCGGCGCCACCGTGTTGATCGAATACTCGCCCAGCGGCGCGGCCTTGCCCTGCGCCGCCATGCGCAGCCAGAAGTGATGGAAGGGCACGGTGTCGGCCATCTGCCCGACCTTGCCGAAGCCGTGGATGTAGCGGTCGCCCAGCGCGCCCCAGTTGACGAACTCGATGCCCAGCTTGAAGCTGCCGCGCGTGGCGCGCAGGAACTCGTCTTCGTCGATGCCCAGCGCGCGGTTGAACTCGGTGAGGTTGGGAATGGAGGCCTCGCCGACGCCGATGATGCCGATCTCGTCGGACTCGATCAGCCGGATCGAATAGGCCCGCCCCAGCGCCTTGGCGAATGCCGCGGCCGTCATCCATCCGGCGGTGCCTCCACCGACGATGACGATATTGCGCAGGGGCGGGTTGCTGTCCATGGCGGCGATTGTGGCCCGATCAGAACTTGTAGTTCACGCCCAGCAGGGTGGCGCGGCCGAAGTAGCGGATGTAGTTGGGCGTGAGCGCCGTGGCATCCGGGGCATTCGGGCCGACCGTCTTGCGGTTCATGGTGGGCTTGTCGAACAGATTGCTGACCTGCAGCAGCACCGACAGCCCCTTGTAGCTGCCGTCCTCGAAGGCATAGCCCAGCTGCAGGTCGGCCACCTTGTCGGCCGCCTGCTGCAGGGTGGTCGAGTTCAGGAAGATGTCGCGCGTGGTGGCCGTGAAGGGCGAGCGGTAGCGCTGGCTGATGCGGGCCGAGATGCCGTGGTTCTCGTAGTAAAGCGTCAGGCTGTTGGACAGGCCCGAGAGGCCGTTCAGCGGCACGTTGCGTTCGGTGCTGACGGTCGGGTCGGGGTTCTGATCCTTGATCGAGCTGCTCAGCTTGGAGGCGCTGAACACCAGGCCGTAACCTTCCAGCGCCGGGTGCAGCAGGGCACCTTCCAGCGAGGCCGCGAACTCATAACCCTCCACCTTGCCGCCCGAGCCATTGGCCGGGCGGATCAGCGGTGCGATCGGCTTGGGCGTCACGCCGGGAGGCGCTACCTGCGGGAAGCCGCTGGCATCCACCGCCGTCAGCTGGTTGTAGATGTAGCTCAGCAGGTTCTTGCGGAAGGCCGCCACCGAGACATAGCTGCGCTTGCCGAAGTAGCGTTCCACCGAGAGGTCGAAGCCGGTGGCGCGCCAGGGCTTGAGTTCGGGGTTGCCGGCATAGGCGGTGGTCCATTCGCCGGCATGCGGGGTGCCGGCCAGGTCACCGATCACCGCGGGCGTGCTGGTGCCGGCGCGCATGTCGACGATATTGGGCCGCACGATGGTGGTGGCGGCGCCGAAGCGGGCGATCCAGTTGTTCCTGAAGTCGGCCACCAGGTTCAGGCTGGGCAGCACATCGGTGTAGCTGGTGCCGCCGCTGCGCTTGTACAGCAGGGTGGGATCCGGCGCCTCGTCATTGCCGCGGTATTCATAACCGTCGGAGTTCTGCTTCGCATGCGCCACCTGCACGCCGACATTGCCGCGCAGCGAGACGCCGAAGAACTCGCTGTCGATGTCGAGCTTGCCGAAGGCGGTGGTGACCTTCTCGCGCACATTCGAGTTGTTGGCCACCCATTTGCTGAACTGCCCCTCCTCCAGCGAGACCGTGCCGCCCTGCACCAGCGCCGGTACATCCACGCGCAGCAGCTCGGGGATGCCGGCCCAGCTCATGTCGAAGGGCATGCCCACCACCGCGCTGGGGATGCTGCGGATGTAGTTGCCCGCGGCGTCCTTGGACATCAGGATGCGGTCCTCGTTCTTGGCCACGTCCTTGCTGCGCTCGGTGTAGTTGACGCCGCCGGTGAGGCCGCTGAAGAAGCCGTCCAGGTCGCGCTTCAGCGAGAGTCGCAGCGACTTGATCTCGTCCTTGATCTCGGGGTGGCGGACCGCGCCGATCCAGGCCTCGTTGGGCACCCAGTCCATGCCCTGCACGTCGCCGAAGGCCATCTTGGAGGGATTCGACAGATAGCCCGCCTGCACCGGCGTGAAGGTCTGCGGGCTGCCGTCGATGGGCACATTCCACTGGTAGGCGCCATAGGTCCATTGCTTGGCGGCATGGTCGTAGGGGCCGCCGTAGGCCTCGGTGTAGCGCTCGTTGCGCTTGTCGCGCGAGTAGCTCAGGTCGGCCACGCCCTTCCAGTGATCGGAGAGCTTGAGTTCGGTGTTCCAGCCCAGCGCCGCGATATTGTCGGTGCGCTTGGTGTCGAAGTTGCCCACATTGGCCACCAGCTGCGAGGTGGTGGCGCTGGTGGCATAGGTGTTCTGGCCGATCTGGGTGGTGCCCACGTTGGAGAGCGCGGGCGCGATGCCGGCCGACCAGTTGCCGAACAGGCTCTGCGCGAACTTGCCGCCCACCTCATGGGTGTCGAACTTGGAGTAGTACAGGTCCAGCTGGCTGTGCAGGCTGTCGTTGGGCTTGTATTCCAGCACCACCATCAGGCCGTCGCGCACATTCTTCTTGGTGGACGAGGTGGCGGTCCAGAACATCGGCAGCAGGGCCTGGTTGCCACCCACCTGGGCGGGCTTGTTGCCGCTCAGCGGCAGGCCGAAGGGCGTGTAGTCGCCGTATTCCACCAGCTCGGTCTGCTTGGTCTGGCTGGAGGAATCCAGGCGCGCGAAGCCGGCCGCCACGCCGATGGTGTTGTTGGCGAACTGGTCCACATAGGAGAGGCTGAAGCGCGTGCCGGTGGGGCTGGCGACGCCGGGCACCAGGGTGCCGTTGGAGTTGCGCTCGCCGCGCAGGTTGACGGCGATCTGGCGGCCGCGCGAGTCCAGCGGCCGCACCGTGCGGATGTCCACCGTGCCCGAGAGGCCCTGGCCGATCAGCGTGCCGTCGGGCGTCTTGTAGACCGAGGCGCCGCTCACCAGCTCGGCCGGGAACTGGTCGAACTCCACCGCACGGCTGTCGTTGCTCGAGACCATCTCGCGGCCGTTCAGCAGCACGCCGGAGAACTCGGGCGAGAGGCCGCGGATCGAGATCACGTTGACGCGCCCATCGGGGCCGCGCTGGCCGGTCAGGCCGGGCAGGCGTGCCAGCGATTCGGCGATGCTGGCATCGGGCAGCTTGCCCAGGTCTTCGGCCGAGATCACCTCGATGATGGAGTCCGAGCCACGCTTGAGCGCCACCGAGGACTCGATGCTGCGGCGGATACCCGTGACCACCACGGTCTCGAGTTGTTCGGGCTGCTGGGCCTGCTGCGCCTGCGCGGCGCCGGCGGCGATGAACAGCAGCGCGCAGGCTGCTGCCACCGGTTGAACGTCATGGCGGCCGCGGGCGGGCCGCTGGCGATGCTGCTGGGCGGTTTTCATAGGTCTCCTTATGTGTTGTCGGTCAGCTTCTTCAAATGCCTGAAAGCGCTTTCACGTTTTCTCAAATTTAACTGGTCCGGCTGCGCGCCTTCTCCAGACTTACCCTAGCGAGTGATTCGCGCCACATGGCCGTGGCGCCGGTTCTCTTCAGTCCAGGCCGCGGCCCTGGGCATCAAAGCCCAGCGCCTGGCCGGCGGCGGCCGCGAGGCCGACCGCAGCGCCGCTGTGCAAGCCCGGCGCGCCGGCCGCCAGCTTGGCGGTCAGCAGTTCGGCGATGCCGTCCACGCGCAGGTGCACGATGGAGACATCGCCCAGATGCTCGGCCAGCACCACGCTGGCAGGCACGCCACCCTCGGCGAGCCGCAGATGCTCGGGACGCAGGCCCAGGCGCTGTGCGTCCGGCTGGGCGGCGCCGCCCAGCAGCGCCCAGAGCTGCCGGTGCGCCGCGCTGGCCCCGGCCCCGGGGCGATCCACGAAGTTGATGCGCGGCGCGCCGATGAAGCCGGCCACGAACTCGTTGGCCGGGCGCTGGTAGAGCGTGAGCGGGGCGCCCAGCTGCTCGATGCGACCCTGCCGGAACACGGCGATGCGGTCGCCCATGGTCATGGCTTCGACCTGGTCGTGGGTTACGTAAATCATCGTCGTGCCCAGCTCGCGGTGCAGGCGCGTCAGTTCGATGCGCATGTCCACGCGCAGCGCGGCGTCGAGATTGGAAAGCGGCTCGTCGAACAGGAACACCTTGGGCTTGCGCACGATGGCGCGGCCGATCGCCACGCGCTGGCGCTGGCCGCCCGAGAGTTCCTTGGGATAGCGCCCCAGCAGCTCGGTGATGCGCAGGATCTCCGCGCTGCGGCCCACCTGCTGCTGGCGCTCGGACTTGCTCACGCCGGCCATCTTGAGCGCGAAGCCCATGTTCTCGGCCACCGTCATGTGCGGGTAGAGCGCGTAGCTCTGGAACACCATGGCGGCGCCGCGGTCGGCCGGGCGCAGCTCGTTGGCGCGCTGGCCGTCGATCAGCAGCTCGCCGCCGCTGATCTCCTCCAGGCCGGCGATCATGCGCAGCGTGGTGCTCTTGCCGCAGCCCGATGGGCCGACGAAGACCATGAACTCGCCATCGCGCACCTCCAGGTCCAGCCCCTGGATGACTTCGTTCTGCTCGTAGCGCTTGCGCAGGCCGCGCAGGGTCACTTGTCCCATCTGATCGCCCTCGCTGTCAGCGCACTGCGCGCTGCTGTTGCAGGAATTCGCGGTACCAGCGCGCGCTGTCCTTGAGCGTGCGCTGCTGGCTGGCGTAATCCACATGCACGATGCCGAAGCGCTTCTCGTAGCCCGAGGCCCATTCGAAGTTGTCCATCAGGCTCCACACCATATAGCCGCCCATGCGCACGCCCTGGCGCATGGCCTCGGCCACCGCGGCGATATGGGCCGCGATATAGCGGGTGCGACCCTCGTCGTGCACGCGGCCGTCGGCGCTCAGCACATCCTTGAAGGCGCCGCCGTTTTCGGTCACGAACAGCGGCGGCACCGGATAGTCGCGCTGCAGGCGCAGCAGCAGTTCGGTGAGGCCCTCGGGGTAGACCTCCCAGCCCATGTCGGTGACCTCGCGGCCGCTGCTGTGCACGTCCCAGGGCTGGCCCGCGCTGACCACCGAGCGCGAGTAGTAGTTGACGCCCAGGAAGTCCATCGCCGCGGTGATGGCCTGCATATCGCCGGGCTGCACCGCGGGTGCGTCGCCGCCCAGCTCGTCCAGCACGTCCTGCGGATAGCGGCCCTTGAACAGCGGATCCATGTACCAGCGCAGCAGGCGGCCGTCTTCCAGCCGGGCCTTGGCGCGGTCGGCCGCCGCGTCGCTGGCCGGGTGCATGGGCGAGAGGTTCAGCACGATGCCCAGCTCGGCCTTGCAGCCCTGGGCGCGCAGGGCCTGCAGCGCCAGCCCGTGGCTCAGCAGCAGGTGGTGAGAGACCTGCGCGGCCAGCTTGCGGTCCTTCAGGCCCGGCGCGAACACGCCGCTTTCATGGCCCAGCTGCGCCACCACCCAGGGTTCGTTGTGGGTGGCGATCGAGACCACCCGGTCGCCCAGGCGCGCGGCCATGCCGCAGGCGTACTCGACAAAGCGCTGCACCGTCTCGCGGCTGCCCCAGCCGCCGATGTCCTGCAGCGCCTGCGGCAGGTCCCAGTGGTTGAGCGTCAGATAGGGCTTGATGCCGCGCGCCAGCAGGCCGTCCACCAGGCGCTCGTAAAAGGCCAGGCCGGCCTCGTTCCAGGCGCCGCTGCCGCTGGGGCGCACGCGCGGCCAGGAGACCGAGAAGCGGTAGGCGTCCACGCCCAGGCCGGCGATCAGGTCCAGGTCCTGCTCCCAGCGCTGGAAATGCTCGCAGGCGATGTCGCCGTTGCTGGCGTCGGCGATCGCGCCGGGCTGGCGGCAGAAGCTGTCCCAGATGGAGGGGCCCTTGCCATCGGCGCTGGCGGCGCCCTCGATCTGGAAGGCGCTGGTGGCCACGCCCCAGACGAAGCCGGGCGGGAAGGATGAGAAAGATGAGTCTGGCAGGTGTTGCATTACTTGACGGCGCCCACGGTGAGGCCCGAGATGAGTTGTTTGGAGCACAGCACGAAGAGCACGATGAGCGGCAGGGTGGCGATGGCCGAGCCCGCCATCAGCGCGCCCCATTCGGTGTCCACCGGGCTCTGCAGGCTGCGCAGGGCGAGCGGCAGGGTGTACATATCGGGCGAGCGCATCACCACCAGCGGCCCGATGAAGTTGTTCCAGGAAGCGATGAAGGTGATCAGCCCGAGCGTGCCCAGCGCCGGCTTGAGCAGGGGCAGCACGATGCGCGCGTAGATGCCCAGCTCGCTGCAGCCATCCATGCGCGCCGCCTCCACCAGCTCGCGCGGAATCGCGCTGCCGACGAACTGGCGCATCAGGAAGATGCCGAAGGCGCTGGCGGCGCCGGGGATGTAGAGGGCGCGCGGCTGATCGATCCAGCCCAGCAGGTCCATGATCATGAAGCTGGGGATCATGTTCATGAAGCTGGGCAGCAGCATGGTGCCCATCACCAGGGCGAACAAGGCCTTCTTGAAGCGGAACTCGAACATCGCGAAGGCATAGCCGCCCATCGAGCAGAACAGCAGGGTCAGCAGCGTGGAGGCGATGCCCACATAAAGGCTCCAGCCCAGATTGCGCCAGAACGGCAGGCGCTTGGTGAGGATGGCCAGGTTGTTCGCCAGGTCGTCGCCGAACCACATCGGTGGGGGCAGGCTGAAGATCTCGCTGCGCGAATGCGTGGCGAACACGAACATGAAGTAGAAAGGCGCCAGCATGATGAGCGTGCCGAGGCCGACCAGACAGTAGGCGGCCCAGGGGGCCATGTGTTGGGCTTGTCGTCTCATCTCGTGCTCAGCGTGTGCGCGGGCGGAAGGCGCGGTTGGTCAGCCAGGTGAGCAGGGCCACCACCAGGAACAGCAGCCAGGACATCGCGCTGGCGGCGCCGAAGTCGTTGAAGTCGAAGGCGTTGCGGTAGAGATAGACCGCGGCCGTCATGCCGGCCTGGTCGGAGCCGCCCTTGCCGCCGGTGAGGATGAAGGGCTCCTCGAACAGCTGCAGGCCACCGATCACGCTCAGCGTGACGCCGAAGAAGATCATCGGCCGGATGCTGGGCAGTGTGATGTGGAAGAACTGCTGCAGGCGGCCGGCGCCGTCCATGGTGGCGGCCTCGTAGAGATCGGGCGGGATGGTCTGCAGGGCGGCGAGATAGAGCACCACGTTGAAGCCCACATAGCGCCAGAACACGATCATCGAGATGGCGGGCTTGAGGGCGTCGGGGTCATTGAGCCAGTCCACCGCCTGTGCCGGCAGCAGGGCGCCCAGCAGCGGCACTTCGCGCAGCAGCGCCAGCAGCAGATTGATGAGGCCGTAGTCGGTCGAGAACAGCGAGCTGAACAGGATGGCGATCGCCACCGAGGAGGTGATGTAGGGCAGGAAATAGGCCCCCACCACGGCATTGCGCCAGCGCTTGAAGCCCAGGTGCAGAAAGCTCGCCAGCGGGATCGCCACCAGGTGCTGGGGCAGGCCGGAGGCCAGCGCCAGCCAGCCGGTGTTGGCGAGCGATTTCCAGAACCACTCGTCCCGCAGCGCGAAGGCGAAGTTGTCCAGGCCGACGTAGTGCATCGCCGCCAGGCCGCTGGTGGGCTCCCAGCTCTGGAACGAGAGGTAGAGCGAGAAGGCCAGCGGGAACAGGCCGAACACCAGGAACAGCAGCAGAAAGGGTGCCAGCAGGGCATAGGGCGCCCAGCGCGGGGAGAGGCGGAGTTGCTTCATGGTCTTGTTGTCTCAGCGCAGCGCGCGTTGCTGCAGCAGGCGTTGGGCGTCGGCCAGGGCGCGATCGATGGCCTTGCCGCGCTCCAGCACCTTGTCGAGCTCGGTATCGATCACCTCGCGTGCAAAAGCGTCCTGCTTGTGCACCTGCACCGCGCGGATCTGGCCGGCCGCGGTGCGCCAGTCGCGCCGCGCGCGCTGGCCACCCAGGAAGACCAGGGGTTCGTCGAAGAAGGCGTCGTCGTAGGTCTCCAGCAGGGCCGGGAAGGCGTCCTGCGACTTGAAGGCCGCCAACTGGCGCGCGCGGTTCAGCGTCATCAGCTGGATGAACTGCCAGGCCAGCGGCTTGTTGGCCGCATCGGCCAGGCGCGGGATGGCGAAGAAGGTGCCGCCATAGGCCGCGAAGGCGCCCTCGGGCAGCTGCGCGGCGCGCCACAGGCCGCGCGTGCTGGGCGCCAACCAGTTGTTCAGATGCCCGGCCAGCCAGGCCCCCGACATCTGGGTGGCGATGCCGCCGCGTTTGAAGCCCTCGCTCCAGTCGGAGGACCAGGCGGTCACGCGCGCATCGAGCTTTTGCTGGCGCACCGCACGCGCGAGCTCGAAGGCGCGCACGAAGCGCGGCGTGGTTACCAGCGGGCGCGAGTCCTTGTCGAAATACATGCCCTCGCCGGGCTGGATGCCGGTGCGTATCAGGATGTCCTTCATGTCGCGGGCATGAGCCAGCAGGTAGGCGCCGGTGGTGGCCTTGATCTTCACGCCGGCGGCCACATAGCCCTCCCAACTGCCGGTCAGATCGGCCTCGCCGAGGCCGGCCTTGGCGAGCAGGTCCTGGCGGTAGAGCAGGGTGCCGGGGCCGATGTCGGTGGGCACGGCCAGCACCGCGCCGGCGGGCGTGCTGGCCTGCTCGAAGGCATAGGGGACGAAGCGCGCCTGGTAGCGCCGCAGCTCGTAGGGCGGGCGCGCCAGGTCTTCCAGCCCGGCGCCCTGGGCAAAGCGGCCCAGATAGCCCACCTCCAGCGCCATCACATCGGGCAGGTAGACGGCGGTAGAGAGCGCCGTGGTCATGGCGGTGTGGTGGTCGTTGAGCTCGCGGCTCACCACCTTCACCGCCACCGTCGGATGCAGCTGCTGCCAGGCCGGCAGGGCGGCGCGCACGATCTCGTCCACGGCGGGGAAGGCGGCCACGGTGATGCTCTGCTGGGCCGCGGCCGGCCCGGCCAGCAGCCCCACGCTCGTACAGATGCCAACCAAGGTCCGGGCCGCAAGCCGCATGCCGATGTCTCCGCCGCGCCAGTCGACGCCGTCGTTATGTGATGTTTATGAAAGCGCTTTCATAATAAGTGGCGGGCGGCCGCGATGTCAATCGAGGGTAATTGCCGAGGCCTACTTGAGAGGCCGGGTGGAGGAGCGCACGATCAGGCGCGGTTCGGGCAATTTGCCGCTGGGCTTCTGGCCCGCCAGCAGTTGCAGCAGCGATTGCGCCGCCAGCCGGCCCAGCTCATGGGCGGCTTGGTGGATGGTGGTGAGCGGCGGCAGCGAATGGGCGGCGCCGGCCAGATCGTCGAAGCCCACCAGCGACACATCCTCCGGCACGCGCAGGCCGCGCCGATGCAGGGCCAGCGAAGCGCCGAAGGCCATCTGGTCGTTGGCGGCAAAGATGGCCGTGAAGGGTTCGCGGCTGTCGATCAGCCGCTCCACCGCCATCAGGCCGCTTTCCTCATGGAACTTGCCGGGCAGCACCAGGCTGGGCTTGTAGGGCACGCCGGCGGCCTCCAGCGCGGCGCGGTAGCCGCGCAGGCGCTCCTGGGCGTCGGGGTGCACCGGGTCGCCGGCGATGAAGGCGATCTGGCGGTGGCCCTGGCTGAGCAGGTGGTGGGTGGCCAGGCGCGCGCCCTCGAAATCATTGAAGTCCAGCGCATAGAGGCCGCTGGCCTTGAGGCTGCGGCCGGTCACCACCACCGGCAGCTCCTTGGCGAGCTTGCGCAACGCCTCGTCGCTGAGGCGGCCTGTCAGCACGATGATGCCGTCCACGCGGCGCGAGCGCAGCACGTCGATGCAGCGCTGCTCCTCCTGTGCGCTCCAGTGGCCGCTCACGAACAAGGGGCTGTAGCCGGCCGGGCTGAGCTCCTCCTCGATGCCGCGCAGCGCCACGCCGTAGAAGGGGCTGTCGATCGCCTGCGTCACCACGCCCACGCTCAGGGTGCGCCCGCCGGCCAGGCCGCGCGCGATCGGGTTGGGGATGAAGCCGAGCTCGGCAATCGCGCGATCGACGGCCTCGCGCTTTTCCTGGCTCACCACCGCCGTGCCGTTGAGGATGCGTGACACCGTGCTGGGCGAGACGCCGCAGGCCTCGGCCACCATGCCCAGGGTCACCTTGCTACCCGGCTTGCCCGTGGTGGTCGTTGCATTCTTGCGTGCGCTGCTTTTCATGGCCTGTGTGCGGTTGCGGCGGGCTAGTTTAAGCGGCCGGATTGCGACCCCCCGCCGCCAGCGCCTCAGTACAGCCGGATCGCCATATCGAAGTGCCAGCTGCGGCGGATCTCGACGACGTCGTATTCGCGCGCCAGCGCGGGCTGGAAGGCCGGGTAGTTGGCCTGGCTCTGCACCACGCGGCGGATCGCCTCGTCGATGGCCGGCACGCCGCTGGAACGCACGAAGCTCACCGATTCCACCGAGCCATCGCTGCGTATCGCCACCGTCACCATGGGGTCGGTGTGGGGCTGCTTCACCGCCTCGCGCACCAGTTCAAACGTCATGTTGAACTGGATCTTGCGAGCCCAGGCTTCCGCGTACATGAGCAGTTCGGCATTGGCGTTGCTGCGCCCGAACAGGCGGCCGCGGCGCGCGCTGCTGGCCGCAGCCGGCAGCGTGGGCGACTGACGCGCCGCGGCCGCTGCCGCGTCGCGCCGGTCGGCCTCCTCGTTCAGCTGGCGCCCGATGGCCCGGAGCCGCGCTTCGCGCTGCTCCACCTCGGCCTGCGCGGCCGCCAGCTTGGCGGCCTCGGCGCGTGCGGCTTCCTGCCGGGCAGCGTCCTGACGTGCCGCCTCCTGCCGGGCGGCCGACTGCCGCGCCGCTTCCTGGCGCTCGGCCTCCTGGCGTGCGGCTGCGGCGCGCACCCCCTCCTGCCGTACTTCCTCCTGTCGGGCCAGCTCCTGCCGCGCGGCCTCCTGCCTGCTTGCCTCCAGCCTGGCATCCTCGGCGCGCTGTGCCTCGCGCCGCTCGGCCTCCAGCCGCGTGGCCTCGACGCGCGCCGCCTCGCGCCGCTCGGCCTCCTGCTTCGCCGCGGCCTGGCGCGCCAACTCTTGCCTGGCCGCCTCCTGCCTGGCCGCCGCGCGCGCGGCCTCCTGACGTTCGCTCTCCAGTCGCAGGGTCTCCAGGCGCGCGGCCTCGATGCGCGCCACGTCCTGGCGCGTCTGCTCCTGCTGCTCGGCCTGCTGGCGCGCCTCCTGCCTGGCCCGCTCAAGCTCGGCGCGCTCCAGCGCGCGCTCCCAGGCGCGCAGGTCCGCGCGCAGCTGCATGGCCGCGGCCGCCTCGCGCGGCGGCAGCGTCGGCGCGGCAGGCGCGGCAGGCGCTGGCCGGGCCTGCGGGCTCGATGCGCTGGCCATGGCAGCCATCGCCGGCATGGATGCGGCCGCCGGCGGGAGCGGCACATTCCACCTGGCGGCATCGGCGCGCGGCAGCGCGATCACCGCCGGGCTCGGTGCGATGGCGGGGCTGAGCTCCTCGGACGGCTCGGCGCTCAGGGTCGGGGCGCTGAGCTCCGCCGTGGCCGTGGCCGTGGGCGGCAGCGCTGCTGCTGCGGGTGCCTGGGTCGCCGCCTGTTCCAGCTTGGGCGCGGCTGCCTGCTCAGGCGGCGGCAGCGCGGGCGCTGCCGGCTGCGTTGGCGGCTGGTTTGGTGTCTGGGTTGGCGGCGGGGGCGCGACGGCAGGTGCTGGGGCGAGGCGCACGCGCAGCTCGGGCACCTCGGCGCGCCGATCCTGCCAGGGCAGGCCCAGGCCCGGCAGCCCCAGCCCCTGGCCGCCCAGGGTCAGGCTCAGCAGCAGGCCATGCACCAGCAGCGAGACGAGCAGCGCGCGCGACTCGCGCCAATGCGCACCGACGCCTTGGCCCGGCCCAAAGGCAAGGACTGTCGATCGCGCCGCTGATGAATCCATGAACCGCATCGGGGGGCATTGTCGTATGCCTGATCGGCCTGGTGGCCGCCCCGCAGCCGCGGCTGGTCCCATACCATCGGGCCCGTCACTGACCCTTTCCACTCAACCCATGCCCATCGCAAAGATCGAGGTCTGCCGCCCCCGCACGAGGGAGGAAGTCGCGGCGCTTATCGAGGCCGTCTACCAAGCGCAGCTGCTGGCGCTGAAGGTGCCCGAGGACGACAAGCAGATCCGCTACATCGAGCACAAGCCCGAGCATTTCCCGGTGCCGCCCAGCAAGACCGCGAACTACACCCTGGTGGAAATCCAGATCTTCCCCGGGCGCTCGCTGGACGCCAAGCGCCGGCTGTATGCCGAGATTGCGCAGCGCTTCGGCGCCTTGGGCATTCAGCCCACCGACATCACCATCGTCCTGCATGAACCGCCGCTCGACAACTGGGGCGTGGGCGGCAAGCCCGCGTCCGAGATCGAGCTCGGCTTCAGGCTCGACGTGTGATGCGGCCTGGACGCCCCATGAACACCAGCCCCTCGATCCAATGCCGCGACTATGGCCAGCTGCCGGATGGCCGCACGGTGCATGAGTACTTGCTCGACAACGGCGCCGGCCTGCGCCTCAGCGCCATCAGCTATGGCGGCATCGTCAACGGCCTGTGGGTGCCCGATCGCAGCGGCCGCGTCGCCAATGTGGTGCTGGGCTTCGACGCGCTGGACGACTATGTGCAGCGCAACGAAGCGCATTTCGGCGTGATCGCGGGCCGCTATGCGAATCGCATCGCCGGCGGGCGCTTTTGCCTGGACGGCCAGACCCACCAGCTGGACCGCAACGACGGCCCCAACACCCTGCACGGCGGCACGCATGGCTTCGGCACCCAGCTCTGGCAGGCCGAGCCCGCGCCGCCCGCGCCGGGCGAGGCGGTGGCGCTGCGGCTGCGCTACACCAGCGCGGCCGGCGAACAGGGCTTTCCGGGCTGCCTGCGCGTGCAGGTGCGCTACAGCCTGGGCACCGACCTGAGCTGGCGCATAACCTACGAGGCCGAGACCGACGCGCCCACCCTGGTCAACCTGACCCACCACGACTACTTCAACCTCGCCGGCCAGGGCTCGGCGCTGGGCCATGAGCTCTGCATCCCGGCCAGCCGCTACAGCGAGGTCGGGCCGGGCCTGATCCCGCTGCGCCATGCCGAGGTGGCGGGCACGCCCTTCGACTTCCGCACCGCCCAGCCCGTCGAGACGCGCATCCGCCAGCCGCATGCGCAGCTGCGCATCGCCAAGGGCTACGACCACAACTGGCTGCTGGACCATGCGCTGGACGGCCGCCTGCACCTGGCCGCGCGCCTGCGCGATCCCGCCTCCGGGCGCTGCATGGAGATCCTGAGCAGCGAACCGGCGCTGCAGTTCTACTCGGGCAACTGGCTGGACGGCAGCCTGAGCGGCTTTGGCGGCCAGGCCTATCGCCAGGGCGATGGTCTGTGCCTGGAAACCCAGCACAGCCCCGACTCGCCCAACCGCGGGGTGAGCGAAGATTGGCCCTCCACCGTGCTGCGCCCCGGCGAGATCTACCGCAGCAGCACCCTGCATCGCTTCACTGTTTGAAAGAGGCCGCCATGGACCTGCCCGCCCACCAGCTCACGATGACGGTGCTGATGACGCCCGACACCGCCAACTTCGCCGGCAATGTGCATGGCGGCAACATCCTCAAGCTGCTCGACCAGGTGGCCTACGCCTGCGCCAGCCGCTATGCCGGCCGCTATGTGGTGACGGTGTCGGTGGACCGCGTGATCTTCCGCCAACCCATTCATGTGGGCGAGCTGGTGAGTTTTCTGGCCAGCGTCAACCACACCGGCAGCTCCTCGATGGAGGTGGGCATCAAGGTGCTGGCGGAGAACATCCGCACCCAGGAAAAGCGCCATGTGAACAGCTGCTACTTCACCATGGTGGCGGTGGGCGACGACAGCAAGCCCGTGCCGGTGGCGCCGCTGCGCCCCTTCACACCCGATGAACGCCGCCGCCATCAGGCGGCGATCGCGCGCCGCCAGGCGCAGGCTACGCTGGAGCCGCGCGACCCGCCCTGAGGCGCTGCCGTCAGCGCGCCGGCCGGCGCCGGCCGTAGCGCTGCAACGCCACCGTGCGCAGGGTCTGCAGCGCGGCCTCGGCGCCCGGCGAGAGCCGGTGCCGCTTGCGCGTGACAATGCCGTAGACATCCATGCGCAGGCCCAGCTCGAAGGGCAGCACCGCCAGCAGGCCGGCATCCAGATAGGCCTGCACCAGCTCCTCGGGCAGGGCCACCAGCAGATCGCTGCCCAGCAGCAGCTGGATGACGACGGGCAGGGCGGTGGTCTCGATGGTCTCGGCCGGCTGGCCCAGGCCATGGGCGAGGAACAGCGCGGTAAGGCGGTCGCGCAGGATGCTGCCTGGCGCCGGCATGATCCAACCCTGCTGGGCCAGATCGTCCAGGCGCAGGTCGGGGCGCTGCAGCAGCGGATGCTGGGCGCGCACGATCAGGCTGTGGGGCTCGTCGGTGATGGGCTCGAAGTTGAGCTCGTCGGCCGAGTCGCCGTCGAGGATGCGGCCGATCACCAGGTCCAGCTGGCCCTCGCGCAGGCGCTGTATCAGCGGCTTGCTGGTGTCCACCGTGATCGCCACCTGCACGCGCGCATGGGTCTGCTTGAGCAGCTGGATGGCCTCGGGCAGCAGGCCGGTGGAGGGCGTCATCACCGTGCCCACCGCGACCCGCCCGCTCAGGCCCGAGGCCAGCTGTATGACCTCCTGGTGCGCCGCGTCCATCTCGGCCAGGGCGGCGCCGGCGCGCCGTATCATCACCTCGCCATAACGCGTGGCCTGCACGCCGCGCGGCAGGCGCTCGAACAGCGGCACGCCCAGCGCATGCTCCAGCTCGCCGAGCAGCTTGGAGGCGGCCGGCTGCGTCAGGTGCGCGGCCTGGGCCGCGTGCAGGATCGAGCCATGCCGGCCCAGCTCCACCAGCAGCACCAGATGCCGCGTCTTCAGATGCGATCGAACAAAGCGGTTGGTGCGCGGGTCGGACATGGGGCGTCTCGTCGGCTTACTCGTGATAGAGCTGCGAGCGGCCGCCGTCGACCAGCAGGTCGCTGGCGTTGATGAAGCGCGCCTCGTCGCTGGCCAGGAACAGCGCCGCGTAGGCCAGCTCCTCGGGCTCGCCGATGCGCTTGCAGGGCAGCAGCTCGATCTGGCGCTGGCGCTCGGCCGCGGGCAGCGCGGCCAGCCAGGCCTCCACGCGCTCGCTGCGTATCAGGCCGGGCGAGATCGAGTTCACGCGCACGCCGCGCGCCGCGTACTCGATGCCCAGCGAGCGCGTCAGGCCGATCAGCGCATGCTTGGCCACCGGGTAGGGGAAGCAGCCGGGGATGATCTTGTGGCCATGCACCGATGCGATGTTGACGATGCTGCCGGCGCCATTGGCCAGCATGGCCGGCAGCACGGCGCGGCAGCAGTTCCAGGCGCCCTCCAGGTCCACCGCGAAACAGCGCTGCCATTGCTCGGGCGTGAGCTGCAGCGGGTCGGCAAACACGTCCATGCCGGCGTTGTTGACCAGCACGTCCAGCCGGCCGAAGCGCGCCAGGCCTTGCGCCACCATGGCCTGCACCGCGGCGGCGTCGGCGATGTCGGCGGCGACGAAGAGGCTCAGCGCCTCGCCCAGCTCGGCGCGGATGGCGGCGGCATCGGCGTCGTCGCGGTGGCTGTTGAGGATCACGCGCGCGCCCTCGGCGACGAAGCGCCGCGCGATCGCCTTGCCGATGCCCAGCGTCGAGCCGGTCACCAGCGCGACCTTGCCGTGCAGCCGGCCCGGGTTCACTGCCTCAGCCATGCTGGCCTCCGCGCGTCTTCAGTTGGTCCAGCAGCACCGCGGCCAGCAGGATGAGGCCGCGCATCAGGTATTGATAGAAGGCGTCGACATCCAGCAGGTTCATCACGTTCTCCAGCGTGCCCATGATGAGCACGCCGATCAGCACGCCGAAGATGCGCGCGCGGCCGCCCTGCAGCGAGACGCCGCCCAGCACGCAGGCCGAGATCACGTCCAGCTCGAAGCCCTGGGCCGAGTTGGGCTGGCCGCTGGTGATGCGCGCGGCCAGGATTAGCCCGGCCAGTGCGGTGATCAGGCCCTGCAGCGCAAAGATCCAGACGCGCAGGCGCTCCACCCGCACGCCGGCCAGGCGCGCGGCCTCGGGGTTGCCGCCGATGGCCAGGGTGTTGCGCCCGAACACGGTGTGGTTCAGCAGCACGCCGAACACGAGGAAGCAGGCGGCGCTGGTCCAGACCGGCAGGGGCAGGCCCAGCAGCTGGCTGTCGCCCAGCGCGATGAAGCCCTCGCTGGCAATGCCCACCGCCTGGCCGCGGCTGACGATGAAGGCTAGGCCGCGCACCATCAGCATGGTGGCCAGGGTGGCGATCAGGGCGTTGACGCGCAGGTAGGCGATCAGCATGCCGTTGGCCGCGCCGATCAGCGCCCCCGCCAGCAGGCCGCCGCCGAGCGCCAGGCCCAGGCTGTCGCTGCGCTCCAGGATGATGGCGCCCAGCACGCCGGCGAAGGCGATGGTGGAGCCGACGGAGAGGTCGAAATCGCGCGAGGCCAGGCACAGCATCATGGTGCAGGCCACCATGCCGATCTGCGCCACCGAGAGCATCAGGCCGACGATGTTGGCGGCCGTGAAGAAGTTCTCCACCAGGGCCGAGAGCAGCAGGAACAGCAGCAGATAGCCCAGCGTCATGCTGTGCTCCTTCAGCCAGGCGTGCCGCGCCATCGTTGGCAAGGAGTCTAGAGTGGGGGAAGAGGCGTACATGGTGTGCATCAATGGGAGAGGACGGCGCTGTCCGGCAGGGCCAAGGCCAGGGCGGAGGTCTCGCTGGCCTCGGCGCGGCTGAGTTCGCCGCTGATGCGGCCGTCGCGCATCACGATCAAGCGGTCGGCAATGCCCAGCACCTCGGGCAGCTCGCTGGAAACGACGATCACGCAGCAGCCGCGCGCGGCCACCTCGTGGATCAGGCGGTAGATCTCGTTCTTGGCGCCGACGTCGATACCGCGCGTGGGCTCGTCGAGTATCAGCACCTTGAGCCCCGGCTCGGCCAGCCAGCGCGCCAGGATCACCTTCTGCTGGTTGCCGCCGGAGAGCAGGCTGACCGCCTGCCGGCGGTGCGGCGTCTTGATGCGCAGGCGCTGGATGAAGGCGTCGGCCAGCGCCGCTTCGCGCCGGTGGCGCAGGAACAGCCCCGCCAGCAGGCCGTGGCGGCGGCAGCTGATGTTGATGTTCTCGGCCACCGAGGCCTGCGTGAGCAGGCCCTGTTCCTTGCGGTCCTCCGGGCACAGCACGATGCCGGCGGCGATCGCCGCCGCGGGCCCGGCGGCGCTGACCGGCACGTCGTCCAGCAAGACCTGACCCCCACGGCGCCGGTCCGCACCATAGAGCAGGCGCATCAGCTCGCTGCGGCCGGCGCCCACCAGGCCGAAGAAGCCCAACACCTCGCCGCCGCGCACGTGGAAGGAGAGGCCATGCGGCAGCGCCTGGCTGCGCAGCTCCTGCACCTGCAGGCGCCGTTGCCCGGCGGGGCGCGGGCGGTAGTCGTAGACGTCGCTGAGCTCGCGGCCCACCATGTCGCTGATGAGGCGCTCGCGCCGCACCTCGGCCATCACCGCATGGCTGGCCACCTTGCGGCCGTCGCGGAAGATGGTGCAGCTGTCGCAGAGCGCGTACAGCTCCTCGAGGCGGTGCGAGATATAGATCAGGGTGCGACCCTCGGCGCGCAGCGCGTGCACGAGGCGGAACAGGATCTCGCTCTCGCGGTGCGAGAGGCTGCTGGTCGGCTCGTCGAAGGCGATGACCTGCGCGTCCTGCGCGACGGCCTTGCAGATCTCGACCATCTGGCGCTGGGCGATCGAGAGCTCGCCGAGCCGGGCGGCCGGGTCCAGCTCGATGCCGATGGCGGCCAGCTGCGCGGCCACGCGGCGCTGCGCCTCGGCGTGGTCGACCAGGCCGAAGCGCGTGGGCAGGCGGCCCAGCAGCACGTTCTCGGCCACGCTCAGCTCGGCCACGTACTGCAGCTCCTGGTGGATCACCGCGATGCCGGCGGCGATGGCGTCGCCGGCGCTATGGAAATCGCAGGGCCGGCCGTTCAGCAGCAGGCGGCCGCCATCGGGGCGGTACTGGCCGCCCAGCATCTTCAGCAGCGTGCTCTTGCCCGCGCCGTTCTCGCCCAGCAGGCCATGCACGCGGCCGGCATGGGCCTCGAAGCTGACCCCGTCGAGCGCCTTGACGCCGGGGAACTGTTTGCTGACGTTCTCGAAGCGCAGCACGGCCGTGGACATGGCGATCACAAGCCCATCTGCCGACGCACGTCGGCCTGGTTCTTGCGCGTCATCAGCGTGCCGCTGGTGAGCGTCAGCGGCGGTGGCGCCTGCTGCTCGGCCACCCATTGCGCCACCAACGCGGCGGTCTCGTAGCCATGGCGGCGCGGGCTGATCAGCACGGTGCCGAAGAAGGCGGTGGCGGCGGGCTTGGCGAACTCGTTGAGCGCGGTCTGGCTGCCGCCGATGCCGATGCCTAGCAGCGCGTCCTGCCTGAGGCCGCGGCCCTCGCCGGCGCGCACGGCGCCCAGCACCGCCTCGTCGTTCATGCCGAACACCACCCAGCGCTTGAAGCCGGGATGCTTGGTGAAGGCGATGTTGGCGGCGTTGAAGGCGTTCTCGGTATCGGTCTTGGCCTGCGGCGCGTCCACCAGATTGGCTGCCGGCAGGCCGGCGGCCTTGAGCGCGTCCAGCGCCCCCTGGGTGCGTTCGCGCGCGGTGGGCAGCTGGTCGAAGGCCACCCGCAGCGCGCCCACCTCGGCCGCGCGCCAGCCGCGCGCCCGCATCTCCTCGGCCAGGCCCTGGCCCACCTGCCTGCCGATCTCGTAGGCCGAGATGCCCATGTGCGGGATGCTGGCGATGGGCTTGCCGGCGCCGTCCACCAGCTGGTCGTCCACCGACATCACCTTGAGGCCATGGCGCTTGGCGGCGCGTTCCACCGCCATGCCCAGCTTCACGTCCGGCGCGCAGATCACGAAACCCCCGGCCTTCTGGGCCGCCAGGTTGTCGATCGCGGCCATCATCTTTTCGCCGTTGGGGATGCCGATCTTCACCAGGCTGAAGCCCTTGTCCTTGGCCGCCTGTTCGGCGAAACGCCATTCGTCCTGGAACCAGGGTTCCTCGGCCTGCTTGACCAAGAAGCCGATCTTGAGCGGCTCGGCGGCGCGGCTTGGGCCGGCCAGCAGCCAGGCGGCGCCCGCCGTCAGGGTCTGGCGTCTTGTCGGGCTCATGTCTTTATGTCTCCGTGGTGTGTGTCGTCAAACAGCGTTTCGGCCACCGCCAGCGGCCGCGCCAGGCTCAGGCCGAACAGGCTGCCCGCGAGCGGCATCGCCTGCAGCGCCTCGCGGGTCAGGCCCTGGCGCGCCGTGCTCACCAGCAGCTGGTCGCCGGCCGGGCCGCCCAGCGCCGGGCAGCTGGGGTTGGCCACCGGCACGCGATGGCGTTCCAGCAGGCTGCCGTCGGGTGCATAACGGCAAATCTGCCCGGCACCCCATTGCGCGTTCCACAGGCAGCCCTCGGCATCGACCACCGAGCCATCGGGCCAGGCCTCCGCGTCGTCCATGGTGGTGAAGCGGCGCACATTAGCGACCCGGGCCGTCTCGGCCTCGTAGTCGCATTGCATGATGGTCTGCGCCAGCGTGTCGCAGAAGTACATGCGGTGGCCGTCCAGGCTGAAGCAGATGCTGTTGGCGATCGCCACCGCCGGCAGCGCCAGGCGGCGCAGGCCGTGCTGCAGCGAGTATTGGTAGAAGCTGCCGATGGGGTCGACAGGGCGGCGCTCGCGCGCCTCGTTCATGGTGCCGAACACGAAGTAGCCGCGGCGGTCGCAGCGGCCGTCGTTGACGCGGGTGCGCGGCTCCAGCGCGTCCACCGCCAGCAGCGGCGTGAGCTGGGCCGGCTGCGGGCCGGCGGCCTGCCGGTCTGCCAGCGTGGCCAGGCACAGGCGCTTGGCCAGGCCCAGCAGCAGGCGGCCCGAGCGCGCGTGGGCAAAGCAGCCGAGCCGGTCCGGCAGGCGGCAGCTCAGCAGCGCGCCGCTGGCGGGCGTCCAGGCATGCAGGGCGCTGGCCTCGATATCGGTCCACCACCAGCGCTGGCTGCCGGCATGCCATTGCAGGCCTTCGCCGAGGATGGCGGTCTGAGCCAGGCTCAGCGCAAGGGGCTTGGATGACAAGAGAATATCTCCGATATATTTATATTTGCAGCCAGCTTAACCAGGCCATGCATATCCGTCCTATAGATATTTCCCCTCTACCTATCTCGAATTCGCATAGCTGCTGACGAAGCCGCGCGCCCGCTCGGCAACCTCGGCGGCGGTCATGCCCGGCGCATAGAGCGCGCCGCCGAGGCCGAAGCCGGCGGCGCCGGCGGCGCGGTAGGCCGCCATTGCCGCCGGCGTGATGCCGCCCACCGGCAGCAGGCGCAGGCCGGGCGGCAGTACCGCGCGCATCGCCTTCACCACCACGGGCGTGAGCAGCTCGGCCGGGAACAGCTTCACCGCATCGGCGCCCGCTTCCACGCAGGCCAGCGCCTCGGTGGGCGTGGCGGCGCCAGGCACGCAGCTGAGGCCCTGCGCCTTCACATGGGCGATCACGCGCGTGTCGGCATGCGGCATCACGATCAGCTCGCCGCCGGCCTCGCGCACGCGGTCGGCGGCGTCGGGGCTTAGCACCGTGCCGGCACCCAGCAGCGCGTCCGCGGGCAGGCAGCGCGCCAGCCGGGCGATCGAGTCCAGCGCCTGCGGCGAATTGAGCGGCACCTCGATGAGGCGAAAGCCCTGCTCGTACAGGCGCAGCGCGATGGCCTCGACCTCGTCGGGTCGGATGCCGCGCAGGATCGCCACCAGGGGCAGGGCGGCGAAGGCCGCGTCGAATTTGCTGCTCGGCATGCGGGCGTCCTCAGCAAGATTGGCTCAGCCGCCACAGGCCCAGCGCGGCGGTATTGGGCAGCAGGCGCGGCGCGGCGAGGTCGAACAGTGCCAACGCGCTGGCATAGCGCTGGCACAGCGCCGGCTCGCCGACCAGCACCAGTGGTGCATCGGCATCGCGAGCCGCCAGGCCGGCGCGCAGCTCATGGCCGATCAAGAGGCCGGAAAGATAGTCGGGCAGGGCGCTGCCGGCCAGGCGCCCGCCGAGGCCCAGGGTGCGCACCGCAAACAGCTGATGCGAAAGGCCTTCCTCGCCGCGCTCGCGTGCCGCGCGCACGCCCGCGCCAAATGCGCTTGGATCACTGAAGTCCCCGGTGGGCATCAGGCGTGCGAGCACCGAATGCTGACGCAGCAGCGCGTAGAGCTCACCGGTCAGATGGGTGGCAAAGCAGAGCAGCCGGCCATCGACGACGCGAGCCCATTTGCTGTGCGTGCCGGGCATGACGACGCAGCTGCGCGCGCCCAGCTCGGGCGCCAGCGTCAGCGCGCCCAGCAGCTGGGTCTCCTCGCCGCGCATCAGGTCGGGCATGCCGGCGGCGCTCTCGCAGCGCAGGCCCGGCAGCAGGCGCAGCGCATGGCCGCGCCAGGGCACCGCCAGCGCGCCCGCGGCCAGGGCCTGGGCGTCGGCCGGGCAGTCGGCGTACGGCACTTCGCGCCAGCCATGCTGGCTGCCCACCATGCCGCAGGCCAGCATCGGCAGCACCAGCGGCGCCCAGTCGGCGATCAGCTCGTCCAGCGCCGCCGCAAAGGCGGCCGGACCGGCCGGGCCGCCCGCCAGCGTCGAGGCGCCGCGCGCCGAACGCCGCTCGCTCAAGACCTGACCCCGGGCATCGATGAGCATCGCGCGCAGGCTGGTGCTGCCCCAGTCCAGCCCGATCAGTTCCGCCTTGCTCATGACGATGCATCCTGGACGGAGCATGGCTTGCAGGCGAGCGCTCGTGCCCAGCGGAGCGCGCGGATCCGGCTCTGCCGGGCCGCCGGGCTTGCCCCCTTGAGGGGGAGGTGCGAAGCGCCTCGGGGGTGGGCCATCCTCACCATTCGGCCACGCTGCCGTCGGCGTGGCGCCACAGCGGGTTGCGCCAATCGGGCGCGCTGCGGCTGGCCGCGATGACGCGCTCCTCGTCCACCTCCACGCCCAGGCCGGGCCCGGGCAGCGGCCGGATATAGCCGCCCTCGATATGGAAGTCGGCGCGGTTCTTCACATAGTCCAGCAGCTCGCCGCCCTGGTTGTAGTGGATGCCCATGCTCTGCTCCTGCAGCACGGCGTTGTGCGAGACGAAGTCCACCGCCAGGCAGGCGGCCAGCGCCACCGGGCCCAGCGGGCAATGCGGCGCGAAGGCGATGTCGTGGGCCTCGGCCATGCCGGCGATCTTCAGGCATTCGCTGATGCCGCCGGCATGCGAGAGGTCGGGCTGCGCGATGGCCAGGCCGCCGGCGGCGAACACGCGCTTGAACTCGAAGCGCGAGTACATGCGCTCGCCGGCGGCCAGCGGGATGCTGGTGTGCTGGGCCAGGCGCGCATAGCTCTCGTCCTGCTCGGCCAGCACCGGCTCCTCGACGAACAGCGGGCGGTAGGGCTCCAGCTCGCGCAGCATCACCTTGGCCATGGGCGCGCCGATGCGGCCGTGGAAATCGATGCCGAACTCGATGGTCTGGCCGAAGGCGGCGCGGATCTCGGCGATGCGGGCCACCGCGGCATCGACCTTGGCAGCGCTGTCGATCAACCCCATCTCCTCGCTGCCGTTGAGCTTGAAGGTATCGAAGCCGCCCTCGCGCAGGCGCCGGATGCCGGCGATCACCTCGGCCGGGCGGTCGCCGCCGACCCAGGAATAGGTCTTCATGCGATCGCGCACCAGGCCGCCCTGCAGCTCGTAGACCGGCACGCCCAGGGCCTTGCCCTTGATGTCCCACAGCGCCTGGTCGATGCCGGCGATGGCGCTCATCAGGATGGCGCCGCCGCGGTAGAAGCCGCCGCGGTACATGGTCTGCCAGAGGTCGTTGATGCGCGCCGGGTCGCGGCCGATCAGATAGGGCTCGAACTCGTGCACGGCGGCCTCCACCGTGCGGGCCTTGCCCTCGATCACGGGCTCGCCCCAACCTGCGACGCCGGCGTCGGTCTCGATCTTCAGGAACAGCCAGCGCGGGGCCAGGCGATAGGTGGTGAGCTTGGTGATCTTCATGGGCATGGTCGATTTGCCCGGCGAGCTTAGGGGTGCGCCCTACATGGGAAATATGCTTTGTTGAGGCCCAGCTATGTCAACTTCGGATAGGCCCGCATGGCAAGATGGACGGCCTCTTTCTTCATCTTGTGCATCCACGCAGGGAGCCCGCATGCGCCAGCGTTACCGCCGCCGCCCCGACCAGGCCGTCACCGCCGTGCGCCTGGCGCTGGATTTCGACGGCTTTCTGGCCTACCGCAAATGGGGCCACGAGCAGCGCGCGCAGGCGGGCGACTGGCTGGTGGACAACGGCGGCGAGGTCTACACCGTGGCGGCCGACTCCTTTGCCCGGAGCTACCGCGAGCTCAGCCCCGGGCGCTGGATCAAGGCGGCGCCGGTGTGGGCCGAGCGCGCCGCCCGCGCCGGCAGCGTGGCCACCAAGGAGGGCCTGACCGCCTACCAGGCCGGCGACTGGCTGGTCTCCAACGGCGCCGATGGCAGCGATGCCTATGCCATCGCTGCGGCGCGCTTCGAGCAGCTCTACGAGCCCGACCTCGAGGCCTGAGCCTCTCAGGCCTGGTGCAGCGTGCGCGCGCCGGCCGGCGCCGCCGCGGCCGGCGCGGAGCCGCGCAGGCCCAGCAGCTGCAGCGTGGCCAGGCCGGTCACGCCCAGCGCATGCATGAGCAGGAAGCCCAGGCCCCAGGCGCTGGGCGCCACCAGGCCGGACAGCGCCAGCGCCAGGCAGCCCAGCGCCCAGCCGAGGTTGCCGAAGGCCACCAGCTTCACCAGCCCGCGCGCCAGCGCCGGGCGGCTCAGCATCCAGGCCAGCAGCAGGCCATAGCCCAGCATGAAGAGGCCGCTTTCCACCAGCAGCGGCTGCGGCAGCGCCAGCAGCGCACCGAGCGGGCGCGCCAGCAGCAGCTGCAGCGCGGCCAGGCCGCCGCTGATGACGATGTCGGCCAGCAGGGCGGCCTTCAGCAGACGCGAGGGACGGATATGGGACATGGCTGACTCCTTCGAGGTGGTTGTGAATCGGTGCCTGCAGTATTTCCAGGCCGGGCGGGCGCGTCGATTACCTGGCAGGTAAGCGGCGCGAGCTTGGCGACAATGGCGGCCGGCCGCAGCATCCGCGGCAGGCGGGAGAAGGCATGCAGACACAGCAGCAGGCACAACAGCTTGTCGAGCCGAGCGCGCTCTTGCGCAGCTGGCGCAGCAAGCGCAGGCTCAGCCAGATGGAGCTGGCGCTCGAGGTGGGCGTCTCGCCCCGCCATCTGAGCTTTGTCGAGACCGGCCGCGCGCGCCCCAGCGCCGAGCTGCTGCTGGCCCTGGCGGCGCGCCTGGACATGCCGCTGCGCGAGCGCAACCACCTGCTGCTGGCCCATGGCCATGCGCCGCGCTACTCGCAGCAGCCGCTGCAGGCGCAGGACATGCAACCGGTGCGCGCCGCCCTGCAGCGCCTGCTGGATGCCCACCAGCCCTATCCCGGCGTGGTGCTGGACCGGCACTGGAACGTGGTGCTGGCCAACCGGGCCGCGCTGGATCTCACCGCGCTGCTGCCGCCCGAGTTGCGCGCCGCGCCGCCGCAGCCGCTCAACATCATGCGCGCCAGCCTGCATCCGCAGGGCATGGCGCTCTTCACCAGCAATTTCGCCGACTGGGGCGGCTATCTGGTCGACGCCTTGCACCGCGCCGTGCTGGAAAGCGGCGATGCCGAGCTGCTGGCGCTGGAGCGCGAGGTCAGCGCCTATCCGAATGTGCAGGCGCTGCCCGCGGCCGCGGCGCCGGCCGCGCCGGCCCTGCTGGTGCCCTGCCAGCTGGAGCTGCCGATCGGCCGGCTCTCGCTCTTCACCACCCTCACCAGCTTCGGCACGCCGCGCGACGTGACGCTGCAGGAGCTGTGCGTGGAACTGTTCTATCCCGCCGATGGCGAGACCGAGCGCCTGCTGCGCGGCTAGGATGCAACGCATGCAAAGCCAGAAAAGACCCGCCGCCCAGCGCTGCCTCGATGCCGAGGATCTCTGGTCCATGGACCGCATCGGCCAGCTGGCCCTGGCCCCCGACGGCCGGCGCGCCGTGTGCACGCTCACGCGCAGCAGCATGGCCGAGAACCGCTCGCGCTCCAGCCTCTGGCTGCTGCCCACCGAGCGCGCCGCGCCGCTGCAGCTGACCCAGTGCGGCGACAAGGACGGCCAGCCCGCCTGGTCGCCGCAGGGTGATCGCATCGCCTTCCTGGCCCGGCGCGAGCAAGCTGAAGGCGCCCGCGACGAGACGCCCCAGCTCTACCTGATCTCGCCGGATGGCGGCGAGGCGCGGCGCGTGAGCCAGTTTGCACCCGGCATCGAATCCTTCAAATGGCTGGCCGACGGCAAGCGCATCCTGTTCGCCGCCTGGGTCTGGCCCGGGCTCAAGGGCACGGCCGCGCAGGCGCGCCAGTACCGCGAGTTCAGCCAGCGCAAGGAAAGCGGCTACGCCACCAGCGAGGCCTATTACCGCTACTGGGACCACAACATCCCGCAGGGCCGCGTGCTGCATCTGCTGCTGCTGGAGCTGGCCACCGGCCGGGTGCGCGATCTGTTCGAGGGCACGGCCTACGAGCTGCCGCGCGATGCCGCCGGCAACGAGGTCTACGACCCGAGCCCGGATGGCCGCCGCGTGGCCTTCCAGCACGACCCGGCACGCCCGCCCCTGCCCGGCAACCGCCTGGCGCTGGCCGAGATCGATCTCGGCACCCGCCGCATCAAGCCGCTGGCCGACGACGCGCAATGGGATTTCGGCGCACCGCGCTACCGGCCCGACGGCAAGGCCCTGGCCTGCACCGCCGCCCAGGTCGGCCATCGCCACACCGCCCTCAACCAGCTCGCCCTGGTGGGCCCGGGCCGCGGCTGGCGCCTGTTGGCCGAGCATGCCGACCTGCATGTGCAGGCGCCGCTGCGCTGGGCCGCCGATGCCTCGGCCCTCTTCTTCACGGCCGAGCAGCGCGGCCGCTGCCATCTGTGGCGGCATGGCCTGGCCGCGCAGGACCTCGCCATCGCGCATCAGGGCGGCTGGGTGCAGGGCTTCGAGATCGCGGGCGAGGTGCTCGTCACCGCCAGCGACAGCGCCCTGCATCCGGTGCGCGTGCAGGCAAGGCGCGCCGGCATGGATGCCCCCATGCGCCTGGAAAGCTTCAACGACGGCCTGCTGGCGCAGCGCCAGCTCGGCGAGCTGCGCGAGGTAAGCGTCACCGGCGCACTCGGCGAGCCGGTGCAGCTGTGGCTGACCTTGCCGCCCGGCTTCGACGCCAAGCGCAAGGCCAAGAAGAAGTGCCCGGTGATGCAGGTCATCCACGGCGGCCCCTTTGCCGCCGCCGGCGATACCTTCAGCTACCGCTGGAACCCCCACGTGCTAGCCGGCCGCGGCCATGTGATCGCGCAAGTGAACTACCACGGCTCCAGCGGTTTCGGGTTCGCCTTCCGCGACAGCATCATGGGCCGTCAGGGCCAGCTCGAGCTGGAGGACATCGAGGCCGCGAGCGACTGGCTGCGCAAGCAGCCCTGGGCCGACAAGCAGCGCCTCAGCGCCACCGGCGGCAGCTATGGCGGCTTCCTGGTCGCCTGGATGAACGGCCACATCAAGCCCGGCCGCTACCGCAGCTATGTCTGCCACGCCGGCGTGTTCGACCGCGTTGCCACCTTCAGCGCCGACTCCTATATGGACCGGCCGCGCGACCTGGGCGCGCGCTACTGGGACGACGGCCCGAAGGTGCTGGCCCAGAGCCCGCACAGCGCCGCCGCGCAGATGCACACGCCCACCCTGGTGATCCATGGCGCGCTGGACTACCGCGTGCCCGACTGCAACGGCCTGGCCTACTACAACACCCTCAAGGCCCGCGGCGTCGATGCCCGCCTGCTCTGGTTCCCCGACGAGAACCACTGGGTGCTGAAGCCGCAGAACTCGCGGCTCTGGTACCGGGAGTTCCTGGACTGGATCGTGGCGCATGATGCGCCAAATCGGCGCAGCTAGCGCACGCCAAGCCCTCTGCCGCGCAGATCCTTAGGGTTCGGTGCCATGGTGCTAACCATGAATGTGGTGGCAACATGCGCGCCGCCGCTCTGCCCGATGTTGGCTAGCACCCAGGGAACAAGGCGCCTAACCAGAACTTCATGGACGCATATCGTGACATCAGCCGAATCAGCCTTCGAAACTCGCCGCCGCAGGGCGATGGTGTTGCTTGAGAAGTCCGGTATACGGAAGTCAAATTACCTCCCTCCAGCTACGGCGCTGCTATGGCGACTGGGGGTTGAGGTGCCTCCGCCTCACTTTGCCAGCTTCGCAAGCACGGCATCGGTCGCTGGGCTCAACTTTGGCGTGATCTGGGGCACGATCATGTGGCTGGCCGTTTGGTCATCCCAAGCTGCGAGCTTTGCTTCGGCGCTTTTCAGCGCCGTCTTTGCAGGCGTACTCTTTGGCGTTTCCATGGCAGCCTACTATGCATACGGTCGCAAGAAGCACCAGTTCCCGGCATGGGACAGCCTCGTCAACGAGGGCGATGCTGCCTGACGCATCGGCAGACGGCGTGCCCGCGTTGGGCCCCTTGTGCAAGATTGAACGGCTATGCGTCTCTGGCGTATAGTTGCGCCATGCTCACTGTCGTCGAGACCTTGCTCTTCCAGCGCCAGTGGCCGCTCTACTGGAGTGAGGAAGAGCGAGGCGTTTTCGCTTCGTACATCGCGGAGCATCCCGCTGCCGGAGACGTCGTGCCCGAATCCGGCGGTATTCGCAAGATTCGGTGGGGTCGTGCAGGTTCGGGCAAGTCGGGTGGCGTGCGGGTGATTTATTTCACTCGTACTGCAGCAGGTGAGGTGGTTCTGCTGACGCTCTATGCGAAGGCAAAGACCGACAACCTCACCGGGCCCAAGTTGAAGGAGATTCGCCGTGCTATCGAAGAGCAATAGAAAGCCCCTGACGGATGCGGAACTCGCCGCCTACGAAGCCAAGCGCGATCTTGCAGCCGAGTTGCTGCAGTCTGTGCGGGAGATGAAGGCAGGCCAGGTTCGCGTCGTTTCCTCCCCTGTCATCGAGGCGCGCAATAAGACCGGGCTGTCTCAGTCGCAGTTCGCAGCGTTGCTGGGCGTCTCGGTTCGCACGCTGCAGGGGTGGGAGCAGGGACGTAAGCAGCCGAGTGGGGCCGCACGCACCTTGCTGGCGATTGCGAGCACCAATCCAAAGGCGCTGCTGGCGGTAGCGCAGAAGTAGTTGCCTCAGCGCGTGTCGAGTTCGACATCACCGACCCTCTTGCGCCCTCATCTTGGCATCAACCCTGACCCATCGGCCATGCCAGCACTGAAACTCCGGCTCTTCGACTGGGGCCCGTCGCCCTTCTGCATGAAGCTGCGCTCGGTGCTGAGCTACAAGGGGGTGCCGTACGAGCGCGTGCCCGTGCTGGGCCCCTCGCTGATGGAGCTGCTGCGGCGCAGCGAGGTGCGCAAGGTGCCCGCGCTGGACATCGACGGGCGGCTGCTGATCGACTCGACCGATATCGCGCACGAGCTCGAACGCCTGTTCCCGATGCCGCCGATCCTGCCTGCGGATACGCGCCTGCAGGGGCTCTCGCATGCGCTCGAGGACTGGGCGGACGAGGCGCTGTATTTCCTGGGCCTGTACTTCCAGTGGCTGGAGCCGCGCGGCAAGCCGATGGTGCGCAAGGCCTTCGGCGCCACGCCGCTGGGCATCGGCGCACGCCTGTTCTATCAGCGCCGCATCGCGGCGCAGCTGCGCGGGCAGGGCACGGGCCGCAAGTCGGCCGGCCACATTGCCAGCGACCTGCGGCGCGAGCTCGCGGCCCTGACGGGCATGCTGGTCGGCCAGCCCTTCCTGCTGGGCGCGCAGCCCTATCTGTGCGACTTCGCCGTCAATGCCCAGCTGGTCTACATGTCCCGCCCGCCCGGCAGTGCCGAGATCCTGGGCGAATACCCCGCGTTGGCGGCCTATATGGAGCGCATGAAGTCCCTGCGTGCAGCGCCTGGACAGGCGGGCGGCTGAGCGCCGGAGCGCAGCTCGCGCTGGATTGGAACTCAGCCGCATCGCGGCCTATGCTGACAGCGCTGATCTCAAGGAGGCGCCATGACCGCATACAACGTTGTTCGCCTCAATGTGAAGCCGGGGCTCGAGGACGCGTTCGTGAACGAGCATCGCAAGTCAGGGCCGAGCTGCCCGGCATGCTGGAGGACCTCGGCAACGGGCTCGGTGTCACCGACCCGGTGTCAGGCGAGGCCATCGTCGAGTTGCGCGGCGATTGATGGCGGCCGCCGCTGCAGCACGTCCTGCGCCGCATCCTCATAGGCCTGGCTGAGCTGCAGCAGCGCCAGATCGCCCTGCGGCCGGCCGATGATCTGCAGCCCGCAGGGCAGCCCGGTCGGGCCGAAACCGGCGGGCAGGCTGATGGCCGGCAGGCCGGCGAAGCTGGCGTAGACGGTGACCTCCATCCAGCGGTGGTAGGTATCCATCGCGCGGCCGTTGATCTGCTGCGGCCAGCGCTGGCTCGCCTCGAAGGGCCAGACCTGGGTGGCGGGCAGGGCGATGAAGTCGCAATGCGCGTCGAACAGCGCCAGCATCTGCTGGTAGAACGCGCTGCGCTGGGTGCTGGCGGCCAGGGTCTGTGCGCCGCTGAGGCCGGCGGCCTGGTCGGCCTCCCACAGCGCCTCGGGCTTGATGAGGGCGCGGCTGCTGGGCTTGAAAAGATAGGGCGCGAGCCGCCCCGCCACCAGCCAGCGCCGCCACACCAGCCAGGCCTGCCAGACCGCCTCGGGCGAAAAGAAGCCTTGCTGCCGGGGCTCGACCACGCAGCCCAGGCCCTGCAGGCGCTGCAGGCCCTGCTCGCAGCCCTCGAGGATGCCGGGCTCCATCGCCAGATAGCCGCCCAGATCGCCCAGCCAGGCGATGCGCTGGCCGCGTGGCTGGAAGTCTCGCAGCCGCTGCGCATAGCGCTCGCCGCCGGGCAGGGAGAGCGGCACGCGCGGGTCGTGGCCGGCCTGGGTCTCGAGCAGCAGGGCCAGGTCTTGCGTGTAGCGCGCCATCGGGCCCTCGGTGCCCAGCTGCGTGACCCAGACATCGCTGGCCGGCCACAGCGGCACGCGGACCTGGCTGGGGCGCAGGCCGAACACGTTGTTCCAGGCCGCGGGGTTGCGCAGGCTGCCCATGAAGTCGCTGCCATCGGCCACCGCCGCGCCGCCGCTGCTGCCGCCGGCCGACTTGGCCGGGTCGTAGGCATTGCCGGTGCAGCCGAACAGCTCGTTGAAGCTGTGCGAGCCGAGGCCGAACTCGGGCGTGTTGGTCTTGCCGATGACGATGGCGCCGGCCGCCTTCATGCGCGCCACCATCAGGCCGTCTTCCTTGGGGATGAAGTCCTTCATCAGCGGCGAGCCCAGCGTGGTGCGCAGGCCGGCGGTGAGGGCCAGGTCCTTGATCGCCTGCGGCAGGCCATGCATCCAGCCCATCGCCTCGCCGCGCTGCAACTGCGCGTCGCGCGCATCCGCCTCGCGCAGCAGCTCGGCCTCGTCGCGCAGGCTGACGATGGCCTTGTGCACCGGGTTCAGCGCGGCGATGCGGGCCAGCGTGGCATGCATCAGCTCGCGGCAGGAAAGCTGCCGCGCATGGATGGCGGCGCTGAGGGCGTGGGCGGGCAGCTCGGTGGGGTCCATGGCGCGGCCCGGCTCAGGGCGTCTGCGGCAGCAGGCGCTGCTCCACCGCCGGCAGCTCATGCACCGAAACCCATTCCGACTTGTCGGCACGGAAGAGGTAGGCCGGGCCGTCGCGCCTGATGGCGGCCAGCGTGGCCCTGGCCTCGTCGTGGCGGCCCAGGGCCTGCTGGGCCTTGGCCTTGACGATCAGGGCCAGATCGCACCAGGGGAACTGGGCGAGCGCGGCCTGGGTCTTGCGCAGCGCGGCATCCGCGTCCTTGCCCTGCAGCGAGATCCAGGCGTCCAGGGCCCGCAGGTTGGGGTCGGTGGCATCCAGCAGCAGGGCTTCCTTGAGCTGGCTGGCGGCGGCCTCGGTGCGGCCGGCGCGCAGCAGGTCGCGCACATAGTCGGCGCGCAGCGGCACGAGGCCGGTGCGCAGGCGCAGCACCTTCTCGTACTGCGCAAAGGCTTCGTCCCAGCGCTGCGCCAGCGCCAGCGTGGCGGCGCGGCCCCAGAGGCCCTCGGGGCTGTCGGCCTGGTAGGCCAGCACCTTCGCATAACTGGCCAGGGCCGCGTCCACATCGCCCTGCTTGCGCTGGTAGTCGGCCAGCGCCAGGTCGACGCGGAACTGGTCCTCGCCCTTGAGCTCGTCGCGCCGCGCGCCTAAGCCGGCGATCACCTCGGCCAGCGGCTGGCCGGTGTGCCAGAGCGCGTCGGCGGCGGCGGTCTTGATGCCGCCGCTCAAGGGGTGGCGCTGCAGGGCGCGCGTTGCCAGCGCGTCGACCGGCGCGCGCTCGCCCTTCAGCGAGATGCCGTAGAGCGCGGCGCCCAGCACCACCTCGTCGTCCGGCGCCACTTGCAGCGCGCGTTCGAAGCGCGTCAGGGCCGGTGCCAGCTCGCCGTCTTCCAGCTGCTGGCGCGCGCCGTTCACCAGCGCGATCGGCAGGCTGGCCTGCACGTCCTGCTTGGCCATCAGCCGGCGCTCCAGCGCCTGCAGCTCGGGGTCGATGCTGGCGAGGCGCTCGCGCACGATCTCGCGCGGGTCGTAGGCATCGCGGCGCGGCGAGTCGAGCGCGTTGGCGCCCTCGGCGAAGTATTCCCATACCGAGCCGCCGGCATAGCGCGAGAGGAAGCCGTTGCCGGTGGCGGCGTCGCGCTCCTTGGCGCGGCGATACAGCTCCTGGATCTCGCGCCACTGGTCGGCGGTGAGCACGCCGTGCACCTGGTGGCTGAGCTCGTGCAGCACGGTGTTGTAGCGCTCGAAGATGGAGCGCTCCACATCCTCGATGCCGGTGACGGTGTGGTGGCCGCCCATGCCGCGCACATCGTCCCAGAGGCGCGAGTCGTACTCGATGCGCGCGTCCTTCAGCGCCTTGGCGCCCGGGGTGTCCGAGAGCTTCATGTAGAGCGGCTTGATGTAGTGGGTGGCACCGCCCTCCACCAGCAGGGGGATGAAGGCCTGCCAGGGCGCGACCGAGAGCGCCACGCGCTTCTGGTGGCGCGGCGAGAGCTCGGCCCAGTTCAGCACATAGCGCTCGATCGCCGGGACCGTGGGCATGGGGGTGGCGGCAAAGCGGCGCTCGTCGGCGGCGCGGTGCACGCTCTGCAGCATGCGCTGCGACTCCAGCGCCTTGGCCAGCACCGCGTGCGCCCGGCCCAGGCCGGGCAGGCGGCGCAGCGCGGCAAAAGCATGGTCGCGCGCGGCCTCGAAGCGGCCGGCGGCAAAGGCGTCGGAGGCCTGGCGCACCAGGGCCGTCGCGGCCTGGAAGGCGCTGGCGTCGGCGGCGGCGAGCTGGCTGTAGTTCTGGCGCGCGTAGCCATTGCCCAGCAGGTAATGCGCGGCCTCGTGATAAGGGTTGAGCTTGACGGCCTGCTCGGCGGCGGCGATGGCATCGTCGGTGCGGCCCAGGCGTATCAAGGTGTCGGCCAGGGCCTGGTAGCCGTCGGCCGTGGGCGCGGCGGCGAGGCTGGCGCGCAGCTGCTGGTGCGAGGCGTCGAAGTCGCGCTGCTGGTAGGCCAGCTGGCCCAGGCCCTTGAGCGCGGCGGCCTTGTCTGCCGCGGCTCCCTCGGCCATTCCTTCGGCCGCACTGGCGCGCTGCAGCGCGCCCTCAAAGCACTGCCTGGCGCGCTCGAAGTCGCGCGTCTCCAGCGCCAGCCGGCCGGCGTATTGCAGGTCCACCGGCGCGCTGTTGGCGGCCAGGCGCGTGCGGCGGTCCAGCTCGGCCATGTCCTCGCGCATCCACAGCCATTGGTAGATCAGCGCGCGCTCGGCCGGGCTCGGCGCGGCCTTGGCCAGCAGGGGCTTGAGCCGCGGCGCGGCGGCGCGGAAGTCCTGGCGCTGCAGCAGGGCGGCAAGGCGGGACGGCGCCGATGTCGTTGCGGTGGCGGCCGTGGTGCTGGCGGCGGCAGCGGCTACGCCGGGGGTGGCCAGACCTTGCAGGGCGGCCAGCAGCAGCAAGCTGCCGAGGTGTTTGTGGTGTAGCGCTGCGCGCATCGGGCTTGTCTCCTTCTTGGAAGCCGCGATGCTAGCGCCTCAAGGGCGCCGTGCCTGTCGGCACTGACCCCGCTCAGGCCACCGTCAGCGTCGGCTCCGGCAGCGCCACCTGGTCGTCCACGCTGAACTGGTAGTCGCGGAACACATGCTCGGCGGTGAGCAGCTGGTAGCTGCCGTCGGGCAGGCGGTGGGTGGTGTCCTTGAGGCGCCAGGCGGTCTGGCCGCAGGTCCAGATCTCGAAGTTGCGCATGTGCGTGCACAAGCAGGTCTTGTCCATCACATGGATGCGGCGTTCGCCCGGGTGCGCGGCCACCTCGCGGTTGTAGGCCGTGACGTAGGCGCATTTGCCATTGGCGTCGAGCAGATAGCCGTAGGCCTCGCAGTTCGGGCGGATGCCGTCGCCGATCCCGGGGCTGGCCTTGATCATGCGCATCGGGTAGCCGGTGGGCGAGATCTGGTTGACTTCGATGTCGTCCTCGTCGGCCTTGAAGTACTCCTGCTTCACGTCATCGGGCAGGCCGCATTCCTTGGTGACGGTGAAGCGCGTGGCCACCTGCACGCCGGCCGCGCCCAGCTGCAGCATGCGCACCGCATCGCTGCCGGTGAAGATGCCGCCGGCCGCGATCACCGGGATCTCCAGCTTCTCGTCCTGCAGGTACTGGATGATTTCCTTCACGATGGTGGCGAGGTCGTACTCGGCCCAGTCCATGCCGAAGCCCAGGTGGCCGCCGGCCAGCGGGCCTTCCACCACCACGTAGTCGGGCAGGCGGTTCAGGCGGCTGTTCTTCTTCAGGAACAGCTGCAGCGCGCGCAGCGAGGAGACGATGATGCCCAGCTTGGCCTCGCGGAAGCGCGGGTGCTGCTCGATCAGCGCAAACGAGCCCAGGTGCAGGCCGGCCGCCAGGGTGATGCCGTCGATGCCCGCGTCCAGCGCGGCGTTCATGCGCACCGCCAGGGTCTCCTTGGGCGCATTCATCGTCAGCTTTTCCATGCAGTTGATGAAGATGAGGCCCTTGCCCTGCTTGCGGGCCATGGTGCCCTCCACATGCAGGCGGGTGGCCTCGGCCAACTGCTCCAGGTTGAACTTGACCGGAGACTTGTCCTCCGAGTCCATGTTGTATTTGTAGAGGGCCTGCTTGGCCTTGACGAACTTGGTCTGGTAGCGGCGGTCGGTCACCGTCGGCACCATGGCGTCGGAGATATGGCCCACGCCACCGAGGCGGGCCGCTTCCAGTGCCAGATCGGCAGAGGAAATGTCCACCCCCATACCGCCGATCACGATGGGCACCAGTTCGTGGCGGCCCATCTTGAGGCGGAAATCGTCCAGGCGTTGCATCATCGGCTTTCTTCAATCAGGAAGGGGCGTGGGCGCCCCGGAGCCGGTCGGCTCCATGAAATTGGGTTGCCGAGTCTAAATCATCGGCACCCAGGATCCCTGAAAACCCACCCCGACGCTATTGAGCTTGGTCAAGCGCGCGGCACATGCCCAGCTCGCAGCGTACCCGCAGCTGGCGTGGGGCGCATTGCACGCTGAAGTCCTCCACCGCGCCGTCGCGCCTTGCCAGCCGGGCCTGCGGGCGTATGCCGTCGGGACCCAGGCAGCCGCGCTCCTTGGCGGCGCGTTCGGCCTCGTACTCGTACTGGCTGGCCGCCATGGCCGCGGCGCCGGCCGCGGCCAGCTGCTTGGCGGGCAGAGCGGCGACGGCGGGGGCGGCCATCAGCGGGCTGCCCACCAGGCTGGTTTCCAGCACGCCGGCGCGGCCGGTGGCGGGATTCACGCTGTGCAGCTTGCTGCCGGCGCTGAGCAGGCCCATCTTGACCTCCTGCCAGACATAGCTGGGCTCGCCCAGATAGGTGTTGAGGGTCAGGGTACTGGTGTTCTCGCCCTTGGAAACGATCTCATGTGCGCCCGCGGGCACGTCGGCCACCACAAAGGTCTTGCCCTTGGTGGTGCCGGCCGGCCTGCCATCGACGCTCAGGTCCAGGCCGGCCAGCGTGCCGAAGAACTCGTTGCGATAGATGTAGATGCGCGTCAGGCCGCTGGGTGCCTCGAAGCGCTTGAGGGCGGCGTCCTGGTCGGGCGCGGCATGTTGCACGCTGGCGCAGCCGCCGAGCAAGGCAAGCATGGTCAGCAGGGGCAGGGAGATCAGGGGCAGCTTCATGGGCAGGGTGGCTGGCAGCAGCGGCGCCGGGTTTGACATGCCGGCGAGTGTAGGCGGCTCGCCGCGCCGGCCGGCCAGCCAAAACGCGATTACTTCACGCCGACCGGCAACAAATGAAACCCGCGCCGCCGCGCATCGAAACCGGGCTGATACCTGCGCTTCGCACCATCTCGACATCGCCAAGCGGCGAGCCAACCCTTCCTTCCAGCTCAACCGATCAGGAGTTCACCATGACATGCGCACGCAGCATCAGCTTCACCATCCCCGGCAACAGCAAGTCGCCCGGCGTTCTCGTCACCGCCACCGAACATGAGGGCAAGCTTGACTTCGCGCTGGCGCTGGCCGGCCCGGCCGATAGCACCGGCGACCTGCGCGGCCTGTTCTTCAATTTCGCCGACGACAGCAAGCTGGCCGGCCTGAGCCACAGCGGCAGCGCCCTGGTCACCGATTTCGACACCGTCGACGTACTCGACCTCGGCAACGGCGCCAATATGAATGGCGCGGCCTCGCCCTTCGATGTGGGCCTGGAGTTCGGCAGCCAGGGCAATGGCAAGAATGCGGTGCAGGCGGTGAGCTTCACGCTCTCCAACAACGCCAACAACCTGACGCTGGACGATATCGCGCACATGGATTTCGGCGCCCGCCTGGCCGGCGGCAGCGGCAAGCTGGTGACCGTCGCGCCCGCCGCCCCCGACGCCCATGACGACAACGTCAGCGGCTTCGAGGACGGCCAGGCCGGCCTCGCCAGCCCCAGCCACCAGCCCGCCGGCCTGCTGCTGCAGGTGCTGGCCAACGACAGCGACGCCGATGGCCAGACCCTCACCATCACCCATGTGGAAGGCGCCCAGCACGGCACGCTGCAGATCGTCGACGGTGCCGACGCCGACAACCTGGCCGGCGATGCCATCCTCTACACCCCCGATGCCGACTTCGCCGGCACCGAGACCCTGGGCTACTGCATCAGCGACGGCCATGGCGGCGTGGACGGCGCCCAGATCAACCTCAGCCTGGCCGCGGTGGCCGACCGCCCGCAGCTGGACGTGCAGATGCTGGAGGGCGACAGCGTCAACCAGATCAAGTTCATCGTCACCGCCACCCAGACCGACGCCGATGGCTCCGAGTACATCGACCGCATCGAGGCCCTGGGCCTGCCGGCCGGCGCCACGCTGACGCCCACGGGCGTCAACCCGGGCACGCAGCCGGGCCAGCTGGTGCAGGAATTCGTGCTCACCCTGCCCGAGGGCCAGGACAGCAAGTTCGACTTGCACTTCCAGGCCATCGCCAAGGAGCAGAGCAATGGCGACGAGCAGGCCGCCAGCCAGAGCTTCAAGATCGAGATAGCCCATACCCACCAGCAGGCCGAGCAGCGCTTCGACACGCTGGACCAGAGCATGTGGGGCAGCGGCGCCGCCACCGACATCCACACCGACGACTTCTACGGCCTGGACGAGCATGGCGCCGCCAAGAGCGAGCCGGGCGACACCCTGGTGTACGACTTCTCGGCCGGCTACACGCTGGGCTTTCGCCAGCAGATCGACATCGAGGGCGGCGACATCGACGCCTCGCTGACCTATGACGTGACGCTGGACGCGACCCACAACAAGACGCTGGACAGCTTGCTGATCAAGACCGACGCCGAACTGGTGCAGGGCAGCTTCGACACCTCCGGCCCGCAGGCCGCCTACCAGCTCGATTTCGAGGCGCTGCTTTCGCTCTATGCCTATGCGGGCGTCAACATCGGCGATGTGCTGGAGATCCCGTTGACCGTGCCGCCGGTGGACATCACGCTGGACGGCAGCACCAACATCATCGATTTCGACACCCATGACCTCGATTTCGACATCGACAGCATGGGCCTGCAAGCGCATATGTCCTGGCCCGATCTGCTCGCCGATGGCAGCGTCAAGTCGCTCGCCGACGGCCAGTTCGCCGGCACCGCCGAGGCACAGTTCCTGAACATGAACTTCGACGTCGACCAGTTCCTGCTGGGCGGCAACGATGCGATGAAGCTGGAGCTGGACCTGGGCCTGGTGTGGGGTTCGCTGGACCTGATCGACTTCGACATCTTTGGCGGCGCCAGCATCCAGCAGAAGCTCCTGATGGACGAGCAGAAGCTCACCGGCGTGCTGCACTTCGAGGACGGCTCGACCCAGACCTTCCAGATGGGCGAGGACATCAAGATCGCGAACGCCTCGCAGATCGACCTGCACGGCGACGCCGACGGCACGGTGGAATACCAGCTGGAGCTGGTGCCCACCGTCAACCTGAGCAACCGCACCGATCTGCTGGTGGACCTGGACTTCAGCTACGACATCCTCAAGCTGGCCGGCGGCTACGACGTGGGCTTCGCCTCGGGCAGCCTGAACGAGACCGCCTACCACCTCGGTGGCGCGCTGGTGAACACCGCCATCAACCTGCACGACGAAACCTCGTCGCTGCATTTCGACAGCGAGCTGGTGGCCTTCGGTTGAGCCGATGGCGCGGCGCCCTGAAACAAACGAAACCAAGCGAGACGTTTCGGCGCCCACCGCTGAAGCGGGCCTGAAACCCAGGCTTCGGACACTTCATTCATCGACCCGCCCGGAGCCTCTTCATGTCCGCCAAGCCCAGCACCGAACTTTCTCCTCCCCTGGCCCTGGTGGCGCGCGCGCTGCGCCGCTATGCCGGCGCGCTGGGCGGCTTCAGCGTGGCGATCGCCCTGCTGCTGCTGGTGCCCACGGTCTACATGCTGCAGGTCTACGACCGCGTGCTGAGCAGCCGCAACGAGGTTACCCTCGCGCTGCTGACGCTGGGGGCGCTGGGCCTGTTCGCGCTGCTGGCGGCGCTCGAGTCGGTGCGCAGCGCGATCTGCGTGCGGCTGGCGGCGGGCGTCAACCGCAGCCTGGCGCCGGAGGTGTTCCGCGCCGCCTTCAGCGCGCCGGCCGGCAGCGCCCAGCAGCTGATGGCCAGCGACCTGGCGACGCTGCGCCAGTTCGTCGCCGGCCCGGTGCCGGCGCTGTGCTTCGACACCCCGCTGGGCCTGCTGTTCCTGGCCATGGCCTTCGCGGTGGACCTCTGGCTGGGCCTGTTCGTGGCCGGCAGCCTGGCCCTGCTGGTGGGCGTGGCGGTCTGGCATGAGCGGCGTGCCCGCGCGCCGGCGCTGCAGGCCAACCGCGCCGCGGCCGAGGCGGCGCAGGCGCTGGCCGAGACCATCAACCATGGTGAGGCGGCGCGTGCCCTGGGCATGCGCGGCGCGCTGGCGCGGCGCTGGCTGGGCCTGAACGAACAGGCCGCCGGCCTGCAGGCCGAGCTCAGTGTGGAAGCGGCGCATGCCGCCGCGGTGACGCGGCTGCTGCGCCTGGCCACCCAGTCGCTGGCGCTGGGCCTGGGCGCCCTGCTGGTGCTGGAGCAGCGCATCAGCCCCGGCATGATGATGGCCACCACCCTGCTGCTGGGGCGCGCGCTCAGCCCCATCGAGGGCCTGGTGGGTCAGAGCCGCCAGATCCTGTCGGCGCGCGAGGCCTGGCAGCGCCTCAACGGCCTGCTGAGCCAGGCCGCGCCGGCCGAGCCGCTGGCCCTGCCGGCGCCCAGCGGCCGGCTGAGCGTGGAAGGCCTGGGCTGGCAGGCGGGTGCCGGCCAGGCGCCGCTGCTACAGGGCATCCGTTTTGAACTGGCGCCCGGCCGCGGCTTGGCCGTGGTGGGCCCCAGCGGCGCCGGCAAGTCCACGCTGGCGCGCCTGCTGGCCGGCGGCCTGGCGCCGACGCTGGGCGCGGTGCGGCTGGACGGCGCCGAACTGGCGCAATGGCCGGAGGCGCAGCGTGCCGGCGCGATCGGCTACCTGCCGCAGGACGTCGAGCTGTTCGAGGGCACGGTGGCCGAGAACATCGCCCGCATGGGCGAGGTGGATGCGGCCGCGGTGGTGCAGGCCGCCCAGCAGGCCGGCATCCACGAGCTGCTGCTGCGCCTGCCCGAGGGTTACCAGACCCGGCTGGGCCGCGGCGGCCTGCAGCTCTCGGGCGGCCAGCGCCAGCGCCTGGGCCTGGCCCGCGCGCTGTTCGGCATGCCGGTGCTGCTGGTGCTGGACGAGCCCAACGCCCATCTGGACGAGCAGGGCGAGCAGGCCCTGCGCCAGGCCCTGCAGGCCCACAAGGCCGCCGGCGGTGCCTTTGTGGTGGTGTCGCACCGCCTGCCGCTGTTGCAGGTGGTGGACGACATGCTGGTGCTGCAGGCCGGCCGCCAGGCCGCCTTCGGCCCGCGCGACGAGGTGCTGCACCACACGCTGCGCGCCGTGCCGATGGCACGCCAGGCCTGATGCTCAAGGAGAGATGCACATGACAGATGTTGCTGCCAACGAGGCCTGGACGGCCGACGACGAGATCCGCCCCCTGCTGCGGCGCGGCCTGGCCCTGCTGGGCCTGGGCCTGGGAGGCCTGCTGCTGTGGGCCGCGCTGGCGCCGCTGGGCCAGGCCCTGCCGGGCCAGGGCACCGTGGTGGTGGCCGGCCAGCGCCAGGCGGTCCAGCATGCCGAGGGCGGCAGCGTCGCCGCGCTGGCGGTGGGCGAGGGCGATGCGGTGCACAAGGGTCAGGTCTTGCTGCGCCTGGAGATGGCGCCGCAGCGCGCCGAGCTGGCCAATCTGCAACGCCAGGAAGTGGCGCTGGGGGCCACCCGGGCGCGCCTGCAGGCGCTGCTGGCGGGCGCCGCCAGCCTGCAGTTCGATGCCGCGCTGCAGGCGCGGGCGCGCGAACTGGAAGGCGGCGACAGCGCGCTGGCCCTGCAGCAGGCGCTCTTCAACAGCCAGCGTCATGGCACAGCGCAGGAGCGCCAGCAGCTGGAGGCGCGGCTGGCCCAGCTGCGCACCGAGATCGGCGGGCGCCAGGCCCAGATCGAGCGACAGCGCGAGCAGCGCGGCCTGGTCGACGCCCAGCTGGCCACGCTGGAGCAACTGGCGCGCGACGGCTACTACCCCAAGCTCAAGCTGATCGATGCGCAGCGCCAGGCGGTGAGCGCGGCGCAGGAGGAGGCGCAGGGCGTGTCCGAGCTGCAGCGCGTGCGCGAGGCCCTGCAGGAGGCCGGCTCGGCCCAGGGCAAGCGCCTTGGCGAGACGCGCCGCGACTGGGAGCTGGAGCTGCTCGACGTCGATCGCCAGCTTTCCGGCGCGCAGTCGCGCGCCGCGGCGCTGCGCCACCAGATCGCGCGCGCCGAGGTGCTGGCGCCGGTCTCGGGCAAGGTGGTGGGCCTCACCGCGCACACGGTGGGCGGGGTGGTGAAGGCGGGCGAGACGCTGATGGAAGTGGTGCCCGAGGATGGCGCGCTGATCGTCGAATCGCGCTTTGCGCTGAGCGCGGCCGAAAAGCTCGCCGCCGGCCTGCCCGCCGATCTGCACTTCACCAGCATGGACCAGACGCGCACGCCGGTGATCCATGGCGAGGTGCTGACGGTCTCGGCCGACCGCCTGCAGGATGCGCGCAGCGGCGAGCCCTATCTGCTGGTGCGCCTGACCGTGCCCGCCGCGGAACGTGCGCGCCTGGCCGCCAGCGGCGCGCAGCTGCGCCCGGGCCTGCCGGTGCAGGTGTTCGTGGCCCTGGGCGAGCGCAGCGCGCTGGCGATGCTCACCAAGCCGCTCACCGACCGGCTGGCGCGCGCCTTCATCGACTGAACTGCCCTGCGCTAGCAGCCCTCGATCTGGTGGCCGACGATGCGCTCGCTCTGCGCCTCAATCTGGTAGCGCACCACGCAGCTGAAGAGGCTGGGGCCGTTGGGGCCCTTGATCTTGGCGGACTTGGCGTAGACCAGCACCTGGCTGCCATCGGCGGCGCGGGTGTTGCTGCTGGGCTTGCCCAGCTTGCTCACGAGTTCTTGCAATTTGGCGCCGTGCCAGCGCGCCTGGCTGCGGTCGAATTCGGCCTGGCGCTGGGCATCGATGCTGGGCTGAGGCGGTGCTGCTACCGGGGCGGCAGGTGGCGGCACGCTGGCGCAAGCGCCCAGCAGGGCCAGGCCGAGCAACATGGCATGTGAGAGGGCGGGGCTGGTGCGCATGGCGGCAATCTAGCTGCTTGCGGCGCGCTCGGCGTGTCAGCTTGTATCCAAATGCGCGGCGAGAATGGGGCCATGTCCACCCCAGCGAACCTCTTGATCCAAGCCGAACAACTGGGCTTCGATGTCGGCGCGCGCGCGCTGCTGGAAGGCCTGTGCTTCGCGCTGCAGCCCGGCCTGACGCTGGTGCGCGGCGGCGACGGGCGTGGCAAGACCACGCTGCTGCGCCTGCTGGCGGGCCAGCTGGCGCCCACGCATGGCCGGCTGCAGCGCCGGGCCGAGCTGAGCTGTTTCTTTTTCGACGAGGCGACGGCCGCCCGGCATGACGCGGTGATGGCGCGCGCCTGGCTGGCCGCGCAGCGCGAGGGCTTTGCCGCCAGCTGGCAGGCCGGCACCGAGGCCGCCCTGGTGACGGCGCTTCAGCTCGCCGAACACCTCGACAAGCCGCTCTACATGCTGTCCACCGGCAGCCGGCGCAAGCTACACCTGCTCGCCGCGGCGGCCAGCGGTGCGGCGCTGACCCTGCTGGACACGCCCTATGCGGCGCTGGACGGCCGCTCGATGCGGGTGCTCAACGAGCTCTTGAGCGAGGCGGCGGCGGACCGCAGCCGCGCCTGGGTGCTGGCGGACTATGCGCTGCCGGCGGGCCTGGCCGGGGTGGCGCTGGCAGGGCAGATCGAGCTGGGCGACTAGCTCGCCCCGCCTTCCACTGGCAGCGCCTCGGCGCGCCAGCGCAGCATGCCGCCGGCCAGGTTGGCGACCTGCCTGAGCCCCTGCTTCTGCAGCAGCACCGTGGCCTGGGCCGAGCGCGCGCCGGAGCGGCAGACGGCGACGATGGGCCGGTCGGCGGCCAGCTCGGCGGCCTGCTGCGCCAGCTGCGACAGCGGCATCAGGCGCGCGCCCTGGATATGGCCCAGCGCATCGTTGAACTCGTCGGGCTCGCGCACGTCGACGATCTGGATCGCGCTGCCCGCGCCGCCAGCGACGCAGTCGTAAAGGGCATTGGGCTGGATCTCCCAGATGCCGCTGAAGGTGCAGGTGAGCGGCGCCCAGTCGGGCTCGCCGGCGCCGGCGCCGGGATCTTCGGGCTCGCCGCAGCGCAGATTGGCGGGCACGGCGATGTCCATCAGCCTGGGATGGGGCAGGCCCAGGTTCTTCATATAGCCGTTGAAGTCGCCCTCGTTGACATCGCCGCCCAGGCGCGGGTTGTAGCGCCGCTCCTCGGCCACGCTGGTGACGGTGAGGCCGCGGTAGTCATGGCCGGGGTAGAGCAGGCAGGCCTCGGGCAGGCTGAGGATCTGCTCGCGCACCGAGTGGTAGAGCCGGCTCGGGCTGCCCTGCTGGAAGTCGGTGCGGCCGCAGCCGCGTATCAGCAGCGCGTCGCCGGTGAAGGCCATGCGCTGGTCGTCCAGCACATAGCTGACGCAGCCATTGGTATGGCCCGGGGTGGCGCGCACCTCCAGGTGGCGGCTGCCGAAGGCGACGCGGTCGCCATGCTGCAGCGCGCGGTCGGCGCCCGCGGCGCCGGCGGCGGCGGCGAGCATGATCCGGCTGCCGCAGCGCTGCTTGAGCAGCCAGGCCGCCGTCACATGATCGGCATGCACGTGGGTATCCAGCGTCGCCACCAACTGCAGGCCCAGCTCGCGCAGCAGAGCCAGATCGCGGCGCTCATGCTCGAACACCGGGTCGATCAGCAGGGCCTCGCCGGAGGCCGAGTCGCCCAGCAGATAGGTGTAGGTGGACGAGGTGGGGTCGAAGAGTTGGCGGAATACCAGCATCGCGGCCTCCTCAGCGTGGTTGGGTGAACTGGTCGTGCAGCAGCATGCCGGCCAGCATGGCGGGCACGAAGATCAGCGCGGCGTCCATGCCGCTGCCCAGCGCCACCAGGGCCGGGCCGGGGCAGAAGCCGGCGATGCCCCAGCCGATGCCGAACAGCAGGCCGCCGACGATCAGGCGCGCGTCGATCACGCGGATGTTGGGGATCTCCATGCGCTCGCCGCTCCAGGCGCGTTCGCGCCGCTTGCCCGCGGCGAAGGCGAACACGCCCACCGCGATGGCGCCGCCCATCACCAGGGCCAGGCTGGGGTCCCAGGCGCCGGCGAGGTCGAGAAAGCCCTTCACCTTGGCCGGATTGCTCATGCCGCTGGCGATCAGGCCGAGGCCGAAGATCAGGCCGCTGAGGCCTGCAATGAGGAGTCGCAGCATGTTTTTTCGTTCAGCCCAGGTGACGAATGAGGTAGACGGTGGCGAAGCCGGCGCCCATGAAGGCCAGCACGTTCACCAGCGAGCGCAGTGAAAAACGGCTCAGGCCGCACACGCCATGGCCGCTGGTGCAGCCATTGGCCATGCGCGTGCCCACCCCCACCAGCAGGCCGGCGCCCAGCAGGGCCAGCGGGCCCACGTCCACTGAGGCCGCCGGCAGCGGCGCGAACAGGCGCCACAGCCAGGGCGCCAGCAGCAGGCCGGTGATGAAGGCCAGGCGCGGGGTTTCGGGCGCCAGGCTGCTGCGGCTCAGCAAGGCGCGCAGCGGGCTGGCGACGATGCCGGTGATGCCCGCCACGCGGCCGTTGCCCAGCAGATAGAGGGCCGTGGCCAGGCCGATCAGCAGGCCGCCGAGCAGGGCGCTCCAGGGGGTGAAGAGATTCCAGGCAATGGTCATGGGGGAGCTGGGCAGGCTGTGAGGGAGCCAAGTCTAATTCGCCTGCCGCCGGCGCGGGGCCAACAGCAGCGCCAGCAGCAGCAGGGCCGCCGCCGCGACAAAGGTGATGCGCATGCCGGCCACCGCGAACAGCGCGCCCAGCGCCGATGCGCCGGTGATGAGGCCGAGGTTGCGCGCCAGGTTCAGCAGGCCGGAGATGACGCCGCGCTGCTGCGGGGCCAACTCGCTCGTCATCAGCGCGCTGTTGTTGGCGGCCTGGAACAGCGCGTAGCCGGCGGTGATGACGACGATGGGGCCCAGGTAGCCGGCCAGCGCCAGCGCCAGCGGTGCGGCCGCTGCCACCATGCTCAGCGCCAGGCAGCCGGCCAGCATGGCGGCCAGGCCATAGACGCTCATGCGCGCGGCGCCCAGGCGATCGACCCAGCGCCCCGCGGGCACGCCGCTGAATGCCGCCACCACTGGCCCCACCGCCATGACCATGCCGGTGCGGGCCATGTCCAGCCCCAGGGTCTGCGCGAGGTAGAAGGGCCCGGCCACCAGGGTCGCCATCATCACGGTCGAGACCAGGGTCGTCATCGCGAGGCCGGCACGCAACCGCGGCGCGCGCAGGCTCGCCCAGGGGATCAGCGCCGTGGCGCTGTGGGCCTCCAGCAGCAGGAACAGGGTCAGCACCAACGCCGCCGCCCCCAGCAGGGCCAGGTTGAGCGCACCGAAGCTGCCACGCCCCAGCGTCATCGCGAGCGCATAGGCGGCCAGGCCCAGCGCCAGCAGCAGGGCAGCCAGCAGCAGCGTGGCCAGCGTGCTGAAGCGCGGGCGCGCCGAGTCCGGCACCGCGCGCTCAGCCGGCAGATAGCGCCAGGCGAGGCCCAAGGCCAGCAGGCCCAGCGGCACATTGACAAGAAAGATCGCCCGCCAGCCCAGCGCGGCGATCAGCAGGCCGCCCAGCGCCGGGCCTAGCGCGGTGCCCAGCGCCGACATGCTGCCCAGCAGCCCCATTGCACGCCCGGCGCGCGCCTTGGGCACCGCCGCGCTCACCAGGCTGGTGGCCAGCGCCAGCATGGCGGCCGCGCCCAGGCCCTGGGCCGCACGCGCGGCGACCAGGGGCCACAGCCCCGCGCCCAGGCCGCACAGCGCCGAGGCGGCGGTGAACAGCAGCACGCCGGCGAGCAGCAGGCGCCGGTGGCCGAGCATGTCGGCCAGCCGCCCGACGCCGACCATCAGGCCGGTGCTGGCCAGCAGATAGGCCAGCACCACCCACTGCACCTGCTGCATGGGCGCGCCCAGGGCCTCGACCAGGGCGGGCAGGGCGATATTGGCGCTGCTGGTGCCCAGCGAAGGCAGCAGCACGCACAGGGCCAGGCTGGCCAGCAGGCCCGTCAGCGTGGGCCTTGCGGGCGGCGCCTGCGCCTTGTCGTTCGCCAGGTTTGTTGCTGTGTTTGTGGCCGTGTTTGTGGCTGTATCCATCGCATGCTCTCCGGTTGCCTGGCAACGATAGGTGCGGGGCTGGCATGGCGGAAGACGCTGCATTTGCACTTCATTCGTGCGTCTAACGCCATATCATGGGCGCTAGCCTGTGCCGCCACCATGTCCAGACCCGATCTCAACCTCTTGGTCACGCTCGACGTCCTGCTTGCCGAGGGCAGCGTGGCGCGCGCCGCGCGCCGCCTGCACCTCAGCCCCTCGGCGATGAGCCGGGCCCTGGCGCGGCTGCGCGAGAGCACCGGCGACCCGCTGCTGGTGCGTGCCGGGCGGGGCCTGGTGCCCTCACCGCGGGCGCTGGAGCTGCGCGAGCGCGTCGGCCAGCTGGTGCATGAGGCCGAGGCCGCGCTGCGGCCCGCCAGCCGGCTCAAGCTGGGCCAGCTGAAGCGCAGCTTCACCCTGCGCAGCAGCGAGGGCTTTGTGGAGAACTTCGGCGCCGCTTTGCTGGCCCGCATCGAAGCCGAGGCGCCGGCCGTGCGCCTGCGCTTCCTGCCCAAGCTCGACAAGGACAGCGCCCCGTTGCGCGAGGGCAGCGTGGACCTGGAGACCGGCGTGGTGGGCCGCAGCGCCGGGCCGGAGCTGCGCGCGCAGGCGCTGTTCCGCGACCGCTTTGTCGGCGTGGTGCGGCCGGGCCATGCGCTGGCGCAGGGCGGCGAGCCCAGCGCCGAGCGCTACGCCGCCGCACGCCATGTGCTGGTGTCGCGCCGCGGCAGCAGCGACGGCAAGGGCCCGATCGACACGGCCCTCGCGGCCCTGGGGCTGGCGCGCGAGATCGTCACCACGGTGGGCGGCTATTCGGCCGCGCTGGCGCTGGCGCGCGACAGCGAGCTGGTGGCCAGCGTGCCCGAACGCCACACCGGCCATCTGCGCGCCGGCCTGCACAGCTTTGCCCTGCCGCCGGCCCTGGCGCCGCAGTTCACCGTCTCGCTGCTCTGGCACCCGCGCATGGACGGCGACCCGGCGCACCGCTGGCTGCGCGGCTGCGTGCGCGCGGTCTGTGGCGCGGACCTGCCTAGCTAGGCTTCGGTGAGCCGGTGCGCCGCCTCGGCGCCCAGCTCCAACCCGTAGATGCGTTTCAGGTCGGCGATGCGTTCCAGGCTCTGCGCGCCGAACGCCGACTTGCCCTCGAAGGCATGCAGCACGATGCCCTCGACCAGATCCCCCAGGGCCAGGTCGTGGTACTCGGCCAAGGCCTTCAGCACCTTGAGCATGCGCTTCTCCATGCGGAAGCCGGTCTGCACGCGCTCGACCACGAAGGTCTCGGCGGCGGCGGCGGGGGATTTCGTTTTTTTGCTCTTGCTGGTGCTCATGCGGATGCTGCCTCTTCTTTTCCTTCTTGCGCGGCGCGTGGGTTGAGCAGCAGGACATGGCGCGCGGCCGCGTCCTGCAGGCGTTCGGGGCTGTAGTAGCGCGACAGCAGATCGCGCTCGCACAGCTCGGGCTCAAGCTGCAGCAGGGTCTGCCAATCGGCCCCGGGGTGGCGCGCCATCTGCTCGGCCACCAGGCTCATGAAGGCCACCGTGATGGTCTCGTGATACAGCCCGGCTTTACCAATGCTGGCGGCAAAGCGCTGCAGGCTGTCGCGCATTGCGATGCAGGCCTCCAGAAACGGGCGTCCCGAAAGGTAAAGCCAGGCCGCGCGCAAATGCGCGCGATGGCCGAACTCGGCGGGGCTCAGCCGCGCGCTCTCCAGCGCGGCCAGGAACTCGGCGTCGGTCATGGTGTGGGTACTTGTTGCTGCAAAGTGACAATGTTACCAGAGTAACTATGTGGCAGTCTGTGCGCAGTTCAGCACTTCAATCGTCGGCTTGTGCAACAACGATCACCCGCTGCGTACCAACTTCGCGATGTTGCCAGCCCGGGGGGGGCGGCCGGGGTCAGGTCTCCCGCTTCTCATGCTCGCCAGCTGCGAATTGAACGGCGAGGAGGAACGTCGCCTTCTTGGGAAGAAATGCGGTATGGGTGACCTGACCCTCAGGCCGAGCTACACCAAGGTGCCCGGCTGCCGGGGCGTTGCGAGTTTGTCGCAAGGAGACGGGCCATTAGCAGCGAAACTAGCATCTCGTACTTTGGGCTGGACGTGCAAAAGAACGGTATCGACATCGCCGTGGCAGATGCGTCGCGCGGGCAGCGGCACAGACCGTCGCCTCGCTGAGCTTGGTAATTGCACGGGGGGCGCGATCAGTTGGCCTCGCCCACAATCCTTGAAAGGCTCAGTCCAAGCCACTGACCAAGAACTATTTCAATAAGCTATTAGGGGGGAGACGCTGTGTCGTCAAACGCGTTGATTCAATTTCTTTCTTGCCGTCGCCGCGTTCTGATGCGCCGACTGATGGCGAATGCAGCCGCGGCCGCCGTACTGGCGCTGGCAGGCGGCCCTGTTGGTGCGGATGGGCAGACCTACACGTGGATGGGTGGCGACTACCTAAGTAGCGGGTTGCCAAGCAGCTTGACGAGTGTCGACACGCTCAACATCAGCGGCTGGCCGGGCAAGGTCATGGTAGGTATGACCTTGGAGAACCAGGGCGTCGTCAACTGGCGTCGCGAACCCATCGCTTTCGATGGCAGCACGGTCAACAACTCGGGCCTATGGAACGCCACCAGTGCGAGCAGTTTGGACAATATGTCCAGTGCTCGGTCGGTGTTCAACAACACCGGTGTGTTCCGAGCGAGCAGTCCCAGCTATACGTTTACCAGCGTAGGCATTGACTTCGTCAACAGCGGCACGGTGGATGTACAGAGCGGCTTTCTGGTATTTGGTGGCAACTCCAATCGCTTTCTGGATGGAACGCGGGTCACCGGTGCAGGCACCGCTGCTATCGCCGGCAACGCCAGCTTTTCCGGTCGCATCCATTCGGCCAATCTGATGATCGGGAGTGGCACATCAACTGGCGACAATGCCAAACTCGACGGCACGACTGTGTTCGCTGGCGGAGCCTTGGTTGGCACCTGGGAGCTCGCAACCGATCATCAATTATTGCTTGCGGGAATGAACCAGAAGTCGCTAAACGACGCGACCCTGACGAATGGCGGCACGGTCATCCTTCAAGGTCCAAGCTCCCTGCGACTTTCGGCCAGCCAGATCGTAAACCAGGGGCGGTTCGAGCTGCAGGACGATTCATCTGTGCGTTATGGCGGCGGTATTCGCTATTCTGAATTTGTGAATCAGGGCTTGCTGTTGAAGTCGGGCGGAGCCGGCATCTCCGACCTCAGCCAGCTCTATTTCTCCAATACAGGCACGGTCGACGTACGCAGCGGCACGCTTCGCCTTCCGGATGACTTCACGAATGTCTCCGGAGTGATGCAAGGCGTCGGCACACTCGCCAGCAATCACATCACCAACCATGGTCGCGTGAAGCCTGGCGAGGACGGTGTGGGTACCCTGACTATTGAGGGGAATTTCACCAACGGCAGTTTCGGCATCCTAGACCTTGGGCTTGGCAGCGGCGGGAGCCATGGGCTGCTGTCGATCAAGGGCGATCTGACGGTGTTGGGTGAACTTTCGCTGAGCTGTGTGGGCGACTGCAGCTATGCAGCGGGCGAGCAAATCGAGGTGCTCCACTACACCGGTACGCGCCTGGGAACATTTGAGAGCCTGACGCTCACCGGCTTTGGCACGGGAGCCTTCACAACGCTCTACGACGACGCGAATCACAGCGTCGCGCTGCTTGTCACGACGACAGCGACGGCAGTCGTGCCAGAGCCCGACACCTGGATCATGTGGTTAGGCGGTCTTGGCCTCGGTTGGCTGGCAGCGAGGCGCCGCCGGCACTAGATTGCCATGGCCATGGGCCCTGGGCTTCGAACTGCTCAAGCCCACCCCCATTGCGGGCACGAGGCGGCAGCCCTGAGCATCGAGTTGACTGCTGCGCTCGGAGTCAACTCAACCCAGGCGTGTCCGACATTCACATGAAAATGACGGTCACTTCAGCCATCGGCGCGACCGTTCGTGGCGTCCGGGTTGTCAGGGTCGGCGACATAGTGTCCGGACTGGTCGAGACCGCGCGTACCGACGATGAGATAGGAGCAAGGGGCGTCCGACCGGTTGGACACGGTGTGCCCGTTGGCGACGCCCGCCGGCCAGCAGGCGGCGTCACCGGGGACCAGGATGTGATGCCCGTCGTTCTCGGTCACGGTCACTTCTCCGCTGACCACGAACAGGAACTCGTCGACATGCTCGTGCCAATGCCTGATCGAGGCTTTCGCGCCAGGCGAGAGAACCTGGAGCGAGGCGCCGAACTGGGTGAGTGCGCCGGCGTCCGACAGTCGGAACGTATCAACGCGGCCCCAGCCGGGCTTGGCGTTGACGTGCGGGGGGACTTGGGCTTGTCTGATGATCATTTCATTGCTGGTGTTCGATGTGCGGGGCGGCCTCTCACCATTTCGCATGCACGACGGCCCTTGGCAAGGGGCAGGTCTTGATGAGGAAACTTCAATGCGATGGTGTTGACGCAGCGGGGAGTCCCTGCAGATGGTTAGAGGGCGCCGCAGCCAGCAAGACTCTCACAATGCCTAACGCTAGAAGTACCCTCGCGGGCCAAACTGCATAAGGTGCGAGGATCGCCACGACATAGCTGCCGCCACCTCCTTCAACTGTTGCGGCGAATACTCGCACAACCAAATAGAGCACGCTGACTACGACTCCACTAGTGATCAGCGCGTAACCGGGAATCGGAAATGGCAAGCGAGACCGAAGCCTTGATGCGGACAGGAACCACCAAGTCACGAATGCCGCAGGGAGGTATGTAACGAGCAAGAACAATCCATGAAGCAACAGCGTAGGGGCTCCCCTGAGGTTTTGCCCAAAGGTCAAGCCGCGGACTACAGGCCAGATGAGTTCCCCGACGGGGAATATTGCGGCGATAAGAAAGACAAATCCCATGAAAAAAACAGCCATGCCTGAGCCCTCTAACGTTTGAAATCACCGGCGGCCGAAGGACGTCCGGTGGAGCGAATGGTTAGCCTCGTTTTCCGGGCGATGTTTCAACATTGGCGTTCTCTTTCTGCTCGGTGGAATCGAAGCTGCTCGAAATTGGTATTGAGGCGTCGTAACCGATCGCTGCGACGACAGAAGCGAACATTGCGACCATCCAGAGATAGCCACCGGTTCCTAGGCCTACAGACATGGCCGCGGCGCCTGCACCATCGCCGCAACCTAAAGCAGGCAGCAGAGGACTTGCGACCGAGCAGGCGGCGGTAATCAGTACGACAAAGGGTCCTGGCGGCTTCCGCTTGAAGGCAACACAAATGAATATCCAGATGAAGCCGAGGTTTGCATACCACCGAGGATCAAGGACAAAAATTCCAATCCATCCGGTTAGTAGCACTTGAAAGCCCTGCACAACCTGATCGCGCTTGCAAATGAGCGCCGGAAGGAAGAGGGATGGCAGATAGAGCCCAAGGGCTAGCAGCAAGGTGCAAATCTGTGCGCGTCTGCTCATGAAAGGCTAACTAGGTTGTGGGTTGATCGTTAACGATTCTTGCCTAACATTTGAACATGCGTCCCTACCGCCTCGCCACCAGCGCTGAGCGCGACGCTCGCGCGGAGCGGCGGCTTGGCCGTACAGGGGACGATGGGCTTGAGCGCCCGCAGCTTGTTCGAGAGGATCACCGGCAGTCTTTCGACTGGACCTTCGCTGGTGGCGGTATCTCCTGGTCCTTGCATTTCGAGCCCAATCTCAAAGACGTGAGGCAGTGGCGCGTGTTCAGGGACGGTCAGCCTTGGATGTGTGCCGGGCTCAGGCTTGGCCCCGCATCCACCCCAACCCCGCCGTCGTGCCGCCCGGCACCGCGCCGCGCCTTGGCCGGTATTCGCAACCCACCCAACCCTGCCAGCCCAGCTGGTCGATGAGCTCGAGCAGCCAGGGGTAATTCAGCTCGCCCTGGTCGGGCTCGTGGCGGTCCGGCACGCCGGCGATCTGCAAATGGCCGACCTGGCCGCCGGGTAGATAGCGCCGCAGCTTGGTGGCCAGGTCGCCCTCGACGATCTGGCAGTGGTAGAGGTCCATCTGCACCTGCAGCGCCGGCTCGGCCAGCGCGTTCACGATGCGATGCGCCTCGTCCTGGCGGTTCAGGAAGTAGCCGGGCATGTCGCGTTGGTTGATGGGCTCGATCAGGATGCGGCGGCCGGCGGCCGCGGCCTGCTCGGCGGCCCAGACGAGATTGGCCTCGTAGGTGGCTTGCAGCCGCGCGCGCTCCACGCCCGCGGGCGCCAGCCCGGCCATCACATGGATGCGAGGGCAGGCCAGCGCCTCGGCGTAGGCGAGCGCCTGGGCGATGCCGGCACGGAACTCGGCGCCGCGCCCGGGCAGGCAGGCCAGGCCGCGCTCGCCGGCGGCCCAGTCGCCCGGCGGCGCATTGAAGAGCACCTGCTCCAGGCCGGCGTCGCCCAGCCGCGCGGCCAGCTCGTCGGCCGGGTGCTCGTAGGGGAAGAGGAACTCCACACCCTTGAAGCCGTCGCGGGCGGCGGCGGCAATACGGTCGAGGAACTCATGCTCGGGGTAGAGCATGCTGAGGTTGGCGGCGAATTTGGGCATCGATCAGCGGGGCAGTTTCAGTTGGCGGGCCGAGGGCCCGGGTTCGCGCCAGAAGCGCGGCAGGCGCGCCTGCGGCAGCAACTCGGCCACGGCGCGCGTGGCCTGGTCGATCGCGCCCTGCGCGTAGGCGTAGGCGCCGGCATCGCTGTTGGCGATCGCGATGCGGCCCCAGCCGCGCCGCGCGCTGTGCATGGGCAGGGGGCCGGCGGGCCAGAAACTGTCCCAGGGCCGCATGTACTCGTAGGCATAGCCATGCGCCCAGCGGTTCAGGGTGATGGCCTCGATGTCGGCGGCGGCGTCGAAGCCGAAGGGGCCCAGCGCGCCTTGCAGGATGCTGCGGATCTCGCGTTCCAGCTCGGCGAAGCCCAGGCCCAGCAGCTTGCGCCGGCCGGCCGCGGCCTGCACGCGCTCAGGCGCGCCGGCCGGGCCGTCCAGCACCACGCTGCTGAGGTGCAGCAGGATGGGATCGTCCGGCGAGTCGGGGAAGCGGTAGCGGCCGATGCTGACCGGGAAGTCGATGCGCAGGCTGTCGAACAGATGGCCGGGCAGGCCGAGGCCGGCGATGCCGGCGCGTTGGAAGGGCCGCCAATGGCTCAGGAGCACATTGCCGTAGATCAGCGGCACCCTGACCTGGTCGTTCAGCGCCTCGCGCTGCGCCGCCGGCAGCTCGGGGCAGAGCTGGGGGATGACGCGGTGGAAGCAGGCCAGCACGACCTGGCCGGCGCGCAGCCGGCGCAGACTGCCATCGGCGCCGCGGTAGCCGATGTCCACCGCCATGCCGCCGGCGGCGTGCTGCACGCGCAGCACCGGGCTGTTGAGGCGGATGCGCAGCGGCGCATCCGGCCGGTCGAGCTGGGCGTCGTCGCGCTCGGCCAGCACCAGCGACTCCATGCCGCTGCCGGGCAGGGCGGCCGGGATCAGGCTGCGCAACAGCGCGCGCACCAGGCCCGCATTGCCATCGGGGAAGTGGTAGATGTAGTCGTCCCGCCCGCCCTTGGCCTGGCGGCCGCTGGGGCTCATCAGCGCGTCCACCGCCTCGCCCAGCGCCAGGCCGGCGAAACCGGGCAGGCCCAGGGCAAAGGCGTCGAGCGCGCTGCAGGCATCGCTGCCCACGCCGATGTAGCCGCTGGTGCGGTTGCGGTAGAGCAGGGTCAGCTGCGGGTGCAGGCCCATCACTTCGGTGAGGAAGCGGTCGTAGCTGAGCGCGGCCAGGCGGGCGCGCTTCTGGGCGCGCGTGAGTCGCGGCCAGGGGTCATGTCTTGCCTGCAGCAGCTGCAGCAGATCGCGCTGCGCCGCGGGCAGCAGCGGCGTACGCGCCACCCAGTCGGCCGCCGGCTCGCCCGGGGCGTGGCGCACCAGCCGGCCCTCGCCCCACAGCTGGGGCGCATACCAGGCGGCGCTTTGCGTGAGGCCGTGGCGGGCCTGCCAGCCGCTGTCGAAATAGTCCTTGAACTGTTCCAGCTCGATGCCCACCGAGCGCACCAGCGCATGCGCGGCGGGCGACCAGAGGCCGGGCGAGTCCAGCGACTCGGAGCCGCCATAGCCGATCAGGCGCCGGCCGTTGCGGGCGGTGAATTCATTGCGCAGCGCGTGGCCGCCGAGCTCCGGTGCGGCGTCGAGGATCAGCACGCGCACCGGCCGCCCGGCGTGCTGACGGTACATCTGCGCGGCCGCCAGGCCGCTGATGCCGGCACCCACCACCGCCAGATCGAAGCGCTCGCCGGTGTCGGCGAATTCCGCCCAGTCGGGCAGCGGCGCACCGTCGCGACGCGCGTGCAGGGGCGCCGCGGCGGCGAGCGACTGGCCGCCGAAATCACCCGCCGCGCCCGCCTGCGCGTGCAGGCAGGGAGCGCTCAGGCCCCCCGCGGCCACGGCGACGCCGTTGATGAAGTCGCGCCGCGTGATGGTGGCATGCAGGCCCAGGCGGGCGTCTTGATCCGTCACGCTGCGGCGCTCCTGAGGGGCAACAGCCCCTCGGCTTCGAGGATGTCCATCAGCGAGCGCGCGTTGCGCTGGCCCTGGTCCTCCATATTGTTGTTGAACACCACATGCGCTTCGGCCAATTGTTCGGCCGCTTGCTCGATCAGCGCGCGCAATTGGACGGCCAGCTCGCGCAGCTCGGCGTCGCCGTAGTCGTAGTTGAAGCGGTCCGAGGCTGCCGTGCTGCCCTTGATGTTCCAGGTGGCGGCGTTGCGGCCATGCAGGCGCAGCAGCAGGTACCTTGGGTGCGTGCTGGCCCACACCGCCGGGATGCTGTTGGTGAAGCCCTGGGGCTCGTCGACGATGGTGTGCACCACGCCGAGTTCGCGCAGCAAGGTCAGCGTGGGCGCGGTCTCCGCAAACCAGCTGCGGTGGCGGAACTCGATGCTCAGCGTATGTGCGGCGCCCATGCGGTCCACGCATTCGCGCAGATGCGCCAGCCCGGCGGTGTTGCGCACCGTCCAGGGCGAAAACTGGAAGTGCACCAGGCCCAGCTTGCCGGCCGCCTGCAGCGGCAGCAGGGCCGCGTGGAAGCGGCGCCAGAGCTCGTCCAGCAGTTCGCCTGGCATGTCCTTGTAGTAGAGATGGGTCTTGCCGGACAGCGCGGGCGGCAGCGCATCGCGGATGTCCTTGTGCAGCACCGTGGGTGAGGTCTGGTGGCCGGTGAAGAGCCTGAAGGCCTTCACGTTCATGACAAAGCCGGGTGGCGTGCGTTCGGCCCAGAGCTGGCTGGTGCTGGGCGCGGGCATGGCGTAGTAGCTCGAGTCCACCTCCACCAGCGGGAACTGGCTGGCGTAAAAGCGCAGCCGCGCCTCGGCGCTGGTGCATGGCTTGGGGTAGAAGCGCCCGCAGGCGATCAGGCTCTTGTCGGTCCAGGAGGCGGTGCCGACGCGGATCGGGTGCTTTCGTTCGTTCATGCGCTGCGCCATTGGTAGCCGGCCGCCGGCTGCAGCTGCCAGGCCCCCTGGCCCTGCAGCTCCAGCACCTGCTGGTGGTATTGCAGCAGCGCGGCGTGGTGGCTGACGCTGATGGCGGTGATGGACAGGCCCTGCAGCTGGGCGTAGAGGCGCGCCTCGTTGTCGGCATCGAGCGCGCTGGTGGCTTCGTCCAGCAGCAGGTAGCGCGGCTTGGCGAGCAGGGCGCGCGCAAAGGCCAGGCGCTGCTGCTCGCCCACCGAGAGCAGCTTGGCCCAGTCCTGCACCGCGTCCAGGCCGCCGAAGCGCTGCGCCAGATCGCCCAGGTTGACGCGCTCCAGCCATTGCTGCAGCTCGGCGTCCGAGGTCTCCTGGCTGAGCTGGGGGTAGAGCAGCTGCGAGCGCAGATCGCCCAGCGGCAGATAGGGATGCTGGGGCAGGAACAGCATGTCGTGGCCGGCCGGGCGCCGCACCAGGCCCGATCCGCAGGTCCAGAGCCCGGCGATGGCGCGCAGCAGCGAGCTCTTGCCGGCACCGCTGGCGCCCACGATCAGCAGGCCCGCGCCCGGCGTCACGCCGAGGCTGAGATCGCGCAGCAGCAGATGCTCGTGCCCTGGCGTGTAGAGGTTGAGCTGCTGCAGCTCCAGCGTGAAGCCGTCCTGGCGGCGGATCTGCTGCGCGTCGTCCGCGTCCGGCGCCGCGAGCGCCTTGGCAAAGCCGTGCAGGCGGTCGATGCCGGCGGAGAAGCGGCTCAGGCTTTCGAAATGCTCCACCACCACGGTGAGCGCGCTGAGGATGGCGGCAAAGGCGCCGGCGGCCTGGATGGCGCGGCCCACCTCCAGCTCGCCCTCGAGCACCTGCTGCGCCACGATCACGCTGGGCAGCACGGTGGTGAGAAAGCTGTGCGCATACTGGAACAGATTGAGCTTGAGCTGCCAGCGCAGCACCTGCTGGTAGTTGGCATAGAGGGCGGCGAAGACGCGCTGCAGCGTCGACATCTCGCGCGCCTCGCCGCGGTGGAAGGCGATCGGCTCGGCATGCTCGCGCACCCGCACCAGGTTGAAGCGGAAATCGGCCTCGCGCTGCAGCTGGCGGTAGTTCAGGCCGATCAGCCGGCGCCCGAACACGGCGGCGGTGAACAGGGTGCTGAGGACCGCATAGCCCAGCAGAAAGTAGACCAGGGTGCGCGAGATTGACCACAGCACGCCGGCAAAGGCGCTCAGCTGCAGCAGCGCGCCGAGCAGGATCATCGAGAAGTAGAGCGACTGCTGGGTGAAGGCATTGATGTCCTCGGCGATGCGCTGGTCGGGGTTGTCGATGCCGGTGATGGTGTTGAGGCGGTAGTAGGCGCGCCGGCCGAAGTAGCGCTGCAGAAAATCCTCGGTGAACCAGCGGCGCCAGCGCAGACCCAGGGTGTCGCGCACGAAGTAGTAGAGGCCGTAGATCGGCACGGCGGCCGAGAGCAGGGCCAGGCAGCGCCAGATCGAGGCCCAGAAGCGCTCGGCGTCGCGCGCCGCCAGCGCCGAGGTGAACTCGCCGGTCTCGTGGTTGAAGAGCACGTTGAAGCCGGTCTGACCCAGCAGCAGCACGATCAGCAGGGCCAGCATACCGCGCGCCCGCCAGCGCTCCTCGGAGCGCCAGTAGGGGGCCGCCATGGCCAGAAAGCGGCGCCATAGCCGGGTGTTGAAGCCGGGTTGCTCAATGCCATTCATCCCGCTTATCTTGCCTTGTTCGCGCCGCGGCTACGATGCGCGGCTGCCCGCATGGCTGAAATCTTTCTTACTTCCTAGTCTTCGCATCGTGGACGTTCGAACCCTGTTCCTGGCCCAGACCCTCGCCCTGGTGACGAGTGCGGCCATGCTGTGGGCGGCACGCGCACAAGCGGACGAGCGCAATGGCCTGCGCACCTGGATGCTGGCGATCAGCTGCCAGGGGCTGGCCTATCTGCTGCTGGCGAATGCGGGCCGCCTGCCGGCGCTGCTTTCGGGCGGCCTGGGCAATGCGCTGGGCAGCCTGAGCGTGGCGGGCTTCTATATCGCGATCCGCCAGTTCCTGGGCCTGCCCTACAGCCGCGCCTGGCTGGCGGCGATGTGCCTGGCCGTCACCGTGATCGGCTTCGTCGCCGGTGCCGACTATGCCGGCGCCACCATCTTCAACGGCTTCGTCTACGGCCTGGTGGAGCTGATGAATGCGCGCGTGCTGTGGCGCGCCGGCCGGCCGGGCCTGGGGCGCATGCAAAGGCTGGTGGCCCTGTTCTATCTGCTGATGGGCCTGGTGCTGCCGCTGCGTGCCGCCGGCCTGCTGCTGGCCGGGGCGCAGCTGCATTACCTGGACCTGCCGCCGACCTGGCAGGCGCCGATCTACATGTTCGGCTTCGTCTACATCATCGTCACCAATCTGGGCTTTCTGCAGCTGTGCAAGATGCGGGCCGAGGCCGAGGTGCGCGAGCAGGCGCTCACCGACGGGCTCACGGGCCTGGGCAACCGGCGCGCGCTGGACGAGGCAATGGCGCGCATGCTGGCACGCGCGCAACGCCAGGAGCAGCCGAGCTTCGCGGTGATGATGGCCGACCTCGACCACTTCAAGTCCATCAACGATCGCTTTGGCCACCGCGAGGGCGACCTCGCGCTGGCCGCCTTTGCCGCGCGGCTGAAGAGCGGGCTGCGCGCGCAGGACCAGGCCTTCCGCTATGGCGGCGAAGAGTTCTCGGTGCTGCTGCCCGATAGCGATGCGGCCGGCGTGCTACGCCTGGCGGAGCGCCTGCGCACCCTGGTGGCGCGCCCCGGCTCGGCCAGCGAGCCGGCCATCTCGGCCAGCTTCGGCATCGCGCTGTGGCAGGCCGGCGACAGCGCGGACAGCCTTTTCGGCCGCGCCGACCGGGCGCTCTACCGCGCCAAGCAGGCGGGACGTGACCGCGTCGAACTGGGGTGAACCCTCAGTAGTGCGGCGGCAATTCGTCGCGTAGGCTGCGGAACGGTGTCGAGCCTGGCTCGGGTGCCTGTTGACGCAGGTGCATCAGCTCACGCAGCAGCAGGTCGATCTGTTGCTGCTGGCGCACGATCACCGCGTTGAGTTGCTCCACCGCGTCTTCGGTGTAGCTGGCCTTGATTTCAAGCTCGGTGAGCCGGGCATCGATCTGCTGCTGAATGTCCATGCCCGTATTGGACGCCAGATTTGTCCGCCCGGTCCGGCTGTGGCTTTCACGGCCGGGCTGATCTAGATCAAGTGCGCCGCCCAGTCAGCGACCTAGGCTGGCAGCGCCGACATCGGAAACAAGAGAACAAGGAATCGCCGCATGACGCCGCCCACCCCCCGCGCTGCCGATCTGACCCTCGAGGCCTTCAGCCCGCCGCCAGCGCCGATGGTGCCGCGCTACCTGGAACAGGTGTATTGGTGGGCTTATGTGCATCCCAAGGCGGTACAGACCTTCGAGCGCGAGTGGCTGGTGAATGCCATCCTCTTTGGCAATTACGCCCGCCTGCGCGACCTGGCCCTGGCCGAGCTGGGCAGCCCGGCGATTCACGGCCGCAATCTGCAGGTGGCCTGCGTCTATGGCAACCTGACCCCGCGCCTGAGGCAAAACCTGGCCCCCGATGCCAGCCTGGACGTGCTGGACATCCTGCCGGTGCAGCTCAACAACCTGGCACAGAAGCTGCCGGCCGACGAGCGCATCAAGCTGATACAGGGCGACTCCTCGTCCCTGGCCGCGGCCGATGCCAGCTACGACCAGGTGCTGATGTTCTTCCTGCTGCACGAGCAGCCCGAGGCCGTGCGCCGCGGCACCCTGGCCGAGGCGCTGCGCGTGCTCAAGCCGGGCGGCAAGCTGGTGATCGTGGACTACCACCAGCCGGTGCGCTGGCATCCGCTGCGTCCGCTCATGCGCCAGGTGTTCCGCAAGCTCGAGCCCTTCGCGATGGACCTGTGGAACCACCCGCTGCGGGAATTTCTGCCGTCCGGCGTGCAGTTTGCATCGACCGATCATCAAACCTACTTTGGCGGCCTGTACCAGAAACTTGTATTGAGGCGCTGACATGGACAGCTACAAGACGGATGTGCTCATCATCGGTGCCGGTGGCGCCGGGCTGAGAGCGGCGATCGCGGTGGCCCAGGCCGACCCGGGCGCCCGGGTGGCGCTGCTTTCCAAGGTCTACCCGATGCGCAGCCACACGGTGGCGGCGGAGGGTGGTGCCGCCGCGGTGACGCAGGCGCATGACAGCCTGGAGGCCCATTTCCACGACACCGTGGCCGGCGGCGACTGGTTGTGCGAGCAGGACGTGGTGGAGTACTTCGTCGGCCAGGCCCATGAGGAGCTGGTGCAGATGGAGCATTGGGGCTGCCCCTGGAGCCGCAGGCCCGACGGCCATGTGAACGTGCGCGCCTTTGGCGGCATGAAGATCGAGCGCACCTGGTTCGCCGCCGACAAGACCGGCTTCCACATGCTGCACACGCTGTTCCAGACCTCGATCCAGTTCCCGCAGATCCAGCGCCTGGACGAGCATTTCTGCGTGGACCTGATCGTGCACGACGGCCGCGTGCAGGGGGCGGTGGCGATCGAGATCGCCAGCGGCGAGTTCAAGCTCATCCAGGCCAAGGCGGTGATCATCGCCACCGGCGGCGCCGGCCGGGTGTTCCGCGAGAACACCAACGGCGGCATCGTCACCGGCGATGGCATGGCCCTGGCCTACCGCCATGGCGTGCCGCTGCGCGACATGGAGTTCGTGCAATACCACCCCACCTGCATGCCCGGCACCGGCCTGCTCTTCACCGAGGCCTGCCGCGGCGAGGGCGGCTTCCTGCTCAACAAGGACGGCTACCGCTACCTGCAGGACTACGGCCTCGGCCCTGCCACCCCCGAGCCGCGCAACAAGGCCATGGAACTGGGCCCGCGCGACCGCCTGAGCCAGGCCTACTGGCACGAGAAGCAGAAGGGCCGCACCGTGCAGGGCCCGCATGGCCATGTGGTGCACCTGGACCTGCGCCATCTGGGCGAGAAGAAGCTGCGCGAGCGCCTGCCGCAGATCTACGAACTCGCCGTCGAATACCTGGGCGTGGACCCGGCCAAGGAACCGATCCCGGTGCTGCCGGCGGTGCACTACACGATGGGTGGCATCATGGCCGACGGCAAGACCGCGGCGCCGCTGCCGGGCCTGTACTCGGCCGGCGAATGCTCCAGCGTGGGCATCCACGGCGCGAACCGCCTGGGCTCCAACTCGCTCTCCGAGCTGCTGGTGTTCGGCAAGCTGGCCGGCACCGAGGCCGCCGCGTTCGCACGCAAGCATGGGCATGGCGATGCCGCGGCGATCGGCGCCCTGGCCGAGGAAGTGCGCGGCCATGCGCTCTCGCTGGTGACGCGGCCCAGCGGCGGCGAACGCATCGCCACCCTGCGCAAGGAGATGGCGCAATGCATGGAAGACGGCTGCGGCATCTACCGCAGCGCCGACACCATGCGCGCCGCCTGCGCCAAGCTGGCCGAGCTGAAGGCTCGCTACCAGCACCTGCACCTGGACGACCATTCGCGCGCCTGGAACACCGAGTGGCTGCTGGCCATCGAGCTGGGCTATCTGCTCGACGTGGCCCAGGCGATCGCCCACTCGGCCCTGCAGCGCGAGGAATCGCGCGGCTCACACCAGCGTCTGGATGGCTTCGCCGAGCGCGACGACGCGCGCTTCCTCAAGCACAGCCTGGCTTACTACGCCGGCGCCGAGGCACCGCGCATCGCCTACGGCGACGTGAAGATCACCAGCTCGCCGCCGGGCACGCGCGCCTATGGCGCGGCGGGCGAGAAAGCGGATGCGGAGGCGCGCCATGTCTGAAACCATCACCAAAAGCATCGTCATCGAAGTGATGCGCTACCGGCCCGAGCAGGAAAGCGAGCCGGTCTGGGAACGCTTCACCGTGCCCTATACCGACGACATGTCGGTGCTGCAGGGCCTGCAGGCGATCAAGGACGACCAGGACGGTTCCCTGAGCTTCCGCTGGTCCTGCCGCATGGCCATCTGCGGCAGCTGCGGCATGATGATCAACGGCAAGCCCATGCTGAGCTGCCAGACCTTCTTGCGCGACTTCGCCCCCGGGCCGATCCGCGTCGAGGCGCTGGCGCATCTGCCGATCGAGCGCGATCTGGTGGTGAGCGTCGAGCCCTTCGTGAAGAAGCTCGAGAGCGTCAAGCCCTACATCATTCCCAAGGAGCCGCGCGCGCTGGCGCAGGGCGAGTACCTGCAGACGCCCGAGGAGCTGGAGCGCATCGAGCAGTACAGCTCCTGCATCAACTGCATGCTCTGCTACGCCGCCTGCCCGCAGTTCGGCATCGACCCCGAGTTCACCGGCCCCGGCGTGCTGGCCCTCTTGCACCGCTACAACGCCGACTCGCGCGACGGCGGCCAGGCCGAGCGCATGGAGGTGCTGAACGCGCAGGACGGCGTCTGGAGCTGCACCGCGGTGGGCTATTGCTCAGAGGTCTGCCCCAAGGGCGTGGACCCGGCGCGTGCGGTGAACCAGAACAAGATGAACAGCGCCACCGATTACTTCAAGCGCTTTCTGCTGCCCGGCTCCAAGCGAGGAGGCAAGCCATGAACGTCAAACGCCATCCGCCCTACCGCCGCCCGATGACGGGTTGGTGGAAGCGCGATCCCTTCTTCATGCGCTACATGCTGCGCGAGACCACCGCCTTTGCAGTGGCCGCCTATGCGGTCGTGCTGTGCGTCGGCGTGGTGCGCCTGGCGCAGGGCGAGGCGGCCTGGAACGGCTGGCTGCAAGGTTTGCGCTCGCCGCTCTCGCTGCTGCTGCACCTGGTGCTGCTGCTCGCCTTCGTGATCCATGCCTACAGCTGGTTCCAGATCATGCCCAAGACCCTGCCGATGATCAAAATGGGCGGTGAACAAGTCAGCGCCGGTGCCATCCAGCGCACCGGCTGGAGCGCCGCTGCCATCGCGACGGTGCTGGTCCTGGCCCTCGCCGCATGGTGGCAATCATGAGCAAGCCGCGTTCGAATGCACCGATCTTCTGGCTGATGTTCGGTGCCGGCGGCATGCTGTCGGCGCTGCTGGGCACGGCCCTGGTCTTTATCACCGGGCTGGCGGTGCCGCTGGGCTGGTTCTACTCGCCCGAGCTGCTCAGCTACCCGCGCGTGCTGGCGCTGGCGCAAAGCGGCCTGGGCAAGCTCTTCCTGCTGGCGGTGATCGCCTTGTTCGCCTGGCATGCCGCGCACCGCATCCTCTGCAGCCTGCACGACATCGGCATCCACAAGGGCCTGGTGGCCAAGCTCTGCTGCTATGGCAGCGCCTTTGCCATCAGCGTGGTGGCGGCGGTGAATTTGCTGCGGGTCGGCGTCTGATCAGGGCCTGGATCGCGGTGCTGCTGGCGCTGGCCCTGCCGGCCCATGCCGGCCTGTGCGAGAGCGGCCGGCAGCAATCGCCGGTGGACATCGCCGCAAGCCAGCGCCAGGCCCTGCCGGCCTTGCGCTTCGATTACCGCGCCGGCCCGGCCCGCGTGCAGCACGACGGCCACACGGTACGGCTGCGCGTGGCCGCGGGCAGCCGGCTGCTGATCGGTGGCCAGCCCTATGCCCTGCAGCAGCTGCATTTCCACCTGCCCGGTGGTGACCGCCTGCGCGGCGAAGAGTTCCCGATGGCCATGCATCTGCTGCACAAGAGCCGCAGCGGCCAGCTGCTGGCCCTGGTGCTGTGGTTCCGCCTGGGTGCCGAGCACCCGGCCCTGGCCGGCCTGCTGCCCGATCTGCCGGCGCAGGGCGAGGCCGAGCGCCGGTTGGCGCTGGATGCGGCGGCGCTGCTGCCCGGCGAGCGCGGCTACTTTGCCTACACCGGCTCGCTCACCGCACCGCCCTGCACCGAGGGCGTGCAATGGCTGCTGCTGCGCCAGCCGCAGACGCTCTCGGCCGCGCAACTGCAGCGCCTGGCCGGCTTGATCGCGCCGAATGCGCGCGAGGTGCAGCCGCTGAATGGAAGAGTGGTGCGGGAAAGTCTTTGAGCAGGGTTTCGCCAATGGGACCTAGCACCTACCGGCCTGGGCCGCTCCGGATGGATCGGCGCCGAGTACCGCCGTGCGCCAATGCGGACGTCATATTCTGCGCGGCTGCTTTGCAGCGAGGCTGCCGAAGACGTGTTCGACTGTGCGCTTACGTACCTTCATGGCGTCGGGGTTGCGATCCAGACGCTGCTGTACAGCTTCCAGCACCGCCTCATGCTCCCAGCGCGTAATGCGCCGTTGGGTGCTGGGCGTGCACTGCTCCTTCAGCGGGCATTGCCCGCAGGCACTGCTCCAGTAGCGGTGCATGAGCTGGCCGCCCTCGTGACTGCTGTAGCGGTAGATCGCACGCTGTCCCGCCGGGCACTTGTACTCGTTGTCGCTGGCGATGTAGATAAAGTCCGCCTTGTCGAAGCGCCCCTCGGCCTTGGCGCCTGCCCATCCGTTTGCCCAGCAAGCTGCTGCCTGACCTCATCGAGTTGGCGCATCTGCTGGCGCAGCCACTCGATCTTGCCCTTCAGCCGCTGCGTCTTGGCTTCCACCTCCGGGGGCTGCGTGCGGTCCGCCGTCTCCAAGGCCTCCAGATAGCGCTGAACGCTCTGCTCGATTTGCTTTTGGCGCTTGTCGATCTTGCCCATCGAGAATTTGCGATCACGGCTGTTGACCGCCTTGAACTTGCTCCCATCGATCGCCACCAGCGCCTGCGAGAACAGCGTGAGCTCGCGGCACAGTTCAACGAAGCGTCGGCGCACCTTGCGAATGCCCTGGCCGTTGTCACGCCTGAAGTCTGCAATTGTCTTGAAGTCCGGTGCCAAGCGACCCGTCAACCACATCAGTTCCTGGTTGCGCTGGCACTCGCGCTCCAAGCGCCGGCTCGACTGCACGCGGTTGAGATAGCGGCGTGGATCGGAAGCAAGAGTGGCGCATTACGCAAGATCGTCGAACTCGGGCCCGTCGGTCGGCTCCGGCGGGGGCAGATATCTGCGGTCTTGGCGGGCAGAAAACCCGGGTCGATTCACACATCGATGACGTACGCGACGTAGCCCCACTCCGCCCCCAAATTTGTGGAGGCAGCAAGGCTTACTCAGTACTACCATCGCCTCTTCGAAAGCTAGGAGCGAACATGATCCAGGTACAACGCGGAATTGCCGCCTTGTGCGCGCTCTTCATCCTTCAGGGGTGCGCTGCGGTTCAGGTCGAGCGCGCCAAAGACTTGTCGTCAGCAGGTGTTGCATATGCCGACGCCACTGCTGCCGTGATCGACGTTGCCATCGACTCGGCGATCGATGCTGAGAGCGAAGCCGAAGTGCGCAGGGCGCCTCGTCAGTCCATGCTCCCATTGAACGAGGCCTTACGTAAACAGCGCACCGGAGAACTAGAGCAGTTGGACGAAGGCACGATCAAGACGGTCGTGCTGTATGCCAAGCTCAAGAGTTCAGTCATTGCCACGAAGGCCTACTTCCAGGCGTTGCAGGATCTGGCCAATGGCTCGACTGCGGAAGCAACAGGTGAGGCAGTGAAGAGTCTGGCGCTGCGGGTCAATGGGATTAGTCAAGCACTCGATGAGAAGGACGCCATTAGCAAGCCGAAGGCCGAAGCTCTAGGAGGACTAGCCAAACTCGTTGCGGCGCAAGTCCACGGCGCCAAGCTCGCGAACGCACTGGAGCGCGACGCTCCGCTAATTGGTCGGGCCTTGTTGATTCAGCAGCACGTTTTGAGTACTGCAAGTGATGACATCGGCAACAAGCTGGCCGAGGCCAACAACCGGTTCTTTGTCGACAAAGTCCAAGCGCCCCATGCCAAGGGAGTCATCGAAGGCGAATGGGTCAACAACCGCCGCACCTACATCAAGGTCAAAGCATTCGGTCAGGTGCATGCCTCACTCAAGCAAGCGAAGGCCACCGCTGAACAGATGCAAAAAGTTTGGGAGCGAATCCTCAGCGGCGACTTCAACGCAAAGGAGATTGGCACCATGTTGAAGGAGACCGAGGAGCTGCTGAACGCCATCTACACACTCAAGAATGCCGACAAGCCTAAGTAGACGAGTCGGCTTTTAGCATGTTCATCAACTGACTCCATTGAAGGGGTAACTCATGGGCAAGAAGGATGGCGCTCCAACGAAGGCCGCGCAGCAAGCTCAACTGCGGCGCCTCAAGCTCAATCTGATGGGCACACGCGAAAAGCTCATGCTGGTCAGTCCCGACTTGCTGAAGGACGACGAACATGCCGCATGGAGCAAGCAGATCTTCGATGTGAGCTTGGCCATTTCAGCCATTCGAAACAAGGAACTTGCGGATCTGTCTGATAGGTTCACAAAGGAGCTTCCGAGGTTCAACGACGCAATGGAACAGTTGACCAATGACCTCTTCAAGCTGCAAAAGGCTGTGCAGGTCATCAAGGCAGTCGACGCGGCTCTTGGCGTGGTCACGAGCATCATCAAGTTGGCCTGATAGATGCGGCATGGTCCATGGCTGGCTCCACCCTGTTGGTGGCTGCAGCTCGCAAAGCTGGAGAAAGTTGAAGAAGTTATTTACGCCCCTGCCGGTGTTTTGGGCATCAACGAGAAGGTGATCAAGCTAGGTCGCTAGCAGCTGCGTGGTGCTGGCTTCGCGTTTCTTGTAAGCAATTCGACTCATCAGCATGCCCCATTCAAAAGCTCATCCATTTCTACCGGCTCTGCTCGCCATGTCTCTAGCGACGCTCGCAGGATGTGCATCTCAAAAGGAAGCGCCCCCGAGCCTCCCTACTGTTTCATGGGCTCAGTTGTCCCACGAAGACTCAGCGAGAGCGTGCATTGTGTTCGCGGGCCGTCGGAGCATTTATGCCGCGCCAGATGCGGTGTCTGTAACTGCCGTTCCCATCTCTTTCAAGCGGCGCAACCCGGTCAATGGACAGGAAGAGGTGGTCTTGGCACACGAGATCATTTGCACCATTGTTCCAGCCGCTCCGCCAGGCAGGTCTCCGCTGACCTTTCGGCTAACGCCTACGTCGCCCGCTGCTTTCCGAGACTCCTGGTGATTGCCCGGCAGCCGTGACGAGCATGCGGCCGCAGGCCAATGTGGCGATGTTGTCTAGCAAGGCGGAAGTGCGGAGAGGCACAAGTTATGCGTGCCTAAAGGGCTCTATTGGGTGGCCCACGCATCGACCAGCGTTCCGTTGTGCTTGGCCGTTTTGAGGGCTCTCCGACGGAATGCTGAAGGTTCAGGCGAGCACCATTGACCGCGAGTGCCTCGGGTGTAGACATGAGAATTGATGCAGCAATACCGCAACTAGCTCTCTACTGGCGACAGCTGAAAGTGCTCGTCAGACCTGCGCGGCTCCTGTGGCCTTGGCTACTCTCGACGGTGATCTTTTTCATCTTTCTTAAGAGTTCACAGGGGCAGGCACTGACTTGGCAGATGGAGAACTTTGCTTGGTATCGTTGGATTACCTTAGCCGCGGTTTCTCTATCTTTCATTGCGACGCTTTCAGCGTCCCTGCTGACCTCCCTCGTAGTCTTGAGTTGGAAACCCGGGAACGAGGTTGCAGAGGCGGACGAGAGTAAGCAGTCAGAAGTTGGTTCTCGTGCAGACAGCCGCTCCATAGGCATCCTGCACATTTCATGGGCCATCGCCTTATCTTCCGCACCGAACCTACTTGTGGCATGGGCAGCAAGGAGCGCAGTCGCGCTGGCTGTGGCGGCTGTTCTCGGGCTCTTCGCCTTGTTGTTGCTCCACGCCTATGTTCTTCGCGGAACATCGTGCGATCCAGTCGCCTGGGCGAACAGGCTTGAGCAACTACGGCGACGACGCGTCGCCTTCGCATTCGGTGTCGCGGCACTGGCTACAACACCACTGCTGTTCGGCGCCTTCGCGCTAGTTGACGTGCCGGAGAGCGCAATGCTCATCGGACCCATCTTCGTCACCATGCTTGGTTTGAGTGCACTCTCCAGCCTCTTTGCGGCTGTGTTCGTTGCGCTCCCCCACTGCACGCCATTTCCGAACCTAGTCGCGCTTGCTCCCTTGGCCCTTGTCGTCACCAACGTCGCCTACAAGCCGATCGCTGACGCAGAGAATCCGCTCCTAAAGCAGATCAGCGCTGAAGCTGCGGCCAGAGCCGACCCGGAGAGCGCTCAGGCGAGTAGTTGCTCGCGCGTCCAACGCAGCTTGGTGAGGGCGCTGCAGGACCAAGCTGCGCGAGCAGTCACTGATTCAAGGAGCACAGATGCTGTACCCGCCATGTACTTCGTCAGTGCAGAGGGTGGAGGAGTTCGCGCGGCCTACTGGACAGCTATGGGTCTGGCCAATCTCGAGGACACGATCCCAGACTTCAAAGACCGAATTGCCACTATGTCTGGCGTGTCCGGCGGCAGCCTCGGCATCGCCACCTGGCTTGCGGCAATCGAGTCGACCAACACTCTCGAAGCTCGGCGGCATGTTATCCACCAGTTCCTAAGCTCCGACCTACTCACCCCGGCCATCGCCGGATTGCTGTTTCTCGATACACCGCGCCTGATCTTCGGGCCTTTGTGGTACTCAGCCCGCCGAGATGATGTATTCGAAGCCGCGATAGTCAACCGCTGGAAACATGTTGCTGGCAGGGACGCAGACTTCTTCGTTCGGCCTCTGATTGCACTGTGCTTTCGAAATATGAAGCATCCACCCACGGTGTACTTTGGCGCCACGGAAGTCCTCATGGGCGCCTTCGCACCGATGGGAAACACAAACTTCGGCATGCCCGGCGGCGGTCGCCTATTCATCAATGGCTTGCTGCGCCAGTCTGACTTCATCTCGTCAAACGTTGTCCGATCAGTCGTGATGAGCGCTAGGTTTCCCTTCCTTTCACCCACTGCAGACGTAGCAGTCACTCTGGAGAACGTACACAACTACCTAGCCACAGACCGCTGGATTCGCGTCAAGATGAATGACGGTAAGACTCCTGGCAACTCTCTGACTATCCGTGGAAGCGCACGACTTGGGATGCTCGTGGACGGTGGTTACTTCGACAACAGTGGCCTGACGATGACACGCTACGCCCTGGATGTGTTGGGCCAGCACGTTGTCCCCCCGAGAAACGCAGTACGTACCCCAGGTGAGCATCGTATAGATCGAAGCAAAACGTCCAACTCGGCGTTCGAGGCGCGAGGAATTGTGGCTACGCATGTCGTCCATTTCTCCAATGATCCATCCTCGGCCTGCGTGGAACCCTCTGGCTGGGAAGAAACCGCGAGCGCGGACGTCCGGGAAGCAATTGAGCGTTCAGGCTTCAAGCCAAGATGCAGGTTCGAAGTTGATGAGTTGGAGGCTCTCTTCCGACCACGCTGGTTCAGCTGGCTATCAAGTCCGGTCGAGACAATTCTGGCCGTCCGTGCAGGGCATGCTGCTCATGAGCTGAACTCCATGGAGCTGCAGTTGCTGACCAGGCGCTACCCCAGCGCCCTCATTAACTACGCTTTGGCTGGGGAGCTGACGCGGCAGCTCTGCAAGAACCGCAGTTCACTATCGTTTGATAGATGCATGAGTGCAGGTCGCCAGTTTGGACCGAACTGGCGAGGCGAACTCAATGAAGATGCACTGCCGACCGGCCAAGACATCAGAAGGCGCGCTGCGGACTGCAACCGCCTTTCTCAGAAGCCACCCTTGCCGCTAGGGTGGTCCTTGCACGCTCAAGACACTTCATTGATGCAATGCCTCGCAGCCAATGCAGCGCTGAACGCCAGATTGCGCGTAGAAGCTTCAGAGGATGACTACCGCTTCATTGCCGCGACGCACAAGGCCACTGCATCTGTAGGCCAACCTCAATTCGCCCCACGCGATCAGCCCCAGATGCGCTGAACCAACTAGGGCTGCTTCACGAAAGGCGATTGCCCTGGTGGCGAACACGATCTCATGCCAAGCCCCGCTCAAGAGCCGCCGTTGGGAAGCGTTGGTGCCGCCGAAGAAACATGCAGAGCTTCCCCAGGTTGGTTTGACCTGCTCGACATCTTGTACCAAAGGTTTCTGGAAAGATGTCCTTGAGCGAGACATGCTGCGATCCGTTTGGTTTTGAAGGCGCCGGAAGGCAATTGCTTCACGCTGTCGAACGACGGTCGTGGGCCGCGCAACAGCCGTTCACAGGAGTCACGAGGACCGACTGCAATCAGCCTGCAGCAGTCCCCCAACTCGCTGACCAGCTCATGCGCCATTGACAGCTGGTCGCGCACAAGCAGTGCTTTGCCGGCCCGCCCCACCTGACGAAGCCTCGCCAGCTCCTTTGCCCGTGATCAAACCTCCGGCACGGCGGCTCGGGCATGGTGACGCCATGAAGCTGCTCATACCCCGCCATTGCCTTTCTCTTTTTCTCACCCTCGCGGCGCTGACGCTGCTGTGCGAGCCGGCCGCTGCCAAGGCGCCCAAGCCAGTCAGGGCGCCGGGCACACCGGTCGAGGTCACGAGCGAGATGCTGGGCGCCGGCATGGTGTCCAGCGGCACGGTGCTGCCGCCGATTCCGCCCGTCACCGGCAGCCGCAGCAAGCCGGTGGCCTCCTGGGGCAAGCCGCTGCCTTATCCCATCGTGATCGCCGACCGGCGCAACAACCGGCTCATCGAGGTGGCGCCCGACAAGCGCATCGTCTGGGAATTCCCCTCGCCCAATCTCAAGCTCTACCGCGGCAATGAGGATGTGAACTTCTCGGCCGATGGCCGCCAGCTGGCGGTCAGCGAGGAGGACAACTTCGACGTGCACCTGGTGGACTACGAGCAGCGCGCCATCACCTGGACCTATGGCGTGCCCGACACGCGCGGCAGCAAGGGCAATCTGCTCAACTACCCGGACGACGCGCACCTGCTGGCAGATGGCATGTTCCTCACCGCCGACATCCGCAACTGCCGCGTGCTGATCGTCGATCCCAAGAACAGCAGCATCAAGACCCAATGGGGCCAGCCCGGCCACTGCAAGCACCAGCCGCCGCAGTACCTGGGCCATCCCAACGGCGCCACGCCGATGGACAACGGCGACATCCTGGTGACCGAGATCAGCGAGGCCTGGGTCTCGCGCATCACGCGCGCCGGCCAGGTGCTGTGGAGCGTGCGCGCCCCGCATGTGCGCTATCCCTCCGACACCTTTCCCACCGTGGACGGCAAGCAGCTGATCGTGGCCGACTTCAGCAAGCCCGGCCGCGTGGTGATCTTCGACCCCGCCAGCGGCAAGCCGAGCTGGGAGTACTTCGTGCGCGAGGGCGAGGGCATGCTGGACCATCCCTCCATCGCCCGCGAGCTGCCCGACACCGGCGACGTGCTGGTGGTGGACGATCTGCACGACCGCGTCATCGTGCTGGATCGCCAGACCAAGGCCATCATCTGGCAGTACGGCGTGAAGGGGGTGAAAGGCCACCTGCCCGGTTACCTGAACTACCCGGACGGCGTGGACCTGGATCTGTTCCGCGACTGGCGCGTCGCGAAGCCCTAGCGCGCTACTTCAGCTGCCGCGTCAGCGCGCCGCTGACGCGCCGCAGCAGCCACTTGGGCGTGGCGCGGCCGGCCAGCACGGTGGCAAGGTTGAGCACGCCCGGCACGCGTATCACCTCGCCCTGCATGCATGCCTCGAAACCCTCGTCGGCCACCGTCTCGGCGCTGCCGATCACAAAACCGGGCAGCCTGGCGAGTTCGGCATGCTCGGCGCGCGCCTGCTCCAGCATGCCCGTCGCGGTGATGCCGGGGCACAGCGCCGTGATGCTCACGCCCGTGCCCTTCAACTCCTCCGACAGCGACTCGGTGAGCGAGAGCACATAGGCCTTGGTGGCGGCATAGCTGGCCAGGCTGGGCACCGGCTGGAAGGCCGCGATCGAGGCCACGTTGAGCACCCGGCCCTGGCCGCGCGCCACCATAGGCGGCACAAAGGCGGCCAGCATGGCGGTGAGGCCGCTGACGTTCAGGTCGATGAGCTGCTGGTGGCGCTGCGCCGGCATCTCCACAAAGCTGCCATGGGCCAGCACGCCGGCGTTGTTCACCAGCAGGTCGATGGGCCGGCGCGCCCGCTTCATCGCGCTGGCCAGGCCGGCGGCGGCGTCGGGCCGGGCGAGATCGGCCGCCACCGCCCAGGCCTTCACACCATGCTCGGCCGCCAGCGCCTTGGCCAGGGCCTCGAGCTTGTCGACGCTGCGCGCTACCAGCACGACGTTGAAGCCGCCACGCGCAAAGCGCCGGGCCAGCGCCGCGCCTATGCCCGAGGACGCGCCGGTGATGAGGGCGGTCAATGTGCGTGGGGCTGTCATGCGGCCATACTACGCCCATGTGTCATGCCAGCGATGCCAAGCGCGTAACCCTCGGAATCACTGGGCGGCGGGCCCTCGGCTGGCTGGTCGGCCTGCTGGCAGGGTTGCTGGCGGGGTCGCTGGCTTTGAGGCCGGCCGTGGCGGCCGAGCCGCTGCCGGCCAGGCCGAGCATCTCGGCGGATGGCGCCGCGGTGCTGGATCCGCAGGCCAGGCTGGCCTGGGCGCGCTGCGTGGAGGGCATGGCCTGGACCGGCAAGTTCTGCCGCGGCACGCCCCAGCTGATGAGCCTGCCGCAGGCGCTGGCCCATGCGCGTGGCCGCAGCCAGGCCGATGGCCTGGCCTGGCGCCTGCCACGCGTGCAGGAGCTGCAGCGGCTGGTGGAGAGGGGAAAGCAAGCGGCCAGTCCCGCCGGGCCGGACCCGCTGCTGTTTCCCGATACGCCGCGCGAGCTGTTCTGGAGCGCCACGGCCCAGCTCGGCGGGCGCGCCAGCAACCCCTACAACTACGGCACGGTGATGCGTGGCGGCGGCGGCGAGGCGCCCAGCGCCGCCATGCTGGGCTGGGCCGTGCATCTGGGCAGCGGCGCGGCGCATGGCGACGTGAGCAAGAGCAGCCGCCTGCTGGTGCGGCTGGTGCGCACGCTGGATTAGCCCGCGATCAGCTCCGCGATCGCGCACCCCATCTCGCTGGTGCTGGCGCTGCCGCCCAGGTCCGGCGTGCGCGGGCCGTGGGCCAGCACCTGCTCGATCGCCGCCAGCATCGCGTCATGCGCGGGCCGGCAGCCGAGGAAGTCGAGCAGCAGTGCCGCCGACCAGATCATCGCCACCGGGTTGGCGATGTTCTTGCCATAGATGTCGGGCGCCGAGCCATGCACCGGCTCGAACAGCGAGGGAAAACTGCGCTCGGGATTGAGATTGGCCGATGGCGCCAGGCCGATGGTGCCGGTGCAGGCGGGGCCCAGGTCGGAGAGGATGTCGCCGAACAGGTTGGAGGCCACCACCACGTCGAAGCGCTGCGGCTGCAGCACGAAGCGGGCGCAGAGGATGTCGATGTGCTGCTTGTCCACCGCCACCTCGGGGTAGGCCTGCGCCATCTCGGCGGCGCGCTCGTCCCACCAGGGCATGCTGATGGCGATGCCATTGCTCTTGGTGGCGACGGTGAGCTGTTTGCGCGCACGCGAGCGCGCCAGCTCGAAGGCATAGCGCAGCACGCGTTCGGTGCCATGGCGGGTGAACACCGACTCCTGGATCACCAGCTCGCGTTCGGTGCCCTCGAACAGCCGGCCGCCCAGGTTGGTGTACTCGCCCTCGGTGTTCTCGCGCACCACGAAGAAGTCGATCTCGCCGGGCTGGCGGCCGGCCAGCGGGCAGGGCACGCCCTCGAACAGGCGCACCGGGCGCAGATTGATGTACTGGTCGAACTCGCGGCGGAACTTCAGCAGCGAGCCCCACAGCGAGATGTGGTCCGGCACCGTGGCCGGCCAGCCCACCGCGCCGAACAGGATCGCGTCCATGCCCTGCAGCTGCGCCTTCCAGTCGGCGGGCATCATCTGGCCATGGGCCAGGTAGTAGTCGCAGCTGGCCCAGTCGATGTGGGTCAGTTCCAGCGCGATGCCGTAGCGCGCGGCCGCCGCCTGCAGGGCGCGCAGGCCCTCGGGCATGACCTCGCGGCCGATGCCGTCGCCGGGGATCACGGCAATCTTGAAATGGTGCGTGCTCATGCGCCGATGCTAGCTAAACCTGCTCGGGCCGCATCTCGATGGCGCCGCAGGGGCATTCGGCCGCGCACATGCCGCAGCCCTTGCAGTAGTCGTAGTTGAACTCGAAGCGCTGGCCGGGGCCCAGCTTGATGACGGCGTTGTCGGGGCAGACGCCGTAGCAGTTGTCGCACTCGAAGCAGTTGCCGCAGCTCAGGCAGCGGCGTGCCTCGAACAGCGCGTTCTCGGCGGTGAGCCCGCCCTGCACCTCGTCGAAGCTGCTGCTGCGGCGCGCCAGGTCCAGCTGCGGGCGCATGGTCTTGGGCGCGTCGCTGTAGTACCAGGGGTTGAGGCGCTCGAAGCTGGCGGGCTCATGCTTGGGCGGCCGGTTCAGCGCGTGGCCGCGCAGCCAGGCGTCGATGTTGCGGGCGGCCTTCTTGCCATGGCCCACCGCCACCGTGACATTGCGTTCGGCCGGCACCATGTCGCCGCCGGCGAAGATGCCGGCATGGCCGGTCATCATGGTGGCCGGGTCCACCTGCACCACGCCATCCTGCACGGCAAGACCTGGCACCCGGTCCAGCAGCGAGAGGTCCACGTCCTGCCCGAGCGCCAGCACCAGCGAGTCGGCCTCCAGCATCTCGAACTCGCCGGTGGGCTGGGGGCGGCCCTGCGCGTCCAGCGTCATCTTTTCGATCATCAGCGCGCCTTCGCTGGCGTGCTTGATGGTGGAGAGCCACTTCACCATCACGCCTTCCTCCAGCGCCTCCTCGACCTCGAGGTCGTGCGCGGGCATCTGCGCGCGCGTGCGGCGGTAGACGATGATGGCCTCGGTGGCGCCCAGCCGCTTGGCGGTGCGCGCCACGTCGATGGCGGTGTTGCCGCCGCCATAGACCACCACGCGGCGGCCCAGCATGGGCCGCTCGGCGCCCTCCATCGAGCGCAGCAGCGCGACGGCGTCGAGGATGTGCGCGCCGTCCTTGGCGGGGATGAAGGCGCGCTTGGCAATATGCGCGCCCACCGCCAGGAAGGCGGCGTCGTAACCACCGATGCGCATGGTCTCGCCCAGGTCGCTGACCTTGCAGTTGAGCTTGACCTGCACGCCCATCGCGACGATGCGCTGCAGCTCCGCCTCCAGCACCTCGCGCGGCAGGCGGTACTTGGGGATGCCGAAGCGCATCATGCCGCCCAGCATCGGGCCGGCCTCCAGCACGGTGACGCGGTGGCCCAGGCGGCGAAGCTGATAGGCGGCCGACATGCCCGAGGGCCCGGCGCCCACCACCAGCACATGCTTGCCCGACTCATCCGCCGGCGGCGCGAACTGCCAGCCCTGCTTCAGGGCCTCGTCGCCCAGAAAGCGCTCCACCGAGTTGATGCCCACCGCCGCGTCGAGCTGGCCGCGGTTGCAGGCGCCCTCGCAGGAGTGATAGCAGACCCGGCCCATGGTGGCGGGGAAGGGGTTGTCGCGCGTGAGATGGCGCCAGGCCGCCTCGTAGGCGCCGCTCTCGGCGTGGAACAGCCAGCCCTGGATGTCCTCGCCGGCCGGGCATTGCGCATTGCAGGGCGGCAGGCGGTCCACATAGACCGGGCGCTCGGTGCGCCAGGAGCCGGTCTTGTTGGCCAGCGAGGAGCCGGGGTCCAGCGTGATCGCGAAAGGTCGTGCGTCCTTCATACCGTCACCTCTTCCTCGTCCAGCAGCTTGAAGCGGCGGATGTTCTTGTCGGCATCGGCCTGGATGCGCGCCAGCATCTCGGGGTGACCGGGTTGGCCGGGCTGGGCGAACAGATGGGCAAAGCGTTTCTGCGGCTTCAGGTATTCGGCCACCGGCACGCGGTGGCGGATCTTGGTGACGCTGGTGATCTCGCCATGCTCGGCCTCGAAGACCGGGAAGATGCCGGTCTCGCGCGCCAGCCTGGCGAGCCTGATGGTGTCGTGGCTGGCGGCGCCCCAACCCAGCGGGCAGGGCACCAGGATGTGCAGGTAGCGCGCGCCGCGCAAGCTCATGGCGCGCTCGACCTTGGCCTCCAGGTCGCGCAGATCAGCCACGGTGGCGGTGGCCACGTAGGGGATCTCGTGCGCCATCGCGATCAGCGGCAGGTTCTTGCCCTGGCCGAAGGACGCGCCGGGCTGCACGCCCACGGCCATGGTGGTGGCGGTGCGCGCGGCCGGCGGCGTGGCCGAGCTGCGCTGCACGCCGGTGTTCATATAGGCCTCGTTGTCGTAGCAGATGTAGAGCACATCGTCGTTGCGCTCGAACATGCCCGAGAGGCAGCCGAAGCCGATGTCGGTGGTGCCGCCATCGCCGCCCTGGGCGATCACGCGCGTGGCGCTTTCGCTCATGCCGGCCTTCAGGGCCTTGACCTTGAGCGCCGCGGCGATGCCGGTGCCCACCGCCGCGGCATTGCCAAACAGCGAATGGATCCAGGGCAGCTGCCAGGAACTCTCGGGGTAGGGCGTGGAGAACACCTCCAGGCAGCCGGTGGCGTTGGCGGCGATCAGCTGGCCGCGGGTGGCGCGCATCGCGGCGTCCACCGCATAGCGCGCGCCCAGCGCCTCGCCGCAGCCCTGGCAGGCGCGGTGGCCCGAGTTGATCGAGTTGCTGCGCTCGCTGGACGACTGCAGGCTGCGCTGCTCGGGCGCCAGCAGGCGGTTGCCCACCGTGAAGGTGCCGGTCTGGTAGAACTTGATCTGGGGAGCATTCATTCAGGCCACCTTTGAAGCAACCGTGCCCACATCGCGCAGCAGGTTCTCGGCAATCGGGCCGCTGCGCCGCATCTGCGCCTCGCGCTGCAGCTGGCGCTGCACGATGCGCTCGTCGAGGTCCAGGAAGCTCAGCGGCGGCAGCGCATCGGCCACCGCCTGCAGCAGCATGCGCTGCAGCGAGGCCTGGGTGATGGCGCGCCCGCCCAGGCCGGCAACCACGGTATAACCATGCAGTTGCAGGCCCGACAGCGCCAGGCGCACATCGGTGGAGACCACCCCGCCCAGGCCCACCGAGAAGCTCTTCTCCAGCACCACCACGCGCCGCGCGCCCTGCAGCGCGGCGCGCACCGCGGCGAGCGGGAAGGGGCGGAAGGAATGGATGCCCAGCACGCCGATCTTCAGGCCCTGCTGCTCGCGCAGGCCGTCCACCGTGTCCTTGAGCGTGCCCAGCACCGAGCCCAGCGCGACGACGATGGTCTCGGCGTCTTCGCAGCGGTAGCCGCGCACCAGCCCACCCGAGGCACGGCCGAAGCGCGCCGCATAGTCCTCGGCGATGCGCGGGATCACCTCCAGCGCCATCAGCTGCTTGGCATGCGCCAGATAGCGCACCTCCATGAAGGCCTCGGGCCCGACCATCGCGCCGATCGACACCGGCTCGGCCGGGTCCAGCAGCTGGCGCGGCTCGTAGGGCGGCAGGAAGTCGTCGACCTCGTGCTGCGCCGGGATGTCCACGCGCTCGTAGGCATGGGTGAGGATGAAGCCGTCCATGCACACCATCACCGGCATGGAGAGTTCCTCGGCCAGCTTGAAGGCCTGGATGTGCAGGTCCACCGCCTCCTGGTTGGTCTCGGCGAAGAGCTGGATCCAGCCGCAATCGCGCTGGCTCATCGAGTCGCTGTGGTCGTTCCAGATATTGATGGGCGCACCGATGGCGCGGTTCGCCACCGTCATCACGATCGGCAGGCCCAGGCCCGAGGCGTTGTAGACCGCCTCGGCCATGAAGAGCAGGCCCTGGCTGGCGGTGGCGGTGTAGCTGCGCGCGCCGGCCGCCGAGGCGCCGATGGCCACGCTCATGGCCGCGAATTCACTCTCCACATTGATGAACTCGCAGGGCGTGAGCGTGCCATCCTTCACCAGCTCGCCGAGGCCTTCGACGATATGCGTCTGCGGCGAGATCGGGTAGGCGCAGATCACCTCGGGGCGGCACAGCGCCACCGCTTCGGCCACGGCGTGCGAGCCTTCACATTGCTTGAGCATGGTGGGCCAACTCCTGCATTTCCTGGCTGACGAACTCAAAGGCCTCGGCGGCCGCGGCGATGTTGGCGGCAGCCAGCTTGGCGCTGAACTTGGCCTGGATGGCATGCGACACCGCCGCCAACGACACCAGGCCCGAGAGCGCCGCAAAGCCGCCCAGCAGCACCGCATTCGGCAGCGGCCGGCCGAGGTGCTTGAGCGCGATCTCGGTGGCCGGCACGGTGGTGAGGCGCTCGTGGCGGAAGCGCGCCGCCACCTCGGCCAGGCCCAGCTCGTCGAAGCTGCGCCGGCTGTTGATGAGCACATAGCCATCCGGTTTGAGCCCCTGGAACACGTCCACCTGGTGCAGGAGCGTGGGGTCCTGCACGATCAGCACATCGGGCGCCAGGATGGGCTCGCGCAGGCGGATCTCGCGCTCCGCGATGCGGCAGAAGGCCACCACCGGCGCGCCGGTGCGCTCCGAGCCGAAGCTGGGGAAGGCCTGGGCATGGCGGCCCTGCTCGAAGGCGGCGACCGACAGCAGCTCGGCCGCCGTCACCACGCCCTGGCCACCACGGCCGTGAATACGGATCTGCAGCATCGCGAGCCCCTCTTTTCGCTACTTGCGGAACACCAGGTAGAGCGGGTCTTCCGAGGTGGCGTGCCGCACCTGGGCGTTGTCGAAGGCCGAGAAGCCGAAGCCGTAGCGCGCGCCGAGGTCGGCGAACTGCACGTCGTACTTGCTGCCCGTGACCAGCTTGCGTGCCACCACCGAGGTGTACATGCCGTTCTTCCAGCTCAGCGCGACGCGGATGTCGGCACGGTCGCCCTGCAGCGGGTTGATGATGTAGGAGGCCACCTCGTCGCCGGGCTTAAACTTGCTGTCGTCGAAGGCCACCTCTTCGCCGCGCTTGATGAAGTAGCTGCCGCCGGCATTGCCCGCCTTGGCCTCGCGGCTCATGAACTGCGGCTTGCCATCCACCAGGGGCACGGCGTTGTACTCGCCCGTGGCCGTGCCCGGATCGCTCTTGCGGCCGGCATTCGGGCTGACCTTGGGGACGTAGCGGGTGTGGTCGGCGTACTGATCGTCGACATAGCCGAAGGGCGCGGTGCGCGAGCCCTTCATATGCCACATATCGGCCAGCTCGCCCTCCTTGGCGCTGTACTTGTTGCCATAGGGCTTGCCTTGGTCCAGATGGCATAGGGCGGCGCAACCCTGCTTGTCGAAGCCGGGGATGGAGTTGCCGATCGGCCAGATCATGGCCCACTTGTCTTCGTAGTAGACGTTGTCGTCGCCACCCTTGTCGGCAGGGTCCTTGAGCTTCTTCCAGCTGCCGTCGGCCTGCTTCTGATAGGGGCCGCGGCGCAGCGAGTGGGTGGGGTCGGCGTACTGGATCAGGAAGTAGATCGAGTCGGCGGTGTAGACCGCCTTCAGGGTGGCCTGGGTGTCGCCCTTGCCGCCGAAATTGGCGCCATCGGTCAGCGCCACGCTGAGCGGCCTGGCCTGGGCCCAGGCGGGGTCGGCTGCGCCGGCCTGCAGATTGGGCGCGGCCTTGGCCTGCAGGGCCACCAGGGTGTTGGGTGGCATGGCTTCTTCGCGTGCCGATTGGCAGCCAGCCAGACTCAGCGCTAGGCCGGCGAGTGCAATGGCATGAAGGACGTTCTTCGACATGGAGATCTCCCGATCAGGATTGAACCCCGTGGTTGACTGCATCGTCGCCTGAACCCAAGCGGCACCCCAGGGGGATTGCTTGCAGTGTTGATCCTTTGGTGCCGGCGGGGCTTGCGCTATGTCAAGCGCGGGCCGCTCGCACATGGCCGGCCCCGCTTGTCTATAGTCGCAGCTGCGCGCCCGCTCCGGGCGCCCGCAAAAGTCTTCATGCCACATCGCACACTCCATATGGCAAGCCTGCATCACGGCGCCGGTTTCGCCGCGCCGGCGCCGCGCAGCCTGGCCATGCGCCGTCGCCTCCAGGTCTTCGTTGCGGTGTTCGGCCTTGGCCTGCTGCTGGGGCTGGGCCTGGACTTCATGCGCAGCGCCGTCTACACGGCCAGTGCCAAGCTGCAGATCATCCCGGCGCCGGGCCTGGTGGCGGGTGCGGCCTCGTCAGCGGCCACGCTGACGCCGGTGGCACCGGCGCTGCAGTTGGAGGGCGAGATCCTGCGCAGCCGCGCCATGGTGCAGCAGGCGGTGGAGCAGCTGAGCGCCCAGGGGCTGATCAAGGCGGGGGCGGATGACCCGGTGCTGGCGGTGCAGCAGCTGCTCTCGGTGCGGCCGGTGGCCGACAGCCAGCTGCTGCAGCTGCAGGCCCAGAGCCCGGACGCCGCGCTGGTGGCGCCCCTGGTCAACACCCTGGTGGAGGTGTACCGACGCGCCCAGAGCGAGAGCGGCAGCCTGGCCTCGAACGAGAAGCTGGATGCGGCGCGCGAGGAGATCCGCGTGATCGAGGCCAGGCTGGCGGACAAGCGCCACGCCGCCGAGAGCTACCGGCAGCAGAACCACATCGTGTCCAGCGAGCGCGACGAGAGCCAGGCGCTCGCACGCCTGAAGGGCCTGAACACCTCGCTGCAGCAGGCCACCGACCGCCAGGCGGTGAGCGAGGGCAAGGTGCAGGCGCTGGAGCAGGCCGTGGCGCGCGGCGCACGCCTGCCCCAGGCCCGGGACAACCCCACGGTGGCCGGCCTGGAGGCGCGGCTCTCGCAGGCGCGCGAGGACTGGCGCGGCATGGAGCGCCAATACACCCCGCAGTATCTGGACATGGACCCGGGCGCGCGGGCGCTGAAGGCGCGTATCGCCAATCTGGAACAGCAGCTGGACGCCGAGCGCAGCAAGTCGCAGCAGATGGCCCTGGCCGAGGCGCGCGAGGAGCTGGCCTCCGCCAAGACCACGGTGCAGCGCCTGCAGCAGCAACTCAGCGGCGATCGCCAGGAAGTGCAGTCCGCCAGCCAGCAGCTGGGCGCCTACCAGGTCATGCAGGCCGAGGTCCACGGCCTGGAGCAATTGCTGCAGGCGGCCAGGCAGAAGCTGCTGGCGCTGGAGTCCAGCGAGCGCGCGCGGCGACCGCAGTTGCTGGTGCTGGAGCCGGCAGTGACGCCGGCGGCGCCCAGCAGCCCGGCCTATTGGCGCGATGCCGGCCTGGTGCTGGCGGGCGCGCTGCTGCTGGGCTTTCTGGCGGTCTGGTTCGTCGAGTTCTTCAACCGCAGCGAGGCGGCCGCGCCTGTGACCACCACGGTGGTGATCCCCCCGGCCATGATGGGTCTGCCGGGGCAGGCCGGCATGCCGCCGCAGGCCGTGCTGCCGGCGGCGCCGGAGCGGGCCCTGCTGGCCGGCGCCCCGCCGCGCGAGTTGCAGGCCGGCGAGGTCGGGCAATTGCTCGCGGCCGCGACGCCCGAGCACAAGCCGGTGCTGGCGGCGCTGTTGTGCGGCCTGACGGTGGACGAGTTGCTGGCCCTGCAGCTGCAGCATGTGGACGCCAAGCGCGGCCAGCTGCAGGTGCCGGGTGCCGACGCGCGCCGCCTGCCGCTGGCGGCGCCCTTGCGCGCGGCCTGGGCGCTGAATGCCGGTGGCGCGGCCGAACTGCCGCTGCTGCAGCATGCGAGCGGGCGGGCCCTGCAGGTCGACGAGGTGCACATGATCGTCGCCGCCACCGCGCACGACGCGCAGCTCGACGGCGCCGACGCCCTCACGGCCGAGATGCTGCGCCACAGCTATATCGCCTTCCTGGTGCGCCAGGGCCTGCGCTTCAGCGAGCTGGGCCAGCTGGTGGGCCGGCTCAGCAGCGAGGCCCTGAATGCCCTGGCGCCGCTGGCGCCCGCCAGCGAGCGGCGCGCTATCGAGGACATCGAAGCACTGCTGCCGGCGCTGCGCGACTGAGGCGGGCGCCGCACCCGCCCAAGCGTGCAATATTGCCGCTGTGCGCCGGATGTAAGGCGATGTATCGCGTCCGGCATTGACGCCTATCAGGGTAAACACCAGAATCCGCCGCTTGGCACACCTGCGCGAAAGCCAGGGTCGCAAAGCCTCCGGTCTGCCTTCCGCCCTCTCGGGCGGGAAACGATAGCGGGGTTGCCGTGGTAGTTGCTGCCCCTGCGCCCGCGCGCATGGGCCGGGCCGCCTCGTCAAGGCGTTATCACGCCCTTTGTTCCCCCATGCTTCATGCGCGCGTGCCGGCCGGCCTCAGGGCTGGCACCGCAGCCGCGCGGACCGCGGCCGACCGAACCGGAATGCCCAGCCACCCGCGCTGCGGCCGCGACGCGACATGAAGTCTCTGAACCTTTCCACCCGGCTGGCGCTGAGCTTCGCGCTCGTGGTCGGCATCTTCCTGGTCGTACTGGGCAGCGCGGCATTCAGCGCGCGCCAGGTGATGGAGGCCACGGCCGACATGAACCGCGAGGCCGAGCTGCTCAAGCTGGCCGACCAATGGCTGGGCGATGTGCGCCAGAACTCGGCGCGTTCGCTGGCGGTGGCCCAGGCCGACGGCAGCCAGCTGCTGGACTTCTTCAAGGAGGCCATGGCGGCCACCAGCCGCAGCACCACCGAGACGCAGAAGCGCTTCAACGAACGGGCCGTGCTACCCGCATCCAAGCAGGGTGCGGAGGAGGTGGGCCGGGTGCGCGCCGAGTGGCTGGCCATGCGCGAGGAGATCAACAAGGCCAAGGCGGCCGGCGATGATGCCGCCGCCAAGGCCCTGACCGCCTCCAAGTTCCTGCCCATCACCGACAAGTACGTGGCCGTGGTGCAGGCCCTGGCCGACACCCAGCTGAGCCAGCTGCGTGCGTTGGAGGCGCAGGTGGAGGCGCGCTTCGGCCAGCTCTTCATGCTGGCCGGTGCGCTCACGCTGGCGGCCGTGCTGCTGGCGGTGGTGGTGTGCTGGCGCTTCGTCAGCCAGCTGACCCGCACGATCGGCGAGACCGTGCAGGCGGCGCGCCGCTTCGGCGATGGCGACCTGACCCAGGACATCGTGGTGCGCGGCGACGACGAACTGGCGCAACTGCAGCTGGCGCTCAACGAGGCGCAGTCCCAGCTGCGCAAGCTGGTGGCGGCGGTGCGCGCCGGCACCGAGAACATCAATGTGGCGAGCCGCGAGATCGCCACCGGCAATCATGACCTGAGCGCGCGCACCGAGCAGACCGCCAGCAATCTGGAAGAGACGGCTGCCAGCATGGAGCAGATGTCGGGCGCGATCCGCCAGTCCGCCGATTCGGCCCGCGTCGCCAATCAGCTCGCCAGCACGGCCGGCGCCAGTGCCGAGCAGGGCGGCCGCGTGGTCGGCCAGGTGGTCAGCACGATGGGCGAGATCAACGAGTCCTCGCGCCGCATCAGCGACATCATCGGCGTGATCGACGGCATCGCCTTCCAGACCAATATCCTCGCCCTCAATGCGGCGGTGGAGGCGGCGCGCGCCGGCGAGCAGGGGCGCGGCTTCGCGGTGGTGGCCGCCGAGGTGCGCACGCTGGCGCAGCGCAGCGCGCAGGCGGCCAAGGAGATCAAGACCCTGATCAGCGACAGCGTGGAACGCGTCAGCGCCGGCTCCGAGCTGGTCAATATGGCGGGCGCCTCGATGCAGGAGATCGTGCAGAACGTCAGCCGGGTGCGCGACATCATCGGCGAGATCGCCAGCTCGGCGACCGAGCAGGCCGAGGGTGTGAACCAGATCAATGCCGCCGTGGCCCAGCTGGACCAGATGACGCAGCAGAACGCCGCCCTGGTGGAAGAGAGTGCCGCCGCCGCCACCAGCATGAGCGAGCAGGCCTCGCAGCTGTCGGCGGTGGTGCAGACCTTCCGCGTGCACACCGCATCCTGAATCCAAGCGAATCCAAGCGAGCGAGCGCCCCATGCAACACGACGAAATCCTGAGCTTCCGCCTCGGCGCGGAGGAGTACGGCATCCCCATCCTCGACGTGCAGGAGCTGCGCAGCTTCGAGCTGCCGACGCGGCTGGCCAATTCGGCCCTGCATGTGCTGGGCATCATCGACCTGCGGGGTCAGATCGTGCCCATCCTCGATCCGCGCGTGCTGCTGGGCGTCGAGGAGCAGGCACCGCTGGCGCAGACGGTGGTGGTGATCGCCAATCTGCGCGGCCGCCTGGTGGGCCTGGTGGTCGATGCGGTGCACGATGTCGTCAAGCTGGCGCCCGAGGCGATCCGGCCCGCACCCGAGATGAGCGGCGGCGGGCTTGCCGCCAGCATCGCGCTGCTGGGCGAGCGCCGCATCCTGCTCACCGATGTGGCGGCCCTGCTGGGCGAGGCGCCGCGCGCGCCCGCGCCCGTGCCCGTGCCCGCGCTATTGCCGGCTTGAGGCGGCCCGAGCCGAGCGTCAACAGGCGCTCAGCGGTACTTGGCCAACAGGTTCTGCAGTGCGCCGGATTGGCGCGCCGCCACCGTGGCCGCTTCCATGCGGGCCACGATGGCGCTGCAATCGGCATGGCTGCGCCGCAGGCCGAAGCAGAACTGCGCCGGTGGCAGGAAGGGCAGGGGCGTGAAGCCGATCTTGCCGGCCAGGCCCAGCTGCCTGATGCGCGTGCCGGCAATCAGCTCGCTCTCCATGAAGATGTCCAGCGAACCCATCACGATGCGGCGCAGCACCGATTCGGCATCGTTGTCGAGCTGCACCTGGTCCATCTTGAGCAGGCCGCGGCTGTAGCCGCTGCCGCGGTAGCTGCCCAGGCGCAGGGCGCGCAGATCCTCCAGTGACTGGGCCTGGGCGGCGCGTGCATCGTCGCTGCGGTGGAACACCCCGTAGGCCAGGCTCACCAGCGGCGTGCCGCAGAACTCCAGCCAGGCCTGGCGCGCCGGCGTGGGCACGGTGCAGAGGGCGTCGAGTTCGCCGCGTTCCACCAGCAGCTGGGCCCGCGCCCAGGGGTAGCCGTGGTGCTCGAAGCCGATGCCGCAGGCGCGGCCCAGCAGCTCGATGCCGTCGATCAGCGCCCCGCTCATCGTGCCGTCGGCCGCGCGCTGGCTGAAGGGCTCGTACTTGTCGAAGTAGGCCATGCGGATGAGTGTGGCCGCGGGCGCAGCGAACGCGCGGCCCGCCATGGCCAGGCCGCTCAGCGCCATGAACTCGCGACGATGCATCTTGCTTGCCTCCTGCAACAGTATCGCCGCGCCGCTGATCCTCAGCGCCCGAACAAACCCTTCAGCACATCGGTCACGCCGGGCTTCTTGGGCGGCTCCTTGGCCGTTTCCTTGGCCGGCTCATCGGCGTCGTCGCCCTTGGCCGGGCGCCCGCGCTGCTCCATCATCATGTCGCCCATGTCCATGCCCAGCATGGCCGAGGCCACCGACTTGAGGCGCAGCTTCACCGCCCATTGCGGTTCCCAGGGAATCTTCACATCGCTGGGGCGCGGCGGATGCGCGAGGTTGAGTTCGCTGCCATAGGCAATCATGCGCAGCATCGCGCCCTGGCCGCTGCCGAACACACCCTTGGGCACGCTGCAGCGCGTGGTCTGCGGGGTCAGCAGCACCTGCTCCTTGAGCCAGCGGTCCACCGCGGCATTGGTCTGGTAATCCTGCAGGCCGAAGCCCATGTCGGGCTGCTCGCTGCTGGTCCAGATCACCATCTCCTGGTTGTCGCGCGCCCCCATCGCCGAGATGAAGTAGGCGCGTGCCGTCGGCACGGCCTGCCAGCTCAGCTGGGTGGTGCCGTCCTGCTCCTGCTGCTTGAGTGCGATGGCGGGCATGAGGTCTTGCGCGGCCGGGATCTGGAAGCGAAAGCCCTCGGGCAGGCCGGCGGCGCTGTAGGCATGCTCGCCCACCAGCGATGCCGCGGCGGGGACCATGCGGCTGTCGTCGCGGCTGGGCCAGAGCGGGCGGCCGCTGGCGGCATGGCTGCCGCGCTGGGTGGCGCGGCGCGACTGGAAGAACTTGCCCAGCTCGGCCGGCGTGGCGGTGGCGAAATCGATCACGCGCGGCTGGCCCGGGCGCACCGTGTCGCCGCAGCCCCAGTACAGCAGCATCTTGCCCCTGGGGCGTTCCTGCTCGGGCTCGACGACGCGCTCGTCGCCCGGCTCGGGCGGCGCACCGCGCGTCTCCAGCGGGCTCTGCAGCTTGAGTGCCGGGCTCATGAAGCCGGGCGGCACGCTTTGCTGGGCCTCGGCCAGCTTGGGGTTGGCGCGGCTGTACAGCGTCACGTCCATCCAGCGGCCGGCCGCCATGCTCTGGGTCTGGCCAAAGCGGTTCGCCTCGTCGCGCCTGGCGCCGCCGCCGAACAAGCCACCCAGCGCCGCCATCGGATTGCCGCCGCCGCCCGCGCCCATGCCCCCCGGCATGCCCATGCCGCTGAAGGTGGCGAGATCGATCCAGGCCTGGGCCTGCGGCGGCTTGACCACCTGCTGGCTGTTGCCCTGCGCGAGCGCGAGCAGGGGAAGAAAGGCGGCGCTCAGCGCGGCGGCGAGCGGGCGAAGCGAAGTTCTGATCATGGGATCCTCCTGGCAACAAGTGACCCCATGTTTTTGCCCGCCGGCCTGCACGGCGTCAATCCCTTGTCTTGCGGCGGCTCAGCGCGGGCCCAGCAGGAACAGCAGCGGGATCTCCAGCCGCGCGGCCCAGGCGGCCTCGTTGTGGCCGCTGCCGGGGAACACGCGGCTGAGGAAATTGGCCTGCGCGCCCTGCTCACGATAGCCGCGCTCGCGCACCAGCTCGTCGACAAAGGGCTGGTAGGGCGCGTAGAGCGCGTCCAGCTCGGTCGTGCCATGGTCCTGGTAGAGGCGGTGGCCCTCGGGCGCGGCCAGCGCGCCCTGCAGATAGCGGTAGGCCGCCAGCGGCAGGGTGGCATTGGGCCGGTGCGCGCTCACCCAATGCGTGGAGAGGCCGGCCGCGCCGCCGAACACCTGCGGGTACTCGTTCATCGCATAGACCGAGATCAGCCCGCCCATGCTGGAGCCCATCACGAAGGTATGGGCGGCATCGGGCAGGGTGGCATAGCGCTGGTCGATCGCCGGCTTGAGCTCCTCGACCAGAAAGCGCAGATAGGCATCGGCCAGCGGCTTGCCCTGCAAGGCCTCGCGGATGTAGCGCTCGCGCAGGTCGGCGGGCATGAAGGGCAGGAACTTCTGCGGGAAATACTCGGCATGCCGGTACCGGCCGTTGTTCCAGATGCCCACCACCAGGGTGTCGGGCACCTGGCCCTGCTGCATCAGCCGGCCGAGTGCGCGGTCCACCTGCCAGGCCTGCCGGTTCCAGCTGGTGCTGGGATCGAACAGCATCTGGCCGTCGTGCATATAGAGCACCTGGTAGCGCCGCGCGGGGCTGTAGCCCTCGGGCAGCCAGACGTCCACATGGCGGGCATCGACGAACCTGGAGGGGAAGTTCTCGAGCCGCTCGATGCGGCCGCTTTCCACCGCGGGCAGGGGCAGGGCGTCGGCGGCCCGGGCGGGTGCGCCCAGGCCCAGGGTGGCGGCGAGGGCCAGGGTGATGAATCGCTTCATGGCTGGGCGGGGCTTGCTGTGTCGCTGTCCGCCACCTTAGCAGCGCCGCGCCGCAGCTCCCAGCGCTTGAGCAGCGCATACAGCGCCGGTATCACCGCCAGCGTCAGCACGGTGGAGGAGATCATGCCGCCCACCATGGGCGCGGCGATGCGGCTCATCACCTCCGAGCCGGCGCCGCTGCCCCACATGATGGGCAAGAGGCCGGCCATGATGGCCACCACCGTCATCATCTTGGGCCGCACCCGCTCCACCGCGCCCTCCATCACCGCGGCATAGAGCTCCGACGCGCCGGCGGCGCGGCCCGCGGCGGCGCAGCGCACCTGGGCATCGCGCCAGGCATGGTCCAGGTAGATCAGCATCACCACCCCGGTCTCGGCGGCCACGCCGGCCAGGGCGATGAAGCCCACCGCCACCGCCACCGAGAGGTTGTAACCCAGCCACCACATCAGCCACACCCCGCCCACCAGGGCGAAGGGCACCGAGAGCATCACGATCAGGGTCTCGGTGAGGCGCCGGAAGTTCAGGTAGAGCAGCAGGAAGATGGTCAGCAGGGTGATGGGCACCACCACCTTCATCTTGGCGATGGCGCGCTCCATGTACTCGAACTGGCCGCTCCAGCTGATGTAGTAGCCGGGCGGGAACACCACCTGTTCGGCCACCGCGCGGCGCGCCTCGGCCACATAGGAGCCGATGTCGCGGCCGCGGATGTCCACGAAGATATAGGCCGAGAGCAACGCGTTCTCGGTGCGGATGCCGGGCGCGCCGCGCGCCACCTGCACGCGCGCCACCTGGCCCAGCGGCACCACGCCGCCGTTCATCAAGGGCACCATCACCTCCGCCGCGATCTGCTCGGGGCTGCTGCGCAGTGCGCGCGGGTAGCGCACCGTGATGCCGAAGCGCTCGCGCCCCTCCACCGCGGTGCTGACCATCTCGCCGCCCAGCGCCGTGGCAATCAGCTCCTGCAGCTCGCCCACCGAGATGCCCAGCCGCGCCAGCGCCTCGCGGTCGGGTTCGATGTTCAGATAGCTGCCGCCGGTGAGGCGCTCGGCAAAGGCCGAGGTTGTGCCGGGCACCGCCTTCACGACGCGCTCGATCTGCTGCGCCAGGCGCTCCATCTCGGCCAGGTCGCGGCCGAACACCTTGATGCCGATGGGCGTGCGTATGCCGGTGGAGAGCATGTCGATGCGCGCCTTGATGGGCATGGTCCAGGCATTCGAGATGCCGGGGAACTGCAGCGCGCCGTCCAGCTCGGCGATCAGCTTGTCCATCGTCATGCCGGGCCGCCACTCGCTCTCGGGCTTGAGGTTGATGACGGTCTCGAACATCTCCACCGGCGCGGGGTCGGTGGCGCTGTTGGCGCGCCCGGCCTTGCCGAACACCGAGGCCACCTCGGGGAAGCTCTTGATGAGCTTGTCCTGGGTCTGCATCACCTCGGCCGCCTTGGTGATGGACATGCCCGGCAGCGAGGCCGGCATATAGAGCAGGCTGCCCTCGTTGAGCGTGGGCATGAACTCGCTGCCCAGCTGCGAGGCCGGCCACCAGCTGCCGCCCAGCACCAGCAGCGCCAGCGCGATGCTGAGCTTCTGCCAGCGCAGCACCCAGGCGATCACCGGGCGGTAGAGCCAGATCAGCAGGCGGTTCACCGGGTTGCGCGCCTCCGGCATCACCTGGCCGCGGATGAACAGCAGCATCAGCACCGGCACCAGGGTCACCGAGAGCAGGGCCGCGCCCGCCATCGAGAAGGTCTTGGTATAGGCCAGCGGTGCGAACAGGCGCCCCTCCTGCGACTCCAGCGTGAACACCGGCAGGAAGGAGACGGTGATGATGAGCAGCGAGAAGAACAGCGCCGGCCCCACCTCCTGGCAGGCCGCCAGCATGGCGGCGCTGCGCTGCTGCAGCGTATGCCCAGCGGGCAGGCGCTCCAGGTGCTTGTGTGCGTTCTCTATCATCACGATGGCCGCGTCTACCATCGCGCCGATGGCGATGGCGATGCCGCCCAGGCTCATCAGGTTGGCATTGATGCCCAGCGCGTGCATGGCGATGAAGGCCATCAGCACGCCCACCGGCAGCATCAGCATGGCCACCAGGGCCGAGCGCAGATGCATCAGGAACACCACGCAGACGGCCGCCACGATCAGGCTCTCTTCCACCAGGGTGCGCTTGAGGGTGGCGATGGCGCGCTCGATCAGCTCGGAGCGGTCGTAGACGGCTTGGATGCTCACGCCCTCGGGCAGGCCGGCCGCCACCTCGGCCACCTTGGCCTTGATGTTGTGGATCACCTCCAGCGCGTTCTGCCCGTAGCGCGACATCGCGATGCCCGACACCACCTCGCCCTCGCCATTCAGCTCGGCCAGGCCGCGGCGCTCGTCGGGCGCCAGCTCCACGCGCGCCACGTCGCGTATCAGCACGGGCGCGCCACCCTCGCTCTTCAGCGCCAGCATCTCGATGTCGGCCTTGCCGCGCAGATAGCCGCGCCCGCGCACCATGTACTCGGTCTCGGCCATCTCGACCACGCGGCCGCCCACGTCGCGGTTGGAGTCGCGGATCGCCTGCGCCACCTTGGCCAGCGGGATGCCGTAGCTGCGCAGCCGCATCGGATCGACGGTGACCTGGTAGGTCTGCACAAAGCCGCCCAGCGAGGCCACCTCGGCCACGCCCGGCGCCTTGGTGAGCTGGTAGCGCAGATACCAGTCCTGGATGGTGCGCAGCTCGGCCAGGGTCTTGTTCTTGGCCAGCAGCACATACTGGTAGACCCAGCCGACGCCGGTGGCGTCGGGGCCCAGCGTGGGCGTGACGCCCTTGGGCAGCCGGCTCGCGGCGAAGTTCAGGTACTCCAGCACGCGGCTGCGTGCCCAGTAGATGTCGGTGCCGTCCTCGAAGATCACGTAGACGAAGGAGGCGCCGAAGAAGGAGAAGCCGCGCACCACCTTCGAACGCGGCACCGCCAGCATCGCGGTGGTGAGGGGGTAGCTGACCTGGTCCTCCACCACCTGCGGCGCCTGGCCCGGGAACTCCGTGTAGACGATCACCTGCACGTCGGAGAGATCGGGCAGGGCGTCCAGCGGCGTGCGCGCCAGCGCCAGCACGCCGGCCACGACGATGAAAAGCGTGGCCAGCAGCACCAGCACCGGGTTGCGCCCCGACCATTGAATCAGTTTGGTGAGAAGCATGGCGGCGCCCTCCTCAATGAGCCGCAGAGGCTGCCGAAGCCGGCGCCATGCCCTGCACCGCGGCCTTGAGATTGCTCTCGGCATCGATCAGGAAGTTGGCCGAGGTCACCACCTGCTCGCCCGCCCGCAGGCCCTTGCGCACCTCCACATAATCCTGCGCATGCGCGCCCAGCTCGACCTCGCGCGGCTCGAAGCGGCCCTCCTTGAGCTGCACCAGCACCAGCTTGCGCAAGCCGGTATCGAGCACCGCCGATTCGGGCACCGCCAGCACCGGCGCCGCGCTGCCCACCGCCAGCTCGACCTGGGCGAACATGGCGGGCTTGAGCAGGCCGCCGGGGTTGGCCAACTCCACCCGCACCGGCACGGTGCGGTTCTCGGCCTTCAGGGTGGGGTAGATGTAGCCGATGCGGCCGGTGAAGCGCCGGCCCGGGTAGGCGTCCAGGCTCACCGTGGCCGCCGCGCCGGGTTTCACCAGGGCCAGGTCTTGCTCGAACACCTCGGCGATGACCCAGACGCTGGACAGGTCGGTGATCTGGTACAGCGTTTCGCCGGCCATGAAGCGCATGCCCTGCTGGGCCTTCTTCTCGGTGACGATGCCCGACACCGGCGAGGCAAAGCTGAGCGTGCGCTGCACCTGGCCGGTCTGCTGCAAGGCGGCTACTTGGGCGGGCGAGAGATCCCAGTTGCGCAACCTGGCCAGCCCGGATTCGGCCAACTGCTGCAGGCCGCGCTGGGCATCGCTGCCCGCTTGTTGCATGGCCTGCGCGCCCTGGGCCGCCAGCAGGACCTCGCGCTGGGCCGCCAGCAGCTCGGGGCTGTAGGCCTCGAACAAGACCTGACCCTTGGCCACGAACTGGCCGGTGGCGTTGACGTGCAGGCGCTCCACATAGCCTTCGAACTTGGGCGCCACCACGGCGATGCGGCGCTCGTCGGCCTCCACCCGGCCGGCGGCGCGCAGGCCGCGGCCCAGCACGCGCAGGGCCGCGGCCTCGCTGCGCACGCCCAGCTTTTGAATCTTCTCGGTGCTGATCTTGAGCGTGGCGGCGTTGTTGCTGCTCGCGGGCGCCTCGTCCGCGTCGGCATAGACGGGGATGTAGTCCATGCCCATCTCGTCCTTCTTGGGCACCGGCGAGGTGTCGGCCAGGCCCATGGGGTTGCGGTAGTAGAGCGGCTTGCGCACCGGGGCGGCGGCGAAGGTGGCCGGCGCGGCGGTGCTGCTGCCGCCATGCTGCGTCTGGGTGCCGAGCCAGTAGCCGCCACCGGCAGCGGCAAGGGCCAGCAGGATGACGGCGAGGGAAAGAATGGTCTTGTTGTTGCTCACAGCTCTTCTCCCAACAGGCGTTCGATCTCGGCCAGGGCCATGCGGGCCTCGACCTGGGTTTTCAGCAGCGCCATCCGGCTGCGCCGGATCTGGCCCTGGGCCTCCAGCAGCATCGCGAACTCGGCCTTGCCGCTCTCGTAGCCGGCCAGCGCCGACTGCAGCGCCAGATTCGCCTGCGGCAGCATCTGCTTGGCAATCAGCTGTTCGCTCTGGCGCGCCGCCTCCAGCGCCGCCAGCCGGCCGGCCAGCTCGCCCAGCAGCTGGTTCGCCAGCGCCTCGCTGCGTGCGCGCGCCGCCTCGGCCATGGCCGCGGCCTCGCGCTCCTGGCTGCGCCGCACGCCCTGTTGCAGCGGCAGATTCAGCTCCAGCATCAGGCCCCAGGTGGTGATGCGCGAGCCCATCTGCGAGGGCGAGATGCCGACGTTGAGGTCGGGATAGCGGTTGCGGTCCACCAGTTCCTGGCCCTTGCGTGCGGCGGCCAGGCGGGCCTGCTCGGCGCGCAGCAGCGGGTTGTTCAGGCGGGCGCGTTCGGCCAGGCCGGCGGCGTCGGCGGTGCCAAGGGTGGCAAGCGCAGGCAGCGGGGCCAGGGTGGGCGGGTCCGTCAGCGGCGTATCGGCGGGGCGTGCCAGCAGGCCGTTCAACCTTGCCAGCAGCTGGCGCTGCTCGGCCTCCAGCATCAGCAGCTCGCCGCGCATGGCGGTCTGCTCCAGCTGGGCGCGCAGCGCATCCTGCTGGCCGGCGAGGCCTTGCGCATAGCGCAGCTGGGCCGCCTGCTCCAGCCGGGCGCCGAGGGCCAGCAATTCACGCGTCAGTGCTGCGGTGCCGGCGGCGCGCGCGAGTTCCGCATAGCTGCTCTTGACGCGCATCGCCAGCTCGGTCCAGCTGGCCGCGGCGCGCGCCTCGGCCTCGCGCGCCTGGGCGTCGGCCTGTTCGCGGCGCAGTTCGCGCTTGCCCCAGCCGGGCAGCATCTGCATCAGGGTGTACTTGGTCTCGCCGACCTTCCAGGGCAGCAGGCTGGGGCTGCGCTCGCTGCCGTAGTTGTTGACGTCCATCAGCTCGACGCGCAGCACCGGGTCGGGCAGGGCGCCGGCGGGTTGCACGCGCTGGGCCGCGGCATCGGCCTCCAGCCGCATGGCCGAGAGTTCGGGGCTTTGCGCGCGCGCGATGGCCAGCAGGGCCGGCAGCTCCTGCGCACCGGCGCTGCCCAGGCCGCAGGCCAGCAGGGCGACGGCCAGGCAAGAGCGTGGCGCCCTCAGGAAAAAAGGCAAGCAGAGGTTTTCGGGCATGGTGATCCTCGGTTGATGCATAACGGCAGGCGAAGCTGCCGCCGATCAATTCCGCAGGATCAGCAGGGCAAGATAGAGCGGTGGGTCACCCGGGTGGCTGGCCGGGACCGCGGCACGCTGCAGCAGCTGCAAGCCCGGCGCCGGCGCGGCCGGCAGCGGTTGCACCAGCAGCAGGCCGGCGGGGTTGCACTGCAGGTCCGGCAGGGCATGGGCCGCGCTGGCCTGGGCCGCCTGGGTGCAATGGGCCTTGCAGAGCTGGGGCTGCGCGGGGTCGGCCATGGCGGCCATGCCCTGGCAGTCGGGCATGTCCCATTGCTGCAGCTGGGGGCAGGCATAGGCGGCGGCGGCCAGCTGCATGAACAGCAGGGTCACCATCAGAGCGCCGCTGAGCCAGCGCCGCAAGCCTTTTGAGATTGCCATGGGCGCAGCTTAGCGCGGGCGGCTCGGCGAAGTTTGATGTGTGTCAAGCTGCGCGTGGGGGAGCGACAAGGCGTGGCTGGCGCTGGGTGCCTCAGCCCGTTTCGGCTTTCAAGCGGTGGATCAGCGCTTTCACTTCTTACTTACTCCCACGGCGGCGGACGGGCGCCTGGGCTTCAGCCACGCTCGTCATCGTGCAACAAGCTCATCACCTTGGTGGTGATGATGTCCACCGCCGGACCGTTGGCACCGTGCGGCAGGATCACGTCGGCGTTGCGCTTGGTCGGCTCAATGAACTGCTTGTGCATGGGGCGCACGGTTTCCAGGTACTGCTGCACCACAGACTCGGTGCTGCGGCCACGCTCCGAAATATCGCGCTGCAGCCGACGGATGAACCGCACGTCCGAGGCCGTGTCCACATAAATCTTCAGCGACATCATGTTGCGCAGCTTGGTGTCGTACAAGGCGAACAGGCCCTCGACCACGATCACCGGTGCGGGCTTCACGGTAATGGTTTCGCTGGAACGGTTGTCGGCCGAGAAGTCATACACCGGCATCGCTATCGCCTCACCCTTGCGCAGCGCGGCCAGATGCTGCGCCATCAGCGGCCAGTCAAAGGCATCGGGATGGTCGTAGTTCTGCTTGCGCCGGTCCTCAGGCGGCATGTGGGACTGGTCGCGGTAGTAGTCATCCTGCATCACCACCGCCACCTTCTCCGGCCCGATGGCGGCCAACACCTGGCGCGTCACCGTCGATTTGCCGCTGCCGCTGCCCCCTGCGACACCGATGACGAAAGGCTTCTGAGGGGTTTTTGGCATGAGGTAGGGGTGCGTGCTTGGGTGATGCCTGGGAATGTACAAGCTGGCGAGCAGATGTTGAGCGGCCTCGGGGGCCGCATCAGGCTGGTCTGAGTCGTTCGAATCGGAGAGGCCACCGGATGGCTGCAATCTCCAAGATCGGCAATTAAGGATTTCCGCAGCCCTTGTCGGCCACCACCCCGACCCGGGCCCTTGACGACGATTCGCCGGGCCTGCAGGCAAAATCCAGATGATCGGGGCGAGCCTGGCATCAGGCCCGCCGGGAAGCCCACCTTGAAGAATGGAGCAGCATCAATGGCACTGACGAAGAAGGGCGAGTTCTGGTACGGGACGACGTCCGGCGACACCCAAGCCGAACTGCGCAGCTACAGCGTTGCGAATCGCCATGAGGCCGTCAGGTTTGCCGCGTCCAAATGTGATTGCGGGTGCCGGACCTTCGCGCTGCAGACTGATGAAGAAGCCGGCGTGGCAATCCGCACCTGCACCGACTGCGGGCAGGAACACCTGATGGGCGACAGCGTGGACCACGTTGAAGAAGCCGCGCCCGAGACGCACGAGTGCGTGTGCGAGAACGAGGTGTTCGAGCTGATGTCCGGCGTCTCCGTGTACGAGGGCACGCATGACGTGCGCTGGTACTACATCGCTTGCCACTGCGTGGAATGCAATCTGGTCGGGGTCTTCGCAGACTGGAAGTGCGAAGCGGGTGATGCGGCGGCTTTCCTCGCCAAGGTATGAGCGGCCGAACCCCGCAGAGATCAGGCTCGCAGGCTCGGGGTCACGCAAGGCTCGGAGTCAGGGCTCAAGTTTCAAACCGTAGCTCGAGCAATACCCGACCCTCTCGCGCTGGAGAACCAAGCCTCGGCACGTCGACGGCGCCTTGATCGCACTTACCGTGCGAGCGGCCGAGGGGTGTCATGAAGTTGTCGGTGGACTTGGCTGTATCAATGACCGCAACCGCTGCCAAGCCGCCTGTCGTCCCACGTCGCCTACGGGGATCTAAAAAGAAGCGAGGACTCAGCTCCGACCACTCGCGCGGGCCGAAATCCTGCCCACCTCTCAAGGCACGTCTCTGCAACTCACCTTGCTGCCCGCAATCTCGCAACGCTTCAGCGCCTTGCCCTCCACGCTCCATTCGGTGAGCAGCCAGCCCTCGCCCTGCCGGTCCAGGGTGGCAAAGCCATAGCCGCCATAGGTGGCCACGCTCTGCACCACCGCGCCTGGCGCGGGCTGCGCCTTCAAGGCCTTGGCCTCGTCCACCGTCCAGCCATTCGCCGAGCCGGAGTTGCCCAGCACCAGGGTGCCGGGATGATCGCTGGCAAAGCCGATGGCCTCGAACAGGTGCTCGTGCCCATTCATCACCAGGTTCACGCCGGGCGGGTAATAGCGCTGCGGATGCAGGGTCACCATGGCCGAGCGCAGGCCCGCCGAGCCCGGCCGGGGCGTGCCATCGGCGCTGCTGCTGAAGCCCAGCACCGGGTGGTGGTGCAGCAGGAAGTTGTGTGGGAGCGCGCCGCTCAGCTGCTCGACCTGGCGCAGCTGCGCCTGGTAGCGCTGCAGGGCCGCGTCACCCGCCGGGTAGGCGCGGTTCACGACCGCCGAGGAGTCGAACACGATCAGCTGGGTCTGGGAATCCAGCGGCAGCGCGAACGGCGCGGTGAAGTCCTCGCAGGCCTCGGGCCCCTGCCAGGCATGGGCATCGAGATAGCGGAACCAGCCCAGGCCGGCGCGCGCGCAGCTCTCGTGATTGCCCCGCACCATCACCCAGGGGGCGGCCTTCAGCAACGGCGCCGAGGGCGCAAAGAAATCGGCCTGCCAGGCATCGTCGCCATAGCCCCAGGGGCTGCCGGCACAGCCGGCGCGGTCGGCGGGGCAGGGGCTTTCGCGGTAATGCATGTCGCCCACATGGATCACCAGATCGGGCTGCATCGCGGCGGCCCGGCGCACCACCGCCGCATAGGGCCAGGCGGCGGGGTCGTTGCAGTCCTGAAAAGCTTTTTCGGAGGCCTTCATGCGGCAGCCGGTGTCGCCCAGCAGCAGCAGGCGGCGCGGCTCGGCCACCGGGGCGGCCAGCTCCTGGCCGCCCACGCGCAGCCGGCGCGCACCCGCGGGCAGCTCCAGCTCGCAGCTGCGCTGCGTGAACACCGCCGGCTTGGCGCCCGCCTGGCTGGCCGGCACGCTGGCGGGCCCGGCGCGCAGGCGCATCGGCAGCGCGCCGCTCTCCCAGCTGAGGGTGGGGCAGCTGGCCGCGGCGGTGTTGGCGCGCACCATCCAACCGCCGGCCGCGGCCTGCACCCAGGCCTGGTCGTCAATGCTTTGCAGCGGGGCCTGGGCGCAGGCGGCCAGGAAGGCGGCCATTACGGCGGCCATTACGGCGGCCAAGCGGGCCGGCACTGTCTTGATCAACAAGTTCATGGATGGGGCTCAGGGTTCAGGGCAGTTCCTGCCCGCGGGCACTTTCGTAAAGCCGGTACCAATGTTCGCGGCTCAGGGTCAGGTCTTGCGCCTGGGCGCAGGCGCGGATGCGCGCCGGGTCGCTGCTGCCGATCACCGCGCTGATGCGCGCCGGGTGGCGCAGCAGCCAGGCCAGCACCACCGCCTCGGGGCTGGTGGCAAGTTCCTCGGCGAGGCTGCGCACCAGGCCGGCCGTGGCATGCACGGCGGCTGGCGCATGGCCCGGCGCGGCGCCGCTGTACCAGCCGCGCGCCAGTGCCCCCCAGGCCTGCAGCTCCACGCCCTGCAGCTGGCAATGCGCCAGGGTGTCGCCCCAGGCGGAGGCAGCCGGCGCAAGTGAAGGGGCCTGGGCGTCGTTGAAGCAGGCGCCGCTGTCCAGCCAGTCGCGCTTGAGCAGGCTCATCTCGAGCTGGTTGGCTGCCAGCGGCGCGCCGACGGCGCGCTCGATCGCGCGCATCTGCGCCCCATGCATGTTCGACACCCCCAGCCGGCCCACCTTGCCGCTGGCCTTGAGGCGCTGCCAGGCCTCGGCCAGCTCGTCGGCCTCCAGCAGCGGATCGGGCCGGTGCAGCATCAGCAGCTCGAGATGATCGGTGTGCAGGCGCGCCAGGCTGGCGTCCACGCTGGCCAGGATATGGGCCGCACTCAGGTCATAGCGCTTGGGCGCGCCGGCATCGGCAAAGCGGATGCCGCACTTGCTCTGCAGCTGCAGGCGCCCGCGCAGCGCCGGCTGGCGGCGGAACAGCTCGCCAAAGCATTGCTCGGCCTTGCCCAGGGTGTAGATGTCGGCATGGTCGAAGCGGCGGATGCCGGCGTCCAGCGCCGCTTCCACGGCGGCATGGGCGCGCGCGATGTCGGCCTCGTTCAAGGGATCGGCGTTCCAGCCCCCGCCCAAGCCCATGCAACCCAGGATGAAACGATCTGCGGTGTTGGTGTGCGCCATGGCGCGCATGCTATCTCGCGCGAGAAGTGGCGCGCGCGTCTGGCATGATCTGACCCTCTGGAGGTCTGCATTGCGCATATTCCGTCAGATTGCTAACCCGCAGCGACGTCTCGCGTGCCCTTGGCGCTGGGTGCTGCTGGCCTTGGCCTCGGTCTGCACGACGACAGTCCGGGCCAATGCGGAATTGATGTGGGCCGTGGTGGACTGGCCGCCCGCCTTCCTGCTCGCCAAAGGCCAGGCGCCGGCCAGCGTCGCGGAGCTGGGTGACGGCCAGTTCGATGGCCTGTTCAAGGAGCTGGCCAAGCGCATGCCCGAATTCACGCACCGACCCGAACTGGTGAATTCCGCCCGCCTTTGGTGGAAGCTGGGTGCAGGGCAGCCCTTGTGTGCGGGGCCTTTGCGCAAGAGCGTCGAACGGCTGGAGGCTGCGTACTTCACGCCTGCCGTGCTACTGGCACCGATCAGCCTGGTGGTGCGGGCGAGCGAGGCGGCTGCCTTCGTGGGGGCCGATGGCAGGGCATCGCTCGCCGAGCAGAGCGGCAAGCCTGGCTTGCGTGGCGGACTGGAAGCTTCTCGCAGCTATGGCGTGGCCCTGGATGCGTTGCTGGCCTCGCAGGCATTGCCGCGCGAGGCCAGCTCTCGCGTGGGGCAAGTGACCGAGCTGGTCGCGGCGGGGCGCTACGACTACACCTTGGAGTACGCCTATGTCGTGGAGTACCTTCAGCGGACCGGCCGCACCAAGGTCGAACTGAACAGCTTGCCGCTCAAGGAAGCGGGCGAGTGGGAAACCGGCTATATGGTGTGCCCGCGTACCCCCTGGGGGCTCGCCGCCATCACGGCCATCGACAAGGCGATTCGTCAGGCCTCCAGTGCTGCAAGCTTCCGTGACGCCTACCTGCGCTGGTTGCCGGCGTCGGTGCGCAAGACCCGGCAAGCGGCGATGGAGGCCTTCTACGACGCGCGTGCACAGGGCGGGGCGCAGATCGAGTGAACGAACGCCGCGTTTGACGCCAGGCACCGTAGGCCTGGCTGGCTGGCAGCTCGGGGCGTGGCGCTCGTGCTATCTTGCGCCCGCCATGATCGAGCCTCAGCCCTCCCTCCCCCTCATCGATGCCGCCCTGCGTGGTGCGGCCCTGGCGCTGCTGGGCCTGCTGGCGGCGCAGCTGCTGCGTGCGCGCCCGGGCCTGGTGGCGGTGCGTGTGGCAGCCCTGCTATGCCTGGGCCTGGGCGTGCAGCTCCTCAGCTCCACGCCGCTGTTCGAGGCCGAGGTGAGCCTGCGCTGGCAGGCGCCGCTGATCGCCATTTCGGTGGGTAACGCGGTGCTGTTCTGGGTGTTCGTGCAGACGCTGTTCAACGACGAATTCCGGCTGCGTCCCATGCATCTGCTGGCCTGGTGCGCGGCCGCGGGGGTGAGCCTGCTGAACTGCCTGCTGTTGGCCGGTGACCCCGCGGCGCCCCTGCTGCCCTACACGCAGGGCCTGCAGCGCGCCACGCCCCTGCTGTTCACGCTGCTCTCGCTACGTGCCGCCGCCGCCCATTGGCGCGCAGACCTGGTGGAGCCGCGCCGACGCCTGCGCCTGTTCCTGCTGGCGACCGGCGGCGCCTATGCACTGTCTTCGGTGGCGCTGCGGCTGGTGTCGGGTGGGCGCTTGACGCCCGGGGCCGCCCTGCTCGACGTGAGCTGGCTGCTGCTGATCCTGGCCACCCTGGCCGCGGCCATGCTGGGTCTGCGCGACATCGGTCTGCTGCCCCAGCAGGCCATGCCCGCGGCGGCGGCGCCACTGCCCGCGCTGGATGAGCAGTCCGCTGCGGCCGAGCCTGCCGATCCCGCCGAGCTGGCCCAGGCCCTGGCGCTGCAGGCCCGCGTGCGCGCCGAGCGCCTCTACCAGGCCGAGGACTTGAGCCTGGCCAGCCTGGCCACGCGCCTGGGCCTGCCCGAATACCGCCTGCGCCGCCTCATCAACCAGCAGCTGGGTCATCGCAACTTCAATGCCTTCGTCAACGGCCTGCGCCTCGAGGCCGCCTCGGCCGCGCTGGCCGACCCGGCGTGCCGCGAGCAGCCGGTGCTGAGCATTGCGCTGGAGGCGGGGTTCCAGTCCATCGGCCCCTTCAACCGTGCCTTCAAGGCGGCGACGGGCCTGACCCCGAGCGAGTTCCGGCGGCAGCGGCTGGCGGCACTGCGATGACAATCGCTGCCATGGACATGCAGCAATCGATGGACTTTCGTTGGCGCCAGGCGATCGAAGCGGGCGAGCTCGGGGTCTGGGATCTGCGCCCCGAACTCGAGACCGTCCATCACTCGCCGCAGTGGAAGCAGCGGCTGGGATTTCCGGCGCTGCATGGCGCCGACAGCACGCATTTCTGGCGCTGCCGCGTCCACCCCGATGACCTTGAAATGATGCTGGCGGCGATGCGCGCCCATGCGCGCGGTGCCCAGCCCGGCTACGAGGCCACGTTCCGCCTGCGCAGCAATGGCTCGGGCTACCGCGTGATGCATTCCCGCGGCCGCGCCATCGAGCGCAGCGCCGAGGGGCGTGTGCTGCGCATGGTCGGCACCATGATCGACCTGACCGGACGCCCGGCCACGCCAGCCACAGGCCTGCCGGACGGGCCGCGCGGCCTGATGGACGGCTTGCCGCTGACGCTGCCGTTTCATCTGCTGCTGAGCGCCGAGCTGTCCGACGCGGGCCAGCCCGATGCGCAGCGCGCGCCCATCGCGGCCGAGCGGCGTCGCGTGCTCGGCATGGTCGAAGACCTGCTGCATGCCGCGGTGGCCCAGCTGGATGGCTTGCGCCAGCACTAGGCACCGTTGAAGGCGCTGGCCGATTCCTGCAATCGGCCAGCCGAAAGCGCGCATGGCGGCTTTCGGCGAGACGCCGCGGCGCGGCGCCGGCATCGTGCACGCACCGAGGGCAGGGGGCCCTCGATGTGGAGGAAACGATGCGATTGCAGAGATGGATGGGCGTGCCGCTGTGCGCGCTGTTGCACGGCCTGGCCTGCGCCTCGGTGGGCCTGAGCCAGATTCCGGCCAGCGGCCAGGACGGCCCGGTGACCCTGTACTACCCCAGCGCGGCAGCGCCGCAGCGCCTGGACAAGGGGCGCGATCTGGTGCTGGAGGTGGCCCCCGAGGGCGCGCCGGTGCCGGGCAATGGGCGCCTGGTGCTGATCTCGCATGGTTCGGGCGGCTCGCCCTGGGTGTATGCGAACCTGGCCACGGCCTTGGTGAAGGCCGGCTTTGTGGTGGCCCTGCCCGAACACCAGGCCGACAACTACAAGGACACCAGCCGCCCCGGCCCCGAGAGCTGGAGCCAGCGCCCCGCCGAGGTCTCGCGGGCGATTGACGCGCTCGCCGCCGACGCCCGCTTTGCGCCCCTGCTGAGCCTGGACAAGGTGGGCGTCTACGGCATGTCGGCCGGCGGCCATACGGCGCTGAGCATGGCGGGCGGGCGCTGGTCGCCGGCGGGTTTCAAGCGCCACTGCGAGGCGCATCTGGCCGAGGACTTCCAGACTTGCGTGGGCCTGATGATGCAGCTGCGCGGCAATGTCCTGGATGGCCTCAAGAAGGCGCTGGCGCTGCTGGTGATACGCCAGCGCTTCGACGACGAGCAGCCGCGCAGCCATGAGGACAAGCGCGTGGCCGCGGTGGTGGCGGGCGTGCCGGCCGCCGCCGACTTCGACATGGCATCGCTGGCCCATCCGCGCGTGCCGCTGGCGCTCATCACGGCCGGGCAGGATCGCTGGCTGATCCCGCGCTTCCACAGCGATCGGGTGCTTGCCGCCTGTGGCTCCTGCGAGCGCCTGGCCGAGTTGCCGCAGGCCGGGCACGGCGCCCTGCTGTCGCCCCTGCCGGCCGGCCTGGACGGGCTGCTGGGCGAGCTGCTCAACGATCCGCCCGGCTTCGACCGCGCCGCCATGGCGGCGGTGGATCGCCGCATCGCGGACTTCTTCGTGCACCACCTTTTGCCATGATCCAGCGCAAATTGCCGCGCGCGCACCGCGCCATGGGCCTTGACGCAGCGGCCGGAAAGGCGCTTACTAGGGGCGCAGAGGGGGCCGGATCGTGGCCCGCCGCTGCGACAGACGCGTCGTTTCAAGCACGCTGGAAGGAGGGTAGACCTATCGAGAAGCCGTTCCTAAAGACCTCCCCCACCATCGGCACAAAGGTGCCGACAGACATCACCCCCATGTGATGTGATGATGCAAAACGAATAGCATCACGGCATGCCCGGCTTTAGATGGCCGGGCATCGCCGTTTCTGGGACGGCTTGTTTGACCGCCCCCATCCCGACTTCCGATGAATATGACAAGACTTCAGGCCGAACTGCAGCGTCTGTATGGTTCGTTGCCGTGCCAAGCCACCGAGGCGGATGACGGCCTGCGCGCCGCAGCGCTGGAACTCTCCGAGCCGGCCGACTGGCAGGCGATGGGCCAGCTGTGGCGCGGCGTGCAGGCCGATCTGGGGTTGCCGGCCCCCGCCATCGCGGTGTCCGGGCGCAATGGCTACCAGCTCTGGTTCTCGTTTGCGCAGCCGCTGCCGGCATCGCGGGCCGCGGCGTTTCTCGAGGCCTTGCGCCTGCGCTATCTGGGGGATCTGGCCGCCGGGCGGCTGGCTTGTCTGCCGGCCCGCGCCGATGCCGATCAGGCGGCGGCGCTGACGCTGCCGCCGCAGCAGCTGACGCCCGAGCGCTGGTCGGCCTTTGTGGCCCCGGACCTGGCGCCGGTGTTTGCCGAGGAACCCTGGCTGGACACCGCGCCCGGCATGGAGGGCCAGGCGGATCTGCTGATGCGGCTGGAAAGCATCCAGAGCGCCGGTCTGGGCGTGGCGCTGGAGCGGCTGGGCGGCGTGCCGGCCGCGGTGATGTCGGTGCCGGTGCCGGTGCCTGGCGATGCGGCTACGGACGCCCCGATGCAGCAGGCCAGGCAGTTTCTGCTCGCGGTCATGAACGACGAGAGCGTGGCGCTGGCGCTGCGCATCGAGGCGGCGAAGGCGCTGCTTACTACTTGCTGTTGTTCACCGCGTCCTTGAGCGCCTTGCCGGGCGTGAACTTGGGGACGTTCGAGGCCGGGATCTCCAGCGCCTCGCCGGTGGCGGGGTTCTTGCCGGTGCGGGCAGCGCGGGCGCTGACCTTGAAATTGCCGAAGCCGAGGATGGCAACCGCGTCGCCGGCGACCAGGGCTTCGGTGATCGTGCCCAGGGCGGCGTCCAGCATGGTGGCGGCGGCCGCGCGGGTGACGCCACTCTTGGTGGCGATGCTTTCGATCAGTTCACTTTTGTTCATCAGAGTTCCATTGGCTACCTCAGGGAAGAAATTCCCCTGAGGGGGCGGCGATTATCAGCGCAGCGGAGATGCCGTAGAGCGCCAGCAGCCCCACCACATGGCCGATCGCGACACCCGGCTCGCCGGACTCGATGCGGGCGATGGTCTGCACATGCACGCCCAGCCGTGCCGCCGCCACGGCCTGGCCCTCGCCCGCGCGCAGGCGCGCCTGCTTGGCGGCGGCCCCGATGTCCTTGATGGTCTGGAGGGCGTCGCCGCCGATCTCCGCCGAAATCCGTTTGCCTTGTGCCATGGGCGGATTGTCGCCGCAGGGGGGGAGCCAGGGCCAAGCGCTCCCCCTTCCGTCCCAGCTGGCTCAGAAATTGACGCGCATGTCCACGCGCAGCTTGCGAGGCAGGGCCGGGTGAGCGAACCCGCCGCTGACCCACTCCGAGTTGTAGGCCTTGTCGGTGGCGTTCTCGACCCCGGCGGAGAGTGCCCAGCGCCCCTTGCTGTCTTCCAGTGCGGCGCGCAGGTTCAGCAGCGTCAGGTTGGCGCGCGCCGCCGAGTTCTCGGGGTCCCAGTACTGCTTGCCCTTGAACACCACATCGCTGCGCAGCATCAGTTGCATGGAGGGGCTCAGCGCGAAGCGGTATTGCACGCCCAGATTGGCCGACAGCTGCGGCACATAGGGCGCCCAGTGCCCCACCTGCGCGGGGTCGACCTCGTAGGCGCTGATCCTGCTCTTCGTGTAGCCGAGTCCCGCCGATGTCTCGAGCCCCGGCGCCAGGGTGGCCACGGCTTCCAGCTCACCGCCTTGCAGGTGCACCTTGTCGATGCCCACCATCACCTGTGCGCCAACGGCGCCGATGAAGACGAAGTAGGGCGCATTGCGAACCGTGGTGTCGAAGATCGCGGCATTGAGGCTCAGCTTGCCGGCCATCAGCTGGGTCTTGTGGCCCAGCTCGAATGAGTCGGTGATTTCTGCCGGCACCGCGTCGCGCACCCCGCTGACGGGCGGCTGGGCCGCGGCGGCCAGCGCCGCCACGCCGCTCTGGTTGAACAGCCCCGAGCGGAAGCCCCGGCCCCATGAGGCGTAGGTGATCGAGCCGTCCGGCTGCTTGTAGCGCAAGGACAGCTTTGGCTGCGTGGCGCTGTAGGTGGCCTCCTTGACACAGGCCGCCGGCTTGTTGGCGGCGCAGCCGGCGGGCACGCCGACCGAGAGTTGGCGGTAGTCCACCGTCTGTTCGCGGTGATCGCGGTCATAGCGCAGCGCCAACGAGGCCTCGACCGATCGGCTCAGGTCATAGTCGATATTGCCGAACAGCGCGGTGGCGGTATTGCGGTTGTCATCGGCCAACCAGGACTTGGTGGGATTGATCGCGCTGTCAAAAGCCGGGTCACGCGTCAGCCGGACAATGCCCAGCCCCATGTCCGTACCGTTGCCCGACGAGATGAAGCGCCTGCTCTTGAGCGCGAAGGCGCCCGCCATCCAGCGCAGGCCTGGTCGCGTCGGCGAGGTCAGCCGCAGCTCCGCCGATCGGTTGAGCACATCCAGATACTGGGTCTGCGTGCCGTCGGCCGGCATGCCGAAGAAGTCGATATTGCGGGAGGCGGTGTAGGGGAACTCGTCGCCCTCGAAATACTCCTTGAGCGTGTCGCGCGAAAGAATGCCGGTCAGGTTCGCGAAGCCAAGGTCGACATCGGCCTTCAAGATCAGGCCATCCATTTCGCGCGTGCTCTTGCCCGGGTTGTTGGCGCAGAAGCGGCGCACCACGCGATTGGGGTCCATGCGCGTCTCGTCGAACAGCACATCGGTATCGGCGCTGCAGTCAGCCCTGACCGGCGTCGGCTGGTAGACAAAGCCCAGCGCGCCGGCCTTGTCGCGCACGGCGTTCAGGCGCGCGTCGATCTTGACGGCCTGGCTGAGGTCCCAGCTGAGATCGCCACGCAGGGTCTTGCTGTTGTAGGGGTCAGCCTTCTGTGCCAGGAACTGGTTGTCCAGCATGCCCTTGCCATCGACGACGTTGACCCCCAGGCGGAAGTTCAGCTTGTCTTCCACGATGGGGCCGCTGAGCGAGGCCTGCAGCCCGCGATGCTGCCCATTGCCGAGGGTCAGCTGGCCGAAGCCGTGCAGTTCGCTCGTCGGCGCCTTGGTCGTGATGAGGATGGCGCCTCCCGAGGCATTGCGCCCGTAGAGCGCACCCTGGGGGCCACGCAGCACCTCGATGCTCTGGATGTCGAACAGCTCCTGGTTGAACTGCTTGGGGTTGTTCAGCGGCACGCCGTCCACCACCACCGCCACCGGTGCGTCGCCATTGCGCACCTGCGACAGGCCGCGGATGGTGATGAAGGAACTGCCGACGGACTCCGATTCGACCAGGGTGAGATTGGGTGTCAGCGCGAAGAAGTCGGCGGGCCGCCGGATGCCGGCATCGTCGATCGCCTTGGCCGAGAACGCCTTGACCGAGATGGGCACACCCTGCAGGGTCTCATCACGGCCACGCGCCTTGATGACCACGCGATCCAGCGACTGGGGCTCCGCCGCGGGCGATGGCTCCTCGCTGGCTTGCGCGGCGGCCTGGCCTTGCCAGGCCATGGCGATGGCAAGCGCCAAGACGGAGCGCCGCACGGTGAGAGTGGAAAGCAACATGTCTGAGTCCTTTGCAGTGTGGAGGATGTTCGGAAGGGATCGCGAAGGTTCCGAACCACTGTAGGCAGTGCGCCCTTGCCACAGCGCGCTGTTGACGGGTAGTTGCGGCGGTGCTGCGACACGGCCGCTACCCGGACGGGTAGATTGACGGCCCACCGGGCGCGCCCTCAGTCGATGTTGCCGATATAGCCGCGCTGCAGCGCGGCCGCGATGGCCGCTGCGCGGTTGTCCACGCCGAGCTTCTGGAACACCTGCTTGAGATGGAACTTCACCGTGTTCTCGGACACATCCATGGCGCGCGCGACCGCCTTGTTGGCCTGACCCGCGGCGACCAGGGACAGCACCTGCATCTCCTTGGCGCTGAGTGGCGTGCGATGGCGTGGCGGGTGCGCCTGCCAACCGCGCAGCCGGGCCACCACGGCGGCCAGGCCGGGCCAGGCGGCGAACTGGCCGTCCGGGTCCAGCTGCTGCAGGCGCGGCAGCAAGCCTGCGCCAGCCTCGAGCACCACGCCCGCCGCAGACTGGGCCCAGACCGATTGCATCCAGTAGCGGAACGCCTCGGCCTCGGCGCCGGGATCCGGGTCGCGCCGGCGCAGCGCCCAGGCCGCACCTTGCAAACGCCAGGCGCACAGATGCAGACCGGCATCGGCCAGCGCCTGCGCGCCGCGACGCAGCACCGACAGCGCCGCCTCGATGGCGCCCTGCGCGAGTTGCAGGCGGCCCAGTGCCAGGCCGATGGCCTCGACCTCGCGCCAGTCGGAGCCGACCTGGCGCGGCAGCGTCCAGTCCGTCAGCCCGGCCGCCTTGGCTTCCTGCAGGGCCTGAGGCAGCAGGTCGCACTGGGCCAGCAGATCGATGCGCCAGGCCTGAACAACACGGGCCATGCGCGGCAGATGCCGTCGACGCGCTTCGTTGGCGGCGTCGTCGAGCTGACGCAAGGCCGCCTGCAAGCCCTCGGAGCGCAGCGCCGTGCGCCAGCCCACCTCGGCGCTCGCCAGGCTCACGTCCAGCCAGCCGTCCGTTTGCGCCAGCGTGATGTGCGCACCTTCGGCCCAGGGCTGGGCCTCGGTCCATAGGCCGGCCCAGTAAAGCTGCTGGGCCTTGAAGCAGCCGACCAGGGATTTCAGCGAGCTCTCGGTGCCGAAGTTGCCCTCGGCCAGGGACAGCGCGGTGTCGATCAAGGAACGGGCCACCACCAGGCGGCCCGCCAGCGACTCGGCCTGCACCTGGTGCAACATCACATAGGTCTCGCCGAGCGGGCATTCCGCCAGCTGCATCTGCGCCCGGGCGGCCTGGGCCGCGCCGATGGCCTGGGGCAGGCGCGCGTAGGCAAGCTCGGCGGCGGCGCGCTCGCTCATCAAGCAGGCGCGCCCCAGCACGCTGAGTCCGGCGGGCAAGTCCGCCGGGGCATCCGCGGGGGGCTCGAAGCGGTCGAAGTAACCGTTCACGATGGCCGCCACGGCACTGAAGTCGCCCGCTTCCTGGGGCGTGTTGGCCAGCCCGGCCTGCGCCAGCCTCAGCAGCTCGTCGGCCAGGGCCCCGTTGCCCAGCTTGGCATGCAGATAGGCCTGCATCAGCAGCAGCGGCACTTCGCTGCGCCGGCTCAGCTCGTCGAATTCGCCCAGCAGGCTTTGCGTGTAGCTGATGCCATGGCGCAGCGCCAGTTCCCAGCCCCCCGCGCGCCGCACCAGATCGACCGCCAGGGCGCGGTCGTCGGCACGCAGGGCATGCCGCACCGCCAGCAGCCAATCGGCCTTGCCTGCCAGCCAGCGCGCCGCTGCGCGGTGGATGTCGCGGGCGCGGCGGGCATCGAGACGCGACTGCAGGAAGTCGACCAGCAGCAGGTGGTAGCGGAACCAGCGGCGCTGCGCGTCGAGGGGCACGAGCAGTGCCCGGTAGGCGGCCAGTTCGGTGAGCAGCTGGGCACTGTCCTGGCGGCCGCGCACCTCGTCGGCCAGGGCCGCATCGAAGCGCTCCAGCAGCGAGGTTTCCACCAGGAACTCGCGGCACGCGACCGGCAGCGCCTCGAAGATCTGCTCCGCCAGGTACTGGGCAATTTCGTCGACGCGGCCCGAAAAGCTCTCCAGCCCGGTCGATGCGCTGCGTTCACGGGCCAGCCACAGCCGCGCCAGCTGCACCGCCACCGCCCAGCCTTCGGTACGCTCCTGCACCAGCGCCAGCAGCGCCGGATCCGCGCCCGCCCCCTGGCCGAGGATGGCGGCGGTTTCGTCCGGGGAGAGCACCAGGTCGCTGCCCTCGATGTCGAACAGCAGGCCACGCGCCTGCAACGTGGCCACCGGCAGGCGCGGGCGCACCCGGCTGGCCAGCACGAGCTGCAACCAATGGCTGGCACGCTCCAGCAGCAGCAACACCGCGTCGTCGACCGCCGGGCTGCTGGCGCGGTGATAGTCGTCCAGGATGAGCGTGACCCGTCCGCTGCCCTGGGCAAGCGCGCCCACAATCATCGACAGCGTGTGCTGCGGGTTGGCGTCCAGCGACTGGGTCTGCGCCATCCCGACCAGCTGCGCCAGCGGCACGCCGGCGCGTTCCAGCGCCAGCACGAGGTAGGCCAGAAAGCGGTTCAGCTCGCTGTCGGCCTCGTCCAGCGACAGCCAGGCCACGCGCGCGGGCGGGTGCTGCTGGATCAGGCGCTCACGCCATTGCGCCAGCACCGTGGTCTTGCCGAAGCCGGGCGGCGCCGCCAGCAACACCAGGGGCCGCGCGCGCTGGTCGTCCAGCCTTTGCAGCAGGGCCGTGCGTTCGACGGCATCCAGGCCGAAGCTCGGCGGCGCGAGCTTGCCGATCCACATCCAGGCGCTGTCCATCGGCGCGGCCGCGGCGCCGGCTGTTGCGCCGCGCGGCTTGCGCCTGGGACGGGCGGCTGTTGTCATGTGGCGAGTGGATCGAGGAGGACGAAGAAGATCTCGCTGTCTTCGAGCGCCGTGGTGGCATGGGGCTCGTCCGGATTGGCGACGATGACGTCGCCGGCGCGGATTTCATAACTGCCAGAGGCGGTGTCCACGCGCAGCCGGCCGCTGATCACATAGTCCAGTTCGTGCACCGAGCCCTGGCGCAGCCCGACGGTTGGGCTGCGCCGGCCGGCGCCAAAGCGCACCAGGCCGGTCAGGGCCTTCTTGCTACCGCTGACGTCGATCGGCGGGGCCGTGGCCAGCTGGTAGTCACCGCTGAGGGCGCCGAAGCGATGGATGTTCGTACTGTTCATGGCACTCAAGCTTAACGGGGACGGGCCTGGGGATGGTGCCGCGCGGCCTGCGCGGCGCTGAGCAAGCCGCTGCGCAGGTCCTGCGCCAGCGCGCTGGCCTCGCGCTCGGCCGGAGCACCCCAACCGCCACCATGGGCGGTGACCAGGCGCAGCAGGTCGCCCTGCGCCAGGGGAACTCGGTTGGCGCGTGCGAAACGCTCGCGACGGCCGTCGCTGCGCAATACCTCGGCGTAGCTACAGGAGCCGTCCTGTCCGCCGTCCACGCCCCAGGGCGGCGTCTTGCCGCGGCCGAAGAAGGTAGAGATCCAGGCTTTCGGGCCCAGGATGCGATATTCCAGCGCCACGCCGCGGCCGCCGCGGAAACGGCCCGCGCCGCCGTCCTCGTCATGGAAGCCATAGCGCTCCACCTGCACGTCGTAGCAGCGCTCCGCGATCTCGATCGGGATGTTGCTGGTTTCGCCATTGCCGACGCAGAACTGGCCATGCTCGCCGTCCTTGTCATGGCCCGCGCCCCAGCCGCCCACCAGGGGCTGTACCAGCAGGTACTCGCCCTTGCCATCGCTGCGGGGGCCGTTCAGCACCATCGAGCACACCGAGCCCAGCTGCCCGGCAATCAGGCGGTCCGGCACCACCAGGGTGAGCGCGCGCCGCACCGTGTCGGCGGCGGTGACCATGGCCTCGAAGTAGGCCGAGGTGGGCGCCGGGCGCTCGGCGGTGCAGATGGTGCCGGGCGGGCAGATGAGTTCAATCGGCCTGAAGCAACCCGCGCTGGCAGGGATGCCTGGGCGCACGATGCCCATGAAGACTTCCCGCACGGCCGATTGCAAGCCACCCAGCGTGTTGTTGATCGGCCCCGGCGCCTGCAGGCTGGAGCCACTGAAGTCGACCACAAAGCGTGCGCTGCTGAGCGTGACCTTCACCTTGATGGTGAAGGGGCCGTTGCCCAGGCCGTCTTCGTCGATCACGTCCTGGGCCTCGAACTCGCCGTGGGGCAGGCGGCTCAGGCAATCGCGCACAATCGCCTCGCCGTGATCCAGCACATGCTGCATGGCAGCCTCGACCGTGCTGCGGCCGTATTTCTGCACCAGCGCGAGCAGGCGCCGTTCGCCGACCCGCAGTGCCGCCGAGCAGGCGTGCAGGTCGCCAAGCGTCATGGCCGGCAAGCGCACATTGGCCGCAATCAGATCCAGCAAGGCCTGGTTCATCCGGCCGCGTTCGATGATGCGGACGGTGGGGAACTGCAGGCCTTCCTGGTAGACCTCGGTGGCATCGGCGCTGAAGCTGCCGGGATCCTTGCCGCCGACTTCGGTCCAGTGCGCCTTGTTGGCGGTCCAGGCCAGCAGCCGCCCCTCATGGAAGACCGGTGCCACCATCGAGACATCGGAGAGGTGCGTGCCGCCGCCGGAGTAGGGGTCGTTGGTGATGAAGACATCGCCGGGCCCGATGTCGGCGGCCGCGAATTTGTCCAGCACCGCCCGCACGGCACCGTCCAGGGTGCCGATGAAGCCAGGGATGCCGTTGCCCTGCGAGATCAGGTTGCCGCCGGCATCGGTGATGCCGATGCCGTAGTCCAGCGCCTCGTAGATGATGGGACTCATGCTGGTGCGCTGCAAGGCGATGAACATCTCCTCGCCGATCGCCACCAGGGCGTTCTTGATGACTTCGCGCGTGAACGGCGAGTGCTTGTCGGGGTGGCTCATGCGGTGCCGTCCTCGGGCTGGGGCAGGTGGATGTGCAGGCCGCCGTAGCGGTCGATCTCGACGCGCTCGCGCGCGCCGACCACGGTGGTGGTGGTGGCTTCCTCGATGATGGCCGGGCCGTCGATCTGCATGCCGGGCAGCAAGCGCTCGCGCCGGAAGATCGGCGTGAGTTCGGCCCGGCCCGGCAGCAGCTCGACCAGGCGCGCGCCCGCGCGGGCCGCCATCGGCGAGCTGCCGGGCGCATCGGGAAGCGGGTTGATGGGAGACTTCTGCACCTCCCCGAAGGACACCAGATGCAGGCTGACGACTTCCACCGCGGCGTCGAGCCGGAAGGCGTAGCTCTGTTCGTGTCGAACGTGAAAGGCCTCCAGCAGCTCCGCGAGCTTCAGCGTGCCGCCGGCGAACGGCCTCACCACGACCTTGACGGTATGTTCCTGGCCAAGGTAGCGAGCGTCGACCAGACATTCGAAGCGCAGCTGTGCGCGGCTGAAGCCGTCCTCCGCAAAGGCTTGGACGGCCTCCTCGCGCAGGCTTTCAAAGCTGGCACCGAGGGCGGCCAGCCCTGCCTGGTCCAGGGCTTGCAAATGGGTTCTCAGCGTGTCGCGGCGCACGTCCAGCATCAGCATGCCCCAGGCCGAGAAGACGCCCGCGAAGGGCGGGATGATGACCTTGGGGATGCCCAGCTCGGCCGCCAGTGCGGTGGCATGCAGGGCACCGCCGCCGCCGAAGGCCATCAAGGCAAAGTCGCGCGGATCGTGGCCACGATTCACCGATACGAGCTTGAGCGCGTTGACCATATTGGCGTTGGCAATCTGCAGCACGCCATGTGCCGCCGCCATGCCGGACACACCCATGCGCGCCCCGAGCGTGTCGAACGCGGACTGCACGGCGCCCAGGTCAGGGACGATGCTGCCGCCGGCGAAGGCCCCCGCGTTGATGCGGCCGGTGATCAGATTGGCATCCGTGGTGGTCGGCGCATGGCCGCCACGGCCATAGGCAACCGGACCCGGCGTCGAGCCCGCACTTTGCGGCCCGACGCGCAAGCTGCCGGCTGCATCGATCCAGGCCAGGCTGCCGCCGCCGTTGCCGATCTCGACGATGTCCACCACCGGCGTCATGACCGGATAGCCCGCGCTGGTCGGGGTTTTCTCGATCACATAGTGGTGCGTGATGTGAACCTGGCCATGCTCGATCAGCGAGCATTTGGCCGTGGTGCCGCCGATGTCCAGCGCGATGAGTTCGGTCTCGCCGATCAGGGCACCATAGGCTTGCGCGCCCAGGATGCCGCTCACGGGGCCCGACTCGACCAGGCTGATCGGGTCGGCCCGCGCCGCCGCCAGCGGCGCAATGCCGCCGTTGGACTTCATGATGAAGGGCGCGCCTGCCATGCCGCGCTCGGCCAGGCGCCGGCCGAGTTGGTCGAGGTAGCGGCTGGTGGCCGGCATCACGTAGGCCGACAGCGCCACGGTGTTGCTGCGCTCGTACTCGCGCCAGACCCGGCTGACCTCGTGCGACGCGATCACCGCGACCTCGGGCCAGAGTCGCTGTACGGCGGCTTTTAGCGCCAGTTCGTGTTGCGGGTTTTGATAGGCGTGCAGCAGGCAGATCGCCACGGCTTCCACGCCATCGGCACGCAGCTCGGCCAAGGTGGCCGGCAGGTCCTCCAGATCGAGCGGCGTCGTCACCTCGCCGCGATGGTTCAGGCGCTCGCGAACCTCGCGCCGCCACTGCCGCGGCACGAAAGGCTTAGGCTTCTGGTAGCGCGGATTGAAGATGTCGGGCGTATTGCCGCGGGCTATTTCGAGCACGTCCCGGAAGCCCGCGGTCGTCAGCAGGGCGGTCTTGACACCCTTGCGTTCGGTCAGGGTGTTGATCACCACGGTTGAGCCATGGGCGAAGAAACCGATCTCGCGCAGATCGAGATCAGCCCTGTCCAGGGCGTTCAGCAAGCCCTCATGGAAATGGGGCGGCGTGGTATCGCTCTTGACGGCATGGATCACTCCGGCGCGCAGGTATACGAGGTCGGTGAAGGTGCCGCCAATATCGGTGGCAACGCGGATGGCTGCGGTGTTCATCGTGTTTCGTGATCCAAGGCATGTGCTGGGCTGCCACGCAGCACGCGGTGCAGCAGCGGGTAACTCAGGGCGGAGGTGACGAGGGCATCCAGGGTCGGGAAGGAGCTGAATTGCCAGCCGGCGTAGGCGCCCAGGTAGGCGACCAGGCTGGCCAGGCACCAGGCGAGCAGGGCCGGCCAACCCCAGGCGGGCTGTTGCCTGAGTTCATCGAGCACATAGCGCTGGCGCCGGAGCAGGAAGAAGTCGACCAGGTAGATGCTGGCGATCGGCGGGATGAATACGCTCAGGCCGAATATGAAGTCCTGGAAGTAGGCCATGCAGCCGCTCAGGGCCAATGCCGTGCCGGCCAGGCTGGCGGCGAGGGTGAGCTTCCAATCGGGCAGGCGCGCGACGGTGGCCAGGGTGAGCGTGGCCGAGTACAGATTGGCGGTGTTGGTAATCCAGTTCGAGAACACCAGGATGAACAAGGCCGGCAGCACCACGCCAAACGCGGCCATGTTCTCTGCGATGCCCAGTTGGCCCGTGATGATGGACGGCAGGCCGCCCGCCAGGAACACGAAGGGAAAGCCCAGCGTGAGCCCCAGGCTGGCGATCAAACTGCCTCGATCGCCATGCGCATAGCGCGTCACGTCGGGCATCAGCACGGGCATCATCACCACCATGCCGATGACGCTGGCCGTGGCGGCGGACACACTGCCGCCGTGGCCGACGAAATCCATGATCTGGCCCGGGCTGGCGCCCCGCACGGCACGCAGCAGCAGGTAGCCGATGAAGATCACCATCAAGGGCACGGCCCCGTTGGAGAGTTTCTCCAGCCCGCGCAGCCCGAACACCGCGGCCAGGGTCATCAAGCCGCTGCCCAGCAGGGCACAGACCGCGGCCGGCGCCGCATGGGGCCCCAGCAGGTGCAGCAGCGCGCCGTGCACCGCGGCGCCGAAGGCATCCACCGTGGCACCGTAGAAACCCACCAGCGTGACCGCGATGCCCAGGTTGATGAGCTTGGCGCCGTGCCGGCCAAAGGAGAAGTGCAGCACCATATAGGTGCTGAGGCGGCTTCGGTTGCCCACCATGCCGGTCAGGACCGACAACAGCCCGAAGGCCAGGCACACGCCCAGGAAGACCAGCAGCGCCCGCTGGAAGCCGATAGCCTGGGTGACCTCGGCGCCCAGCCAGAACACCGGCAGGGTGGTGCCGATGCCAAAGGTGATGAGGGCGAGGCTGAGGCCCGAAGCCCGTTCGCTAGCAGGGACGGGATGTAGGGAGTGATCGTCGAAACGAGCGGAAGCGTCGTTCATGGCTGGAGGCTCTCGGGCTGCATTTCCCGCACGGATCAAATCCCGGTGCGCTTGCGGTGACTTTAGGGCTCACCGTATCGCAGACCGCGGCGCTCGCTGGGTAGGCGCCGTGCATCTCGAAGGGCCTGACTACCTGAACGGGTAGGTTGACCGGGCCGCTGCCTTGGTGCGAATACGCACCGGGCTCTCTGCCAGCAAAAAATAGGCGCCAAGGCACCGACCACGACGAATAGAAGCACGACCCGCGGCCCGCATGGGCTCAGACCTGGCCCGCCGAGACGATGGGCCCGGTGGGCGCGCCGGTGGGCGAGCCGCCGTCGGGCTCCAGGCTGACGGCAAAGGCGGCGGTGTTGTGCAGCAGCTTGGCGCGCAGCACGGTGGTGGCGCGGTCGTCGGCCACCAGGCCCAGCGAGCGCGGTGCGCCCTGCGCCGGCACGGCCCAGAGTTCCAGCGCGCGGCCCTGCGCGAGCGTGAGCGGGCCCAGCGGCTTGAGCACCAGGGCCTGGCCATCGGCACTGACGCTGGCCACAAAACCGGCCTTCACCAGTTCCGCGCCCTCGGCGGTGCTGTTCATCACGATCACCAGCGGCGGCTGTACCGGCAGGGGCTGGTTCAGCAGCAGCATGGCGGTGAGCGCCAGCGCGCTGGCGGCGCCGCTGAAGCCCTGCCACAGGCTCAGGCGCAGCCACCAGCGCGGCGCGGGCACGGGTTCGCCGAACAGGCGACGCTGGATGGCGGGCCAGAGATGCGCGGGCGGCTGCACCGCGGCTACCGGGCTGGCCAGGGCCTGCAGGCGCAGCTGCCAGCGCGCCACTTCGCGGGCCAGCGCGGGGTGGGCCGGCAACAGCTGTTCGAAACGGCGGCGCGCTGGGCCGCGCAGCGTGCCCAGCGCGTATTCGGCGGCGAGCTTTTCGGCCAGGCGGGGGCGGCTGTAATCCATCAGGCGGACTCCCCGGCGGTGCCCGTGCCGAGCAGGCCGGCGGCGCGGTCCAGGCACAGCTTGAGGCTTTGCAGGCCGCGGCGCACCCAGCTCTTCACCGTGCCCAGGGGCTGGGCCAGGTGCTCGGCCACCTCGGCATGGCTGAAGCCCTGGTAATAGGCCAGCGCCAGGCTGGAGCGTTGCTCGCCGCTGAGCCCCTGCATGCAGCGCTCCAATGCGTGCGAGCGCGTGGCCTGCTCCAGCAGGTCCAGCGGGCCGGCCTGCTCCGAGGCCAGCTTCTCCAGCAGATCCTCTGCTTCGTCGCCCTCATCGCCCGTGCCCGGGCTGCCGTAGCGGCTCACGGTGGCGGGCTCGGTGGCGCGGCGGCGCAGGCTGTCGATGGCGCGGTTGCGCGCGATGCTGGTGAGCCAGGTGAGCGGCTGGCTTTGCTGGGCCTGGTAGCCCGCGGCGGCGCGCCAGATGTTCACAAACACCTCCTGCAACACCTCTTCGGCCTGGCCGCGGTCGCTGTTGACGCGCAGCACCACGCCGAACAGCGGGCCGCTGGTGGCGCGGTAGAGGGCCTCGAAGGCGGCGCGGTCGCCCAGGGCGATGCGGGCGAGCAGGGCGGCGAGCTCCTGGCTGCGCGCGGTGGGGGTGGTGGTGCTCATGGAACGGGCTACGCAGGCCGGCGCCACTTGGATGCAAGCCCGACCAATGCGCAGGGTGGGCTGCGTCCGCTCGCGCAGCGCCGGCGTAAAGGCCTGCAGTGGGCGAAGCAGTCGCCCACCCCATCAAGGAGACCCAGATGCAACAACAAGCACTTCCCACCCTGCGTTTGCTGAGCTTCAGCGCCGCCATGCTGGCCGCCAGCGCGGCCCTGGCCTCCAGCCACCGCGAGGCGCCCTTCATCACCACCGTGCCCAAGGTGGATGCCAGCGACTTCTACATGTTCATGAGCTATGAACAGGGCCGTGGCGACTACGTGACCCTGATCGCCAACTACCTGCCGCTGCAGGATGCCTATGGCGGCCCCAACTATTTCTCGCTCGACCCGAACGCGCTCTACGAGATCCATCTCGACACCAACGGCGATGCCAAGGAAGACCTGACCTTCCAGTTCCGCTTCAAGAACAAGCTCAACAGCATCGCGCTGACGATTGGCGACAAGAGCGTGGCCATCCCCTTGATACAGGCCGGCGCCATCAGCGAGCCGCGTGCCGCGGCCCTGAATGTGAACGAGAGCTACACACTGGACATCGTGCGTGGCGACCGCCGCAGCGGCCAGCGCCAGTCCGTCACCCATGCCAGCAATGGCGCCAGCAGCTTCGACAAGCCGGTGGACAACATCGGCAAGAAGACCATCGCCAACTACGAGGCCTATGCGGCCAAGCATGTCTACCCCGTCAACATCCCCGGTTGCGCCATGCCCGGCAAGGTCTTCGTGGGCCAGCGCAGGGATGCGTTCGCCGTCAACCTCGGCACCATCTTCGACCTGGTGAACGCGCCGGTCTCGGTGATCACCGACCCGACCCTGATCGGCGCGGTGCCCAACCAGCTGGACGACAAGAACGTCACCACCCTGGCCCTGGAAGTGCACAAGAGCTGCCTGGCCAGCGCCAGCGAGCCAGTGATCGGCGGCTGGACCACCGCCAGCCTGCGCCAGGCACGCTTGCTCGATCCATCGCCCAAGCCCGGCCACCAGAACACCGACAAGGCCGGCGGCGCCTGGACGCAGGTCTCGCGGCTGGGCATGCCCCTGGTGAACGAGGTGGTGATCGGCCTGCCGGACAAGGACCGTTTCAACAGCTCCAAGCCCAAGGATGACGCGCAGTTCGCAAATTACGTCACCAACCCGACCCTGCCGGCCCTGATAGAGACGGTGCTGTCCATCCCCGGCACGGCGCCCAGGAACCTGCCGCGTACCGATCTGGTGACGGCCTTCCTCACCGGCATCAAGGGCGTGAACCAGCCCGCCCATGTGGTGGCCTCGGAGATGCTGCGCCTCAACACCCAGATCGCGCCGGTGCCGTTCGCGCAGCAGAACCGGCTGGGCATCATCGGCAACATCCTGGCCGGCGGCAAGGACAACGCCGGCTTCCCGAACGGCCGCCGCCCCAAGGACGATGTGGTGGACGTGGCCCTGGTGGCGGTGATGGGTGGGCTCTGCATGGCCAATGGCGACAACGATGCGCTCGGCCTCGGCGCCAGCTGCAAACCCGCCAATGTGCCGCTGGGTGCCGCCTCGCTGAAGCTGCACGATGCGGTGGACCAGGCCACGGTGCCGCTGCTGGGCAGCTTCCCCTACCTCTACACGCCCGTCGGTGGCACCAACTGAGGAGGGCGCCATGAAGCAGCAATCCATTCATGCCCTGGCCCTGCTCGCCAGCGGCCTGCTGGCCGCCTGTGGCGGCAGCGACGATGCGGCAGCACCCCCACCTCCACCGCCGCCCCCGGTGCTGCTCACCGAGGTGCCTGAGAGCGCGCTGGCCTCATCCACCGCCTACGCCCAGTTCACGCTGGGCCAGAGCCAGGCGGCGAGCGAGAGCGATGAGCCGCTGACGGCCGACAAGCTGAGCATGCCGCCCGCCAGCGAAAGCGACGAACCCCTCGCGGTCAGCTGAGGTGGCGATGCGCAGACTGCCGAGCCTCCTCGCCCTGCTGCTTTTGAGTCTGCGCGGCCTGGCCAGCCCCTACACGCCGCAGTCAGATGAGGAGATGCTGGAGCAGTTGCCGCGGCGCCTGGCGGCCGTGCCGCGCCAGGGCCTGGCGCTGCCGCAGGCGCTGGGCCTGGCGCTGCCGCAGGCGCTGGGCCTGGCGCAGGTGGCCTCGCAGCGCGCGCGGCAGGAGGGCGACCCGCGCGAGCTGGGCCGGGCCCAGGCGCTGCTGGCGCCCTGGTGGCACCTGCCCGCGCCGCCGCCGGCGGTGCGCCTGCTGCGTGCCAGCCTGCTGCAGACCCAGCATCGCTTCGATGCCGCCCTGCAGGATCTGGATGCGCTGCTGGCGAGTGCTTCCACGCCGCTGGCGCTGCGGGCCCAGGCCGAGCTGACGCGCGCCGCCCTGCTGCAGCTGCGCGGCCGCTGGCCCGAGGCGCGCAGCGCCTGCACGCGCCTGGCCGGGCTCAGCTATGCGGCCCTGGGGGCAGCTGTGCAGATGCATGGCCGCGTCTGCCTGGCCGAGCTGGACAGCCTGCAGGGCCGCAACGAGAGCGCTGCCGCGGCGCTGGCTCAGCTGGCCCGCTACCCGCAGGCGCCCTCGGCCTGGATCCTTTTGTTGCGCGCCGAACTGGCCGAGCGCCGTGGCCTGGCCGAAGCGGAGGCGCTGTACCGCCAGGCCCTGCAGGCCGAGCCTTCCATCTACACGCGCGCCGCGCTGGCCGACTGGCTGCTGGCGCGCCGCCGCTGGGCCGAGGCCGCCGCGCTGGTGCTGGCCCACCAGTCCAACCAGGCCGAGCTGATGCGCCTGCCCGATGCCTTGCTGCTGCGCCTGGCGATTGCCTGGCGTGCCGGCGGCAATGATGCGCGCGCCAGCGAGGCGGCCGCGCAGTTGCAAGAGCGCTTCGAGGCCGCCGCCCTGCGCGGCGACGGCAGCGCCCACGCGCGCGAACGGGCGCGCTACGCCCTCGATGTGCGGCCCGATGCCGGCGCGGCCCTGCAACAGGCGATCGCCAACTGGGCCCTGCAGCGCGAGCCGGCCGATGCCTGGCTGCTGTGGCGCGCGGCGCAGTTGCCGGCTGCGCCCAAGCCATTGGCGGCGCAGGCGCGGCAGGCGTTCGAGCAGTTCCGGCGCGAGAGCGGCATGCAGGATGCGCGCTGGAGCGCTGCCTCATGAAGCGGGCGCTGATGTTGTCGTTGTTGCTGCTGTGCGCCGGCGCCGCCCAGGCCCACAAGGCCAGCGATGCCTATCTGATCTTGGAGGCCGATGCCACGGGGCTCAGCGAGCGCGTCGACATCGCGCTGCGCGATCTGGACCGCGAGCTGCAGCTGGACGCGGATGAAAACGGCCAGCTGAGCTGGGGCGAGCTGAGGGCGCGCGCCGGGGAGATCGACCAGCTGGCCCGGCAGGGCTTGGGCATGACGCTGACGGATGCCGATGGCGGCCGCTGCGCGCCGCAAGCCCTGGCCCCGCTGCAGATCGAAACCCGCAGCGATGGCCGTTACGCGGTGCTGCAGCGGCGTTGGCAATGCCGCGCCCCCGCGCAAGACCTGACCCTCAGCTACCGCCTCTTTGCCGCCAGCGACCCCACGCACCGCGGCGTGCTGAGCCTGCGCGGGCCCGCCGGGGCGGCGCAGACCCTGGTGCTGGCCCCCGATGGCCACGCCTCGCCGCTGCGCCTGGGTGCAGCGCACAGCCTGCTGAGCGTGCTGCGCGATGGCGCGCACCATATCTGGATCGGCCTGGACCACATCCTCTTCCTGCTCGCGCTGCTGCTGCCGGCGGTGCTGGTGCGGGAGGGGAATCATTGGCGGCCCGCCACGCGGCTGCGGCCCGTGCTGCTGGATGTGCTGGGCGTGGTGAGCGCCTTCACGCTGGCGCACAGCATCACGCTGGCGTTGGCCGCCTTCGAGATCCTGAGCCCGCCCTCGCGCTGGGTCGAGTCGCTGATCGCCGCGTCGGTGCTGGTGGCGGCGCTGAACAATCTATGGCCGCTGCTGTTGCATGGCCGTTGGAAGCTCACCTTTGCCTTCGGCCTGGTGCACGGCTTCGGTTTTGCCAGCGCGCTCAGGGAGCTGGGCCTGCAGCGCGAGGCGCTGGCCGGGCCGTTGCTGATGTTCAACCTGGGCGTGGAACTCGGCCAGCTCGCCGTGGTGGCGGGCTTCATGGGCCTGGTATGGGGCCTGCGCCGCCGGCCCGGCTACCCGCGCTGGGTGCTGGGCGGCGGCTCGATGTTGATTGCCCTGCTGGCCCTGGTCTGGCTGCTGGAGCGCAGCCTGGACCTGGACCTGCTCAGCCCGCGCTGATGCGCTGCGCCAGATGCGCCAGCGCCTCTTCCACCTGGTCCACCAGCACCAGGCAGAGCTCGCCCGGCTGCAGGCGCGCCAGCGCGGTGTCGATAGCGATGAATTCGCCACGGATCTCGTCGATGCGGCTGGTGCGCTTGGCACCTTCCAGGCCCTGGCGCAAGAGTGCCAGCACCTCGCCGTCCTCGCGGCCGCGCTGGCAGGCATCCTGGAACAGCAGCACCTCGTCGAAGGCATCGCCGAGGATCTGGGTCTGGATGCGGATGTCCTCGTCGCGGCGGTCGCCGGCCCCCGAGATCACCACCGAGCGCTTCTTGGCCGGCATGGCCTGCACGGCGGCGACCAGGGCGCGCATGGCATCGCCGTTGTGGCCGTAGTCGGCGATCACGGTGGCGCCGCGGTAGTCCATCACATTGAAGCGGCCGGGCGCGTTGTCGGCGTCGTTGGCAAAGCTGCCGACGCCGCGGCGGATGGTGTCCCAGTCCAGCCCCACGCCCCAGGCCGCCGCCACCGAGGCCATGGCGTTCTCGACCTGGAAGCCGATGCTGCCGTGGCGGGTGATGGGGATGTCGCGCAGCGGGATGCTCTCGCGCCAGGAGCCTTGCGCGGCCACCAGCTGGTCGCCATCCACATAGACGCAGCGCTTGCCCTGGGCACGGTGGGTGGCCATCAGGGGGTGATGCCGGTCGGCGGCGAAATAGATGATCTGGCCGGGGCACACGCTGGCCATATTGGCCACCACCGGGTCGGCGGCGTTCAGCACCGCGTAGCCGCTGGGCGCCACGTTCTGCACGATCACGCGCTTCACCAGGGCCAGTTCTTCCACGGTGTTGAGGAAGTTCATGCCCAGGTGATCGCCCTCGCCGAGGTTGGTGACCACCGCCACCTGGCAGCGGTCGAAACCCAGGCCCTCGCGCAGCACGCCGCCGCGCGCGGTCTCGAACACGGCCGCTTCCACGTCGGGGTGCATCAGCACATTGCGCGCGCTCTTGGGGCCCGAGCAATCGCCGCTGTCGATCTGGCGGCCGTCCACGTAGACGCCGTCGGTATTCGTCATGCCCACGCGCAGGCCCATGGTGGCGAACAGATGGGCGATCAGGCGCGAGGTGGTGGTCTTGCCATTCGTACCGGTGACGGCCACCACCGGGATGCGGCCGTCTTCGCTCTTCTGGCCATGGCCGTAGAGGTGGCTGATGATGGCCTCGCCGACATTGCGGCCCTTGCCATAGCTGGGTGAGAGATGCATGCGCAGGCCCGGCGCGGCGTTCACCTCGACGATGCCGCCGCTCTGCTCCTCCAGCGGGCGCAGCACGCTTTCGGCCACCACGTCGACGCCGCAGACATGCAGGCCCACCACCTGGGCGGCGGCCACGGCGCGTGCCGCCACATCGGGATGCACATCGTCGGTCACATCGGTGGCGGTGCCGCCGGTGGAGAGGTTGGCGTTGTTGCGCAGGATCACGCGGCGGCCCTTCTCGGGCACGGACTCGGGGGTCAGGTCTTGCTGGACGAGGCGCGCCACGGCGATGTCGTCGAAGCGGATCTTGGTGAGCGAGGTGGCATGGCCATCGCCGCGTTTGGGGTCGGCGTTGACCTTGTCGACCAGCTGCTTGACGGTGTGCACGCCGTCGCCGATCACATGCGGGGGATCGCGGCGCGCGGCGGCGATCAGCTTGTCGCCGATCACCAGCAGGCGGTAGTCGCTGCCGGGCAGGAACTTCTCCACCATCACCTGGCCGATCTCGTCGGCGGCCTTGTAGGCCTCATCGAGTTGCTGGCGCGTCGTCACGTTGACGGTCACGCCCTTGCCCTGGTTGCCATCCACCGGCTTCACCACCACCGGCAGGCCGATCTCTTCGGCCACGGCCCAGGCCTCGTCGGGCGTGTCCACCGGCGCACCGATGGGCACCGGCACGCCGGCCGATTGCAGCAGGCGCTTGGAGAGATCCTTGTCCTGGGCGATCGACTCGCTCACCGCGCTGGTGGCATCGACCTCGGCGGCCCAGATGCGGCGTTGCTTGGCGCCCCAGCCGAACTGCACCAGGCTGCCCTGGGTGAGGCGGCGGAAGGGCACGCCGCGCTTCACCGCGGCATCGACGATGGAGCCGGTGGAGGGGCCCAGGCGCACGTCTTCGTCCAGCTCGCGCAGCTTGGCCAGCACGGCCTCGCTGTCAAACGTGCCGCCGTCCATGGCGGCGCTGACCAGGCGCACGGCCTGCTCGAAGGCCAGGCGGCCCACGTCTTCCTCGCTGTACTCGACCACCACCTGGTAGGTGCCTTGTTCCGAGGTCACATGGGTGTGGCTGAAGGTCACCGGGCAGCCGGCCTGGGCCTGCAGGGCCAGGGTGGCCTGCTCCAGCACATGGGCCAGCGAGATCGCGACGCGCTGGGCGCTGGCGGGCCGCAGGGCACCGATGCTGGGGAAGAGGGCGCGCAGGCGGGCCTCGAAGCCGGCCATGTCGGTGATGGAGCGTTCGGCTTCGTTGCACATCACCACCGCCTCGATGGCGGTGTGACGGCTCCACATATTGGGGCCACGCAGGGCTCGGGTGCGAGAGACTTCCATGGTGCTCGGTCTTCTATGTGGGTTGCTTATTGGGCGAGTTCGGGCACGAAGGTGTCCAGGCCGGCCGAGATCAGTTCGGGGGAGATGTTGAGGGCCCAGGCGGTGGCCACCGCGGCCAGCAGGGTGGCTGCATCGGTGGCCTGGCCGGCGGCGGCGAAGCGCTTCATCAGGGCCTCGATGTTGGCGCCCGAGGTTTCGGAGGCGCCCTGCGCCAGCACCGCGGCGCCGCCCTGCAGGAAGACCGCACGGCCGCCCTGGTCGCGGTGGGCCGCGAGGGCGTCGCTGTCGAGCGCGTAGAACACCACCTCGCCATCGCAGAGCTCGGCCATTTCCACCAGCTGCGGGTCGGCGGCATTCAGCACCGCGGCGCCGTCGGACAGCACCACGTCGATCTGGGTGCGCAGCACCTTGAAGAGCTGATCGTGGGTGCGGATGTCGTGCTCGTCCAGCTGGCCCAGTGCGGCGGTGTCGGTCACCACGCCGACCTGGCAGCGGTCATAGGCCAGGCCGTCGGTGAGGATGGTGGCGGCGCTGTTCTGCACCACCACGGCGTCCACGCCGCGGTTCATCAGCAGGCGGTGCGCGGCATCCCAGCGCGCGCTGGGTTTCTTCTCGACCCGGCGGGTGCCGAGGAAGAGGCCGTCGTTGCAGGCCAGGCCCACATGGCGGCCGTTCAGGTGCAGCAGCCAGGCCACCAGGCGGGTGATGTGTTGGCCACCCGTGGAGGCGGTCACGCCGACGATGGGGATGCGGCCGTTCTCGTCCTCGGCAAAGAGGTGGTCGATGATGGCCTGGCCGACCGGCTGGGGCATGCCCTCGGCGGGCTTCAGGTGCATCAAGAGGCCGGGGCCGGCATTCACCTCGACGATGGCGCCGCCGGTTTCCGAGAGCGGCCTGGAGATGTCTTCGCTCACCAGATCGACGCCGGCGATGTCCAGCCCGATGGTGCGCGCCGCCAGCGAGACCACATGGGCCACCTCGGGGTGGACCTGGGCCGTGCAGTCGATCGCCACATTGCCATTGCGCTGGATCAGCACGCGCTGTCCGGCCGCGGGCACGGCATCGGGGGTCAGGTCTTGACGCTGCAGGTCGAGCAGGATGACGGCGTCTTCGGCGATGTCGATGCGGTTGAGCGGGAAGTCCTCGGTAAGGCCGCGGCGCGGATCGGTGTTGATTTGCTGATCCACCAGCTGCGTGACCCGGTGCTTGCCGTCGCCGGTGATCCAGGCCTCGTCGCCGCGTGCGGCGGCCACCACCGATCCGCCCACCACCAGCAGGCGGTGCTCGTTGCCGGGGATGTTGCGCTCCACCAGCACCTCGGAGCCGTGGTGCTCGGCCAGCTCGAAGGCGGCGCGCACATCGGCCTCGCGCTTCAGGTCCAGGGTGACGCCGCGGCCATGGTTGCCGTCGGAGGGCTTCACCACCACCGGCAGGCCCAGGTCCTGGGCGGCTTCCCAGGCTTCGTCGGCGTTCTTCACCGCCTGACCCTCGGGCACCGGCACGCCCACCGACTTGAGCAGGCTCTTGGTGAGGTCCTTGTCGCGCGCAATGCCTTCGGCGATCGCGCTGGTCATGTCGGTCTCGGCCGTCCAGATGCGGCGCTGGCGCGCGCCATGGCCCAGCTGCACGAGGTTGCCGTCGTTCAGGCGGATATGGGGGATGCGGCGGTCGGTCGCCGCAGCGACGATCGCCGCGGTGCTGGGGCCGAGGTAGCAGTCGTCGACCTTGTCGCGCACGCGGGCGACGGCGGCGCTCACGTCAAAGGCCTCGGCGTTGATGGCGGCCATCAGCAGCGCATGGCCCTCGGCGAGGGCGGCACGCGCCACCTGCTCGTCGCGGGCGCGGAACACCATGCGGTAGACGCCGGTGGCGGAGGTGCTGCGGGTCTGGCCGAAGCCGGTGGGCATGCCCGACAGGTTCAGCAACTCGATCACCACATGCTCCAGCACATGGCCCATCCAGGTGCCCTCGGTGAGGCGCTGCATGAAGCCGCCGCGCTCGCCCACGCCGCAATGGTGCTCGATCAGGGCCGGCAGCTGATGGGTGAGGCGGTCGGTGAAACCCGGCAGCAGGTTGGAGGGGAAGTCCTCCAGCTTGCCCAGATCCAACCAGACTTCGAGGACCGGGCGGTAGGTCCACATATTGGGACCCCGCAAATAGTTGACGCGCAAAAGCTTGATGTCGTCGTGTCTGCTCATGGGTGAGGGGCCTGGGTCGGGTCTTTGCAAGGGCTGGGAAAAAGGCAAGGCGCAATTGTGCGCTCAACCGGGGGTGAGTTTGGCGGCGGGGGTGTTAGCGCCTGCTTCTGATACGCACCGGTGCTGGCCAGCGTCCTTCTGGGTGAAAATCAGCGCTCAAACACAGCAACATGGCCCTCTCGGGGCGAAGTTGGCACAACACAAAATGCAGCATCACCATCCCGACGGCGCGCCGGACCAGCATCCGGAATTGGCTACCTTGCAGGCGCGTCTCACGAGAGACGAGAACGTTGTAGCCCCGCTGGAGGTTGACCTGGACGCGCAGCTGCGCTTTGCGCGCAGCTTGTTGGTGCTCACCAACAAACGCCTGCTGGCCTGGGATGCGGGCACGCGCCAATGGTCGGAATGGGCGCTGCACCCGGGCCTGGCGATGAAGATTTCGGACCATGCCGGGGTCGGTTGCCTGGAACTTGTGGATCAAACGCAACGCCTGGCCCAGTGGCGCTTCACCCTGCAGATCAATCTGCAGGCGCAGCGCTGGCAGGAGGCCTTCGAGCGTCGCGACGAGCCTGTGCGCGTGCAGGCCGAGGAACTGGAGTTCTGCCCCAGCTGCCACGCCCCCTTGCCGCCGCCGCCCGACAACGAGGAATGCCCCACCTGCGCGCGCGAGCTGCACACGCCGCCCTCCACCTGGGTGTTGCTGCGCCTGTGGCGCTTTGCGCGGCCCTACCAGGGTCAGCTCTTGCTGGGCTTTCTGCTCATGCTGGGCGCCACCGGCGCCACCCTGGTCGGCCCCTATCTGTACCGGCCGCTGATGGACGAGGTGCTGATCCCCTTCCAGCAGGGCCACAAGATCGACCCCTGGCTGGTGGCCCTCTACCTGAGCGGCCTGCTGGGCGCGGGCCTGGTGTCCTGGATCCTGGGCTGGGCCAAGACCTATATCCTGGCGCTGGTCTCCGAGCGCATCGCCGCCGACCTGCGCACCAACACCTTCGAGCACCTGCTGAGCCTCTCGCTGGAATACTTCAGCAACAAGCGCACCGGCGACCTGATGTCGCGCATCGGCTCCGAGACCGACCGTATCAGCGTGTTCCTCTCCCTGCATGCGCTGGACTTCATCACCGACGTGCTGATGCTGGCGATGACGGCCGTCATCCTGTTCTCCATCAACCATTGGCTGGCGCTGGCCACCCTGGTGCCGCTGCCCTTCATCGCCTGGATGATCCACCTGGTGCGCGATCGCCTGCGCACCGGATTCGAGAAGATCGACCGGGTTTGGGGCGAGGTCACCAGCGTGCTGGCCGACACCATTCCCGGCATCCGCGTGGTCAAGGCCTTTGCCCAGGAGCGGCGCGAGGCCAAGCGCTTCAAGGACGCCAACCAGAACAATCTGCAGGTCAATGACCGGCTCAACAAGACCTGGAGCCTGTTCGGCCCCACCGTCTCGCTGCTCACCGAGATGGGCCTGCTGGTGGTCTGGGCCTTCGGCATCTACCTGGTTTCCAAGCAGGACATCACGGTCGGTGTGCTGACCTCCTTCCTGGCCTATATCGGCCGCTTCTACGGCCGCATGGATTCGATGAGCCGCATCGTCTCGGTGACGCAGAAGGCCGCCGCCGGCGCCAAGCGCATCTTCGACATCCTCGACCATCAATCGAATGTGCCGGAGCCCGTCAACCCGACCAAGCTGGAGCAGGTCAGGGGCGGCATCCAGATGCAGGACATCGGTTTCCGCTACGGCAACCGCGCCGTCATCCGCGGCCTGAGCCTGGACATCCAGCCGGGCGAGATGATCGGCCTGGTGGGCCACAGCGGCTCGGGCAAGAGCACGCTGGTGAACCTGATCTGCCGCTTCTACGATGTCACCGAGGGTTCCATCAAGGTGGACGGCGTGGACCTGCGCCGCATCGGCGTGGCCGACTACCGCCAGCACATCGGCCTGGTGCTGCAGGAGCCCTTCCTGTTCTTCGGCACGATTGCCGAGAACATCGCCTACGGCAAGCCCGAGGCCACGCGCGAGGAGATCGTGGCCGCGGCGCGGGCCGCCCATGCGCATGAATTCATCCTGCGCCTGCCGCAGGGCTACGACTCGCTGGTGGGCGAGCGCGGCCAGGGCCTCTCGGGTGGCGAGCGCCAGCGCATCTCGATCGCGCGCGCGCTGCTGATCAACCCGCGCCTCTTGATCCTCGACGAAGCCACCTCCTCGGTGGACACCGAGACCGAGAAGGAGATCCAGAAGGCGCTGGACAACCTGGTGCAGGGCCGCACCACCATCGCCATTGCCCACCGCCTCTCGACGCTGCGCAAGGCCGATCGCCTGGTGGTGATGGACCGCGGCCAGGTGGTGGAAGTGGGCCCGCACGACGAGTTGATGGCCAAGCAGGGTGCCTACTGGCGCCTCTACGAGGCACAGGCGCGCCGCATGGACGAGGGCGAGCCGGAGCCTGTCACCCTGCCCAACCCCAGCGCCCACACGGCGGAGGCCGCATGAGCATGACGACGACTCCCCCTTACCAGCAACTCGCCCGCAACGCCTATGGGCGCCTGGTGTTGATCGATGCCGAGGGTGTCGAGCATGTGGGCGTGAACCCGGTGCGCGCCCACCCGATCTCGGCGCCCGACGAGGGCGTCTCCCTGGTCGGGCCGGACGGCCATGAGTTGGCCTGGATAGACCGCCTCTCGGCCCTGCCCAGGGCCGAGCGCGAGCTGCTGGAGAGCGAATTCGCCGCCCGCGAGTTCACCCCCACGGTGACGCGGCTGAAAAAGGTCTCGACCTTCTCCACCCCCAGCCTCTGGACGGTGGAGACCGACCGCGGCGAGGCCAGCTTCATCCTCAAGACCGAGGAAGACATCCGCCGCCTGGGCGAGGGCCGGCTCCTGATCACCACCAGCCACGGCCTGCAATTCATGGTGCAGGACCGCTTCGCGCTGGACCGCGGCTCCAAGAAGCTGCTGGAGCGCTTCCTCTGATAAGTGCTTAGGTAATTCTGCAGGGGGCGCCGGACGCTGCTGAGCCCTTACAATTGACGTTTACGTAAACGTAAGTCAACCCAAGCAGGAGCCGAGCCATGCAAGCAGCGGATCAGCATTACGCCCAGCGGGTGCGCGACTCCTTTGCGCTGCAGGCGGTGATGCACAAGACGCTGGGTGCGGAGTTGGGCGCCGTAGAGGCTGGCCGGGTGGTGATCACCATGGCGCACAAGCCCGAGCTGTGCCAGCAGCACGGCTTCCTGCATGCCGGCATCGTGTCCACGGCGCTGGACTCGGCCTGCGGCTATGCCGCCTACAGCCTGATGCCGGCCGACGCGGCGGTGTTGACGATCGAATTCAAGATCAATCTGCTTGCGCCGGCGCGCGGGCCGCTGTTCCGCTTTGAGGGCCAGGTGGCCAAGGCCGGTCGTACCATCAGCGTGGTCGAGGGCCGCGCCTATGGTTTCGAGGCTGGCGGCGAAGAAAAATTGGTGGCGACCATGAGCGCCACCGTGATGACGGTTCTGGGCCGTGACGGCCTCAAACATTGAAAAGTAGGAGACAAACCATGAATCTGCCCGGCCTGAACTTCCAACTCGGCGAAGACATCGACGCGCTGCGCGACACCGTGCGCGCCTTTGCCGACGCCGAGATCGCCCCGCGTGCCGCGGCGATCGACCACAGCGACCAGTTCCCCATGGATCTGTGGCGCAAGATGGGCGAGCTGGGCATCCTGGGCGTGACCGTGTCCGAGGAATACGGCGGCGCCAATATGGGCTATCTGGCGCATATGGTGGCGATGGAGGAGATCAGCCGCGGTTCGGCCTCGGTGGGCCTGTCCTACGGCGCGCACAGCAACCTCTGCGTGAACCAGATCAACCGCAACGGCAACGCGGCGCAGAAGGCCAAGTACCTGCCCAAGCTGATCAGCGGCGAGCATGTCGGCGCGCTGGCGATGAGCGAGCCGGGCGCCGGCTCCGACGTCATCAGCATGAAGCTCAAGGCCGAGGACAAGGGTGGGGTTTACCTGCTTAACGGCAACAAGATGTGGATCACCAACGGCCCCGATGCCGACACCCTGGTGGTCTACGCCAAGACCGAGCCCGAGCTGGGCGCGCGCGGCGTCACCGCCTTCCTGATCGAGAAGGGCATGAAGGGTTTCTCGATCGCGCAGAAGCTCGACAAGCTGGGCATGCGCGGCAGCCACACCGGCGAGCTGGTGTTCCAGAACGTCGAGGTGCCGGCCGAGAACGTGCTGGGTGCGGTGAACGGCGGCGCCAAGGTGCTGATGTCGGGCCTGGACTATGAGCGCGCCGTGCTCACCGGCGGCCCGCTGGGCATCATGCAAAGCGTGATGGACAACGTCGTCCCCTACATCCACGACCGCAAGCAGTTCGGCCAGAGCATCGGTGAGTTCCAGCTCATCCAGGGCAAGGTGGCGGACATGTACACCGTGTTGCAGGCCGGCCGCAGCTTTGCCTACACGGTGGCCAAGAACCTCGACCTGCTGGGCAGCGAGCATGTGCGCCAGGTGCGCAAGGACTGCGCCTCGGTGATCCTCTGGACCGCCGAGAAGGCCACCTGGATGGCCGGCGAGGGCGTGCAGATCTTTGGCGGCAACGGCTATATCAACGAATACCCGCTGGGCCGCCTGTGGCGCGATGCCAAGCTGTATGAAATCGGCGCTGGCACCTCGGAGATCCGCCGCATGCTGATCGGCCGCGAGCTGTTTGCCGAGACGATGTAAGTCGTGACGCCGCTGCACCTCAACACCCCGCTATTGCGCGCCGCACCCGGCCTGTTTCCGCAGGCCGAGGTGTGGTTGAAGATGGACGCCCTGCAGCCCAGCGGCAGCTTCAAGCTGCGTGGCGTGGGGCGGCTGGTGCAGCAGGCCGCGCTGGACGGCGCGAGCGAGATTGTCTGCGCCTCGGGCGGCAATGCCGGCTTTGCCGCCGCCCATGCGGCGCTGGCGCTGGGCTTGGGCGTCACCATCGTGCTGCCCGGGACCAGCAGCGCCGCAGTGGCCGAGAAGATTGCGGCGCGCGGCGCCACCGTGCTGCGCCATGGCGCGGTGTTTGATGAAGCGAATGCCTTTGCCCAGGCGCTGGCGGCCGAGCGCGGTGCCACCTATGTGCACCCCTTCGACCACCCCTTGCTGTGGGCCGGGCACTCGACCCTGATCGATGAGGTGCTGGCGGCAGGCCTGGCTTTTGACGCCGTCATCACGGCCGTGGGCGGAGGCGGTCTGTTCAGCGGCATCGTGCAGGGCTTGCAGCGCCATGGCTTGCATGAACTGCCGGTGGTGGCCGTCGAGACCCTGGGTGCGGACAGTCTCAGCCAGAGTCTGCGCGCGGGCCACGCCGTCACCTTGCCCACGATCAGCTCGGTGGCGACCTCCCTGGGCGCACGCCGCGTCGCCGACGAGGCCTTGCGTTTGGCGCAAAGCCATCCGACGCTGAGCCTGACCGTCAGCGATGCGCAGGCCACCCAGGCCTGCGTGCGCTTCGCCGACGCCATGCGCGTGATGGTGGAGCCCGCTTGTGGCGCGGCCCTGGCGGTGCTGAGTGTGCATGAGCAGACCTTGGCGTACTTCAAGCGCCCCCTGGTCGAGGTCTGCGGTGGCATTGGGGTCTCACTGTCCTTGCTTCGAGACTGGAGCGCGGCATGAGCGCGCTGCCTGGCCTGCCGACGCTTGTCGGTCAGCGTTGCGTGCTTCGGGAGCTGCGCGCGAGTGATGCCGCCGATCTGCAGCGCCATGCCGATGACGAGGCCGTCTGGCGCCATCTCTTCGATGGCTTCCCGCATCCCTACACGCTCGCCGATGCCCAGGCCTGGTGCGGCGGCGGCTGGCGCGATGGCGGCCATGTGTGGGGCATTGAATACGACGGCGCCATCATCGGCTGCGTCGGCCTCAGGCCCGAGACGGGTTGGCTGCGCTGCAATGCCGAGGTGGGCTACTGGATCGGCCAGGCCTTTTGGCGCCGTGGCATCACCAGCGAGGCCTTGCGTCTGGCCACCGCTTGGGCCTGGGCGAATTGCCACGAGCTGAGCCGGCTCTACGCGCCCATCTTTGCCTGGAACGAGGGCTCGCAGGCGGTCGCACGCAGTGCCGGCTATGCCCTGGAGGCCCGCTGGCCGCAGAGTGCGTTCAAGGCCGGCCAACTGATTGACCGAGTGGTGTGGGCGGCTTATCGGGCCGCCGCAAGCCGACCGTCACTCGATCCCATGACAATCAAGCCATGAGCACCGAACTTCAAGAACTGCTGGACAGCAACAAGCATTGGGCCGCCGAGACCGAGGCGCGCGAACCTGGGTTTTTCTCGCGCCTGCTCAAGCAGCAGACGCCGCAATACCTGTGGATAGGCTGCGCGGACAGCCGCGTGCCGGCGAATGAGCTGGTGAACCTGTTGCCGGGCGAGCTGTTCGTGCATCGCAATGTTGCCAATGTGGTGGTGCACTCGGATCTCAACTGCCTCTCGGTGATGCAGTTCGCGGTGGACGCGCTGAAGGTCAAGCACATCATCGTCGTCGGCCATTCCAACTGCGGCGGCGTGAAGGCGGCGCTGCTGGACGTGCGCACCGGCCTGGTGGACAACTGGCTGCGCCATGTGCAGGACGTGCGCAACCACCATCACGAATGGCTGGACAGCATCGATGCCAACCAGCGCGTCAACGCCCTGTGCGAGCTGAACGTGCTGGAGCAGGCCCGCAATGCCTGCCAGACCACCGTGGTGCAGGACGCCTGGGCGCGCGGCCAGGAGGTGGTGGTGCATGGCTGGGTCTATGGTCTGCACAACGGCCTGCTGGAGGATCTGCGCATCACGGTGGCCGCCGCGGACCAGTTGGCCGCGGCCTTCCAGAAAGCCTTGAGTGCCGTCAAGGCCCGCTACGAGCGGGCCCGGATAAGCTCGGCAGACTGACCCTCAGCACAGAGCCGCGATGTTCCCCCAGAAGCTCACCGACTCGCGCGCCTTCGAGATCGCGCAGACCATGCTCGGTGGCTTCAATCGTCATTACCGCCTGTTCCGCGCCACCTCGGCCGAGGCCAAGCAGCGCTTCGAGCGCGGCGACTGGCATGGCCAGCAGCGGGCCCAGCGCGAGCGCATCGAGTTCTACGACAAGCGCGTGGACGAGGGCATCGCGCTGCTGGAGGAGCGCTTCCAGGCCAGCCGGCTGGAGATGGAGGTCTGGCAGCAGGTCAAGCTGCACTACATCGGCCTGCTCACCAACCACCACCAGCCCGAGCTGGCCGAGACCTTCTTCAACTCGGTGTGCACGCGCATCCTGCACCACAGCTATTTCCACAACGATTTCATCTTTGTGCGGCCGGCCGTCTCCACCGAATACATCGAGAACGAAGAGCCCGCCGCCAAGCCCACCTTCCGCTGCTACTACCCGACGCGCGAGACCATGCACGAGACCATGGTGCGCATCGTCAACAACTTCCAGCTCGAGCGCGAGTTCGAGGATCTGGGCCGCGACGCCGATCATGTGCTGAGCGCGGTGCAGCGCGAGCTGGGCCTGTTCCGCTGGCGCACCAATTTCCAGATCCAGGTGCTCTCGTCGCTGTTCTATCGCAACAAGGGCGCCTACCTGGTGGGCAAGATCATCAACGGCTTCACCGAGACGCCGTTCGCCCTGCCGATCCTGCACAACGAGCGCGGTCTGCTGCAGATCGATGCGGCGCTGTTCGGCGAGGACGAGTTGCTGATGCTGTTCAGCTTTGCGCGGGCCTACTTCATGGTGGACATGGAGGTGCCCAGCGCCTACGTGCAGTTCCTGCGCTCGATGATGCCCCGCAAGCCGCGCGCCGAGCTCTACAGCGCCATCGGCCTGCAGAAGCACGGCAAGAACCTGTTCTACCGCGACTTCCTCTACCACCTGCGCCACAGCAGCGACAAGTTCCGCATCGCGCCCGGCATCAAGGGCATGGTGATGCTGGTGTTCGACCTGCCCAGCTACCCCTTCGTCTTCAAGCTCATCAAGGACTTCTTCCCGGCACAGAAGGAGACCTCGCGCGAGCTCATCCAGAGCAAGTACCTGCTGGTGAAGCAGCACGACCGCGTCGGCCGCATGGCCGACACGCTGGAGTACAGCAACGTCGCCTTCCCGCGCTACCGCTTCGAGGAAGAACTGATCGCCGAGCTGAAGGCGTTCTGCCCCAGCCTGCTGGAAGAGCAGGGCGATGATCTGGTGCTCAAGCATGTCTACATCGAGCGCCGCATGGTGCCGCTCAACATCTACATCCAGGAAGCCACGCCGCAGCAGCTGGAGCATGCGGTGATTGAGTACGGCAATGCCATCAAGGACCTGGTGGCCGCCAACATCTTCCCCGGCGACATGCTGTGGAAGAACTTCGGCGTGACGCGCCACGGCAAGGTCGTGTTCTACGACTACGACGAGATCGAATACCTGACCGACTGCAACTTCCGCAAGGTGCCCGCGCCGCGCAACGAGGAAGAAGAAATGTCGGGGGAGATCTGGTATCGCGTCGGGTCACGTGATGTCTTCCCCGAAACCTTCGGCCCCTTTCTGTTGGGCCATCCGGGCGTGCGCGAGGTCTTCATGCGCCACCACGCCGATCTTCTCGACGCCGAGTTCTGGCAGGGCCACAAGCAGCGCATCCTGGCCGGCCATGTGCACGACGTCTTCCCCTATGAGGCGCACAAGCGCTTCTATGCCAGGCATGGCAAGGCACTACCGGTGCTGGCCGAGCCCGAGCATCGCGAACTGCCGATCCAGTAAGTCTTTTTTGTAGGAGAACTCTCATGTCCGACTCCATCGTCATCGTCTCCGCCGCCCGCACGCCCATCGGTGGCCTGCTGGGTGATTTCTCGGGCCTGCAGGCCTGGGAGCTGGCCGCCGTGGCCATCAAGGCCGCGGTCGAGCGCGCCGGCGTGCCCGGCGACGCCATCCAGGAAGCCTTCATCGGCAACTGCCTGATGGCCGGCCAGGGCCAGGCCCCGGCACGCCAGGCCGTGCTGAAGGCCGGCCTGCCGCAATCGGTGGGCGCGGTGACGCTCTCCAAGATGTGCGGCGCCGGCATGCGCGCCACCATGTTTGCGCACGACACCCTGAAGGCCGAGAGCGCCGACATCCTGATCGCCGGCGGCATGGAATCGATGACCAATGCGCCCCACCTGATGTTCGCGCGCAAGGGTGTGAAGTACGGCGCCGCGCAGATGTACGACCACATGGCCCTGGACGGACTGGAAGACGCCTACGAGCGCGGCAAGGCCATGGGCGTGTTCGCCGAGCAATGCGTGGCCAAGTACGCGTTCACGCGCGAGGCGCAGGACGCCTTCGCGATCGCCTCCACCGAGCGTGCCAAGCGTGCCAACACCGATGGCAGCTTTGCCTGGGAAATGGCCCCGGTGACGGTGGCCGGCCGCGCCGGTGACACCGTGTTCGACAAGGACGAGCAGCCCTTCAAGGCCAAGCTCGACAAGATCGCCGGCCTCAAGCCCGCCTTCAAGAAGGACGGCACCATCACCGCCGCCACCTCGTCCAGCATCTCCGACGGCGCCGCCGCGATGGTGCTGATGCGTGCGAGCACCGCCGCCAAGCTGGGCCTGGCCCCGGTGGCACGCATCGTCGGCCATGCCGTGCACGCGAATGCGCCGGAATGGTTCACCACCGCCCCGGTGGGTGCGATCCAGAAGCTGCTGGCCAAGAACGGCTGGGATGCCAAGAGCGTGGATCTGTGGGAAGTCAACGAAGCCTTTGCCGCCGTCACGATGGCGGCGATGGCCGAGTTCAAGCTGCCGCACGAGATCGTCAACGTGAACGGCGGCGCCTGCGCGCTGGGCCACCCGATCGGCGCCTCGGGCGCCCGCATCATCGTCACCCTGCTGGGCGCGCTGAAGCACCGCGGCCTGAAGCGCGGCGTGGCGGCGCTGTGCATCGGCGGTGGCGAGGCGACTGCGGTCGGCGTGGAACTGCTCTGATGAGCAAGGCCCTGGTCATCGGCGCCTCGCGGGGCATCGGCCTCGAGTTCGTGCGCCAGTACCGCGCCGCCGGTGCCCAGGTGGTGGCCACGGCCCGCAGCGAGGAGGGCCTGGCGCGCCTGCGCGAGCTGGGCGCCAGCGCGCTCAGGCTCGATGTGGCCGACACGGCCAGCGCTGCCGGCCTGGCCTGGCAGATCGACGGCCAGCAGTTCGACGAGGTCGTCATCGTGGCCGGTGTCTACGGGCCGCGCATCGCCGGCCTGCAGACGCCCAGCGAGGCCGATTTCGATGCGGTGATGCACACCAATGTGCTGGGGCCTATGCGCGTGCTGCCGCAGCTGAGCGAGGCGCTCGCGCCGGGCGCCAGGCTGGCCATCATCTCCTCGCGCATGGGCTCCATCGGCCTGCGCAGCAGCGGCAGCGGCTGGCTCTACCGCGCCTCCAAGGCGGCGGTGAATTCGGTGCTCAAGGATGCCTCGCTGCTGCTGCAGGAACAGGCCATCTGCATCAGCCTGCACCCCGGCTGGGTGCGCACCGAGATGGGCGGCGAAGGCGCCGACATCGATGTGGCCACCAGCGTGGCCGGCATGCGCACCGTGCTGGCCACCCTCAAGCCCGCCCACAACGGCGGCTTTTTCAATTACGACGGCCAAGCCCTGGCCTGGTGAGACGACCCTATGCTTTTGAGTGACGACCATCGCGCGGTGCAAGACGCCGTGCGCGCCTTTGTGCAGGACCAGATTGCCCCCAAGGCAGCCGAATGGGACAAGAGCCACCATTTCCCGGCCGCCGAACTCAGGGGCCTGGCCGAGCTGGGTTGCTACGGCGTGGCCGTGCCCACCGAGTACGACGGCGCGGGCCTGGACTATCTTTCGCTGGCCATCATCCTGGAAGAGATCGGCGCCGGCGACGGCGCCACCTCCACCGTGGTGAGCGTCAACAACTGCCCGGTCTGCTCCATCCTGATGGCCTATGGCAACGAGGATCAGAAGCAGCAATTCCTGCGGCCATTGGCGCGCGGCGACATGCTGGGCGCCTTCTGCCTCACCGAGCCGCATGTGGGCTCCGAGGCTGGCGGCCTGCGGACCACGGCGGTGCGCGATGGCGACGAATACGTGCTGAATGGCGTCAAGCAGTTCATCACCAGCGGCAAGAATGGTGATGTGGCCATCGTGATGGCCGTCACCGACAAGGCCGCCGGCAAGAAGGGCATTTCGGCCTTCCTGGTGCCCACCAACACGCCCGGTTATGTGGTGGCGCGCATCGAGGACAAGCTGGGCCAGCATGCCAGCGACACGGCGCAGATCCTGTTCGAGAATTGCCGCATCCCGGTGACGAACCGGATCGGTGCCAAGGGCCAGGGCCTGAAGATCGCGCTCTCGGGTCTGGAGGGCGGCCGCATCGGCATCGCCTCGCAGTCGGTGGGCATGGCGCGCGCGGCCTTCGAGGCGGCGCTCAAGTACAGCAAGGAGCGCAGTTCCTTCGGCCAGCCTATCTTCAACCACCAGGCGATCCAGTTCATGCTGGCGGAGATGGCCACCCAGATCGAGGCCGCGCGCCAGCTGATCTGGCATGCCGCCAGCATGAGGGACGCCGGTCTGCCTTGCGTCAAGGAGGCCGCGATGGCCAAGCTGTTTGCCTCCGAGATGGCCGAGCGCGTCTGCTCGGCCGCCATCCAGGTGCATGGCGGCTACGGCTATGTGAGCGACTTCCCGGTCGAGCGCATCTACCGCGACGTGCGCGTGACGCAGATCTACGAAGGCTCGTCCGAGGTGCAGAAGATCCTCATCGGCCGATCGCTGGGCTGATCGCCTGCCGGAGTCATCATGAGCGCCGCCCCCATCCAGTTCTACTTCGACTTTTCCTCGCCCTATTCCTACATCGCGTCGGAGTGGATCGACGCCGTGGCGGCGCGCCATGGCCGGCGCGTGCAATGGCACGCCATCCTGCTGGGCGTGCTGTTCCAGGCGGCGGAGTTGAAACCGCCGGTCGCCTATCCGCTCAAGCGCGACTACGCGCTGCGCGACTTCGAGCGTTCGGCGCATTTCGCCGGCCTGCCCTATCGGCAGCCCTGCGCCTTTCCGATTGCCACGCAGCATGCCGCCCGCGTGTTCTGGTGGCTGCACGAGACCAAGGGGCACGATGCCGCGGTGGCCTGGGCCCATGCCGGGCTGCGCGCCTATTTCACGCGCGGCGTGGCGCTTAACGACGTGGTGGCGCTCAAGGCCCTGGCAGGCGAGAGCGGGCTGGATGCCGCTGCCGCCGAGGCGGCCTGGGGCGATGAGCGTTGGAAGCAGCGGCTCAAGGCCGAGAACGAGGCCGCGTTAGCGGCCGGCGTGTTCGGCGCGCCCTATTTCATCGTCGACGGCGAGCCCTTCTGGGGCCAGGACCGCCAGGCGCAGATCGAGCGCTGGCTGGCCAGCGGGCCGTTCAAGCGCGCCTGAGACGCGCCTTTGTCAGGTCCTGGTTCAGATCTTGCCGCCGCCGCAGCCACAGCGCGCTGCCCGCGGCCAGGGCCAGCAGGGGCCAGATCAGGCCGTTGACGCGGCCCCAGCCCCAGCCGTTGAAGACCCAGCCCGAGGCCATCGCGGCGATGGCGACGATGGCGGCGACCAGGAACTCGTTGGCGGCCTGGGCGCGTGCGCGGTCGGCCAGGCTGTCGTGTGCAAAGGTCTCGGCCAGCAGCGCACTGCCACCCACGAACATGAAGTTCCAGCCGGCACCGTTGAGCATCAGGGCCAGGCCGAACTGCCAGGCGCTCTGGCCGCTCAAGGCCACCAGGCTGCCGCCGACCATGGCCGCGCTGCCCAGCCACAGCACCCGCGTCACACCCCAGCGTGCGATCAGTCGGCCGCTGAAGAAGCCGGGCGCGTACATGCTCATCAAATGCCACTGGATCACGCCGGCGGCCACCGTCACCGGCAGCCCGCAGCCCACCACCGCCAATGGGGTTGCCGTCATCACGAACATCATGCTGGCGGCACCCACGGCGCAGCCGCAAGCCGCCACCAGAAAGGCCGGGCGGCGCAGCAGTTGCAGCAGCGGTGTGGGCGCGCCCGCGGCGAGCACCGGGGCCGCCGTGCCGCCGCGCAGCCGGCTCAGCACCAGGATGGAGAGCAGGGCCAGCGCCACCACCGCGAGATACGAGCCGGCAAAGCTGTGGCCCGGCACCGCCTCGCGTGCCAGCGCCGCCAGGGTGGGGCCCAGCACGGCCGCCAGCACGCCGCCGCCGGTCACCCAGCCGATGGCCTGGGCCTTGAAGGTGGCGCTTGCCGCCTCGGTGGCCGCGAAGCGGTAGAACTGCGCGCTGGCGGCAAAAGCGCCGAGTGCCAGATTCGCGGCACAGAACAGCAGGAAGTCATTGCGCACGATGGCCCAGCTGGCCAGGGCACCGCCGCAGGCGCCGGCCAAGGCCCCCAGCTGGAACACGCGCGGCCTGCCCCAGCGCCGGGCCAGCAGCGAGACCGGGACGGTGCTCAGCGCCGTGGCCACCGTCACCAGCGCATAGGGCAGGGTGGCCAGCGCGCGGCTGGGTGCCAGCATGCTGCCCACCAGGCCGGTGAGCGTGAGGCCGATGGCCGAGGCGCACACGAACAGGGCCTGGCACAGCACCAGCAGGGCGACACGGCGTTCGCTGGCTTGCAACAGGGTGAAGCGGAAGGCATTGGGGGTTTTCATGCGCCCAGCTTAGTTGGGGCTATGCTGGCAGAACTGACGCAATGACCGCAAAAACTGCCATGCCAGAGAAAACCAAGACGGTGCTACTGGTGGCCTACGAGGGCTGCCAGTCGCTGGACGTGACCGGGCCCTGGGAGGTCTTCAGCAAGGCCAATCAGTTCGCCCAGGCGGCCGGGCAGGCAACGCCGCCCTATCGCGTCGTGCTGGCTTCGCCCGAGGGTGGCATGGTGCGCTGCAATTCGGCCCTGCAGCTGGGCCCCAGCACCGCGCTGGCCGCGTTGCGCGGCCCGCTCGACACCGTGCTGGTGGTGGGCGGCAACGATGGTGATCTGGAGGGCCGCGCCTGGGCCGCCAGCCTGCTGCCCTGGCTGCGCAAAAGGGCGCCGCAGGTGCGGCGCATGGGCAGCGTCTGCACGGGGGCGTTTGCGCTCGCGGCGGCGGGGCTCTTCGACGAGCGCCGCGTCACCACGCACTGGCTGTTCTGCGAGCAGCTGGCGCGCATGTACCCGCGCCTGCGCCTGGAGCCCGATGCGATCTTCGTGGCCGACCCGCCCTTCTACAGCTCGGCCGGCATCTCCGCCGGCATCGACCTGGCCCTGGCCCTGGTGGAGGCCGATCTGGGCCAGCCGATTGCGCTCGCGGTGGCGCGCCACCTGGTGCTCTATCTGCGCCGCCCGGGCGGCCAGTCGCAGTATTCGGCCGGCCTGCAGGCCCAGGCGCAGGCCGGTGGTGACCGCCTGGCCGACTTGCTGCTGTGGATGGTGGAGCACCCCGAGCGCGACCTCAGCGTGGCGGCCCTGGCCGAACGCGCCAGCATGAGCGAGCGCCACTTCGCCCGCCTGTTCCTGGCCGAGACCGGCCAGACCCCGGCGCGCTTTGTCGAGGCCCTGCGCCTGGAGCGCGCCAAGACCCATCTGGAGCGCAGCGCCTGGCCGCTCGAGCGCGTCGCGCAAAAAGCCGGCTTCGGCTCGGTGGACAGCCTGCAGCGCAGCCTGCGCCGGCATGCGGGCATCACGCCAGAGCAGTATCGGCAGCGGTTCTCGAGGCAGGGGGCTTAGAGCTCCGCCACCCCCTTCACGCGCTGCGGCATCGCCACCACCTGCGCCGCCGGTTCGGCCGCACGGCCATGGAAGCGGTCCAGCAGGTCCTTCCACTGCGCGCGCACCGTCACCACATTGGCCAGCTTGACATGGCCGTAGCCGCGGATGGTCTCGGGCAGGCGGGCCAGCTTGACGGCCAGCTCCAGCTTGTCCGCACTCAGGTGCTCGAGCAAGTCGTCGACCAGGGCCTCGTAGTCGGCGATCAGCTGGCGCTCCATGCGGCGCTCCTCGGTCTTGCCGAAGATATCGAGCATGCCGCCGCGCAAGCCCTTGAGCTTGGCCAGCACCTGGAAGGCCTTGAAGGTCCAGCTGCCCAGCTCCAGCTTCTTGGCCTTGCCATCGGGGCCAGGTTTTGACAGCAGGGGCGGGGCCATGTGGAAGGACAGCGAATCCCAGTTCTCGAACTGTTCCTTCATCGCCTTCTCGAACTTGCCATCGGTGTAGAGGCGCGCCACCTCGTACTCGTCCTTGATGGCCAATAGCTTGGCGTAGTAGCGTGCCACCGCCTTGCTGAGGCGTTCGGCCTTGCCGGCTTCGCCCAGTTCGGCTTCGGCCTTGCGCACGCGTTCCACCAGGCGCAGGTAGCGCTCGGCATAGGCGCGGTCCTGGTAGTCGCTGAGGAAGGCGGCGCGGCGCGCGATCAGGCCGTCCTCGCCGTCGAGCTTGTCGAAGTTCAGCACCTGCACCAGGCCCTGCGGGGTGCCGGCCAGGCGACGCAAGGCATCGGGCGCGGCGATGGCCAGGCGACCCAGCGCGAAGGCGGTCTTGTTGCCCTCGACGGCCACGCCGTTGAGCTCGATGGCGCGCATCAGCGCGGCCTCGCTCAGGGGGATCAGGCCACGCTGCCAGCAGGCGCCCAGCATGATGATGTTGCTGGGCATGGTGTCGCCCATCAATTGCTGGGCAATCGCCTGGGCATCCACGGTGGCGAGCAGCTCGGCCTGGCCGCCCACCGCATGCTGCATCTTGGCCAAGAGGCCGCCGGCGTGCAGGCTGGCATCGGGGTTGCGCACAAAGCCGGCCGTGGGCAGCTCATGCGTGTTGGCCAGGATCACGGTGCGGCCGGGCTTGACGGTGCCCAGCGCGTCGGGCGAGGCGCCCACCACCATGTCGCAGGCCAGGAGCACATCGGCCTGCTGGGTGTCGATGCGCACCTGGTTGAGCAGGTCCTGCGTCGGCGCCACGCGCACGAAGGACAGCACCGAGCCGCCTTTTTGTGCGAAGCCCATGAAGTCCAGCACCGAGGCCTGCTTGCCTTCCAGATGCGCGGCCATCGAGACCAGGGCGCCCACCGTCACCACGCCGGTGCCGCCCACGCCGGTCACCAGCAGGTCGAAGGGGCCGGTCCAGTCCCAGGCGGCGGGGCTGCCGATGGCGGCGAGCTCACGTGCCAGGTCTTGCGGGCTGTAGCTCGCGCCGGCGCGCTTCTTCAGCTGGGCGCCATGCACCGAGACGAAGCTGGGGCAGAAGCCGTTGACGCAGGAGAAATCCTTGTTGCACGAGCTCTGCTCGATGGCACGCTTGCGGCCCCAGTCGGTCTCCACCGGCACCACCGAGAGGCAGTTGCTGGCCTGGCCGCAATCGCCGCAGCCCTCGCACACCGCCTCGTTGATGAAGATGCGCTTGGGCGGGTCGTAGAACTCCTTCTTCTTCCGCCGGCGGCGCTTTTCGGCGGCACAGGTCTGGTCGTAGATCAGCACCGTCACGCCTTCTATTTCTCGAAGCTCGCGCTGCACCTGGTCGAGCTCGCTGCGGTCGTGGAAGGTGGTGCCGGCGGGGAACTGGCCGTGGTGGCCGTCGTACTTGCCGATCTCGTCGGAGAGCACCACCAGGCGCTTGACGCCCTCGGCCTCCACCTGGCGCGCGATCTGCGGCACGCTGGTCGAGCCGTCCACCGGCTGGCCGCCGGTCATGGCCACCGCGTCGTTGTAGAGGATCTTGTAGGTGATATTGGTCTTGGCGGCGATGGCCTGGCGGATCGCCAGATAACCGCTGTGGTAGTAGGTGCCGTCGCCGAGGTTCTGGAACACATGCTTCTCGGTGGTGAAGCGGCTGTGCGCGGCCCAGTCCACGCCCTCGGCGCCCATCTGGATCAGGCCCGAGGTGCCGCGCTCCATCCAGCTGGCCATGAAGTGGCAGCCGATGCCGGCCAGGGCGCGCGAGCCCTCGGGCAGCTTGGTGGAGGTGTTGTGCGGGCAGCCCGAGCAGAAATAGGGTTGGCGGCGCACGCCATCGGCCTCGTTGGAAAGCAGGCAGGGGGTGAGGAAGTCCACCACCAGGTGGCGGCGGTCCAGCGCCGGATTCAGGCGGGCCAGCCAGTCGGCCACGGTGTTCATGATGCGCGAGGGACGCAGCTCGCCAAGTGCCGAGAGCACCGCGGCGCCATGTTCATCGGTCTTGCCGATCACGCGCGGGCGCTGGGCGTCGGGCAGGTGGTAGAGCAGCTCTTTGATCTGGCGCTCCACCACCGGGCCTTTCTCCTCGATCACCAGCATGTCGGTGAGCCCCTGGGCGAACTCGGCCATGCGGCTGGTCTCCAGCGGAAACACCAGGCCCACCTTGTAGACGCGCACGCCGGCCGCGGCCAGCGCATTCGGGTCCAGATCGAGGCGGCGCAGCACTTCCATGAAGTCGTAATGCGCCTTGCCGACGGTGACGATGCCCAGCGTGGCGCGCGGGCTCACCACGATGTGCTTGTCGATGCTGTTGAGCTTGGCAAAAGCGCGCACCGCGTCCAGCTTGTGGGCGAGGCGGGTTTCCAGCTCCAGCGAAGGCAGGTCCACCGAGCGGATGTGCAAGTTGGTGGGGGCCACGTGGTCGACCGGCAGCTCGAAGTCCAGCGGCACGCTGTCCAGGTCCACCGTCATGCCCGACTCCACCACCTCGGAGATCGCCTTGAAGCCCACCCAGGCGCCGGAGAAACGGCTCAGTGCCCAGCCATAGAGGCCGAACTCTAGGTACTCGGCCACATTGGCCGGGTGCACGATGGGCATGCTCCAGGCCTGCAGGGCCTGGTCGCTCTGGTGCGGGGTGGAGGAGGAGACGCAGCCATGGTCATCCCCGCACACCACCAGCACACCGCCCTGGGTGGATGTGCCGTAAACATTGCCATGCTTGAGCGCATCGCCCGAGCGGTCCACCCCCGGGCCCTTGCCGTACCACATGGCAAACACGCCATCCACGGTGCGCTTGGGGTCCAGGGCCACACGCTGCACACCCAGGCAGGCGGTGGCGGCCAGGTCTTCGTTGATGGCGGGCAGGAAGTTGATCTGCGCCGCGTCCAGGAACTTCTTGGCCTTCCAGAGTTGCTGGTCCACCATGCCCAGCGGCGAACCGCGGTAGCCCGAGACGAAGCCGGCCGTCTTCAGCCCGGCGCGCTCGTCCAGTGCCTTTTGTGCCAGCAGCAGGCGCACCAGGGCCTGGGTGCCGGTCAGGAAGACCTGGCCCGAGCGCGCGCCCAGATTGTCGGAGAGCTTGTAGTCGCGCAGCGCGGGGCTGGCTTGCTCGGGGGTGGACATGGACCGGTCTCCTGAGGTTCTGTGCAGGGAGCAGATTCTTGGCCAGGTAAGCGAGAGTTTGTTACTTGCATCGCTTGTGTCAACCGTGCCAATGAGAGAATTCATCTCAAAGGTGGTTGATATGGAAAATGAACGTTTCGATCGGGCCACGCGCCTCATCCTCGAGGCCCTGCAGGCCGACGGGCGCCAGAGCACCCAGCAATTGGCCGACAAGGTCGGCCTCTCGGCCACGCCGGTGTGGCGGCGCATCAAGGAGCTGGAAGAGAGCGGGGTGATACGCCGCCATGTGGCTCTGGTGGACCGCGAGAAGCTGGGCCTGTCGATCTGCGTGCTGGCGAACGTGAGCCTAGTGCGGCACAGCGAGGGGGCGGTGGAGCAGTTCGAGCAGCTGGTGCAGAGCAGCCGCGAAATCATCGAATGCCACGGCATCACCGGCGAGGCCGACTATGTCATCAAGGTGGTGGTGCCCGATATGAAGGCCTACGACCAGTTTCTGCAGAGCCGTATCTTCAAGGTGCCGGGCGTGGCGAGCGTGCGCAGCAACGTGGTGTTGCGCGAGGTGAAGTACGAGACCGCCCTGCCGGTTGATTGATAAAGGCGCATAGCGGTTAAAGTCCGCTCCGGTCTTGCCGAAAACCTGCGTATGGGCGGGGCCTCAATACCGCTGGTGCCTGTATCGCACCCCGGACTTCCCGCCCCGCAGCCTCCTATTTGAGGAGCTCATCATGGTCACTTCCATTCCGAGTACCAGCGCCGCGAACCCAGCCGCCGCCGCCGCCAGCGCACCGACCCAGCGTCCTCATGCCGACGAGGCCCTGAAGCGTCAGGAAGCCGCGACTCACAACAAGTCCGCCACCGAGGATGACACCACGGTGGTGCAGATCTCCCAGCAGGGTGCCAAGCTGGCCGAGCAGGCCGTGGCCGGCCAGCCGGCCAAGACCGCTCCGGCCCAGCCCGCCGCCGAAATCGGCACGACCGGCGCGACCGGCGCGACCGGCGCCACCGGCGTGAACGGCACGGCCGCGCAGGCCAGCAACAAGCCCGAGGCCGCCTTCGAGCCCGCCGATGGCAACAAGGATGGCCGCGTCACCGAGTTCGAGCAGCAGGCCTACGACTTCAAGCATCCCAAGTCCCTGGCCGAGCTGATCGCCGAGGAAAAGGCCGCCGCCGCGAATGGCCTCAGCGCCGGCCTCAAGGCCTACGAGGAAGTGGCGCGTTCGGGCCGCAGCGCCTGAGAGCGTAAATACGCGCTGAGCGCGCCGACACCGGCGCCGATGGCGCCCGTGCAGTGACATGAGCCGCCGATGTCACGTGCATAGAATGGGCCATGCCCTTGGACATGCCGACCCTCTTCCTGGTGGTGACCGTCGTGGCCTTCGTGATGGCGGGGTGGGTAGGCGTCATGGCCTGGGGGCAACGCCGCAGCGAGGCGCTGTGGTCCTGGGCCGCCGTCATGTGCGCCTTTGCCGTCAGCAATGTGCTCTACGGCTTTCGCGGCGCGATCGGTGACTTCTGGTCGGTGGTGCTGGGCAACGGCGTACTCGCGCTGGCCTTCGCGCTCATGCTGCTGTCGCTGTGGCGCTTCCAGGGCATCCGGCCCAGGCCGCTGCTGATGGGCTTGCCGGTGCTGCTGGCGCTGGGCCTGTATGCCCTGTTCATCGATGCCTACCGGATCCGCGTGATCGTGGGCGGCACGCTGTTCCCCGCGCAGCTGGGCCTGGTGCTGCAGGTCTTGCTGAGTCGTCGCCGGCCCGTGCTGGGGCGCGGGCGCTGGATGCTGGTGACGGGTGCGGCGGTGCTGGGCACCATCCTGCTGTTGCGCGCCCTGGGCATGCTGCTGGGCTGGCTGGATGCCGGCGATGCGCTGGCCAACTACCGCTGGCAGGCCATGCTGGTGCTGGTCGCGATGGTGGCGGTGCTGAGCTTCGGCCTGGGCTTTGTCTACATGAATCTCGAGCGCGCCGAGCGGCGCAGCTTCGAACTCGCGATGCGCGATGTGCTCACCGGGCTGGCGAACCGGCGCGCCATCCTGGACCTGCTGCGCAGCAGCGTGGCGCGGGCGCGGCGCCAGGGGCAATGGCTCTCGGTGCTGATGGTCGACATCGATCACTTCAAGGCCGTCAACGACAACCATGGCCACCAGGCCGGCGACGCGGTGCTGCGTCAGGTGGCGCAGACCCTGGCCAGCCGGCTGCGCGCGCAGGACCAGATCGGCCGCTTCGGCGGCGAGGAATTCCTCGTGCTGCTGCCCGACACGCAGGCCGAGGGCGCCCGCGTGCTGGCCGATGCGCTGCGTCAGGCGGTGCAGCAGACCTCCACCCCATGGGGCGGCCAGCAGATCGCCGTCACCATCAGCATCGGTGTCTGTGGCCATCCGCTGAGCGAGGGGGATAGCCCGGAGTCGCTTATCGCGGCGGCCGACCGCGCCATGTACCAGGCCAAGCGCCTGGGCCGCAACCGCGTGGAGCAGGTGGGCGAAGAAAGCGAGGCGGGCTGATGTTCACGGTCTACGGCCTCAACGGGCGCGTCTACAGCGGCAGCCTGGATGGCGTGCGCGAGCTGGCACCGGTGCAGGCGGTGGCGCGGGTGCGCGCGGCGGCGGCGATCGGGCGCAACGAGCAGGCCTTGCTGCCCTCCATCGTGCGCGGCCTGCCGGTGCCCGGCAACGACTACGGCCGGCTTGGTCGCGGCGGCGAGCGCGCGCCGCGCCAGGCCCTGGCCGCCTATGCCCAGACCCAGCAGGGGCAGGCCGAGCGCCAGGCCCTCAGCCTGGTGCAGGAACTGATGAGCCGCGAGGTGCTGTCGGTGCCGGTGGGGGCGAGCGTGGCCGAGGCCTGGAGCCTGCTGGCCCAGCGCGGCTATGGGCAGGCGCCGGTGCTGGATGCGCGCCAGCGGCTGGTGGGGCTGATTTCGCGCGCCGATCTGCTGCCGCTGCGCGCCTTCGACACCCCCGAGGTGTTCGAGCCGCAGCTGTGGAAGGATCGCCTCGCGCTGCCGGTGGCGGCGCTGATGTGGACGCCCATCCCCAGCGCCCATCTCGACACGCCCTTGCGCGAGGTGGCGCAGCTGCTGCTGGACCTGCGCCTGCCGGGCTTGCCGGTGGTGGGCGAGGGCGGCGGCGTGGAGGGCTTTCTGTCGCGCAGCGATCTGCTGCGCGCCATCACCCGCCAGCCGCCGCTGGACCTGTGGAGCTGAGCCGGTCGCCCGTCATATAAGGCATAAACCTTGCTTTCAAGCGCGATTTCCCTTACATTAGGGCGCTGCCGCTGCGGACATTCTGTGTTGCAGCGGTTTTGTTTTGCGCGCTTCACTCTGGTTGTGCCCGGATGGACAGCGTCTTATCACCCAGCCCAGCCTGCAGATCGCGGGTACAGGGCGATACCGGAGTTACACCATGGCCAAAGAAGAACTGATTGAAATGCAAGGCATGGTGGACGAGGTCCTGCCGGACACGCGTTTCCGCGTCACCCTGGACAACGGCCACCAACTGGTTGCCTACACCGCCGGCAAGATGAAGAAGCACCACATCCGCATCCTCGCGGGTGACAAGGTGTCGCTGGAACTCTCGCCCTACGACCTCAGCAAGGGCCGCATCACCTTCCGTCACATCGAGCGTTCGGGTGGCGGCGGTGCGCCGCGTCCGCAGCGTCGCTGATTGTTTTTTGATCTTTACTGCCAGCTGAGCGGATTGAGCCGGTAATAGCGGCTCAGCTCCGCGTACAGCGCGGGATGCCAGCCGGCCAGCTCGGCCGGCCGCTCGAAGAAGACCTCGCTGGCCACAGCGAAGAACTCGGCCGGATCGGTGGCGCCATAGTCGCTCATCAGGCTCGGGACCCCGGCCTCGGCGCGTGCGCGCAAGGCATCAAACTCCCCCTGCATCACCGCCGACCAGCGCGCATAGGCCGCCTTGCTGGCCAGCAGGGGCGCGCCATTGGCATGGCCTTTTTCCTGGTCCAGCTGGTGGGCGAATTCGTGGATCACCACGTTCTGCCCGTCGCCCGGCTCGGCCGCGCCGGCCACCACATCCTGCCAGGACAGCACCACCTGCCCCTGGCTCCATGATTCCCCCGACAGGACCTGGCGCTGCTCCATCTGCACGCCCGCGGCACCGGTGTGCACCCGCTGCACCGCAAAGGCGCCCGGATAGACCAGGATCTGCGAGAGCCGCGGGTAGAAGCCGCGCTCGGCCCCCAGCAGCGGCAGGCAGGCCTGGGCCGCGATGGTGACGCGCACCTCGTCGCTGATGACGAAGCCGGCGCAGCCGATGAACTGCTTCTCGGCCAGAAAGACCTGCATCAGCCCCTTGAGCCTGAGCTGCAGATCGGCCGGCAGGCGCTGCACATAGGGCACGCGCCGACGCAGGATGCGCCGCCAGGCGGCGGGAAAGCTCTGCCGTGCCAGACGGGCGCGGCGGCGGGCCTGCCAGCGCGGCGCCAGCACGATGCCGGCAATCAGCAGCATGGCCAGCATGAATACCAGGAACAAGGCCATGCGCTTGCCTTTCGTTGAGGTCAGGTGGGGCAGATGTGCGCACAGCGCCGCAATTCAAGCCCAGCCCCCTCGCCCAAGGGATGCCTTTGTGCGGCCAGCAAACGCACAATCCTTTCACGGGCCATCCAGACCGCGTCGGCGTCAGCGCCGACCCGTACCACCGTGCCGGATCGTGGTGCGTCAGCGGCTCAAGACTTGCGTCGGAATCATTCGTTTGAATATCGTTCTCGTTGATGACAATCCGGTCAATCTGGCCCTGCTGGGCGAGCTGGTCAAGCAGCTCGATGCGGGTCAGGCGCATGCCTTCAGCGATGCCGACGCCGCCCTGCAGTGGTGCCTGCAGCAGGACCCCGATCTTGTCATCGTCGACTACATGATGCCCGGCCTGAATGGCCTGGAATTCATCAAGCGGCTGCGCGCCGAATCCTCGCGCGCCGACGTGCCGCTGCTGATGGTGACCGCCAATGCCGAGGTGCAGGTGCGCTACGACGCGCTGCAGTCGGGCGCCAACGACTTTCTCACCAAGCCGCTGGACCCGGTCGAGTTCCTGGCCCGCTCGCGCAATATGCTGGCGCTGCGGCGCGGCCAGCTGGCCCTGGCGATGCGCGCGAGCTGGCTGGCCGAGGAGGTGCGGCGTGCCACGCAGGAGATCGTCGAGCGCGAGCGCGACACCATCTTCCGCCTCTCGCGCGCCGCCGAATACCGCGACCCCGACACCGGCAGCCATGTGATGCGCATGGCGCATTACTCCAAGCTGATCGCGCGCCGCCTGGGCCTCACCAGCGACGACCAGGACATCTTGTTCCGCGCCGCGCCCATGCACGACATCGGCAAGGTGGGCATCCCCGACCAGGTGCTGCTCAAGCCCGGCCGGCTCGATCAGCCCGAGCTCGAGGTGATGCGCGACCATGCCCGCATCGGCCACGAGATCCTGCAGGGCAGCCCCTCGCCGGTGCTGCAGCAGGCCGCGGTGGTGGCGCTGAGCCACCACGAGAAGTTCGACGGCAGCGGCTACCCCCATGGCCTGGCGGGCAAGAAGATCCCGCTGCAGGGCCGCATCGTCGCGGTGGCCGATGTCTTCGATGCCCTCACCACCGAGCGCCCCTACAAGCGCCCCTGGAGCCTGGAGAAGGCGCGCGGCTATCTGGAGGAATCCTCCGGCTCGCATTTCGATCCGGACTGCGTGGATGCCTTCCTGGGTGCCTGGGACGAGGTGCTGGCGATCCACGAACGCTTCCAGCCTGTCGCCCAGGTGTAAGCGCGGCAGGGGGCAGGGCTGCTAGTCTGGCGGCCATGCGTCCTCTTCAGCCCTGGCAGGTCTCCGTCGCCGGCATTTGCTCCCTGGTGCTCTGCATCGGCCTGGCGCGCTTTGCCTACACCCCCTTGCTGCCCCTGATGCAGGCCCAGGCCGGCCTCAGCGATGCCGCGGCCGGCGGCCTGGCGGCCTTCAACTACATGGGCTATATGGCCGGCGCGCTGCTGGCCTCCTGGATGGACGATGCGCGCTGGCGCCACCGCCTCTTCAGCGCCGGCCTGCCGCTGGCCATCCTCAGCGCCGTGGCGATGGCCTGGACGCAGCAATGGTGGGCCTGGGCCTTGCTGCGCTTTCTGGGCGGCCTGAGCGGCGCGGCCGGCATGCTGCTGGGTACCGGCCTGGTGCTGAACTGGCTGATGCGTGCCGGTCACCGGCCCGAACTGGGCGTGCACTTCATCGGCCTGGGCCTGGGCATCGTGGTGTCGGCCCTGGGGGCGATGTTGCTGTCGGCCCTGCAGCTCGATTGGGCGCAGCAATGGTGGGGCATGAGCCTGCTGTGCCTGCCCTTTCTGTGGCCGGCCTGGCGCTGGCGGCCACCGGTGCCGCCGGCCGCGCTGGCCCACCAGGCCGCCACGGCCGCGCCACCACGGCGTTGGGCCCTGCTCATGATGGCCATGTATTTCTGCGCCGGCTGGGGCTTTGTGATCAGCGCCACCTTCACCGTCGCCATCGTCGAGCGCCAGCCGCTGCTGGCCGGACGCGGGCCGCTCGCCTGGCTGCTGGTGGGCCTGGCCGCGGTGCCCGCAGTGTTCCTGTGGGACCGCGTCGCGCGGCGCATCTCCGAATTGCCGGCCCTGTTGCTGGCGCTGGGCCTGCAGGTGATCTCGGTGCTGCTGCCCGCGCTCTCCGACGGCCTGCCCGCCGCCCTGGCCGGTGCCTTGCTCTACGGTGCCACCTTCATCGGCATCGTCAGCCTCACGCTCGCGGTGGTGGGGCGCCGCGCGCCGGCCAACCCCGGCAAGGCGATGGCGAGATTGACGCTCAGCTACGGGGTGGCGCAGATCAGCGCGCCGGCGCTCAGCGGCCTGATGGTGCAGGCCACCGGCAGCTTCAAGACCCCCCTGCTCCTGACGGCCGCGGTGCTGCTGCTGGGCATGGCGCTGCTGGGGGCCTTGCTGCGCGACTGAGCGCTGCTACTTTCTATTGCTCCGCGAAGCGCTCGCCGCGCTCGGCCATCTCCACCAGGATCTGCGCCGGTGCAAAACGCTCGCCATGGGCCGCGGCCAGTGCGCGCGCGCGGGCGACAAAGGCGGGCAGCCCATAGGCGTTGATGAATTGCAGCGCACCGCCCTGGAAGGGCGCAAAGCCCCAGCCGAAGATGGAGCCGATATTGGCGTCGGCCACCGAACGCAACACGCCTTCCTGCAGGCAGCGCGCGGCCTCGTTGGCCTGGGCGAACATCAGCCGGTCGATGAGCTCGCGCTGGGCGGGCTGCTGCGCGGCCACGGGGTGGAGCTGGGCGAGTCCGGGCCAGAGCTGCTTGTCTCCGTCGGCCCAGTCGTAAAAGCCCTTGCCGACCTTCTTGCCCACGCGCCCCAGCTCGCACAGCTGGCGCAGCACCGCTTCGCCCGGATGCTCGTGGTAGGGCTTGCCCTCGGCCGCCAGATCCTTGCGGGTCTGGTCGGCCACATGCACGCCCAGGCTCAGGCTGACCTCGTCCTGCAGCGCCAGCGGCGGCATCGGCATGCCGGCCTGCAGACCGGCCACCTCGATGGAACGCGGATGCACGCCCTCCTTGAGCAGGGCGATGCCCTCCATCACATAGGTGGCGAACACGCGGCTGGTGTAGAAGCCGCGCGAGTCGTTCACCACGATGGGGGTCTTGGCGATCTGCTGCACATAGTCGAAGCCGCGCGCCAGGGTCTCCGGCGAGGTCTCCTTGCCGACGATGATTTCCACCAGCGGCATCTTGTCCACCGGCGAGAAGAAATGCAGGCCCAGGAACTGCGCCGGCCGCACGCTGGCCTGGGCCAGGCCAGTGATGGGCAGGGTGGAGGTGTTGGAGGCGAACACGGCACCGCTGCCGATCACGGCCTCGGCCTTGCGCGTCACATCGGCCTTGATGGCGCGGTCCTCGAACACCGCCTCGATCACCAGATCGCAGCCGGCCAGGTCCTGGTAGTCGGTGGTCGGCTGGATCAGCGCCAGCAGCGCCTCGCGCTGCTCGGCCGTGCTGCGGCCCTTCTTCACGGCCTTGTCCAGCAGGTCTTGCGAGTAGCGCTTGCCCTTCTCGGCGGCCTCCTGCGTGCTGTCCAGCAGCAGCACCTGCATGCCGGCCTTGGCCGAGACATAGGCAATACCCGAGCCCATCATGCCCGCGCCCAGGATGCCCAGCTTCTTCACCTTGTTCACGGGCACGCCGGCGGGCCTGGACGCGCCCTTCTTGATCGCGTTCAGCTGGTACCAGAGCGTACCGATCATGTTCTTCGAGGCCTGGCTGGTCACGCAGGCGGCAAAGTAGCGCGACTCGATCTCCAGCGCGCGGTCGATGTCGGTGAGCCCGCCCTCGAACACGCTGGACATGATGTGGGTCAGCGCCGGGTAGTTGCCGTAGCTCTTGGCCGAGGCCATCGAGGGCGCGATCGAGAACAGCTGGGCGGTGGCGGGCGAGCGCGAGTCGCCGCCCGGATAACGGAACTTGGGCGCGTCCCAGGGCTGCACCGGCTTCCTGTTGGCCGCGATCCAGGCGCGTGCCTTGGCCAGGGCCTCGTCGCGGCTGGCGGCGAGTTCGTTCACCAGGCCGCTGGCGAGGGCTTGGGGCGCGCGCACCTCGCTGCCTTCACCCATCCACTGCAGGGCCTGCTGCATGCCCACCAGGCGCGGCAGGCGCTGCGTACCGCCACCGCCCGGCAGCAGGCCCAGCTTCACCTCGGGCAGGCCCAGCTTGGCCTTGCCGTCATCGATGACGATGCGCCAATGGCAGCCCATCGCGATCTCCAGCCCGCCGCCCAGGCACATGCCGTTGATCACGGCCACCACCGGCTTGCCGCAGCGCTCGAGGCGGCGGATGAAGCCCTTGAGCTGCATCGACGCGTCGAAGGCCTCCTGCGCGTTTGCGAGCGCGCGCAGCCGGTTCACATCGGCGCCGGCCAAAAAATCGCGCTTGCCCGAGGCCAGGATCAGACCGGTGACCGAGGCGTCTTGTTCCAGCAGATCGGCCAGACCCGCCAGCGGCTGGGCCAGTGCCTCGTTCAGCACATTCATCGAATGGCCGGGCAGGTCCATGGTGGCCAGCACCACGCCGTCGTCGCCCTTTTCAATGCGCAAGGCTGTCGTCATGATGTTCAAACCCTCTCGATGATGGTGGCGATGCCCATGCCGCCGCCCACACACAGGGTGGCGCAGCCGGTGCTGAGGTTGCGGCTTTCGAGCTCGTCCAGCAGGGTGCCGAGGATGATGCAGCCGGTGGCGCCCAGCGGGTGGCCCATGGCGATCGAACCGCCGTTCACATTCACGCGCTCCAGCGGGACGCCCAGGTCGCGCGCCGTCTTCATCGGCACCACCGCAAAGGCCTCGTTGATTTCCCACAGGTCGATGTCGGCGGCCTGCATGCCGGCCTGCTTGAGCGCCTTGCGGCAGGCGGGCGTGGGCCCGGTGAGCATGATGGTGGGCTCGGAGCCGATCACCGCGGCGGCGCGTATGCGCGCGCGCGGCTTCAGCCCGGCGGCCGCACCGCCGGCCTGGCTGCCCACGAGCATCAGCGCGGCGCCATCGACGATGCCCGAGGAATTGCCGGCGTGGTGGATATGCGGGATGCGCTCCAGCGTGGTGTATTTGCGCAGCGCGGTGGCGTCGAAACCCATCTGCCCCATCATGGCGAAGGAGGGGTCCAGCTTGGCCAGGGTCTCCAGCGTGGTGGCCGGGCGTATGGTCTCGTCGTGCTCCAGCAGGGTGAGTCCGGCGATGTCGCGCACCGGCACGATGGAGCGCGCGAAGTGCCCGGCCGCGCGTGCGGCCGCGGCGCGCTGGTGCGACTGCACCGCGAAGGCGTCCACATCGGCGCGGCGAAATCCTTCCAGCGCCGCAATCAGATCGGCGCTGATGCCCTGCGGGATGAAGCCCAGGGCCTCATTCACGCGCGGGTCCATGAACCAGGCGCCGCCATCGCTGCCCATGGTCCAGCGGCTCATCGATTCCACGCCGCCCGCCACCACCAGCTGCTCGAAGCCGCTCGCCACCTTGGCGGCGGCGAGGTTGATGCTTTCCAGCCCCGAGGCGCAGAAGCGCGACTGCGTCACGCCGGCCACGTTCTCGGCCCAGCCGGCGTCCAGCACCGCGGTGCGCGCGATGTCGGCGCCCTGCTCGCCCACCGGGGTCACGCAGCCCAGCACCACATCGTCCACCAGGGCGGTGTCCAGATGCTGGCGCTGCTGCAGGGCCTGCAGCAGGCCGCGCAGCAGCCATACCGGGCTCACCTGGTGCAGGCGGCCGTCCTTCTTGCCCTTGCCGCGCGGGGTGCGCACGTGATCAAACAGGTATGCGTCGAACATTGTTGTCTCCTGGCGCCACTCACATGAAGCGGGACGCGAGCTCTTTCATGATCTCGTTGGTGCCGCCATAGATGCGCGCCACGCGGGCGTCGGCGTACAGCTCGGCGATCGGGTACTCCATCATGTAGCCATAGCCGCCGAAAAGCTGCAGGCATTCGTCCATCACCTTGCAGGCGAGGTCGGTGCTCCAGGCCTTGGCCAGGGCGGCGCGGGCGGCGTCGAGCTCGCCCTTCAGATGCGCGTCCATGCAGGCGTCCACAAAGGCGCGTGCCGCCAACACCTGGCTCTGCACCTCGGCCAGCTTGAAGCGGGTGTTCTGGAAATCCCAGACCGATTTGCCGAAGGCCTTGCGCTCCTTGGTATAGGCCAGGGTCTCGCTGAGCGCGCGCTCCATCGCGCCCACCGCGGTCACCGCGATGATGAGGCGCTCCTGCGGCAGCTCCTGCATCAGCTGGATGAAGCCCTGGCCCTCGCCCTCGCCGGGCGCGGCATTGGCGCCACCCAGCAGATTGGCCACCGGCACGCGCACCTCGTCGAAGAACAGCTCCGAGGTGTCCTGCGCCTTCATGCCGATCTTGTCGAGGTTGCGGCCGCGGCGGTAGCCGGGCACCAGGCTGCCGTCCTCGTTCTCGACCTCAACCACCAGCAGCGAGATGCCCTTGGCCGCGGCGCTCTTGTCGGTCTTGCAGACCACCACCACCAGATTGGCGTTCTGGCCATTCGTGATGAAGACCTTCTGGCCCGACAGCACGTACTCATCGCCTTCGCGGCGTGCCACCGTGCGCACGCTCTGCAGGTCGGATCCGGTGCCGGGTTCGGTCATCGCGATCGCGCCGACCAGCTCGCCGCGGGCCATGCGCGGCAACCAGCGTGCTTTTTGTTCCTCGTTGCCGTAATGCAGGATGTAGGGGCCGACGATGGCCGAGTGCAGGCCGCCGCCGAAGCCGCTCAGATTGGCCTTGGCCTGTTCCAGCAGGATCACCGCTTCGTGGCCGAAGTCGCCACCGCCGCCGCCATAGGCCTCGGGGATGCCGGTGCACAGCAGGCCGTTGGCGCCCGCTTCCAGCCAGGTGTCGCGGCCCATCATGCCGCCCTCGCGCCATTCGGCCGCGCGCGGCACCCAGCGCTCCTTGAAGAAGCGCGCCACGCTGTCCTGCAGCATGCGGTGCTCGTCGTTCATCCAGCTGGAGGGGAAGAGGGGCAGACTCATGTCGATTTCTCCGCGGTGAGCTGGGCGCGCACCGTCTCGTTGATCAGGCGCAGCTCGGCCAGGGTGGCGTCGATGTGCGCGCGCTTTTGCTCCAGCTCGGCAATCGCCGCGCCGGTGCGCTCCAGCGTCCACTGCAATTGCTTGGCGCGGCCCTCGCCATGCGAACCATAGAGGTCCAGGTAATGCTTGATCTCCTCCAGCGAGGAGCCGATGGCCTTGGCGCGCAGGATGATCTTCAGCCGCGCGCGGTCGCGCTGGGTGTAGACGCGCGCGCCATTGACGCGCCGCGGCGCCAGCAGGCCCTTGTCTTCGTAGAAGCGTATCGCCCGCGGCGTCAGCTCGAACTCGTCGCAGAGCTGGGTGATGCCGTAGAGCTGCTCCTGCGGCGCGCTGTTGCTGCTTTCCAGCATCTCCAGCGCGGCGGCCTTGGCGCGCGAATTCATCATCAGCGCGGGCCTCAGCCGACCACGCGCTGCAGCTTCATCGCCACGCCCATGTCGCCGCTGACCTTGATCTTGCCCATCATGAAGGCATTCATGGGGTTGAGCTCGCCGCTCAGCAGGGCGATCAGGTTCTCGCGCGTGATGGCCACGGTGCAGTCGGCCTCGCGATCCTCGTTGCTGACGCTGTTGGGGATGCTCTTGCCGTCGATCACGGCCACGCCATCGGCGCCCAGGTCGAACTTGAGGACGGCGTTGAGGCCGCTCTCGGCGCCTACTTTGCCGCGCAGGGCTTCGGTGATGGCTTGCAGATCCATGGTCAAGACTCCGGGTCGGATTGGGATGTTCAGCATGCTAGGCCGATTGCCTGCCGTTCGCCTGATGGTAATCACCAATATGAAAGCAGGGTGACGTTAACGGAAGCTGTCGGTCATTCGCGTGATAAGCAATGGATGGTGAGGCAGCGGCATGAGTCAGGCAGATGGAACGGGGGCGGGGCGCTACGACAGCGTGTTCCGTCCGGGCTTGTTCAAGGGGCAGCGCATCTGGGTCACCGGTGCCGGCTCGGGCATCGGCCGCTGCACCGCCCATGAGCTGGCGGCGCTGGGGGCCACCGTGATCCTCTCGGGCCGCAGCGCCGACAAGCTCGAGCGCGTGGCGGCAGAGATACGCGAGGACGGCGGCCAATGCGACTGGCGCGCCTTCGACATCCGCGAGGAGGAGGCCGTCAAGGCCAACATCGCCGCGGTGCTGGCCCAGCATGGCCCGGTCACCGGCCTGGTGAACAACGCCGGCGGCCAGTTTCCCGCGCCGCTGATGGCCATCTCCAAGCGCGGTTTCGAGGCCGTGGTGGGCAACAACCTCACCGGCGGCTTTCTGATGATGCGCGAGCTCTTCAACCAGAGCCTGCAGCAGCATGGCGGCGCGGTGGTCAATATGACGGCGGACTTCCGCAACGGCATGCCCGGCATGGCGCACAGCGGCGCGGCGCGCGCGGGCATGAGCAACCTCACCATGAGCGCCGCCTTCGAATGGGCCCATGCCGGCGTGCGCGTCAACGCGGTGGCGCCCGGCTGGGTGGCCTCCAGCGGCATGGACAGCTATGGGCCGGCGATCCAGCCGCTGATCCGCCAGCTCAAGAACCATGTGCCGCTGCGCCGCCTGGCCAGCGAGGCCGAGATCTCGGCGGCCATCGTGTTCCTGCTCTCGCCGGCCGCCGCCTTCATCACCGGCGTGACCCTGCAGATCGATGGCGCGGCCTCGCTGGGCAATCCGATGTTCCCGAATCTGGACCATGCCGGCACCGCACCGTTCAACGGCTTCCACCGTGCCGCCACCCCCGAGGTGCTGAAGTGAGCGTGCTCGCGAGCCGCCTCAACCCCAAGTCCAAGGCCTTTGCCGCCAACGCCGAGGCCATGCAGGCCAAGCTGGCCGAGCTGCGCGCGCTGGAGGCCAAGGTGATCGCCGAATCGGCGTCCAAGCGCGACAAGTTCGAGGCGCGGGGTCAGCTCTTGCCGCGCGAGCGTGTGGCGCGCCTGCTGGACCGGGGCTCGGGCTTTCTGGAGCTCTCGTCGCTGGCGGGCTTGGGGCTGCACGACGACGACGGCAAGAAGAGCGTGCTGGGCGGCGGCTCCATCGTCGGCATCGGCGTGGTGGCCGGCAAGCGTGTGCTGATCTCGGCCAGCGACAGCGCCATCAAGGGCGGCACCGTCGCGCCGATGGGTTTGAAGAAGGCCTTGCGCGCCCAGGAGATCGCGCGCGAGAACAAGCTGCCGCTGATCTATCTGGTGGAGAGCGGCGGCGCCAACCTGATGTACCAGAGCGAGATGTTCGTGGAGGGCGGGCGCAGCTTTGCCAACCAGGCGCGGCTCTCGGCCGCTGGCATTCCGCAGATTGCGGTGGTGCATGGCTCGTCCACCGCGGGCGGCGCCTATCTGCCGGGCCTGGCGGACTATGTGGTGCTGGTGCGCGAGCGCTCCAGCATCTACCTGGCCGGCCCGCCGCTGGTGAAGGCCGCCATCGGCGAAGACGCCACCGACGAGGAGCTGGGCGGCAGCGAGCTGCATGCCAGCGTCACCGGCCTGGGCGAGTACCTGACCGAGCACGACGCCCATGCGCTGGCGCTGACGCGCGAGCTGATGGACAAGCTCAACTGGCCCAGCGTGCCGGTGCAGGCTCCCGGCCCCGCGCCCCTGCATGACGCCGAGGAGCTGCTGGGCGTGGTGCCGGCCGACGAGCGCGAGCCCTACGATGCGCGCGAGGTGATCGCGCGCATCGTCGACGGCTCGGACTTCCTCGAGTTCAAGGCCGCGTACGGCAGCGAGACCCTGTGCGGCCATGCCCGCATCGAGGGCCAGCTGGTGGGCATCCTGGCCAACAACGGGGCGATCCAGCCGCAGGGCTCCACCAAGGCGGCGCAGTTCATCCAGCTCTGCGACCAGAGCGGTACGCCGCTGGTGTTTCTGCAGAACACCACCGGCTATATGGTGGGCCGCGAGGCCGAGCGCCAGGGCGCCATCAAGCATGGGTCCAAGATGATCCAGGCGGTGGCGAATGCGCGCGTGCCGAAGTTCACTTTTCTGTTGGGTGGCTCGTTCGGCGCCGGCAACTACGGCATGTGCGGGCGCGGCTTCGACCCGCGCTTCATCTTCAGCTGGCCCAGCGCGCGCACCTCGGTGATGGGCGGGGCCCAGGCCGCCAAGGTGATGGACATCATCAACCGCGCCAAGCTCGAGCGCATGGGCGCGCCGGTCAACGACGAAGCCCTGGCCGCCATGAGCGATCAGCTGCGCCAGCGCATCGAGCGCGAATCCAGCGTGCTCTTTGGTACCGCACGCCTGTGGGACGACGGCGTGATCGATCCGCGCGACACGCGCCGCGTGCTGGCCCTGGGCCTGGCGCTGGCGCGCGAGGCCGAGGCGCACCCCCTGCGGCCAAACGCCTTTGGCGTGGCCCGATTCTGAACAACAGAGGAGACCCGAGATGCAATTCAGCGCAGAACACCGTGCCCTGTCCGACACGGTCACGAAGTTTGTCGAGAAGGAGCTCAACCCCCATGTGCCTGCGTGGGAGAAGGCCGAGCAGTTCCCGGCCCACGAGGTCTTCAAGAAGCTGGGCAATCTGGGCCTGCTGGGCCTGAAATATCCCGAGGAATTCGGCGGTGCGGGCCTGGACTTCAGCTACTCGATGGTGATGGCCGAGGCCTTGGGCACCTGCTACTGCGCCGGCGTGCCCATGGGCATCGGGGTGCACACCGATATGTGCACGCCGGCGCTGGCGCGCTTCGGCTCGGACGAGCTGCGGCGCGAGTTCCTCGCGCCCTCGATCGCCGGCGATCTGGTCGGTTGCCTGGGCGTCTCCGAGGCCGGCGGCGGCTCGGACGTGGCCGCCATCAAGACCAGCGCGAAGAAGGACGGCGGCGACTATGTGATCAACGGCAGCAAGATGTGGATCACCAACGGCATGCAGGCCGATTGGTGCTGCCTGCTGGTCAACACCAGCGATGGCCCGGTGCACAAGAACAAGAGCCTGATCGTCGTGCCCATGGACCTGCCGGGCATCACGCGCCAGAAGATCCACAAGATCGGCATGGACGCCTCCGACACCGCCCAGCTCTTCTTTGACAACGTGCGTGTGCCGCAGCGCAACCTGATCGGCCAGGAGGGCATGGGCTTCATGTTCCAGATGATGCAGTTCCAGGAGGAGCGGCTCTGGGGCGCGGCCAGCTCGCTGAAGAACCTGGACCGGCTGATCGACCTGACGATCGGCTACACGCGCGAACGCAAGGCCTTCGGCAAGTCCATCCTCGACAACCAGGTGGTGCATTTCCGCCTGGCCGAGCTGCGCACCGAGGTGGAGGCGCTGCGCGCGCTCACCTACGCGGCGGTGGATCAATATGTGGCGGGCAAGGACGTCACCAAGCTGGCCTCGATGGCCAAGCTCAAATGCGGCCGCCTGATTCGCGAGGTGTCCGATTCCTGCCTGCAGTACTGGGGCGGCATGGGCTTCACCTGGGACAACCCCATCAGCCAGTCCTACCGCGATGGCCGCCTGGTCTCGATCGGCGGCGGCGCCGACGAGGTGATGCTGTCCATCATCTGCAAGCTCGAAGGCACGCTGCCGAAGGGCTGAGCGATATGGCCGACTACCAGACCCTGCTGCTGCGCCAAGAGGGCGGCGTGCTGCACCTGACGCTGAACCGCCCCGAGCTGCGCAACGCGCTCTCGATGGCCATGGTGGCCGAGCTGCGCGCCGCGCTCGCGGCGGCCGAGGCCGATGCCTCGGTGCGCGTGATCGTGCTGCGCGGTGCGGGCGGGCATTTCTGCGCCGGCGGCGACCTCAAGGACATGGCCGGCGCGCGCATGCGCCTGGCCGACGAAGGCCCACGCGTGCTGGCCGAGATGAACGCCGCCTTCGGCCATCTCTGCGGCGCTTTCGCGGCCAGCAGGCTGGCCATCGTGGCGCTGCTGGAGGGCGTGGTGATGGGCGGCGGCTTCGGCCTGGCCTGCGTGGCCGACGTGGCCCTGGGCGGCGAGACGGTGAGCTTCCGCCTGCCCGAGACCTCGCTGGGCGTGGTGCCGGCGCAGATCGCGCCCTTCCTGGTGGAGCGCCTGGGCTATTCGCAGGCCCGCCGCCTCGCCGTTACCGGCGGCAAGCTCGATGGGCGCGCGGCCCTGGCACTGGGCCTGCTGCACGAGCTGCACGGCGTTGGCGCCGAGCTGGATGCGGCCCTGCAGCGCGTGCTGGGCGAGATCCTGCAATGCGCACCGGCCGCGCTGGCCGCCACCAAGCAGCTGATGGCGCGCGCGCGCCTGCATGCGCCGGCCAGCCTGGTGGACGAGGCGGCCGAGGCCTTCACCCGCGCGGCGCTGGGGCCCGAGGGCATGGAGGGCGTGAGCGCCTTTCTCGAGAAACGCAAGCCGGCATGGGCGCCCGTATGAGCAGCAGTTTCAGCAAGATCCTCATCGCCAACCGCGGCGGTCGCGCCGCAGGCTGGGGGCGCTCATATGCGCAGCATGTGAGCGAACACCAAATCGCCTGGCTCGCGCAGCGAGCGGCGATTGAGCCGCGGAGCAGCCATGTTTAGCAAGATTCTTGTCGCCAACCGCGGCGAAATCGCCTGCCGGGTGATGCGCACGGCGCGCACGCTGGGCTATCGCAGCGTGGCCGTCTACACCGAGCCGGACGCGGGCTCGCCCCATGTGGCGCAGGCCGACGAGGCCCTGCAGATCGGTTCCTATCTGGACATCGCGGCGATGCTGGAGGCAGCGCGCCGCACCGGCGCCGACGCCATCCATCCGGGCTACGGTTTTCTCTCCGAGCGCGCCGACTTTGCCCAGGCCTGCGCGGATGCGGGCCTGGTGTTCATCGGCCCGCCGGCGGCCAGCATCGCGGCCATGGGTAGCAAGTCGGCGGCCAAGCGGCGCATGCTGGCGGCCGGCGTGCCCTGCGTGCCCGGCTATCTGGGCGAGCAGCAGGACGAGGCCACGCTCAGCGCCGAGGCGATGAAGCTGGGTTACCCGCTGCTGGTGAAGGCCGTGGCCGGCGGCGGCGGGCGCGGCATGCGGGTGGTGCACCGGGCCGCCGAACTGGCGGGCGCCATCGCGAGCGCGCGCCGCGAGGCCGAGAGCGCCTTCGGCGACGGCACGCTGATGCTGGAGCGCCTCATCACCGAAGGCCGCCACATCGAGATCCAGGTGTTTGCCGATGCCCGAGGGGCTTGCATCCACCTCGGCGAGCGCGACTGCACCGCGCAGCGCCGCCGCCAGAAGGTCATCGAGGAGTCGCCCTCGCCGCTGGTGAGCCCGGCGATGCGCGCCGCCATGGGGGCCGATGCGGTGGCGGCCGCGCAGGCGGTGGGCTATGTGGGCGCGGGCACGGTCGAGTTCATCGTCGATGCCGAACTGAAGCATTACTTCCTGGAGATGAACACGCGGCTGCAGGTCGAGCACCCGGTGACCGAATGTGTCACCGGCCTGGACCTGGTGGAATGGCAGCTGCGCATCGCCGCCGGCGAGCCCCTGCCGCTCGCGCAGCAGGACGTGCAGTTCCAGGGTCATGCCATCGAGGCACGGCTCTATGTGGAGAACCCCTACGAGGGTTTCCGGCCGCAGACCGGCCGCATCGCCTGGTGGCGGCCCGAGCTGGCCTTGCGCCCCGGCCTGCGCATCGATGCCGGCGTGGCCGAGGGCGGCGAGGTCGGGCCGCACTACGACGCCATGGTGGCCAAGTTCATCGCCCATGGGCGCGACCGCGCGGACGCGATCCGGCGCCTGCGTGCGGCGCTCGCCGATGCGCCCCTGCTGGGCATCGCCAACAACGCCTGCTTCCTTGCCGAACTGCTGGACCATCCGGACTTCCGCCAGGCGCGCCTGCACACCGCCTCGCTGGACGGCTGGCATTTGCCTGCCCCCGAGCCCAGCGAGTCGGATTGGCTGATCGCCGCGGCCTTGGTCTTGATGGTGCCGACGCCCGCCGCGCCGCGGCCCGCCAGCGTGGCGAGTTTCGATCTCAGCCTGCAGCAGGGTGAAAAGCAGCGCCGCCAATGGCGCGCAACGGTCGGCGGCCGCCAGTTGCGCCTGCAAGCCGGTGAACAAGTGCATGAACTCAGCCTGCTGGGCCAGGACGCCGCGGGGCGCTGGCGCATCAGCCTGGACGGCGGGCAGCGCAGCGTGATTGCCTTGCGCGATGAGCAGGCCGGCAGCCTGGAGCTCGCCGCTGGCGCCGCGGTGTTCCGTTTCCACGAACCCTCGGCCTTCCCTGAAGCGCGGGATCTCAACAACCCCGCCCATGCCCGCGCCCCGGTGGCCGGCCTGGTGGCGCAGGTGCTGGTGGCCGAGGGCGACAGCGTTGCCGAGGGTCAGGCCTTGCTCAGCGTCGAGGCCATGAAGATGGAGATGTGGCTCACCGCCGGGCGCGCCGGGCGCGTCAAGACCCTGCATGTGGGCCCGCGCGAATCGGTCGCGGCCGGCGCCCTGCTCGTTGAACTCGAGGACAACTGAATGGACAACAAAGCCATCCTGACCTGCGCGCTCACCGGCGTGCTCACCAACCCCCGGCAGCACCCGGTGCCGGTGACGCCGGCGCAGATGGCCAGTGAGGCGCGCGACGCCTTCAACGCCGGTGCCTCGGTGATGCATGTGCATCTGCGCATGCAGGAGGAGGGCTTAAGCCATCTGCCCAGCTGGGACCCGGAGGTGGCCGACAGCGTCGTCTCGGCCATCCGTGCCGCCTGCCCCGGCGTCATCATCAACCTCACCACGGGGGTGATCGGCGCCGACATCGCCGGCCCGGCGGCCTGCCTACGCCGCGTGCGCCCCGAGATCGCCGCCTGCAATGCCGGCAGCCTCAACTACCTCAAGCTCAAGGACGATGGCACTTGGGCCTGGCCGCCGATGGTGTTCGACAACCCGGTGGCCAAGGTGCAGGCCTTTCTGGACGTGATGGCCGAATGCGGCGCGCATCCCGAGTTCGAGTGCTTCGATGTCGGCATCGTGCGCGCGGTGGGCATGTACCTGAAGGCCGGCATGTACCGCGGCACGCCCGACCTCAACTTCGTCATGGGCGTGGCCTCGGGCATGCCCTACGATGCCGATCTGTTATCCCTGCTGCCGCGCTATCTGCCGCCCGGTGCGCTCTGGCAGACCACCCTGATCGGCCGCAGCGAGATCTGGCCGGTGCACCAGAAGACCGCCGAGCTGGGCGGCATGCTGCGCACCGGCCTGGAAGACACCTTCTACCTGCCGGACGGCGAGCGCGCCAGCGGCAATGGCGTGCTGATCCAGGCGCTGGCGCAATGCGCCGAGCGCGCCGGCCGCGCGGTGGCCAGCCCGGCTGAGGCGCGGGTGTTGCTGGGGCTGGGCTAGCAGCGGAAGCCCGCCACCAGCCCCTGCAGGCGCTCGGCCCGCTCGCGCAGGCCCTCGGCCGCCGCCGCCGATTGCTCCACCAGCGCGGCGTTGCGCTGCGTCAGCTCGTCCAGCTGCGCCACCGCGCTGCTGACCTCGCCGAGCTCCTGGCTTTGCTGCTGGGCCGAGGCGCTGATGCCGGCGATGGTGGCGCTGACGCTGCGCACCGATTGCACGATGTCCTGCATGGTCTGGCCCGCGTCCACCACCAGGGCGGTGCCGCTGCCCACCTTGTGCACCGAGGCGCCGATCAGCTGCTTGATCTCCTTGGCGGCCTCGGCCGAGCGCGTCGCCAGGCTGCGCACCTCGGCCGCCACCACCGCGAAGCCGCGGCCCTGCTCGCCGGCGCGCGCCGCCTCCACGGCGGCGTTCAGGGCGAGGATATTGGTTTGGAACGCCAGGCCGTCGATCACGCCGACGATGTCGCCGATGCGTTTGGAGCTGGCCTGGATCTCGTCCATGGTCTGCACCACCTGGGCCACCACCTCGCCGCCGCGCGTGGCCACCCGGCTGGCGTCGCTGGCCAGCGCGCGGGCCGTTTGCGCGTCGGCGGCGCTGCGCTGCACCTTGTCGCTCAGCAGGGCCATGCTGGCGCTGGTCTGCTGCAGGCTGGAGGCACTGTGCTCGCTGCGTTCGCTCAGGTCCTGGTTGCCGCTGGCAATGTCCTGCGAGGCGGCATGCAGGCCGGCGGTGGTGTCGCGCACCTCGCCCACCAGGCCGGCCAGGCTTTGCTGCATGCGCGCCAGCGCCAGCAGCATCTGCGCGGCCTCGTCGTCGCCCTGCGGCACGATCGCCACGCTGAGGTCGCCGGCGGCAATGCGTTCGGCGGCGGCGCGCGCGGCGCCGATGGCGCGCACCACCGAGCGGGTGGTGAGCAGCAGCACCGCCAGGCACAGCGCCAGGCAGACGCTCAGCCCCAGCGTCAGCACCCAGCGCGTGTGGCGGGCGCGCGCCTCCAGCGCCGCGCGCGCCTCGTCGGCCTGGGCCGCGCTGACGCGCACCAGGGTCTGCAGCGCGGCCTGGGCGCGCTGCACCGCGGGCAGCACCGGCTGCATGGCGCGGTTGCCCTCGGCCGGGGTGAGCAGGCGCTCCTCCAGCACTTCCTTCATCACCGGCTCGAAGCCGCTGCGGTAGCCGCGCAGGCCGGCCTCCAGCTCGGCCAGCGCGGCGCCGCTTTCCGCATCGGGTCGCAGTGCGCGCAGGCTGGCGAGCAGGCCCTCGGCCTCGCGCCAGCTGGCCCGCCACAGCTGCTCATGGCGCTGCGCCTCGCTGAGCAACTCGTAGCTGATCAGCATGTTCTTCTCGTGCATGAAGAGCGTGCCGAGCGCGGCCTTGAGTTCGCCGGCCTGGCGCGCCTGCACCTGGGGGCGGGTGAAGAAGGCTTCGGTGGCCTGTTCGCTGGCGCGCAGGCTCAGCTGCGCATAGAGCGCCAGGCCGGCCATGCACAGGCCCACGAAGGCGGCGGCCAGGATGAGGCGCTTGCGGATGCTGAGGCTGGGCATGGTGGTGAGGTCGGCAAAGTGGGTGAACATGCCGGCACCATGCCGCGCCACTGTGTGAGCCTCATGACAAACCCCAGGGTCTGCCCCGGGATGTGACTTATTGCTCGTCTTCCGCCACCGGACCACCGCGCTGCGGCGTCTTGGTCTTGCGCTTGCGCGCGGCGATTTTTTCCAGGCGCTGCTGGTCGGCCAGCGCCGCGGCGGCCGCCCAGGCGGCGAACTGCTCCGGCGTCTCCAGCGTGATGCGGCCCAGCAGGCCCTGGCGGAATTCGTAGATCAGCACCTCGGCGGCCTTTTGCAGGCTGACGCGCCCGCCGCCCAGCATGGCGCCGCGCTTGCGGCCAATCGCGGTGAGCAGGCCCTCGTCGTCCAGTTCGCCGCCGTCGGCGCTGCTGGCGAGCTTGTAGCGCTCCTCCACCCGGCCGGCGTAGTCGGCGCGCAGATAGTGCAGCAGTTCCAGCGCCACCTCGGCCTCGTCAAAGGCATTGCGGCCCACCGCACCGCTGGCGGCGAGGTTGTAGCCGGCCTGCTCGATGCTGATGCGGGGCCACAGCATGCCGGGGGTGTCGAACAGGTAGACGTCCTGGTCCAGCACGATCTTCTGCTCCACCTTGGTGATGCCGGGCTCGTCGCCGGTCTTGGCCGAGCGCTTGCCCACCAGGGTGTTGATGAGGGTGGACTTGCCCACATTGGGGATGCCGCAGATCAGCACGCGCAGCGGCTTGGCCATGCCGCCGCGGTTCGGCGCCAGCTCGCGGCAGGCGGCCACCAGCGCCTTGGCGGGCGCCACCATGGCGGTGTCCAGCGCGATCGCGCGGGTGGCGGGCAGGGCGTTGTAATGGGCCAGCCACAAGGCGGTGCGCGCCGGGTCGGCGAGGTCCTGCTTGTTGAGCAGCTTGAGGGTGGGCTTGCTGTCGGTCAGCTCGGCCAGCAGGGGGTTGGCGCTGGCGCCCGGGCAGCGCGCGTCGAGCAGCTCGATCACCACGTCGATGCCGCCCTTCATGCGCTCCTTGATCGCATTCCGGGTCGTGTTCATATGCCCGGGGAACCATTGAATCGCCATCTCGTCTGTGCTCGCTGTGCTGCTGCTGTCGAAGTCCGCATTGTCCCGGACTTGGGCGCCCGGGCTCAGGAAAAGCGTTCGGGCGCGGCCAGGCGCGCATCCAGCGGCTGTTCGGGCGCGCTCAGCGGCAGCTGCAGCACGAAGCAGCAGCCGCCGCCGGGGGCGGCCTCGACCTGGATCTCGCCGCCGAACAGGCTCTTCACGATGTTGTAGCTGATCGACAGCCCCAGGCCGCTGCCGCCCTGGCCCAGCTTGGTGGTGAAGAAGGGCTCGAAGATGCGGTGCAGGTGCTCGGCACTGATGCCGCGGCCGTTGTCGCTGAAGCGCAGCTCCACCCATCCGGGCCTGGCCGGCGCGGCCGTCAGCAGCATGCGGCCGCGGCTGCGGCCCTCGAAGGCGTGCAGCAGCGCGTTGTTGATCAGGTTGGTGAGCACCTGGCCGAAGGGGCCGGGGTAGGCGTCCATGCGGATGCCCTCGGGGATCTCCAGCGCAATCGCATGGCCGCTCTTGCGGATCGCGCCCATCATGGTGGCGACGATGTCCTGGCTGGTGTGCGCGAGGTCGAACACGCGGCGCTGCTCGGTGGTGCGGTCGGCCGCCACCTGCTTGAAGCTGGCGACCAGGGCCGCGGCGGTGCTGAGGCCGCGCGCGATCAGCTGCGAGGCCGAGCTGGCATCGGCCAGATAGCTCATCAGGGCCGAGCGCCGCAGGCTGTTGTCCTGTGCGGCCTGGGTGATTTCCTCGCTGCGCTGCTGCAGGGTGGAGGCCATCAGCAGGCTGTTGCCGATCGGCGTGTTGAGCTCATGCGCCACGCCGGCCACCAGGGCGCCCAGCGCCGCCAGCTTCTCCTGCGCCACCAGCTGGGCCTGGGCATCCTTCAGGTGCCGGTAGGCGCTGGCGTTGTCCAGCGCGATCGCGGTATAGGCGCACAGGCTGCGGAAGATCAGCCACTCGTGTTCGGCATAGGCATTGGCATGCGGCGACTGCAGCGTCATCACGCCCAGCACGCGCTCGCCCACCATCAGCGGCGCGAACAGGGCGCTGAGGGTGCGCATGGTGCCGGGCACCTGGCTGGGGTCGCTGCCGTCGGCGGCCAGGTGCACCGAAAGCTCGCGCCGCTCGCGCACGCAGCGCGCCGAGTTGGAATGCGGGTCGTTGAGCGCGACGCGCTCGCTGGGCAGGCGCTGGCCGTTCTCCATGTCGAACACCGAGGTCAGGGCCAGGCCGTCGGCATCCATCAGGTAGACGCAAAAGCCTGCGGCGTCGAGCAGGGCATGTACATGGCGGTGCAGGGTCAGGAACACCGATTCGGCGTCCAGGTGGGCGGTGATCTCCTGGCCGATCGCGCCGAGCCGCTCCAGCGTCACGCTGGTGCGTTGCAGCAGGGCCGCGCGTTTGGCCTCGGCCTCGGCCATCTGCTTGTGGTGGGCCGCCTCGGCACGCGCGTTCTCGGTCATGTGGCGCAGCTGCAGGGCCATCAGGCGCTGGTGGGCCACCTGGCTGTGCAGGCGCTCGCGCGTGGCCACCGATTGTTCGGAGGCGGCGTAGGCCTCGGCATGGCGGCCGGCCTGCGCATAGGCCTGGCCCAGGTCGCTGAGCAGATCGGCCGAGGCCTGGTAGCCGGCGATGCGGCCGGCCACCTGCAGGGCCTGCTCCAGATGCTCGAGCGCGCTGGTCTCGGGCTGCCGGCCCTGCCGCGCCAGCTGGCCGCTGATCGCCGCCAGCACCTGGCGGGCCTCCACCTGCTGGTCGTCCAGGCCGGCCTTCACCGCCTGCTGCAAGGCCTCCTGCGCGACCCGCCCGGCGGCCTCGAGCTGGCCCAGCTGCAGCAGGGCCTTGGCCTTGCCGCACTGCATTTCGAGCTGCAGGTCGCCGCCCTGCGGGCCGCTGGAGCGCTGCTCCAGCATCAGATAGCAGTCAAGCGCCTGCTGGTAGGCGCCGCGGTCCAGCGCCAGATCGGCGCGGTACTTCAGCGCCACGGCGTAGTTGCGCGAGGCCTCCAGCGGCTTGAGCGTCTGCAGCGCTTCTTCCAGCAGGGCCTCGGCCAGATCCAGGCGCTGCAGGCGGCGCAGCGTCTCGCCCATCTGGCTCAGGCAGGCACCGACGCTGGCGGGCCAGCCGGTGGGGCGCGCCAGCTCGAGGGCGCGCTGCACCCATTCGAGCGCGGTGTCGTGGTCATTCAGGCTGGTGAAGGCGTTGCCGATATTGCCGGCCGCGGTGATGGCGTTGTGCAGCTGGCCGCTCTTGAGCGCGGCCTCGAAGCCGCGGTTGAAATGCTGGATCGCGCCGGCATAGTCGCTGGCGCGGTAGGCGCAGCTGCCGAAGAACAGGTGCACGCCCGCGGCGGCCGGCGCGCGCAGCCCGGGCAGCAGGGCGGTGAAACGTTCGGACCAGCGCTGCTCGGCGGCGCGCAACTCGCGGAAGGACTGGTAGCGCCCCAGCGTGGCTTCCAGGATGAGCTGGCGTTCCTCGTCGCCGGCGGCCTGGGCCAGCACGATGCCCTGCTCGAGCACGGCATCGCGCGCCTGCGTCTGGCCCTGGTTGGCCAGCACCAGGGCCTGCACCCAGCAGCCATCGACCATGCCGCAGCGATCGCCCTGCTTGTTGAATTCGCTCGTCGCGGCCTGCGCCTCAAGCAAGGCGGCCGGCAGCTCGGCCTGCAGGCGCAGGCATTCGGCCTGCAGCAGGCGCAGCCGCGGCTGCAGGCCGGCGCGCCCGCTGTCGGCAACGAGCCGGCGCGCGATGTCATCGGCCAACTGGCGCGCGCGCACGGTGTCGCGTTCGCGCAGCTGCCAGGCCAGGGTCAGCTCGGTGCGCAGGGCCGCGCCCTTGGGCGCCTGCTCCAGCATGGCCTGGAGGCGGGCGACTTCGTCGTCCGGCTCGAACAGGCGCACGCGGCTGGGATCCATGGCTGATACGCAGGAGTGGAGCACGCATGATGCGGCTAAAGCGCTGCGCTGCGTCGATCAGCCCGCCCGCCCGCTGCCGGCGGCGGGCGCGGCTGTGGCTTATTTCATGATTGCGGGCGGCGTCGCCCGGGAGTCACTCAAGCGGCGCGCTGCACCCCCGCCTTGGCGGCGCGCCGCAGGGCCACCGCGTCGGGCGCGGCGCGCTGCTCGTGGCCGCGCAGCCTGAACACGCTGACCGAATCCTCCACCGCCTGCGCCTGTTCGTTCAGGCCGATGGCCGAGGCCGACACCTCCTCCACCAGCGCGGCGTTCTGCTGCGTCAGCGTGTCGAGCTGGGCCACCGCGCTGTTGATCTGCTCCACGCCCAGCATCTGCTCGCCCATGCCATGGCTGATGCGGCTGATCAGCTGGTGCATGTCGTCCACCGCATGCTGCATCTCGCCCATCGCCTGCTGGGCCTGCTGGACCTGCTGGCCACCCTCGGCGACGCGCTCGCTGGACTCGGCGATCAGGCCGCGTACCTCGCGGGCGGCGGTGCTGGTGCGCTGGGCCAGCGCGCGCACCTCGGAGGCCACCACCGCAAAGCCGCGCCCCTGCTCGCCGGCGCGCGCCGCTTCCACCGCGGCATTGAGCGCCAGGATATTGGTCTGGAAGGCGATGCTGTCCACCACCTGGATGATGTCGGCGATGCGCGCCGAGGCCGAGCTGATGCTCTCCATGCTGCGCGCCACCGCGGCCACCGCCTGGTTGCTGTTGCTGCTCACCGCCAGCGCGGCGGCGGCATGCCGGGCCGCGCTCTGCGCCATCTCGGTGCTGGCGCGTATGGTGCTGGTGATCTGCTCCATCGACGAGGCGGTCTGCTGCAGATTGCTGGCCTGCGTCTCGGTGCGCGCCGACAGATCGGCATTGCCTTCGGAGATCGCCTGCGTGCCATGGTGCAGCTCGGTCACGCCGACGCGCGCATCGCGCACGATGGACATCAGGTTCACGTTCAGCTGGGCCAGCGCGCGCGCGATCTGGCCCACCTCGTCGCGGCGTTGCTCGCTGAGGCTCTGGGTCAGGTCGCCGGCGGCCATGCGGTTGGCAAAGCTCACCAGCTTGCGCAGCGGCGCGATCGCCATGCCCGCCAGATAGCTGCCGCCCAGCCAGGCGCACAGGGCTGCGATGGCGAGGCCCCACAACCAGCGCGGCGCACCGGCCAAGGGCAGGCTGGCCAGGCCGAAGCCCAGCAGGGCCGGCAGCGCCATCAGCAGGCGCATGCGGCCCGCCAGGCCGGGCTGCAGGCGGCGGCGCAACTGCCCCAGCGAGGTCATGTTCACCAGCAGGCCTTCGTGCAGGCCCTGCGTGAGCCGGCCCTGGGCGGCCTGCGCCCGCATGCCGGCATAGAGCTGCTCGGCCGCCGCGGTGGCCGCGGCGCTGGCCTCGGTGCGCACCGACATATAGCCGTTGGGCCGGCCGCGTTCGTCCAGCAGCGGCGTGACGTTGGCCTGCACCCAGTAGTAGTCGCCGTTCTTGCGGCGGTTCTTCACCAGCGCCGACCAGGGCTGGCCGCCCTGGATGGTGGCCCACATGTCGCGGAAGGCCTCGCTGGGCATGTCCGGGTGGCGTATCAGGTTGTGGGGCTGACCCAGCAGTTCTTCGCGCGTATAGCCGCTGACCTCGATGAAGGCCTCGTTGCAATACAGGATGCGGCCCTGCAGGTCCGTGGTCGAGACCAGCGTCTCGCCCTTGGGGAATGGATATTCCCGCTGGCTTACCGGCGTGTTGACTCTCATGACACCTCCGCTCGTGCCGCCGATCCGTCCCTGTGAGGTCGATGGCTGTCCTTGCGATGGGGGCGCTCTGATGGCACCGTGTCCGCTAAACAAACTCTAGCAAGCCATGGGCGGGGGTGTCAGTGCATTCCTTGATTTAGGTCATGCAGATGGATGAAATGCGGAAGGCCCTGCGGAGCAGGGCCTTCGGGGCGGCTGGGCCTGAGTCAGGCTTTGCACATGCCGCAGGGCATGTGCAAAGTCCTGACTCAGTCCTCGTTCTTGAACACCAGCTTGACCTCATGGGTCTGCTTCTCGCCCGAGGCTTCGAAGCGCCAGTCCATCAGCGCGGCGGTGACGGCCTTGTCGAACACCTTGCGGGGCTCGGCCTCGATGATGTCCACGGCCGAGACCTTGCCGTCCGGCTCGATCGCCATCTTGGCCTTCACGGTGCCGGTGGTGATCGACTTGCGCGAGGCCTCGGCGGGGAATTCGGGCGGCACCTTCTTGACGATCTTCGGCACCGCGGCATGGGCGCTGATGGCCAGGGCCAGCAGGGCGCAGCAGGCGGCGGCGGAACGGGTCAAGGTGTGGAAGGCTTTCATATCGGTTCTCTTCGTTACGGCAGGGAAAGGGTCTGGCCTGTTTCAGGCGGTGGTGGCGCGGAAGAAGCCCACCGCCTCGAGCAGGCGCGAGGAGCTGTTCTTGAGCGCGTCGGTAGAGCGCGAGAGGTCGTCCACCAGGGTGGTGTTCTGCTGCGTGGTGCGGTCCAGTTCGTTCATGGCCTGGTTCACCACGCCCACGCCGCTGGCCTGCTCCTGGGCCGAATGCGAGATCTCCTCGATCAGCTGGCCCATGTTGTTGACCTCGTCGACCACGCTGCGGATGGTGATGCCGGCGTTGTTGACCAGCGCCGTGCCGTTCTCCACCTTCACCGAGGATTCCTGGATCAGCACCTTGATCTCCTTGGCGGCGGCGGCCGAGCGCGAGGCCAGCGCGCGCACCTCGGAGGCCACCACGGCGAAGCCGCGGCCATGCTCGCCGGCGCGCGCCGCTTCCACCGCGGCGTTCAGCGCCAGGATGTTGGTCTGGAAGGCGATGCCGTCGATCACGCCGATGATGTCGCCGATCTTGCGCGAGCTGCTGCTGATCTCTTCCATCGTGGCCACCACCTGCGAGACCACCTGGCCACCGGCCGAGGCGGACTGGCGTGCCTTGGTGGCGATGCCGGCGGCCTTGCGGGTGAGTTCGCTGGCGCCGTGCAGATTGGAGGCGATCTGCTCCACCGAGGCGGCGGTGTTCTGCAGGCTGGCGGCCGAGCGCGCGGTGCGGTCGGAGAGGTCGACATTGCTGCCGGCGATCTCGCTGGAGTTCTGTGCCACCTCGCCGGCGGCCGAGCTGACGCTGCTGACCACGCCCGAGAGCGCGAGCTGCATGTCGCGCATGGCGTGCAGCATCTGGCTGAGTTCGTCCTGGCCGTCGGCCTCGATGTGCTGCGACAGATCGCCCGCGCTGATGGCCTGGGCCACATCCTTGGCCTGGCGCGCCGGCACCACGATGGAGCGCGCGATGGTGATGCCACCGCCGCCGCCGATCAGCACCGCCAGCACCACCAGCACGGCGGTCACGATGACGGAGTTGCCGGCGATCTCGGCACCCGACTTGGCCAGGTCGCTGGCGCTTTCGAACTGCAGATCGACCAGGCCCTTGAGGCCGTCCTGGTAGGCCTGCTGGGCCGGGCGCACATCGGTGATCAGGCTTTCGCGCGCCTCATCGGGCGAGGCGTCCTTCTGCACCTTCTGGAACCTGGCCACGGCGGCGAAGAACTTGCCCTGGCGCTCGCGCACCTGGCCCATCAAGTCCTTCTCCTTGGCGCCGTCCAGCGTGGCTTCCAGGCCGGCGAGCTGCTTCTCGCTGTCCTGCAGCGCGGCTTCGATGGCGGCGTTCTGCTTCTTGATCTGGCGCGCTTCGTCCAGCAGCAGCAGGTCGCGGGCGGCGCGTGCCACCACGTTGACGTTGCCTTCCAGTGCGTTGGCGCTGGCGATCTTCACCAGGCTGGAATTGGCGGTGCGGTCGAGATCCTTGGACAGGCGGTTGGCACTGTAGGCGCCGTAGCTGCCGATCGCGATCAGCAGCAGGATCAGCAGGGTGTAGCTCAGCGCCAGGCGTTGCCCGATGCGCAGTTGGGACAGAAGCTTCATCAGAAGTTCCCTCAGGTCGGAGTCTTGTAGGTTCGCTGCAGGCGATCAGCCTGCAGCCGGTTGTCGGAGCCCTTGTGCGGCTGCTGGATACGGGTAAACACGGGAGGGAATCTGGCGCTGTGACATCTGTCGCGGAATCTTCGGCCGTGTGCGAAACGGGTTGCATGACGGCTGTTGTGAGCGCCCTTGCGGCCGCCTCAACAGCAGCCCGGAGTGTGCCGGCGCGCACCGCGCCGTGACACATTGCAACAATTCGGCGCCGTGACGTTTTCCGCGCTCGGCCGGGCCTTGATCCCCCGTTCGGGGGCTTGCTTGATCGCGTCTAAGGGTTAACGCGTGGCCTTGTGCTGCAGCACCTGCAGGGCCTGCACGGCGCCGGCCTGGTTGCCCCAGGCCTGGCGGATATAGCTGGCGATCGCGGCCAGCTCGGCCTCGTTCAACTGGCCCGCAAAGGGCGGCATGCCGTAGGGGCGCGGATGGCCCGGCGTGGCGGGCGCGAAGCCGCCCTGCAGCATCACGCGCAGCAGGTTGGTGGGCGGCTCCATCAGCACGGTGCGATTGCCGCGCAGCGCTGGATAGGCGCCGGGGCGGCCCTCGCCATCGCGGCCATGGCAGCTGGCGCAATGGTCGAGATAGGCGCTTCGCCCTTGCGCGCGCAGCGCGGGCGCGGCGGCCTGGGCCGGCGGCCGCGGCCGTGCTTGCGGCGGCAGGGATTGCAGATAGCGCGCCATCGCGCGCAGATCCGGCTCGCTGAGGTGGCGGGTGCTGCCCAGCACCACCTCGGCCATCGGCCCGAGGGCGCTGCCGGGCGCGGCCGTGCCGCTCTTCAGCCATTGCATCAGATCGGCCTCGGCCCAGCCGGCCACGCCGGCCTCGCGCCGGTCGTGCAGCGAGGGCGCGTACCAGCCCATGCCGGGCAGGGCGGCGCCGCTGAAGTCCGCGGGGCCAGGTCTTGCTCCCAGCGCATTGCGCGGGCCGTGGCAGGCGCTGCAATGCGCCAGGCCCTGGCTCAGATAGGCGCCGCGGTTCCAGGCTGGATCGCGGCCAGGCTCGGGGCGGTATTCGCCGGGGCGGAAGAAGAGCGTGCGCCAGACCCATAGCGCGGCCTGCGTGTTGTAGGGGAAGCGCAGCCCATGGGCGCGCGCCGGCGCCACCACCGCCGGCAGGCTGCGCAGATAGGCGTGGATGGCGTCGCTGTCGGCGCGGCTCAGCAGGGTGTAGTTGTCGTAGGGAAAGGCGGGGCTGAGCAGGCGCCCATCCCGGCTGCGGCCATGGTGCAGGGCGTTCCAGAAATCCTCGGCGCTCCAGCGGCCCAGGCCGGTGGCGGGGTCGGGGGTCAGGTTGGGGGCGAACACCGTGCCAAAGGGCGTGGGGACGGCGCGCCCGCCCGCATAGGCTTGGCCGCCGGCCTGGGTGTGGCAGCCCATGCAGTTGCCCACGCGCGCCAGGTAGGCGCCCTGCTCGATCTGTGCCGTGTCGGGCGCGGCACTGGCCAGGCCGGTCAGCAGGCACAGCGCCAGTGCGGCGAGCGCATGGCGCCAGCTCATGGCAGGCCTCCGCAGCGCATCGGCGCGGGCTTGGGCGGGCTGGGCGCCGGCTTGGCCCCCACGGGCACGGTCTGGCCGGCCAGCCAATGCGAGATGGCGTTGATCTCCTCGGGGTGCAGGCGCTTGGCGATCTCCGCCATGCAGTCGGGCGCGGCGGCGCGGCGCTGGCCGGCCCGCCAGGCGCCGAGCTGGCCGTTCAGGTAGTCGCGCGGCAGGCCCAGCAGGCCGGGGATGCGCGCCTGGGCGCCCAGCAGCGCCTCGCCATGGCAGGCGCTGCAGGCTGGCAGGCCGCGGCTCGCGTCGCCCTGGCGCACCAGGGCCTGGCCGCGTGCCAGGTCTTGCGCCGGCAGAGCGGCGGGCTGGGCCGCCGCATAGGGCAGCTCCAGCTGCGCGAAGTGCTGCGCGATCTCTTGCAGATAGGCGTCGCTGAGCGGCGCGAGCAGCTCGCGCATCGGGCCGTAGTGGCGACGGCCGTCGCGGAAGGCCAGCAGCTGCTGGTAAAGATAGCCGGCCGGCTTGCCGGCGATGCGCGGGTAGTAGCCGTCCGGCGCGGCGCGCCCCTCTTTGCCATGGCAGAGGGTGCAGGCCTGCATGCGCTGGGCCATGCTGTCTTCGAACGGCGCTTGGGCGCCGGCCAGCGGCGGCAGCAGGGCCAGCAGCCAGAGCAGAATCAGTCGGGGCATGGGCCGGCATCTTGCCAGCCGGCGGTCGGCCCGCACAGGATCAGTGGCGGCCCGGCGCGACCGGATCAGGGCGTAAGGGTCTGTTAATACTACGTTTGCCCGATGCGTTGCCACCAGAACAGCCGTGAACTAGGCGCAAACCGAAGCCGGGGTCACTCCCCCGGCGAGGCTTTGCAACGACGTGCACGGCTGTTCTGGTGGCAACCCGAAGGGAACGGGGCTGGCAGGGCCCATCTCGTCGTTGCACTCCTTGCCCAGGCACAGAGCCTGGGCTTCGTCGTCCGCCTAGACCTCGGCCCTGCCGGCCCCGTTCGCACGGGCAAATGTAGTGTTAACAGACCCTAACTGTGCCTTGGCCAGCGCGCCCAGGCGCGCGATGCCGGCCGCCATGCGCGCATCCCAGGGGTGGCCGCTGTTCAGGCGCAGGCAATGGCGGAACTCGGCGCGCGCCGAGAAGATCGGCCCCGGCGCCGTGCTGATGCCTTCGGCCAGCAGCTGGCGTTGCAGCAGCAGCGCGTCGCAGGCCGCGGGCAGTTCCACCCAGATGAAGTAGCCGCCGCGCGGCCGGGTCATGCGCGCGCCCGCCGGCAGCTGCGCTTGCAGCGCGGCCAGCATGGCCTGCTGCTGGCTGGCCAGCGCGGCGCGCAGGCGGCGCAGATGCGCATCGTAGGCGCCGCCCTGCAGGTACTCGTTCAGGCCGGCCTGGGCCGGCAGCGAAACACCCAGGCTGCTCATCAGCTTGAGGCGTTGCAGCTGGCGCAGATAGGGCCCGGGCGCGGCCCAGCCGACCCGGTAGCCCGGCGCCAGGCATTTGGAGAAGGAGCCGCAATGCAAGACCTGACCCTGCGGCGCATAGGCCTTGGCCGGCAGCGCGGCGTCGGGGCCGTGGTGCAGCTCGGCATAGACATCGTCCTCGATCAGCGGGATGCCCGCGCCGGCCAGCAGCGCCACCAGGGCGCGCTTCTTGTCGGCCGGCATCAGGCTGCCGAGCGGGTTCTGGAAACTCGTCATCAACCAGCAGGCCTTGGGACGGTGCTCGGCGATGAGCGCGGCCATGGCATCCAGATCGGCACCCTCGCCGGCATGGGTGGGCACTTCGATGGCGCGCAGGCCCAGGCGCTCGAGCGCCTGCAGCGCGGCGTAGAAGCCGGGCGCCTCGATCAGCACCGCATCGCCCGGCCGCGTCAGCACCTGCAGGCACAGGTTGAGGGCTTCCAGCGCGCCATTCGTCAGCACTATCTCGTCCGGCGCCACGCTGATGCCCAGGCGCAGATAGCGCAGCGCGATCTGGCGCCGCAATCCCTCGTGACCGAGCGGCAGCTCGGCGGTGATCTGGGCCGGCTCGAGCTTGCGCATGCCGGCCTGCAGGGCGCGCCGCAGCGGCTCGAGCGGGAACAGCGTGGCCGCCGGGAAGGCCGAGCCCAGCGGCAGCAGCGCGGCGGCGCTGGAGGCGCCCAGCACCTCGAACACCAGCTCGCTCACCGCCACCGGCCCGGGCTGCGCCGAGGGCTGCGAGGTGCGCGGGCTGGCGCCAAGCGGCAGCGCGTTGACGAAATAGCCCGAGCGCGGCGCGGCGCTGACGAGGCCGCGCGACTCCAGCAGGTAATAGGCCTGGAACACCGTGGCCGGGCTCAGATGCCGGGTCTGGCAGGTCTGGCGCACCGAGGGCAGGCGGTCGCCGGCGCGCAGCGCGCCGCTATGTATCAGCGCGCCGAGCTCGTCGGCCAGGGCCAGGTAGCGCGGGCCGGTGCTCACGCCCTGGCGGCGCGGCTGCCGAAGATGGCCGAGCCGACGCGCACGATGGTGGCGCCCTCGGCGATGGCGGCTTCGAGGTCGGCGCTCATGCCCATGCTCAGCGTGTCGAGGGTCAGGCCTTGCCGATTCAGCCCGGCCAGGGCCTGGGCCAGGGCGCGATGCGGCCGGCGCTGCGCCTCGAAATCGCCCGCGGGTTCGGGAATGGCCATCAGGCCGCGCAGCCGCAGGCGCGGCAGCGCAGCCACCTGCGCGGCCAGCGCCGGCAGCTCGGCCAGGCTGATGCCGCTCTTGCTGGCCTCGGCGCTGATGTTCACCTGCAGGCAGATCTGCAGCGGTGCCAGCCCGGCCGGGCGTTGCTCGGACAGGCGCTGCGCGATCTTGAGCCGATCGACGCTGTGCACCCAGTCGAAGGCCTCGGCCACCACGCGCGTCTTGTTGCTCTGCAGCGGCCCGATCAGATGCCACTCGAGCGCGCCGCGCAGGTCGGCGAGTTCGGCGATCTTGTCGAGCCCCTCCTGCACATAGTTCTCACCGAAACAGTGCTCGCCGGCCGCATGGGCGGCACGCACGGCGTCGCCTGGAAACGTCTTGCTGACGGTGAGCAATGTGACGCTTTGCACGGGGCGATGGGCGGCCTCGCAGGCCCTGGCAATGCGCTGGTGCAGTTCTTGTATGTTCTCGGAGATCGTCGCCATAATGGCCCACGCTTTCTGCCCCAATCATGGACATTACCCAACTGCTGGCATTCTCGGTCAAGAACAAGGCCTCCGACCTGCACCTCTCGGCCGGCCTGCCGCCGATGATCCGCGTGCACGGCGATGTGCGTCGCATCAATGTCGAGCCGCTCGAGCACCGCCAGGTGCACGACATGGTCTACGACATCATGAATGACTCGCAGCGCAAGGCCTATGAGGAAACGCTGGAGGTCGACTTCTCCTTCGAGATCCAGGGCCTGGCGCGCTTTCGCGTCAATGCCTTCAACCAGAACCGCGGCGCCGGCGCGGTGTTCCGTACCATCCCGTCCAAGATCCTCACGCTGGAGCAGCTCAACTGCCCCAAGGTGTTTGCCGATCTGGCGCTCAAGCCGCGCGGCCTGGTGCTGGTGACCGGGCCCACTGGTTCGGGCAAGTCCACCACGCTGGCGGCGATGGTGAACCACCTGAACGAGAGCGAGTACGGCCACGTGCTGACGATCGAGGACCCGATCGAGTTCGTGCACGAATCAAAGAAGTGCCTGATCAACCAGCGCGAGGTCGGCCCGCACACCTTGAGCTTCGCCAACGCGCTGCGCTCGGCGCTGCGCGAGGACCCGGATGCGGTGCTGGTGGGCGAAATGCGCGACCTCGAAACCATCCGCCTGGCGCTCACCGCGGCCGAGACCGGCCACTTGGTGTTCGGCACCCTGCACACCAGTTCGGCCGCCAAGACGGTGGACCGTATCGTCGACGTGTTCCCCGCGGCCGAGAAGGAAATGGTGCGCGCGATGGTGTCGGAATCGCTGGTGGCGGTGATCTCGCAAAGCCTGTGCAAGCTCAAGGACGGCAGCGGCCGCGTGGCGGCGCACGAGATCATGCTGGGCACCTCGGCGATCCGCAATCTGATCCGCGAGAACAAGGTGGCACAGATGTACTCGGCCATCCAGACCGGCAACCAGCAGGGCATGCAGACGCTGGATCAGAACCTCACCGACCTGGTGCGGCGCAATGTGATCGCGCCCGCCGAGGCGCGCGCCAAGGCCAAGTTCCCCGAGAACTTCCCGGGCTGAGGCCCGGGAAGTTCGACGTCACTCATTTGGCATCAGCCATGTGAGTGACGGCAAAATTTTCCAGCAAGCCCGAACTGAAGGACCCGTATGGAACGCGATCAGGCGTCAAAGTTCATCAATGATCTGCTGCGCCTGATGGTGTCGCGCAAGGGCTCGGATCTGTTCCTCACCGCCGACTTCCCGCCCGCCATCAAGGTGGATGGCAAGGTCACCAAGGTCTCGCCGCAGCCGCTCACCGGCCAGCACACGCTGCAGCTGGCGCGTTCCATCATGAACGACAAGCAGGCGGCCGAGTTCGAGCGCACCAAGGAATGCAATTTCGCCATCTCGCCGCAGGGCGTGGGGCGCTTCCGCTGCAATGCCTTCATGCAGCAGGGCCATGTGGGCCTGGTGCTGCGCACCATCCCGGCCTCGCTGCCGACGATCGCCTCGCTGGAGCTGCCGCCCATCCTCAACGAGGTGGTGCAGACCAAGCGCGGCCTGGTGATCGTGGTGGGCGCCACCGGCTCGGGCAAGAGCACCACGCTGGCGGCGATGATCGACCATCGCAACGAGAGCACCTACGGCCACATCATCACGATCGAGGACCCGGTCGAGTTCGTGCATCCGCACAAGAACTGCATCGTCACTCAGCGCGAAGTGGGCATCGATACCGACAACTGGGAGATGGCGCTGAAGAACACGCTGCGGCAGGCGCCCGACGTGATCCTGATGGGCGAGATCCGCGACCGCGAGACCATGGAGCATGCGGTGGCCTTTGCCGAGACCGGCCACCTCTGCATGGCCACCCTGCACGCCAACAGCGCCAACCAGGCGCTCGACCGCATCATCAACTTCTTCCCCGAGGAGCGGCGCGCCCAGCTGCTGATGGACCTGTCGCTGAATCTGCGCTCCATCATCTCGCAGCGCCTGCTGCCGCGCCGCGAGGGCAAGGGCCGCGTCGCCGCGGTGGAGATCCTGCTCAACACGCCGCTGATCTCCGACCTGATCTTCAAGGGCGAGGTGGGCGAGATCAAGGAGATCATGAAGCGCTCGCGCGAGCAGGGCATGCAGACCTTTGACCAGGCCCTGTTCGATCTCTACGAGTTCGGCCGCGTCAACTACGAAGACGCGCTGCGCAACGCCGACTCGGTGAACGATCTGCGCCTGCAGATCAAGCTGAACAGCGAACGCGCGCGCAGCGGCGACCTCTCCTCCGGCACCGAGCACCTGACGATCGTTTAGAGTCGGGTGCATGAACGCACCCACTCGCAACTACGACCCCATCCCGCCGCGCAAGGTGGCGTTTCTCGGCCTCGGCGTGATGGGTTATCCCATGGCCGGTCACCTGGCGCGCGCCGGCCATCGCGTCACGGTCTACAACCGTACGTCGGCCAAGGCCGAGGCCTGGGTGAAGGAATATGGCGGCGCGAGCGCGGCCACGCCCGCGGCAGCGGCGGCCGGCGCCGAGTTCGTGTTTGCCTGCGTCGGCAACGACGACGACCTGCGCTCGGTGGTGCTGGGTGAGCAGGGCGCTTTCGCCGGCATGGCAGCCGGCGCCATCTTTGTGGACCACACCACCGCCTCGGCCGAGGTGGCGCGTGAACTGCATGCAGCCGCTCGTTCAAGCGGCCTGCATTTCGTGGATGCGCCCGTGTCAGGCGGCCAGGCGGGCGCGGTGAACGGCGCACTCACGGTGATGTGCGGCAGCGATGCCGATGCCTTTGCTGCGGCCCAGCCGGTGGCGCTGGCGTTTTCGCGTGCCGTCACGCGGGTGGGCGAGAGCGGTGCCGGCCAGCTCGCCAAGATGGTGAACCAGATCTGCATCGCCGGGCTGGTGCAAGGCCTCGCCGAGGCGATCGCTTTCGGTCAGAAGGCGGGCCTGGACATGAAGCAGGTGCTGGACGTGATCGGCAAGGGCGCGGCGCAGAGCTGGCAGATGGACAACCGCGGCAAGACCATGGTGGACGACCAGTTCAACTTCGGCTTCGCGGTGGACTGGATGCGCAAGGATCTGGGCCTGGTGCTGGACGAGGCGCGCCGCAACGGTGCGCGCCTGCCGGTCACCGCGGTGGTGGACCAGTTCTACGCCGATGTGCAGGCCCTGGGCGGCGGGCGCTGGGATACCTCCAGCCTGATCAAGCGGCTGAAGTAAGGCTTACTTGGTCGGTGCGGGCTTGGGCGTGATGCGCGCAAGCTCTTCCTCGCTGATGATCTCGAAGGCGCGCACCACCTTCTGCACGCCGCTGACGCCGCGCGCCACTTCGCTGGCGCGATGCGCCTCGCGCTCGGTGACGCGACCCATCAGGTAGACATTGCCGCGCTCCACCACGGTGTAGAAGGCGTTGGACATCAGGTCGCGTGCATCCAGCAGGCTGGCCTTGACCTTGCCGGCAATGAAGACATCGTTGGAGCGGCTGGAGATCGAACTTAGCATGCCCACGCCCACCTCGTTGAGCACGCGATTGACGTTCTCCACCTGGGCGGCGATCTGCTCGGCGCGCGCGCGGTCTTCGTCGTTGCGGGTCTCGCCCGTCAACAGCACCATGCGGTTGTAGCTGTTGACGTTGATGTGCACGCGATCGCCCAGTTGCTCGCGCAGGCGCGCGCCGACCTTGAACTCGATGCCCTCGTCTTCCACCTGCGTGCCCGAGGTGCGGCGGTCGGTGGCCATCAGCGCGCCGCCCACCATCGCACCGCCCACCACCAGGGGGGCGCAGGCGCTGCCCAGCAGGGCTGCGGCGAGCGTGGCAAGCAGGGCCAGGCGGCGGGTGGGGCTGGAGTTCGACGGGGTCATGGGCGGCTCTGGTAGGTGGTGGGGGCGCGGCTCATTCGCCGGCGCCCAGAAGTTGCAGATCGACGGCGTCGCACAGGCAATGCGCCAGCAGGCGATGCGCCTCGGCCACGCGGGCCTGGCGGCTGTGTGGCACCTTCAGCTGCACATCGGTGTCGAGCAGCAGGCCGCGGATTTCCTCGTCCTGGCTGCCGGTGAGGGCGATCACGCTCATGTCCTGCGCATGCGCGGCGTCCAGCAGCGGCTTGAGCGCATGGGCGTTGGCGGCCTGGGCCTCGAACAGCAGCAGCAGGTCGCCGGGATGGCCCAGGGTCTGGATCTGGCGCGTCAGCGCGGCGGCGCTGTCGGGGGTGCTGGTGCCCAGCTGCGCCTGGGCATCGAGGCTCCAGGCGGCCAGCCCGGGCCGGTCTTGTTCGAAGCGGCCCACCAACAGGGCCGCCAGGTAGCTGGCATCCAGCGCCGAGGCGCCGAGGCCGCAGCACAGCACGCGACCGCCGCCGGTGATGCCGTCCACCAGCATTTGCGCCGCGGTGGCGACGGGGCGGGACAGCGCCTCGGCCACTTGGTAGAGCAGGTCGGCGCTTTCGAAGAATTGTTGCTGTATGCGTTGTTCAAGCATGTGGCGGCATCATAAGCGAGCAAGCAGGGTCTACCCTTGCTCGGCGTCGAAGGCGGCAGGTAACCAAGTGATGGTCTCGCCGTCCAGCGCCAGCACGTCGAAACGGCAGGGTGGCGGCGTGGCCTGGCGCAGCAGGTAATGCCGGGCCGCGAACACGATGCGGCGCTGCTTGGTGCCGGTGACGCTGGCCGCCGCGCTGCCATGGCTGACGCTGGCGCGTGCCCGCACCTCCACGAACACCAGCGTGCCATCGCGGTCCAGCATGATCAGGTCGACCTCGCCGCCGCGCGCATGCGGCCCGCGCGCCACCCGATAATTGCGCCTCACCAGCCTCAAGCCCTGTTGCTGGAGGTAATGCAGGGCGCGGTCTTCGGCCGCATCGCCCTGCGCTTTCGTGGAGCTCCACTTGAACATAGACGCCTCCCTGCTGATGCAGGCCGCCGCTGCGGCGGCTGGCATGCAGCAGTATCCTGCCGCCACGCTGTATGTGGTGGCCACGCCCATCGGCAATCTGGCGGATATGTCCTTCCGTGCCGCCCATGTGCTGGGGCTGGTGGATGCGGTGGCCTGTGAGGACACGCGCGTCAGCGCCGGCCTGATGCGGCATCTGGGCCTGCACAAGCCCTTGATCGCGGTGCACCAGCACAACGAGCATGAGGGCGCGGCCCAGGTGGTGGCGCACCTGCAGCGCGGCGAGCGGCTGGCCTATATCAGCGATGCTGGCACGCCGGCGGTCTCGGACCCCGGCGCGGTGCTGGTGGCGGCGGTGGCCGCCGCCGGCCTGCGCGTGCTGCCCATTCCCGGTGCCAGCAGCGTGGTGACGGCGTTGAGCGCCAGCGGCGATGCGGCCTCGGCCGGATTCCGCTTTGTCGGCTTCCTGCCCACCAAGGCGCAGGAGCGCCGCAGCGCGGCCCAGGCGCTGGCGGGACAGCCCTACAGCCAGGTGCTGTTCGAGGCGCCGCACCGCATCAGGGCGGTGGTCGATCTGCTGGCCGAACTCTGCCCCGGGCAAGACCTGACCCTGTGCCGCGAGCTCACCAAGCAGTTCGAGACGGTGCACACCGCCAAGGCCGGCGAGATGCCGGCCTGGCTGGCGGCGGAGGCGCAGCGCGAGCGTGGCGAATTCGTGCTGGTGTTGCATGCGGCGGCGGTGGTGGTGGCCGGCGATGCCGAGCTGCCCGAGCTGGCCTTGCGCGCGCTGGCGCTGCTGAGCGCCGAGCTGCCGCTCAAGCAGGCCGTGGGCCTGGCGGCGGAGCTCAGCGGCGCCTCGCGCAACCGGCTCTATGAGCGGGCGCTCGAGATCAAGAAGGCCCGCGAAGGCTGACTGGGCTGATTTGGCGGCTGGCGCAGCAAGTCGCCCTGGCCCAACTCACGCAGGCTCAGGTGCAGGGCCAGTCCGAGCTCGGTCTGTGGTGGCGTGCCGATGAGCTGGCGCAGCTCGCTGTCATCCAGCGCGTGCGGGCGCTGCCAGAGATAGCGCATTTCCAGCAGCGCGCGCCAGCTCGGCAGCAGCGGCGCGGCCAGGCGGATCAAGCCCCAGGGCAGGGTGCCTGCCTCGATGGGGCGGGCGCAGATGCTTTGCATCGCCTCCAGCAAGACCTGACCCTCGATCGCATGGCCAGCGAAGTGCAGGCGGCGATGGCCCCTCAATTGCTCGCGCTGCGCGGCCAGGCGCACGAAGCAGCGCGCCAGATCGGGCAGATAGGCCCAGGCGTGCTGCACATCCAGCGGCCCGGGGTAGACGAGCTTGCCGCGCTGGAGCCGGCTGGCGATGGCCAGATCGAACCAGGAGCCGCCCTGGGCGCCGCCGAAGAAGTCGCCGGCGCGCAGCACCACCGAGTCCAGCCCCTGGGCCGCCGCCGCGGCCATGCCGGCCTCGATGGCGATGCGGATGCGCGCCTTGCTGGTGTTGCCGACCTCGGGCGTGTCCACCCGCAGCAGCGCCGGTAGCTCGTTGCCGAAGTTGTAGACATTGCCCGGCAGCATCAGCAGCGCGCCCAGGCGCAGGGCCAGGTCTTGCGCGGCCCGGGCCAGCGGCAAGGCCAGGTGCTCCCACTCGGTGTAGGGTGGGTTCAGGGCATTGATCACCACGCTGGCGCCCTGTGCCGCGTGCAGCAGCTGTGCCGATGCCAGCGCGTCGCCCTCGAGCCATGCCACGCCGGGGGAGGCTGCCAGGGCGGCCGGCAAGGGCTTGCGGCTTTGCGCCAGGGTGCGCCAACCGGCGTTGGCAAAGGCATGGGTGAGCTGCTGGCCGAGCCGGCCGGCGGCGCCAAGGATCAGAACGGTCTGCTGCATGAGGCCTCGCTGAGGTGGACGTTGATGGGCGAAGTCTGCGGCGATGCCTGGCTATCCGGAAGTGCTGTAATTGCATGGCCGTCATGCGTCGTTGAATAGCCAAGCCATGCCCACTCCCATCGATTGGTCGCTGCTGCAGTCCTTCCTGGTGCTTGCCGAGGTGGGCTCGCTAAGCCGCGCTGCGCCGCTCCTGGGCCTGAGCCAGCCCAGCCTGAGCCGGCAGCTTGCGGCGTTGGAGCTGCGGCTGGGCCAGAGCCTGTTCGAGCGCCACAGCCGCGGCCTGACCCTGACCCGCGCCGGGCGCGCCCTGCTGCCGGCGGCACGGCGCATGCGCGAGGGCGCGCAAGACCTGGCCCTCGCCCTGGCCGCGCAGGAGCAGCAGTTGGCCGGCACGGTGCGCCTGACCGCCAGCGAGATCGTCAGCGCCTACTTCCTGCCCGAGCTGTTGCTGCAGCTGCGCGAACAGCACCCGGAGATCCAGATCGAGCTGGTGGCCAGCAACGAGGTGGAGAACCTGCTGGAGCGCAGCGCCGACATTGCGCTGCGCATGCTGCGCCCGGCGCAAAGCACCCTGGTGGCGCGCAAGCTGGCCGACTGGCCCCTGGGCCTGTATGCGCATCGCCGCTACCTCGAGCGCAAGGGCATGCCCACGCGCGCGACCATGGCCGAGCATGACTGGCTCGGCTTCGACCATGCCGATCAGCTCCTGCGCGGCTTCGCTGCCGCCGGCTTCCAGGTGGAGCGCGAGTTCTTCTGCCTGCGCTGTGACCAGCAGATCGTGCTGTGGGAGGCGCTGCGTGCCGGCCTGGGCATCGGCGTGGGCATGCAGGCGCTGGCGGCGCGCGACCCCGATCTGCTGCGGGTGCTGCCCGAGGTGGAGATACCGCCGCTGCCGCTGTGGCTGACGGCGCACCGCGAGCTGCGCGACACGCCGCGCCTGCGCCTGGTCTTCGATGCCATTGCGAATGTCTGGGGTACGGCTTGACTCCTACAATCGCCCGATGATTTCGCGCGAACCCACCCTGGCCCGTCTGATCACGGCACGCTCCCAACTGCTGGAGCCCTTCGGTCTCACCGAGGCCAGCCTGGCGCAGGCGCTGCGGCTGATCACCGAGCACCGTGTCGACGATGCCGACCTCTATTTCCAGACCACCCGTGCCGAGGGCTGGAGCCTGGAGGAGGGCATCGTCAAGAGCGGCAGCTTCAGCATCGACCAGGGCGTGGGCGTGCGCGCGGTGGCCGGCGAGAAGACCGCCTTTGCCTATTCGGACGACATCTCCGAGGCGGCGCTGCTGGACGCGGCGCGCACCGTGCGCACCATCGCCGCGGCCGGGCAGAGCAAGCGCGTCAAGGTGCCCAGCACGTCGACCGTGGCCGGCAGCCGCTCGCTCTATGGCGAGGCCGACCCGATCGCCAGCCTGGACAGCACCGAGAAGGTGGCCCTGCTGGAGCGCGCCGAGCGCATGGCCCGCGCCAAGGACCCGCGCATCGCCCAGGTGATGGCCGGCCTGGCGGCCGAACACGAGGTGGTGCTGATTGCGCGTGCCGATGGCACGCTGGCGGCCGATGTGCGGCCGCTGGTGCGCCTGTCCATCACCGTGATCGCCGAACAGAACGGCCGGCGCGAGGTGGGCAGCGGCGGCGGCGGTGGCCGCTTCGGCCTGGCCTATTTCAGCGACGAGATGATTGCCAGCTATGTGGAGCAGGCGGTCAGCGCCGCGCTCACCAATCTGGAATCGCGCCCGGCCCCGGCCGGCGAGATGACCGTGGTGCTGGGCCCGGGCTGGCCCGGCGTGCTGCTGCACGAGGCGGTGGGCCATGGCCTGGAGGGCGATTTCAATCGCAAGGGTTCCAGCACCTTTGCCGGCCGCATCGGCCAGCGCGTGGCGGCCAAGGGCGTCACGGTGCTGGACGACGGCACCCTGCCGGACCGCCGCGGTTCGCTCAATGTGGACGACGAGGGCTGCGCCTCGCAGCGCAATGTGCTGATCGAGGATGGCATTCTGAAGGGCTATATCCAGGATGCGATGAATGCCCGCCTGATGCGCGTGGCACCGACCGGCAATGGCCGGCGCGAGAGCTATGCCCATGTGCCGATGCCGCGCATGACCAACACCTATATGTTGGGCGGCGACAAGGATCCGCAGGAAATCATCGCCAGCATTGACAAGGGCTTGTACGCCACCAACTTCGGTGGCGGCCAGGTGGATATCACATCCGGCAAGTTCGTCTTCTCGGCCAGCGAAGCCTACTGGGTCGAGAACGGCAAGATCCAGTACCCGGTGAAGGGCGCCACCATCATCGGCAACGGTCCCGATGCGCTCACCCGCGTCAGCATGATTGGCAATGACATGGCCCTGGACACGGGCGTGGGCGTGTGCGGCAAGGAGGGCCAGAGCGTGCCGGTGGGCGTGGGCCAGCCGACCCTGCGCATCGATGGGCTGACCGTCGGCGGTACCGCCTGAGGGCAAGCGAGGCGCTGATGCCGCATTGCAACATTGCCCAAATGCCCGCTTGACCGCTCGGCGAGCCAGCTTCTACATTCAGGCCATGCTTTCGCAGAAGTCCTATTTTTTTGGCTTTTTTTGGTTCTCGCACCGCACCGGCGGAGGAGAGGCAAACGCGTAAGCGCCTTGACCGAATCCTGAAAACCGCCGGGTCCCCACCCGGCGGTTTTTTTTCGTCTCATCCAGTCCCACACCTCACCCAAGAGTCAGCCCATGAACGCCAAGACCGCCACGCCGACGAACCAGGCCGAACGCTGGTACTCGCCGCAGGACAAGACCAGCCAGACCGACGACGAACGCATCCGCGACATCACGCCGCTGCCGCCGCCGGAGCATCTGATCCGCTTCTTCCCGATCCGCGGCACGCCCATGGAGCAACTGGTGGTGGGCACGCGCCACAACATCCGAAGAATCATGCAGCGCAAGGATGACCGCCTGCTGGTCATCATCGGCCCCTGCTCGATCCACGACCCCGCCGCGGCGCTCGAGTACGCGCGCCGCCTGCTGGTGCAGCGCGAGAAGTACGCCGACACGCTGGAGATCGTGATGCGCGTCTACTTCGAGAAGCCGCGCACCACGGTGGGCTGGAAGGGCCTGATCAACGACCCCTACCTGGATGAGAGCTACCGCATCGACGAGGGCCTGCGCATCGCGCGCCAGCTGCTGCTGGAGATCAACCGCGCCGGCATGCCGGCGGGCTCGGAGTTCCTGGACGTGATTTCGCCGCAGTACATCGGCGACCTGATCTCCTGGGGCGCGATCGGTGCGCGCACCACCGAGAGCCAGGTGCACCGCGAGCTGGCCTCGGGCCTCTCGGCACCGATCGGCTTCAAGAACGGCACCGACGGCAATATCAAGATCGCCACCGACGCGATCCAGGCCGCGGCGCGTCCGCATCACTTCCTCTCGGTGCACAAGAACGGCCAGGTAGCCATCGTCGAGACCAAGGGCAACAAGGATTGCCATGTGATCCTGCGTGGCGGCAAGGCGCCCAACTACGACGCCGAGAGCGTGGCTGCCGCGGTGAAGGACCTGGCCGCCGCCAAGCTCGACACCACGCTGATGGTCGACTGCTCGCATGCCAACAGCAGCAAGCAGCACCAGCGCCAGCTGGAGGTGGCGCGCGATATCGCGGCCCAGCTCAAGGCCGGCAGCAAGCATATTTTCGGCGTGATGGTGGAGAGCCATCTGCACGACGGCGCGCAGAAGTTCACCCCGGGCAAGGACGATCCCAGCAAGCTGGAGTACGGCAAGAGCATCACCGACGCCTGCCTGGGCTGGGATGATTCGCTGGAAGTTCTCGAAGTCTTGAGCGAAGCGGTGAAGGCGGCGCGTGGCTGAGCCACAATGGCTTGAACCGTAGCAAGGAGTTGTTCATGCGCAGTGAGGTCAAGGTCGTGTTCGATGTCAACGAGCAGGTCGATCTGGTGGTCGACGCCAGCGAGGTGCTCTCTTACGATGCCGCGCGCCAGTGGCTGGACGAGCAATTCGTCAAGCATGGTTGCGAGCCGATGCGCGGCTCGGGCAAGGTCTTGATCGCCGACAAGATCCTGGCGGTGGCCAATGCCGTGGGGCCGCAGGCCCTGCGCGATCCGGCCTTTGGCCTGGACTATGCCCGCGCGGCCAGCGGCGCCCTGAGCAAGGCCCTGCTGAAGGTGGACATCCCCAAGCTCAGCGTTTCCTACTGAAATCCCGCTCTTGAAAGCGCCGCGGGCGTCCCCAATTGCGGGGCGCTGGCGGCGCTTCGCGCTTTCAAATCCCTAGGCACATCGACAAGCACAAGCTATGGAAAAGCAAACTCATTCCTTCCAGGCCGAGGTCAAGCAGATCCTGCACCTCGTCACCCACTCGCTCTACTCCAACAAGGAGATCTTCCTGCGCGAGCTGGTCTCCAACGCATCGGACGCCTGCGACAAGCTGCGTTTCGAGGCGCTGGACCACGCCGAGCTGTTCGAGGAACAGCCGAACCTGGAAGTACGCGTGTCCTTCGACGCCGAGCAGCGCACCGTCACCATCAGCGACAACGGTATCGGCATGAGCGCCGAGGAAGTGATTGCCCATCTGGGCACCATCGCCAAGAGCGGCACGCGCGAGTTCATGGCCAAGCTGGAGGGCGACCAGAAGAAGGATGCCAACCTGATCGGCCAGTTCGGCGTGGGCTTCTATTCCGGCTTCATCGTGGCCGACCGCATCACCGTGGAAACCCGCCGCGCCGGCCTGAAGGCCGAGGACGGCGTGCGCTGGAGCTCCGAGGGCACTGGCGACTACGAGGTCGAGACCATCAGCAAGCCCGGCCGCGGCACCGATGTGATCCTGCACCTGCGCGAGGGCGAGGAGGAATTTCTCAAGACCTGGCGCCTCAAGTCCATCATCAGCAAGTACTCCGACCATATCTCCCTGCCCATCCTGATGCGCAAGGAAAGCTGGGATCCGGAGAAGAGCGAGCAGCAGCTCACCGACGAGTGGGAGAGCGTCAACAAGGCCTCGGCCCTGTGGGCCCGCAGCAAGAGCGAGGTGACGACCGAGCAGTACGAGGAGTTCTACAAGCAGATCAGCTACGACACCGAGGCACCGCTGGCCTACACGCACAACCGCGTGGAGGGCCGCAGCGAGTACACCCAGCTGCTCTACATCCCGGCCAAGGCGCCCTTCGACCTGTGGAACCGCGACAAGCGCGGCGGCGTCAAGCTCTATGTGAAGCGCGTCTTCATCATGGACGACGCCGAGGCGCTGATGCCCGTGTATCTGCGCTTTGTGAAGGGCGTGATCGATTCGGCCGACCTGCCGCTCAATGTCTCGCGCGAGCTGCTGCAGGAGAGCCGCGACGTGAAGGCGATCCGCGAGGGCTCGACCAAGCGCGTGCTGTCGATGCTGGAATCGCTGGCCGACAGCGAGGACGCGGCCGAACGCGCCAAGTACGCGGCCTTCTGGAAGGACTTCGGCGCCGCGCTCAAGGAAGGCATTGGCGAGGATCACCAGAACCAGGAGCGCCTGGCCAAGCTGTTCCGCTTTGCCTCCACCCAGGCCGACGAGGGTGTGAGCTTTGCCGACTATCTGTCGCGCATGAAGGAAGGTCAGGACGTCATCTACTACATCACCGCCGACAGCCTGGCGGCCGCCAAGAACAGCCCGCAGCTGGAGATCTTCCGCAAGAAGGGCATCGAGGTGCTGCTGCTGGTGGACCGCGTGGACGAGTGGATGCTCTCGCATCTCTACGAGTTCGAGGGCAAGAGCCTGCAGTCGGTGGCCAAGGGCGCAGTGGATCTGGGCAAGCTGCAGGACGAGGCCGAGAAGAAGGCCGCCGAGGAAGCGGCCGAGCATTTCAAGCCGGTGCTGGAGCGCCTCAAGGAAGCGCTGAAGGAGCGCGCCAAGGATGTGCGCGTGACCACCCGCCTGGTCGACTCACCCGCCTGCATCGTGGTGGAAGAGGGCGATATGAGCGCCCACCTGGCGCGCATGCTCAAGCAGGCCGGCCAGAACGCGCCGGCCTCCAAGCCGACGCTGGAGGTGAATGCCGAGCATGCGCTGGTGAAGAAGCTGGAGGGCAGCGCGCACTTCGATGAGCTGGCCCAGGTGCTGTTCGACCAGGCCCTGCTGGCCGAAGGCGGGCAGCTGGAAGATCCGGCCGCCTATGTGCGGCGCGTCAACGCGCTGCTGCTCGGCTAAGTCTGAGCGTTAGCGGAAGCCGGCGTCGAACTCGAAGTCATCGTCGTCGCCGGCTGCGTCCGGCGGCGGCAGTTCGTCCGCCGGCCGCATCGCCTCCAGTTGCTCGCGCAGCTTGGCCACCTGGTCGTGCCAGTAGTTGGGTGTGCCGAACCAGGGGAAGGCGATCGGAAAGGCCGGATCGCCCCAGCGCTTGGCCAGCCAGGCGCTGTGGTGAATCATGCGCAGGGTGCGCAGCGGTTCGATCAGGCTGAGCTCGCGGCGATCGAACTCGGCCACCGTTTCGTAGCCCTCCAGCACGCAGGCCAGCTGCTGGCGCGCAGCCAGCGCGTCGCCCGAGAGCAGCATCCACAGGTCCTGCACCGCCGGGCCGGTGACGGCGTCGTCCAGGTCGACGAAGTGCGGGCCGCGGTCGGGCGTCCAGAGGATGTTGCCGGGATGGCAGTCGCCATGCAGGCGCAGCAGGCGCAGGTCCGCAAGCGCGTCGAAGGCCTGCTGGATGCGCCCCAGGCAGGCGTCCACCACGGCCTGCCAGGCCGGGGCGATCTCCAGTGGCACGGTCTGGTGCTGCAGCAGCCAGTCGCGCGCCAGCACGCCCGGCTCGGCACCCACCCAGCGCAGCCGGTGCGCGAACGGCTGTCTTCGCCCCACGCCATGCAGTCGCCCCAGCAGCCGGCCGATCCATGTCAGCACCTCCGGGTCTTCGAGTTCGGGTGCGCGCCCGCCCTGGCGCGGCGTGACGGCAAAGCGCTGGCCCTGGTAATGCGCCAGCGTGGACTGCCCGGCGAGCAGCCAGGGCGCCGCCACCGGCACCTCGGCATCCTCGAGTTCGCGCGCAAAGCCATGTTCCTCGAGGATTTGCGCATCGCTCCAGCGGCCCGGCCGGTAGAACTTGGCCACCGCGATGCGGCCATCCTCGAGATGCACTTGCAGCACCCGGTTCTCATAGGAGTTGAGCTGCAGCATGCGGCCGTCGGCGCGCAAGCCCACCGCCTCGAGGGCGTCGAGCATGAACTCCGGGGTCAGGGTGGCGAAGCTGGTGTCGGGTGTCATCGTGGCATGCAAAAACGGCGCCGACCTGGGGTCTGGCGCCGCTTGGAGGTTCGGTCTGGCGGATGCCTAGCGTCGGCCGTAGCGGGGCGAGTCTATGACAACACCGACGATGTCGTTGGGCGCTTCGTCGGGATATTGCGAATCGCCGGCCATCGTGTCGGGCAGGGCGGAGCGCTGCGAGCGGACCTCCTGCAGTGCGGCGAGTTCGCGGCGGCTGCGCTGCAGGCCGTCCTGGCCGGTGAGCGAGTCGTAGCGGCTGTCGGGCGCGAAGAAGGAATCGTTGAAGACCGCCGAGTCCTGCCACAGGCCGTTGCGGCTGGAGCGCCGCGGTGTGCTGCTGCTGATGCCGGTGCTGCGGCCAGCGCTACGGCCACCATGCGGCGATTGCGGGGGCGTGGCCGGCGCAGGCTGCGGGCCGCGCGAGCTGTTGTTGCTGAAGGGCACCAGCAGCTGCAGTTCGGCGGCGCTGGGCAGGTTGTCGATCGGGCAACGCAGATAGCGCACCCGGCAGGCGGCCAGCACCGACTGCTTGATCTGCAGGCTGCGGCCCGAGCCGTTGCGTTCGTTGTCCAGATCCACGGCGGCGAGCACGCGGCCGTTCGGGCTGCAGATCGCAAAACTGACATGGGTGGCGCCCAGCAGGTCGTACCAGTAGCGCACTTCCTTGGCCTCGGTGGGCTGGCAAAAGCGCACCAGAGGCAGCTTGGACAGCACCACATGGTGCGGCAGGGCTTCCTTGAGCAGGCGAAACACGCGGCGTTCATCGGCGCTGAAGACCGGCCGGGCCGTGAGGGACCATTCCGTGGGCAGCGGTTTTGCAGATGCCTTCGGGCGGCGCAGCACCCAGAGCAATGCCATCGTCAGCATGCCCAGGCCTGAAACCAGCGCGATGATCCACGGAACGGTGGGTTGCATGTCCCTCGTGATCTCGTTGGGTAGATCAGGCGCTTGCAGTCAAGAGCCTGTTTACTGAATGTAACGGATCCGCGTGACACAGGGTTCCGGGCCTACCCCCGTAAGGAGGGGGAGGTTGAACCCGGATTTGTGCTTGTGTGGGCGCATTGCGCCCGCTTGCGACTACTGCTTGGCGGCCTTGCCGGCGCTGTCGTAATTGGATTTGACCTCGGCGACGCCGTCGATCAGATCTCCCAGCACGCGCGCATGGCGCTTGAACTGGAAGTCCAGCTCGGCCAGATGGCGCTCGATCGCCTCGCCCACATGGGACGAGACCGAGTCGGGCGGCAGGCGCAGCCAGGCTTCCGACTCGCTGCCGTCGCGCTCCACCGTGGCGCCGGCATTGCGGGCGATCTTGAGCATGGGCGCGTTCTCGCTCAGCGCGTGGATGAACATGGTCTCGATGCCGCGGTTGCGGGCATGCAGGGCGGCATGCTCGAACAGGCGGGCGCCGAAACCGCGACCGCGCGCGGTCGGCAGCACCGACACGCCGAACTCGGCCATCGCCGGCTTGCCCGCGCGCTGGGGTGCCGGCTCATAGGCCAGGTGGGCCATGGCCACCAGCTGAAGCCGGCGGTTGAAGATGCCGAAGACCTCGTCGCGCTCGAAATCCAGCGAGTTGGCATAGCGCGAGATCTGCTCGTCGGAGGCCGGATAGCCGAAGCGCAGGTAGCGATCACGCTCGGTCAGGGCCAGCAGATGGTCATTGATGCGACGGCGATGCCGGCGCGCCAGCGAGCGTATCGGTACCCAGGAGGCAAAGCGCTGCAGGGCAGCCACCGGCCCCCATGCGGCGGGCGCGGCCTCGGGCTCGCTGACGGCGGGATCGGCAAGTGCTGAGGGTTCGCGCGAACTCATGGAGTTGCTCCGGGGCTACGTAAAAACCCGCATGGTACCGGAGGCCGCGCGACCGGCCTCGAGCGTGAACTCTAGGGCGGGCTTGGCCTTGCCCTGATTCGCTGGTACACTCGCGGGCTTTCCCGTATTTGGCTGCGGGGAAGAAGTCTTTGCCGCTGGGGTGAGAGGCTGCATGTGCGGGTTGTACTGCACAAACAAGCAGCACCGAATCAGGCGCAGGGGCTGAATCAGCCAATAGACCGCCGGCTTCAGTTTGTGGCCGGCAAATCGAAAGAAACTCATGAAGACCTTCAGCGCCAAGCCGGCCGAGGTGACGCACGAGTGGTTTGTGATTGACGCCACCGACAAGGTGCTCGGACGTGTTGCCAGCGAAGTGGCACTCCGTTTGCGCGGCAAGCACAAGGCCATTTACACGCCTCACGTGGATACCGGTGATTTCATCGTCATCATCAACGCAGACAAGCTGCGCGTGACCGGCAACAAGGCCACCGACAAGGTGTACTACCGTCACAGCGGCTTCCCTGGTGGCATCTACGCCACCAAGTTCAAGGACATGCAAGCCAAGCATCCGGGCCGTGCCCTGGAGAAGGCTGTCAAGGGCATGCTGCCCAAGGGTCCGTTGGGCTATGCCATGGTGAAGAAGCTGAAGGTGTATGCAGGTGGTTCCCACCCGCACGCCGCCCAGCAGCCCAAGGCTCTGGAAATCTAAGGAGCGGTGATGATCGGAAACTGGAACTATGGTACCGGCCGCCGCAAGTCGTCGGTCGCACGTGTCTTCATCAAGAAGGGCACGGGCCAAATCATCATCAATGGCAAGGCCATCGTTGATTATTTCGGCCGTCAAACGTCCATCATGATCGCCAAGCAGCCCCTGCTGCTGACGAACAATGGCGAAGCCTTCGACATCAAGGTGAACGTCCACGGTGGTGGCGAGTCGGGTCAAGCCGGTGCCGTGCGCCACGGCATCACCCGCGCGCTGATCGACTACGACGCAGCCCTGAAGCCCGAACTGAGCCGCGCCGGCTTCGTCACGCGTGATGCGCGTGAAGTCGAGCGTAAGAAGGTCGGTCTGCACGGTGCACGTCGCCGGAAGCAGTTCAGCAAGCGCTGATCGATCCTTCTGCCTGGCCCCTGGTGGCCAAGCACGCAACAAGGCCGCGCAAGCGGCCTTGTTTCATTTCCGCCGGCCACAGCGCCGTCAATACCCGTTGGCGCCCAAGGGCCTGCCGCCCGTCACGGAATACTTGAGTGCCGGGCTGGGCGATAATCCGGCCAACTTCTTTTCCGCAGGAACCACAGCATGAGCGCAGTTCTCGAATCCACGACGGCCGGCCCCAGCGATATCCCGGCGCCGCTGATCTTCACCGACAGCGCGGCCGAGAAGGTGCGTGATCTGGTGGCCGAGGAAGGCAATCCCGAGCTGAAGCTGCGCGTGTTCGTGCAGGGCGGCGGTTGCTCGGGCTTCCAGTACGGCTTCACCTTTGACGAGGCCGTGAACGAGGACGATACCGCGATGAACAAGAACGGCGTGACGCTCTTGATCGACGCCATGAGCCTGCAGTACCTGATGGGTGCCGAGATCGACTACAAGGAAGACCTGCAGGGCGCACAGTTCGTGATCAAGAACCCGAACGCGACCACCACCTGCGGTTGCGGCTCGAGTTTCTCGGCCTGAGGCTCGGCCCTCCGTCTGCAAGCCGCCTGCGGGCGGCTTTTGCGTTTCTAGGCCGGGTAGAGCGCCCCCAGCACGCGCACGCCGCGCGCCCCGGTGACGCTGGCGAGATTGCCCGGCAGGCGCTGCATGAAGCGATGCGCCAGCCAGGCGAAGGCGGCGGCCTCCACCTGCATCGCCGGCAGGCCGCGTGCATCGGTGGCCAGCACCGCCCGGCCGGGCAGCAGGGTCTGCAGGCCGGCCATCAGGCGCGTGTTGAGCGCGCCGCCGCCACAGACCAACAACTCGGCCGGTGCACCGCCGCCGTACTGCAGCAGGCTGCTCGCACAGCATTGCGCGGTCAGCTCCAGCAGGGTGGCTTGCACGTCGACGGCGGCCGCATGGGGCGCATGCTGCGCCAGCAGCGCGTCCAGCCAGCGCGCGTTGAACAGATCGCGCCCGGTGCTGCGCGGCGGCGCCTGGTGGAAATAGGGTTCGGCCAGCATGGCGGCCAGCAGGGCGGGCAAGACCTGGCCCTGGGCGGCCCAGGCGCCCGCGGCGTCGTAGGCCTGGCCCCGATGGCGTTCGATCCACAGATCCATCAGGCAGTTGCCCGGCCCGCAATCGAAGCCGCCGACGCGGCCATCGCCATGCAGCAGGCTGATATTGCTGATGCCGCCGATGTTCAGCACCGCCACGTCCGCATCGCGGCGGCCGAACAAGGCCTGGTGGAAGGCCGGCACCAGCGGGGCGCCTTGCCCGCCGGCGGCTAGGTCGCGGCTGCGGAAATCGCACACCACGCCGATGCCGCTCAGCTCGGCCAGCAGGGCGCCGTTGAGCAATTGGCTGGTATAGCCGCAGCCATCGAACTCGCCGGGCCGGTGGCGCACCGTCTGCCCATGGGCACCCAGGGCGCTGATGTCGGCGGCGCGCTGGCCACTCTGGCCCAGCAGCTCGCCAACCAGGGCGGCGTAGCTGCGCGCCACGCCGTTGGCCGCCAGCGCGGCGCGATGCAGCTCATCGCCGCCGGGGCTGTTGAGCGCCAGCAGTTCGCTGCGCAAGGCGTCGGGAAAGGGTTGGTGGCGATGCGCCAGCGTCTGCATGCTGCCGTCGGCGGCAAAGCGGCTGAGCACCGCGTCCACCCCGTCCAGCGAGGTGCCGGACATCAGTCCGATATAGAGCACGGCGCGACGCTTGTTCAGTCGGCGCCGCTGACGCCTTCGCCCATCGATTCGGCCACCGCCAGCTGCGTCTTCACGCCCGCCACGGTCTGCATGAAGATGGCGCGCGCGGTGGCTGGCAGGGTGATGGCCTCGGAGGCGCGTGCAATCGCGCGCGGGTCCTGGTGCTGGCCGCGCACGCGGAATTCAAAATGCAGATGCGGGCCGGTGGCCCAGCCGGTGGCGCCCACGGCACCGATCTTCTGGCCCTGCTCGACGCGCTGACCCTTCTTCACATCGATGCGGCTCAGGTGCGCGTAGACGGTGGTCCGGTCGCCGCTGTGGCGCAGATGGATGACGTTGCCAAAGCCGTTCTGCCAGCCGGCAAAGTCCACCGTGCCGTCTCCGACGCTGCGCACCGCGGTGCCGCTGGGGGCGCCGTAATCGGTGCCCAGATGCTGGCGCCAGGTCTGCAGAATCGGGTGGAAGCGCATCGCGAACCCGGAGGTCACGCGCGAGAACTCCATCGGGCTGGCCAAGAAGGCGCGGCGCTTGCTCTGGCCGTCGAAGCCGTAATAGCTGGCCTTGCCACTGGCCGGGTCCTTGAACCACAGGGCCGAGTAGGTCTTGCCGTTGTTGACGAACTCGCCGGCCACCACGCGGCCGGCCGCGCTGTCCCAGTTGATCGGCTCGCCATCGGCGGTGAGAGTCTCGTAGACGATGGAGAAACGATCGCCCTTGCGCAGTTCGCGGTGGAAATCGATGTCGCCCGAGAACATGTCGGCCATCTGCGAGGCCACGCCATCGGGGATGTTGGCCTCGTCGGTGGCTGCAAACAGCGAGCTGCGGATGGTGCCGCTGCCCAGCCGGGTCTGGGTTTCCAGCGCCGCGGTCTCCAGCTTGGCGGCAAAGCCGCCATCGGCCGCGCGGCCAATGCTCAGGCGGCTGAAATGGGTGGATTGCTGCTCGGCCTTCTCGGCCGGGAAGCGCGCCACCAGGCTTCCCACCACGCCGGCGGCGTTGGCGGTCAGCTGCACCATCTTGCCGGCGCGGCCCTGCAGCAGGCGCTTGGCGGTGGCGTCGCTGCGCAGGAACTGCGCAAACGCCGGGTCATAGGCGCCCAGGCGCTTGAGCAGGCTGTCGGCGGTGTCGCTGGCGCGGGTGAATTCGTTGCGGGTCAGGCCGATCTGGTGCGCGGCCAGCGCGGCCAGCTGCTCCTCAAGATCGGGCACCTGCACGGCCTGGCTGATCTGGTGCTGGGGCAGGTCCTGTGCATCGGGCGCCAGCGGGGCAATACCGAAGGCGGTGATGGCAAAGCCGCTCAGCAGCGTCACCACCGTGCCGGTGAGCGCACGCGGATGCCGAGCGGCAAAGGCTTCGGCTCGCGCCAGAGCCTGTTTCGTCTCGAATATCCAGTCGGTCACGCTCAAAAACCCAAGGTCTTGTTGTTGTACGGGCCCCTACAAACCGGCCCTGCAGATCGGACGCCCCGGGGCGTCCACTAGAATCTCGTAGCTTTTGCGGCGGTCCCTCACCGGCCCGTCCGCTCACAAAAGGAGCCGCGAGTATACCCAGGCGATCGCGGCGTCAACGCCTAGAAAACCCGACAAATCAAGGCTTTACCTCTGCCAAGAGGGGGCCAGAGCATGCCCTATGTCCGAATCCCGAACTACGCCGACCGCCACCCCCGCCGCCACTGCCCATGAGGCCAAGGCCGCGCCGCGCTACCCGGTGACGGACAAGGTCGAGGAGGCCCTGCGCATCTCCCTGCGCGGCTGCGAGGAACTGCTGCCCCAGGCGGACTGGCTGCAGAAGCTGGCCCGCTCGGAAGCCACCGGCCAGCCGCTGCGCATCAAGCTGGGCCTGGACCCGACGGCGCCCGACATCCACATCGGCCACACCGTGGTGCTCAACAAGATGCGCCAGCTGCAGGACCTGGGGCACCAGGTGATCTTCCTGATCGGCGACTTCACCTCCATGATCGGTGACCCCTCGGGTCGCAACAGCACGCGCCCGCCGCTCACCAAGGAGCAGATCAAGGCGAATGCCGAGACCTATTACGCCCAGGCCAAGCTGGTGCTGGACCCGGCCCGTACCGAGATCCGCTACAACAGCGAGTGGAGCGAGCCGCTGGGCGCCAGCGGCATGATCCAGCTGGCCGCCAAGTACACGGTGGCGCGCATGATGGAGCGCGACGACTTCGCCAAGCGCTTCGCCAGCCAGACCCCGATCTCGGTGCACGAGTTCCTCTACCCGCTGATGCAGGGCTATGACTCGGTGGCGCTGCGAAGCGATCTGGAGCTGGGTGGCACCGACCAGAAGTTCAATCTCCTGATGGGCCGCCATCTGCAGCAGGAGTACGGCCAGGAGCCGCAGTGCATCCTGACCATGCCGCTGCTGGAGGGCCTGGACGGCATCGAGAAGATGTCCAAGTCCAAGAACAACTACATCGGCATCACCGAGCCGGCCAACAGCATGTTTGCCAAGGTGCTCTCGATCAGCGATGTGCAGATGTGGAAGTGGTTCGACCTGCTGTCGTTCCGCTCGATCGAGGAGATCGCTGGCCTGAAGGCCGCGGTGGCGGCCGGCCGCAACCCCAAGGATGCCAAGGTGCTGCTGGCCAAGGAGATCACCGCGCGCTTCCACAGCGCCGCGGCGGCCGAGGCCGCCGAGCAGGACTTCAACAACCGCGCCAAGGGAGGTATCCCGGACGACATCCCCGAGCTGGCGCTTGCCGGCGCACCGCTGGGCATTGCCGCGGTGCTCAAGGCTGCGGGCCTGGTGGCCTCGGGCAGCGAGGCCGCGCGCATGGTGGAGCAGGGCGGCGTGCGCGTGGACGGCACGGTGATCAGCGACAAGGGGCTGAAGCTCGGGGCCGGCACGGTGGTGGTGCAGGTGGGCAAGCGCAAGTTCGCGCGCGTGACCCTCAGCTAAGTTTCGTTCTTGACCCCGCTCGCCACGTGCCCCGAGGGCACGTGGGCGCTGGCGCTGCGGATGTGGCCGGCCTGGTCGTCGAAGAAGAAGTCGGGCTCGAACTCGCGCAGAAATTCACCCTTGTCCAGGCCGCCGAGGAACATCGCCTCGTCGACCTCGATCTGCCAGTCCATCAGGGTGCGGATGGCGCGTTCATGTGCCGGCGCGCTGCGCGCCGTCACCAGGGCGGTGCGCACCTTCATGCCGCCGCGGGGCTCGCGCTGCAGTCGGTGCAGGGCCTCCAGCACCGGCTTGAAGGGGCCGGCCGGCAGCGGGCGCAGCACATGCTCGCGCTCATGCTGCTGGAAGGCGTCCAGCCCCTCGCGCTGGAACACCTGCTCGGCCTCGTCGGAGAACAGCACCGCGTCGCCGTCGAAGGCGATGCGCAGCTCCTTGGGGTGGGCCTCCGAGGCATGGGCCGAATAGGGCACGACGCGCGCCGCAGCCACGCCCGCCGCCAGGGCCGAACGCACATCCTCCTCGTTGGCCGAGAGGAACAGCTGCGCGTTCAGCGGCCGCAGATAGCGCCAGGGGCTCTGGCCACGCGTGAACACGCCGCGTTGGATGTCCAGCCCATGGGCCTTGGCCGAGCGGAACACGCGCATGCCGGAGATCGGGTCGTTGCGCGAGAGCACCACCACCTCCACGCGAGGCGCGGCCTCGCCTTCATTGAAGGCCATCAGCTTGTGCACCAGCGAAAAGGCCACGCCGGGCTTGGCGGGCAGGTCCAGGCGCAGTTGCTGCAGGGCCATATAGGCGCGGTCGTCGCCGTCCTCGAAGAGCTGGTTCTCCTCTTCGAAGTCGAACAGGGCGCGCGAGGAGATGGCGACGACGAGTTGTCCGGCAAGGCTCTTGGGCATGCCGGGATCATAGGGGGCGGCGTGGCGCTAGCTGGTGCTACTGCATGAAGCCGATCGCGCCGCGCTTCTTGCCCGGGTCGGGCAGGTCCTCGCACAGCAGGGTGCCGCGATGCGCCAGCTTGGCATTGCCGAAGGCGGTCATCCAGGCGCGCCGCATCTCGCGCGGCGCCAGCTCGGCCATGCGGTCCAGCACCGCGTCGCCGGGCTGCTCGTCGAAGCGCCGGCCCCAGTCATGCTGCTGGCGGATCGATTGGTACAGGGTCAGCGCGATATGGCGGGCGGCCTCGAAGTCCGGCGCCTCCACCTCGTAGACATTCACGCGGTTCAGGATCGGCTCGGGAATGCCGCGCGCATCGTTGGCGGTGGCCACCCAGATGAGCTGGCTGGCGTCCACCGCCACCTCGGCGAATTCGTCCATGAAGCTGCCCGCGGTGTCGTGCTCCAAGAGGCTGTAGAGCGAGCCCAGCGGATCGTAGGCGGCCTCGCCGCCGGCCTTGTCGATCTCGTCCACCACCATCACCGGGTTGGCGTAGTCGCCGTCCACCAGGGCCTCGAAGACCTTGCCGGGGCGCGCGCCCTTCCATTGGCTGGAGGCGCCCGAGAGCACCCAGCCGGCGGTCAGCGAACTCATCGAGATGAAGCCCATGCCGGTGCCCAGCAATGCGCTGAGCTGGCGCGCGAAATGCGTCTTGCCGATGCCGGGCGGGCCCAGCAGCAGCAGCGGGGTGATCTCCAGCGGGTCGCCGCTGTCCTCGCACAGCGCGATCTGGCGCCGCACATCGTCCAGCACGTTCTGGAAATTCGGCAGTTCCTCGTAGAGGTGCTGCATCGCCGGCAGGCCGGAGGGCTTGACCTGGAAGCGCTGCGGGCCCTTGTCCAGCATGCGCTGGTAGGTGGAGCGCAGCGGCTCATGCTCCTGCTTGGAGAGCTTGCCGAGCTTCTTCTCGACCTCCTGCACGCTGTAGACGCTACGCATCTGCGCGATCGGGATGCGCGGACCCAGACAAGCGATGGCGTTTGTGCTCATGACCCAACTCCTGAGGCGTGGCATGCGTGTGCCCGCTTCCATTCAAGCAAACTGCGGGCCCGCGTGGTGTTGGAGTAAGCCCCAATTCGTCGATTTGTTCCGGAGCTCGGGCCGGCGTTGCGGCTGAAACAAATGAAACATGGCCGCCCGGCCCTGAAGTGCGGCTGAAACCCGCGCCCGCGACAGTCTCTCCAACCCGCCACGGTTCTGAGTGGCAACAGCAGGAGAGCCCCATGACCGAATTGCCGACCTTCCGCAGCGAGGCCTTTGCCGAAGACCTTGAAGACCTGGGCGAGTGCTACGCTCCCGGTTCACCCGCCTACCGCAGCGACAGCCAGTGGCAGCGCGTGCTGGCCAGCCTGCCCCTGCTGGCGGTGGCGGCGCAGCTGGTGGCGCAGCTGGCGGACGCCTGGGTCGGCGCCTGAGTGATGGAATCCCTGTTCGCACCGGGCCCGGCCGCTGGCTATCATCCCAGCCGTTCTTCCCCTGGACTTGGAGCCCCGTGCATGAGCCTCAGCGCAAGCCTTGCCCCCGCCACCGTGCTGGTGGTGGATGACGAGCCGGAGCTGCGCGAGCTGCTGTCCGAGTACCTGGGGCGGCACGGCTTTGCGGTGCAGGCGGCGGCGGATGCCCAGGCCGCCCGCCAGCTGCTGGCCAGCCAGGGGCTGCCGGCGCTGGCCATCCTGGATGTGAACATGCCGGGCGAGAACGGCCTCTCGCTGGCGCGCTGGATGCGCGATGCCCATCCCGGCCTGCCCTTCCTGATGCTCACCACCGCGGGCGAGACGGTCGATCGCATCGTCGGCCTGGAGCTGGGTGCCGACGATTACCTGGCCAAGCCCTGCGAGCTGCGCGAGTTGCTGGCGCGCGTGCGCGCGGTGCTGCGGCGCACCCAACTGGTGCCGGCTCCGGCCGCCGCCGCAGCCGCACCAGCCGCTGCGGCCCCCGAGGAGGGCCGGCGCGTGCGCTTTGGCGAGCGCCTGCTGGACCTGGATCAGCGCAAGCTCTTCGCCGCCGACGGCAGCGAGATCGAGATCACCGCGGCCGAATACGACCTGCTGCTCTTGTTCGCCCGCCACCCGAACCGGCCGCTGAACCGCGACCAGATCATGGAGCAGGCGCACAACCGCGGCTGGGATGTGTTTGACCGCTCCATCGACCTGCGCGTGATGCGCTTGCGGCGCAAGATCGAGCGCAACCCCGACAAGCCCGAGCTGATCAAGACGGTACGCAACGTGGGTTATGTGTTCGTGCCGCAATGACTGAGCGCGGCACCGAGCGCGACGGTGTGGAACTGGTGCTGCGTGCCACGCGGCGCCAGCTCTGGCTGTTGCTGGTGCCCATGCTGCTGTTGCTGGCGGTGCTGTCGGTGCTGGAGTTCCAGCAGCGCGTGCGCGATGCCGAGAGCCAGCTGCTGCGTCGCGCCCAGGAGCGCGCCCAGGAGCTGGAGGCGGTGGTGCGCCCGGCCATGGACCATGTGCTGGACCTGCGCCGCATGCTGGAGCTGCGCTGGAACGAGCCGCCCGACGGCGGGCCGCGCCTGGCGCGCGCGCTGCAGGCGCGCCAGCTGGATGGCGCGGCCGATGGCTGGTCGCTGGACCAGGCGGACGCGGCCAGCAAGGAGGACTTCGGCCAGTTCTGGTGGGCGCCCCTGGACGGCAGCGCGCCCGATCCCGCCTGGCTGCGGCGCGCCCAGGCCTTTCTCGAGCAGGCGCGCCTGGCGCATCTGCGCGCGCCCGGCTTCGAGGGCACCTGGTTCGCCGCCGCCGAGGTCAACAGCTCCTTCGGTTATCCCTGGGTGGCCACCGAGCGCATGCTCAAGTCCATGGGCGAGCGCAGCCTGCGCGCCATCGACAAGCCGCGCCGCGAGGCGGCCGAACGCACGCGCCGCGATCTGGCGCGCGACCCCAACGACATCAGTTTCTGGGGCGCACCCTATGTGAGCCAGCTGAACGGCCAGCTGGTGATGTCGCATGGCGGCGTGGCGGTGGTGGACGGCCGCTATGTCGGCGAGGTCAGCCTGGACTTCCGCCTGGACGAGCTGCAGCGCCGTGCCGAACGCTGGAGTGACGCGGCCGGCCGGGTCTGGATCGTCGACAGCAAACACAATGTGCTGGCCGACTCGGCTCAGGCCTTGCGCACCCCGGTGGGCGAGGGCCTGGCCGATCTGCCGGTGCGTGTGGCGCTCGAATCGCGCCTGCCGGCGGGCCTGGCGCGCAGCGATCTGGATGCCTCGCTGTTCGGGCCCGACGGCGTCCACCATGGCCAGGGCTGGGTGCTGGTGGCGGCGGTGCGCATCGGCTCGCCCTGGCAGTATGTGTACGCGATGCCGCTCGCGGCGCTGTATGCGCAGATCCTGCCCAGCCTGCTGCCCAATGCCTTGCTGGGCCTGGGCCTGCTGCTGACCTTCGTGATCGGCCAATGGCTGCTGACGCGCAACTTCGTGCGTCCGGCGGTCAAGGCCCTGGGCTATCTGCGCACGCTCGCGCAGCAGCAGCAACCACAGCGGGAGGTGCCGGCGCCGCAGCTGGGCAAGCGCTGGCAGGGCTGGGTCGACGCGGTGACCGAGACCTTCCAGCGCCAGCGCGTGCTGCAGGCCAAGGAGCGCCAGACCGAGGCGCTCAAGGCCGCCATCATCGACCACGCCATCAACGGCATCGTCTCCACCGACGAGGCCGGCCGCATCGTCGAATTCAACCCGGCCGCGCAGCTCATGTTCGGCCATGCGCGCGAGGCGGTGCTGGGCCGGCCGGTGGGCGAGGTGATCGTGCCCGAGCGCCTGCGCGCCATGCACGACGCCGGCATGGCGCGCGTCTCGGGCGGTGGCGAGCAGCGCGTGATGGGGCGCCGCGTGCAGCTGCCGGCGCTGCGCGCCGACGGCAGCGAGATCCAGGTGGAGATGGTGCTGTTCCGCACCGAGCTGGACGGCCTGGTGCACTACACCGCCTCGCTCAGCGACGTCACCGAGCGCCAGCAGGCGGCCGAGCAGATCGAGCGCCAGCGCGATGCGCTGCGCCAGAGCGAGAAGCTCACCGCCATGGGCAGCCTGCTGGCCGGCGTGGCGCATGAGCTGAACAATCCGCTGGCCATCGTGATGGGCCGCGCCAGCCTGCTGGAGGAAAAGACCGAGGGCCTGGACCTGCAGCAGGATGCGCAGCGCATCCGCGAGGCCGCCGAGCGCTGCGGCCGCATCGTGCGCACCTTCCTCAATATGGCGCGCCAACGCCCCGCCACGCGCGCGCCGGTGCAGGTCAATGACCTGGCACGCGCCGCCGCCGAGATGCTGGGCTACACCCTGCGCAGCCATGGCGTGGCGGTGCAGCTGCAGCTGGGCGCCGACATGCCCGAGGTCAGCGCCGACGGCGACCTGCTGGGCCAGGTGGTGCTGAACCTGATCGTGAACGCCCAGCATGCGCTGGCCGGCGTGAACGGCGCGACCATACGCATCGCCAGCGGCCTGGAGCCGCGCCGCGAGGGCCGCGAGCCGCGCGTCTGGCTGCGCGTGGCCGACAACGGCCCCGGCGTGCCGGCGGCGCTGCGGCAGAAGATCTTCGACCCCTTCTTCACCACCAAGGCCGAGGGCCTGGGCACGGGCCTGGGCCTGTCGGTCTCGCGCGCCATCGTGCGCGAGCATGGCGGCGATCTGGCGCTGGAGTCCGGCGAGCAGGGGGGGGCCAGCTTCCGGCTCAGCCTGCCGGTCAGCGGCGAGGCCGCCGCACCCAGCTCCGCCATGCCCCTGGACGCGCTGGACGGCCTGGCCAAGGCACGCGTGCTGGTGGTGGACGATGAGGTCGAGATCGGCGAGCTGCTGCGCGCGATGCTGGAGTCGGCCGGCTATGAGGTGGCGAATGCCGACTCGGGCCTGGTGGCGCTGGAGCTGCTGGCCGAGGCGCGCTTCGATGCCATCGTCAGCGATCTGCGCATGCCGGGCATGGATGGCGCGGCGCTGTGGCGCGAGGTGCGCGAGCGCCACCCGGCGCTGGCGCGCCGCATGCTGTTCGTCACCGGCGACACGCTCTCGGCCGGCGCCAGCCAGTTCCTCGACCAGACCGGCTGCGCAAGGCTGGAAAAGCCCTTCGCCAAGGCCGAGCTGCTGGCGGCCCTGGAAGCGGTGCTGAGCTGATCAAGCCGCTGCCGGCTCGACCTGGCGCGCGGCGCTGATCATGGTGCTGGCCACCAGGCCATACATGCTGATCCAGGCCTCGCGCACCGGTGCGCTGAACAAGGGCCCGAGGCCTTCATCCAGGGTCTGCAGCAGGGCCGCACCCACCATGTCGTAATGCGTGGCATGCACGCCGTAGCCGTAGTGGCGCTGGCCCAGCTTCTGCAGCACGGGCATGAGGTGCTCGGGCTGGTCCAGCAGGGCCACGGCCGCGCCAATCATCTGCATCAGCTTGTTGCCCTGGGCCTGCATGTCGCCGCGGAACATGGTGCGCAGCTCGGGGTTGCGCTCGAACAGGCGTTGGTAGAAGAGGGCGGCGACGCGGTCGGCGATTGGCGCCAGATGGGCGAAGCTGCTGCGGACGAGCTGGATTTGCTGGGTGTTCATGCGGGACTCCTGGTTGAGGCAGGAGGCCAGTTTCGAAGGCCCAGGTTGCAAACAGACTTCAGCCGCGATGCGGCTGCGTTGCGTTTGTTTCAGCGCCCTACTTGACCCAGGTGTTCAGCTGGATGATGGGCTGCAGCACCGCCAGCACGATGGTCATCACCACCCCGCCCATGGCCACGATCAGCAGCGGTTCCAGCAGCGAGGCGGCGGCCATGGCGCGGCGTTTCACCTCGGTGCCCAGCTGGCGCGCGGCGCGCTCCAGCATCGCCGGCAGCTGGCCGGTCTGTTCGCCCAGGCGCGCAAACATCGCGAGGATGCCGGGGAAGCGCTTCTTGCCCGCCAGCGCCGAACCCAGCGGCGCACCCTCGCGCACCTGCACCAGCGCATCCAGCGCGTCGGCGCGCATGGCGCGGTTGGAGAGCGTCTCGGCCGCCGCCTGCAAGGCCTTCAGGATCGGCACGCCGGCGCCCGCCAGCATCGCCAGCGTGCCGGCAAAGCGTGCCGCGTTGTAGCCGCGCGCGAGCCGCCCGATCACCGGCAGGCCCAGCGTGGCGGCGTCGAAGCGTTCGCGGAAGGCCTCGCGCCGCAGCGCCAGCTTGAGCGCCACGCCGGCGCCGACCAGCCCGGCCAGCATGGCCCAGCCCCACATGCGCACGAACTCGGAGATCGCCAGCATCGCCACCGTCAGAAAGGGCAGGCTGCGCTTGGAGCTGGTGAACACGCTGGCCACCTGCGGCACCACATAGGTGACCAGGAAGATCACGATGATGACGGCCACCAGCGAGACGATGGCCGGGTAGGCCATCGCACCGATCAGCTCGCCGCGCAGCGCCTGGCGTTCCTCCAGATCGTCGGCCAGCCGTTCCAGCACCGGACCCAGGGCGCCGCTCTGCTCGCCCGCCGCGACCACGGCGCGGTAGACATCGTCGAACTCGCGCGGTGCGCTGGCCAGCGCGCGCGCAAACGGCGAACCGGCATTCACCTCGGACTTCAGCTGCGCCAGCAACTCCCTCTGGCGCTGGTCTTCGCTCTCGTCGGCCAGGGCCGTGAGTGCGCGCTCCAGCGGCAGGCCGGCGGCCACCAGGCCGGCCAGCTGGCGCGTCCAGACCGCCAGCGCGGTGGCGCCGAAGACGCGGCTGCTGAAGCGGTTGCTGCCGCCCTCGGCGCCATGCTGCTGCACCTGCTGCACGCTCAGCGGCGTGAGCGCCATGCCGCGCAGCTGCGCACGCGCGCTGCGCGGGTTGTCGGCCTCGATGATGCCCTGGGTGCTGCGGCCCGCGGCGTTGAGCGCTTCGTACTTGTAGGCGGCCATGGCTGGGGCTTACTCGCGAGTCACCCGCAGGACCTCTTCGGCCGAGGTGATGCCGGCGGCCACCAGGCGCTCGCCGTCCTCGCGCATCGAGCGCAGGCCGGCCGCCTGGGCGGCCTGGAACAGCTCGCGTTCCTCGGCGCGGCTGTGCACCAGATGGCGCACCTCGTCATTGGCCACCATCAGCTCGTAGACGCCGGTGCGGCCCTTGTAGCCGCTGTTGCTGCAGGCCTCGCAGCCGACCGGGTGGTAGCGCCCCGCATCGTCGCGGCGCTTGCACACGGGGCAGAGCTTGCGCACCAGGCGCTGGGCCAGCACGCCCAGCAGGCTGGAGCTGAGCAGAAAGGGTTCCACGCCCATGTCGATCAGGCGCGTGACGGCGCTGGGCGCGTCATTGGTGTGCAAGGTGGCCAGCACCAGGTGGCCGGTCAGCGAGGCCTGGATGGCGATCTGCGCGGTCTCGAAATCGCGGATCTCGCCGATCATGATGACGTCCGGGTCCTGGCGCAGGATGGCGCGCAGGGCCTTGGCAAAGGTGAGGTCGATCTTGGCGTTGACCTGGGTCTGGCCGATGCCCGGCAGCTCGTACTCGATCGGGTCTTCCACCGTCAGCACATTGGTGGTGCTGGTGTCGACGGTCTGCAGCGAGGCGTACAGCGTGGTGGTCTTGCCCGAGCCGGTGGGGCCGGTCACCAGCACGATGCCATGCGGCTGCTGCACCTGGCGCTTGAAGGCATTCAGCACATCGCCGTCCATGCCCAGGCCTTCCAGCGTGAACTTGGATTCGGTCTTGTCGAGCAGGCGCAGCACCGCGCGCTCGCCATGCGCCGAGGGCAGGGTGGAGACGCGCACATCGATGGCGCGGCCGCCGATGCGCAGCGAGATGCGGCCGTCCTGCGGCAGGCGCTTCTCGGCGATGTCCAGCTCGGCCATGATCTTCAGGCGCGAGATCAGCGCGGCATGCAGGCCGCGGTTGGGCTGCACCACCTCGCGCAGCGTGCCGTCGACGCGAAAGCGCACCGAGCTGGCGCGCTCGTAGGGCTCGATGTGGATGTCGCTGGCACCATCCTTGGCGGCCTGGGTCAGCAGCGCGTTGAGCATGCGGATGATGGGCGCGTCGTTGGCGGCCTCCAGCAGGTCTTCCACCGCGGGCAGGTCCTGCATCATGCGCGAGAGGTCCACCGCGCTCTCCACCTCGCCCACCACCATGGCGGCGCTGGACTCGCTGCCGGCATAGGCGGCGTTGATGCGTTCGGTGAGCGCCGCGGCGGCCATGCCCTCGAAGCGGTCCACCGCGTAGACGCGCTGCACCTCGGAGAGCGTGGCCAGGCTCACCTCGGGCGTGGCCCACAGCACGAGCTGGTTGCCGTCGTCCTCCAGCAGCACATTGGCGGCCTTGGCGTAGGCGTAGGGCAGGGGGTGGCGGGTGGCCATGCTGGTTCTCGCCCGCACTCAGGGTTGCTCGGGGGCGCCGCGGCGCACCGGCGTGGTGATCACGCTGGTCTTGGGCGACTCGGGCAGCACCGGCGCGCCGGTATTGGGCAGCAGCATGCTCTCCTTGGGCTGGGCCTGCTGCTGGGTGGCGCGGATGGCCTCGTAGCGGTCCAGCGTGAGCCGGTCGGCCGCGTCCTGCGAGCGCATCACGATGGGCCGCAGGAACACCATCAGATTGGTCTTCACGCGCTTGCGGTTCTCGCTCTTGAACAGATTGCCGATGATGGGGATGCTGCCCAGGCCGGGCACCTTGTCCTCGCCATCGGTGTATTCGTCCTTCAGCAGGCCGCCCAGCACCATGATGGAGCCGTCGTCCACCACCACGGTGGTCTCGATCGAGCTCTTGTCGGTGGTGGGGCCGGAGGAGGTGGTGGAACTGGGTACCACCGAGGAATTTTCCTGGTAGACCGTCATGCGCACCGCGCCGCCCTCGCCGATCTGGCTGCGTATGCGCAGCGTCAGGCCGACGTCCTTGCGGTCGATGGTCTGGAAGGGGTTGACCGTGCCGCCGGTGCCGGCGCCGGTGTTGGTGAACGAGCCGGTCACGAAGGGCACGTTCTGGCCGATCACGATCTTGGCTTCCTCGTTGTCCAGCGCCACCAGATTCGGTGTCGAGAGGATGTTGGCGCCGGTCTGCTGCTCCAGGAAGTTGGCGATCGCGCCGAGCGTGTAGAAGTCGCCGATCTTCTTCAGCACGCCGACGTTCAGGCCGGTCGGAATGCCGCCCGCCGAGATCGCCGTGCCGGCGGTGGTGCGGCCGCCCGCGGTGGCGGCGCTGAGGTTGAGGATGTTGGAATTGCCGCTGCCGAAATTGGTGCCCAGACCGGAGATCGTGCTGTCGCCCTTGCTGCCGAACAGGTTCTGCCACTGCACGCCGAAGTCGGCCACCTTGCTGGCGTCAACCTTGACGATCATCGACTCCACATAGACCTGGGCGCGGCGACCGTCGAGTTGGTCGATGACGGCGCGGATTTGGCGGTACAGCGGCTCGGCCGCGGTGATGATGAGCGAGTTGGTCGAAGGGTCGGCCTGGATGAAGCCGCCGGTCGAGGGGCTGGGCGAGGCGCCCACCGGGGTGGTGGCCGCGGTGCTGACGCCTGCCGTCGCACCCGCGGTGGTGGCGGTATTGCTCTGCTGTTGCGAGCCGGTGAGCGGGCTGCTGCCGAGCCCCGAGCCGCTGCTGCTGCCGCCGCCGGTGGCGCCGCCGGCGCCGCTGCTGAATGCGGCGCGCAGCACGGTGGCGAGCTTCACCGCATCGGCGTTCTTCAGATAGACCACGCGGATATTGCCGGCCGTGTTGCCGACGGCGCTGGGCTGGTCCAACTTGTCGATGATGGCGCGCACGCCGGCCAGGCGTGCCGGGTTGGGCGCGCGCAGGATCAGCGCATTGCTGCGCGGATCGGCCAGCACCGTCAGCCCGCCCGTGCTCTGGCCGGGCACCACGGCCGTGCCGATACCGCCGCCGTCGGCGAGCTTCTGCACCAGGGCGGCGATGTCCGAGGCCACCGCATGCTTGAGCGTGACGATCTCGATATCGGTGCTGGCCGAGGTGTCCATGGCGCCGATGATCTTGCCCAGGCGCTGCAGGTTTTCCGCGTAGTCGGTGATCACCAGGCTGTTGTTGCCCGGGTTGGCATTGATGGTGTTGTTGGGGCTGATCAGGGGCCGCAGCACCGCCACCAGGTTGTTGGCGTTCTCATGCCGCAGCATGAAGATCTGCGTGATGATCTGGTCGCCGCGCTGGTTGCCCTCGCCCACCGTGACGGTGCCGGACTGCAGCTTGGCATCGGCCTCGGGCACCACCTTCAGCAGGCCGGTGTTCTCCACCACCGTGAAGCCCAGGCCGCGCAGCGCGGCCAGGTAGTTCAGATAGGCCTCGCGCACCGACAGGGCCTGCTCGCTGTAGAGCGTGATCGTGCCCTTGACGCGCGGGTCGACGATGATCTGCTTGTCCAGCATCACCGCGATGGCGCGCGTCACCGCCTCGATGTCGGCGTTGACGAAGTTCAGCGTCACCGGCGTGCTGGCCTTGAGCGCCGGGCTTTGCGGGCGGGCCTGGGCCTGCAGGCCGACGGCCGGCGTGCCCAGCAGCACGGCGGTGGCCAGCGTCAGCGCCATGGGTCTTGCGTGCGTGCGTTTGCGCTGCTGCTTGTTCATGCTCATCCGATCGAGATGACCGAGCGCGCACCATTGCGCCGCCCGATGATGTTCAGTAGGTTGTTGAGTGCCGCCTCGCGCCCCGGCGCGGCACTGGCCTCGCCGAGAAAGCGCGCCTTGGCGGCACCGCCCAGCGTGCCCGAGCCGTTCAGCAGCAGCGCGCCTTCCATGGTGCTGAGCTGCAGCTGGGAGGCGCCGCTGGCGGGATCGCCACTGATGTTGAGGCGGTAGCTGCCCAGCGGCGCGAGCGTGGCGACGCGCGAGGCGAGGTTGATGAAATCGAGCTGGATGGCACCGCTCTGGCGCCAGCGCCCCTGCACCCAGTCCAGGCGCAGCTCGCGCGTGGTGAGGCGCACGGAGCCGCTCAGCTGCAAGGTGTTCCAGGGCGTGCCCAGGCCGCTCAGCCAGGCGGCCGGCCAGCGCGCCTGCCAGTCGCCCTGCGCCGGCACGCTGATGGCCAGGCGTCCGAAGCCGGGCTGCAGCAGCAGCTGCATTTCGCCATTCAGGCAGCAGGCCTGGCGCAGCCGCAGGATCAGACCCAGCTGCTGCAGACCCAGCGACCATTCGAGCCGCCCGGGCAGGGCGCTGAAGTCGCGGCTGCCGGCGCCGCCCGAGAGCACCAGCACGCCGCTGCCCTGCCAGACGGTGCCGCGCGTGTCGGTCAGCAGCAACTGCTCCTGCGTGGCGCTGGCCAGGCCGCGCGCCAGCCAGCTGGCGGGGGCGAAGGCGATCAGCGCCACCAGCGTGCCGATGAGGGCGCCGATCAGCGGCCAGCGCAGGCCGATGCCGTGGCGCGCGCGCGCGCCGGGCTCGGCGGGCGATCTGCTTGCGCGCAGCGCCTTCATGCCGGACCTCCCAGGCTCAGTACGATGCTGCCGCTAAAGCCGGCCGGGCCGCGCTGCAGCTGCGCCTCCACCGGGCGGGCGCGGGCGGCGCTGCGCACCTCGGTGAGCCAGGCCTGCAGGGCCTCGCTGCTGACGCCCTTGAGCGTCAGCACGGCGCGATCGGCGCTGATGTTGAGCGAGGCGGACGCGCCCAGATAGTCGCTCGCGGCCTTGAGCGCCTCGCTGGCCTGGCTCAGCGGCACGGCCGGCAGCTCGCGCAGCTCGCGGGTTTCCTGCGCCAGGCGTTGCATGTCCTGCAGCTGGGCTTCTACCGCATCGAGCTGGGCTGGTGCGCTGCGCAGGGTACGCAGCGCCGGTGCCACCGCGATGAGCCAGAACAGCAGCAGCGCCAGCGTCAGCCCGGCGGCCTGGGCGCCCAGGCGCTCGCGCGGCCCGAGCCCCTGCCAGGCGCTGACCAGCGGCGTCAGCTGTTGGCGCAACTGGGCCAGCGGCCCGTCGCTGGAACGGCTGCGGTGCAAACCTGGCGTCATGATGGGCGGCCTCCCTGGCTGGCGCGACTCAGGCTCATGCGCCCGTCGTTGAGCTCGAGCTGCCAGCCCTCGCTCTGCAGTTGTTTCTTGAAGGTCTGGATCTGCGCCTCGCTCCAGCCATTGGCCGAAATCATCAGCCGGCCGGTTTCGAAGGAGAGCGCTTCCAGCGGCCCGCGGTCGCCCGGCCAGGCGGTGGCGGCGGCGGCCAGCAGGGTTTCCAGATCCTGATCGCCCGGGCGGCCGGCGCTGGCGCGCAGCAGATCGGTCTCGCGCTGCATCTGGATCGGCGCGTCCAGCACCGCGCGCACCTGCGGGTGGCTGCGCGTGAGGATGTGGCTGAGTTCGGCGCGCCGCGCCTCCAGCAGGCCGCGCTGTTGCCAGGCCCATAGGTTCAGGCCCAGCAGATGCACCAGCAGCAGGCCCGCCAGGGCCCAGCGTACCGGGCGCCACTGGCGATGCAGAAAGGCGCGCACCAGCTGGCGCACCGCGCGCAGGCCGCGCGTGCGCGGCGCCAGCTCGAACTGGCGCAGATTCCAGGGGCATTGCAGGGCGGCGAGGGCACGCTGGGCCGCGGTCTGCGGGCTCACCGTGGTGCCCAGCCAGCGTTCGGCGGCGGCGGCCAGCTCGGGCTCGGCGCTCCAGCGCGCCGCCTGCACCACGCCGGGCGCAAACAGGTTGCGGGCAAAGCTGCCCTCCAGCCGCAGGGTGCTGACGCCATCGGCAGCGCTCCAACGCAGCGCGAGCGCCTCGCTGTCGGGCGCATCGGCGATGCCAAAGAAGTGGCCCTGCGCGCTGGCATCGGGCCAGGACAGGGGCAGCACACGGTCGACCGCGACATGGGCCTGGTCCAGCGCGGCCAGGTGCTCGCTCAACCAGGCGCGCGCCAGCACCGCCACCCAGGCATGGTCGCCGCCCATGGCCTCGGGTTCGATGGCGAAGTGCAGGCCCTCGGGGTCGTCCAGCAGCAGATCCTCCATCTGCCCGGCCAGGGCGGCGCGCAGGCGCTTGCCCTTGGCCCTGGGCAGCTGCAGCTGGTGCCAGCTGAGCTCGGCGTCGCCGACCAGGGCCACCACGTTGTCGGCCTTGGGCAGAAGGCCGGCGGGGCGCCGGCCCTCCGAGGCCAGGCTCAGGCCGTCGTCGCTGTAGAGGTAGTCGTATTCCGGGCCCTGCTCGCCACGCGGCTGCCCCTCACCCGGGCCGGGCGGGCGCGCCTGTGTGCGCAAGCGGCTGCGCGTGGGCAAATAGATGAGGAGGGTGCTCATGGACGATGGTCTCGGTGCGGCATTCTAGGAGGCGATCCCGGGTGGCTGGCTCATCGGGAACCCTCCAGCACCAGATTGACACGTTCGCGGCTCAAGACCTGGATCTCGCGGCCGACGCGCCGCACCAGCGAGCGCTCTTCCAGCACGCGTTCGTCCAGGCGCAGGCGGCCCGTCACGCTGAAATACCCGGTCGTCACCGCGGCGCGCTCGTTGCTCAGCGGCACATCGGGCGGCAGGAAAACGCGCAACTCGTCGATGCCGCGCAGCGGCGCGGTCTTGCGCGCCTGCACGATCTTTTCCGCGATTGCCAGGTTGGTGTTGAAGACCGCCGCGATCACCTCGCGCGGCGCCGTGTTCAGGTTCACCGGGGTGGCGGTGGGCAGCAGGGTGACCCAGGGGCGCAGGCGTTCGATGCTCTCGGGCTGCAGGCCCAGCCAGCTCAGCTGGGCGAGGCTCTTCGGCTGCAGCAGGCCGTCGCTGTTGTCCTCGTTCTTGGCAAAGGCCAGGCGCAGCTTCTGCGCCAGCAGCGCGGCCACGTCGTTGCTGAGGCCGGCGCTCTCGCACAGCCGCACCAGGGTGGCCAGCTCCTGGGCCGCGCCGGACGAGCTCGGCTCGCTGACGATCAGGTTGCGCAGGTTGTACTGGGCCTGGGCGTCGTGGATGCTGCCGGACAGAAAGGCCTCCGGGCCGTCGTCGGCATTGCCCTTGTCGGCCGCCAGAAAGGTGCTCAAGCGGGCCTCGGCCAGGGGCACGGCCCAGGGCTCGGCCAGATGGTCCGTCGGGGGCTCGTTGGCGGGGCGGCGAGCATCATCCTCGGCCAGGATCAGGCGCGCCCAGTCGAGCGCGCCGCGCAGGATCCAGCTGGCCTGGGCACGCGCGCGCTCGGCCGCCTCGATCTGCACCGCGCGGTACTGGCGCCACACCATGCCGGCCGCCAGGCTGCTCACCATCGCCACGATCAGCATCGCGGTGAGCAGGGCCGCCCCGGCTTGCCGGCCCATCCCTTGCGCGGGCCTCATGTGCCGGGCTCCAGCAGCACCTGGCGCGTCAGGGGTCCGCCGAAGCCGCTGCCGGGTGCGAATTGCAGGATCACGCGCACGCCGCTGGGCAGGGGTTGGCGCTGCTCGCCCCCGGGCGCGGAGGGGCCCGGCGCCGGGGCCTGCACATCGCCGCTGGACTGCGCATTGGTCCAGGCATTCACGCGGTAGTAGTAGAGCTGCCACCCGGTCAGGCCCTCCAGCGCGCGCAGCTGGCCGGCGTCCTGGGCCCAGGCCTGCAGGCTGCGCTGGTAGCTCTCGTTGAGCGCCGATTGCGTGGCGGCGGGCACGCCGGCCCAGCGGTAGAGCTGGCCGTTGCGCAGGCTCCAGGCCACCACCTGCAGACCCTGGGCATGGGTGCGGGTGATGCGCAGGGTGGAGCCGTCGAAGGCCAGGGGCGGGACGCGGCCGCTGTCCTGCACCGCGTGCAGGTCCTGCTCCCATTGCGCCAGCACGGTCTGCAGGCGCGCGCTGCGCTCCAGGCTGGCCTGGCTGACCTCGCGCGTGCGCATGATGGCGTCGATGCCGCGCCAGGACATCACCGCCATGGTGGCCATGATGAGCAGGGCCACCAGCACTTCGATGAGGGTGAAGCCGCGATCCTGCCGCATCAGTAGCGCGCCATGATGGTGGAGATGCTTAGCAAGACCTGACCCTCGGCGTCGCGCATCACCGCCTCGACGCGCCGGAAGCTGGGGTTGGGCGTGGGCCGCACGACCAGGCGGCCGAGGTAATGCAGGCCCAGCTGCTCGCAGGCGAATTCGCTGTCGCCCACGCCGGGGAACTGCTTGCCCAGGCGCATCTCGGTGAGCTGGTTTTCGGCGCACCACTGGGCCGAGCCGATCTTGGCCAGGCGCTCGGCATTGCCGGTCAGGGCGCCCGCCGCCTTGATGCCGGCGCCCAGGGTGATGGCCACGATGGTGAGCGAGACCAGCACCTCGATGAGGGTGAAGCCGCGCGCGGCCTGGCGCGCGCTCATGGCGCAGCGCCACCGTCATGGCGCACCTCGAAGGGGCCCATGCCGTCGGTGGTCACCCAGATGCGCTCCTGGCCCAGGCGCAGCAGCACGCTCTGCGCGCCGATCAGCGGCTCGGGGCCCAGCACCAGCGCCGTGGCGCGCTGGATGTCCACCCCGACCGGCGCGCCCAGCCAGCGGCTGGGCAGGGCGATGCGGGCCGGCAGGCCCTGGAAGCGGAAATCGTCGCCCGAGGCGTCGCGCACCGGTCGCCAGCTCACGCTCAGGCCGGCCGCGCGCGCCTCGGCGCGTGCGGTCTCGAGCAGGGCGGCGAGGCGCTCGGCCTCGCGCTGCAGCTGTGCCTCGGCGGGGTCGCGCATCGCCATCGTGACGGTGGCGGCGGCGATCGCGATCAGCGCGACCACCACCAGCAACTCGATCAGGCTGAAGCCGCGCGCGCTGCCGGGCCGGGGCTTATTGCCAGGAGCCAATGTCCGCGTCGTTGCCTTCGCCGCCGGCACGTCCGTCAGCGCCGAAGCTGTAGACATCGATTTCACCCTTCACGCCCGGGTTGGCGTACTGGTAGGGACGACCCCAGGGATCATTGGGGAGCTTTTCCACATAGGGCTTCCAGTTCGGCGGCGTGGGCCCGCTGGTGGGCTTGCGCACCAGCGACTCCAGGCCCTGCTCGGCGGTGGGGTAGCGCTGGTTGTCGAGCTTGTAGAGCTTGAGTGCCTGCATCAGGTTGTTGACGTCGGTGCGCGCGGCGGTGACGCGAGCGTCGTCGGCGCGGTTCAGCACATTGGGCACGATCAGCGCGGCCAGCACGCCGATGATGACCAGCACCACCAGCAGTTCAATCAAGGTGAAGCCGCGCTGGCGCAGGCCAAGAGGTTGAGGTCTATGCATGGTGATAGGCCGTAAGCCTTGAAGTGGGGTCAGGTGTTGACCGGCATGATGCCAGTGGCCGGTACCGGATGTCGCTTGAATCATAATCGGCTCATGCTTGCGCGAACGATGGCTTTACTCATGTGGGGGCTGCTGGCCTGCAGCGGCGGCTACTGGCTGCTCAGACTCGGCCCGAGTGCCATGCCGACACCGGCCGGCGCGCTCAGCGCCGGCGACCGTGGCGTGGTGCAGGCCGACCTGAGCCGCTTGTTCGGCGCCAGCGCCAGCGAGCCGGCTGAAACGCCGGCCCAGCCGGCGGCCGAGAGCCGCTTCAAGCTGCTGGGCGTGGTGGCACCCAAGCGCGCGGGCACCCGGAATGCCGGCGAGGGCGTGGCCCTGCTGACGGTGGACGGCGGCCCGCCGCGCACGGTGCGGGTGGGGGCGATGCTGGACGGCGAATACAGCCTGCTGGCGGTGGAGGCACGCAGCGTGACCCTGGGCCGCGCCGGCGTGCCGGCGTTCTCGCTGCAGCTCGCGCCGCCCACCGAGGCGGCCGCGGGCACGCTGCCGGTGGCGGCGCCATCGCCGGTGATCCTGGGAGGGAATGCGGGCAACGGGCCGCCGCCGCTGGCGGTGGGCAATATGCCGCTGCCGCCCATGCAGTCCGTGCCGCTGCCGAATGCGCCGGAGCCGAACTCGGTGCCGCTGCGCCAGCCCTTGCAGCAAGGCCTAGAAACGCGATGACGTGACGGCCAGCTGGTTGGGGCGGGTGGTGGGCGGGCCCTCGCCGAAGTCCCGCACCTCGGTGAGCAGGGCCGCGGCGCTGCGTATCAGCGGCCAGGCCAGCGCCGAGCCGGTGCCGTCGGCCGCCTCCATGCCCAGCTCCAGCAGGGCCGAGGCGTGGAAGAGGGCGAAGGCCTCGTCGAGGCCGCGATGCGTCTTGCTGCGGCAGAACACCGCATAGTCCGTCACCGGCGGTGCGATCATGGCCGCGACCTTGAGCGCGGCACAGGCGGCGATGCCGTCCACCAGGATCAGATGACGCTTGCTGGCACCCACCAGCATGGCGCCCACCATCACGGCGGTCTCGAAACCACCGAAGGCGGCCAGCACCTCCATCGGATCGCTGACGTCGCGGTGCCGGCCCTGGGCGCTGTGCAGGACCACCAGCAGATGGGCCAGATCGTCCTGGCGCATATCGGGCCCGGACACCACCAGCTCGCGCACCGGCATGTCCACCAGCCGCGAGAGGATCAGGGCACCGGCCTCGTCGGCGCCCTGGCCGAGGGCGGCGCAGGCCAGCACATTGCCGCTCAGGTTGTCGGAAATCTCCATGCCCACGCGCACGCCGGCATGCGCCTGTTCCATGCTCATCGCCTGGCCCACGCGCGAGTTGCGCGTGCCATGCGCGATCTTGCGCGCCAGCAGGCGAGGGTGAGGCGGCAGCGATTCGGCAATGCCGCAGTCCACCACGCTCAGCTGCATGCCCTGCAGGCGCGCGAACACCGCGCAGGGCAGGCGATTCTGCAGCGCCAGCAAGGCGTGCTCGCGCGTGGTGCGGCCCTGCAGCTTGCCGATGCCGTCCACGGCCAGGCCATGGTCGGCGGCGAACAGCGCCAGGGTGGGGTCGCGGAAGCGCGGCGTGAGGGTGTTCTGGATCAGGCCCAGGCGCACGGCCAAGGGCTCCAGCTCGCCCAGCCCGCCGCTCAACGCGGCCGAGCGCTCGATGCGCTCGCGCAGCGAACGCTCGAGGTCGGGATTGGCGGTGGGTGAAATCAGCGATTGGTGGATGGACATGGGAGGCCGGTGCGGCAGCTTGCGCTCGCCAGGCTGCCTATTCTGTGCGATCTCTCACACAAACATATCGGCAAATGCCCTTCTCGGGCAGCGCTTCAGCGCAGGAAGAGGCGGTACACCGGGTTGTTGGTCTCGTCCACGAAGGGGTAGTTGAGCGTCTCCAGGAATTCGCGCAGCGCCGCGTTGTCACCGCGCGGCACCTGGATGCCCACCAGGATGCGGCCGTAGTCGGCGCCCTGGTTGCGGTAGTGGAACAGGCTGATGTTCCAGTTCGGATGCATGCTGGAGAGGAAGCGCATCAGCGCGCCCGGGCGCTCGGGGAAGATGAAGCGGTAGAGGCGCTCGTTGCGTGCCAGCTCGGTGCGGCCACCCACCATATGGCGGATGTGCAGCTTGGCGAGCTCGTTGTCGGTGAGGTTTTCGGTGGCGAAACCCTGTTTCTCCAGCGTGCGCGCCAGCTTGTCGGCCTCGTCGCGCTTGTGCACCGCCAGGCCCACGAACACATGGGCGCGCTCGGCGTCCGAGATGCGGTAGTTGAACTCGGTCACGCTGCGCGGCCCGATCAGTTCGCAGAAGCGCTTGAAGCTGCCGCGCTCCTCCGGGATGGTGACGGCGAACAGCGCCTCGCGCTGCTCACCCACCTCGGCACGCTCGGCCACGAAGCGCAGGCGGTCGAAGTTCATATTGGCACCGCAGGTGATGGCGATGAAGGTCTGGCCCTTGCAGCCCTTGTCCTTCACGTACTGCTTCACCGCGGCCACGCCCAGGGCGCCGGCCGGTTCCAGGATGCTGCGGGTGTCTTCGAACACATCTTTGATGGCGGCGCAGACGGCATCGGTGTCGACGAGCACAAAGTCGTCCACCAGCGCACGCGTGATGCGGAAGGTCTCCTCGCCCACCAGCTTGACGGCCGTGCCATCCGAGAACAGGCCCACATCGGCCAGTTGCACGCGCTTGCCGGCCTTCACCGAGCGTGCCATCGCGTCCGAGTCCTTGGTCTGCACGCCGATCACCTTGATCTCCGGCCGCACCGCCTTGATGTAGGCGGCAACGCCCGAGATTAGGCCGCCGCCGCCGATGGCGACGAAGATGGCGTCGATCGGCCCCTGGTGCTGGCGCAGCAGTTCCACCGCGACGGTGCCCTGGCCGGCGATCACATCGGGGTCGTCAAAGGGGTGGACGAAGGTGAGGCCCTGGGCCTTCTCAAGCTCGAGGGCGTGGCCGTAGGCGTCGCTATAGGAGTCGCCGAACAGCACCGCCTCACCGCCATGGCTTTGCACCGCGTCGATCTTGACCTTGGGCGTGGTCACCGGCATCACGATGACGGCGCGGCAACCCAGCTTCTTGGCCGACAGTGCCACACCTTGGGCATGGTTGCCGGCGGAGGCGCAGATCACGCCCTTGTCGAGCTGTTCGCGGCTCAGATGCACCATCTTGTTGTAGGCACCGCGTAGCTTGAAGGAGAACACGGGCTGCTGGTCCTCGCGCTTCAGCAGCACCTTGTTGCCCAGGCGCTTGGAGAGATTCTTGGCCGGATCCAGCGAGGTCTCGATCGCGACGTCGTACACCTTGGCATTCAGGATGCGCTGCAGATAGCTGTTGTCCGCGGGAATCAGCGCGGGCATGGGTGGCTGCTTGGGGGTGCGCGACTTGGCGGGGCCTGGCATGAATGCTCTCCAATGCATGAAGCTGTTGCAGTGCACCATCATAAGTCAGGGGTCTGGCCCGGCCTTTTCACCGCGTCGGGGCGAAAAAAAGCCCGGGGCCGTGAGGCCTCGGGCTGAATCCACCATGGAGGCGGTGGAGGAGACAAGAGGTGCCAGTCAACGCAGGGCCGCATACGTTTGCGCTTGCGTTGGCTGGCTTGCTTAGAATTCTACGACCAGGCCATGTTGCATCGCAATAAGTTTGCGTGCTGGCATTGGAGGAAGTTCTCTAGATAGACGATCCCGACCGGAGCGCAGGATGGAATGCACGATCAATTGGATGGGCGAGCAAGGCATGGCTTTCGTGGCCGAGACCGGCAGCGGGCACTTGCTGACCATGGACGGCGCGCCTGACGGCGGCGGACACAATCTGGCCCCGCGCCCGATGGAGACGGTGTTGGCCGGCACCGGCGGCTGCACCGCCTATGACGTGGTGCTGATTCTCAAACGCGGTCGACACGACGTGCGCGGCTGCCAGGTCAAGCTCAGCGCCGAGCGTGCGGCCATCGAGCCCAAGGTCTTCACCAAGATACATATGCATTTCGTGGTGCAGGGCCGCGGTCTCAATCAGGCGGTGGTGGAGCGTGCGGTGGCGCTGTCGCACGAGAAATACTGCTCGGCCAGCATCATGCTGGGCAAGACGGCCGAGATCACCACCTCGGTGGAGCTCGTCGAGGTCTAGATATGGTGGGCGGTGCGCGTCATGACGCGTGCCGCCAGACGCATCAGGCCGCGGACCGGCGCGGGCAATTCGCGCGCGCCGGCCTGCATGGCTTCTTCCGCATGGGCGGCTTCTTCCTGCTGCATCTTGGCCACAATCGCTCGTGAGGGCCGGTCGGCGGCGGGCAGGCGATCCAGATGGCTGGCCAGGTGGGCCTCCACCTGCCGCTCCGTCTCGACCACAAAGCCCAGGCTCAGCCGGTCGCCCAGCAGGCCGGCCGCCACGCCGATGCCGAAGGCGCCGGCATACCAAAGCGGAGTCAGGTAACTGCTGTGGGTGTTCAGCTCGGCCAGACGCTGACGTGTCCACACCAGATGGTCTACTTCTTCCTCGGCGGCGCGCTCGAAGTGGTGGCGCAGGGTCGCATCGCTGGTCACGAGCGCTTGTGAACGGTAGAGCGCCTGTGCACAGACCTCGCCGACATGGTTGACGCGCATCAGCGCGCCCGCGAACTGGCCGTCGTCGTCCGACAGCTCGGCCTTGAGCCCCGCCGCAGGCGAGGGCCGGCGGCCGGCATGCGCCCCTGTCATGGTGCGCAAAGCGTGGTCGACCGACGAGATCAGTCGGTCGGCGAAATTGAGGCGGGCAGCGGGGTTCATGCTGAAGCTGGGCATGGTGTCGAGCATGGGCTCATGGCAGCCAGTGTACGAGCCCGATAGCCGGCACGACCCCTGTTGAGGGTTTTCCTTTGCGGGATTTGCCTGAGTTTTGTGACAGGTTTTTTATGCTTGCGAGACGTTGCCCCCCGGCAACGGAAGGCCCCAATTTGCATGCCGTTTATGGCCAGGGCCGCCGGGCTCTGGTGCAATAGGCGCAACTTCCGCTGCGGAGGTTGGCTCGGTCGGCCGGATGTTTGGCTTTGCAGGCCGAGACCTCTTTTCAGTTCAATTTTGGAGAACCCAATGAAGAAATCCCTGATCGCTCTGGCTGTGCTGGGCTCGCTGGTCGGCACCGCCTCGGCGCAATCGTCGGTGACCCTGTTCGGCCTCGTTGACGTTGGCGTGCGCCAAGTCAAGGGCGCTGCCGGCACCGTCAACACGCTGTCGTCGGACGGCCGTTCGAGCAGCCGTCTCGGCGTGCGTGGCGTGGAAGACCTGGGTGGCGGCCTGAAGGCCAGCTTCTGGCTGGAAGGCGCGCTGTCGCCGGACGCCGGCTCGGTGGATGCATCGCGTTTCTGGGGCCGCCGCGCCACGGTGAGCCTGTCGGGTGCCTTCGGTGAAGTGCGCCTGGGCCGTCACAAGATCGCGGCTCGCCTGACGATCGACGATTTCGACCCCTATTCGACCACCGGTACCGGTGCCGTGACCGCCATCTTCTCGGGCCTGGGCTCGAAGGCTGGCGTGCCTAACCGTGCCGACAACCAAGTTGGCTACGTACTGCCTGGCGGTCTGGGTGGTGTGTACGGCGGTGCCGACGTGGCGGCCGGCGAAGGTGCAGCGACCGATGGCAACAAGACCATGTCCGGTCGCCTTGGCTACAAGGCCGGCCCCGTCCATGTGGCCGCTGCTTACAGCGTTGGCGGTGTCGACAGCAACAAGTACAAGCTCGGCGTCGTTGCCGGTTCGTACGACTTCGGCCTGGCCAAGGCCTCGGTGATGCTGGGTCAGAACAAGTTCGCGTCGCTGAAGCAGTCGTGGTGGCAAGTCGGCGCCGTGGTGCCGGTGGGCTCGGGCGAGTTGCTGTTCTCCTACGCCAATGCCAACGCCAACAACGCTGCCGAACTGGGCAAGGTTGCCGGTGACGCCAAGCTCTTCGCACTGGGCTACAACCACATCCTGTCGAAGCGCACGACCATTTACGCAACCCTGTCGCAGATCAAGAACGAAGGCGTTGCCAAGTTCGTGGTCGCGGGCGGCAATGCGGTCAATGCCGGCGGCACCTCGCGTGGCGCCGACGTGGGCATTCGCCACAGCTTCTGATCAACAGATTGGGCGCTTCGGCGCCTTGCTGCGAGGCCACCGCAAGGTGGCCTTTTTCGTTTGCGATGGCGCAACTGTCGCCGCCGAGACAGGGTTATTTCCCGTTGGATCGGTGCAACAGGGCAGGACCGAATCCCTGGGGGCGCACCACAATAGCGATAGGTATTTTTCTAACCAGGAGACATAGAGATGAAGAAGGCAACCTTGGTTTTGGGACTCCTCGCCAGCAGCGTGGGTGCCGCCTATGCGCAGTCGAGCGTGACCCTGTACGGCATCATTGATGCAGGTGCTCGCTACACCACGAACGCCGGCCCGAATGCCGCCAGCAAGGGCTCTTCGTTGTCTACCCTGGCTCCCGGCGGCATGTCGCAAAGCCGTCTGGGCATCAACATCACCGAAGACATGGGTGGCGGCCTGAAGGGTATTGCCAACATCGAGCATCGCCTGCTGTCCGATACCGGCGCGGTGGCTGCTGCCGATTTCTGGCGCCAGTCCTGGGTCGGCATTCAGTCCAGCAGCTTCGGTCGTGTCACTCTCGGCCGTCAGTACAACGTGCTGTTCGATGCGGTGACCTCGACCTACGCCTCGTTCAAGTACTCGCCCTATTCCGAGATCTACAAGCCCGAGATTGGCTTTTCGCTCGGCGCGCGTAACGACAATATGGTCAAGTACCTGGTCGAAGCCGGTGGCCTCCGCTTCGAGGGACAAGTCAGCGCCGGCGAAGGCGGTGCCGGCAAGTCCATGGGTGGTCTGCTCCGTTATGCCGTGGGTGAGTTCGCCGTCGCTGGCGCCTATCTGGACTTGAAGGATGCGGCCGGCAAGAGCGTCAAGGCCACCACCATCGGTGGTGCCTGGACGAGCGGTCCCTGGTATGTGAACGCCGGCTGGGCGCGCAACAAGTTCGAGAAGGGCTTCAATGCCGTAACCAACGCCACCCTGGCGGGTTCCATCGTCGGTGCACTGAACGCTGCCGCCGCGCTGGGCGAGCATCGCGATATGTGGACGGTGGGCGGCACCTACCAGCTGACGCCTCAGCTGAACCTGGGCGCGCAATACTGGAATGCCAAGCAGACCGGCTATGTGGCCGCCGGCAATGGCAAGGGTGACTTCTTCGCCTTCGTCGCCGACTACGCCTTCTCCAAGCGTACCGATGCCTACCTGGAACTGGATCACACCAAGATCAGCGGCAATCTGACCCTGGCCAACGGCGCTACCAAGCGCGATGGCTACACGGTGGGTCTGCGTCACCGTTTCTGAGTTTGAAGGGTTGGGCGTGATGCCCGTCACGTTGCAGGCCGCCTTGTGCGGCCTGTTTTTCTTGGCCGCTGCAAGCCGTGACCAAATTGGCGGCGGGTTTCTGCGGGTGGCCTAGGGTTGACAGGTTGCGTCCGAACTGGAGTTGTACGTCCATGGCTAGATCCCTGCTCGCGGCTGCTGCTGCCCTGTGTCTGGCGGCTTGCGCGCATGTGCAGCCGGCGCAGCAGGGCGCGCGGCTGCTCGGGGGCTTGCAGGACTGGTCGGCACGCGAGCTACCGGGCAAGCGCGCCACGCAGTATTCGCTGGGGCAGCGGGCGGGCCATGCTTGTGTGCTGGCGCAGGCGCAAGAGTCGGCCAGCTTGTGGCGTCGGCAACTGACGCTACTGCCGCAGCAGGTGGAGCGGCTTGAGTTCGAGTGGTGGATTGCCGGCAAGCAGGCGATGGCGGCCGATACCGATCCCGACCTGGACGACGCGCCAGCACGCCTGGTGCTGGCATTCGAGGGTGACGAAGCACGGCTTTCGGGGCGCAATCGCATGCTGTTCGAGTTGGCTCGCGTGCTGACCGGTGAATCGCCGCCCTATGCGACCCTGATGTATGTGTGGGACCCGCGGCGCACGCCCGAGACGGTGGTGGTCAATGCCCGCACGGACCGCATTCGCAAGATCGTGGTCGGCAATGATGCGGCGGGCCAGTGGCAGCGCTTTCGCCGCGATATCGCCGCCGACTTCAAGAAAGCCTTTGGCGAAGAACCGGGCCGCATGGTCGGTGCCGCGCTCATGACCGACGCCGACAACAGCCCGGGGCGGGCCGAGGCTTGCTACGGCAGCATCCGCTTTGTCGATCAACAGGCCAATCTGTTGCCGGGCAGCCTGATTTTCTGAGGTTTCGCAGCACCGAAGTCGTGCTGCGCACCGATCAGGGCTTTCCCGTTTGCCAGGCGCTCATCCGTCCTTGATGATGGCCGGCCCTGCAATCCTTACAACATGCTAGTTTTCATACTCAGGCGCTTGGTGCAGGCCATCGTCGTGATGCTGACGGTGGCTTTCATTGCCTTCATGCTGTTCCAGTATGTGGGCGATCCGGTGACCAATTTGCTGGGGCAGGACGCCACCCCGGAACAGCGCGAGCAACTGCGCCACGACCTGGGCCTGGATGCCTCGTTCCCGGTGCAATTTGCGCGCTTCGTGGGCAATGCCGTTCAGGGTGAGTTCGGCCTCAGCCTGAGGCAGGGGCGCAAAGTGTCCACGCTCATCGTCGAGCGCTTTCCTGCCACGCTCGAACTCTCGATGGCGGCGGCGGTGATTGCGCTGGGCCTGGGAGTTCCTTTGGGCGTGATCGCGGCATTGCGGCGCGGGCGGGCCTCGTCGCAGCTGCTGATGACGCTGTCGCTGCTGGGCGTGTCGCTGCCCACCTTCCTGATCGGCATCCTGCTGATCCTGATCTTCGCCGTGAACCTGAAGTGGCTGCCCAGCTTTGGCCGCGGCGAGGTGCTGACCTTCGGCAGCTGGACCACCGGGTTGCTGAGCCTGGATGGGCTCAAGCACCTGCTGCTGCCCGCGGTCACGCTGTCGGTGTTCCAACTCACGCTCATCATGCGCCTGGTGCGTGCGGAGATGCTGGAGGTGCTGCGCACCGACTACATCAAGTTCGCGCGCGCACGTGGTTTGAGCAACCGCGCCGTCTACTTTGGCCACGCGCTGCGCAACACCTTGGTGCCGGTGATCACCATCACCGGCCTGCAGCTCGGCTCGCTGATCGCCTTCGCCATCATCACCGAGACCGTGTTTCAGTGGCCGGGCATGGGCCTGCTGTTCATCCAGGCCGTGCAGTTCGCCGACATCCCGGTGATGGCGGCCTATCTGTGCCTGATCTCCTTCATCTTCGTCAGCATCAACCTGCTGGTGGACTTGCTGTACTTCGCCGTCGACCCGCGCCTGCGCGTCGAGGGCAAGGCCGGCGGACATTGACATGAGCCGCAACCCGAATCCGCAACCCCAAGCCGCGGCGCCGAGTGCCTGGCGGCGTTTCTTCGACGGCGACCTCTGGCATTCCTACCGCAGCTCGCCGATGGCGATCTTGGCCAGCGTGATCGCGCTGGTCTGTGTGGTCTGCGCCGTGTTTGCCGAGTTCGTGGCGCCTCACAACCCCTTTGATCTTTCCACGCTGGAGCTGATGGATTCGCGCCTGCCACCGGCCTGGATCGAGGGTGGCTCGGGCAAATATCTGCTCGGCACCGACGACCAGGGGCGCGACATTCTCTCGGCCCTGATGTATGGCGCACGCATCTCGCTGCTGGTGGGGCTGGCGTCGGTGCTGCTGTCGATGCTGATCGGCGTTGGCTTGGGTTTGCTGGCCGGCTTTGCGGGTGGGCGCGTGGACGGCTTCATCATGCGCGTCTGCGACGTGATGCTGTCCTTCCCGTCCATCCTGGTGGCCTTGCTGATCGACGGCGTCGGGCGGGCTTTGTTCCCGCATGCGCATGAGACGCTGGCCTTCCTGGTGCTGATCTTCGCCATCGCGCTCACCGGCTGGGTGCAGTACGCGCGCACGGTGCGCGGCTCCACCATGGTGGAGCGCAACAAGGAATATGTGCAGGCGGCGCGTGTCATCGGCGTGGGCCCCCTGCGCATCATGTTCAAGCATGTGCTGCCCAATGTGCTGGGTCCGGTGCTGGTGCTGGCCACCATCCAGGTGGCCTCGGCCATCATCACCGAAGCCACCCTGTCGTTTCTGGGCGTGGGGGTGCCGCCCACCAGCCCGTCGCTGGGCACACTGATCAGGGTGGGCAACGACTTTCTGTTCTCGGGCGAATGGTGGATCACGATCTGGCCGGGCGCGATGCTGGTGCTGATCGCCCTGAGCGTGAACCTGCTGGGTGACTGGTTGCGCGATGCGCTCAACCCGCGCCTGCGTTGAGACCGAGGATGCTGCCGGCATGAGCCCCACCGCTTCTTTGCTTGAAGTCCGCGAGCTGCGCGTCGAGTTCCCGTCGCGCCGTGCCAACTTGCTGGCCCTGGACGACATTTCCTTCGACATTGCCGCCGGCGAGATTCTTGGCGTGGTGGGCGAATCGGGGGCCGGCAAGTCGCTCACCGGCGCCTCCATCATTGGCCTGCTGGATCCGCCCGGCCGAATTGCCGGTGGCGAGATCCGCCTGGAGGGCCAGCGCATCGACAACCTGCCCTACGAGCAGATGCGGCGCATCCGCGGGCGTCGCATCGGCGCGATTTTCCAGGACCCGCTCACCTCGCTGAATCCGCTCTACACGGTGGGCCAGCAGCTCATCGAGACCATCACCGCGCATCTCGGGCTGAGTCACCAGCAGGCGCGCCGGCGTGCCATCGAACTGCTGCAGCAGACCGGCATCCCCGCGCCCGAGGCGCGCATAGACCAGTATCCGCATCAATTCTCGGGCGGCATGCGGCAGCGCGTGGTGATTGCGCTGGCGCTGGCGGGCGAGCCCAAGCTGATCGTGGCGGACGAGCCGACCACGGCGCTGGACGTGTCGATACAGGCGCAGATCATTGCCTTGCTCAGGCGCGTGTGCAAGGAGCAGGGCGCCGCCGTGATGCTGGTGACGCACGATATGGGCGTGATCGCCGAGACCTGCGACCGCGTGGCGGTGATGTATGCCGGACGCATCGTCGAGATCGGGCCGGTCCGCGATGTCATCCACCAACCCGCCCATCCCTATACCGTCGGCCTGATGGGCTCGATCCCGGCGATGGACGAGGATCGAGAGCGCCTGCTGCAGATCGATGGGGCGATGCCGCGCCTGAATGCGATTCCGGCCGGCTGCGCATTCAATCCGCGCTGCCCGCGCGTCGTTGAGCGTTGCTTGCGCGCGCGACCCGAACTGATGCCTGCCGGTGGCACGCGCGCGGCCTGCTGGCTGCATGCGGCGGATGAGGGGCGTGCCGCATGAGCACCAAGCCGCTGCTGGAGGTGAAGGACCTCGCCAAGACCTTCGATGTTTCTGCGCCCTGGCTGAATCGTGTCGTCGAGCGCAAGGGGCGGCAGTTCGTGCACGCGGTGGACGGGCTCAGCTTCAGTATCGCCAAGGGCAAGACGCTGGCCCTGGTGGGGGAATCCGGCTGCGGCAAGAGCACCGTGGCGCGCCTGCTGGTGGGGCTTTACGAGCCCACGCGCGGCAGCGTCAGCTTCGACGGTGTGGATACGGCCGCCAAGATGGATGCGGCCCAGCGCCTGTCCCTGCGCAGGCGCATGCAGATGATTTTCCAGGATCCCTATGCGAGCCTGAATCCGCGCTGGAAGGTGCAGGACATCGTGGCCGAGCCCTTGCGCGAGCATGGCCTGGTGCGCGATGTCTCGGAACTGCGCGAGCGCGTCGCCGAACTGCTGCGCTCGGTGGGCCTGGCCGCGGTGGACAGCGAGAAATTCCCGCACCAGTTCTCGGGCGGGCAGCGCCAGCGCATCTCGATCGCGCGCGCGCTGGCGACCCAGCCGGAGTTCCTGGTCTGCGACGAGCCGACCTCGGCCCTCGACGTGTCGGTGCAGGCCCAGGTTCTCAACATCATGAAGGACCTGCAGCGCCAGCGCGGGCTGACCTACCTCTTCATCTCACACAACCTGGCGGTGGTGCGGCATGTGAGCGACCAAGTGGGGGTGATGTACCTGGGGCGTCTGGTCGAGTTGGCGGACAAGGCCGAGCTGTTTGCACGGCCGCGGCATCCCTACACGCGCATGCTGCTGGATGCGATCCCCGACATCCATATGTCGGGGAGGGCGCGCACGCCGGTGCGCGGCGAGGTGCCGAACCCGCTCAATCCGCCCAGCGGCTGCAGCTTCCATCCGCGCTGCCCTCTGGCCAATGAGCGCTGCCGGCAGGAGCGACCGGCACTGACCCTGTTCCAGGGCGTGCAGGTGGCTTGCCATGCGGTGCAGGAAGGCCGCGCCTAGCGTGCGCTGCCGGCGGCGCTGGCTGGCTTGGTGGGTGGTGACGGCAGGCTTAGCGGGCCCTTTTGACCACAGGCGCTCAAGACCAGCGCTGCGCATGCCAGCAGCAGCGCTGCACCGCGGCGCTGAAACCCTGAGGCCGGGGCGGCCTTGCCGGAGCGGCCTACACTGTGGCTTTGATCGATCAACATTCGGGAAGTTTAGCCGCCATGACAGCCAGCCCCCTCAGCGATGCCGACTACCAGGCGAAGACGCGTGCGGTGCTTGATCACATCGAGGTCCAGGTGGATGCCTGGCTGGACGGCGACCTGATCGACATCGACAGTCATCGCACCGGCGGGCTGCTGGAACTCAGCTTTCCCAATGGCAGCAAGATCGTCATCAACACCCAGCCTCCGCTGCAAGAGCTCTGGCTGGCGACGCGAGCCGGTGGCTACCACTTCAGGTATGTGGCCGGGCAATGGCTGGATACCCGCGAGTCGCAGGAGTTCCATGCGCTCTTGTCCACGCAGGCCAGCGCGCAGGCCGGCAAGATCTTGCGGTTCACGCCGATAGCCTGAACGGCGCGTTCAGCGCTTGAAGAGGTCGAGGACGCTCTTCTTCTCTTCCTCGCTGGCATTGCCCGGCAGCTTGGCCTCGTCATTGCTGAGTGCGCGCACGCCCGACTGGCCCTGGTATTCGTCGTAGAACCACTCGCCGTTCACCTGCATCACGCCTTCCGGCGCCGTGGGCTCCGAGACCGTCACGCCCTTCAGGGACTGACTCATGTATTCGATCCAGACCGGCAGAGACAGCCCGCCGCCGGTTTCGCGATCTCCCAGCTTGCGCGGCTGGTCGTAGCCGATCCAGACCACCGCCACCACCTGCTGCTGGTAACCGGCGAACCAGGCGTCCATCGAGTCGTTGGTGGTGCCGGTCTTGCCATAGATGTCCGGCCGCTTGAGCTGCGCCTGGGCCTTGGCGGCGGTGCCGCTGCGGGTGACCTCCTGCAACAGGCTGGTCATCAGAAAGGCATTGCGCGCATCGATGACGCGGTGGCTCTCGTCCATTTGGCTCGGCAAGCCAGCCTCGTACAGCAGCTTGCCCTTGTGGTCGGTGAGCTTGGCGACGAGTTGTGGGCTGACGCGATAGCCGCCATTGGCAAACACGGCGTAGCCTTGGGCCATCTGCATCGGCGTGACCGAACCGGCGCCCAGCGCCATGGTCAGGTAGGCGGGATGTTTCTCGGCCTCGAAGCCGAAGCGGGTGATCCAGTCCTGCGCGTAGTGGACGCCGATCGACTGCAGCACCCGGATCGACACCATGTTCTTGGACTTGGCGAGCGCGCGACGCAGCGGCAGGGGGCCATCGAAGGTGCCGTCGTAATTCTTCGGTTCCCAGGGCTGGCTGCCCGTGGTGCTGGCGTCGAAGAACAGCGGCGCGTCGTTCACCACCGTGGCGGGTGTGAAGCCTTTCTCCAAGGCGGCCGAGTAGATGAAGGGCTTGAAGCTCGAGCCGGGCTGGCGCCAGGCCTGGGTGGCGTGGTTGAACTTGTTCTTGGCGTAGTCGAAGCCACCCACCATGGCCCGTACCCTGCCGTCGCGTGGGTCCAGGGAAATGAAGGCGCCTTCGACCTCGGGCAACTGGGTGATGGTCCAGTCGTTCTTGCTGCCCTTGACGACGCGGATGACCGCGCCACGGCGGATGCGCGTCTTGGGGTTGCCACGCTCGGACAGTCCCGAGGTGGCGGGCTTCAGCCCCTCGCCGACGATGTTGATGGTCTCGCCACTTTGCAGGGCCGCCGCCACCTTCTTCGGATCGGCTTCCAGCACCACGGCGGCCAGCAATTCGTCGTTGGCGGGATGCTCGGACAGGGCCTCGGCGACGCGGACGTCGACATCCTTGGGGTTGGTCGGCAGGTCGATATAGGCCTCCGGGCCGCGGTAGACCTGCCGCCGCTCGAAGTCCATGATGCCGCGCCGCAGTGCCCGATAGGCGGCGTTCTGCTCGTCGGCATTCAGGGTCAGGTAGACGTTCAGCCCACGCGTGTAGGCCTCATCGCCGTACTGCGTGTAGATCAACTGTCGCGCCACCTCGGCCACGTATTCCGCGTGCGAGGAGGCTTCGGCCACCTGGCGATAGCGCAGCGTCTGTGCCTTCGCCTCCTTGTGCTGCTCCTCGGTGATGTAACCGTTGTCCAGCATGCGGTCGATGATGTATTGCTGGCGCTGATTGGCCCGGCGCGGGTTGTTGATGGGGTTGTAGGCGGACGGTGCCTTGGGCAGGCCCGCCAGCATGGCGGCCTCGGCGATCGAGATGTCCTTGAGCGGCTTGCCGAAGTAAACCTCGCTGGCGGCGGCGAAGCCATAAGCCCGGTGCCCCAGGAAGATCTGGTTCATGTAGATCTCGAGGATCTGCTCCTTGCTGAGCGCGCTCTCGATCTTCAGAGCCAGCAAGATCTCGTAGATCTTGCGCGTCATGGTCTTCTCGGTGGAGAGATAGAAATTGCGTGCCACCTGCATCGTGATCGTCGATGCTCCCTGGCTGCGCGATTCGCCCACATTGGCCAGGCCGGCGCGGATCACGCCGAGGTAATCCACCCCGCCATGCTGGTAAAAGCGTGCATCCTCGATTGCGAGGATGGCATCCTGCATGAGCTTGGGGATGCTCTTGATCGGCAGATAGTTGCGGCGCTCTTCGCCGAATTCGCCCAGCACGACGCCATCGGTGGAGAGCACCCGCATGGGCAGCTTGGGGCGGTAGTCGGTGAGGCCGCTGATATCCGGCAGATTGGGGTAGGCCATCGCCAAGGCCATGGCCAGCAGCAGCAAGACACCGCCGGCGCCCGCCGCCAGGAGCGCCAAGGCCCAACCGGCCGCGCGCAACAGCATGGATCCAAGGCTTTGTGCCTGCGGCCTGTCGGCCGTGCTCGGTGGGGACTTCTTCTTGGCTTCGCTCATGGGGCTCCGTCGCGGTCGGGGGATTATAGAAACGCCCCGCCCACGCGCGCCTTGTCACCTCTGCTTACCAATAGGTGTGGGGCCAATGCCGAAATAGCGGTGTTATTCCGGCCATAGGGAGCCACGGCAGTCGTGTATGTTTCGCAACGTGGTGTTACTTGCATGAGGCAGAAAGCCTTGGGGCGTCATAGGCTTTGCTGCTAGCATTCAAGTAACTTATTAATAGTCCGGCGCACTCGCGGCGCGTTGGGGGATAAGCGTCATGGGAATACTTGACGTACTGCTGGGTCGCAAGCATCCGCCCATGATTGGCTTGGATATCAGTTCGTCCAGTGTGAAACTGGTCGAATTGGGTCAGAGTGCCAATGGCGAGATGGTCTTGGAGCGCTTTGCGACCGAGCCGTTCGAAAAAGGTTGGATCACCGATGGCCAAATCGAGAAATTCGATGAGGTGGCGGATGCCGTGCGCCGAGTGGTGGCGCGCAGTGGCAGCAAGACGCGCGATGCCGTGCTGGCGATGCCTCAGTCGGCCGTGATCACCAAGAAGATCATGCTGCCCGCGGGCTTGCGCGACGAAGAGCTTGAGATCCAGGTCGAGGCGGAGGCGAATCAGTACATTCCGTTCTCCCTGGACGAGGTCAGTCTGGACTTCTGCGTAATCGGCCCCAGCCCCACATCCGTCGGCGATGTCGAGGTGCTGATCGCCGCCTCGCGCAAGGATCGCGTGCAGGACAGGCAGGGCTTGGCCGAGGCAGCGGGTTTGCGCCCGGTCATTCTGGACATCGAGTCGCATGCATCGCGCATGGCGATGGGGCGGCTGATCGCGAATTTGCCCAGCGAGGGCAAGGATGCCTTGGTGGCGCTGTTCGAGATCGGTGCCGACACCACCAGTCTGAAGGTGCTGCGAGACGATGAGATGCTGTACGACCGTGACCAGGCGTTTGGTGGTTCGGCGTTGACCCAGTTAATTTCGCGCCAGTACGGTTTCTCGTTTGAAGAGGCCGAGCAGAAGAAACTGGCCAACGAACTACCCGAGGACTATGAGTCGGCGGTGCTCAATCCCTTCGTGGACAGCCTGTCACAGGAAATTGGACGCGCGCTGCAGTATTTCTTCACCAGCACTCCGCATCACAAGGTGCACTACGTGATGCTGGCGGGTGGCACGGCCACTCTGCCGGGCTTGAAGGAGCGAGTCACGGAGTTGACCGGATTTGCCTGCATGGTGGTGAATCCGTTCGAGAACATGGCCCTGGGCTCAGCGGTTCGCGAAGCCAAGTTGCGGCGCGAAGCGCCGGCCTATCTGACCGCCTGTGGCTTGGCGATGCGGAGGTTCTTTCAGTGATTCTGATCAACCTGCTGCCCTATAGGGAAGAGAAGCGCAAGCGTCGCAAGACGGCGTTTTTTGCCGGCTTGGGTGTTTCGGCCGTGCTGGGTGCCGTGGTGGTGGGAGCAGGCATGCTACTGCTGCAGCAGATGACGGCTGCGCAGGCTTCGCGCAACCAGTATCTGACGACCGAAATAGACAAACTCGACAGCCAGATCAAGGACATTGCCAACCTCAAGGCCGAGATTGAATCGTTGAAATCGCGCCAACGCGCGGTGGAGGACCTTCAGGCGGATCGCAATACGCCGGTGCACCTGCTCAATGAGTTGGCTCGGCATACGCCGGAGGGCGTCTATCTGACGGCGATCCGGCAGGCTGACAAGGTGGTCACGATCAACGGCATTGCTCAGACGAACGAGCGCGTCTCGGAGTTGTTGCGCAACACGGCACGCAACTCAGAATGGCTGGAGAAACCCGAGTTGGTGGAGATCAAGATTGCCAACCTCAGCGCTAATTCACGCGATCAGAAGCGCTTGTATGAGTTTTCGATGAAGGTGTCGATCAAGGCGCCGGTGAACGAATCGCCTGCGGCACCAACTTCTGGTGTGCCGGCCAAGAAGTCTTGAGGGCGCTCATGCAGAAAAAGACGAAAACGGGCCATCTGAACCTCAATACTTGGTTTCAAGGCATTGCGGAGCAATTTCGCGGCCTCAATCCGAACGAGCCTGGGCAGTGGCCTTTGGCGCCCAAGCTGGCATCGTTTCTGGCGGTGGCGGTATTGGCCTTGGTGATCGGCTGGGTGTTTGTGCTCGCCGACGTGCAGGCTGGGCTGAATGCGGAGCGTGAGCGCGAGCCCAAGCTGAAGGATGACTACACCGCGAAGTTGGCGCAAGCCGTCAATCTGCCTGAGCTGCGCAAGCAGAAAAGCCAGGTCGAGGAGTATGTGACGCAGCTTGAAAAGCAGTTGCCGGGCAAGGCAGAAATGGATGCGCTGCTGTCGGATATCAACCAGGCAGGGCTGGGGCGTGGGCTGCAGTTTGAGCTGTTCCGTCCGGGGCAGATGGTCATCAAGGACTATTACGCTGAACTGCCGATCGCCTTGCGAGTCACGGGCCGTTATCACGATGTGGGTGCGTTCACTGCCGATGTTTCCAATCTCTCGCGCATTGTGACCCTGCATAACCTGAATGTGGTCATGCCGACCGGCAAGGATGCAACCGGCAACCTGGCGATGGAAGCCACGGCACGCACCTATCGCTACCTCGATGCCAATGAAGTGACCGAGCAGAAGCGCAGTGCCGCGAAGGCGGCGGGGGCGAAGAAATGACGGCGAATCAGACCTGCATGCGGCGCGTGGCTGCTGTTGCGATGCTGCTGGGGATGGCAGCCTGTTCGTCGGACGTGGATAAGTTGCAGCAATGGATGGAAGAGCAGCGTCGCGCGTCGCGCCCGACGGTACGGCAGCTTGTACCGCCCAAGAAGTTTCTTCCCCAGGCTTATGAAGCTCAAGGCGGTGTCGATCCGTTCAGCACGCAAAAGCTGAGCGTCGCTATCAAGCAGGAGTCGGCGCAACCCAATTCGCTGTTGGCCGCCGAAATGAACCGACGTCGCGAGCCCTTGGAGTCCTTTCCCTTGGACAGCATGTCGATGGTGGGTAGTCTGACTCGTAGCAGCGAGCGCCTTGCGATGTTGAAGGTGGACAACCTGTATTACCTGGTCAAGGGTGGCGACTACCTGGGGCTCAATTTCGGGCGCGTCACCAAGATCACCGAAACCGATATCACCTTGCGAGAAGTCGTCCAGGACGCTGCGGGCGAATGGGTTGAACGCACCAGTACCCTCCAGCTACAGGAGAAGGGACGATGAGCATACTTCCGGAGACTCTTCGAATGAGCCAGTGGCGAGCTTTGGCATGTGCGGTGGCGGTGGCTTGTATGGCCCCCTTGCCAGCGTGGGCGCAGAACGCGATCCGCTCCATCAATAGCATGCAGCAGGCGGGCGCCGAGGTGGTGCGCATCGAGTTGACGCAACCGTTATCGGAAATTCCGCGCGGCTTCACGATACAGACGCCGCCCCGTATTGCCATCGACTTGCCGGGCGTGTCCAACGAGTTGGGCCGCTCGGCGGTCGAGATCAATCAGGGCAATCTGCGTTCCGCCAATGTGGCTCAGGCCGGTGAGCGCACGCGCGTGGTGTTGAACTTGCGCCAGGCGGCGACGTACCGTGCTCAGTTGCAGGAGAACGCGCTCCTGATATTCCTGGAGCAAGCGCCAGTGGCGAGCAGCGGCGGGCAGCCGGGCGGCGAGCCGGTGCATTTCGCGGCCAGCCAGAATGCCGCGCCGCAGGCCTTGCGCGACATTGACTTCCGCCGCGGTCAAGATGGCGCGGGACGTGTGATCGTCAATCTGCCGAGCACACAGGTGGGCGTGGATATCCAGCAGCAAGGCCAGAATCTGGTGGTCGAGTTTCTCAAGTCCAGCCTGCCGGAAAACCTGCGGCGGCGCCTGGATGTGTCCGACTTCGGGAGTCCCGTGCAAGTGGTATCGACCTCGCAAGTGGGTGACCGGGTGCGCATGGTCGTGGAGCCCCGAGGAGCCTGGGAACACAGCGCCTACCAGAGCGACAACCAGTTTGTGCTGGAAGTCAGACCGCAGAAGATCGATCCCAACAAGCTGACGCAGGGCCCCGGCTATGCGGGTGACAAGCTCTCGCTGAACTTCCAGAATATCGAAGTTCGTGCCTTGTTGCAGGTGATCGCGGACTTCACCAATTTCAATGTGGTGACCAGCGATACCGTGACCGGCAACGTGACCTTGCGCCTCAAGGACGTGCCGTGGGATCAGGCGCTGGATATCATCATGCAGGCCAAGGGCCTGGGTTTGCGCAAGTCCGGCAACGTGCTCTGGATCGCACCGAAGGACGAGTTGGCCACCAAGGAAAAGATGGACCTGGAGGCCAAGGCGCAAATTTCGCAGCTTGAGCCTTTGCGCACACAGGCTATCCAGCTCAATTACACCAAGGCCGAAGAAGTGGCCAAAGGGCTGACAGGCACGAGCCAAGGCTCCGGTCAAGGTGGCGGTACTGCAACTCGGTTGCTGTCGGCGCGCGGCAGCGCCATGTATGAAAGCCGTACCAACCAGTTGTTCGTGACGGATATTCCGTCCAAGCTGGAGGAGGTGCTGGCGATGATCGCCAAGATCGATATCCCGGTTCGGCAAGTGTTGATCGAGGCGCGCATCGTCGAGGCTGACGATAAGTTTGGCCGCTCGCTGGGCGTGAAACTCGGCGCTACCGATATGCGTGGACTCCAAGGTGGTGTGCCTGGCGTGAACGTCGGCGGCAACAACTACGTCGCAGTGGGTGGCAACTACAACGCCATCGGCTATCAGACAAAGCAGTCCGAGAAGGTTGATTTCAGCAACAGCCAGTTCATCAACATGCCGGCGCCAAAGATCGGCGATCTCGCGCCGGCGAACTTTGCGCTTTCGCTATTCAGTGCCACGGCCAACCGTTTCCTGAACCTCGAGCTGTCGGCCCTTGAGGCGGACGGTCGCGGCAAGATCGTGTCGAGTCCACGCGTCGTGACGGCCGACCAGGTCAAGGCTCTGATCGAGCAAGGCGAGGAATTGCCCTATCAAGTGGCGACATCCAGCGGTGCGACTTCGATCGCGTTCCGCAAGGCCAACCTCAAGCTGGAAGTGACGCCGCAGATCACGCCCGAGGGCAATGTGATCCTGGATGTCGACGTCAACAAGGACAGCGTCGGGCGCCAGACTTCGGCGGGCTTTGCCATCGACACCAAGCATGTGAAAACCCAGGTGCTGGTGGAAAACGGCGGCACGGTGGTGATCGGTGGCATCTTCACCCAGGTAGAGCGAGAAGACGTGACCAAGGTGCCATTCCTTGGCGATGTGCCCATCATGGGCAACCTGTTCAAGAGCAAGGCGCGCACGTCGAACAAGACCGAATTGCTGGTGTTTATCACGCCGAAGGTCGTCAACGATCGCGTGACTGTGCGCTAAAGGGAGTTGCTCTGCCGCCGCTGCGGCATGGGCGAAAAGGAGTCTGAGTGATGAACGGAAAATATTGGCTGGGTAGCGGCAAGCTTGGTGCGTTGCTTGGCCTGGGTTTGGCGCTGCTGCTGACGGCATGCGGCGGTGGCGGCGGCAGCAATGCGGGAGACCCCATCTTTGGTGGACCACCGTCATCCACGACCTTGGTAGATTTGGCTGTGGTGGCCGACAAGACCAGCGTGTCGAACTCCGGCACCGAAGAGGTGACCCTGACCGTGACGGCGCTCACTACCGGTAATGCGGCATTGACCGGTGTCGCCGTGCCGGTGACCTTGGAGGTCGACAGCGGCGCTATCGTTACCGCTGCGGCCAAGTCCACCGACACGGCATCGGGCAAGCTGCTGGCCAAGGTGTCGCTGACCGATCGCACCAGCCGCACAGTGACGGTTACCGCCCGGAGCGGCAGCCTGAGCAAGAAGATCAGTTTTGATGTGGTGGACAGCGTGACGGGCAGCAAGGTGGCCGACCTGGCCATCGTGTTGGAGAAGACCACGCTTGCCAACAGCGGCAAGGAGCAACTGTCGTTGACCGTGACCTCCCTGGATGCTTCGCGCAGCGCCATTGGTGGTTCCGCAGTTGATCTGCGCATCACCGACGTGGGCGATGCCTTTGTGACGGCAAGTTCCAAGACAACGGATAACGCGACCGGTCAACTGACGGCCAAGGTTTCACTGGCCAACAACCATACCAACCGCAGCATTTCCGTGACGGCAACCAGCGGTACCGTCTCGCGCACGGTGTCCTTTGATGTGGTCGACACGCCGATTGGTGCAGACCCCGTCGCCAGCGACATCAATCTGGTGTTGAGCAAGAACAGCGTCGGCAACTCTGGCAGTGAGTCGGTGGCAGTGACGGTGACGGCGGTCGATGCCAATCGCAACGCCATTCCCGGCATCGAGGTCGTGTTTGCGGTGGACAGCAATGCCGTCCTTACCACTGGCAACAAGATCACGGATGCTGCCGGCAAGGCGACTGCTACGGTGGACATTGGCGCTGACCGCTCGAACCGACTCGTGACCGTGGTCGCGAAGAGCAAGACCATCACGCGTTCTGCGGCCTTCAATGTCGTAGGGGCCAAGCTTCAGGCCTCGCTGGCACCCGCAACACTCAATGCTGGCGCCACAGGCAAGGTGGAATACACCCTGACCGATGTGAACTCGAATGCCATGCCTGGCGTGACGGTGGACATTACTGGCCCTGGAGCCGTTACCGGTAGGGGCACGACGGATGCTGCTGGCAAGTACACCTACAGCTATGTGGCGGCGGGCAACGGGCCAACGGCCATCAATGCGCTGGCCGGCGGCGCAACGGTGCTCAGCACTGTGCAGATCAATGCCAACGTTCCGGTGGTGCCTGCGGCGACGAATATTCTTTCGGCTACTTTCACGGCTTCGCCCAATGTCGTGAAGGTCAATCAAATTGGCAAGCTCGACAACCGCTCGGAGTTGCGCCTGCTGTTCCTGGGAGACAAGAGTCAACCCATTCCGAACGTGCGGGCGCGCATTGGTTTCGGCGATAACTTTACGTCTACCGATGGAGATATCAGCTCGGGCAAGGATCAGGTCGTGTATTCGGACAGCAATGGCGTTGCTTTGATGAGCTTCATTGCCGGCCAGCGATCGAGTTCGACGGATCAAGTCAAGGTCTATGCTTGTTTCGCCAAGGACGATACGGTTGAGCAGATCAACGCTTGCCCTCCCGCACGCTTGCGCACTGTCTCGCTGACGGTTGTGGAGTCACCGGTGTCTATCACCATTGGTACCAACAACAAGATCCTTGAGGGCAAGGCTCCGGCTGGCGGAGCGCCGGGCACCTACATTCAAGACTTCACCGTGCTGGTCGTGGACTCTGCCGGTAACCCTAAGTCGGATGTGCAGGTCAGTCCGGTGATTGATTTGCCCAGGTATGCGCAAGGGCGGTACTGCTGGAACAAGGTCGATAAGGAGTGGTATGTGCTTGCGGCCTCGTACTCCGAACATATGAATGAGGATTTGCTGGCTGGCGGCTACCGAAACGGCACCATCGAAGCGGGCGAGGATGTCAATGGAAGTGGACAGTTGGAACCCCGCAAGTCCGACGTTTCTGTAGCGATGCTTGGCTCCACAAAGACCGACGTAAATGGACTGGGTACCGTGCGTATCGAGTATCCGCAAAGCCACGCCAGCTGGGTTGCCTATTCCGTCCGAGTCAGCGCGTCCGGCGTACTCAGCCCGCCAGCGTGGTTTGGCGATGCAACGGTCGGTACCTGGCTTGGGGTGCCGATCACAGCAATCAAGAGTGAAGGGGCCCCGCCGTTCGTCGTCAGCCCCTACGGCAGTGGACCTGGTTCCTGCCCGCCTTGATGTGAATGCCGTCTTCATGGCGACTCTTCCGTGAAGCTCGCGCTCGTCGGCATGCCCGGCGGTGGCAAGTCCACCGTCGGCAAGCAACTGGCGCGGCAACTGCAGATGCAGTTCGTCGACTCGGACGCCGAGATCGAGCGGCAGATCGGCATGCCGATCAAGGCATTCTTTGAGCGTGAAGGCGAAGCCAGCTTCCGGGACATTGAGGCGCGTGTGATTGCCGAACTGCTCGCCCGCGGGACCGAGCTGGTGTTGGCGACCGGCGGTGGGGCGGTGCTTCGGGAGGAGAACCGCGCGGCGCTGCACCAGTGCGCCACCGTGATCTATCTGCGCTCGTCGCCGGAGGAGTTGTTCAGGCGGCTGCGTCACGACACGCAGCGGCCGTTGTTGCAGGTCCGCGATCCGCTGCAGAAGCTGCGCGAGCTCTACCACGTGCGCGACCCGCTCTACCGGCGTGTGGCGCACTATGTGATGGAGACGGGGCGCCCCTCGGTACATGCCCTGTCCAACATGATCCTGATGCAGCTTGAGCTGGCCGGTGTGGTCAGCCCCGAGCGCGTGGCGGCCACGGTGGGTGCCGAGCGCGGCTGAGAGGCTGGCGCCACGGCGGCGGCCCGTACACTTCAGTGCATGAGCACGACCGATTCTTCTCTGCAGACCGTCCGCATCTCCCTCGCCGAACGCAGCTACGACATCCGCATCGGCTCCGGCCAACTGAGCGATCCGCTCGCCTGGCAGGGCTTGCCCAAGGCCACGGCCGCCCTGATCGTGAGCAACGAGACCGTTGCGCCGCTGTATCTCGAGCGCTGCCGTCAGCAATTGCTGGGGCACTATGCCCGTGTCGACGCCGTGCTGCTGCGCGATGGCGAGCAGTACAAGGATTGGGACTCGCTCAACCAGATCTTCGATACCCTGCTGCGCACGGCTTCCGATCGCAAGACCGTGCTGGTGGCCCTGGGTGGCGGTGTGATTGGCGACATGACGGGTTTTGCCGCCGCGGTCTATATGCGTGGCGTGCCCTTCGTGCAGGTGCCCACCACGCTGCTGTCGCAGGTCGACTCCTCGGTGGGTGGCAAGACCGCCATCAATCACCCGCTGGGCAAGAACATGCTGGGCGCCTTCTACCAGCCCGAGCGCGTGATTGCCGATCTGGACACGCTCGATACCTTGCCGGAGCGTGAGCTCTCGGCCGGCCTGGCCGAGGTCATCAAATACGGCCCCATCGCCGATGCCGAGTTCCTGGCCTGGATCGAAGCCCATATCGATGCGCTGCGCGCGCGCGACAAGCGTGCGCTGGCCTACGCCGTCAAGCGCAGCTGCGAGATCAAGGCCTGGGTGGTTGGGCAGGACGAGCGCGAGCAGGGCCTGCGCGCCATCCTCAACTTCGGCCATACCTTTGGCCACGCCATCGAGACCGGGCTGGGCTACGGCAACTGGCTGCACGGCGAGGCGGTGGGTTGCGGCATGGTGTTGGCCAGTGACCTCTCGGTGCGCAAGGGGCTGATGCCGGCCGATTTCCTGCCGCGCATGCGGCGCGTGATCGAGCGTGCGGGCTTGCCCGTGACCGCGCCCAAGCTGGGGCTGCAGCGTTATCTCGAGCTGATGCGCGTCGACAAAAAGGCCGAGGGTGGCGCGATCCGCTTCGTGCTGATCGAGGCACTGGGCAAGGCCGGCATGCATGGCGCCGACGAGGCGCTGGTGGATGCCGTGCTGCAGGCGCATTGCGCATAGAGAGAGGCGCAGCCGGCCATGATGCGCGCCCGCTACGCAGCTGACCCGGCGCGCAGCCGCGGCCGCCGTTTTCACGAGCCTCCGGCCCCGACGCGCAGCGAGTTCCAGCGCGACCGCGACCGCATCGTCCACAGTACCGCATTCCGGCGCCTGGTCTACAAGACCCAGGTGTTCCTGAATCACGAGGGCGATCTGTTCCGAACCCGCCTGACGCATTCGCTGGAGGTGGCGCAGCTGGGGCGATCGATCGGCCGCAGCCTCCAGCTGGACGAGGATCTGATCGAAACCATCGCGCTGGCGCACGACCTCGGCCACACGCCCTTCGGCCACGCGGGCCAGGATGTGCTGGACGACTGCATGCGGGCGCATGGCGGCTTCGAGCACAACCTGCAATCGCTGCGCGTGGTGGACAGGCTGGAGCAGCGCTACCCCAGCTTCGACGGGCTGAATCTGACGTTCGAAAGCCGCGAAGGCATCCTCAAGCATTGCTCCAGGCGCAACGCGGGTCTGCTGGAGGCGCTGGAGCCCGACGGTGTGGCGGCGCGCTTTCTGCGCGGTGGCCAGCCCAGCCTGGAGGCGCAACTCTGCAATCTGGCCGACGAGGTGGCCTACAACGCCCATGATGTGGACGATGGCGTGCGCTCGGGCCTGGTGAGCCTGGAGCAGTTGGAGCAGGTGCCCCTGGTGGCCGAGCATTTGCGCAGCAGCCTGCATGCGCATCCGGGCTTGAACGGCAAGCGCCTGCTGGCCGAAACCATACGCCGCATGTTGTCGGAGCAGGTCTACGACATCATCCGCGCGACCGGGCAGAGCCTGGCCGAGCTGGATCCGGTCAGCATCGCAGCGGTGCGCGACGCCGCACCCCTGGTGCGTTTCAGCGCCGCGATGCGGGCGGCCAGCAGCGAGCTCAAGCGATTTCTGTTCGCCAATCTCTATCGCCACGAGCAGGTGCAGGCGACGCGCGGCCGGGCGGAACGGGTGCTGCGGGATCTGTTTCAGACCTACTTCGCTGATGCGGCCCAGTTGCCGGCCGACTTTGCCGACAGCGAGGACCATGCCCGCGCCTGCGCCGACTACATCGCCGGCATGACCGACCGCTTTGCTCTCAGAGAGCACGAACGCCTGACCGGCCAGCGCCTGTTCGGCTGATTCTCGCCGCGTCCGATAATGGGGTCAGACTCAATGCTGAACCCATGGCAAGACTTGCTCGACTGCCGCTCGCCGGCCATACCTACCACCTGATCCAGCGCGGCAACAACCGTCAGGCCATCGTGCACGACGATGAGGATCGCCGGCACTACCTGGCGGCCCTGCATGAATGCGCCGCCACCCAGAAGGTGGCCATCCATGCCTATGCCTTGATGGACAACCATGTGCATCTGCTGCTGACCCCCGGCACCGCCGAAGGCATGAGCCGCATGATGCAGTCGCTGGGGCGGCGCTATGTGGCCTGGTTCAACCAGAAACACGGCCGCATCGGAACGCTCTGGGAAGGGCGTTACCGCGCGGCGGTGCTGGAGCCCGCCGCCTACCTGCTGCCGGCGATGCGCAGCATCGAGCTCAATCCGGTGCGCGTGGGCCTGGCGCTGAACCCCGAAGACTACCCCTGGTCGAGTTGCCAGCATCACCTCGGCATGCGGCGCGATCCGCTGGTGACCGACCATGCCCAGTTCTGGGCGCTGGGCAACACGCCGTTTGAACGCGACATGCTTTATCGGGCCTTGCTGCAGGAGGGCGGCAGCGAGGCCGAACGCCAGCTGCTGGTGGATTCGGCACTGAAGGGCTGGCCGCTGGGCTCGGCCCAATTCCTGAAAAAACTGAGCGAGCAGACGCAGCGACCGGTGACGCCCAGGCCGCGTGGTCGGCCCGCAAAGGCCAAGGTCGCATGACTGCGTCCCCATTTATTGCCGCATCTTCGACTGACATTTGCATAATTCAACTCTGACCCCGTTTAATCAAACTTGTTGATTTTGCTGCAGCGCATTAATCTTGCGGCCATTCCCGATTTGTCGAATGTGGAGGCCAGCCATGGCAGCAGTAAACGGTGAGCAACTGAGCGCAGGCGCGCAGGAAATCCAGGCCCTGGCCGAGCAGGGGCTGTATCGCCCTGCCAACGAGAAGGACGCCTGCGGCCTTGGCTTCGTGGCCCATATCAAGGGTCTGAAGGCGCACATGATCGTGCAGCAGGGCCTGAAGATCCTGGAGAACCTGGATCACCGCGGCGCCGTGGGCGCCGACAAGCTGATGGGCGACGGCGCTGGCATCCTGATCCAGATCCCCGACGAGCTCTACCGCGAGGAGCTGGCCAAGCAGGGCGTTACCCTGCCTCCGCCCGGGGAATATGGCGTGGGCATGATCTTCCTGCCCAAGGAACATGCCTCGCGCCTGGCCTGCGAGCAGGAGCTGGCGCGCGCCATCAAGGCCGAGGGTCAGGTCTTGCTGGGCTGGCGCGATGTGCCCGTGGATGCCGAGCTGCCGATGTCGCCGACGGTGCGCGAGAAGGAGCCCATCATCCGCCAGGTCTTCATCGGCCGTGGCCCGGACATCATCGTGCCCGATGCGCTGGAACGTAAGCTCTACGTGATCCGCAAGACCGCCTCCAGCGCCATCCAGGCCCTGAAGCTGACGCACAGCCGCGAGTACTACGTGCCCAGCATGAGCTGCCGCACGGTGATCTACAAGGGCCTGCTGCTGGCCGACCAGGTGGGCAAGTACTACAAGGACCTGGCCGACCCCCGCACGGTGTCGGCCATCGCCCTGGTGCACCAGCGCTTCTCCACCAACACCTTCCCCGAATGGCCGCTGGCCCACCCCTATCGCATGGTGGCGCACAACGGCGAGATCAACACCGTCAAGGGCAACTTCAACTGGATGCGCGCCCGCGAGGGCGTGATGAAGTCGCCGGTGCTGGGCGATGACCTGAAGAAGCTCTATCCGATCAGCTTCGAGCACCAGAGCGATACCGCCACCTTCGACAACGCCATCGAGCTGCTGACCATGTCGGGCTACCCGCTGGCCCATGCCGCCATGATGATGATCCCGGAAGCCTGGGAGCAGCATGAGCTGATGGACGAGCGCCGCCGCGCCTTCTACGAGTACCACGCCGCCATGATGGAGCCCTGGGACGGCCCGGCCGCCATGGTGTTCACCGATGGCCGCCAGGTCTGCGCCGCGCTGGACCGCAACGGCCTGCGCCCGGCGCGCTACTGCGTCACCGACGACGATCTGGTGGTGCTGGCCTCCGAGTCCGGCGTCTTGCCCATCCCCGAGAGCAAGATCGTCAAGAAGTGGCGCCTGCAGCCCGGCAAGATGTTCCTGATCGATCTGGAGCAGGGCCGCATCGTCGACGACGAGGAACTGAAGAACCAGTTCGCCAATGCGCGCCCCTATCGCCAGTGGATCGAGAACGTGCGCGTGCGCCTCGACGACATCGAGCTCGACGAGGTCAAGCCGGCCAGCTTCGAGACCTCGCTGCTGGACCGCCAGCAGGCCTTTGGCTACACCCAGGAAGACATCAAGTTCCTGATGGCGCCGATGGCCACGAATGGCGAAGAGGGCACCGGCTCGATGGGCAATGACTCGCCCCTGGCCGTGCTCTCCAGCAAGGACAAGCCGCTCTACAACTACTTCAAGCAGCTGTTCGCCCAGGTGACGAACCCGCCGATCGATCCGATCCGCGAAAACATCGTGATGTCGCTGAACAGCTTTGTGGGCCCCAAGCCCAATCTGCTGGACATCAATGCGGTGAACCCGCCGATGCGCCTCGAGGTCTCGCAGCCCATCCTGGACTTCAAGGACATGGCACGCTTGCGCGGCATCGAAGCGCGTACCAATGGCAAGTTCAAGCCCTATGAGCTGGACATCACCTACCCCTTGGCATGGGGCCACGAGGGCGTGGAAGCACAGCTCGCGTCGCTGTGTGCGTCAGCCCTGGACGCCATCAAGACCGGCCACAACATTCTCATCATCACCGACCGCCATCTGAGCGCCGGCCGCGTCGCCATCCCCGCCCTGCTGGCACTCTCCGCCGTGCACCACCATCTGGTGCGCGAGGGCCTGCGCACCACCGCCGGCCTGGTGGTGGAAACCGGCAATGCGCGCGAGGTGCATCACTTCGCGGTGCTGGCGGGCTTCGGCGCCGAGGCCGTGCACCCCTATCTGGCGCTGGAAACCCTGGTGGCCATGCATGCCGAGCTGCCGGGCAATCTCTCGGCCGAGAAGGCTGTTCTCAACTACATCAAGGCGCTGGGCAAGGGTCTCTCCAAGATCATGTCCAAGATGGGCATCTCGACCTATATGTCCTACTGCGGCGCGCAGATCTTCGAGGCCATCGGCCTGAAGGCGGACTTCGTCGAGAAGTACTTCCGCGGCACGCCCACCCAGGTGGGCGGCATCGGCGTGTTCGAGGTGGCGGAAGAAGCCATCCGCCTGCACCGCGCCGCCTTCGGCGACGACCCGGTGCTGGAGAACATGCTGGAAGCCGGCGGCGAGTACGCCTGGCGCGCGCGTGGCGAAGAGCATATGTGGACGCCGGACGTGATCGCCAAGCTGCAGCACAGCACGCGCTCGGGCAAGTTCGAGACCTACAAGGAATACGCCCAGCTGGTGAACGACCAGAGCAAGCGCCACATGACGCTGCGCGGCCTGTTCGAGTTCAAGATCGACCCCAGCAAGGCGATTCCGCTGGAAGAGGTGGAACCGGCGGCCGAGATCGTCAAGCGCTTCGCCACCGGCGCGATGTCGCTGGGCTCGATCAGCACCGAGGCCCACGCCACACTGGCCGTGGCGATGAACCGCATCGGCGGCAAGAGCAACACCGGTGAGGGTGGCGAGGACCCGGCGCGGTATCGCAATGAGCTGAAGGGCATCCCGATCAACGCCGGTACCAAGATCAGCGACGTGGTCGGGTCCAAGGTGATCGCGGTCGACTACGAGCTCAAGCAGGGCGACTCGCTGCGCTCCAAGATCAAGCAGGTGGCCTCGGGCCGCTTTGGCGTGACCACCGAGTACCTGGTGTCGGCCGACCAGATCCAGATCAAGATGGCGCAGGGCGCCAAGCCCGGCGAGGGCGGCCAGCTGCCGGGCGGCAAGGTGTCCGACTACATCGGCTTCCTGCGCTACTCGGTGCCGGGCGTGGGCCTGATCTCGCCGCCGCCGCACCACGACATCTATTCGATCGAGGATCTGGCCCAGCTGATCCACGACCTGAAGAACGTGAACCCGCGCGCCGATGTGTCGGTCAAGCTGGTCTCCGAAGTGGGCGTGGGCACCATCGCCGCCGGCGTGGCCAAGGCCAAGGCCGACCACCTGGTGATCGCCGGCCACGACGGCGGCACGGGCGCCTCGCCCTGGTCTTCCATCAAGCATGCCGGCACGCCCTGGGAACTGGGCTTGGCCGAGGCCCAGCAGACCCTGGTGCTGAACCGCCTGCGCGGCCGCGTGCGCGTGCAGGCCGACGGCCAGATGAAGACCGGCCGCGACGTCGTGATCGGTGCCCTGCTGGGCGCGGATGAATTCGGCTTCGCCACCGCGCCGCTGGTGGTGGAGGGCTGCATCATGATGCGCAAGTGCCACCTCAACACCTGCCCGGTGGGGGTGGCCACGCAAGACCCGACCCTGCGCGCCAAGTTCTCGGGCAAGCCCGAGCATGTGGTGAACTACTTCTTCTTCGTCGCCGAGGAAGCGCGCCAGATCATGGCCCAGCTGGGCATGCGCAAGTTCGAGGAGCTGGTGGGCCGCAGCGACCTGCTGGACACCAAGAAGGGCATCAGCCATTGGAAGGCCAAGGGCCTGGACTTCAGCCGCGTGTTCCATCGCCCGGCGGTGCCGGCCGAGGTGGCGCGCACCCATGTGGACGTGCAGGACCATGGCCTGGATCGCGCGCTGGACGTCAAGCTGATCGAGAAGTGCCTGCCCGCCTTTGAGCGTGGCGAGAAGGTGCAGTTCATGCAGCAGGTCAGCAATGTGCGCCGCACCGTGGGCGCCATGCTGTCGGGCGAGCTGATCCGCCGCCTGCCCGAGGGCCTGCCCGACCAGACCGTGTTCATCCAGATGGAGGGCACCGGCGGCCAGAGCTTCGGTGCCTTCCTGGCCCAGGGCATCACGCTCTACCTGATCGGCGATGCCAACGACTACACCGGCAAGGGCCTCTCCGGCGGCCGCGTCGTGGTGCGCCCCTCGATCGACTTCCGCGGCGACGCCACCAAGAACATCATCGTCGGCAACACCGTGCTGTACGGCGCGACGCGCGGCGAGGCCTTCTTCCGTGGTGTGGCGGGCGAGCGCTTTGCGGTGCGTCTGTCCGGCGCCTCGGCGGTGGTGGAGGGTACCGGCGACCATGGCTGCGAATACATGACCGGCGGCACCGTGGTGGTGCTGGGCAAGACCGGCCGCAACTTCGCCGCCGGCATGAGCGGCGGCATCGCCTATGTGTATGACGAGGACGGCCAGTTCGCCAAGCGCTGCAACACCAGCATGGTGGCGCTGGACAAGCTGCTGCCGGCCGACGAGCAGGAGCGCAGCGTGGATTCGGCGCTGTGGCACCACCTGGCGGGCGCCGCGGCACAGACCGACGAGGCCATTCTGAAGAAGATGATCGAGGACCACCATCGCTGGACCGGCAGCCAGCGCGCGCGCGACATCCTCGACCACTGGGCCGATTCGCGCAGCAAGTTTGTCAAGGTCTTCCCGCATGAGTACAAGCGCGCGCTGGGCGAGCAGAACGCCGCCAAGGAAGCCGCCGACACCATCGCCCAGGCCAAGGCGCCTGCGCCCGCGGCCAAGCCCGTCAAGGCTTAATCGGAAGTACGGAAGTAGGAATCATCATGGGAAAAGTCACCGGCTTCATGGAGTACGAGCGCCTGGAAGAGGGCTACGAGCCCGTCGCCACGCGCCTGAAGAACTACAAGGAATTCGTCATCGGCCTGAATGCCGATCAGGCCAAGGTGCAGAGCGCGCGCTGCATGGACTGCGGCACGCCGTTCTGCAACAACGGCTGCCCGGTCAACAACATCATTCCGGACTTCAACGACCTGGTGTACCGGGGCGACTGGAAGAATGCGATGGCCGTGCTGCACTCGACCAACAACTTCCCCGAATTCACCGGCCGCATCTGCCCCGCGCCCTGCGAGGCGGCCTGCACCTTGAACGTGAATGACGACGCGGTGGGCATCAAGTCCATCGAGCACGCCATCATCGACCGTGCCTGGGCCGAGGGTTGGGTCAAGCCCCAGCTGCCCAAGCGCAAGACCGGCAAAACCATCGCCGTGGTGGGCGCCGGCCCGGCCGGCCTGGCGGCGGCGCAGCAGCTGGCACGCGCCGGCCACAGCGTCACCGTGTTCGAGAAGAACGATCGCGTCGGTGGCCTGCTGCGCTACGGCATTCCCGACTTCAAGATGGAGAAGTCGCACATCGATCGCCGCGTCGAGCAGATGCAGGCCGAGGGCGTGGTGTTCCGCACCGGCGTGATCGTCGCGGCCCTGCCCGAGGACAGCAAGGTCACCAACTGGGCCAAGGAAAGCATTTCGCCCGACGAGCTCAAGGCCCAGTTCGATGCCGTGCTGCTGACCGGCGGTGCCGAGCAGTCGCGCGACCTGCCGGTGCCCGGCCGCGAGCTGGCCGGCATCCATTTCGCGATGGAATTCCTGCCGCAGCAGAACAAGGTCAACGCGGGCGATAAGCTCAAGGGCCAGCTGCGCGCCGATGGCAAGCATGTGATCGTGATCGGCGGCGGCGATACCGGCAGCGATTGCGTGGGCACCAGCAACCGCCATGGCGCCAAGAGCGTGACCCAGTTCGAGCTCATGCCGCAGCCCCCCGAGGTCGAGGACCGGCCGCTGACCTGGCCCTACTGGCCGATCAAGCTGCGCACCTCCAGCAGCCATGAGGAAGGTTGCGAGCGCGAATTCGCCATCGCCACCAAGGAGTTCCTGGGCGGTGAAGGCAAGGACAAGGGCAAGGTCACCGGCGTGAAGACGGTGCGCGTCGAATGGCAGGGTGGCAAGATGGTTGAGGTGCCCGGCTCCGAGCAGGTGCTGAAGGCCGACCTGGTGCTGCTGGCGATGGGCTTCGTCAGCCCGGTGGCGACGGTGCTGGATGGCTTCGGCGTCAGCAAGGACGCACGCGGCAATGCCAAGGCCACGGTCGACTTCAACGGCGGCTACCAGACCAATGTGGCCAAGGTGTTTGCCGCCGGCGACATGCGCCGCGGCCAATCGCTGGTGGTCTGGGCCATCCGCGAAGGCCGCCAGGCGGCGCGCGCGGTAGACGAGTTCCTGATGGGGGCCAGCGACTTGCCGCGCTGAGCACATGATCGCGCTCATCAACAAAGAAGCCACCCACGGGTGGCTTTTTCTTCGTTTCAAACACGCGTGGTCGGCGTGAAGATGCGCGGCCAGCCTTGACTTGTTAGCAGTCTGTTACGCGTGGCCGCCATTCGTCGCAGGGGCCATCCCGTTTGTCTTGGCTGCTTGATGGAGTGTGAACTTTCGCACGACACTGGAGGCAGATGCTGCCCACAATGGCCTCCATAGCAACATCCCATGCATGCAAGGCGAGCGGCGACAGCCTGTACTCACGGACGGAACCAACACCATGACCAAGCCTTCATATCGCATACCGCTGCGCAGCCATTTGGGCGTGCCGGCCGGTTTCACGCTCATCGAAGTGATGATTGTGGTGGCCATTGTCGCCATCCTGGCGGCGGTCGCCCTGCCCAGTTATCGAAGCTATGTAAGGCGTGGCCAGCTACCGGAGTCCGTGACGGGGCTGTCGGATTTTCGGGTCAAGATGGAGCAGTTCTACCAGGACAACCGCAACTACGGCACGGCAGCTTGTGCCGACGGCGCCAACGCTCCACCATGGGCGAACTTCGCTCCCGCCGGTGCGCAGCACTTCGGCTTCAAGTGCACACTGACCGACAACGGTCAGGGCTATCTGATCACGGCCACGGGCAATGGTGCGCTGACTTCCGGCTTCAGCTACAGCCTGGACCAGAACAACAGTCGAGTCACCATCACCTACGAGGGTAACGCTGCCAACAAGGCCTGTTGGCTGATGCGTGGGGATGAATGCTGATGAACGCCCGCTCAAGTCGCTCCCAAATCGAATTGTCCGGTGCACGTCGGTTGGCCGGCGGCGTAACGCTGGTCGAGTTGATGGTTGCCTTGAGCATCCTGGCTATCACCCTGTATGCAATGTTGCCCGGGGTGACGGACTGGGTGCGCGGCATATCGGTGCGCAACTCTGGCGAATCTCTCAAGGCCGGCATTGAGCGCTCGCGCATGGAAGCGTTGCGTCGCAACACCGCAATGAGCTTCTGGCTGGTCTCCGAACCGGGAGGGAAGGGTTTGACGAATGCTTGCGAGGTCTCAAGCAAGGGATCCTCGTGGGTGGTGAGTGGGATGAATCCAGATGGGCAATGTGCGGAGGTGCCCTCCACAACTGTTGCGCCTCAGCTGGTGGAGCGTTGGGCTTCCTCGGATGGCGCTAACGCGGTCAATGTGTCTGCCACTGATACCGATGGCAACCCGGCCGATCACATCAGCTTTACCAGCCTGGGGCAGGTTTCGGCCGCGGCAGGCTCGGCCAGTCGCATCGACATTGCCCATGCCAACGGCGGCCGCGCGCTGCGCATCACGATCGACGCGGGTGGCGCGGTGCGGCTGTGCGACCCAGCGGTGGGTGCGGATGATCCGCGCCGGTGCTAAGGAGTTCAAAATGGGCCATCAAATAGGACGCCGTTGCCACCAAGCCATGCGTAGCCAGGCACGCGGGATTGCGATCATCGAGGCCATGGTCGGCATTCTCATATTTGCCTTCGGAGTGCTGGGCATCGTGGGTCTGCAAGGCACCATGGCCAAGGCCCAGTCTGGAGCCAAATATCGTGCCGAGGCTGTCAATCTCGGCTATGAGCTGGTTGGACGTATGTGGGCCGATGCGCCCGGCAACTTGCCTCTCTATGCGGGCGATGGATGTCTCAATCATGCGCCTTGCGCGGACTGGGATGGCAAGCTCAAGCGCATGCTGCCGGCGGCCAAGACCCAGGTGGAGTGGGACGCCGTGAATTCGGAAGTGCATGTCCTGATCACCTGGACCCGCCCGGGCGAAGGCACGAGTCGCTACGACCTGCGTGCGGTGATCACGTGATGAAGGAGCGCCAAGCATGAGCATGCTCACCCTGTCTGCGCCGAGAGCGCGCGAGCGCGGCTTCAGCCTGATCGAATTGATGGTCGGGATGTTGATCGGCCTGCTCTGCACGCTCGTGATTGCCACGGTGCTGAGCGCTGCCGAAGGGCAGCGTCGTGGCACCACCGAAGGCGGCGATGCCATCATCAGCGGGCAATTGGCGCTCTATGCCGTGCAGCGCGACGTGGCGATCTCCGGCTATGGATTCGCGAGCGAGTCGACGGCGGTCGGCTGCCCGCTGCAAGCCCGCTTCAACGGTGCGCAACCCGCCGCCCTGCCGCCGGTGCTGGCGCCCGTCATCATCACCCCCGGGGCCGGTGGTGCCAGCGACAGCATCCGCATCCTGGCCAGTTCCAAGTTCATCCAGGCCAACGGGCCGGCTGGGCAGGCCCAGGTGGGCTTCGCCCTGCCTAGCCGCGTCATTGCGCCTCAGTACGCCCCAGGTGCGACGCTCTACCCCGTCAAGTCGTTGATCGGCGTCTTGCCCGGGGATCTGATGGTGGCCGTGGTTGGCCCGAATCTGAACTGCGAACTCTTCCAGGCTACCGGCGTGCAACCAGCGCCAATCCTGGGGGTCCAACGCGCGACGGTGGCGCCCTGGAACAGTGCTGGCTTCCCAGCGCAGGCCACCCAGGAGCAGACCGTCGCCAATCTTTGGGGGAGCTATTTGCTGAACCTGGGTCAACTCATCGATCGCAGCTACACCACCGATGCACAGCAGCGCCTCACCATGAGCCAACTCAACACCGGCACGCTGCTGCGCAGCACCTCGGTGCTGCAAGGGGGGGTGGTGCTGCTGAAGGCTTTCTACGGCAAGGATACGACTGGGGACGGCGCCGTCGATACCTACGACACGGTGCTGCCTGCCACCCCCGTGCAATGGCAGCAGGTGCTGGCCGTCCGGCTCGCCGTGGTGTCGCGCAGCGTCCAGTTCGAGCGTGACGAGGTGTCGAAAAGTCTGCCGCAATGGGATGTCGGCGCCGACACCGCCGTTGTTGGTGCGGAGGATTGCGGCGCGAGCCGCTGCATCGCGATGCGGGTCGATGCCGATCCCGATTGGCGCCACTATCGCTACAAGGTCTACGACACGGTGGTGCCGTTGCGCAACCAGCGCTGGAAGTCGCAGTTGCCTGTTCCAGGCAATATGCAGGCCGGCTGAGAGGGGCTGAAATGTCGAGAAAGCTATTTCAAGACCTGCGGCGGCGTGCGCAACGCGGTGTGACGCTGGTGTACGCGATGTTGGCGCTGGTGGCGCTGACGCTGGGCGCCGTGGCGTTGATCCGATCGGTGGATACCAGCGTACTGGCATTGGGCAATCTGGCCTTCAAACAATCGGGGCTGGCGGCCGGCAGCCGGGCGGTCCAGGACGCGTTGGGTTGGGTGGATGCGAACATGCCGACAGCGGTGCTGTATCAGAACGTGGTGGCACAGGGCTACTACGCCACCTCGATGAGTACATTGGATCCGACCGGAATATCCGCGCAGGGTGCCAATGTACAGGCGCTGGTGGACTGGGACGACAACGGCTGCCTGGTAAATGGCGTCAATGTGAACCCTCCTGCCTGCATCCAGGCCTCACCGACCGTGCAGGTGGGTGACGAGAGGGTGCGCTATGTCATCACACGCATGTGCGCCGTCGCCGGGCCGCCTTCCGTCGAGGGGAATGCCTTGCAGGACTGCGCCAGCCCGCCGATCCCGAACGTCGTCGAAGGCTCCAATCGCGGCGACTGCACCAACTACCTCGAGTGCGAAGACGCGGACAAGGCGCCTGCGACGATGTTTCGCGTGATCGCCCGCAGCCTTGGGCCCAAGGGAACGGTGACCTTTACCGAAACCCTCTCCCACTATTGATCGAGCATTGACAGCACAGGAGTCACCATGCGGACCCTCCACATCGCTTTCCCCGGCAAGCGCCTGCCCTTGAAGGCCGGACTGCTTACGCTCGCCTGCACGCTGGTGCAAGCCCCGCTGCAAGCTGCGTCCACCGACATTTCTCAATCGCCTCTGGTCACTGCCTCGGGCACGCCGGTGAAGCCCAACCTGATGTTCATCCTCGACGACTCGGGGAGTATGAATCTCGACTTCCTGCCCGAAGAGGCCGGCATGGGTTCCGGCAAATACTCGGAGCTGACCGCGCAGTGCAATGGTTTGGCCTACGATCCGGACGCCAGCGTCAGCTACCCCGCCCCGGTTAACGCCGATGGCACGTCCGAGACCAATGCTGCTACCGACACAGTGTTGAAAGCCAGCAACTTTGTGAGCAGCCAACGCGTGCTGAGCGCAGGGAGTCTGGCTATTCAGAGCAGTGGCTCGATCACCATCAGTCCGCAAGGCGGTACGGCCAAGAGCAGTTGGTACAGCACTGGCGGGTTGGTGACGATCTACAGCTCCACCAGTCCCACAACCTGGATGTTGGGTACGGTCAGCAGCTGGAATGCCAGCACGCGCACGCTGGTGGTGACGGTGACCGGTGCGTCGACGACCGGGACCTTGGACAGTGCCTATGTCGGCAACAACCAGCCGCCGGTTGTGTACTACAAGTACAGCGGTACCGAACCCAAGCTTGGCTACACCTTCACCTCAGGGGTGGTGGATAGCGGCACCAACTTCTACAAGCAATGTGCGAGCGCCTTCGGCGCCAATCCGGGCGCTGCCGTGTTCACGCGAGTCGTCGTTACCTCCGCGAGCGCGGACCTGCAGAAGTACAGCAATTGGTACGCGTTCTACAGCACGCGCATGCGCATGATGAAGACCGTGGTCAGCATGGCCTTCAAGGACATCGATGACAAGTTCCGTGTCGGTTTCACGACCATTCTGAACAAGTCGGCCCAGGAGACGGTGAACGACCCGGGCTTTTTGCATGTGCGCGATTTCGACGGTGCGCAGCGGGTGAGGTTCTATGACTCCCTGAAGGGCAGCACGCCTTCCGGCTACACGCCGCTGCGGGGCGCATTGACCAAGACGGGGCAGTATTTCGCGCTCAAGGCGCCCGGGCAGTTGGCTGAGGATCCGGTGAGCCACGAGAAGGTGGATCCGATGCAGTTTTCCTGCCAGAAGAACTTCGCGATTCTGGCGACCGATGGTGCATGGAATACCAACAACGAGTCGACGACGGCGCCGAAGTATGGGCCGTATAAGCTAGACAACAGCAGTGCAGTCGGGCAGCAGGACGGTACGGCGGACCGGCCGATGAAGGACAACAGCTCCACGTCCAGCGACGGCCTGGGTACGCTGGCCGATGTGGCCATGTACTACTACAGCACCGATCTGCGCAGCAGCGCATTGGGCAATTGCACGGGGTCCAAGGGAGTGGATGTTTGCGAGAACAACGTCATCCCCATGGGCAAGGACACCGCCACCAGCCAGCACATGACCACCTACACCATGAGTTTGGGGCAGAGTGGCACGCTGAAGTACGACCCCAACTACGAGCAACAGGTCGCGGGCGACTTCTTCAACTTGAAGCAGGGCACCAAGCAATGGCCCAGTCCGAGCAACGACGCCACCAAGGTCGACGACCTCTGGCACGCTGCAGTGAACGGTCGGGGCACTTTTTTCAATGCCAAGGATCCGGCGATGGTGTCGGTCGGCCTGAAGAATGCGCTGGCAACGATCGCGCAAATCAGCGCCACCGGATCTGCCGCGGCGACCAGCACGCTGCGCCCGGTCGAGGGTGACAACCAGGTGTTTATTGCGCGCTTCACCTCGGCATTGTGGACGGGTGATCTGCGCTCGTATCGCATGGATAGCAGTGGCAACCCGCTGATCAGGGACCAGGCGGGCAATGACTTGGCTGACTGGAGCGCCGCCGCCAAGCTCAAGGCCAATGTCAATCGCAAGATCTATTACGCGAAGGCGGACAAGACCTTGCGCGAGTTCACTTATGCCAATTTGAATGCCGACGGAATGGCTGGCGATTTCGACGGCCAATGCGTCAAGCTCAGTCAATGCGCCGTGCTTCCCGCGGCGGAGAAGACGGCAGCCAATAGCGGCGCCAACTTGGTGAGCTATTTGCGCGGCACCGAGTACGCTACGTACTTCCGCGGTCGCGACGGCGTGCTGGGCGACATCGTGGGTTCAGGCCCCTTGTATGTGCCCGGCCCGAAGGGCAGCAAGACCGACGCGGGCTACGACGCCTTCGTTACCGCCAACAAGAATCGCAGGCCGATGGTCTATGTAGGGGCGAACGACGGCATGCTGCATGCCTTCGACGGCGGTACCGGCGAGGAGGTTTGGGCCTTCGTCCCGTCGGCGGTGCGTTCGCAGATGTACAAGCTGGCGGACATGTCTTACACCAGCAACCACCAGTACTTTGTCGATGGCTCGCCGACCGCGGCGGATGTCTATGTTGGCGGCAGCTGGCGGACGGTGATGGTGTTCGGCCTCGGCGCGGGGGGCAAGAGTTATGTGGCGATGGACGTGACGAATCCGAATGCGCCGGTGCTGCTGTGGGAGTTCACCAATACCAACCTGGGCAACACCTTTGCGCGCCCGAATTTCGTCAAGCGCACCGATGATTCCTGGGCGGTGGTGATGCCGTCGGGCTACAACAACGTCGGCGATGGCAAGGGCCGCATGTTTGCGCTCAACATCCTGACCGGCCAGGTGCTGTCGGAAATCGTCACGACGGCCGGTGATCCAGCCTCGCCCAGTGGCCTGGGGCCCTTGCGCGCTTGGATCGACTCCAAAACCACTGGCGTGGCCCTGCGCTATTACGCTGGCGACCTGCTGGGCAACGTCTGGCGATTTGACCTTGACGGTACGCTGGGCGCGCCGAACAGCGTGGTCAAGCTGGCCCAGGTGATCCGAGGCGGCAAGCCTCAACCGATCACCACGCCGCCCGAAGTCGCACTTGTCAATCAGAAGGGTTTCACCACGGCAGCGGTCTATGTGGGTACCGGGCGCATGATTGGCCTGACCGACCTGGGCGACGCCAATGTGCAGTCGATTTACGGCATCAAGGACAACTTGTCGGCCATCAGCTTGGGCGATGTGAGACCTAGCCTGGTTGAACAGGGGCTTACCACCAATGGGCAGATCCGCACCGCAACCAAGAACGCGGTGGACTGGAGTGTCAAGAACGGCTGGTTCATCGACCTGCCCGATAGCGGCGAACGCATCAATATTGCGATGCAGCTCAGCGGCAGCACCCTGGTGGCGGGTTCCAACGTGCCACAGAGTGTGGCCTCGTGCAATACCGGCGGTGGCTACGCCTGGCTGTACTACATCGATGTCGCGACGGGCTCCAACACCGGCACCGACATCGGCGTGAAGATACCTGAATCGATGCTGGTCGGCTTGAGCAAGTTGGGCGACGGCGTGTTGGTGACGCCGGCAACCGCCGAGACGCGCAAGCAAAAGACACCGGACAAGCGCTGGTTCCTGAAGAGGGGCAACAAGACCAGCTGGCGCGAGCTGGCCGGCTGATGGCGATGGCTGGTCCGCCGGGGCTGGAGCCGCGGCGGGTCGGGAAGGGGTGCCTCAAGCCAGGGATGAGTGTTTCCCCTATGATGTGCCCTTTTGCAAGCGGGGCAGGCCCGCGCCAAGAGGCTCATGCCCCCTTTCCCCTCCCAGACGCCAGGCCCGGAAGAACCGCTGATCGAGTTGCGCGACGTCAGCTTTGGCTATGACGCCAGCCGGCTGATCCTCTCCAATCTGTCGCTCAAGTTTCCGCGCGGCAAGGTCACGGCCATCCTGGGCGGCTCGGGCTGTGGCAAAACGACGCTGATGCGCTTGATCGGCGGCGTGCATGCCGCCAACAGCGGCAGCGTGCTGTTTGACGGCGAACTCATCAATGTGCGCGACAAGGCGCAGCTGTTTCGCTTGCGCCGGCGGCTGGGCATGCTGTTCCAGTTCGGCGCCCTGTTCACCGACCTGTCGGTGTTCGAGAACGTCGCGTTCCCCTTGCGCGAGCACACGCGCCTGGCCGAGCCCATGATCCGCGATCTGGTGCTGATGAAGCTCAACGCCGTGGGCCTGCGTGGCGCCGCCGGCCTGAAGATCTCGGAGGTGTCCGGCGGCATGGCGCGGCGCGTGGCGCTGGCACGCGCGATCGTGCTCGACCCCGATCTCATCATGTATGACGAGCCCTTCGCCGGGCTGGACCTGATCAGCATGGGCGTGACCGCCAAGCTGATTCGCACCCTCAACGATGTGACCGGCTGCACCTCGCTGGTGGTCAGCCACGACGTGCCGGAGTGCATGGCAATCAGCGACTACGTGGTGCTGCTGGCCACCGGCGGGCGCATCGTCGCGCATGGCGCGCCGGCGGAATTGATGGCCTCCACCGACCCGGAGACGCGCCAGTTCGTGCGCGGCGAGCCCGATGGCCCGGTGAAGTTCCACTACCCGGCGCCGGACATCGCCGCCGATTTCGGGAGCGCCGCATGATGGCTGTGAACTGGCTGGCCCGGCTGGGCGCTATCGCGCTGGAGCAGTTCCGCGGCTGGGGCCATGCGGCCTTCTTCCTGGCCGAGTTGCTGGCCTCCCTGCCCGCCGCGCTGCGGCGCCTGTGGCTGGTGGTGGCGCAGGTGCATGCGATCGGCAACCGCTCGCTCGTCATCATCATGGCCTCCGGCCTGGCCGTGGGCTTTGTACTGGCGCTGCAGATGTATTACGCGCTGGTGACCTATGGTGCGGCCGAGAGCCTGGGCCTGATCGTCAACCTGGCCCTGGTGCGCGAACTGGGGCCGGTGGTGACGGGGCTGCTGTTTGCCGGCCGGGCGGGCACCTCGCTGACCGCGGAGATCGGCCTGATGAAGGCGGGCGAGCAGCTTGCCGCCATGGAGCTGATGGCCATCGACACCAAGGAGCGCGTGCTGGCGCCGCGCCTAATCGGCGGCATCCTGTCCATGCCCATACTCGCCATCCTGTTTTCGGCCATTGGCATCCTGGGCGCCTATGTGGTGGCGGTGCTGCTGATCGGTGTGGATGCGGGCAACTTCTGGTCCATCATGCAGACGCAGGTGGATGTCTGGCGTGACGTGGGCAACGGGCTGGTGAAGGCCACCGTGTTCGGGGTGATCTGCACCTATGTGGCGCTCTACCAGGGGCATGAAACCGAGGCCACGCCCGAGGGGGTCGCTTATGCCACCACGCGCACGGTGGTGATCTCCTCGCTCTGGATTCTGGGCACGGACTTCATCCTCACCGCATTGATGTTTTCGACGCCGTGAGCACGGCGTCGCGCAAGGGAGTATTTGGGAATGGGTAAAAAAGGTATCGAGACCATGGTCGGTCTGTTCGTGCTGCTGGGCATGCTGGGGTTGGTGTTCCTGGCCCTGAAGGCGGCCAACCTGGGCAGCGTGAGCGGTGGTGACACCTATGTGGTGCAGGCCCGTTTCGACAATATCGGTGGCCTGAAGGTGCGCGCGCCCGTGCGCTCGGCGGGCGTGACGGTGGGGCGCGTGACCGCCATCGAACTCGACGCCAAGACCTATCTGGGCGTGGTGCGCATGGAGGTGCAGCGCGCCTACCAGTTCCCCAAGGATTCGTCGGCCAAGATCCTGACCGCCGGCCTGCTGGGCGACCAGTACGTGGGCCTGGAGCCGGGTGCCGACGAGAAGGTGCTGGCCGCGGGGGACGTCATCAAACAGACCCAGTCCGCCGTGGTGCTGGAAAATCTGATCGGCCAGTTCCTCTACAACAAGGCCGCCGACAGCGGCACGGCCGGGGGCAAGCCATGAGCGTTGCGGCCATGGGCTCCGGCGGCGCCTGGCGCCGTGTCCTGGGCATGGTCTTGCTGCTGCTCGCGGTGAGCCTGTCGGGCTGCGCCACGCTGCGCGGCAAGGGGCCGCAGGGTCAGCGCCTGGACCCCTGGGAGAACTGGAATCGTAAGGTCTTCAGCTTCAACGAGAGCCTGGACGCCCATGTGCTCAAGCCGGTGGCCACTGCCTACAGCGAACTGGTGCCGGCGCCGGCGCGCCTGGCCGTGGACAACTTCTTCGGCAATATCGCCGACGCCTGGTCGGCGGTGAACCTGATGCTGCAGGGGCGTTTCAAGGTCGGTGTGCAGCAGACCATGCGGGTGGCGGTCAATTCGACCCTGGGCATCGGGGGCCTGATCGACATCGCCGGCGAGACCGGCCTGGAACGCAATACCGAAGACCTGGGCAAGACCTTCGGGCGCTGGGGCTTTGGCACTGGCGCCTATATCGTCTGGCCCTTGATGGGGCCTTCGTCGGTACGTGACTCGCTGGCTTTCCCGCTGGACCGGCTGGCCTCGCCAGCCTACCTGTTCCACGAGGGCCGCAGCAAGGTGGCGATCTACAGCATGCAGACCATCAACGCGCGCGCCAACTTCTTGCGTGCCGGTGAGATGTTGGATGGCATCGCGCTCGACAAGTACACCTTCATCCGCGACGCCTACCTGCAGCGCCGCGGCAGCTTCGAGGACGACGATGCCTACGAGGTGCTGGCGCCCGAGCCCGCGCCCATCAATCCGCAGGCCGACAAGTGAACCAAACAGGCCGCCGCTGCGTTGAGCAGGGCGTCGCCTGCTGAACCGCAAAGGGAACCAAGAAATGACCATCACGAAACGACTGCTGCTGCGTGCCCTGCTGAGCCTAGGCATGGCCGTGCCGCTGCTGGCGCAGGCCGTCGACAACAGCGCGCCCGATCTGCTGATCCGTCAGCTCTCGCTCGAAACCATCGAGACCGTCAAGGCCGACAAGGCCATCCAGGGTGGCGATGTGCAAAAGGTCATCACCCTGGTGGACACCAAGGTGATGCCGCATGTGAACTTCCAGCGCATGACCGCATCCGCGGTGGGGCGCTTCTGGCGCCAGGCCACACCCGACCAGCAGAAACGCTTGCAGGAGGAGTTCAAGACCCTGTTGGTGCGCACCTATGCCGGCGCGCTGACGCAGGTGAAGGAGCAGTCGATCGCGCTCAAGCCGCTGCGCGCCAGCGCCGACGACACCGAAGTGGTGGTGCGCACCGAGATTCGCGGCAAGGGCGATCCGATCCAGCTGGACTACCGCCTTGAGAAGACGTCCAAGGGCTGGCAGATCTATGACGTGAATGTGCTGGGCATCTGGCTGGCCGACCAGTACCGCAACAGCTTCGCGCAGGAGATCGGCGCCAACGGTATCGACGGCCTGGTCAAGGCCTTGGCCGATCGCAATGCCAAGGCGGCGGCCCCCGCGCCCGCCAAGACCTGAGCCATGCCGGACACCATGCTGAAACTGCCGGCGCGCGTGCGCTTGCAAGAGCTGCCCGATGTCTGGCGCGAACTGGAGACGGCGCTGCGCGCCGAACAGGCGCAGGTGCGCCAGGGGGCGGGCAACTTGGTGCGCCTGAACCTGGCCGGCCTGCACGATTTCGACTCGGCGGTGCTGACCCTGTTGTTGAGCGCCATGCGCCAGCTGCAACAGCAGGGGCTGAGCCTGGAGCTGAGCGAAGCGCCGACCAAGCTGCGCGAGCTGGCGCGCGTCTATGGCGTGGCCAGTCTGCTGTGGGCCGATGAGGCTCCGGCCGCTGCCTAAGCAGCCGGCTAAGCGGCGGGACTACGCCGCGTAACGCTTGCTGCGCAGATTGCGCTTGATCTCCTGCAGCATGGGGCGCAGGTTCTGGCCCAGGCGCAGCGCCACGCCGGTGGTGAGGATGTCCACCGCGATCAGGTGCAGCAGGCGCGACACCATAGGGCTGTAGCGGTCGTAGTCTTCGGGATGGTCCACCGCCAGCAAGACCTGACCCGGCGCCTGCCCGATCTGCGCTAGCGGTGAGCCGCTGGCCGTGATGATGATGGTGGTGGCGCCCTTCTTGCGCGCGATCTCGGCCGCGTCCAGCAGATCGCGGCTGCGTCCCGAGTTGCTGATCACCACGGCGCAATCGCCCGGCCCCAGCATGGTGGCGCTCATCAGCTGCACATGGCCGTCGCTGCAGGCGATGGTGTGCACGCCCAAGCGGAAGAATTTGTGCTGGGCGTCCTGGGCCACGATGCCCGAGTTGCCAACGCCATAGAACTCGATGCGCTTGCCATGGCGGCCGGCCTCGGAGAGCGCCGCGATGGCGCGCTCGAAGGCATGGCTGGCGGCGTCGTTGCGGTAGTGCAGCAGGGCGGCGACGGCGTTGTCGACCACCTTGACGATCAGATCGCCGGGTTTGTCGTCCTCGTCCACCGCGCGATGCACAAAGGGCACGCCCTCGTTGACGCTGCCGGCCAGCTTGAGCTTGAAGTCGGCCAGGCCGTCATAGCCGACGCTGCGGCAGAAGCGCACCACGGTGGGCTTGCTGACATGCGAGCGATCCGCCAGTTCGCTGACCGGCAGCGTGGCAAAGGCGCGCGGATCGTTCAACAATAGCTTGGCCACGCGCTGCTCGGCGGGGGGGAGGGCGGGCAGGGCCGCCTTGACGCGTTCCAGCATGCTCATTGTTCTTCGGCCCAGGCATAGCCGTCGCGTGCCACCAGGGCGCTGGCGGCGGGCGGCCCCCAACTGCCGGCGCCATAGGTGCGCAGGCTGGCCGGATCCTGCTTCCAGGCGTCCAGAATGGGCTCGACCCAGCGCCAGGCCTGCTCCTGCTCGTCGCTGCGCACGAACAGGTTCAGGCGGCCGGCAATGGCATCGAGCAGCAGGCGTTCGTAGGCGCCGACGCGGTTCGCGGCGAAGGCCTTGTCGAAATCCAGGTCCAGCGAGACCGGCGAAAGCGCTTCGCCATGCGCACCACCCTTGGCCGCCAGCAATTGCAGCTCCAGCCCGTCCTCGGGCTGCAGCTTGATCACCAGGCGGTTGGCACGATTCGAGCCCGGGAAGATGGGATGCGGCACCGGACGGAAGTTGACGACGATCTGCGCGTCACGCGCCGCCAGGCGTTTGCCGGTGCGCAGGTAGAAGGGCACGCCGGCCCAGCGCCAGTTCTGCACCTCGGTGCGCAGGGCCACAAAGGTCTCGCAGGCGCTGTCGGCCGAGATCTTGCCCTCGTCCAGATAGCCCACCACGGCCTTGCCGTCCACGGTGCCGGCGCGGTACTGGCCGCGCACCACATCGCGCGCCACCGTCTCGGGTGTGAAGGGTTTGAGCGAGCGCAGCACCTTGAGCTTCTCGTCGCGGATCGCGTCGGCGTCGGCGGTGGAGGGCGGTTCCATCGCGATCATGGTGAGCAGTTGCAGCGCATGGTTCTGGATCATGTCGCGCAGCGCGCCGGTGCCATCGTAGAAGGGGCCGCGCGTGCCCACGCCCAGCGACTCGGCCAGCGTGATCTGGATGTTGGCAATGCTCTCGCGGTGCCAGAGCGGTTCGAACAAGGCATTGCCGAAACGCAGCGCCATCAGGTTCTGCACCGAGGGCTTGCCGAGGTAATGGTCGATGCGGAAGGCCTGGCTTTCGGCGAACACCGAGCGCACCACGCGGTTGATTTGCTGCGCACTGGCGAGGTCATGCCCCAGCGGCTTTTCCAGCACCACGCGCACGCGCGGCTCGTTGAGGCCGGCGGCGCCGAGCTGCTCGCAGATCTGCGTGAACAGATGCGGGCTGGTGGCCAGGTACATCACCACGGTGTCGGCCTGGCGCTCGGCCAGCCAGTCCTTCAGGTGCTGGTAATGCGCGGGCTGCGAGAGATCCATGCGCCGGTAGTGCACCAGGGCGGCGAACTTCTCGAACTCCTCGTCGCTGGGGCGCTTGGGGCCCTCGACCTCGCGGAAGCGCTCCTTCAGCCATTCGCGGTAACGCGCGTCGGGCATCTCGTCGCGCGCCACCGCCAGGATGCGGCCGCCCTCGGGCAGCTTGCCATGGCGGAAGGCCTGGAACAGCGCCGGCATCAGCTTGCGCCAGGTGAGGTCGCCGGTACCGCCAAAGAAAACGAGATCGAAGGACATGCGCGTGCTGCCTGTGTTGCTGCCCGGGGCTCAACCCTGCGGACTTGATGTAACAAAGTTTCTGGATTTATGATGCACGAGTTTCTTGTTCAGGTCAATCCGGTGCGGCCTGCAAGGCAATGCTCCCATGAGCGGAGGGGCTGGCGCCGATGGCGGCCGCTGTAACCTCGCTCCCAGCGAGAGCGGTTCTAATACGGGCCTGGACAAACCAAGGGCTTTCCCCATGACGAATCAGCTGGAACAACTCAAGCGCTTTACGACGGTCGTGGCCGACACCGGCAACTTCCTGCAGCTGGCGCAGTTCACGCCGCGCGACGCGACCACCAATCCCTCGCTCATCCTCAAGGCCGTGCTCTCGCCCGACTACGCGCCTCTGCTGAAGGACAGCGTGGCGGCGCATCGCGGCGAGCCGCTGGACGCCATCGTGGATCAGGTGCTGGTGCGCTTCGGCCTCGAGATCCTGAAGGTGGTGCCGGGCCGCGTGTCGACCGAGGTCGATGCCCGCCTGAGCTTCGACACCGCGGCCACGATCGCGCGTGCGCATCGCCTCATCAAGCTCTATGAGGCCGCTGGCATCGGCCGCGAGCGGGTGCTCATCAAGATCGCCTCCACCTGGGAGGGCATCCAGGCGGCGCGCGTACTTGAGAAGGAAGGCATCCATTGCAACCTGACCCTGCTGTTCGCCTTCTGCCAGGCGGTGGCCTGCGGCGAGGCCGGCGTGCAGCTGATCTCGCCCTTTGTCGGCCGCATCTACGACTGGTACAAGAAGAGCGCCGGCAGCGCCTGGGACGAGGCCGCCAAGGCCGGGGCGAACGACCCCGGCGTGCAATCGGTGGCGCAGATCTTCGCCTACTACAAGAAGCATGGCGTCGCCACCGAGGTGATGGGCGCCAGCTTCCGCAATATCGGCCAGATCCAGGCGTTGGCGGGTTGCGATCTGCTCACCATCAGCCCCGACCTGCTGGCCCAGCTGCAGGCCAGCGAGGCGCCGCTGGCGTGCGCGCTCGATGCCGATGCCGCGCGCCGCGCCGAGCTGCCCAAAGTCTCCTACGACGAAGCGGGCTTCCGCTACGCCCTCAACCAGGATGCCATGGCCACCGAGAAGCTGGCCGAGGGCATCCGCCTGTTTGCCATCGATGCCGGCAAGCTGGATCAGCTCATAGAAAGCCTCTGATGTCCTATCCGCGTTGTGACCAGAGCCCGGCCTGGGCCGCTCTGCAAGACCACTACCGGCGCAGCGGCGCGCAGTTTGATCTGCGCGCGGCCTTTGCCGCTGAGCCGGAGCGGTTTGCGCAGTGGTCCCTGCAGGCGCCCGAGGTGTTTGCCGACCTGTCCAAGAACCGCATCGAGGCGGCCACCCTGGACCTGCTCGTGCAACTGGCCGAGGGTTGCCAGCTGGGCGCACAACGCGAGGCGATGTTCAAGGGCGAGCCCATCAACCACACCGAGGGGCGTGCCGTGCTGCACACGGCGCTGCGCGCGCCCGCCGGCGCGGCACCCTTCAGTGACGAGGTGCAGGCCTCGCTCGCGCGCATGCTGGCCTTTGCGGAAAGCGTGCGCGCCGCGGACAGCGGCATCCGCGACGTGGTGCACATCGGCATCGGCGGCAGCGACCTCGGCCCCGCCATGGTGGTGCAGGCCCTGCAGGCCTTTGCCAAGCCTGGCCTGCGCCTGCACTTCGTTTCCAATGTGGACGGGCATGACCTGGCCCCGGTGCTGCGCGAGCTGGATCCCGCGCGCACCCTGTTCGTGATCGCCTCCAAGACCTTCACGACCCAGGAGACGCTGGCGAATGCGCTGGCGGCCAAGGCCTGGTTCCTGGCCGCGGGCGGCAGCGATGTCGGCCGCCATTTCGTGGCCACCAGCAGCAATACCGCGGCGGCGGCCGAGTTCGGCATCCACACCACCTTCGGGTTCTGGGACTGGGTGGGCGGGCGCTACTCGCTGTGGTCGGTGATCGGCCTGCCGATTGCGATCGCCATCGGCGCCGAGCACTTCCGCGCCCTGCTGGCCGGCGCCTGGGCCATGGATGAGCATTTCCGTGCCGCGCCGCTGCGCCAGAACCTGCCGGTGCTGCTGGGCCTGCTCGACGTCTGGTATCGCAACTTCCATGGTTTCACGAGCCGCAGCGTGGCGCCTTACCACCAGGGCCTGAAGCGCCTGCCCGCCTATCTGCAGCAGCTCGAGATGGAGAGCAACGGCAAGGGCGTGGACCGCGAGGGTCAGGCCTTGCCCTATGGCACCAGCCCGGTGGTCTGGGGCGAGGCCGGCACCAATGGCCAGCATGCCTACTTCCAGATGCTGCACCAGGGCACGGACGTCATCCCGGTCGAGTTCATCGCGGTGAAGACGCCCACGCATGGCCCGCAGGTGACGGGCGAGCTGGCCGAGCGTCTGGCCGACCAGCATGTCAAGCTGCTGGCCAACTGCCTGGCGCAGTCGCAGGCGCTGATGCAGGGCAAGTCGGTCGAGGAGGCGCTGCACGAGCGCGCGCCCACGGCGTCCAAGTCACTCGGCGTGCTGACGGTGGCGCGCCATCGCAGCTTCCCGGGCAACCGGCCCAGCACCACCTTGCTGCTGGAGACACTCAACCCGCGTTCGCTGGGCGCGCTGATCGCGCTCTACGAGCACCGCGTGTTCGTGAGCGGCGCGCTGTGGGGCATCAACAGCTTCGACCAATGGGGCGTCGAGTTGGGCAAGGCCCTGTGCAGCAGCCTGTTGCCGCGCCTGGGCAGCGGTGATGTGGCGGGCCTGGATGCCTCGACCGCGGGGCTGCTGCAGAAGTTGCGCGCATGAACATCGTGTTCGATTTTGGCGGTGTGGTGTTCCGATGGCACCCGCCCAGCTTCCTGGCGCGCGTCTGGCCGCATCGCGTGCCCGACCCGGCCGCTGCCGAGGCCGCTGCAGCGGCCTTCTTCGAGAACTACGGCGGCGACTGGGGTGCCTTCGATCAGGGGCTGATCGATGCGCCGACGGTGGTGCGGCGCATTGCGGCGCGCACCGGCTGGCCCGAGGCCGAGGTGGCCGCGGTGGTGGCGGCGGTGCCCGATGAATTGCAGGCCTTGCCCGGCACGGTGGCGCTGATCCAGGAACTCAAGGCTGCCGGGCATCGGCTCTTCTATCTCTCTAACATGCCCGAGCCCTATGCCGAGCACCTGGAACGCGCGCATCCGCTGAGGCAGTGGTTCGAGGGCGGCGTGTTCTCGGGGCGGGTGAAGCATTCCAAGCCGCGCGAGGAAATCTACCGCATCGCCGAGCAACGCTTCGGCGTGGCGCCGCAGAGCCTGCTGTTCCTGGACGATCACCCCGCCAACATCACGGCCGCGAAGGCGCGCGGCTGGCAGGCGCTGTTGTTCAGCAATGCCGAGGCGCTGCGACCTGAGTTGCGCGCGCTGAAGCTGCTCTAGCCCCCCCGGCTAGTGAGGCAGGTCCTGGTCCTCGGTGGGCGCCGCCGCCTGCACGCGGAAGGATTCGCTGGCCCAGGCACCCAGGTCATGCTCGCGGCAGCGCTCGCTGCAGAAGGGGCGCCAGCGGTTGCTGGGCGCAAAGACGCTGTCGCCGCCGCAACTGGGGCAGGGCACGATGCGCGGCTTGTCGCTCTTCGGTTCCATCACGCTGCTCCTCAGGCGCACAGGGTCAGCTCGAAGCTGGCATCCTGCTGGGCGAGCTTGAGGCGGCCCTCCTCGTCCTGACGCATCAGCCGGATCGAGATCATCAGGCGGTGGCCGCTGATCTCGGGGATCAGGCCCAGGCTGGGGTCGAGGCGCATGCGTAGCAGGTGGTAGCTGCGCCCCTGGGGCAGGCTTTGCTGGAACTGCCCGGCCTGCGCCGCCACCTTGTGCGGGGCACCGGAATCGCGCAGCAGGCCCAGCAGCACCTGCAGGGCCTCGGCCAGCGGCATCAGGGACTGCGTCCATTGCATCAGATCGTTGCGGCGACGCGCCGGCAGGAACTGCTGCCAGGTGTAGTAGGCCGGCAGATCGAACTCGCAGGTGCCGCCGGGGATGCTGATGCGGCTGCGTATGCTCATCAGCCACTCGTTGGTGGTGAGGGCATGGCCGGCCTTGCCGGAGAGCTGGTTCAGATTGGCGAAGGCGCGGTCGATGCGAGCGATCACCTCGTCGAGCACGCTTTCAGCGATCGCCGGGTTGCCGCGGTAGCCATTGAGCTGGGCCTTGTGCCGCTCCAGCTCCTTGAGCAGGTCGGACTTCAGGTCGGCGCGCGAGGCCACGTCCATGATCTCGAAGATCGTGACCAGGGCGAAGTGATGGTCCAGTGCCGTTTCGCGCGAGATCAACTGCCCCAGGCGATCGAACAGATGTTCCAGACGCAGCATCGTGCGGATGCTTTCGTTGAACGGGTATTCGTATAGGACCAAGGCGGCCATTCCTCGTCGATCAGCGTTGTGGCAAGAGGCACCCATTGCGCCTCTTGGCCCGATGGGGCGATTGTTTCACAGCCAGGCGCGCGAGCCCCAAGAAAACGCTAGGGGCTAGCCCCGGCGCCAATGCGCGGCGAGGCTCTGCACATGCGCACGCAGCGCTTCCGCGCTGATGCCGTCGTTGTAGAGCACCGCATCGGCGACCGCGCGGCGCGTGGCGCGGCTGGCCTGCTGCGCGATCACCGCCAGCACCGCCTCGCGCTGCCAGCCCGAGCGCTGCATGACGCGTTCGACCTGCGTTTGCTCCTCGCAGTCCACCACCAGCACGCGCTGCACGCGCTGGCGCCAGCGGCCCGACTCGACCAGCAGCGGCACGTCGAAGACCAGCAACTCGGCCAAGCTGGCCTCGGCCCGGCGCGTGGTCTCGGCGCTGATCATGGGGTGGAGGATGGCTTCGAGCCGGCGTTTGGCTTGCTCATCCTGGAAGGCCAGGGCGCGCATGTGGTTACGGTCCAGTGCGCCGTCCGGGCCGGCCGCTTGGGTGCCAAAGGTCTGCACGATGGCCGGCATGGCGGCACCGCCCGCCGCCGTCAAGGCGCGCGAGATGGCATCGGTGTCGATGACGTCGGCGCCCGCCTCGGCCCAGGCGCGAGCCACCGTGCTCTTGCCGCTGCCGATGCCTCCGGTCAGGCCGATGCGCAATGCGCGCCCGGCCATCAGGCCCAGCCCAGCCACCCCAGCACGCGTGCCTGGCCGGCGAACAGCACCACCAGGCCGGCGCCCGCGAGGAAGGGCCCGAAGGGTACATAGCGACCCTCGCGCAGCTTGGCATTCAGCTTCATGGCAATGCCGACCACTGCGCCGATCACCGATGCGCCCAGCACGATGGGCAGAATCATCTGCCAGCCCAACCAGGCGCCCAGCGCTGCCAGCAGCTTGAAGTCCCCGTAACCCATGCCCTCCTTGCCGGTGGTGAGCTTGAACAGCCAGTAGACCGACCAGAGCGACAGATAACCCAGCAGGGCACCGGTCAGCGCGGCCTGCAGTGGAATGGTCCAGCCCAGCAAGGCCACCAGCAGGCCGGCCCAGAGCAGGGGCTGGTTGATGGCATCGGGCAGCAGGGTGGTATCCCAGTCGATCGCCGCCAATGCCAGAAGTGCGGCCGCGAAAGCGCACCAGAGCAGGGTGCTGGGCTCGGGGCCGAAATGCCACGACAGTCCGGCAAACATCAGCCCGGTGAGCAACTCGATGAATGGATAGCGCGCCGAGATCGGCGCCAGGCAGGCCGAGCAGCGCCCGCGCAGCATGGCGTAACCCAATAGCGGGATGTTCTCGTGCCACTTCAGCTGGTGCCCGCAGTGAGGGCAGCGCGAGCGCGGCATGGCGATGCCCAGTGCGGGGAGCTGCTCAAGCTTGGCGGCCAGCGCAGCGCTGGCCTTGGCCAGTGCGCCGGCCTCGGTCTTGCCCAGTTGCACGCCCTGCAGCAGCGACTCCTCATCGCTCAATTGAGCGGCCGCGTCGGTGAGCCATTGGCGCTCCATCATGCGGGGCAGGCGGTGCACCACGACGTTGAGAAAGCTGCCGATGCACAGGCCCAGCACGCCCAGGACCCAGGGGGACAGCAGCCATTGGAGTTCGGTTGTTGCTGCCATTCCTCAGACCACCTGACCCAGTTTGAAGATAGGCAGATACATCGCGACCACGATGCCGCCAATGACCGTGCCGAGAAACACGATGATGAATGGTTCCATCAGGCTGGAGAGCGCCTTCACGGCCTCGTCCACCTCGTCCTCGTAGAACTCCGCCGCCTTGCTCAGCATGTGATCCAGCGAGCCGGACTCCTCGCCGATGGCGGCCATTTGCAACACCATGCTCGGGAAGATCCCGGTGGTCTGCATTGAGGTGGTGAGCGCCGAGCCGGTGGATACGTCACGCTGGATTTTTTCCGTGGCCTCGGCGAAGACGGCATTGCCCGAGGCCCCGCCCACCGAATCAAGCGCCTCGACCAGCGGAACGCCGGCCGCAAACATGGTGGCCAATGTGCGCGTCCAGCGTGCAATGGCGGACTTGTAAAGCAGATCGCCGAACACAGGGATCTTGAGCAAGAGCCGATCCATGGTCTTCTGCATCTTCTCGGAGCGTTTCCACGACTGGATGAAGAAGTAGATGCCGCCGCCAAGGCCGCCGAAAATGGCCCACCAATACGCGACGAAGAACTCCGACATGGCGATCACCACCAGTGTCGGCCCGGGCAGGTCGGCACCGAAGGACTTGAAGACGTCCTTGAACGCCGGCACCACAAAGATCATGATCACGGCGGTGACCACAAAGGCCACCACCATCACTGCGATCGGGTAGGTCAGCGCCGACTTGATCTTGTTCTTCAGCGCGACGGTCTTCTCCTGGTAGATCGCCAGACGGTCGAGCAGGGCTTCCAGGATGCCGCCGGTTTCGCCCGCTTCCACCAGATTGCAGTACAGCGCATCGAAGTACATCGGGTGCTTGCGGAAGGAGGCGGACAGGCTGGTGCCGGTCTCCACGTCCTGCTTGATGTCGGTGAGCAAGCGCGTCAGCTTGGGATTGGGGCTGCCGCGCGCCACGATCTCGAAAGACTGCAGCAGCGGCACGCCGGCACGCATCATGGTGGCGAGCTGGCGCGTGAACACGGCGATGTCCTTTTGCTTGATCTTGGTGCCGCCAGAGCTGCGGCGTTTCTTGACCTTGCTGACGAGGATGCCTTGGCGACGCAGGGTGGCGCTGACCATGGCCTCGCCTCCGGCGCGCAATTCGCCGCGCACGATCTTGCCGTTCCTGTCCTTGCCTTCCCACTCGTAGATGGCCTCATTGGCCGGCTTCGCGCTGGAAATGGTCGCCATAGCACCTCCTGGGATTGCACCCACAGTTTTTGTCGGGGCCCAATGGGCCCTTATTCATTGGTCGCCGCCAGCACCTCTTCCAGCGTCGTGACGCCGGCGCGCACCTTCACGAGGCCGGACTGGCGCAAATCGCGCACCCCCTCGGATTGCGCCTGCGCGGCAATGTCCATGGACGTGCCTTCCGAGAGGATGATGCGTTGGATGGCCTCGGTGATAGGCATCACCTGGTAGAGGCCGACGCGGCCGCGGTAGCCGTTGTTGCAGCTGGAGCAGCCCACCGCCCGATACGGCTTCCAGCTGCCATCCAGATCGGTCTCGGCGTAGCCGGCGCGCAGCAGTGCATCGCGCGGGAACTCCGCCAAAGTCTTGCAGTTCTCGCACAAGCGCCTGGCCAGGCGCTGAGCAGTGATGAGCAGCACGCTGGAGGCAATGTTGAAGGGGGCCACACCCATATTGAGCAAGCGCGTGAGCGTGGTCGGCGCGTCGTTGGTGTGCAGGGTGGACATCACCATGTGGCCTGTTTGCGCCGCCTTGATGGCAATGTCGGCGGTCTCGAGATCGCGGATCTCACCCACCATGATGATGTCGGGATCCTGGCGCAAGAAGGACTTCAGCGCCGCGGCGAAGGTCAGTCCGGCCTTGTCGTTCACGTTCACCTGGTTGATGCCGGGCAGGTTGATTTCGGCAGGATCCTCGACCGTCGAGATGTTCACACCCGGTTGGTTCAGGATGTTCAGGCAGGTGTAGAGCGAGACGGTCTTACCTGAACCCGTCGGGCCGGTGACCAGCACCATGCCATAGGGGCGCGAGATGCAGGCCAGCAGCCGATCCTTCTCGATCTTCTCGTAGCCCAGCGCCTCGATGCCCAACTTGGCCGAGGACGGATCCAGAATCCGGATCACAATCTTCTCGCCGAACAGGGTAGGCAGCGTGCTGATACGGAAGTCGATCGCCTTGGCGCCGAACTTCAGCTTCATGCGACCGTCCTGCGGCACGCGGCGCTCGGCAATGTCCAGCCTCGACAGCACCTTGATGCGCGAGGCCAGCTTGTCCTTGATTGCAATGGGCGGCTGCGTGATTTCGCGCAATTCACCGTCCACGCGAAACCGGACCCGGTAGTGGTACTCGTAGGGCTCGAAGTGCAAGTCCGAGGCGCGCAGATTGATGGCATCCACCAGCATCTTCTGCAGGAAGCGCACCACCGGTGCGTCCTCCACGTCGGCCATGTCCTGCGCTTCTTGCTGCGTCGGACCTTCCTCTTCGGCGATGTCGAAGTCGAAATCGCCGCCGGCAATGCTCTCCAGGGCCTCCGCGGCGCTGGTTGCCGAGCCTTGCAGAATCTTGGTGATCTTGTCGTACTCGACGATCACCCACTCGGGCGAGAGTTGGGTGGCGAACTTGATGCGCTCGACGACTTCGGGTTCGGTCGGGTCGGCACCGCCGATGAAAAGGCGGTTGCCGCGGCGGCCGAGCACCAGAACCTGGTATTGCTGAGCCAGCTTGTTGTCGATGATGTTCTGCGGCAGGCGCTGGGCATCTACCGCATTCAGGTCCATCAGTGGCACAGCCAGCGCCGTCGCCAGCGTATGCGCCAAGTCGGCCGAGGAGATCGCGCCTGACGCGATCACGGCGCTCACGAAGCTGGTCTTCTTCTCCTTGGATTGCCGTACCAGATCTTCCGCGGCCTTGGCCTGCAGCTTGCCCGCGTGCACCAACACGCGAGCCACGCCCGAGAGGGCGGAATGGGGCGGGTCAGCCAGGGTTGTATCCACGTGCCGTGATTCGCTGTGCTCGGTAGTCGGAGGCGAGAGGCGCACTGGGTGTGCATCTACTCAGCAATGGCCACACTGTATACCCGCCATGCAAGGGGGCAATCGGTGGAAATGTGTGCAAGCGCACGGAATGCGCGCACGGCCTTTGCCAGTGATGCTGATTTGCATCATGGCGCCAGGGCTGGGTACGGAAATTGTGAAGACCTGGTCGGGGTGAGAGGATTCGAACCTCCGGCCTCTACGTCCCGAACGTAGCGCTCTACCAGGCTAAGCTACACCCCGATTTGTTCCAACTGCTCCGCTGCTGCGAAGCGTCGTCACCGTCTTCTTGATCGCTCAGAACGAGCGGTCGATTGACTGAACGGCGAATTCTAGCAGAGCTTCTCGCCATTTGTTAAGTGGTAATGCATTTAAGCATTGTTGCGCGAGCGCTGCCTCGGCGCGGGCCGCGTCGCGCGTGGCTTCAAGGGCGCCGGTACGCCGCACGATGGCCACGATGTCGGCCAGGCGTGCGACCTCACCCTGCTCGATGGCATGGCGTATCAGGTCACGTTCGTCAGCGCTGCTGCGGTTCATGGCGATCAGCAGTGGCAGCGTTGGCTTACCCTCACGCAGGTCGTCGCCAATGTTCTTGCCCAGGGCTTGCGTGTCGCCTTCATAGTCGAGCACGTCGTCGATGAGCTGGAACGCGGTGCCGAGTGCGCGGCCATAGCCGGCGCACGCGTCTTCGATCTCTGGCGTGCTGTTGGCCAGCACGGCGCCCAAGCGCGCACTCGCTTCGAACAGCTTGGCGGTCTTGAAGCGGATGACGCGCAGATAACTCTCGACGCTGATGTCGGGGTCGTGCATGTTCATCAACTGCAGGACCTCGCCCTCGGCGATCACATTGGTCGCGTCTGCGAGCACTTCCAGCACGCGCAGGCTGTTGGCCGCGACCATCATCTGGAAGGCGCGCGAATAAAGAAAGTCCCCCACCAGCACACTGGCGGCATTGCCGAACAGGGCGTTGGCGGTCTGCTTGCCGCGCCGCAGAGACGATTCATCGACGACGTCGTCGTGCAGCAGGGTCGCGGTGTGGATGAACTCCACCACGGCGGCAAGTTCAAAGCGCTCGTGCTGGGTATAGCCAAGCGCGTTGGCGAATAGCAGTACCAGCTTCGGCCGCATGCGCTTGCCGCCAGCATGCACGATGTAGCCGGCAATCTGATTGATCAGGGCAACATCGGAGGTAAGGCGGCGCGCGATCACGGCATCCACCTCGCGCATTTCCGCGCTCAGCGCGGCCAGGACCTCAGCAACAGGGGACGAGGCAGACAGGTCTTGCACTCTCAGCTCACTTTGGGGCGAAGCTGTCATTATAGGAAGCTCGTGGAAGGCCCGAGTTCGCTCCGGCCGCGCGGCGCGGCGCGCCTCAGACAGGCCGACAATGCAGCTTGATTCAGGGTTAACGCTTGTGCTACACTCGCGGGCTCTGCGCTCAGGTCATGGGCGTAGTCAAGGCTTGCCGTCAATCACTGGCGGCGAGTGGTTTCACTGAAAGGGCTGATATGTACGCGGTCATAAAAACCGGCGGCAAGCAATACAAAGTTGCTGCTGGCGAAAAGATCAAGGTAGAACAGATTGCTGCGGATGTTGGCCAAGAGATTGTGATCGACCAGGTTCTGGCTGTCGGAAACGGCGCTGAACTCAAGGTTGGCACTCCCTTGGTTGCTGGCGCAAGCGTCAAAGCCACTGTTGTGGCACAGGGCAAGCACGACAAGGTGCGCATCTTCAAGCTGCGTCGTCGCAAGCACTACAAGAAGAGCCAGGGCCATCGCCAAACGTATACCGAGCTGGAAATCAGCGCGGTGAATGGCTAATCCGGCTTTCGCCAACAGTTCAAGGAGTTAATCCATGGCACAGAAAAAGGGCGGCGGTTCCACACGAAACGGCCGCGATTCCAAACCGAAGATGCTGGGTGTGAAGGTCTATGGCGGCCAGACCATCTCTGCAGGTTCCATCATCGTGCGTCAGCGCGGTACCAAGTTCCACGCCGGCACGAACGTCGGCATGGGCAAGGACCACACGCTGTTCGCGCTGATCGACGGTCAGGTCTCGTTCGCCATCAAGGGCGAAAAGAGCCGTTCGACGGTCATCGTCACGCCGGTCTAAGTTTTTCGGACCAGCGGTCGCGGTGGGGTGGCAGCAGCCGGCCACACCGTGCAGCAATAGCCCCGGCTCAGTCCGGGGCTTTTGTTTTTCTACGGCTGCATCGAGTCGGGCTCCTTGAGGGGCCTGGCTTACCATAGCCCCGCCCGGGCTCAAGGGATCTGACATGAAGTTCGTAGACGAAGCCACTATCGATGTTGTGGCCGGCAATGGTGGTGCCGGCTGTGCGAGCTTTCGCCGCGAAAAGTTCATTCCCTTCGGCGGACCGGACGGTGGCGACGGTGGTCGCGGTGGCAGCGTGTTTGCCGTTGGCGACCTGAACCTCAATACCCTGATCGATTACCGCTACGCGCGCCGCCACGAGGCGCGCAATGGCGAGGCGGGGCGAGGTTCCGATCAGTACGGCGCCGCAGCCGACGACATCGTGCTGCGCATGCCGGTGGGCACCATCATCAAGGACGTCGAGACCGATACGGTGATCGCCGAGTTGCTGGAGCCGGGCGAGAAAATCCTCATTGCCAAGGGCGGTGACGGGGGCTTCGGCAATCTGCACTTCAAGAGCAGCACGAATCGCGCACCGCGCCAGAAGACGCCCGGTTGGCCCGGCGAGGCCAAGAAGCTCAAGCTCGAGCTGCGCGTGCTGGCCGATGTGGGCCTGCTGGGCCAGCCCAATGCCGGCAAGTCGACGCTGATCTCGGCCGTCTCCAATGCACGCCCCAAGATTGCCGACTACCCCTTCACGACCCTGCACCCCAACCTCGGCGTGGTGCGTGTCGCGCCCGAGAAGAGTTTTGTCGTTGCCGACATTCCCGGCCTGATCGAGGGCGCCGCCGAAGGCGCCGGCCTGGGTCACCAATTCCTGCGCCACCTGCAGCGCACGCGACTGCTGCTGCATGTGGTCGACCTGGCGCCGTTCGATCCGGCCGTGGATCCGGTGGCGGAGGCCAAGGCCATCGTGGGCGAGTTGAAGAAGTACGACCAGGCCCTGTACGACAAGCCGCGCTGGCTGGTGCTCAACAAGCTGGACATGGTGCCGGCGGAGGAGCGTGCCGCGCGCGTGAAGGACTTCGTCAAGCGCTACAAGTGGAAGGGCCCGGTTTTTGAAATCTCCGCCCTCACGCGCGAGGGCTGCCAGCCCTTGATTCATGCGATCTATGAGCATGTGGCCGAGGCCCAGCGCGTGCATGTGGAAGTCGATCCGCGCTTCACGCCTATGGAGGGCGGCGAGCAGGAGCAGGCATGAGCCAGGGGCCGCTGAAGAATGCGCGCCGCATCGTCGTCAAGGTGGGTTCCAGCCTGGTGACGAACGAGGGGCGCGGCGTCGATGCCGAGGCGATCGGCAACTGGTGCCGTCAACTCGCTGCCTTGGCAGCGCAGGGGCGTGAGCTGGTGATGGTGTCCAGCGGCGCGATCGCCGAAGGCATGAAGCGCCTGGGCTGGGTGACGCGGCCCAAGGAAGTGCATGAACTGCAGGCGGCTGCGGCCGTCGGCCAGATGGGCTTGGCGCAGATGTACGAGAGCAAGCTGCGCGAGCAGGGCATGGGCAGCGCCCAGGTGCTGCTCACGCATGCCGACCTGGCCGATCGCGAGCGCTATCTGAATGCGCGCTCCACCTTGCTGACGCTGCTGCAGCACCGTGTGCTGCCGGTCATCAACGAGAACGACACCGTCGTCAACGACGAAATCAAGTTCGGTGACAACGACACCCTGGGTGCGCTGGTCGCCAACCTGGTGGAGGCCGATGCTCTGGTGATCCTGACCGATCAACGCGGCCTGTACTCGGCCGATCCACGCAAGGATCCGGCCGCGCGTTTCATCGATGAAGCGATTGCCGGTACGCCCGAGCTGGAGCAGATGGCCGGCGGTGCCGGCTCCAGCATTGGCCGCGGCGGCATGATCACCAAGATCCTGGCCGCCAAACGTGCCGCGGGCAGTGGCGCCAACACCGTGATCGCCTGGGGGCGTGAGCCGGATGTGCTGTTGCGGCTGGCCGCGGGCGAAGCCATCGGCACGGCGCTGCTGGCCAGCACGCAAAAGCTCGCGGCGCGCAAGCAATGGATGGTTGACCATCTGCAGATGCGCGGCGCCGTGCTCGTCGATGCTGGCGCCGCCGCCAAGCTGCGCGACGAGGGCAAGAGCCTCTTGCCGATCGGCGTCTACGAGGTGCAGGGTGAATTCCATCGCGGCGACGTGATCGCCGTGAGGGATGCCAGCGGCGCCGAGCTGGCGCGTGGGCTCACCAACTATTCAAGCGCCGAAGCGCGCCTGATTGCGCGTAAGCCCTCGTTCGAGATCGAGGGCGTGCTCGGCTATGCGGCCGAGCCCGAACTCATCCACCGCGACAACCTGGTGCTGCGCTAAGCCGGGTCTTTGGGCGTCTCGCCGGCGTCCTCGGGGGCATGCTGGTCATGTTCGTCAGCATGCTCACCGCCAGCGTCATGCGGCCCGCGCCCGCCTTCGCCGCGATGCTGCGGGCGCATGCCGGCGCGCAGGTAGCGGTTGTGGTGGTTCATGCGTGGCAGGAAGCGCGCCAGCTCGGTCAGCGCCATCTGGTAGACGCCGCGTTTGAACTCGATCACCGCCTCCAGCGGAACCCAGTACTCGTTCCAGCGCCAGGCATCGAACTCGGGGTGGTCGGTGGCGCGCAGATTCATGTCGCTGTCGCGGCCCATCAACTGCAGCAGAAACCAGATCTGCTTTTGCCCGCGGTAATGTCCGCGCGCGTCGCGCCGTATGAAGTGCTCGGGCACTTCGTAGCGCAGCCAGTCGCGTGTGCGCGCAATGATGCGCACATGCTCGGCCCTCAGCCCCACCTCTTCATGGAGCTCTCTGAACATCGCCTGCTCGGGCGTTTCGCCATGCTTGATGCCCCCTTGCGGGAACTGCCAGGAATGGGTGCGGATGCGCTTACCCCAGAACACTTCGTTCCTGTGGTTGAGCAGGATGATGCCGACGTTGGGCCGGAAGCCTTCACGGTCGAGCATAATCAACCTCAAATCTATAGTTGGTTTGATTATTGCATTGGGCCCACGGTCCTGCATGATCCTCGCTTACCCTCAGACCCCCGCGCGTTCAGACCTGACCCTGGATGCGCTCACACCCCAGTCCCGTTCCGATGAAAGCCTCCCAGTTCTTCATTTCCACGCTCAAAGAAGCGCCCGCCGATGCCGAGGTGGTGAGCCACAAGCTGATGATGCGGGCCGGCATGATCAAGCGCCTGGGGGCCGGTATCTACAACTACATGCCCATGGGGCTGCGTGTGATCCGCAAGGTCGAGGCCATCATCCGCGAGGAGATGAACCGCGCCGGCGCGGTGGAGCTGCTGATGCCGGTGGTGCAGCCGGCCGAGCTGTGGCAGGAGACCGGGCGTTTCGACAAGATGGGCCCCGAGCTGCTGCGCGTGAAAGATCGCCATGACCGCGACTTCATCATCCAGCCGACCTCCGAAGAGGTGATCACCGATATCGCCCGGCAGGAACTGCGCAGCTACAAGCAGCTGCCCAAGAATTTCTATCACATCCAGACCAAGTTCCGTGACGAGCGCCGGCCGCGCTTCGGCATCATGCGCGGCCGCGAATTCACCATGAAGGACGCTTACTCCTTCGATCGCGATGTCGCCTCCGCCGGGCGCAGCTACGAGAACATGTACGGCGCCTACTGCAAGATCTTCGATCGCCTCGGCCTGCAGTACCGCGCCGTCGCCGCCGATACCGGCGCCATTGGCGGTGATCGTTCGCACGAATTCCAGGTGATCGCCGATACCGGCGAAGACGCCATCGTCTACTGCCCGAGCAGCGATTTCGCCGCCAACATCGAGCTGGCCGAGGCCGTGGCCCTGCTGGGCGCGCGCGGCACGGCCGCACAGGCGCTGGTGAAGACGCCGACCCCGGGCAAGGCCACTTGCGAGGACGTGGCCGCGCTGCTGGGCCTGCCGCTGGCGCAGACCGTCAAATCCCTGGTGCTCGCGACCGACGAGCTCGATGAGCAGGGCGTCATCGTCAAGTCCACCGTCTGGCTGCTGCTGGTGCGTGGCGATCACGAGCTCAACGAGGTCAAGGCGGGCAAGGTCGAAGGGCTGAAGGGGGGCTTCCGCTTCGCCAGCGTGGCCGAGATCGACGAACACTTCGGCTGCAAGCCGGGCTATCTGGGCCCGATCGGTCTGAAGAAGCCGGTCAAGATCGTGGCCGACCGCACCGTGGCCCAGATGTCGGACTTCGTCTGTGGCGCCAATGAGGCCGACTTCCACTACACCGGTGCCAACTGGGCGCGCGACCTGCCCGAGCCCGACCTCGTGGCCGACATCCGCAACGTCGTGGTGGGCGATCCCTCACCGGACGGCAAGGGTGTGCTGGCGATCCAGCGCGGCATCGAGGTGGGCCATGTGTTCTACCTGGGCACCAAGTACTCGGCCGCGATGAATGCCAATTTCCTGGACGAGAACGGCAAGCCTCAGTCGATGGAGATGGGCTGCTACGGCATCGGCGTGACCCGCATCCTGGGCGCCGCCATCGAGCAGAACCACGATGGTCGCGGCATCATCTGGCCGGATGCGATCGCGCCCTTTACCGTGGTGCTGTGTCCGATCGGCATGGACCGCAGCGAGGAAGTGAAACTGGCGGCCGAGCGTCTGCACGACGAGTTGCAAGCCCTTGGCGTCGATGTGCTGCTGGATGATCGCGGCGAGCGCCCCGGTGCCATGTTTGCCGACTGGGAGCTGGTGGGCGTGCCGCATCGCGTGGTGCTGTCCGATCGTGGCCTCAAGGAAGGCCAGGTCGAGTACCAGGGCCGCCGTGACGCCGAGGCCACCAAGCTGGCGCTGGCCGAGGTGCTGGCCCATCTGAAGGGCAAGCTCAAGCTTTGAAGCGTCGCGGCCTGTTCTTCGCGGCGCTGGCGGGGCTGGCGCTGCCCGGTCGTGGCTGGGCCGGCGCACAGATCGAGGAACCGCTGCAGGACCAGGTGCGCTCGGCGCTCTCCTCGGCGATCGCCAACAGCGCGCCGCCCAAGCCACGCTTCGCTTCCACCGACACCCGTCTGGCCTATCTGCGCTGGCTGGGCGTGATGAGCGAGCGCCTGAAGAGCCGCAAGAGCGAGGCGCTCACCCGCATCGAGTTTCTCGAGACCGTCTGGTACGAGGCCAAGCGGGCCGGGCTGGAGCCCGCCCTGGTGCTGGGTCTGGTGGAGGTGGAAAGCGGTTTCCGCAAATACGCCATCAGCGTGGCCGGCGCGCGCGGCTATATGCAGGTGATGCCCTTCTGGGCCAAGTCCATCGGTGATGGCCAGGCCTCCAGGCTGTTCCATATGCAGACCAATCTGCGCTTTGGCTGCGTGATCCTGCGCCACTACCTGGACCGCGAGCAGGGCGATATGTTCCTCGCACTGGGGCGCTACAACGGCAGCCGTGGCCGGCCCGAATATCCGAATGCGGTGTTCGCCAACCGGCGCAAATGGCTGCTGCCGGAGGAGCGCTGATCAGCGCAGGCCCTGCCAGCTCTTGGGCGTGGCGCCCGCCAGGCCGGCCAGTTCCAGCACCCGCTCGGCACTCTCGTCAACCATCTCGGCGATGCTTTGCGGGTGGTGATAGAAGGCCGGCAGGGGCGGAAAGATGATGCCGCCCATCTCGGTGACCGCCGTCATATTGCGCAGATGCGCCAGGTTGAAGGGCGTCTCGCGCACCATCAGGATGAGGCGGCGGCGTTCCTTCAGGGTGACGTCGGCCGCGCGCGTCAGCAGGTTGTCGCCAAAGCCATGCGCGATGGCGGCCAGGCTCTTCATCGAGCAGGGCGCCACCACCATGGCGGTGCTGGCAAAGCTGCCGCTGGCCACACAGGCGCCCACATCGCCAGGCGAGTAAGCCGCATCCGCTTCGCGCTCCAGCGCGTCGCGGCTCAGCCCCAGCTCATGATGGGCATTCAGCACCCCGGCCGGGGTGAGTATCAGATGCGTCTCCGCGCCCAGCTCGCGCGCGCGCTGCAGCAGCCGCAAGCCATAGGCCGCACCGGTGGCGCCCGTGATGCCGACAACCAGGCGTTGCCGCATGCCTCAGGCCTGCTGACCCAGCATCTGCTGCAACTCGCCGGCCTCGTACATCTCCATCATGATGTCCGATCCGCCCACGAACTCGCCGTTCACGTACAGCTGCGGAATGGTGGGCCAGCTGGCGTAGTCCTTGATGCCCTGGCGCACTTCCTCGTCTTCCAGCACGTTGAAGGTCTTCAGATCATTGACGCCGCAGGCCTTGAGGATCTGGATGGCGCGGCCGGAGAAGCCGCACATCGGAAACTGGGCCGTGCCCTTCATGAACAGCACCACGCGGTTGCTCTTCACCAGGCTGTCAATGCGTTGTTGAACGTCGCTCATGTCGTCTAGTCCTTGCAGGGTTGGAGGGCGCTGCGGCCGCGGATGAAAAAGCAATGGCCGCGCATGGCGGCCATTATCGGCGAGGGGCAATGCCCGGACGCGCGGCGTGGGCGGATGCTGGCTCAATAGCTGTACGACAGGCCCAGCTGCAGCACCGGCTTGTAGCGCATATCGCGCAGCAGGTCTTCCACCGCCTGGGCGCTGCTCTGGCCCAGACGGAAGCCGCCATAGCCGCCGCCCACCAGCCCCAGGTCGGCGCTGAAACCCCAGCCGCCACGCAAGGAATGGCCGGTATAGCCGATGCCCAGATAGGACAGCGAGGCGCTCGGATCGCCGCGCTCGGCGCCCGACAGCATGCTGACGCTGCGTTGCCCCAACGCGAAATTCTGGCTCTGCAGCGCGGCGCCCTGGCCCAGAGCCAGGCCCGAGCTGCTTTGCGAGAGCGACAGCGGCCCCATCAGCAGACCGCCGGTGGCGCGCAGGCCGCCCTGGATGCCATGGCCGAGGCCCGAACCGGTGAGGTAGTAGTCGCCCAGCAGATTGGCGCTCAGCAGGCGCGAGCCGCCGCTGCGCAGCGGTTCGGCCAGCAGGCCGGTGTTGACGTCCTGGCTGCTCAACTGGATGCGGGCCTGCCAGCGTCCCAGGCCCTGGGGCTCCAGCTTGAGCCCGTTGTCGGCCCAGGCGCTGTGGGCGGCACACAGTCCCGCAACAGCCATCAAGAGCCCCGCCAGATGAGTGCGTGAAACTCGAGCTATGACCCGCATGACGATCTCCCGGTGCGTGGAGGAGGGCGCGCATTGCGTGACCCTCGGAGCTTGATGCTACGCCCCGGCCCGGCCCTTGTGCAGCGCAAATTGCACGGTGTTGGGCTTTCTGTTGCGGGCTTGCCCAGGCGCGGTCTCAGCCCGGCCAGCGGCCCCCGCTGGCACGTTGCTGCTCGCCCAGGTCGCGCCGGCAATCGACGTCGGCAAACCCGGCCGCCTGTAGCGCGGCCGCGACGGCCGGGGCCTGGTCGTAGCCATGCTCCAGCAGCAGATGGCCACCCGGCTGCAGATGCGCCGGTGCGCCCTGGGCCAGGCGGGCCAGGTCGGCCAGGCCATCGCCACCCGGTGTCAGCGCCGCCAGCGGCTCGTGCCGCAGCGCCCGCAAATGCGGGTCATCGCCGGCGATATAGGGCGGGTTGCTGACGATCAGGTCGAAGCGCTGCCCGGCGAAGGGCTCCCACCAACTACCCAAATGGAACTGCACGGCCAGCCCCAGGCGCTGCGCATTCGCCGCCGCGACGGCCAGGGCCGCGGGGCTGCGGTCCGAGGCATGCAGCTCGGCGCGGGGGCAGCGGTGCTTGATGGCCAGCGCGATCGCACCGCTGCCGGTGCCCAGGTCCAGCACCTGCGGCGTGGCCAGGCTGCTGGCCTGCAGCAGCTCCAATGCCCAATCCACCAGCAGCTCGGTGTCGGGGCGCGGCACCAGCGTGGCGGGGCTGACCTGCAGGCGCAGGCCATGGAATTCCTTTTCGCCCGCAAGATAGGCCAGCGGCACGTCGTCGAGGCGCTGTTCCAGCCAATCCGCAAAGCGCGCGCTCAAGGCCGGCGGCACGGTAGCGTCGTCATGGGCGATCAGCCAGGAGCGATCGCACTGCAGCAACTGCGCCAGCAGCAGCTGGGCTTCCAGGCGGTCCAGGCCGGCCGCGCGGGCCTGCGCCAGGGCCTCGGCGACGGTCATGCCCGGCCTTCCAAGGTGGCCAGCTGCTCGGCGGCCTGGGCCTGTTGCAGACCCTGCACCACGTCGCCCAGATCACCGTCCATGATGGCGCCCAGCTTGTAGAGCGTCAGGTTGATGCGGTGGTCGGTGAGCCGGCCCTGCGGAAAGTTGTAGGTGCGGATGCGGTCGCTGCGGTCGCCGCTGCCGATCAGGCTCTTGCGCGTGGCGGCCTCCTTGGCGGCGCGCTCGTTCTTGTCCTTGTCGCGCAGGCGGGCGGCCAGCACGGCCATGGCCTTGGCCTTGTTGCGGTGCTGGCTGCGGTCGTCCTGGCATTCGGCCACCAGGCCGGTGGGCAGGTGGGTAATGCGGATCGCGCTGTCGGTCTTGTTGACGTGCTGGCCGCCGGCACCGCTGGCGCGGAAGGTGTCGATGCGCAGCTCGGCCGGGTTGAGCTGGATCTCCTCGGCCTCGTCGGGTTCCGGCATCACCGCCACGGTGCAGGCGCTGGTATGGATGCGCCCCTGCGACTCGGTGGCCGGCACGCGTTGCACGCGATGCCCGCCGGATTCGAACTTGAGCCGGCCATAGACCGAGGGGCCTTCGATGCGCAGCACCAGTTCCTTGTAGCCGCCCAGATCGGATTCATTGGCCGAGAGGATTTCGGTGCGCCATCCCTGGCTTTCCGCGAAGCGCATGTACATGCGCGCGAGATCGCCCGCGAACAGCGCCGATTCATCGCCTCCGGCGCCGGCGCGGATTTCCAGAAAGGCCGGACGCTCGTCATCCGGATCGCGCGGCAGCAGGGCCAGCTGGAGTTCTTCGTGCAGGCGCGCGAGATCGGCTTCGGCGCTGCCGATTTCCTCGCGCGCCATCTCGGCCATCTCGGGGTCGGCCAGCATTTCGCGTGCGGCGATCAGGTCGCGCTCGCGCTGCAGATAGGTCTGGTAGCGCGTCACCAGGTCCGAGACTTCGGACTGTTCCTTGGTGAGGGCGCGGTAGCGCTTCATGTCGGCGGCGATAGAGCCGTCGGCCAGGGTGGAATCGAGTTCGTGCAGTCGGAAGCCAAGGCGTTCGAACTGCTGGCGCAGGGAGTCTTTCATGGGAGCGTCAGGGGGCTGGAGCACGAAGGCCGCGCCCAGCATGCGGGCGCGGGGTTGCGGGCTGGTGCAGCGCCGCTAATGCTCGGCCGGGTCGCGGGTGCTCTTGCGCAGGAACAGGCGCGAGACGGTATGCGCCAGGGCCACGCGCTGTTCGCCGTCGGCGGCGTGCAACTCGGCCAAGGTGCCATGCAGCATCTTCTGGGTGAGGCCGCGCGAGAGTGCTTCCAGCACTGCCTCGACGTCCTCGCCGCGCGCCAGCAGCTTGCGTGCGCGCTGGATCTCGAGGGCGCGCCAGTCATCGGCCTGGGCATTCAGGGCCTGGATCAGCGGCACGGTGTGACGCTGGCCCAGCCAGTGCACAAAGCTCTGCACGCCGTTCTCGATGATCGCCTCGGCCTGCTCGACGGCGGCCTGGCGCTTTTCGCCGGCGGATTGCACCAGCTGCGCCAGATCGTCGACGGTGTAGAGATACACGTCGTCCAGTTGGGCCACTTCCTGCTCGATGTCGCGCGGCACGGCCAGATCGACCATGAACATGGGCTTGCGCTTGCGCTTCTTCAGCGCCCGTTCCACCGCGCCCAGGCCGATCAACGGCAGGCTGCTGGCGGTGCAGGAAATCACCGCATCGAATTCATGCAGACGGTCGGGCAGGTCCGACAAGCGCATTGCCTCGGCACCCAGGTGGCCGGCCAGCTTCTCGCCGCGCTCCAGCGTGCGGTTCGCCACCGCCATGGCCTTGGGGTTCTTGGCCGCGAAATGGGTGGCCACCAGTTCGATCATTTCGCCGGCGCCCACGTAGAGCACCTTGATCGCGCTGAGATCCTCGAACAACTGGGCTGCCAGCCGCACCGAGGCGGCCGCCATGCTGATGGAGTGGGCGCCGATCTCGGTGGAGCTGCGCACTTCCTTGGCCACCGAGAAGCTGCGCTGGAACAGCTGGTGCAAGGTGGTGCCCAGGGTGCCGGCCTGGTCGGCCTCGCGCACCGCCTGCTTCATCTGGCCCAGGATCTGGGGCTCGCCCAGCACCATCGAATCCAGGCCGCTGGCCACGCGGAAGGCGTGGCGCGCCGCGGCGCTGCCCTCCATCACATAGGCATGGTCCATCAGCGCCGAACTGCCCACGCCGCCCACCTCGGCCAGCCAGGCCACCGTGGGTTGCACCAGGGCCGGGCTGCCGGCCACATAGAGCTCGGTGCGGTTGCACGTCGAGAGCATGGCCGCTTCGGGCGTGGCCTTGCGGGGGGCATGGGCCTGCACCTGGTCGCGGAAACCGAGCAGGGTGGGCGCCAATTGCTCCAGCGAGAACGCGAAACGTCCGCGCAGGTCCAGGGGCGCGGAGTTGTGGTTCAGGCCGAGAGCGAAGACCGTCATGGGGCGATTATAAAATTTGAGCCGAATCTTTGCGGGCGGCCGGAGCCGGCTTTCCGCTCTCGAACTTGATGCGCATCAAGCTTGCCTGTTTTTCAGAACCGTTGGGCACACCGTGAACCTCGTCGACGCCCTCGGGCACCTGGTCAATCTGTTCGCGCCCGCCTGGGGCGTGGCCGCCCTGATGGCGCTGGCGATCAAGTTCGTCTGGCGGCGCGAGCATCATGCCCTGGCCTGGCGCCGTCTGCTGCTGTGGGGTGGCTTGGGCGGCAGCCTGGCGGTGCTGGCGGCGCTGGCCTGGCTGGCACGCGACGGCACGATGCTGGGCTACGGCCTGATGCTGCTGGGTGTGGTGTTGCCGCAATGGTGGTTGACGCTCAAGCCTGGATCCAGGCGTTAGGGGCCGCGCCCAATTCGGCCTGCAGGGGCACCTCGGCGCGCAGCGAATGCGCGAAGGCCTGGCTGATCTGCACATCGATCAGCTGATTCATCAGGCGCGGGTGACCCTTGAAGTTGACGATGCGGTTGCACTCGGTGCGCCCCATCAGTTCGCTGGCGTCCTTGCGGGCGTTGCCCGAAACCAGGATGCGTTGCGTCGTGCCCACCATGCGCTGGCTGATCGCCAGCGTGTTGGCCTCGATCACGGCCTGCAACTCCTGCAGGCGCCTGACCTTGGTCTCATACGGCGTGCTGTCCTCCAGGTTTGCCGCCGGCGTGCCCGGGCGGGGGCTGAAGATGAAGCTGAAGGAGGCGTCGAAGCCCACGTCGTCGACCAGCTTCATCAGCTTGGCATGGTCATCCTCGGTTTCGCCCGGGAAGCCGACGATGAAGTCGCTGGCGATGCGGATGTCGGGCCGGATGGCGCGCAGCTTGCGGATCGTGCTCTTGAACTCCAGCGCCGTGTAGCCGCGCTTCATCGCCATCAGGATGCGGTCGCTGCCATGCTGCACCGGCAGATGCAGATGGTTCACCAACTGCGGCACCTTGCCGTAGGCCTCGATGAGGCGCTGGCTGAACTCATTCGGATGGCTGGTGGTGAAGCGCAGGCGCTCGATGCCGGGGATCTCGGCGCAATACTCGAGCAGCAGGGCCAGGTCGGCGTATTCGCCGGTGTCCCCCATCTTGCCGCGGTAGGCGTTGACGTTCTGCCCCAGCAGATTGAATTCCTTCACGCCCTGGTCGGCGAGGCCGGCGATCTCGGTCAGCACGTCCTCGAAGGGGCGCGACATTTCCTCGCCGCGGGTGTAGGGCACCACGCAATACGAGCAGTACTTGGAGCAGCCTTCCATGATGGAGACGAAGGCGCTGCCGCCATCGACCTTGGCGGGAGGCAGATTGTCGAATTTCTCGATCTCGGGGAAGCTGATGTCCACCTGCGGGCGCGCCTGCTCGCGGCGCGCCGCCAACATGGCGGGCAGGCGGTGCAGGGTCTGCGGGCCGAACACCACGTCCACATAGGGCGCGCGCTCGATGATGGCCGCGCCTTCCTGGCTGGCCACGCAACCGCCCACGCCGATCATCACGCCCTTGGCCTTCAGATGCTTGACGCGGCCCAGGTCCGAGAACACCTTCTCCTGTGCCTTCTCGCGCACCGAGCAGGTGTTGAAGAGGATCAGGTCGGCCTGCTCGACGTCGTTGGTGGGTTCATAGCCTTCGGCCGCGCCCATCACATCGGCCATCTTGTCCGAGTCGTACTCGTTCATCTGGCAGCCAAAGGTCTTGATGAATACTTTTTTCGTCGTGCTCATGGCATTGCTCCGACCGGGGGGGGGCGACGCGCGCGCCCGCCGGGCCTGGTGAATCAGTGGCGGGTCAGGGCTTGGACCAGACCTGCGCGGCGCGGTCGAACTGCCAGCTGGCAGCCTCTTGGGGCGTGCGGGGCCAGGTCTTGTTGGCCAGTTCGGCTTCGTTGAGGACCCACAGGTCCATCAGCAGGCCCGAGATGTCCACGGTGTAGTGGACGGGGAGCTTCTGGCCGGACAGCGCCGCCGACATCAGCAGCAGGTTCTCGGTGCCGCGGATGCGGCTGCCGGGTGCCAGACGCGCGGGCTGCCCATTCAGCAGGACGTCGGGGGCCTGCAGTACCAGCAGCTCGCCGCGCAGCGCATGCGCGGGAAACTGGCGGTGAACCTGTGCCTGGGCCGACAGGCTCAAGGCGGCGGCCGCAACGGCGGCGAATGCACAGCGGTACATGGTATTTTCCAGTGGCTGCGGAAGCCGGCAAGGCCGGCCAAACACGAAATGCTGACCGCAGCCATGCGAGCCGCGGTGCGCATATTGCCGGAACCTAGCAGTCCCGGCGCGACCGCGGATTGTAAATCAAGGCCTCCGCCAATCCCGGCGATGCCCAAGCACTGACGAAATCACGCCGTGCAGCGGCCGCTAGCTCAGCGACGACGACGGCACTTGGCGCCAATGGCCAGCAATCCCAACAGCATCATGGCATAGCTGCCAGGCTCGGGCACAGCGTTCACGACGGTGCCGACGGCGCCCAAGTAGAAGGCGTTGGAGATCCCAGGGTCTGCAACAGCATCAATGCCACCCCCCAGGATAACGTGGTAATTGCCCGCACCCGGCAACGTTGCCGAGACGCTCCACCCGTCGCTGCCATCGATATCAATGGCGCCTGGCAAAGGATTGTTCGCGGCATCGGCGAGCAGCAGGGTGTTGAAATGAAAGCCGGCGCCCTGGGCGCTCGCGTCGGCTTCGGTAAAGGACGCCAGGGCCTGCCCCGGGCCGGAGACGCTGAACTCGAAGATGTCCATGAACCCAACCAGCGCCTCGCTGGTGCCATGGATGCCGCCCAGGAAGGCTGAGCTGTTGTCGATCACCCCCGTTGCGCCTCCTTGCAGCGTCACGGCGCCAGCCGAAGCCGTGACCGCCAAAGCAACAGATCCAACCAGGTGCTTAAGCTTCATTGCAGTCTCCAGAATTGCCAGGCGGTGCCCAACATGCGCCGAGTCTAGTGGTCGCACCGGCTCTGCCAACCCCTAGAGCGTGGGCTGCGCCCCCCAAGTATGAGCTGCACCAGGGCGCGGCAGTGGCGCTTCGTCATGCCAGAATGATTTGCATCCGCCGACCGCGCCTTGCGCGCAAACAAGTGCAGCCCCTACGCACCATGCTTGAGGACGTCTCGCCCTTGGATCGCGGCCTGCGCTGGATCGGGCATCAGCGCTGGCTTCGCTACGGTGTGCGCAATCGGTTGCTGTACTGGTTGCGACATCCGGAGCGGGCGCGCGCCGCACGCTTCGAAGTGCCCTTTGCCGGCTATGTCTATCCCGGGCGCCTGAACCGCTGGATTGACTGGATCGTGTTCTATTACGGTGCCTATGAACTCGATGAACTCGAGTTGATGCGCGGCATGTTGAGCGGGCGCGAGCGACCCACGGCGCTGGACATCGGCGCCAACGTCGGTCACCACACCCTCTATCTGGCCTCCTGCTGTGCCGAGGTTCATGCCTTTGAGCCCTATGCGGCGGTGGCGCAATGCCTGGACGAGAAGATTCAGCGCAACCGCCTCGCGCATGTACAGGTGCACCGCGTGGGGTTGGGCGAGTTCGACCAGGAACTCGACTTCTATGCGCCGCAGGGCGTCAACACCGGTACGGGCAGCTTCGTGGCCGAGCATGAGGCGCACAACAACCGTGCCATTGGGCGATTGCGGGTGGCGCGCGCCGACGGTTACATCGATGGATTGAAGCTCGCGCACATCGATTTGATCAAGGTCGATGTGGAGGGGTTCGAGTTGTCAGTGCTGCGTGGTCTGCGCGGCACGCTGGCGCGCTACCGGCCCATCGTGATGATGGAGTTGTCCGACCAGGCCCGCTTTGGTCTCGCCGACGCGGAGGCGCTGATGGCGCACTTTCCGCCCGGCTACGAGGCCCTGGTGGTGCATAGCCGACGCAGCCGCTTTGGCCTGCTGGGACAACGGGGCTGTAGCCTGCGACCCCTGCAATGGCATCACGCCCCCTTGCCGGGCGGCTACATGAATCTGCTGGTGCGTCCATGCTTGGCCTGACGCCCATGAGGACCTGGGGCGCACTGATCATGCTGGCGGCCGTCGTTGGGCTCCTGCCTGGGATCGCCCATGGCCAGGAGCTGCGTCCCGCGCCGGCTGACTGGACCTTGCTGGGTGCCAATGCCAGCGTCACAGAGAGCCGCGAGGCGGGCTGGTCGCGCGCCGGCCGACCGGCGCTGGACTACCGTTACGAAGTGGGCAGGGGGCAACTCAGCCTGCTAGTGCTGCCTCTCAGCGGCGCGCAGTTGGCAGGCGCGGGTAGCATCAGCTTCGCAGCCAAGTCCAGCCATATGAGCAATCTGGTGCTGGCGCTGGAGGAGCAGGGCGGTGGCCGCTGGAGCCTGCCGGTGACGCTCAATGCGGGCGTTTGGCAGGAGGTGCGCATCGTGCTCGACGATCTGGTGCTGGCAATGGGTGGCGACGCCCCGCCTGACGCGAACGGGCGCCTTGACCTGGAACGCGTGCAGCGCATGTCCATCGTCGATGCCGGTGCGATGCTGGCGTCCAAATCGGCCGATGTCATGCGCTTGTTTGGCATTCCCGGCGGGCCTCGCCGCATCGTCATCGACGAGCTGAGGTTCAGCGGGGCGACGCGCGACGGGGGCGCCAGCAGCCTGGATGGCTTGACGCGCGCGACACCGCCATGGTCGGTCTTCGGCGCCAGCCATGCCGAGCTCAGCCGCGAAGCGCCTTTGAAGCAGCCCGGCTGGGTGGTGGATTACCGCAAGCAAAGCGGTGCAGTCATGAGTCTGATGCGGCCCCTGCCGGTCGCGGCCCTGGCGGGTGCCGACCAACTCGAGCTGACGCTTGCCTCACGTCTCAAGTCCAGCTTGGTGCTCAAGCTTGAGCAGTCGGACGGCGACAAGTTCGAACTCGGTTTCGACTTGCCGGGCAATGGCAGCCTGCAGACCGTGCGCCTGAAGTTGGCCGACTTCAAACGCGCGGACGACAGCGCTTCCTCGGCCATCCGTATCAGGCCAGAGCGCCTCAGCAATCTCTTGTTGATGGATATCGGCGGTTGGTTCGCCAGCAAGGGTGAGAACCGGCTCTGGCTGCAGCGCCTGGCTGGCAATGGCGCCCCCGGCGTGCCGCCGGTTGGCGTTGCCGTACCGGTGGCGAGCACGGTGGCCGAGGTGCCGGGCTGGTCGCGCTGGACCAAACGGGCATTGCCCATCCATTCCGGGCCCTATTCACTGGTAGGCGACCCCAGCGTGCTGCATGATGGCCCGATCTACCGCATGTTCTACACCTGCTTCGATCCCAAGCGCAAAGGGCCGGCGATTTGCCAAGCCACCTCGCCGGATGGGCTGGCCTGGGCCGATGTGGCTGTGCCGGGACCGGTGGCGGGGCGCATGCTTGAGACTCGACCGGGCCGCTGGGACGATACCCACGAGACCCCCTTTGTGCTCAAGTTCCGCGGCGAATACCTGCTCTATTTCGCCGGCTACCGCGACCGCGGCGGGCACTTCAAGTCCTTTCCGCTGCAGCTGGGCCTGGCCAGTTCGCGCGATGGCGTCCATTTCGAGCGCGTGGGCGAGGAGCCCATACTCAAGGTCTCTCCCGGGGGCTACGACAGCGATGCGGCCTTCAGCCCCACCATCGTCGAGTACCAGAACCAGTTGGTGATGCTCTACACGGCTTACTGTTTCGATAGCTGCAAACGCGAGCGTGGTGTCTATCTGTTGGCCGCTACTTCCAGCAACGGGCGCGACTGGGTGAAGCGGCCGCAGCCTGTGCTCAGCAAGGCCGATCTGCCCAAGACCAAGGATGGTGCGGCGGAAGCCGAGCTGGTGCAGGGCCCCGATGGCAGCTACTACCTGTTCATGAGCCTGCTGTATGGCGACCAGGGGCACGAGATCGGCGTGGCACGTGCCCCCACGCCCTTCGGTCCATGGGAGTTCGCGCCCGAAACCATTGTGCGGCGTTCGAGCGGGCAGTTCGATGACATCGGACCGATCGCGCCCTCGGTGTTGATCGAAGGCGACAGGGTGCGCCTCTGGTTCCACGGCTTCAGCAAGCGCAAGACCATACAGATCGGCTACGCCGAGGCGCCGTGGCCGCTCAAGCTCGTCAAGTAGCGAGCGGCGCTGCGCGATCCTGCTGCAGCGCTGCCTGCAGGCGCCCGAGCACGGCGTCGCGTGTCAGCTCGGCGCGCACATAGGCCAGAGCCGCTGCACCCAGGGCGGTGGCGCGCTGCGGGTCGTCGCACAGGCCGCAGATGGCCTCGGCAAAGGCCTGCGCATCCTCGGGTGCCACCACCACACCGCGGCCCTGCAGGATGCTGGCCAGGCCACTGCCCGGCTGAGCGCCGGCGATCGTCGGGCGCCCACTCGCGAACATGCCGCCCAGCTTGGAAGGCAGCACCAGGTCGGCGGCGGCGGCACGTTGCGGCAGCAGATGCACCTCCGCGGCGCGCAGCATCGCGCCGAGCTGGATGAGGGGCTGCAGCGGCAGGAACAAGACGCGCGCCAGACCCTGGGCCTGGTCCTGCAGGCCGGCACGAGCCGGCCCATCGCCCACCAGCACGAACCAGATGTCGCTGCGATGCTGCAGAAGCCGCGCTGCTTCCACAACCGTCTCGAGGCCTTGCTTGCCCGCCATATTGCCGGCATAGAGGGCGAGCTTGGCATCGGCCGGGATGCCATGGGCGGCCCGGAACGCTGGTCCGGGCGGATCCGCGGGCAGGGCGTCGGCCCAGTTGGGCAGGAACATCAGTCGCGTCTGTGCCATGCCCTTGGCAAGCAGGCGTTCCGCCATGCGCGGGGAAATGGTCGAGACCTGATCGGCACGCCGCAGCAAGGCAGACTCGAGTCCGAGTGCCAGCCGGCGAACTCTGGCGCCTCTGAGAATGCCCAAATCAAACGCGGCGTCGACCTCCAGATCCTGCACATGCAGCCAGCAGCGTGCGCCACAGGCACGTGCGGCCAGCCATGCGGGTACGCATGACAGCAGGGGCGGCTCCACCGCCAGCACCCAGTCGGGGCGCCAGCGTGCCTGCCAGAGCAGCACCGGCAGGCTGCTGATCAGGTGGCTCAGGCTGTAGAGAACCCGCGCCACGCCGCCCGGCCGGCGCGGTATCCAGGCCGGGCAGCGCCAGATCATCACGCCGTCGATTTGCTCGCGCGCGTAGCGCCAGGCCGAGTAGCCGCTGTCGACACGCCAGGCCGGGTAGTGCGGCGGCGCCGTGACCACGCGCACCTCGTGGCCCTGCTGCACCAGCCAGGCGGCCATCTCGGCGTTGTATTTGCCGATCGAGATGAGCTCGGGCGCGTAGTAGGGCGAATGCAGCAGAATGCGCATGCGCCGGTGGGCCCTCAGGCCTGTTGCGCTGGCGCCGGCAGCACCGGCCGTGCCGGCGTATCGCGCATCCAGATAACCGTCAGTGCCACGCCCTCGTCGAGCCCGTGCGGCAGGTTGGGGCACAGGGCCTGCAGATTGCTGGTGTCGTGCAACATTTCGGTCAGCAGGTTGTCGAGCCGGAAGCTTGTCAGCGGCACCGACTTCCAGCCCGCCCACGCCAGCGCGTCGCCCGCTCCAGCGAGTGCGCGCAAGGCCGGCAAGGGCAGCTCGCGCAGCGGTGGCGCACCGAATGCGGCCTGCACCCGCCGGCCCCAGTCCAGCACCTCGATCGGCTCGTAGTCGGCCAGATAGAAGAGCTGGCGGTGCAGCGCCTCGTGGGGGGCCTGCAGCAGCCCGGCGATCTGATGCACGGTGTTGCCGACGAAACCAAATGACTTGCGCACGCGCAGGCCGCGCGGATGCAGGTAGCGGCCGCGCCGCACCGCGTCGAAGAAGTTGCGATAGGGGACGTGGAACCAGGGCCCCCAGATCGAGGTGGGGCGGACGATGGCCCAGTCGAAGCCGGTGGCACCGGCCTGGCGCACCAGTTGCTCGCCAAGCACCTTGCTCTCGCCATAGGGCGTGGTGGGCAGGTAATCGGTAGGGGAGCTGGGCTGGTAACCGATGCGGCAGACCAGGCGCGAGGAGGCGAACAGCACCCGCCGCACGCCCGCCGCGGCCGCGGCGTTGATGAGGTTTTGCACCCCGGTGGTGTTGGCCGGGTAGTCGGCCGCGCTGGCGCCATTGAGGTCGGTGCGCGCCGCCAGATGCACCACAGCCTCGGGCGCGGCCTCTTGCAAGGCCACGTTCAGGCTGCCAGCCTCGCAAATGTCGACGGGCCGCCAATGGGCGCGCTGCGCCGCATCGGCCGGTGGCTTGATATCGAAGTTCAGCACCTGCATGCCATTGCTGAGCAGATGCGCCACCAGATTGGTGCCGATGAAGCCCGAGCCCCCGGTCACGAGCACGCGCTGCGGCCGCATCAGTACACCGCCTCTTCGGCGCACGCACCGGCATGGCGCCGCGCAGCAGCGCGCGCGAGTACGCCCGCGTAGGCTTGCAGGAGCTCGCGCGCGTGGTTGGCTGGCGTGGGCGGGTCGCGCCAGAAGCGCTCGAAGGCCTGCTGACCCAGGTTCTGGGCGTACGCCCCGTCCTCGTGCAGACGCGTCAGGGCGCTGGCGAGCGCGCCGGCATCACCACTGCGAAACACCAGGCCGTTGTGGCCATGCTGTACCGCGTCGGTGGCGGCACAAGCGTCTGAGACGATGGCGGGTAGTCCCAGCGCCGCCGCTTCGTCCACCACCAGGCCCTGGGTCTCGTACCAAAGCGAAGGCAGCACCAGGGCGCGCGCTCGCAGCATCTCGGCCTGCACCTGGTCGCGCGGCAACTGGCCGGTGAAGCGCGCGCGCGGGAAGCGCTGCTGCAACTCCGCCAGATCGGGGCCTTCGCCGATGCAGACCGCCGGCACGCCCGCCTGCTCGCAGGCACGCAGGAACAGTTCCTGGCCCTTGTGTCGCACCAGCCTGGCTACCATCACGAAGCCTTGCTGAGCGGCGACCTCGGCTCGCGGCCCGGGGGCGATGTCGATCGGGTTGCGGACATGGCAGACCTGTGCATCGGGTGGCAGATAGGGGCGCAAGATGGCCTCGCTGAAGCGCGATACCACGATGAACTCGCGCAGCCCACCGGGCATGCCGCCCCAGCCCAACTGCACCGCCTGGCGGGCCACGCGGTACAGCTTGTGACCGTAGCTGCGCACATCGCAATGGCAGGCAATGCAGTCCAGCGACATGGGCTTGCGCTGGCAGATCTGGGCGCTCTGGAAGTTGAACAGACCGCCCGTCGGACACACCGGAAAATAGTCGTGCAAGGTGCATACAAGGGGGAAGCCGGCCGCGAGCGTGGCGCGTATCACGCTGCTTGAGAGCGACTTGGTCCAGCTGTGCAGATGCACCACCGTGTCGGCCGGTGCGTGCTCGGCCAGCAAGGCACGCAGCGCCTTGGCAGCGCCCGCGTTCCAAAGCCCCTGCAGTGCGGCGCGGCCGCGCTGCGGGTCGTGAAGCAGGTCATGCTGGCCGGTTGCCACTAGGCGGGCCCGGCGCGCCAGGCGGTCCCCTGGCCGTAGCGCATCCGCCACGAGCAGGGTGACGCACGCACCGGCGGCGGCCAACTGCTCGGCCGAACTCAATGCCACCACGTCGGCGCCGCCATCGGCGTAGAGGTGATCGTTCAATACAATCACGTTCACGATCGGCTCCTGCTTGGCGCGTCAATTCAGGCTTGCCGCTGCCAACGCATAGGCCGTGGGCTTCGACAGCGGCGGCTCGGCGCCGTACTCGGGCGCGTCTATGCATTGGCGCAGGCCCTGCTCAAGGCTGAACTTGGGCTGCCAGCCAAGCGCTCGGAGCTTGGAACTGTCGATCGACTGCTCGCGGATCTCCTGGAAGTTGCTGGGCTTGTCGACAATCGAGATGCCACCGTGATAGCCCATCAACTGGCAGATGCGCTGCACCAGGGCCTCGATCGAGATGGTTTCGGTGCCACCGATGCAGAACACCTCGCCGGCCGCTGCCTTGCCGTCGATCAGCAGCATGGCATCGACCACATCGTCAACGTAGACGAACTCGCGCACATAGTCCTTCACGCCGGTGAAGATGATGGGCTGTTCGCCACGGTTGATCGAGCGTATGCAGTTGGGAATGATGCGGGTGAGATTGGGATCGCCCGGACCGTACACATTCGATGAACGCACGATGTTGATCGGCAGGCGGTAGTTGTGTAGATAGTTCTGCGCCACGATGTCCTGGCAGGCCTTGGTGGACTCGTAGGTGTATTTCGGTACGAAGGCGGTGCTTTCGTTATAGGGCGGCACGGCGTGGCCGTAGACCTTGTCGGAGGTGAAGATGGCGATGCGTTCGACCGTGTTGACGCCCGCATTGCGCACCGCTTCCAGCAGCGTCACCGTTCCCATCACATTGGTGAAGTAGGCGTTCATCGGATCGTTGGCGCATTTGCGCACGATCGAGTTGGAGGCGAAGTGGTAGATGGTGTTGACCTCGTAACGGCTGATCAGATCCGAGACGAAGGTGTAGTCGTTGAGGCTGCCGCGTACCGCGATGGCATTGCGGTGGCCGGGGTGTTTCAGCGGGTTGGACTGGTGATAGAGCAGGATGACGCGGGTGTTGCCATCGCTGCCGTTGTCCAGCAGGCGCTGCGCGACGGCGGAACCGACAAAACCTGCCGCCCCGGTGACCAGAATGGTGTTGCTCTTCATAGATCCTCGCTTGGTAATGCCGCAGAGAACTCGGTGCCCGGAGCCGGCCTCACGCCGCGCGTGCGGGTCGACCAAAGGCAAGCAATACTCGTACCTCGGGATGCAGCCGCCACAGCAGAGTCAGAAACAGCAACTCCACCGCGGCCACCGCCGCCCATTGCAGCCATCCCGCCAGCCAATGCGGTGCTGCCATGCCCAGCAGGCCTGCCAGCACACCCGCCAGCAAGGCGCTGGCGCTGCGCAGGGGGCGCAAGGTCTGCCATGGCATTTGCTCGTCGTGATGAATGCCCGCCAAGGTCAAGACACACCCGGCGATTATTGCGACGGCCACCAGGCCATACCATCCTGAGAACGAGGCGAGCGGCACTGCAAACGTGGGGGTGGCAGCCAGTGCCAGGGTGAGCAGATGCGCGCGCAGCGGCCAGCGCATGCGCCCGCTGGCCAGCGCCAGGTTGAGCGCGGGGTCGGTGAGGCTGTAGATCAGCCAGGGCAGCAGGGCCGCGGCCAGGGCGCTGACGAACATGGGCTCGCCGTGCCCCAGCACCAGCCAGGCAATGCCATGAGCACTGGCCAGCAGGGTCGAGAACACCGCCAGTGCAGCCACCAGCATCAATTCGAAGGAGAGCGCATAGGCGCGCTGGCGGCCCGCCGCATCGCTGCCGCTGCGCGCCAGTCGCGGCACCAACACCCGCACCGCCGCGGCCAACAAGCCGCGCACGCCCTTGCCGATGCGAAATGCCAGGTCGAAGTAGGACACCGCGGCGAGGCTGCCGCTGCGCGCCAGCGCCAGCTTGATGCAGGCTTCCAGCACCAGATAGCTCAGTATCAGGGTCTGCACCGACAGGCCGTAACGCAGGGCCTCCTGCAGGATGCGCAGGCTCAGGCGCGGCCGCCACCAGCGCAAGCCTGGCGTGCCGCTTGCTACCAGGGCAAGATTGATGGACAGCAGCAGTGCGTTTTGGAGCACGAATGCACCGGCAGCGCCCACCATGCCCCATTGCGGCACGCTGGCGACGGTCAGGGCCAGGCCCGCGGTGAGCGCCAGCAGGGTGGCGCCGGCACGCGCGACAAAGCGCTGCTGGCCGTCCAGCGCCCCGGCCAGCGCGTCGGCGATGCGGTTCAGCCACAGACCGGTCAGCACATAGGGCAGCCAATGCTGGGCCTGTGCGTGCCGCGTCGGCGCCAGCGCCAGCCAGCGTGACCAGAGTGGAAAGCCGGCCCACGCCAGCAGCAGCGCGGCCCCGGTGAACAATGCGACCGCAGCCAGCAGGGTTTCCAGGATGCGGGCTGCCTCGCCGTCCGCGTGGGTCAGGGCCAGCCGACGCACCAGCACCTGGTTGAGCCCCAGATCGGCCATGCAGGCCAGCAGACCTGCCGCCATCAGCGCCAGCCACACGCCCACCGTCTCGGCCCCGAGGCTGCGAATCAAGAAGCTGTAGAGCACCAGCCCGATCAGGGTTTGCGCCGCGGTGGCCGCCACGGCGGCGCTGGCGCTCGCCCACAAGCGCTGGCCCGGGGCGGCGCCTGGGCTCACTGCATCGTCGCCAACTCGCCGTCCAGCAGGGTGCTGGCGATCTCGTCGGCGACCCAGACGCAATGATCGATCTTGCCGGTGAAGACGGTCATGTAGCCGGGTTCCAGCTGGCGGATGATGGACGGGCGCGCGTCGGTGTCGTGACGGTGTGCCAGCACCATGCGCGGGCCTTCCAGAAAGCCGCCCAGGCGCGCCTCGGCCAGGGCTGGCACGAAGCGACTGCAGGCCTTGCGGATGCGCTCGAACAGGGCCGCGCCGTCGATGCCGCGTGCCGGCGACGTGGCGGTGTCGGCCCAACTCGCGGGCATGTGGCGGCCCACATGCTCGGCCACCACCGAATGGGCGACGTGGTAGAGCAGATAGCGCCCGGTCAGGCCAAAGGGCAGCACCGTCATGAAGGGGCCGTCCATGATGGACACGCCGACCGGCGCATGTGCCCATTCGATCACGGGCACCATGGTGTACTCGTATTGGTACTCGGCCACCTGGTGGCCCAACTGCTCGGTGAGCGAGTTCACATTCGCATAGGTGCAGTTGATCACGGCGTCGAAGTCGCCGCTGCTGCGGTCGGCCAGTTGCAGGCGGAAGCGAGCGCCATGACGCTCAATGCCCCGCACCGCGGCACTGAAGCGGGGCTGGATGCCGGCGCTGGCCAGCTTTTGCATCACCAGGCCGCCCAGGACGGCGCTGTCGTACACCACCTCGTCGCACAGCACACCCAGGTCCACGCCCTGCACCCTGGGCTCGAAGCGGGCCAGGTCGATCAATTCGTGGCGCAGGCCCATGCGCTGGCAGAAGGCCAGGTACTGTTCGCCATTCACCAGCGAGCCCTCGCTGGCGACGAAATAGGCGTTCGGAAAGTTGTCCAGGATGCAGGGGGAGAAGGCCTCGCGAAAGCGCTGGAAGCCGCGGATGCTCTGGCGTGCGGTCTCGTCGTCACGCGGGTAGTGGAAGCCCAGGTGCAGGCGGTTCTGGTTGTTGTAGGAGGCACCGCGCAGGGGCTTTGCCTGTTGCTCGAAGATCGTCACCCGTGCACCGCCGGCCGCCAGCCGCAACGCCGCCATGGCGCCAAAAATACCGCAACCGATCACCGCCACCTGCTTAGACATGCGCGCCTCCGTTCAAACGTATGACCTGGCCGTTCAGGTTGGCCCAGGCGGGTTCGCAAAGATTGAGGAGCACGCCGGCCACCTCGGCCGGCGTGGTGAGATGCTGGGTCGGCGTGCTGCGCAAATGGTGGGCGCGCCGCTCGGGTGCCATGGCCTCGTACATGGGGCTGTGTTCGATCAAGGCTGGTGCGATCGCATTGCAACGGATCTGTGGTGCCAGCCAGGTGGCGAGCGACTTGACGAAGGCGATCAGCGCCGCCTTGGAGGCCGCATAGACCGGGTCGAAACTGCCGCGCTCGCCCGAGATCGAGGCGGTCATCCAGATCTGCGCGCCCGCATTGAAATGCGGCAGCAAGCGCCGCAGCAGCGCCGCCTGGGCGGTGAAGTTGCAGTTCATGACTTCGGCCATCAAGGCGTCGTCGTAGGCTTGCAGCGCCTTGCCTGGCAGGATGCCGGCCATGAAGACGGCCACGTCGAGCCGGCCGAAGCCTGGCAGTACGCGGCCGGCGAAGTCGTCCAGCGCTGCCGGGTCCAGCAAGTCAAGCGCCGCCAGTTGCGCGCCGGTTGGCGCTTCGGGCAGGGCCTCCAGGTGCCCGCTGCGGCTGGTGGCCAGCACATGCGCGCCCTGGGCCGCGAAGCCGCGCAGCAGCGCTGTGCCGAAGGAGGCCGAGGCGCCGATCAGCAGCACCCGGCGGGTCGAGGGGGAGGCGGGGCTCATTCAGTAGGCGTTCTCGTGAGTGAAGCCCCGCACGATGGTGAGGGCGATGATCTTGAGGTCGAACCAGAGCGACCAGTGTTCGATGTAGTAGAGGTCATGCTGCACCCGGCGTTCCATCTTTTCCGGTGTATCCAGCGCACCGCGCAAGCCGTTCACCTGGGCCCAGCCGGTGATGCCGGGCTTGACCTTGTGGCGCAGCATGTAGCGATCCACCACATCCTTGAACTCATCGTTGATCTCGACCGGATACGGGCGCGGCCCGACGATGGACATCTGGCCCTGCAGCACATTGATGAACTGCGGCAGCTCGTCCAGGCTGGTACGGCGCAGGAAGGCCCCCACTGCGGTGACGCGCGCGTCTTTACGTGTGGCCAGGGTGTAGGTGCCGGGAGCCTGGTAATGCGGCCGCATGGTGCGGAACTTCCAGACCTCGATGATTTCGTGATGCAGACCGCGGCGCTGTTGGCGGAACAGCACCGGGCCGGGCGAGTCGAGCCGCACTGCCAGCGCCACCATCAGCATCAGCGGGCTGATCAGCAGCAGGATCAGCAGCGCCAGCAGGCGGTCCTCCAGCAGCTTGACGAGGCGGCTGGCGCCCTGCATGGGCGAGGCGTTCAGCGCCAGCAGCGGGATGCCGCCCACATCCTCCAGCGCCTGGTTGAGCATGTAGAACTGGAACACATCGGGTACCAGGCAGACATCCGTGGTGCTGTGGCGCAGCGCATGCAGGATCTCGCGGATGCGCGCCTCGGCGCGGAAGGGCAGGGCGATCCAGACCTGGTCGATGTGCTGGTCGGACACGAAGCGCTGCATTTCTTCCACGTGACCGAGAACGGGCAGACCGTCGTCGGCGTGCAGGCGTTCGAGGCCGCGGTCGTCGAAGTAGCCGACCACGCGTATGCCCAACTCCGGCTTCGCGCGCAGATGCTCCGCCACATAGCGGCCCGGCTCGCTGGCAACGGCAATGACCACCGTGCGCTGGTTGTAACCGCGCCGGCGCAAGCTCGCCAGCACCAGGCGTACCAGCAGGCGCAAGGCCAGGGTGGCGAGCCAGCCCGCCACCAGCCACAAGGCCAGCCACTTCAGCACCGGCCCATCGAGCTGGTTGCGCATCCAGAAGGCACCACCCAGCAGGCTCAGGCTCAGCAGCCAGCCTGCCGAGAGCATCTCGGCCTCGGCGCTCAGGCGCGTGCTGCGGCTGGCACGGTACAAGCCCATCTGCTCGGTGCTGAACAGCAGCACCAGCATCACCAGCAGCACTGCATCGAGCAGTTCCGGTGCGCTGGCGCGGCCCAGGTAGGTGAGGCGATGTGCCAGCATGCCACTGGCGAACACGAGCAGCAGATCACCCAGCCGCTTGAGCAGCGCGACCAGGCCGGCATGATCGTGGAGCAGGCCGCGGGTCTGCATGGCGGGCTCAGCTTCGCGCCCGTGCGATCAGCACGAGGTTGTCACCGCGGCAGGCAGCGCTGCGTGCCGATTGCGCGTCGGCGCTGGCCGCATAGCTGTGCAGGGCGGGCAACTGACCGCGCGCAAGGTCGGCCTGCAGGCCTTGCAGCGAGACCGGGCTGTCGGCCATCGCCAGCATGCCCGAGCGTGCGCGACGCAGTACCGGCAACAGGCCGCTGGCGCGCAAGGTCTCGCGCAGTCTGTCGCGCAGTCCGTCTCGCCATCGGGCCGGCGCGTGCCGCGGCGGATCGTCGTTGGCATAGGTGTAGGCGCGCACCAGGTCGAAGCCGGCCTGCTCGAGCAGGCGGCTGAGATTGACGCGGTTGAACAAGAAGATATGAAAGGGGTTGAAACCCAGCCAGCGCGGGCCCAGCGCGCGGCGGTGATCGGCGTCGGCGTTGGGTGTGCCCAGCACCAGCCAGCCGCGCGACTTGAGCGCGCGGTGCATGTCCTGCAGCAGCGCCAGCGGCGCGGGCACATGCTCGATCACATCGGTGCAAAGCAGCACCGAGGCCGGCACGAAGCCGGGCCGGGCCAGATAGTCGGCCAAGGTGCCGGCGTAGACGTCGAGGCCGAAACGCTGGCGCGCGAACTCGGCCGCCTCCGCGGCCAGTTCCACCCCGCGCACCTGCCAACCCTGGGCGCGCAGCTGGGCCAGCAAATAGCCCTTGGCACAGCCGAGTTCCAGCACATCGCGGGCTTCGCAATACTGGGCCGCGATGCCCAGGGTCTGGCTGGCCAGCAACGCGACGCGCCGCGCCGCATCCCGCTCGCGTTCCTGGAACACGTAGTAGTCGCCGTCGTAAAGCTGGCTGATCTCGGCATCGCTGAGCCGCGGTGAGTTGAACAACAGCCCGCAGCCCGCGCATTCGCGCATCTCGAACAGGCCCGGGTAATGCTGGTCGGGGTAGGTCAGGGCATGCAGGAGCCGGCTGTCGCGGCCGCCGCAGACCAGGCAAGGGTTGTTGACGGGCTGCTTCATGGCGCCACCCTGCCTGCCGTGCGCGGCAGCAGCGCTTCGGCAGCCTCCAGCACCTCATCGATGCTGATCAGGCGCAGGCACAAGCGGTCTCGCACGTCGCACCGCACCAGCATGCATCCGGCGCAGGGCACCTGCTTGCGCAGAATGCGGTGCGGGCGGCCGATCGGATTGGCCATCGGCTCCCATTTCCCGGCCTCGTCGCGCGCCGAGAACAGCGCCACGCAGGGCAGGCCGACGGCCGCCGCCAAATGCATGGTGCCGGTGTCGTTGCCGATAAAGAGCCGGCAACGCTCCAGCAAGGCGGCCGATTGCCGTACCGACAGACCACCCGCAGCCTGGGTGCCGCGGCCCCAGCGCTGCACCAGGCGCTCGGCCAGTTCGACATCCTCGGGGCCGCCAACCACCACCGGCCAGATGTCGTGGCGCTCGATCAGTGCACGCCCTACCGCCTCGAAACGCTCGGCCGGCCAGAGCTTGGACTGCAGATTGGAGCCGGGCGCGAATGCGACCCAGGGTCGGCCATCGTCAAGCGGTGCGGCCCGGGCCCGCAGCCATTGCTCGCAGGCGTGGCGGTCGGCCGCCTGCAGGGCCAGGTCGCGGCGCGCCAGCGGCAACGGCGGCGGGTGCACCGGCGTGCCGTGCAGGCGTGCCAGCAGTCGCTCGGCCTCCAGCAGCGGGCGTGTGCTGCCTGCGTCGGGCTCGGCGCCCAGCACCAGGCTGATGCCGGCGAGCCGGAAGAACAGCAGATCGCGCCGCACCTGACCGGGTTCGCGTGCCGAGGGAGGCAGATAGACGGCCAGGTCGAAGCGGCCCGCACGCAGCCGCCAGATCAGCCGCAAGGCACCCCACCATTTGCGCCAGCGCGGCAGGTTGCTGCCATAGGCGTGGTGGTCGCCATCGAACAGCAGGTAGTCGTCGAACAGGCCGCTGCCCTCGAGGATGTCGCGGCCCACCGGAATGCCGCCGCGCGCCGGGCACTTGGTGAGCATCACGCGGCGGGCCTGCGGATAGGCCTCGCGCACGGCCCAGAAGGCTGGCAGTGCGACCAGGGTGTCGCCCAGGCTGCCGACATGGAACACCAGCAAGCGCCGTACCGCACCGGCCTCACCGGCACGCCATCGGCTGGTCTGCGGCAGGGCGGCGGGCGAGTCCATCAGGACACCAGCGGTTTGGCCGCGGGCCGCACCCGCGTCGGATCGATGCGCCGGCACCATTTCAGCATCGGCTGCTCGGCATAGGTGAAGCTGCACCAGCCCACCCCCAGGGCCACGGCCACCGAGCCGGCCAGGAAGATCAGATGGGCCGGCCAGCCCGCCGGCCCGAACTCCCCCCATAGGCGGCCCAGCACCACCAGCACCATCAGATGGGTGAGGTAGATCGAATAGGCAGCGTCGCCGATCCAGGCCAGGCCCGGCAGCAAGACCTGACCCTGCTGCTGTTCGCGCAGCACGATGCCATAGATGAACAGGGCCGCGGGCAAGCCGAACACCCAGACGCGCCAGAAGTCGCCCACCCAGTACTCGCCGGTCAGGCCGAACCAGATCGCGTAGCCGATGGCCAGCCCCGCGAAGGCGATGCAAATGCAGGCCGTGGCGCCGCGCTGCGGGCCATGCACCACCGCCCAGGCCACCATCATGCCGAGGATGAACTCCAGGTTGATGGGGTTGAACAGCACCCGCTCGAAGGCGCCCTGCAGCGGCCGCGGCGTCTGCAGGCCGTAGGCGATCAGGGCTGCCGTAATGAGCAGCCAGGCCAGTATGGCCTTGGGCAGATGGCGTTCGGGCAGCATCAGCATGGCGCCCAACACGAGGTAGAAATACAACTCGTGATGCAGGGTCCATGCCACCGGAATCAGGGGCAGGCGCACATCGGGAATCAGCAACAGCGAACGCAGCAGATTGACCTCATGGCCTTCCGCCGCATTGAACAGCGCCGGCACGCTCAGGTACAGCGGCAGCATCAGGGCGGTGAGCAGCATATAGACGGGGTAGACGCGTGAAACGCGCGCATAGGCATAGGCGGCGGCGTAATGGCGCTGGCCGAAATGCCCGAAGGCCAGGTAGGTCAGCACGAAGCCGCTCACCACCAGGAAGATATCGACGCCGGCGATGCCGATCGAATTCCATGCGCCCAGCACCTGCGGGCCATGCGAGTACTTCAGCTCGGTGTGGTGCAGATGCACCATGATGACAAGCAGCACGGCGAAGCCGCGCAGGCTCTGAATGCCGATCAAGCGGGCAGGCGAGGAAGTGGAACTGCTGATGGCCACGACACGGTCCCTGTACCTTTCACGCATTGCGCCGCCCATCGGGCCGCGGTACGCTGATCAACAAGGGCCGCCGGTGCGGAGCACGGGCGGGCTCGGAGAGGTCGAATTCAGCTTAGCATGGGCATTAGGTAACACGCCGCGCTGCCGCCTTGCGTTCTTGGGATTGCTGCTACGGCAAAACCTGATCTGCTGGCGGGTGCGCGCCGGACCAGGCGCTTGATTCACTGCTTGTTCAGCGAGGATGCGATTTGCAGGATCCGACAGCTACGCCTCCAGCCCACGCCGTGGCGATGCCACGCGTGACCTTCAGTGCACCGGGCCTGGACTGGCTGATGGTGATACTGCTGCGGCGCTGGCGCTGGATCCTGGCCAGCACCTTGCTGGCGGCCGCGGGGGTGCTGCTGGCATTGCCCTTTCTGACCAAGCAGTACGAGATCAGTGCGGCCCTGCTGTTCAAGCTGGGGCGCGAGCAGGCACCGCCTTCGGTGTCGGGCACCTCGTCGGTGTCGGCGCCTTTCAAGCGCACCGAGGACATCACCTCCGAGGCCGAGATCATCACCAGCCAGGCGCTGGTCGAGAACCTGGTGAGCGCCTTTGGCACCGAGTACTTCCTGGCGCGCAAGCCGCCCGAGACGATCTGGGAGCACATCAAGTACGCGGCGCGCGCGGTGGTGCGCGGTATCCGCGAGGCCATCACCGAGCTGATGATCCTGGTCGGGCTGGAGAAGCGGCTCACGCCCTTCGAGAACGTCGTCTCCATGCTGCAGGGCTCGCTGCAGGCCGAGGCGGTGAAGCGTGCAGACGTCATCGAGATCAAGCTGCTGATGGCCGATCAAAAGGCCGGCGTTGACGTCATGAACAAGCTCATCGAGCTTTACCTCGCCGAACACATCCGCGCCTTCCAGACCCCCGGGGCGACGCGCTTTCTGCAGGAGCGCGTGAGCGTGCTGAAGGATGAGCTGGCCGGCCTGGAGGCGCAGCGGCGCGACTTCAGCCACCAGGCCTCGCTATGGGATCTGGATGAGCAGCGCAAGTCCTTGTTGCTGCAGCAGCGCGAGCTGCGCCAGGCGCTGGCGCGTACCGCCGAGGACATGAGCCGGGTGGCTGCCGAGATTCAGCAGTCGCAGCTCGCGCTGGCCGCCGGGCCCGGCGAGAAGCGGGTCTCGCGCGTCGAGCAATCGAATCCGGTGGCGCAGTCCTTGCAGCAGCGCATCATCGAGCAGCGCGCCAGGCTGGAGCGCACACGCCTGGTGTTCGGCGCCGACAGCCGGCGCATCGGCGATGAGGAGGCCGAACTGGCGCAGCTCGAGAAGCTGCTGGCGGGCCAGGCCAAATCGGTGACCCAGAACGAGACCTTCGAACTCAGCGCGGGCTGGCATGAGGCGGAGCGCTCGCTGGTCGAACGCCGCACCCGCCTGGCTGGCCTGCAGGCTCAGGAGCAGCGCCAGCGCGAGCAGGACCAGCGCCTGGTGGCCGAGCTGGTTCGGTTGGACAAATCGGCCGAGCAGTCGCGCCGCATTGCCCGCGATATTGCGCTGGCCGAGCAGAACTACCAGCTTTACGCGCGCCGGCTCGAAGAGGCGCGCATTTCCGACGCGCTCGACAAGGCCGAGATATCCAACGTCTCGGTCATCGGCAGACCCACCGCCAGCATCTCGCCGACCCGGCCGCGCGCCAAGCTGCTGTTCTTCGGGGCGCTCGGGGCAGGGCTGCTGGGCAGCTTCGGCTGCTTTGTGCTGGGCCATGCGCTGCGCCCCACCGTGCACGGCCGCGACAAGGCCGCCGCGATCCTGGGCGCGCCGGTGCTTGCACGTTTGCCCGAGGTGCGTTCATGAAATTGCTGGAGCTGCTGCGCACGCCGGCCCTGAACGAGGAATTCGAGCGCCTGCGCCGCGATCTGGCGGCCCGCCACATCGCGGTGGCCGGCGCCAGTGGCGGCGAGGGTGTCAGCAGCGTGGCCGCGCGCCTGGCCTGCAGCCTGGCCGATCAGGGTCAGGTCTTGCTGGCCGAGGGCAATGTGCGTCGGCCCAGCTTGGCGCGCGAGCTGGGGCTCGCCGGCCCGGGGCTGCTGGAATGGGATCAGCAAGGGCCGCTGCCGGTGCAGAGCCTGCCGGACTTTCCGCAGGTGGCGGTGCTGACGGCCGGCCGACCGGGCGCGCCCATCGATGCTGCGACGTTGCCGGCGCGTCTGACGGCGGCGGCACAGCGCGCGCGCCAGGACTATGGCTGGGTGGTGTGGGACACGCCGCCCGCTGCGCGCTATCCCGACCTGCTGGCGCTGGCCGCGCATTGCGATGGCGTGCTGGTGGTGGTGGAAATGGACCGCAGCCGCATCGACAGCCTGCAATACCTGCGCGACACGCTCGACCGCGCGCAGCTGCGCGTGCTTGGCAGCCTGCTCAACCGCAGCGGCCGCTACTGGCCACGCGCGCCGAGGGCGCCGCGCGGGCCGGCCTCCTTGCCGGCTTGAGGCGAGGCGGGTCGGCCCATGGTTCCCGGCCTAGACTCAAGATTGCGCTGGCGCGCGCTGCTGTGGGCGGGCCTGGGCCTGAGCCTGGCCATGCTGCTGACGGTCTTGTCCGGCGGCCGGCCGGTGCTGCTGGTGCTGCCGGGGCTGGTGTTCGCGGGGGCCGTGCTGCTGGCCCCGTTGCTCGGGCTGGTGCTGACCATCATCACCCACATCATCTGGCTGCTCGGTGCCTATGCGCCGGGCGGCATCGGCCTGCTGGCGCTCTCCAAGCTGTTCACGGGCCTGACCTTGCTGGCCTGGGCGCAGCGCGCCTTGCGCGACCGCGTGGCCTTGACCTACGCGCCCCATATGCTGGCCCTGGCGGCCTTTGTGCTGGTGGTGCTGCTGGGGCCGGTGCTGACGCCAGCCTTCGCCGATGCCATCGTCGGCATCGGCAAATACCTGATGATGGTCCTGCCCTATTTCCTGGTCGCCAATCTGGCGCTGACGCGACGCGCACTGCGGGTGGTAGCCATCGCGGTCTCGGCGGCGGCCACCATCGCGGCCCTGCTGGCCCTGGTGGAACGCCTTCTGCCGGGGGTCAGCCTCAGTTTCGGCGAGGGCATCAATCTGGGCGCACACACCGACGCGGCGTCGCTGGATGGCGGGCTCGCGATCAAGCGCGTCACGGGCGGTATCGGCGATGCCAACTGGTTCAGCTACACCATGGTCACGGCACTGCCGCTGTGCCTGTACTGGTTCCAGGCCTATCGTTCCTTGTGGGTGCGCCTGGCTGCGGTGGTGATGGCGCTGCTGCAGGCGGTTGGGGTGGTGCTCTCCTACACCCGCACACCCTTGATCGGCCTGGCCGGCGTGCTGGTGTTCCTGGTCTGGAAGCGGCGCCTGCCGCTGCTGCCGGTGCTGGTGCTGGGCGCGGTGCTGGGCCTGTCCGCGCCGCTCTGGCTGCCCGCAGGGCTGCTGGACCGCTTCTTCTCGGAGAAGTATCTGCGCGAGGGCAGCACGCCGATGCGGCGCGAGATCTTCGGCATGGCGGTGGAGCTGATCGAATTGCGGCCCTTGCTGGGCCATGGCTACCAGCAGTTCGGGCCGCAGTTCATCAAGCATTCCAAGACCGAGATGGGTCTGGAGTGGGAGCGTCGCGACGAGGACGGCTCCGAGCCCGCCCACCTGCTGCGCGCCCACAACCTCTATCTGGACGTGTGGGTGATGCACGGGCTGCTCGGGCTGCTGCCGCTGCTGATCTTCTATGCCCTGCTGCTGCGAGAGCTGGGCCAGGTGGTGGCCACCGGCCCGCCGCCCGAGGCCGAGCTGGCGCTGGCCCTGATGGCTTGCCTGATCTCCTTCTACCTCTGCGGCCTGGGTGGGCATTCTCAGGAACTGAAGATCTTCTGGGTGCTTGCCGGCCTCGCCGCGGCGCTGCGCCGGGTGGCCTATGGTGGTGCGGTCGAGAGCCAGTCCACATAACGCGACACACCCGCGTCCACATCCATGAAGGGCAGCTGGCAGCCGATGCCGCGCAGCGCCGCCAGCTCGGCCTGGGTATGGCATTGATACCTGCCCACCAGCGAGGCCGGGAAGGGCAGGTAGCGCAGCAGGCCCTGGGCCACCAGGTCGGCCAGCGGCAGGGCGGGCAGGCCGGCGGCGCGGCGGCAGCCGTTCAGTACCGCGCTGGCCACGTCGTTGAAGGGTTGGGCCCGGCCGCTGCCGACATTGAAGATGCCACTGCACTGCGGGTTCGCCAGAAACCAGAGATTGACCGCCACCACGTCGTCGACATGCACGAAATCGCGCTGCTGCTGACCGGGCGCGTAGCCACCATACTCGCCAAACAGCTGCACCCAACCCTCGCGGCGATATTGCTGGAACTGGTGAAACGCCACCGAGGCCATGCGCTCCTTGTGCTGTTCATGCGGGCCGTAGACGTTGAAGTAACGCAGCCCCACCAGCTGTGCCGAGCTGGCCGGCAGGCGCCGCCGCACCACCTCGTCGAACAGCAGTTTGGAATAGCCGTAGACATTCAGCGGCGCCTCATGCGCCGGCGCCTCCACAAACATCGCGCCGCCGCCGTAGACCGCCGCGGAGGAGGCGTAGATCAGCCGCGTGTCCTGGCGTGCGCAGGCATCCAGCAGATCCTTGGAGCAGCGGTAGTTGCTGGACATCATCAGACGGCCGTCGTGCTGCATGGTGTCGGAGCAGGCGCCCTGGTGGAACACCACGTCGAAGCGGCCCAACTCGCCGCGCGCAAAGCGTGGGTAGAACTCTTCGCGGTCGAAATAGTCCTCCAGCTGGCAGCCGCGCAGATTGATGAATTTGGCGCCGTCGCTAAGCTCGTCCACCGCCACCACGTCGACGATGCCCAGGCGGTTCAGCCCGCGCACCAGGTTGCTGCCGATGAAGCCGGCCGCACCGGTGACCGCCACACGCATGTTGCCCGGCTTCATCCGAACAGCTCCGCATAGCTGACCCCGGCGGTGCCGAACTTGCCCACCACCAGGCCGCCGGCGCGGTTGGCGATCGGCAGGGCCTGGCGCAGGCTCAGACCCGCGGCCATCATGCAGGCCAGGATGGCGATCACGGTGTCGCCGGCGCCGGTCACGTCATAGACCTCGCGGGCCACCGCTGGCACGTCGAGGCGGCCCTCGGCATCGAACAAGCTCATGCCCTCCTCGGCGCGTGTCAGCACTAGGGCGGTGATGCCCAGGCGTTCGCGCAATGCCTGGGCACGCTCGGCCAGGCCCGCCTCGTCCTTCCAGGCGCCCACCACCTGGGCCAGCTCGGCCTTGTTGGGGGTCAGCACGCTGGCCCCTGCGTAGGGCGCGTAGTCGCTGCCCTTGGGATCGATCAGCACCGCCTTGCCGGCCGCCCGCGCCAGCTCGATCATGCGCGGCAGGTGCGTCAGGCCGCCCTTGCCGTAGTCGGAGCACAGCACCGCGTCGTGCGCGGCCAGGGCCTGGGAATAGCGATCCAGCAGACGCAGCAGCAGTTCGCCGGGCGGCTGGTTCTCGAAGTCCAGCCTTATCAGTTGCTGGGCGCGCCCGATGATGCGCAGCTTCACGGTGGAATGCAGCAGCGGGTCGAGTTCCAGCTCGGCCTGGATGCCGGCCTGGGCCAACAGCTCGCGCAAGTGCTGGCCGGGCTCGTCGATGCCCAGCACCGTCAGCAGGGTGGCCTGGGCCCCCAGGGTCACCACGTTGAGCGCCGCGTTGGCCGCGCCGCCCAGGCGTTCTTCGTCGCGCGTGATGCGCACCACCGGCACCGGCGCCTCGGGCGAGATGCGGTCGACCGCGCCGAACCAGTAGCGGTCGAGCATCACGTCGCCCACCACCATGACCCTGGCGGCCTGGACCACGGACTGGCTCGGATCGAGTTCCATCACGGCACACCTTCCCTTGGTGACGAGCGCGGCGTTTCAGGGCGCGATGATTCGGGCGTTGTTGGTGTAGTAAATCATGCTGAAGCCCATATTGCGCCACAGCGGCACGATGTTGCCGACATAGCGCCCGAAGAAATCGGCCAGGCCGGCAATCCTGGTCTGCGGCACGAACACCACATCCATCGGTTGCAACTGCACATCGCCCAGGGCTGCGGGCTGGCCGTCCATCAAGGCCTTCATGTCCAGCATGATGAACTCGGGCCCGTTCTCGCCCTTGTAGCGCAACACCACGACGTTGCGGGTCTCGGCATCGCGAGTGAAGAAGCCGGCGCGCGCCACCGCCTGCAGCGCGGTCAAATCGCCCTGCATGATCAGTTCGCCGGGTTGGCGCACCTCGCCGGCCACGTAGACGCGTTGCGGGCCGAACTGGCGCACGATCACCGTGACCAGCGGCTCGCGCAGCAGCTTGCCGTAGCGCTCGCGCAGCAATTGCTCGAGCTCGCCCGGGCTGCTGCCAGTGACCTGCAGCTCGCCCACCAGTTGCAGGGAGATCTTGCCGTCCGGTCGCACCACCACGGTCTCGTTCAACTCGGGGCTGTAGAAGAGTTTGACTTCAAAGCTGTCGCCGGGCTGCAGCAGGTAGCGGCGCGCGCCGCCGGGCTCGGCGCCCGAGGCGGCCAGGGCCGGCGCCGCCAAGGCCGCCGCGGCCGATGCCGGGCCCACCGGGTAGGAGGTGTTGACGCAGCCGCTGCCGGCACAGGCCAGCAGGCAGATGATCAAGGCATGCAGCAACAGGGCAGTCAGGTTTGGGGTCATGCGGCTCACCAATGCGCTTGGGGGTCAGACCTTGCCGATGGCTAGATGATGCCTGATAGCGCGGCAGCGTAGGCCGCCAGATCCGGGTACACGGCATCGGCCTGGGCGATGTCGGCCTCGCTGAGCGCGTGGCCGCTGCGCACCAGAAAGCAGCGGCCCACGCCGGCGGCGCGGCCGGCCTGGATGTCCGAGGCCTTGTCGCCCACCAGGATGGAGGCCGGCAGATCCAGCCGCAGACGTTCGGCCAGGCGCAGCAACATGCCGGGCGCGGGCTTGCGGCAGTCGCAGTGGCTGCGCCACTCCGGCAGCGGCGCATCGGGCAGATGCGGGCAATGCGCGCTGCCCGCCAGCGCGATGCCGTACCGCGCCAGTTCGTCGCGCAGGTGCGCGCTGAGGCGCAGGTAGTCGGCCTCGCTGTAGAGGCCGCGGGCAATGCCGGACTGGTTGGTGATCACGGCGAGCGCATAGCCCTGAGCCTGCAGCGCCTTCAGGCCTTGCAGCGCGCCGGGCAGGAACTCGAAGTCCTGCACCCGGTACACATAGCCGCGGTCCCGATTGATGACGCCGTCGCGATCCAGAAAGGCCGCCTTGCGCAAGCCCGTCATGTCGCGTCGGCGCGGATGCGCTCTACCAGGGCGCTGGTGGAATAGCCCTGCACATAGTTCAGCGCCAAGGCGCGGCCACCCCAGCTGCGCACCAGGCGGGTCTCCTCCAATGCCTCGATGTCGTAATCGCCACCCTTGACGTAAATGTCCGGGCGCACCACTTGCAGCAGCGCGCAGGGGGTGTCGTCGTCGAACAGCATCACCGCATCCACGCAGGCCAGCGCCGCCAGCACAAGGGCGCGATCGCTGTCGCGATTGAGGGGGCGGCCGGGGCCTTTCTGGAGACGGCGCGCGGAGGCGTCGCTGTTGACGGCCACCAGCAGGCTCTGGCCCAGCGCGCGCGCGGCGGCCAGGTAGCTCACGTGGCCACGATGCAGGATGTCGAACACGCCATTGCTGAACACCAGCGGCCGCGGCAACTCACGCAGACGCTCGGCGGTCAAGGCCCCGCGGATGAGTTTGTGATCCATCGCGCCAAAGTGTAGTGCGGCAGGCAGTGTCGGAAGCCTGCGTTGCTAGGGGCTTGTGTGCCCCTGGGGCGCTGGGCAAGATGGACCGCTCGGCCCGCAACAGGTGCTGCCATGACCACGCTGTTTCTCGACAACCTGGACGAACACCGCGCCTTGTTTGCCACCCTGGACAGTCTGGAGCCGGCGGTGAGTGCGGCGGCCGAGATGCTGGCGGCTTGCCTGCGCGAAGGTGGCAAGCTGATGTTCTGCGGCAATGGCGGATCGGCCGCCGACAGCCAGCACCTGGCGGCCGAGCTGACCGGTCGCTTCATTCATGAGCGTCGGCCGCTGGCCGCCTTGGCGCTCTCCACCGATACCTCGGCCCTGACCTGCATTGCCAACGACTACGCCTTCGACCAGGTGTTCGCGCGCCAGTTGCAGGCGCTCGGTCGGCCGGGTGATTGCCTGGTGGCCATCTCCACCTCGGGCAACTCGGCCAATGTGATCGCCGCCGTCGAGGTGGCGCGCGGTCTGGGCATCGGCACGATAGGCCTGCTGGGGCGCGATGGCGGGCGGCTGCGCGAACTCTGCAGCCAAGCCGTGGTCGTGCCCAGCGCCGTCACGGCGCGCATCCAGGAGGCACATATCCTGATCGGCCATAGCTGGTGCGGCCTGATCGAGCAGGCGCTGGGCCTGGCGCGGGCCCGCTGAGAGCGCCTCGGCGCGCCCGCCCAATTTCCGGCCCGTGCAGCATTTCACGCCAGGCGCCGCAGCGTAGCGCTGACACCCTTCCTGGTTAACAGCTGCTTGCAAATGGCGCCCAAGCGGGCGGCCTGCGCCCGAATAATTGCGTCCATGCACTGCGGCGCGAGCCGGCCTGGAATGGATCCCCAGCCGAATCGACCAGCCCCAGAGGGCATCCCTTCCCCCGCTTCCATTTGCTCCGGCCGCTGCGCCGGATTGGCTTGGCTTTGTCTTGCGAGTAGTACCCATGCATTCGACGCCCCTTCGTCCCGCCCCCTTTCTTCTTCCGGCAGCCCTGGCGCTGTCGGCCGTGCTGAGCGCCTGCGGTGGCGGCGGCGCGGATGATCAGGCCCATACCCTGAAGGCGGAGGCTGCAGCCGAATTGCCGGCAGCCGCCGCAACGACCTTGGCCGCTGGCCCGACCAAGCAGGCGCAGGGCTTCCGGCGGCCCACCGCCCCGGTTGCAAGCAGCACCGTCAAGCAGCCCTCCAGTGTTGGCTGGTCGAGTTGGACGAAGAACCTGAAGCCGACGTTCTCCGGCCCATACAACCTGATCGGCGATCCCAGCGTGGTGCGCGATGGCAGCACGCTGCGCATGGCCTACAACTGCTACGACCCGATGCGCCACCAGGGTGCCGTGTGCGAGGCCCTGTCCAGCGATGGCCTGAACTGGACCGACGCGCCGCTGAACGACGGCATCGCCGGCCGCCTCATCCAGAGCCGGGCGGGCGAATGGGATGACACCCACGAGACCCCGCTGATCATCAAGCGTGGTACCGAGACCCTGCTGTACTTCTCGGGCTATGTGAACAAGGGCGGTTTCGTCAATTCTTTCCCGGCCTATGTGGGCCTGGCCAACTCCACCGATGGCCTGCACTTCACCCGCTACGGCAGCGAGCCCGTCATCAAGACCACGCCCGGTGGTTATGACAATGACGCCGTCTTCAGCCCCAGCATCGTCGAGCACGATGGCCAACTGGTGATGATCTACACCGGCCATTGCTGGACCAACTGCCCAAATGGCGCTGGCGTGTTCCTGCTTGCCGCCACCTCCATCGATGGGCGCAGCTGGACCAAGCTGCCCAAGCCCATTCTCAGCAAGGCCGACGTGTCCATCGCCAAGGATGGCGTGGCCGAAGCCGATATCGTCAAGGGCCCGGACGGTTACTTCTACCTGTTCATGACTCTGCTGCAGGGCGATGCGCCGCACCAGATCGGCGTGGCGCGCTCGGCCACCCCCTTCGGCCCCTGGGACATCAACCCCACGCCGATCCTGAGCGGCACGGCAGGCGAGTTCGATGCCAAGGGTGTCGTGGCGCCGACGGTGCTGATCGAGGGAGGCAAGGTACGCATGTGGTTCCACGGCTTTGGCGATAGCACCATTCGCATCGGCTATGCCGAGGCTCCCTGGCCGCTGCGCCAGCCCTGAGCCGCTGGTCGCCGCATCGAAGGCAAAGCGGCGAGCCAATAGAAAAAGCCCCGCGGGTCTGAGACCTGCGGGGCTTTCGTATTTGGTGGCGCTTCAGGGATTCGAACCCCGGACCTGCGGATTATGATTCCGTCGCTCTAACCGGCTGAGCTAAAGCGCCTCAAGCCCGCCATTGTAGCCAGGTTTTCGAGGACAATGCAAGCGACTCGAAAAATTTCTGTTCGAGGCAGGTTTCAGCTCGTGCGTGTGCGCACCGAAAGCAGCATCCATGTTTAGTTTCTTCAAGAAGAAGTTTGGCGCCACGCCCGCGCAGGAATCGGCTCCGGCTCCGGTCCAGCCGATGAGCGTCGTGGTGGAACCGGTTGCAGCGGTGCTGCCGCCCGCGGCGTCCGTGAGCGCTGAGGTGACACCGCGCAAGACCTGGCTCGAGAAGCTCAAGCTCGGCCTGCGCAAGACCGGCTCCAGCATCGCCCAGGTCTTCACCGGCACGCAGATCGACGATGCCTTGTATGAGGAGCTGGAGTCCGCGCTGCTGATGGCCGATGCGGGCGTGAAGGCCACCGAGTTCCTGCTCGAGGACCTGAAGCGGCGCGTCAAGGAGGCCAAGGCCACCGAGCCCTCGGCGGTGCGCGGCTTGCTGATCGAATCGCTGACCGAGCTGCTCAAACCGCTGGAAAAGGCGCTGAGCGTGGGCGAGCATCAGCCCACCGTGGTGATGGTGGTGGGTGTGAACGGCGCTGGCAAGACCACCAGCATCGGCAAGCTGACGCGCCATCTGGCGGACGCCGAACAGAAGGTGCTGCTGGCCGCGGCCGACACCTTCCGCGCCGCGGCGCGCGAGCAACTCTCGGTATGGGCCGATCGCACGCGGGTGGAGATCGTCAGCCAGGAGGGGGGCGATCCGTCGGCGGTGACCTTCGATGCGGTGGTGGCCGGCCGCGCGCGTGGCTGCGATGTGGTGATTGCCGACACCGCCGGCCGCCTGCCGACCCAGCTGCATCTGATGGAAGAGCTGAAGAAGATACGCCGCGTGATCGGCAAGGCCCAGGCCGAGGCACCGCACGAGGTGCTGCTGGTGGTGGATGGCAATACCGGCCAGAACGCGCTGACCCAGGTGAAGGCCTTCGACGATGCGCTAGGCCTCACCGGCCTGATCGTCACCAAGCTCGACGGCACGGCCAAGGGCGGGGTGCTGGCGGCGATTGCGCGCGAGCGGCCCATCCCCGTCTACTTCATCGGCGTGGGCGAGAAGCTGGAAGACCTGCAGACCTTCAGCGCGCGCGAGTTCGCGCAGGCGCTGTTAGAGTGAGGCGGTAGGGGCTCAGCCCATGCCTCCCATGCCCTTGAGTCCCTTCATCCCGCCCATCTTCTTCATCATCTTCATCAGGCCGCCGCCGCTCATCTTCTTCATCATGCCCTGCATCTGGTCGAACTGATTCAGCAGGCGGTTGACGTCCTGGATCTGTACGCCAGCGCCAGCGGCGATGCGGCGCTTGCGGCTGGCCTTGCTCTTGCCGTCCATCAACAGGGCGGGTTGGCGGCGCTCCTTGGCCGTCATGGCATTCAGGATGCCTTCCATGCGCTTCATGTCGCGCTCGGCGCGGTCCATGTCGGCCTGACCCGCCTTGGCAGCCATTTGCGTAGGCAGCTTGTCCATCAGGCTGGAGAGGCCGCCCATCTTCTTCATCGACGAGATCTGCGCGAGGAAGTCGTTGAGGTCGAAACCGCTGCCGCTCTTGAGCTTGCCGGCCAGCTTCTCGGCCGCCGCCAGGTCCACGCCCTTGCTGACCTCTTCCACCAGGGCCACGATGTCGCCCATGCCCAGCACGCGGCCGGCATGGCGCTCGCCGTCGAACACCTCCAGGCCGTCGATCTTTTCGGACACGCCGGCAAACTTGATCGGCGCGCCGGTGACCTGACGCACCGAGAGTGCGGCCCCGCCGCGCGAGTCGCCGTCCAGTTTGGTGAGGATCACGCCGGTGAGCGGCAAGGCCTCCTTGAAGGCCTTGGCGGTGTTGATCGCATCCTGACCCTGCATGGCGTCCACCACGAACAAGGTCTCGACCGGATTGAGCGTGGCGTGCAGCTCCTTGATCTCGGCCATCAAGGCCTCGTCGATCGCCAGACGGCCGGCGGTGTCGACCAGCAACACGTCGAAGTAATGCTTCTTGGCGTAGTCCAGCGCCGCCAGCGCGATCTCGCGCGGCTTCTGGTCGGGCGAGGAGGCAAACCATTCGCCACCGGCCTGGGCGGTGACGGTCTTGAGCTGCTCAATGGCGGCGGGCCGGTAGACGTCGGCCGAGACCGTCAGCACCTTTTTCTTGCGCTTCTCGATCAGGTGCTTGGTGAGCTTGGCGGTGGTGGTGGTCTTGCCCGCCCCCTGTAGGCCGGCCATCAGGATCACCGCCGGCGGCTGGGCCGCCAGGTTGATGTCGCTGACGCCCTCGCCCATGGTGGCGGCAAGCTCCTTGTGCACGATGCCCACCAGGGCCTGGCCGGGGGAGAGCGAGCCCACTACCTCGGCGCCCAGCGCTTTTTCCTTCACCCGCGCGATGAAGTCGCGCACCACCGGCAGGGCCACGTCGGCCTCCAGCAGGGCCATGCGCACTTCGCGCAGCATGTCCTGCACATTGCTTTCGGTGATGCGGGCCTGGCCGCGCATCGTTTTCACGAGCAGGCTCAGGCGGTCGGTCAGGGTGGATGCCATGGGGGGAGGCGCCACCGGGAAGGTGGTCGCGCATAAGTACACTGTGGCGATGATTTTATCGTTCGCCACTCCAGAGTCTGTGAGCGCCTGGCTTGCGGGGCTCAGTTTGCTCTGCGCGGCCGGCTATACGGCCGCAGCTTTCACCGCCGAAACGCGCCAGCAGGGCCTGCGCGGCATGCTGGTGGCGGTGTGGGCGGTGCACCTGCTGGCGCTGCTGCTGGACATCGCCGGCATCGGCCTGCCGCAGCCCGGCGCGCGCTTTGGCTTTGCGCCGGCGCTGTCGATGACGCTGTGGCTGGTGCTGGGCGTCTATCTGGTGGAGAGCCGCTTCGTGCCGCTGCCGGGGGCGCGCCGCGTGCTGTCGGCGCTGGGGGCGGCCGTGGTGCTGCTGGCCTGGGCGTTTCCGGGCGAGAGCCGGCCGCTGGCCGCCTCGCCCTGGGCGCCGCTGCACTGGGTGATGGGGCTGGCCTCGTACGGCTTGTTCGGTGTGGCCGTGCTGCATGCCGCGATGCTGAATCGCGCCGAGCGCGAGATGCGTTCGCGCAAGGGCCAGGGCGTGGTGGCGCTGGGCATGCCCTTGCTCAGGCTCGAGCGCCTGACCTTCCAGTTCGTGGGCGCGGGCGTGACCGTGCTGTCGCTGGCCCTGCTGCTGGGCTGGTGGTTCACGCCGCATTGGCGCTGGGATCACAAGAACCTGCTGTCGGTGCTGGGCTGGCTGGTGCTGACCGGCCTGCTCACCGGCCGCCATGTGTTCGGCTGGCGCGGCCGGCGCGCCACGCGCTGGCTCTACTTCGGCGCCGCGCTGCTGCTGCTGTCCTATGCCGGCTCGCGCTTTGTGCTTGAGGTGGTGCTGCAGCGGGGAGTGGTCTGAATGTTGAAATTCCTGGTCCTGATCGCCTTGCTGGCGCTGCTGTTCTACATGCTGGGCCTGAAGCGCGCGCGGCCGCCGCAAGCCGGGCGGCGCGATGAAGCGCCTGTGCCGCCGCCGGCCCAGCCACAGGCGATGGTGAGTTGCGCCGAGTGCGGCCTGCATCTGCCGCAGCAGGACGCCTTGCCCGGCCGCGGCGGGCAGTTCTGCAGTGCCGCGCACAGGGCGGCCTTCGAGGCGCGCAACCCGCCTCCGGCATGAGGCAAGACCTGCCCCCGGCCGATCGTCGCGGCACTGAGCGCCGCCGTGCCGAGCGCCGGCGCAGCCAGCGTCGCGGCCCCGATGCCGGGGCGGACGCGCAGGCCTCGTGGTTCGGCCCCAGCCAGGGCGATACCGACTGGGGCGGGCTGGCCCATGAGGCGCCGGACGGCGCGGCCGGCGATTCGCAGTTCTTTTTCCAGCCGGCGCGCCACCTGCATGGCGATGCGAGCGGGGATGCCTTCCAGCGCCTGTATCGCGCCTTCCTCGGCGCGCGCGCGGCGCTGGGGCTGGCGCTTGCCGCGACGCAGCTGATGGCGCGCGCCTTCGGCACGCTGGCGCCCGATTGGCTGCTGGGCCTGTCGGTGGGCTATGCGGCACAGGCGCTGGGGCTCTGGCTGTGGTCGAACTTCGTGCAGGCCGGCGCAGCGCGCCAGCTGGCGCGGCTGACGGGCTGGCAATGGCTGCTCAGCATCGGCTTTGACCTGGCCCTGTTCGGCGCCTTGCACATGCTGGACGCGGGCAGCGGCCTCAGCTTTGCCGCGCTCTTCATCATGCCGGTGCTGATGGCTGGCGTGCTGACGCCGCGGCTGTTTGCGCTCGCCACCGCGGCGCTGGCGACCCTGGTGCTGCTGGGGGCGGCGCTGTGGTCGCTGGCGCATGGCGTGGATGCCGGCCTGCGCCTGACCCAGGCCGGCCTGGTGGGCAGCGGCTTCTTCGTCGTCAGCCTGCTCGCCAGCGAACTGGCCAGCCGGCTGGCGCGCGAGGAGCAATCGGCGCGCGGCAGCATGGAGCTGGCGCGCCAGCAGGCCGAGCTGAACCGGCTCGTGATCGACGAGATGCAGGAGGGCGTGCTGGTGGTGGACCGGCGCGGCCGCGTGCGTGCCGCCAACCCGGCCGCGCGGGCGCTGCTGTCGGACGGCGGCATGGTGCGCACCGCACCGTTCCAGCTGCGCGGCGTGCTCGCCTGGGCCCCGCTGGTGGCGGCGGTGGAGCGCGCTTTTGCGGAGGGCGTCTGGCCGGAGGCCGGGCGGGACGTGCAGCTGGAATTCCATGTCGCGCTGCAGCGCAGCCTGCGCGTGCGCATGCGCTTCACGCGCCGGCGCGAGTCCAATGCCAGCGAGGATCTCTGCGTGCTCTTCGTCGAGGACAACCGCAATGTGCAGGCGCGCAGCCGCCAGGAGAAGCTGGCCGCGATGGGGCGCGTGTCGGCGGGCATCGCCCACGAGATCCGCAACCCGCTGGCGGCGATCGCCCAGGCCAATGCCCTGCTGGCCGAGGACGGCCTGGACGCGCGCAGCGCGCAGCTCACCGGCATGGTGGCTTCCAATGTGCAACGCCTCAAGCGCATCGTCGATGATGTCATGGAGGTGGCCCCCGGCGTGGTGCCCGAGCCGATGCCGGTGAATGCCAGCGAGCTGGTGGCGCAGGTCTGTCAGGACTGGGCGCGCACCAACGGCCTCGAGCTGGCGCCGCGCAGCGAGCTGCTGCGCGTGGAACTGGCCGAGCATGCCATCCAGGTCAGCTTCGAGCCCGAGCATCTGCGCCGCATCCTCGTCAATCTGCTGGACAACGGCCTGCGCCATGCGCATGAGCTGCCGGGGGCGGTGCAGGTGAGCCTGCGCGCGCAGTCCGAGCAATGGGCGGTGTTGTCGGTGCTGAGCCTGGGCGATGCCATCCCGCCGGATGTGGAGCGGCATCTGTTCGAACCCTTCTTCTCCACCCGCAGCCGCGGCTCCGGGCTGGGCCTCTATATCTGCCGCGAGCTGTGCGAGCGCTATGGCGGGCGCATCGAGTACGCCCGGCGGGTCGAGCTGGAGCCGCCCGGCAATGAGTTCTCCGTCATACTCAAGCGCGTGGCCGCCCACGCCGTCCCGACATGAGCACAGCAGCACCCGCATTCAGCCTTCTGGTCGTCGACGATGAGCCCGATCTGCGCACGCTTTACGAGCTGACCCTGCTGCGCGAGGGTTATGAGCTGGAGACCGCGGGCAGCGTCGAAGACGGCCTGGCGCGCTTGAAGGCCAGGCGCTACAGCGCCGTTATCACCGATATGCGCCTGCCCGATGGCAGCGGCCTGGACATCCTGCGCTGGCTGGAGCAGCAGGGCCGCCAGGAGAAGACGCTGGTGATCACCGCCTATGGTTCGGCCGAGAACGCGGTGGAGGCGCTCAAGGCCGGTGCCTACGACTACCTCACCAAGCCGGTCGACCTGCGCCAGTTCCGCATGGTGGTGGCCTCGGCACTGGGGCGCATGCCGGCCAGCCTGCCCTCGGTCGTGCCCTCGCAGCTGCCCTCCGAGGCGGCCAACCAGGAGCCGACCCTGCCGACGCCGCGCGCGCCGGCGCCGCTGCCGCGCAAGGCGGCGCCCAGCGCCCAGGCGCTGGCCGACACGCGCGCGGCCACCGCCCTGGACCGTTTGGTGGGCGACTCGCTGGCGATGCAGCAGGTGCGCGCGCTGATCGAGAAGGTGGCGCGCAGCATGGCGCCAGTGCTGCTGCACGGCGAGTCGGGCACTGGCAAGGAGCTGGTGGCGCGCGCCATCCACGATGTCAGCGCGCGCTCGGCCCAGCCCTTCATCGCGGTGAACTGTGGCGCCATTCCCGAGCAATTGCTGGAGGCCGAGTTCTTCGGCTATCGCAAGGGCGCCTTCACCGGCGCCAGCGAAGACCGCGAGGGCTTCTTCCAGGCGGCCAATGGCGGCACCCTGTTCCTGGATGAAATCGGCGACCTGCCGCTGGCCATGCAGTCCAAGCTGCTGCGTGCGCTGCAGGAGCGCTCGGTGCGGCCGGTGGGGGCGGTGGTGGAGGCGCCGGTGAATGTGCGCCTGCTCAGCGCCACCCACAAGGATCTGGCGCTGGAGGTGGGGGCGGGACGCTTCCGGCAGGACTTGTATTACCGGCTGAACGTGATCCAGATTCGCGTGCCGCCGCTGCGCGAGCGCATCGAGGATCTGCGCCCCATCAGCGAGCGCGTGCTGACGCGCATTGCCCAGGATGCCGGGGTGACGCCGGTGCCGGTGCTCACCGCGGCTGCGCTGGCGCAGCTGGCGCGCTATGCTTTCCCGGGCAATGTGCGCGAACTCGAGAACCTGCTGCACCGCGCCCTGGCGCTCTCGGGCGGCGAGCGCATCGACGCCGACGACCTCGGCCTGCCCGAGTCGCTGCTGGACGATGCCGAGTTCACGCCCAGCGAACTGGGCGGACTGCCCGGCGAGGCGAACGCCGTGGTGGCGCCCGGCGGTGCCGAGCAGCCCCTGCCCAGCGATCTGGCGGCCTATCTGGACGAAGTGGAGCGCGGCATCCTGATACGGGCGCTGGAGCAGCACCGCAACAACCGCACCGCCGCCGGCGCCAGCATGGGCTTGTCGCTGCGCCAGATGCGCTACCGCATGGCGCGTCTGCACATCACCGTGGGTGAGAGCGATGGCGGCGAGGGGCTCTGAGTCCGGCGCGCCGGGGTGGAGGGAGGGCTGGTGGCAGGCGGCCACGCGTCTGGACTCGCCCAACTTCGGCGCTCGGCCCGAGGGCATGCCCATCGATCTGCTGGTCTTGCACAGCATCAGCCTGCCGCCGGGCGAGTATGGCGGCGATGCGATCGAGCGCCTGTTCACCAACCGGCTCGATTTCGATGCCCATCCGTATTACCAGACCATACGCGGCCTGCAGGTCTCGGCGCATTTCCTGATACGCCGCGATGGCGCGCTGCTGCAGTTCGTCTCCTGCGACCAGCGTGCTTGGCATGCCGGCGCCTCCAGCTATTGCGGGCGCGAGAACTGCAATGACTACTCCATCGGCATCGAGCTCGAGGGCCTGGAGGGCGAGCGCTTCGAGGCGGCGCAGTACGAGGTCCTGCAGGCGCTGCTCGCGGGCCTGCGCCGTGCCTACCCGATTCGGAGCGTGGTCGGGCATGAGCATGTGGCGCCGGGCCGCAAAAAAGATCCCGGCCCGGGCTTCGACTGGGCCCAGCTGCGTAGCAGCGTGGCGAGTGCCGGTCTTGAGCTGCCGATGATCTAGGGGTCTGCACCAGGGCTGGGCCGGCAGCAGGATTTCCGGCCCGCGATGAGGTGCCGCCGACGCGGTCCGCGCCGGCCCTGCGGGATCCCGCCGCGACGCTTATTTGGCGCGGCCTCGCGGCCGATTTGGCGCTGCAGGCCCGGCAAACAAAGGCCCCTGCGTGTGCAGCCCCGATGCCATCGGGCCTGGCGTTGGGCCGCAGCCGCGCAGCAGCCCTTGGATGCCGGCGGGCGAGCCTTTCGCTAGCGTGTCAGGTCTTGCCCGTCAACGGGGTTCGCACGCTATTGGTAGTGCTTGAAGAGGCCTGGACCCCCAGATATAGTGTCTCTTCATGCTATCCTTCTGACTTGGGAAATCACTGACATGCCCGTCGCAGCCGCTGCCGTCAGCCTTCGAACCTTGGTGTCTGCCAAGCGTTCAGGCGATCAGGCAATGCGTGGATGGGCCCGGAATGGCGCCGCTCACTGCGGCGCTTTTTTGTCGGTGATCACCCGGTCAGCACCATCGCATGCGCCGGAACGCGCAGACCTCGTCTTGCGTTCCGTGGAGTGCCGCTTTGACCGGGCGCCTCCCAAACCATTTGAAGCCTGAAGCCCGACCGCCCGGTGGCGCGTCGTGGTTTTGCCCATTTCAGATTCGAACGAGACCAGACGAGGAAAGAAAAGCATGCAAACCGTTGTTGCCAGCACGCCTGCCGAGCACGCGCACACCGCCTCCGTGGGCGGCGGCGCACCCAAGCAATCGGCCCATTCGGCCTACGCGGCCTACCAGATCATCCGCCGCAATGGCGCGGTGGTCTCGTTCGAGCCCAGCAAGATCGCCATCGCCCTGATGAAGGCCTTCCTGGCCGTGCATGGCACGACGGGTGCGGCCTCGGCCAGCGTGCGCGAGACGGTGGACGGCCTGACCGAGGCGGTGGTGCGCGCACTGCTGCGCTCGCGCCCCAGCGGCGGCACCTTCCATATCGAGGACGTGCAGGACCATGTGGAACTGGGTCTGATGCGCGGCGGCCACCATGAAGTGGCGCGCGCCTATGTGCTGTACCGCGAGCGCCGTTCGCAGGAGCGCCTGCGCCAGGGTGAGGTGGCGGCGCCGGTGGCCGAGGCCCAGCTGACGGTGATCGACGGTGGCGTGCGCGTGCCGCTGGACCTGGCGCGCCTGCAGGGCCTGATCGTGTCGGCCTGCGCCAATCTGGGCGCCGACGTGAAGCCCGATCCCATCCTGGCCGAGACCAAGCGCAACCTCTACGACGGCGTGCCCATCGACGAGGTCTACAAGGCCGCCATCCTGGCCGCCCGCACCCTGATCGAGAAGGACCCCGGCTACACGCGTGCCACCGCGCGCCTGCTGATGCACACCATCCGCCGCGAGATCCTCGGCGAAGAGGTCACGCATGAGCAGATGCAGGCCCGCTATGTCGACTACTTCCCCGGCTATATCAAGAAGGGCGTGCAGGCCGAGCTGCTGGACGAGCGCCTGCAGCAGTACGACCTGGTCAAGCTGGGCGCGGCCCTGAAGGCCGAGCGCGACCTGCAGTTCGATTACCTGGGTCTGCAGACCCTGTTCGATCGCTATTTCCTGCACAGCGATGGCAAGCGCATCGAGATGCCGCAGGCCTTCTTCATGCGCGTGGCGATGGGCCTGGCGCTCAACGAGATCGACCGCGAAGCGCGCGCCATCGAGTTCTACGAGGTGCTCTCGAGCTTCGACTTCATGAGCTCGACGCCCACGCTGTTCAACTCCGGCACGCGCCGCTCGCAGCTCTCCAGCTGCTACCTGACCACCGTGGCCGACGATCTGGACGGCATCTACGAGGCGCTGAAGGAAAACGCGCTGCTGTCCAAGTTCGCCGGCGGCCTGGGCAATGACTGGACCCCGGTGCGCGCGCTCGGCTCGCACATCAAGGGCACGAACGGCAAGAGCCAGGGCGTGGTGCCCTTCCTCAAGGTGGTGAACGACACCGCCGTCGCGGTGAACCAGGGCGGCAAGCGCAAGGGCGCCGTCTGTGCCTATCTGGAAAGCTGGCACCTGGACATCGAAGAGTTCCTGGAGCTGCGCAAGAACACCGGCGACGATCGCCGCCGCACCCACGACATGAACACCGCGAACTGGATCCCCGATCTGTTCATGCGCCGTGTCATGGATGGTGGCGACTGGACGCTGTTCAGCCCCTCGACCTGCCCCGACCTGCACGACCTGTTCGGCAAGGCCTTCGAGGAAGCCTATGTGGCCTACGAGGCCAAGGCCGACCGCGGCGAGATCAAGCTCTTCAAGCGCATGCCCGCCAAGGACCTGTGGCGCAAGATGCTCTCGATGCTGTTCGAGACCGGCCATCCATGGATCACCTTCAAGGACGCCTGCAACGTGCGCTCGCCGCAGCAGCATGTGGGCGTGGTGCACTCGTCCAACCTCTGCACCGAGATCACGCTCAACACCAACGACAACGAGATCGCGGTCTGCAACCTCGGTTCGGTGAATCTGGTGCAGCACCTGAAGGACGGTCAGATCGACCACGACAAGCTGAAGAAGACGATTGCCACGGCCATGCGCATGCTGGACAACGTTATCGACATCAACTACTACGCCGTCAAGAAGGCGCGCGACTCGAACCTGCGCCACCGCCCGGTGGGTCTGGGCATCATGGGCTTCCAGGACGCGCTGTATGCGCTGCGCACGCCCTACGCCTCCGAGGCAGCCGTCGAATTCGCCGACCGCTCGATGGAAGCCGTCTGCTACTACGCCTACTGGGCCTCGACCCAGCTGGCCGAAGAGCGCGGCCGCTACTCCTCGTACCGCGGCTCGCTGTGGGATCGCGGGATCCTGCCGATCGACTCGCTGAACCTGCTGGCCGAGGCACGCGGCGGCTATGTGGAAGTGGACCGCAGCAGCAGCATGGACTGGGATGCCCTGCGTGCGCGCATCGCCGCGCATGGCATGCGCAACAGCAACTGCGTGGCGATCGCCCCCACGGCCACCATCTCCAACATCATCGGCGTGGATGCGTCGATCGAGCCCTGCTTCGGCAACCTCTCGGTCAAGTCCAACCTCAGCGGCGAGTTCACCGTCATCAACGAATCGCTGGTGCGCGACCTGAAGAAGCTGGGTCTGTGGGACGACGTGATGGTGATGGACCTGAAGCACTTCGACGGTTCGCTGCGTCGCATCGACCGCGTGCCCGAAGAGCTCAAGGCCCTTTACGCCACCGCATTCGAAGTCGAGACGCAGTGGTTGGTGGAAGCCGCGGCGCGCCGCCAGAAGTGGATCGACCAGGCGCAGTCGCTCAACATCTACATGGCCGGTGCCTCGGGCAAGAAGCTCGATGAGACCTACAAGCTCGCCTGGTTGCGTGGCCTGAAGACGACCTACTACCTGCGCACCATGAGCGCCTCGTCGGCCGAGAAGAGCACGGTCACGAAGTCGGGTCAGTTGAACTCGGTGTCGAACGCTGGCGGCATGAATGCAGCACCCGCAGTGGCCGCGCCGGCACCGCAGGCAGCACCTGTTGTCAGCGCGGATGCAACGCCCGCCACCGACATCAAGTTCTGCTCGATCGACGATCCGGGCTGCGAGGCTTGCCAGTAATTGAAGTGCTTGCCGCGATCGCCGAGAGGTGGTCGCGGCAAATCATGAACGCCCGCGATACGAGTGTTCATCGATGCAAACGGCGATCGGCTGTTTTTCGAATGCATCGATGAGCGCTTGAACAGCAGCACTGCAGAGCGCGCTCAGGCTGCGCAAAATCGATGCAGGCCAGCAACAGCGAAGACGCTGCGCTGTCAAGAAGTCCTTGGTGTTTGAACACAACACTCTGATAATTCACGACGATAGGAAGGCCACCATGTTGGTTTGGGAAGAAGAACTGAAGCCCACGCAAAGCGCGACTGTTAGCGCCCACACAAACGCAGCGACGAGCACTCCGCCGGTCGCGCGTGCCGAAGCCTCCGCGCAGCATTCTTCCGCCGCCTCTTCGCATGACGCCGCCAGCACGCGCCGCGTCAACGCCGCCGACAAGCGCATCATCAATGGCCAGACCGATGTGAATCAGCTGGTGCCGTTCAAGTACAAGTGGGCCTGGGAGAAGTACCTCGCCACCTGCGCGAACCACTGGATGCCGCAAGAGGTCAACATGTCGCGCGACATCGCGCTGTGGAAGGACCCGGCCGGGTTGAGCGAAGACGAGCGCCGCATCATCAAGCGCAATCTCGGCTTCTTCGTCACCGCCGATTCGCTGGCCGCCAACAACATCGTGTTGGGCACCTACCGCCACATCACCGCGCCCGAGGCCCGCCAGTTCCTGCTGCGCCAGGCCTTCGAGGAAGCGATCCACACGCACGCCTACCAGTACATCGTCGAGTCCCTGGGCTTGGACGAGAGCGAGATCTTCAACGCGTATCACGAAGTGCAGTCGATCCGGGACAAGGACGAGTTCCTGATCCCCTTCATCGACGCCATCATGGATCCGCACTTCGTCACCGGCACGCCGCAGAACGACCAGACCCTGCTGAAGAGCCTGATCGTGTTCGCCTGCCTGATGGAAGGTCTGTTCTTCTACGTCGGCTTCACGCAGATCCTGGCCATGGGGCGCCAGAACAAGATGACGGGTGCAGCCGAGCAGTACCAGTACATCCTGCGCGACGAGTCCATGCACTGCAACTTCGGCATCGACCTGATCAACCAGATCAAGCTCGAGAACCCGCATCTGTGGACGGCGGAGTTCAAGGCCGAGATCAAGGCCCTGTTCCTGAAGGCGGTGGAGCTGGAGTACCGCTATGCGGAGGACACCATGCCGCGTGGTGTGCTCGGCCTGAATGCATCGATGTTCAAGGGCTATCTGCGCTATATCGCGAACCGTCGCGCCACGCAGATCGGCCTCGAGGAGCTCTTCCCGAACGAGGAAAACCCGTTCCCCTGGATGAGCGAAATGATCGACCTGAAGAAGGAACGCAACTTCTTCGAAACCCGCGTCATCGAATACCAGTCCGGTGGCGCGCTGAGTTGGGACTGACAGGGCACCCGTGGGTACGGCGCCGAACAGTCCTTTGTTGAAAGCTCATCAATGAGATCAAGCTTTGCAAGCCCTCAACCGACCGACATAGAAGCGGCGGTGTGGGCTTGTGCCCCCATTCATCGTACTGAGGCGCTCCTCCTGGGCGACTCTCAGGCGGTGAATAACTGCACTGCGGCGGACCGGTCCGTGGCGGGCAGTGACTTTTCCACTTGATCAAGGAGAAACGAAATGGCAACTGCAAAGAAGGCGCCGGCCAAGAAGGCCGCTCCCGCGAAGAAGGCTGCTCCGGCTAAGAAGGCCGCAGCTCCGGCAAAGAAGGCCGCTCCGGCCAAGAAGGCTGCCGCACCTAAGAAGGCTGCTGCGCCTGCCAAGAAGGCTGCTGCACCGAAGAAGGCTGCTGCTCCTGCCAAGAAGGCTGCTGCACCGAAGAAGGCTGCCGCTCCTGCCAAGAAGGCCGCTGCACCCAAGAAGGCTGCCGCTCCTGCCAAGAAGGCCGCTGCACCGAAGAAGGCTGCCGCTCCTGCCAAGAAGGCAGCTGCACCGAAGAAGGCTGCCGCTCCTGCCAAGAAGGCCGCTGCACCGAAGAAGGCTGCCGCTCCTGCCAAGAAGGCAGCTGCACCGAAGAAGGCTGCCGCTCCTGCCAAGAAGGCCGCTGCGCCCAAGAAGCCGCCCGTCAAGGCTGCTGCAAAGGCCAAGCCGGCTGCCAAGGCTGCTGCAAAGCCCGCCGCCAAGCCGGCTGCCAAGAAGCCTGCCGCCAAGAAGGCTGCTGCTGCCCCTGCTCCTGCTGCCAAGCCTGCCGCTGCTCCCGCAGCCAAGACCGCACTGAGCCCGCAAGCTGCCTGGCCCTTCCCGACCGGCAACAAGCCCTGAGCTTGCACGCATGGGCCCCACGGGGCCTTGTGTATGAAACCCGGCCCCGGCCGGGTTTTTTTATGGGTGGAAGATTTCCACCGTATAGCCGGTGACGCGCTGCTTGCCGGTGCTGAGCACCAGCTGCAGCCCCTGCTCGGCACCGGCCGCCAGGCTGTTCTTGCCAAGGTTGAACTCTGCCGGCGAGAGTGCGCGGCGCGCCACGATGGCGCCGTTGGCGTCGGTGAGGGTCAGGTCCACCCAGGGCAGGGCGAGTTCCCAGCCGCTCTTGTTGCGCAGGCTCAGGCTCAGCTTGTAGTGATTGCCCGAGGCCGCGAGCGTCAGCGCGCTGCTTTCCACGCTGATCGCGTCGATACGCTTCCAGGGCTTGATCTCGCAGCCGAGCTGGGCGCAGGCGGCCCGCAGCTGGGGCAGGGCCTGCGGATAGATGGCGGCCGCGGCATCGCGGAAATGCCAGAGCACCTGGGCCGTCAGGCCCATTGCCAGCAAGCTGCTGCCCAGGGCCAGCGCCAGGCGCACCGGGCGGCGCTGCCAACGGGCCTGCCCTTCGGCGCGCTTGAGAAAGCTCGGCACCGGCGCCGCGGCCGGCGGTGCTGCATCGGCGGCGCTGCTGGCCGCGGCGGCCAGGCCGGGCGCCAGCACCACGTCCTGGTCGTCGGCCGGCGGCAGCAGGGGCTCGGGCGCTGGCGGCAGGCCGCGCGGCTCGGGCAGGGGTGCTTCGGGCTCCGGCTCTTCGGCCGGCTCGGGCTCCCAGTAGGGTTCGCGCCGGTCCGCGGCCGTGGCCGGCTCCTGCGCGTCCCGTATCAGCTGGGGGTCAGGGCTTGCCTCGGCGGGCGCAGCGTCGGCGGCCGGTTCGGCGGCGGGCCTGCGCGTATCCGCGGGGATGACCCAGGTGACCTGCTCGGCCGGTGCCGGGGCCTGCTCCAGCGGGGCGTGGCCGGTGGGCGCGGGCACCTGCGCCTGCGGCGGCCAGGGCGGCGGCGCCTCTCGGTCCATGTCGAAGAGCTGCTCGCGGGCGTCGAACACCTCGGCACAGCGGCCGCAACGCACCCAGCCATCGGAGACACGCAACTGATCCTGCACCACCCGGAAGATGGTGCCGCAAGCGGTACAACGGGTGGCCAGGCTCATGCGCGGATCATGCCATTACTTCACTGAGCCTCTCAGGCCTGGCGCTGCGCCGTCATCAGGATCCAGCCCTCTTCGCTGTCGCTCACCTCGAGCTTGGCCCAGGGCGCATAGGCGGCCTTGAGCTCATCGGCCTGACGCTCCAGGATACCGGCCAGCACCAGGTGCGCGCCGGGGGCCAGGTGCGCGCAGAGCAGGGGCGCGAGCAGCTTCAGCGGCGAGGCCAGGATGTTGGCCAGCACCAGCGGATACTCGCCCTTGGCGGCATCGGGCAGGGCGGCGTGCAACTGCACGTGGTTGGCTTCGGCATTGGCCAGCGAGGCGGTGATGGCCGCCGGATCGATGTCCACCGCGTCGATCTGCTTGGCACCGTGCAGGGCCGCGCCGATGGCGAGGATGCCCGAGCCGCAGCCGTAGTCCAGCACGCGATCCCAGGCGGGCGCCAGGTGGGCATGCTGCGCAATCCAGCGCAGGCACATGCGCGTGGTCGGGTGCGTGCCGGTGCCGAAGGCCAGGCCCGGATCCAGGCGCATCACCTTGGTGGCCTGGGCCGGTGCCTCATGCCAGGAGGGCACGATCCAGAACTCGGGCGTGATCTCCACCGGCGCGAACTGCGATTGCGTCAGGCGCACCCAGTCCTGCTCGGCCACCGCCTGGATGGTCTGCACATGCACATCGGCGGCCCAGTCCTGCGCTAGCACCAGGGTGGCGGCCTCGGTGGCCTCGGCCTCGGTGGCGAACAGGGCCTTCACCACCGAGCGCTCCCAGCCGCCCTTGGGCGCGGGCATGCCGGGTTCGCCGAACAGGGCCTGTTCGGCGGGCGTGTCGGCATCGGCGTCTTCCACCGAGACGGCCAGCGAGTCGATCTCCATCAGCGCGTCGCTGACGACCTCGACATCGTCCTCGCGGCAGACCAGGATCAGTTCGTGCAGGGTGGCGGACATCAGCGCTTGTGCTGGGACATCCAGCCTTCCAGGTAATGGATGGAGGTGCCGCCCTCGATGAACTTGGCGTCCACCATCAGCTCGCGGTGCAGCGGGATATTGGTCTGTATGCCTTCCACCACCGTCTCCGACAGCGCGATGCGCATGCGCGCTAGCGCCTGCTCGCGCGTGTCGCCATGGGCAATGATCTTGCCGATCATGGAGTCGTAGTTGGGCGGCACGAAGTAGTTCGTGTAGGCATGCGAATCCACGCGGATGCCGGGGCCGCCGGGCGGGTGCCACATGGTGATGCGGCCGGGCGAGGGTACGAACTTGACCGGGTCCTCCGCATTGATGCGGCATTCGATCGCGTGGCCGCGCATGGTGATGTTGCGCTGGGTGAAGGGCAGCTTCTCGCCGGCGGCGATGCGGATCTGCATCTGCACGATGTCGATGCCGGTGACCATCTCGGTGACCGGATGCTCCACCTGCACGCGCGTGTTCATCTCGATGAAGTAGAACTCGCCGTTCTCGTAGAGGAACTCGAAGGTGCCGGCGCCGCGGTAGCCCATCTTGCGGCAGGCGGCCGAGCAGCGGTCGCCGATCTTCTCGATGACGCGGCGCGGGATGCCCGGTGCCGGTGCTTCCTCGATGATCTTCTGGTGGCGGCGCTGCATCGAGCAGTCGCGCTCGCCCAGCCAGACAGCGCTCTTGTGGCTGTCGGCGAGGATCTGGATTTCCACATGGCGCGGGTTCTCGAGGAACTTCTCCATATAGACCTCGGGATTGCCGAAGGCCGCGCCCGCCTCGCTGCGCGTCATCTGCACCGCGTTCACCAGCGCCGCCTCGGTGTGCACCACGCGCATGCCGCGGCCACCGCCGCCGCCGGCCGCCTTGATGATGACCGGATAGCCCACCGAGCGGGCGATGCGGATGATTTCCTTGGGGTCGTCGGGCAGGGCGCCTTCCGAGCCGGGCACGCAGGGCACGCCGGCGCGGATCATGGCCTGCTTGGCCGAGACCTTGTCGCCCATCATGCGGATGTTTTCCGAGGTCGGGCCAATGAAGGTGAAGCCGCTACGCTCGACGCGCTCGGCAAAGTCGGCGTTCTCGGAGAGGAAGCCGTAGCCGGGGTGGATGGCCTCGGCGTCGGTGACCTCGGCGGTGGCGATGATGGCCGGCATGCTCAGATAACTCTGGGCTGAAGCGGCCGGGCCTATGCAGACGGCCTCGTCGGCCAGCTTCACATACTTGGCGTCGCGGTCGGCCTCGGAATACACCACCACCGATTTCACCCCCAGCTCGCGGCAGGCGCGCTGGATCCGGAGCGCAATCTCGCCCCGGTTCGCAATCAATATCTTCTTGAACATGGCCGGGCCTTACTCGATCACGAACAGGGCTTGACCGAATTCCACGGGTTGGCCGTTCTCGACCAGGATCTTGGTGATGGTGCCGCTCTTGTCGGCGTCGATCTCGTTCATGATCTTCATCGCCTCGATGATGCAGATCGGCTCGCCTTCCTTGATCTGCTGGCCCACCTCGGCAAAGGACTTGGCGTTCGGGCTGGAGGCGCGGTAGAAGGTGCCCACCATCGGCGACTTCACCACATGGCCGGTCTCGGCCGCGGGGGCGGGCGCGGCCACGGGCGCTGCGGCCACCGGGGCGGCGGCAGCCACCGGCGCGGCGGCGACGGGCATGGCCTGGGCCATCGGCACCATCACCGTGCCATCGGACTTGACGATGCGCACCTTGCCATCGGCTTCGGTGATTTCAAGTTCAGAAATGTTCGACTCGGACACCAGGTCGATCAGGGTCTTGAGCTTGCGCAGATCCATAAGGCTTACCTCCAACGGGAAGATTGATTGTTGTGCTTCTAATGCCGGCCAGGCTGGCGGCTGGCTCGATCTCAGCCCGCCGGACTGAGCTTGGCCAGCGCGTACTGCAAGGCCAGCTGATAGCCCTGGGCGCCCAGTCCGCAGATCACGCCATCGGCCAGATCCGAGAAATAACTGTGCTGCCTGAAGGCCTCGCGCTTGTGGATATTGGACAGATGCACTTCCACAAACGGCAGCGCCACCGCCGCCAGGGCATCGCGCAGGGCGACACTGGTGTGGGTGTAGGCGGCCGGATTGATGATGATGAAGCGGCATCCGTCCTGCGCCGCCGCCTGGACGCGGTCCACCAAGGCACCCTCGTGGTTGCTTTGGAAGGATTCCAGCGTGATTCCGGCTTTTGCTGCTGACTCGGCGAGATCAGCATCGATTTGCGGCAAAGTTCGCGCGCCATAGATCCCAGGCTCCCGCGTTCCGAGGAGATTGAGATTGGGGCCGTGAATCACGAGAATCTGCATCAGCGACGTGCGTAGCGGTTTAGAGCCTGGACACTAGAAGCTTGAAAGGCTGAACTTTAAGCGTTTTAGGACCAGATCCCGCCAACTAGCCAAAAATAATCTTCTTGACCAGTTTGGCGCTTTGCGGCTGACTTTCGGCAGGCCGATGGGGCTCGCGCTAGCCCAGGCCGCGCGCCATCTGGCGCAATTCGTCCAGCTGGGTGGCGCCCAGCTTGCGCCACACCGGCTCGCCCTGCGCGTTGAAGGCCACCGAGAAGGGCAGGCCGCCCTGCGTGTTACCAAGTGTGCGTGCCAGATCGGTGCCGGTCAATCCGGCCAGGGCATTGGGGAAGTTGAGCGGCAGCTTGCTCAGGAATTCCGCCACCGGCTTGGCGGAGTCGACCGCCAGCCCCAGCACCTGCCAGTTTCCATGCTCGCCCGCGAAGCGATTGATCTCAGGCAGCTCCTTGACACAGGGTGCGCACCAGGTGGCCCAGAAATTCAGCAGCAGGGGTTTGCCGCGCAGGCTGGCGCTGGCCAGGCCCTGGCCGTCCAGGGTCTCGAAGCGGGCGGCCCAGAAGGCGGATGCGGCGTCTGAGAGCGCCGGCGCGCCGCCGCGCTGGCGCAGCGCCGCGACGGCGCCCAGCAAGGCCGCGCCGGCACCGGCGGCGCCCAGCAACAGGGTTTGGCGGCGCTTCATTCGGCTTGCTCCAGCATCAGTTTGCGCAAAGCGGCCAGATCGCCGCGTTCGCTGCGGCCGCGCGCGTCGCGCTTGAGGGCGCCGCGCTGGTCGTCATAGTCCAGGATGGTCATGGCAATGGTCACGCTCTCCTGCAGCGCGCGGCAGGGTGCGGCAAAGCTCAGCACCTGCACCGCCTCGCCGCGCGGCCCGGTGGTCTCGCCCGTCTCGTAGTCCACGCTCATATTGATGAGCGCAATCTCGGCGGCCTTGCTGTCGTCGCAATAGAGCTGCAGGTGGATGTTGTTGAGCCGGGTGGCGGTGCCGCGCCAGACCGCGCCGCACAGATGCGGGCGGAACTCGCCCAGGCGTTCCATCCATTGCGCCGCCAGCTCGCGCAGGGCCAGCAGCTCCTGCGGCTGGGTGTCGGCGCAGAACAGCGCCAGGTAGTCGCGCACCTCGTCTTCCAGCTCGTCGTTGCTGGGCAGGGGGGCATGCTTGCCCAGGCCCAGCTGCTTGACGGCGCGACGCTTGGCGGGGCCGTACTCCAGGCCTTCTTCCACCACCAGGCGGGCGGCGGTGGCGGCGATCTCGGCGCTGACGGGATGTTGTTCCATGCTTATTCGGGTAGGGCCACGGCCGGCATGCGGGCCTCGATGGTCGCCGATCTGGCGATCACATAGGGGCTGGAGGGGCGTTTTTCGAAGCGCTTGGGCGCCGGCAGCATCACCGCCAGGCGCGCCGCCTGCCAGGCGCTGAGCTGGCCGGCATCGACACGGAAGTAGTGGCGTGCCGCCGCCTGGGCGCCGAACACGCCCTCGCCCCATTCGACATTGTTCAGGTAGATCTCGAGGATGCGCCGCTTGCCCAGCAGGGACTCCAGCAGCAGGGTCAGCACGAACTCCTGGCCCTTGCGCAGCAAATGGCGTTCACCGCTGAGAAAGAGATTCTTGGCGAGCTGCTGGGTGATGGTGGAGCCGCCCACCACCTTGGGTGCGGGCTTGGCCGCCAGGCGTGCCGGGGCGCGGCTGCCCAGCTTGGCCAGGCGCGCTTCCTCGCGCTGGTTCTTCTCCCAGGCCTTCTCCAGCGCATCCCAGTCGACGCCGCCATGCTCGCTGAAGCCGGCATCCTCGCTGGCGATCACCGCGCGCTTGAGCTGCTTGGAGATGCGCGCATCGTCCACCCATTGCTGGCTCCACAGGATCTGGTGCTTCTCCACCGCCAGCCGCCAGGCTTCGGAGCGCTGGAAGCTGGTGGATTCGGGCGCCAGCACGTTCATCAAGGCAATGCGCGCGGCGAAATAGAGCTGCAAGGCCAGCACCGCCATGGCCAGCAGCAGCAACAGGCGTAGCAGCGACCTCATGCGCCGCTCACTTGCTTCTTGCCAGCTGCGCGCGCAGCGCGGCCAGCACCGGCGCGGTCTCGGGCCGCACGCCGCGCCACAGCGCAAAGGCCTCGGCCGCCTGCTCGACCAGCATGCCCAGGCCGTCGCGCCCCTCAGCGCCCTGGGCCTCGGCCCAGTCCAGGAAGGGCCGGGCCGCCGCGCCATACATCATGTCCACCGCCAGGCCGCCGCTGCGCAAGACCTGACCCTGGACCGGCACGCCCGCGCCGGCCAGGCTGGCGCTGGTGCCGTTGACGAGGATGTCGAAGCCGCCGCCGCAGCCGTCCAGGGTGGTGGCGGTGAGCCGCACGCCATGTTCGGCGGCCCAGGCCTGGTGCGAGGCCACCAGGGCGGCGGCCTTGTCCAGCGTGCGGTTGGCCAGCACCAGCTCGGCCGGCCGGCCGGCGATCAGGCTGCCCAGCACCCCCGCCGAGGCGCCGCCGGCGCCCAGCAGCAGCACGCGCCGGCCCGCCAGCGGGCGGCCGGCATTGCCTTCGATGTCGCGCGCCAGGCCCAGGCCATCGGTGTTGTCGCCCCACCAGCCCTGGCTGTCGAAGCGCAGGGTGTTGACGGCGCCGGCCAGCGCGGCGCGCGGGCTGTGCCGGCGCGCCAGCGCGAAGGCCTCGAACTTGAAGGGCACGGTGACGTTGCAGCCGCGCCCGCCGGCGGCCGCGAAGGCCTCCACCGTCGGCCCGAAGGCGTCCAGCGGGCACAGCAGGCGCTCATAGACCAGCGCCTGCCCGGTCTGGGCCGCGAAGGCGGCATGGATGAAGGGCGATTGGCTGTGGGCGACGGGATTGCCGGCCACGGCATAACGGTCGGGGCTGCTCATGGTTGTGCACTGAGGCTGGTTTCCAGCCCGTCCTCGCGGGTGAACTTGAAACGTGAGGTGATCACCAGCACCTCGGCGCCCTGGCGCATCGCGGCCGTGAAGGGGCCGAAGGGCCCGGCGGCGCGGGCGATGGCGATGGCGCGCCGATCCAGCACGGCATTGCCCGAGCCCTGCACGATGTCGGTCTCGATCACCTTGCCCTTGAAATCCACGTGGATGTTCATGGTCAGCTCGCCATACAGCTTGCGGCCCTTGTATTGCGGGAAGTCGCGCGTGCCGCGCTCCTCGATGCGGCGGCGCAGCGCGTCGTAATACTGGGCATAGACCACCTCGCGCGTGGCCGGGCTGATGTAGCGCTTGCGCGGGCGCGCGTTCTCCTCGTTCACGCGCTTCTCGATCTCGGCCAGCAGCTGCACCAGCTGGCGGCGCTTCTCGGCCTGCTCGCGCGCCTCGGGTGTGCCCTTGTCGCGCTGCGGGTCGGGCGGCGGCAGCAGGGCCAGCTCGCGGCGCACCTGGGCCAGCAGCTGCTGCTGCACCTCCTGCAGCTTGGCGATCTGGGTGTGCGACAGCTCGGTGCTCTCGCCCTGCTCGGTGCGCGGCGAGGGCGCCAGCGGCGAGGTGGCACGGCCCACCGTGCCTTCACCGCCGCCGGTCAGGCTGGCCTGGGCCAGCGCCTGCGCCTTGGTCGGGGTCTCCTTGCTCCTGGCATTGACCAGCACCACCTCGAGCGGCGTGTCCTCGAACAGGCGGTTGAAGCGCTCCGGATCGACGATGCGCAGCATCAGCAGGCCCGCATGCAGGCCCACGGAGATCAGCAGCGCAAGGTGCAGGGTGGAGAGCTTGCGCACGGCTCAGGTCGGTGCGGCCTCGGCCTTGGTGTCCGCCGGCTCGTCCGCGCCTACATCGGCGTTCATGTCGATCGCCAGCGTCAGCGGGCCGCTGGCCTCGGTCTCGTCGTCCTCGGGCAGTTCGACATCCTCGTCCGGTGCCTGGGCCTCGTCCAGGCGCTCGACCAGGCTGGCATGCACATCCAGCGTCATCTCGTCGCAACCGGTGATGCGCACGCGCACATGGCTGCCGCGCGCCAGGCCTTCGCAGCCCAGCGCCTTGAACACCAGCGGCAGGGTGTCGGCGCGCACCAGCCCATCCTTCATCACCGAGGCGGTGAGTTCGGTGATGGCGTTCTGCTGCAGATAGCGCAGCGTCCAGTAGCGCTCGATGCCCGACTGGAAACCGTTGTAGGCGGTGTAGGCCGCGTCGAAGCCCGAGATGATGGAGAACAGCTGCGCGTCCTTGGGTTTGAAGGGGGCGGCCAGCGCGGCGGTGCGGCCGTGGCGGGCGCAGGCAATGATCTGCCACTGGTTCACCAGGTCCACATAGCGGCGCAGCGGCGAGGTCGCCCAGGTGTATTGCGCCACGCCCATGCCGGCGTGCGGCAGCGCCTTGGTGCCCATGCGCACCTTCACGCCGGGCGCCAGGCTGGCCTGGCTGCGGTAGATGCCGGGCAGGCCCAGCTCGTTCAGCCAGCCGCCCCAGCGGCTGTTGGCCAGGATCATGGCCTCGGCCACGATCAGGTCCAGCGGCGCACCGCGCACGCGCGTGCCTATGCTCACCAGCTCGCCGCCCTCGGGCTCGCTCAGGCCGCCGCTGTCGAGGCGGAAGTTGTAGTCGGGGCGGTTGAAGTTCTCGGGCTTGCCGCGCACCACCTCGCGCTGCGCCTTCAGCGCCTGCGCCAGACGGAAGGCAAAGGCGAGCTCGGCGGCATGCGCGTAATCGGCCGGCGCGGCGCCGGTCAGCGTGGCCTCGGTGATCACCGCGTCCAACTTGTCGTGGCGCAGATTGGAGACGATGGCGACGCGCTCCAGCCGCGTCTCGCTGCCCTGGATGGCCAGCGTGGCCTCGTCCAGCGTCACGTACAGCGACACGGCCGGGCAATCGCGCCCCTCGATCAGCGTGTAGGCCTGCACCACCTCGTCGGGCAGCATGGTGAGCTTCCAGCCCGGCATGTAGACCGTCGAGAGGCGTTCGCGCGCCACCTTGTCCACCGCCGAGTCCGGCTGTATCGCCAGGCCCGGCGCGGCGATGTGGATGCCGAACACCACCGTGCCCGTGCCCAGGCCCTGCACCGAGAGCGCATCGTCGATCTCGGTGGTGGCCGAATCGTCGATCGAGAAGGCGCGGGCGCTGGAAAGCGGCAGCTCGTCCTTGATCTCGGGGGCCGTGAGGGCCGGGAAACCGGTGCCCTTGGGGAAGTTCTCGAACAGGAAGCGCTTCCAGTGGAACTGGTAGGCGCTCGTGATCGCGCCTGCACCCTTGAGCAGGTCCAGCGGCGCCTTCTGCGCGCGCTTGGTGGCCTCGACCACGGCCTTGTACTCGGGGCCGTTCTTGTCGGGCTTGAAGAGGATCTTGTAGATCTGCTCGCGGATCGCATCGGGGCAGCGGCCGGCGGCCAGCTCCTCGGCCCAGGCCTCGATCTGCAGGGCCTGCTGGCGCTTGCGCTCCAGGCCCAGCAGGGCCGCCTTGACGATCTCCTCGGGCGCCTTCTTGAACTGGCCACGGCCCATGCGGCGGAAGTAATGCGGCGCTTCGAACAGGCGGAACAGCGCGGCGGCCTGGTGCGTGACCCCGGCCTTGGCATCGAAATAGTCGCGCGCCAGGTCCGCAAACGCGAACTCGCCCTCGGGGGCGAATTCCCAGGCCAGATCCAGGTCGATCTGCTGGGCCAGGCGCTGGCCTTCGGCGAGCAGCTCGGCCGGCGCGGGTTTGTCGAACTTGAGCAGCACATTGGCCGCCTTCACTTTGACGCGCTTGCCCGAATCGAGCTCGATCTGCATCGAGGACTCGGCTTCGGACATCACACGGCCGGCGAGGAATTTTCCGGCTTCATCGAACAGGGCAAACATATGGCCGGCATTGTCGCTGATCGGCCGGGGCCCGCCGGAGCGCTTCAGTAAGATGCGCGGCTTGGCTGTTACCGCAGCTCCTGCAAAGGCAAATCATGAAACTTGCTCTCACTGCCCTGGCCCTGGCGGCCTGCACCCATGTCGTGGCGCAAACGCCCTATCCGAGCACGCCGCAAAAGCCGGTGAGCGACAACTACCACGGCACCGTGGTGGTGGATCCCTACCGCTGGATGGAGGACATGAAGTCCGCCGAGTTCCAGGGCTGGCTGCGCAGCCAGGCCGATTACGCCAAGGCCAGCCTGGCGCAGATCCCCGGCCGTGCGGCCCTGCGCGAGCGCCTGGGCCAGCTGGCCGACGCGGGTGAGAGCACCGGCGGCTACGAGATCGTCGCGGGCAAGCTGTTCTACATGAAGCGCGCACCGGGCCAGAACCAGTCGCGCCTGTGGGTGCGTGCCGGCGTCGAGGGCGTAGACCGGGAGCTGCTGGACCCCAACAACATTGCCGGCGAGCCGGGCAAGCATGCGATCGACTGGTACACCCCTTCGCCCGATGGCCGCCTGCTGGCGGTGGGCCTGTCCAGCGGCGGCTCCGAGAACAGCGTGCTGCGCGTGCTCGAGGTGGCGAGCGGCAAGTTCCTCGGCGAGGCGATTGCCTACACCGGCCTGAACCAGTACGGCGTGGCCTGGTTCAAGGACATCAGCGGCTTCGCCTACAACCGCCATCCGGCCGACGAGCGCTACAACAAGAGCGCCGTGTTCATGCACAAGCTGGGCCAGGACGCGAGCAAGGACCAGCCGCTGTTCGGCTGGGAGGTGAGCGCCAAGGAGAAGTTCGCGATCGCCGATCTGCCCTATGTCTACCTCAGCAAGGGCTCGCGCTGGGCGCTGGCCGAGGTGCTGCATGGCGACGCGGTGGAGCGCTCCTACTGGGTGGCCCCGGCCGACCAGTTGCACCTGGGTGCCGCCACGCCCTGGCGCCGCATCATCAGCCCGACCGACAAGATCACCCAGGCGGTGATCTCGGGCGACCAGGTCTATGCCCTGAGCCAGAAGAAGGCCTCGCGCCGCGAACTGCTGAGCCTGGATCTGCGCGCCAAGACCACGCTGTTCCGCGGCGTGCTGCCGGCCGGCGAGAGCGTGCTGCAGCACATCAGCGCGGCCGACGATGCCGTCTATGTGAAGGCGCTGGATGCGGGCGTCAGCAAGCTCTGGCGCGTGGCGAAGAAGAAGGGCGGCGCGGCGGTCGCCACGGTGGCACTGCCCTTCGAGGGCACGCTGCGCGAGATCAGCCCGCTGGCTGGCGGCGAATTGCTGGTGCTGCACGAGGGCTGGACCCAGGCGCCGCAAAGCCTGGTGCTGAATCCGGGCAAGGCCGCAGCACCGGCCCGGCGCGTCGACGTGCAAAAGCCCAACAGCCTCGACACCTCGGGTGTGCAAGCGAAACGCGTGATGGTGAAGAGCCATGACGGCGTGATGGTGCCGCTGTCCATCCTCTCGTCCAAGAGCGCGCCGCTGGACGGCAAGCGCCCCACCGTGCTGAGCGGCTACGGCGCTTATGGCATCACGCAGGAGCCGCGCTTCGGCGCCACCCGCCTGGCCTGGCTGGAGCGCGGCGGCGTGCTGGCGATCTGCCATGTGCGCGGCGGCGGCGAGCTGGGCGAAGACTGGCACCAGGGCGGCTACATCCTCACCAAGCAGAACACGGTGTCGGACTTCATTGCCTGTGCCGAGTACCTGATCGCCAACAAATACGCCTCGCCCGCCACCCTGGCCGGCACCGGCGGCAGCGCCGGTGGCATCACCATCGGTGGCGCCATCACGCAGCGCCCCGAGCTGTTTGCCGCGGCACAGAGCGCGGTGAGCCTCTCCGACATGCTGCGCATGGAGTTCACGCCCAATGGCGCGCCGAACATTGCCGAGTTCGGCACCGTCAGCAACCCGGCGCACTTCAAGGCCATGTACGCGATCAGCCCCTATCACCGCGTGCAGGACGGTCGCGCCTACCCGGCCGTGATCGCCACCACCGGCGCCAACGACCCGCGCGTGGAGGCCTGGGAGCCCGGCAAGCTGGCCGCGCGCCTGCAGGCGGCCAACCCCGAGAGCTACAAGAGCAAGCCGGTGCTGCTGCGCGTGGACTTCGAGGGCGGCCACGGCATGGGCTCGGGCGTCGCGCAGCGCCTGGACGAAACCGCCGATGTCTGGAGCTTCTTCCTCTGGCAGTTCGGTGACGCGGGCTTCCAGCCGAAGCCCTGAGCGGACGGGCGGGCGCGCTCAGCGATCGCTGCTGGCGTCCGCCTCGACGCGGTTGCGGCCGGCGCTCTTGGCGCGGTAGAGCGCCTGGTCGGCGCGCTTGAGCACAGCGTCGATTGAGTTGTCGCCGGCGCGCAGCTCGCTCACGCCTGCGCTGATGGTGATGTGGCGTTCGCCCAGGCGCAGCCCCTTCAGGGCTAGCGAAATCTCGCTCGCCAAGCGCCTTGCGGTGTGCTCGGCGATGGCGAGCGAGGTGTGCGGCATCAGCACCACGAACTCGTCCCCGCCCAGGCGCGCCGCCAGATCGTTGCTGCGCAGGGCCGCCAGGCAGACCGAGGCCGCGCTCGCAATGGCACGATCGCCCGCTTCGTGGCCATGCAGGTCGTTGATGGCCTTGAAGTGGTCGATGTCGAAGCTCAGCACCGCACAGGGCGTGCCGTAGCGCGCGTGCTCGTCAAAACGCTCGGCCAGCATGCGCATCAGCTTGCGGCGGTTCGCCAGCCCGCTCAGCTCGTCGGTCTCGGAGAGCTGGCGTAGCTGCAGCGCCATCTGGTGGCGCGCGGTGATATTGCTGGCCACCCAGAGCACCGCGTCTTCGCCGCCAAACGGCAGGTCCAGCGCCTGCACGCGCCCTTCGAACCAGATCTGCCCAGCCGGACCGTCGTCCTGCAGTCCCTCGACGTCGGGCCCGCCCAGGCTGTACTCCACTACGTGCAGTCGACGCTGGCTCAGCGCGATGCCGATCTGTTCGCAGAACCAGCGCGCCTTGTCGGCATCAAGCACATCGAACAGCGACTTGCCGACCAGACTGCTGCCATCGTGGTAATAGCGGCTGTCGGTGCCGCCGAGGATGGCCGCATAGCGCCCGCTGCGGGTCAGCACGAACACCGGATCGGGCAGGGCCGAGACGATGGCCGACAGCTCCTGCATGGCGAGTTGGGCAATCTCCATGGTGCGAGTGTAGGCGGACCGCTCGGGCTCAGACCGTCATGCCGCCCGACACTTCCAGCACGGCGCCGTTGACATAACTCGCCTCGTCGCTGGCCAGGAAGGCATAGACGTTGGCGATCTCCTCGGGCTTGCCCAGGCGCTTGAGCGGCACATGGGCGCGCATCTCGTCCATCACCTTGTCGGGGATGGTGCCGAGGATGGGGGTCTCGATGAAGCCCGGGGCCACCGCGTTGACGCGCACGCCCTTGGGGCCCAGCTCGCGGCTCCAGGTCTTGGTGAAGCCGATCACGCCGAACTTGCTGGCGGCATAGTTGGTCTGGCCGAAGTTGCCGTAGATGCCCACCACCGAGGAGGCGTTGAGGATCACGCCGCCGCCCTGCGCCACCATGGTGTCGGCCACCGCCTGGGCGCAGTGGAAGACGCCGCGCAGGTTCACGTCGATGACGGCATCGAACTGCTCCAGGCTCATCTTCTGCAGGCGCGCGTCCTTGGTGATGCCGGCGTTGTTCACCAGCACGTCGATGCGGCCGTACTGTTCCAGCACCGCGGCCGTCATCAGGTCGACCGAGACGCGGTCGGTCACATCCAGCACGCGACCCATGGCGCTGGCGCCGGCGGCCTCGCAGGCCGCGACGGCGGCATCCACGCCCTCGGCGCGCCGGTCGCACACCACCACGGTGGCGCCTTCCTGGGCGAACTTGACGGCGGTGGCCAGGCCAATGCCCTGGGCGGCGCCGGTGATGATGCAGACCTTGTTTTTCAAACGCATAGGAGAAATTCCGTCAGTTCGTGGAGGTAGTCGTCGAAATCGGAAAGGCCGTGATCGCTGCCTTCCAGCAGCTTGATGCGGCAGCCGGCGTAGCGGGCCTGCATCTCGCGCCAGTCCAGCACCTCGTCGCCCTTGGCGATCACCGCCAGCAGGCGCTCGGGATGGGCCAGCTTGCCGAGGGTTTGCGCGCGCAGCTCGTCGACGAACTCGGCGCGGAAGAAGAACTTCTCGTCCGGGTTCTGCCAGCAGCTGTGCTCGCCGATATAGCGCGCCAGGTCGCGCGCCGGATCCACCGCGGGGTTCAAGAGCACGGCGCGGCAGCCGGTGGCCTGCGCCACCTGGGTGGCATAGAAGCCGCCCAGCGAGCTGCCCATCACGGCCATGCGCTCGCGCGGCCAGGCCTGGATCAGCGCCATGACTTCCCGCATGGCCGCGGCCGGCGAGGGTGGCAGCTGCGGGCAGGCCCACCGCAGCTGCGGGCGCTGCTCGCCCACCCAGGCCGCCATGCGCTGGGCCTTGGCCGAGCGTGGCGAGGAGCGAAAACCATGCAGGTAGAGCAGGTGGGTGGTGCGGTGAGGCATGGGGCCGCAGTCTAGCGGCAGGGCCGCCCGCGGTCTGTCAGCCCGGCGTCACCGGCGACGTGCGATGAAGCACGGTTTTCGGGGTGCGATCGGAGTTTGGCCGCATTGACGGGTGCGGCCGGCACGGCGACAGTCGCGCTTTTGCATCAGCAATCCCAATCCCATCCATGAGCTCTACCCAGAACCTCACCGCCGTTGCGGCCGCCCTGCTGCTGCTGGGCGCCACGGCCCACGCGCAGACTACCGCTCCCGCTGCCCCTGCGAACGGCGCTTCCGCACCCGCGGCCACGCCGCCGCGCCCGGCCGCCGATCCGGCCGCGCCCAAGCCCTTTGTCGAGGTGAGCAAGGATGCCAAGCGCCAGGACGGCCTGTTCCCGATCTGGCGCAAGGACGAGAAGGTCTGGCTGGAGATCCCCAAGGCGCAGTTCAACAAGCCCTTCATGTTCACCGTCAACTACGCCAATGCGGTGGGCGAGCGCGGCCTCTATGCCAGCCAGATGGGCCGCGCCCTGATGGCCGAGTGGCGCCGCGTCGGCAACCAGGTGCAGCTGATCGCGCTCAACACCAAGTTCCGCGCCGAGGGTGGCGGCAAGCTGGCCGGCGAACAGGCCTTCTCGCCCAGCCTGCTGGCCTCCGGCACGCTGGCCAGCGCCGAGCATCCGGAGCGCAAGTCGGTGCTGGTGGATGCGGCCCTGCTGCTGACCGACATCCCCGGCATGTCCACGCGCCTGGAGATGGCCTACCGCCTGCCCTTCGCGGCCGACCGCGCCAACTCCTATTTCGAGGCTGCGCGCGCCGACGCCAAGCTCAGCACGCTGACCGCGCGCATGCACTTCGCCACCCCGCGCATCCCGGCGCCGCCGCTGACCCCCGCGCCCGTGCCCATGCCTACGCCGCCGCAGGCCACGCCGGACCCGCGCAGCATGTTCCTGAGCTTCGTCTACAACTTCCAGGCCCTGCCCGAGACCGTGATGGCGCCGCGCCGGACCGATCCGCGCCTGGGCCATTTCGCCGAGTCCTTCAGCGATCTGAGCAATGACAACAAGCCGAACCCGCGCGTCCACTACCTGAAGCGCTGGCGCCTGGAGAAGCAGGACGCCAGCGCCGCGCTGAGCGAGCCGGTGCAGCCCATCACCTACTGGATGGACAAGAACATCCCGGCCAAGTACCGCGGCGCGGTGGAGGCCGGCATCCTGGAGTGGAACAAGGCCTTCGAGAAGATCGGCTTCAAGAATGCCGTGGTCGCCAAGCAGCAGCCCGACGATGCCGATTGGGACAATATGGACGCCGGCCATGCCTCGATCCGCTGGTTCGTCGGCGCCGACGTGGGCTTTGCCATCGGCCCCAGCCACGCCGATCCGCGCAGCGGTGAGATCCTGGACGCGGACATCGGCATGAGCGATGTGTTCGCCCGCGGCGGCCGCGCCTTCATTGCCGAGGACGTGGGCCCGGGCAAGCATGCGGCGCATGCCGATGAGGACTTCTGCAACTACGCCCACGAAGCCGCCGCCGAGATGGGCTTCGCGATGGACGTGCTGGAAGCGCGCGGCGAGATCGCGCCCGACAGCCCCGAGGCCGAGGCCTTTGTGCAGGCGCGCATCAAGGACGTGATCATGCACGAGGTGGGTCACACCCTGGGCCTGAAGCACAACTTCAAGGCCTCCACCACCGTCGCGCAGGCGCAGCTGAGCGACAAGGCCTACACCGAAGCCAAGGGCATCTCCGGCTCGGTGATGGACTACAACGCCTACAACCTCGCGCTGCAGGGCGAGACCCAGGGCAGCTACAACAACACCACCCTGGGTGCCTACGACTACTGGGCGATCGAGTACGCCTACAAGCCCCTGGCCCCCGAGGCGGAGGCGGTCGAGCTGGCCAAGATCGCCGCGCGCAGCACCGAGCCGCAGCTGGCCTATGCCGACGACGCCGACGCCGACCTGTTCGACGGCATCGATCCGCTGGCGAATCGCTTCGACCTTGGCGCCGACCCGATGGCCTATTTCAAGCGCCGCCTCAAGCTCTCGCAGGAGCTGTGGGGCCGCGTGCAGGACCGCAAGCCGCAGGCCGGTGACGATCCGCTGCGCCAGCGCCGCTCGCTGGTGAACGGTTTCAACCAGCTCTACCGCGCGGCCGAGCTGGTGGGCAAGTATGTCGGCGGCATGCATATGCAGCGCGACCTGCCGGGCTCCACCGGCCGCACCGCGTTCAGCCCGGTCGAGCCGGCGCAGCAGCGCGAGGCCCTGAAGTTCCTGGCCAGCGGCCTGTTCAGCGCCGATTCCTTCCGCTTCCGTCCCGAGTTCCTCGGCACCCTGCAGGTGGACTACGGCGAGTGGGAGCGCGTCGGCCCGATGAACATCCCGGCCGCGGTGGCGCGCGTGCAACTGGTGGTGCTGGACCGCCTGCTCAACGCCAACACCGCGCAGCGCCTGATGGACCTGCCGGCCTATGTGCCTGAGAAGCAGCGCAAGGGCATCATCTCGCTCAGCGAGGTCTACGGCACCCTGCAGTCCAGCATCTGGAGCGAGCTCAAGAGCGGCGCCGAGATCGACCGCCTGCGCCGCAATCTGCAGCGCGAGCACCTCAAGCGCCTGCAGTCGGTGCTCACCAAGGGCGGCGCACCCGGCGTGATGGCCGATGCCTACGCGCTGGCGCGCCTGCACGCGGTGCAGCTGCAGAGCGATCTGCGCGCGGCGCTGGGCAAGGGCGGCCAGTCGGTGGAGACGCGCGCGCACCTGGCCGAGAGCCTGGACATGCTGGGCAGCGTGCTGCGCGCCAATATGCAGCGCAGCTGACCGTCAGCCTGAGCGGGCGCCCCGCCCGCAATGCGAAAGCCGGCCTCAGGGCCGGCTTTTTTGTTTCATTTCGGCGCGCTGCGCCGCCCGTCCTGGGCCACGATGTCCCACACCGCGATGAACATGGCGGCGATCAGCGGCCCGATCACGAAGCCGTTCAGGCCCAGCACCGCCATGCCGCCGAGGGTGGAGACCAGCACCACGTAGTCGGGCATCTTGCTGTCCTTGCCGACCAGCAGCGGGCGCAGCAGGTTGTCCACCAGCCCGATCACCAGCACGCCATAGGCGATCAGGCCCAGGCCCTGGCCGATCGCGCCGGTGGCCAGCAGGTAGATGGCCAGCGGCAGCCAGACCAGGCCGGCGCCCACCGCCGGCAGCAGCGACAGAAAGGCCATCAGCACCGCCCACAGCACCGGCGCGTGCACGTCCAGCACCCAGAAGGCCAGGCCGCCGAGCGCGCCCTGCAGCGCGGCCACGGCGATATTGCCCTTCACGGTGGCGCCGATCACGGCGCGGAACTTCTCCATCAGGCGGCGCTTGTGGGCGGCGCGCAGCGGTAGGGCATGGCGCAGCAGCACGGACAGGCGATCGCCATCGCGCAGCAGGAAGAACAGCAGGTAGAGCATGACGAAGAAGCTCACCACCACATCGAAGGTGTCCTGGCCGAAACCGAAGGCCTTGGTGGCGATGGCCTGGCTGAGCTGCTTGAGCGCCTCGGTCAGCTTCTGCTGCAGGTCCAGCGGATCGCTGACGCCGAGTTTTTCCAGCCCGCTGAGCAGGCCGGCGGGCAGGGCCGCGTAGACCTGCTGCACATAGCCGCTGAAACTGAACTCGCCGGACTTGAGCTTGGCATAGAGCGCGCCGGCCTCCTGGGCCAGCGCGATGCTCACCAGCGTCAGCGGCAGTATCACCAGCAGCAGCACCAGGCTCAGCGTCAGCAGCGCCGCCAGGGTGGCGCGCTGGCCGCAGCGCCGCAGCATCCAGCGGTGCAGCGGCGCGAACACGATCGCCGCGGCCGTGCCCCACAGCAGCGCGCCGTAGAGGGGCCAGAGGATCCAGGCGAAGGCCAGCGTCACCAGCGCCAGCAGGACCACGAAGCTCTTGTCCTGCAGGGCGGGTGAGTTGGCGGACGAGTCGTCGGAGGGGGCAGCTGACATGGGGCGCTCTCGGCGGGCTGGAGAGCGGCCATGGTAGCCGGGGCGGCAGCGCCGGCCTCAGCGGCCCTTGGCCTCCAGCGCCGCCAGCAGCTTCTCGTGGATGCCGCCGAAGCCGCCATTGCTCATGCACAGCACATGGTCGCCGGGCCTGGCGGCCTTCACCACCGCGGCCACCAGGGCCTCGACATCGGTGCCGACGAGGGCCTGCGCGCCCATCGGTGCGAGTGCCTCCTTGGCGTCCCAGCTCAGCCCGGCCTGGTTGCAGAAGCTCAGGTCGGCTTCCTCCAGGGCCCAGGGCAGCTGCGCCTTCATGGTGCCCAGCTTCATGGTGTTGGAGCGCGGCTCGAACACCGCCAGGATGCGCTCGCTCGGTGCGATCTTGCGGCGCAGGCCGTTCACCGTGGTGCGGATCGCGGTGGGGTGGTGGGCGAAGTCGTCGTAGACCTTGACCCCGCCCGCCTCGCCGCGCAGCTCCAGCCGGCGGCGCACGTTCTGGAAGCTGGCCAGCGCGGCGGCCGACTGCTCGGGCGTCACGCCCACATGCTCGGCCGCGGCCATCGCCGCCAGCGCGTTGAGCTGGTTGTGCTCGCCCAGCAGCGCCCATTCCACGCGCGCCACCTTGAGGCTGCCGCGCAGCACGTCGAAGGCCTGCGGCTCGCCGCGCGCACGCAGCGCGCCGGGCTCTTCCTTGCGTGAACCGAAACGCTGCAGCTCGCTCCAGCAGCCGCGCGCCAGCACGCGCTGCAGCGCCTCCTCGCGTGCGTTCACGATCACGCGGCCCGTGGCCGGCACGGTGCGCACCAGGTGGTGGAACTGGGTCTCGATGGCGGCCAGGTCGGCAAAGATGTCGGCGTGGTCGAACTCGAGGTTGTTGAGGATGGCGGTGCGCGGCCGGTAATGCACGAACTTGCTGCGCTTGTCGAAGAAGGCGGTGTCGTATTCATCGGCCTCGATGACGAAGCACTTGCCCGCGCCCAGGCGCGCCGACACGCCGAAGTTCTGCGGCACGCCGCCCACCAGAAAGCCGGGCTGCAGGCCGGCATGCTCCAGGATCCAGGCCAGCATCGAGGTGGTGCTGGTCTTGCCATGCGTGCCCGCCACCGCCAGCACATGGCGGCCCTGCAACACATGGCTGGCCAGCCATTCGGGGCCACTGGTATAGGGCAGGCCCTGGTCCATGATGGCTTCCATCAGCGGGAAGCGGCCCTCGCTGGAGCGCGTCACCACATTGCCGATCACGAACAGATCGGGCTTGAGCTCCAGCTGCTCGGCGCCGAAGCCCTGGATCAGCTCGATGCCCAGCGCCTGCAGCTGCTCCGACATGGGCGGGTAGACATTGGCGTCGCAGCCGGTGACGCGGTGGCCGGCTTCGCGGGCGAGGGCGGCCAGGCCGCCCATGAAGGTGCCGCAGATGCCGAGGATGTGGATGTGCATGGGAATGGCGAGGAACGGGGCAAGAGAAGGGCGCCGGTGGGCGCGGCGCTTCAACGCAGCGCGGTGCGGGCGGCCTGCAGCGTGGCCTGGATGTCGGCCTCGCTGTGCGCCGCGCTCACGAAGCCGGCTTCGTAGAGCGCCGGCGCCAGGTAGACGCCGCCGTCCAGCATGCCGTGGAAGAAGGCGTTGAAGCGCGCGCCGTCGGTCTTCATGACGGTCTGGTAGTTCTGCGGCAGCTCTTGGGCAAGGAAGAAGCCGAACATGCCGCCCTCGCAATCGACGCTGAAGGGCACGCCGTTGTCCCTGGCCACGGCCGCCAGGCCGTCCACCAGCTGGCGCGTCCTGGCGCCCAGCGCCTCGTAGAAGCCGGGTTTCTGGATCTCGCGCAGCGTCGCCAGGCCGCAGGCGGTGGCGACCGGATTGCCCGACAGCGTGCCGGCCTGGTAGACCGGGCCCAGCGGCGCGAGCTGCTTCATGATCTCGCGGCTGGCGCCGAAGGCGGCCAGCGGCATGCCGCCGCCGATCACCTTGCCGAACACGCTGACATCGGGCTTGAAGCCGGGCAGCAGCTTGGCGTAATGGCCTTGCGCGCTCGCCAGCCCGACGCGGAAGCCCGTCATCACCTCGTCGAACACCAGCAGTGCGCCATGCTCGCTGCAGAGCTCGCGCAGGCGCTTCACGAAGGGCACGGCGGCGCGCACGAAATTCATATTGCCGGCGATCGGCTCGATGATGACGCAGGCGAGCTCCTTGCCGTGCAGGGCGAAGGCCTCCTCCAGCTGCGCGACGTTGTTGTACTCGAGCACCAGGGTGTGCTGCGCCACCTCGGCCGGCACGCCGGCGCTGGTGGGGTGGCCGAAGGTGGCAAGACCCGACCCCGCCTTCACCAGCAGGGCGTCGGTGTGGCCGTGGTAGCAGCCCTCGAACTTGATGAACTTGCTGCGGCCGGTGGCGCCGCGCGCCAGCCGGATCGCGCTCATGGTGGCCTCGGTGCCCGAGCTCACCAGGCGCACCTGCTCGATCGAGGGCACCAGCTTGATGATTTCCTCGGCCAGCTCGATCTCGCGCTCGGTGGGCGCGCCGAACGAGAAACCGTCCAGCGCCGCCTTCTGCACCGCCTCCAGCACCGCCGGGTGGCCGTGGCCGAGGATCATCGGGCCCCAGGAGCCGATGTAGTCGATGTAGCGCTTGCCCTCGGCATCGATGATGTAAGCCCCTTCACCGCGCTTGATGAATCTGGGCGTGCCACCTACCGCGCGAAATGCGCGCACGGGCGAATTCACGCCGCCGGGGATGGAGCGCTGGGCGCGCTCGAACAGAGCTTGGTTCTGACTCATGGCAGGGAGGGAAGAAAAGTGTTCAGTGGATGCGGCGCGGGCCGCGCGTGGGCGGCTCGTCGGCCATCAGGTCGCCGGGCTCGGTGTCGGGCAGCAGGGGCTGGCTGCCCTCCATGCCCTCTTCGCCTTCTTCGGCGGGCGGCATGGCCCAGAAGAAGCGGTCGGGCACGGCATTGCCCATGCCGGGGCGGAAGCCCGCGTCCAGCGCCTGGTCCAGGAAGGACAGGGCCTCGCCCACCGCGGTGTGGATCTCGGAGCCCACCGACAGCAGCGCCGCCAGCGAGGCCGAGAGCGTGTCGCCCGCGCCCACGAAGCTGACCTCGAAGCGCTCGAACTTCTCGCCGGTGATCGGCCCCTGCGGATTCGCCAGCACGTTGTCGACGAACTGGTTGGGCAGGCTGATGCCGGTCACCAGCACATGGCCCGTGCCATGCTCGCCGGCGGCCACCGCCAGCTCGCGCGGCGAGGCCGGGCGGTCCGCGTCCCAGTCGGGCAAGAGGAAATCGGTGAGGGTCTTGTGGTTGCCCACCAGCACCAGGGCCTGCGGCAGCACCAGCTCGCGGAAGGCATCCAGATAGCTCTGCTGCTGCTCCTCGTCGAGCCAGGTGATGGCGGGCAGATAGGCCACCAGCGGCACATCGGGGTAATCACTGAGCACCTCGGCCACCGCGCTCACGCCCTCGGCGCTGCCCAGGAAGCCGACCTTCCAGGCCGCCACCGGCACGTCTTCCAGGATGCTGCGCGCCTGCTCGACGATCACGTCGGCATCGAGCTCATGCTGCTCGAACACCTCGGCGGTGTCGCGCAGCAGGATGGCCGTGACCACCGGCAGCGCATGCGCACCCATCGCCGCGATGGTGGCCACGTCGCCGGCGATGCCGCCGGCGCCGCTGGGGTCGCTGGCGTTGAAGCTCATCACGCACGCGGGTGCGGGTTGCTCCTGCTCGTCTTGGCCCTGGATGGTCTCGGCGGGGGAATGGTCAGGGCTGCTCATGAAGTGGGGATTGGGGTTTCACCCGAGGGTGAGGACGTCAGCGCGTCGTGGTCTTGAAGGGCTTGCAGCAGGGCGTGACGAAGGACCGAAAAGCCTGTTGCATCTGTGCCTACTTGCTCAATGGGCGGAGGGGGGCGCGTAGCTACAATCTTCGCATTGTAGTGAGCAAACCATATTCACCGTGACCGAAGCTAGTACCTGGATGTGCCTGATCTGTGGCTGGATTTATGACGAAGCCGCAGGTGACCCCGAGCACGGCATTGCCCCAGGTACCGCATGGGCGGATGTGGACATGAACTGGACCTGCCCCGAATGCGGGGCCCGCAAGGAAGACTTCGAGATGGTCCGCATCTGACGCGGCCCGTTTGAAACCTTCTGCCCTTTCCATACGCTGAGGAGAACAAGGGTTGGACACAATGGCTCCCCAAGCACCTGGCGCAGCGACCAAGGTGCTCGTCATCGACGACAGCAACACCATCCGTCGCAGCGCCGAGATCTTTCTCAAGCAAGGCGGGCACGAGGTGGTGCTGGCCGAGGATGGCTTCGACGCGCTTTCCAAGCTGAGCGACTACAAACCGGATCTGGTGTTCTGTGACATCCTGATGCCACGGCTCGACGGTTACCAGACCTGTGCCATCATCAAGCGCAACCCGCAGTTTTCCGGCGTGCCGGTGATCATGCTGTCCAGCAAGGACGGCCTGTTCGACAAGGCGCGCGGCCGCATGGTGGGCTCGCAGGACTACCTGACCAAGCCCTTCACCAAAGACCAATTGCTGCAGGCGGTGCAGATGCACCGCCGCGGCCCTTGATTCGCCCGGCCAGATGATCGATGAAGCCGGCCAATGAGATGCCCGACAGAGGCGGCGTGACGAGGAGTCCACATGACGATACACAAGATTCTGCTGGTCGATGATTCCAAGACCGAGCTGCATGCGCTCAGCGAGATGCTGAGCAAGCGCGGCTTCGTGGTGCGCACCGCCGAGAACGGCGAGGAAGCCTTCAAGCGCCTGGAAGAGGAAGTGCCCGACCTGATCCTGATGGACGTGGTGATGCCGGGCCAGAACGGCTTCCAGCTGACCCGCGCCATCACGCGCGACGAGCGTTACGCCAATGTGCCGGTGATCATGTGCACCAGCAAGAACCAGGAAACCGACAAGGTCTGGGGCATGCGCCAGGGCGCGCGTGACTACGTGGTCAAGCCGGTCAAGTCCGACGAGCTGCTGGCCAAGATCAAGGCGCTAGGCTGAGCATGGCCAACAAGCAAGCACTGCGCGAACTCCAGCAACGCCTCGCGCAGCGCATGCAGGCCGCGCGCGAAACGCCGCAGGCGGCCTCCTGGCTGGCGGTGGAATGCGCCGGCGTGGCGCTGCTGTTCTCGCTCAAGCAGGCGGCCGAGATCTTCACGCCCGTGGCCATCAAGCCGGTGCCCTACACCGAGCCCTGGGCCCTGGGGGTGGCGAACCTGCGCGGCGGCCTGCACACGGTGGTGGACTTCGCCGCCTTTCTGGGCCTGCGCGAACCCGGCGCGCGCGGCGATGTGACGCAGCAGCGCCTGGTGTCGATCAACCCCGAACTCAATATCAACTGCGCCTTGCTGGTCGACAAGCTGCTGGGCTTGCGCGGCGACGAGCAGTTGCAGCCGGTGGCGGATGTGCCGTCGGCGACGCCGCGGCCGGCCTTTGCGGGCGCGCTGCGGCGCGACGCCGAGGGCCGGCATTGGCAGGTGATCGACCTGGAGGCCTTGTCCAGGTTCGAACCGTTCTTGCGTATTGTGGTGTGATGCGTGGCGCCAGCCGGCGCGGGCATTGCGTCAATCAACCGACAACATGAGGGTGAGATGAGCTTCCTCGACAAGATCAAGAAATTGGGCGCGACCTCCGAAGGCCAGGAGGCCGGCGAGACCACCGCCCTGGATGCTCAGGCAGGCGCAGGCGACGCGGGGCCGCGCAGCGAGTCCAGCTCCATCATTTCCGAAGCGTTGCCGACCGACAACGTGGCGGCGGATTTTGTCGACACCAGCGCGGGCTTCCAGTCCACCGCCTCGGCGCCCGACACCATCAGCGCCGCGCCCGGGCTGATGCCGGTGAAGGCCGAAGACCGCGGCCGCCGCCAGAAGCTGTTCACCGCCCTGGTGGCTGTGGGGGTGCTGGGCACGGCCACCACGGTGGCGCTGAGCCTGGTGAACGCGAACCGCAGCGCGGCCCAGGTGCGCGCCACCGGCCAGGCCATGATGCAGTCGCAGCGCCTGGCCAAGTCGGTGTCCACCGCCCTGGTGGGCAATGTGGGCGCCTTCGCCGAGCTCAAGGAAAGCATCGGCGTGCTGGGCAGCGTGGTGCGCAATCTGCGCAACGGCGAGGGCGAGCTGGCGATTGCGCCCGGCAGCGTGCAGCCGGCGCTGGAGACCGTCGCGCCGATGGTGGAGCGTGCCGAGAAGAACGGCAACACCGTGATCGCGCAGGAGAAGGTGCTGACCCAGGTGGGCAAGGCGCTGCGCACCATCAACCGTCAATCCTCGGACCTGCTGGAGAGCGCCGAGGCGGTGGCCTCGCTGTCGCTGCAGCAGGGCGGCTCGCCGGCCGAACTCTCGGCCGCGGGCCAGCTGGTGATGCTGACCCAGCGCATCGGCAAGAGCGCCAACGAATTCCTGACCCAGGAGGGCGTGAGCCCGGAGGCAGTGTTCCTGCTCGGCAAGGACCTGAACTCCTTCCGCGAGATCACCGAGGCCCTCATCAGCGGCAACCCCGAGCTGCGCCTCAAGGGCGCGCATGACCCGCAGCTGAAGGAGCGCCTCAAGACCCTGCTGTCGCAGTACGAGCAGACGCGCAAGGAAGCCTCGGCAATTCTGGGCAATCTGCAGGGCCTGGTGGCGGCGCGCGAGGCGCAGGCCGCGATCCTCAACGACAGCGAACCGCTGCGCAAGGGCCTGGACGAGATCGCCCAGCAGCTCGAGTCGGCCGGTGGCCTGGGTTTCGGCCTGCTGCTGGCGATGCTGGCCTCGCTGGCGGCCCTGGTGGTGGGCGCTTTGGGCTTTCTGCGCCTGTATGTGGCGGGTCAGGCGCATCGCGCCGAACTGGCCGAGGCGCAGAAGCGCGAGGCCGAGGTGCAGGAGCAGGAGGCCAAGCGCGTCAACGATGCCAACCAGGCCGCCATTTTGCGTCTCATGAACGAGCTGCAGTCGGTCGCCGAGGGCGACTTGACGCAACAGGCCACGGTGACCGAGGACATCACCGGCGCCATCGCCGACTCGGTGAACTACACCGTGGAAGAGCTGCGCCTGCTGGTGACGCAGGTGCAATCCACCGCCGGCCGGGTGACCGAAACCACCGGCTTGGTGGACCAGACCTCCACCGAGCTGCTGGCCGCTTCCACCGAGCAGCTGCACGAGATCCGCGCCACCGGCGAGGCGGTGCTGCAGATGGCCGAGCGCATCAACCAGGTGTCGGCGCAGGCGCAGGAAACCGCCGAGGTGGCGCGCCAGTCGCGTGCCGTGGCCGAGACCGGCAAGCAGGCCATGGCCAACACCATCGGCGGCATGAACTCGATCCGCGAGCAGATCCAAGAAACCTCCAAGCGCATCAAGCGCCTGGGCGAGAGCTCGCAGGAAATCGGCGAGATCACCGAGCTGATCTCGGACATTACCGAGCAGACCAATGTGCTGGCGCTGAACGCGGCCATCCAGGCGGCCTCGGCCGGTGAGGCCGGCCGCGGTTTCTCGGTGGTGGCCGAAGAAGTGCAGCGCCTGGCGGAACGCTCGGGCGACGCGACGCGCCGCATTGCCGCGCTGGTGAAGACGATTCAGACCGACACCCACGACGCGGTGGCCGCCATGGAGCGCTCCACGCTGGGGGTGGTGCAGGGTACCAAGCTGTCCGATGCGGCCGGCAAGGCGCTGGACGAGATCGACGAGGTGTCGCGTCGACTGGACGAGTTGATCGCCCGCATCTCGAACCAGGCGCTCAGCGAGGCGCATTCCGCCAACGAGGTGGCCTCGAACATCCAGCACATTTTTGCGGTGACCGAGCAGACCGGTGAGGGCACGCGCTCCACCGCCCAGATGGTGCATGAGCTCTCGCGCTCGGCCGATGCCTTGAAGCAGTCGGTGGCGCGTTTCAAGGTTGGCTGAGCGCTGACAACCGCACCAAGCACAGAACGATAGACAGAGAAAAAGTCAAAGGCAGACCCGGCATGGACTTCTCGCGAGATTCCGAGTTTCCGCCCGACCTCAGCCCGCTGGCCTGGGTGCAGGAGGAGTTGCGCCGCTCGCTGGAGTCCGTGCACAAGACGCTGCGGCGCGCGCTGCGCGATGCCGATGCGCGTGTCACGACGCTGGGCCTGGAAACGCATCCCAGCCAGCCCATGCAGGCCGCCGCGGCGCAGCTGCACCAGCTCGCCGGCGTGCTCTCGCTGGTGGGCCTGCCCGCCGGCGCGGCGCTGCTGCGGGCCGCCGAGCAGGCGGTGGAGCGGCTGGCGCTGGACCCGGTCAACGTCGATCCGCCCACCGTGCAGGCGGTGGAGCGCGCCGACTTCGCGCTGCTTTCGCTGATCGCCAAGCTGCTGGCTGGCAACAAGACCAGCACGCTAGCGCTGTTCCCCAGCTACCGCGCGCTGCAGCAGCTCAACGGCGTGGAGCGCATCCACCCGGCCGATCTGGCCCAGCAGGAATGGAGCTGGCGCGATCTGCCGGCCGATGTGTTCAAGGCCCCGGCGCTGGCGGCCGAGCAGGCGCGCGGTGGCTTTGAAGCTACCCTGCTCAAGCAGATGCGCGCCCCGGCGCCCCAGCATGCGCAGCATCTGAGCGATCTGTGCGCCGGCGTGGCGCAGACCCAGCCGGGCGCCCATGGCCGCAGCCTGTGGTCGCTGGCGGCCGCGCATTTCGAGGCCCAGGCCCTGGGCCTGCTGAAGATCGATGCGCTGGTAAAGCGCCTGGGCTCGCGCCTGCTGGCGCAGCTGCGCGCGGGCGCGCAGGGCGATGCGGCGGTGTCCGAGCGCCTGGCGCAGGACCTGCTGTTCTTCTGCAGCCAGGCGCAGGCGCCGGCCGCGAGCCAGCATGCACCGCGCCTGCTGGCGGTGCGCCGTGTCTATGGGCTGGACGAGGGCGCAGGCCCGACCGATTACGAAGACGACAGCCTCGGCCATATCGACCCCAGTTGGGTCACGCAGGCGCGCAAGCGCGTGGCGCAGGCCAAGGAATCCTGGTCCTCGGCGGCGGAGGGCGAGAGCCACCGTCTGGCCGGCCTGGACGAGCAGTTTGCCGCGGTGGGCGATTCGATCGAGCGCCTGTTCCCGAGCGGCGAGGTGCTGGGCCAGACCCTGCGCCGCGCCGTGGTGGCCACGCTGCGCTCGGGCAAGCCGCCCGAACCCACGCTGGCGATGGAGATCGCCACCAGCCTGCTGTATGTGGAAGCGGCGCTGGACGACGAGGCCTTCGACCACCCCGACCAGGCCGAGCGCGTGATCCGGCTGGCACGGCGCGTCGAGGCGGCCTCGCGCGGCGAGCCGGCGGCGCCGCTGGAAGCCTGGATGGAGGACCTGTACCGCCGCGTCTCGGATCGCCAGACCCTGGGCAGCGTGGTGCACGAGTTGCGCAGCAGCCTCTCCGAGGTCGAGCGCCAGGTGGACGAGTATTTCCGCGATCCCTCGCAGCGCCAGCTGCTGATCCCCGTGCCCAACCAGCTCGGCGCCATGCGTGGCGTGTTCTCGGTGCTGGGCGTGGACCAGGGCGCGCTGACCTGCGTGCGCATGCGCGACCAGATCGACGAACTGGCCAATACCGAGGTCGACCCGAGCCGCTCGGGCCCGCGCGAGCAGTTCGAGCGCCTGGCCAGCAATCTCGGCGCGCTGGGCTTCCTGATCGACATGCTGAGCGTGCAGCCGCAACTGGCCAAGCGCATGTTCCGCTTCGATGAAGCCAGCGGCAGCCTGATCTCCTCGGTGGGACGCGAGCGCCTCAGCAAGCCGGCGGCCAGCGAGCCCAGCCTGCTGGCCCAGGTGCAGGCCGCGGCGCAAGCCGTGGCCGAGGGCGAGCGCCCGCAGGCCGAGCTGGCGCGCGACCTCGAGCGCCTGACCCTGCAGGCGCGTGCGGCGGACGAAACCGCGCTGGCGAACGCCGCGCAGTCGGCCCAGCGCATGCTGGAGGAGCCGGGCGACACCTCGGCCCTGCCGCTGACGGTGGAGCTCACCGAGCCGGCCGAGCCCGCTGAGCCCGCTGGACCCATTGAGAGCGAGGCAGCGCGTGCCCAGGCGGCGCAATCGCTCAACGACTTTCTGGCCGTGCATGCGCCGGCACCGGCAGCGCCGGTCGCGGCCGCCGCGCCGGCGCCGGAGATCGTCGACGAGGAGATGCTGGAGATCTTCCTCGAGGAAGCCACCGAGGTGTTGGCGAATGCGCGCGTGGCGCTGGCCGAGCTGGAGCTCGACGCCGCCAACCGCGAGCAGCTGACCAATGTGCGGCGCGCCTTCCACACCCTCAAGGGCAGCTCGCGCATGGTCGGGCTGAAGGAGTTCGGCGAGGGCGCATGGGCCTTCGAGCAGCTCTACAACGCGCGCCTGGGCGAGCAGGGCGTGGCGGATGCCGCGCTGCTGAGCCTGAGCCAGCAGGCCCTGGATTACCTGGCCGGCTGGAGCGCCGAGATCGCCGCCAAGGCGCCCGTCACCCATGACGCCGAGGTCTTGCGCGCCAGCGCCGACGCGATGCGCCTGGAACAGCGCCTGCTGCCGGTGGGCGCAGCGGCTGTGGTCGAGCCCGCTGCCGTCGAGCCTGCCGTGGAACCCGCGGCGGAGCCGGCGCTGGAGCCCGTGCTCGAGTTGCCGATCGAGATGCTCGACGCGCCCGCCACCGAGCCCCTGCTGGAAGAGGCGCCGCTGCTTGAGTTGCCCGAGGCCGAGGAGCTGGGCGAGCTGCTGCCCGTCATGGAGGTGGCCGAGCTCTCGCATGCCGAGACCGAATTGCTGGGCCTGGAGCTGAATCTGGACCTGCCCGCCGCGGCGGCTTCGGCGAGCGGTGATTTCGAATTGCCCGAGTTCGAGCTTAAGCTGGATCTCGGCGAGGCGCCCGCGGCACCGGCCATGCCGGTGCCGGACGAGGAGCTGACGCTGGACCTGGGTGCGCTGGACCTGCCGGCCGTGTCCGAGCCGGAGCCGGAAGCGGAACCTGCGCCCGAACCCGAACCCGAACCCGAACCACTGCCCGAGCCGCCGCCCGAGCCCGAAGCCCCGGCGCCCAGCCTCGAGTTGGTCGGCGGCACCGCTGTGCAGGCCGCCGCCGAGCCGATCGAACCGATCGAACCGGAGGAGGCTGAGCCCGAGTCCGACGAGGGCGTCAAGCTGATCGGCCCGCTGCGCATCAGCATCACCCTGTTCAACATCTTCCTCAACGAGGCGGATGAACTCTCGCGCCGGCTCTGCACCGAGCTGTCGGAATGGGCGCTGGACCTGGCTTCCGGCCTGCCCGCCAGCTGCGAGCCCCTGGCCCATGCGCTTGCCGGCAATGCCGGCACGGTGGGCTTCGACGAACTCTCGGCCCTGGCGCGCGCGCTCGAGCATGCGCTGGAACGCGCCGCCCAGGTGCGCCAACTGGGTGCCGACGAGGCGCGCCTGTTCAACGATGCGGCCGAAGAAATCCGCCGCCTGCTGCACCAGTTCGCGGCCGGCTTCCTGAAGAGCGTCGAGGGCGATCTGACCGCACGCCTGCAGGCCTACCAGCCGCCGCCGGAGGATGTGGCGGAGTCGCGCCCCTCCGAGCTGCCGGACGACGCGCTCAGCGAGCCGCAGGCCCTGCCGATCCCGCGCGCGGCGGACGATTTCGAGGTCGGCCTGCCCGACCAGATCGACGACGAGCTGTTCCCGATCTTCGAGGAAGAGGCGCCCGACCTGCTGCGCGATCTGCAGGCCGGCCTGCGCGACTGGATGGCCCATCCCGGCGATGTCGGCCGTGCCGGCGCCTGCATGCGCGCCCTGCACACCTTCAAGGGCGGTGCGCGCCTGACCGGCGCGATGCGCCTGGGCGAGGCCGCGCATTTGCTGGAATCCGCCATCGAGGCCTTGCTGCACCAGGGCCAGGCCGAGGCCGCCGAGGTGCGCAGCCTGCAGGACCAGGGCGATGCGCTCGAGCAGGCCTTCGACACCCTCAAGCAGGCGCGGCTGGCGCCCAAGCCGGTGGCGCAGCCCGAGCCGGTGGCCGCACCGCTGCCGGCGGTCGAGCCCGCGGCACCGGCCGAGGCGGCGGCCGAGCCTGCCGACAGCGCCGAGCCTGCCGCCGCCGAACCCGGCCGAGCGTTGGTGCAGATTGACTGGTCGCGCTTCACCCAGCTCCAGCCCAGCGACAGCGGGCTGGGCGGCGACGGCGGCCTGGGCGGCGCCCAGGCGCTGGTGCGGGTGCGCGGTGCCCTGCTGGAGCGCATGGCCGCACAGGCCGGCGAGGTCAGCATCCGGCGTGCGCGCCTCGAGTCCGAGATGGGGCAGATGAAGAATGCCCTGCTCGATCTGGACGACAACCTGGACCGCCTGCGCACCCAGCTGCGCGAGCTGGAGCTGCAGGCCGAGGCCCAGATGGGCGCGCAGGAAGAGGCCGCCAAGCATGCGGCCAAGGATTTCGACCCGCTCGAGTTCGACCGCTACACGCGCTTCCAGGAACTGACGCGCATGCTGGCCGAGTCGGTCAACGACGTGGCCACGGTGCAGCGCAGCCTGCAGCGCAATGTGCAGACCGGCGAAGACGAGCTGGCGGCGCAATCGCGCCTGACGCGCGAGCTGCAGGACGACCTGTTGCGCACCCGCATGGTCGAGTTCGACAGCCTCAGCGAGCGCATGCACCGGGTGGTGCGCCTGGCCGCGCGCGAGACCGGCAAGCAGGTGCAGCTGCTGGTGAACGGCGCCCAGGTCGAGCTGGACCGCAGCGTGCTGGAGCGCCTGGTGGGCTCCTTCGAGCATCTCTTGCGCAACAGCGTGATGCACGGCATCGAGCCGCCGGTGGAGCGCGTCGCCAAGGGCAAGCCCGAGCTGGGCACGATCCAGGTCCAGCTCGCCCAGGAGGGCAACGAGGTGGCCATCACGGTGCGCGACGACGGCCGTGGCCTGGACCTGGCGCGCATCCGCGAGCGCGGGCTCAAGCAGGGGTTGATCAAGCCCGATGCCACGCCCAGCGATGAGGAGCTGATGCAGCTGATCTTCGCGCCCGGCTTCTCCACCGCCACCGAGATCACCGAGCTGGCCGGCCGCGGCGTCGGCATGGACGTGGTGCGCGCCGAGGTCAACACCCTGGGCGGCTATATCGATCTGCATTCCACGCCGGGGCAGGGCGCGGCCTTCGAGCTGCGCGTGCCGCTCACCACCGCGCTCACCCAGGTGGTGGTGCTGCGCTATGGCGAGCAATCGGTGGCGGTGCCCGCCAGCCTGATGGAATCGGTGCAGCGCATCAGCCCGGCCCAGATCGAGCAGGCCTACGAGGCCGGCGAGCTGGTGGTGGGCGGCGAGCGCTTCCCCTTCTACTGGCTGGGCGGCCTGATGAAGCAGAGCGAGCGCGGCGTGCCGCATGGCAAGACCCTGCCGGTCGCCTTCGTGCGCAGCGCCCATCAACGCCTGGCCGTGCATGTGGACGAGGTGCTGGGCAACCAGGAAGTCGTGGTCAAGAACCTCGGGCCGCAGCTGGTGCATGTGCCGGGCCTGGCGGGCATCAGCTTGCTGGCCTCGGGCGAGGTGGCGCTGATCTACAACCCGGTGGCGCTGGCCAATCGCTACGGTGCCGAGGCGCAGGCCGCGGCGCGCCACGCGCTCGGCCATGCGGCCGCCGGCACGGTGGCGGCCAGCATGGTGGCCGCCGAGCCGCTCGCGCCGCTGGTGCTGGTGGTGGACGATTCGCTCACGGTGCGTCGCGTCACCCAGCGCCTGCTGGAGCGCGAGGGCTACCGCGTGCACCTGGCCAAGGACGGCCTGGAAGCGATGGAACGCCTGGCCGAGGAGGAACTGCCGGCGGTGGTGCTCTCGGACATCGAGATGCCGCGCATGGACGGTTTCGACCTGGTGCGCAATCTGCGCGCCGACAGCCGCCTCGCCACGCTGCCGGTGATCATGATCACCTCGCGCATCGCGCAGAAGCATCGCGACTATGCGCACCAGCTGGGCGTGGACGACTACCTGGGCAAGCCCTATGACGAAGAGCTGCTGCTGAGCCTGATCGCCCGCTACACTGCCCGGTTGCTCACGGGTTGAGCGCTGGAGGCCTGGCGTCATGTCGGAAGTCGTTGATCACCTTGCGGAACTGACCGGATTCCGGGACCGTGACGTCATGGACGTCACCCTGGTGTCGGCGCTGCGCGACATGCTGGAGCCGAGCTCGGTGGCGATCTTCCGCTGCGTGGGCGACGCCGGCCAGCAGCGCTGGGTCACGCGGGCGCGCCTGGCTGCGGGTGATGTGGTGGCGAGCGCCGATTCGCTCTGGGCCGATCCCGACAAGCTGCCGCGCGCCGAGGATCATCCCAAGCGCCTGGATTGCATGCACCAGCGCAGCGTGATGCAGCTGCGCGATGGCGAGCGCTGGACCACGCTGTTCCCGCTCGCGACCGACCGCGAGGTGGTCGGGGTGCTGGAGATCACCACCACCGAGAAGCTCAAGACCTCCGACCAGCGCACGGTGGGCGGCATCCTGCGCATCTATCACAACTTCCAGGGCCTGCTGGACTACAGCGAGCGCGACACCCTCACCGGCCTGCTGAATCGCAAGACCTTCGACGAGAGCTTTCTCAAGGCCGTGGGCGAGCTGCCGCGCGCGCATGAAGAAGCGCAGACCCATGCCGATGGCGACCGGCGCCACGAGGACGGCCAGCCGCGCTACTGGATCGGCGTGGTCGACATCGATCACTTCAAGTCGGTGAACGACCGTTTCGGCCACCTGATCGGCGACGAGGTGCTGCTGCTGCTGTCGCGCCTGATGCGCAACAGCTTTCGCTTCCACGACCTACTCTACCGCTTCGGCGGCGAGGAGTTCGTGGTGCTGATGCGCTGCGAGGACGAGAGCGACGCCGCCCATGCCTTCGAGCGCCTGCGCCACAACACCGAGAGCTACCAGTTTCCGCAGGTCGGCCAGATCACCGTCAGCGTGGGCTTCACCCAGGTGCGGGTGGGCGATTCGCCGGCGATGGCCTTCGAGCGTGCCGACAAGGCCGTCTATCACGCCAAGGCGAACGGCCGCAACCAGGTGCAAAGCCATGCGGTGCTGGTGCAGAGCGGGCAGATGACCGAGGTCGAGCAGCTCAGCGACATGGAATTGTTCTGATGAAGCACTGGCGCCGCCGCAGCCTGATGCTGCTGCTGGCGCTCAGCGCCGGCCTGGCCGCCGGCAGCCACTGCCGCGCCGATCGCCGCGACCGGCTGGAGGCACCGCCCGCCGCTATTGCGCAGGCCACCGGTGTCGAGGCCCCGGCCTACGAGCAGCGCGATCTGGACTGGGTGGATGCCAGCCGCGCGCGCGCCGTGCCGGCCCGCCTCTACTGGCCCAGGCAGGTGGCGGAAGGTGCGCGCGTGCCCCTGGTGGTGTTCTCGCACGGCATCGGCGGCTCGCGCCGCGGCTACAGCTATCTGGGCGCCTACTGGTCCTCGCAGGGCATCGCCAGCCTGCATGTGCAGCATGTCGGCAGCGACCGCGAACTCTGGTTCGGCAATCCGCTCACCCTGGTGTCGCGCCTGCAGGATGCGGCGCAGGAGCGCGAGGCCCTCAACCGCGTGGGGGATGTGCGCTTCGCGCTGGACCAGATGCTGCATGGCGAATGGGCGGCGCACATCGACACCGAGCGCATCGTGGCCGCCGGCCATTCCTATGGCGCCAACACCACCCTGCTGCTGGCCGGTGCCCGCGTGACGCGCGCCGGCCAGGCCCTGGATCTGCGCGAGCCGCGCATCAAGGCCGCCATCATCATCTCGGCGCCGCCCTTCTATGGCGAGCCGGATGTGGCGGCCATCCTGCAAGCCATCCGCATCCCGACCCTGCACATCACCAGCACCGAGGACGTGATCCGCATCCCCGGCTACTACTCCGACGCGCGCGACCGCGTGCGGGTCTTCGAGGCCACCGGCAGCGCCACCAAGGCCCTGGCGGTGTTCGAGGGCGGCTCGCACAGCATGTTCACCGACCGCGCCGGCACCGGCGGCGCCCTGCTGAACCCGCAGGTCAAGGCCGCCACCAAGGACCTGACCCTGGCCTTTCTGCGCAGCGTGCTGGATGGCCGGGGCGACGGCCTGCGCGGCTGGTCGGAGCGCTATCGAGACATCCTGGCGCGCTGGCTAAGCCAGGGCTCGTGACTTCACCACCGCATAGCGCAAGAGGGTGCGCGTGCGCGCCTGCTCATGGATCACGAGCGGGGCCGGGTAGTCGCGCCCCAGTTGCAGACCGCAGGCCTGCAGCTCCAGCGGCTTCGCCAGCCAGGGCGCATGGATCAGCTTGGGCGGCAGCTTGGCCAGCTGCGGCAGGTAGCGCTTGATGAAGCGCCCCTCGGCGTCGAACTTCTCGCTCTGGCTGACCGGGTTGAAGATGCGGAAATAGGGCTGGGCATCGCAGCCGCTGGAGGCCGCCCATTGCCAGCCACCGTTGTTGGCGGCGAGATCGAAGTCCAGCAGCTGCTGCGCGAAATAGCGCTCGCCCCAGCGCCAGTCGACGCCCAGATCCTTGATCAGGAAGCTCGCCACCACCATGCGCAGGCGGTTGTGCATATAGCCGGTCTGGTTCAGCTGCAGCATCGCCGCATCGACGATGGGGTAGCCGGTGCGTCCCTCGCACCAGGCCTTGAACAGGGCCTCGGCAGTCGCGCCCCGCTCCCATTCGATCAGCTCGTACTCGGGCCGGAAGGCGCGCTCCACCACATGGGGGTGGTGGTGCATCACCTGGTGGTAGAAGTCGCGCCAGATCAGCTCGGAGAGCCAGACCTCGGCGCCATGGTCGCCGCCCTGCATGCGCGCATGGGCCGCGCGCGCCAGCCGGCGGATCGAGATGGTGCCGAAGCGCAGATGGGTGCTGAGGTAGCTAGGCCCCTTGACGGCCGGGAAGTCGCGCGTGCGGTCGTACTGGTCCATGCGCGCCAGGAATTCATCGAACAGCCGCGCCGCGCCACGGCTGCCGCCGCGCAGCAGTTCCGGCAGGCCGGCGGGCTCGAAGCCGATCTCGGCAAGACCCGGCACCCGGCTCGCGTGCCGGGGCAGCGCGGCCAGAGCGGCGGCATGGCGCGCCACCGCATAGCTGCGCAGCTGGAAGGCATCGACAGCGCGCAGCCAGGCGTTCTTGTAGGGCGTGAACACGCCATAGGGCCGGCCCAGGCCGGTGAGGATCTCGCTGCGTTCGAAGATCACATGGTCCTTGTGGCTGAAGAAGGCCACGCCCTGGGTCTGCAGGGCCTGTTTGACGGCGGCGTCGCGGGCCAGCGCCTGGGGTTCGTCATCGTGGTTGCAGAACACCGCGTCCACGCCCAGCTCGGCCGCCAGCCGTGGCAGCTCGGCGCGCGCCACCGCGTGGCGCACGATCAGGCCTGCACCCGGCCGCAGCGCGGCGAGCTCCTCGTTCAGCACCGTCAGCGCGTCGAGGATGAACTCGACGCGGCGGTCGGCGCGCGGCAGGGTGTCGAGGATCTCGCGGTCCAGCACGAACACGCACAGCACCTCCGCGCTGTGCCTGAGGGCGTGGTAAAGCGCGGCGTGGTCGTCGGCGCGCAGATCGCGGCGGAACCAGACCAGGGCACGTCGGTGGATCTTTTCCATGGCCGCGAGTGTCGATGAAATAAAATGCCCCCATGTCCAAGGCCCGCATCGACCTCACCAACCAATTCCTGATCGCCATGCCGGGCATGCTGGACGACAGCTTTGCCGGCTCGGTGGTCTATATGTGCGAGCACAACGAGAAGGGCGCGCTGGGCCTGGTGATCAACAAGCCGATCTCGCTGACCCTGGGCAATCTGTTCGAGAAGGTCGAGCTGAGCCTGGAGGACGAAGACCTGGCGGCCCGCCCGGTGTTCTATGGCGGCCCGGTGCAGACCGAGCGCGGCTTCGTGCTGCACGAGCCGCTGGACGCGCAGGGCGGCCACTACAACGCCACCCTGGCCGTGCCCGGCGGCCTGGAGATGACCACCAGCCGCGACGTGCTGGAGGCGCTCTCCAACGGTGCCGGCCCCAAGCGCCTGCTCATCACGCTGGGCTATAGCGGCTGGGCCGCCGGCCAGCTTGAGGAGGAAATCGGCCGCAATGGCTGGCTCAATGTGGACGCCGCGCCCGAGATCATCTTCGACACGCCGGTGGAGCAGCGCTACGAGAAGGCGCTCGGATTGCTGGGCATCGACCCGCGCATGCTGAGCCAAGAGGCCGGCCACGCATGATGACTGTGAGCCCCCCAGTCGCTTCGCTCCTGCCCCCAGGGGGCGCTGCCCGCCTTGGGGCGGCCCGGCGGCGGGCATGGGTACGTTGATGTCGCTCGGTGTGGCGCGCGCTCCACAATCTCTATTGGCATTTGATTTCGGCACCCGACGCATCGGCGTCGCCACCGGCAATGCCTTCCTCAAGTCCGCCGAGGCGCTGCGCCATATCGCCGCCGACGGCGATGCCCAGCGCTTCGCGGCGATCGAGAAGCTCATCAAGGAATGGCAGCCCGACGCGCTGGTGATCGGCGTGCCCTTCCACCCCGATGGCGCCGAGCATGAGATGACCCTGGCGGCGCGCCGCTTCGGCCGCCAGCTCAAGGGCCGCTTCCGCCTGCCCGTCTACGAGGTGGACGAGCGCTACACCAGCGTCGAGGCCGAGGCCCAGGGCGCGCGCGATGTGGACTCGGCCGCCGCCGCGCTGATCCTGGAACAATTCTTTCGCGAGCATTCATAGCAGCCAACATCATGAGCACTCTCTTACTCGACGCCGAGGCGCTGTACGCCGACCTGCTGAAGGGCGTCAGCAGGCTCTTGCACCCCGACACCGTGCTGGTGGGGATCTGGTCCGGCGGCGCCTGGCTGGCCGAGCGGCTGCAGCGCGATCTGAGCCTGGCCGGCGAGCCCGGCGTGATCTCCAGCTCCCTGCACCGCGATGACTTCGGCTCCAAGGGCATGTCGGCCAGCGCCGACCACACCAAGCTGCCCTTCGAGGTGGAGGGCCGCCACATCCTGCTGATCGACGATGTGCTCTACACCGGCCGCACCACGCGCGCCGTCATCAACGAGCTGTTCGACTTCGGCCGCCCGGCCAGCGTCACGCTGGCGGTGCTGGTGGACCGCGGTGGCCGCGAGCTTCCGATCGAGCCGGCCTTCTCGGCCGCGCGCGTCAACCTGGCCGCCGCACAGCGCCTGCGCCTGGCGCGCGACGAGAGCGGCCGTTTCAGCTTTGACCTGAAGGGCGACTGAGATGCTCTCCAAACGCAACCCCCAACTGAACAAGCATGGCGAGCTGGTGCACCTGCTCTCCATCGAGGGCCTGCCCCAGGCCACCATCCACCAGATCCTCGACACCGCCGGCACCTTTCTCTCGGTGAACGACCGCGATGTGAAGAAGGTGCCGCTGCTGCGCGGCAAGTCGGTGTTCAACCTGTTCTTCGAGAACAGCACGCGCACCCGCACCACCTTCGAGATCGCCGCCAAGCGGCTCTCGGCGGACGTCATCAACCTGGACATCGCCAGGTCCAGCACCGCCAAGGGCGAGACCCTGCTGGACACGGTGGCCAACCTCAGCGCCATGCATGCCGACATGTTTGTGGTGCGGCACAGCGAGTCGGGCGCGCCCTATCTGATTGCCCAGCATTGCGCCCCGCATGTGCATGTGGTGAACGCCGGTGACGGACGCCACGCGCATCCGACCCAGGGCCTCCTGGACATGTACACGATCCGCCACTACAAGAAGGACTTCCGCAACCTGACGGTGGCCATCGTGGGCGATATCGTGCACTCGCGCGTGGCCCGCTCCGACATCCATGCGCTCAACATCCTGGGCGTGCCGGAGATCCGCGCGGTCGGCCCCAAGACCCTGGTGCCGGGCGACCTGCGCGAGATGGGTGTGCGCGTCTGCCACGACATGGCCGAGGGCGTGCGCGATGCCGACGTCATCATCATGCTGCGCCTGCAGAACGAGCGCATGAGCGGCGCCATGCTGCCCAGCGCCGGCGAGTTCTTCAAGAACTTCGGCCTCACGCCCGAGAAGCTGGCGCTCGCCAAGCCCGATGCCATCGTGATGCATCCGGGCCCGATCAACCGCGGCGTCGAGATCGCCTCCAGCGTGGCCGATGGCGGCCAGAGCGTGATCCTCCCCCAGGTGACCTTCGGTATCGCGGTGCGCATGGCCGTGATGAGCATCCTTGCAGGGAACGAAGCATGAGCGGCGCAGGGCCGCTCCCAAGCCGCTCGCTCCCCCTTGGGGGGACGTTGCGCAGCAACAAGGGGGTTCAATGAAGATACTGATCAAGAACGGCCGTCTGGTCGACCCGGCCTCGGGCCTGGACCGCATCGGCGATGTGGCGATCGCGGCCGGCCGCATCGTCGGCCTGGGCGATGTGGCGGGCGACTTCGATGCCCAGCGCGTCATCGATGCGACGGGCCTGATCGTCGCGCCCGGCCTGGTGGACCTGGCGGCGCGCCTGCGCGAGCCCGGCCTGGAGCAGAAGGGCATGCTGGAGAGCGAGCTCAACGCCGCCGCGGCCGGTGGCGTCACCAGCCTGGTCTGCCCGCCCGACACCGACCCCGCGCTGGACGAGCCCGGCCTGGTGGAGATGCTCAAGTTCCGCGCCCGCAAGCTGAGCCTGTGCCGGCTGTTCCCGCTCGGCGCGCTGACGCGCGGCCTGGCCGGCGAGACGCTCACCGAGATGGCCGAGCTCACCGAGGCCGGCTGCGTGGGCTTCTCGCAGGCCGAGCACCCGATCAAGAACAACCAGTTCCTGACGCGCGCGCTGCAATACGCCGCCACCTTCGACTACACGGTCTGGCTGCATCCCATGGATCCCTGGCTGGGCGGTGGCGTGGCGGCCAGCGGCGCGGTGGCCACGCGCCTGGGCCTGGCCGGCGTGCCGGTGACGGCCGAGACGGTGGCCCTGCACACCATTTTTGAACTGATGCGCGCCACCGGCGCGCGCGTGCACCTGTGCCGCATTTCCAGCGCCGCCGGTGTGGAGCTGGTGCGCGCGGCCAAGCGCGAGGGCCTGGCGGTGACCGCCGACGTGTCGATCAACTCGCTGCACCTCACCGATGTGGACATCGGCTACTTCAACCCGGCGATGCGCCTGAACCCGCCGCTGCGCCAGGGCCGCGACCGCGCCGCGCTGCGCGCCGCGCTCGCCGATGGCACGCTGGATGCGCTGGTGAGCGACCACATGCCGGTGGAGAGCGACGAGAAGACGCTGCCCTTTGCCGAGGCCATGCCCGGCGCCACCGGCCTGGAGCTGCTCCTGAGCCTGGCGCTCAAATGGGCCCATGACGAGGGCCAGCCGCTCGCCCGCGCGCTCGCGGTGGTGAGCTGCGAGCCGGTGCGTGTGCTGGGCTCGGCGCTGGGCTCGCTGGCGGCCAGCGCCGGCCGCCTGGTGGACGGCGGCGTGGCCGATCTGTGCATCTTCGATCCGACCCAGCATTGGGCGGTGACGCCCGAGCAGCTGGTGAGCCAGGGCAAGCACACGCCGTTCGCCTTCGAGATCACCGGCTTCGAGCTGCCGGCCCGGGTGCGCTACACGGTGGTGGCCGGGCATATTGCCCACGAAGCCGCCGACCAAGCTGCACAGGCTGCCGCCTGAGATGCGCAGCCTGATCGCCGTTTGGCGCTTGCTGCGCATGGTCCTGCATGTGCTGTGGGGGCTGCTGCTCATCAAGCTGCGCTTCGGCAGCCTGGACCAGGCCGCGCGCCATGCGCGGGTGCAGCGCTGGTCGGGCGGCCTGCTGCGCCTGCTGGGAGTGCGCCTGGCTTGCACGGGCCGCGCCCGGCCCGGCGCCAAGCTGCTGCTGGCCAACCATGTGTCCTGGCTGGACATCGCCGCCGTGCACGCGGTGCTGCCCGAGGCGCGCTTCGTCTCCAAGGCGGATGTCAAGCATTGGCCCGTGGTGGGTGCGCTGACCGCCGGCGTGGGCACGCTCTTCATCGAGCGTGCCAGCAAGCGCGACGCGCTGCGCGTGGTGCACCAGACCGCCGAGGCGCTCAAGGCCGGCGACACCGTGGCGGTGTTCCCCGAGGGCACCACCGGCGCCGGCCCCGAGTTGCTGCCCTTCCACGGCAATCTGCTGCAGGCTGCCATCGCCACCGAGATCCCGCTCCAGCCCCTGGTGCTGCGCTGGCACGAGCCGGGCGAACGCTTCAGCAGCGCGGCGCGCTATATCGGCGACATGACGCTGCTGCAAAGCCTGTGGGCTATCGCCAGCGCCCGCGGCCTGGGCATCGCGGTGCAGATCCTGCCGGCGATGGAGACCGCGCATGCCGATCGGCGCGCGCTGGCCGAGCATGTGCGCGGCGAAATTGCCGCGGCCCTCGAAGCCGGCTGACCGGGGGGGCTGGGCGGCAGAGGGCGTGGCCCGCGCCGGGGTGAGTTGCGGTGCCAGGCAAGGCGCCTGCGAGGCCGTGGGGCCGAGCCCCACAACGAGCGGGCAACGCCGCATGGCATCGCAAATCGCCCCGGCCCTATGGGTTGGGCCTGCAAGGGGGCGCATGCGGCGTTGCGAATGCTCGCCGGGTGCCCAACCCGGCTGCGCTTCGCGCCTTGCCTGCACCCCCTTGCAGGCCCAACGCGGGCTACGCCCTCTGCCGCCCAGACCCCTCGGATGGGTGGCCGCCAGCGGCCGATTTCATAGCTTTTTCAAGACGGCGCTGCCGCTGCGCTGCAACAGTCCGTGGCTTGCAAACCCTCAGGGAGAACAGCCATGAACAAGCATCGTCTACCCAGCCTCGCCGCCCTGGCGCTGGCCTGCGCCAGCCTCGGCCCGGCCCAGGCGGGGGTCGTGGTGGGTTCCTACGACCCGGAGTTCGGCCCGACCCTGCCCGAGCTCTCCTACCGTGGCAGCTTCAGCTTCAACCTGCCCGACAGCTGGGTGGACTATGCGCTCAGCCACAACAACGATTTCGTCGATCTCACCGGCGAGAACATCTGGGCCAGCGTGAGCCTCACGCTGTTCGAGACCGCCAACCCGGCCAACGCCGTCAGCGCCAACTTCAATATGCATGTGGACCTGGTGGAGATTGACCGCACGCTGCTGCACCTGCGCAGCTGGAGCAGTTTCTCCGCGCTCACGCCGAACCAGCTGAATGGCTTTGCCGCGGCCAATTTCAATCAGTTTTCCTTCCAGTATGACTACGGGCTGCCGCAACTGCTTTGCCGGCATTGCAACGACCCCGATCCAGGCTCCTCGGCCGAGGACGTGCAGGCCAACCTGCTTGGATTCGATCAACTGGTGTTCCACCGGGATGACGCGGGCCAGGGCCGCCTTGGCAAGGACGGCAACGGCCATGACCTGGGGCTGCGCAGCACCATCAACGACCAGGGGCTTGTGGTCTACAGCCAGGCAGCGGCGCCGGGGAGCGGCCAGCAAGTGCCCGAGCCCGACTCGCTTTACCTGGCGCTGGGGGCGGTGGCCGCCCTGCTGCTGATACCGCGCCGCCGCACCTGAGCGGCGCGCGCGCCTCAATGCAGGCGCCCGGCGGGTAGCGCCAGCGTCAGCGCCCGGCGCAGCGCCTGGGCGGTATCCCAGTCGCGCGCCTGCTGCCAGGGCGCCTCGAAGAAGGCCTCGTCGGGGCTGGCCGCGCGCAGGCGCGCCAGCAGGGCCTGCCAGCGCCCCTGGGCCAGGCGCGGGCGCGTCAGGCGGGCGTTCTCGCGCAACTGCTGCGTGCAGGAGGCCAGCGCGATGGCCGACTGCGGCTGCTCCAGCAGCAGGCCCAGCGCGGCATGGTCTTCCAGGCAGCCCAGCAGATGCTCGCGCATGTCGAAGGCATTGAAGGCGCTCAGCGCCTCGGCGAGGCGCTCGCATGCCGGCGCCTGGCGGCCGGCCAGCAGGTCCAGCTTGCCCAGCCACCACAGGGCGTGCGCCGCGCCGCGCCGGTCGCCCGCCGCCAGGCAGATCTTCAGCGAGCGCGCCAGCCCCGCTTCGGCGGCGCCCAGCGCGCCGGCCTCGAAGTCCAGCTGGGCCAGCGAGAGCTCGGCCTCGGCCTCGGTCTCGAGGTGCTTGATCTGGCGCGCCAGCTGCAGCGCGGCCTGCAGGTGCGTGGCGGCCTGGGCGGCCGCGCCGCACCAGGCGTGGATCTGGCCCAGCTGCAGCTGCACCGTGGCCTCGCCGACCTGGTTGCCGCAGAGCTGGAACAGCTGCAGGGCCTCGTGGTCGGCCGCCAGCGCGCCGGCCGCATCGGCGCAGCCCAGGCGCGTCAGCGCCAGCGTGGAGAGGGTGGCGGCGACGTCGAAGGGGTTGTCGCGCTGGCGCCGCAGCGCCAGACAGGTCTGCAGATCGGCCAGCGCGGCGGCGTGGTCGCTTTGGCTCCAGGCCAGTGCCGCGGCCACGTAGAGGGCATGGGCATGGGCCTGCGCGTCGGCCTGCACCGCCGGCAGGGCCAGCAGGCCGCGCAGCAGGGCACGCCCCTCGCCCGAATAGCCGCGCAGGATCCAGAAGCCCTGCAGGGCCACGGCCAGCTTCAGCGCCAGAATCGGGTTGCCGCCGGGGCCGAGCGCATACCCGGTGGCGGCACGCAGATTGTCCTGCTCGGTCTCGAGCCGGCCCAGCCAGTAGCCCTGCTGGGGGCCGTGCAGGCCGTCGCGCCCCAGCTTGGCGAAGGCGAAGTAATGCGCACCATGCTGCCCGCCCATGGCCTCCAGCGTGCCGGCGGCGGCAAGCTTTTCAAGCGCGTATTCGCGTATCGTCTCCAGCATCTGGTAGCGCATGCCGTCGGCGGTCTCGGCCTGCATCAGCAGCGATTTCTCCACCAGGGCGCCCAGCAGGTCCAGCACCGCGTCGACGTCGAGCGGCGTGCCGCCGCACACGGCCTCGGCGGCCTCCATGTCCAGTCCGCCCCTGAACACGGCGAGGCGCTGCAAGAGCAGCTGTTCGGCCTCGGGCAGCAGGTCGTAGGACCAGTCGACCAGCGCACGCAGCGATTGCTGGCGCAGCTGCAGCACCTGCGAGCCGCCGGTGAGCAGCTTGAAGCGGTTGCCCAGGCGGCGGTTGATGTCGGCCAGGGAGAGCGTGCGCAGACGCGCCGCCACCAGCTCGAGCGCCAGCGGTATGCCTTCCAGCCGCGCCACCAGCTCGGCCACCGCGGGGGCCTGCGCCTCGTCCAGTTCGAAGCCGGGCCGGTGCGCCTGGGCGCGCGCGACGAACAGGCGCACCGCGGTGGACTGGCGCAGCGTGGCGAGGTCGTCGCCGGCGCGCGGCACTGGCAGCGGCTGCACCAGATAGGCATGCTCGCCCGGGATGCGCAGGGCCTCGCGGCTGGAGGCGGCCAGGCGCACATGCGGGGCCGCCCTGACGATGGCATGCGCCATCTCGGCCGCCGGCTTGATGAGGTGCTCGCAGTTGTCGAACACCATCAGCACGCGGCGCGTCTGCAGGAAGCTGCACACCGATTGCAGCAGGCTGCGCTCGGGCTCCTCGCGCACGCCCAGCACCTGGGCCGCTTCGGCCAGCGCGAGCGCGGGGTCGCTGATCGGCGCCAGGTCGAGGAACCACACGCCGTCGGGGAACTGGTGCATCAGCTCGGCCGCGGCCTGCAGCGAGAGCCGGGTCTTGCCCAGCCCGCCCATGCCCAGCAGGGTCACCAGGCGGGCGCTGCCCAGCAGGGCCTTGATGTCGCGCAGCTCCTGCTCGCGGCCGATGAAGGGGGTGCTCTGCTGCGGCAGGTTGTTGGGAATGGCCTGCACCGGCAGCCAGCGTTCGTCCACCTGCACCACGCGGTAGACCTTGTCGCCATCGGGCGGCGCCGTCGGCAGCTGCTCGGGCGGCCCGACCTCGAAGATCTCCACCGGCGCCGACAAGCCCTTCATCATCCAATGCCCGTGCGAGTCGAGCCGGCAGCCGTCGGGCGTCCCCAGCGCGGCGCGCGCCTCGGCGCTGAGCAGGGTCTGGCCGCCCCGGGCGATCGCCATGACGCGTGCCGCGGTGGGCTTGGCCAGGCCGTCCACTTCCAGCGGCTTGGCGCCGCGCAGCACGTCCGCGGCCGCGTTCTCGCGCAGCAGCACCGGCCCGACATGCAGGCCGGCACGCGCGCGCAGCGGCACCGGCAGCGCGGCCAGGGCGCGGTGATAGGCCTGGGCATAGCCGACCGCATCGGCGGCGGCATCGAACAGCAGCAGCATGCCGTCGGTCTTGTCGATCTCGCGGCCGCGCCAGGGCGGCAGCAGGTCGCGCGCGACGCGGTCATGGTCGGTCCAGACCCGGGCCATCGCGGCATCGCCCAGCGCCTCGGAGAGCTGGGTGCTGTCGACCACATCGGTCAGCAGCAGCGCCTTGGTGTCGTGCTGGGCGTTCACAGCAGGCTCGTGACGCGTACGCTGCTGCCCTCGTGCTCCACCTTCACGTCCTTGCCGCTGCTGCGCGCCAGCCGGATCATGTGCTCGTTGGTGGCGAGGATCTCGGCCACGAAGCCGCGCACGCCGCGCGCGGCCGCATGCTCGGCCAGGCGCTGCTGCAGGCGGCCCCCCAGGCCCTGGCCCTGCCAGTCGGGGTGCACCATGAAGGCGGTCTCGGCCAGGTTGGTGCTGGGGTCGACCATGTACATCGCATGCGCCACCAGCTCCGGCTGCTCGCGCGGGCCGCTGGTCGCCACCAGGGCGACCTCGTTCTCGTCGTTGAGATTGCACAGGCGCTGCACGTCGCGGTTGGAGAGGCCGCGCAGCTTGCGGAAGAAGCGCGTGTAGATGTCGCGCTCCGGCAGCTGATGGAAGAGCGCGCGGATCGCGTCGCCATCGCTGGCCTGGGCCGGGCGCAGCAGCAGCGGGCGGCCGTCCTTCAAGCGCAGCTGGCGCTCGTCCTGCACGGCATAGGCATGCAGATTGCGCAGGCCCTGGTCGGCCGGCACATAGCCCAGCGCCTGGGCCGCCTCCAGCAGGCCCGGGCGCGCCGCCGGGTGGGCGATCTGGATCAGCGCCACCGCGCGCTCGCGGATCGACTTGCCGAACAGATGGGCGATGCCGTACTCGGTGATGACGTAGTGCACGTCGCTGCGCGCGATCGCCACACCCTCGCCGGCCTGCAGGCTGGCGCGGATGCGCGAGCTCAGGCCGTCGTCCTCGGTGGCGGCCAGGCAGATGATGGCCTTGCCGCCGGGCGAGCGCGAGGCCCCCTGCAGGAACTCGGCCTGCGCTGCCAGGCCGCCGTAGAAATCGCCGTGGAACTGGTCCACGCAGACCTGGCCGGTCAGGTCCACCGCGAACGCCTGCGTCACCGACACCATCTTGTGCTGGGCGGCAATGGTCCAGGCGTCGCACACCGCCTCGATGGGCTGGAAGGAGAACAGCGGGTTGCCGTCGATCAGCTCGTAGAGCCGGCGCGAGCCCATCGCGAAGCTCGTGACGATCTTGCCGCGCTGCTGGCTCTTGCGCCGGCCGGTGAGGATGCCGCGCTCCAGCAGCGGGATGATGGCGTCGGTGATGACGTCCGAATGGATGCCCAGGTCCTGGCGGTCCACCAGGTACTTGAGCGCCTCGTTGCTGAAGCGGCCGAGGCCGATCTGCAGCGTCGAGCCGTCGTCGATCACGCTGCCGATGTAGCGCGCGATCTGCTCCGAGATCTCGCCCTGCGGCGCCTGGTGCAGGTACTCGATCAGCGGCGTGTCCACCGGCACCAGATGGTCGATCTCGCCCACATGCAGGGTCGAGTCGCCCATGGTGCGCGGCATGTGCGGGTTGACCTCGGCGATCACCAGCCCCGCCTTGGCCACCGCCGCCTTGCTCACGTCCACCGAGACGCCCAGGCTCACGTAGCCGAACTCGTCGGGCATCGAGACCTGGATCAGCGCCACGTCGACCGGGATGCGGCCGATCGCGATCAGCTGGGGCACGCGCGCCAGCGAGATCGGCACATAGTCCGCCAGGCCCTGGCGCACCGCGGCGCGCATGTCCTGCCCGACGAAGAAGCAGCGATGCCGGTACTTGGTGAGCGGCGCGCCGGCGGCGTCGTGCTGCACCGCGCGGTCGGTGAGGAAGTGCAGCAGCTCCACGTCCTGCGGCGCCGGCGCGAGCGCCTCCAGCGCCGCCACCAGGCTGCGCGGCGTGGCGCAGGCCGTGCCCACGAACACATGCGAACCGGGCCGTATCAGGCGCAGCGCATCGCTGGCCGAACAGATCTTCTCGGCGCAGGCCAGCAGGCGCGGATCCAGGCCGGCGCCGGGCTGCTCGGAGGGTTCGCCGGCGAGAAAGCGGCTCTGCCAGGCATGGGCCAGGCGGGCCAGCAGGCCCGCCGCGGTGGCCGGGGCCGCGTCGTGGCGGGCGTCGGGGCGTGCGTCGTTTGGCGTCATATTCATGCGGGGCTCCCCGTCGTGTTAACTGGCCCTAGCGGCAGCGGCAGCGGCCGCCAGCACCTCGCAGCCATGCTGGTAGCCTTGTTCGACGATGTCGTCGAAGCGGCTCCACTCCAGCATGCCCACGCGTGTCAGCGGCGGGTTGAAATACAGGTCGATCTGCTGGCGCGCCTCGCGCTGGCGCGAGTTGCTGTAGAGCACGGTGACGTTCATCAGATAGGCCGCCAGCGAGGGCAGGCGGTAGCGGCGCCGGGCGCGCGGGCGCAGGCGATCGCGCAGCAGCGCCCAGGGCCCCGGCACCTCGTCGAAATCGAGCCGGCGCGGCTTGTGGGCGCTCAGGTCCACCGCGATCACGCGGCCGATGCCCCAGCGGCGCCGCATCACGTCCACCGGCAGGTTGTTGAAGCTGCCGCCATCGCAGAGCAGATCGCCCTCGTGGATGACCGGCGGCAGGGCCCCCGGGATCGCCACGCTGGCGAGGATGGCCTTCAGCAGCGAACCGCGCTGCAGCACCTGCTCGCGCGCCTGCGAGTAGTTGGTGGCGACGCAGAAGAAGTTCTTCCACAGGTCCTCGGCCTGGGCGGCATGTCCGGTGAGCACCTGGATGTTGTGCTCGACGCTGCGGCGCAGGCGCTGGCCGCGGATCAGCGAGACCAGCGGCAGCCAGTTGAAGTCGCCGGTGGGGTTGAGCGCGAAGGCGCGCCGCGCCGTGTTCACCAGCAGCTCGAGCGGCTGGTCGCTCGCCACCAGCACCGCCATCACCGCGCCCACGCTGGTGCCGCCCACCATGTCGATCTGCTCGCCATACTCCTGCAGCGCGCGGTAGATGCCGATATGGGCAAAGCCGCGCGCGCCGCCGCCGGCCAGCACCAGCCCGACGCCCTGGCGGCTCACCAGCCGCGCCAGCCTGGCGATGTCGCCGGGCAGGCGCGGGCGGATGTGCTGGTGGTCGGCGAGCGGGCGGCGCGCCAGCCAGTCGGCCGTGCCCTGCGGGCTGAGCCGCTCGCTCGGGTGCAGCAGCACCAGGATCTCGGTGGCCTCGGTGCGCGGCGGCCGGCAGACCAGGCATTCGGTCTCGATCTCGTGCAGGCGCGCCGGCTGGTCGGCATCGGCCAGCAGCAGCAGCTCGTCGCAATGGCGGCAGCAGCGCTGCGTCCAGGGCGTGGCGCTGGCATCGCTCACCAGCAGCACGAAGTCGTGCAGCGATTCGATCTCGTCCAGGCGCACCGCAATGCGTCGGCTCGCATCCAGATCCTCGGGCGGGCGCGCGCTGATGCCGGGCGTCAGCAGCTGCGCATCCAGCTCGGCCGCGGTGATCAGGGCGACCCGGCCATGCTGCCTCAGCTGGCCGGCCAGCTGGCGCGCGAAGTCCAGCGCATCGACGCCGGCGCTGATCGGCACCAGGCCGATCGTGACCGGCTTGTCCAGCAGGGAGCGGCTGCCCTCGGTCTTGAGGCGGGCGATGATCTGGCGCGTCAGCGCGATCGAGACCTGCTCGCTGATGCCCAGCAACTGCTTGAAATGCTGCTTGGACAGGCGCACCAGCACCGAGTCGCGGATCGCCACCAGGGTGGCCGAACGCGGCTCGTCGGTGAACAGGCTCATCTCGCCGACGATCTGCCCGCGCGCGATCTCGCGCACCGCGCGCTGCTCGCCGAACTCGTTGCCGATATAGGTGCGCAGGCGGCCGCTGACGAGCAGGTACATGGCGTCGCCCGGCTCGCCCTGGGTCATGAGCGGCTGGCCGGCGGCGATCTCCACCCATTCCAGGCGCTGCAGCAGCAGCTCGACGGCCGCAGGCTCGATCTCGCCGAGCAGCTCCGGCAGATGCCGCAGCAGCAGGGCCTGCAGATGGGGCGGGTGCGTGGCGGACGGAGCGGACGGGGCGGGAGAAGCGCAGCTGAGCATGGCGCGCAGTCTGGCCGGCCGCGCGCCGAAAGTCCTGAAAAAGCTATGAAAAAGCCGCCAGCAGGCGCTCGGCGTCCGTGTCGCTCAGCTGGCTACCCTGTTGCATCAGCGCCTGCGCCAGGCCTTGGCCCAGGGCGCCCTGCAGCTGCGCCTGCAGGGCGGCCCATTGCTGCTCGATCCAGCCATAGGGGCGCGCCTGGCGCTGCTCGAAATGCTGCCGCGCCAGGCCCAGCAGCTGCGCCGCCGCCTGCGGCCGCTGCAGCGCCCAGGCCAGCAGCGGCAGCTGGGTGAGGGCGTAGGGCACGTCGAACCGGCGGGCCAGCTGCAGGGCCGGGCCGCAGGCCTGCAGCGCAGCATCGCATTGACCCTGGGCGATCAGCGCCGCCAGCAGATAGCACTGCACATAGGCGCTGCTGGCGCCGGCCTGCACGCTCGGCCGGGCGAGCATGGCGCGCGCCAGCGCCGCCGCCTCGGCATGGCGCTCCAGCAGGAAGATCAGTGCCAGCACATTGCTCTCGGCCACGTCGGCGGCGTCCTGCCAGGCCAGCGCCTGCGCCAGCGCCAGCTCCTCGCGGTGGTCGCCGAGCGCGGCTTCGAGCTGGCCGCACTTGAGGTGGTAGCTGCCGCGCGCCGCCGCGGCCACCAGCCGCAGGCGCGCGCTCCATTCGGGATGCCGGCCCAGCAGCGCGGTGATTTCGGCCAGCGCGCGATCGACCTCGGGGCTGGCCGAGGGCGCCGCGCGCACCAGGCTCACCAGGGCGCGCAGCAGGTCGCGCTCGTCGCCCAGCGCGCCCAGCGCGCGCAGCTGCGCGCAGGCACGCGTGGCCGCCTCGCTGGCGCGCGGGCTGCCGCGCATCACCAGCTGGCGCGCGAACTCGCGCCACCAGTCGGCCTCGGTGGCGGCCGACAAGCGCCCGCCCAGCAGCGCCTCGCAGTCGGCGACCCAGGCATAGGCCTCGCCGCGCCAGGCGCTGTAGGTGGTGAGCATGCCCACGCAGGTGGCCAGGGCCAGCGCGCTGTCGGGCTCGTGCTGCATGGCCCAGCGCAAGGCGCTGCGGGCGTTGTCGAGCTCGGCGAAGCAGAGCGCGTTGATGCGCGGGTTGGCGGCGCCATCGGCCTGGTCCTGCTGCTGGCGCAGGCGCTGCATCAGCTGGCACAGCGCCCTGGCATGGCCCCGGCGTGCCGCCTCGGCCTCGCCGGCCTCGTCCAGCAGGGTCAGGGCGTAGAGGCGCATGGTCTCGAGCAGGCGGTAGCGCGGCGCGCTCTCGGTGGCCGCCAGCTCGGCCACCACCAGCGAACGGTCCACCAGCGCGGCCAGCCCATCTACCAGGCTCCAGCGCGCGCTCTCGGCGGTGTCGGTGGCGGCCATCAGCAGCTCCAGGCTGAAGCCGCCGCTGAACACGCCCAGTTGCCGGAACAGCCGCTGCTCGGCGGGCGCCAGCAGGCCGTGGCTCCAATGCAGCGCGGCTTGCAGGGTCGGGTGGCGCGCCAGGCTGCCGCGGTGGCCGCGCTTGAGCAGGGCAAAGCGCTCGGCCAGCGCATCGTGCACGCCCTGCAGGCCCAGCAGGGGCACGCGCGCGGCGGCCATTTCCAGCGCCAGCGGCAGGCCGTCGAGCTGGCCGCACAGCGCGCGCAGCAGCGGCAGCTGCTCCGCCCCCAGGCGCAGGCGGTAATCGGCCGCGCAGGCGCGCGCCGCCAGCAGGCCGATGGCGCCGCTGCGCAGCGCCTGGTCGGCGGCCGTGTCGGCGCCGGCGATCTCCAGCGGCTCCAGCCTCTGCTCGCGCCCGCCGGCCAGCGGCAGCGGCGCCTGGCTGGTCACCAGCAGGCGCAGGCTCGGCTCGGCCGCCAGCAACAGCGCCGCCAGCTCGGCGGTGGCCGGCAGCAGATGCTCGGCGTTGTCCATGATCAGCAGGCGCCGCGCGCCCAGGGCCGGGGCCAGCAGGGCGGCATCGCTGGCGGGCCCATGCAACTCGAGCGCGCGCGCCAGGGCCGGCAGCAGCTGGCCCGGTTCGGACAGGGCGCCGAGGTCCAGCCAGAGGGCGCGCGCGGCGCGGCTGTCCAGGCTCAGGTCATGGGCGTCGCGCAGCGCCTGGGCCAGCGCGGTCTTGCCCACGCCGGCCGGGCCCAGCAGGGTCACGCAGCCGGCCTGCTGCATGGCGCGCAGCAGGCGCGCCAGGTCGTCCTCGCGGCCGAACAGCTGGCAGCCGCCCAGCGCCACCAGGGCCGGATTGGCGAGCGGGCTGGCATCCATGCCTGTGGCCGCTACGGTGAAGCGGTAGCCATGCCCCGGCACGGTCTCGATCAGCTCGGCGCCCAGCACCCGGCGCAGGGCGGTGATCTGGGCGGCGATATTGTTCTCTTCCACCACCAGGCCGGGCCACACCTGGTCGAGCAGCTCGGCCTTGGTGACCAGGCGCCCGGCGCGCTCCACCAGCACGGTGAGCAGGTCGAAGGCGCGCGAGCCCAGCGGCAGCACCACGCCATCGGCGCGCAGCAGCCGTTCGCGGGTCAGCAATTCGAAGCGGGCAAAGCGCCAGTTGGTGGAACGCATCTTGGCAGGGTTGGGGCCGCACGCGTGCGGCTGCCGGCGTCTGTGATGGCCGGGCGAGTATGCCTGACAGGCTACAGTTGCCGCATGAACCTGCAAATCCGGCGCGTCGGCATCGACACCTGGCGCGAGAACGTGGCCTATCTGCACCGCGACTGCCCGGTGGTGCGCGCCGCGGGCTTCCAGGCCCTGGCCAAGGTGGAGATCCACGCCAACGGTCAGACCATCCTGGCGGTGCTGAACGTGGTGGACGACGAGCGCATCGTCAGCGCCTGCGAGCTGGGCGTGAGCGAGGACGCGTTCGCGCGCCTGGCGGTGGGCGAGGGCCATGAGGCCAGCATTGCGCATGCGGAGCCGCCCGGCTCGATCGCCGCCCTGCATCGCAAGATCAATGGCGAGCGCCTCACCAAGGACGACCTGCACGCCATCATCCGCGACGTCGCCCAGGCGCGCTATTCCAAGATCGAGCTGGCCGCCTTCGTGGTGGCCACCAACCAGTACGAGCTGGACCGCGAGGAGGTGCTGCACCTCACCGAGGCCATGATCGCGGTGGGGCGCAAGCTCGACTGGCAGCGCGAGGTCGGCCATGGCCTGGTGGTGGACAAGCATTGCATCGGCGGCATTCCCGGCAACCGCACCTCCATGCTGGTGGTGCCCATCGTCGCCGCGCATGGCATGTTGTGCCCCAAGACCAGCTCGCGCGCCATCACCTCGCCGGCCGGCACGGCCGACACCATGGAGGTGCTGGCCGAGGTGGAGCTGGGCTTCGAGCGCATGGTGAGCATCGTGCGCGACACCCATGCCTGCCTGGCCTGGGGCGGCACCGCCGATCTCTCGCCCGCCGACGACATCCTGATCTCGGTGGAGCGCCCGTTGTCGATCGACTCGCCCGGCCAGATGGTGGCCTCGATCCTGTCCAAGAAGATCGCCGCCGGCTCCACCCATCTGGTGCTGGACATCCCGGTGGGCCCGAGCGCCAAGGTACGCTCGATGGCCGAGGCGCAGCGCCTGAAGAAGCTGTTCGAATACGTGGCCGGCCATCTGCGCCTGCAGCTGGACGTGGTGCTGTCCGACGGCCGCCAGCCGATCGGCCGCGGCATCGGGCCGGTGCTGGAGGCGCGCGACGTGATGCAGGTGCTGCAGGGCGACCCGGCCGCACCGCAGGACCTGCGCCAGAAGGCGCTGCGCCTGGCCGGGCGCATGATCGAGTTCGACCCCGATGTGCGCGGCGGCCAGGGCTACCAGATCGCGCGCGACATCCTCGACTCGGGGCGCGCGCTGGCGCAGATGAACGCCATCGTCGACGCGCAGGGGCGCCGCGCCGAGCCGCCCCAGGTGGGCAGCCTGCAGGCCGAGGTGCTGGCCGAGGCCGACGGCGTGCTGGTGGCGCTGGACAATCTGCGCATCGCGCGCATTGCGCGCCTCGCCGGTGCGCCGCAGGTGCCCGGCGCCGGCCTCGACCTTTTGAAGAAGCTGGGCGATCCGGTTGCCAAGGGCGAGCCGCTCTACCGCATCTATGCCCAGTTCGACGCCGATCTGCAGTTCGCGCGCAGCCATGCGCAGAAGGACCCGGGCTGCCGCATCGGCGCCGCCGAGCAATTGCCGCACGAATTCGCGAGCGGCTCGCTGTTTTCCATCTAGGTAGTTCATGTCCCTCGATACCCTGCTGCTGGCCTTCGACGACGAGGCCGCCCTGGCGCAAGACCTGGCCCTGGCCATCGCAGCGCCGCTGGCCTTGATACGCCGCCACCGCTTTCCCGACGGCGAGCTGCGCCTGGTGCTGCCCAAGCCGCTGCCGGCGCGCGTGCTGCTGCTGCGCGGCCTGCAGCAACCCAACGAGAAGCTGGTGGAGCTGCTGATTGCCGCGCCCACCGCGCGCGAGCTCGGCGCGCAGCGGCTGGTGCTGGTCTCGCCCTACCTGGCCTATATGCGCCAGGACATCGAGTTCACGCCCGGCGAGGCGGTCAGCCAGCGCCATATCGCGCGCCTGCTGGCCCAGCAGTTCGACCACGTCATCACCATCGATCCGCATCTGCATCGCATCGCCAGCCTCGACGAGGTGATGCCCAAGGGCGCCGGCGTGGCGCTCTCGGCCGCGCCGGTGCTGGGGCGCTGGATCGCCGCCCGCGTGCCCGGCGCGCTGCTGATCGGGCCCGACGAGGAATCCGGCCAATGGGTGCGCGAGGCCGCCCAGGCCGGCGGCCTGGATTGCGCGGTGGGCCACAAGGTGCGCCATGGCGACCACCAGGTCACGCTGGCGCTGCCCGAGCTGGCGGTGCAGGGCAGGGCGGTGGTGCTGCTGGACGACATGGCCTCCACCGGCCGCACCCTGATCGGCGCGGCCCAGGGCCTGCTGGCGCGCGGCGCGGCCTCGGTCGACGTGGCGGTGACGCATGCGCTCTTCAATGGCGATGCGCTGCCGGCCCTGCAGGCGGCGGGCGTGCGGCATGTCTGGAGCAGCAATAGCGTGCCACATGTCACCAATGCGGTCTCGGTGGTGTCGCTATTGGCCGAGGCCTGGCGTAGACTGGGCTGAACCACAACAACGTTGGGCGCGCTGCTGGTCGGGCCAGCAGCGGTGCCTCTCTCGATGCAACTGCTCAAGCTGGTGGCCAATCAGGTGACGGTGGGCGCGCCCTTGCCCTTCAATGTGCGCGACGAGCATGGCGGGCTGCTGCTGGCCTGCGGCCAGCTGGTCTACAGCGACAACCAGTTGCAGAGCCTGCTGGCGCGCGGCATGTTTGCCGACGTCGAGGAAATCAAGGCGCTGGCCGCCGGGCGCAGAGTGGTGGCGCAGCCGCCCACGCTGTTTGCGCGCTGGAACCATATCTACTGGAGCCTGGACCGCCTGGCCCATGCCAGCCAGGAGCCCGCCGGCCTGCAGCAAGGCTGCCATGAGCTGGCCGACGAGCTGATGGCGATGGTGCGGCAGGACCCCGATGTGGCCGTCTACCAGATGGTGCGCCAGGAGGCCCACCATTACCGCATGTACGGCCTCACCCACACGGTGTTCGTGGCGGCGCTGTGCCAGCTGATCGCGGCGCGCCTGGAATGGCCGGCCGAGCGCCAGCGCTCGGCGGTGCTGGCGGCGCTGACGATGAATCTCAGCATCCTGGAACTGCAGGCCCGCTATGCGGTGTTCGGCCGCCTCACGCAGGAGCAGCGCGACGAGCTGCGCGGCCACCCCGAGGCGGCGGTGGCGCGTCTGCGTGCTGCCGGCGTGGCCGATGAGGAATGGCTGCAGGCGGTGCTGGAGCATCACGAGCATGCCGATGGCCAGGGTTATCCGCGCGGGCTCACGGCGGTGTCGGAACTGGCCCATCTGCTGCGCCTGGCCGATGTGTTCCTGGCCAAGATCAGCCGGCGCGAGGGCCGCCCGCCGCTGGACATCAAGGAGGCCGAGCGCCAGGCCTATGCGCAATGGCCCGGCAGCCCGATGGTGGCGGCGCTGATCAAGGAGATCGGCATCTACCCGCCGGGCGAGTTGCTGGCGCTGGCGAGCGGCGAGAAGGCGGTGGTGATACGGCGCGGGGCCGGCATGCAGACGCCGCTGGTGGCAGCGCTCACCGACAAGCGCGGCCTGCCGATCACGCAGACGCCGCGCCGCGACACCGCCCAGGCCGACTACGCCGTCAAGGCGGTGGAGGCCGACAAAACCCTGGTCACGCGGGTGCCGCTGGAGCGGCTCTACGGCCTGCTCAGCTGAGCGGCTGTTGGCCTTGTCGCCACAGTTGCGACAGAAATATGACTAAAGGCATGGTCGGCCTGGCCGATATGCCTAGCATGGTGCCAGGCAGGGGCGTGATTGCGCTTGCCGGGTCAGTCCTTGCTAGTCATTCAGAAGGAGACAACATGACATGTTCGAAGCAGTGGCGCTTGGCGCCTCTTGCCGCGGCCCTTTTCTTTGCAGTGGGTGCGCAGGCGCAAACAGGCGGCGAGTCCGCCTTTTCCTTTTCTGGCTTCGCAACGCTGGGGGTAGTTGGCACCAACACCGACGCGGCCCAATATGCGGGCAACGGCCAGGTGCGCGGCGCCGACAAGTCCTGGAGCGGCGAGGTCGACTCCAAGCTCGGCGTGCAGGGCACGTTCAAGGCCAACGCGATGTTCTCGGGCACGGTGCAGCTGCTGAGCAAGCAGAACGGCGAGGGCAATTTCACGCCCGAGCTGGAATGGGCTTTTGCCAAGGCGCAGATCACGCCCTCGCTGGCGCTGCGCCTGGGGCGCATGGGCGGCCCCTTCTTCGCGGTCTCGGACTTCCGTGACGTCGGCTATGCCAACACCTGGGTGCGCCCGCCGATGGACGTCTACGGCCAGGTGCCGTTCAGCAATTTCAATGGCGCGGACCTCAATTTCCAGACCAATACCGGCCTCGGCACCCTGAGCGCGCAGCTCTTCGGCGGCCAGGGCCGGACCACGGTGGCGCGCACCAAGGTCGACTTCAAGAAGATGCTCGGCTTCAACGCCACGCTCGAGATGGACAACGGCCTGAGCCTGCGCGTGGGCCATCTGCAGGGCCGCCTGACGGCCCACACCACCGCGCTGGCCGGCCTGGTGGCGCTGATACGCACCACGCCCTTCACCAGCACCGCCAACGAGCTGGACCCGACCGACAAGAAGGCCACCTTCACCGGCCTGGGCGCCACCTGGGACAGTGGCAACTGGATCGTCAGCGGCGAGTACACGCAGCGCCGCACCGACACCTATGCCGCCGATACCGATGCCTGGTACCTGACCCTGGGCCACCGCATCGGCAAGTTCACGCCCTATGGCACCTTGTCGCAGCTCAAGCATGTGGACAGCAACGTCACCAATGTGATCCCTGCCGCGACACCGCAACTGGCCCAGCTGAAGGCCACGGTGGACGGTTTCCTGGCCGGCCAGCACCGCGCGCAGAAGACCTGGGCGCTGGGCCTGCGCTGGGATGCCTATCGCAATGTGGCGCTGAAGGCGCAGGTCGATCGCGTCAAACCCGATGGCCCGGGCTTCTTCATCAATCCGCAGCCCGGCTTCGGCACGGGCGCCTCGGTCAATGTCTACAGCCTGGCTGTGGACCTGGTGTTCTGAGGCAGGAGGCCCATGATGAGCAACAAGACATCCTCCGCTCTCCTGACCGTCGCGCTGCTGAGCCTTGGCGCCGCCGCGCAGGCCCAGGTGGCCGTGATCGTCAACCCCAAGAGCCCGACGGCCAGCATGACGGCCGACCAGGTGGCCAGCATCTTCCTCGGCAAGAGCAACACCCTGCCCAGCGGCGCCGCCGCGGCCGCGGTGGACCAGCCCGAAAGCGCCGCAGTGCGCGAGCAGTTCTACACCAAGGTCACCGGCAAGCAGGCGGCCCAGGTGAAGGCGGCCTGGTCGCGCCTGGTGTTCTCGGGCAAGGCCACGCCACCCAAGGAACTGGCCAGCTCGGCCGAGGTGAAGAAGTTCGTGGCCGGCAATGCGGACGCGATCGGCTATATCGAGAAAGCGGCGCTCGATGGCACGGTGAAGGCCGTGCTGAGCGTCGATTGAGCACCCTGGCGACCTTGGTCGCCGTTTGAAGTCAATGCCCCCGCGGGCGCGCTGCCAGGGCGCGCCCGCAAGGAGAAGTGCATGAACGTCAAGACCCGAATCTGGCTGCTGCCCGTGCTGGCGGCGGCCGTGTTTGCCGTCGGCATCGCGGTGGTGCTGGTGTTTTCCACCCGCAGTTCAAGCGCGATCGAGGATGTGGGCGAGGTGCACTCGCCCTATCTGGATGCCACCAACCAGTTCGCCTCCCAGCTGGAAGCGCTCGGCGCCACCATCCAGAGCGCGGTGGCCGAGGGCGAGAAGAAACGCCTCGACGAGGCCAATGAGCGCGCCGCGGCGATGCGCAAGACGCTCGCCACCATCAAGGCCATCGACGGCAAGGGCGAGATGGCCGGCAAGCTGGGCGCCAGCTTCGAGGCCTATTACGCCGCGTCCTCCGAGACCGCCCAGCTCTTCCTGGGCATCAAGCAGGGCGACCAGGCCGGTGCCATTCCGAAGATGCAGGCGGCGCTGAAGAACCTCGAGGCGGTGCTGGCGGACGCCAGGCGCCAGGCCCGCGAGGGCTTCGACGAGGGGCTCGAGCATGCCAAGCGCGGCGTCACCGCGAGCGTCTGGGCGGTGGTGATCAGCGGCCTGGTGGTGGTGCTGTGCCTGGGCGTGGGCTCCTTCCTGGTGATCGGCAGCGTGTGGCGCCAGCTCGGCGGCGAACCCGAATACGCGCGTGACGTGATGCGCCAGATGGCCGAGGGCGATCTGTCGCAGCACATCCGCGTCAGCAGCGGCGCCGAGGGCAGCCTGCTGGCGGCGGTGCGCGACATGTCGCAGGGCCTGGCGGCGATCGTCAGCAATGTGCGCAGCGGCACCGACTCGATGACCGTGGCCTCGCGCGAGATCGCGGTGGGCAACCACGATCTCTCGGTGCGCACCGAGAAGCAGGCCAGCTCGCTGGAGCACACCTCCAGCAATATGCAGAACCTCACCGAGACGGTGCGCCAGAGCGCCGACGCGGCGGCGCAGGCGAACCAGCTGGCCGGCTCGGCCGCGGCGGTGGCGCAGCGCGGTGGCGAGGTGGTCTCCCAGGTGGTCACCACCATGGAGGAGATCAACACCAGCTCCAAGAAGATCAACGACATCATCGGCGTGATCGACGGCATCGCCTTCCAGACCAATATCCTGGCCTTGAATGCCGCGGTGGAAGCCGCGCGCGCCGGCGAGCAGGGGCGTGGCTTTGCGGTGGTGGCGGGTGAGGTGCGCAGCCTGGCGCAACGCAGCGCCGAGGCCGCCAAGGAGATCAAGTCGCTGATCGGCGCCAGCGTGGACAAGGTCGAGTCCGGCAGCCGGCTGGTGCAGAACGCCGGCTCCACCATGGGCGAGATCGTCGCCAGCGTGCAGCGCGTGTCCGACATCATCGGCGAGATCACCGCCGCCTCCAGCGAACAGAGCCAGGGCATTGGCGAGGTGAACCAGTCCATCACCCAGCTCGACCAGATGACGCAGCAGAACGCCGCGCTGGTGGAGCAGGCGGCCGCCGCGGCCAGCAGCCTGGAGCAGCAGGCGCAGGCGCTGCAGACCGCGGTCTCCACGTTCAAATTGAGCTGAGCCGCGCCGCCGGGGGGAGCGGGGCGGGCTTTCCTATAATCCGCCTCCTTTCCCCTGAATCGGACCCTGCCTTGAAATTCCTGCTCGACAACTGGTATCTCGTCCTTGCTGCCCTGGTGTCCGGGGGCATGCTGCTGTGGACCACGTTCGCGCGCAGCACCGGCGCCGGCGCGGTCTCCACCGCCGAGGCGGTGCGCCTGGTGAATCGCGAGAAGGCGGTGCTGATCGATGTCTGCAGCGCCGCCGAATACGCCGCCGGCCATGTGGCGGGGGCTCGCAACGTGCCGCTTGACAGCATCGAGGGCCACAAGCAACTGCCCGGCAACAAGACCCTGCCCCTGGTACTGCTGTGCCAGAGCGGCGCGCGAGCCAGCAAGGCTGCTGGCATTCTTCGCAAGGCCGGCTATGCCAATGTGCAGGTGCTGGCGGGCGGCCTGAAGGCTTGGCGCGAGGCCAACCTGCCGGTCGAGAAGAGCTGAACGACGTTGAAGAAGAGAAGGTTTGCGTGATGCGTGCCGTGAAGATGTACACCACCCAGGTCTGCCCCTACTGCGTGCGCGCCAAGGCGCTGCTCAAGCAACGCGGTGTGGAAGCGATCGACGAAGTGCGGGTGGATCTGGACCCCGGCCAGCGCGACGCCATGATCGCGCTCACCGGGCGCCGCACGGTGCCGCAGATCTTCATCGGCGACACCCATGTGGGCGGCTGCGACGAGCTGATCGCGCTGGACCACCGCGGCGGCCTGCAGCCGCTGCTGCAAGGCGCCTGAAGCCCGCCCGGATTCCGGGCCCCGCATGGCCTGGGTCATAATGCCTGCCGCTGCCCGCAGCAAGAACGCTGGCGGGCTTCACTATTTGGAAAGACACCATGGCCGACGAGACCAACACCCCCGTGTTTCAGATCCAGCGCATGTACCTGAAGGACTTGTCGCTGGAGCAACCGAATTCGCCGCAAATCCTGCTGGAGCAGACCCAGCCTCAGGTCGACATCAACCTGGCCCTGGCGGCCGAGGGCGTGGCCGATGGCATTTTTGAGGTCTCGGTGACCGCCACCGTGACCACCAAGGTCGGCGACAAGACCCTGTTCCTGATCGAGGCCAAGCAGGCCGGCATCTTCGAGATCCGCAACCTGCCGCAGGAGCAGGTCGAAGGCATCCTGGGCATCGTCTGCCCGCAGATGATCTACCCCTATCTGCGCGCCGTGGTGTCGGACGTCTGCACCCGCGCCGGCTTCCCGCCCGTGCTGCTGTCGGAAGTCAACTTCCAGGCCATGTTCGAAGCACAGCAGGCCCAGCGCGAAGCCGCGGCCGCCGCACCGACCATCAACTGAAAAGCGCAAGCATCAGCGCCGCAAGGCATGGAGGCGCCCAGTGCTGACGAGCATCGGGCGCTTTTTTACTTTGGCCCTCGGCATGGGGGCGTGAGCCAGCTATGAAGATCAGTGTTTTGGGTGCCGGTGCCTGGGGCACGGCCCTGGCGATACAGGCCGCCGAGCGGCACGAGGTGCTGCTGTGGGCGCGCGATGCGGACGCCGTTGCCGCGATGCGCGCGGCGCGCCGCAACGAGCGCTATCTGCCCGAGGCTGCCCTGCCCGCGGCGCTGCAGCTGAGCGCCGACCTGACGGCGGCGATCGCCCATGCGCGCGAGGGGCTCATCATCATCGCCACGCCGATGGCGGCGCTACGCAGCATGCTGATGGCCCTGCCGGCCGGCGCGCGCTGCCTCTGGTTGTGCAAGGGCTTCGAGGCCGGCACCGGCCTGCTGGGCCATGAGATTGCGCGCGAGGCCGCGCCCGTGCTGACGGTGGGCATTCTCTCCGGCCCCAGCTTTGCGCAGGAGGTGGCGCTGGGTCAGCCCACCGCCCTGGTGGCGGCCAGCTTCGATGCCGCGCTGGCGCAGGCGGCGGTGGAGGCCTTCCACAGCGAGCGTCTGCGCGTCTACACCTCGGCCGATCCGGTCGGCGTGGAGGTGGGCGGCGCGGTGAAGAACGTGATGGCGATCGCGGTGGGCATTGCCGACGGCCTGCGCTTGGCGGCCGAGGCGCGTGGCGACGCCGCACAGAATCGACTCAATGCACCCGGGCTGAATGCGCGTGCGGCACTGATCACCCGCGGCCTGGCCGAGATGCTGCGCCTGGGCCTGGCGCTGGGCGCGCGCACCGAGACCTTCATGGGCCTCTCGGGCATGGGCGACCTGGTGCTGACCGCGACCGGCGATCTCTCGCGCAACCGGCGCGTCGGCCTGATGCTCGCGCAAGACCTGGCCCTGGCCGACATCCTGCGCCAGCTGGGCCATGTGGCCGAGGGCGTCTACAGCGCGCCCACGGTGCTCAAGCGCGCGCAGGACCGCGGTGTCGACATGCCCATCACCGCGGCCGTGGTGGCGGTGCTGGAAGGCCGGCTGAGCCCCGCCGCGGCGGTGGACCTGCTGATGGGCCGGCAGGCCCGTTCGGAGCATTGATGCTGCTGCTGGACCGCCGCGCGCTGATGCAGGCCGCCGTCGGCATGCTGGCCACCGGCGCGGCCCGGGCCGAGGCCTGGCCGAGCCGCCCGATCAAGCTGGTCGTGCCTTTTCCGGGCGGCAGCTCGCCCGACATCGTGGCGCGCGCGCTGGCCGAGGCGCTGGGCGCGGCCCTGGGCCAGCCGGTGCTGGTGCTGAACCAGCCGGGTGCCGGCGGCAATATCGGCACGGCCATGGTGGCCAAGGCCGTGCCCGATGGCTACACGCTGCTGTTCACCATCCAGGGGCCGCTGGTCACCGCGCCCCTGCTGGCGCGCCGGCTGCCCTATGACCCGGTGCGTGACCTGCAGCCCATCAGCCTGGTGGCCAGCTCGCCCAATGTGCTGGTGGTCTCGCCCGCGCTGGGCGTGCGCACGGTGGCCGAGTTCGTCGCCGTGGCGCGGGCGCGCAAGGGCGCGCTCAACTACGGCAGCGTGGGCAATGGCAGCGCCGCCCATCTGGCGATGGAGTCCTTCAAGGCGCGCGCCGGCGTCGAGCTTGGCCATGTGCCCTACCAGGGCTTCCCGCAGGTGGTGAACGCGCTGCTGGCGGGCGAGGTGCAGGCCGGCTTCATGGTGCCAGGTATTGCCATGGGGGCGGTGAAGGCCGGCAGGCTGACGGCCCTGGCCGTCACCAGCCTGGGTCGGGCCGCGGCCCTGCCCGAGCTGCCGACCCTGGTGGAGCAGGGTTACGCCGGTTTCGAGGCGATCTCCTGGCAGGCGGTGCTGGCGCCGGCGCGCACGCCCGCGCCCATCGTGGCGCGGCTCTCGCAGGAGCTGGTGCGCATCATCAAGAGCGATGCGCTGCGCAACCGCCTGCTGAGTCAGTACTTCAGCGCCACCGCCAGCTCGCCCGAGGGCCTGGCCCAGCTGATGCGCAGCGAACGCCTCAAATGGGCGGCCGTGATCCAGGCCGCCGGCGTGCAGCCCGAGTAGCTCAACCAGCGGCCCCTGCGTAGCCGTTCTGGCGCCAGGCCTCGAACACCGCCACCGCCACGCTGTTGCTGAGATTGAGGCTGCGCTGCGCCGGCAGCATCGGCAGGCGCACGCGTTGGCTGGCCGGAAAGCCGTCGCGCAGCGCCGGCGGCAGGCCGGCGGTCTCGCAGCCGAACACCAGAAAGTCGCCCGGCTGCCAGGCCGTCTCGGTGAGCAGATGGCTGCCGCGCGTGGTGAAGGCGAACATGCGCTCGGGCGCGGGGCTCTCCGCATCGAGAAAGGCCTGCCAGCTGGCATGGCGGTGCACCGCCGCGTACTCGTGATAGTCGAGCCCGGCGCGCTGCAGCAGGCGGTCTTCCATCAGGAAGCCCAGCGGCTCGATCAGGTGCAGGCGGCAGCCGGTGTTGGCGGCCAGCCTTATCACATTGCCGGTGTTGGGCGGGATCTCGGGGTGCACGAGCACGATGTTGAACATGGCGGTCTGGACTTCCTGATTTCGTCAATCGGCCGGCGTGCGCGCCAGCACCCAGGCCTGCACGGACGCGGCACCGGCGCGACGCAAGGCGCCGGCAGCCTCGAACAAGGTGGCGCCGCTGGTCATCACATCGTCGACCAGCGCCACCTTGGCGCCACGCAGGCCGGCCTGCGCGCCCGGCTCGACGGCGAAGGCATGCCGCATATTGGCGCGGCGCGCGTCGAGCTGCAGGCTGGCCTGCTGCGCGGTGTCGCGCACGCGCAGCAGCAGGCCGGCGGCGCAGCGCCATTGTCGCCGCTGCGCCAGGCCGCGCGCGATCTCCAGGCTCTGGTTGTAGCCGCGCTCGCGCAGGCGACTTGCGGTGAGCGGGATGGGCAGCAGCAGGTCGGGCGCTTCCGCATCACGCAGCGCGCGGTCCAGCAGCTCGACCAGCAGCGCGCGCCAATGCAGCGCGTCGTGGAACTTGAAGCGCTGCAGCAGCCGGTCCCAGGGAAAGCCGTAGTCCAGCGCCGCGATGCAGTGGCTCAGCGGCGGTGGCGCGCGCAGGCAGCTGCCGCATGCCGGGCCGGCGCCGGGGGGCAGCCGCAGCGCGCAGAAATGGCAGCGCGGCACGGGCGTGGCGTAGCGCGCCGCGCAGTCGCTGCACAGCCGCTGCGGCGACCAGCGCCGGCACACGGCACATTGGCCGGCCGCACGCGGCAGCCGCGCTGCCAGGCGCGCGATGAGGGCATCGGCCAGGGGCGGGGCGAGCGCGGGCATGGCTCAATATACTGCCGCGATGACGAGTGACGTGATCGATGGACAGCGGGCCGGTGCCCAGCTGGATGCCGGCGCCTTGCGGCATCAGCGCCGCCGCCTGGCGGCCGCGCCCGAGGCGCCCTGGCTGCACCGCGAGGTGGCGCAGCGCATGGCCGAACGCCTGCCCTTCATCAAGCTTCAGCCCCGCAGCGTGCTGCTGTGGGACGCCTGGCTGGGTGCCAGCGCGCAAGCACTGCGTGCGCAATACGCCCAGGCGGAACAACTGCTGGTGGAGGACGAGCCGGCCCTGCTGGCGCGCAGCCAGGGCCTGCTCAAGCGCGGGCTATGGTCGCGCCTGCGTGGCTTGGCGCAGGGCGCGGCGCAAGGGCAAGCCCTGACCCCCGCGCAGGTGCCGGCGGGCGTGGCCGAGCTGGTGTGGGCGAATATGAGCTTGCATGCGCAGGCGGAGCCGGAGGCGGTGCTGCGCGCCTGGCACGAGGCCCTGGCGGTTGACGGCTTTCTGATGTTTTCCTGTCTCGGGCCCGACAGCCTGGTGGAGCTGCGCCCGCTCTACGCCGAACTGGGTTGGGGCTTGCCGGCGCCGCCCTGGCTGGACATGCACGATATCGGCGACATGCTGGTGCATGGCGGCTTTGCCGATCCGGTGATGGATCAGGAGCGCCTGAGCCTGACCTGGGCCGATGGCGAGGCCTTGTTGAACGATGTCCGTGCGCTGGGCGGCAATGTCGCGCGGGCGCGTTTCTCGGGCCTGCGCGGGCGCCAATGGCGCAGCGCCTTGCTGCGCGCGCTCGAGCGCCTGAAGGGGCCGGATGGCCGCCTGCGCCTGACGGTGGAGCTGGTCTACGGCCACGCCTTCAAGGCCGCGCCCAAGCTGCAGGTGCAGGCCGAAACGGCGGTGTCGCTGGAGCAGATGCGCGCGATGGTGAAGCGCCCGCGCTGACTTGCTCCGGATCAACGCCGCACACGGCGACGCACAAAGACCACAGCCCCGTTATGGGGCTACGTTAGAATCCGCCGCGATTTGAATATCAGCAGCGCCAGGGTAATCGATCCCGATCTGGCGCTCGTTGAGCGAGGTCAACCCCGGTTCAAGAAGTCTCGCATGCCGCCGCGGCAGGTGACGCAGGACATGGGGTGGACATCGGTCCAGCGTCGGTGTTGACCATGTGGCGCGCAGCGCGCGCGGTCTGTACCCTCTATCAATCTGGGATGTTGCGGCAGCGAGCGCCAAGCTCTCTGCCGCAAAGTCCGTGGCGAAGTTTTTGAACAGAAGTGACGACCATGAAGATGATGAACATGCATCAGTTGGGGCGCCGAATGAGCCAGCTGGCGGTGACCCTGGGTGCCGCCCTTGCCAGCCACGCGGCCTTGGCGGTGAACGACCTGCCGGGCGGTCCGGCGGTCAACCAGCTCGACCTGCATCCCCCGGTCACCAAGATCGCGGCGGAGCAGATGTGGCTGCACAACATGATGCTGTTCGTCTGCCTGGCGATCTTCGTCGCCGTGTTCGGCGTGATGTTCTATTCCATCTTCAAGCACCGCAAGTCCAAGGGCGCGGTGTCGGCCAACTTCCACGAGAGCGTCAAGGTCGAGATCGCCTGGACCATCGTGCCCTTCATCATCGTGATCGGCATGGCGCTGCCGGCCACCAAGGTGGTGGTGGCGATGAAGGACACCACCAATGCCGACCTCACCATCAAGGCCACCGGCTACCAGTGGAAATGGGGCTATGACTACCTGAAGGGCGAGGGCGAGGGCATCGGTTTCCTCTCCACCCTGGACGTGGCGCAGCGCGAGATGTCCAACTCGGGCAAGCCCGAGGCGGTGGACAACTACCTGCTGAAGGTGGACAACCCGCTGGTCGTGCCGGTCGGCAAGAAGGTGCGCATCATCACCACCGCCAACGACGTGATTCATGCCTGGATGGTGCCGGCCTTCGGCGTCAAGCAGGACGCGATCCCCGGCTTCGTGCGCGACACCTGGTTCCGCGCCGAGAAGGAAGGCGATTTCTACGGTCAGTGCGCCGAGCTGTGCGGCAAGGAGCACGCCTACATGCCCATCCATGTGAAGGTGCTGTCGGCCGCGGCCTACACCGCCTGGGTGGATGGCGAGAAGAAGAAGCTGGCCGCCAAGGCCGATGATCCGAGCAAGGTCTGGGAACTGCCCGCGCTGCTGGCGCGTGGCGAGAAGGTCTACAACGCCAACTGCGCGGCCTGCCACAAGGCCGACGGCAAGGGCGCCGGCCCGATCAAGCCGCTGGACGGCTCGCCCGTGGTGCTGAACGACGACAAGCTCAAGCAGGTCGCGGTGCTGCTGAATGGCCAGAACAACGGTGCCATGCCCTCGTGGAAGCAGCTCGGCGATACCGACATCGCCGCGGTGATCACCTACACCAAGAACAACTGGTCCAACAAGACCGGCCAAGTGGTGCAGCCCGCCGAAGTCGTGGCCGCGCGCAAGTAATCATCGGACGTCAAAGAAGGAATCAACATGAGTGCTGTGCTTGACCATCACGGTCATGACGTTCATGACCACCACGATCACCATGCCCCGACGGGCTGGCGCCGTTGGGTGTTTGCGACCAACCACAAGGACATCGGTACCCTGTATCTGCTGTTCTCGTTCACGATGCTGATGATCGGCGGCATCCTGGCGCTGTGCATCCGCGCCGAGCTGTTCCAGCCCGGCCTGCAGTTCTTCAATCCCGAGCTGTTCAACCAGTTCACCACCATGCACGGCCTGATCATGGTGTTCGGCGCCATCATGCCGGCCTTCGTGGGCTTCGCGAACTGGATGATCCCGCTGCAGATCGGCGCCTCGGACATGGCCTTCGCGCGCATGAACAACTTCAGCTTCTGGCTGATGATTCCTGCCGCCATCATGCTGGTGTCGTCCTTCTTCATGCCTGGCGGCGCCCCCGCCGCGGGCTGGACGCTGTACGCACCGCTGACCCTGCAGATGGGCCCCTCGATGGATGCCGGCATCTTCGCGATGCACATCCTCGGCGCCTCGTCGATCATGGGTTCGATCAACATCATCGTCACCATCCTGAACATGCGCGCGCCTGGCATGACGCTGATGAAGATGCCGATGTTCGCCTGGACCTGGCTGATCACCGCCTACCTGCTGATCGCCGTGATGCCCGTGCTGGCCGGCGCCATCACGATGACGCTGACCGATCGCCACTTCGGCACCTCGTTCTTCAGCCCTGCCGGCGGCGGTGACCCGGTGATGTACCAGCACATCTTCTGGTTCTTCGGTCACCCCGAGGTCTACATCATGATCTTGCCGGCCTTCGGCATCGTCAGCCAGATCGTGCCGGCCTTCGCCCGCAAGAAGCTGTTCGGCTACGCCTCGATGGTGTACGCGACCGCCTCGATCGCGATCCTGTCCTTCATCGTGTGGGCGCACCACATGTTCGCCACCGGCATGCCGGTGACGGGCCAGCTGTTCTTCATGTACGCCACCATGCTGATCGCCGTGCCCACGGGTGTGAAGATCTTCAACTGGCTGGCCACCATGTGGCGTGGTTCGATGACCTTCGAAGTGCCGATGCTGTGGGCCGTGGGCTTCATCTTCGTGTTCACGATGGGTGGCTTCACCGGTCTGGTGTGCGCGATGGCGCCGATCGACATCCAGATCCAGGACACCTACTACGTCGTCGCCCACTTCCACTACGTGCTGGTGGCCGGCTCGCTGTTCGCCCTGTTCGCTGGCGTCTATTACTGGGGCCCGAAGTGGTCGGGTGTGATGTTCAGCGAAACGCGCGGCAAGATCCACTTCTGGGGCTCGCTGATCAGCTTCAACGTGACCTTCTTCCCGATGCACTTCCTTGGTCTGGCCGGCATGCCGCGTCGCTATGCCGACTACCCGCTGCAGTTCGCCGACTTCAACGCCCTGGCCTCGGTGGGTGCGTTCTGGTTCGGCCTGATGCAGGTCTACTTCTTCTTCTTCGTGGTGCTGCCGATGCTGCGCGGCAAGGGCGAGAAGGCTCCGATGAAGCCCTGGGAAGCTGCCGAAGGCCTGGAATGGCAAGTGCCGTCGCCGGCGCCCTTCCACACCTTTGAAGAGCCGCCCAAGCTGGACGCCAGCGCCACCAAGATCATCGGCTGAGCACCATGGCCCTGACAACCGAGCAACGCAAGAGCAACCGGCGCCTGGCCTTCATCCTGGCCTCGGTGGCGGCCGTGTTTGCGATCGGCTTCATGGCCAAGATCGCCTACCTGGGGTTCTGAACGCATGAACACACCGCGTTGGCATGTCAGCCAGATCCTGCGCCGGGACAACCGGCTCATGGTCGGCAAGCTGCTGGTCGTGGTGAGCCTGATGTTCGGCTTCGGCTATGCGCTGGTGCCGCTCTACCGGGCCGTGTGCACGGCCCTGGGCATCAACGTGCTGTCGCTCTCCGAGCGCCAGCATGCGGTGCGCGCCGAGGATGTGAAGAACACCCAGATCGACTACAGCCGCACCATCAGCATCGAGTTCGATGCGAATGCGCGCGGCCCCTGGGACTTCAAGCCCGCGGTGTCGCATCTGCAGGTGCATCCCGGCGAGCTGACCACGGTGATGTACGAGTTCCGCAATATCCAGGGCCGCACCATGTCGGCCCAGGCCATCCCCAGCTATGCGCCCAAGCAGGCGACGGCGCATTTCAACAAGCTGGAATGCTTTTGCTTCAACGAGTACACGCTCGCCGCGGGTGAGAGCAAGCAGTGGCCGGTGGTGTTCGTGATCGACCCCAAGCTGCCCAAGGATGTGAAGACCATCACCTTGTCCTATACCTTCTTCGAGGTGCCGGGCAAGAAGCAGGCCGAGCTCAAGAAGCCGGAGTCGCGCATATGAGCAAGGCGGGTGAGGATTTCAAGCAGGCGGTGGCTCGCAAGGGCAGCTTCCTGCAGACGATGAAGGCGGTGGCCTGGTCGTTTTTCGGCATCCGCAAGGGTGCCGCTTATGAGAAAGATGTGGCGCAACTCAATCCCGTGCATGTGATCATTGCCGGGGTGATTGGGGCGGCGCTGTTCGTGCTGGTATTGGTGCTGCTGGTCAATTGGGTCATTGGCAGCGGCGTCGCCGGCAACTGAGAAGCATTTGGTTTGAACTGCAAAGTTTGAAGTTCGAGGAGAGAAGCATCATGTCGGCTGCGACGACTCAGGGGAAGACTCCCTATTACTTTGTGCCCGGGCCCTCGCGGCATCCGGTGATGGCCGCCATCGGCCTGTTCTTCGTGATCCTGGGCGCTGGCCAGTGGATCAACGATCACCAATGGGGCGCCTACTCGCTGGCCTTTGGCCTGCTGTGGTGGGCCTTCGTGCTCAAGCAGTGGTTCGGTGACGCCATCCGCGAAAGCGAAGGCGGCCTCTACAGCGAGCGCATCGACGTCTCGTTCCGCTGGAGCATGGGCTGGTTCATCTTCTCGGAGGTGATGTTCTTCGCCGCCTTCTTCGGCGCGCTCTACTGGGCTCGCATGCACTCGGTGCCGACGCTGGGCAGCCTGGAGAATGCGCTGCTGTGGCCCGACTTCAAGGGCCTGTGGCCCAGCGTCGCGGCCGGCCTGACCGCCTCGCCCGCCGGCACCGTGGAAGCCTTCAGCACCGTGGGCCCCTGGCCGCTGCCGACCGTCAACACCGCGCTGCTGCTGACCTCGGGCGTGACGCTGACGATCGCCCACCATGCGCTGCTGGACGGCAATCGCAGCAAGACCATCGGCTTCATGTGGATCACCGTGCTGCTGGGCATCGTCTTCCTGGTGGTGCAGGGCTACGAGTATTCGCATGCCTACCATGAGCTCAACCTCAAGCTGAGCTCGGGCATATTCGGCTCCACCTTCTTCATGCTGACCGGCTTCCACGGCTTCCACGTCTTCGTGGGCATGCTGATGCTGCTGTTCATCACCCTGCGCCTGCAGAAGGGCCACTTCACCAAGGACCGCCACTTCGGCTTCGAAGGCGCGGCCTGGTACTGGCACTTCGTTGACGTGGTGTGGCTGGGCCTGTACGTGGTCGTCTACTGGATGTGAGCATGGGGGCTGCTGCAGCCCCTGGCCATGCCAAAGCAAAAGCGCCGCATGCAGCGGCGCTTTTTTCGTTCTTTGCGAGCCCGGCTTCAGCGGCCGACCGGTATGCCGGTCGGCTGTATCCAACCCAGTGAGTAGCTGATCCAGATGAACAGGAACAGGGCGATCGACACGCCCACGCGCACCGCCAGCGCGCGCGCCATATTGGCGCCGCGCTGTTCCTTCCTGCCGTTCTTCAGCATGAACAGGCCGGCGGCCGCGAGTGCGCCGAGGATGCCGATGAAGGCGATCGCGAAGATGAATTTCATGGCCGGCATTATTCCCCATCATGGCTGAGGCAAGCCCGCTGCAACGCCGCCTGATCGTGCTGCTGGGCACGCTGCTGGGCATGGCCATCACCGCCGCGCTGGGCTTCTGGCAGCTCGACCGGGCGGCGCAGAAGCGTGCGCTCGAGCAGGCCATCGCGCAGCGCGGCCAGCAGGCGCCGCTGGGCAATGCCGAGCTGCGCGGCGATGCGCAGCAGTTGCACCGGCGCGCGCAGTTGCGCGGCCATTGGCTGGCCGACAAGACGGTGTTTCTGGACAACCGTCCGATGGATGGCCGGGTCGGCTTCTTCGTCGTCACGCCGCTGCGGCTGGCGGGGCGCGCGGAGTCGCTGCTGGTGCAACGCGGCTGGGTGCCGCGCGACCAGGTTGACCGCACGCGCCTGCCCGCGCTGGCCACGCCGGCCGGCGAGGTGGAGGTCGAGGGGCGCTTGGCCGCGTCGCCCTCAAGGCTGTACGAGCTGGGCCAGGGCAGCGCCGGCGGGATCCGGCAGAATCTGGCACCCGATGCCTATGCGGCCGAGCTCGGCATCCCGCTGCTGCCGGCCGCGCTGCTGCAAACGCGGGCTGCGGCTGCCGACGATGGCTTGCTGCGCGACTGGCCGGCCCCGGCCGTCGACATCCACAAGCATTACGGTTACGCCTTTCAATGGTTCGCGCTCTGTGCGCTGCTTCTAGGTCTCTATGTCTGGTTCCAAGTCATCCGTCCCCGGCGCCGCCGCCCCATCGCCTGAGCAGGCCGACGTGCCGCTGTCCTTCACGGTGCACAGCCAGCCCCAGCCCGGCGCGATGGCCGGTGCCGCCAACGCGCAGCAGCGCGCCGGCCGGCTGCGCATGCTGCTGGTGGTGGCGGTGTGCGCCGCGCCGGTGCTCGCGTCCTACTTCACCTTCTACGTGTTGCAGCCGCGCGGCAAGGCCTATGGCGAGCTGATCACGCCCACCGTGGATCTGCCACCCAGCCTGAGCCTGCAAGACCTGCGCGGCCAGCCGGTGCCGGCCGAATCGCTCAAGGGCCAGTGGTTGCTGACCCTGGTGCAGGACGCACATTGCGACAGCGCCTGCGAGCGCCTGCTCTTCATGCAGCGCCAGCTGCGCGAGATGATGGGCAAGGAGCGCGACAAGATCGACAAGCTCTGGCTGGTGCCCGATGACCAGCCGCTGCGCCCCGAGGTGCTTGCCGCCGTCAGCGCCGGCGTGCCGGTGACGGTGTTGCGCGCGCCGCGCGCCCAGCTCCAGGCCTGGCTGAAGCCGACCGAGGGCCATGGCCTGAACGAGCATCTATTCCTGATCGACCCGATGGGTCGCTGGATGATGCGCTCGCCGGTGCAGCCCGACCCGTCCAAGGTCAAGAAGGACCTGGACCGCCTCCTCAAGGCCAATGCCGGCTGGGACAAGTCAGGACGCTGATCGCCGCCGCTCCGCCTGCCATGAATGCCTTCGACTTCACCCCCTGGCTGCGCCTGCTGCTGCTGGGCACCCTGATCGGTGCCGGGCCGCTGCTGTGGTGGCGGCTGCGCCATCGCGGTGCCGGGCTGGGCCCGCGCCTGCGCGCGCTGACCCTGCTGACGCTGTTCCTCACCTTTGACCTGGTGCTGTTCGGTGCCTTCACGCGCCTGACCGACTCGGGCCTGGGCTGCCCGGACTGGCCCGGCTGCTACGGCAGCGCCTCGCCGCTGGGCGCCAGCGTCGACATCCACGCCGCCCAGACCGCCATGCCCAGCGGGCCGGTGACGCATGGCAAGGCCTGGGTGGAGATGATCCATCGTTACCTGGCCAGCGGGGTCGGCTTCCTGATCCTGGTGCTGTGTGTGCTGAGCTGGTGGCAGGCGCGGCGCGGCGCGGCGCGCCCGATCTCGCCCTGGTGGCCCACCGTCACCCTGCTGTGGGTGTGCATGCAGGGGGCCTTCGGCGCGCTCACCGTGACGATGAAGCTGTTTCCCGCCATCGTCACCCTGCACCTGCTGGGCGCCATGGGCCTCTTGATGCTGCTGGCCTGGCAGGCCGAGGCCTATGCGCCGCGGCCGCTGGCCTGGCCGGCCGGCGACCGCCTGGCCGCCTGGACGCTGCTGGCGCTGGCGCTGGCGCAGGTCAGCCTGGGCGGCTGGGTCAGTACCAATTACGCCGTGCTGGCCTGCAGCGAGTTCCCGCAATGCCAGGGCCAATGGTGGCCGGCGATGGATTTCGAGCATGGCTTCACGCTGTGGCGCGCGCTGGGCGTGGGCCACGACGGCGGCTGGCTGCCGTTCGCGGCCCTGACGGCCATCCACATGAGCCACCGCATCGGCGCCCTGCTGGTGTTCGCGGCGCTGCTTGGGCTGGCTTGGCGCTGGCACCGCCGGCCGCTGCCCGAGGGCCGGCTGTGGGCGCGCCGCCTGCTGCTGGTGGCCGGCTGGCAGCTGCTCTCCGGCCTCTCCAACGTGGTGCTGGACTGGCCGCTGCTGGCCGCCCTGGCCCATACCGGCGGAGCCGCGGCCCTGCTGCTGATCCTGAGTTTCATGTTGGCGCGCCTGCACGCAGCGCAGCGCGCCGCTGCCCTACGATAGACGCTTCCCATGTCCACGACCCCCACCACCCTCGCTGCCCCTGGCGCGCCCTCGCGTTGGCAGCAGTTCTACCAGCTCACCAAGCCGCGCGTGGTGCAGCTGATCGTGTTCTGCGCGGTCATCGGCATGGCGCTGGCGGTGCCGGGCTGGCCCAGCGGCCCCGAGTGGGGCGTGATCCTGGCCGCCACCGTGGGCATCTGGCTGGTGGCCGGCGCGGCCGCTGCCTTCAACTGCCTGATCGAGCAGCAGATCGACGCCAAGATGAAGCGCACCGCCTGGCGCGCCACCGCCAAGGGCGAACTCAGCCGCGTCCAGACCCTGAGTTTCTCGGCCCTGCTGTGCGGCATCGGCTCGGCCATCCTGTGGGTGTGGGTGAATCCGCTCACGATGTGGCTGACCTTCGCCACCTTCGTCGGCTACGCGGTCATCTACACCGTGATCCTCAAGCCGATGACACCGCAGAACATCGTCATCGGCGGCGCCTCGGGCGCGATGCCACCGGTGCTGGGTTGGGCGGCGCTGCGCGGCGAGGTGGGCCCCGAGGCGCTCATGCTGTGCCTCATCATCTTCCTCTGGACGCCGCCGCATTTCTGGGCGCTGGCGCTCTACCGCACCGAGGATTACCGCAAGGCCGGCCTGCCGATGCTGCCGGTCACGCATGGCTCGGAATTCACGCGGCTGCAGGTGTTTCTCTACACCTGGATCCTGCTGGTGGCCACGCTGCTGCCCTTCCTTACCGGCATGAGCGGCTGGATCTATCTGGCCAGCGCGCTGGCGCTGGGCCTGGGCTTCTGCGCCTATGCCTTCAAGCTCTGGCGCCAGTATTCGGACGAGCTGGCGCGCGCCACCTTCCGCTTCTCCATCCTGCACCTGTCGCTGCTGTTCGCGGCGCTCTTGCTGGACCATTACCTGATGCCCTGGATCGCCTGAGATGCAACGCAACACCACGAGACGACTGTTCCTGGCGGCCCTGAGCGCGCTGACGCTGGCGGCCTGCGACCAGATCGGCGGCGCGGCCAAGCCCGCCTTCCGCGGCGTGGACCTGAGCGGCGCCAGCTATGCCCGCCAGCTGAGCCTGCCCGACCAGGATGGCAAGCCGCGCAGCCTGGCGGACTTCAAGGGCAAGGTGGTGGTGGTGTTCTTCGGCTACACCCAATGCCCCGATGTCTGCCCGACCACGCTGGCCGAACTGGCCCAGGTGAAGAAGTCGCTGGGCGCGGACGGCGAACGGGTACAGGGCGTGTTCATCACCGTCGACCCCGAGCGCGACACGCCGGAACTGCTCAAGCCCTATATGACGAGCTTTGACCCGAGCTTCGTGGCCCTGCGTGGCAATGCCGAGCAGCTCAAGGATGCGGCGCGCGAATTCAAGGTCTATTACGCCAAGGTGCCGGGCAAGACGCCCGAGAGCTACACCATGGACCACACCGCCGCCAGCTTCATCTTCGACACCCAGGGCCGGGTGCGCGTGTTCGCCCGCTATGGCGCCGGCGCCCAGGCGCTGGCCGACGACATCAAGCTGCTGCTGAACGAGCGCTCGTAGAGACAAAGGCCCCTCGCGAGGGGCCTTTGCACAGGGCGGGCAGGGCTCAGGCCGTTTCGGCCAGGGCCTTGCGCATCTTCTTCATTGCCGCCACCTCGATCTGGCGGATGCGCTCGGCGCTGACGCCGTATTCGGCCGCCAGGTCATGCAGGGTCATGCCGCCGCTGCTGTCGTCGTTGACCTTGAGCCAGCGCTCTTCGACGATGCGACGGCTGCGCTCGTCCAGCACCGCCAGGGCGCGCGAAATGCCGTCACCGGCCAGCGCGTCGCGCGAGCGGCTTTCCAGCACGCGCGTCGGCTCCTGGCTGTCGTCGGCCAGGTAGGCGATGGGGGCGAAGCTCTCGCCGTCGTCATCGGTCTGGGGCTCCAGGGCCACGTCGCCACCCGCCATGCGGGTCTCCATCTCCAACACTTCCTCGCGCTTGACATTGAGCTCGCGGGCCACATGGTCCACCTGGGCTTCGGTGAGCGTGTTGCGATGCGTCTGGCCCTCGGCGGCGTCTTCCTTCAGGCTGTGCTTCATCGAGCGCAAATTGAAGAACAGCTTGCGCTGTGCCTTGGTGGTGGCCACCTTGACCATGCGCCAGTTGCGCAGGATGTACTCGTGGATCTCGGCCTTGATCCAGTGCATGGCGTAGGACACCAGGCGCACGCCCTGGTCGGGGTCGTAGCGCTTGACGGCCTTCATCAGGCCCACATTGCCCTCCTGGATCAGGTCGCCCTGAGGCAGGCCGTAACCCATGTACTGGCGCGAGATCGACACCACCAGGCGCAGGTGCGAGAGCACCAACCGGCCGGCGGCTTCCAGATCACCCTGCTCGCGCAGGCGACGCGAGAAGGACTGCTCCTCCTCGGGGGTCAACAGGGGCAGGCGGTTGACGGCGCTGATATAGGCATCCAGATTGCCCAGCGAGGGCAGCAGCGCCCAGGGGTCGCGTACTTGCAGTGCAGTGGCGTTGGACATCATGCTCATGGCTTTCTACCTCTCCCAGCCGCTATGGCTCGACGTCCATAATATTAGCACTCATGGCGAATGAGTGCTAAAGGCCGCCGAGAAGCAAATTTACTCAGCTATTTCAACGCTTTCAGCGAGGGTGCGCGCTAACTTTCTGTGCGGCAACCGGCCGCAGATCAGTCGATCAGGCCGAAATCGGGGCTGCCCACCATGCCTTCGATGTCGAGCAGGATCAGCATGCGCTCGCCGACCTTGCCCAGGCCGGTGACGAAGCGGGTATCGATGGCGGCACTCACCTCGGGCGCCGGCTTGATGGCGTCGGCACCCAGTTCCAGCACGTCCGACACCGAGTCCACCACCACCCCGACCACGCGCGAGCAGACGTTCAGCACGATGGAGACGGTGAAGGCGTTGTACTCCGCCGGGCTGCCAAGGCGCAGGCGCAGATCCACGATGGGCACGATCACGCCGCGCAGATTCACCACGCCCTTGACGAAGGCGGGTGCGTTGGCGATGCGGGTGGGCGGCTCGTAGGAGCGGATCTCCTGCACCTTCAGGATGTCGATGCCGTATTCCTCGGCGCCGATGCGGAAGGTCAGGAACTGCCGGCTGGCAAAGGACTTGTGATCGTCGGCGAGCGTCAGCGCTTGGTTGGGGCGGGTGGCCAGTTCGGTAGAGCTCATGGGGCGAAGGCTTGGGATGGTTCGATGGTTGGACGCGCTGCCCGCTATTGTGCCTAGCCGGGCCGGGCTTGCCGCGGCAATAAACCGCGGCGGCCCGGCCATTGTGCTCAGTCCGCGGCGCTGGACATGGCGCCGGCGCTGGCGGGCAGGTCGAGCACAAAGCTCGCACCCTGGCCCGTTGCGCTGCGGACCGTCAGGCTGCCGTTCATCGCTTCCACCAGGCGCTTGCAGATCACCAGGCCGATGCCCGTGCCCTCGGCCTGGCTGAGCTCGCGCCCGAGCCGGTTGAAGGGCTGGAACAGCTGGGCCTGCTGCGCCTCGCTGAGGCCCAGACCGGTGTCGGCCACGGTGATCTCGATGCGCTCATCGCCCAGCGCCCGGCTGCTCACCCGCACCTGGCCCTGCGGGTGGTTGTACTTGACGGCATTGCTGAGCAGATTGGTGAACACCTGCTTGAGGCGCGTGGCATCGGCGTAGACCTGCTGCGCGTCGGCCGCAAGCTCCACGCTGTAGGCAATGCCGCGCTTGGCGGCGTCGGCCTCCAGCATGGCCCAGGTCGACGCCAGCAGCGGTTCCAGCGCCTGCGGGGCCAGTTCGAGCTTGAGCGCGCCGGTCTCGATGCGCGACCAGTCCAGGGTCTCGTTGATCATCTCCAGCAGATGCCAGCCGGCCGCGCGTATCTGCGCCAGCCAGCCGCGCTGCTGCTCGCTGAGCTGCTGCTCGCCGCCCAGTTCCAGCAGCTGGGTGAAGCCCAGCATGGCGTTGAGCGGGGTGCGCAATTCATGGCTGATGCGCGAGAGGAACTCGTTCTTGGCCTGGTTGGCCGCCTCGGCGGCGCTGCGGGCGCGCTCCAGCTCGCGCAACCTAAGCTGGTCGGTGACGTCTTCCACCACGCCCACCAGCCGGAACGGCTCGCCGCGGGCATCGCGCTGCATGCTCACCAGGGCGCGCACCTGCACGATCTGCCCGAACTTGGTGATGTAGCGCTTGTTGCGGCGATAGCTGTCGATCTCGCCCCGCAACAGGCTGCGGCCCAGGCGCAGGTCTTCGGCGCGGTCGTCCGGATGGGTGATGGCGATGCTGGAGCGCTGCATCAGCTCCGCGCTGCTGAAGCCCACCAGGCGGCAGAAATAGGGGTTCACCTGCTGCGGCACGCCGCGCAGATCGGTGAACACCAGGCCCACCGCCGCGTGTTCGAAGATGTTGCGGAAGCGTTCCTCGCTGGCGTGCAGGGCCTCGGCCGCGCGCTCGCGTTCCTGCACCTCGCGGCGCAGCTCGGCGGTGCGCTCGGTCACCAGGTCGGCGATGCGCTTAGCGCGGCCGGTCACGGTCAGCAGCAGGGCACCCAGCAGGGCCGTGCTGATGAGGCCGACCACGGCGAACAGCAGGCTGCCCATGCCGTCGTGGCTGGGCATGGGGCTGGCGGCCCAGGCGCGCAATTCCCAGGCGCGGCCGGAGAACTGCAGCTTGTGCACGCGGCTCAGGGGCGGCAGCGTCTGCGCCGCGCAGCCCGGCTTGCCGGCCAGCAGCGGCCGGGCGGTGTGTGGGTCGGTATCCACCAGGCAGAAGGCCAGGTAGGGTGCGCTGGCACGCACCACGGTGTCGAGCACCTGGTCGGGGCGGATGGTCGCGAACACCATGCCGCGCAGGGCCTGCTGGCGCAGCGCCTGATTGCCCGGTTCGCCCGGCTCGCCCGCATAGACCGCCTGGTACAGCACCACGCCGGTGTTGTCGGCGCTGTCCTGCGAGAGCCGGAAGCCGGCGGTGGCCGCGGGCAGGCCGGTGCGCGCGGCGTGGTCGAGCGCGGGGCGCGCCTGCGGGATCGCGCGGATGTTTACGCCCAGCGCGCTGGCATTGCGTTGCAGGGGCTCGATCAGGCGGATCGCCAGCTTGTCCTCGTCGGTGGCGATGCGCAGATCGCCCGCGCGCTGGCGCTCATGCACCCGATAGTCGGCCAGGCCGTCACGGCGCGCCGCCGCATCGAAGGCCGCCAGCTCGCTGGGACCCACCCTGGCCGCCCAGCCCAGCGCCAGCAGGCGGCTGCCGGTGGCCAGCCGCGCCACGCTGCCGCGTTCGAACTCGCGCCGGTTCAGGTTCGGGTAGATGCTGAACAGAACCTGGTTGGCGGCCAGCGCCTGCAGCGGTTCCTGCAGCGCGGTCTCCAGCGCATTGGCGGCCGCCAGCGCATCGCGCTCGAAGGCCTGGCGCTGGCCCTGCGTCTCCCAGCTGATCACCTGGGAGGTGGCCAGCACCATCAGCAGGGTGGCGGCCAGCATCGGCAGGGCCACACTGATGCGCCGCGGCGCCCAGGTGGCACGCGGCTGGCCGATCAGGGTGAGGGTGATGGGCGCACCGATCAGCACGCCCAGCGTGTCGCCCACCCACCAATGGCCCCAGGTGGAGGGCAGCTGCGCCAGCGTGGCCGCACCATTGAGCCACAGCGCTGCCGCGCCCATGCTCGGGCTGATCAGGCAGGACAGGCCGGCCCCCAGGGCGTAGAACAGCGCCAGGTCGCGCGGCTCGGTCAGGCTCAGCGCCTGCGCGTCCGCGCCGCGCAGGCGCTGCACGGCCCAGGCGCCCACCCAGGCCTGCAGCCCCGCGCCCACGCCGATCAGCGCCGGCCCCAGCAGCGAGGGATGGCCGCGCTCCATCGCCAGCAGCACATTGGCGGCAAAGGAGCCCAGCACCACCGCCGGCACCATGCGCCAGCCCCAGCACAGCAGCGCGGCCAGCGCCAGGCCCGCCGAAGGGTAGAGCGGGGTGGCGTAATTGGGCGGCAACGCCAGGCGCAGCGCCAGCACGCTGATGAGGGCGTAGGCCAGGCCCAGCAAGAGGCTGCGCAGGGCCCAGATGAGGAACGGAGGCGGCATGAAGAAGGGGAGGGCTCGGTGGCACGAGCGGCGCCACTGCGCCATGAGCCTAATGCAAAAACGCCCGGCGCCAGAAGACTGGACGGGCCGGGCGTTTGACTGTCGGCATGGCGCGACGCCATGCGAAAGGGCGGTGTCAGCCAGGGCCTGTTAACACTACGTTTGCCCGATGCGTTGCCACCAGAAAAGCCGTGAACTAGGCGCAAACCGAAGCCGGGGTAGATCCCCCGGCGAGGCTTTGCAACGACGTGCACGGCTTTTCTGGTGGCAACCCGAAGGGAACGGGGCTGGCAGGGCCCATCTCGTCGTTGAACTCCTTGCCCAGGCAGAGAGCCTGGGCTGCGTCGTCCGCCTAGACCTGGGCCCTGCCGGCCCTGTTCGCACGGGCAAACGTAGCGTTAACAGGCCCTAGACGTTGAAGAGGAAATTCAGCACGTCGCCGTCCTTGACGACATAGTCCTTGCCCTCGGCGCGCATCTTGCCGGCGTCCTTGGCACCCTGCTCGCCTTTGTAGGTGATGAAGTCCTCGTAGGCGATGGTCTGGGCACGGATGAAGCCGCGCTCAAAGTCGGTGTGGATCACGCCGGCCGCCTGCGGTGCGGTGTCGCCCTTGTGGATGGTCCAGGCGCGCACTTCCTTCACGCCGGCGGTGAAATAGGTCTGCAGACCCAAGAGGCTGTAGCCGGCGCGGATCAGGCGGTTCAGGCCGGGCTCGTCCTGGCCCATCTCGGCCAGGAACATGGCCTTGTCCTCGTCCTCCATCTCGGAGAGTTCGGCCTCGGTCTTGGCGCAGATCGCCACCACCGGGCCGTTCTGGGCCGCGGCGTATTCCTTCAGGCGCTCCAGGAAGGGGTTGTTGTCAAAACCGTCCTCGGCCACATTGCCCACGAACATCGCCGGCTTGGCGGTGATCAGGCACAGCGGCTTGAGGATGGCCCATTCTTCCTTGCTGAAGTCGATGCCGCGCACCGGCTTGGCCTGGTCCAGCGCGGCCTGGCATTTCTCCAGCACCTTGACCAGCGCGATCGCTTCCTTGTCGCCGGCGCGCGCCACCTTGTTGTAGCGGTGCAGGCTCTTCTCCACCGTGCCCAGATCGGCCAGGCAGAGTTCGGTCTGGATCACCTCGATGTCGGAGATCGGATCGACCTTGCCGTTCACGTGGATGACGTTGGGATCCTCGAAGCAGCGCACCACGTTGACGATGGCGTCGGTCTCGCGGATGTGCGAGAGGAACTGGTTGCCCAGGCCCTCACCCTTGGAGGCACCCGCCACCAGGCCGGCGATGTCCACGAACTCCACGATGGCCGGCAGGATGCGCTCGGGTTGCACGATCTCGGCCAGCTTCTGCAGGCGTGGATCGGGCAGTTCCACCACGCCCACATTAGGCTCGATGGTGCAGAAGGGATAGTTCTCGGCGGCGATGCCGGCCTTGGTCAGCGCATTGAAAAGAGTGGACTTGCCCACATTGGGCAGGCCCACGATGCCGCATTTGAGGCTCATGAGGGACGCTTTCGAAAGGGGCCAAGCAGGAAGGAGCAGGCTGGCCGGGAGGCAAAGGCGGTATTTTAGTCGGCTTGCCTACAATGAGCTCCATGGAACGATTTGACATCCTGGTGCGCGGCAGCGGTTGCGTCGGGCGGGCGCTGGCGCTGGCCTTGGCGGCGCGTGGTCTGCGCGTGGCCCTGCTGGGCCAGCCCGAGCCCAGCGGCGCGTCGCCAGCGCCGCGCGAGGACGTGCGCACCTATGCGCTGAACGCCGCCTCGGTGGCCCTGTTGCGCGAGCTGCGCGTCTGGGACGCGCTGCCGGCCGACGCGGTGTCTGCCGTCTACGACATGAAGGTGCGCGGCGATGCCGCCGGTGCGCTGCTGGAGTTCAGCGCCTGGCAGCAAGGCGTGCGCGAGCTGGCCTATATCGTCGACGCCGCCGCGCTGGAGGCCGAGCTGGCCACCGCGCTGCGCTTCTCGCCCCATGTGCGCCTGGTCGATGCGCCGGTGCCGGCGGAGTTGCAGGCCTTGTGCGAAGGGCGCGACTCGGCCTCGCGCGCGGCCCTGGGCGTGCGCTTCGACGTGCATGCCTATGGCCACAGCGCGATTGCCGCGCGCCTGCGCGCCAGCCAGCCGCACCAGGGCGTGGCCCACCAATGGTTCCGTTCGCCCGATGTGCTGGCCCTGCTGCCCTTCGAGCGGCCCGAGCCCGGCTGCTCCTACGGCCTGGTCTGGTCGCTGCCCAAGCAGCGCGCGGACGAGCTGATGGCGGCCGGCACGGCGGAGTTTGAATCTGCCTTGCTGGAAGCCAGCGCCGGCGCGGCCGGCACGCTCACGCTGGCCAGCCAGCGCAGCGCCTGGCCGCTGAGCCTGGCACGCGCCGAGCCGGTCTGCGGCCCCGGCTGGGTCCTGCTGGGCGATGCCGCCCATCTGGTGCACCCGCTGGCCGGCCAGGGCCTGAACCTGGGCCTGGCCGATGTGGCGGCGCTGGCCGGCGTGATCGCCGCGCGCGAGCCCTGGCGTCCGCTGGGCGACGAGCGCCTGCTGCGCCGCTATGTGCGCCGGCGCCAGTTCGACACCTGGGCCATGGGCGAACTCACCGATGCCTTGTTGAAGGGCTTTGCCAGCGAGGCGCCGGCGCTGCGCGGCCTGCGCAACCAGGGTTTGAGCCTGCTCAATCAAATCGGCCCGCTGAAGCGCTGGCTGACCTCCAGGGCGCTCGGCGCCTGAACCGCCACCCCGACCGACTCCCTACCGAGCACCACCATGAAGCTTTCCCTGATCTGCACCGCCGCGCTGGCGCTGGCGCCCCTGCTCGCGCAGGCCAACGAGGTCCTGATCCGCAAGAGCCTGGGCGAGCGCCTGGCGGGCGCGCTCAAGATCGACGAGGTCAAGCCCTCGCCCATGCCCGGGCTGTGGGAGATCCGCATCGGCAACGAGATCCGCTACACCGATGCCACCGGCCAATACCTGATCGAGGGCGAGTTGCTGGACCTGAAGAGTCGCCGCAACCTCACCGAGGAACGGGTGGCCAAGCTGACTGCAATCGAATTCGCCAACCTGCCGCTGAAGGACGCGATCGTCTGGAAGACCGGCAATGGCAAGCGCCGCATCGCGGTGTTTGCCGATCCGAACTGCGGCTATTGCAAGCGCTTCGAGCGCAGCCTGCAGGATGTCAAGGACCTCACCGTCTACACCTTCGTGATTCCCATCCTGGGCGGCGATTCGAACGAAAAGTCGCGTGCCGTCTGGTGCGCCAAGGACCAGACCAATGCCTGGCGCAACTGGATGCTGGAGGGCACGCCGCTGCCCAAGCCGGGGGTCGAGGCCTGCGATGCCAGCGCCATCGACCGCAACCTTGCCTTCAGCCGCAAGCACCATGTGAACGGCACGCCGGCGGTGATATTCGAAGACGGCTCGCGCGCGCCCGGCGCGCTGAGCGCCGAACAGGTCGAACGCCGCCTGCAAGCCATCAAGTCCTGAACCACCCGCGGATCCGCCCCTCATGCCTGCTGCTGTACCCGGCAACCTGCCCTTGAATCCCGTCGCGCTGCGGCTCGGCCACCTGGGCCTGCTGCCCTTTGTGCTTGGCGCGCTGCTGGTCTGGCTGGTGCGCGAGGACGCCCACCCCTATGTGACGTCCGCGCTGTCCGCCTATGCGGCCGTGGTGATCTCCTTGCTGGGCGGCATCCACTGGGGCCTGGGCTTTCGCCAGAGCATTCCATCGCCTCAGCCCTTTGTCTGGGGCGTGGTGCCGGCGCTGATCGCCTGGATCGCGGTGGTGATGCCGCCCTATGCCGGCCTGGTGGTGCATGGGGTGATGCTGATCGCCTGCTATGCGGTGGACCGCCGCAGCTATCCCGCGCTGGGCGCCAGCGCCTGGCTGACGCTGCGCTTCCGGCTCAGCGGCGTGGCGGCGCTGAGCTGCTTCCTGGGCGCGGCCGGTAGCTGACGCATGATCCACTACAAGATCGAGATCGCCGACGCGCAAGCGCATCTGTACCGCGTCACCCTGACGGTGATCGCGCCGTCCGCCGAGCAGGCCTTCAGCCTGCCGGTGTGGATTCCGGGCAGCTATATGGTGCGCGAGTTCGCGCGCCACCTGAGCGACCTGCGGGCGCGCCAGGGCCAGCGCGAACTGCCGGTGCAGCAGACCAGCAAATGCGCCTGGCAGGTGCGCTGCAGCGGCCGTGCCGCGCTGGTGCTGAGCTACCAGGTCTATGCCTTCGACACCTCGGTGCGCGCGGCCTTTCTCGATGCCCAGCGCGGCTTCTTCAACGGCACCAGCCTGTGCCTGCGCGTGCATGGGCGCGAGGGCGAGCCGCATGGCATCGACCTGGCCGGCCTGCTGCCCGGCTGGCAGGTGGCCACCGGCATGCGCGCGGGCCGCGGCAAGGCCAGCTACGAGGCGGCCGACTACGACGAGCTGGTGGACCATCCCTTCGAGCTCGGCAAGTTCTGGCGCGGCCAGTTCAGCGCCGCCGGCGTGCCGCACGAGTTCGTGGTGGCGGGCGCCTATCCCATCCTCGACGGCGATCGCCTGCTGCGCGACGCCCAGCGCATCTGCGAGGCCCAGATCGATTTCTGGCACGGCGCCCATCTGCCCGGCAAGCGCGCCGGCAAGCCGCCCGGAAAACCACCTTTTGAGCGCTACGTGTTCCTGCTCAACGCCGTGGACGACAGCTACGGCGGCCTCGAGCACCGCGCCAGCACGGCCCTGATTGCCGCACGCCGCGATTTGCCGCGCCTGGGCCAGGCCGAGCTGAGCGAGGGCTATGTGCGTCTGCTGGGCCTGATCAGCCACGAGTATTTCCACACCTGGAACGTCAAGCGCCTGCGGCCCGATGTGTTCGCCAGCTTCGACTACGGCCAGGAGAACTACACCCAGCTGCTGTGGTTCTTCGAGGGCTTCACCTCCTATTACGACGAGCTGTTCCTGGTGCGCAGTGGCCTGATCGACGAGGCCCGCTACCTGAAGCTGATTGCCGGCACCTTCAGCGGCGTGCTGGGCGCGCCCGGGCGCAAGCACCAGAGCGTGGCGCAGTCCAGCTTCGACGCCTGGGTCAAGTACTACCGCCAGGACGAGAACACCCCCAACGCGGTGGTGAGCTACTACACCAAGGGAGCCATGGTGGCGATGGCGCTGGACCTGGCGCTGCGCAGCGCCGACAAGCCGCGCGCTCAAGCAAGCGCCGGGCCGTCCCAAGTTTGCTTGCCCCCCTCGGGGGGCGGGGAGGGCTCAGCCCGGAACTCGGGGCCGTCAAGTCTCGACGCAGTGATGCGCCTGCTGTGGCAGCGCAGCGGTGGCGGCCCGATCGGCGAGGCCGACATCATGGCCGCCGTGACCGAGCTGGGCGGTGCGGCGCTGGCGCAAGACCTGACCCTGTGGGTGCATGGCACCGACGATCTGCCGCTGCCGGCGCTGCTGGAGCGCTTCGGACTGCGCTGGGCGGCCGACAAGCCCAGCCTGGCGCAGCGCATCGGGCTGCGCGTGTCCGAGAACGGCAGCATCGTCGTCAAGCAGGTGCTGCAGGGCTCGGCCGCGCTGGCCGCCGGTTTCTGCGCCGGCGACGAGATCCTGGCCTGCAATGGCTGGCGCCTGCGCAAGCTGGAAGACGCGCTGCTGGGCCTGCAGCCCGAACGGCTGGCGCATATGGAATGGCTGGTGGTGCGCGACCAGCGCGTGCTGACGCTGCTGCTGCAACTGCCCACCGGCGAGGCCGCCGCCACGCCGGTGGCGCTGAGCCCTGCGGCCAAGGCGCCGGCGCGCGCGCTGAGCCTGCGCCGGGCATGGCTGGGCGGCTGAAGCCGAGGCCTCGGCGGCAGCATCGACTGGCCTGGCTGGGTCTGTTGGCCGGCGTGCTGCTGGCCCATGTCTGGCTGAGCGAGCAGGTGGTCCGGCTGCAGCAGGGCTGGCGTGCGCCGACCGAGGCGATGCCGCCGCGCCTGCAGGCCGCGTTCGTGCGCGAGCTGCGGCCCGCGACGCCTTCCCGGCCGGCGGCCCGCGCGCGCGCGTTGGCGCCGCGGCCGGCGCGTTTTGCGGCCGCGCCGGCGGCCTTGCCCCTGCTGCCACCCCTGGCGCCCGAGCCGCTGCCGGCCATGCCCGCGCTGCCCCCGCTCGCCGCGGCGCCCGCGCCGGCGGCATCTGCATCTTCATCAGCCGCTGCGTTTGAGCCCGGCCCCGAATGGCCCGCCTCCACCCAGCTGGACTACCGCCTGCTGGGCAACTACCGCGGCGAGGTGCATGGCAGTGCTCAGGTGCAGTGGTTGCGCCAGGGCAGCCGCTACCAGGTGCATCTCGACGTGGCGATAGGCCCCAGCTTTGCGCCGCTGATCTCGCGCCGCATGAGCAGCGAGGGCGAGCTCACGCCGCAAGGCATCGCGCCGCGCCGCTACGATGAGGACACCCGCATCCTGTTCAGCGAGCGCCGCCGCATCACCTTGCAGTTCGAGGGCGAGACGCTGCAGTTTCCGAATGGTCGGCGCGAGGCTGCACCCGCTGGCGTGCAGGACACGGCCAGCCAGTTCGTGCAGCTCACCTGGCTGTTCCTGACCGGCCGCGAGGCCTTGCAGCCGGGGCGGGTGGTGGAGCTGCCGCTGGCCCTGCCACGCCGGCTGTACCGCTGGCGCTACGAGCTGCTGGGCGAGGAAGAGCTGGAGACCCCGCTCGGCCCCCTCAAGACCTGGCACCTGCGCCCGACGGTGCAGAACACCAGCGGCGACCTGAAGGCGGAGGTGTGGCTGGCGCCGGCCCTGCAATACCTGCCGGTGCGCCTGCGCATCGTGCAGGACGAGCAGACCTATGTGGACCTGATGCTCAAGCAGGCGCCGCTGCAGGAAGCCCAGCCGATAGCCCAGCCTATAGTTCAGCCCCAAGCAGATCCCCCATCCAAGGAGTCCCCATGAGCTACGAATGCATCCTGACCGAAACGCGCGGCGATGGCGCCCGCAAGACCGGCCTGATCACCCTGAACCGCCCCAAGCAGCTGAACGCGCTGAATGACCAACTGATGGACGAGCTGGGCCAGGCCCTGCTGGCCTTCGACGCCGACGACAGCATCGGCTGCATCGTGCTGACCGGTTCCGAGCGTGCCTTTGCCGCCGGCGCCGACATCCCGACGATGGCGCCGCACACCTTCATCAGCGCCTTCAAGAGCGGCCTGATCTCGAAGAACTGGGAAACCATTCTGCAGGTGCGCAAGCCGGTGATCGCCGCGGTGGCCGGCTTCGCGTTGGGCGGCGGCTGCGAGCTGGCGATGATGTGCGACTTCATCATCGCCGCCGACAGCGCCAAGTTCGGCCAGCCCGAGATCAAGCTGGGCATCATCCCGGGCGCCGGTGGCACCCAGCGCCTGCCGCGCGCGATCGGCAAGAGCAAGGCCATGGACATGCTGCTCACCGCGCGCATGATGGATGCGGCCGAGGCCGAGCGCGGCGGCCTGGTGTCGCGCGTGGTGCCGGCGGATCAGCTGCTGACGGAAGCCCTGGCCGCGGCCGAGACCATCAATGGCTTCAGCGGCCCCTCGGTGATGCTGATCAAGGAGCTGGTGAACCTGGCCTACCAGGGCCCGCTGAAGGATGGCGTGGCGGTGGAGCGGCGCTATTTCCACGCCCTGTTCGGCACCGAGGACCAGCGCGAAGGCATGGAGGCCTTCCTCGCCAAGCGCCAGCCGGGCTTCCAGCATCGTTGACGCTGCATGGGTGTCATTCGTCATATTCCAAAAGATTCTTGGTGAAACAGGAATAGTCTTTTGCGATTTGACTGGTGTTTTCCCTAGGGCGGAGTCCCTACAGTTCGTTCCATGGACCCGGCGATAGGCGCCACGGTTCAAGTCAACGAACCCCAAGGACCCCGTCATGAACAAGCTCTCTACGATCTCCGTCGCTCTCGTGCTGGCCGGTCTGGCCGTCGCCTCCGGTGCCAATGCCCAAAGCAAGACGCGCGAACAAGTGCTGGCCGAACTGCAGCAGGCCCGCGCCAGCGGCGAGTTGGCCCAGCGTGCCGCCGAGATGGAAGGCGTTGGCGCCCTGGCCGCACCGGTGAATGCGCCCAAGGCCCGCACCCTGAGCGCCAGCGAAGCCGTCAAGCCGGCCACGCTGCCCGCCGCCGCCGCCCCCGTCAAGGGCAAGACCCGTGCCGAGGTGGTGGCCGAGCTGCAACGTGCCCGCGAAACCGGTGAACTGGAAGAGCAGTTCTCCGAAGGCGGCCCCGGCTACTTCGCGGTGACGCGTGGCATCAGCGGCACCCCGGTGCTGGCCGGCAAGTAAACGGCACCACCCCGCCTTGATCACGCCCCGCTGTTCGCGGGGCGTGTCTCATTGGGGCCGCGGCATATGCTTCAATGCGGGTCGGCTTGGCCGTTTTGGCGGCATAGTTGACCGCATCGTGCGAGGGAACCGTGGCAGACGACGATCTCCTGTATTTTTCCGACGAAGACACGCCGGCTCGGGACGAGCGCCTGACGCCCTGGGTGGTGTTGGTGGTGGACGACGAGCCCGGCGTGCACGAGGTCAGCGCCCTGGTGCTGGCCGAGCTGGCGCTCGACGGCCGCGGCGTCAGTCTGCTGCATGCCCAGAGTGCGCGGCAGGCCGAGGCCATGCTGCGCCAGCGCGACGACATCGCGGTGGTGCTGCTGGACGTGGTGATGGAGACCGAGACCGCGGGCCTGGACCTGGTGGCCCGCATCCGCCGCGAGTCGCGCAGCCCGCGCGCGCGCATCGTCATCCGCACCGGCCAGGCCGGCAGGCTGTCCGAGTACGAGGTGCTGCGCCAGCACGATGTCAACGAGTACTGCCAGAAGACCGATCTGACCGACAGCCTGCTGAACCGCGTCTGCCTGCTGGCCTTGCGCAACTACCGCGATATCCTGTCCGCCGGCGGCTGCTTGTCGCCGGCCTGACGAACGATGCAAGGAGGAACGCCTCATGAACTCCATGGCTGCCACCGCGGGTCCCGAGCGGCTGTTCTCGGTCGATGAGGGGCGCGCGCTGGCCGAGGCGGCGCTGCGCTCCATCACCCTCAGCACCTCGCGCGTCAGCGGTGACGAGTTCTTCCGCGTGCTGGTGCGCGACCTGGCCAAGGCGTTGGACGTGCATTACGTGATCGCCGGCGAGCTGTGCAGCGAGCACGGCGTCGAGGCCGCCCGCACGCTGGCGGTGTGGGCGGGCAGCGACTTCATTCCCAACATCACCTATGGCCTGGACGGCACGCCCTGCCAGAACGTCAGCTGCCAGGACATGTGCTTCCATCCCAGCGGCGTGCAGGCGGAGTATCCGCAGGACCAGCTGCTGGTGGACATGGGGGCGCAAAGCTATATCGGCATGCCCATGGTCAGCACCGAGGGCAAGACCCTGGGCATCCTGACAGCGATGGATGTGCGTCCCATGGACGAAGGCAAGCGCCTGCTGGCGCTGTCGCTGCTGTCCATTTTTGCGGCGCGCTGTGCGGCAGAGCTGCAGCACCGTGCGCGCGAGGCCGAACTGGAGGCCCTGGTGGCGCGGCGCACGCGCGCGCTGGAAGAGGCGCGCGCGCACCTGGTCGAGCATGAGAAGCTTGCGGCCCTGGGCGGGTTGGTGGCGGGCGTGGCGCATGAGGTGAACACGCCGATCGGCGTTGCCATCACCTCCTCATCCGGTCTGCGGCGCTTTGCCGGCGAGATCGCCGAGATGCTGGCCAGCGAGAAGGTATCGCGCAGCCGGCTGGCCACGCTGTCCGCGCAGATTGCCCAGTCCGCCGAACTGGTGGAGCGCAATCTGCAGCGCGCGGCCGAGCTGATCGGCAACTTCAAGAACCTGGCGGTGGACCAGAGCTCGGAGGCGGTGCGCGAGTTCGTGCTGGCCGACTATCTGGCCGCCCTGGTGACGGCCCACCATGCCGAGATCAACAAGCATGCGGCCCGCATGCAGCTGCAGGTGCCGCCCGGGCTGCGCGTGCGCATGGCCGCCGGCATGCTGGCGCAGATCACCTCCAACCTGCTGATGAATGCCCTGATCCACGGGGGCCGCCCGGACCTGCTGCTGAGCCTCGCGGTGCAGCAGCAGGGCGATGGCCTGCGCTATGTGTTCGAGGACAACGGCGTGGGCGTCACGGCCGAGCTGCGTTCGCGCATGCTGGAGCCCTTCTTCACCACCCGCCGCGGCGAGGGCGGCAGCGGGCTGGGCTTGCACATCGTCTACACCCTGGTGCAGCGCCTCGGCGGCAGCCTGACGCTGGAAAGCGAGCCGGGGCAGGGGCTGCGCGTCAGCCTGCTGCTGCCCGGCGTGGTGGCCTCATGATTCCCGGCGCAGTGCCGGGAACAGGATCACGTCGCGGATCGACGGCGAATCGGTGATCAGCATCATCAGCCGGTCGATGCCGATGCCGCAGCCGCCGGTGGGGGGCATGCCGTATTCCAGCGCGCGGATGAAGTCGGCGTCGTAGAACATCGCCTCCTCGTCGCCGGCATCCTTGTTGGCCACCTGGGCCTGGAAGCGCGCGGCCTGGTCTTCGGCGTCGTTCAGCTCCGAGAAGCCGTTGGCGTACTCACGGCCGGTGATGAAGAGCTCGAAGCGCTCGGTGATCTTGGGGTTGGTGTCGGAGGCGCGCGCCAGCGGCGAGACCTCCACCGGGTAGTCGATGATGAAGGTGGGCTGCCAGAGCTTTTCTTCCACCACCGCCTCGAACATGCCGAACTGCAGCTCGGCCAGGGTCCAGTGCTTGGGCGGTTCCTCGCCCAGGGCCTTCAGCTTGGCATGCAGCGCGCTAGCGTCGTCGGCCTCGGCGGCCGTGAGGCCGGCATGGGCGATCAGCGAGTCGCGCACCGACAGGCGGGCGAAGGGTTGGTCGAGGTGCACTTCCTTGCCCGCATAGCTGACGCGCGCATTGCCGGTGGCGGCGCGCGCGGCATGGCGCAGCACTTCCTCGGTGAAGTCCATCAGATCATGGTGCGTCCAGTAGGCCGCATAGAACTCCATCATCGTGAACTCAGGGTTGTGCCGGACCGAGATGCCTTCGTTGCGGAAGTTGCGGTTGATCTCGAACACGCGCTCGAAGCCACCCACGATCAGGCGCTTGAGGTAGAGCTCGGGCGCGATGCGCAGGTACATCTCCTGGTCCAGCGCATTGTGATGGGTGATGAAGGGCTTGGCGTTCGCGCCGCCCGGGATCGGGTGCAGCATCGGCGTTTCCACTTCCAGGAAACCATGCTCCACCATATGGCTGCGGATCGAGGACACCGCCTTGGAGCGCGCCACGAAGCGGGCGCGCGCCTGCTCGTCGGTAATCAGGTCCACATAGCGCTGGCGGTACTTCTGCTCCTGGTCGCTCATGCCGTGGAACTTGTCCGGCAGCGGGCGCAGGCTCTTGGTGAGCAGGCGCAGCTTGCTGACGCGCACCGACAGCTCGCCCGTCTTGGTGCGGAACAGCGTGCCCTCGGCACCGACGATGTCGCCCAGGTCCAGGTGCTTGAAGGCCTCGTAACTTTCCTCGCCCACGCCATCCTTGGTGACGAAGAGCTGGATGCGGCCGGTGGCGTCCTGCAGGGTGCCGAAGCTGGCCTTGCCCATCACGCGCTTGAGCATCAGGCGGCCCGCCACGCTCACGGCCACCGCCTGCGGTTCCAGTTCTTCATTGGCCAGCGCGCCATAGCGCTGTGCCAGCGGCAGGGCGCGGTGCTGGGGCTTGAAATCGTTGGGGAAGGGGACGGCGGTCTTGGCGCGCAGGGCGGCCAGTTTCTCGCGGCGTTCGGTGATCAGCTGGTTTTCATCCTGCGCGGCAGGGCTGTGGTGGGGGGCGGCGGGGCTGTGCTGGGTCATCGCGTCAACTCATTGAATTGGCGGCGATTTTAGGCGGTGCGCGGGGTTTGCACGGGAGCCCCCCCGTAGAATCTGCTGCTTCGCCTGAATTTGGCCCCCCATGACGCTCGCGCTGCCCATCCTCGATCGACCCGATGAACGCTTGTTGCGCTTCGCCCTGGTGGGCTGCGGCCGCATCGCCAAGAACCATATCGAGGCGCTGGCCAAGCATGCCGGCCGCGCCGAACTGGTGGCGGTTTGCGATCATCAGCCGTCCGCCCTGCAAGCCGCGGTGGCCGCCACCGGCGCAGCAGGCTTCGCCTCGTTGGAGGCCTTGCTGGCAGCAAGCGATGCCGACGTGGTGGTGCTCGCCACCCCCAGCGGCCTGCATTCGCAGCAGGCCATGGCCGTGGCCCGCAGTGGCCGCCATGTGCTGAGCGAGAAGCCCATGGCCACCAAGTTCGAGGAAGGCATGGCGATGGTGCGCGCCTGCCGCGACGCCGGCGTCAAGCTCTTCGTGGTGAAACAGAACCGCCTCAACAGCACCGTGCAGCTGGTCAAGCGCGCCATCGATCAGGGCCGCTTCGGCCGCATCTATATGAGCACCGTGAACGTGTTCTGGACGCGCCCGCAAAGCTATTACGACGCCGCCCCCTGGCGCGGCCGCTGGGATCTGGACGGCGGCGCCTTCATGAACCAGGCCAGCCACTATGTGGACCTGCTGGACTGGCTGGTCGGCCCGGTGGACAGCGTGCATGCCTACACCGCCACGCTGGCGCGCGACATCGAGGCCGAGGACACCGGCGTGCTGAGCGCGCGCCTGCGCCATGGCGGCCTGGCCTCGATCAACGTCACCATGCTGACCTATCCGCAGAACCTGGAAGGCTCGATCACCATCCTGGGCGAGAAGGGCACGGTCAAGATCGGCGGCACCGCGGTCAACAAGATCGAGCATTGGCAGTTCGCCGAGCCGCATGCGGACGACGAAGCGGTGCGCAATGCGAGTTATGAGACCGGCAGCGTCTATGGCCATGGCCATCCGCTTTACTACGACAACGTCATCCAGACCCTGCGCGGCGAGGCCAGCGCCGAGGTCGATGGCTACGAGGGCCTGCGCTCGCTGGAGATCCTGATCGCGGCCTACCGCAGCGCGCGCGACGGCCAGCGCGTCGGTCTGCCGCTCGTCTTCTGAATCGCGCCATGAGCTACTGGAAACACGCGAGCGCCATCGTCGATGAGGGTGCGCAGCTCGGAGATGGCAGCAAGGTCTGGCACTTTGCCCATGTGAGCCCGGGCGCGCGCATTGGCGCGGGCTGCTCGCTGGGGCAGGGCGTCTACGTGGGCAACGATGTGGCCATCGGCAACAACGTGCGCATCCAGAACAACGTCTCGGTCTACGACGCGGTGACGCTGGAGGACGATGTGTTCTGCGGGCCCTCGATGGTGTTCACCAATGTCTACAACCCGCGCGCCGCGGTGGCCCGCAAGACCGAGTACCGCCGCACCCTGGTGAAGCGCGGCGCCACCCTGGGCGCCAACTGCACCATCGTTTGCGGCAGCACCATCGGCAGCCATGCCTTCATCGGCGCTGGTGCGGTGGTGCAGAAGGACGTGGCCGATTTCGCGCTGATGGTGGGCGTGCCGGCGCGCCGCATCGGTTGGATGAGTCGCTATGGCGAGCGCCTGGTCTTCGACGCCCAGGGCCGCGCGCAATGCCCGCACTCCGGCGATGTCTACGAACTCCAGGACGAGGAGCGCCGCTGCGTGCTCGTGACACAAGGAAACCTCGCGTGAGCCTGCTGCCCTTCATCGACCTCAAGGCGCAATACGCCGCCCTCAAGACCAGCATCGATGCGCGCATCCAGCGCGTGCTGGACCATGGCCAGTACATCATGGGCCCCGAGGTCAAGGAGCTGGAGGAGAAGCTCGCCGCCCATGTGGGCGTGAAGCACTGCATCAGCGTGGCCAGTGGCACCGAGGCCTTGCTGATCGCGCTGATGGCGCTCGACCTGCAGCCCGGCGACGAGGTCATTACCACGCCCTTCACCTTTGCGGCCACCGCCGAGACCATTGTGCTGCTGGGCGGCGTGCCGGTGTTCGTGGACATCGAGCCCGACACCTGCAATATCGACCCCAAGCTGATCGAGGCGGCCATCACGCCGCGCACCCGCGCCATCATGCCGGTGAGCCTGTACGGCCAGGTCTGCGATATGGACGAGATCAACGCCATCGCCGCCCGCCATGGCGGGTTGCCGGTGATCGAGGACGCCGCGCAGAGCTTTGGCGCCAGCTACCGCGGCCGCAAGAGCTGCGGCCTCTCCACCTGGGGCGCCACCAGCTTCTTCCCCAGCAAGCCGCTGGGCTGCTATGGCGATGGCGGCGCGCTCTTCACCGACGACGACGCGCTGGCGCAGGCCGCGCGCGAGATCCGTGTGCATGGCCAGAGCCAGCGCTACACCCACACCCGGCTGGGCGTGGGTGGCCGCATGGACACCATTCAATGCGCGGTGGTGCTGGCCAAGCTGGAGCGCTTCGACTGGGAGATCGCGCGGCGTCTGGCGATCGGCGAGCGCTACCAGGAGCTGCTGGCCGGCCTGCCCGAGGCACTGGGGGTTCAGCGCCTGGCCGTGCGCGGCAACCGCGATTGCGTCTGGGCCCAGTTCACGCTGCAGATTGAGGCGCGCGAGGCGGTCATCAAATCGCTCAACGGCGCCGGCATCCCCACCGCCATCCACTACCCGCGCCCCCTGCATCAACAGCCGGCCTATGAGCGCTTCGGCCGGGGCCAGGTCTTGCCGCATGCCGAGGCGGCGGCGCGGCGCGTCATGAGCCTGCCGATGAGCGCCGACCTCAGCGAGGCGCAGCAGGACGTGGTGGTGACGGCGCTGCGCCAGGCCTTGCAGCAACACGTGGCCAGGGTGTGAGCCGGTGAGGCATGGGCTGTTCAGGGCCACCCTGACCCTGCTGGCCGGCGGGGCCTTGGCCCAGCTGTTGCCGCTGCTGCTGGGGCCCTGGATCACGCGCCTGTTCTCGCCCAATGAATTCGGCCATTTCAGCCTGGTCTGGTCGGTCGCCACCAATCTGGCGGTGGTGGGCTGCGCGCGCTACGAGTTCGCCCTGCCGCTTGAAAAGAACGAGTCCGACGCGGCCCTGCTGATGGGGCTGTGCCTGCGCCTGCTGCTGGTGGTGACGGCGGTGGCCGTGGTGGTGGGCGGCCTGCTGGCCTGGCGCCAGCAGCTCGAGCTGGCCTGGTGGTTGCCGCTGGCGGTGCTGGCCGGCGCGGCCACGCAATGGCTCACGCTCTGGGCCAGCCGGGCGCAGCGCTTCCAGCTGCTGGCCGCAGCGCGCGTGCTGCAGTATGGCGGCGGCGCGCTGGCCCAGGTGGCGCTGGGCCTGCTGCAGCTGGGGGCCTGGGGCCTGCTGATGGGGCCGGTGCTGGCGGGCCTGGCCACGGCCGTGCTGCTGGCGCGGCCCGCCCCCGCGGGTGGCTGGCGTGGCCTGCTGCGCCAGCCCCGCGAGGGCCTGCAGCGCCTGGCACGCCGCCACCGCGACTTCCCCCTGCTCAACACCCCGCATGCCTTCGCCACCGCCCTGCAGGACAGCCTGGCCATGCTGCTGATCGCCGCCTGGGCGGGCGATGCCGCCGCCGGCTACTGGGCGTTGGCCCTGCGCTATCTGAAGGCGCCCGCCGGCCTGGTGGGCGGGGCGCTGTCGCAGACCCTGTATCCGCGCCTGGTGGCGGCCGCCAGTGCCGCCGAGGCCCTGGCCCTGGTGCGCAAGTCCATGGCCCTGCTGGTGGCCCTGGCCCTGCCGCTGATGGCGGTGCTGATGCTGTGGGGCCCCTGGCTGTTTGCGCACGTGTTCGGCGAGCGCTGGCATGATGCCGGTGAACTGGCGCGCGCGCTGGCGCCCTACATCGCCCTGCACTTCGTGGCCTCGCCGCTGTCGGTGGCCACCATGGCCTGGGGCGCGCAGGCTTGGGCGCTGCGCCTGGCCCTGGTGGGGCAGGCGGCCTTTGTGCTGGGGCTGGTGCTGGGCCTGCGCTGGAGCGGCCTGATCGGTGCGGCCTGGGGCGTGTCGGCCGCGATGCTGCTGTACTTCGGCTATTTCTTCTGGGCCCTGGCCAACTGGAAAGGCTTTGCTGAGCATGAGCGCCTGGCTTAGAAGCGTCATCAACCGCTGCCGCCGCGCGCTGTGGCGGGCGCTGTTCTTCCGCATCGTGTTCGGCGAGCGCTCGGCCCAGGGCCAGGTCTTGCCGCACACGCGCATCGCGCCCAGCACCTGCATCGAGGGCGAGCGCCAGCTGCAGCTGGCCGACCATGTCTTCATCGGCCAGTTCAATTTTCTCGACGCCCATGGCGGGCTGACGATAGGCGAGGGCGTGCAGATCACCAACTTCGTCAGCATCGTCACGCACAGCTCGCACCGCAGCCTGCGCCTGCTGGGGCGCGGCTATGCGGCGCAGCAGGGGCCGGCGCCCGGCTATGTGAAGGGGCCCGTGGAGATCGGCCCCTACAGCTTCATCGGCCCGCACAGCCTGATCGAGGCGAACACCCGCATCGGCCGCGGCGTGGTGGTGTGCGCCTACGCGCAGGTGCGCGGCGAGGTGCCGGACTTCGCCATCGTGGCCGGCCGGCCCGCCCGGGTGATCGGCGACGTGCGCCATGGCGACGCCAAGCTGCTGGCCCAATACCCCTGGCTGGCCGCGCATTACCAGGCCTGGGCCCAAGAGTTGCCAGAGGTTCACAAGCCATGAGGCTGGTGCTGATCGGCGATGGTGAAAGCCCGCATCTGCTCAAGTGGGCGCGCGCGCTGGCGCCCGAGCTGGAGCTCTGGGCCGCGTCGTCGCGTGGCTTCTCCGCTGCCTTCGAGGCCCTGATCCCGGCCGAGCGCCGCTACGCCATGCTGACCGATCCCGCGCATGGCGGCGGCAATTTCGCGGTGCTGAAGAGGCTGCCGGCGCTGGCGCAATGGCTCAGGCGCGTGGACGCCGATTGGCTGCACGCCCATTACCTGACCTCGCATGGCACGCTGGCCTGGCTGGCCAGGCGCGGCTGGGGCTTGCGCGCGCACATTGCCGGTTCGGCCTGGGGCAGCGACATCCTGGTCACGCCCGAGCAGGGCTGGCCGTACCGCTGGCTGACGCGGCGCGTGCTGCAGGCCTGCGACATCACCACCTCCGACTCCGCCCACATGGCCGCGCGCATGCGCGAGCTGGGCGCCGCCGAGGTCATGACCTTCCCCTTCGGCCTGGAGGCACTGCCCAAGCAGGGCGCGCGCAAGCAGCCCTGGCTGTTCTTCGCGAATCGTGGGCTGGAGCCCATCTACCGGCCCGAGCGCGTGATCGCGACCTTCGCCGCGGTGGCGTCGCAGCGGCCCGAGGCGCGCCTGGTGGTGGCCAACGATGGCTCTTTGCGTATCGCCCTGCAGGCCCAGGTGACCGCGCTGGGCCTGGCCGAACGGGTCGAGTTCGTCGGCCGCCTGGACGCCAAGAGCCAGGCCGGCCATTACGCCCGCGCACGCTGGTATCTGAGCCTGCCGCAGAGCGATTCGGTGTCGGTCTCGGTGCTGGAGGCGATGGCGCATGAATGCCTGCCTATCCTTTCCGACCTGCCGGCCAACCATGAGCTGCTGCAGCCCGGCGGCGGCCTGATCCTGCGCGCTGACGAGGCGCTGGCCGCGCTGCCCCAGCGTCTGCAAGACCTGACCCCCGATCCGCAAGCGGCCGAGCGCGCCGGTGCCGTCAACCGCGCCTGGGTCGCCAGGCATGGCCTGTTCGCCCCGGCGGTGCAGCGTTTTCTGGCGCGCCTGCGCCAATTCCCCACGACATGAAGATCCTGCTCATCAACCATTACGCCGGCTCGCCCCAGCATGGCATGGAATACCGGCCCTATTACCTGGCGCGCGAATGGGTGCGCGCGGGGCACCAGGTGCTGATACTGGCGGCCTCGCACTCGCATGTGCGCAGCAGCCAGCCGCAGCCCGGCGGCCAGACGATCGATGGCATTGCCTACTGCTGGTACGACACGCCGGCCTACGAGGGCAATGGCCTGGGCCGGGTGCGCAATATCTGGGCCTTCTGCCGCCAGGTCTGGAACGATGCCGAGATGCTGGCGCGCGAGTTCGCGCCCGATGCGGTGATCGCCTCCAGCACCTATCCGATGGACATCTGGGTGGCGCGCCGCGTCGCCCGCATGGCCCGCGCCAAGCTGGTCTACGAGGTACACGACCTCTGGCCGCTCTCGCCCATCGAGCTCTCGGGCATGTCGCCGCGCCACCCCTTTGCGCTGCTGTGCCAGAAGGCCGAGAACGAGGCCTACCGCGATGCCGATGTGGTGGTCTCGATGCTGCCCAAGGTGCAGGATCACATGGCCGCGCATGGGCTGGATCTGCGCAAACTGCACATCGTGCCCAATGGCATTGCGCTGGACGAATGGCAGGCTGACGAGGACAGGCAGGGTGAGCCGCTGAATGCCGAGCTGGCAGCACATCTTGAGGCGCAGAAGGCCGCCGGCCGCCTGGTGCTGGGCTATGCCGGCTCGCACGGCCTACCCAATGCGCTGGACACGCTGCTGGATGCAGCCCGGCTCCTGAAGGACGACGCCATCAGCATCGTGCTGGTCGGTGGAGGCCACGAGAAGGCGCGCCTTGAAGCGCGCGTGCGCGCCGAGGGGCTGAGCCATGTAGCGATGTTCGCGCCCATTCCCAAGCGCCAGATCCCGGCCCTGCTGGCCGCCTTCGACATCGCCTACATCGGCTGGCAGCGCACCCCCATCTACCGCTTCGGCATCGCGCCCAACAAGCTGATGGACTACATGATGGCCGAGCGACCGGTGCTGCATTCGGTGGAGGCGGGCAACGACCCGGTGGCCGAGGCCGGCGCCGGCCTGACCGTGCCGCCCGAGGATGCCACCGCGGTGGCCGAGGGCGTGCGCCGCCTGGCGGCGCTGCCGGTCGCGGAGCGCGCCGCGATGGGCGCGCGCGGCCGCGCCTTTGTGCTGGCCCAGCACACCTACCCGGTGCTGGCGGCGCGCTTCATCCAGGCCCTGCAATGAGCGAAACGGAGCGCAAGCAGGAGCTCGACGCGATCGCGGCGCGCTACGCCAGGCGTGCGCCCTCGGACCGCTACAGCCTGCTGCGACCCGAGGTCTGGCAGATGCTGCAGGAGCGCCAGCGCGCGCTGTGGCGCCGGCTGGCAGCGCGGCCCGGCGCGCCGCAGGACTGGTGCCTCGCCGAGGTGGGCTGCGGCGCGGGCGGCAATCTGCTGGAGATGCTGCGCCTGGGGCTGGCGCCCGAGCACCTGAGCGGCATCGAGCTGCTGCCCGAGCGCTACCAGGCCGCGCGCCAGGTCTTGCCCGCCGCCGTGCACCTGCACCTGGGCGACGCCTCGCAAGCGCCGCTGCAGGACGCCAGCCAGGATCTGGTGCTGCAATCCACCGTGTTCTCCTCCATCCTCAGCGATGCCGTGCAGCAGCAGCTGGCCGAGGCCATGTGGCGTTGGCTGAAGCCGGGCGGGGCGGTGCTCTGGTACGACTTCATCGTCGACAATCCGCGCAACCCGGATGTGCGCGGTGTGCCGCTGCGGTGCCTGCGCGCGCTGTTCCCCGCGGGGCGGTTGCGGGTGCAGCGCGTCACGCTGGCACCGCCGCTGGCGCGCGCCGTCTGCCGCCTGCATCCCGCCGCCTATACGCTGTTCAATGTCATTCCCTGGCTGCGCACCCATGTGCTGGCCGTGATAGAAAAGTAAGCCCTGCCATGAGCGATCTGCCCTTCCTTCCGTTTGCCTTGCCCGAAATCGGCGAGGATGAAATCGCCGAGGTGGTGGACACCCTGCGCTCAGGCTGGGTCACCACCGGGCCCAAGGCCAGGCGCTTCGAGCAGGCTTTTGCCGAATACCTGGGCAAAAACGGGGACGATGGGCAGACCGAGTGCATCGCCGTCAACTCCGCCACCGCCGGCCTGCATCTGGCGCTGGAGGCTCTGGGGCTAGGCCCGGGCGACGAGGTCATCACCACCACCCATACCTTCACCGCCACCGCCGAGGTGGTGCGCTATCTGGGCGCCGACGTGGTGCTGGTGGACATCGACCCGCTCACGCTCAACATCGACCCCAAGCTGGTGGAGGCCGCGATCACGCCGCGCACGCGCGCCATCGTGCCGGTGCATTACGCCGGCCTGGCGGTGGACATGCTGGCCATCCTCGACATCGCCCGCAAGCATGGCCTGCGCGTGGTGGAGGACGCGGCGCACGCATTACCCACCACGCTGGAGCGCGAGCTGATCGGCACCATGGGCAGCGATGCCACGGTGTTCAGCTTCTACGCCAACAAGACCATGACCACCGGCGAGGGCGGCATGCTGGTGACACGCAACCCGGAGCTGGCTAAGCGCGCCAAGGTGATGCGCCTGCATGGCATGAACCGCGATGCCTTCGACCGCTTCACCGCCAAGGTGCCCAGCTGGTACTACGAGATCGTCGCGCCCGGCTTCAAGTACAACCTCACCGATATCGCCGCCGCCCTGGGCCTGCATCAGCTCAAGCGCATCGATGCCTTCCAGGCGCGCCGCGAGCAGATCGCCCAGGCCTACTTTGATGCCTTCGCCGACCTGCCGCTGATCCTGCCGCCGCAGCCGCCAGAGGGCGACAAGCATTCCTGGCACCTCTATGTGCTGCGCCTGGCCGACGAGCTGGAGATGGAGCGCGACGTCTTCATCGAACGCATGTTCGCCAAGGGCATCGGTTGCAGCGTGCACTACATCCCGCTGCACCTGCACCCCTACTGGCGCGACCGCTACGACCTGCGCCCCGAGCAGTTCCCGCATTCGCAAAAGGCCTACGAGCGCATGCTGAGCATCCCGCTCTACACCGCGATGAGCGATGCCGACGTGCAGCGGGTCATAGATGCGGTACGAGAAATTGCCCTCGGTTGATGGCCAAGCGAGTTTTTGACTTTCTGTGCGCCGCGCTGGGCCTGGCGCTGCTGGCGCCGCTGCTGCTGTTGCTGGCGCTGTGGGTGAAGCTGGACACGCCCGGCCCGGTGTTCTATCGCCAGGAGCGGGTGGGGCGGCATGGCAAGCCCTTTCTGATCCACAAGTTCCGCAGCATGCACATGAGTCGTGGCAGCGACGCACCGGGCCTGCAGATCACCGTGGGGGCCGACCCGCGCATCACGCGCAGCGGCCGCTTCCTGCGCGCCAGCAAGCTCGACGAACTGCCCCAGCTCTGGGACGTGCTGCGCGGCGCGATGAGCCTGGTGGGGCCGCGGCCTGAAGTGCCGCGCTATGTGGCCCTTTATCCGGAGGCGCAGCGCCGCATCGTGCTCTCGGTGCGCCCCGGCATCACCGATCCGGCCTCGCTGCAGTTCCGCCACGAGAGCGAGCTGCTGGCCCGCGCCGCCGACCCGGAGCGCGAGTATGTGGAGGTGTTGATGCCGCAGAAGCTGCGGCTGGCCTGCGCCTATGTGGAGACGGCCTCGCTGGCGCAGGATCTGCGCATCATCGCGCGCACCTTGGGGGCCCTGCTGGGCTAGCGCGTGTAGCGCCGCACGATCTCGTCGATGCTGCCGGCCTTGCGCAACTGCTCCAGCGCGGCGCTGAGCTTGTCGGCCAGGGCCGGATCCGATTTGGGGTTGAGCGCAAAGTAGTAGGCGCCCTCGTCGCTGAGCTTGGCGAGTCGGGTCAGCTCGAGGCCGCCGGCATTGCGCTGGCTCCAGGCCATGCCGATTTCGGTGTCCACCATGGCATCGACCCAGCCGCCTTGCAGCAGCTTCAGCACCGCGGCATTGGAGCTGTCGCTCAGGATGGCCGTGGCGGGCACGCCGGCGGCGGCCAGGTCTTGCGCCGCCGCCTCGCCGCGCACCACGCCATAGCGGTAGGCCTTGAGATCGCGGCTGTCGCCGTGCTGCTTCAAGGCGTCGGCGCGCACGAATACCCAGGTGCTGCGCGGCAGCAGCGGGCCTATCCAGATGAACTGCTGCTCACGTTCGGGCTTGCGCGCGGTGGTGTAGACCAGCGTGTTGGGCTTGCTCTGCGCCCAGGCATAGGCGCGCGCCCAGGGCACGCTCTCGATCTTGCAATGCAGGCCGGCCTCGTGGCAGGCGGCACGCAGCGCCTCGGTGGCAATGCCCTTGAGCTCGCCATTGCGTTCGCTGTAGTTGTAGGGCGGCCATTCCTCCGTGTAGGCATGCAGCTCGGGCAGCGGCTGGGCATGCAGGCCCGTTGTGAGCAACAGGGTGGCCAGCAGCACGGCGGCTGGCCACAGCAAACGGAGCGAACGATGGCAGAGGGCGGTCGACACGTTGGAAGAAAGCTGATGGCAGCGGGCACAATTGCAGGCTGGCACTATCGGGCCGGCCCGAGGCATGCGGATGACACCTGCGCGACACGGTAGCACCCGCTTGTGCGCCTTCCCGGGCCGGATTTACCCTGAAGACTCAGCATCAACGTTTTTTAACCGATCGACCGACACCCGTGCTGTGGCAAACGCTTGACACCTTTCTGACGCGCTTGCGCCGACACCGCGAACCCGTTTCCCTGTTGCTCGACGCTATGGTGGTGGCGCTGGCCTGGCAGGCCACCTATCTGTTCCGCCTGGGTTTCGAGCGCTGGATGTCGGCGCGCCCGAGCTACGACGCGGCCGTCATTGCCGGCCTGACCCTGCTCTATGTGCTGGTGCTGTGGGGTCTCAAGGTGCCCAAGGGCATGTGGCGCTTCAGCGGCTTCGGCGAGGCCAAGCGCCTCGCGGCGGCCTGCCTGATCGCCGGGGCGCTGGGCGCCAGCATCGTGCTGATGGCCGAGCTCAAGGCCGTGCCGCGCGCCGTGCTGGCCCTGCACCCGATGTTCAGCCTGATCGGCCTGGCGATGATGCGCCTGGGCTACCGCATGCTTTACGAGCATATGCGCGGCCGCCTCAGCGGCAGCGCCAAGGAAACCCACCGCGCGCTGGTGATGGGCGCAGGCGATGCCGCGCGCCTGCTGCTGGCCGGCATCCAGCACCAGGGCTGGGTGGTGGTGGGCCTGCTGGATGACGACCCCGCCAAGCGCGAGCTGCGCGTGGGTGGCGTGCCGGTGCTGGGCACACTGGACGATGCCCTGCTACTTTCCGAGCTGCACGGCATCACCGACCTGATCGTGGCCATGCCCTCGGCCGAAGCCTCGCGCCGCCGCCGCGCTCTGGATCTGGCCGGCCGCACCGGCCGCCATGTGCTGACCGTGCCCACCATCGCCGAGCTGCATTCGGGCAGCAAGCTCGATCAACTGCGCGATATCGAGCCCGAGGACCTGCTGGGCCGCGAGCCGGTGCAGCTCGACGAGGCGGGCATCAGCGAGGCCTTGAGCGGCAAGGTGGTGCTGATCACCGGCGCCGGCGGCAGCATCGGCAGCGAGCTGTGCCGCCAGGTGGCGCGCTTCGGCCCGCAGCGCCTGGTGCTCTACGAGCTGAGCGAGTACGCGCTCTATGCCATCGAGCAGGAACTTACCGAGCGCTTTCCGCACCTGCCCCTGGTGCGCCTGGTGGGCGATGTGAAGGACGCCGCGCATCTGCGCCAGACCTTTGCCCGCTTCAAGCCGCAGATCGTCTTCCACGCCGCCGCCTACAAGCATGTGCCGCTGATGGAGGTGGACAACGCCTGGGCCGCGCTGCGCAACAACACCCTGGGTACCTGGCATACCGCCCAGGCTGCCGCCGAGGCGGGGGCCGAGCGCTTTGTGCTCATCAGCACCGACAAGGCCGTGAACCCCACCAATGTGATGGGCGCCACCAAGCGTGCGGCCGAGCTGGTCATCAGCCATATGGCGTCCACCGCGGCGAGCCAGGGCCATGCCACCCGCTTCATGGCGGTGCGCTTCGGCAATGTGCTGGGCTCCAGCGGCAGTGTGATTCCGAAGTTCAAGGAACAGATCGCCAGGGGCGGGCCAGTCACCGTCACCCACCCTGACATCACGCGCTACTTCATGACCATCCCCGAGGCTGCCCGCCTGGTGGTACAGGCCGCCGCCATCGGCGAGACCGGCCAGGTCTATGTGCTGGACATGGGCGAGCCGGTGCGCATCGTCGATCTGGCCAAGGACATGATCCGGCTCTCGGGGCGCAGCCTGGACGAGGTGCGCATCGAGTTCTCGGGCCTGCGGCCGGGCGAGAAGCTGTATGAAGAACTGCTGAGCGGCTCCGATACCGTGATTCCGACGCAGATCAAGGGGCTCAGCATTGCCAAGCTCGATGATGCTGAATCGGCTGGCTCTGTACCTGGCTGGCTGAACGCACTCCCCTTGATGGATGCTCACCCGAGCGACGAGCAAGTGCGTGCATGGCTGGGACGATTGGTGAGTGAATTCGTCCCTGCGCGCCACTGAGCTTCTAAAGTTATTCCTAGCACTGCATCGAATCTGAATGATCAGCGAATCCCATCTGAACTGGCTCGAAGAGGAAGCCATCTTCATCCTGCGCGAAGTGGCCGCGGCCTTCGAGCGTCCGGCCCTGCTGTTCTCGGGCGGCAAGGATTCCTGCGTGGTGCTGCGCCTGGCCGAGAAGGCGTTCAAGCAGCGCGTGGCCGGCAATGAGTTCAAGGGCAAGTTGCCCTTCCCGCTGGTGCATGTGGATACCGGCCACAACTTCCCCGAGGTGATTGCCTTCCGTGACCAGCGCGCCGCCGAGATGGGCGAGCGCCTGATCGTCGCGCACATGGACGAGTCGATCCGGCGCGGCACGGTGCGCCTGGCGCACCCGCTGGAGTCGCGCAACGGCCACCAGACCGTGACGCTCTTGGAAGCCATCGAGGAACACCGCTTCGACGTGCTGATCGGCGGCGCCCGCCGCGATGAGGAGAAGGCGCGTGCCAAGGAGCGCATCTTCAGCCACCGCGACAGCTTCGGCCAATGGCAGCCCAAGGAACAGCGCCCCGAGTTGTGGAACCTGTTCAACACCCGCATCCGCCCGGGCGAGCATTTCCGTGCCTTCCCGATCAGCAACTGGACCGAGCTGGACGTGTGGCTCTACCTGGCGCGCGAGAACATCCCGCTGCCCAGCCTCTACTACGCGCATGAGCGCCAGATCATCCGCCGCAAGGGCCTCTTGGTGCCGCTCACCGAGGTGACCCCGCTTGAGCCCGGCGAGCAGGTGGAGAGCGCTACCGTGCGCTTTCGCACCGTAGGCGACATGACCTGCACCTGCCCGGTGGAGAGCGACGCCGCCAACGCCAGCGACATCGTCGCCGAGACCCTCACCGTGACGGTGAGCGAGCGCGGCGCCACCCGCATGGACGACCGAACATCCGACGCTTCGATGGAGCGCCGCAAGAAAGAGGGCTACTTCTGATGAGCGCCGCACCGAACTCCGTCGTCCACGAACAAGACGTGGACACCCAGCACCGCGCGCTGCGCTTCCTCACCGCCGGCAGCGTCGACGACGGCAAGAGCACCCTGATCGGCCGCCTGCTGTTCGACAGCCGCGCCATCCTGGCCGACCAGCTCGATACGCTGGCCAAGCGCGCCGCCGGCGCCCCCATCGACCTCTCCTTGCTCACCGATGGCCTGGAGGCCGAGCGCGAGCAGGGCATCACCATCGACGTGGCCTACCGCTACTTCGCCACCAAGACGCGCAAGTTCATCATTGCCGACGCGCCCGGCCATGAGCAGTACACGCGCAATATGGTCACCGCCGCCGCCGGCAGCGATGCCGCGGTGGTGCTGGTGGACATCACCAAGCTCAAGCTCAATGATGGGCTGCCGCCAGCAACTCGCGAAGTCGAGTTGCTTCCACAAACTCGCCGCCACACATTGCTGGCCCATCTGCTGCGCGTGCCCAGCATCGTGTTCGCGATCAACAAGATCGATGCGCTGGACGCACCCGCCGAGGGTTACGCCAAGGTCAGCGCGGCGCTGCGCAAGTTCGCACAGGCGGCCGGCATCGAAGTGACCGCCATCGTACCCGTCTCGGCCCTGCGCGGCGACAACGTGACCCAGCCGCTGGACGCCGACTGGTATGACGGCCCCTCGCTGCTGCAGGTACTGGAAGGCCTGCCCACGGTGCAGGAGAAGGTCGAGGGCCAGCTCTTGATCCCGGTGCAATACGTCGCCACCAATGGAGAAGGCACCGGCCACCAACCGCGCACCCTGTGGGGCCGCATCGCCCACGGCCAGGTGCAGGCGGGCGACGAAGTGCAGATCCTGCCCAGCGGCCAGACCGCAAAAGTGGCCGAGGTGCGCAAGGCCGGCGAGACGGTGGCGCATGGCGTGGCGGGCGAATCCGCCGGCCTGCTGCTGGACCGTCAGCTGGACGTGAGCCGCGGCGACTGGATCGTCACCCCCGGCAGCGCCACGCCTCGGCAGAGCTTCGAGGCCACGCTGGCCTGGCTGGACACCGAACCCGCCGTGGTGGGCCGCAAGTACTGGGTGCGCCATGGCAACCGCTGGGTACAGGCGCGCATCAGCGCGATCGAGCACCGGCTGGACGTCAACAGCCTGGCCGAGGCCGAGGCGCATGAGCTGGCCGTCAACGAGATCGGCCATGTGCGCATCGAACTGCAGGCCGCGCTGCCGGTGGAGCCCTACACGGCCAACCGCGTCGGCGGCGCGCTGATCGTGGTGGACCCCACCAGCAACCGCACCAGCGGTGCGCTGCTGGTCAAGCAGCCAGATCGCCAGAGCGAACAAGGACTCGGATGAATTACGATGTCAAAGCTGTGACCATCTGGTTCACGGGGCTGTCCGGCGCCGGCAAGTCGACGCTGGCGCGCGCACTTGCCGCACACGAGGTGTTTGGCGGTCGAGCAGTATCCGTGCTCGACGGAGACGTACTCAGAACCGGGCTGTGCAAGGACCTCGGCTTTGGCCTCGCTGACCGGCGTGAGAACGTGCGCCGAGTAGCAGAGGTCGCTCGCTTGATGAACGATGCTGGCGTCACGGCTGTGTGTGCTTTGATCTCGCCGCTGGTCGCAGACCGAGTGATGGCGCGTGAGATCGTGGGCGAGGACCGATTTGCAGAAGTCTTTGTCGCCGCATCGTTGGCGGCGTGTGAGGCACGTGATCCCAAGGGTCTTTACCGACGTGCACGGCTAGGTCAGTTGCCGATGTTTACTGGCATTGATTCTGCCTACGAACCACCCTCGTCGCCAGAAGTTGTATTGCACTCCGGCGATCAGTCGGTCCGTGAATCTGTGGAACAACTCGTCAGTTTCTTGCGGGAGTGGGGGCGGCAAATCCAGTCGTGAGGTCAGATTCCGTACCCCCTCTTCTCGTGTTAGCGAGGCAAGTTACGCCAAGCTTCGGCCAACTCGGCGGGCAAGCGGTTATCGTAATAGCCCTGTCGCGGGATCTTGAAAGGCGCCTCGCCCGCACCTTTCTTTGCAACAGCGAACAGGCCCGAGTAGGGAGACAACTGCTGCGCTATGGCCAGTTTCACGTAGTCCGCGCGTGTATGCAACTGAACGATCCTATTTGGGGTTTGCGTGGCATCGGCGTACACAAAAACTGGCAACTCGTAGCCGTTGGCTTCGCACAGGTCAAAGAAGAACGTTGGGTGGTAATTGTAGAAACCGTGGTCAAAGCAACCTTGGTTAGGCAGCGAGTGAATCATCAGCCCCTTGGGCTTTGTTAACTCGTGGATTGACTTGAATGCCTGGTATTGATTGAATACATGCTCCGTCGTACCGATGTTTGTGACTACGTCAAAGCGTTCCTCAAGCGGCAGCGGTTCGTTGATATCGAATTTGTGCGCGGCAGGCGTGCCGTGCAAGTCGACCGCCGTATAGGACTGGTGCTCAAAGATCAAGCGGTAAAAGATCTTGGCAATGTCGAAGAGGACGGTTTCAGAGGGGTTTGCAAGCGCGGTCGTAAGGGCTGCTCTCAACTCCAACTTGTGCGCCACTGACAAGGTGGAGCTTTCAATGAGCTCACCAAGCGCGGCTGGGGCAACATCTCCAAACCAATTCTGCTCCCCGAATTCCAAGATGGAGTTTGTCTGGCCTGATCCAGTCAGTCCGAGCCTGCGAATGTCGAGAAGCAATCTGATATGCGCGTGAGCCAATGCCATGGAAAATTGCCTTGCTGATGTAATCGGGCCCCGAAGGGGCTTAGCGGCGAAACGCATTGATGCGAGTGCCTGTACGGTATTGTCTATTCACATTCTCGGTCCACGCCCTGGCTTGCTTCATTGAGTACGATTCGGGCGAGGCGGCGCGCGTGCTCGCGAAGTTCTGGTACTGCTGTGGCCTCCCAGAGCTTAGCTTTCAGCATTGGTCCGGCGTAGTGGAGCCGTTGTTGCCCCCTGCCTTTCGAGTCGAGCAGGCGATAGCTTTCGTCGGTCTGGACTCCGAGTCCCTGCGGACACGGAGCGAGTCTGCTCTGACTGGCAAGCGAGGCGAATAGTGCGGTCTGATCGTCTTCCAGGCGGGTTGATGGCCCGGTGCAGTTGAAGACTCGGCTTGCAAAGAATTCGTTCAGACTGCCGGTATGCCTGCGCCGCCAGACCAAATTGACACCATCAGCAACAGCATTTCCGGACTGCAAGCGCCCCGCGGCGACCTGCAATTTATCGCGCGCCCGAAGCTGCTCGAGCACCAGCATGGCCTCGGGTGCGGCGCGATGCCGATGCACGTCCCAGAGCGCTTGCGCATGCCTCAAAAACTGCGCCCGGTTGCGCGTTGAAAGTCGCTGCCAGAGCTCTGGCGTTCGCGATCGCAGCGCCACCCATATGTCGCGCCAGTCGTGGCCAGATTGCGTGCTTGACTCTATTGCTGCGCGCACTTGCCGAAACAATTCACGCGTGCCGTGAATGCCGTCGAGCCATTCAGGCGGCGCAGTCCAGGCCGGTGGAGGCAGCTCGTTGCTTCGATGGGCCTGCGGCAACAGCCCCCGCCGCGAAAGCGCAAGAATCGGTCCGCTATGGCCAATCGACTCCAACGAAGCGAGCAGGTCCAGCATCGTGAGGCCCGTCCCGATGATCGCGACGGGCGCATCAAGAGGCAAGCCTGCTAGTGCTTCACCCGACCAGGGATCGCCCGCATATCGGCCTGCCGGCAAGCCCAACAGATCACTATGGGGGCAGGACGGCGAGAAGTTGCCGAGCGCCAACACGACGCTCTCGGCCTTCACCTTGTCACCGCTCATCAGGTGTAGATCCCAGCGCCCATCGGTAGCTGGATGCAGATCGATCACGTAATCTATCCGATGATGCCAGGCGACGTCGGGCCGGGCGCTGGCATGCTGCTGTAACGTACTAAGCAGATAGGCACCATAGTGCACTCGGGGCACAAACGAAGCACCTGAGCAATTGACCCCGTGCAGCGCCAACCAGTCAACGAAGTCGTTCTGAACGATGGTGTCCCATGACATGCGCGCTGCAGGAACGTTTAATAGGTGCAGCGGAGAGTTGGTGCCATAGGCCAGTCCGCGGGCGAGCGCACCGCCGCCGTTGATCAGCATGACGCGACTGCCGCGAGGGGCATCCCTGAGGATGTGGCAGGCAATCGCGGTTCCGACAAAGCCGCCCCCCACGATAACGTAATTCATCATTCGGATGCAGTGGCGCGGTTGTCAACGCCGAGGGCAGGGCAGGCCATTGAAACGTGCCTTATCTCGATTGAATTCCGCAGCGACGACGCGCTCCATCGATCGGCTCAAATGAAGCCGCGCGGTTCTAGGTGCGCTATCGAAACTGCAGGAACACGTGGATTGATGTTACGGATCAGGCAGTTCGATGCCCTGCTTCACATACCAGATATATGCTCGAACAGAGGTCGGGATATTGCTGACCAAGTGCGAAGCAACCGTCTAGATAGGCGGGCGAGATGATGTCGGTCTTCAGTAGCCGATCCCACTGGAAGTTGGCCAGCGCCTTGAAGAAGATGCCTGAGCGATGCACGACCTTCAGGCCGGCAGCCACGGCGTCGCGTTCCAGTGTGTCGAGCGAGTAGGTGCAGCGATGGCCATGCTCGGCTTCGGCCCGTGTGACGGCGGCGTTGTGGCTGATAAGACCCATCTTCACTGCAATCTGGCGCGAGGGGGCGTTGGCATTCGGGCAGGCCAAGAAGAAGCGGCCCCCGGGAGCCAGCCATTCCTCGTTGATGCGGCGCATCACGGCAACCGGGTCGTCCAGATGCTCCAGTACATGGGTCATGACGATGTTCTCGTAGCGGCGCGGGAGTTGCACCTCCTCGAATACATCGTAGAAGAAACTCACGTCGGGTCCCAGGCGGGAGCGGGCCGTGGCGAGTGCGTCATTGGCTGCTTCGACACAGCTGACATGCTCGAAATGAGGCCGCAGGCGCAAGGTGAAGTCGCCCTTGGCGCAGCCCAGCTCCAACAGATTTCCTGGCCTGAAGAAGGGCTGGAACGAGCGTAGCATGTACGGATGCATCACGTCGTAGTCGAAGCCGTATGCATAGCGCTCGTGCATCGGCCGGTCGGCGTCATGCATCTCGGCGTTGTAGTCGCGGCGCTGGTTCATGTAGCGCTCTTCCAGTACTGAGTCCGTTCAACAACTTCCAGATAGTCGGCGCGCGTCACGCCGACGACGATCTGGTCCCAATAGCGGCCCTTGCGGTAAAAAAAGTTGCGCTTGCGGCCTTCCTGCTTCCAGCCCAGCTTGCTGCTGCAGTACAGGCCGAGCGACTGTGTGTTGTATTCGATCATGCCGCCGTCCAGACGCTCCAGCCCGAGTTCCTCGAAGGCAAAACGCATGGTCGCCATCACGGCATCGACGCCATAGCCCTTGCCGCGATGCGACCCGTCGCCGATCACCAAGCCATGCCAAGCGTGACGATTGCGCCAGTCGATACTGACGATGCTGGACGTGCCGATCGGCCCGGCGTCCGGTGCGTCGACAATGAAGCGCTGATTGAGCTTGTCGCCGCGCAAGGCTTCGAACCAGCCCTTGTGAAAATGCGCGGAGCTGGGGAAGTGCAGCTCGCCGATCGCGTCCTGCGTGATGGGGTCATTGGCCCAGCGCTGCAAGTGTGGAAGGTCCGACTCCTCGATGGCCCGAAGGGTCAGTAGTTCGCCCAGTACGTTCATTCCGTTGTCTCCAGCCGGGCAAGGCCGAAGCCGCCGCGCCCGAATTGGTTGCCGTTATAGAGCAGGTAGATCTGAGAATCGACGCGGAAGAGATGGGGGTAGCACATCATGTCAGCATCCCAGCCCTGGCCGGGGCGTTCCAGCGCCCATTGATCATCGTTGCGACGCCACTGCTTCAGGTCGTCCGACCAAGCATGACCCAGTCGGTAGGCATGTTCGCGACTGTGGCGGAAGTCGGTGGCCGCGCGATAGCAGAACATCATGTGATACATACCTTGATGCTCGATGACCGTGGGCAAGGCCTGGCACTCGTCCGGGCCGATCCGGTCCGGCACGATCTGCCGGCCTTCGCGCTGCCAGGAGATGGCGTCGTCCGAGACGGCGTGGGCGATCTTGTAGACCCGCTCTGCCGTGCAGTCCTGCTCCGCAGTGATCCAGCGCGTGCCATGGATGTACCACATGTGCAGGCGCTGCTGCAGTCTCAGCACGAAGGCGTCGCCGACCAGAAAGGGCTCGTGTAGGCCAGGCGCCAGCACCGGGCCGGCGCCAACCTTCTCGAAATGCAGGCCTTCGTCGCTGCTGATCGCTAGCCCGATGGCAGCGTCGGTCGGGACGGAGGCACGCCGGTTCCAGCCGGTTGTGAAGGCCAGCACGCGCGCGCCATCGCGCAGCACATTGAACGGGAAAATGCCATGCTCATCGAAGCAGCCCAGCCCGCCCAGCGCGATCACTGGCGCCTTGGCGATGTCCAGCACCTGGCGCAGTTCGCGATCGAAGTCGACATAGGCTACATGGCTGACGAAACTTCCGCTGTCGTCCCGCGCGCGAGTGGAAAAGTAGATGCGTACGCGGTCGGGCAGCACCAGGGCCTGCGGGGATTGTGCATAGCCCTCGGGCGCAAAGTCCAGTGGGTGTTGGGCAGGGTCGAAAATTTTGCCGAGGGTTTGCCAGCGAGCGCTCATGGGTCAAGGTCGGAAAAGAGGGCGTGCGCTTCAGCCCGCGGAGGCGGAAGCAAGGCCGAAGCCGTGCCGCCCGAACTGGTTGCCAATGTAGAGCATGTGCAGCCGGCCATCTAGTTCGAAGACATGCGGATAGCCGACGGATTCGCTGTCCCAGCCCTCGGCGGAGGTGGACATACCGGCTTTGCTGTCGTCCCGCACCCAGTTCACCATGTCGTCGGAATAGGCATAGCCGATTTGGTAACCGCGGTGGTTGTTCCGGAAGTCCACGCTGTACTTGAAGCAGAAAAGCATATGGTAGCGGCCGCCCCAGTGGAAGACATCGGGGCTGGCCTGACATTCATCGGTCTCAAGCACATCGGGTAGCAGATTGCGGTGATCACGCTGCCAGTTCAGACCATCGTCGGACACCGCATGGCGGATCTTGTAGACCGCCTCGACGCGCTCGCCGATGCGCTGCCAGCGGGTACCGGCGACATACCAGAGGTGCCAGCGCGAGCCAAAGCGGCGGATCTTGGGGCCGCTTAGCACAAAGGGTTCGTGGACATCGCTGGTCAGCAGCGGACCAGGCCCGAGGCGCTCGAAGCTGAGGCCGTCATCGCGGCTGCACGCCAGCCCGATCGATACCGTGAAAGGGATGGACTCGCAGCGTGTCCATCCGCCGTAGTAGGCCAGCAACTGGGCACCATCGCGAATGACCGAAACCGGGTAGACGCCGAACTCGTCGAAAGTGCCGCGCTCACCCAGCGGCAGGATGGGTGCATCGGCCACGCGCACGATTCGGCGCAGATCCTTGCGATCAAGGTCAACGAAGGCGGTATGGCTGACATAGCGACCCTGGTCGTCCGGTGGCGGGCGGCAGGAAAAGAACACCCGAACAACATCGTCTAGTATCAGCGTGGCCGGAGCCTGCGCGAATTCATGGAGCCAGGGTCGTCCGGAATGCTCTCGCGGGTCGAATACCTTGCCCTGCTTGATCCATTGGAGCATCGCCGACGCTCAGTAGTACTTCTTGGTCGCGATGGCCAGCAGGCTGGCGCAATACTGGGGTACATCCTCGCCCAGGCTGTAGAAGGCACGGACCGCGGCGTCATCCAACTCCACCATCTGACGTTCCGACAGCGGCTTGAGGTACAGCCCCTTCATCTCCAGTACTTTCAGTCCCGCGAGTTCGCAGTGCTCGGTCAGCATATCCACCGTGTAGAGGCGACGATGTCCGACCTCGTAGTCCTTGGGCGCCATCTGCTCGTAGGTGGGCAGCAGACCCATGCGGAAGCCCGCGCGTCGGTTCAGGGACATGCAGTTGGGGGCGGTGATGAAGATCAGCCCCTGGTCCCGCAACAAGTGGCTAATCTGCTTCAACGCCTGCACCGGCTCTTCCACATGCTCGATCACATTGAGGAAGAAGATGAGGTCGAAGCGTTTGTCGGTCTGGTAGTCCTCCAGCAGCAGGTTGTGCACAGGAATATCTGGTAACCGGCGGCGCAGCAATGCAATATTCTTTTTGGACGGTTCAACGACTTCCATGCCGGGAAACAGCGGCGCCAGCCGTTCGGTCGAGTAGCCGTCGCCGCATCCAATCTCCAGCGCGGTTGCGCCGTTGCGGCGATAGCGGCCGATGATCTCCATCTCGCGCTCGATCATCAGCCTATCCATGTAGTCGCCCTTCTCGTAGAAGGTGTTGATGGACTCCAGGTGGGCAATCTCTTTGTCGTTCATAGCGCGGTCATGGGTGAGGGATCCCCAATCCAGCACGACTTGTCAGTGCGAAGACTTGGGGTGGCGGGAGTTTAATGGAACTCGAAACCCTCACGCAGCATGCGCTGCACGGCTTCGACGCTGTTGAACATCAGAACATCGACGATGGACAGAGCCGGCACAAAGGGGTGCTCGCCCTGTACATAGGGCGGCAGCGTGGAGCGCAGGAAGCGAAGTTCGACGTCCTGCCGCGCAAAGGCTTCTTGCTGATAGAGATCCACGCCACCAGTCGGATTGACATAGCAGCGGGCGCCCAGCGTCTTGCAGATGGCCAGCACCTTGTCCTGGCCCCTTAGCTCAGGGTCGATCGCCACATCGGAGGACTTCAACAGGCGCGTAGCGACTCCGAGGTGCTCGCAGATCATCGAGATCGAGTGATGGAGATACTCGAACAGATTCCCCGACTCAAACATGATGATCTTCTGTAGGTGCGCAAATGTCGCGTCGAAGTGTGGAGCCCGGCGGTAGGCCTCGAGAAATTGGTTCAAGAGCTTGTTGCGGTCAAAGCTCTGCGCCAGTTCCCGCTCGCAGACGTGGAGGCTGTCCGAGCCTTGCGCGAGCGGCAGCGAGAACGTCGCGACCTGCGCTCCGCGCAACATGCGGTTGCGGTTGATCCAGCCCTTCTTCGTGTATTTGATATGGTCATAGACCACAAAGGTATCCACTGCCGCAATCAGCTGAAAATAGCCGATATATGGCAAGAAATACGGTTGCATGATGCCGACCTTCACACGCGCTCCGAGATTTCCATGACCCAGCGTCAGTCGTTTGCAATGATGGACACGACGCGATCAATGACCGCCGGGTCTAGATCCGGGTAGATCGGCAGGCAAAGCACTTGATTGGCCGCTGCCGACGCCACTGGGAGGTTGTCGCGATGCGCCGAAGCGAGGCCGCGATACATCGGGAAGTCCGAAACCAGCGGATAGAAGTACCGGCGGGGATTGATGCCTTTGGCCTTGAGCTTGTGAAAAACATCATCGCGGCTGCAGCGATGCTCGGGCTTCACCAGGATCGGGAAGTAGGAATGATTGGTTTCGGCGGCCGGGCTGCGTTCAAGACATTGAATGCCGACAATATGGGCAAGCTTTTCCCGATATCGCAAATCCAGTACGCGGCGCTGCTCGATGGCGCGGTCGACATACTGCAACTGCAGCAAGCCCAGCGCCGCATTGAACTCGCTCATCTTGCCGTTGATGCCCGGTGCGACGACGGTCGTTTCGTCGGCAATGCCGAAATTCTTGAGGTGATCGATGCGGCGCTTCGTTTTCGCATCCGGGGAAATGATGGCACCGCCTTCGAAGGTGTTGAACACCTTGGTCGCATGAAAGCTGAGCACGGACAAGTCGCCGTGATTGAGTACGCTCGATCCCTTGTGCCTGACGCCAAACGCATGTGCTGCGTCGTAAATCACCTTCAGGTTGTAGGTGTCGGCAATGCGCTGGATTTCGTCGACGTTGCACGGCCGAGCGTAGCAATGCACCGGCATGATGGCCGTCGTCTGCGGAGTGATTGCCGCTTCGATCTTGGCCGGATCGAGGTTCAAACTGTCATTTTCAACGTCAACAAACACCGGCTTGATGCCATTCCAAAGCAAGGAATGGGCGGTCGCCACGAAGGTGTACGGGGTTGTGATGACCTCGCCCGTAACACGCAAGGCCTGCAGCGACGTTACAAGGGCCAGGGTGGCGTTCGCAAAGAGCGAGATGTGCGGCACGCCGAGATACTCGCACAGCGCCTGCTCGAGACGGTAATGAAACGGGCCGCAGTTGGTGAGATTTTTGCTGTCCCAGATCTCCTTTAGTAGCGGGACGAAATCCTCGAGCGGGGGCAGAAAGGGCTGTGTGACGTAGATGGGTTTGTTGCTCATGACGGTTTTCAGGCTGGAATGTCTTCGCCGACCTTGAACGTGTGTTGCGTGCTGGCCTGCAAGGCTTCATGGTTTTCGTACATCCACCACACGCCGTCCACGAACTCATTCGGGGTTTCCTCTTCAGGTTGCTTGAAGAGGCGATCATGAATGTCGGTCTGTGCCAGTTGCTTCGCCACTTGCTGCCGCTCGTCGTCGCGCTGAATCAAGCGCAGTGCGGCCTGGAAATACGATTCATCGTCATCTGCGAGTAGCCATTCGGGCAGGCCGACCGCGCGCATGACATCGCGGTCACCCATGCTCAACACCTCGGGCGCTTGGTAGGCAACCATCGGAATGCCGAGCAAGCACGTATCGACCGCGCTGTTCGTGTTGCCGAACGGAAACGCGGACAAAGCCATCTCACATTGCGATAGTGTTGCCACGAAGATCGGATAGTCAGCCATTTCATGTACGGTGACGGACGGCAGCATATTGGCCAGTCGCCGGCACAGGTCGTCGAAACGAACACCCAGCGCGCTCGGGAAGAAGTGGAAGTGCAGCGGGCGTCCTGCGCGCTCGCTCAGACGGACGCAGGCCGCCAGAAACCGGGCGGAGAGCTTCATGTGGTGACTGTTCACCGCAATGTGCAGTTTTCCGTCAGCACTCGCTTGCCGCGGAGGCAGGTCCGGGAGTCGGCTGTGTGGTGAATGCACGCCACTACCGCGCCGCACGATTACCTTTTCACTGAAACTGTCGGCTGCATCCTCGTGGCAGGCCTGAATGAACGCGTAGTCGACGGTGTCTGTCATCGATGTGGCTGGATGCCCCAGGGTCATGAACTGGATCGGTGCCATGCGCATATTGGCGATCGCTTGGGTCCAGTCGGACATGCCGAGGCTTGGGAAATAGATAAGGTCGGGTTTGAGCCGAATCATCTTGGCAGCGATCTGGCGTAGGGTCGATGCAATAGGGAAGGTCGACACTTCATCGAACAGCCCCGCTGTCGTTGCGCTGTACTCGACGTCCCTGACCAACAGTGCGACATGAAAGCGCGCACGCAGCTGCGAAAGGCAGTGCGCGTAGCTCCGGTGCATGGCATGGCCAGGCAGCATGCGTTCGGCGGCGACCACGAGCGTTGGCTTCTGGGCATGTCGGCGCGGCGGGCAGGCCGCGCTTGCGCCCTCGATGGCACAGGTATGCCGCCATACCGCGTTCAATGTCCGTTTGACGTCGTGCTTGCTGGGCGTGCTGATGTAGCTGCAAAGCATCCAACTGTGGGCCAGCGGCATCAACAGTTCTACCGGCAGCTCAGCGCCCTCAAGCTTGGGGCTTGCGTCCAGCAGCGCCTTCAACCGCTCTTCACCGCGCAACGTCAGAACACGCGAAGTGCTAAGCCAGCCCAACAACAAAGGCATGAGATGCTTGCCAGGGAGTGCCAGCACGCCCTGCATCAATTGGTCAGGCACGTCATCCAGGGCGAAGAAGAGGGCCAGGAATAGCTTGACGGCCGTCTTGCCCTCAGCATCAATGCGAGACTCATACTCAAACAGATGCTGGGCATCTCCAAAGCCGCTCAAGTTGAAGACGGCCTCCAGGACCCATTTGCTAGCGCAGAGCTGGTTGTACTGCGAAAGCGTCAATGCGAAATTGGGCGCGCAAACATGTGCACTGATGGCTGCTGCGATACGTGTGTAAGTTCTGGAGCGCAAGCGCTCGGAAGCATCTCTGATGAACAGGCCCTCACGAGAGTTGGCGTCTTTCAGCCATGTCACCAACTTGATTAGAAGGTCAACTGCCACCGCTGCTTGCTGCTGATGGACGGCCCGCTCGTAGCTGCCCAGAATCAGCAACGGGTCGGCAATCGCTGCTGTCGGGCTCGCAGGCACCTTGGCGTGTTGGGGCTCGGTTATGGTGGGGGTGGCTGACATGAGGTTCCGAAGACGTGCGTACTGAAGAGCGCGACACAGGAGGCAGAGCTGCTGAAGGGTAGGGAGTTTGCCAGAACCCGCCGAAGGCCCTCCTCAACGCGTATGGCGGCGAAGGCCTCGAGCGGGCCAAAGTCTCCTGTGTGTACGATGCGTGCAATCGGTGGTGGCGCAGCCGCTGCCCAACGGGTTCCTCTACCCCGAATAGATTCAACATTTGTTGAGGGGCTAGCGAGTTCTCCCGAACTCCGCAACACGAAATGTCCGCTTCACGCAACGGTCTTCAGGTTTGTAGTAATTTTCCTTGCCATCTGAGCGAAAGCGCAGTGTGAGGCTCTGCTATGCTCCCCAGCAACCTACTGTGCAGAGCATGAGCGTGAGAGTGCGAGGCGAGGCAAAGTGGGGATAGCGCAAGGAACAAGTGCTTGCAGCTCAGGGTCAGGGTCGAGATCGGCAACTGTCTGGACACTTACCCTGTGTTGACGCCCAGAAGTGCAGCTGCATAGAATGGGTTGGCGCTGATCGTGCGCTGATTCGCGAATCAATGCGTTCATGTTCCAACAATTTGTGGAGAAAGTTTCAATGAAAAAATTCCCTGTCAAGGCGATCACCGTAGCGTTGGCTTCGGTTTGCGGATCGGCTGCATTTGCTGGTCAGATCACTGCTCCGGCCGCTACGACCAAGTACGCTGTCGAGTCGATGACCAATGCGACTGACATCACGCTGCCCGCGGTTACCTACTTCGTTGGCGTGGCCCGTACGACGGCGCAAGACTTCACGGTCGTCGTGACGCCTTCGGCTGGTGCGAAATTTGTCGCTGGGTCGTGCCTGACTGCAGTGCCTGTCACAGCCGCGGTCGGCGCTGGTACCGGTGCTGCAACTGCGAATCTGAAGCGTTCGTCTGCTGATGAGTGCGCTTATGAAATCGACGTGACGACGGCCTTCTCCACGCCTGGCTATGACGCCAACGGCGTGCCGACCAACGGCGTCGCGTTGACGTTCACGGGTCTGCAACTGGACTCGCACACGCTGGCGACTGCCGGCAACAAGGCCGGTGTGACGCTGAACCTGTGGGACCTGGGCGAGTCGGCACGTATCGACAACTCCGGCCCGGTGTCGGTTGACACGGCCTTGTCGGGCAACGCACTGACGCTGACCGCTGCCGCCGATACGGCCACCAAGGCCGACGTGAACGACGAGCAAGGCCCTCTGTTTGGTTTCGTGACGGTTGGCGATGATGCCGACGCAGTTGCCAAGGCATCGTTCGTCATCGGCAACAACAGCGGCGCGACGAATTGGATGAAGCCGGACGGCACGACTCCTTGGAACTTTGTTGTTGACGGTACCAGCATCGCTGTGACCATCACCGGCAACTTCTCGGGTGAGGCTGCCAACGGTGTCGCGGTCACCGGCTTTGCTGGTACCCAGCCGGTGGTTGCGTCCGCAGCTGCTAATACGACGGCTACCTTCACGGTGCTGCCGGCCAACATCGCTGCGGCTCCGTCGAACACGACCGCACTGGTGGCCTTCACCAGCGCCCGTACCGCTTCGCTGGGTACCTCGCGCACCTTCGGTGTGGCGGCTCTGGCTGATGTCGTGACCGGTGCCGATGAGACGCTGACTGGCAACAGCAGCTGGTGGACCTGGGGTGCCAACGCGATCCAGCTGTCGGCTCCTTGGATCTCGAACGACAGCGTTGCTGGCGCCGTGTTCTCGCGTTACTTCTTCCAGAACCTGGGCCCGGCGGCTACCTACACGGCTGTGTGCCAGGCTGAAACTGGCCGCACTGTGACGCTCGGCGCTGCCAAGTCCGGTACGCTGGATGCTGGCACCACGGTGATCAACTCTGCTGACGTCTGCCAGTTCAGCACGGGTGCTCGCGGTTCGGTGACCTTCACGATCAACGCACCGGCTGGCAACATCAAGGGCCTGTTCAAGCAGGACCTGAACGGTGCTTCGTCGACGATCGTTCCTCTGGAGCGTACGTACGCTGGCGGCACGTTCTAATCACCCAACTTTTGTTGAGTGTCGAAAGGGCGCCCTCGGGCGCCCTTTTTTTCGTCTGTTCGCTCAGCCGCGTGATGAGGCGGTTGGGTTGATGAAATAATTACAGCTTGTCGCCTTCTGGCGCGCAAATCTCCCAATCATGGAACTCCGAAGCAATATGACTCACGTCGCCTCCCGTCGATCTCGTGGATTCACCCTGCTGGAAATGCTGGTGGTCTTGGTGATCATCGGCTTGTTGGCCGGCCTGGTGGGTCCACGGCTGTTCAGCAAGGTTGATCAGTCCAAGGTGACGACTGCAGTCACGCAGGTCAAGCTGCTGCGTGGGGCCATCGAGAACGTGCGGCTGGACATCGGGCGTTACCCGACGGCGGAGGAGGGGCTAGCGCTGCTCAGCAAGCCTCCGGCCGATGCTGCGTTGGCGAGCCGTTGGCGCGGCCCGTATTTGGACGACGCGCTACCAATGGATCCCTGGAACAAGCCTTATCAGTACAGCCTGCCGGGCGCTGACGGGCATGGGTTTGCGCTGTTCTCTCTGGGGTCGGACGGGCAGCCTGGTGGAGAGGGTGACGCTAAGGACATCGGCATCCTGCCTGGGCCATGAGACCGCGACTTGGCGCGCGCGGCTACACGCTCTTGGAGCTGCTCGTTGTCATGCTGTTGCTGGGTCTGATGATGGGCTTGGTGGCCCCCCGGGCTAGTCAATGGCTTGAGGCCGCGCAGATGCGAGGCTGGCGCGCGGATCTTCGGGCGCGCATAGAGACGCTGCCCGTGAAGGCATTCACCGCAGGCGAGCCGCTGAGCTTTGACGCCATGCAGTTGCAGCAAGGCCTGCCGGGGCAGCCGGGCGGTGTGAAATTGCAGTTGGACGCCCCGCTGCGTTACAGCCGTGCTGGCATGGCGTCTGGCGGACGCCTTGAGCTTGTTCAGGGCACCCGCCGCGAGGTCTGGCGTATCCGTCCAGTCAGTGGCCAGGTGGTGCTCGAATCACCTGGTGGCGCTATCCCTTGAGCGGTTTGATGTCGGTAAATAAAACTCAGCGCCGCGGCTCCCGGCTGATTTGCATGCGCGACATGCAGACAGGCTTCGGTTTGCTCGAGGCGATTGTGGCTATGGTGATTCTTGGCACTTCCGGCCTGATGTTGTTCTCTTGGCTGAATCAGAACCTGACCACGGCGTCTCGACTGAAAGAGGCTGAGAGCCGTGCACGCCTCCAACTCGAGGGTGCTGCTTTGCTCAGCCAGGTCAATCCCGCTCTGGAGCCTGAGGGTGAGCGCGAGCAAGGGGGGCTGCGTTTGCGTTGGAAAAGTGTGCTGGTCGAGCCCATGCGGGACGAGTATGACCTGGGCGGCATGGTGGTGCCACGCTGGCGCATCGGCCTGTACCGGGTGGATTCATCGGTCAAGGAGATTCGATCAGGGCAGTCGGCCGCCTGGCAGCAGGTGATGGCTGGCTGGCGCAACCGCGCGGCCGCAGATCCAGCGTTCGGCCTGAGCCCGGAGCGCCGCTGATGATGCGTTCGCGCAGCGGGTTCGTATCTGGGTTCACGCTTGTTGAAATGCTGGTGACCTTGGTCATCATGAGCATGATCTCGACGCTGTTGTGGCAAGCCATGCAACAGGCGAATCGGATCGAGCGTGTGTTGCAGAGTTCCGGGGCCGAGGGGCAGGTCTTGCTCGTTCGCCGCGAGTGGCTGCGCAGCGTTTTGGAGTCCAGCCTGGTTGGCGTGGCTGTCGAGGAGCCGCAGTTTCGTGGCAGCAGTCATGAGCTTCAACTGCTGAGCGCTGAGGCGTTGGATTTGCCTGGGCTGGGAGCCGGCTTCTTGCGCTTGACTCTCGTGCGGGACGAGATGCGTCAACGCAATCAATTGATCGTCAAGCCTGTCGCCGCCGATAGCCGTGCCGCGAGCACCGCTGCTGCCGACATTTTTGCCACGCCCCTGTTCGAGTGGATTGGCCCGGACGCCAGCATCCGCTACCTTGATGACAAGGGCAACTGGCTGGAGGATTGGCCGCCAGCGAAGGCGATTTCGAAGCGCCTGCCTGCGGCCGTCATGGTTGACTTGGGTGCGGCAAATGGCGGCCCCTTGCTGGCCGCGGTGGCTGTGACAGAGTTGCCGCGTATTCGGCGTGTTGACTGGAGCCGCCTGTGATGATTGGCAATCAATGCATTCCGAAAGCGCGCGGCCGTCGAAATGGATGCCGTCGTGTGCAGTCCGGCTATGTGCTGCTGATCGTGGTTGCAACGCTGGCTGTTATTTCGTTTGTAGCGTTACGCTTTGCTGAGCGTATCGATGAACTGCGCCGCAATGCGCGTAGCTTCACCGAACTGGCTACGGCCCGATCCGACGCATCTGGCGCCGCCGCAGCCGCGCTGTATTGGATGGCCACGCGGCCCATCTTGCCAACTGGGCATGGAGACGGTGCACTGTCACTCAAGGAGGATGGCCGCCTCTATCACGTCGACCATGGTGCATGGTTGAGCGTTCAGGATGTGCGAGGGCTGCTCTCCCTAAATGCGCTTGATCGGCAGTCCGTTATTAACCTGCTTGTGCAGGATGGGCTGGAACTGGAGCGTGCGAATGCCTATCTGGACGTGCTGGAGGACTATCGTGATGCCGATGACTTGAAGCGCCTGAACGGGGCGGAGCGTGATGACTATGCGCAACTGGGACTGCCGCCACCCCGCAATGACTGGCTGCTGAGTGTGCGTGAACTCGAACTCATGCCGCTGTGGAAGGACGACCCCGCGCGCGTTGCCAGGCTGTCTCGTCTGCTGAGCGTCGTTGGCGTAGCCTCGTTCAACCCGGCTACCGCTTCGGTGGAAGTCTTGAAGGCCGTTTTCCCCCTAGCTAATCCGAATCAGATCGAACTGTTGCTTACCTTGCGCAAGGGCGATCAGTTAATCAATGCTGCGATGGCGAGTCATGTGACGGGCCTGTTGCTGGATCGCGAGGGCTATTGGTTTGCGCCTAGCGGAGAGGCGCGCATCACTGCCTGGGCGCCCGGAATGCCAAGGGCCCTTGAGTACAATGCGCGGCTTACGCCAGCTGGCGAGGCTGCACCGTGGCTCATTACGGAACTGCATTCCGCGCCTCGCCTCACCCCACCGAATGAACCTCACGCAGCGCCTGCCTTCCCTCTTGCCTTGGCTCCGGGTACCGTCGCTCTCGCGGCAAGTACATCTGCTCCGTGACGGTTGCATGCCCGCAAGGCAGCGCAGTCTTGGTGCCCAGACTGTCGTAGTTGCGCGCAGCCGTTGCCGACTGAAATGGTTTCGCCTCACGATAGTGCCTGCTAGGGAGCGTCTTGCTGCGCTGCGGATGCAAGCGCAGGCATGGCAGCCTTTCGAAACAAGTGACTTCCGCTTGTCCCTGTTGGGTGACATGGGCCTGATCATCGCTTGGGACCAAGCCGCGGCGCGCGAGGATCTGAAGCGCGTCGAACTCGATATCGAACGGTGTCGCTTGCTGCCTGAGCCGCTCTGGCGCCAGGCTGGCTCTGACGGTCTGCGCATCGCAAGCGGCCTGGAAGGTATGGAGGGGCAGGTATGGCGCGCAGGTGCCTTGCAAGCGAGTCGCTGGTGGCCGCAAATGCCGACGTCGAACGAATGGCAGCTGTTTGTGCACGCTGGTGCAGCAGCGGATGAGTTGCCCTTGCTTACCGATGTGCCACAAGCTGAGGCAGTGGCATGGTCTGACAAGGCTTGGGCGCCGTCGTATGGGATGTACGAGGGCGCAGGGCATGAAGCAGGCCTGCAGACCAAAGTGCTTGCGATCGCAGGCGTGGGTATCTTGGTGTGTGCGGGAGCGGTATTTCGCCAAGCCTGGGACGTTCATTCCAGCATCGTGCAGCGCGAGTCGGAAATTGCGGACCTCAACCTCGCAGCTAAGACGGTGCTTGCCAGCCGGGATCAAGCGCTGGCCAACGCTGCCCAGGCGCAACTACTTGCAAATTGGTTGACGGAGCCATTGCCCATTGAAGTGCTTCTGCACTTGAACGAGGTGCTCGGAAAATCGGGTGCAATGATCAAGGAGATGGACCTGGCGGGACGCAAGCTGCGCCTGGGCCTGCAATTGGCGCCACAGGCCTCGCGGGCTGCTGTTGTCAAGGACCTGCAGTCCGGCGATTGGTTTAAGTCTGTCGCCGAGATTCGCACCGATAGTGCTCGCGGCATGATGGTTGTGGAAATGAATCTGGATGGGTTGCGCGCCCCGGCGAAGAGGGCTTCGCCGCCGCTACCCGCCAATGACAACCCGTTTGCAACTGGGGGAGGCAAGTCGTGAATACTGCCGTACAGATTGCAGCAATGCTGGAAGAGGCGAAGCGCCAATGGCAAGCTTCAGCGCGCCTGCGTTGGGGGAGTTGGGCGGTGCTATTTATTTTGGCTTTGTACGCATTGCAGTTGGGGTTTGACCACGTCGATGCCCAGCGCGAGCATCTCAAAACGTTGGATGGCAATCTGAGCCGGCTGCGCACGCTTGCCAAGGAGAATGTCTGGCCAGCACGTGCGAAGGAGGCATCCGACCTGAGCTCTGCGCTGACGAGCATGGCCTGGGGTGAGGCCGATCTGGCACTTACCGAAGCTGCGTTTCAGGATTGGCTTCGAACCATACCAGGCAAACTCGGGCTCAAGACTCGCGAATTGAATATCGTTCGTGTCGAAGACGCCAAACCGGGCAGTGATTTTGCGAGACCCGTCGCAAGCGATGGGGCGGTCGCAGCCTTGTCGCCACCGCCAGGGCATGTTGTGCTGCGTGCGCGCATCAGTTTTGAACTGCAGCGAGCACCGCTGATGAATTTCCTGGCCGAGTGTGCTCGCAGTGAACGCTCAATCGTAGTTGAGCGACTCAGCCTGCGTACTCTCAGCCAGCCTCAGGTGGCTGAACTAGATCTACGCATTCTGGCGCGGCGCGATGGGGCCAATCCATGAGGCCAGCGATGATCAGACGGCTGTTGGTTGCTGCGTTCGCATTTGCCCTGGGATGGTTGCTGGCGCCAAGCAACGACGATGCGACTGCTATCGTGCAAGCCCGCCGTGACGCCTGGACATTGCCGGATCTGCCGCGCAAGCCGGATTTGGCCGGCCAAGGTCTCTCGATCGTGAACTCGCCACTGTTTGAACGCGAGGTGCAAGTTAGCCAGGCTCCTGCCGCAGTGGACGACGCACGCTGGCGTGTGGCGGGAATTTTTGGACGCGGTCTTGAGCGCAAGGTGCTGATCAGTTTTGCTTCGCCGAACAAGGCAGTGGTCTATCTGCGTGTCGGTGAGCAGTTGCCGAGCGGCCACCGGATCATGAAGATCGAAAACAGTGAGGTTTGTGTGCAGGTAGGCAAGAAGACTTTGCGTCTGGGAGTGGAATACCGTGAGTAAGTGCCGACACAAAGTCAAGCATGGTGCGCCTGCATTGGGCCGTTTGAATGCATGGGGCGTCGCAGCTGCAAGCGTGCTGCTAAGCGCCTGCGCGCCGATTGTTCCGTTGCTGCCGGTTTCATTGCAGCCGCAGTCGACGACTGTGCGTGCCGAAGGCGACTCGGCAGCTGATAAATTGCAGCGTGAACTTCGCGCGTCCAGAACGCCGGCGCCGCCTACCAATCCGGGGGGGGTTCCAGTTGATGCAATTGCGCCGGCCAACGCTGTCGCAGATGAAGCGTTGGCAGCAGTAAATCTGCAACAAGTGCCGCTGGCTAATTTTGTGCAGATCCTCTACGCGGAAGTTCTGAAGAAGACGGTCAACCTGCATCCAGCCGTGGTGGCGCGCCAGGATCTCGTGACCTTCAGAACCGGCGGAGGACAGACGGCAGCTCAGTTGGAGCAGGCCGTTCGATTGCTGCTCAAGAGCTATGGCATCTCAGCGATTGATGTTGGTGGTCTGGTCAGGGTTGTGCCGGATAACGCGTCGCTTGGTGATCTGCCGACGATTCGTTATGGGGGCGCCATGCCGGACGTGCCCCTGCCACTGCGGCCCATCTTTCAATTGGTTCAACTCGAGGCAGTTCGGCAAACCGACGTCACCAACTGGCTGCGCACCCTGTTTGGCGATCGAGTGAAGGTCCAGGAGGATGCGGGTCGCAACGCGGTGCTCTTGAGCGGTAATCCCGACAATGTCAAAGCTGCGCTTGAAGCAATGGCGGTACTGGACCAACCCGCTATGAAGGGGCGGTCAAGCCTGGCACTGTCGCCCGCGTACTGGTCGGCGGAGGAGCTGGCGCGCCGGCTTGCCGAAGTCCTTTCAGCCGAGGGTTATGCTGTACATCCGGTCGGCCAGATGGTGACATCCGGCGCGAGCCGCAGCCCCATCATCTTGTTGCCGATTGCTGCACTTAACGCGGTGTATGTGTTCGCTTCCAGCGATGCTGTCGCCAACCATGTAGCGGAATGGGCCCGCACGTTGGACAAGCCCAACGAGCGTGGCATTGGGAAGAATTTCTTCTCCTACTCGGTCAAACACAAGGATGCGGAGCTGCTGGCCGGAACCCTTGAACGGATCATCTCAGGCAGCCGCAGTGCTGCAGTGTCTACCCTACAGACGAACCCTGCCCCCGGGCAAGTTCAGGGGCAGCAGACGCAAGCCGGTGCTGCCAGCAGCGCACGCTCAAGTTCGGTGGTGGTAGACAAGTCCACCAATACCCTGATCTTCCAGGCGAGCCCGGATGAATACGGGCAGATCCTGTCCTTGCTCCAGAACCTGGACCGACCCACAAAATCTGCACTGATTGAAGTCACGGTGGCCGAGTTGTCGCTCGACAACTCGACTGAAATGGGTGTCGAGTGGTTGAGTCGGCACGTGGACGGCGCCGGCGGCTATACCGCAGGCACGCAGGGCGGCATTGGTATTGGCACTGCAGGCTTCAACTACCGGATATTCAATGGTGCTGGGCAGTTGCGCGCGGCCTTGAATGCGCTGGCCAGCAACAACCGAGCGACGATTCTTTCGAGTCCTCGATTGATGTCGCGCAACGGCGAAGCGGCGACTATTCAAGTCGGTCAGGAAGTACCAATCATTACCTCCCAACAGAGCACTGGCACCACGACAGGCAACAGCACCGGACTGCTGCAGACCGTGCAGTACCGCAGTACCGGTGTGATTCTGAAAATCAAGCCAGTCATCCACTCAGGCGATCAGGTGGATTTGGACGTCACGCAGGAGGTTAGTGAAGCCGGCAAGACCGAGACCGGCGTGTCGAGTTCCCCGACCTTCACGACTCGCAAGATCGATACGAAGCTGACACTGCGCCACGGCTCGACGGTGTTGCTAGGTGGCCTGATTTCGGAAAGCGGTTCACAGGGCAACGCGGGTGTCCCGTTCCTCAAGGACATTCCATTGCTGGGTACCTTGTTCAGCAAGCAGTCGCGATCGGGCAATCGGCGCGAGATGGTTGTGTTGATCACGCCCTATATCGCTAACGACGCGCACGACGCCGAGACAATCACGGATGCCTTCCGTAGTTCACTTGGTACTTGGGCCGCTGGCGCCAAGGCACCGACCAGCAATGTGCCTTCCGTAGTCGCCCCTGTACAGCCATCGCAGCCGGGTCCCGGCGCCGCGCCTGCACCGAGCAACGGCCCTGGAATCCGCTGATGGAGGACGCTCTTTCCAATTCTGAACGCAAAGTGCCACGGCTCGGGGAAATGCTGGTCGGCCGCGGGCTCTTGCGTGCCGCGGAGCTCGAAGCGGGGCTCAGCTATCAGGCATCGCACGGCGGTAGGCTGGGCGCTGTGTTATTGCGCATGGGATCGATCACAGCTGATAGCTTGTTCCCGGTCCTCGGTGAGCAATTGGGCCTAGAGGTCATCCGCGGCGCATCCTTGGATGAGTCACAGTTGCGGGCCGGACTTGAGGCTTTGGCGCATCACGGGCGCTGGCTGCTTGACCGCCAGATCCTGCCCTGGCAGGACGAGTCCGGTCGCTGGCATCTGGCCAGCGCCGATCCGCTGCAAGCAGATCTGCAGGAGAGCGTGGCCGATATTGCTGCCTGTCAGGGGGGCGTCTGGCACCTCATGCCGGAATCTGAGGTGCTGCAGTGGCAGCATCGATTGCAGCAGACCGAACTCAGCTCGCAGGCGCTCGATGTGCGTGCGCTGCGCGAGTTGGCCGAGGATGCCCCGGTCATTTCCTTGGTTAACAATCTTGTGGCCCAGGCCGTCGAAGCGCGTGCGTCGGATATCCATCTGGAGCCGGGCGAGCGCGAGTTCGAAGTGCGTTTTCGCATCGACGGGGTCCTGCATGTGCGACAGGCGATCGGGATGGACCGTTATCCCGCCGTTGCCTCGCGCGTCAAGCTGATCGCTGGCACTGATATCGCAGAACGCCGGTTGCCGCAGGACGGCCGCATCTCCATGCGTGCCGCCGGTGCCGAAATCGATGTCCGCGTGTCGTCTATTCCGGCGGTGTTTGGCGAATCCATCGTGATGCGCTTGTTGCCCAAGCGTCGTACCGATCTGACGCTCGAGCGTTTGGGTATGCGGCCCGCACAGCTGGACACCTTCCGCCAGTGGCTGGGTATGCCCAACGGCCTGGTGCTTGTCACCGGGCCGACCGGTTCTGGCAAGAGCACCACGCTTTACTCTGCACTGGCGGCAACGAACGATCAGACGCGCAAGATTGTTACTGTCGAGGATCCTGTCGAGTTCCGTTTGCCTCATGTGATCCAGGTGCAGGCTCAACCGGACATTGGCTACACCTTTGCCCGCGCCCTGCGTGCGTTCTTGCGCCACGACCCCGATGTCATCATGATCGGTGAGATTCGAGATCGCGAGACCGCCGAGATCGCCATTCAGTCTGCGCTAACGGGCCACCTGGTTCTCGCGACGTTGCACACCAACGATGCGCCCTCCGCGATCACGCGTCTGGTCGACATGGGCGTGGAACCTTTTCTTGTGGCCGCAGCGCTGCGTGCAGTGCTTGCTCAGCGCTTGGTGCGCCGGCTCTGCGACGCCTGCGCGCAACCGGCTAAGGCGCCGGCTGCACTGGCGTCGCAGGCGTTGGAACTGGCGCTGCGCGATGCGGCGCGAGACGGTATGGAGCTTGATGACTTGCCGCGCTGGCGTAAACCGATGGGCTGCCCGGCTTGCGAGCGCACCGGATTCCGCGGCCGCGTCGGCATCTACGAGATGCTCGATCTCGGGCCTGAATTGCAGCATGCGGTGGCGCAGCGTGAGCCGATGGACAAGATCCTGTCACTGGCTGGCCAGCAGGGACGACGCAGCCTTGCGCAGGAGGGCGTGCTGAAGGTTGCCAGCGGCATTACGACGCTGGATGAAGTGCTGCGTGCGACCGGCGGCAGTGCCGTCGATTGAGTTTTGTAGCGGCGAGCGAGCGAATTCGATGCGTTTTGACTACGTTGCCCGCGATCTCGACGGGCAGGAGCACAAGGGGTTCATTGAAGCCGATGATGCCGGTGCGGCAACACGTCAACTCGGCGTTGACGGTCTGACGCCGGTTCGGCTGACCGCTGTGGGTGCAGCCAGGGCCGCAGAACCTGGCTCAGCGCGACAGCGGATTCGAGCTGCCGATCAAACTCTGCTGCTGCGCGAACTCTCCACCTTGCTGGGGGCCGGGGTGTCCTTGGGCGATGCATTGCCCAGCTTGGCCGAGGCCTATGCGGCCCAGACACTGGGCGCTGCCATCGCGGCAATGAATGCCCATGTTCGCGGCGGTGGTCGTTTGTCCGAGTCGATGCGCGATCCCCGTTTGGGGCTGCCGGCATTTGTGCTGGCATTGGCGCAAGCTGGCGAGGCCAGTGGAAATCTGGCGCAGGCGCTGCTTGAAGCGGCCGACCAGATGGAGCTTGATCGCAAGGTGGCCGAGGAACTGCGCAGTGCGCTGATCTATCCGACTGTGCTGGTCGTGGCTGGCACGCTGGCGGTATTTATCATCTTCGTCGGGGTGGTACCCCGATTTGCGACGCTGATCCGAGGCTCTCGCTCCAACGTTCCCGAGCTGTCGCGCTGGATCATCGAGGCCGGCTTGTATGTGCGCGGGCATCTCCCCGAGTTCGGACTCGGCTTCGCTGCGTTTGCCTCGATGATCGGATTCGCTGCGGCGCGCGAGACGCTTCGGCACCGGGCCTTGCAAGCGTTGCTTCGCGTGCCGGGAATTGGCCCATGGTTGATTCAGAGTGAAATCGGTCGTTGGGCGACCGTACTCGGCACCCTGCTGGCCAATCGTGTGCCGATTGTGGAGGCGATGGAAATCTCGGCCGGCGTGTTGCGTCTCGACCAACTGCGCAGCGGGCTGAGGCGTGCATCGCGATCCTTGCAACAGGGGCAAACCTTGGCGGTGGCCTTGGAGTCGCAGGGCTGGTTTCCTCCTTCGCGTCTGAATCTGGTTCGCGTGGGCGAGAAGTCAGGCGAACTGCCCAAGATGCTGTTGGCACTGGGGCTGAGCCAGACCGATTCGGCCCGTCTGATGCAGCGGCGACTCCTGACCCTGATTGAGCCGGTGGCCATTCTCTTGATCGGCACGGTCATCGGCGTCGTGATGGTCGCCGTCATGATGGCCATCACGAGCCTCAACACCGTGGCGCTTTAGTTGGCTACAGCAATCGGGCAAGCGCTCAAGGTTTGAATCCGACCGCCCAGAGCGCGTAGCCTCTGCGTTCGACGACTACATGCTCGAAGCCTGCTTCAAGCAGTTGTCGGCGCATCGATGCCGCAGTAAAGCCGGTCTTGTGCATCATGAACAGGTTGCCACCGCGAACCAGGTCGGCGGCCCCGTAGATCATGTCGAGTGCGCCAACCGGACCGGCAGGCGATTGGTAAACCGGGCGATCCAGGTCACCGCTCAGAACTCGCTCGGCGGCCAGTTGGAGATCCGGCACCACGATCAAGGCAAAGCCCTTGGCCCGCAATACTCGTTTGAACTCGCGCAACGTGGGCTGCACTTCGTGCGAGAAGACATGTTCGACGTTGTGCGATGAGTAGACAGCGTTTGCAGTGCCGTCGGGCACGCAACTCATATCGGTGATCGAAGCTTCGTAGTCCGGTTTCACACGTGGATCGATATCCAGGCGTAATTCTTGCCAATGTCCGGCGCTGAAGTAACTTGGGAGTTTGCCGGCCTCCGGACTGCCGCAGCCCACGTGCAGAACCGAGCGTTGCGGGCTGGCCGTGGGTATTGGAGCAGCCGTTGCTACCCACTTTGACCAGACGTCGCGATAGATCTTATCCAGCTCCGCCGCGAGCGAGGCCGAATCAAGCAGAGAGGAAGCCCGTAGTTGGTCGCGCATCTTCATGCGCTTTCTTGTCAGCGCCTCAGCGTCCGCTATCAGCTCGCAGGCCTGATTCACGAAAGCCTCGTCGCTGTCGGTCACACATTCGGGCAAGCCCGCAGCGCTCAGTAGACTGGCGCCGATGCGGCCTGCCGGCCCGTCGCCAACGCGTGTGACCACAGGCACCCCCATCCACAGGGCCTCGCAAGTATTGGCGGCCAGATTGAAGGGCAAGGTGTCCAGCATCACATCAATGCGGGCGTAATCCGCCAGATGCTGTTCATGCCCGGTCCAGCCGAGGCATTCGATGCGCTGTGCATCGACGCCCTGTGCTTCGAATTCGGCAAGCAAGGTGTCTCGCACGGCCCGGTCGGCCAGCGCCTTGGCTTTGATCAGCAGTCGGGTGTCAGGGCGCTGGGTGAGCACCTTGGCCCATAGCGCGACTGTGCGCGGACTCACCTTGGCGAGATTGCAGAAGCAGCCGAAGGTCGGTACTTTGCCGGATTGCAGCGGCGGCGCACTTGGCAAGGGTGCCGACGCTGGCGGGTAGTAGCGGAACATGCCTTGCTTCAGTACCAGCGTGCGCTCCGAGCCGGCATTCGTGCCAGGAGGGTCAATCAGTGCGTCGCTAAGCCGGTAGCCCAGCGACGCAAGACCGGTTGTGGTGGTATAGCCCAGATAGCTGATCTGCACTGGTGCGGGGCGGCGAGCCAGCACCGGCAGACGGTTGCCGGCAGTGTGACCGCCAAGGTCGACCAGGATGTCTATGCGGTCACGTCGAATCAGGAGTTCAAATTCAGTGTCTGACAACTGGCTGCAGTCGTGCCAACGATCACAAGCGGCACGAAATTTCGCCGTGATGTCATCCTGGCGCGGTTGGGTGGCATAGAGCGTGACTTCAAACGATTCGCGCTCATGGCGGCCGAGCACATCGCAGAGCAGGTAGCCAACGGGGTGAGCACCGAAGTCAGCCGACACATAGCCGATGCGCAGGCGGCGAGTTGGCTCGAGCGAGTTGTCGTGTTGCGCTGGAAGCGCATCCCACAGAGCCCCTTGCGCTTCGCCAAAAGCGCGGTGCTCGGCCAACAGTTGCTGAGGCGAGATCGCATCGTCGTAGTTCAACAGCAGCAGCAGATTGCTGTGCACCTTGGCGGCGTCGCAACGTCGCAGCAGTGCCTCACGAAAGCGCAGTGTGGCCTCGGCATAGCGGCGACTGTCGGTGAGCAGATTTCCAAGGTTGTTCAGCGTGTCGACGTGACCGGGCAACAACTGCAGCGAGCGCTCGCAGGCCGCGATGGCTTCACTGAGTTGGCCGACCTTGCCCAGCGCGACCGCATAGTTGCTCAATGCCTCCGGATCATTCCGTAGCGAGGCGCCAGCGGAACGGAAGGATTGAATCGCCTCGTCGGGACGCCCCGCTGCGCTGAGGATGGCGCCTAGGCTGCCAAGAAATTTCGCGTTGTCCGGCTCGCCCTGCAGCGCACGCCGGACCAAGTCCGCAGCCTCATCGATGCCGCCGTGCTGAAACCTGATTAAGCCGATGTTGTGCAACAGGTGGGGATGATCCGGATAGTCCGCCAGAAGGCGGCGGTACTGCGCTTCGGCCTCGGCAAGCAAGCCCGATTGATGCAGCGACAGCGCCTCATCAAACACCCGCTGTGGGTCGGCCAGGGTCAGCGTGCTTGCGGCCGTGCGGCTGGCCGGCGGCGCACCCGCGGCACCGTGGCATTTCTTGTATTTCTTGCCACTGCCGCAAGGGCAGAGATCATTCCGACCAGGGCTTGTCATAGGTATTCATTCTTTACAGGAGCCGCGGCGACGCAGCGCGATTGCTTGTACTTCGTCTAGACGACGGCAGGCCGCCAAGACAGGTTCAGGCAGCGCTAGCTGCCCATATTGTTCGACGCGGCCCTGAGCGACGCGATCCAATGCCTCCCTCAGAGCAATAGGCTTGGCTGCCACGGGCAGTCTGAGTTGCTCGCAAAGTGCTGCGATCACGACTTCAGGGGTATCGCGCAGGCTGGACTGCTGAACGATTGTCCATTGGCTGAGTGGCAGGGCGTCCAGGCACCATTCCAGCACCTGGGCCGCACGATCCAGCGCCTGCGCCAGAAATTGATCGAGTGCAGCTTCCACCGCGTGCGATCCAGGAAGCCCGTGCAGCGCAAACATTGCGGACCACATCTTCCGGTTTGATAAGAATACTTGCGCCGCTGGCCGGGCCATCCACACCACACGCACCTCTCTGAAATGTCGTGCAATGGCCGGTAGCCGGTAGGTGTGGTTTGGCGACTTGAGAATCAGCATCTCGGCGGCACCAGGCGTTGTGTTGAGCACTCCGCGCAAGAACGATTCCCATGGCCTGAGCCACAGCTGATCTTGCTGCCAGAACACCGGATCCAAGGTGTTCCCCAATTCGTTGATGCGGTTGGGCTGCCAGAATGCACGATAGGCGGACGGCACGCCTAATGCCATTAGCGCGAATTCGTCCTCCTGAGGCGACAGTGCGTCGATCTCCAGACCATCCATAGGTCGGGCGACGGCTGCGGTGCCACGTGGCGTCCGGCTCAATTGGAAGGTGGCAGGGCTCATGCATTGCCAGGTGCGAGGTGTTGCCAAGCCCGTAGCCGCTGTTAGCAGCTCATGCATCACCGTTGTACCACTTCGCCATGGCCCCAAGATCAACACAGGTGCAATGGCATTCTCCCTTGCCGCCGTTGGTGCCTGCTGTGCTTCGCTTATGCGCGCGTTGATGCTGGACCAGGCAGCCTTCCAGGCGAGCGCTCCGCGCAGGCGCCAATCCAGGCTCAGCCAGTTCGCATCCTCTCGCAACCAAGTCAGCAGGTCTCGCGATAGGGCAAGACTAGGAATACGTACCGTCATGGAGCAGGGAAAAGTGAGCTGCGTTTGGCTTCTGCCGCAGCAATGGCGCGGCGTAAGCGCGCAGCAAGGTCGGCGGCAACCGCTGGTTGTGACGCACTCAGATCCGTCAATTCCTGGGGGTCGTTGCGGACGTCAAAAAGCTCAGAGCGCGCTTCGGCCAGATGCAGGACCAATTTGTAGTCACCGTCGATGATTGCGTAATGACCGGCGCTCATCGTATGGAAACGACTCTGCCTTTCCATCGCCATGGCAAACACCGGTCGCGCCGGCATCTGCAACCCTCTGAGAGCGGGCAGTAGCGAGCGCCCATCCGCATGGGGTAGCTCTTGCGCCTGAGCCAAGTCGAGGATGGTGGGAGCAAGGTCTGCCAGACTGACGGGTGTCTCGATTCGCAGTGCCTCGCCTTGTCCCGGCACATGAATTACCAACGGCACCTGCAACACTGCATTGTGGATGAGGGCGCCAGCATGGCCCAGAAAGCCACGTTCGAAAGACTCCCCATGATCCGAAGCAATGATGATCAGAGAACTGTTCAACCGGCCGCGCGCCTCCAACTGCTTGAGCAGTACGCCCAGCGACAAGTCGGCGCCCATGATGCTCTCGCGGTAGCGCAATCTGTACTTGTCAATCCAGCTTTGCTCCTTGTTCGAGTAGCTGCCCATTGCCTTGAATTCGCTCCAGCGCTCGAGCACACCGCGTGGTAGCAGGCTGTACTTGGTTGCAGCGGGAGGCAGGTATGGGTCGTGGGGCGGCAGCGTATGGACCCACACGAACTTTGGCTTGCCGCTACTGCGATCATCCAGCAGAGACAGCATGTCGGCATACGCAAATTCGGGGGCGTAAGGATGCTGCTCGCCCTGCAGGTAGATGTCTATCGTGTCGAGGAAGGGAATCAGCGCTGAGAACCAAAACGGTAGGGTCGTGTCGGGAAATATGGTCAGGGCCTCGCGCGGTTTGCTGCCCAGCGAGGTTGACTGTGCGATTGCCTGGGTGTCGTATCCACCCTCGGTGCCGTGATGGCGTGGGCTTGCCAGCAGGTTGGTGCTGATGGCGTGTGTTTCATAGCCAGCATCGCGCAGTCTTGTCGCAAGCGTTGGTCCTTGCAGCGGCCTGGCTACCTTGGAGACAATTTGCACTGCCCAATGTGTCCACGGCAATGCCCCCGTCTCCATCGTCGCGGTGCTGGGCGTGGTGAAGTTGCTGCTGGCATAGAAATGCGAAAAGCAACTGGCCCGTTGGGCAAACTGTCGCAGCTGTGGCATCAGCGTCTTGCCGTTGCCGCAAACTTGCGCATCACCCTCGGCCAGCGTGTCGATCGTGATCAGGTAGATGTCGGGGCGGGATTGAGCTTGAACATCGTGCTGCGGCGAGCCTGACTTGCCCGTGCTCTTCAGTACGCGCGGCGGATGCAGTGCCACAATCACCAAGGAAAGGGTCAATAGTCCCTGTGCGAGGCGGCGCAAACTTAATAGGCGGGCAATCGTTGCAGCCAGCAAGCCGCCCAGGCTCAGTCGGCGCATTAGCCAAGCCAGCAGCCCCAGCAGAGCCAGGCTGGCCGCCACCCGGCCATGCGCACCGATACTCCAATCCACGCTGGATACCGTCTTCAACCATGCCCAGATGCTTCCTGCGAATTGCCAGCCGCAGACCCACAGCGTCGGAAAAAGGACGACCGACCAGGCCGCGCAGTCCGCTGTGTATGCGTCAAAGCGCAGGCGCTTGAGCAAGCTACGCAGCGATTCGCCTATTGCTGCGAGTAAGCAAGCGGGCAGCAGCAGCAGGACATACGCGAGCGCCGTGTCACGCAACAATTCCGTCGACGTGAGGAAGGCCACATAAGCGTCTACTTGGCGCAACAGCACCAGGGGCATCCAGACAAGCGCCAGGGCTGCAAAGCAGCCGTTGAACATCGCCGAGATGCCGAGGCTCAAGCTTCCTTGCGTCCAATCTGCGTTGCTACTGGCCGTCGGTCGTGTCGGATCGTCGCCGCTCATTCGTCTGCTTGGCCGCGAATCTTGTGCATCAGGCGCCTGAAAAGATCGGCGATCCATCGGCGCAGGAACAGCCAAGCCCCCACAATGGCAGCGAACACGGGCGCAAGCAGTTGAAAAAGCATTCCCCCGGCATTCGGGTCAATGTAGGCATAGGCGGGGCTGCACAACACCAGGCAAGCCACGGCAATGACTAACGGGCGGGCAGCGGGACTCATGGATGTGCGCATGTCAGGGCAATGGGTAGTGCCCAGTCCAGCCTGAGCCGTAGAGCACCTAGATCGGGTGCTGCGGGCATCGACGGCTGCGTCTCAAGGCGGGCGAGCGGATTCTAGCTGCCCGCATTAAGCGAGCTCTGATCGGACCCGGCGGCTAGAATCCGCCCCCTTGCCAGATCCCGCACGTTGACTGAGCGTCTTGAGACTCGCCCGCCATACCCTTTTCAACCTGCTCGGCCTGGGTGCGCCCCTGCTGTTCGCGCTGGTGTCCATCCCGGTGCTGGTGCGGGTGCTGGGGCCCGAGCGCTTCGGCCTGCTGACGCTGATCTGGGCGGTGACCAGCTATTTCGGCCTGTTTGATCTGGGTCTGGGTCGGGCGCTGACCCAGCAATTGGCGATTGCCCTGGACCGCAAGGAGGACGGGCAAGTGGGCCCGCTGAGCGCCACGGCGCTCGCGTTGATGGCCGCGCTGGGCCTGGTGGGTGGCGCGCTGATGATGGCCTTGGCACCCTGGGGTGTGGACCTGATCAAGCAGCTGCCCGATCGCCAGGAGGCCATCAACGCCACGTTGGTGATGGGTCTGGCGATGCCCTTCATCGTGCTCACTGCCGGGCTGCGCGGCATGCTGGAGGCTTGTCATGCCTTTGAGGTGCTGAATTACATCCGCCTGCCCATGGGCTTGTGGACCTTCGTCGGGCCCTGGCTGGTGGTGCTGTGGCGTGGCCCCGACCTGTTCACCATCACCGTGGCCCTGGCCGCTGGGCGGGTGTTGGCCTGCGCTGTGCATGGTTGGCTGGCCTGGCGCGCGCTGCCGCAGCTGCGTGGCCGCCTGCGCCTGCAGCGCGCCTGGCTGCGCCCCTTGCTGGTATCGGGCGGCTGGCTCACGCTCAGCAATCTGGTGAGCCCCTTCATGGGCTATGTGGACCGTTTCGTGATCGGTGCGAGCGTGTCCGCCGCCGCAGTGGCCTTCTATGCCACGCCGCAGGAAATCGTCACCAAGCTCTGGATCATCCCGGGCGCGCTGACGGCGGTGCTGTTCCCCGCCTTTGCCGCCCAGGTGGCCAAGCAGGATGGTTCGGCCTGGGGCCTGTTCGATCGCGCCGTGGCCACGCTGTTCGTGGTGCTCCTGCCCATCACCGCGGCGCTGGCCCTGTTCGCGCACGAACTGCTGGGCTGGTGGATAGGGCCCGAGTTCGCGCGTCAGAGCGGCCCCATCCTGCAGGTGTTTGCGCTCGGCATCCTGATCAACTGCCTGGCCCATGTGCCGCTCACCTGGCTGCATGGCGCCGGCCACTTCCGTGCGCCGGCCTTGCTGCATTGCGCCGAGCTGCCGCTGTTTGTGCTGGCCCTGTGGCTGCTGAGCGCGCGCTGGGGCTTGATGGGGGCAGCGCTGGCCTGGTTGCTGCGCATGCTGCTGGATTCTGCGGCCCTGTTTGCGCTGGTGTGGCGTGAGCGCGGCGGCGCCGCGGGTGCGGCCGCAAAGCATGGCATGCTCGTGCCGGCCGCGCTGGCGCTACTGGCTTTTGCCGGCCTGGGCCTGGGCAGCGCAGCCTGGCGTGCGGCCTGGCTGCTGATGGTGCTGGCCGCTGCCGCGACAATGGCGGCGTCGCTCTACCGCGCATCACGCCCTTCCCATTGAAGCTCCCGCCGATGAATCCCACGCCGCTCGTCAGCATCATCACCCCGGTCTACAACCAGGCCGAGTACCTGGCCGCGACCATGCAGAGTGTGCTGGCGCAGGACTATCCGGCGCTGGAATACATCGTCATCGACGATGGTTCCAGCGACGACTCGCTGGCGCTGGCGCAGCGCCTGGCCGACGCGCATCCCGGGCGGGTCACCGTGCTGACGCAGGCCAACGCCGGTCAGGCCGCCACCCTCAACCGCGGCTGGGGTCTGGCGCGCGGCGAGGTCCTGGCCTATCTCAGCTCGGACGACTGCCTCTGCCCGGGCGCCGTCACGGCTATGGTGCAGGCCCTGCAGGCGCGCCCCGCGGCGCCGGTGGTCTATTGCGATTTCTGGCTCATCGATGCGCAGGGCCGGCGCCTGCGCGAGGTGCAGACTGAGGACTTCAGTGCCGAGCGCCTGGCGGTGGATCTGGTCTGCCAGCCCGGCCCTGGCGCCTTCTTCCGCCGCAGCCTGTTCGATCGGACGGGCGGCTGGAACGCGGCGCTGCGGCAGGTGCCCGATTTCGAATTCTGGCTGCGCGCCGTCAACCAGGGCGATTTCGTGCGCGTACCGCAATACCTGGCCGAATACCGCATCCACGAGGGCTCGGCCTCGTTCCGCGTCATGCCCGAGGCGCGGGCCGAGGAGATCATCGGCGTGGTGAGCGGCTTCTGGGACGCACGCGCCCAGCAGCAGGGCCGGGCGCGCTCGATGGCCAAGGCGCTCAGCATCGCTGCCAAGAACCATGCGCAGTCCGGCCGTGTGTTCCCGGCGCTGCGGCGTTTTGCGCAGGCACTGGGCCAGCGCCCGGCGCTGGCGCTCGAGCTCGCCATGTGGCGGCAGTTGCTGGTGGGTTTTCTGCGCCGCTCCTGGTACCAGGCCAAGAGTTGGCGGAAGGCGGCTTGAGTCATGAAGGGTAAATTCTTCTGGCTGGGTCTGCTGCCCGCCATGCTGCTTTTGGCTTGGCAGGGCGACCAGGCGGTGCAGCATGGCGGTCTGTACTGGCCCTTCACCTTGCTCAACATCGCCCTGCTGGTGCTGATGCGTGTGGCACCGGTGTCGTGGTTCTACAGTTTCCTGGCCGGCTTCTATGTGCTGGGCTGTTGGTTCAAGGTGATGGTGCATCACATCGCCGACTATCCCTATGTAGAGCCCGCCGGCAACTTCAGCGGTTCCGGCGCCGAGTGGCAGGAGTACTACCTGTTTGCCGGCGCCATGGGCGCTGCGATCTTGCTCGCGCGTCTGTTGACCGTCCCGTTTGCGTCGTCCAAACCGGTGGCCGAGGCGGACTTTCACTACCGAGCAGGTCCGGTCGGGACCGGCGAGTGGTTGGGGTTGATAGGCGCGGCGCTCGTGTTCTACATCGTCAACAACCTGTTTGCCTTTTTCGTCACGGGCGTGAACACCAAGCTGAGTCTGCCTTTTGGACTCAATGCGCCGCTGGCCTTCATGGCCCTGGTGGGCGTGGCGGTGGTGCTGGCGGCCTATGTGGCGCGTGATGTACAGGTGAACGGTCGTCTTCGTCCGGGTGTGGCGTTAGCGGTGCTGGTAGTTACAGCCACTGCGTCTGTCTCCATGGCCAGTCGCGCCGCTATCGTGATGCAGGCGGTGCCCATGCTGATGGGTGCTTACTACCTGCAGTCACGCTGGCAGAGGGTCAAGCTCAGCAAGGCACCTGTGCTCTTGTTTGCGGTCTTTGTGCTGCTTGTGCTGGTTGCGGTGTCGCTTTACCGCGTCCGCGTCTTTTCGGGTGCCGGCGCCGGCGATACCGAGATGATGTCCTTCTTCCTGCTTGAAAGCGCGCTGCTGGTGGTGGATCGCTGGGTTGGTGCCGAGGCCATCATGGTGGCGGTCTCCGAGCCCACACGCTCGCTCGAAATGTTCTGGCGCCTGATGGGGGAGAGTCCGGCGATTGGCGCGGATTCAATCTATCAGCTGCTGTCCGGGGGCAAGTACGAGTTGCTCAATGGCCTGACCTTTCTCACTTTGCCTGGCTACTTCGGCGTGATCGGCTTGCAGGGGCAGGTGCTGGCGATTTTTGGCCTGGTGATGCTGATGGCGTTCTTGGGCTTGGCCTACGAGCGTCTGATGAATTGGCTTTTGCACGGGCAGGTGGTGCCTGTTGCGCTGATTTGCGCGTCCATAGCTAACGCGCTGACGCAACTGAGCTTTCCCATGCTGTTGCCACCCTTCCTGTTTCAAATGACAGCACTGGCGGCATTGCTCGGTGTTTACATGCGCCGCAGCATGGGACTTCAGCGAACTCAGCGCCCGCGTCATGGTCCGAGTGACTACCGGGCTACGCATCGTGTTCTCGCGTAACTAGCACTTGCATTACATTCCTTGGGCCGGCGTCAGATCGGCGTACAGGGAGTGGAATAAAAGTGTTAGTGACGGATACACCGTCACAGGCGCGCTGCGGCCGTGTTGCTGCGCGGCACTCGGTGCTGCCGCTTGTGATTTTGCTGATGACAGTTGGATCTGCCATCCCTGTGGGTGCAATTGGCTCTTCTGCCGGGCCTCATGTGCTGGGGCTGCTATTGCTGGGGGCGTGGCTACTTGCAGATGGGCGAGGGCCGGGGCACCTTTTGTGGGTATTCGCGTTTTCGGTCGGGCTACTAACGCTTCATAGCGTGATCGCCGCCGTTTTTTCACCTTGCCGCGATCTGCTGGCCAAGTCCGTCCTAAGCTTGCTGATGTTGTGTGCCGTGTTATTCGCATGCACACAGGTGGCCTCGGCGGACAGGCTTGAACGCCTTGGCCGGATGCTGGTTGGCGTGGCCGTGTTTGTGACTGCGTCGGTGGTGCTGGAAAAGACTTATCTCTTGCTATCAGGAGCGTCGGACTTGATTCGTCCCAGCGGCATCTTTCTTGAGCCCAGTCATTTGGCGCTGGCCATTGCGCCCGTACTCGCTGCATTGATCGCTACGCGCTCCCCCTGGGAGCGCCTGCTCGGGTGGATCTGCGCATTGCTGATCTTTTTGCTCTCGGGGTCGGCGACATTGTTTGTCATGCTTGCTGCCTGCCTGGTTGCGACGCTGGTCAGCGGCCGAGTTGGGGTGGGGCGTCTGTTGGTGCGGATGGGCTTTGGCACGCTCGCTCTGCTGAGCCTGATCTGGCTGTCCCCGTTTCGGGATGCCTTTGTCGAGCGTGTAGCCGGCGTGGTGAGCTTTGGCGCGGACTCCAACCTGTCCAGTGTGGTCTACGTTCATGGTTGGCAGCTTGCCCAGGAAAATGTTGAGGCCACGCTAGGGCTGGGGCTGGGGGTGAACAGGATGGGCTGTGAGCCTCGACCGGTGACGTCCGCTGGCGAAATCCTCGACTACTTCGACCTGGGTGACGGCAACTACAACGACGGATCTTTCACATTCGCCAAGGCGCTGAGCGAGTTCGGCTTCTTGGCCCTGGCGCTGTGGGCGTTCATGTTCGTGCGACTGTGGAAGGCCGTGCGACGCAGTCAGGCTAGCGTAGGCGAGCGCTTCCATCAGCATCGTGTGTACCTGATCTCGGCAGCCCTGGTCGCCGTGTTTGGCTCATTGGTGCGCGGCACCGGCTACTTCGCTGGAACGTTTTTGCTGGGCGTGATCGCCCTCATGATGTTGGCTCGCGAGGACATCTGGCGCTGAACTCCTGCAAAGCAGTGGGAAAATGCGCGACCCGCCCTATTGGGGCGAAGCCTGTTCCGGCAACTCTTACAACATCGAAACCCAGCACCACAACATGATGAGGCCCGCCAGCCATGCCCAAGCAGGAAGCCAAGTGAAGGATGAGATCGTCCAACTGATCGTTGCGCGCCTGACGCGCGACGCCGAGCCACTGGCCGCGGCCTTCCAGGCCTCGCGCAGCGAGGTGGGCGTGCGCTACTGCTGCGTCGACGATCTGTTGCCCGAGGAGCTGGCCCGCCGCATTCATGAGCGCTTTCCCAAGCCCGAGGCGATGCGCCTGATGGACAGCTTCCGCGAGAAGAAATACACCAGCAAGAGCTTCGACAAGTTCGACCCGCTGCTGGCCGACATCACCTTTGCGGTGCAGGATCCGCGCGTGCTGGCGGTGGTGGAGCGCATCACCGGCATCCAGCAGCAGATCCCCGATGCCAGCCTCTACGCCGGCGGCCTGAGCGCGATGACGCAGGGCCACTTCCTCGGGCCCCATATCGACAACTCGCACGAAGCCTCGCGCCAGTACTACCGCACCCTCAATCTGCTGTACTACGTGTCGCCCGACTGGTCGCTGGAGAACGGCGGCAATCTGGAACTGTGGGACCGGCAGGTGCGCCAGCGCGCCACCATCGTCAGCAAGTTCAATCGCCTGGCGTTGATGGAGACCACGCCGACGTCCTGGCATTCGGTCAGCAAGGTGGCGGTGGACCGCACGCGTTGCTGCGTGTCCAACTACTACTTCTCGCCGCGTTCGCCCACCGGCAGCGACTATTTCAACGTCACCTCCTTCAGCGCCTGGCCGAACCAGCCGGTGCGCCGCGCGCTGGCGCGCCTGGACAACGGCCTGCGCCAGGCGGTGCGCTGGCTGGCACCGCAGGGCCTGGGCAAGAAGGACGTCTACGAAGGACCCAAGCAGTGAATTTCGACAGCGCCCGCGGGCGCTTGCTGCTGTATGCGCCGAATGTGCATACGGGTGGCGGTTTCGTGCTTCTGAAGAGCCTGCTGCAGGCCTGGCCGGCCGAGCGTCGCCTGGTGGCCTGGCTGGACGAACGTGCCCGTGCGCAGCTGCCGCTGCCCGAGGGCGCGCAGGTTCACTGGGTGCGGGCCGCGCCGGCCTCGCGCCTGGGTGCCGAGTTTGCGCTCGCGCGCGCGGGCCAGCCGGGCGATCGCGTGCTGTGTTTCCACGGCCTGCCGCCGCTGTTGCGCAACCGCGCCTCGGTGCAGGTGTTCCAGCAGAACCGCAACTATCTGGGCCAGGTGCCGTTGTCGGCGTTTGCCTGGCGCACCCGCCAGCGCCTGCGCTTCGAACAGGCAGTGAGCCGCTGGCGCCGCCACCTGGTGGATGCCTACTGGGTGCAGACCGAGTCGATGGCGCGGGCTTTGCAGGACTGGTGGGGCGAGGGCCAGGCGGCACCGGTGCGCGTGCTGCCCTTTGTGCCGACATTCGCACCCGCACTGCCTGAGCCTGCGCGGGGCGCGCTGCAGCCCTGGGACTTCGTCTATGTGGCCGATGGCGAGGCGCACAAGAACCACCGGCGCCTGGTGGAGGCCTGGGTGCTGCTGGCGCAGCAGGGTTTCAAGCCCAGCCTGGCGCTGACGCTGTCGGCGCGCGATGGCGCGCTGAATGCATGGCTGGACCAGCAGGTGGCCACGCATGGCCTGGCCATCCGCAATCTGGGCCAGATGGACCACCAGGCCGTGCTGACACTCTATGGCCAGGCGCGCGCGCTGGTGTTCCCCTCCCTGGGCGAGTCCTTCGGCCTGCCGTTGATCGAGGCCAAGGTCATGGGCCTGCCCATCCTGGCCGCCGAGCTTGATTTTGTGCGCGATGTCTGTGAGCCCGTCCAGACCTTCGACCCGCACTCGGCCGTGTCGATCGCGCGCGCGCTGCGACGCTTCCTGCAGCAGGCCGAAGTGCCGCGAACGCCGGCCACGGCCAGCGAGTTCCTTGCACGGCTGATGGACGGGGCCGCATGAAGGTGCTGCTGCTGAGCCAGCATTTCTGGCCCGAGTCCTTCCGCATCAACGAGGTGGCGCAGTCCCTGGTGGAGCAGGGTTGCGAGGTGACGGTGCTGACCGGCAAGCCCAACTATCCCGAGGGTCAGGTCTTTCCCGGCTACCGGGTGGGCGGCGTGCAGCGCGAGCGCCACGAGGGCTACGAGATCGTGCGTGTGCCCCTGCTGCCACGCGGCCAGGGTGGGGCGCGCAAGCTGGTGCTCAACTACCTGTCCTTTCTTTGCTGCGCCAGCGTGTTGGGGCCCTGGGCCCTGCGCGGCCGGCGCTTCGATGTGATCTTCGTCTACGGCACCTCGCCGATCCTGCAGGCGATTGCGGCCATCGTGCTGAAGTGGATCAAGCGGGCCGCGCTGGTGACCTGGGTGCAGGATCTGTGGCCCGACAGCCTGCAGATCACCGGCTTTGTGAAGAATCCGCGCCTGCTGGCCGCGGTGGCCGTGGTGGTGCGCTGGATCTACCGGCGCAACGATCTGCTGCTGGTGCAGTCCGAGGCGTTCGTGGCCCCGGTGCAGCGCATGGCCGGCGGCACGCCGGTGGCGGTGCACCACAACCCGGGCGACCGCGCGCTCCGCGCCAGCGGCAGCGCCGCGCTGAGTTTCAAGCCGGGCCTTTTTCACATCGTGTTCGCCGGCAATCTGGGCACGGTGCAGGCGCTGGAGACGGTGCTCGATGCGGCCGAGCTGCTGGGGCCGAACAGCGGCATCCACTGGCACATCATCGGCAGCGGTGCCCGTGGTGCCTGGCTGGCCGAGCAGGTACGGGCCCGTGGCCTCGGCCAGGTGACGCTGCCGGGTCGCTTCGAGCCAGCGCAGATGCCTGCCATCTTTGCCCAGGCCGATGCCTTGCTGGTGAGCCTGATCGGGGGCGAAGCGATGAGCCAGACCATTCCGAGCAAAATACAGGCCTATTTGGCGGCCGGCCGGCCGCTGTTGGCCTCGATGGACGGGGAGGGCGCGCGGGTCGTGAATGAGGCGGGTGCGGGCCTCAGCAGTCCGGCGCAGGACGCAGCGGCACTGGCCGTGGCGGCGCGCCGCCTGCAGGCGATGAGCCCGGCCGAGCGCGCCGCCATGGGCCGGGCGGGCCAGCGCTACTTTGACGAATATTTTGAGCCGGCGAGGCTGGCGCGGGCCCTGCGTGCACAGTTCGAGCGCGCAAGAGCCGGGCATGAAAGAAGCAGTGAATGACAAGCAATGATGTGAACAAGCCCTCGGGCAAACGCCGCCTGCTGGTGCTGGGCGCCAGCGGCATGCTGGGCAATGCGGTGCTGCGCTGGTTCGAGCAGGACGGCGGCGTCGAGGTGTTCGGCTCGGTGCGCAGCCTGGGCAGCGTGAAGGGCCTGCAGGCCAAGGCGCCGGCCGCGCGGTTTGTGCCGGGCGTGGACGTCGAGAGCCTGGACAGCCTGACGCGGCTGTTCGCCCAGGTGCGGCCGGACCTGGTGGTGAACTGCATCGGCGTGGTCAAGCAACTGGCCGAGGCGGATGACCCGCTCACCGCCATTCCCATCAATGCGCTGCTGCCGCATCGGCTGGCGCGCTTGTGCCAGGTGGCCGGCGCACGCCTCATCCATGTGAGCACCGACTGCGTGTTCTCGGGTGCGCGCGGCGGCTATGTGGAGAGCGACGCCTCGGATGCCTACGACCTCTATGGCCGCAGCAAGCTGATGGGCGAGGTGGACTACGAGAACGCCATCACCCTGCGCACCTCCATCATCGGTCATGAGCTGGCCAGCGCCCATGGCCTGGTGGGCTGGTTCCTGGCGCAGCAGGGGCCGGTGCGCGGCTTCACCAAGGCGGTCTTCTCCGGCCTGCCCACGGTGGAGCTGGCACGCGTGATCCAGCAGCATGTGATCCCGCACCCCGAGCTGCACGGCACCTATCACGTCTCGGTGGCGCCCATCAACAAGTACGAGCTGCTCAAGCTGGTGGCCGCCGCCTATGGCCGCAGCAATGAGATCGCACCCGACGACAAGCTCGTGATCGACCGCTCGCTCAATTCCGAACGCTTCCGCGCCGCCACCGGCTATGTGCCGCCGAGCTGGCCGGAGCTGGTGCAGCGCATGCGCGACTTCGCTTAAGCCTTTCTAAGATTTCGAGAGTTCCATTCCATGTTCAAAGACAAAGTCCTGCTCATCACCGGTGGCACCGGCAGTTTCGGCAACGCGGTGCTGCAGCGCTTCCTGAAGTCCGACTTCGCCGAGATCCGCATCTTCAGCCGCGACGAGAAGAAGCAGGAGGACATGCGCATTGCGCTGAAGAGCGACAAGGTGAAGTTCTACATCGGCGATGTGCGCGACTACGACAGCGTGCACGACGCGCTCAATGGCGTGGACTATGTGTTCCATGCCGCCGCGCTCAAGCAGGTTCCGTCCTGCGAGTTCTACCCGATGGAAGCGGTGAAGACGAATGTGATCGGCGCCGAGAACGTCATGCGTGCGGCCATCGCGCAAGGCGTCAGCCGCGTGGTGGTGCTGTCCACCGACAAGGCGGTCTATCCCATCAACGCCATGGGCATGTCCAAGGCCATGATGGAAAAGGTGATGGTGGCCAAGTCGCGCCTTTGTGACCCCAGCAAGACCGTGCTCTCGGCCACGCGCTATGGCAATGTGATGGCCTCGCGCGGCTCGGTGATCCCGCTGTTCCTGCAGCAGCTGCAGGACGGCAAGGCGCTCACCATTACCGACCCGGCGATGACGCGCTTCCTGATGTCGCTGGAGGAATCGGTGGATCTGGTGCTGTACGCCTTCGAGCATGCGCGCCCGGGCGACATCTTTGTGCAGAAGGCGCCGGCCTCCACGGTGGGCGATCTGGCCGAGGCGATGCGCCAGCTGCTCGAGCTGGAGAACGAGATCAAGATCATCGGCACGCGGCATGGCGAGAAGCTGTACGAGTCGCTGGTCTCGCGCGAGGAGATGGCGCGCTCTGAGGACCTGGGCGGCTATTACCGCATCCCGGCCGACTCGCGCGACCTCAACTACGCAAAGTACTTTGTGGAGGGCGAGACGGCCATCTCCAGCATCGACGACTACACCTCGCACAACACCAAGCGCCTGACGGTGGACGAGGTCAAGCAGGTGCTGCTGCAGCTGGACCTCATCAAGGAGGCCCTGCATGCTTAAGGTAATGACCGTGGTCGGCACGCGGCCCGAGATCATCCGGCTCTCGCGCGTGATGGCGCAGCTGGACCGGCATTGCGAGCATGTGCTGGTGCATACGGGCCAGAACTACGACTACGAGCTCAACGAGGTGTTCTTCAGCGATCTGGGCATACGCAAGCCCGATCACTTCCTGGAGGCCGCCGGCGCCACCGCGGCCGAGACGATTGCCCAGGTGATCATGAATGTGGACAAGGTGCTGGAGCAGACGCAGCCGGATGCCTTGCTGATCCTGGGCGACACCAACAGCTGCCTGGCCGCGATTGCCGCCAAGCGCCGCAAGGTGCCGATCTTCCATATGGAGGCGGGCAACCGCTGCTTCGATTTCCGCGTGCCCGAGGAGATCAACCGCCGCATCGTTGATCACACCTCGGACATCAACCTCACCTACAGCCAGATCGCGCGCGACTACCTGCTGCGCGAGAACCTGCCGCCCGACCAGGTGATCTGCACCGGCAGCCCGATGCGCGAGGTGATCGAGCATTACCGCCCCGGCATCGAGGCTTCGGACGTGCTGGCGCGCCAGGGCCTCACGGCCGGCAAGTACTTCGTCGTCAGCTCGCACCGCGAGGAAAACGTCGACTCGCCCGAGAACCTGCAGCGCCTGCTGCAGATCATGAACACCCTGGCCGAGCGTTACCAGGAGCCGGTGATCGTCTCCACCCACCCGCGCACGCGCAAGCGCCTGGAGACGCTGCTGGCCCAGCAGCCCATGCATGCGCTGGTGAACTTCATGAAGCCCTTCGGCTTCCTGGACTACATCAAGCTGCAGAGCGGCGCGCGCGCCGTGCTCTCGGACAGCGGCACCATCACCGAGGAATCGTCCATCCTCAACTTCCCGGCCCTGAACCTGCGTGAGGTGCACGAGCGGCCCGAAGGTTTTGAGGAGGCGGCGGTGATGATGGTGGGCCTGGACGTGGCGCGCGTGCTCGATGGCCTGGCCATCCTGGCGACCCAGCCGCGCGGCGACGAACGCCTGCTGCGCCTGGTGAACGACTACGCGCCCGCCAATGTCTCCGACAAGGTGCTACGCATCATCGTCAGCTACACCGGTTTCGTGAACCGCAAGGTCTGGCGCAAGCCCGGCGCCTGAGCTCAGGGTTATCGACCTTGCCGGCCGCTAGAATCGCGCCCAGTTTTCCGCCGAGCCTGGCTCGGCCCTGCCTATCCGCACCGGCGGCTGGCCTACGACGCTTTGTGCCCATGACCTCACCACTTCGCAGTGCCTTTGCCTTCACCGCCCGTCGCTGGACGGGTTTGCTGTCAATGCTCCTGCTGGCGGCCGTGCTGCAGGAACCCGCGCTGGCGCAGGCCATCCCGGGCATCTCCAACGACCAGCTGCCCACCTCGGGCGGGCCGGTGCGGTTGAGCCAGCCGCTCTCGCAGAAGAAGAATGGCGAGAAGGATCGCAGTGGCAAGGACGGCAGCCGCAGCGATCGCCGTGATGCCGATCAGGACTGGGTCAAGCCCGTCTACAAGCCCAGCGAGTTCGAGCTCTTTGTGCGCCAGCTGGCTGGCATCACCAAGGTGCAGGGCGAGCGTCTGGACGACGAAGGGCGCGATGCCTTGCGTCGTTTTGGTGCCGACCTGGTGACCGGCCGCAACTTTGACACCGAGGCCGCCACCGAAGGCGCCAGCCTGGTGCCCGACGACTATCTGCTCGGCCCGGGCGACGAGGTGATGATCAATCTCTGGGGCTCGGTGGAAGCCAATCTGCGCCTGGAAATCGATCGCAGCGGCCGCATCGCGATCCCACGCGTGGGCATGGTCTCGCTCACCGGCGTGCGCTACGCCGACCTGCGCCAGGTGATCTCGCAACGCGTGGCGGCCCAGTTCCGCAATTTCGACCTGTCCGTGGCCCTGGGCCAGGTGCGCGCCGTGCGCATCTATGTGACCGGTTTCGTGCAAAAGCCCGGCGCGCTCTCGGTGAGCGGGCTTTCCACCGTGCTGCATGCCCTGATGGCCGCCGGCGGCCCCACCGGCGTGGGCAGCTACCGCAGCATCCAGCTGCGCCGCGGCGGCCAACTGGTGAGCAACTTCGACCTCTATGACCTGCTGCTGCGTGGCGACCGCAGCGGCGATCGTGTGCTGCGCAACGACGATGTGGTGCATGTGGCCGCGGTGGGCGCACAGATCGGCGTGATCGGCAGCGTCAACAAGCCGGCCGTGTTCGAGCTCAAGGGCAACGAGACGATTGCGGATGCGCTGGCGATGGCCGGCGGGCTGTCGGCCGTGGCGAACCGCAACACGGCGGTGGTGCACCGGCTTGACGAGCGCGTGGGCCAGGCCCTGCGCGACGTGGATCTGAAGAAGGACCTGAGCCAGCCCATCGGCAATGGCGATGTGTTGCGGGTGGCGAGCGTGGCCGACATGGCGCGCCCGGCGCTGCGCCAGAGCAAGCGCGTGCGCGTGGAAGGCGAGGTGCAGCGCCCCGGCGATTACCTGCTGCCCGCTGGCAGTTCGCTGCGCGACGCGCTCAACGCGGCGGGCGGCCTGACCCCGGAGGCCTTCCTGTACGGCGCCGAGTTCACGCGCGAAACGGTGCGCGTCTCGCAGATTGAAAACTACGACCGTGCCTTGCGTGATCTGGAAGCGGAGCTGACGCGCGCCTCCGTGACGCAGAAGGAAAAGGTCGTGGCGCCCAGCGACAGCGTGGTGGCCCGCGGCACCGAGCAATCGCGCCTGCTGGATCGCCTGCGCTCGGTGCAGCCGACCGGCCGGGTGGTGTTGCAGTTCGGCCCCGCCGACGCGCAGTTACCCGAACTTTCGATCGAGGATGGCGACCGCCTCTACGTGCCCGCCAAACCCTCGGCGGTCAACGTCTACGGCAGCGTGTTCAACAGCGGCAGCTATCTGTTTACCGCCGGCCGCTCGCTCGAGCAGTACCTGGGCATGGCCGGTGGTGCCACGCGCAGTGCCGACAAGGGCAGCGTCTTCGTGGTGCGCGCCAACGGCAGCGTGGTGAGCAATCTGGCGCGCGCCGGCTGGAACTTCGGTGGCGGCCGGGTCGAGGCCCTGCAGGCCTTGCCGGGCGACACCATCTTCGTGCCCGAGGACATGTTCCGCGTTGGTGACAGACAGGATCTGAAGGACTGGTCGCAGATCCTTTATCAATTCGGCTTGGGTGCGCTGGCACTCAAGAACCTGAAGTGAGCCCCAAACACGCGAGTGCAGCCTTGAATTCGACTAACCCCATGAGTTCGCAGGCAGGGCCTGCGGGTGCCGACGGCCTGGACCTGGTGCTGGAACTGGCGCGTCACACGCGCAAGATCGTCGGCGCCTCCTTCCTGATTGGCTGCCTGGCGCTGGGCGCGACCTATCTGGTCAAGCCCACCTTCACCGCTGCGGTGGTGCTCTTGCCGCCGCAGCAGCAGCAGTCGCTGGCGACCTCGGCGCTATCGTCGCTGGGCGCCTTGGCGGGCCTGGCCGGCGGCGCGGCTGGCATCAAGAGCCCGATGGATCAATACGTGGCTCTGCTGCAGAGCACCACCGTGGCCGATCGCCTGATCGAGCGTTTCAAGCTGGCCGAGGTCTATGACGAGGAACTGCGGTCGGATGTGCGGCGCCGTTTCTGGGCCAATCTGCGGGTTGCGGCCGGGCGGCGCGATGGCCTGATCACGATCGAGTTCGATGACAAGGACGCGCAGCGCGCCGCCGCGCTGGCCAATGCCAGTGTCGACGAGTTCCGGCGCATCACCTCCGAGCTGGCGATCACCGAAGCGCAGCAGCGCAAGGTCTTCTTCGAGAAGCATCTGAGCGAAACCAAGCAACGCCTCGCCGCCGCCCAGCAGGGCCTGGCGGACAGCGGCATCTCCACCGGCGCCTTGAAGGCAGAGCCCAAGGCGGCCGCCGAGGGCTATGCCAAGTTGAAGGCCGAGTACACCGCCGCGCAGGTGCGCCTGCAGGCCATGCTCAGCAACTTCACGGCCAATGCGCCCGAGGTGATGCAGCAGCAGTCCGGCATGGCGGCGTTGAAGGCGCAACTGGACAAGCTCGAGAGTGCCGGCAACGCCGCGCCCGACAATGGCGCCGGCTACATCAGCAAGTACCGCGAGTACAAGTACCAGGAAACCCTGTTCGAGCTGTTCTCGCGCCAGTACGAATTGGCGCGCGTGGACGAGAGCCGCGAGGGTGGTCTGGTGCAGGTGGTGGATGCCGCCCAGGTGCCGGACAAGAAGAGCAAGCCCAAGCGCGCGGTGATCGCGCTTTCGGCCACGCTGGTGAGCGGCGTGCTGATGGCCTTGTTCGTGTTGATGCGTGCGCGTTGGCGCATGGGCGACAGTACGCCCGAAGAGCGCGCCAAGCTGGGCAAGATCTGGCCGGCTCTGTGGGGGCGTGCGTAAGCGGGGGCCTAACCCCTTCGGAGCCGAACCAAGCCCCCATGTTCTCCACATTTGCCCTGAGCTTCGCGGTCGCGGTGGTGCTGACCCTGCTGATCGTGCGCTCCTCGCGCCTGCATGCGCGGCTCTCGGCGGACCACGATTTCTCTGGTCCGCAGAAGTTCCATGCGCGGCCGGTGCCGCGTGTGGGCGGTATCGGCATCTTTGTCGGGTTCACGGCAGGCGCACTGCTCTGGGCCTACAAATCGGCCGAGGTGCGCGAGCCCACGCTGGCGCTGCTGGTCTGCGCCTTGCCTGCTTTCTGCGCGGGCTTGCTGGAGGACTTCACCAAGCGCATCAGCCCCGCCTGGCGCATGCTGGCGCTGGTGTTGGCGGCCTTCCTGGGGGCCTGGTTGCTGAATGCGCGCATCGGCTACACCTCCATCCCCGGCGTGGATGCCATCGCCGCGACCTCCATCGGCGCGGTCGTGCTGGCGGTGTTCGTGGTCTCGGGCGTGGCCAACTCGATCAACATCATCGACGGCTTCAATGGCCTTGCCTCGATGTGCAGCGTCATCATGCTGACCGGCGTGGCGGCGGTGGCCTTCACCGTCGGTGACCCATGGATTGCCATCAGCGCCCTGCTGGCGGTGGCCGCGACGCTGGGCTTCTTCGTCTGGAACTACCCGATGGGCCTGGTGTTCCTGGGCGACGGCGGGGCCTACTTCCTGGGCTTTGTATTGGCCGAGTTGAGCATCCTGCTGATCGCGCGCAATCCGGATGTCTCGCCACTCTTCCCCTTGCTGCTGTGTGCCTATCCGGTGGTGGAGACGGTGTTCTCGATGTATCGGCGCAAGGTCGTGCGCGGCCGGCCGATGGGCATGCCCGACGGCGTGCACCTGCACAGCCTGATCTATCGCCGCCTGATGCGCTGGGCCATCGGCAGCCGCGACGCCAAGGTGCTGACGCGCCGCAACTCGCTCACCGCGCCCTATCTATGGGTGGTGTGTTCCTTCTCCACCATCCCGGCGGTGATCTGGTGGGATGACACCGGCGCGCTGGCGATTGCGCTGCTGCTGTTCGCGCTGGCCTATGTGAGCACCTATTGGCGCATCGTGCGTTTCCGCACGCCGCGCTGGCTCGTCTTCAAGCGCTGAATTCGGTGAAAACCCGAGGTATCGCGCTCTCAGGCGATAATCGAGGTCATGACCGACATTAAAGAGAACGAAGTCGCTGCCGATCCGACGCCTGCGCGCTTCGATACGCTGCCCCTGGACGCCAAGCTCTTGCGAGCCGTGGACGACTCCGGCTACACCAGCATGACGCCCATCCAGGCCAAGGCCATCCCCATCGTGCTGGCGGGCCAGGATGTGATGGGCGCGGCCCAGACCGGCACCGGCAAGACGGCAGCGTTCTCCATCCCCCTGCTGCAGCGCATGCTCAAGCATGAGAACAGCAGTGCCTCGCCGGCCCGCCACCCGGTGCGCGCGCTGGTGCTGGCGCCCACGCGGGAGCTGGCCGATCAGGTGGCCAACAACGTCAAGGCCTATTCCAAGCACACCAATCTGCGCGTGGCCTGCGTGTTCGGCGGCATCGACATGAAGCCGCAGACGCTGCAGCTGAAGGCCGGCGTCGAGGTGCTGATCGCCACGCCGGGCCGCCTGCTGGACCACATCGAGGCCAAGAATGCGGTGCTGAACCAGGTCGAGTACGTGGTGCTGGACGAGGCCGACCGCATGCTGGACATCGGTTTCCTGCCCGACCTGCAGCGCATCCTCAGCTACCTGCCCAAGACGCGCCAGACCCTGCTGTTCTCGGCCACCTTCTCGCCCGAGATCAAGCGCCTGGCCGAAAGCTATCTGCAGAACCCGCAGCTGGTGGAAGTGGCGCGCCCGAACGCCACCGCCACCAATGTGGAACAGCTGTTCTACAGCGTCACCGATGACGAGAAGCGCCCGGCGGTGCTGAAGGTGCTGCGCGAGCGCAGCATCAAGCAGGCCATCGTGTTCGTGAACTCCAAGCTGGGCTGTGCACGCCTGGCGCGTTCCTTCGAGCGCGACGGTCTGCGCACCAATGCCCTGCATGGCGACAAGTCGCAGGACGAGCGCCTGAAGGCGCTGGAAGCCTTCAAGCGCGGCGAGGTCGATGTGCTGGTGTGCACCGATGTGGCCGCACGTGGCCTCGACATCGCCGATCTGCCCGCCGTCTTCAACTTCGACGTGCCCTTCAATGCCGAAGACTATGTGCACCGCATCGGTCGTACCGGCCGCGCCGGCGCGTCGGGTGTTGCGGTGACCCTTGTGGGCAAATCGGATGCGCGTCTGATCGCCGACATCGAGAAGCTGATCAAGAAGAAGATCGACCTGGATGCGATCGAGCTCGACGAGGAGCGGCCGCGCCGCCCGCGTCGCGAATACGAGGACCGTCCGGCCGAGCCGATGGCAGCCGCGCCGGCCGCCCCGCGCCCCAGCTACCGCGCGCCCGCGGCGCCGCGTGACCCGCTGTTCGACCAGCCCTATGAGGCGCGCAACAACGGTGAGGCGGCGGCCTGGGAAAAGACTCCTGCCAATGCCGCATCGGTGGGCAAGGGCCTGTCGAGCTACATCAAGCCCAAGAAGAAGGTGGCGGCGCTGTTCGGTGCCAAGCGTGCGCCGGTGGCCGAAGCCACCGAGACCGCCGAGTCCTGATCAGGCCAAGAGGGCAAACACCGCCGGCACCTTGTCCGGCAAGCTGCCCGGCTGCTTGCGCCATTCGGCCACGCTGGCGCTGCGCGTCCAGCCCTGCGCCAGGCTGATGCCGCAGCTGATCGACAGGCGCGTGCCCGGCTTCAGCTGCGTCAGCAAGGCCTCCAGCAGGGCGCTGTTGCGGTAGGGCGTCTCTATCATCAGCTGGGTCTGCTGCTGGCGCAGCGATTGCGCCTCCAGCTCGCGGATGCGCGCGCCGCGCTGTGCCGCGTCCACCGGCAGATAGCCCACGAAGGCAAAGCTCTGGCCGTTCAGGCCGCTGGCGGCCAGGGCCAGCAGCAGCGAGCTGGGCCCGCTCATCGGCACCACCTCGATGCCGGCGGCATGCGCTGCCGCCACCAAGATCGCGCCGGGGTCCGCCACGGCTGGCAGGCCGGCCTCGGAGATCAGGCCCAGATCGTGGCCCGCCAGCGCAGGGGCCAGCAGCGCCTGCCAGGCCTTGTCGGTCTCGGGCGTCGGCTTGTGCTGGCCGTTGTTTTGACCTTTTGGTGGGCGTGGCAACTCCGAGATCTGCAGCTGCTGCAGCGGCTGTGCCAAGGGGCAGATGGCATCGACCCGCTTCAAGAAGGCGCGCGTGGTCTTGGCATTCTCGGCCGCCCAGTAGGTGAGGCGCGCAGCGGTGTTGATGACCTGATCGGGCAGCACCTCGCGCAGGTCCACCGCAGCCCCTTCGACACCGAAGTCGAGTGTGTTTGGCACCAGGAAAAGGCGCCCCAGCCGCCCGCTCATCGTGCAGCTCCATGCAGCAGTGGGTCGAGGCCGGCCCGGCGCAACAGCTGCGCCGTGCGTATCAGCGGCAGGCCGATCAGGGCAGTCGGGTCGTCGGATTCAATCGCGGCGAGCAGGCTGATGCCCAGGCCTTCGGACTTGGCGCTGCCGGCGCAGTCATAGGGCTGCTCGGCGTGCAGGTAGTTGTCGATCTCGGCATCGCTGAGTTCGCGGAAGCGCACCCGTACCGGGGCCAGGTCTTGCGCTGCAAAGTCGCTCGCCCGGCAGACCACGGCCAGGGCGGTCTGGAACACCACGCTGCGGCCGCTCATGCTGCGCAGCTGCGCCTGCGCGCGCGCATGCGTGCCGGGCTTGCCTATGCTCTGGCCGTCCAGATCGGCCACCTGGTCCGACCCTATCACCACGGCGTCGGGGAAGCGTGCGGCCACGGCCTGCGCCTTGGCCAGGGCCAGTCTGTTGGCCAGGGCGGCGGGCGTTTCGCCTGGCAGGGGGCTTTCATCCACCTCGGGCGAGCAGACGTCGAAGGGCAGGCGCAGGCGTTCCAGCAGTTCGCGGCGGTAGCGCGAGGTGGAGGCCAGGATCAGGGGGCGGGGCAGGATGCTCATGGGGCGGATTGTCCCATCGGCGCCCTTACACTTGCGACATGAAAGAGCGAGTTGTTGACCCCCTCAAGCTGGATGTCGAGGCCTTTGCCCGCGATGGCGCCAGCCTGCAGGGAAGCTGGCCTGCCAGCACGTTGGAGCGCATCGCCGACAGCGCGGCGCCCGAGGCGCCCGTAGGCGATTGGCCGCCGGTGCAATGGACGGTGCGCGGCGAGCGCCGCACTCCGCGGGGCGGCGAGGCCGAGATCTGGTTGCATCTGGAGGCCGATGCCCGCGCGCAGCTGACCTGCCAGCGTTGCCTGAAACCGGTGGAGGCGCATGTGGCGTTCGCGCGCTGGTTCCGCTTTGTGCGCGACGAGGCCGTGGCCGCCGAGCTGGATGCCGACAGCGAGGAGGACGTGCTGACCCTCACGCGCCATCTGGATCTGCGCGAGCTGGTGGAAGACGAGTTGCTGCTGGAGCTGCCCCTGGTGCCGCGCCACGACAGCTGCCCGGAGCCGCTGCCGCGCCCGCTGGAAGACGCGGACGATGCGGCCATCGAAGAGGAGCGGCCGAATCCCTTCGCCGCCCTGGCGGCGCTGAAGGGCAAGGGCCGCGCGCAGTAAGCCGCTCGCCGGGCTTTCTTCCGGGCCGGAAGCCGTGCTAGAATCGCGGGCTTTCCCGGTTCATCAATCGCAAATTTGATTTACCGGGACGCCGAGGCGTCGGTGGCGGGCTGGTCTTTTTGCATCTAGGGTGCAGCAAGACACCGTGACCCGCCGAGCAAGCCTCAATCACCGAAGCCGAAGGAGAAATCATGGCCGTTCAGCAAAACAAGAAGTCGCCGTCCAAGCGCGGTATGCACCGTTCGCACAATGCCCTGGTTACTCCGGGCACCGCCGTCGAGCCCACCACGGGCGAAGTGCACCTGCGTCACCACATCAGCCCCAATGGCTTCTACCGTGGCCGCAAGGTCCTGAAGACCAAGGCTGACGCCTCCTAAGACATGGCTGGCTGCGGCCGCCCCGGCGCGCCGCACGCACTTCGCATGTTTGTACAAAGCCCGGCTCATCGCTTGCGCGTTGCCGGGCTTTTGTGCTGTCTGGTCGCTGTGATCGGGGCGCCGCGCCCGTCACCTGGTCTGCGGGTGCGCCCGCTTGTTCCTGTCATGCGCCTCGCGTAAGGTCGCCGGCTTGACGCCAGGCTCCGCTGCACACCTCCCGTTCCCATGTCTTCTTCCGTCCCCATTCAGCCCGCCGATGGCGTGGTGCGCCTCTCCGTCGATTGCATGGGCGGCGACCACGGCCCGAGCGTGACCCTGCCGGCCTGTCGCGCCTTTCTTGCGGCGCATCCGCAGGCCGAGCTGCTGCTGGTCGGGCGTGGCGAGGCGCTGGCCGAAGCCAAGGCCTGGCCGCGCTGCACCGTCGTGCCCGCCACCGAGGTGGTGGAGATGGACGATCCGCTCGAAGTCGCCCTGCGTCGCAAGAAGGATTCGTCGATGCGCGTGGCCATCAACCAGCTGAAGGCGGTGGATGGCGTGGCGGCGGCACATGCCTGCGTCTCGGCCGGCAATACCGGTGCCCTGATGGCGGTGGCGCGCTATGTGCTCAAGACCCTGGAAGGCATCGATCGCCCGGCGATTGCCAGCGTGATGCCCAACCAGCGCGGCGGTTTCACCACCATGCTGGACCTGGGTGCCAATGTCGACTGCAGCGCCGAGCATCTGCTGCAGTTTGCGGTGATGGGTTCGGCCCTGGTGTCCGCCGTCGATGGCAAGGCCGAGCCCAGCGTGGGCCTGCTCAATATCGGCGAAGAGGTCATCAAGGGCAATGAGACCATCAAGCGCGCCGGCGAGTTGCTGCGTCAGGCCGCGGCCGCGGGCCAGCTGAACTTCTACGGCAACGTGGAAGGCAACGATATTTTCAAGGGTACGACCGATCTGGTGGTCTGCGATGGTTTTGTCGGCAATGTGGCGCTCAAGACCGCCGAAGGCCTGGCCACCATGATGACCACCTTCATCAAACTGGAGTTCGGCCGCAACCTGCTCACCAAGCTGATCGCGCTGCTGGCGTTGCCGGTGTTGCAACGCTTCAAGAACCGCGTCGACCATCGCCGTCTGAACGGCGCGGCCCTGCTCGGTCTGCGCGGCTTGGTGTTCAAGAGCCATGGCTCGGCCGACGCCCTGGCCTTCGAGACGGCCTTGAACAGGGCGTATGATGCCGCCCGCAACCGGTTGCTGGACCGGGTTCACGACCGCATCATCGCCACGCTGCAAGCCATGCCCGCACAGACGGGCGAGCCCGCGCCCGGCGATGCAGGAGACAAGGTGGCCAGCGCCGCCCAAGCTGCATGACGACTACTAGCGCCACCCCCATCGGAACATCGGCCCCCCGCTTCGCCCGCATCCTCGGTACGGGCAGTTACCTCCCTCCCAAGCGCCTGACGAATGCCGAGTTGGCTGCGCAGCTGGCCAAGGATGGCATCGAAACCTCGGATGAGTGGATCGTCGAGCGCACCGGCATCCGGGCGCGTCACTTTGCCGACGCGGGTGTCGCGGCCAGCGATCTGGCCTTGCCGGCGGCGCGCGCCGCGCTCGAGGCGGCCGGCATCGCCGCCAGCGAGATCGATCTCATCATCGTCGCCACCTCCACGCCGGACATGGTGTTCCCGTCCACCGCCTGCCTGCTGCAGCACAAGCTGGGCATCGCGGGCGGCGCGGCCTTCGACGTGCAGGCGGTCTGCTCGGGCTTTGTCTATGCCCTGACGGTGGCCGATTCGATGATCAAGACCGGTGCTGCCAACAAGGCCCTGGTGATCGGCGCCGAGGTGTTCTCGCGCATCCTGGATTTCAAGGACCGCACCACCTGCGTGCTGTTCGGCGACGGTGCCGGTGCCGTGGTGCTGGGCGCCAGCGCCACCCCCGGCATCCTCGCCAGCGAGCTGCATGCCGATGGCAGCCATGCCAACATCCTGTGCGTGCCGGGCACCGTCGCCGGTGGCCAGGTACTGGGCGATCCGCTGCTCAAGATGGACGGCCAGGCCGTGTTCAAGCTGGCCGTGGGCGTGCTCGAGAAGGTGGCGCGCTCGGTGCTGGCCAAGGCCGGCCGCAGCGATGCCGACATCGACTGGCTGATCCCGCACCAGGCCAATATCCGCATCATGCAGGGCACGGCCAAGAAGCTGAAGATGCCCATGGACAAGCTCATCGTCACCGTGCACGAGCATGGCAATACCTCGGCGGCCTCGATTCCGCTGGCGTTGGACGTGGCGGTGCGCAGCGGCAAGATCAAATCGGGTGACACCGTGATGCTGGAAGGCGTGGGCGGTGGCTTCACCTGGGGCGCCGTGCTGCTCGACTTCTAAGAACTCAAGGAAACGAGACATCAAGATGAGTGCGAACTTTGCATTCGTGTTCCCCGGCCAGGGCTCGCAGGCCGTGGGCATGCTGGACGCCTGGGGTGATCACCCCGCGGTGAAGCAAACGCTGGACGAGGCCTCGGCCGCGCTGGGCGAAGACATCGCCGCGCTGATCAAGCAAGGCCCCAAGGAGCAGCTGGACCTCACCACCAACACCCAGCCGGTGATGCTCACCGCGGGCATTGCCTGCTACCGCGCCTGGATTGCCGAGACCGGCCTGACCCCGGCCGCCGCCGCCGGCCATTCGCTGGGCGAGTACACCGCGCTGGTGGCTGCCGGCGCCCTGAGCCTGGCGCAGGCCCTGCCGCTGGTGCGCTTCCGCGCCCAGGCCATGCAGCAAGCCGTGCCGGTGGGCGTGGGCGCGATGGCCGCGATCCTGGGCCTGGAGGCTCAGGCCGTGCGCGAAGGCTGTGCCCAGGCCGCCGCCGCAGCGGGCGAGGCCGTCGAGGCGGTGAATTTCAACGACCCCAAGCAGACCGTGATTGCCGGCACCAAGGCCGGCGTCGAGAAAGCCTGCGAGCTGCTCAAGGCGGCGGGCGCCAAGCGCGCGCTGTTGCTGCCGGTGTCGGCGCCCTTCCATAGCAGCCTGATGAAGCCGGCCGCCGAGGCCTTGAAGGCCAAGCTGGCGGCCACCGAGTTCGGGGCCCTGCAGTTCCCCGTCATCAACAACATCGACGTCGCCGCGGCCGGCGATGCCGAGGCGCTGCGCGACGCGCTCTACCGCCAGGCCTTCGGTCCGGTGCGCTGGGTGGAGGTGGTGCAGGCGCTGAAGGCACGCGGCCTCACGCACATCATCGAATGCGGCCCCGGCAAGGTGCTGGCCGGCATGTGCAAGCGCATCGATGCCGAGATCCTCAGCGCTACCGTGCTGGACCCGGCCTCGCTGGCGGAAGCCAAGACCCTGTTGGGCTGATCGAATCATGAGTGAACCAAGCAAGCAAGTTGCCCTCGTCACCGGCGCCAGCCGCGGCATCGGACGTGCCATCGCGCTGACCCTGGCCGAGCAGGGCTATACCGTCATTGGCACGGCCACCAGCGAGTCCGGCGCCGCCGCCATCACGGCCGCCCTGGCGCCCCTGGGCGGCCGCGGCATGAACCTGAATGTGAACGACGCGGCGGCCGTGGAAGCGGCCGTGGACGAGATCGTGAAGGCGGACGGCGGCCTGCAGGTGCTGGTCAACAACGCCGGCATCACGCGCGACACCTTGTCGATGCGCATGAAGGATGAGGACTGGGATGCGGTGCTGGACACCAATCTCAAGGCGGTGTTCCGCATGAGCCGCGCGGTGATGCGCACGATGATGAAGCAGCGCTACGGCCGCATCGTCAACATCACCTCGGTGGTGGGTGCCTCCGGCAATGCCGGTCAGGCCAACTATGCCGCCGCCAAGGCCGGCGTGGCGGGCATGACGCGTGCGCTGGCGCGCGAGCTCGGCAGCCGCGGCATCACGGTGAACTGCATCGCCCCAGGCTTCATCGCTACCGACATGACCGAGGTGCTGCCCGAGGCCCAGAAGGCCGCCCTGCTGGCCCAGATCCCGCTGGGTCGCCTGGGCGAGCCCAAGGAAATCGCCGACGCGGTGGCCTTTCTGGCCTCCAAGGCGGCTGGTTACATCACCGGCACCGAGCTGCATGTCAATGGCGGCATGTACATGAGCTGAACTGTTTAGCGGCGCGACACCCTGTGTTGCGCCCACCGGATTCGCCCGGCCGGTGAGGGCCTGCTAGAGTGCGGGTCGCAGTGCTGTCAGCCTGCGTCCGCCACCCCGCGCTAGGGGTGGCACTCTAGAGGCCTTAGAATCCCGGGCTGTTCCTTGCAATCCACTCCTGGAGGAGTCATGAGCGATATCGAAGCACGTGTCAAGAAAATCATCGCCGAGCAGCTCGGCGTGCCTGAAGCCGATGTGACCAATGAGAAGGCCTTCGTGGCCGATCTGGGCGCCGATTCTCTGGACACCGTGGAACTGGTGATGGCACTCGAAGACGAGTTCGGCATCGAGATCCCCGACGAAGAAGCCGAGAAGATCACCACGGTGCAACTGGCGATCGACTACGCCGTCAAGCACCAGAAGGCTTAAGGGCTCAGGCCCTTCAGCGTTTCTTCTTCAACCGATCCCCGTACCGCATGAGCCGTCGTCGCGTCGTCGTCACCGGTCTCGGTCTGATCAGCCCCGTGGGCAACACGGTGGCGACAGGCTGGGCCAACATCCTGGCCGGTCAGTCCGGCATCGACCGCATCACCCGCTTTGATGCCTCGGCCTATGCCTGCCAGTTCGCAGGCGAGGTCAAGGGCTTCGACGTGGCTGAATACATGTCCACCAAGGAAGCGCGGACCATGGACCGCTTCATCCACTACGGATTGGCGGCATCGATTCAGGCGGTGCAGGATGCGGGCTTGCCGACCGGCGACGCCCTCACCGAAGAGCAGGCCGAGCGCATCGGCGTGCTGGTTGGATCGGGCATCGGAGGTCTGCCGATGATCGAGGAAACGCATGCGGAGTTGACGGCGCGGGGCCCGCGCCGCATCTCTCCGTTCTTTGTGCCGGCCTCGATCATCAACATGATCTCGGGTCATGTGTCGATCAGGTTCGGTTTCCAAGGCCCGAATCTGGGGCTGGTCACGGCCTGTACCACCGGCTTGCACAGCATCGGTATGGCCGGACGGCTGATTGAATACGGCGATGTGGACGTGATGGTGGCCGGCGGTGCCGAGTCGACCGTCTCGCCGCTGGGCGTGGGCGGCTTTGCGGCCGCACGCGCGCTCTCCACGCGCAACGACGATCCCAAGACGGCCTCGCGCCCCTGGGACAAGGACCGCGATGGCTTCGTGCTGGGCGAGGGTGCCGGTGTGGTGGTGCTGGAAGAGTACGAGCACGCCAAGAAGCGCGGCGCCAAGATCTACTGCGAGCTGGCCGGTTTCGGCATGGGCGCGGATGCCTACCATATGACCGCCCCCAATGTGGACGGCCCCAAGCGCTCGATGCGCGCGGCGCTGCGCAATGCCGGGCTGAACCCCGATCAGGTCAACTACATGAATGCCCACGGCACCTCGACGCCGCTGGGTGACGTGAACGAAACCAATGCCATCAAGCTGGCCTTTGGCGACCACGCCAAGCAGCTGGTAGTCTCGTCCACCAAGTCCATGACCGGCCATCTGCTGGGTGGCGCGGGTGGCATCGAGTCGGTGTTCACGGTGCTGGCGGTGCACGATCAGATCGCGCCCCCCACCATCAATCTCTTCAACCAGGATCCCGAGTGCGACCTGGACTACTGCGCCAACACCGCGCGGGAAATGAAGATCGAATATGCGGCCAAGAACAATTTCGGCTTCGGCGGCACCAACGGTACGCTGATCTTCAAGCGCATCTGAGGCCGCGGGCGATGCGGTCGGCCCTGCGCCATCCGCCCGCCTTCAGCGTCACGCTCAACCCAGATCCTGCTTGGCGGGCTCTGGGTTGTGTGCTTTCAGGGCTGGCCGTTGCGGGCCTGGTGGCGACGCTGCTGCAACACCTGACCCCGGCCTTGGCTGCCCCGGCATGTGCAGCCACGCTGCTGCTGGCGGCTGCCGCTGCGGCCTGGCTGGCGCGCGCCCTGGGCTGCCGGGACTATCGCTACCGCCTGCGCTGGGACGGGCAGGCCTGGTGGCTGGCCAGCGGCCAGCAGCCGGAATTGCCGGTACGCCTCAGCGTCGCGATGGATCTGGATCACTGGCTGCTGTTGCGGGCACAGCGCCCCGGTTGGCGCCTCGCTTGGCGGCCGCTCTATCTGCCCCTGGCTGAGGCGGCGGCGCAAGCGCATTGGCCGGAACTGCGCGCCACGCTGTTCGCCGCCAGCCAGGCATGACTTCGGTGCACCGGGGGGTGAGTGCCGGCACAATCGGCCTACCAGTTTTTGCGAGGCCATGTGCCATGTTGCTCAGCCAGCCGGTCCGACGCTTTTTCCTTCTCTTGCCGCTGATGGCTGCCGCCCTGCAGCTGCAGCCCGTGCAGGCGCAGACCGCGCCCGTCCAGCCGGCCCTGCCCGACTTCACCCAGCTGGTGGAGCGCGTGGGCCCGGCGGTCGTCAACATCCGCACCGCGGAGCGGCTCAAGGCCAACCCCAATATGCCGGAGCTGGACGAGCAGATGCTCGAGTTTCTGCGCCGCTTTGGCATCCCGGCGCCGAACCAGCGCCGCGGTGCGCCGCGCGGCGACGATGATCAACCGCAACGCCGCGGCGTGGGCTCGGGTTTCGTCATCAGCACCGATGGCTATGTGATGACCAATGCCCATGTGGTTGACGGTGCCGATGAGCTGCTGGTGACGCTGACCGACAAGCGCGAGTTCAAGGCCAAGCTGATCGGCACGGATGCCCGCACGGACGTGGCGGTGGTGAAGATCGAGGCCGCCGGCCTGCCGGCGGTGAAGCTCGGCGACGTCAGCAAGCTCAAGGTGGGCGAATGGGTGCTGGCCATCGGTTCGCCCTTTGGCTTCGACAACACCGTCACCGCCGGCATCGTCAGTGCCAAGGCACGCGACACCGGCGACTTCCTGCCCTTCATCCAGACCGACGTGGCCATCAACCCGGGCAACTCGGGCGGGCCGCTGCTGAATATGCGCGGCGAGGTGGTGGGCATCAACTCGCAGATCTACAGCCAGTCGGGCGGCTTCATGGGCATCTCCTTCGCGATCCCGATCGACGAGGCGCAGCGCGTGGCCGAGCAGCTGCGCAACGGTGGCCGCGTCATCCGTGGCCGCATCGGCGTTGACCCGGTGGATGTCAACCGCGAGGTGGCCGAAGCCATCGGCCTTGGCAAGGCGACGGGGGCGATGGTGCGGCGTGTCGTCGAGGGCAGCCCGGCGGAGAAGGCCGGCGTGGAAGGCGGCGATGTGATCGTCAAGTTCGACGGCAGGGCAGTGGAGAAGGCCAGTGATCTGCGCCGCGTCGTCGGCGCCACCAAGCCCGGCAGCAAGGTCAGCCTGCAGGTATTCCGCCGCGGCGCCTACAAGGATCTGCCCATCGTCGTTGGCGAACTGGAGGACGAGAAGCCGCAGCGCGCCAGCGAGGCCGGCCCGAAAGTGGCGCCGGCCCTGGGCCTGACGGTGTCTGATCTGTCCGATGCACAGAAGCGCGAGCTGAAGCTTCGCGGCGGCGTGCGCGTGGATGCGGCCGAGGGCGCGGCAGCACGCGCGGGCCTGCGCGAGGGGGATCTGATTCTGGCCCTGGACAATGCCGAGATTGCCAGCGTCAAGCAGTTCCAGGCGGCCATTGCCAAGCTGGACAAGGCCAAGGTCGTGAGCCTGCTGGTGCGGCGCGCCGATGCGGTGAATATCGTGCTGCTGAAGCCGGGGCGCTGAGCGCCGGCGTCCGAGTCTGATGGCGGGTCTTTCCGTAATGTGGAAATTCAGCACTGACGGCGTGGCTGGCGCGGCGGTTGCGGCAGGCTGGGTTGGACCCGATCTGGCTTCGCCGGCTGCCTGAGACGGGCGATTGATTCATCGATCGGATAGAATCCTGGCCTTCCAGGGCCGCTTTGCACGCATCGGGACGGGACAATGCGGGCAGGCTTGGGCCCCGCCTCAAACATCCACAGGATATCCAGACGGAATTGTGGATAAGTTGTGCATAAGTTTGATGTTGGCGGCCCGCAACGACGGGAAATGCAGCAACGGTGCGGTTTCCAGGCGGGGGCTTTTGGCTACAATGAAGGCCCAACAAGCAGTTGCCATACGTTTTGTTGGAAGGCGCGTCACCGTTTCGACGTGCCTTTTTTTTATGTTCGGCACGGCCCTCCGGGCCTTCACATCGCTTCGCGATATGAGCCTTCCATGCAACGGCTTCGCCGTTGAAGCTTCCGGCCGAACAGACCGCGATTGAGTCCATGAATCACATCCGCAATTTTTCCATCATCGCCCATATCGACCACGGCAAGAGCACGCTGGCGGATCGCATCATTCAGCGTTGCGGGGGGCTCTCGGATCGGGAGATGGAAGCGCAGGTGCTGGACTCGATGGACATCGAGCGCGAGCGCGGCATCACCATCAAGGCGCAGACCGCCGCGCTGCAGTACACCGCCAAGGACGGCAAGACCTACAACCTCAACCTCATCGACACGCCCGGGCATGTGGACTTCTCGTATGAGGTGAGCCGCTCGCTCTCGGCCTGCGAGGGCGCCTTGCTGGTCGTGGACGCCAGCCAGGGCGTGGAGGCGCAGACGGTGGCGAACTGCTACACCGCGCTGGACCTCGGCGTCGAGGTGGTGCCGGTGCTCAACAAGATGGACCTGGCCTCGGCCGATCCGGAGAATGCCAAGGCCGAGATCGAGGACGTGATCGGCATCGATGCCACCGACGCCATCCCCTGCAGCGCCAAGACCGGCATGGGCATCGACGAGATCCTCGAGGCCGTGATCGCGCGCATGCCGCCGCCCAAGGGCGTGGTGGAGGCGCCCCTGCGCGCCATGATCATCGACTCCTGGTACGACGCCTATGTGGGCGTGGTGATGCTGGTACGCGTGGTCGATGGCACGCTGAAGAAGGGCGAACGCATCCGCATGATGGCCTCCAACGCCGTCTACCCCGCCGAGCACCTGGGCGTGTTCTCGCCCAAGTCCGAGCCGCGCGAGCAGCTGAACGCGGGCGAGGTGGGTTTCGTCATCGCCGGCATCAAGGAGCTGCAGGCCGCCAAGGTGGGCGACACCATCACGCTGGAAAAGAAGCTGCCCAACAACCTCGGCCCGGCCGAGGAAGCACTGCCCGGCTTCAAGGAAATCCAGCCGCAGGTGTTCGCGGGCCTGTACCCGACCGAGGCGAGCGAGTACGACTCGCTGCGCGACGCGCTCGAGAAGCTCAAGCTCAACGACTCCTCGCTGCGCTACGAGCCCGAGGTCAGCCAGGCGCTGGGCTTCGGCTTCCGCTGCGGCTTCCTGGGCCTGCTGCACATGGAGATCGTGCAGGAACGCCTGGAGCGCGAGTTCGATCAGGACCTGATCACCACCGCGCCCAGCGTGGTCTACCAGGTGGTGCTGGGCAGTGGCGAGGTGATCGACGTCGAGAACCCGTCCAAGATGCCGGAACTGGGCCAGATCGCCGAGATCCGCGAGCCCATCGTCACCGTGCACCTCTACATGCCGCAGGACTATGTCGGCCCGGTGATGACCCTGGCCAACCTGAAGCGCGGCAGCCAGATCAATATGGCCTACCACGGCCGCCAGGTCATGCTCACCTACGAGATGCCGCTGGCCGAGATCGTGCTGGACTTCTTCGACAAGCTCAAGAGCGTGTCGCGCGGCTATGCCTCGATGGACTACGAGTTCAAGGAGTACCGCGCCTCCGATGTGGTGAAGGTCGACATCCTCATCAACGGCGATCGCGTCGATGCGCTGTCCATCATCGTGCACCGCGCGCAGAGCCAGTACCGCGGCCGTGCGGTCGCCGCCAAGATGCGCGAGCAGATCCCGCGTCAGATGTATGACGTGGCGATCCAGGCGGCCATCGGCGCCAACATCATCGCGCGCGAGAACATCAAGGCGATGCGCAAGAACGTGCTGGCAAAATGCTACGGCGGCGACATCACCCGCAAACGCAAGCTGCTGGAAAAGCAGAAGGCGGGCAAGAAGCGCATGAAGCAGATCGGTACCGTCGAGGTGCCGCAGGAAGCCTTCCTCGCCATCCTCCAAGTCGACGATTGAACGAACCACAGGACTCCATGAGTGCGCTGACCGGAATTCTTTACGCTGTCCTGATCGCCTACCTGGGTGGCTGGTACACCGGCTACTGGAGCGGCAACTTTTCGCTGCTGCTCTTCATCCTGACCGCGGTGACGATGGCCTATTGGCTGGCGGAGCGCTTTCACTTCCAGCCGGCGCGCGAGCGCGCCGCTGCCGATCTGCTGGCCAGCGATGCCAAGCGCCGCGAGGCCCTGGCCGCGCAGGGCATTGCGCGTGTGGATGGCAATGTGGAGGGCGCGCGCGAGGAGATCCTGCGCCAGCCCTGGTGGCTGGACTGGACCGCCGGCCTGTTCCCGGTGATCCTGATTGTCTTTCTGCTGCGCTCCTTCCTGTTCGAGCCCTTCAAGATCCCCTCGGGATCGATGGTGCCGACCCTGCTGGTGGGCGACCTCATCCTGGTCAACAAATTCCACTACGGCGTGCGCCTGCCGGTGATCAACAAGAAGATCATTGCCAACCATGACGTGGCGCGCGGCGATGTGATGGTGTTCCGCTACCCCGAGGACACCAGCATGGACTTCATCAAGCGGGTGGCTGCTGTCCCCGGCGACGAGGTCAGCTACCTGAACCAGCGCCTCTACATCAATGGCCAGTTGGTGCCGGTGCAGTCCCAGGGTGACTTTTACGACGAAGACTCGATGCAATACCGCCAGCGCTTCACCGAGAAGCTGGGCGAGAAGGAACATCAGCTGCTGGTGAACACGCAGCGCCAGCCGCTGTTCCGCCCGGATCGCAAGGACGGGCCGTTCCCCTTCCAGGAGAATTGCAAGTACAGCCCCGAGGGCGTGACTTGCAAGGTGCCGGCCGGCCATTACTTCATGCTGGGCGACAACCGCGACAACTCGCGCGATTCGCGCTTCTGGGGCTTCGTGCCGGACGAGAACATTGTGGGCAAGGCCTTCTTTGTTTGGATGAATTTCGGTAATCTGAAACGCATTGGCTCCTTCAACTGAGCCGCATCAGCACAAGACGGGGGATGAGATCCATGAGGCCTATGCGCAGACACCAGCAGCGTGGTTTGAGCCTGCTCGGCTTGTTGTTCTGGGGAGCGTTGCTCGGCTTCACGGCCGTCGTGGGTCTGCGTGTCGTGCCCACGGTGATCGAGTTCTACACCATCCAAGGCGCGGTCGATCGCATCGCCAAGGGCAACCCAGCCACCGTACCGGCCGCGCGTGCCGAGTTCGACCGCATCAAAGACGTCGAGTACTCGATCAGCAGCATCGGGTCCAAGGACCTGGTGATCACCAAGGAAAACGACAAGGTGCTGATCAGCTTCGCCTATGCGAAGCAGGTGGAGCTTGGCGGCCCGGTCTCGCTGGTGATCAAGTACGAAGGACGTTCGCACTGAGCAAGCTCATGAAGACGCCGCTGGATTCTCTGCAGCAAAGGCTCGGCTATCAGTTTGCCGATCCGGGCCTGCTGGTGAGGGCGTTGACGCATCGCAGCTTTGGCGCCGATCACAACGAGCGTCTGGAGTTCCTGGGCGACGCGGTGCTGAGCCTGGCGGTGTCGAGCCTGCTGTACGCGCGTTTTGCAGGCTCCGACGAGGGCGACCTGACGCGCATACGCGCCCATCTGGTGCGTGAGGACAGCTTGCACCGCCTGGCCCTTGGCATGGGTCTGCCCGAGGTCTTGCGCATGAGCGAGGGCGAGGCGCGTGGCGGCGGTGCCCAGCGCCCCTCGATCCTGGCGGATGCCACCGAGGCCATCATTGGCGCGGCCTTTCTGGACGGCGGATATGCCGCCGCGCTCGAACTGGTGCGCGGCCTGCTGGGCGATCTGATTAACGGTTCGGTGAGCGACAACTGGGCCAAGGATGCCAAGACCGCGCTGCAGGAGTTGCTGCAATCGCGCCGCCTGGCGGTGCCCACCTACCGCATCACCGAGACCCGCGGCCAGGCGCATGCCCAGACCTTTGCGGTCGAATGCGCGGTGCCGGCGCTGAATCTGGCCAAGAGCGGCGAGGGCCGCTCGCGGCGCGCCGCCGAGCAGGACGCGGCACGGCGTATGCTTGATGAATTGATGGCGCGTGACAAGCCCGGCACCGGCTTGCGCGACTGAGACCCTGACGACTCCTTTTTGCCTGGGGCGGCCACCAGCCGTCACACCATGAACAACATCACCAACACCCCCGAGTCCGAGCAGGGCGCGAGCCCGGCGCAACGCTGCGGGCTGATCGCCATCGTCGGCCGCCCCAATGTGGGCAAGTCGACCCTGCTGAACGCGCTCGTCGGCCAGAAGGTCAGCATCACCTCCAACAAGGCGCAGACCACCAGGCACCGCATCACCGGCGTGCGCACCGTCGACGAAGCTCAGTTCGTGTTCGTCGATACGCCCGGCTTCCAGACCAAGCACAACGCGGCCCTGAACCGCAATCTGAACCGCACCGTGCATGGTGTGCTGTCCGATGTGGACTTGGTGCTGTTCGTGGTCGAGGCCGGCCGCTTCGGCCTGGACGACGCCAAGGTGCTGGCCCTGCTGCCCGAAGACAAGCCGGTGGTGCTGATCGCCAACAAGCTCGATGCCGTGCATCGCCGCGCCGAGCTGGCGCCCTGGCTCAAGGGCATGCAGGAGCGCCGCAACTTCAGCGAGTTCGTGCCGCTCTCGGCCAAGAAGGAGGCCGACGTGCAGCGCCTCTTCAAGATCCTCAAGCCCTATCTGCCCGAGCAGGGCTGGTTCTACGACGAGGATGCGCTGACCGACCGCAGCGAGAAATTCCTCGCCAGCGAGATCATTCGCGAGAAGCTGTTCCGCCTCACCGGCGACGAGTTGCCCTACACCTCGACGGTGGTGATCGACAAATGGGAAGACGAGGGCGAGCTGCGCCGCATCTCCGCCTCCATCGTGGTCGAGCGCGATGCCCACAAGGGCATGGTGATCGGCCAGGGCGGCGAGTTGCTCAAGCGCATCGGTTCCGAATCGCGCCAGGAGCTCGAGCACCTGATGGACGGCCGCGTGTTCCTGGAACTGTGGGTCAAGGTGCGCTCCGGCTGGGCCGACAGCGAGGAACACCTGCGCTCCTACGGCTACGAGTGAGCTTGTGAGCCCCCCAGTCACTTCGCTCCTGCCCCCGAGGGGCGCCGCCCGGCTTGGGGCGGCCTGGCGCCGGGCATGAGCGCACGTGCCACGCGTGCTCCCGCTGCGCAGCTGGCCTATGTGCTGCATCACTACGACTGGAGCGAGTCCAGCCTGATCCTGGACCTGTTCACGCGCGAGCAGGGCCGGCTGGCGGTGGTGGCCAAGGGTGCCAAGAGGCCTTACTCGCAGCTGCGCGCCGTGCTGCTGCCCTTCCAGCGCATCCAGGTCAGCCTGTCCAAGCCCAGCAAGGGCGATGGCGGCCCCGAGGTGCAGACCCTGCGCGGCGCCGAATGGGCCAGCACCCACGCCATGCCGGCCGGCGCGGCGCTGTTCTCGGGCTACTACCTGAACGAACTCCTGCTCAAGCTGCTGGCGCGCCAGGACCCGCACCCCCAGCTCTTCGATGCCTATGCCCAGACCCTGCCGCTGCTACATGCCAGCGAGGATGCGCAGTCGCAGGCGGCCCTGCGTGCCTTCGAGCTGCGCCTGCTGAACGACAGCGGCTTCCTGCCGGATCTCAGCGTCGTCACGCCCACCCAGCTGCCGCTGGAGCTGGGGCGCAGCTATGTGCTGACGGCCGAGTCCGGTGTCGTGCCGCCCAGCCATGCGGGCGCGCACTTCAAGGGCGCCGAGCTGATACAGCTGCAGGCGGCCTTGCTGCATGGCAGCGTCGAAGCCCTGCAGCAGGCCTGCATGGGGGCGCTGCCCGCACTCAAGACGGCGCTGCGCGGCCTGCTTCACTATCATCTGGGCCACAAGCCCCTGCGCACGCGTGGCGTGATGCTGGATGTGCAGAAACTCCTCGCCTGAGTCGATCCGACCATGAACCCTTTGGTGGCCCCCGAGGCCTCGCGTCATCGCGACGCGCGCTGTGCCCTCTCCGTCAACGTCAACAAGGTGGCCCTGCTGCGCAATACCCGGCATCTGGGCATTCCCAGCGTGATGCGCGCCGCCGAGCTGTGCCTGCTGGCGGGCGCGCAGGGCATCACCGTGCATCCGCGCCCCGATGCCCGCCATATCCGCAGCGAGGATGTGCATGAGCTGGCCGCGCTGCTCAAGACCTGGCCCCAGGCCGAGTACAACATCGAGGGCAACCCGACGCAGAACCTGATGGATTTCGTGCGGGCGCTGCGTCCGCAGCAGGTCACTTTTGTGCCGGACAGCGAAGACCAGTTCACCTCCGACCATGGCTGGAACCTGCCCGCCGATATGGCGCGGCTGCGCCCGCTGATTGCCGAATGCAAGGCGCTGGGCGTGCGCGTGAGCCTGTTCATGGACCCGCTGCCGCAGGCCATGCCGCTGGTGGCCGAGCTTGGTGCGGACCGCATCGAGCTCTATACCGAGACCTATGCGAGCGCCTATGGCACACCGCGCCAGGCCGAGGTGCTGGCCGGCTTCACGGCCACCGCCAACGCGGCGCTGGGGGTGGGCCTGGGGATCAACGCCGGCCACGACCTGAGCCGCGACAACCTCACGACTTTTTTGCGCGAGGTGCCCGGTGTGCAGGAGGTCTCGATCGGCCATGCCCTGATCGCCGATGCGCTCGAACTGGGCTACACCGAAACGGTGCGAGAGTATCAGCGCGCCATCCAAAGGGCTTACGCCTGATGCGGGCCGCCGCGCCGGGCCGCCCCAAGCAAGGCCCGACCCTCACGGAGGGTCGCTCGCCGTACTCGGTGAGCGGGGTGCTGACATGATCTACGGCATCGGCACCGACGTCTGCGACATCCGCCGCATCGCCGACACCCTGGCGCGCCGCGGCGAGCGTTTTGCCGAGAAGGTGCTGGGCCCGCACGAGCTGGAGGTCTTTCGCGCGCGCCGCGCCAAGGTCGAATCCCGAGGCATCGCCTACCTGGCCACGCGGTTCTCGGCCAAGGAGGCCTTCTCCAAGGCCATCGGACTGGGCATGCGCATGCCGATGAGCTGGCGCGCCTGCGAGATCGTCAAGGCGCCCAGCGGCAAGCCCGAGCTGCGGCTGCATGGCGCGCTGGCGCAATGGTTCGAGGCCAGGGGCCTCAGGGCCCATCTCAGCGTCAGCGACGAGACCGACTACGCCACCGCCTTCGTGGTGGTGGAAACCGTGGAATGAACAAGAGATGAACAATCAATGAACGACACGCCGCACGCCCCCGTGGTGCTGGACATTGCCGGCAGCCAACTGAACGCCGACGACCGCCGCCGGTTGGCCCATCCGCTGGTGGGGGGCTTGATCCTGTTTGCGCGTAATTTCGAAAGCCGCGACCAGCTCACCGGGCTCACCGCCGAGATCAAGGCCATACGCCCCGACATCCTGATCGCCGTCGACCAGGAGGGCGGCCGCGTGCAGCGCTTCAAGACCGGCGGCTTCACCCATCTGCCGCCGGCACGTCGGCTTGGCGAACTGTGGATGGAAGATGCGATGCGGGCCACGGCGGCCGCCACGGCCACCGGTTATGTGCTGGCCGCCGAGTTGCGCGCCTGCGGCGTGGACCTGAGCTTCGCGCCGGTGCTGGACCTGGACCATGGCGAGAGCAGCGTGATCGGTGACCGCAGCCTGCACCGCGATCCGCGCGTGGCGGCCCTGCTGGCCAAGAGCCTGGCCCATGGCCTGCTGCTGGCCGGCATGCACAGCTGCGGCAAGCATTTCCCGGGGCATGGCTTCGTCACGGCCGACAGCCATGTGGACGTGCCGGTGGACAAGCGCAGCCTCAAGGCCATCCTGGCCGAGGATGGCCAACCCTTTGCCTGGCTGAGCCTGAGCCTGGCCGCGGTCATGCCGGCGCATGTGATCTATCCCAAGGTGGACAGCCGCCCGGCGGGCTTCAGCGCGCGCTGGCTGCAGGAGGTGCTGCGCGAGCGTCTGGGCTTTGGCGGCGCCATCTTCAGCGACGACCTGGGCATGCGCGGCGCGCGCGTGCTGGAAGGCCGCGAGATCGGCTACACCGAGGCCGCGCTGGCGGCCCTGCAGGCCGGTTGCGACATGGTGCTGCTGTGCAACCAGAGCCTGGTGGATGCCGGTGCCGCGCTGGACGAGTTGCTCGACGGCCTGGTGCAGGCGGCCGCGCGCGGCGACTGGCTGCAGGAGCCCGACAGCGAGTCGCGCCGGCTCGACCTGCTGCCGCAGACCGTGCCGCTGACCTGGGACGAGCTGATGCGCAATCCGCGCTACCTGGCCGCGGTGGAGCAACTGGGCTGAGCCGCAAGACCTGACCCCGCCAAAAGAAAACGCCGCTGAGCGCAAGCCCAGCGGCGTTTTTGTCGTTGCGGGGCCGAGCGGGGCTTTGGCCCCGCCTGCCGTCAGCGCTGCTCGAAGGGCAGGGTGATCTGCGCCAGATCCTTGCGCGTCTCCACCAGCACCAGCGGGCCTGCGTCGATCTCGACCAGAGGCGGACGCTCGCGCGGCACATGCACGGGCTTGGGTTCGGCGGCAATCGCCTCCTGCACCACGCGCACCTTGTCGGCGTCGGAGTTGACCCATTGCAGGCCCACGCCCTCGGCGATGGCTTGCAGATCGTTCACCGGCAGCTCGAAGGCCGGCACCACCGGCGCGGCGACCGGCGCCACGGGCGCTGCGACCACCGGCGTTGCCGGGGCAGCGATCGCTGCGGGAGCGGGTGCCGGCGGCGGTGCGGCGGGTTCGGCCGGCGCGGCCAGTTCCATCTGCTGCGGTGCCTGGGCGGCCGGGCCCGGCTCGGCCATGCCTTCAGCCTGCGCCTCATCGGACGCCATGCCTTCGCCGCGCTCGCGGCGGTTGCGGCCACCACGGCGGCGGCGGCCATCGCGGGCCTGGGGTTCACCGGCCTCGTCGGCAGCGGCGGGGGCCTCGGCGCCTTCGGCGGCTTCGGCCGGCTCGGCAGCAGCGGCTTCGGCCTGCTCCTGGTTCAGCTCGGTGCCCTCGACGCCTTCGGCGGCGCGGTCATCGCGGTCGCGGCCACCACGGCGGCGGCGACGGCGGCCCTGGCGCTCTTCGCTGCCGGCCTCGTTCGCTGCCAGGCCTTCGGGCAGTGTGTCCTGGAAGGCCGGGTTGTCGAGTTGCGCATCGCTGGGCTCGGCCTGCAGGGCCGCGCTGTCCACACGAGCTTCTTCGTTGCGCTGCGGGCGCTCGGCACGCTCGCCGCGCTCGCCACGCGGGCGACGGCCTTCGCCGCCACGCTCGCCGCGCTCGGCACGTTCCGTGCGCTCGGGGCGCTGCTCGCCAAGCGCCAACTCGGGCTTGTCGCTGCCGCGCTCATTGCGGCGGCCGGCGCGCTCCTGGCGCTCGGGGCGCTCGCCACGCTCCGGACGCTCGCCGCGTTCGGCGCGCTGGCCGTCCTGCGGCTTGCCATCGGCGCGGGCCTCGCCGCGCTTGCTGCGCTCGCCACGTTCGGCGCGCTCGCCGCGTTCGCCACGACCACCGCGGTCGCCGCGATCACGGCGGCCATCGCGGCCACCTTCGCGCTTGCCGTCCTTGCGGCCTTCGGCAGCCGGCTTGGCTTCAACGGCCGGGGCCGTAGCCTCGGCCGGTGCCGCCACGAACAGCTTCTTGATCCAGCCGAAGAAGCCGCCGCCGGCGGCCGGTGCGGCCACCGGTGCAGCCACGGGCTCCACCGCCACGGGCTTGGGCGCCGGTGCGGTAGGCATGGGTGCGGCGCCTTCGGGCATGATGCCCTTGACCACCGGCTCCTGCTTGCTCTTGCCCTTGTCGTCGCTGCCGCGGCGGGTGATGCCCACCTCGTCCTGCGGCTCTTCGATCATGGTGTAGCTGGCCTGCAGGTTTTCCAGGCGCGGATCGTCGTGGCGCAGGCGCTCAAGCTTGTAGTTGGGCGTCTCGAGATGCTTGTTGGGCACCAGCAGCACGGTGACGCGCTGCTTCAGCTCGATCTTGGTGATCTCGGTGCGCTTCTCGTTCAGCAGGAAGCTGGTCACTTCCACCGGCACCTGCACGTGCACGGCTGCGGTGTTGTCCTTCATCGCCTCTTCCTGGACCATGCGCAGGATCTGCAGCGCCGAGGACTCGGTGTCGCGGATGTGGCCGGTGCCATTGCAACGCGGGCAGGTGACGTGGTTGCCTTCGCTCAGCGCCGGGCGCAGGCGCTGGCGCGAGAGTTCCAGCAGACCGAACTTGCTGATGGAGGCGAACTGCACGCGGGCGCGGTCGCTGCGCAGGGCGTCGCGCAGTCGCTGCTCCACCTCGCGGCGGTTTTTCGACTCTTCCATGTCGATGAAGTCGACCACGATCAGGCCGCCCAGATCGCGCAGACGCATCTGGCGCGCGATTTCGTCGGCGGCTTCCAGATTGGTGCGGGTGGCGGTTTCCTCGATGTCGCCGCCACGGGTGGCGCGCGCCGAGTTCACGTCCACCGAGACCAGGGCCTCGGTGTGGTCGATCACGATCGCGCCGCCCGAGGGCAGGTTGACGGTGCGGCTGTGCGCGGTCTCGATCTGGTGCTCGATCTGGAAACGGCTGAACAGCGGCGCGTCGTCGCGGTAGCGCTTCACGCGATGGCCCTGGTCGGGCATCACGTGGTTCATGAACTGGTGAGCCTGCTCGAACAGGTCGTCGGTATCGATGAGGATCTCACCGATGTCGGCGGTGAAGTAATCGCGGATGGCGCGGATCACCAGCGAGGATTCCTGGTAAATCAGGAAGGCGCCCTTGCCACCCTTGGACGCGTCGTCGATCGCGGTCCAGAGCTTGAGCATGTAGTTCAAGTCCCACTGCAGCTCGGCGGCGCTGCGGCCGATGCCGGCGGTGCGCGCGATCAGGCTCATGCCCTTGGGGTACTCGAGCTGGTCGAGGTTTTCCTTCAGCTCTTCGCGGTCCTCGCCCTCGATGCGGCGGCTCACGCCACCGCCGCGCGGGTTGTTGGGCATCAAGACCAGGTAGCGGCCGGCCAGCGAGACGAAGGTGGTGAGCGCCGCACCCTTGTTGCCGCGCTCTTCCTTTTCCACCTGCACCAGCAGTTCCTGGCCTTCCTTGATGGCGTCCTGGATCTTGGCATTGCGCACATCCACGCCGTCGCGGAAGAACTGGCGCGAGATTTCCTTGAAGGGCAGGAAACCGTGGCGGTCTTCGCCGTAGTCCACGAAGCAGGCTTCGAGCGAGGGCTCGACGCGCGTCACCACGGCCTTGTAGATATTGCCCTTGCGCTGCTCGCGGCCTTCGATTTCGGTTTCGAAGTCCAGCAGTTTCTGGCCATCAACGATGGCGAGGCGCCGCTCTTCCGGCTGCGTCGCATTGATCAGCATGCGTTTCATCAGTACTCCTCACGCACCCCAGGCCTTCCAGGCCATCAGGGCGCGCAGCATCACGACGTCCACTGGCTGTGACACCAGCGGGCGACCCATAAGCTGCACGAGAAACGCGGTGGAACCGAGGAAGGAATCGCCCTGGACTGCTGGAGATCTGCTTTGCTAAGCGATCAGCCCTGCAGCGTTGGCGCGTGCCCTCGGGTAGGCGGCGCGGCGAACTCCATCCCCGCTGCGCAAGCGTTCTGTGGCGCTTGCGGCCCGTTCGCGGCTGTCTGCGAGGGCCCGACCGGCATCAAACCGGGGCTGCGCTCGCGAGCGGCAAAGGGTGGGGGGATTGGTGGAGATCATCCGCGAGGAACTACCGAGTGCTGGCATGAGGCGCGCCGACTCTTGATCGGATCGCCTCACGCGATGAAAACCTTATTCGTGCCCGTCGTGGCCCCATACAGGCCTCGTCAGGCGTGGTTCGTACTGCGTTGCTCTTCCGCACTGCAGCGCTGGCCGCCCGGTCACTTGGGGACAGGGCCCGCCCGCGTCGCAGACGCGTTGCATCACCGTTTGTGGATGCCTTGAAACCCCTGTTCGCACATGAGCTTCACGCATCCGCCTCTCTTGCGCCTTCGTCTTACCCTGGCTCAGGCCCAGGTAAAATCTGAAAAATCAAATACTTAGAGCGCAATCGTGGCAAGCAGCATTATACGGGCTAAAGGCCGCCCCAAGGTCGGGGGGGGCGCCCGCAGCGCGGCGCGCTTGCCAGCAAGGCCCGCCCAGCCCGTACTCGCGCCGAAACCGAGCGCGCCCGCGGCGGCGCCGGTTGCGGCACCGGTGCCGGCCGTGCGCCTGCTCACCATCGATGAGGCTTCGGAAGGCCAGCGCCTGGACAACTTCCTCTTGCGCGAGCTTAAGGGCGTGCCCAAGACCCATGTCTATCGCGTCATCCGCGCCGGCGAGGTGCGCGTGAACAAGGGCAGGGCGCATGCCGATACGCGCCTGAACCTGGGCGATGTGGTGCGGGTGCCGCCGGTGCGCCTGCCCGAGCGCGTGGTGGACGAGGCCGCCAAGTTCGTGCCGGCCAAGGAATTTCCGATCGTGTTCGAGGACGAGCAGTTGATCGCCGTCAACAAGCCCGCCGGCGTGGCGGTGCATGGCGGCTCGGGCGTGAGTTTCGGCGTCATCGAGCAACTGCGTCAGGCGCGGCCGCAGGCCAAATTCCTGGAACTGGTGCATCGGCTCGACAAGGAGACCTCGGGCCTGCTGCTGATCGCCAAGAAGCGCAGTGCGCTCACCAAGCTGCAGGACCAGTTCCGCGAGCGTGAAACGGGCAAGACCTATGCGGCGCTGGTGACGGGCGAGTGGGCGGCGAACAAGAAGGTGATCGATGTGGCGCTGTTGAAATTCACCGGCGCGGACGGTGAGCGCTGGGTGAGGGCGGTGACGAACTCGCACGATCCGCAGGCCGAGCAGGCCAAGCGCTCCGTCAGCCTGGTCAAGGTGGTCGAGCGTTTGCCGGGGCACAGCCTCTTGGACGTGACCATCAAGACCGGCCGCACCCATCAGATCCGCGTACACCTGGCGCACGAGGGTCACCCCATCGTGGGCGACCCCAAGTACGGCGACTTCGAGGCCAACCGCGCGATGGCGCGCGGCGCGCTGCGTTTCGACCGCATGTTTCTGCATGCCAAGCGCCTGCGCTTCATCCACCCCGCCAGCGGCGCGGAGATCGAGTTGCTGGCACCCTTGCCGCCTGAATGTGAGAACTTGATCGCGGCCCTGCGCGCGCAACCATGACACCCAAGCAGTTTGATTTGATCGTGTTCGACTGGGACGGCACCCTGTTCGACTCCACCGCCCTGATCACGCGCTGCATCCAGGCCGCGGCGCGCGACCTGGGGCTGCCCGTGCCGGAAGCCGCCGATGCCGCCTACGTGATCGGCCTGGGGCTCTACGACGCGCTGGCGCGCGTGGTGCCCGATCTGCCGCGCGAGCGCTATGCCGAGCTGGGCCTGCGTTATCGCCACCATTACTTCGCCGCCCAGCATGAGGTGGTGTTGTTCGAGGGCGTGCTTGAGCTGCTGGCGGCGCTGAAGGCGCGCCACCACTGGTTGGCCATCGCCACCGGCAAGAGCCGTCGGGGCCTGGACGAGGCGCTTCGATCGGTGCAGTTGCAAGGCGTGTTCGATGGCAGCCGTACCGCCGACGAGACCGCCGGCAAGCCCGATCCACGCATGCTGCATGAGCTGATGCGCGAGTTCGGTGCCGCGCCCGAACGCACCCTGATGATTGGCGACACCACCCACGATCTGCAGCTGGCCTTGAATGCCGGCGCCGCGCGTCTTGGTGTCAGCTATGGCGCGCACGATCACGCCAGCTTTCACACTTTTGAACCCCTGCACATCGCCCACGATGTGCCCGACCTGCAGCGTTGGCTGCTCAAACATGCCTGAGACCGACGACATCAAGCCGATCCCCTTGTGCCCCTCGGCCGAACTGCTGGAGCGCGGCAAGGCGCACGGCTTCGATGTGTTGCAGTACCGCCAGCCGGCGCGCGCCTTTGCGCTGCGCTTCGAGGGCCAGGTGGTGGCCTATCTGAACCGCTGTGCCCATGTGCCCACCGAGATGGATTGGCAGGAGGGCGAGTTCCTCGACAGCGACAAGCAGTACATCATGTGCTCGATCCACGGCGCGGTCTACGACCCGCTCTCCGGACGTTGCGTGACCGGCATGTGCGGCCGCATCGGACTGACCAAGATCGAGGTGCAGGAGCGCGAGGGCCAGGTCTATTGGTATCCTTCCCGCGACACCAAGCCGGCCTTTGAAGACTGAGCCCTATGAATCCCAATGATGAACTGCCGCGCCCCGTGCCGGATGCCACCGCCAATCCCGAGGACATCCTCACCAAGCTGGACGCGCCCAGCGCCGCCGCCGCGGCGCCGGCCAGCGCCACGGCGCGCCCGGCGGTGCCGAATGCCTACGAGAAGCTGCTGGAGCATTTCGCTACCGAGTACCTGAAGGACCGGCGCAGCGATCGGCGCTGGAAGACCTTCTACCGCGTGGCCTGGCTGGCCTTCTTCGTGTTCGTGGCCTGGAGCCTGTTCTCGCAGCGCCACCATGTGAGCTCGACCAACACGCCGCACACCGCCCTGGTGGAGGTGCGCGGCGAGATCGCGGCCGATACCGAGGCGAGCGCCGAGCTGCTGCTCTCGGCCATCAAGAACGCCTTCGAGGACCATGGCGCGCAGGCGGTGGTGCTGCGCATCAACTCGCCCGGCGGCAGCCCGGTGCAGGCCGGCATCGTCTATGACGAGATCAAGCGCCTCAAGGCCAAGCATGGCAAGAAGGTTTACGCCGTGGTGGAGGAGATGTGCGCCTCGGGCGCCTACTACATCGCCGCGGCCGCCGACGAGATCTATGTGGACAAGGCCTCCATGGTCGGCTCGATCGGCGTGCTGATGGATGGCTTCGGCTTTGTCGGCCTGATGGAGAAGCTGGGCGTCGAACGGCGCCTGCTCACCGCCGGTGAGAACAAGGGCATGCTGGACCCCTTCACGGCGCAGAACGCCAAGCAGCGCGCCTATGCCCAGGCCATGCTGGACCAGATCCACCAGCAGTTCATCACGGTGGTGAAGGAAGGCCGCGGCGCACGCCTGCACGAGACGCCCGAGATGTTCTCCGGCCTGTTCTGGAACGGCGAGGAGGCCGTCAAGATGGGCCTGGCCGACGAGTTCGGCAACCTCGACTACGTGGCGCGCGAGGTGGTCAAGGCCGAGGAAGTGATCGACTACACGCCGCGCGACAACGTCGCCGAACGCCTGGCCAAACGCTTTGGCGCGGCCATGGGCGAGGGCGCGGTGAAGGCGGTGCGCAGCCTGGCACCGCTGCGCTGACCGGCACTTTCCGCTGCAGCCCCCTCAGGGCTGCAGATAGCTGGTCTTGACGCTGGTGTAGAACTCGGCCGCGTAACTGCCCTGTTCGCGCGAGCCCATGCTGGAGCCCTTGCGGCCGCCGAAGGGCACGTGGTAATCGACCCCGGCGGTGGGCAGGTTCACCATCACCATGCCGGCCTGGGCATGACGCTTGAAGTGGCTGGCATGCTTGAGCGAGCCGGTGCAGATGCCGCTGGCCAGGCCGAAGGGCGTGTCGTTGGCCAGTTCGAGGGCGTGTTCGTAGCTCTCGGCCGGGATCAGGCTGGCCACCGGGCCGAAGATCTCCTCCCGGCAATGCTGCATCGCGTTGTCGCAGTCGGCGAACAGGGCGGGCTGCAGATAGTGGCCCGGGGCCTCCAGGCCCAGCACCTCGCCGCCCGCCACCAGGCGCGCGCCCTCGGCGCGGGCGATGGCGATGTAGCGCAGATCTTGGGCCAGCTGGCTTTCGTCCACCACCGGGCCAATCTGCGTGCCGGCGGCCAGCGCATGGCCCACGCGCAGCTCGCGCGTGGCCTGGGCCAGCGCCTCCAGCAGGCGCGGGTAGATGCCCTTGGTGACGATGATGCGCGAGGAGGCCGTGCAGCGCTGGCCGGTCGAATAGAAGGCGCCCTGCACGATGCAGTTCACCGCGGTGGCCAGGTCGGCATCGTCCAGCACGACTTGCGGGTTCTTGCCGCCCATCTCCAGCTGGAACTTGGCGCCGCGCATCACCGCGGCCTGGGCCACGCGCTGGCCGGTGCCCACCGAGCCGGTGAAGCTCAGCGCCTGCACGCGCGCATCGTTCAAGAAGGCCTGGCCCACCACGCTGCCGGGGCCCATCACCAGGTTGAACACACCCTCGGGCAGGCCCGCGCGGCTGATGATCTCGGCCAGCGCCCAGGCCGAGCCCGGCACCAGTTCGGCCGGCTTGAACACCACCGTGTTGCCGAAGGCCAGCGCCGGCGCGATCTTCCAGGCGGGAATCGCGATCGGGAAATTCCACGGCGTGATCAGGCCCACCACGCCCACCGGCTCGCGCGTGACCTCGATCTCGACCCCCGGCCGCACCGAGGCCAGCTTGTCGCCGCGCAGGCGCAGCGCCTCCTGGGCGAAGAACTTGAAGATCGCGCCGGCGCGCGCCACCTCGCCCACGCCCTCGGGGCGCGTTTTGCCTTCCTCGCGGCTTAGCAACTCGCCCAGTTCGTCCTTGCGTGCCAGGATCTCGCTGCCGATGCGGTCCAGTGCGTCGGCGCGCTGTTGCGGCGCGGAGAGGCCCCAGGCGGGCGCAGCGGCGTGCGCGGCGGCGATCGCCAGCTCGGTCTGGGCGGCGTCGGCCTGGGCATAGCGGCCGATCTCGTCGCGCGTGTCCGAGGGGTTGATATTGGCGCGGCTGCTGGCGCCGGCCAGCCATTGGCCGGCAATGAAATTGGCATGCGGGGTCGGGGTCATCGGAGCTCCTTTTGGGATATTGTAGATATATCTAACCGCAGGACCGAACGCTATTTGGTCAAAATCAGCTTGCCCAGCGAGGTCAGGCGCAGACGATAGACCTGATCGCCATGGGCGATCTCGAGTTCGCGCGCGTCGCCCAGCAACTGCCTGCTGCACAGGCGCCGCAAGGGCGGGGTGGTTGCGGCCTTGGCAGGCGCGCCGCCGCCTTCTTCCGGAGCGAGGGAGCTTGGACGGTGTTGCTTGACCTTGATCATGGTAAGCATGATAAATGCGAATTATTCGCGATTGTGAATTTGCCGGGCGCCGGTCAACCGGAACGCTTCCCGTTGCCGACCGGGGCCCGCACAATCGGTGCCTGCCCGGTGCAAGGAGAGCGATATGAAAGGCGATGCCAAGGTCATCGAATACCTGAACGCCCAGCTGAGGAACGAGCTGACCGCGATCAACCAATACTTCCTGCATGCCCGCATCCTTAAAAGCTGGGGCTACGGGGGGCTGGCCAAGCACGAGTACCAGGAATCCATCGAAGAGATGAAGCATGCCGACAAGCTGATCGAGCGCATCCTGATGCTCGAAGGCCTGCCCAATCTGCAGGACCTGGGCAAGCTCTTCATCGGCGAGACGGCGGTGGAGGTGCTGCATTGCGACCTCAAAATCGAGATGGGCTCGCACCCCCTGCTCAAGGACGCCATCGCCTATTGCGAGAGCGTGCGCGACTATGTCTCGCGCGAGGTGCTAGAGGCCATCCTCAGCGACACCGAGGAGCATATCGACCATCTGGAGACCCAGATCGCGCTGGTGGGTCAAGTGGGCGAGCAGAACTGGCTGCAGAGCCAGCTTGGCAGCGCAAGCTGAGGGCGGGCAGGGGTTTTCAATCATGTATTGAGAACCGTTCGCATTTGCGATAGGATATGAGCCATTCGCTGCTGCTCCTGTCGCAAGCCATGATCATCTGTTTGTGCCACCGTGTTTCCGACCGCGACATCCGCCGGGCCGTGGATGCGGGCCTGCGCAATTTCGAGGTATTGCAGGACGAGACCCGGCTGGCCTCGGGTTGCGGGAGCTGCCATGACTGCGCGCGTGCGGTGTTCGACGAGGCCCTGGAGCGGCAAGCCTGCCACTGTGCCGCGGCACGCGAAGCCCAAGCGGCCTGAGCCATGAGCAGCGGCAAGGCACCCGAACTCGGACAGGTCGCGCTGACGGTCAGCAACGTCGATGCGGCGCTGGGCTTTTATCGCGACGCCCTGGGCCTGCCCTTTCTTTTTGCTGCCGGGCCCGAGCTGGCGTTCCTGCAGATGGGCAGCGTGCGGCTGATGCTCAGCACGCCCCAAGGGCATGGCGCGGTGGGTGCCAACTCGGTGCTGTACTTCCGCGTGGACGCGCTCGCAGATAGTTATGCTGAGCTGCTGGCGCGCGGCGCCCGCGCCGAGTCGGCCCCGCATCTGGTGGCGCGCATGCCCGACCACGAGCTCTGGATGGGCTTTGCGCGCGACCCTGACGGCAACCTCGTCGGCCTGATGGAAGAGCGCCGCTGAAGCCGGGCTAGAACGACCAGCTGCCGGCCAGGTAGGCCAGGCGGCGCTGCGGCAGCTGTGCGATCACGCTGGCAGCCGGCCCGCCCCAGCTGCGCAGGCCGGCGTCGATGCGCCAGCGATTGCCGGTCCAGGCCAGCGAGGCGGTGACGATGCGGCCGCCGTCCTCGGGCGTGTAAAGCAGGTCCAGCGCCGGTTGCCAAGCCCCGTGATCCCAGGCCAGGCGCACAAACACATTGCGGCGGCGCAGGCTGCTGTTGCCAAAGGCCTGGGCCTGCCAGGCCAGGTTGCCGGCCGCGGCGCCCTGCAGCGCTGCCGGCAGCTGGCTGGCGATGGCCCTCAAGCCCCCGTTGCGGTTCGCCCAGTCGCGCCATTGCGCGGCGCTGAGCGCGTTGCCGTCCCACCAGGCCTCCGCCATCAGGCTGAGGCGGTTTTCACCGGTCCAGCTGGCGCCTAGCAGGGCCTGCTGGCGCCGCCCCAGCGCTTCGACCTGCCACGGGGAGGCGGGCAGTAGCGCGGCCGTGCCGTTCCGGTTGCGCCAGACCTCGTTGCGACGCGCGTAGCGCCAGGAGGCATGCAGCTCGATGCTGTCGCTGGCCACCCAGGCCGCGGCGGCCCCCAGGCTCTCATGGGTGTGCTCGCCCAGGCGTGCGAAGCCATGCAGGTCCAGCGCGCCGCGGCGTTGGTAGACGCGCAAGGCCAGCGCCTGCTCGTCGCCGAAATGCGCCTGCTGCCTGGGCGCGGGGTTGACCCAGACTAGGCTCCAGGCCGTCTCGGCGCTGAAATACTCGGCCTGCAGCAAGGGCCGGCCGCGCGGCATGTTGGAGAGCAGGCTGCGGCGCTCTTCCTGCGCCACCACGTCGTTGGGCCGGAAGGCGTAGCCCACGTCCCAGGCGACGAGCTTGCGGCCGGCGCCGAATTGCCAGCCCAGGGCCTCGCCGGACAGGTAGAGCTCCTGCAACGCCGCCCTGGAGCGCGGCGGCAGGCCGTCGAGGCGGCTGTGCTGCAGGCTCAGCGCCGCCGTCAGCGAGCCGGCCGAGGCGCGCAACTCCGCATCCAGCAAGGCGCCGCTGCCGGCTTGCGGGGCGGTGCCCGCCTGCAGCGCGTTCGCCGCGGCCAGCGGGCCCAGCGCGGCCGCACTGCGCTCCTGCCATTGGCCGCGCAGCTGACCCGTCAGTTCGGCATGCGCGCTGCCGGTCAGCAGGGCCAGCGCGAGCAGGGCGGATGGGATCACGGCCCTCATTCCAGACTCGGGCTGCGCGCCAGGAACATCGGGTTGAACCAGGCCTCGGGCACCTGCCGTGGCTTGCGCGCCAGGTAGCGCACATGGGTCAGCTTCTTGTTGCTGAGCGCATCCTGCAAAGCCATCTCCAGCACCATGGACTGGGCCTTGTCCAGCACGAAGCTCGCTTGCTTGGCGAGCTTCTCCGACTGCACGTACAGCTCGGCCCGGAGCGGCTCGTGGCGCTGCTTGCCTACCCACAGCTCGATGCGCTGGTAGCTCACGCTCTTGCGCCTGGCCTTCAGGCTCAGGTGCAGGCAGGCGGCCTCGCCGCAACGCTCTTCGCCCAGCAGCTCGCCCTCATAGTCCTCGGCCCAGGAGAGCGTGGCGATGTCGCCGGTGGAGGCGTCGCCCAGCAGCTTCTGCGTCGGCGTGATGCGCATGGGGCGCTGGCTGCCTGGCATCAGCAGCCAGAAGTCGTCGCCCAGCATCAGCACCTTCTGGCCCTTCTCGGCGGGGCTTTGCATCAGCACCAGCGAGCGGTGGCCGGGCTGGCTCAACACCGTGTAGCGACGCTCCTTCTCGATGCTTCCATCGGCGTTCAACACCTCCACCTGGGTGTCGATCTGCTGCTGCTCGGCGCCCGCGCGATAGCGGTCGGCATCGCGCAGCAGCGCAGCCACATCGGCGGCCTGGGCTGTGCCAAGGCCCAGCGCAAGCGTCAGCAAAACTATGGTCTTTGTCTTCATTGCCAATCCTTCAGGTATGGGCGAGGGCGTCGACGATGGGCTTGGCCACGGTCTTGCGGGCCACCGCGGCGGAGGCCAGCATGGCCAGGGTCAGCATCGCCAGCAGGGTGGCGGCATAGAGGCCCGCATCGATCGCCACCTGCAGCGGGTAGCCGCGCGAGTAGCCGGGGGGCGGCGGCATTTCCACCGGCAGCACATAGAGCAGCAGGCTCAAGGCCAGCGCCAGCAGGGCCCCCAGCAAGGCACCGCAACCGCCCAGCAGCATGCCCTCCAGCGCCAGGCTTTGCAGCAGCTGCGAGGGCAGGGTGCCGAGCGCGCGCAGCGTGCCGATCTCGCGGGTGCGCTCGATGATGGCCATGGCCATCGCGTTGCTGACCACGAACACCACGATCACGCCGATGATGACGCCCAGCGCGCCGAAGATGCGGTTGTAGAGCTGCTTCACGCTGCGGTAGAAGCTGGCCTGTTGCTCCCAGGTGCGTACTTCCAGCTGCGGCGCCAGCGCCTGCATGCGTGCCTGCGCGGCCGGCGTGCTTTCCATGCGGTCGAGGAACACGCCCAGCGAGGAGACGCGCTGCGTCGCCAGCAGGGCCTGGGCGCTCGCCAGGTCCAGATAGAGCGAGCGCTTGTCCATCTCGGCGATGCCGGTGGAGAAGATGCCCACCACCTGCACATCGATCGCGTTCAGCGCGCCCTCGGTGGTGCTGGCCAGCAGCGTGAGCGCATCACCGGGCTTGGCCTTGAGGCTGCGCGCCAGGCCTTCGCCCAGCATCACCGCGCGCTGCTGGGTCGAGCTCAGCACCTGACCGGCCCGGATCTGCAGGAACGGGCCCTTGATGGCGAACTCGGCGTCGGCGTCGATGCCGGCCGCCATCATCACGGTGGACTTCTCGCCGTTGGAGATCAGGCCACTGAACTCGACGCGCGGCAGCACCTGGCGCACCTGCTCGTCGGCCAGCATCCGCGTGCGCAGCCGCTGCCAGTCGTCCAGTCCGTATTGCAGCGGGGTGTCCTCGTCCTTGTTGAACTGCGCCGGGCTGGCCACGACAAGATGGCCGGTGCCGCGCGCCGCTGCCTGGGCCAGGCTCTGGTAGGTGAAGATGGCAAAGCCACCCGCCAGCAGGATGGCGGCCGTGCCCAGTGCGGCAATGCCCAAGGTGACGAGCGAACGCCGGCGGTTGCGCAGGCTGTTGAGCCAGGCGAATTTGAGCCACTTCATTGCAGGGTCTCCGTGGTCTTGCCGTCCAGCAGCGCCACCACACGGTCGCAGCGGCGCGTCAGGCGGGCGTCGTGGGTGGCGATGATGAAGCTGGTGCCCTGGCCATGGGCCAGCTCGCGCATCAGGTCCACCATCGTCTCGGCGGTGTGTGAATCGAGGCTGGCGGTGGGCTCGTCGGCGATCACCAGTGCGGGCCGCTTCACCAGCGCTCGCGCGATCGCCACGCGCTGGCGTTGGCCGCCCGAGAGCGCGTCCGGCCGGTGCGCCGCATGCTCGTGCAGGCCCACCGCGCGCAGCGCCTCGGCCACCCGCGTGGCGCGCTCGCCGGCCGCTACGCCGGCGAGAAAGAGTGGGTAGTCGACGTTCTCCGCCACCGTCATCACCGGCACCAGGTTGAAGCTCTGGAACACGAAGCCGATGGCATCGCGGCGCAGCAGCGTGGCGGCGCGCTCGGCGCGCGCATCCACGGCGTGGCCGCGCAGCAAGACCTGGCCCTCATCGGGGCTGTCGATCAGGCCGCAGAGATTCAGCAAGGTGCTCTTGCCGCTGCCCGACGGGCCGGTGAGGGCCAGCAACTCGCCCGCCGGCACGTCCAGGTCCACCCCCTGCAGGGCCGGAATCACATGCTCGCCGAGACGGTAGGTCTTGCGCACGCCACGCAAGCTCATGATGGGATCGCGGGTGGCGCTCATGGCTGCGCCGCCTTCGGCTCGGCGCCGGCCTGCTTGGCCGCACGCGCCCGCACCGCCGCCTGGAAGCCCGCCGGGCTGCTGGCGAACAGCGGGTCCTTGAGGATCTCCTGCAGCAGCTGGCTGCCGCGCGCGCCGCGGTTGAACATGCCGGGCAGCCCCAGAAAGGTGTTGGCGGCGACGAAGCGCGTCTCCAGGCTCACCGGCGTGCCGCGCACGCGCTGCTGCTCATGTTCCTTGCCGAGCAGGGCCAGGCCCTTGTCGATCTGCGCCAGCCCATCTTCCGCATAGCCCATCTTCTTCCAGGGCAGCAGGGTGGTGGTGGCGCGCAGCGAGGTGGCCGCGCCGGCATAGGCGCGCAGCAGCGGATGCGCGGGCTCGGCCTTGGAGAGCGTGGTGAAGCGCTCCGCCGATGCCTCGATCAGCTCGCTGTGGCCTTGGGTGGCCTGGTTGAATTGCTGGAAGGCCTCCTGGAACTCGGTCTCGCTCAAGGCGCGGGCCGGCCCATGCAGCAGGGCGAGCGTGGCGGCCAGGCTCAGCAGGGTGGTGATGGCTGGGGTGGGTCTCATGATGGCTGGTGGCTGAGTGAAAGTGCGCTCAGCCTAGGCAGCCAGACCCGGGCGCCCCAGCGCGATGCGACCGGACCAAGCCGCGCGGCGCGAAGCGACGGTTTTGCGGCGCCAAAGAAAAGACCCGCCACCAGGGCGGGTCTCGCAAACCGGGGGCGAGTGGTCTTACTTCTTGGGCGCTTCGGTCTTGGCCGGCTCGGCCTTCACTGCGGGCTTGGCGGCGCTGGCTGCATGAGCCGCCTTGGCCTCGGCCTTGGCAGCGGAAGCGGCCGGGGTTGCGGGCGTGGCGGCTGTCGCTGGCGTGGCCGGCGTGGCGGCGGTTGTCGTGGCGGTGGCCGCCGGTGCCGGCATCTTGGCGGGGGCTGCGGCCGGGGCCGGCGTCTGGGCTTGGGCGACGGCGGCGCAAACAGTCAGCAGGCCGGCGATCAGGGTGGTCTTGTTCATGGTGTGTTCTCTTTCCGTCTGTTTCAGGATGTCAACAGGGCTTGAATTCCGGGCGCGGCCCGGCTCAGGAGTTCTTGGCCGGCGCGTCGGCCTTGACGGCATCGGCCGCGGCTGGCTTCGCCGCGTGCTTCTTCGCATGCTTCTTGGCGTGCACGGCGGGCTTGGCGGCTTCGGCGGTCGTGGTGGTCGCAGTGGCGGTCTTGGCCTCGGCCTTCACCGCGGCGGGTGCCGTGGTGGCGGCGGGAGCCGCGGTCGTGGCCGCCGTCGCGGGCGTTGCGGTCGCTCCGGGGTTTTGCGCCATCGCCAGGCCGGTGGACAGGGCCAGCAGAGCAGGGATCAGGGCGGTCTTCAGAGCATTCATTTGGATCACTCCAGGGTTGTTGAACTTGCCACTCCACAACGACGCCCTGACCCCGGCAGTTGACGTTAACCCTAGGCGTTGCAAAGCGTTACACCGCACACCCATCGCACGGTCCGCCTGGGGTCAGGTCTTGCCTGGCACGCCGATGAGGCAAGATGGCGCATCGTTCCACTCACCAGCAGTGCCATGAGCTCACACTTCAATTGGTCCGCCGGCTATCCCAGTCAGCGCAGCCCGCTGTTCGCGCGCAACGTGGTCTCCACCTCGCATCCGCTTGCCGCGCAGGCCGGTCTGCGCATGCTGGCCCAGGGGGGCAATGCGGTGGACGCGGCGATCGCGACCGCCGCCTGCATGACCCTGGTGGAGCCCTGCAGCAATGGCCTGGGCTCGGATGCCTTCTGCATCCTCTGGGATGGCAAGGAGCTGCATGGCCTGAACGCCTCGGGCACGGCGCCGCAAGCATGGACGCCCGAGTACTTCTTCAAGACCTATGGCGCCGACGCCAAGGCCCCACCCAAGCGCGGCTGGGGCGGCGTGACCGTCCCCGGCGCGGTGGCGGGCTGGGTGGCCTTGAGCGAGCGCTTTGGCAAGCTGCCCTTTGCCGACCTGATGGCGCCGGCGATCGAGATTGCCGAGCGCGGCTATGCGGTGCCGGTGATCGTGCAAAGCAAATGGGCGATGGCCGCGGCCGTCGACGAGCTCACCCGCCAGCCCGGCTTTGCCCAGGCCTTTCTGCCACGCGGGCGCGCGCCCGCGGTGGGTGAGCTGTTCAAGTTTCCGGACGCGGCGCGCACGCTGCGCCTGATTGCGGCGAGCAAGGGCGAGGCCTTCTATCGCGGCGAGGTGGCGGCCGCCGTGGAAGCCTTTGCCAACGAGACCGGCGGCGCGATGACGGCGGCCGACTTCGCGGCCTACCGGCCCGAGTGGGTCAAGCCAATCTCGCAGGACTATGCCGGCCACCGCCTGCACGAGATCCCGCCGAATGGCCAGGGCATCGCGGCGCTGATCGCGCTGGGCATCCTCAAGCACCTGGACCTGCCAGCGCATGCGGTGGACGGCGTGGCCTCGCAGCATCTGCAGATCGAGGCCATGAAGCTGGCCTTTGCCGATGTCTACCGCTATGTGGCCGATGCCAGCGCGATGCGGGTGACGGTGGAACAGCTGCTGGACCCCGGCTATCTTGCCGCACGCGCCAAGCTCGTGCGCATGGACGCGGCGCAGGACTTCAAGGCCGGCAACCCGGTCAAGGGCGGCACCATCTACCTCACCGCCGCGGACGAGAGCGGCATGATGGTCAGCTTCATCCAGAGCAATTACATGGGCTTCGGCTCGGGCCTGGTCGTGCCCGGCTACGGGCTCTCGCTGCAGAACCGCGGCCATTGCTTCACGCTGGAGGCGGGCCACGCGAACGTGGTGGCGCCCGGCAAGCGCCCCTTCCACACCATCATCCCGGCCTTCCTCACCAAGGATGGCCAACCAGTGATGAGCTACGGCGTGATGGGCGGCAATATGCAGCCGCAAGGCCATATGCAGACCCTGGTGCGCATGCTGGACTATGGCCAGCAACCGCAGGCCGCCTGCGATGCGCCGCGCTGGCGCTTCAACGAGGGCCTGTCCATCAACGTCGAGCCGCACATGCCGCCGGCCACCATCGAGGGCCTGCGCGCGCTGGGCCACCAGATCGGCGACATCCACGACAGCTACCAGGACTTCGGCGCCGGCCAGTTCATCTGGCGCCTGGGTGATCCGGGCGTGGAGGGCTATGTGGCCGCCAGCGATCCGCGCCGGGATGGCGCCGCGGTGGGCTATTGAGGACCGCGCAGCGCACCGCCCATACTTCTGGGACTTGCTGGGCGTCAAGCCGCGCTGCTACCATGCTTCGCAATCCCCTGCACCGAAACCCATGACCAAGCTGCTGGACCGCACCCGAACGCGCACACCCCGTGCCGGCGGCGTGCGCGCGCGCCGGTCTGGGCACTCGCCCGCGCCGTATTGATAGCAACAACGCGCGCCGCGTGGCCCGCCGGTTCCTGACGCCGGCTTTTCCGTACTTACGCCCGCTGCGCGGGCCCGGCGTGGCGCTCACAAGGCGCGGCGCCTGCTGTTGGAGTGATTCCCATGCAAACCCAGGCGATCTCCTGGTTTGACCGGCTCAGACTTGCGCTCACCCTGCCACCCGGGGACCTGCTGCGCGACATGGTCTATCGCCGGCTCTGGACTTCGATACTGATCAGCTCGCTGGGCGGGCAGATCACCATGCTGGCCCTGCCGCTCACCGCGGCGGTGCTGCTGCATGCCAGCCCCACGCAGATGGGCCTGCTCACCGCCATGGAGATCGTGCCCTTCGTGCTGTTCTCGCTGCCCGGCGGCGTATGGCTGGACCGCGTGCGCAAGCTGCCGGTCTATGTGGTGGGCGAGTCCATCCTCGCGGTGGCGGTGGCCACCGTGCCGCTGGCCGCCTGGATGGGCTGGCTGTCGATGACCTGGCTGTATGCGGTGGGCCTGGTGCTGGGCACGGTCTACACCCTGGCCGGCAGCGCGGCGCAGATCGTGTTGACCCAGGTGGTCTCGCGCGACCGCCTGGTGGAGGCGCATGCCAAGAACTCGCTCGCCTCCTCGGGCGCCGAGGTGGCCGGGCCCGGCATTGCCGGCCTGCTGATCAAGTTGCTGGGCGCACCCATGGCGCTGGCGGCCGACGCGGTGCTGGTGCTGATCTCGGCCGCCATCCTGCGCGGCATCAAGGTGCAGGAAGAGGTGCACAAGACCAGCGGCGCGGATTTCTGGCGCGACCTCAAGGCCGGCGTGGCCTTTGTGCGCAACAGACGCCTGCTCATCAGCCTGGCCTGCACGGTGGGTGGCTGGCAGCTCTTCAACAACGCCGCCCAGGTGGTGCAGATCCTGTTCGCCACCCGCGTGCTGGGGCTGTCGGCCCAGACCGTGGGCCTGAGCTATGTGGCGCTGGGCGTGGGCACGGTGCTCACCAGCATATTCGGCCATCGCATCTCCAAGGCGATGGGGCCGGGCCCCTGCCTGATCCTGGGCCTGGCGGTGTGCGGCCTGGGCTGGCTGACGCTGGGGCTGGCGCCGGCCAATGAGCTGGGCATCGCGGCCTTTGCCTTCATGCTGTTTGCCTTTGGCGTTGGCGCGGTGCTGATCTTCATCAACTTCCTTTCGCTGCGCCAGGCGGTCACGCCCGGCCCGATGCTGGGCCGCATGACCAGCACGATGCGCTGGCTGATCCTGATCCCCGCCGGCCCCGGCGCCCTGATCGGCGGCTGGCTGGGCGAGTATGTGGACCTGCGCGCCGCGCTCTTGTTTGCCGGCCTGGGCGCGCTGGCGGTGGCCGCGGTGGCGCTGCGCGTGCCCGCCATCCGCGAGGTGCGCGAGCTACCCAGCATCGATAGCGGCGAGCCCGAGCCCGCGCTGGGCGCCGAGGCCCAGCCGGGCCGCATCGACCCCGACTGGGCCCCCAGCAAGTGAAGACGAAGAATGAGCGAACCCCTCCCGCATGACAACACCTGACCCCATCCTGATCAAGGTTCCCGAAGAGATCGTCACCGAGCGGCTGGTGCTGGCGGCGCCACGCGCCGGCCTGGGCCAGGCCCTGGCGGCGGCCGTCACCGAATCGATCGAGCACCTCAAGCCCTGGATGCCCTGGGCCCAGCTCGCGCCCACGGTGGAAGACAGCGAGGCGGTGATGCGCCGCATGCAGGCCGACTTCATCCTGCGCCGCGATCTGGTCTACCAGATCTACCGCAAGGGCGAGGACGGCCGCGCCGGCCGCCTGCTGGGTGGCACCGGCCTGCATCGCCTCGATTGGGAGGTGCGCCGCTTCGAGATCGGCTACTGGATACGCAGCAGCGCGCTCGGCCAGGGCTATGTGAGCGAGGCGGTGCAGGCGCTCACGCGCATGGCCTTCGAGAGCCTGCGCGCACGCCGGGTCGAGATCCGCATGGACGAGCTCAACCCCAAGAGCCGCGCGGTGGCGGAGCGCTGCGGCTACGAGCTCGAAGGCGTGCTGCGCCAGGACGCGCTGAATGTGAACGGCGAGCCGCGCAATACCTGCGTGTACGCACGCATCGGCTAGGCGGCCGGCGAAAACTTGTCCACCGCGTCGGTGATGATGCCGTCCACGCCGTTGGCGCGCAGCCATCGGACGGCGGCCTCGTCGTTCACCGTGTAGACCAGCGCCCGCATGTCGGCGCCATGGATGCGCGCCACCGTGGCGGCGTCCATCAGGCTGTAGTTGCTGATCACCGCCTGGCAGCCCAGCGCCTGGGCTTCGTCCAGCCAGCCCGCGCGCAAGCCGTCCAGCAGCAGGCCGCGCGGCACCTCGGGGGCGCTCGCGCGTGCGCCGCGCAAGGCCTCGGGCTGGAAGGAGCTGAACACCGGCAGGCTGGTCTGGCCGGCCCACAAACGCAGCACCTCGCGCCCCACCACCTCGCCGGTCTCGAACTCCTGGCCGGGCGTGGGCTTGATCTCGATATTCAGCGCGAAGCCGTTGGCGAGGATGAAGGCGGCCAGCGCCTCCAGGCTCATCAAGGGTTCACCGGCAAACGCGCGGCTGTGCCAGCCACCGGCGTCCAGGCGCGAGAGCTCGCTCCAGTCGCGTTCGGCGGCGCGGCCGCGCGCCGAGGTGGTGCGGTTCAGCGTGCTGTCATGCAGCAGAAAGGGCAGGCCGTCGCGGCTCAGTTTGACGTCGCATTCGAAGGCGCGGTAGCCGTGCTGGGCGCCCAGGCGGAACGCAGCCAGGGTGTTCTCCGGCGCCAGCTTGCCGGCGCCGCGGTGCGCGATCCAGAAGGGCAGCGGGAGCGCTTTCCTCATACGCGTTGCGTGCTCTGGGCGTCGAACCAGTGCAGATGCTTGGCGCTCAGCTCCAGCATCAAGGTCTCGCCCACCGTGGGCGGCACGTGGGTGGCGTCGATGCGCAGGGTGAAGAGCTCGCTGCCCAGCCGCCCGTAGACCAGCCGCTCGGCGCCCAGCATCTCGATCATCTCCACCGTCAGCGGCCAGCCCTGACTGGCATTCCAATGGTCCAGGTGCTCGGGCCGCAGGCCCAGGATCAGCTCGCCATCGCGCGGCGCGGCAGCCGGCAGCGGCAGGCTGATGCCGCCGACGTGGAACATCGTGCCCTCGGCGCGGCCCTTCAGCAGATTCATCGGCGGCGAGCCGATGAAGCCGGCCACGAAGGTGCTGGCCGGGCGCGCATAGACCTCCTCGGGCGTGCCGATCTGCTCCATGCGGCCGCCGTTCATCACGATCATGCGCTGGGCCAGGGTCATGGCCTCCACCTGGTCGTGGGTCACGAAGAGGGACGTCACGCCCAGCTCGCGGTGCAGCTTCTGGATCTCCAGCCGGGTCTGGGCGCGCAGCTTGGCGTCGAGGTTGGAGAGCGGCTCGTCGAACAGGAACACCTGCGGGTTGCGCACGATGGCGCGGCCCATCGCCACGCGCTGGCGCTGGCCGCCCGAGAGCGCGCGCGGCTTGCGGTCCAGCAGCTGGCTGAGCTCCAGGATCTTGGCGGCCTTGTCGACGCGCGCCTTGATCTCGTCGACCGGCACCTTCTTGATCTTGAGCCCGTAGGCCATGTTGTCGAACACGCTCATATGCGGATAGAGCGCGTAGTTCTGGAACACCATGGCGATGTCGCGGTCCGCCGGCTCGACCTGATTGACCACACGCGGCCCGATCGCGATCTCGCCGCCCGAGATTTCCTCCAGCCCCGCCACCATGCGCAAGAGCGTGGACTTGCCACAGCCCGAGGGCCCGACGATGACGATGAACTCGCCATCGGCGATCTCGGCATCCACGCCGTGGATGACCTGGTTGGCCTTGGGGCCGGTGCCATAGCGCTTGACGACCTTGCGCAGGGAAATGCTTGCCATGTTCTTTTCTCTTTACTTCTCGGCGTCGACCAGGCCCTTGACGAACCATTTCTGCATCAGGATCACCACCAGCGCGGGCGGGATCATCGCCAGCATGGCGGTGGCCATGACGATGTTCCATTCGTTGGCCGCGTCGCCGCCGGCGATCATGCGCTTGATGCCGATCACCACCGGGTACATGTTCTCCTCGGTGGTCACCAGCAGCGGCCAGAGGTACTGGTTCCAGCCGTAGATGAACTGGATCACGAACAGCGCGGCGATGCTGGTGCTGGACAGGGGCAGCAGCACGTCCTTGAAGAAGCGCATGGGCCCGGCGCCATCGATGCGCGCGGCCTCCACCAGCTCGTCGGGCACCGTCATGAAGAACTGGCGGAACAAAAAGGTGGCGGTGGCCGAGGCGATCAGCGGGATCGTCAGGCCGGCATAGCTGTTGAGCATCTTCAGGTCCGACACCACCTGGTAGGTGGGGCCGATGCGCACCTCCACCGGCAGCATCAGGGTCACGAAGATGGCCCAGAAGAAGAAGCTCTTGAAGGGGAAGCGAAAGTAGACGATCGCAAAGGCCGAGAGCAGCGAGATGGCGATCTTGCCGATCGCGATGCCCAGCGCGCACATCAGGCTCACCCACATCATGCGGCCCACCGGCGCCTTCGAGTTCCCTCCGGTGGCGCTGCCCAAGAGCGCGTCGCGGTAGTTCTCCAGCAGGTGGCTGCCGGGCGTCATCGGCATGGGGGCCTGGACGATCTCCTGCGCCGTGTGGGTGCTGGCCACGAAGGTGATGTAGAGCGGGAAGGCGACGATCAGCACCCCCAGGATCAGCACCAGATGGGAGAGCAGGGTGAGGGCGGGGCGGCGTTCGATCATGTCAGTACTGCACCTTCTTCTCGACATAACGGAACTGCAGCACCGTCAGCGTGATGACGATGAACATCAGCACCACCGACTGCGCGGCCGAGCCGCCCAGGTCCATGGCCTTGAAGCCGTCGTAATAGACCTTGTAGACCAGGATGGCGGTGTCCTTGCCGGGGCCGCCATGGGTGGCCGCGTCGATGATGCCGAAGGTGTCGAAGAAGGCGTAGACGACGTTGATCACCAGCAGGAAGAAGGTGGTGGGCGAGAGCAGCGGGAACACGATGGTCCAGAAGCGATGCCAGGGGCTGGCGCCATCGATGGCCGCGGCCTCGATGAGCGATTTCGGGATCGACTGCAGGCCCGCCAGGAAGAACAGGAAGTTGTAGGAGATCTGCTTCCACACCGCAGCCAGCACCACCAGGGCCATGGCATGGCGCGAGTTGAGCAGATGGTTCCACTCGAAGCCGAGCGCGCCCAGCGCGTACGAGACCACGCCGATGCTGGGCGCGAACATGAAGAGCCACAGCACGCCGGCAATCGCCGGCGCCACCGCATAGGGCCAGATCAGCAGCGTCTTGTAGACCGCCGCGCCCTTCACCACCCGGTCCGCCATCACCGCCAGCAGCAGCGAGACGCTCAGCCCCAGCACCGCCACCAGGGCCGAGAACAGCGCGGTGGTCTGGAAGGACTCCAGATAGCTGGCGTCAGCGAACAGCGCGCGGAAGTTCTCCAGCCCCACCCATTCGGTGGAGGTGCCGAAGGCGTCCTGCTGCTGCATCGATTGCAGCAGCGCCTGACCCGCCGGCCAGAAGAAGAACACGCTGATCACCACCAGCTGTGGCGCCAGCAGCAGCCAGGGCAACCAGGCCGATTTGAAGAGGACGCGTTTTTCCAGGGCCATGGCTCAGGTCTTGCTCAAGCGATCACAGCTTGGCAGTCTTTTGGAACTTTTCCAGTTGCTCGTTGCCGCGCTGGATGGCCGCGGCTATGCCTTCCTTGGGCGTCTTCTTGCCGGACCAGACGTTCTCCATCTCCTCGTCGATGATGGTGCGGATCTGCACGAAGTTGCCCAGGCGCACACCACGCGATTTGTCGGTGGTCTTGCGGATCATCTGCGTCACCGCGACATCGGTGCCGGGGTTGGCCTTGTAGAAGCCGCTCTTCTCGGTCAGCTCGTAGGCGGCCTTGGTGACCGGCAGATAGCCGGTGCGCTTGTGGCTTTCCGAGGCCACCTCGGCCTTGGCCAGGTAGCTGAAGAAGGCCGCGATGCCCTTGTACTCGGCCGGCTTCTTGCCCGCCATCACCCACAGGCTGGCGCCGCCGATCACGGTGTTCTGCGGCGCGCCGGCCACATCGGGGTAATAGGGCAGGGGGGCGATGCCGCTGGCGAACTTGGCGTTCTTCTTGATATTGGCGTAGAGGCCCGAGCTGCCGGTCAGCATCGCGCATTCGCCCGAGTAGAAGGTGGCGTCGCCGGTGTTGCCGCGGCCCTTGTAGACGAACAGGCCCTGCTTGGCCATGTTCGCCAGGTTCTCGATATGGCGCAGGTGCAGCGGGGTGTTGAAGGCCAGGTGCGTGTCGGTGCCGCCGAAGCCATTGTTCTTGGTGCTGAACTCCACGTTGTGCCAGGCCGAGAAGCTCTCGAACTGGGTCCAACTCACCCAGGTGGTGGTGAAGGGGCATTTGTGGCCGCTGGCCTTGAGCTTGGCGGCCGCCAGGGCCACCTCGGGCCAGGTGCTGGGCGGCTTGTTGGGGTCCAGGCCGGCGGCCTTGAAGGCGTCCTTGTTGTAGTGGAAGACGGTGGTCGAGCTGTTGAAGGGCATCGACAGCATCTGGCCGCTGGGCGCCGTGTAATAGCCGGCCACCGCGGGCACATAGGCGTTCGGGTCGAACTTGGCGTCGCCCATCTTCATCACCTCGCCCACCGGCACGATGGCGCCCTTGCTGGCCATCATGGTGGCGGTGCCGACCTCGAACACCTGCAGGATGTGCGGCGCATTGCCGGCACGGTAGGCGGCGATCGCGGCGGTCATCGATTCGTCGTAGCTGCCCTTGAAGGCCGGCACGATCTTGATGTCCTTCTGGCTGGCGTTGAATTCGCGGGCGAGGTCGTTGACCCAGTCACCCAGGGCGCCGCTCATCGAGTGCCACCATTGGATTTCTGTTTGCGCCTGCGCGCCTTGCGCGGCAAAGCCGATCAGGGCGGCGGCAAGAAGGTGTTGGGTCTTCATGTTTTGCGTGGCTCCAAAGAAGAAGGCGGGCAGCTTAACGGGGCATTGTGACATTTGACCAGGCGGTAAATATGCACGCCGGGGTCAGTTCTTGCCATGAATCAGCAGGCCGGCAAGAACCGGTGCGGGCCAAGGGTAATCGGGCTTGCGCGGGGCGTCCATGCTGCGCTGCGGTAGGATCAACGCCCTGCGCAGTCCGGGCTGCGGCGACTCGCTCCACGCCCTGCGCGCCACCCAGGCCACAAGCCAGCGGACCTTGCCTGCTCCTCGCTCTTTCCCTGCCCCCGCCGCCATGAATGCACCGCATCCCCTGATGCCCACAGAGTCCGCTGCTGCTGCCGCCGCGCACGAGGCCCCGCGCCTGCGCGAGATTCCCTACAACTACACCTCCTTTTCCGACCGCGAGATCGTCATCCGCCTGCTCGGCGCGCGCGCCTGGGAGCTGGCCAACTCGCTGCGCGACGAGCGCCAGACCGGCCGCTCCGCCCGCATGCTCTACGAGGTGCTGGGCGATATCTGGGTGGTGCAGCGCAATCCCTATCTGCAGGACGATCTGCTCGACAACCCGAAGCGGCGCCAGCAGCTGATCGATGCCCTGAAGCACCGCCTGCACGAGGTGGAGAAGCGCCGCAACCCGGCGCTGGACCCGCAGCGCGATGCCTCGGTGGGCGAGCTGCTGACGCTGGCCCAGGCCGCGGTGGCGCGCTTTGCCGCCCAGTTCGACGAGGTGGCCGAGTTGCGCCGGCGTGCCAGCAAGGTACTGGGCAAGCACACCGCCAAGGACAACATCAAGTACGACGGCCTCTCGCGCGTCTCGCATGTCACCGACGCCACCGACTGGCGCGTCGAGTACCCCTTCGTGGTGCTGACCCCCGACAGCGAGGCCGAGATGGCCCATCTGGTGAAGGGCTGCATCGAGCTGGGCCTGACCATCATCCCGCGCGGCGGCGGCACCGGCTATACCGGCGGCGCCGTGCCCCTGGTGTGGAAGAGCGCCGTCATCAACACCGAGAAGCTCGAGGCCCTGCGCGGCGTCGAGATGCTGGAGTTGCCCGGCGTGGGCCGGCCGGTGGCCACCATTTACAGCGAGGCCGGGGTGGTGACGCAGCGCGTCTCCGACCTGGCCGAGCAGCATGGCTATGTGTTCGCGGTGGACCCCACCAGCGCCGAGGCCTCCTGCATCGGCGGCAATGTGGCGATGAACGCCGGCGGCAAGAAGGCCGTGCTGTGGGGCACGGCGCTGGACAATCTGGCCTCCTGGAAGATGGTCACGCCGGATGCCAAGTGGCTGGAGGTCATTCGCCTCAACCACAACCTGGGCAAGATCCACGATGTCGAGATGGCCAGCTTCGAGCTGCGTTATTTCGACGCCTCGGGCAAGAAGCTGGAGCGCAGCGAGCGCCTGGACATCCCCGGTCGCACCTTCCGCAAGGAGGGCCTGGGCAAGGATGTGACCGACAAATTCCTCGCCGGCCTGCCCGGCATCCAGAAGGAAGGCTGCGACGGCCTCATCACCAGCGCGCGCTGGATCGTGCACCGCATGCCCAAGCATGTGCGCACCGTCTGCCTGGAGTTTTTCGGCAATCCCAGGGAATGCGTGCCCTCCATCGTCGACATCAAGGACTACATGTTCTCGCTCGCCAAACAGGTCGGCGGCGTGAATACCGATGCCGAGGGCGCCGGCGCCACGCCGGTGCTGCTGGCCGGCCTGGAGCATCTGGACGACCGCTACCTCAAGGCGGTGGGCTATGCCACCAAGAGCAAGCGCGGCGGTCTGCCCAAGATGGTGCTGGTGGGCGACATCGTCGGCGACGACGAGGACGCGGTGGCGCGCGCCACCTCCGAGGTGGTGCGCCTAGCCAATGGCCGCAGCGGCGAGGGCTTTGTGGCCGTCTCGGCCGATGCGCGCAAGAAGTTCTGGCTCGATCGCAAGCGCACCGCGGCGATCTCCAAGCACACCAATGCCTTCAAGGTGAACGAGGACGTGGTGATCCCGCTGGAGCGCATGGGCGAGTACACCCTGGGCATCGAGCGCATCAATATCGAGCTGAGCCTGCGCAACAAGCTGGCCCTGGTGGAGGCCCTGCAGGCCTTCTTCACGCAGGGCAAGCTGCCGCTGGGCAAGAGCGACGACGCCAGCGAGATCCCCAGCGCCGAGCTGCTGGAAGACCGCGTGCAGCAGGCGCTGGCGCTGCTGAACGAAATCGGCCACCGCTGGACGCGCTGGAAGGACGAGCTCGATCTGCCGCGCCCGGAAGAACGCAGCTACTTCGACCAGCTGCAGGATCATTCGCTGCGCGCCTCCTGGAAGACGCAGATCTTCAAGCCGTTGCAGGGCATCTTTGCCGGCGCGGCCTTCGAGGCCATCCTGGCCGAGTGCAAGCGCATCCATGGCGAGGTGCTGAAGGGCCGCGTCTGGGTGGCGCTGCACATGCATGCCGGCGACGGCAATGTGCACACCAACATCCCGGTCAACTCCGACAACTACCAGATGCTGCAGACCGCCCATGAGGCGGTGGCGCGCATCATGAAGCTGGCGCGTTCGCTGAACGGCGTGATCTCGGGCGAGCATGGCATCGGCATCACCAAGCTGGAGTTCCTCACCGACGAGGAGCTGGCGGGCTTTGCCGGCTACAAGCAGCGCGTTGACCCCGAGGGCCGCTTCAACAAGGGCAAGCTCTTGCGTGGCGGCACCGACTATGCCGACCTGACCAACGCCTACACGCCCAGCTTCGGGCTGATGGGCCACGAGTCGCTGATCATGCAGCAGAGCGACATCGGCGCCATCGCCGACAGCGTCAAGGATTGCCTGCGCTGCGGCAAGTGCAAGCCGGTGTGCGCCACCCATGTGCCGCGCGCCAACCTGCTCTACAGTCCGCGCAACAAGATCCTCGCCACCTCGCTGCTGGTGGAGGCCTTCCTCTACGAGGAGCAGACGCGCCGTGGCGTCTCGATCAAGCATTGGGAAGAGTTCGAGGATGTGGCCGACCACTGCACGGTCTGCCACAAATGCCTGAACCCCTGCCCGGTGAAGATCGACTTCGGCGACGTCACCATGAACATGCGCAACCTGCTGCGCAAGATGGGCCAGAAGACCTGGCGCCCCGGCAATGCCGCGGCCATGTTCATGCTCAACGCCACCAATCCCGAGACCATCAAGCTGGCGCGCACCGCCATGGTAGGCGTGGGCTTCAAGGCGCAGCGCCTGGCGCATGAGTTGCTGAAGGGCTTTGCCCGCAAGCAGACCGCCGCGCCGCGCGCCAGCGTGGGCGCCGCGCCGATCAAGGAGCAGGTGATCCACTTCATCAACAAGAAGCTGCCCGGCGGCCTGCCCAAGAAGACGGCGCGCGCGCTCTTGGACATCGAGGACAAGGACTACGTCCCCATCATCCGCAACCCGGCCAGCACCACGGCCGAGACCGAGGCGGTGTTCTACTTCCCCGGCTGCGGCTCCGAGCGCCTGTTCAGCCAGGTGGGCCTGGCCACCCAGGCGATGCTCTGGCATGCCGGCGTGCAGACCGTGCTGCCGCCCGGCTATCTGTGCTGCGGCTATCCGCAGCGCGGCTCGGGCCAGTTCGACCGCGCCGAGCAGATCATCACCGACAACCGCGTGCTGTTCCACCGCGTCGCCAACACGCTCAACTACCTGGACATCAAGACCGTGGTGGTGAGCTGCGGCACCTGCTACGACCAGCTGCAGGGCTACAAGTTCGAGGACATCTTCCCCGGCTGCCGCATCGTCGACATCCACGAGTTCCTGCTCGAGAAGGGCATCAAGCTCGACTCAAGCCAAGCCTACCTCTACCACGACCCCTGCCACAGCCCGATGAAGCTGCAGGAGCCGATGAAGACGGTGCAGGCCCTGGTGGGCCCCGAGGTGGTGAAGAGCGAGCGCTGCTGCGGCGAGAGCGGCACGCTGGGCGTGACCCGCCCCGACATCTCCACCCAGGTGCGCTTCCGCAAGGAAGAGGAGCTGCGCAAGACCGAGACGATGTTGCGCGACTCGGGCAAGGTGGCGGCGGCCGAGAACCTCAAGATCCTCACCAGCTGCCCGAGCTGCCTGCAGGGCCTGACCCGCTATGGCGGCGACCTGCAGAACGGCCTGCTGGAGGCCGACTACATCGTGGTCGAGATGGCCAACAAGATCCTGGGCGAGAGCTGGATGCCGGACTATGTGGCCAAGGCCAACAACGGCGGCATCGAGCGGGTGCTGGTCTAGGCGCCTCGGGCGTCAGGCCTATTCGGTGCCCTTGGTCAGGTTCGTCGTCTGGGCCTTGAAGCCGGGGTCATTGCGCACCTTCAGGATGGCATTCCAGACGGCGCGTGCCGTGGCCGCGTGCTTGGCCGTGAACACCTTGGAGAACAGGGTGTAGTAGGCCTTTTCGACAAAGGCGGGGTCCACGCGCTCCAGCCCCTTCAGCGCCGGGTTGCTGGCCAGGCTGCTGTCGCCCTCGGCGTTCTGCACCACCGCGGCCAGGTATTTGCCGCTGGCCGCGCGCGTCAACACCTCGTCGGCCGTGGTGGTGTTGTCTTCCACCTTGGCGCCTGCCTCCTTGAGCTGCGCCACCACCGAGAAGCCCTGCTGCGCGCCAATCAAGCCGTCGGCCTTCAGGCTCTTGCCGTCCCATTGCAGCGGCGCGGCCTTGGTCTTGTAGAAGGAGTAGGAGGCGCGGTACATGCGCCGGGTGGCATCGACCTCGCCGTCCAGCTTGATCGGATAGTCGGCGTACTCGGCGCGCTCCTTGTTGTGGCTGCCGCTGACGGCGCCGTCCACCTTGCCCGCCTTGACCTCGGCCAGGCATTGCTTCCAGGGCATCGGCAGCAAGCTGATGCCGATGCTCAGTTGCTTGCCCACCTCGATCATCATCAGCTGCGCATAGCCGGGCTTGGCCCCCATCATGATCCAGGGCACGTTGTCGGCGTTCTCATGGCAGAACGTCAGCTGGGTCGGGGCCTGGGCGGCGATTGAGCCCGCCGCCATGGCAGCGCTGGCCGCGACAAGGAACCGGATACGGTTGGACATCATGGTGGACTCCGGGTAAGCGTGGGTGAAGCTTGTAGTGTGCGCAGTCTGCGCCAGGATGCAACTCTGGCCCCCGCCACGGCTGACGTAGAGCAAAGCGCTAGGGCTGCTGCAGGCCCACGCTGCCGAGGTAGCGCTGCACGATGCGCTGCAGGCTGCCGTCGCGGCGCATCGCCTCGATGGTGCTGTTGTAGCCCTCCACGAAACCCGGGTCGGTGCTGCGCATGCTGAAGGCGGTGGGGGCCGGCTCGTCCGACACCACCACCTGGGTCTTGAGCAGCTTGTCGCTCAGCTTCAGGCCCGCCAGCTCGAATTCGGCGGTCAGCTCGTCGGCGATCACGCCGTCGATGCGGCCGCGCTCCAGCATCTGCCATAGGCTATGCCGATTGCTCACCTTGCTCACGCCGCGGGCAAAAGTCTCATCCCGCATCAGGGCGGCGTAGTCGGGCCCGTAGACCACGCCGATCTGGGCGCCCAACCTGAAGGGGCTGCCGCGCAGCTCCAGCAGGCTCTTGAAGGGCCAGCGCGCCGCGTCGGCGCGGCGCATGTAGAGCATATTGCGCGAGTGCAGCACCGGCGCCGAGAACCAGGCATAGGCCTCGCGCTCGGGGCGCCTGAAGGCGCCGGCCAGCACATCCAGATCGCCATGCTCCAGCTCCACCAGGGCGCGCGCGAAGGGCATCTCCACCAGCTTCACGCTGCAGCCCATGCGGCGCAGCGCCTCGACATTGATGTCGAGTTGCACGCCGCCGATCGCGCCGCCGGGCAGGCGCATGGAGAAGGGCGGGTCGTCGTTCCAGCGCAGCTTCTTCTCGCAGGCCGGCGCAGCCGCCCCGGCCGGGCCGGCCAAGCCGGTCAGCGCGAGCAGCAGGGTGGCGGCGACGGCGCGTGGGTTCATTCCGCCGCCAGTTTGCGCTCCTTGATCAGCGCATGCCAGGTCTGGGTCTCGGCTTGCACGAAGCGCGCCAGCGCGGGGGCGTCGCTGGGCGCCAGCTCCAGGCCGAAGTCTTCCAGCTTGCTGCGCACCTCGGGCAGCTGGATCGCCTTCTGCATCTCGCTGGAGAGCCGCGTCACCGCCTCGGCCGGCGTGCCCTTGGGCACGAACAGGCCCTGCCAGGCCGCCACGTCCACGTTCTTCAGGCCCAGTTCCTCGAAGGTGGGCACGTCCGGCAGCTGCGGGATGCGCTTCTTCGTCAGCACCGCCAGCGGCTTGATCTTGCCGGCGCGGATATGCGGCAGGCCGGCGGCGGTGTCGAGGATGGCCATCGGCACCACGCCGGCCATCAGGTCCTGCACCGCGAAGGCGGTGCCGCGGTAGGGTACGTGCACGATGAAGCTCTTGCTGCGGTCCTTCACCAGTTCCATCGCCAGATGGTGCGGGCTGCCGATGCCGGGCGAGGCATAGCTGTAGCGGCCCGGGTTGGCCTTCACCTCGTCCAGCCACTGCTTGCCGCTGCTGAAACCGGCGCCCGGGTGCACGGTGAGGATGAGCGGGAACTTGGCCATCAGCCCCACCGGCGCCAGATCGGCCGGCGCATAGGGCAGCTTCTTGTACAAGGCGCTGTTGAACACCAGCGCGCCGTTGTCGCCGCTGAGGATGGTGTAGCCATCGGCGGGCGCCTTGGCCGCCGCGTCGGTGCCTATCATGCCGCCGGCGCCGGGGCGGTTGTCGATCACCAGCGGCTGGCCCAGCTGCTTGCCGAGCTGGGGCGCGAGCTGGCGCGCCAGGAAATCCGAGCCGCCGCCGGCCGGGTAGGCCACCACCCAGCGGATCGGCTTGGCCGGCCAGGTTTCGGCCTGGCTCGCATGGCCGGCCAGCGCGGCCAGGGTGGAGATGGCGATGAGACAGACACGGCGAGCAAGCATCGATGCGTTCCTTCCACGGCAGGCGGCTACAGTCGCGGCATCTTAAGCCGCCCGGAACGCCCGCCATGAGCAACACCACCCACGCCTGCCCCCTGTGTGCCGAAGTTGGCGGCCTGCTCATCGTGGAGCGTCCGCAGTGGCGCGTGGTGCGCGTCGCCGACGCCGACTTCCCGGCCTTCTACCGCGTCATCTGGCAGCAGCATGTGGCCGAATTCAGCGATCTCGACCTGGCCGCGCGCAGCGCCTGCATGGAGGTGGTCTACCGCGTCGAGCAGGTGTTGCGCCAGGCGCTCGCGCCAGCCAAGCTGAACCTCGCCAGCCTGGGCAATATGGTGCCGCATCTGCACTGGCACGTGATCGCCCGCTTCGACTGGGACAGCCATTTCCCCAACCCGATCTGGGGCGAACGCCAGCGCACGCTGGCCACGCCCGCCGAAACCCGGCTGCCCCTGCCGCTGGCGCAGCTGGACGACCAGCTGCGCGCGGCACTGCTGTTCACCACGCGCTGAGCCGGCCAGACTGGCAAGTGTTTTCACCCAGCGGGAAACACCTGCCTGCAAGCTCTTACAGGTGGATGCGCCTGGCACCGCCGTGCCTTCCTACACTGCGCGCTCCCTGTTTATTTGGGCGCATACCGCACCGAAATAGGGCTGCCCCGCCGCGCCGCGATCCGGCCTGGCGAGGCACAAGGGGCGCCGCGATCGCGGCCGCCGCCAACACAACTTTGGAGCAAACATGAGCATCTTCCTTGGCAGACAGGGCGCCCTGGCGCTGGCCCTGTGCAGCTTGATCGGTACGGCGGCGCAGGCCGGCATCTCGGCCACCCAGGTGGACCGCCCCGCGGCGGCGCGCAGCACGCAGACCGACCGCCTGATCGTCAAATACCGCGACGCCAGCCAGACCCAGCAGGTCGGTGGCCAGAGCATCCAGGTGGCGCGCGGCCTCGACGGCGCCACCCTCGGGGCGCGCCTGGGCCATGCACAGGGCCTGGCCGCGCAGGCCGGCGTCAATCTGAAGCTGCTGCGTCAGACCGGCGTGGGCGCGCATGTCTACAAGCTCGATCGCCGCCTCAGCCTGGAGCAGGTGCAGCGCCTGGCGGCGCAGCTGCAGCAAAGCGACGCCAGCATCGAATACGCGGAGCCCGATCGCAAGGTCTATGCGCTGTTCACGCCCAACGACAGCCAGTACAACCAGCAATGGGATCTGTACGAGGCCACGGCGGGCATGCGCGCGCCCGCCGCCTGGGACCTGGCCACCGGCACGGGCGTGGTGGTGGCGGTGATCGATACCGGCATCCGCCCGCACGCCGACCTGTCGGGCCAGACCGTGGCCGGCTACGACATGATCACCCAGACCAGCATTGCCAACGACGGCAGCGGCCGTGACGGCGATGCCAGCGACCCCGGCGACTGGGTGGCCGCGGGCGAATGCGGCGTGGGCGAGCCCGCCAGCGACTCCAGCTGGCATGGCACCCATGTGGCCGGCACCATTGCCGCCAAGACCAACAACGCCAGCGGCGTGGCCGGCATCGCCTTCAATGCCAAGGTGCAACCGGTGCGCGTGCTGGGCAAGTGCGGTGGCTACACCTCCGACATCGCCGACGCCATCGTCTGGGCCTCCGGTGGCAGCGTGTCCGGCGTGCCCGCCAACGCCACGCCCTCGCGCGTCATCAATATGTCGCTGGGCGGTGGCGGTGCTTGCGATACCACCACGCAGAACGCGATCAACAGTGCGCGCTCGCGCGGCACGGTGGTGATCGTGGCCGCCGGCAACGAGAACCAGAACGCCAGCAACTCCAATCCGGCCAATTGCGCCGGCGTGGTGGCGGTGGCCGCCACCGACCGCTATGGCGCGCGCGCCTACTACTCCAACTACGGCAGCGTGGTGGATCTGGCGGCGCCGGGTGGCGACGTGCGCGCCTCGGCCAGCAACGGCATCCTCTCCACGCTGAATGCCGGCACCAGCGGCCCGGGCGCCGACAGCTACGCCTATTACCAGGGCACCTCGATGGCCACGCCGCATGTGGCCGGGGTGGCCGCGCTGATGCTCAGCGCCAAGCCCGGCGCCACGCCGGACCAGATCGAGGCGGCGCTGAAGAGCAGCGCGCGCGCCTTCCCCGGCAGCTGCAGCGGCTGCGGCAGCGGCCTGCTGGACGCGGCGGCTGCCGTCACCGCCATCAGCGGCGGCGGCCTGCCCACGGTCAACGAGGTCGAGGCCAACAACAGCATGGGTGCGGCCAATGTCGTGAGCGCGCCCGCCAAGGTGAACGGCAGCCTGTCCAGCACCGACACGGTGGACTACTTCCGCATCAGCCTGCCGGCCGGCAAGACGCTCAGCGCCACCCTCACCGCCGGCAGCAGCGCCAATGACTTCGACCTCTATCTCTACAACAGCGCCGGCAGCCAGCTGCGCGCCTCGGAGAACGCCGCCGGCCAGAGCGACAGCTTCAGCTACAGCAACACCGGCGGCAGCGCCGTGACGCTCTACGTCCGGGCGCTGCGCTACAGCGGCTCGGGCAGCTACGGCCTGACGCTCAGCTGGTAGGCCGGCCGCCGCTGTTCATTCCTTCGATCCCTCCCTTTGCCCTGCGCTGCGGCGCAGGGTTTTTTTTTGTGCGCGCGTCACCACACGGTGATCGGATCCGCGCTCACCATGCCATCGCCCGGCTTGCAGTCGAAGGCCTTGGCGAAGGCCGGCGAGTTGGACATCGGCCCCAGCACGCGGAACTTGCCGGGCGAATGGCCGTCGGTGCGCAGCTGGTTGATGAGGAACTCGGTGCGCACCTTGCCGCGCCAGACGATGGCGTTGGAGAGGAAGAAGCGCTGCTCGGGCGTGTAGCCGTCGACCTTCTCGGTCTTGCCGCTGCGCTTGAGCGCCAGCTGCAGGCCCTCGTAGGCGATCGGCAGGCCCGACATGTCGGAGATGTTCTCGCCCAGGGTCAGCTGGCCATTGATGGCCATCTCGGGCAGCGGGCGGAAGCCGCCATACAGCGCCACCACGCGCTCGGCACGCGCCTTGTAGGCGGCGGCGTCCTCGGCGGTCCACCAGTCCTTGAGCCGGCCCTGGCCGTCGTACTGGCGGCCGCGGTCGTCGAAGTGGTGGGTGATCTCATGGCCGATCACCATGCCGATGCCGCCATAGTTCACCGCATCGTCGGCCTTGGCGTCGAAGAAGGGCGGCTGCAGGATGCCGGCCGGGAAGGTGATCTCGTTGAGCCCGCCCGCGAAGGCGTTGACGATGTGCGGGCTGGTGAACCAGCGCTTGCGGTTGGTCGGCTGGTCCAGCTCATTCATCTGGCGCTGCGTGGCCCAGGCATTGGCGCGCAGCAGATTGCCGGCGTAATCGTCCTTGGCCAGGCTCAGGCCCTGGTAATCGGGCCATTGCTCCGGCGCGCCGATCTTGGGCACCATCGCGTCCAGCTTCTCCAGCGCGCGCTGCTTGGTGGGCGCGCTCATCCAGCCCAGCTCGCTGATGCGGCGGCGCATCGCGCTCTTGATGTCGGCCACCAGCGCGAGCGCGCGCTGCTGCGCCTCGGCCGGGAAGGCCTTCTGCACGAACAGCTCGCCCAGCGCCTGGCCCAGCGGCGCGCCGCCGGTGCGCCCGCCGATCGCCAGGATCACCTCCTCGTTGCGCGGCGCGGGCGCCTTCAGGCCCAGGATGGTGGCGCCGTAGTAGTCGTAATGGGCCTGGGCAAAGGCCTTGGGCAGGCGGTCGGCGCTGGCATCCAGCAGGCGCAGGCGCAGGTAGTTGCGCCAGGTCGACGCGGGCGTGCCGGCCGCCAGCTGGCCGACGCGCTTGGCGAACTCGGGCTGGCTGACGATCAGGCGTTCCACCCCACCCTTGCGCGTGGGCGTGCCGGTGAGGCCGTTCAGATAGGCCAGCCAGTCGAAGCCCGGCGCGGCCGCGGCCAGCTCGGCCGGGCTCATGGAGTTGTAGCTGGCGCGCGGATCGCGCTGCTGGGCGCGCGGCCTGGTGGCCTCGGCCAGCGCGGTCTCCAGCGCCAGCACGGCGTCCAGCGCCGCCGCGTCCAGCGGCGTGCCGGCGGCGGCCATGAGGGCCTGGGCGTAGCGGCGGTAGGCGGTCTTGATGCGCTCGGCGTTCGCGCTGGTGGCGAAATAGTCGTCGCGGTCGGGCAGGCCCAGGCCGCCGGCGCCCAGGGTCAGCGCCTGGCGGGTGGGCTCCATCGGGTCGGCGCGCACAAAGCCGCCCAGCGGCGCCACCACCTGCACGCGCGCCAGCTCTGCCAATAGAACGGGCAACTGGGTGGGCAGCTGCTCGGGCCGTTGCAGGGCGTCGATGCGCTGTAGCAGCGGCTGCAGCGCATCCAGGCCGCGCGCCTCGATGGCGGCCAGGTCCATGCCGCTGCTGTAGTAAGTGGCCAGCAGCTTCAGGCCCGGGCTGTTCTGCGCCATGGCATCCTGCACCAGCTCGGCCAGGGCCTTTTCAAGCAGCGCGTCGTTGGCGCGGCGCAGGTCATCGAAGCTGCCGATGCGTGGGCGATTGGCGGGCAATTCGGTGCGGGATTCCCACAGTCCGTTCACATGGCCATAGAAATCGCTGCAGGCCGGCACCGCGCTGGAGAGGCCTTTCAGGTCCAGCGCCTGGGCGCCGAGGGTGGGCAGGAAGGCCAGCAGCAGGCCGGCGACGAGAGGGGCGGGGCGAGGCATTTTGTGCATCTGGGGTTCTTGGTCAGGGGAAGCGGTGCCGGCACCCTAGACGAGATTCCCTCCCGCGGCCAGAGGTGATGCCCCGGCTACACTGGCGCCATGGCCGGCCTGAACCGCAACTCCCCCAAGCCCACCGAGCTCACCGTGCACCAGCAGTCGCGCGTGCTCGAGGTGGCCTTCGACGATGGCGCGCGCTTTCGCATCCCCTTCGAGCTGATGCGCGTCTACAGCCCCTCGGCCGAGGTGAAGGGCCATGGCCCGGGCCAGGAAACCCTGCAGACCGGCAAGCGCCTGGTGGGCATTGATGCGCTGGAGCCGGTGGGCCATTACGCCGTGCAGCCGCGTTTCTCCGACGGCCACGACAGCGGCATCTTCTCCTGGGACTATCTGTACGAGCTGGGCGCCAATGCCGCGCAGCTCTGGCGCGATTACGAGGCCCGCCTGGCTGCCGCCGGCGTGGATCGCGATGCGCCGATGCCTGGCAAGGCCGCCGCCCACGGCGGCAGCTGCGGCCATCACCATTGACGAATATTTGAAGGCCCCATCATGAGCAGCACCCATTTCGGCTTCCAGACCGTCGACGAGCGCGAGAAGGCCAGCCGCGTGCGCGGCGTGTTCGATTCCGTGGCCTCGCGCTACGACATCATGAACGACCTCATGTCCATGGGCATGCACCGCGCCTGGAAGGCCTACACCGTGGCGGTGGCCAACCTCAAGCCCGGCGAGCGCGCGCTCGACATCGCCGGCGGCACCGGCGACCTTGCCAAGGCCTTCGCCGCCAAGGTCGGCGAGACCGGCATGGTGGTGCATACCGACATCAACGAGGCGATGCTGCGCCAGGGCCGCGACCGCCTGCTCAACGAGGGCGTGGTGCTGCCCACCAACCTCTGCGATGCCGAGGCGCTGCCCTACAAGGACGCCAGCTTCGATCTCGTCAGCGTGGCCTTCGGCCTGCGCAACATGACGCACAAGGACCGCGCCCTGGCCGAGATGTGCCGCGTGCTCAAGCCGGGCGGGCGCCTGCTGGTGCTGGAGTTCTCCAAGGTGGCCGAGCCCTTGCAGAAGCCCTACGACTGGTACTCCTTCAAGATCCTGCCGCGCCTGGGCCAATGGATCGCCGGCGATGCCGAGAGCTACCGCTATCTGGCCGAGTCGATCCGCATGCACCCCGATCAGGCCACCCTCAAGGCCATGATGAAGACGGCCGGCTTCGGCCATGTGGACGTGCACAACCTCAGCGGCGGCATCGTCGCGCTGCACGCCGGCATCAAGTGCTGACAGGCGCAGGTCCGAGGCCTGCCTCCTAGGGTTTCTTCCCCCCGCGTTTGAGCGCCAACGAGCCGCTCGTGCGCCCCAATTGGGGCTATGGTTTGCGCTATCCCTGCGCTGGCAGGGGGTCACGTCTTGCGCCTGCGGGCGAGCCGCCGCTTTTCGCATCGCAGTGACGCCTTAGGGGGGTCTACTGTCATTTCGCAAAGCTACACTCGCTGGCCGAAGACGGACCGGGTGCTGCCTGCGCTTGTGCGTGGGCGGCCGTGCAGGGTTGGGGAGAGCCGGGCACAGCGATGATCACTGTGATGTTGGTGGCTCTGGGTCCTTTGGAATACAGAAAGTCAAAGCAATGAACTTGATGGCAAAGAAGAAGCAGGGCGCGGCGGGTCTGCGCGTGGCCGTGATCGCAGCGGCCGCCACCCTCACTCTGGTGCTGGCCGGCTGCGGCGACAAGAAGGCCGGTGCCTCCCAGACCGCCGCCAAGGTGAACAAGGAAGAGATCACCGTTCATCAAATCAACTTCGTGCTGCAGCGCCAGCAAGGCCTCAAGCCCGAGCAGGCCGAAGCCGCCTCGCGCCAGGTGCTGGAGCGCCTGATCGAGCAGGAGCTGGCGGTGCAGAAGGCACAGGACCTCAAGCTCGATCGCGACCCCCGCGTGGTGCAGCAGATCGAGGCCGCCAAGCGCGAGATCCTGGCCCGCGCCTATGTCGAGCGCACCGGCGAGGCGGTGGCCAAGCCCACCGCCGAAGAGATCGCCGCCTACTACAACGCCAAGCCCGCGCTCTTCAAGGAGCGCCGCCTCTACAGCCTGCAGGAAATCGCCATCGAGGCCAAGCCCGATCAGCTCGAGACCCTGCGCAGCAAGCTGCAGGCCGCCAAGAACATGGGCGAGTTCGTCGAGTTCCTGAAGGCCAACGAGTTCCGCTTCACCGGCAACCAGGCCGTGCGCGCCGCCGAGCAACTGCCGCTCGCCAGCCTCGACCGCATCGCCGCCTTGAAGGACGGCGACTCCGTCATCAGCCAGGGCCCCAACGGCATGCAGGTGCTGTTCCTGGTGGGCTCGCGCAGCCAGCCGGTCGGCGAGGACCAGGCCCGCCCCGCGATCGAGCAGTTCCTCACCAACCAGCGCAAGAGCGAGCTGGTGCAGAAGGACATGAAGGCCCTGCGCGAGGCCGCCAAGATCGAGTACGTCGGCAAGTTTGCCGAGGGCGCGCCCGGCGCGGCCCCGGCCGCCGGGGCCACGCCGGCGGCCTCCGCCGCAGCGCCCGCACCGGCACCGGCCGCCAGCAGCCTGGACGCGGATGCAATCTCCAAGGGAATGGGCCTGAAGAAATGATCGCCAGCCACCTCAAGCACACGCAGCGCCTCGGCGCCTGCCTCGCGCTGGTCGGCGCCTTGTCGACCGGCGTTTTTTCTGCCGGCAGCGCGCTCGCGCAGGCCGCCACGGCCGCCACGGCCGAATACCGCCTGGGTTCCGGTGATGTGCTGCGCATCAGCGTCTACCAGAATCAAGACCTGACCCTCGAGACGCGCGTTTCCGAGGCCGGCGTGCTGACCTTCCCGCTGCTGGGCACCATCCGCATCGGCGGCCTCTCGGTCACCCAGGCCGAGGCGTTGATCGCCGACGGCCTGCGCAAGGGCAATTTCGTCAAGAACCCGCAGGTCACCATCGTGGTGCTGCAGGTCAAGGGCAACCAGGCCAGCGTGCTGGGCCAGGTGAACCGCCCCGGCCGCTACCCGCTGGAACTGGCCGACACGCGCCTGACCGACCTGCTGGCCAATGCCGGCGGCGTGGCCGGCACCGGCGGCGAGACCCTGGTGCTGACCGGCACCCGCAACGGCCAGCCCTACCGCACCGAGATCGACCTGCCCGCCATCTTCGCCCCCGGCGGCCGCGGCCAGGATGTGGTGATCCAGCACGGCGACGTGCTGTGGGTCGACCGCGCCCCGATGGTCTACATCTACGGCGAAGTGCAGCGCCCCGGCCCGATGCGGCTGGAGCGCGGCATGACCCTGATGCAAAGCCTGGCCACCGGCGGCGGCATCAACCAGCGCGGCACCGAGAAGGGCATCCGCGTGCACCGCAAGAGCAGCGACGGCAAGGTCCAGGTCATTCAGCCGGCGATGGACGAGCAGCTGAAGGATGGTGACGTGGTGTACGTCAAAGAGAGCTTGTTCTAAGGATCGGACGAATCATGACCTTCACTCGAATGCTTGCGGTGCTGCTGGCGCGCAAGAACGCTTCGGCGGCCGTGTTTCTCCTGTGCGTGGTGGTGGTGATGCTGGTCACCTTCCTGCTGCCCAAGCAATACACCGCCACGGCGTCGGTGGTGGCCGACAGTCGCCCCGATCCGATCACCGCGCTGGCCTCGCCCTCGGCGTTCGGCCTGGCTTTCATTGCCACCCAGGTGGACGTGATCAAGAGCGACCGGGTGCTATTTCGCGTCATGCGCAACCTCAAGCTCACCGAGAACCCGACGATCCGGCAGCAGTGGCAGGACGAGACTCGCGGCGATGGCTCGATCGAAGTGTGGCTGGCCGAGCTGTTCAAGAAGCGCCTGGACATCAGCCCTTCGCGCGAGTCCAACGTCATCGACGTGAGCTATACCGCGCCCGACCCCCGCTTTGCCGCCGGCATTGCCAATGCCGTGGTGCAGGCCTACATCGACACCTCGGTGGAACTGCGCGTCAACCCCGCCAAGCAGTACGCCAGCTTCTTCGACAAGCGTGCCAAGGAGGCGCGCGATGCGCTGGAAGTCGCGCAGAAGAAGCTCTCGGCCTTCGAGAACGAACATGGTCTGCTGGCCACCGACCAACGCCTTGACCTCGAGAACGCGCGCCTGGCCGAGTTGTCCACCCAGATGGTGCAGTTGCAGGCGATCTCTGCCGAGTCCGGCAGCCGCAAGTCGCAGGCGCAGGGCGCCCAGTCCGACCGCATCCAGGAGGTACTGAACAACCCCGTGATCGGCAGCATGAAGGCGGATCTTTCCCGCCAGGAATCGCGCCTGCAGGAGCTCAGCACCCGCCTGGGGGACAAGCATCCCCAGGTGCAGGAACTCAAGGCGCTGATTGCCGAGCTGAACTCCAAGATCGACGCCGAGACCCGCAAGGTCACCTCGTCGGTGGGCATGACCAACGCCATCCACCTGCAGCGCGATGCCCAGGTGCGCGGCGAGCTGGAAGCCCAGCGTGCCAAGGTCATGAAGCTCAAGTCCACCCGCGACGAGGGCCAGGTGCTGGCGCGCGAGGTCGAGAGTGCGCAGCGCGTCTTCGATGCCGTCACCTCGCGGCAGAGCCAGAGTGCGCTGGAAAGCCAGTCCACGCAGAGCAATGTGAGCGTGCTGACCGAGGCGGTGCCGCCCAACGACCCGTCCTCGCCGCGCGTGCTGCTGAACGCGGCGCTGGCCGTGCTGCTGGGCTTGCTGCTGGCCTTCGGGACGGCGCTGGGGCTGGAGGCGCTGGATGCGCGCGTGCGCACACCCGAAGATGCCGTGGCCCTGCTCGGTGTGCCACTGCTGGGCCAGATGCTGGTCTCGGCCGGGCCGCGCGCCGACAAGCGCAAGGGTGTGGCCGGCCTGCTCGGGCTGAAGGCCCGCTGAGCGTCGCGCACCCATCACCTACATCGGAATACCCAGCCCACCATGACCGAAGCCGCCACCAACGAACTGCGCGACCGCTCCATCGGCGACATCATTCGCGACCTGCGCAATCTCTCGGCCGACAACGTCCAGGCCATTCTCGAGTACCAGCGCGACAAGGGCGTGCGCTTCGGCGATGCCGCCGTGGCGCTGGGCCATGCCACCTCCGACGACGTCATGGTGGCGCTGTCGCAGCAGTTCCACTACCCCTACACGCCCAGTGCCAGCAAGGAACTGAGCGACGAGCTGGTGACGCTCAAGGCGCCCTTCACGCCCGCGGCGGAGGCCTTCCGGGCGATCCGTACGCGGCTGCTGATGCGCGGCCCCGATGCGGCCGCCGAACCGGCGCGCCGGGCCCTGGCGGTGGTCAGCCCCGACGTGGCCGACGGCAAGAGCTACTTCGCCGCCAACCTCGCGGTTTCGCTGGCCCAGCTGGGACGCCAGGTGCTGCTGGTGGATGCCGACATGCGCTCGCCGCGCCAGCACGAGCTGTTCAAGATCGAGAACCAGTCCGGCCTCTCGACCCTGCTGGCGGGGCGCTCCGACCGCCAGTCCATCAAGCGCATCGCCAGCCTGCCCGAGCTCTACGTGATGCCCGTGGGCGGCACGCCGCCCAACCCGCTGGAACTGGTGGAGCGTCCCGCGTTCAGCCTGCTGATGCGCGAGCTGGTGCAGAAGTTCGATCATGTGGTGGTGGACACGCCGGCCAGCGCGCTGGGCTCCGATGCCGTGGCGATCGCGGCGCGCTGCGGCTCGGCCCTGGTGGTGGCGCGGCGCGGCGCCTCGCGCCTGCAGTCGCTCGCCGACCTCACCGCTGCGCTGGCCGTCGGCGCCACGCAACTGGCCGGTGTGGTCTATAACGAATACTGAGCAGCAGGGCCCCGTGAGCTTGGAGACTTCCGCAGCCACGCGCCTGAGCCGCAGCAACGCGCACATGTCAACTTCTATGCAAGCCCTCAGGCAGGCCGTTCGCACGCCGGGATTCGGCTGGTACGCGCTGGTTGGCGTGGCCCTGGCGGCGCTGCTGCTGCCCAGCCTGTACGACCTCGGCACCCAGGTCTGGACCTCCGAGGAGCAGGGCCATGGCCCCATCGTGCTGGGCGTCTCGCTGTGGCTGCTGTACGGCAACTGGCCGGCCATGCTGGCCGCGCGCAGCGCGCCTTCGGCCTGGGCTTGGCCGCTCTTGCTCGTTGGCGTGCTGATGTATGTGCTGGGCCGCACCCTGCAGATCTACCTGTTCGAAGTGGGCGCCTTCATCCCGGTGCTGATGGCGGTGGGGCTGCAGCTGTTCGGCGCCGCCGGCCTGCGCAAGCAATGGTTCGCGCTGTTCTTCCTGCTGTTCCTGATCCCGCTGCCCAGCGGCATCGTCGAGACGCTGACCATGCCCATGAAGATGGCGGTGTCGTATGCGGCCGAGACCCTGCTGCGGCTGCTGGACTACCCGATCAGCCGCAGCGGCGTGATCCTGCAGATCGGCCAATACCAGCTGCTGGTGGCCGATGCCTGCGCCGGGCTGCACACCCTGTTCACGCTGGAGGCGCTGGGTCTGCTGTACCTCAACATGGTCAAGCGCGACTCCTTCTCGCGCAACCTGACCCTGGCGATCCTGATCGTGCCAATCTCCTTCAGCGCCAACACCATCCGCGTGATGGTGCTGAGCCTCATCACCTACCACTTTGGCGACGCGGCCGGCCAGGGCTTTCTGCACGGCTTCGCCGGCATCGTGCTGTTCCTCAGCGCGCTTGGCCTGATCCTCGCGGTGGATGGCCTGCTGCATTACCTCTTCAATGTGCGCGGGCGTCCGAGCGCTGCTGCAGGAGCCGCCCATGGCTGATGCGCCGGTGGCCCTGCAGCAGCCCGTGCCCAACTTGCCGCGGCGTGCGCTGCTGCTCTCGGCGGCGCTGCTTGGCGCTGCGGGCCTGACCCGCGCCTTCCGCCCCGACACCCTGGTGGCGGCCTCCGGCCCGGGCGTCAACCTGGAAACCCTGGTGCCCGCGCAGTTCGGTGGCTGGTCCATCGACACCGGCGTGGCGCCCATCCAGCCCAGCCCCGACGTGGTCGAGAGCATCAAGAAGATCTACGACGCCACGCTGGCCCGCACCTACGTCAGCGGCAGCGGCGAGCGCGTCATGCTCTCGATCGCCTATGGTGGCGACCAGTCCGGCCGACTGCGCGTGCACCGCCCCGAGGCCTGCTATTCGGCGCAGGGCTTCCACGTCAAGGTGTTGCGCGAGGAAGTGCCGGCCTTCGCCGGCCGCCGCGTCGAAGTCAAGCGCCTGCTGGCGCGCCTGGGCGCGCGCAACGAACCCATCACCTACTGGATCCGCGTGGGCAAGAGCACGGTGTCGGGCAACCTGGGCCAGCGCGTGATCCAGCTGCAGTACGGCATCAATGGCGAGATCCCCGACGGGCTGATCTTCCGGGTCTCCTCGATTGAGCGCGACCCCGAGGCCGCCTTCAGGCTGCACGACCGCTTCGTCACGGCCCTGTTCTCAGCATTGGACGCACAGGCAGTCACCGTCTTGGCGGGGGCGTGAGGCATGTGTGCTGACGAGCCGCTGCCGGCCCGCCGCAGCCCGGCATGAGCACCCCGCAGCATTACTCGGGCAGCCGCTTCCGCGCTGCATTGCTGCACTACGTGCTGGGGCGGGGGCTCAATGCCCTGCTGGCAATCGGCCTGTTCGTGGCGCTGGCGCGGGCGCTGCCGGTGTCGGCTTATGCGGCCTATGTGGCGCTGTGGGCCCTGACCGAACTGCTGCTGGCCGTCGGGAATCTTGGCACCGAATGGGTCACTGCCTCCGAGGTGCCGCGCTTGCGCCAGGCCCAGCAGGGGCGCGCGCTGCGCCGGCTGGTCGGCGCCATGCTGCTGGTGCAGGCCGCTGCCTTCGGGCTGCTGGCGCTGCTCTGGTACTGGTGCGACCGCCCCCTGGCCGGCGCGCTCGGGCTGGCGCAGGACCCGGCGCTTGCGCTGTTTGCGGCGACGCTCTTCATCGAGGGCATCTCGCGCTCGGTGCGCGACCAGATGCTATCCAACCTGCTGCTGCAATGGGTGGCGCAGGCCGGGCAGGCGTTCCGCAATGGCGCCGTGCTGCTCTACCTGTCGATGTCGGCGTTGGCCGGCCAGGGTGTCGCGCTGATCGACATCGTGCAATGCGAGGTCGGGGCCGCACTCGCCGCGCTGCTGTTCTCGGGCGGCTATCTGGCCCGGGTGCTGGCGCGGCTGCCGCGCGAGGCGGCCGTCGAGCCACTGCCCTGGTCCGAATTTGCCAGGCGGGCCTTCTGGGCCTGGCTGGGCGGCCTGGGGGCGCTGCTGCTGAGCGCCCAGACCGCGCTGCTGCTGATCGGGCGCGCCGCCGGCGCCGAAGCCGGCGCGGCGGCGGGCTTCGCGCGCAATCTTGCCGAGCAGGTGCGCAGATTCATGCCCATCGAGTTCGGCTTTGCCATCTTCCGCACCTTCTTGCTGGCGCGTTTCGCGGCCGACCGCTCCGCGCAGAAGCTCTGGCTGCGCATGCAGCTGGCCTGGCGCGTGAACGCCTGCCTGCTGGTGGCGGCGCTGGTGCTGTGCGTGGGCTTCGGCGACGAGATCGGCAGCCTTGTGTCCGGTGGGCGTTACCCGGCGGCGGGCCATGCCCTGGTGTTCTGGATGCTGTGGGTGCTGGCTTGGTCGCGCCACCGCCTGGTGGACACGCTGGCCCATACGCTCGGCAGATCCAAGACCGTGGTGAGCACCAGCGCCGCCCTGCTGCCGGCGCTGCTGCTGCTGGCGTGGGCGGCGGGCTCGCCGCTGCCGATGCTGGCGGTGGCCGTGCTGGCCCTGTGCGAGCTGGTCTATGCCGGGGTGCTCTCGCGCGTGGCCCCGCCGGCGGCGCGCGCGCCGGCCGGCCTGATGCAGGCCGACTGGCTGAAGCTGGGCGCCGCCGGCTTGCCGGCCGCCGCGCTGGCGCTGCTGCTCAAGGCGCATGCGCCGGCCCTGCCCTGGTGGGGGGCGGCCACGCTGTCGGCGGCGCTGTTCGTGTTGCTGGCCACGTGCCTGCGCGTGCTGCGCAGGCACGAGTTCAAGGTGTTTTCGGAATCAGGAGGCTTGCATGCTGAACTCGGCGCTTAACTCCACCAGCCCCCTGGCGGCCGGCCGGCCGGCCAGCCGCCTGCCCGTGCTGCTGTTCGGCTTCGCTGCCCTGCTGCTGACCCTGCTGTCGGCGGCGCTGATCGGCCTGGGTGCGCTGGCGCCGCTGGCCGTGCTGTACGGCACGGCCATCTTCGTTGCCGCCATCCTGTTCGGGCTGATCGAGGCGTCGCAGCGCCGCATGACGCATCTGTTCGCGCTGGTGCTCGTGCTGACCCTCGTGCAGCCACCGGTCAACCAGGCACTGGGGTTGCCGATCGGCTATCTGTTCGAGGCGCTGTGCTTCACCTTTCTGCTGGGCGCCGCGATCACGGCCTGGCGCCGCTACTCGCAGGTGCCGCTGTTCCGGGTGATCGCATTGGCCGCCACCCTGTACTTCGTGCTGGCCTTGCTCAGCACCTTGCTGGGGCGCAGCAAACCGCTGGCGGCGCTGTGGCAGCTGCAATACAACCTCAAGCTGCCGGCGATGTTCCTGATCGGCATGTTGATGGCCTTCGATGCCGCTCAGGAGCGCTGGCTGCTGCGCTTTCTCAAATGGGCCTGGCTGCCGATTGTGGCCTTTGTGCTGCTGGAGATCGTGGCGCCGGGCCGCTATGAGCGCCTGATGAGGCTGCCGCTGGATCACACGCTGAACCCGATTCTGGGCATCGGCATGCGGCGCGCGGGGCCCTTCCAGCATTCCGGCCTGCTGGCGCTGGCCGCGGCGATGCTGTGCTGGGGCTGCCTGCTCGTCGCCTGGTCGCGCCGCGCCTGGGGCTGGCTGCTGCCCGCCGCCGTCTATCTGCTGCTGCTGCTGCTGTCGGGCCAGCGCCAGGAGACCCTGGCCTTCGCCATCATGCTGTGCTGCCTGGCGGCCTATGTGCTGCGCCACCAGTGGCGCCTGCTGCTGGTGCTTGGCGTGCTGCTCGCCGGCCTGGGCGCGGTGGGCGCCCAGGTGCTCAACCTCAAGATCGTGCAGAAGATCGAGGAGAAATGGGGTGCCGGCACGGGCCTGGAGCCGGTCTCGGAACGCGCCGAGCTGACGCGCGCGGGCACGGCGATCGCCAAACGCTGGGCGCCGCTCGGTTCCGGCCTGGGCACCTTCGGTGGTGCGGGCGCGCAGAAGTTCGACCTGTCGCAGTTCAAGGACTATGGCTTCGACAAGCATTGGTGGTTCCAGCGCGGCCTGTTCCTGATCGATGTGTACTGGCCCAGCGTGGCGGCCGAGGCCGGCTTCGCCGGCGCGGCGGCCTGGCTGCTTGCCCTGCTGGCCGTGCTGCTGGTGGTGCTGCAAAGCGCCTGGCGCCAGGGGCCGGCCAGCCTGCTGCCCTGGATGGCGGGCGGGGCGCTGCTGCTGATGCTGGGCAACTCGCCAACCTCGGCGACGCTCACCGACCCGCGCGCGACCTTCTGGTTGTGGCTGCTGGTGGGGGCGGCGGCGGCTCAGGCGATGGCGCGCCCGGCCGCGGCGCCGCGCTGAGGGATTTGTTGCGATGAACGCCGCCGATCCACCCGCGCCTGTGGTGCCGGGCCGCGCCCGCATCTGGATGTGCGGGCCCGCCTGGGGCGCGCGCGGCGGCATGGCCTCGGTGGCCCAGTCCTATGCCGATGCCGGCCTGTTCGCCCGCTGCGGGGTGCGTTATCTCAGCACCTACGAGGGCGCGGGCGCGCTGACGCAGCTGCGCGTTTTCGGTGCTGCGCTGCTGCGGCTGCTGGGCGCGCTGCTGCTGCGGCGCCTGGACCTGGTGCACCTGCACAGCGCCAGCCGCGGCAGCTTCTGGCGCAAGTCGCTGCTGGCCGCGCTGTGCCGCCTGTTCGGCGTGCCCTATCTGTTCCACCTGCACAGCGGCGAGTTCCTGCGCGATTACCTGGCGCACTGGCCGGGCTGGCAGCGACGCTGGGCGGGCCGCACGCTGGCCGGCGCGAGCCGGGTGCTGGTGCTCTCGCCCAGTTGGCAGGCCGCCTTCGCGCCGCATTTTCCCGCGGCGCGTTTCGAGGTGGTGCTGAACCCCGTCGAGGTGCCGGCCCAGCTGCCCGAGAAAAGCGGACGGCGTCATGAACTGCTGTTTCTGGGGCGCATCACCGACAAGAAGGGCGCTTTCGACCTGTTGCGCGCCCTGCCTGCGGTGCTGGCTCGCTGGCCCGCGCTGCATGTGACGATGGCCGGGCCCGGCGAGATCGAGCGCGCCAGGCAGCTCGCCAGTCAGCTGGGCCTGCCCGACGGGGTGGTGGACTTTCCCGGCTGGATCGAAGGGCCGCGCAAGCTGCAGGCCATGGCCGGCGCCGGCACCTTTGTGCTGCCCTCGCATTTCGAGGGTGTGCCGATCGGCGTGCTGGAGGCAATGGCCCAGGGCATGGCCGTCGTCGCCACCAAGGTAGGAGGCATTCCCGACGTCATCGACTCCGGTCGCAGTGGGCGCTTAGTCGTTGCAGGTGACGTGCCAGCGCTGAGCGAGGCTCTGCTCCAGGTACATGCCGAGCCTGCTGCGACAGAGTCCCAGGTCAACTGCGCATTCGCGGCCGTTCAAATGCACAGCCTGCCGACGGTGGTGGCTTGTTTGGCATCCGTCTACGCGGGCTCTATCGCTGAACTACGGTGACCCGATGGACGGCCTCGGCTACATGTTCACCAGCATCCGTGCTCGGCGCCATTTGACGACGCGCGTCAGCGGGATCGGCGTGGACTGGTTGGTCTGGTAGACCGCGATGGCCCAGCGGTAGGTGTCGTCCACGTCCGGGTACAGGGTGCGCTGGCTCAGGTCGGCGGCCAGCTTGCCGTTCACCCACATGCGCAGCTTGCCCTGGCCACCGGCCTGGTTTTCGCGCTCGTCCAGGTTGGCCTGTATCACGAGGTCGTGGTACTGGCCCTTGGCGAGGCCGGCGACGGTCCAGCGGTTGGTGTATTCCGCCGCGTTGCTGCCGCGCCAGGCCAGTATCAGCATCAGCTTGTTGGTGTCGGACGGGTCGGTGTCCACCAGCAACACCAGGGGCGGGAAGCCGCGCAGGTTCTGGATCACCTGCCAGATCAGCACCGGGCTGCTGGTGTATTTGACGGTGGGCCATGCCTCGCCGGGCAGGTCGCCGCCGAACTTGAGGGAGAGGTCCCACGCCAGGGTGCGGTGGATGGGGATGGCATAGCTGTTGACCTGGGTGCGCAGCTTCTCGCTGCTGGCCGGGTCGTTGGCGAAGTAGGCCAGCTTGAGCGCGCCGCCTTCGAGCGCGGCGCGCCCCGGCGAGCCGATTGCGGTGAGCGGCGGCGCCGAGGCTTCGTGCAGATTCATGTACTGCAGCGTGCCGCCGGCAACGATCGGCGTCTGCACGGTCACGGCGTTGGGCCGCTGATTGGCCGGGTTGACGAAGGCACCCACGAAATCGTGCGTGCGTGGCACTTCCTGCTTGCCGCCATAGGGGATCAGGGGCACGGCCTTGGGGCCGGAGATGCTCAGCACCGAGTAGGGCGGCGTGGCCACGAAGGTCTGCATGCTGCCCAGGCTGGGCGGCGGCGGGCTGCTCAGCTGGGTCACGGTGGTGGCGCTGGCCTGGCTCACGCTGCCGGTCTTGGCGACCGTGTTCAGTACCGGCGTGGTGTCGGAGCAGGCGCCGGCCTCCCAGCTGACCACGCCGTTGTTGCAACTGGCCGCGATCGAGCCGCTGACGTTGGCGTTGGTGTTCCAGAAGCTCACGCGCTCGCCGTGCGAGATGCCGATGGAGGCATAGGCCTTGCACGCGCCGAAGCTGCGCGTCTCGTTGACGGTGCAGCGCGCCGGCGCGGGCGCGGCTGCCTGGATGCGCGCGCGCGGGGCCTCGGTGGCCACCGCCGCGGTGCTGGGTTCGACGTTGCTGGCCGCGGCGGCCGGAGGCGCCGCCGCGACGGCCCCGGGCAAGGACTCGGCGACGGGGGCTGCCGCTCTGGGGGCGCTGGGCTCGGGTTTGGTGCCGGGCTTGACCGCTGCCTGGCCGAGCGGCGCTGCCGATGCGGCTGCGGCCTGCGGCACCCGCACGCTGGCCAGGTTGCTGGCCACGGTGCTGGCCGCACTGGCGGCGGGCTCGGGCGGCGCTGGCTCGGTGATGGGCAGCGCCGGGGCGGAGGCAGCGCTTGCCGCGCTGGAGACGGTGTTTTCGGCCAGCACCTGCGTCTGCCCGCTGGGCTGGACGGCGGCGGCCGCTTTGTCAGGGGCGGGTTCACCACCGCTGCCGCCGCAGGCACTCAAGAGCGTGCCAACGGCGAGCGATGCAATCCAATGGGGGGGGCGCAGAGGGGGCAATGACTTCATGATGCTGGAACTCCCGGGCGGGGTACGGCTGGAAACACGGGCCAAGCTGGCAGCGGCGGCGTGCTTCGGGCTTGCAGGCGCTATTGTCGGCCGCCCGATCTGATGCTGGAGCGTTCGATCTGTCAACTTCTTGTCGCGCCCTGCGAATAACAGGCGCGGGCCCCGCGCCCCTGGAGGGGTCAGCGACTTCCGCGGCGCCACTCCCGCACCAGCAGCCCCAGAAACGCCATGTCCTCGATGAAGTAGCGCCTGAACATGCGGCGCGGCTCCTGCAGAAAGCGGTAGAACCACTCGAGCCCGGATTTCTGCATCCATACCGGTGCGCGCTTGACCTTGCCGGCCGCCACGTCGAAGGTGCCGCCCACGCCCATCGCGAAGGGGATCTGCATGCGGGCCTGGTAGGCGCCCAGGAATTGCTCCTTCTTGGGCGAGCTGATGGCGACGAACAGCAGGTCGGCCTTGGCGGCGGCGATCTCGTCGACGATGCCGGCCTCCTGCTCGGGCTTCCAGTAGCCGTTGCGGTAGCCGGCGAACACCAGCGCGGGGTACTTGCTGGCGTAGATGTCGCGCACCCTGGACACGATCTCTTCCTTGGCGCCCAGCAGGTAGACGCGCCAGCCTTTTTCGGCAGCGCGCCGCATCAGCGCCTCGAACAGGTCGACGCCGGCCACGCGCTCCTTGAGCGGCTTGCCCAGCAGGCGCGAGGCCCACACGACGGGCATGCCATCGGCGTTGATGAGGGCGCAGTCGTTGATGATCTGGCGCAGCTCGGGGTCCTTCTGCGCCTTCACGAGCTTGTCGACATTGACCACCACATGCTGATGCGGCCGGCCACTGGCGATGAAGCCCTCGATGGTCTGCAGGGTCTCTTCCATGGACAGGTTGTCCACGGTGCAGCCCATCATCTGGATGCGCGGACGGCTCATGCCAGCAATTTTCCGGCCAGGATCTGCACCGTGCGCTCCGCCGCCTTGCCATCCCACAGCAGCGGCCGGCGGCCCTTCTTGCCGTTGCCGGCAATCGCCTCGAGTGCGTACTTGATGACGTTGGCGGGGTCGGTGCCGGCCAGCACATTGCTGCCTTCGTCGACGGTGACGGGGCGCTCGGTGTTCTCGCGGATGGTGACGCAGGGCACGCCCAGGGCGGTGGTTTCCTCCTGCAGGCCGCCGCTGTCGGTGAGCACCACCACGGCGTCCTTCCAGAGGTGCAGAAAGCTCATATAGGCCTGCGGGCCCATCAGGGTGACGCCCGGGCCCAGGTCGATGCCGAACTTCTCGATATTGGCGCGCGTGCGCGGATGCACCGGGAACACCAGCGGCAGCTCCTGGCCGACGCGGCGCAGCACCGTGGCCACGTTCTCCAGCGCCGCGGCGCTGTCCACATTGCTGGGGCGGTGCAGGGTCACCACGCCGTAGCGGGGGTGGCTGCGCTTGTAGGCGTCGCTCTCCAGGCCCGAGGTGTCCTGGCTCTTGAGCTTCTCGGCCTGGTAGAGCACGTTGTCGACCATCACATGGCCCACGTCCCAGACGGCGCTCATGTCCTTGCCCTCCTGCTGCAGATGGCGGTAGCCGCTGGGCTCGGTGACGAAGAACCAGTCGCTGATGGAGTCGGTGACGAGGCGGTTGATCTCCTCGGGCATGGACATGTCGCCGCTGCGCAGGCCGGCCTCCACATGGGCCACCGGGATGCCGGCCTTCTTGGCCACGATGGAGCAGGCCAGCGTCGAGTTCACATCGCCCACCACCAGGCAGGCCTGCGGCTTCTCGGCCGCCACCAGCTGCTCGTAGGCCAGCATGATCTTGCCGGTCTGCTCGGCATGGCTGCCGCCGCCGCAACCCAGGCGCACGTCGGGTGCGGGGATGCCCAGCTCCTCGAAGAACACCTCGTTCATGTCGCGGTCGTAATGCTGGCCGGTGTGCACGATCTTCCAGGCCAGCCGCCCGTCGGCCTGCAGCGCGCGCACGATGGGCGCGATCTTCATGAAGTTGGGGCGTGCGCCGGCGATCAGGTGGATGCAGGGTTTGGAAGACATGGAGGCGGTCTCTGGGCTTGCGTGCGGAGTCAGCGCGCGATTCTAGGTGGCGGGCCGGCGCCGGGCGTCGCCGGAACAGGTGTCGATGTGAGCAGATGTGGGCTTGGTCACGCCTGTCCCCTGAATGGGGTGGATGCCGGCTGGCGCACAGGCGGCCTGAGAGAGAATACGCGCCGGCCTGCGATGTACGAACGGCCGCATCAGATTCTGAGGGGATTGCGTGAAAGTACTCGTTACCGGCGCTGCCGGCTTCATCGGCATGCATGTCAGCCAGATCCTGCTCGCGCGCGGCGATGAGGTGGTGGGCCTGGACAATCTGAACGACTATTACGACCCCCAGCTGAAGCTGGACCGGCTGGCGCGCCTGACGCCCAAACCCGGCTTCCGCTTCGTCAAGCTCGACGTGGCCGACCGCGCCGGCATGGAAGCGCTGTTCGCGGCCGAGAAGTTCGACCGCGTGGTGCACCTGGCGGCCCAGGCCGGGGTGCGCTACTCGATCGAGAATCCGCACGCCTATATCGAGAGCAATATCGTCGGCTTCACCAACATCCTGGAAGGCTGCCGCCACCATGGGGTGCAGCACCTGGCCTACGCGTCGAGCTCCAGCGTCTACGGCGGCAATACGCTGATGCCCTTCAGCGAGCATCACAGCGTCGACCATCCGGTGAGCCTGTACGCGGCCACCAAGAAGGCCAACGAGCTGATGGCGCACACCTACAGCCATCTCTACCGCCTGCCCACCACGGGCTTGCGCTTCTTCACCGTCTACGGCCCCTGGGGCCGGCCGGACATGGCGCTGTTCCTGTTCACCAAGGCGATCCTGGAGGGGCGGCCCATCAATGTGTTCAACCACGGCAAGATGGTGCGCGACTTCACCTATATCGACGACATCGCCGAGGGCGTGGTGCGCGTGCTGGACCGGGTGGCCACGCCGGACGCCGACTACGACTCCGACAAGAGCGACCCGGCGCGCTCCAACGCGCCCTACCGCGTCTTCAACATCGGCAACCACGATCCGATCGAGCTGATGGGTTTCATCGAGGCGATCGAACAGGCCTGCGGCCGCGAGGCGGTGAAGAACTACCTGCCGCTGCAGGACGGCGATGTGCCGGCCACCCATGCCGACGTGGAAGAGCTGGCCGCCTGGACGGGCTTCCGCCCCGCCATGCCCGTGCCCGAGGGCGTGGGCCGCTTCGTGGCCTGGTATCGCGAGTATTTCAAGGTCTGATCCAAACCCCCGCTGGGCGCAACATGAAAATCACGACGATTGGCACCGGCTATGTCGGCCTGGTGACCGGGGCCTGCTTGGCCGAGATGGGCAACCATGTGGTGTGCTTGGACACCAACCCGGAGAAGATCCGCATCCTCCAGGCGGGCGAGATTCCCATCCATGAGCCCGGCCTGCTGGAGGTGGTGCAGCGCAATGTCGCCGCCGGCCGCCTGCAGTTCACCACCGATGTGGATGCGGCGGTGGACCATGGCACGATTCTCTTCATCGCGGTGGGCACGCCGCCGGACGAGGATGGCTCGGCCGACCTGCAGTACGTGAAGGCGGCGGCGCGCAGCATCGGCGCGCGCATGTCGGACTACAAGCTGGTGGTGGACAAGAGCACGGTGCCGGTGGGCACGGCGGACACGGTGCGCGCCGTGATCGCCGAGGAACTGCAGCGGCGCGGCGTGGCCATCGAGTTCTCGGTGGTCTCCAACCCCGAGTTCCTGAAGGAGGGCGCGGCGGTGGAGGACTTCATGAAGCCCGACCGCATCATCGTGGGCTCGGATGACGAGCGCGCCACCCTGTTGATGCGCGCCCTGTACTCGCCCTTCAACCGCAACCGCGACCGCCTGGTGGTGATGGATCTGCGCAGCGCCGAACTCACCAAGTACGCGGCCAACGCGATGCTGGCCACGCGCATCAGCTTCATGAACGAGATGGCGCTGCTGGCCGAGCAGGTGGGCGCCGACATCGAGTGGGTGCGCCGCGGCATCGGCAGCGATCCGCGCATCGGCCACGATTTTCTCTACTCGGGCGCCGGCTATGGCGGCTCCTGCTTCCCCAAGGACGTGAAGGCGCTGATCCAGGCCGCCGGCAGCGGCATGCGCGTGCTGCGCGCGGTGGACGAGGCCAACGAGCGCCAGAAGCTGGTGCTGGTGGACAAGGTGGTGCAGCGCTTTGGTGATGACCTGCGCGGCCGCCACTTCGCGCTCTGGGGCCTGGCCTTCAAGCCCAATACCGATGACTTGCGCGAGGCGCCCAGCCGCGTGGTGATTGCCGAACTGCTGCGCCGCGGCGCCACCATCTGCGCCTACGACCCGGTGGCCATGGGCGAGGCGCAGAAGGCGCTGGCTGGCCTGGAGGGCCTGGCCTACGCCGCCTCCGCCAACGCCGCGCTGGAGGGCGCGGATGCGCTGGTGATCGTGACGGAATGGAAGGAGTTCCGCACCCCGGACTTCGAGTTCATCAAGAGCGCGCTCAAGCAGCCGGTGGTGTTCGACGGCCGCAACCTCTACGAGCCGCCGCTGATGCAGGCCTTGGGGCTAGAGCATTGGGGCATCGGGCGCGGCACGCGGGCGCCCGGCGCGTCAGTCTAGGCTGCCGACTTCGGCCAGCAGGGGGGCGGCCGCGTCCTTCTCGGCCAGCGTGAAGGGCTCGCCGATATTCGGCCAGGCGATGCCCAGTTGCGGGTCGTCCCAGCGCACCACGCCTTCGCACTCGGGGGCGTAGTAATCGGTGGTCTTGTAGAGGAAGTCGGCCGATTCGCTCAGCACCACGAAACCATGGGCGAAGCCGGGCGGGATCCAGAACTGGCGCTGGTTCTGCTCGCTCAGTTCGCGGCCTTCCCACTGACCATAGGTCGGGCTGCCTGTGCGCAAATCCACCGCGACATCGAACACATTGCCGCGTATGCAGCGCACCAGCTTGCCCTGTGCATGAGGCTTGCGTTGGAAGTGCAGGCCGCGCAGCACGCCGCGACGCGAGCGCGAATGGTTGTCCTGCACGAAATTTACCGGCGTGCCAATGGCCTGCTCGAACGCGCGCTGGTTCCAGCTCTCATAGAAGAAGCCGCGCGTGTCGCCATAGACTTTGGGCGCGACTTCAAACAAGCCCGGCAGGCGCGTGGGTACCAGTTTCATGAGGGCTCTCCGACCAGGGCCTGCAGATAGCGACCGTATTGGGTCTTGGAAAGTGGGGCGGCCAGACGCAGCAATTGCTCGGTATCGATCCAGCCTTGCCGGTAGGCAATTTCTTCGGGACAGGCCACTTTCAGGCCCTGGCGGCGTTCGAGCGTGGCGATGAACTGCCCGGCCTCAAGAAGGCTGTCGTGGGTACCGGTGTCCAGCCAGGCATAGCCGCGACCCATGATGGAAACTTGCAGTTGCCCCATCGCCAGATACAGGGCATTGAGGTCGGTGATCTCCAGCTCGCCACGCGCGCTAGGCTTGAGGTCCTTGGCCAGATCGCAGACCTGGGTGTCGTAGAAGTACAGGCCCGTCACCGCATAGTTGCTCTTCGGGTTCTTGGGCTTTTCTTCGATCGACTGGGCACGGTAGGCATTGTCGAAGCTCACCACGCCATAGCGCTCGGGATCGGTGACATGGTAGGCGAACACCGAGGCGCCATGCTCGCGGGCATCGGCTCGTTGCAGGATCTGCGGCAGGTCGTTGCCGTAGAAGATGTTGTCGCCAAGCACCAGGCTGGACGGATGTGCGCCGACAAAATCGCGCCCGATCTGGAAGGCCTGTGCCAGGCCGTCCGGGCTTGGTTGCACCGCGTACTGGATGGACATGCCCCATTGGCTACCGTCGCCCAGCAACTGGCTGAAGCGCGGCGTGTCCTGCGGCGTCGAGATGAGCAGGACCTCGCGGATGCCGGCCAGCATCAGGGTGCTGAGCGGGTAATAGACCATGGGCTTGTCGTACACCGGCAGCAGCTGCTTGCTCATGGCCAGCGTGGCCGGGTGCAGCCGGGTGCCGGAACCGCCGGCGAGGATGATGCCTTTGCGTTGCAATGTCATGGCCGATGCCTTCAGAGAATTTCCGTGAGCATACGCTCGACGCCCTGCTGCCAAGGCGGCAGAACAAGGCCGAAAGCACCCGTCAGCTTGCGCGTGCACAGGCGTGAGTTCAAGGGTCGCTGCGCCGGCGTGGGGTAATCGCTGGTGGGAATGGCGAGCACCTGATCGGGCGCTACGCGCAAGGCCTGACCCCGGGCGCGCGCGAATTCGATTACGTGGCGGGCATAGGCATGCCAGTTGGTCTCGCCCGCCGCCACCGCGTGATACACGCCGCTCAGCGCGGGCTTGGCCAGGGTGGCGCGGATCATGTGGGCGCTCAGGTCGGCGAGCAGATCGGCGCCGGTGGGCGCACCGATCTGGTCGGCGATCACCTTCAGCTGTTCGCGTTCGGCGGCCAGCCGCAACATGGTCTTGGCGAAATTGCCGCCACGCGCCGCGTAGACCCAGCTGGTGCGCAGGATCAGGTGTGCACAGCCGCTGGCGCGGATCGCCTGCTCGCCGGCCAGCTTGCTGCGGCCGTAGGCGCTCAGCGGCGCGGTGGGCGCGTCCTCGCTGCGCGGCGCTTCGCCGCTGCCGTCGAACACATAGTCGCTGCTGTAGTGCACTAGCAGCGCGCCGCTGGCGTGCGCGAGGCCGGCCAGCAGGGCGGGGGCCGTGGCGTTGATCTGTTCGGCCAGGGCGGGCTCGCTCTCGGCCTTGTCGACGGCGGTATAGGCGGCGGCATTCACGATCACCTGCGGCGCATGGGCGCGCACCGTGGCGGCGAGGGCGGCGCCGTCGGCGAGGTCGCCGCCGTCATGGCGGTCGAGCGCGATCAGCTCGCCCAAGGGCGCAAGGGCACGCTGCAGTTCCCAGCCGACTTGCCCGTTCTTGCCGAGCAAGAGGATCTTCATGTCAGCCCCTCGCCAGCCGGGATACGGCAGGCGATCCCCCGAGGGGATGCATGCCGGCTTGGGGCGGCCCGGCGCTCGGCATGCGTCCTCATGCCGAATACTGCTGGGCCACCCAGTCGCGATAGGCGCCGCTCTGCACCCGCGCCACCCATTCCGGGTTGGCGAGGTACCACTGCACCGTCTTGCGTATGCCCGACGCAAAGGTCTCGGCCGGCCGCCAGCCCAGCTCGCGCTCGATCTTGCGCGCGTCGATGGCGTAGCGGCGGTCGTGGCCGGGGCGATCCTTCACATAGCTGATGAGGCGGGCATAGGGGCCGGCGGGGTCGGGCCGGAACTCGTCGAGCAGGGCGCACACCGTGTTGACGATGTCGATATTCGCCATCTCGTTCCAGCCGCCGATGTTGTAGGTCTCGCCCAGTCGGCCGCCGGCCAGCACCGCGCGGATGGCGCTGGCGTGGTCGCTGACGTAGAGCCAGTCGCGGATCTGCCGACCGTCGCCATACACCGGCAGCGGCTTGCCGGCCAGCGCATTGACGATCATCAGCGGGATCAGCTTCTCGGGGAAGTGGAACGGGCCGTAGTTGTTGGAGCAGTTGGTGGTGACCACCGGCAGCCCGTAGGTGTGGTGCCAGGCGCGCACCAGATGGTCGCTGGCGGCCTTGCTGGCCGAGTAGGGGCTGTTGGGCTCGTAGGCATGGGTCTCGGCAAAGGGCGGGTCCTCGGCTTGCAGCGAGCCGTAGACCTCGTCGGTCGAGACATGGTGGAAGCGGAAGGCCGCCTTGGCATCAGCATCGAGCGCGCCCCAGTAGCCGCGCACCCCTTCCAGCAGGGTGTAGGTGCCCTCGATATTGGTGCGCATGAAGGCGCCGGGGCCGCTGATCGAGCGGTCCACATGGCTCTCGGCGGCAAAGTGGATCAGCGCGCGCGGCCGCTGCTCGGCCAGCAAGCGGTCCACCAGGGCGCGGTCGCAGATGTCGCCTTGTACGAACAGGTGGCGCGCGTCGCCTTGCAGGCTGGCGAGGTTCTCCAGGTTGCCGGCATAGGTGAGGGCGTCCAGGGTGACGACCTTCTCGTCACTCTGGGCCAGCCAGTCCAGCACGAAGTTGCTGCCGATAAAGCCGGCCCCGCCGGTCACAAGAATGGTCATGGTCTATTCGTGGTGGTCAAAGGCCTGGAAGCCGGCCAGCTTGATGAGTTGATCGCGCCTGGCGCTGTCGTAGTCGGCATGGATCATTTCCGCCACCAGGGTGGCGAAACTGGTGGCGGGCGTCCAGCCCAGCTTGGCGCGTGCCTTGCTGGCGTCGCCCAGCAGGGTCTCGACCTCGGTGGGGCGGAAGTAGCGCGGGTCCACCTTCACGACCACGTCGCCGGCGCGGCACTTGGCCTTGCTGCCCTCGACCTTGCGCACGATGCCGACCTCGTGCACGCCCTCGCCCTCGAATTCCAGCGTCACGCCCAGCTCGGCGGCGGCGGCCTGCACGAACTGGCGCACGCTGTACTGCACGCCGGTAGCGATGACGAAGTCCTCGGCCTGCTGCTGCTGCAGCATCAGCCATTGCATCTCGATGTAGTCGCGCGCATGACCCCAATCGCGCAGCGCGCTGAGGTTGCCGAGGTAGAGGCAGTCCTGCAGCCCCAGTGCAATGCGCGCGATGGCGCGCGTGATCTTGCGCGTCACGAAGGTCTCGCCGCGCACCGGGCTCTCATGGTTGAAGAGGATGCCGTTGCAGGCATACATGCCGTAGGCCTCGCGGTAGTTCACCGTGATCCAGTAGGCATACAGCTTGGCCACCGCATAGGGGCTGCGCGGGTAGAAGGGGGTGGTTTCCTTCTGCGGGGTTTCCTGCACCAGGCCATAGAGCTCGCTGGTGCTGGCCTGGTAGAAGCGCGTCTTCTTTTCCAGGCCCAGGATGCGGATGGCCTCCAGCAGACGCAGGGCGCCCAGGCCGTCGGCATTGGCGGTGTATTCGGGTTCCTCGAAGCTCACCGCCACATGGCTCTGCGCGGCCAGGTTGTAGAGCTCGTCGGGCTGCACCTTCTGCACGATGCGCACCAGGCTGGTGGAATCGGTCAGGTCACCGTAGTGCAGGATGAAGTTGCGATGATCGACGTGGGGGTCCTGGTACAGGTGGTCGATGCGGTCGGTGTTGAACAGGCTGCTGCGCCGCTTGATGCCATGGACGATGTAGCCCTTGTTGAGCAGGAACTCCGCCAGGTAAGCACCATCCTGACCGGTCACGCCGGTGATCAAGGCAACTTTGGGTTGGGGCATGATTTCAGAGGCTGACGAAAGCCCGCATCATCGCACCAACGGCGCCGCCTCATAGGCCAGACGAATACCCTGAGCCAGCGGTGTTTTGGCCCGCCAGCCCAGCGCATGCAGGCGCGAGACGTCGAGCAGCTTGCGCGGCGTGCCGTCGGGCTTGCTGGCGTCGAAGCGCAGCCGGCCCTGGAAGCCCACCACGGCCATCACGGTCTCGGCCAGCGCCTTGATGCTGATGTCCTCGCCGGTGCCCAGGTTGAGCAGGGGGCCGTCGTAGCCGCTTTCCATCAGGAACACGCAGGCCTCGGCCAGGTCGTCGGCGTAGAGGAACTCGCGCCGCGGCGTGCCGCTGCCCCAGACCACGAACTCCGCGTCGCCGCGCAGCTTGGCCTCATGCGCCTTGCGCAGCAGGGCCGGCAGCACATGCGAGCTGGCGAGGTCGTAGTTGTCGTTGATGCCGTAGAGATTGGTCGGCATCACGCTGATGTATTGGCGGCCATGCTGGGCACGGTAGGCCTCGCAGAGCTTGATGCCGGCGATCTTGGCGATCGCATAGGGTTCGTTGGTGGGCTCCAGCGGGCCCGTCAACAGGTACTCTTCCTTGATCGGCTGCGGGCAGTCTCGCGGGTAGATGCAGCTGGAGCCCAGGAACATCAGGCGTTGCACATCGGCCAGGTGCGCCGCATGGATCAGGTTGGCCTCGATCATGAGGTTCTGATAGATGAAGTCGGCGCGCTGGGTGTTGTTGGCCAGGATGCCGCCCACCTTGGCGGCGGCCACGACCATGTAGTCCGGGCGTTCGGCAAGCATGAAGGCGCGCACTGCGGACTGGTCGAGCAGATCCAGCTCGACGTGCGTGCGCATCAACAGATTCTGGTAGCCCGCCGCCTGCAGCTTGCGCACGATGGCGCTGCCCACCATGCCGCGATGGCCTGCCACGTAGATCTTCTTCGCGTCGCGCAGCATGACGGCGGCTGCCTGGTTTACAGACGCCAGAGTTTCAGGCCGGCGGCCTGGATCGCCTTGGCGTCGAAGGCGGCCTTGACGTCGATGAAGGCACCGCCCTTGATGAGCTTGCGGCCGATGTCGTCGATCGACAGGGCCTTGTATTCCTTGTGGGCGACGGCGGCGACGATGGCGTCGGCGCGCGGCAGTTCGTCCCAGCTGACGGTGCGCACGCCGTACTCGTGCTGGGCCTCCTCGGGATCGGCGGCCGGGTCGGTGACGGTGACCTCGACGCCATAGCTTTGCAACTCATGGATGATGTCGATCACCTTGGAGTTGCGCAGGTCGGCGCAGTCTTCCTTGAAGGTCAGGCCCAGCACATTGACCTTGGCGCCCTTGATATAGCTGCCGGCGGCAATCATGTGCTTGATGGTCTGCTCGGCGATGAACTTGCCCATGCCGTCGTTGATGCGGCGGCCGGCCAGGATGACCTGCGGGTGGTAGCCCAGCATGTCGGCCTTGTGGGTCAGGTAATAGGGGTCCACGCCGATGCAATGGCCGCCCACCAGGCCCGGCTTGAACTTGAGGAAGTTCCACTTGGTGCCGGCGGCTTCCAGCACCTCGGAGGTGTCCAGGCCGATCTTGTCGAAGATGATGGAGAGTTCGTTCATCAGCGCGATGTTCAGGTCGCGCTGGGTGTTCTCGATCACCTTGGCGGCCTCGGCCGTCTTGATGCTGGAGGCGCGGTGCACGCCCGGGACGATGATGCGCTCGTAGACCTTGGCGACGGTGTCCAGGGTTTCGGGCGTGTCGCCCGAGACGATCTTGAGGATCTTGGTGAGGGTGTGTTCCTTGTCGCCCGGGTTGATGCGCTCGGGGCTGTAGCCGACGAAGAAGTCTTTCTTCCACTTCAGGCCCGATTCGCGCTCGAGCACCGGGATGCACACCTCTTCGGTGGCACCGGGGTAGACGGTGGATTCATACACCACGATGGCGCCCTTCTTCATGTGCCGGCCCACGCTGGTGCTGGAGCCGATCAGGGGCTTGAAGTCGGGGATATGGGCCTCGTCCACCGGGGTGGGCACGGCGACGATGATGACGTCGGCCTCGGCCAGGCATTTGGGGTCGCTGGAGTACTCGGCAAACTTGGCCGCCTTGACCTCCTCATCCGTAAGTTCGCGCGATGGGTCGGTGCCGGCCTGGCACTTGGCCACCTTGTCGACGGCGATGTCGAAGCCGATCGTGCGGCTCTGCTTGCCGAATTCGATCACCAAGGGCAAGCCCACATATCCCAAACCAACGACGGCAATCACGCTCACGATCAATCTCCAAAAAAGCAGTTCAAGGTTGGCCCGGCTCAGCCGCGACCGTAGCTGTCTTCATATCGGACGATATCGTCCTCGCCCAGATAGGAGCCCGACTGGACCTCGATGATTTCCAGCGGTACTTTTCCCGGATTTGCCAGGCGATGCACCTGGCCCAGGGGAATGTAGGTGCTTTGATTCTCGCTCAGCAAGAGGACCTGCTCGCCGTTGGTGATCTCGGCCGTGCCGGAGACCACGATCCAATGCTCGGCGCGATGGTGGTGCTTTTGCAGGCTCAGCGAGGCGCCGGGCTTGACCATGATGCGCTTGACCTGGAAGCGCGCACCCATGTCGATGCTGTCGAACCAGCCCCAGGGGCGGTGCACCTTGCGGTGCAGGGTCTGTTCGCCGCGCTTTTCCTTGGTCAGCTGGGCGACGATGTTCTTCACGTCCTGGCTCTTGCTGCGCTCGGCCACCAGCACCGCGTCGGGGGTCTCGACGATGACGATGTCGTCCAGCCCCACCGCGGCCACCAGCCGGCTGGTGGCATGCACCAGGGTGTTGTGGCTGTCGGAGATGATGGTGTCGCCGCGGCTGGCATTGCCCTGGGCGTCCTTCGCGGCCACCTGCCAGACCGCCTCCCAGGCGCCCAGGTCGTTCCAGCCGGCGTCCAGCTCCACCATGCGCAGCACGAAATCGCTGCCGGGGCAGCGCTCCATCACCGCATAGTCCACCGACTCTGACGGCACCTGCGTGAACAGCGCCTTGTCGGGGCGCACGAACAGGCCGTCGAGCTGGCGTGCCGCGTACGCGGCACGGGTGGTCGCCGCGATGTCGGGCCGAAAGCCCTGCAGCGCCTTCATCCAGGCGCTGGCGCGCAGCACGAACATGCCGCTGTTCCAGTAGTAGCCGCCGGCGACCAGATAGCCTGCCGCGGTGGCGGCATCGGGCTTCTCGACAAAGGCCTCGACGTTGAGTCCGCATGCGTCGCGGCTGCTGCGGATGTAGCCGTAGCCGGTCTCGGGGCGGTCGGGGGTGATGCCCAGGATCACGATGGCGCCGTCGGCCGCGGCGCGCACGGCGGCCTGCAGCGCGGTGGTGAAGGCCGGGCCGTCGGTAACGGTCTGGTCGGCGGGCGTCACCACCAGCACCGGATCAGCGCCGCCACCCGGGCCTTCCAGCGCCTGCAGGGCCGCCAGGGTCAGCGCCGGCGCGGTGTTGCGGCCGGCCGGCTCCAGCAGCACGGCGCCCGGCGTGGCCGAGGTCTCGCGCAACTGGTCCAGCACCATGAAACGGTGCTCCTCGTTGCCCACCACCAGGGTCGGCGCGACGGTGATGTCCGCGGCAGCCAGGCCCGCGAGGCGCTCGGCGGCCTGCTGGAACAGGCTGCTATTGCCCGCCAGCACCAGGAATTGCTTGGGATAGCCGGCGCGCGACAGCGGCCACAGCCGCGTGCCGCTGCCGCCGGCCATGATGACGGGCTGTACCTGGATGGTGCTCATGCTTCAAATCCCTGCGGGTTCATGCGCTGCCAGCGCCAGCTGTCCTCGCACATGCGCTGCAGATCGTGCCGTGCCACCCAGCCCAGACGCTCGCGCGCCAGGCTGGGGTCGGCATAGTTGGCCGCCGCGTCACCGGGGCGACGCGCCACGATGGCGTAGGGGATGGGCCTGCCGCTGGCCTGTTCGTAGGCGCGCACCAGTTCCAGCACGCTGTAGCCGCGCCCGGTGCCGAGGTTGACGGTGATGGATTCGTGCCCGCCCAGCAGGAAGCGCAGCGCCGCCACATGGCCCTCGGCCAGGTCGAGCACATGGATGTAGTCGCGCACGCCGGTGCCGTCGGGGGTGTCGTAATCGCCGCCGAACACCTGCACGCGCTCGCGCCGGCCCACCGCGACCTGGGCCACATAAGGCATCAGGTTGTTGGGGATGCCGCGCGGGTCTTCGCCGATCAGCCCGCTCTCGTGCGCACCCACCGGGTTGAAGTAGCGCAGGGCGGCGGTCTGCCACTGCGGATCGGCGGCGCCCAGGTCGCGCAGGATGGTCTCGCCCATCAGCTTGGTGGCGCCGTAGGGGTTGAGGGCCGAGAGCGGCGCATCCTCGCGCAGCGGCAGGCTTTGAGGCATGCCGTAGACGGTGGCGCTGGAGCTGAACACGATGCGGCTGCAGCCATGGCGGCGCATCGCCTCGAGGGTGCCGAGCAGGCCGCCGACGTTGTTGCGGTAATAGGCCAGCGGCTGCTCGGCCGACTCGCCCACCGCCTTGAAGGCCGCGAAATGCACCACCGCGTCGGGCCGGTGGCGGGCGAACACCTCTTCGAGCGCGGCGGCGTCGTTGACGTCGGCGCGTTCGAACCGCGGTGCCTGGCCGCTCAGGCGCGCCAGGCGCTCCAGCACCCTGGGCGAGCTGTTGCTGAAATTGTCGAGGCCGACCACGCGGTAGCCGGCGGCCAGCAGGGCCAGCCAGGTGTGCGAGGCGATGTAACCGGTGGCGCCGGTGAGCAGGACGGTGGCTGGCATGGCTGGTTTACCTGATCACGGCCTGGCCGTAGCAGCCGTAGGTGTTGGCACTGTAGGCGTAGAACGCGGTGCTGCTGCTGCGACCCGAGTGACTGATCTGGCAGCCCAGCTCCAGGCCGCGCGAGTAGATCCAGCGTGCGCCCAGGTTGTAGGCGCGGTCGCGGTCGTAGCTGCTGCTCTGGAACAGGGTGTCGGAGCGATCGATGCTGCTGAGCGTCAGGCCAGCATCCAGCAGCAGCTTGCCGCTGAGTTCGTAGCTGCTGTTGAGCTGCAGCGCCTTGGTGATGCGGTTGTAGTCGGTATTGAGGTTGACGAAGCCGAGGTAATAGGTATCCAGGCCCGAGTCGCGCGAGAGCCGGGTGCTGAGCGACCATTTGGCCGTGGGCTGCCATTGCCACACCACCGTACCGGTGACGCCGCTGAAGTCGCGCAGATTGGAGAGACTGTGGCTGGAGCGGCTGGCGCTCAGCCGGGCATCGAGCTTGCTGGCGCCGCTGGCCTCCCAGCCGGCGCTGAGGTCGATGTCATTGCGTGTGAATTCGTCCGGCGTGACGACGTCGCCCTGCACCAGGTAGCGCGGGTTCTTGCCCTTGGTGTGGCGCGCAGCCAGACCCAGGCGCAGCGGGCTGCTGGGGCGCCACACCAGGCCCAGGGAAGCAATGTCTTCCCGGTAATTCAGGCGTGTGTACTCGATCGCACTGAACTCGCGCTGGCGGTGCGTCAGCACCGCCTCCAGCGTCAGCTTGGTCACCAGGCCCAGGCGCGCGATGCCCTGCAACTGGCTGTTGTCCTCGGTGTTCTTCTTGAAGATGGGCGTGATGCCGCTGCCGATGTTGTAGTCGGCCAGCGAGCGTTTCTTGCTGGCGCTGAGCGTGCCCGAGAGTCGCTCGATGCTGGCCCAGTCCAGGCCCAGCTTGGCGGTGTAGGAAATGTTGTTGAGCTCGCTGTTGCGGCGGTAGCGATTGGCCTGCACCGACACATCGCCGAACAGGCGTTGGCGGCCCAGGCGCTGGTCCAGCCCGGCCAGCAGGCTGGCATTGCCGACCTCGTCGCTGTTGGCGGCATTGCTCTGCCGGTAGATATTGGAGACGTGGTGAAGCCCCAGCGAGCCGCCGAGGTAGTAGGGGCTGGTTTCGGCCTGCGCCGCGCCGGCCATCGTCAACAGCAGTGCGACGCACGGGGTCAGGTTTTGCCGCAGCGCGATCTTGGTGGTCATGGCGGGGTCGTCAGTATGCATTTCGGTCGAACAGCATGAGCTTGGCGGTACGCACGATGATTTGCAGGTCCAGGCCCAGCGACCAGTTGCGCAGGTATTCCAGATCGTATTCGACGCGCGCCTTCATCTTGTCGATGGTGTCGGTCTCGCCGCGCAGGCCGTTCACCTGGGCCCAGCCGGTGATGCCGGGCTTGACCTTGTGGCGCACCATATAGGCCTTGATGAGCTTGCGGTATTCCTCGTTGTGCGCCACCGCATGCGGGCGCGGCCCGACGATGCTCATGCGCCCCTGCAGCACATTGACGAACTGCGGCAACTCGTCCAGCGAGGTGCGGCGGATGAAGGCGCCGAAGCGGGTGATGCGCGGGTCGTCCTTGGTGGCCTGCCTGACCACCGGGCCGTTGTCCATGCTGCGCATGGAGCGGAACTTGTAGACGATGATTTCCTCGCCATCCAGGCCGTTGCGGCGCTGCTTGAAGATCACCGGCCCGGGTGAGCTGAGCTTCACGCCCACGGCGATGGCCAGCAGGATGGGCGAGATCAGCACCAGGATCAGGCTGGCCAGCACCACGTCGCTGGCGCGCTTGACGAGTTCGTTGATGCCGGTGAAGGGGGTCTCGCAAATACCCACTACCGGCACGCCGTTCACGTCCTGCAGGCGGCCCTGGATGATGCTGATGCCGAACACGTCGGGCACGAAGAACAGCGAGGCGGTAGTGCCCTGGATCTGCTCGAGCAGCTGCACGATGCGCGGCTGCGAGCCCAGCGGCAGGGTGATGTAGACCTCGCGCACATTGTGCTTGCGCACATAGTCGCTCAGCTCGCTGAGCATGCCCAGCAGGTGCTGGGTGGCGTCGGGATGCAGGCGCTCGTCCTGGCGGTCGTCGAAGAAGCCCAGCAGCTCGACGCCGCCATGCGGCCCGGCGGCCAGGGCCTTGGCCACCTTGGCGCCCAGCGGCCCGGCACCCACGATCACCGCGCTGCGCCGCGAGCTCGGGTGCGAGGCCTGCCAGAGCAGCAGGCGGCGGCCGATCAGGATGGCCAGCAGCTGCGCCAGCGGCGTGATGATGCCCCACCACATCAGCACCCTGTCCTCGAAGTAGTGCAGGCTGTTGGTGGCGTAGCCGAACATGCCCAGGATCAACAGCAGGGTGATCCAGGAGCCCAGCACGTCGAGGGTGGCGCTGACCGGGTGCTCGGCGAAGCGGTTGCGGCCCGGGAAGGTGAGCGCGAACACCAGCAGGCACAGCGTGTAGGTGGAGCGCAGCACCGGCTCGCCGAAATAGTCGTTCACCAGGAAGAAGCACAGCACGATCAGGCTGGGCTCCAGGAAGGCGGCGATCAATGACTGGACCGATTGCGGTGCGCTGTAGAAGGTTCTCTTGTAGCTGCGGTCCTCGAACATCTCGGCGTGGCTCCCGGTGCCTTTTGTTTGCTTCTGTCGTCGATGGTTATGTTGCGCGGCACGAAACCGGTGCCGTCAGTCCAGCCCCCTCGTCTGGACATGAGCGCGGATTCTCTCTCAATTAGCCGGCGCTCCCGGGCAGGGCCCCCCCCTAAGTCGAGGCGGTGTGATGCCCTGTCTACAATCCGCGCATGCTGAACGATTGGTCAAGACTCTGGGCACCGGCGGTGCAGGATCGCATCACCTTGTTGCTCAACCATGTCATTGCGCGGGAAAGCCACGCGATGGCGCGGCTGCAGCCGCAGGCCGGCAAGTCGGTGCTGGTGCATCTGCGCGGCTGGCCCGGGCTGCTGCCGGCCGCCCCCGACCTGGCCCTGCAGGTCACGCCCGCCGGCCTGTGGGAGCGGCTCGATGCCGCGCCGGCCGATGCGCTGCGCATCGAGATCGACGCCGCCAACCCTGCCGCGCTGGCCTTCGGTGCGCTCACCGGCGCCAAGCCCGACGTGCAGATCCAGGGGGATGCCGCCTTTGCCGCCGAGATGAACTGGCTGATGGAAAACCTGCGCTGGGACCTCGAGGATGAGCTTGCCCAGCTGGTCGGCCCGGCGCCCGCGCATCAGCTGGCGCGCTGGGGCGGGGCGATCGCCCAGGCCTTTGCCAAGTTCGCCAAGTTTGCCGATGGGGCCCGCAACGCGGCCATGTCAGGTGGCCGCGGGCCGGCATGAGGTACTTCGCCCGCCTGCTGGTCATCGGCTGGACCATCTTCCGCTTCGGTCTGGACGAAATGGCCCTCTCGGGCCTGAGCGGGCGGCGTTTCCGCTGGTTGCGCCGGCTGATCTCGGTGGGCCGCAGCTGGCAGCAGCCGCGCGGCGTGCGCCTGCGCCTGGCGCTGGAGCGGCTGGGGCCGATCTTCGTCAAGTTCGGCCAGGTGCTCTCCACCCGCCGCGACCTGGTGCCCGGCGACATCGTCGAGGAACTGGCCCGCTTGCAGGACGATGTGCCGCCGTTCCCGGCCGAGACCTCGCGCGCCCTGGTGGAAAAGGCCTTCGGGCGCAGGATTGAAGAGCTGTTCGGCAGCTTCGAGGCCGAGCCGGTGGCCAGCGCCTCGATCGCCCAGGTGCATTTCGCCACCCTGAAGGACGGCCGCGAAGTCGCGGTGAAGGTGCTGCGCCCCGGCATGCTGGACGTGATCGAGGACGACCTGGCCCTGCTGCGCACCATCGCCGGCTGGGTCGAGCGCCTCAGCGCCGATGGCCGGCGCCTCAAGCCGCGCGAGGTGGTGGCCGAGTTCGACACCTATCTGCACGACGAGCTCGACCTGGTGCGCGAGGCCGCCAACGCGGCCCAGCTGCGCCGCAATATGGATGGCCTGAATCTGGTGATGGTGCCCGTGATGATGTGGGACCTGTGCACCAGCGAGGTGATCGTGATGGAGCGCATGAGCGGCGTGCCCATCAGCCAGGTGCAGCGCCTCAGGGACGCCGGGGTGGACATCCCCAAGCTGGCGCGCGACGGCGTCACCATCTTCTTCACCCAGGTGTTCCGCGACGGCTTCTTCCACGCCGACATGCACCCCGGCAACATCCAGGTGAGCCTGGCGCCCGCCACCTTCGGCCGCTATATCGCGCTGGACTTCGGCATCATCGGCACGCTCACCGAGGTGGACAAGGAATACCTGGCGCAGAACTTCATCGCCTTCTTCCAGCGCGACTACAAGCGCGTGGCCGAGTTGCACATCGAATCCGGCTGGGTGCCCGCCGGCACCCGCGTGGACGAGCTCGAGAGCGCGGTGCGCGCGGTCTGCGAGCCGCATTTCGACCGGCCGCTGAAGGACATCTCGCTGGGCCAGGTGCTGATGCGCCTGTTCCAGACCTCGCGCCGCTTCAATGTCGAGATCCAGCCCCAGCTGGTGCTGCTGCAGAAGACCCTGCTGAACGTGGAGGGCCTGGGCCGCCAGCTTGACCCCGAGCTGGACCTCTGGGCCACCGCCAAGCCCTTCCTGGAGCGCTGGATGAACGAGCAGGTGGGCTGGCGCGCCCTGGTGCACCAGCTCAAGAAGGAGGCGCCGCGCTATGCCCAGCTCTTCCCCGAGCTGCCGCGCCTGCTGCATGACGCGCTCAAGCGCCAGGCCTCGCCGCACGATGGCCGCGCCATCCAGGCGCTGATCCAGGAGCAGCGCCGCACCAACCGGCTGCTGCAGGCGCTGCTCTACGGTGCGGTTGGCTTCACCCTGGGGCTGCTGGCGGCCAATGTGCTGATGCGCGTGCATTGGTTCTGAACCGGCGCGTGTTGCGCCGATAATCCGGCGCGCTTTCCTTTGCCGGGCCCTGCCCGAGACGCTTGCCATGAACACCACGCTGATCGTCTTTGTCGTGCTCTACCTGCTGGGGACCCTGGGCCTGGGGGTCTGGGCCGGCACCCGCATCAAGAACACCAGTGACTTCGCCATCGCCGGCCGCAGCCTGCCGTTGATCATGGTGATCACCACCACCTTCGCCACCTGGTTCGGTGCCGAGACGGTGATGGGCATCCCGGCCAAGTTCGTGCAGGGTGGCCTGAATTCCATCGTCGAGGACCCCTTCGGCGCCGGCACCTGCCTGATCCTGGTGGGCGCCTTCTTCGCCACCAAGCTGTACCGCCAGAACCTGCTGACCATCGGCGACTTCTACCGCCAGCGCTTCGGCAAGGGCGTCGAGGTGTTCTGCTCCAGCGCCATCATCCTCAGCTATCTGGGCTGGGTGGCGGCGCAGATCACCGCCCTGGGCCTGGTGTTCTCGGTGCTGACCAATGGCGCGATGAGCGAGACCGCCGGCATGATCATAGGCACCCTGGCGGTGCTGATCTATGTGGTGATCGGCGGCTTCCTGGCGGTGGCCTGGACCGATTTCATCCAGATGATCGTGCTGGTGATCGGCCTGTCGGTGATCGCGGTGTTCTCGGCCGACCTGGCCGGTGGCGCCGACAAGGTGTTCGCGATGGCGCAGAGCAAGGAGCTGTTCAGGTTCCTGCCCGAGCCCAGCTTCACCGAGATCGCCATGTTCGTCGGCGCCGGCGTCACCATGATGCTGGGCAGCATTCCGCAGCAGGACGTGTTCCAGCGCGTCATGTCGGCCAAGGACGAGAAGACCGCCCGCAACGGCGCCATGATCGGCGGCATCAGCTACATCCTGTTCGCCGCCGTGCCCATGTTCATCGTCGCCAGCGCGGTGGTGGTGATGGGCCAGCAGGCCCTGGACGTGGCGCGCGACGATTACCAGAAGCTGCTGCCCCTGTTCGTGCTGAGCAAGATGCCGCTGATCATGCAGATCCTGTTCTTCGGCGCGCTGCTCTCGGCCATCAAGAGCACCTCCTCGGCCACGCTGCTGGCGCCCTCCACCAGCTTCGTCGAGAACATCCTGAAGAATCTGCGCCCGCACATGGGCGACCGCCAGCAGCTGCTGGCGATGCGCCTGACCATCATCGTGTTCGCCGCCCTGGTGCTGGCCTATGCGATCGCGATGCAGGGCACCTCGATCTACGAGCTGGTGTCCTCAGCCTACCAGGTCACCCTGGTGGGGGCCTTCGTGCCGCTGGTGATGGGCTTGTACTGGCAGCGCGCCACCACGCAGGGGGCGATCTTCTCGCTGGTGGGTGGCATTGCGGTCTGGATCGCCTTCCTGCCCCAGGTCAGCAGCCTGGGCGAGGGCTTCCCGGGGCAGCTGGCCGGCCTGCTGGTGGCGATCGTGGCGATGGTGCTGGGCTCACTGGCGCCGCAGTGGCTGAAGAACCGCCGCGAGCACAAGCACCATGTGAGCGGTCTGCCCAACGAAGCCTCGCCCCTATAATTCGCGTTTCCTATCAATAGCTTAGACCCCTCATGCCGATCTACGCCTACCGCTGCAGTACCTGCGGTCACGCCAAAGACGTGCTGCAAAAGCTGTCTGATGCCCCGCTGAGCACCTGCCCCGCCTGCGGGGCCGAGAGCTTCAGCAAGCAAGTCACCGCCGCCGGCTTCCAGCTCAAGGGCTCGGGCTGGTACGCCACCGATTTCAAGGGTGGCAGCACGGCCGCCCCGGCTGCGGGCGCCGCGACCGCCGCTGCAGCACCGGCCGCCGAGGCCGCCCCGGCTGCCAGCGCTGCCACGCCTTGCGGGGGCTCCTGCGCCTGCCATTGACATGACCCGCCGCGGGCCGCGAGGCCGGGCCGCACAAGGAATCCAGTGAGAAAGTACATCATCGCCGGCCTGCTCGTCTGGCTACCGCTTGCCATCACCATCTGGGTGTTGCATCAGGTGCTGGGCGTCGTCAACGGCGTGTTCGACTCGCTGCTGGGCGCCCTCAAGGTGGTTTCGCCGACCTCGCTGCACGACGGCATCACCAGCCTGCGCGACGTCCCCGGCCTGGGCCTGGTGATCCTGGTGGGCGGACTCTTGCTCACCGGCATGTTCGTGGCCAATATCTTCGGCCAATGGTGGCTCAGGCAATGGGACAAGCTGTTGTCCAGCATCCCCATCGTCAAGAGCATCTACAGCTCGGTCAAGCAGGTCTCGGACACCTTGTTCTCCAGCAGCGGCAACGCCTTCCGCGAGGCGGTGCTGGTGCAGTACCCGCGCGAGGGCAGCTGGACCATCGCCTTCGTCACCGGCGCGCCCAGCGGCGAGGTGGCCAGGCATTTCCCCGAGGAGCATGTGAGCCTGTACGTGCCCACCACGCCGAACCCGACCTCGGGCTTCTTCCTGATGATGCCGCGCACCAGCATCCGCTCGCTGAACATGAGCGTGGACGAGGCGCTCAAGTACATCATCTCGATGGGGGTGGTGGCGCCGAACACAGCCGTCGCACCTGGCGAACGAAATATGCCGGGTTGATCGCCCCGGCCGGCGTTCAACCCTGAGGGCAGCCTGCCCGACCAGAGCCACCAGACAAGACCTGACCCCGCTGCGCAAGAGGCGCAGCGCACCCAAGAATTCGGAGAAAACGATATGCGTACCTGCTATGCCGGCCAAGTCAGCGAGAAGCTGCTCGACCAGACCGTGACCCTGATGGGCTGGGCCCACCGCCGCCGCGACCATGGCGGCGTGATCTTCATCGACCTGCGCGACCGCGAGGGCCTGGTGCAGGTGGTCTGCGACCCCGACCGCGCCGAAATGTTCAAGGTGGCGGAAGACGTGCGCAACGAGTTCTGCCTGAAGATCGTCGGCAAGGTGCGCGCGCGCCCGGCCGGCACCGAGAACGCCAACCTCACCAGCGGCAAGATCGAGATCCTCTGCCATGAGCTGGAAGTGCTGAACCCCTCGGTGACGCCCCCGTTCCAGCTGGACGACGAGAACCTCTCCGAGACCACGCGCCTCACGCACCGCGTGCTGGACCTGCGCCGCCCCTACATGCAGAACAACCTGATGCTGCGCTACCGCGTGGCGATGGAGGCGCGCAAGTTCCTGGACGAGCATGGCTTCATCGACATCGAGACGCCCATGCTCACCAAGAGCACGCCCGAAGGCGCGCGCGACTACCTGGTGCCCAGCCGTGTGCACGACGGCACCTTCTTCGCGCTGCCGCAATCGCCCCAGCTGTTCAAGCAGCTGCTGATGGTGGCCGGCTACGACCGCTACTACCAGATCACCAAGTGCTTCCGCGACGAGGACCTGCGCGCCGATCGCCAGCCCGAATTCACCCAGATCGATATTGAAACGAGCTTCCTCACCGAGCAGGAAATCCGTGACATGTTCGAGGGCATGATCCGCCACGTCTTCATGAAGGCGCTGAACGTGGACCTGGGCGCCTACCCGGTGATGAAGTACGCGGACGCGATGCACCGCTTCGGCTCCGACAAGCCGGACCTGCGCGTCAAGCTCGAGTTCACCGAACTCACCGACGCGATGGGCGATGTCGACTTCAAGGTCTTCTCCACCCCCGCCACCACCCCCGGTGGCCGCGTGGTCGCCCTGCGCGTGCCGGGCGGCGCGGCCATGAGCCGCGGCGAGATCGACAGCTACACCGAGTTCGTGAAGATCTACGGTGCCAAGGGCCTGGCCTGGATCAAGGTCAACGAAGTGGCCAAGGGCCGCGAAGGCCTGCAGTCGCCCATCGTCAAGAACCTGCACGACAAGGCCGTGGCCGACATCCTGGCGCGCACCGGCGCGCAGGACGGCGACCTGCTGTTCTTCGGTGCCGACAAGGCCAAGGTGGTGAACGACGCCATCGGCGCGCTGCGCCTAAAGGTGGGCCACAGCGAATTCGGCAAGAGCCACGGCCTGTTCGAAGACCGCTGGGCACCGCTGTGGGTGGTGGACTTCCCGATGTTCGAGCACGACGAAGAGAACGACCGCTGGGCGGCCGTGCACCACCCCTTCACCGCGCCCAAGGACGGCCATGAGGACCTGATGGTCACCGACCCGGCCAAGTGCATCGCCAAGGCCTACGACATGGTGCTGAACGGTTGGGAGCTGGGTGGCGGCTCGATCCGTATCCACCGCGCCGAGGTGCAGAGCAAGGTGTTCGACGCGCTCAAGATCAGCAAGGAAGACGCCCAGGTCAAGTTCGGCTTCCTGCTGGACGCGCTGCAATACGGCGCACCCCCGCACGGCGGCCTGGCCTTCGGCCTGGATCGCCTGGTGACGCTGATGACCAAGGCCGATTCCATCCGCGACGTGATCGCCTTCCCCAAGACCCAGCGCGCGCAATGCCTGCTGACCGGCGCACCCTCGTATGTGGACGAGAAGCAGCTGCGCGAACTGCACATCCGCCTGCGCAATGCGGGTGCCGCCACGGCCTGATCGACGCCGCGCGCAGGCCATCGGGCAAGGGGGCTGTTTCGACAGCCCCTTTTTCATGCCCGCGCCAGGACGCTGCGTTCAGTCGCTATGCTTGCGCCTTCTTCATTCATGAGTACCTGACGAGCATGAGCAAGAAGGGCCAAGGCATGGCTGGCGGCACGACGGAGCGGCTGCGCTGGGAGCGTGCGCTGATGCGCCATCCGCGCCTGACCCTGCCGCGGCTGCGTGCCGGCATGAAGGCGGCCGATCCGGCCCAGGCGCGTGCCGCCCTGCTGGGCGCCTTCTTCGTGCTGGAGCGCTGGGGCCGGGCCGCCGAGCTGCAGGGCGAGCTGCAGGCCGAGCTGCAGACCCTGAGGCGCGAGGTGGAGCGCCAGCGCTCGCTCAGCGAGGCGGCCGAACTCAGCGAGGCCCTGGGCCGCCTGCATTACCAGCGCGGCGACTATGTGCAGGCCTGCCAGGCCTGGAGCGAAACGCTCGACTGGGCCGAGGACGACTCGCGCCCCGCCTGCCTGGCCCGCATCGGCCTGGCGCACCTGTGCTACGCGCTGGGCGACTGGGCGCGCGGCGGCCGCGTGCTGGACCAGGCCGAGCTGCACTACGCCAGGCTGGCGCAAGACCCCTATCTGCGCGCCAAGATCGCGCTCAACCGCGCCGCGTCGCTGCGCGCCACCCAGGGCCCGCAGGCCGCACGCGTGGTGCTGGACGAGGCCCTGGCCGCCGCCCGCGAGGCCGGCCATGCCGACTACCAGGCCGAGGCGATCTGGCACCAGGCGCGCTGCGCGCGCGACAGCGGCGATGCCGCGCAGGCGCTCAGGCTCGCCGACCAGGCCCTGGTCTCGGCGCAGCGCTGCGGTTACCGCTGGCTGCATGCCCAGGCCGCGCTGCTGCTGTGCGAACTCACCAGCGGCGAGACCGCGCTGGGCTGGGCCGGCCAGGCCCTGAGCCTGGCCGAGGCCCTGCAGTCGCGCCATCTGCAGGCGGCGGCCCATGGGCGGCTGGCCGACCTGATGCGCGAGCAGGGCGAGCTGGGCCCCAGCTGGCATCACCTGCAGCAGCGCCAGCGCCTCGAATCCACCCTCGACCAGGGCCAGCTGCCGACCCAGCTGGAGGCGCTGGCCCGCTTCGATACCGATCCGCATGGCGCCGATGCGCTGCTGCTCTCGCTGGCCGGCCAGAGCTGGCCGCTCGACGATCTGGCCGAATTCGAGCGCCAGTGGCGGGCGCTGCTGCCGCGCCTGGTGGAGGCGCTGGGGCTGAGCGGGATCGACCTGCAGTGGGAGCGCCTGAGTGAACGGCCGGGTCAGCGCGCCGCCGCGCCGGCCGCGCCGGACGCCGCCCGGCTCGAGCTAAGCCTGCGCCTGGCGACCAAGCAGATCGGCCGCCTGCTGCTGTGGCGGCCCGCGGGCGCCAGCTGGTCGCGTGCCGACAGCAAGCGGGCCAACCGGCTGGCGAGCTGGCTGGAGGGGCTGCTGGGTCGCCTGGAGCAGAGCCTGCAGCGCGCCGAGACCCAGGCCGCCGAGCATGCCGAACTGCTGGGCCTGGACCGCCTGCTGGCCGCGCAGCTCGATGCCTGGGGCCGGCAGCTGAGCCAGGCCGACGCGCCCCTGCAGCTGATCGCGCCGCCGCTGGTGCAACAAATGGCGGCGCTGGCGCAATACCGGCGCGGCGCGCAGGACCAGCAGGTCTGCGACTTCGAGCTGGCGAGCGAATTGGCCCGGCTGCAGGCCGTCTACGCACCGCTGCTGCAGGCGCAGGGCTGCGAGCTGCGCTGCGAGGTGGCGCCGGGCCTGAGCCTCAAGCACCCGCGCGCGCAATGCCTGCGCCTGCTGAGCGAGCTGATCGCGCTGGCGCTGGCGCGCGGTGCGCGGCGGCTCAGCCTGGAGGCCGAACCGCATGGCAGCGACCAGCTCTTGCGCCTGCGCTATTGCGACGGCCTGGCCGCGCCCTGGAGCGGGCTGGACGCCCTGATGCTGCAGCTGCGCCGCTTCGGCGGCACGCTGCGCGCCCAGGCCTGGGGCCTGGAGATCGACCTGCCCCCGCAGGCGGCCAAGCCGGCGCGTCGCGCCAGGAAAACCGCGCCTTAGCCCTTGCGCCTGGCGGCGCTGGGCGTCAGCCCGGTCCAGCGCTTGAAGGCGGCGCGGAAGTTGGCGGCCTCGCTATAGCCCAGGGAGGCGGCGATCTCGTCGTTGTTGAGCTGGGTCTGGCGCAGATAGTCCAGCGCCAGCTGGCAGCGCACCTTGTCCAGTACCTGCTGGAAGGCATTGCCCTCCTCGGCGAGCTGGCGCCGCAGCGTGCGCGAGCTGATCTGCCATGCCGCCGCCACGTCCTCGATGCCGGGAAAACGCCCTGGCGCCTGCAGCAGCAGGGCGATCAGGCGGCTGGTGACGCCGCGCGCCTGCTGGAATTCGGCCAGCAGGCGCTCGCAGGTCTCGCGCGCCACCAGGGCGGTGGCCGGGTTGCCCTGGGCCGGCACATGCTCGAGCCAGCTGGCGTCGAACAGCAGCTCGCAGCGGCCGTTTGCGCCGAATTCGGCCGGGCAGCCCAGCAGCTCGGCATAACGGGCCGCATGGGCGGGTGCCGGGTAGGGCAGGCAGACGACGCGCGGCCGCAAGTCGGTGCCCAGCACATCGCGGTGCAGGGCCAGCTGGGTGCCCAGCTGCCACTCCAGCACGAAGCGGTAGAGCGGCGAGCCTTCCCCGAGCCGGTAGGCATCGCTGAACTGCCAGGCCACCTGCGCGCCGCGCTCGGCGAATTCCATGCCCACCAGCGGGGCGGTGAGGGCGCGGTACTTCATCGCCATCGCCACCGCCTCGCGCGCCGTCGGGCTGCTCAAGAGCGCGTAGCCATAAAGGCCGAACTGGGTGATGCGCGCCGCCAGGCCCGCGCGCAGCGCCACATCGGCCTGCGGCGAGAGGCGCAGCGCATTGGCACACACGCTCAGCAGCTGCTGGGCGCTGACGCGCAGCTCGGCGCGCTGGAAATCGGCGCGCTGCAGGCCGGTGTCGGCCAGCGCGGCCTCCGCCGGCACGCCCAGGCCCAGCAGGATGTCCACCAGGGCCTGCAGCTTGTGCGGCCGGTGGATGCGCTCGTCGAGCAAGGGAAAGTCTGGATGCTGCATGTGGGGCAAAGTGTAGCCAGCTGTCCGGATTTCACCCGTTTGTGGCGTTTGCAACCTCGGCAAAGCGGGCGCCAGCCCCAACAATCGCCGCTCTACAGGCCCCGCAGAGGGCCTGCATCCGAACCCGGAGACAAAAAACATGCTCGCTGCCAACCCGCAAGCCATCGATCTGGTGCGGCTGAACTTCAACCCGCAGGCCCAGCTGGCCCTCAGCCTGGTGCTGGCGCTGGTGATGTTCGGCATCGCGCTGGACCTGCATCTGGACGACTTCAAGCAGGCGCTGGCCAGGCCGCGCGCGCTCGCCATCGGCATGCTCAGCCACCACCTGCTGTTCCCGGCGGCCACCTTCGCGATGATCCAGCTGTTGGAGCCGGCGCCCTCGATCGGCCTGGGCATGCTGCTGGTCTCGTCCTGCCCGGCCGGCCATATCTCCAACTTCTTCACCCACCGGGCGCATGGCAATGCGGCGCTGTCGGTGTCGATCAGCACGCTCTCGACCCTGGGCGCGATCGTGATGACGCCGCTCAACGTGGCGTTCTGGGCCTCCCGGGACCCGGCGCTGGCGGCGCTGCTGCGCAGCTTCTCGCTGGAGCCGCTGCGCATGCTACTGGAGGTGGGCCTGCTGCTGGGCCTGCCGCTGGCCGCCGGCCTCGCGGTGCAGGCGCGCTCGCCCGCGCTGGCGCAGCGCCTGCATGGGCCGATGAAGCGCTTCTCGATGCTGGTGTTCCTGGCCTTCGTGGTGGGCGCGCTGGCGCTCAACTGGGCCATCTTCATGGAATGGGGCCGCTATGTGGTGCTGCTGGTGCTGGCCCACAACGCCATGGCCCTGGCCGGCGGCTATGGCTTCGGCCGGCTGGCGCGCCTGCCCGAGCGCGATTGCCGCGCCGTGGCCTTCGAGACCGGCATCCAGAACTCCGGCCTGGGCCTGGTGCTGATCTTCAATTTCTTCGGTGGGCTGGGTGGCATGGCCATCATCACCGCCTGGTGGGGCATCTGGCATATCGCCGCGGGCATGGGGCTGTCGAGCTTCTGGCTCTGGCGCGATGGCCGCAAGGAGGTGGCGGCATGACGTCGAGAGTGCTTGTCACCGGCAGCGGTGGCTATCTGGGCCGGCAGCTGGTGGAGGCGCTGGCGGCCTCTGGCGAGCGGCCCGAGCTGATCGTGGCCATGGACCTGCGCGAGCCGCCGCCCGCGCAGCGCCTGCCCGGCGTTGTCTATGCCCAGGGGGACATCCGCAGCGCCGATCTGCAGGCGCTGATGCAGCAGCACCGGATCGACCAGGTGGTGCATCTGGCCGCCATCGTCACGCCGCCCAAGGGCAGCGATCGGCAGCTCGAGTACGAGGTCGATGTGCTCGGCACCCGGCGCCTGCTGGAGGCCTGCGTGGCCAGCGGCGTGACCCAGGTGGTGATCTCGTCCTCGGGCGCGGCCTATGGCTATCACGCCGACAACCCGGCCTGGCTGAAGGAAAGCGACCCGGTGCGCGGCAACGAGGAATTCGCCTATGCGTGGCACAAGCGCCTGGTGGAGGAGATGCTGGCCGACTACCGGCAGCGCCATCCGGCGCTTCAGCAGACCGTGCTGCGCGTCGGCACCATCCTGGGCGAGCGCGTCAACAACCAGATCACCGCGCTGTTCGAGAAGCCGCGCATCCTGGTGCTGCGCGGCGCCGCCAGCCCCTTCGTCTTCATCTGGGACCAGGACGTGGTGGGCATCATCCAGCATGCGCTGCGCACCGGCCGGGCCGGCATCTTCAACGTGGCCGGCGATGGCGCGCTGGGCCTGCGCGAGCTGGCTGCGCGCATGGGCAAGCCCTGCCTGGTGCTGCCGCCGCTGCTGCTGCAGATCGGGCTGGCGATCGGCCACAAGCTGGGCCTGACGCGCTACGGCCCCGAGCAATTGCGCTTCCTGCGCTACCGCCCGGTGCTGGACAACCAGCGCCTCAAGACCGAGCTGGGCTATCGGCCGCGCAAGAGCTCGGCCGAGGTGTTCGAACTCTGGTGGACGAGCCGCCAGCGCGCGCCCGCGGCCGGGCCCGAGGCTGCGCCATGAGGGCGGACTGGCACGAGCAGGTGGCCGTGGTCACCGGCGCGGCGGGCGGCCTGGGCGCGGCGCTCGCCCGGCGCCTGGCCGCGGCCGGCGCGCGCGTGGCCCTGCTGGACCGCGACGGCGCCGCCGCCGAGCAGCTGGCGGCCGAGCTGCGCGGCGCCGGCCTGCAGGCCCAGGCCTGGGCCTGCGACATCAGCGAGCAGCCCCAGGTGCAGCAGGTCTTCGCCCAGCTGGAAGGGCAGTGGGGCGGGGTGACGCTGCTGATCAACAACGCTGGCATCGCCGCCCGCGCGCTGGCGCGCGATTGCCGCGCCGAGGTGGTGCGGCGCGTCATGGCGGTGAACTATTTCGGCGCCGTGCATTGCACCGAGGCGGCGCTGCCCGCGCTGCTGGCCGCGCGCGGCCGCATCGTCGTGATCAGCAGCGTGGCGGGCTTCTCGCCGCTGATCGGCCGCAGCGCCTATGCCGCCAGCAAGCATGCGCTGCATGGCTTCTTCGACAGCCTGCGCAGCGAGCTGCAGGGCACGGGCGTCGCGGTGACCCTGGTCTGCCCCAGCTTCATCGCCACCGGCATCGAGGCCGCGGCGCTGGGCGGCGACGGCAGGCCGCTGGCGCGCCGGCGCGATGTCAGCGGCCGCCTGGCCAGCGCCGACGCGGTGGCCGCAAGCATCCTGCACGCCGCAGCCCGGCGCCAGCGCCTGCTGCTGCCGAGCGCGACGGCGCGCGCCGCCTACCTGCTGAGCCGGCTCGCGCCGGCGCTTTACGAAACCCTGATGCGCCGCCGCGTCGGCGCCGAGTTCTCCTGAGGAGCTGCGATGAAGAACTCCCTCCGGGCGCTGACCCTGCTGCTGGCCTTGCCGGCGACGGCCGCCACGCTGCAAGTGCAGGACGAAAAAACCGGCCAGCCCCTGGCCACGGTGATGCTGCGCGTCTTTCCGCTCAAGGCCCCGGCCCTGCCCAGCAGCGACGGCGGCTACCCGCCGCCCGGCCAGCCCTTCCAGGTCTGGCGCGAGCACACCGTGTTCAGCGATGCCCAGGGCCGTGCCGAGCTGCCCGATGAGCAGGCCGGCGCGCCCCAGCAGCTGCGCCTGCGCAAGCCCGGCTATCAAGACCTGACCCTGCCGCTCGCGCAAGTGAAGAATGGCGTGCTGCGCCTGCAGCGCGAGACCGACCCGCTGCGCCTGGCCGAGGCCCGGCCGGCGAACGCCTGGCTGGCCGCGCTCGATCTGGGCGACCAGGCGCGCCGCCTGCATTTCCAGACCCAGTGCACCTTCTGCCATCAGCAGGGCAATGCCTTCCTGCGCCGCGAGCGCAGCGAGCAGGAGTGGAGCGAGGCGATCCAGCGCATGATGCGCTACGGCTCGCGCCTGTCCAGCGAGGACCAGAAGGCCCTGCCGGCCATCCTGGCCAAGGGCTACCAGGCGCTGCGCGAGCATCCCGAGCGCGTCGGCGCCACCGCGCCCTGGGCCCCCGAGCTGGCCCAGGCCCGCATCAGCGAATGGCCGGTGGGCGACGCGATGTCGCAGGCCCACGATGTGCTGCTGGCGCGCGACGGCACCCTCTATGTGGCCGACAACATCCAGGACCGGCTCTGGGCGCTCGACCCCAGGAGCGGCCGCATGACGGTCTACAAGATCCCGCACCTGCCCGGCGACGAGCCCGGCGGCCTGCTGAGCGCGCGCCTGCGCGAGTTCCCGCGCCACGATTCGACCTCCAACGCGCATTCGCTGGCCGAGTCGCCGCGCGACGGCCATCTCTTCATCACCCCCTCGGCGCAGCGCCGCATCGTCGAATTCGACCCCGCCAAGGGCGACTTCCGCCTGCACGAGATCGGCGGCGGCTTCTATCCGCACACCATCCGCATCGACGCGCAGGACCGCGTCTGGTTCACCCTGGCCCTGTCCAACCAGGTGGGCATGCTGGACCGCAGCAGCGGCCAGTTCAAGCGCTACGACCTGCCGGCGCGCGGCTTCGGCGAGCGCATGACCACCCGCTACATCGGCGCGCTCTACTGGCTGATGCGCCATGGCCTGCCGCTCACCAACTGGTTCAAGGTGGACCGCGCCGGCACCGGCACGCCCTTGCCCTATGGCATCGAGGTGACGCCCGACGGCCGCGTCTGGTTCGCGCGCCTGCACACCGACGAGATCGGCGTCATCGACCCCAAGACCGACGAGGTGCGCATGATCGCCACCCCCTTCAAGGGCCCGCGCCGGCTGCGCGCCGATGCCCAGGGCCGGCTCTGGATCGCCGCCTTCCCCGAGTCGGCGGTGGTCTGCTACGACCCCACCAGCGGCCGCTTCACGCGCTATGACCTGCCGGTGCTGCCCAAGGGCAGCGACACGCCCTATTCGCTGAACGTGGACAAGGCGCGCGGCGTGGTGTGGGTGAACGGCAACCAGTCCGATTCGCTCTATGCGCTGGAGATCGCCAGCGGCCGCTGGACCCAGTACCCGCTGCCGCGCCGCGTCGCCTTCACCCGCGATGTCGAGATCGCGCCGGATGGCAGCGTCTACACCTCGACCTCCAGCTTCCCGAGCTGGCATGTGGAAGATGGCCAGCCCACGCTGATCCATCTGCGGCCGCGATGAACGAAGAAAACAGCAAGGCCCGGCCCTGGTTCCTGGCGTCCTGCCTCGCCGCCTTCACGGCCGGGCACATGATCAACTACAGCGTGATCCTGTTCGCGCAGGACATGCTGGGCTCGGCCTGGCTCTCCGGCCTGGGCCTAGGCCTGTGCTTCGGCCCGCCCTTGCTGCTGGGCTGGTTTGCCGGCGTGCTGTGCGACCGGCTCGCGCCCGGGCGCGTGATCCAGGCCGCGCAGGGCGTGTTCGCGCTGGCGGCGGCGGCGCTCTGGTTCACCCAGCAGCGCGGCACGGCGGGTGCGCCCACCTTGCTGCTGGCCGCCGCCTGCGCCGGCGTGGCCTGGAGCTTTGCCTCGCCGGCGCGCATGGCGGCGCTGGCGCAGATCGTGCCGGCGGCGCAGCTCAAGGGCAGCTCGGTGCTGTTCAATGTGTTCGTGATGCTGGGCTTCGGCCTCGGGCCCTTGATGATCGCCCTGCTCAAGCGCGCCGGCGGCTGGCCGCTGGTGGTGCAGGGCATCGTCGTGCTGGTGGCGCTGGCCTCGGTGCTGCTGCTGCCGGTGCGCACGCGGCGCGGCAGTGCCGAAACCCGACCAGGGCGGCAGTCGGTCGCGGCCGAGGTGCGCGAGGGCCTGGCGGCGGTGCGCGGCCGGCCGCTCTTGCTGCAGCTGATGCTGGTGGCGATGGCGGGCTACCTGGCGATGGGGCCGATGCAGGTGCTGCTGCCCAAGCTGGCCAGCGCCCAGCTGGGCCTGGCGGAGTTGCAGCGCGGCCTGCTGCTGGGCAGCCTGGCGCTCTCGCTGATCCTGGGCGGCGTGCTGGCCATGGTGCTCGGCCCGCGCGTGCGGCATGGCGCGGCCATCTTCGCGGCCACGCTGGGCGCGGGCGCCGCCCTGGCCCTGCTGGGCAGCGCCCATGACGTGGGCCCGGCCCTGGCCCTGCTGGCCGCGGTGGGCATGCTGGGCGGCATGGGCTTGAGCCTGATCGTGGCCGGCATCCAGGCCGAGGCGCCGCTGGCGGTGCGCGGCCGCGTGCTGAGCATGTACACCATCATCTCCCAGGTGGTGCCGGCCGCCTCGGGCGTGCTGGCCGGCGCGCTGGTGCAGGGCTTTGGCGTGAGCGTGGCGCTGTGGGTGTGCGGCGCCACCCTGGTGGCGCTGATGCTGATCAATCTCATGTGGATGCGGGCGCTGCGAACGCAGCGCAGTTGAAGCTCGCTATGCTTGGGGGCATGCAAGCCGCCGAGACCTTTTCCAAGCCCTACAAGATCCCCGAATCGGTGCTGGTGGTGATCCATACGCCCGATCTGCAGGTGCTGATGATGGAGCGCGCCGACCGGCCCGGTTACTGGCAATGCGTGACCGGCTCGCTCGACCGGCCCGACGAGCCGCTAGCCCAGACCGCGCGCCGCGAGGTGGCCGAGGAGACCGGCATCGCCGCCGGCGTCTTGCGCGACTGGGGGCTGGCCAATGTCTACGAGATCTACCCGGTCTGGCGCCACCGCTATGCGCCGGGGGTGACGCACAACACCGAGCATGTGTTCGGCCTCACCGTGCCGGCCGGCACCAAGGTGCGCCTGGCCCCGCGCGAGCATCTGCAATACCGCTGGCTGCCCTGGCGCGAGGCGGCGGACCTGTGCTTCTCGCCCTCCAACGCCGAGGCGGTGCTGCAGCTGCCGCGCTTCCTGGCGCAGCAGCACGAGGGGGAGGGCACATGAGAGCGGGCTTTCGCGCCTCCTCGCTGGGGCTGCATAGCAGCCATAGCGCCTTCGCCAGCCAGCGCCTGCGCATCGCCACCTACAACATCCACAAGGGCGTGCGCGGCGTCGGCCCCGGCAAGCGCCTGGAGATCCACAACCTGGGCCTGGGCATCGAGGCGCTGGACGCCGATCTGGTGTTCCTGCAGGAGGTGCGCCATTTCCACCACCGCGAGGCGCGCCAGTTCGAGCGCACCTGGTTCGGCTGGCCCGAGCAGGGCCAGGCCGAGTTTCTCGCGCCCGAGGGCTATGAGGTCGCCTACCGCACCAATGCCGTCACCAAGCATGGCGAGCATGGCAATGCCCTGCTGTCGCGCTGGCCGATCGGCGACGTGGGCCACCACGACGTCTCGGACCATCGCTTCGAGCAGCGCGGCCTGCTGCATGTGCCGGTGACCTGGCAGGGGCATGAGATCCACACCGTGGTGGCGCATCTTGGGCTCATGCACAGCAGCCGGGTGCGCCAGGTGCAGCGCCTGGCCGAGTTCATCGCCGCGCATGTGCCGGCCGGCGCGCGCCTGGCGGTGGCTGGTGACTTCAACGACTGGGGCGAGCGCCTGGATGCGCCGATGCGCGACTGCGGCCTGGCGCGCGCCGCGCCGCCCAGCGGCAAGGCAAGACCTGCCACCTTCCCCTCGCGCGTGCCGGTGTTCTCGCTCGACCGCATCTACACCCGCGGGCTGGAATGCCTCAGCATGCAGGTGCCGCGCGGCAATGCCTGGGCGCGCATGTCCGACCATCTGCCCCTGGTGGCGGAGTTCGAACTTGGCTGAGGCCGAGAACCTGCCGCACCTGCTTTCCTGGCACAGCGTGCCCAGGCCCGACTACGTGGGCGGCAACGAGGTGCGCCTGCTGCGCGGCGGCGACGAGTTGTTCCCGGCCCAGGCCGCGGCGATCGCCGCCGCCCACCACGAGGTCTGGCTGGGCACCTATATCTTTCACCACGACAGCGCCGGCCAGGCCCTGCTGGCGCAGCTGAAGGCGGTGGCCGCGCGTGGCGTGCGCGTGCGCGTGGTGGTGGACGGCTTCGGCTCCAAGGCCAGCCTGCCCTGGCTGCAGCGCGAGCTGGCGGGCTCGCATGTGGCGCTGGCGATCTTTCGCCCCATCGACCGCTGGTGGCGCTGGTTCCAGCCCGGGCAGCTGCGCCGCCTGCACCAGAAGCTCTGCGTGGTGGATGGCGAGGTCGGCTTCGTCGGCGGCATCAACATCATCGACGACCGCATGGACCTCAACCATGGCGCCACCGAGCTGCCGCGGCTGGACTATGCGGTGGGCCTGCGCGGCCCGCTGGTGCAGCCGATGGAGCAGGCGCTGCGCGCGGTCTGGACGCGCGCCTGGCTGGGGCGCGATTTCGGCGAGGAGCTGCTGGCCCTGGTGCGCAGCCCGATGCCGGTGGCGCGCCTGCGCCGCCTGGTGAACCGGCTGCGCATGCCGCGGCTGCGACGTGGCGAGCAGGCCCTGCAAGACCTGCCCCCGGTGTGCGCCGCCTTCGTGCTGCGCGACAACCTGCGCCAGCGCCGCACCATCGAGCGCGCCTATGTGGAGGCGATCCGCGCCGCCAACGAGAGCGTGGACCTGATCACGCCCTACTTCTACCCCGGCCATGCCTTCCGCCGCGCGCTGCGCGATGCGGCGCGCCGCGGCGTGCGCGTGCGCCTGCTGCTGCAGGGCAAGGTGGACTACCGCATCGCCGCGATGGCCGCGCATGCCCTCTACGCCGAGCTGCTGGGGCAGGGCGTGCAGGTGTTCGAATACCTGCCGGCCTTTCTGCATGCCAAGGTGGGCGTGGTGGACGAACATTGGGCCACCGTCGGCAGCTCCAACATCGACCCGCTCTCGCTGCTGCTGAACCTGGAGGCGAATGTGATCGTCGCCGACGCCGATTTCGCGCGCAGCGTGGCGCAGGAGTTCGAGGCCGCGCTGGCGGTCTCGCGCCAGGTCGCCGCCGCCGACGACACCGGCCTGCGCGGCGTGCTGCGGCGCGGGCTGGTGGCCTGGGTCGCGTATGTGTATTTGCGCGTGGCGGGGTCGACCGGCCGCTACTAGAGCGGGCGGTCGGGCCGCTACTGAGGCTTGATGTCGATCAATGCCGCCGAGGCGGGCAGGCGCGAGGCTAGCAGGCATGAGCGAAACAGCGACCCAGGCCAGCCCGGTGTTCGAGGCCCGGGCCCTCAGCAAGACCTATGGCGAGGGCGAAACCGCCGTGCACGCGCTGCGCGGCTTGGATCTGGCGGTGCGGCGTGGCGAGTTCATCGTGCTGCTGGGCGCCTCGGGAAGCGGCAAGAGCACGCTCTTGAACATCCTCGGCGGCCTGGACATCCCCAGCAGCGGCACGCTGCGCTTTGCCGAGCACCAGCTCAGCGGCGCCAGCGAGGCCGAGCTGACGCGCTACCGGCGCGAGCATGTGGGCTTCGTGTTCCAGTTCTACAACCTCATCCCCAGCCTGACGGTGCGCGAGAACGTGGCCCTGGTCACCGACATCGCTAGCGCGCCGATGGCGGTGGACGAGGCCATCGGCCTGGTGGGCCTGCTGCCGCGCGCCGATCACTTCCCGGCCCAGCTCTCGGGCGGCGAGCAGCAGCGCGTGGCGATCGCGCGCGCCATCGTCAAGCGCCCGGACGTGCTGCTGTGCGACGAGCCCACCGGCGCGCTCGACTACCAGACCGGCAAGCTGGTGCTGGAGGTGATCGCGCGCATCAACCAGGAGCTCGGCACCACCGCCGTCGTGATCACCCACAACGCCGCCATCGCCGGCATGGCGGACCGGGTCATCTATCTGAGCGACGGGGCGATCCAGCGCATCGAGACGAATGCGCACAAGCTCACGCCCTCGGAGCTGCAGTGGTGATGAGACCCCAGCCATGAGAGCGCTCGACCGCAAGCTGCTGCGCGACCTGCGCAGCCTCTGGAGCCAGGTGCTCACCATCGCCCTGGTGGTGGCCAGCGGCATGGGCGGCTTCATCGCCTGCCTCTCGGCGGTGGACTCGCTGGCGCTGGCGCGCGACGACTTCTATGCCGAGGGCCGCTTTGCCGATGTGTTTGCCAGCGTCAAGCGCGCGCCGCTGGCGCTGCAGGAACGCCTGGCAGCGCTGCCCGGCGTGGCCCAGGTCGACACGCGCGTGGACCAGTTGGTGCGGCTGGAGCTGCCCGGCGTGGTGGACCCGGTGCTGGGCCAGCTGATCGGCCTGGACGCGCGCAAGCCGGCGCGGCTCAACCGCGTGTTCGTCAAGAGCGGCCGTCTGCCCTCCGCCGACGCCACCGGCAGCCCGCTCGTCGAGGTGGCGCTCTCGGCCGCCTTTGCCGAGGCGCGCGGCCTGGCCCCCGGCGCGCGCCTGTCGGCGCTGGTGAACGGCCGGCGGCGCGAGCTGCTGGTGGTGGGCACGGCGCTCAGCCCCGAGTTCATCTTCGCCGGCCTGGGCGGCATGCCAGACATGCGCGGCTTCGGCATCGTCTGGATGGACCATGAGCTGCTGGCCTCGGCCTACGATATGCGCGGCGCCTTCAACCGCGTCGCGCTCAAGCTCGCGCCCGGCGCCGAGCCGGCGGTGGCGATGGCGGCGCTGCAGCCGGTGCTGGCCCCCTATGGCGGGCGCGAGGCCTATGGCCGCGAGGACCAGAGCTCGCATGCCATGCTGAACAACGAGATCAAGGAGCAGCGCGTGCTCGGCACGGTGGCGCCGGTGATCTTCCTGGGCGTGGCGGCCTTTCTGCTGAACGTGGTGGTGTCGCGCCTGGTGACCACGCAGCGCGAGCAGGTGGCCGCGCTCAAGGCCCTGGGCTACCCCAACCGCAGCATCGCCGCGCATTACCTCAAGCTGGTGCTGGTGATCATGCTGCTGGGGCTGACGCTGGGCGTGCTGCTGGGCGACTGGCTGGGCAGCATGCTCACCGGGCTCTATGTCGAGTTCTTCAAGTTCCGCCATTTCCAGCATGTGCTGGATGCGCGGCTGCTGCTGTGGAGCGGCGGCTTCTCGCTGCTGATGGCGGTGCTGGGCACGCTCAACGCCATTGCCGCCACGGTGCGGCTGGCGCCGGCCGAGGCGATGCGGCCGGCCGCGCCGGGGCGCTACCGGCCCGCCATCGTCGAGCGCCTGCCCTGGCTGCGCGCGGGTGTGTCGCTGCGCATGATCCTGCGCCAGATGGAGCGCCGCCCCTGGCGCACCCTGCTGTCCATCGTCGGCGTGGCGGTGGCGGTGGGCATCGTGGTGCTGGGCAACTTCTTCCGCGATGCGATCGATTTCGTCGTCGACTCGCAATTCAACGCCAGCATGCGCAGCGATGTGATCGTCTGGATGAGCGAGGCCGGCCCCGACAGCGCGCGCCTCGAGCTGCAGCGCCTGCCGGGCGTGCTGGCGGTGGAATCGGGGCGCGACGTGGCGGTGCGCTTCCTGCACGGCGCGCGCAGCGAGCGCGGCGCCCTGCAGGGCCTGGCCGCGGCACCGCAGGCGCGCCGCATCGTCGACGTGGACGGCCGCGCCAGCCTGCCCAGCGCAAGCGGCCTGGTGATGACCGACCGCCTGGCCGACAAGCTGGGCCTGCGCCCCGGCGACCCGGTGCTGGTGGAACTGCTGGAGGGGCGGCCGCGCCGCCTGGAGCTGCCGCTGGAGACGACGGTGCGCGAGATGATGGGGCTGAACGCCTATATCGAGCGGCGCGCGCTCAACCACCTGCTCGACGAGGGCGATGTGAGCTCGCAGTTCGCCCTCATCGTCGAGCGCGGCCGTGAGGCCGAGACCCTGCGGGCGCTGCGCGCCCTGCCCAGGGTGGTGGGCGCTTTCAGCAAGGCCACGGTGTTGCGCAATATGCAGGACGTGAGCGCGCGCAATGTGCGCATCATGAGCACCATACTGACCGCCTTTGCCAGCGTCATCGCGGTGGGCGTGGTCTACAACAATGCCCGCATCGCGCTGGCCGAGCGCGCCTGGGAGCTGGCCTCGCTGCGCGTGCTGGGCTTCACGCGTGCTGAGGTCTCGGGCCTGCTGCTGGGCGAGATGGCACTGAGCATGGCGCTGGCCCTGCCGCTGGGCATGGGCCTGGGCTGGCTGCTCACGCATGGCCTGGTGGAGGCGCTGAAGAACGACCAGTTCCTGTTTCCGGTGGTGATACAGCCGCGCACCTATGCGCTGGCCTGCCTGGCGGTGCTGCTGGCGGGCGTGGCCAGCGCGCTGGTGGTGCGCCGCCGCATCGACCGCCTCGACATGGTGGCGGCTTTGAAGACAAGGGAATGAGCGAGATGCAAACCAAGAACAAATGGCTGATGGGTGGCGCAGTGTCGGCCCTGCTGCTGGTGCTGGCCTGGGCCTTTGCGCCGCGGCCGCAGGCGGTGGAGATCGCCAGCGCGCAGGCCGGGCGCTTCGAGCTTGGCATTGAGGAGGACGCCAAGACGCGCGTGCAGGAGCGCTACCTGGTCTCGGCGCCGCTGGCTGGCCGCTGGCTGCGCCCGCAGCTGAAGGAGGGCGACGCGGTGCAGGCCGGCGCGGTGCTGGGCGTGCTGCAGCCGACGCTGGCCGCGCTCACCGACGCGCGCAGCCGCGCCGAGCTGGCGGCGCGCGCCGAGGCCGCCAGCGATGCGGTGCATGCCGCCACCGCGCGTCTGGCCGCCGTCGGCATCGCCCAGGCTCAGGCGCAGCAGGAGTTGTCGCGCAGCGAGGCGCTGGCGCGCCAGGGCTATCTGAGCGCCGCCCGGCGCGACAGCGATGCGCTGGCCCTGCAGGCCGCGCAGCAGAACCTCAAGGCGGCGCAGTCCGAGCTGAAGATCGCCCAGCACGAGGCCGCGCAGGCGCGCGCCGCGCTGGGCGTCTATGGCGGCGCCGGTGGCGCCGGCGCTGCCGGCAACGGCTTTGTGCTGCGCGCCCCGGTGGCGGGCCAGGTCCTGCGCGTGCAGCAGCCCAGCGAGGGCGTGGTGGCGCTGGGCGCGCCGCTGCTGGAGCTGGGCGACACGGCCCAGCTGGAGGTGGTGGCCGAGCTGCTCAGCACCGATGCGCTGGCGGTGCGGCCGGGCCAGCCGGTGCAGATCGAGCGCTGGGGCGGCCCCGCCGTGCTCAAGGGCCAGGTCTTGCGGGTCGAGCCGGGCGCCTTCACCAAGGTCTCGGCCCTGGGCGTGGAGGAACAGCGCGTGCGCGTGCTGGTCAAGCTGCTGAGCCCGCCGGCCGAGCGCCAGCAGCTCGGCGACGGCTACCGCGTGGGCGTGCGCATCCTCACGCGCAGCGCCGAGGGCGCCCTGCTGGTGCCGGTGAGCGCGGTGTTCCCGCTGCCGCGCGCCGCGGCCGGCCGCCATGCGGTGTTCCGCGTCGAGGGCGGCCGCGCCCGGCTCACCGAGGTCAAGCTGGAGGCTCGCAACGGCGCGGTGGCCTGGGTGGCCGGCGGCCTCGATGCGGGCAGCCAGGTGGTCAGCTATCCGCCGCAGGACCTGCAGGACGGGGCCAGGGTCAAACCGCGTTAGGCGTGTTTGAGGGCCGGATTTCCCGGCTTGGTCGCAGCGCCGGCGACAGCCGCTTTGCGCTTTCCTAGACTCGCGCCCAGCCTTCACCCCAGGAGATGCTCTTGAACGCACTGACGCGCTGCTGCTGGCTGGTCCTCATGGTCTGCCAGCTCGCCTTCTTTTCCACCACCGCCACCGCCGCGCCGCGCGACGGCGAACTGGCCGGGCTGGCCGCCGCCGTGGATGCGCAGTGGAATGCCCGCGACGCCGCCGCGTTGAGCGCCTTCTACGCCGCCGACGCCACCCTGAGCCTGGGCCGCGATGGGCCGCGCCTGGCGGGGCGCGCGCAGATCCAGGCCTATTTCGAGCAATCGCTGGCGCGCGTGGCCAAGGACCTGAGCCACCGCACGGTGCTGCGCCGGGTCGAGCCACTGGACGGCCAGACCTATCTGACCGACAACGCGATCTATGTGGAGCGGCCCGGCGCCAACGGCGCGACCGAGGTGGTGGGCGAGTTCTTCACCCTCACCATCGTGCGGCCGGCCGCCAGCGGCTGGGAGATCGTGGCGGTGCGCGCCGTGCCGCTGAGCCGCACGCCGGCGCGCGCCGCGGCAGGCTGACTCAGCGCAGCAGCACGTCGACCCCGAACTGGTATTGCTTGAGCCTGGGGTTGAGATGCTTGCTGTGGGGCCGGAAATCCAGGCCCCGGATGCCCTTGCCGAAGCGCGCCAGATAGCGCTCGGCGCTGCGCGCATCGAAGAGCATGAACATGGACTGCTCCAGCTCCAGGCCCTCGTCGGCGAAGTCGCGGCCGTGGTGGTGGTCGTAGAGCATCAGCAAGGCCCAGGCGCCGCACATGAAATGGCCGCCGGCCAGCGCGCTGAGGCGGCCGTCGATGCGGGCCTGCATGGCCTCGGCCGAGGTGTTGATGCCCGAGTACAGCATGTCGCGGCCCGGCATGCGGCCTTCCTGCTGGGCCAGCGCCATGGCGCCAAAGGCCATCTGGTCGCTGCCGGCCCAGACCAGGCGGGCCTGCGGGCGCCGTTGCAGCAGGCCGCGCATCAGCTCGGCCGCCTGCTCGCGCTTCCAGTCGGCGAAGGCCAGTTCGTCCAGCACCGCCTGGGGGGCCTCGGCCACCGCGCGGCGCATGCCCTCGTTGCGCGCGATCGAGACCGGGGTGGAGCGGTCGCCGGCGATGGCCAGCAGGTGCACGCGGCCATCCTCGGCGCGCAGCCCCTGTTTGAGGCCCTGAACGATCAGGGCCTTGGCGGTCAGGTAGCCGGCCTCGACGGCGTGCGGCTCCAGGCTGCCCAGCAACAGCGGCAGGCCCTGGCGCGGCGCCCATTGCGCGCGCTCCTGCGGTAGCAGGCCGCTGAAGGCGGCAAAGCTCTTGATGCCCACGCTGCCCAGGGTTTGCGCATTGGCAACCAGGGTGCCCTTCTCGTTCACCAGGATCACGTAGTCGGGGCGCTGCAGGGCCGGGCGCGCCGCGATCTCGCGCGCCAGCTGCAGGGCACGCGCCGGCTCGCGCTCGGCGTACAGGACCTCCAGCTGCAGCTGCAGGCTTTGCGCCGCCGCCTGCATGGCCTGGGTGGCCGCCACCCAGAAGGCCTCGTCGCTGCGGCCCGGGTTGATGAAGGCGATGCTGAGCGCCACGGCGTGTTGGGCGCAGCAGAGCAGGAGCAGGGCGAGCAGGCGCGGCATGGTGCCCATTGTCGGGCCTACCCGAGACCAGCGCAGGCCGCGGGCTTGGCTGGCGTGCCGCTCATCAAGTCCTTGCTGGCGAACGTCCCGTGGGCTGGGCTGGGCGTAGGCGGTGATTGCCGTGTTTCACCGGGGGCTGTCACTTCAACAGGTGTCAGGTTTTGCCTCGCCTGCGGGATAGCCCGGCGCCCGCACCGCCGGCCCGGGCCTAGACTCGGGCCTCAATCGTCGCGACCGGAGTGCCGTCCACGATGTCCGCAGCCTTGCCAGCCAGCGCCCGCAGCAAGCCCGCCCGGCCGAGCCGTCGCGGCGCGGCCGTGCCGGCAGGATGGAACAGTGCCGCCGAGCTGGCCTGGAGCGGGCGCCATGAGGAGGCACGTGCCGCCTGCGGCGAGGCGCTGGCGGACGCCCGGCTGCCGCTGGCTCAGCGCGTGGCCCTGCTGGCGCTGCGCAGCGAATCCGCGGTGGCGCTGGGGCGCTTCGATGCGGCGCTCAGCGATGCCGAGACCCTGCTGACCCTGGTGCCTGGCGCCGAGCATGCGGCCGCACAGGCGCAGGGCTACGCCGCGATGGCGATGGCGCTGATGCGGCGCGGCCGCCTGCAGGAGGCGCTGGCGGTGGCCACGCTGGCGCTCGAGCGCGCCGAGCGCTGCGGCCAGCCGGCACTGCGCGCGCTGGCGCTCACGCGCCTGGGCGAGGCGCAGTTCCGCGTGCGCCAGGGCCGCATGGGCGTGCCCAGCGGGGAGCAGGCGGCGGCGCTCTATGCGCGCCTGGGCGATGCCTCGGGCCAGGCGCGCGCGCTCTGGATCGTCGCCAACGCGCAGATGAATCTGGGCCACCCGGCCCAGGCGCGCGCGGTGGCCGAGCAGGCGCTGGCGCTGGCGCGCCAGGGCGGCGACGAGTTCGCGCTCGGCAATGCGCTCAACCTGCTCGCCTTCATGCAGGCCGATCTCTCGGCGGTGCTGCAGGGCTTCCGGCAGGCCGAGGCGGCCTTCCAGCGCGCCGGCTATGTGGAGCGCTGCGCGCTGGTGCGCTCCAACATCGCCAACGCCTATGTGGAGCTGGGCCTGTACCGCCATGCCCTGCAGCTGCGCCAGGCGAATGCGCGCCTGCAGCGCGAGCTGGGCGCGCTGGCCGGCCTGGCCAACACCCTGGCCTCGCTGGCCGATATCGCCATCCAGCTGGGCGACTACGCCGCCGCCGAGGCCGCGCGCGCCGACTATGTGGCGCTGCTGCAGCTCTATGCCGACCCGCTTGGCGGCTATATGGCGGCCAGCCTGGGCGGCGAGCTGGCGCTGGCGCAGGGCCACAGCGCGCTGGCGGTGCGCGAGTTCCGCGCCGCCCAGCGGGCCGCCCTGGCGGGCAGCGATCCGGCCATGCAGATGGCGGCGCACGACGGCCTGGCCAAGGCCTTGCTGGCCGATGGCCAGGCGGCTGCGGCGCTGCGTGCCAGCAGCCGCGGCATCGCCCTGCACCGCGGTCAGGGCCTGAGCAAGCTCGACTTCGTGCAGCGCCAGCATCTGTGGTGGCATCACAGCCAGGCGCTGGCCGCGCTGGGCCGCGGCGAGCAGGCCTGGGCCGCGCTGCAGCAGGCCTATGTGTTCCTGCTCGACGGCGTGCGCGAGCTGCGCGACGAGGGCCTGCGCCGCAGCTACCTCAACAAGGTACTGGGCAACCGCGAGCTGGTGCGCGCCTGGCTGGCCGGGGCGGCGCAGTGTGGCCTGGCCGAGGCCGAGCGCGAGGGCTATCTGCACCTGCCCAGCCTGCCGGTGGAGCCCTTCAAGCGCCTGGTGGACACCGGCCTGCGCCTCAACGAGCTGCGCAGCGCGGCCGAGCTGCAGGAGTTCCTCATCAACGAGCTCACCCAGCTGACCGGCGCCGAGCGGGTGATGCTGGTGCTGGAGAGCGGTGGTGGCGCGCTGGAGATCGCCGGCGCCATGCTGCCGCGCGGCGAGTCGGCGGCGGCCTTGCTGCAGGCGGTGACGCCCTGGCTGCAGGAGGCACGCCGCAGCCGCAGCGTCAGCCTGCGCCACGGCCCGCCCGGTGCCGCGCCGCTGGCGCAGCGCAGCTGCCTGGTGGCGCCGCTGGTGGCGCAGCGCCGCGTGCTGGGCCATGTCTATGCCGACATCGAGGGCGCCTTCGGGCGCTTTGCCGATGCCGATCGCGACCTGCTGGCCCTGCTCGCCGCCCAGGCCGCGGTGGCTCTGGACAACGCGCGCTGGGGCGAGGGCCTGGAGGCCAAGGTGGCCGAGCGCACCGCGGCGCTGGCGGCCGCCAAGGCCCAGGCCGAGCAGCGTGCCCATGAGTTATCCATCATCAACGCGATCCAGCAAGGCATCGCCGATTCGCAGGATTTCCAGGCCAGCGTCGACCTGGTGGGCGACCAGCTGCGCGAGGTGCTGCGCTCGGGCGATATCGGCATCCATTGGTACGACGACGCCGCCGGCCTGATGCGCCCGCTCTATGTCTACGAGCATGGCGAGCGCCTGCAGTCCAGTGCCTATGTGCCCAACCCCGGCGGGGCCTGGGAGCAGATCCGGCGCACGCGCAAGCCGCTCATCTATCACAGCCGGCGCGACTACGCCTACGCCGCCCTGCTGGATGGCAGCGATGCCGAGCTCAGTGGTGCCTTCATCCCCATCATTGCCGGCGAGCATCTGCTGGGCGTGATCGTGCTGATGGACTTCCAGCGCGAGCATGCCTTCGGCACCGACGAGATCCGCCTCGTCGAGACCATCTCGGCCAGCCTGGGCGTGGCGCTGGAGAACGCGCGCCTGTTCGACGAGACCCAGCGCCTCTTGAAGGAGACCGAGCAGCGCAATGCCGAGCTGGCGGTGATCAATTCCATCCAGCAGGGCATTGCCGGCTCGCTGGACTTCCAGGGCATCGTTGATCTGGTGGGCGACAAGCTCGGTGAGATCCTCGCCTGCCCCAGCATCGGCGTGCGCTGGTTCGATCACGAGCGGCGCGCCGTGCTGCATCTGTACGAGACCGAGCACGGCCAGCGTCTGTCGCTCCCCACACGCGAGATGGCCCATGAGCCCGATCAGTGGTTGAGGCAGATCGGGCAGCGCGATCCCTACGTGCTCGGCAGCATGGCCGAGCAGGAGGCCGCAGGCATGCGCGTGGTGCCCGGCACCGACCGATCCAAGTCCTTCGCCAAGGTGCCCATCGTCAGCGGGGAGCTGGCCCTGGGATGCATCGTGGCCGAGGACCATGAACGCGAGCAGGCCTATGGCCCGGCCGAGCTGCGCCTGCTGCAGACCGTGGCCTCCGCGATGGGCGTGGCGCTGCAGAGCGCACAGCGCTTCGACCAGACCCAGCGCCTGCTCAAGGAGACCGAGCAGCGCAACGCCGAGCTGGCGGTGATCAACAGCATCCAGCAGGGCATGGCGGGCTCGCTGGACTTCCAGGGCATCGTCGACCTGGTGGGCGACAAGTTGCGCGAGGTGCTGCACACGGAAAACCTGGGCATCGTCTGGTACGACGCGGCCAGTGATCACCTGCACAGCCTCTATGTCTACGAGCACAACCAGCGCCTGCATGTGCCGCCGGCCGCGCCGAACCCTCAGGGCAGCTGGGCCAGGCTGCTCGCCACGCGCCAGCCGGTGGTGCTCAACACCACCGCCGAGATGGCGGCCGCCGGCATCACGCTGATGCCCGGCACCGACCAGGCGCTGTCGGTGCTGAAGGTGCCGGTGATCGTGGGCGACCAGGTGCTGGGCATCATCGACACCGAGGACCACCAGCGCGAGCATGCCTATGGCGCGGCCGAGGTGCGCCTGCTGCAGACGATTGCCTCATCGATGGGGGTGGCGCTGGAGAATGCGCGCCTGTTCGACGAAACGCAGCGCCTGCTGAAGGAGACCGACGATCGCGCCGCCGAGCTGGCGGTGATCAACGGCGTGCAGCAGGGCCTGGCCAACAAGCTCGATGCCGACTCGATCTACGAGCTGGTGGGCGAGAAGCTGCGCGAACTGTTCGATTCGCAGAGCATCAGCATCGCCAGCCTCGATGCGCAGGCGAACCTGCGCCACTACCACTACATGCTGGAGCGCGGCCGGCGCTTCGAGGTGCCCGACGGGCCGATCTCGGCGCTGGGAATGCACCTGGTGGCGAGCGGCCGCCCGCTGCTGATCAATGAGGACAAGACCGCGCGCCTGGCCGCGCTGGGCATCGTCAGCAGCACCCTGCCGGGCACGGCCGAGACGCTCAGCCTGGTGCGCGTGCCGATCCTGTCCGGCGAGCGCGTGGTGGGCGTGATCGGGCTCGACAACGTCGATCGCGAGAACGCCTTCAGCGCCGCCGATGTGCGCCTGCTCACCACCCTGGCCGGCAGCATGAGCGTGGCGCTGGAGAGCGCGCGCCTGTTCGAACAGACCCAGCAGCGCGCCGACGAGCTCGCCACCGTCAACGCGCTGGGCCAGGCGCTCACCAGCACCATCGACCTGGATGAACTGATTCACACCGTGGGTGAAAAGATGCGCGTCACCTTCGCGGCGGACATCGCCTACATCGCCTTGCTCGACCAGGCCGCCGGCCTGATCCGCTTCCCCTATATGCATGGCGAGCAACTGGATCAGCAGGCGATGGGCGAGGGCCTGACCGGCAAGATCATCGAATCCGGCCAGCCGCTGCTGCTGAACGAGGACGTCGATGCCGCCGCCGACGCCCTGGGCGCCGAGCAGCTCGGCGAGCAGGCCGCCAGCTATCTGGGCGTGCCGATCCGCGTGGGTGAGCGCGCGATCGGCGTGCTGAGCGTGCAGAGCACCGCGCGCGAGGGCCGCTTCACCGCGGCCGATCAGAACCTGCTCAGCACCTTGGCGTCCGGCGTCGGCGTGGCGATCCGCAATGCCCAGCTGTTTGCCGAGGCGCGCGAGGCGCGCGGGCAAGCCGAAGGCGCCAGGCGCCTTGCCGAGGGCGCCAACGAGGCCAAGAGCGCCTTCCTGGCGACCATGAGCCACGAGATTCGCACGCCCATGAATGCGGTCATCGGCATGAGCGGCCTGCTGCTGGACACGCCGCTGAACGCCGAGCAGCGCGACTACGCGGCCACCATACGCGACAGCGGCGATGCCCTGCTGACCATCATCAACGACATCCTGGACTTCTCCAAGATCGAGGCCGGGCGCATGGACATCGAGGTGGAACCCTTCGATCTGCGCGACTGCGTGGAATCGGCGCTGGACCTGGTGGGCGCACGCGCGGCCGAGAAGCAGCTGGACCTGGCCTATGTGTTCGAGGACGAGCTGCCGGCTGTCGTGAACGGCGACGTGACGCGGCTGCGCCAGGTGCTGCTGAACCTGCTCAGCAATGCGGTCAAGTTCACCGACAACCAGGACGGCCGCGGCGAGGTGGTGCTGAGCCTGGCCATGCAGGCGCAGGGGCAGCTGCACTTCTGCGTGCGCGACACCGGCATCGGCCTGAGCCCGCAGGGCATGAGCCGCCTGTTCCAGAGCTTCAGTCAGGCCGACAGTTCGACCACGCGCAAGTACGGCGGCACCGGCCTGGGCCTGGCGATCAGCCGGCGCCTGGTGGAGCTGATGGGTGGCCGCATGTGGGCCGAGAGTGCCGGCGTGGGCGCGGGGGCGAGCTTCCACTTCACGCTCGCGCTGCCGGCGGTGGCGGCGCCGGCGGCGCGCAGCGCCCTGGCGGGCCCGCAGCCGGCGCTGCATGGCAAGCGCCTGCTGGTGGTGGACGACAACGCCACCAACCGCCGCGTGCTGGCGCTGCAGACGGCGCGCTGGGGCATGCTGCCGCAGGACTGCGCCAGCGCCGAGCAGGCCCTGGCCTGGGTGGCCGCGGGCGGGCACTGCGACCTGGCCTTGCTGGACATGCATATGCCGGGCATGGACGGCGTGACGCTGGCGCGCCTGCTGCGCAAGACCCGACCCCAGCTGCCCCTGGTGTTGTTCAGCTCGCTGGGGCGCAAGGAGGCGGGGGTGGAGGAGGGCGTGTTTGCCGCCTATCTGCACAAGCCGCTGCGGCAGAGCCAGCTGTTCGACACCTTGATGAATCTGCTGGGCGAGCGCAGCGCGGCGCGCGTGCTGGCGCCGGTGGGCCCCAGCCAGCATGCCGGCCTGGCCGAGCGCCACCCGCTGCGCATCCTGCTGGCCGAGGACAACGCCGTGAACCAGAAGCTGGCGCTGCGCCTGCTGAGCCAGATGGGCTACCGCGCCGACCTGGCCAGCAACGGACTGGAGGCGGTGGAGAGTGTCGAGCGCCAGCCCTACGACCTGGTGCTGATGGACGTGCAGATGCCCGAGATGGACGGCCTGGAGGCGAGCCGGCGCATCACCGCGCGCTGGCCGGCCGGGGCGCGGCCGCGCATCGTCGCGATGACCGCCAACGCCATGCAGGGCGACCGCGAGGACTGCCTGGCCGCCGGCATGGACGACTACCTGGCCAAGCCGATACGCGTGGAGGCGCTGGTGCAGGCGTTGCTGAATGCCGGGGCGCGCCATGACGCCTGAGGAACTCGAGGCAATTGCCAGGCAGATGGAACGCGCGCGCCACGCCTATCTGGCGCGCAGCATGCGCCTGGGCATGTGCGTGGCACCGGTGGGCCTCGCCCTGTTCGCCTGGGCCCTGGGCCAGACCGGCCGGACCGATGGGCTGCCGGGCTGGCTGGGCGTGCAGGCCGCCGTGACGCTGCTTTACCTGCTGCTGCTGGCTCCCTGGCAGCAGCGCCTAGCGGCGCGCGATGAGTTTGCGCACGCGGCCCGGTTGATCCAGCTCTTTCATGTGCTGCTGGGTGCCCTCTGGGCCTGGGCTTGCGTGCGCTATTTCGAGCCCGAGCCGCTGCGCCTGGTGGTGGTGATGGTCACGGTGCTTGCCAACGTGTTGGCGGTGGCCTCGGCGGTAGCCATCCACCGGCCCAGCGTGCTGGCCTTCTGCCTGCCCCTGGTGCTACCGGTGGTGCTGTGGGCGCTGCGCGAGGGCAGCACGGTGTCGCTGCTGGCGGCCGCCACCATGTTCTGGCTCAGTGTCATCGTGCTGGTGTTCGCGCACCAGCATGGCCTGGCCCTGCTGCAGGCGATGCGCATGCGCTTCGAGAACGAGCGCCTCAACGAGGCGCTCACCGAGCAGAAGGTGCGCGAGCGCACGCGCGCGCTGGAGGCCGCCAGCCAGCACAAGTCGGAATTCCTGGCCACGGTCAGCCACGAGATCCGCACGCCGCTGAACGCCATCATCGGCATGAGCGGGCTGATGCTGGATACGCCGCTGGATGCCGAACAGCGCGATTACGCGGGCACCATCCGCGACTCCGGCGAGACCCTGCTGACCATCATCAACGACATCCTGGACTTCTCCAAGATCGAGGCCGGGCGCATGGACATCGAGCACCACCCCTTCGAGCTGCGCGACTGCGTGGAGTCGGCGCTGGAACTGGTGGCGGCGCGCGCGGCCGAGAAGGGGTTGGACCTGGCCTATCTGTTCGAGGGCGAGCTGCCGGTGGCGCTGAACGGCGACGTCACGCGGCTGCGCCAGATCCTGCTGAACCTGCTCTCCAACGCCGTCAAGTTCACCGAGCGCGGCGAGGTGGTGCTGAGCGTCAGGGCGCTGGGCGACGACGCCTGGCAGTTCAGCGTGCGCGACACCGGCATCGGCCTCAGCGAGGGAAACATGAGCCGGCTGTTCCAGAGCTTCAGCCAGGCCGACAGCTCGACCACGCGCAAGTACGGCGGCACCGGCCTGGGCCTGGCGATCAGCAAGAAGTTATCCGAGCTGATGGGCGGGCGCATGTGGGCCGAGAGCGCCGGCCCGGGCTGCGGCAGCAGCTTCCATGTCTGCATCCGTGCCGAGCCCGCCGAGCCGCCCGCCAACGCGCGGCGCGAGTTCATCGGCCAGCAGCCGGCGCTGCGCGCCAAGCAGTTGCTGGTGGTCGACGACAACGCCACCAACCGCCGCGTGCTGGCGCTGCAGACCGCCAAATGGGGCATGTTGCCGCGCGACTGCGCCTCGGGCGAGGAGGCGCTGCAGCTGCTCGAGCAGGGCGGGCGCTTCGACCTGGCGGTGCTGGACATGCACATGCCCGGCATGGACGGCCTGACGCTGGCGCGCCGCATCCGCAAGACCTGGCCCCAGCTGCCGCTGGTGATGTTCAGCTCGCTGGGGCGCAAGGAGGCCGGTGCCGAGGACGGGCTGTTCCAGGCCTATCTGCACAAGCCGCTGCGCCAGAGCCAGCTCTTCGATGCCCTGGTGGGCCTCTCGGGCGAGGCGCTGGCGCCGCGCCCGCCGGCGCAGGACAGGCCCGGCATCGACGCCGGCCTGGCCGCGCGCCACCCGCTGCGCATCCTGCTGGCCGAGGACAACGCGGTGAACCAGAAGCTGGCCTTGCGCCTGCTGGCGCAGATGGGCTACCGTGCCGACGTGGCCAGCAACGGCATCGAGGCGGTGGAGAGCGTGCAGCGCCAGCCCTACGACCTGGTGCTGATGGATGTGCAGATGCCCGAGATGGACGGGCTGGAGGCGGCGCGCGAGATCTGCCGCCGCTGGCCGGCCGGCCGCCGGCCGCGCCTGGTGGCGATGACCGCCAACGCCATGCAGGGCGATCGCGAGGCCTGTCTGGCCGCCGGCATGGACGATTACGTGACCAAACCGATACGCACCGAGGCCCTGGTACAGGCCCTTATGCGCAGCTAGGGCTTGTTAACACTACGTTTGCACGATGCGTTGCCACCAGAAAAGCCGTGAACTAGGCGCAAACCGAAGCCGGGGTCACTCCCCCGGCGAGGCTTTGCAACGACGTGCACGGTTTTTCTGGTGGCAACCCGAAGGGAACGGGGCTGGCAGGGCCCATCTCGTCGTTGAACTCCTTGCCCAGGCACTGAGCCTGGGCTTCGTCGTCCGCCTAGACCTGGGCCCTGCCAGCCCCGTTCGCACGGGCAAACGTAGTGTTAACAGGCCCTAGGGAGGCTGAGAGATGAATGTCATCGATGCACAGATCTTCACCGAGCTGCAGGACAGTGCCGGCGCCGACTTCGTGGCCGAGTTGGTGCAGACCTTTCTGGAGGATGCGCCGGGCCTGCTGCAGACGCTGCGCCAGGCGCATAAGAGTGGCGATGCGGCGGGCTTCCGGCGCGCCGCCCACACGCTCAAGTCCAACGGCAACACCTTCGGCGCGCTGCAACTGGCCGAGCTGGCGCGCGAGCTGGAGCAGCGCGGCCAGCAGCCGCTAAGCACGGGAGAGGCCGGCGATGCCGAGCTGGCGGCGCGCCTGCAGAACCTGGAGCAGGCCTACGCGCATTGCGCCGCGGCGCTGCGGAGCCTCGGCCATGCGTGACGATGCCGCCCGGCTGCTGCTGGTGGATGACAACCGCGTCAATCGCCTGTTGCTGGCGCGCCAGCTGGGCCAGCTGGGCCACCAGACCGAGCTGGCCGAGAACGGCCGCGAGGCCTTGCGCATGCTGCGCGAGCGCCGCTACGACCTGCTGGTGCTGGACATCGAGATGCCCGAGATGGATGGCTTCGAGGTGCTCAGCCGCATGCTGGAGGACCCCGAGCTGCGCGAGCTGCCGGTGATCGTGACCTCGGCCCTGGAGGGGCTGGCGAACGTGGTGCGCTGCATCGAGCTGGGCGCCGAAGACTATCTGTCCAAGCCGGTCAATCCGGTGCTGCTGAAGGCGCGCATCGGCGCCAGCCTGGAGAAGAAGCGCCTGCGCGACGCCCAGCGCGAGCTGGTGAGCCGCTTTGCCACCCTGGAGGTGGCGCAGGACCTGGAGCGCTCGGGCTTCAGCCTGGGCGGGCGGCGCGTGCATGGGGCGGTGCTGTTCTGCGACATCCGCGGCTTCACCGGCCTGGTGGAGACGCTCGCGCCCGAGCAGGTGATCGAGCTGCTCAACACCTACTACACCCTGATGTTCGACGCCATCAGCGGCATGGGCGGGGTGGTCAACCAGATCATCGGCGACGGACTGATGGCGATCTTCGGCGCGCCCCTGCCGCTGGAGCAGCCGGCGGCCGCGGCGGTGGCGGCGGCGCTGGAGATGGTGGCGATGATGGAGCAGTTCAGCCGCGAGCAGCTGGCCGCCGGCCTGCCGCCGCTGCGCATCGGCATCGGCATTGCCAGCGGCGACATGGTGGCCGGCTACACCGGCACGCAGCAGCGCGCCACCTACACCTGCGTGGGCGACACGGTGAACCTGGCGGCGCGCCTGGAGGCCCATACCAAGGAGGCGGGGCGCGCCATCCTCATCGACGCCGCCACCTGCGAGGCGCTCGACGGCCAGCTCGCCACCGAGGCGCTGGGGCCGGTGCAGCTGAAGGGCAAGGCGGCGCCGGTGCAGGTGTTCGCGGTGGGGGCCGGGTCCTGATGCAGGCCTTGCTGGACTATCTCAGCACCGTGCTGGCCTCGCCCCAGCAATGGCTGGCGCATCTGGCGGCGCTGGCCGGCGTGGCGATGGCGGTGGGCGGCACGCTGGCGCGCACCATGATGCCGCTGCGCTGGCTGGCGGCGGGCAGCAATCTGGGCCTGCTGGTGTTCGGCGCCCTCCATCCCTCGCCCACCACGCTGGTGGTGGCGGGCCTGCTGCTGCCCATCAATCTGTACCGCGCGGTCGAGATCACGCGGCTGACGCGCCAGGTGCGGGGCGCCGCCGCCGCGGCCGAGCATGTGGGCCTGTGGCTGAAGCCGCATATGAAGGTGCGCAAGCTCAAGGCCGGCGAGGTGCTGTTCCAGCGCGGCGCGCGCGCCGAGCATCTCTACCTGCTGGCGCAAGGGCAGATGGCGCTGGCCGACATCGGCCAGCCGCTGCCGCTGGGGCGCATCTTCGGCGAGATCGCGCTGTTCTCGCCCGACCATCGGCGCACCCACACCGTGCAGGCGCTCGGCCCTTGCACGGTGCTGGAAATCCACGAGAGCACGGTGCGCCAGCTCTACTACCAGCATCCGGCCTTCGGCTTTCACCTCATCGACCTGCTGGCCGAGGGGCTGGCGCACGATGTCGCGCGCGCCGAGGCCCGCAGCCCGGCGGGGATCAAGCCAGCGGCGTGAGCCCGGTTTCGCGCTGCAGCAGGGCGTGCAGCGCGCCGTCTTCCACCAGGGCGCTGGCATGCTCGATGTCGGGCGCCAGGTAATGGTCGGTGGGCATGGGCGGGCAGTTCTGGCGCACCAGGGCGTGCACTGCTTCGAGCGCCTTGGAGCTGGCCAGCGGGCGCAGGAACTCGATGCCCTGCGCGGCCGCCAGCAGCTCGATGCCGATGATGTGGCCGGTGTTGTCCAGCATCTGGCCGAGGCGGCGCGCGCCGTAGGTGGCCATCGACACATGGTCTTCCTGGTTGGCGCTGGTGGGCAGGCTGTCGACGCTGGCGGGGTGGGCCAGGCTCTTGTTCTCGCTGGCCAGGGCCGCGGCGGTCACATGGGCGATCATGAAGCCCGAGTTGAGGCCGGCGTTGGCGGTCAGGAAGGGCGGCAGGCGCGACACGCTGGCGTCGATCAGCATGGCGATGCGGCGCTCGGCAATTGCGCCCACCTCGGCGATGGCGCAGGCCAGCGCGTCGGCGGCCAGGGCCACCGGCTCGGCGTGGAAATTGCCGCCGGAAACCATATAGCTCGTGCCGTCCTGGTTGGCGAACACCAGCGGGTTATCGGTCACCGCATTGGCCTCGCGCAGCAGCACGTCGCGCACATAGCGGGCCTGGTCCAGGCAGGCGCCCATCACCTGGGGCTGGCAGCGCAGGCAGTAAGGATCTTGCACGCGCTCATCGCCTTCCTGGTGCGATTGACGGATCGCGCTGCCGGCGAGGATCTGGCGGTAGGCGGCGGCCGCCTCAATCTGGCCGGGCTGGCCACGCACCGCATGGATGCGCGGGTCGAAGGGGCCGTCGCTGCCGCGTGCGGCATCCAGGCTCAGCGCACCGCTGACGATGGCCGAGGCATAGACCTGCTCGAAGCGCAGCAGGCCCTCCAGTGCCAGCGCGGTGCTGGTCTGGGTGCCGTTGATCAGGGCCAGGCCTTCCTTGGCCTGCAGCACCAGGGGTGCGATGCCATGCTTGTTCAGCTCGGGCAGGGCGGGCACGCGTTGGCCGTCCACCAGCATTTCGCCTTCACCCAGCAGGGCCAGGGTCATGTGCGAGAGCGGTGCCAGATCGCCCGAGGCACCCACCGAACCCTTGGCCGGCACATAGGGCACCAGGCCGGCGTTGAACACGTCCAGCAGGCTTTGCACCACCGCCTCGCGCACGCCGGAATGGCCGCGCGCCAGCGAGGCCGCCTTGGTGGCCAGCATCAGGCGCACCACGCTGGGCTGCAGGGGTTCGCCCACGCCCACGCAATGCGAGCGGATCAGGTTGAACTGCAGGGTGGCCAGCTCTTCCTTGCTGATGCGCTTGGAGGCCAGCTTGCCGAAGCCGGTGTTGACGCCGTAGACCGGCGCGTCGCCGGCGGCCGCGCCCTGCACCACGGCGGCGCTGCGGCGGATGCTGTCGGCGGCGCTGGCATGCAGGCCCAGCTTGACGCCGCCGCCATTGCGGATGCTGCGCAACTGGTCCAGGGTCAGCTGGCCGGGGGTGATTTCGATATGGGTCATCTGGTTCTCTTTCTGAAGATCAGCCGGTGATCATGGGGAGGTTCAGGCCGCGCTCCTTGGCGCACTTGACGGCGATGTCATAGCCGGCGTCCGCATGGCGCATCACGCCGGTGCCGGGGTCGTTCACCAGCACGCGGGCGATGCGCTTGTCGGCGGCCTCGCTGCCATCGCAGACGATCACCACGCCGCTGTGCTGGCTGAAGCCCATGCCCACGCCGCCGCCATGGTGCAGCGAGACCCAGGTGGCGCCGCCGGCGGTGTTCAGCAAGGCGTTCAGCAGCGGCCAGTCGGAGACGGCGTCCGAGCCGTCCTTCATGCTCTCGGTCTCACGGTTGGGGCTGGCCACCGAGCCGCTGTCCAGGTGGTCGCGGCCGATCACGATCGGGGCCTTCAGTTCGCCCTTGCGCACCATCTCGTTGAAGGCCAGGCCGGCCAGATGGCGCTCGCCCAGACCCAGCCAGCAGATGCGTGCCGGCAGACCCTGGAAGCTGATGCGCTCCTTGGCCATGTCCAGCCAGCGGTGCACGCCGGCATGGTGGGGGAAGAGCTCCTTGATCTTGGCGTCGGTCTTGTAGATGTCCTCGGGGTCGCCCGAGAGCGCCACCCAGCGGAAGGGGCCGCGGCCCTCGCAGAACTGCGGGCGCACATAGGCGGGCACGAAGCCGGGGAAGTCGAAGGCGTTCTTCACGCCCTGGTCCAGCGCCACCTGGCGGATGTTGTTGCCATAGTCGACGGTGGGGATGCCCATGGCCTGGAAGTCCAGCATGGCTTGCACATGCACGGCGCAGCCCTTGGCGGCGGCGGCCTTGAGCTCGGCATGCTGGGCCGGGTCGGCGGCGGCGGCCTTCCACTGCGCCACGCGCCAGCCCACCGGCAGATAGCCGTTGATGAGGTCGTGAGCCGAGGTCTGGTCGGTCACCAGATCGGGCTTGATGGCGCTGCCTTGCTTGCAGCGCTCGGCCAGCGCCGGCAGGATCTCGGCCGCGTTGCCCAGCAGCGCGATCGAGACGGCCTTGCCCTCGGCGGTGTACTTGGCGATGCGCGCCAGCGCGTCGTCCAGGTCCATCGCCTGCTCGTCCACATAGCGGGTCTTGAGGCGGAAGTCGATGCGCGATTGCTGGCACTCGATGTTGAGCGAGCAGGCGCCGGCAAAGGTGGCCGCCAGGGGCTGGGCGCCGCCCATGCCACCCAGACCGGCGGTGAGGATCCAGCGGCCCTTCAGGCTGCCGCCGTAATGCTGACGGCCGGCCTCGGCAAAGGTCTCGTAGGTGCCCTGCACGATGCCTTGCGAACCGATATAGATCCAGCTGCCGGCCGTCATCTGCCCGTACATCATCAGGCCCTTGCGGTCCAGTTCGTTGAAGTGCTCCCAGTTGGCCCAATGCGGCACCAGATTGCTGTTGGCGATCAGCACGCGCGGTGCGTCGGCATGGGTCTTGAACACGCCCACCGGCTTGCCGGATTGCACCAAGAGGGTCTCGTCCTCGTTGAGCTTCTTCAGCGATTCCAGGATGGCGTCGAAGCATTCCCAGTTGCGTGCGGCCTTGCCGATGCCGCCATAGACCACCAGCTCGGCCGGGTTCTCGGCCACCACCGGGTCCAGATTGTTCTGGATCATGCGGTAGGCGGCCTCGGTGAGCCAGTTCTTGCAAGTGAGGGTGGTGCCGGTGGGGGCGCGAACGACGCGGGGCTGGGCGGTCATGAGGAACTCCTGGCGGGTTGCAAAAGGAATGAGGCGAACTCTAGTTGTCTATACAAGTAAAGTCAACTACCATTCGCGCATGTCCAGAAAAGTCCCGGCCGGCCCCGAGCCGCAGTACCTCAAGGTCAAGAACTTCCTGCGCGAAGGCATCAGCAGCGGCCGCTGGGTGGCGGGCGACCTGCTGCCCTCGGAGGCCGAGCTGGGCGGGCAGTTCGAGCTCAGCCGCATGACGGTGAACCGCGCGCTGCGCGAGCTGACGCAGGAAGGCCTGGTCGAGCGGGTGCAGGGCGTGGGCACCTTCGTGGCCCAGCTGCACCGCATCTCCTCCACGCTGACGGTGCGCGACGTGCACGACGAGATCGCCGAGCGCGGCCACCAGCATGAGGCCAGGGTGCAGCTGCTGGAAAAGACCAAGGCCACGGCCGAGCAGGCGGCCGAGTTCGGCCTGCGGGCCGGCGCGGTGCTGTTCCACAGCGTGATCGTGCATCTGGAGAATGGCGTGGCGATCCAGTGCGAGGACCGCTTGGTCAATCCGGCCTGCGCGCCCGACTATCTGGCGCTGGATTTCGCCAGCACCACCCCCACGAATTACCTGCTGCAGGTGGCGCCCCTGTCGGAGGCACGCTATACGATTGAATCGACGCTGCCGAGCGATGCCGAGGCCAAGCTGCTGGGCATCGCGCGGCGTGATCCCTGCCTGGTGGTCAAGCGCACCACCTACAGCCATGGGCAGACCGTGACCACGGTGCGGCTCACGCACCCTGGTTCCAGATACCTCTTGCAAGGAAGTTTTCAAGCATGAGTTGGAGCATCATCAGCGCGGACGAGGTCACCCCTCAGCCCTGGCGCAACGGCGGTGGCCAGACGCGCGAACTGCTGGCCTGGCCGCACAGCAACGACTGGGCGCTGCGCATCAGCGTGGCGGACATCGCGGCGAGCGGCCCGTTCTCGAAATTCGAGGGCGTGGACCGCTGGTTCGCGGTGCTGCAGGGCGAGGGCGTGCGGCTGTATGAATACGAGCTGCGCGTGGGCGACGAGCTGCTGCACTTCGATGGCACGCTGGCGCCCGACTGCGAGCTGCTCGGTGGCATGACGCGCGATTTCAATCTAATGCACCGGCGCGGCCGTGGCGTGATGAAGGTGCAGCCGGCCGCCCATGCCCTGCTGCCCGAGGCCGGCGCGGCGCGCTGGGTCGGCCTGTTCAGCGCCCAGGGCGGCCTGCTCGAGCATGGCGCCCGCGCCATGCCGTTGCGGCCCCTCAGCCTGGCCTGGTGCGAGACGCCGGCGGCGCAGTCCTGCGTGTTCAGCGGCGAGGGCGCGGCCTGGTGGATGAGCTGGAGCGAGGCATGAACAGCAGCGGCAGCAAACGTACGCTCTGGCACAACGCGCGTCTGGCCACCCTGGCCGGCGACCAGCCCTGGGGCTGGCTGCCGCAGGGGGCGCTGATCACCGAGGGCGAGCAGATCGTCTGGGTGGGCGAGGCATCGCAACTCTCGCCCGAGCTGAGCGCCAGCATCGCGCAGCAGCGCGACCTGGGTGGCGCGGTGGTGACGCCGGGCCTGATCGATTGCCACACGCATCTGGTCTATGGCGGCTCGCGCGCGCATGAGTTCGAGTTGCGCTTGGCAGGCGCCAGCTACGAGGAGATCGCGCGCGCCGGTGGCGGCATCCGCTCCTCGGTGGCGGCCACGCGCGAGGCCGGTGAGCATGAGCTCTATGCGCTGGCGGCCCTGCGCCTGCAGGCGCTGCTGGCCGAGGGCGTGACCACCATCGAGGTGAAGTCGGGCTATGGCCTCTCGCAGGCCGCCGAGGCCAAGATGCTGCGCGTGGCGCGGCGCCTGGCCGGCCTGGGTGTGGCGGTGCGCACCACCTATCTGGGCGCCCATGCCCTGCCGCCCGAGTACCAGGGCCGGCCGGACGCCTATGTGAAGGCGCTTTGCGACTGGCTGCCCGAGCTCAAGCGCGAGGGCCTGGTGGACGCGGTGGATGCCTTCTGCGAGGGCATCGGTTTCACGCCGGCACAGACGCGCCAGGTCTTCGAGGCCGCCAGGGCCCTGGAGCTGCCCGTGAAATTGCACGCCGAGCAGCTCAGCGACCAGGGCGGCACCCAGCTGGCCTGCGAGTTCGGTGCGCTCTCCTGCGACCATCTCGAATACCTCGGCGAGGCGGGCATCGCCGCGCTGCAGGCCAGTGGCACGGTGGCGGTGCTGCTGCCGGGCGCCTACTACTTCCTGCGCGAGACCAAACTGCCGCCGGTGCAGGCGCTGCGCGAGGCCGGCGTGCCGATCGCGATCGCCACCGACCACAACCCCGGCACCTCGCCCACGCTCTCGCTGCTCCTGATGCTGAACATGGCTTGCACGCTGTTCCGCCTCACGCCCGAGGAGGCCCTGCGCGGCGTGACCCAGCATGCGGCACGCGCGCTGGGCCTGGCCGACCGCGGCCAGCTGGTGGCGGGGCAGCGCGCCGATTTCTGCATCTGGGACATCGCCCACCCCAATGAACTGGCCTATTACTTCGGCCGCAACCCGCTGCGCCACGCCGTGCGCGGCGGACAGCTACGGAACTGAACACGATGAGCAACGCCGTCTTTCGATTGAAGCAGGGTCGCACGCCGCTGCTGATCAGCATGCCCCATGTGGGCAGCGCCATACCCGCCGACCAGCAGCAGCGCTACCAGCCGCGCGCGCTGGCCAGCGAGGACACCGACTGGCATCTGGAGCGCCTCTATGGCGAGATCGCGCAAGAGCTGGGCGCCAGCCTGATAGCGCCGCATTACTCGCGCTACCTGATCGACCTGAACCGCCCGCCCGAGGACACGCCCATGTACCCCGGCGCGGCCAACACCGAGCTGTGCCCGACGCGCTTCTTCACCGGCGAGCCGCTTTATCTGGAGGGCCAGGAACCCGATCTGGCCGAGAAGCAGCGCCGCCGCGAGCAGTATTGGCTGCCCTACCACCGCGCCCTCACGGCCGAGATGAACCGGCTCAAGAGCCTGTATGGCCACGCCCTGCTGTTCGATGCGCACAGCATCCGCTCCGAGCTACCCTGGCTGTTCGAGGGCCGCCTGCCCGACCTGAACCTGGGCACCGCCGAGGGCAGGTCCTGCGACCCCGCCATCACCGCGTCCTTAAGTGATCTGCTCGCCGCGCAAAGTAGCTACAGCCAGGTGGTGAATGGCCGTTTCAAGGGCGGCTTCATCACGCGCCACTATGGCCAGCCGCAGCAGGGCTGGCATGCGGTGCAGATGGAGATGTGCCAGTGCTGCTATATGAGCGAGCAGCCGCCGTACGACTACGCACCGGCCCTGGCGGCCGGGGTGCAGCCGCTGATGCGGGCGCTGCTCGAACGCCTGCTGAGCTGGAAGCCACAAGCATGAGCCGGCTCTACTTTGCCCGTCAGGCCTGGGTGGGCGGCGGCTGGCAGCGCGATGTGCTCCTGCGCGTGGATGGGCGCGGCCATTGGGCCGAGATCCTGCCGGGCCAGCTGAAGCCGGTGGCGGCCGAGGAACTGCCCGGCCCGGTGATCCCCAGCCTGGTCGATGCCCACAGCCATGCCTTCCAGCGCGCCATGGCCGGCCTGGCCGAACGGCGCGAGGCGGGCGAGGATGATTTCTGGTCCTGGCGCGACCGCATGTATGGCCTGGCCCTGCAGCTGAAGCCGGCGCAACTGCAGGCGATCGCGGCCCAGCTCTATCTGGAGCTGCTGCGCGGCGGCTATACCCAGGTCTGCGAGTTCCACTATCTGCAGCACCAGCCCGACGGCTCGCCCCATGCCGACGAGCTGGCGATGAGCTGGGCCCTGGCCGACGCCGCCGAGCAGGTGGGCCTGGGCCTGACCCTGCTGCCGGTGCTGTACGCCCGCGCCGGCTTCGGCAAGCCGGGGCTGCGCGAGGACCAGCGCCGCTTTGCCACCGATGCCGCCTGGGTCTGGCGTGCCAGCCAGCGCGTGCAGGCGGCCGGCCGGCCGCTCGTCAGCGCCGGCGTGGCCCTGCATTCGCTGCGTGCCGCCAACACCGAGGACATCCGCGCCCTGCAGGCCCTGGTGGGCGATGCCGATCTGCCCATCCACATCCACATCAGCGAGCAGCAGCAGGAGCTGCGCGACTGCCTGGCCGCCACCGGCCAGCGCCCCATGCAATGGCTGTGCAATGAATTCAAGCCCGATGCGCGCTGGCATCTGGTGCATGCCACGCACAGCACGCCCGCGGAGATTGCCCAGGTGGCCGCGAGCGGCGCCAGCGCGGTGATCTGCCCCGGCACCGAGGGCAATCTGGGCGATGGCCTGTGCGATCTGAGCGGCTGGCTGGACGCCGGCGTGCCGATCAGCATGGGCTCGGACAGCCATGTCACGCGCGCCTGGGTGGAGGAGCTGCGCTGGCTGGAATATGGCCAGCGCCTCGGCCTGCAGCAGCGCAATGTGGCGGCCGCGCCGGGCCGCGGCGAACCCGCCACCGCGGCGCGCCTGTTCGAGGCCTGCGTGCGCGGCAGCGCCGCCCCGGCCGGTTTCAAGCAATGGGGGCTGGAGCCCGGCGCGCGCGCCGACTTCCTGGTGCTGGACACGCGCTGCTCGGGCCTGCTGGGCGTACCGGCCGCGGCACGGCTGGACGCGCTGGTGTTCGCCAGCCAGGGCGAAGCGCTGCGCGAGGTCTACGTGGCGGGCGAATGCCGGCTGCGCGAGGGCCAGCATCCGGCCCAGGCGGGGGTGGCGGCGGCGTTTGAGGCGAGCATGAAGGAGCTCTGGGGCAAGGACTGACCCCCTAGAATTCCTGGCAGGGTCTGGGGTTTCACTGCTACGCTTAGCGCTCAAATGCCAGTCGCTGGGGGTATGCCATGCTTGACCTGCGCAACTACACGATCCGGGCTCGTCTGTATCTGCTGGCCGGCCTGGCCATCGTCACCATGCTCATCATCGGCGGCAACGGGCTTTACAGCCTGGCCCAGGCGCGCGCCGACTTCACCCACTATGTGGACAACGACGTCGAATCGCTGGCCCAGCTCGCCACGGTGCGTGCCGGCGTCGGCAACCTGCGCCGCTACGAGAAAGACCTGCTGATCAATCTGGTCGACACCAAGGCGGTGGAGAAGTACCAGAAGGACTGGCAACATGCCTACGAGATCGTCGCCAAGGGGCTGGACGCGATCGAGCGGCTCAGCATCGCGCCCGCGGTCAAGAAGATGCCGCCCGAGCTGCGCAAGTCACTGGCCGATTACCGCAGCGGCCTGCAGGGCGTGATCGAGCGGGTGCAGAAGGGCGAGTTTCCCGACACCGCCAGCGCCAACCGTGCCATGGAGCCGCTCAAGGCGCCGGTACGCGCGATGGACAGTCAGCTCGCCGAGATGACCAAGCTGATCGACCAGCATGGCGCCGATGAGGTCAAGCGCCTGGATGAAAAGGAGCACAGCATCCGCTTCTCGCTCACCGCGGTGATGCTGGTGGGCGTGCTGGCGATCGGCACCTACACCTTCTTCAATATCCGCTCCATCCTGGCGCCGCTGACGCATGCGGTGGAGAGCTCGGAGCGCATGGCGCGCCAGGATCTGAGCCAGCGCATCCAGGTGCAGGGGCGCGACGAGACCGCCGCGATGATGCGCGGCGTGCAGGGCATGCAGACGGCGATACGCGAGGTGGTGTCGGGCGTGCGCAGCGCCACCGACAGCATTGCCACCGCCTCGGCCGAGGTGGCGACCGGCAGCCATGACCTCAGCCACCGCACCGAGCAGGCGGCCTCCAATCTGGAGGAAACGGCCTCGGCGATGGAGCAGCTTACCGCCAGCGTGAAGCACAACGCCGACTCGGCGCGCCAGGCGGATCAGCTGGCCAACGAGGCGGCCGAGGTGGCGCAGCGCGGCGGTGCGGTGGTCAGCGATGTGGTGGCCACGATGGACCGCATCAGCGCCTCCTCGCGCAAAATCAGCGACATCATCTCGGTGATCGACGGCATTGCCTTCCAGACCAATATCCTGGCGCTCAACGCGGCCGTGGAAGCGGCGCGTGCCGGCGAGCAGGGGCGCGGCTTTGCGGTGGTGGCCAGCGAGGTGCGCAGCCTGGCGCAGCGCAGCGCCGAGGCGGCCAAGGAGATCAAGGGCCTGATCACCAGCAGCACCGAGAGCGTGGAGGCCGGCGCGGCCCTGGTCGCGCGTGCCGGCGAGACCATGCAGGACATCATGAGCTCGATCGGCCGCGTCAGCCATATCGTCGGCGAGATCAGCCATGCCACCGCCGAGCAGAGCTCGGGCATCAACCAGATCGGCATGGCGATCAGCCAGCTCGATCAGATGACGCAGCAGAACGCCGCGCTGGTGGAACAATCGGCAGCGGCGGCGCAGAGCCTGCAGCAGCAGGCCGACGAGCTGGCGCAGACGGTGGCGGTGTTCAAGCTGGCCTAGGGCCTAGAGGATCTCGACGCGGTTGCGGCCGGCGCGCTTGGCGGCATAGAGGGCGTGGTCGGCGCGGTCCACCAGCAGCTTGGCCTGCTCGGGCGGCGCGCCGCCGGTGAGGCCCAGGCTGATCGTCACCGCCAGGCCCGGTGCCAGGTCTTGCCAGGAATGCGCGGAGATCGCCACGCGCAGGCGCTCGCAGATGTCCTGGGCCTGCAGCAGCGGCAGGCCCACCAGGGCGATCATGAATTCCTCGCCGCCGACGCGCGCCAGCAGGTCCGCGCTGCGCGTGTTGTAGCGCAGCACGCCGGCAAGCTGGCGCAGCACCTCGTCGCCCACGCCATGGCCATGGCGGTCGTTGATGTCCTTGAAGTGATCGACGTCCAGCATCGCCAGGCAGATCACGCTGTGCTCCTGGCGGGCGCGCTCCAGCAGCACCGGCAGGGCGAACTCGGCATGGCGGCGGTTGTGCAGGCCGGTCAGCACGTCCTCATGGGCGGCGCGCCCCCATTCGGCGGCCTGGTGGCGCAGCCGCTCCTGCTCGCGCTCCAGCCGGGTGGCGCGCTCGCGCTCGCGCCGCGCGTCCACCAGCGCGTGCTCGGCGCGCGCATGGGCCTGCTCGACGTCCTGGCGTATCAGCATCACCTCGGTCTGCAGCGCCATGGTCTCGCGCGCGATCTGGCGCTCCAGCTCGGCATGCTGCTCCAGATAGGCCAGCGCGGCCTCGAAATCGCGCCCCGCCTTGCTGGCCTCGTAGAGCGCATGGATGAGCTTGCGGCGCAGCGCCGGCGGCAGATGCTCGCGCCGCTGCGCCAGTATCAGCATCAGGCTGGCCACGCAGGCCTGGTGCTGGCCGCGCAGCATCAGCAGCCAGGCGCGCTGCATCTGGGCCTGCAGCTCCAGCGCCAGATAGCCATGGCGGTGGGCGAGGGCCTGGTATTCGTCGATCAGGGCCACGCTGTCCTCGTGATCGGCCATGCCCAGCATGGCTTCGACCAGATTCGACAGCGCCACCGTGACCTGGAACTCGCTGCGCGAGGCGCGCGCCTGCGCGCTGGCCTGCTCGGCAAGCGCGCGGGCCTGGCGCAGGGCCTCGGGCAGCAGCTTGGCCTCGCTGGCGCCGGTGCGGGCCTCGGCCGCGAGCTGCAGCCAGAAGTAGGCGAGGTTGTTGAGGCAGGAGAAGCTCAGCTCGCCATCGCCCAGCGGCGTGGCCACCTCGAGCGCCTGCTGGGTGCTTTCGCGCGCCTGGGCGATGTTGTCCATGCTGCCATAGGCCACGCCCAGGCGGTTCAGCGCCCAGGCCTCCTGCACGCGGTTGCCGGCGCGGCGCGCCGCCTTGAGGGCATGCAGGGCGGCGTCCAGGGCATCGCGCCCCATCAGCAGCTGGGCATAGACATAGGACAGCGAGGTCTGGGCCTCGGCCACCAGCCGGGGTTCGTCCAGGTGCTGGCACAGCGCCACCGCCTCGCTGGCGCAGCGCACGCTGTCCTGCAGATTGCCCAGGCGCGGGTAATGGTGCGCCAGCAGGGCCAGCACGCGCGCCCGCGCGGTGTCGTCATGGCACAGGGGCAGGGCCTGCTGCAGCGCCGCAACGGCATCGACGTAGTCGCCCCGCAAGGCGTGCTGCGCGGCGGCGCCAAGCAAGGCATCGAAGTCAGGGTGGCTGGTTTGGCGGAGGGATCCCATGTCGGCGCAGGCTGCTGCCGCCCAGCATCGGGCAGCGGCCCGCCCGCGTCAAGCCGCTGTGGGGACTTCGCGACCGGCCGGCCCGGCATCGGCCAGGCTCACGCGCACCTGGTTGCGGCCGGCATGCTTGGCGGCGTAGAGGGCCTGGTCGGCGCGCTCCAGCAACTGCCCATGTTGCTCGGCGGTCTGGGCGCAGGCCAGGCCGATGCTGACGCTCACCTTCAGCTCGGGCGCCAGTGCCTCCCAGTCGTGCCCGGCAATCGCGCTGCGCATGCGCTCGCAGATCTCGCGCGCCTTGGCCAGCGGCGCCCCCAGCAGCGCGACGACGAATTCCTCGCCGCCGATGCGCGCCATCAGATCGGCGCTGCGCACGCTGGTGCGCAGGTGCTGGGCCACGGCACGCAAGACCTGGTCGCCCATGGCGTGGCCATAGCGGTCGTTGATCTGCTTGAAGTGATCGAGGTCCAGCATCGCCAGGCTGAGCGGCTGGCCCTGGCTGATGGCGCGCTGGCTCAGCACCGGCAGGGCCTGGTCTGCGTGGCGGCGGTTGAAGAGGCCGGTGAGTACGTCTTCCACGGCGATGCGGCCCAGCTCGGCGGCCTGGCTGCTGAGGGCCTCGTGCTCGTGCAGCAGGCGCTCGGCGCGTTCGCGCTCGCGCTCGGCATCGCGGCTGGCGACTTCGGCGCGCGCCTGGGCCTGCGCCACTTCCTCGCGTATCAGCAGGGCCTTGCTGTGCAGGGCCAGCTTGTCCCGGGCCCAGCGGCGGTCCAGCTCGGCCAGCTGCTCAAGGCATTGCAGGGCCTCGTAGTACTCGCCCCGCTGCTTGTGCAGGCCGACCAGCATGTGCACGGCGCGGCGCTTGAGCTTGGGTGGCATGCGATCCAGATCGGCCGCCAGCAGGCTGCGCAGGATGGCGATCGCGCGCCCCGCCTGATCGCCCAGCTGCAGCAGCCGCGCGCGCTGCAGCTGGGCGTGCAGCACCAGCCAGGCAAAACGATGTTCCTGCGCCAGCGGCAGGTACTCGTCGATCAGGGCCGCGGCGGTGTCGAGCTCGCTGCCGGAGAGCAGGGCATCGACGCGGTTCGCCAGCGCCGCCGCGCGCCAGTGCACATTGCCCGAGGCGCGGGCCAGCTGGCAGGCCTGCTCGGTCAGCTGCAGGGCCCGCAAGGCATGACCCTGGGCGCGCGCGTCCTGATGTTCCAGCAGGGCCTCGTGCTCGGCCAGGCTGGCAAAGCAGCAGAGGTTGTTGATGGCCGCGAAGTGCAGCTCGGCCAGCTCGTGGCGCTGCGCGATCTCGAGCGACTGTGTGGTCGAGGTCTGGGCCTGCTGCAGATCGCCCAGGGCTTCGTAGGCCAGGCCGATGCGGTTCAGCGCCCAGGCCTCCAGCTCCGAATTGCCGGCCTCGCGGGCGCTGTGCAGGGCGCGCAGGCCGGCCTGCAGGGCCTCCTGGCCCATGCGCAGCATGGCGTAGCAGAAGGAGAGCGCGCAATGCGCCGTCGCCAGGCCGGCCAGCCCGCTGGGCAGGCGCTCGAACAGTTGCACCGCCTCATGCGCCGCGCGCAGCCCCTGCTGGCTCTGGCCCAGGCGCGGATAGTTGACGGCCAGGCGGTTCAGCAACTGGCCGCGCAGGCGTGGGTGCTCGGGGGCGAGCTCGGCCAGCAGGTCTTCCAGCAGGGCGACGGCCTGCGCATGCTGGCCCGCGGCCATCATGGCGTCGGCTGTGGCCATGCCGGCCTTTGCTGCGCTGCTGTCTGACTCCACGCCGCCAACCCCCTTGCTCGGATCTGCGTCCAGGCCGGATCAGCTTCCACCCACGGCCGGGCAGCGTCAAGCCCGGGAAAACCTTGGCCTTGCCTTCAGCCCAAGCCTCAGCCCTGGCCGACGAAGGCGCGCAGTTCGCCGGCCATGCGGGCCAGCGAAGGCTGGTGGATGTACATCATGTGGCCGCCCTCGAAATAGCTGACCTGGATGCGGTCCTGCAGGCTGTGGTGCAGGCCCAGGTGGCTGAGCGTGTAGTCGCCCGCCGCATGCGGGGTGGCGAGGTCGTAGTAGCCGCTGGCCACGTAGACGCGCATGTCCGGGTTGGCGTGCAGGGCGCGCCGCAGGCTGTCGCCGGCGGCGATGTATTTGTTCTCGAAACCCTTCCAGGACCAGGTCTTCCACAGCGGCGCATGCACGAGATAGGGGCTGTCGCTGCGGTAGTCGAGCTTCTCCACCAGCAGGCGGTTGATGCCAGAGGCATAGGCGCCGATCAGCTGGTTCATGCTGGCGTCTTCCTCCGGATGCTCGCCGGCATCGTCCTTGTCCAGGCCGAGGAAGCGCGAGTCCAGCCGACCCACGGTCTGGCCGCGCGCGCGCAGCAGCTCCTTGAAGAAGCGGAATTCGTCCACGCGCAGCCGGCAGCGCAGCACGAATTCGATGCTGAGGCCGCTGTACATCGCCACCTGCTCGGCGATGTGCTGGCGCTCGGCCTCGGGCAGGCGCGAGCCCTGCATCAGGGCCAGCGTGTAGTCGCCGTTGGCGAAGGCCTCGGCCGCCGCCACCACCTCCTGCAGGGGCTTGTTCTGCAGCGTCGGCCGCAACGCCTGGTGGTACCAGGCGGTGGCCGCGTAGGTGGGCAGGTAGAGCGGGTAGGGCAGGTCGTTGCCATGGTCGAAGCTGAGGGTCTGGAAGTCCATCGCCAGCGAGACCAGCATCAGCCCGTTCAGGTAGATGTCGTGCTTCTCTTGCAGATGGCGTGCCAGGCCGGCGGCACGCGTGGTGCCATAGCTTTCGCCGATCAGGTATTTGGGCGAGCCCCAGCGCTCGTTGCGCGTCACGTAGAGGCGGATGAACTCGCCCACCGAATCCAGGTCGCGCTGGTAGTCGTGGAACTCGGCCGGTTTCTCGCCCTCGGCGACGCGCGAGTGGCCGGTGCCGACCGGGTCGATGAAGACCAGGTCGGAGTCGGTCAGCAGGCTGTACTCGTTGTCGGTGAGCTGGTGCGGCGGTGCGCCGCAGTGGCCCTTGTCGTCGCAGGGCACGCGTTGCGGCCCCAGCAGCCCCAGGTGCAGCCAGACGCTGCTGGAGCCGGGCCCGCCGTTGAAGCTGAAGGTGAGCGGGCGCTGCTGAGCATCCTTCTTGCCCGTCTTCAGCGTGTAGGCGATGAAGAACACCGTGGCGCGGGCCTTGTCGCCCTTGTAGCCTTCCTTGCCGTCGCCAGCCTTGGCCTCGCCCGCATCAGGTTCGCGCAACACCAGGGTGCCGCAGGTGGCGGTGTACTCGAGCGTCCTCTTGCCGATCTGCAGTTTGTGCTCGGTGCTGACGATGCGCTCCACCGGGGCGGGCTGGTCGCCGGGCTTGGGCTCGGCGCTGGCGGCGTCATTGGGCATGGAGTCTCCGGGGGGCGCGGCTAAAGTGCCAGCCATGCACTCTAGCGCTCAATCCACAGGCCTGCCGCTGATCGGGGTCGACTTCAGTAGTTCCCCCAGTAAGCGCAAGCCCATCACCCTGGCCCAGGGGCAGCTGCGGGGTCAGGTCTTGCTGTTGCAGGGCCTGCGCCTGTTCGACACCCTGGCCGGCCTGGGCGACGAGCTGGCGCGCCCCGAGCCCTGGGTCGGCGGCTTCGACTTTCCCTTCGGCCTGCCGCGCGAGCTGGTGCTGGCGCTGGGCTGGCCGACCGACTGGTTGGCGCTGATGCAGCATTACTGCGCCCTGCCACGCGCGCAGATCCGCGCGCAGTTCGCGGCCTTCTGCGCGGCGCGCCCCGTCGGCGGCAAGTTCGCGCACCGCGCCTGCGACCTGCCGGCCGGTTCCTCGCCCAGCATGAAATGGGTCAACCCGCCGGTCGCCTACATGCTGCATGCGGGCGTGCCGCTGCTGCTGCAGGCGGGGGCGCTGCTGCCGGGCCTGCATGCCGGTCTGCACTTTGGCGACAGGCGGCGCGTGGCGTTGGAGGCCTATCCGGGCCTGCTGGCGCGCGAGCTGCTGGGCCGGCGCAGCTTAATGTGATTTAGAAAATTTATGAGCTAAGAGCATCTCTTGAATTGCATACTTCCGTTACTCACTCTCTTGAGTGATTGCAGCCTGGATGGGCGTTCGGGAGTGAGAGATGAGGTATGCGGCTTCGGACGGCGTTGCGCTGGCGCACAGGTGGCGCGAGGCGGTGCACTTGGTCGACCTTGACTACGCGCCGACTGAGGTGATCGGCATCGTTCCTCTTCCTCGACTTCTTGGAGGGGCACAGCGGTACCAGCGCGTCGCTCGCGATTGGCCGTCGCCGTGAAAGTGACGGCCCCCACTCAGCTGGATGAGGCCGGACGCGCCAAAGCCGCCTCGGTGCATCTGGTGTTCGCGCAAGTCAACTTTGGCGATCTACCCTATCTAGATGGTTCGGTCGCGGAATTGCCTGGAACGGGGTCGACCACAGAGATCCGGCGAATTGCTTTCCACCGCGATCACGTGGTGAAAGATTTCCCATTGCTTTTCTGCCCGAAGCGAGTGGTTGATGCGCTCGAGATGAACTTGTTCATGGAGCATCGATACCGGGGGAAAGTTGCGCGGCCGAAGATCGGCGGGAACAGGAATCTTCGCGGGGGCGTGACCGCCAAGACCCTTCGTAGCGTGGCCAACTCGTTACGCGGATTTCTTGGCTGGCTTGCGCTGACTGGGACAGACTGGCGCGAGGTGTACGCGACGGGTGACAGCGATAGGGCCAGATCATGGCTCCCTCCATATCAGTACCGAGCCTTCCTGATTGCCCGCGTTGAAGCCGGTGAGATATCCAGGGACACGGCGAACCTGTACCTCAATCACGTTCGGCAGTTCTACGAATGGGGGGTGCGGACCGCGCGCATCCAGCGAGTACCCTTCAAATACAAGCATGTGCTCATCAAGAAGGCACGGAAGGACGGCGCCTACGACTTGCTGTTTGGCACGCCGCTCGACGACAAGGCGTTGCTGATCCAGACCAGTGATCTCTCAATCCCCAGAAAGTACCGATCGAAGGGAGAGGCGCTGGCCGAAGGCCTCACCCCATTCGACGCACAGGAACTTGAATGGTTCTTCAGCAGCAAGCACATGCTCGCACCCGGAAGGAGGCTGTGGGCACAACTGGCTCACGTCTGCGGCTTGCGCGCACACGAGGTTGCTGAGCTTTCTGAGGAGTTCATTGTGCAGCCTTCGCGGGCGCATGCCAGTCTCTACCCGGTGCGGGTGCTCGGTAAATTCAACAAGGAACGGACGATTCTCATTCCGCGATTCCTCATGGACGCGCTGTACGTTTATAAGAACTCAGATGATCGCCTACTCAGAGCTGCAAAGTGGGATGTCAAGCATGGATCCAATTCGGTCCGACCGTTGTTTTTGAACCGCTCTGGCGAAGTCATCAAAAGTGCATCACTGACCAACCTCACTACCTGCGTCAGACGTGAACTCGCAGTTGATGGCATTCAGTTCCGCCGTTCCTTTCACGACCTTCGGGCAACATTTGCCACTACGCTGGCAAAGTTCATGCTTGAGCGACACATGCCGCTTGGCTACATCCAGTACAAGCTGATGGCGCTGCTCGGTCACGCAAACTTTTCCACGACGCAAAAGTACATCAACTTCGCGCGCACCGTTACGTTCGAGAGACAGATGCAAGACTGGGTCGAGCGGATATTCGCTGGCCTCCGTCCGGCCCTAGATAGCGAGTCGAGGGAGTACGTATGAATGACGCGATCTTTGTCCACCCTGACCCAGCGGGGCATCCCATCTCGCTGGCACGTGCTGAGAGCACTTCGGCCAAGCTTGCAGTGCAGCTATCGGCAGCGGTGGCACGCTTCATGGCCAATAGGCGCCGCTGGCCGCAGGCACCTGCCACCGTGCGCACCTTGCTTACTCGCCTGCTACCAAGACTGTCCCACGTCGTTAGCGCGATGCCTGACGAACACCAAGCTCGCTTTCGCCAGGAGGGTCTCGATGCGCTTGAGTCAGAAGAATGCTGGGCATACCTCGAGGCCGCTTGCCACCAGACTAGCGGTGAATCGCCGCGCCTTGGAAAAGTGTTGGCTAACGCTTTTCTAACCTGCACTGCGCTTTATTGGGATGAACCTGACCTGAGATCGCCCAGCGTGCTGCGACTTCGCGCTAGAGACATCGACGTGTCGGAGCTCTATAGGGCTTCCGCGGCGTTTCTCCTCACCTACAGGCGGCTGATCTTGGAGTTCGACGCGGGCAGTCGTGCAAAGAACGGCGGCATCGTGTTCAAGCACAACACCTATTCACTGTTAGTCCGCTTGCTTCGTGATCGCCGCATCTCTGGCCAGCTGCGAGACGACGGCTTCGAGGCATTTGCGCTGCACCCGTCTATTCTGAGAAAGGCCGAGAGCGTTGCTACCTGGCAGCAGCACTCGCCTCTTCTCAAGCTGCTGAGCCTATACGACGGTCAGCGGTGGGGGCGTGGATTCGTGACCGTGTATGACCGTGTCGCGGATCTGTCTGAGTTGCATCGCTTCTCGCCGGCCATGTATGCGGACGTCGTCAAGCATGCGGCACGCCTCGGTAAATCGCCGCCTGCAGGCATCAGAGCAACCTCGACTCGGGATAGTCTCACACAGCTTCAGCGGGCCCTGCCGCGGCTGCCGACCCTCCTGTCCACGGAGGATCTTGCCGCGTTGAAGGAGCGAGGCTTCGTGGCCCTCGTGGAAGGCGATTGCCGGCGACTTGCCGCGCTGTATGCGCGTCGGCATCTGGCGCGTGGTGCCTTCGGCCCGTTCAAGGAAATCGTGGACAGCCTGTTTCCGGAGTTGAAGCGAGACTCAAAAGAACTCGAGCCGTATAACGTTACTTTCACCAATCGCTATGCAGAACGGCCGACGTACTGTGACTTCGGAGGGTTTCGGGATCTGTCTGTCCGCTTCTATGACGACTTGGTCGAGTTGGTGGGACATATCAAGGGCACCCTCGACGACAGGACGTATGCAGAAATAACCGTCTATCACCAGTTCACACAACTCAGGGCGGCCATGGCATTGTGCCGGCCGCAATTGTCACCAGAGCTTCTGCGCTCGTTGCAGTGGCATGGACTGCAGGCTTTCAACCGACCAGGGCTGAAACTTCAAAAGGCGATATTTGAGATTCTGCAGCGGGCCTGGCGAAGCGGCACCGTTGCGACAGCGACTGCCTGGTCTTACAGAAACAGCGTGGTCTGGTTGGCAACCGAGTGCGGGTTCAGCGTCGTCGATGCATACCCCATCTCGCAATCGAAGACGGCAAGACACCTGCGGCGCTTGAACACCGACGACTACTACTCTGCGGATCAGTGTCGTGAGCTTGCGTTTCACGTCGAGGGCCTGCTGGCTGATGCGGCGATTGGTGGCGAGGCCCGATTGGCGCTGATGCTGGCGAGGGTGCTGCTAAAGACCGGATGGAACTTATCGGCAACTTTGGAGATCGAATGCGGCGATATCGTCCGATCGACGTCGCCGCTTAACCCCCGCGGTCCAATCTCGGTCATCCTGTTCAAGCGCCGAGGTGGATACCGGGCGGATGCTTACACGTTTGATGAGCCGCACACTAGCGTCGCCGCAATGGCAAGCGCGGCCGCCGACTTGATGCAGGTCCGTGACGAACTGACTGCCGGCCTTCGTGCCAGCTTGCCTGACGGAAATCCATACAAGGACTATGTGTTCCTGTTCGAGAAGGAGGGCTCCGTGCAACGCCTGCCCATGGCAGCGCCAAAAGTCATCTCGGGGCTGTTGGCTCGTTGCGGATGCACGCTGACGTTTGACACCAAGAAGATCCGCAAGGGAGGTGTCAATCACATGTATCGTCAAGTGCAGAAGGACTTGCAGGCATATGAGGCCAGTGCCAAGCACGACTTCGCGACGTTTGAGGCGCACTACCACCGCTTCGACCCGAACCAGGCTCGCTATTCCCTGGGCAAAGCAGTCGATGTGATGGGTAGGTATTTCTCTGGCAAAGAGATATCCAAAGACATCATCATCATCACGCGATCGCGCGACGATCTGCAGCACACGCCGATAGGCGAGTGCGCCTCGATGGGTGTCGATCGTGAGGCCGCGCTCTACAACCTCGAGCACAAGCGGCTACACGCTGAGCGCGGTACTGTGGCGAAATTTTGCGCCGACTTCCTCGGATGTATCTGGTGCAAGTTCTTCCGTCTGGTCGCCGATCCGGATCACGTCTGGCGTCTGTTGAGCTACCGGGATTTCGTGCTGCAATCGATGCAGGTGTCGGTCCTTGGCGATCCAGCCGATGAACAGCAAACTCATGTGGGCATGCTCAAGGCGCGCGTCGCTGAGATGCTTGAGCGGCTCGATTCAAGAACGCCTGGCGTCATCGCGAAAGCTGCGGCCCTACAGCGCGACAACGGGATGCACCCGGCCTGGACATTTGCGCTTGCCGACGTACAGATGAGGTGATGCGTGCAAACGGACCTGGTAACAATCATGGACCGCGTCGCCCGCGTTGATGGGGCGATTTCTATCGTCCGGCTGTCTGAAAGGCAGATCGGGGCGTTGGCGCGAAAGGTCGTCTGGTCCTATAGCGACAGCCGCAGGCACGAGGCGATTGTCCGCTTTGGCGACACTCGTCTGCGGCCGCAGGATGCGAGAAAGGCAGCCGTGATCGACACCGGCCGCCCAATGCATGACTTCGAACTCAAGGCGATACTTCTGCTGTTGGTCCATGCGGGTATCAGGGAGGGTGGCGAGGTCTACAAGTGGGTCACTGCAGTTCGGTGGGTCAGAATTCTCATTCGATTCGCCGACTACTGTGGCCAGCGCGGCCAAACGTCGTTCCGCCAACTTGATGGGCTGCCATCGCTGCGTTTGCGCACGCTGATGTACGGGTTTCTTAGCGACGATCAGGCGCGTGGCGGGCTGAATGCCCATCAACACACCTCGGCGTTCAAGTCGGCGCGTGATGCGTTGAAGCATCTGACGGACTATCGACTTGTCGAACGGCCAGATTTCGGACCACTGTTGGACGAGATATCCCTAGTTGGCATCAGTCTCCATGAGACAAACCACCGTCTGAAGCACTCGATTATTCCCACGGGAGTCATGAAACAGTTGATTGCCGAGGCGAACGCTTACGTAAACCAAGCGAAGGAGGCGATCTCAGAATTCGAAGAGGTGTTCGGCCAGGTAGACAGGGCGATTGCCAGGGGTACGCGTGGCAGCGTCCATTACTCCCTTGGGCCCGTCGTCCGCGCCAGCGAGATGCTTAAGGAGCACTTCCGTGAGTTGCAGCGCCATGTGTATGCCCTGGTTCTCGCCTTTACGGGCATGCGCGATGACGAAGCTGGCGCCTTGGAGACCGGGTGCAGCGGCCACCGAACCGAAAATGGCGAAGAAATCTACTTTATCCGCAGCCTGCTGTCCAAGACCGACGACAACGTGATCAGCCTCGACTGGGTCGCCAACGACGTGGTCCACGAGGCGGTGACAGTATTGTCCCGAGTCAATGAGCTGTACTACGCGCGTGCGGAGCTACTGCTATCTCGCTTCACGGCGTCCCTAAGACCGTCGGTAGTCAACAAGATGCGGCATGGTCTGGTAGATCGCCGGCTGTTCGGGATGCGATTGACCCCATTGAGTGCAAATTTCATGCGGCTTACCAAGGGCGCCGACTCAGCCAAGGCCCTGTCGCTGCGACAGTATCAGATCCGCGTCACGGCTATGGACATCGAGCAGCTCCAAGAGATGGAGTGCAATTACATCTCGGTGGCTGCCAATACCGGCGATCGAGGCAAGCCCTATTCAGTCGGTAAGTGCTTCAACCTGACTGCCCACCAGTTTAGGCACACGTTCGCGTGGTTCATCATCGCCAACAGGCTGGGCGATCTCGACGACATCCAATATCAATTCAAGCACCTGCATCGGGCGAAAACGCTTGTTTATGCGGAACGCGGCTTCAAGTCTTTCGGCGAATTGCAAGCGGTCATCGAGGACTTCGAGCAGTTCGCCAACGGCAAAGCGATTGACGACATCGTTTCCGCAGCGGTGAGCGGGCGCGTTGCCGGCGGCGGTGGAGAGCGGCTGGCCAGGTTGCTTGACAGTATGAACGACGGGATGCCGGCGCCCATGTTCAGCGAGGATCACCAGCCACACTTCAGTAGCCCGAAGGAGTTGGTGGCCTACGCCACCCGGCACAGCGAGTCCATACGGGGCTTGGCGAATGGGTATTGCACTAAGGGCGCCGCGTGCAAGATCCGGAACGCTGCCGATCCGTCGCATTGTTTGTACTGTGACACCTACTATGCGACGCCGAAGCACCTCCCTTATTGGCGTGTGATTAAGTTGACTTGTGAGTCTCGCCTGCAGACGATAGATGCGATGCCGGCACAGCAGCAGGTGCAGTTCCTGGCGTTCAAACAGTCGCTGTCGGACAACCTGTTTGCCGCTGACAAGATCATCGGCCGCCTAACGGTGCAAACGCAGGGTCAGTCACAGAAGGGCGCGTGATGGATACGCGATCGTTGATTATGAAGACCATCGATGAGATGCACGGGAACGGCGAGAAACTGAACATTCACGCGGTTGCAGAACGGTGTGGCGTGTCGCACTCCCTAATCTACAACCGGTATCCGGATCTCAAGGAGCGAATCAAGGGCCTCAAGGCCGAGCAGCGGGTCAGGGCAGAAGCCAGGAGTGATTCGGCCGTGGTCGCCAAGCTGCTTGCGCAGAACAAGGTGCTGTCCACCAAGGCGAGCAGTGAGAGTTCCGCGCGGCACAAGGCAGAAATGGCGGCGCTGATTTCGCATCTCCATGAGATGTATGCCATGTACGACCAATTGCTCGAAGATCGGAATAAGCTGGCAGAGCGCCTGCGCAAGCGTGGAAAAGGCGCAGAATAGCTGACACGTCGTGGTGTGAAGGCTGCACTCGCTGCCACGTCGAGCTAACCCGGTACGGGGTTGACCGATCGTGCATAGCGAAGAACTTTGGGCCCCTGTGGCCTGCGTACGCGCCAGACCGACACTGAACGGGGACGTCACCACTTTGCAGCACCTTTAAGTAGGCGCTTCCGTTTCCGTCCATGCTCGCCTAGCGAACGATAGATACAGTCGCGGGCATGTCAAAAGTTTCGAATGTGGCTACCGCTGTACCGGCGGACCGCTTGCTGGTCGGCGTCGACTTCACCAGCGCGCCCAGCGCTCGCAAGCCAATTCGATTAGCCTTCGGCCGCCGTCGTGGCTCCGTCGTGGTGCTCGAACGCCAGGAGGCGATGGCGTCCCTAGATGCGTTCGATGGCTGGCTCGATCGACCAGGTCCCTGGCTCGGCGGCTTCGATCTGCCGTTCGGGCTGCCGCGGGAACTTGTCGAGTCGCTTCACTGGCCGACAGATTGGGCGGCCCTCATTGCGTACTATGCGAGCTTGTCTCGCGCAGAGATTCGCGACGCCTTCGCTGGTTTCTGCGAAGCACGGCCTGTGGGCTCCAAGTTCGCGCATCGCGCTTGTGACCGTCCCGCCGGTTCGTCGCCTAGCATGAATTGGGTGAACCCGCCCGTCGCCTACATGCTGCATGCGGGCGTTCCGCGACTCATGCGCGCCGGAGTGGACCTGCCAGGGTTGCATCCGGGCGATCCTTGCCGCGTGGCGCTTGAGGCGTACCCTGGCCTGCTGGCGCGAGAGGTGATCGCCCATCGCAGCTACAAAAGCGATAAGCACGCCAAACACACGCCGGAGCGTCTCATCGCCCGCAAGGAAGTCCTCGAAGCGTTGGAGCAGGGCCGCACCCGGTTGGGCCTGCGGCTGAAGCTCTCGCACGCGCAACGCGACGAACTTGCGGACGACGGTAGCGGCGACAGACTCGACGCCGTGTTGTGCCTGATGCAGACCGCCTGGGCAGACAGTCAGCCCGGCTTCGGTCTGCCTGCCGGAATGGATCGCCTCGAGGGATGGATCGTATCTGCTTAAACTAGCATAGCCGGCCAAAACGACGAAGGCTTTGCTGCGGGGTAAGAACAAGGTAAGCGTCCGGCGAATCCATCTTGACGTCGCGGGCGCCACGTAGCTTACTCTGCCATGGGGGCTCGCACCGACCGCAGTAGGATTAGCCCATGCACGAAGATTCGAGCACCGTTGACTGGGTCAAGCTAGGCCCAATTCTTGAGGCCGCTGGGGTTTCGAAGGAAACGGCCATCGACATTTTGAGCCGTGGTGGCTTGGTCGATGACCTTGTCGCAGCGGCAATGGGCCACGGTGCTCCGATGCATGGAGGCCTCCAGTTACTCAAGGACACTCAGCGCCGAGATGCGGAAGATGTGGCTGCTGGGCGCCGTGCGGCGCGGAGCCTATGGGCATTCCAGAAGGGCGACCTTGAGGGCTTACCTTCACGCCCAACACGAACTCCGAATTTGATCGGCCCGGTGAGGGTTGGTGATCCACCTCAACGCTGTGTGGGTAGCCAGCCCTCATTCCTGGCCGAGAGGTTACTGTGTCATTCATTGGCGAACATCGCTTTGCTGCACGTTGATTGCTGCACTGGTTGAGAGATGGCCCCACTCGTTTGAACACGGAATCTGGCTTCGACAAGTGGAATCCTGTCCTTCAAGCTGCCTGTTGAGTCGCCGGCCGCGTCGCGAAGTAGAACTCATCCGAGGTCTGGGCGCCAAGCGCGGAGTGCGGTCGGCGGACGTTGGAGAACTCTATGTAGCGCGTTAGCTGCTGCCGCGCATCGCTGACCGATTCATAGGCACGCAGGTACGGCAGCGGCTTGTTTCCTCAGGTCGATGCAGCCGCCTGGACCGGAAACCCTAGAACCAGGGCGACGCCGTTGGCACGGTTCTCGGCGTGAAGCGTGAGGCTCATAGCCAGACCGTAGATGCGCGACGCGAACAGCCCCAGTCCGCTGTTGCCTGGCTGATCGCCGCCCGACACGCCGAGGTCAAAAATCCGGTCGAGGTCCGCGTCTGGAATCAACGCCCCCTGATTGAACACGGTCAGCGTCAGCGCCTTGTCGGTGGACACCAGCTGCAGTTCGATGTCCGTGCCCGGCCTGCGGTGGCGCTCGGCGTTCTTGATCAGGTTGTCCAGGATTTGCTCAAGCTGGATGGTGTCGATGTCTGCCAGCACGCCGAGCGGTGGGCCCACATAGATCACGGGTTGACCATCGTCCCGCAGGTTGGCCGCGAGCCGACCAGCGAATCCGGAGACGTCGTGTGTGCTGATGACGATCTCCCCGTTGCGCAGGCCGTCTTCGACGGACGTGGCTTCGTAGAGCGCGTCCACGGCCCTGCGCACCCGTGCCAGGTCCTTCTGGACCTCTGGGTTGTCCTTGGTGCGGGTGAGCAGTGACGCCAGCGGCGATCGGATCTCATGGCCAATGGCGTCGAGGATCGCCTGACGAGCCTGCACGTGGGCCTCGGCGAGTCGCAACCCCTCTGTTCGAAGGCTGTCTTCCAGTCTGTGCCGCCGAAGGACATGCGCGTTGCGCAGCCGGTTCTTTTCGAGCAGTGCGTGAAAGACGCGGCCCAGCGTGCCGATCTCATTTTTCTGGGTGGCAAACGGCTTGAGGCTGCCGCCACCACGCGGGCGCACGGCCATCGAATAGGCGGCGCCCCGCAACCGCAGCAGCCGGATCATGTAGAAGGCCCAATGGACTGCCAGCACGGTGATCAGCAGCAGGGCCAAAGACATCCACGCGAACGCTCGGGTGGCCAGGTCTGGAAGCGCGGCCGGCGTCTTCCTCAGCGACGCGGTCGCGTCGACGAGGCCTGCAACGTACAGCGGTTGCTTGGCACTCAGCGGCGCGGTGTCAAAGCGTGGCCGCGAGAGCGCCTGCTCGGCCAGCCAGTCTGCGAAGCGCTGAAACCGGCCATGAAGGCGAGGGGACTCAGCGCTCTCAGCAGTGTCGGATCGCCACACGATGCGTTTGGTCCGATCCGCAGTCAGCGCCGTGACCTCGAGCAGCGCGCGGGAGGGCACCGCGGCCAGGTAGGCCTGCGCCAGGGAGACCAGTGGCGTGCCGGGGCGGCCCGGCGCGACCTCATAGGCGACGTGCACCTGGTCGCCGGCCTCGTCCACGTCGTAGACCTTAACGCCGACCTTTATTCCCCTGAGCTGCTGCGATGGCCAGGCTGCGGTATCCGCTGCGTTCGGCTGCAAGATAGCCGAGTCGAGCCGGCCGACCAGGGTGACGAATCCCTTGGCATTGCTGCCCTCGTCCTGCACCACGCTCTCGAACGCCTGGCCGCTGACTTGTCGGATGGGCCTGCCGCCGTCGTCGTCCTGGAATGCAGCCAACTCGTGCACGCCGTCGAACCGGGCCAGCTGTGACGGGTATCGGGCCCGCGCCAGCGGCGGCGACTGGAATGTCAGGGTGAACCGCGTTTCCCGGGCGCCGGCAAAGGTGAGGATCACGCGATTGACGTCGCTCAGTGGCCTACCGAACCTGTGCCGGTGGATCTTGGCCGACGGGTACCTGAGCGAGAAGTAGACGAACCGACCCGAGGGGTCATTGCGCACCGCCGCAAAACAGGCCTGCAGCGCAGGTATCTGCACACCCGTCTGTCGCAGCGCGGGGAACTCGACCTGGCAGGCCCTCGGGCCCTCCCAGTTCACCTCAGACGCCTTGAAGGTCTTGGCGTTGCCCGTGTGCAGGAGATAACTGAAGAAACTTCGGCGCAGCGTGTTGACTTGCAGCGGCCGCTTCGCTTGGGAAAACTCCTCGGGGTTCTCCAGCAGGCTGGAACCATCGGGCTCACGGATGCTGAGCAGAAACTGGGCCAGTTGGCCGCGCAGTTCCGACTCCTGCACGCGCTGGTCCTTCTCCCGGGCCGTGGTCACCAGGTCCACGACGGCCAAGCCGATCAGGATCACCAACATGGCGATCATCGCCACGCTGCGAAGCGAGAAATCCCATCGCCGCGCCCAGCGGCGCCATCGGCTAAGGCTCAATCTTCCAGACATAGCCCTTGCCAGGCTCGTTGTCGATGTGATCGAACTGCGGATCGACCTCGCGGAATGCGCGCCGCGCCCCCGACACGTGGGTGGCCAGCGCCTTGACGTTGGCGGTCGAGCTCAGGTTGGGTAGCAGGCGCTTGTAGCCCACCACGGTCCCCGGATGCTCGATGAGGCACTGGATGATGCTGAGCTCAGTCATTGTCAATTGAACCGGCTTGCCCTTCCAACGCAGCTTGTTCTTCTTGTCGGCATCGGGCTCCAGCCCCTTGGGCCAGCCCTCGGCGCCGAACAGGTCTTTGCCGGGATCGCCTCGATCCCAGTTCAGGGCGTGCTCGACCTTGTGGACGAAATCCTGGTCGTCGACGGGCTTGGCCACGAATTCATAGGCGTGTAGCGTCAGGGCCAGATTGCGAAGATTGCCCTCGGGCATGCCGGAGACCACGATGGTGGGCCAGGGCTTATCACGCATGTCGCTCAGCAGGCCCAACCCGGCATACCGATTCCTCGCGCCGGCTCCGAGTTCGATGTCCATGATCACCAGATCCAACGTCTCTCGGCCGAGCAACTCCTCGGCCTCGGCCTTGGTGAAGGCCTGGAACACCTCGGCTTCAAAGGACTCGTCGATTAGCGCCTTCAGCCGTTCGCTTTCGATGGCAACGTCTTCAATGATGGCGATACGGTACATGGAGAGTCTTGAGGCGGGGCGGGTGACGTCCTCAAGCATCGCATGCCTTCTGTCGGCCCTTGCATGCCGGCGGTTCAGATTTCTTAACCATCCCCGAACTTCGGTTCGGAGATCTTGACCGCTAGTCAGGAAGTTGGCGCCTTGCCCTGCGCCGGTCAGCACACCCGCACCCACTATGTCCCAACCTGATCGCACGAAAACGCAGACTGGTGGCATGAACTACTACCGCCTGCCGAACCTGGCCTGCCGACCATCCAGATGAACGCTCCTGATCTCAACCGCGTCACCACCCCCCAGGTGACAACCGACGCCTCGGCGCGTTTCACGTACCTCACGGAGGCGGTCGCCAAGGCTTTCGAGCCCACGGCCACTCAGCTGGCGGAGCTCGAGCGGGCGTACATGGCCACTGGCGAATATCTGACCGAGTGCCCTGAGTTCGCCGGGACGCTGACGCACGTCCACGCCCATGGCTCCCGCCAGATGGGCACGATCGTTCGCCCGCTGGATGCCAGCCGCGAGGGCTTCGACATCGACCTGGTGGCGCGCCTTTCGCGCGGTGCTCTGGCCCGTTACGGCGGCGACGCCGGTCCGGCCCTGCTGCTGCAGCACCTCTTCGCCGCCCTGGGGCGCTACGCTGACCGCCACGGTCTGTCGATCAGGAAGTGGGAACGCTGCGTGACGCTGACCTACGCCGGCGGCATGTGCGCCGACTTCGCGCCCGTTATCGATGATCCGATGCATGCGCTGGCCTTCGGCGAGCACCATGGCCGCATCCCGGATCGCGAGCTGAAGCACTACCTGGCGATAAACCCTAAGGGTTACTGCCTGGGCTTCGACGAGATCGCCAGGGTGACGCCGACGTTCCGCGTCGTTGAAGCGCTGTCGTACGCGCTGGACTCGATCCGCAGGGCCGACGTCGAGCCGCTGCCGGACGCCCAGGACGTGCTGGGCCGGCTGCTGAGCCGCTTCGTGCAACTCGCCAAGGTTCACCGCAACCACGCCTTTGCCGACGTTCCCAACGCGAGTCGTCTGGCGCCGACTTCGGTGTTCGTCACCAGTCTGATCGCCAAGGCGTACGCCATCCTGGCGCCCAAGATGCACGAGGGACCGCTGGACCTCTTCCTGGACATCGTCGAACTCGTCCCGTTCTTGTTCGAGCGCCAGGTGTTGGCCGGAGGCGGCGAGTTCTGGTTCCTGGATAACCCTTGCGCACTGGCCGACAACCTGGCCGCGTCGATGAATACCATCCAGCGCCAACAGGCGTTCCGGCATTGGCACGAGAAGCTCCGTAGTGACCTGGCCGATCTGCTGAAGACCATTGAGGCCGCACAGGGCGTGGACATCGTGGCGAAGGCCGTTGAGTCGGCGTTCGGGGCGCGTGCCGGCCAGGCCGTGTTGGCCCACACCGCCCAGCGGCGTGACAGTCTGCGCTTGGCAGGCAAGGCTGCCTTCATCGTCGGCGGCGTTTCGTCCATCGTGACACCGGCCCGCGCGCACACGTATTTCGGCGGCGCCCACGCATGATCCCGTCCCGACCATTGCCGTCGCTGGCGCGACGGCACGCGGAGCTGCAGGCGTTGGCGTGGCCAGGGTCTTCGCTGCGGCTGATCGGCGGACGCGAGCTGCGCTTCGAGTTCAACGTGGCACCGACGCCCCTGTCGCGGATGTACCGCTGCCTGCTGAAGTTGACGGTCGCGCGCGCGCCAGAGCTGCTGGTGCTGGACCCGAGCCCCTGCATCCTGGCCGGAGCGAGGCCAGTGCCCCACGTCTACCCGCACAAAGGGCTCGGCACCAAGCTGTGTCTTTGGCTGCCGAAAGCCCACGAGTGGTCTGCGTATATGAAGCTCAGCGAAACCTATCTGCCGTGGGCGGCAGAGTGGCTCGACTACTTCGAGGAATGGCTGGTGACGGATGCTTGGAGCGGCGGTGGCGAGCACCCTCAACCCAGGTACAAACGATGGTCGCGGGCCAGTGAAGTCAGAATTTGAAGACAGGAGATGCCTTGAACACGATCATCGAGATCCAGAACCAACCGAAGATGCTGTCCTTACTGCGCGCCAGGAGCCGCATCTATTCGAGGGCCAAGCGCATCCAGGGCAGCATCGTGCTGGTCACACTGTTGCTGCCGGTGTTGAGCCTCGCTGCGGTCACCTGGTTTCCGGCCGCGAAGGCCTACATCACCCTCGTCTCGCTGTTCATCGGGCTGTGCGAGATCCTGATCCTCGACCGGTGGCACAAGGCGCGCATGAAGTGCGCGGCCAAACTTCAGGAGGAGTTCGACTGCGCTGTGCTGGACATGCCCCCGAACGATTTCCTGGTCGGCGGCAACGTCGACCACGAGGAGGTTTTTGAGCTGTCGGAACAGCCGTTCGACGAGGAAGGCGAGCGCCGGCTGAGGGACTGGTACCCGGTGGCCGTCAACCAGGTGCCCCTGCCCGTCGGCCGCATCCTCTGCCAGCGCGAGAACCTGCTGTACGACAGCAGCGTGCGCAAGACGTACGGCGCCGTGCTGTCCTTGGGGCTGGTCGTGCTGATCGTGTTCCTAAGCCTGTGCAGCCTGGCGATGGACCTCAAGCTGGAGGCGTTGATCCTGACCGTCCTGGTGCCGGCCATGCCTATCATCACCTGGGCGCTGCGCGAGAAGTACCGGCAGGGCGACACCATCGGCACGCTGGTGCGCCTGAAGGCCGAGTCCGAGAAGCTGTGGAAGACGGCCGCGGCCGGCATGAACGGGGGCGCGGCCGCAGAACGATCACGCGAGCTGCAGGACGCCATCTTCAGCCACCGTGTGTCCAGCCCGCTGGTGTTCGATTTCCTCTACCGCTATCGCCGCAACGACTTGGAGGCACAGATGAACGCCGGCGCGCAGCACTTGGTGGGCGAACACCTCAAGAAGAGCGCGGCCGCGGCCTGAGGACGGACGCCACATGCAAGCGCTTCGACGCCCCCAGTTAAACATGCTCGCGCTATCGAGCCGCATCCAGCCGCTGGACACCGAACTCTCGGCCGCGAAGCTGCATCGCGCCTCGGTCAGGTCGCGCCTGGAGAAGGCGTTCGCGGTCTCGGCCGTTCAAAGTATCGGCAGCCATTGCCGGGGCACCGCCATCAGGCGCTACAGCGATCTTGACGTCATGGTGGTGCTGCGCAAGGAGGAGGTGCTGTGGGGCGGCAAGCTGGTATCTTCGGACACCGTCATCCAGAACGTGTTGGCCGAGCTGCGCGGTCGCTTCACCACCTCTTCCATCCGCAAGGATGGCTTGGCCGCGGCCGTGGCCTTCGGCAGCACCCGCCAGAGCCTGGATGTCGTGCCGGCGGTATTCTCACGCTTCGACAAAGGCGGGCAGCGCCCGGTCTACCTCATCCCCGATGGTGCTGGCGGTTGGTTCGAGACGAGCCCGCAGGTCCATGACCGGTACTTCGCAGCGGCCCAGCTGGCCAGCGGCAACAAGCTGCGTAAAGTCTCGCAGCTGATCAAGGCGTGGAAGCATGCGCGCGCCGTCTCGCTGCCGATCCGCAGCTTCTACACCGACATGGTGTTGGCCGCTTCAGGGGTCTGCGTGGGCGCGAAGACGCACGGCCAATGCCTGCACGACTTCTTCGCCGTCTTGTCGCGCGGTGCCTGTGGCTACCTGCAGGACCCTTGTGGTATCGCCGGGCAAATCGCGGCAACGGACACGCAAGCCCAGCGGCAGGCGCTGGTGACGGCCATCGAGTACGCCTGCAGCCACGCCGCGGCCGCTCTGACCGCGCAGGACCGAAACGATGTCCAAGAGTCCAACCGGCAGTGGAATCTGGTCTTCAACGGTACGTTCTAGGGGCAGGCCGCGGCCGAGCCGGCGCCGCACGTCGATCTGCGGCATCCCCTAACAACGAGGCTGACGGTTCAGAACTTCATTTCCAATCCGAGCTGCACGAGGGTGAAGCTGCGGCCGCCGGCCTGAGTCGAGACGACCTTGAGGTCAGTCATTGAGAGCCAGCCGGTCGAATGATCCAGCGTCAGCAGGTTGAGTTCGCGTCGGGATGCCAGGAAGCTGCCGTTCATCGATGACCGTTGATGGTCGGGACCTACCGTTGAGGCATCTCAATGATTGCGCGATGACACGGCCGTTCTAAGCTGCTGTCCTTGTTGTGGTGGTTTTCCTGGGATATTTTCCCATTCATGGAAGCCCGTTTGCATCCGTTCAGATCCGATCTCACGCTTGCAGCGGCCCAGCGCGTCATGGCGCCCATGGTGGGAATGTTGTTGCGCGAAGGCGTGACCTATCCGCGCCTTGCTCATGCCCTGAAGCAGACCTTCCTAGACGCCGCGCCTGCGGTGCTGGCTGCCAGCTCAACGCCGATCAGCGACTCCAGTATCAGTACCCTGACTGGCGTTCACCGCAAGGACGTCCGGGAATGGCGCACTGTCGGCAGGCCGCTACCCCAAGCCAATACCTTTGGGGCGGTCATGAAGGTGTTTACGCGCTGGGCGAGTGATCCAGAGTATTGCGACAAGACGGGTTGTCCTCGCGCGCTAGAGCGCAGCGGCGGTGCGGGATCTTTCGAAGCCCTGGCCACGGCGACATCGAAAGATGTGCATCCCCAGACCTTGCTGCAAGAACTCATCCGACTGGGTGTGGCGACACTCGAGTGCGGCGATGCGAGCGGACGGGGGGAACGGGTGAGCTTGCGCGTCGACGCCTTGGTGCCAACTGCTGGCATCGCCGAGATATTGCAACTGCTGGCCGACAACGTCGGTGACCACCTCAGTGCCGCCGCGCACAACCTGACCCCGGGAGCGGAACCGATGTTGGAGCAGAGTGTCTTTGCCGACGACCTGCGACCCGAGTCGGCCAACGCGATGGGCCGGCTGGCGCGAGGCATCTGGTCCAAAGTGTTCCACGACATCGTTCGAGAAGCCACGGCGTTGAGCAACGAAGACTTCGAGCAAGCCGACGCAGATCAGCGCATACGCATCGGGATGTACTTCTACCGAAGTCCGAACTTAAAGCGCTGAGTTCAGATTTCACTGCTCTCCAACATCGAAGGGAATCCATATGTACAACACCTCATTCGCGCGCCTTCCCCTGTTAGGCGCCGTTACGATGGCTCTGCTGCTCGCAACGGGTTGCGGCGGTGGCGGCGGCAATGGGATTCCATCCGGTGTTGGCTCGGGAGGAACGGGCTACGTCGAGGGCACGGTGACCAAGGGACCGCTGAGCGGTGCGACCGTGACCGCCTATGCCATCACGAACAGCCAGTTGGGTGCGCCATTGGGCACGGCGAGTACGGACGCAAGCGGACACTTCAAGGTGTCCATGGGTACGTATGCCGGACCCCTGATGCTGCAAGTCAGCGGCGGCACCTACCTGGACGAAGCCGCGAGCGCCCTCATGACGATGGCTGCTGGCGACGTGATGACGGCCGTCCTGCCCACCGTCGCCGCAGGCGCCAGCATGAGTGGAATCCAGGTCACGCCGGTCACCGCCATGGCGCAGATGTTGGCGCAGCGCATGACGGGCGGATTGACCGACGCCAATATCACGGCAGCCAACACGGCCATGGGGAACTACTTCATGGTCAGCGACATCATTCATGTGCAGCCCATGAATCCGCTCGTCGCCAGCGCGGGTAGTAGCGCGACCCAGGATGCGCAGAATTACGGCATGACCCTGGCCGCCATGTCGAAGTGGGCGCAACTGCAAGGCATGGTCAGTTCGTCGGCCATGGTCACAGCGATGATGAACGACGCCTCCGACGGCGTGTTGGACGGCAAGGCAGGTACGGCGCCTATCCCGATGGGCGGCATGGGCGGCGGCATGATGATGCCCTCAAACGCGGGGACGACAGGCATGGGTGGTGCGATGAATGCCTTCATGAACTCGCCACAGAACAAGTCGGGTGTCGCGCCATCTGTGTTGATCGGGAAACTCAACGGTGCCGACGGGAAGGTCCTGACCAGTGGACCAGCCATGGTGAACGGCATGCTCAGCGGAACCGCTTTCAATGGCGCAATGAGTAAGGCCACCGTCACGGCCCATGCGATTAGCGGCGGTGTGATGGGAGCGCAGATCGCCAGTGCTGCCACCGACGAAAAGGGTAACTTCACGATGCCGATGGGAAACTATTCTGGCTCGGTCTTGCTGCAGGTCAGCGCAGGCACCTACCTCGACGAAGCGACTAAGGTCAGCATGACCATGGCTGCCGGCGATGTTATGACGGCCGTCATGCCAGCGCTTGCAAGCGGAGCCACTGTCAGCGGGGTCTGGGTCACTCCTGTTACGTCGATCGCTCAAGCGCGTGCCGCGGGCATGTCGGGCGGCATGACGGATGCCAACATCCTTTTGGCAAACCAGGCCGTCGGTGCGTATTTCGCGGTAAACGACATTCTGCGCACGATGCCGATGAACCCCTTGATCGCCGGCTCAGCTGACGGCGCCAGCCAGGATTCGATGAACTACGGCATGACCCTGGCCGCCATGTCGCAGTACGCGCAGAATCTCAACATTGCGGTCTCGACAACGATGCTCACCGGCATGATGAGCGACGCAGCAGACGGTGTGCTGGACGGCAAGAAGGACTCCACTCCGATCACGATGTCCATGGGCGGCATGATGGGCGGCAGCGTGATGATGCCAACCGCAGTCACGAGCGGGTTGGGGACGGCGATGTTGAACTTCATGAACTCGATGATGAACCTCTCCGGCGTCAAGCCTTCCGATATGGCGGATCTGATGCAGAAGCTCGCCAGTTCTACCGGAAAGCTTTGACAAACGCGGTGCCCGCGGACAAGGGGCGAGATGAGCGTCAACGTTACGTCCTGAAGACGCGAGTCGGTCTGTCCAGCGCAGGCAGCATGACCTCAAAAGGGTCCTTCCGAGGCTGGTTCCGTGCCTGGAGCACCTACAGCCGGTTCAAGCACAGGAGGACACTGAGAAAGGCAGTGTGCATCTCGGTCGTCGGCACGCGCCCGTCGCTTTCACTGTTCGCAATCCGAGGTCACCTTGCGCTTGAAGTGGCTGCGGCTGTAGACGGAAAAGGGCCTGCCCGGTGGCGCCAGCTCGAAGACCTCGATGAACTCGTCGTCAGACAGGAATTCGTAGCTCTCGCGCGCCTGCCAGCTGCTGCTGAGGTTCTCGAAGGCTTCACTATCGAAGACCAGGGTCGCCCTGCCATCGACGCTCTCGGTCGGCAGCGCCTGGCGAAAGGTGTTGACGAAGCCTTCGATGTGAAACTGCCGCAGCACGATCAGCTTGCGCGCCTTGTCGTGGCTGAACATGCTCAGGTGCTCATGCACGTCACCGCCCTTGTTCTTGGGCTGCGCCGGATAGCGGGAGATGTTGGTCTCCTGGACGTAGCGCTTGTTCATGACGTAGCGATAGCTGCGCGTGACCTCGCCATCGCCCGGCTCACCGCTGCTGACGCCCGTCCACTCCCCGATGAAGCGCGCCAGCGCCGCCGCCAACGGATCAGGCTTGGCCTCGGCCGCGTGGGCAAGCCCGCACAAGCCCAGGCCGCACAACAGCACCGCGGCTACGGCGTTCGAGAACTTGTTCTTCATCATTCACTTCTCCGGGGCGTCGATTCGGCATTGCCCGAGATTCTGCCGGCGAACGAGGCAGGGCCAGCAGTGACGTCATCCACGTCATCATTCAAACAATGATTAGAATGACAGCATGAGAGAGTTGAAGAACGGGCTTTACGAGCAAGTGGCGCGCATTGGCAAGGCCGTCGCCAGCCCCAAGCGCCTGGAGTTGATCGAGTTGCTTTGTCAGGGCGAGAAGACCGTCGAGACGCTGGCGGCCCAGGCTGAAATCAGCGTCAAGCTGGCCAGCGCCCACCTGAAGGAGCTGCGTCAGGCACGCTTGGTCGACACCAGCAGGGACGGCAAGTACGTGGTGTATCGGCTTGCCGGCCCGGGCGTGGCGGGCCTCTGGGTGAGTCTGCGCACGCAAGCGCAGGAGCGCTTGGTAGAGCTGCAATTGGCCCTGAACGGCATCGTCGAAAGCAAGGACGCGCTGCAAGGCATGAACCAGGCGACCTTGTTGAAGAAGGCCGCCGCGGGTGAGATCGTGATCCTGGATGTGCGCCCGCAAGAGGAATACAACGCCGCTCACCTGCCACATGCACGCTCGATGCCGGTCAGCGAGCTAAAGAAACGCCTCGCGGAGCTGCCCAAGGCCGTGCCCATCGTCGCCTACTGCCGCGGCCCCTTTTGCCTGATGGCGCGCGATGCCGTGTCCCTGCTGCGCAAGAAGGGTCACCAGGCCCTGCACCTGAGTGACGGCGTGGCCGAATGGCGGACGCGCGGCCTGCCCGTCGAGACCAGCATCTGAAGCCGGAGGTCACCATGTTGCGAGGCGGCGTCACATCTTCCGAGTCACGCTGATGCGCGAACAAACCCTGCGCTACGGCGTCCGCGCCAACCTCGCCCAGGTGGCTCAGCAACTGCTGCAAGTGATGCTGGTGGGCATGACCATCGGGATGATGCGCAACGTCGTGCCGGCCCTGGCCGAAACCGAGTTTGGGGTTCCGCGTGGCTCCTTCATGCTGCTGGTGGCCTTCGTCGTGGCCTTCGGTTTCGTCAAGGGCGTGATGAACTTCGTGGCGGGCCGGCTGGCCGAGCGGCTCGGCCGGCGCCAGGTGCTGCTGCTGGGTTGGATCCTCGCGCTGCCGATCCCGGCGCTCGTCTACTGGGCGCCGAGCTGGGGCTGGATCGTGCTGGCCACGGTACTGCTGGGCATCAACCAGGGGCTGAGCTGGTCGATGACGCAGACGGCCAAGCTGGACATCACCCGCGCCGACCAGCGCGGGCTGGTGATCGGGCTCAACGAGTTCGCGGGCTATGTGGGCGTGGCCCTGGCTGCGATTGCCACCGGCTATATCGCGGCGTGGCTGGGCCCGCGCGCCGGCTTGTTCTGGTTCGGTGCGGCGGTGATCGGCCTGGCCACGCTGCTGGCCTGGCTGGCTGTGCTGGAGACACTGCCCTGGGCACAGGCCGAGGTGAAGCAGGCAGCGGCCGCGCCAGGCACGCAGGCACCGCGCCCTCGCTACCCGACCGGCCTGAGCCCACGGCCGGGCACCGCGGAGGTGTTTGCCATGATGAGCTGGCGTGACCGTCGCATGGCGGCGTTGTGCCAGGCCGGCCTGGTAGAGAAGTTCGTCGACGCGCTGGTCTGGGTGTTCTGGCCGGTCTACCTGCACCAGCAAGGCCTCAGCTTGCCCGGCATCGGCTGGATCGCTGGGGCCTATGGCATCACCTGGGGCATCGCGCAACTCGTCACCGGCAAGCTGTCCGACCGCGTGGGCCGTCAGGTCCTGAACACCTGGGGCATGTGGATTTGCGGTGCCGGTGTGGCGCTGCTGCCGCTGGGCGCGGGCAAGCTGTGGTGGAGCATGGCGGCAGCCCTGGCCGGCCTGGGCATGGCGATGCTGTACCCGAACCTCAGTGCCGCCGTGGCCGACATCGCGCACCCAAACTGGCGGGCCTCGGCCATCGGCATCTACCGTTTCTGGCGCGACCTGGGCTACGGCCTGGGCGCGCTGGGCCTGGGCGCAGCGGCGGCACTGGGCGGCAGCATCGAGTCCGCCTTCTGGTTCGTGGCCGTGGCCATGGGGCTGTCAGGCCTGGTGCTGCAGGTCTTCGGCGAAGAAACCCATCCACGCCTGAACCCGGCGAACTGACCCCACCTAGCATCCCAAGGAACTCTCCATGAACCTGACTCGATCCACTGCGGCGATGCTGTTCGCCCTGCTGCCCATGCTGCCATTAGGCGCACATGCCGACACCGACAAGGCCACCACCGAGGCGCTGGAGTCCTACTTCGACTTCGTGGACTACAACAGCGGTTCCATCACCACCGAGCAGATTCCGGCCGACGACTGGAAACGCCTGCATGTCATCGACGTGCGCGATGCCGGCCAGTTCGCCAAGCAACACATTCCCGGCGCGCTGAACATCGAATGGCGCCGGGTCTTTGCCGAGCGCGCGCAACTGCCCAAGGACAGGACCATCCTGCTCTACTGCAACACCGGGTCCTTCTCGGCCCAAGCTGCGATGGCGCTGCGCCTGGCAGGCTTCGAGAACGTCCGCATCCTGCATGGTGGCTTCGCTGAATGGCAAGCGCGCGGAGGAATGGAAGCACATGCCCGTGCAGCCAAGGAGCGCAAGTAGCGGCCTGCCATGGTTTTCCAAGTCAGCTGCAACACCACTTTTTCAGCATTGCCGTCAATTGCCCCTCTCAGAATTCACTTCGCCCTCGGCGTGACTTGGGAGCGCGCGTTGTGCATTGCGACGTACGAGCGTGCCCCGTCCAGCAGTCGCATCTAGCCACTCTCGGCCGATGGTGACCGAGCGATGGGTGAAGAGGGGGAAGCGGTCGGTCAATGAAATCTGCGCTCAATGACTGCCTTTCGCGGCTGCCATCGTTCAGGGCGGTGCCCGCGAATGACGCGGTTCAACTTGAAGCAGCTGTCGGAGTGGCATCGGTCCCCAGGCGCTCGAACTCACCAAGCCTGCAAGCTGGCAATCTACCCGTCGCTCGCCCGCTTGCTCTCTGTGCTTTCCAGCCAGCGAAGTATCTGATCCTGAACGGCTTGTTCCGATATCCCGCTCAAGGGGGCGCACACAATGAGCGAATCTTCGAGATCAGAAGGAAATTCAGCGGGCATGTCGTCCAAGACGATGTAGCTCGTGACCCGAGCTTGCAAGCGCAGGAACTCTTGGATGGCAGGACCTTTCGGCCCGGGTGGAACGGCCCCAATGAACCTACTTCCGAGTGGCCCCATGAACTCGCGAAGGTAGTCCGACGAGTGCACCTCTCTCCAGCTTGAGTGCACGACCAGCTGTACGTCTGGCCACTCCTGCAGCAAGGTAGCAAGGATGGGAAGCCATTCAAATGGCATGACACGGCCCGTATCTCCACCTGAAGGGTGCAAGACGCCGTCGAAGTCCAGAAAGATCACCCTCAAACGTCCCTCCTCAGGATTCACTTCACTCCGGGCATGGCGGGATCCACGCATAGCGACATACAAGCGAGCCATGTCCAGCAGCTCATTGGGCGACTCTGGGCCGTTGGCAGCACATTGGCCGCTTGTCCGCGAGCATGCCGGCGTCAAGATACAGAGACTGCCCGCGCCGTTCACAGCGCGAATTCCGCAGCATTAATCGCTGGCTCGGCCAGCGCTCGGCGAAACATCTTGAGGCCGCGCTGACCAGCACCCGGTTCATCATCCCCAGTCCACCTCAGTACAGCCGGGTGTGATGAATAGCCTTTCAACGTTCCGTCGGCTGAGTAGTAGACCTCATGAACCGCGCTCGTCGATCCAGCTCCTTGGCCGAACACGATGACTCGCAGATTCCAGTACCCGCGCGTGCGCGTCTTCTTCATCGCGTCTCCATTGATTTGCTGCTGCGGTCCCAAATCAGCACTCGAAGCCCTCGGCAGACCCGCCCGTTGCGATTACGCGCGTCACGAAGTACTTCGCGTACCTCGACACTGCGGAGCGCGGTCATGCGTCGACCTCGATCACGAGATGAGGATCGAACAGTCGGTTCTCGAGGCCTTGGCTGGGACGTCCGTAGCCTGCGGGGTTGGCCCGCACTTTGCAGCCGGCGACCTCATAGTCAAAGCTGTCGTGAACGTGACCATGGAGCCACAGATCTGCTTGCCGCAATAGCTCCGTCAGGTCGCTGGCGAAGCCCGCATTGATACGGCTGTCCGCATAACGCGGATGAACGCTCAACGGATGCGGCGCGTGATGCGTCACGACGACTGTGGCGCCAAGACAGGGCTTGGCGAGTTCTGCCTCCAGCCAAGCGCGAGAGGCCAGGTGATCGGCCAAGGTATCCGCGGCACGCAGTGGCACGCCCTGACGGAGGATCGCTAAATGGTCATTTAGCCCTTGCGCGACTTCAGCCATGGCCGTCGACTGCGGAACGTCGTTGAGCTTGAAGTCCGTCCACAGCGTCGTGCCAAGAAACCTCACCCCATCCAGGACGAAGGAATCATTGTCGAGGAACTGCACGCAGGTTCCAACCGCAGCGCGCTGGAGTTCATCGCGCGTACGCCGCCAGTCGCGGCCGTAGAACTCGTGATTGCCCGCGACCAGCACCACCGGCACAGGCCAATCGGCGAAGACATCGACAGCCCAGGCGCCCTTGTGGATATCGCCAGCGAGGACCAGTACGTCAGCATCGGGCGCGGGCTCGATGATGCGCGCAGGTGACCTGGGTCGCTCAAACTCGAGATGCAAATCAGAGGCCAGCTGAATTTTCATTTCATCCTTTCTTCGACGCGGCCTGTGCGCGTTGGCATCGCAAGTCCTAGGAAGACTTCTTGCCAGCCCGAGGGCCAAATACAGCAAGCGTGCGTACGGCGCGACGCACTCGCGTCGACAGCAATCGACCGTTCCAAGTTCGCTTCGGCACGACAGTCATCAGGATGCCCTTCGTTGTCTTGCAGAAGTACAGCCGATGGCCAAGCTGGTAGGTCACCATCGAAGGCGGCAAGGTCACCACCCGGCCGCGTTTCACAAGGCTGGTCTCTGATGGGCCTTGGCATTTCTTCAGCATTGCCATGTTCATGTCTCTTGAGGAAGCGTGACCGCGTCGGGGTCGATGAGAACATCCTCACCAGTTCAGTTAGCCAGGGGTCCTTCCAAGCTCCCTGCGGAACGGGCGCGACGGCTTCATGAACAGCGCGTCCACCCATTCCTGTCGGTGCTCTGTGGCAATCCCATTCACAGGAAACCACTCACCGCATGGGAGATGCCGACTAAGGCGCTGGGCAGCGGCTTGTTGGCGCAGACCCGCCGGGAAGGTGCCTTCAACGATCGCCTCCAGGAGCTGGCAGGCGCGTTGCAGCGCTTGGAATCCTTCGTTGACATCGCGAATGGTCATGTCCTGCAAACGCCGGCCTAGTTGACGATTGCTTGGCATGGTTAGTAGCAATCGGTGCGCCTCAGCCCGCGCCATAACCGGCACGCTGGTGTCACGCTGCAGTCGTTGCAATGCGAAGCGCAATCGACGCAAGGAATCGCGCCGCTGCCTGCGACGACAACGACTGGCGGCACCTGTGCGCTCAGGCCGCGCAGGCCGGAGCAGTCCCATGCGGCCTGGCGGGCGATCGAGATACATCGCAGCCCAAGCGCGCGAGTCGTTGGGACTCCGGATGGCGGAACTCATTTCCCGGCACTCCGGGAAATGCCTCGCGATGTGATGCGCCCGAACGGTCAACTCTGCAGCCCCCTGCGCAGACAAATCATCCAGCAGTGCCCTGGTACGTTCGATGCTTCGGACGGACAGCAATAGCGCAAAGCCTTGGAGATCCAGAAGACGGTTTTCGAGCTCAGCGTGTTGCGGGTATGAGTACAGCCGCCACGCGGCGAGTTCGCGCACGTCAGGTTGCATGGACTCGTCCGCGGCCAAATCTCGCAACAAGTCCCGGCCCCAGGAAAGGGCCCGAAGCCTTTCGTCAAAGGTCGTCACTTCTTGACTCCCGTGGGTTCACGAGGCCTCGGGGAGGTCCAAGCGGGCGAACGCGAAGAGGTCGCGTCCTGCCACATCTTCACAAGTGATTGCGTTCCACGCATCCCTGGCAATCAACACTTCTGTCGTCTCAGACCACCGTACGCCTCGCAGGACCACTTGCGGCTCAAGGCCGACCAGCTTGGCAAAGTGCTGCCTGGCCTCTACCTCGTTCTCGTAGCGTCCGATCAGGACAGCGCGCTGGAACATGCCATCGACGTGGATCTCTGACGTGACTGTCCAGGCTCCTTTGGTCATGTAGGCCTCCTGAGCGCTTCGAAGATGAGCAATGCCTGATTCATGGTCTGCCCCAATCCCGTTTCAGTGCGTTGACGGGGAAGGTGACGCGGAGTCGCTGGCGCCGTCCGGCGCCGCAGCGCGCCCCAACAGATCTTCGACCCGTAGCGCTCGCCGCCCGTCGAGAAGCGCATTCGCGATGGCGCGATGCAGCGCACGGTGCATCGTTCTGGGCGTTCCCATGAGTGCAAGTTGCTGGATGACTTCGCCCCTTGGGGGCTCAAGGAGCCTGTCGCAGCCGAGGTCCCGATACAGCGTCTTGGCGATGCTTTTGGCAATCGACACCGCCTCGCGCGGCGTTGGCGGCGCGATGTGAACGATGTGAAAGCGCGAGAGCAGTGCGGCAGACAGGCCTTGGAGCGAGTTGCAGGTGCCGATGTAGATCACGTATCCGGCGTCGAACTTCACGTCGTTTGACTTGTCTTGCACATACCGGGCTGAGGCAGGCTCCAGAACGTTGAGCAAGGAGTTGATCGGTTGGTAGGTCGCATTCGTTGGTGCCTTGTCGACTTCATCAAGCAGCATCACAGGATTGGCAAACTCGCCTTCAACGATTTGCTGATAAAGCGCGCCCGGATGTGACGTGCTCCAGTGCTTTTCACCACCCTGCAGGAAGCTGGTGGACTCTGCGTTCTCCAGCGAGTAGACAGTGAGCGTGGTGCCGAACACCTCGACGAGCTTGCGCACAATGGCGGTTTTTCCGATGCCCGGCGCGCCTACCAGCAAGACCGGCTGAACTCTCACCGCCTTCTGTGTCGCCCGGGCGAGCGCACAAGCTGCCATCACATGCTGAACTAGCGCCCGGCAGTTCGGATAGTCCGCAGCGATCGAATCCAGGCGAACACGCCAGTCTCGGCGCAGGCCGACAAGCCTGGTCGTTCCGCGATCCTGCAAGGCTTGCAGTGCTGCGGTCGCAGCTTTGTGCTCGTTGCTCCCGGATTTCGGGCGCAATGTCGCCGCGCGGCACAAGTCCTCGAGCTCGGCGTGGTCCAGCACGTCCACCATCTTGCCTTGCGGTCTGGGCTTCGGCCGCCTGCGCGGAACCGACGGCTCCGGATCAAGCGCGACTGCCAGCTCTGCCGCATATCTCGTCTCAATGAGCTCTGCAAGGTTTTGAGGAACCGGAACAGCGGCATTGATGAAGAGCCTTTGGGCCTCTTCAAGCGTTCTGGCATCGCCGCCCGTTCGGCGCAGCTCCAGTCGAGCCTGGTTGATCTCAGCCGCGAGTCGAGCTGGCAGCAGCACAAGCCTGATCCCAGCTTCGCGCCAAGACCCGCCGGTCACTCCATCGAGGTACTGATAGTTGGGATCGTCTTCGGCTGTTGTCGCCATAAGTCAGGATTGTCTGAAATCTACGCAGGTATGGACGTGTTGGCGATGCTGACCACCAAACGACGCGATAGCACGTCCTCTACGAAGCGAACACTTCGATCGCAGCAGTGCTCGCTGCCGAACACGTCCTTGAATACAAACACCTCGCGGGCTTTGTACGCGCCTCTCCAGATGGATCCCACACGCAGAGACTCCCACCGGGGGTTCACGCCGGACCGCGAAGGTATCCAGCAGGTAACCTGCTCCAAGCGTTCCCGCGGAAACGCCTCTATGCGGCGTATGAGATTGACATCGCTCGGCGTACAGACGGTTTCACAAAATCTTCCGGAAACGTCAGCCCCAAGAAACTTGGCCATGAACCACTGCTGTCGTGATGCGCGTCGCATTGCGAGCCAAAACGGAGCATCAGAGCCGTACGCTTCCACTGAGCTTGGCGGCTGAAGCATTCCACGAGTTGAAAACATCATCGTTGGGCAGCTATTCCATTGATCTTGAAGAGGTTGATATGCGCATTGGGAGGCCAGGCATCACTGAGTTGAACCGTGCTTGGCCCCGCTGGGATCACCCCATGATCCCGGCGTAGGAGTACGGTATATATGCCGTAATCTATTTTGATGGCCTAGGAGACGAATCGCAAAGGGGTCGAGCTGCGGCGCCCACCTGGAAGGGCCATACATGCGCTTTTTGGATATTGCCAAAACCGGACTAGCGTTGAGCAGAAGGTCCGATATGCACAAGTCTCTCTACAGCCGACCCAATGAGGTCTTTCTAGCTCTGCTTCGCGGCACGCGTATGGCGCGTCAACTGAGGCAATCAGACTTGGCGATACGGCTGGGGCGGTCTCAAGCGATCGTAAGCCGCGTAGAGTCAGGTGCGCGACGAATCGACGTCGTCGAGTTGTTGGTGTGGCTGAATGCACTGGACACAGACATCGTCAGCTTTGCCCAGGAGTTGCACCAACATCTGGAGGTCAGCACCATCCGAACGAACCTCAGCACAAACAAACGGCCACGGCTCGTATCACACGAGTGATAGTCAAGTCCTAGAACTTCGACGCCTAACAGGCGGCTCCGCCAACAATTGTTCGGCCTGCTCCAGCAATGCCGCTCCTGACACCCCGAGAGCGCGGGCAATGCGAAGCAATAGCCCCACCGTGGGTTGCCGCTCGCCGCGCTCCAACTTGCCATAGTAGGAACGGTCTACTCCCGACAACAAAGCAAAGCCATCCTGGGAATGCTCCTGGGCTTCGCGGGTCATCCGAATGACTTGCCCAAGTGCTCTCGCAACTTCCGGTTCAAACGAGGTCGAACGTCGTGGTTTGTCGGAGGGTCTGTCTGCGTGCTTATTCACGTCCTACAGATTCGCCGGCCCGCCTCTTTGTGGCCACGGCATATATGCCGTTATTTGGAACTGACGATCAGGCCAGCCTCTTGGTCACATATCGACCAACTCGGAGCTGTTCCGCTCGCCAAACCGAGCGTCGGGTGAGGGCGTTCTTGTTGGTCGCCGCGGCGATGCTGCTATCGCGTGCGATGCTGCGGAGCCGGGGCGAGGAGATTCCTCACGTCTCAGGCCGCCCCGACTAACGCCGCCGGAACTTAGGTCTTGACTGCCAGGATGCTGACGCTCTTGACGCCGAACTTGCGCGCCGCGCCCTGCGCGTTCTGCGAGATGAAGCGATAGGCCGAGTTCTCCCGCAGCTGCTTCACGGCAAGACCGGCCGCCTGGATCGTCGCCGTGTAGTCGTCGACCTGCATGGCGCCGCCGATGCAGGCGGCCCACAGCGTCGCGTCGCAGCTGATGCCTTCGGGCAGTCGGATGTCGGTGACGATGTCGGCGATGGCCAGCCGCCCACCCGGCCGGAGCAGGCGCGCGGCTTCGCGGAAGACCTTGGCCTTGTCCGGCGCGAGGTTGATCACGCCGTTGCTGATGACTGCATCGCAGCAGGCATCGTCGAGGCCGGTGGCGTCGATATAGCCCTTGCGGTAGGAGACCTGGGTCAATCCCACTGCGGCGCGCAGGTGCTCGGCCTTGGCGAGCTGCTCGACGGTCATATCGACACCGATCACGGCACCGCCGGCACCGACCTTGCCGGCGGCGACAAAGCTGTCGGTCCCCGAGCCGCTGCCGAAGTCGACCACCACCTCGCCCGCTTGCAGTGCAGCCAAGTCGAAGTAATAGCCGACGCCGGCAAACGAGTCGATCGCCTCGCTCGGAATCGCGTCGAGCTCGGTGGATGTGTAGCCCAGGCGCTCGGTCAGCGCCCGTCCCATCTCGAAGTGAAACTCGCCCCGGGGATTGAGCGCCACATCGCGATACATCGCCTTGACCTTCTGTTCAAGCGCGTCTGCATCGACGCGCGCGGGGAGAACCGTTGCCATGTCAGCACCTCCTTGTTTGCGCAAAAGCACGCGCCGGTGACGCAGCAGGCGGCGCCCGACACGCATGCTGGCATGCTGTTCCTTTCAGCGCCGCTGTCAACACCCTTGCGCCACCGCCGCAGGCCCAGCGCGCAACTAGACGTCCGCCGCCCCGTATGTCAGCCGGAGGCCAGCGCGTCAATGATTGGGCAGCGATCCTTTGTTCCCCCCGCATCACACTGGAGCAACAGCGCCATCAGGGCTTTGCGCATGGCCTTCAGATCGGCGAGCTTGCCCTCAATGGCCTGAAGCTTATTGGCGGCCAGGACGCGGGTGTCAGCACAGGCGTGAGGCGCGTCGAGGTCGAGCAGGCTACCCACTTCGTCCAAGGTGAAACCGAGCAACTGCGCCCGTTTGATGAAGCGCACGCGCTTGATGGCAGCCACGGGATAGTGACGATGGCCGTTGACAGGTTTGTCCGGCTTCGGCATCAATCCACGCCGCTGGTAATAGCGGATCGTTTCCACGTTCACCCCGGCCTCATCGGCCAATCGCCCTATCGTCAGCTCGGCCATCACCTGCACCCCTTGATTCCGTACCATGGTACGGACTTTAGACTGCCTCACATCGAACAGGTTGATGCGAACAGATGGCAACATTCAACGTCAAGGGTTCACTCATCGCCGGCGTGTTGGCCGCTGTCGGCGCGTCGCTGTGCTGCGTCGGGCCTCTGGTGTTGCTGATGTTGGGCATCGGTGGCGCCTGGATTTCCCATCTCACAGCGATGGAGCCGCTGAGGCCCTGGTTCATCGGAGTCACGGCGCTGTTTCTCGGCCTGGCGTTCCGGCGCCTGTACTGGCTGCCGCAGGTTTGTGCACCCGATGCACGCTGCGCCGATTCACGCGTGCTCAAGCGTCAGCGAACGATCTTCTGGGGGGTTGTGTTGGCGCTCGTCATATTGCTGTCGGTGCCATGGCTGGCGCCGCTCTTCTTCTGAAGGAACTCTCATGCGCAAGGTTCGTATCGTCTTGCTTGCTGCTCTCCTGCCATTGTCTGCACTCGCTGCAACGCCTCAAACCGCTGTCCTCAATGTGCAGAACATGACCTGCGGCCTGTGCCCTGTCACGGTAAAGAAGTCACTGGAGAAGGTCCCCGGCGTCAGTCAGGTGCAAATCAACTTCGACGCGAAGACCGCTAAGGTGACCTTCGATGCGGACAAGGCTACTGTTGCCGCCTTGGTGCATGCGACGACCGCAGCAGGCTTCCCGTCGGCGGTTCATAGATGATGACGGCCGCTGCCATCCTGAATTCGGTACTGACCTGCCCGCATTGTGGTCACACCAAGCAAGAGGTCATGCCAACCGACGCCTGCCAGTTCTTCTACGAATGCGACCACTGCCAGGCCTTGCTGCGGCCAAAGGCTGGGGATTGCTGCGTGTTTTGCTCGTATGGGTCCGTCAAGTGCCCGCCCATCCAGATGCAGCACGGCTGTTGCGGATCCTGAGGACAGTCATCGGGGTGGCAACAACTCCGCGATACGGACGGCCGCACCGAACTGCGGCTGAACCTCAGCGCGTCGACGGCTGGAACATGATGAGGCCCATGCCGCACAGCGCCACCGCCACGCCCGCGAAGTCCCAGGGCGTCGGCCTGATCTGATCGACGGCCCACAGCCAGGCCAGCGCCACACCGATATAGACACCGCCGTAGGCGGCATAGACCCGCCCCGCTGCCGTCGCGTGCAGGGTCAGCAACCAGGCGAACAGCGCCAGGCTCAGGGCCGCGGGGATCAGCAGCCAGATCGATCGCCCCTGCTTGAGCCATAGATACGGCAGGTAGCAGCCAACGATCTCGGCCAGCGCCGTGGCAACAAAAAGCAGCAAGGTCTTCACGGCATCCTCAATGGCCATGTCGATGGTGGGCGTCGGGGAAGTGCGCATGACTATGCGCTACGGGCTGATGCCGATGAGGATGGGCATGGCGAGTGCCTGCGAGAACGGGCGGCTCATGCTCATGGTCGTGATGCAAGTCGCCGTCACCATGGACATGCTCGTGCTCATGCTCCATCGCTTCGTGAAGATGCTCGTGCTCATGCCGTTCGGTTAAATGCAGTGCAACGCCGACGGCCATCAGCAGCCCAGCCAGCAGCAGTTGCCAAGTCAACGATTCACCGAGCAACACGAAAGCCAGTGTGGCACCGATGAACGGCGCGACGGAGAAGTAGGCCCCGGTGCGGGCCGTGCCCAAGTGGCGCAGCCCCAGCACGAATAGCACCAGGCTCGCGCCGTAGCTCGCAAAGCCCAGCAGACCGGCAGCCAACACGGTGCCAGCGCTAGGCCAATGCGCGCCCGCGATGACGGCAAGCACCAGATTGGTCGTGCCAGCTGCCAGGCCCTTTGTCATGGCGATATAGCTGGCGTCCGTCAGCGAGACTTTGCGCGTCAGGTTGTTGTCGATGCCCCAGGCGAAGCAGGCCCCCAGCACGGCCAAGGCCGGCCACCAGCTGTCGAACCCCTTGGCCGCCGCATCGGCCCCAGGCCAGCTCAACACCACGCTTCCCGCCACGATGGCCAGCATGCCCAAGGCGATGCGTCGGTCGAAGTTCTCCTTGAAGGCGAACCAGGCCAATAGCGCCGTCATCACGCCTTCGGCATTGAGCAACAACGACACACCCGCGGCGGGCATGCGAGAGAGGCCCAGCATCAGCAGGGCCGGCCCGAGCATGCCGCCCGTGACGATGGCGCCCGCGAGCCACTTGCCGTCCCCCGCTTCCAGCTGTACGACAGGCGCGCGACGAATACGCCGCACCAGCAAGAGCCCGAAGCCCGAGCCCAGATAGAGCAGGGCCGCCAACAGCCATGGGCTGGTTTGCCCCAGCAGAGGCTTGGCCAGCGGCGTTCCGGCACCGAACAAGACGGCGGCAGCCAAGGAGGCGAGTACGCCAGGTTCAAACTTTGATTTCATGGGCTGCATTATTGGGCGAGGCGCAAATATCAGGGCCTTGCTCACTGGCTCGCGACATCACCCACGAATTTGGAGTCCCAAGTGAGCTGGAGGGCTGTCGCTCTGTCGATCTTGTTGAGGCTGAAATCGCGCTTGCTCCAAAACGCCCACCCCTTCAATTGCAGATACTGCACCTCGCCCGCTACGCCGACGACAACTGTCTGGGTCGCTCCCGTTTGCCAGCCAAGACTGAGCGCGTGTTGCCCGGGAGGCAATCTGAACCTCGCAAAGGTTCTCGGCAAGGTTTTGACAGCAGGCCCGACCGGCGAACGCAGCTCGGCCAACTCGATGGGATCGGCCCAGTTGTTTCGCACGATATACACGGTGAACGTACCCGTGGCACCGTCAAGGGCGACGGCATCTTTGGCCAGGGACGCCGGCGGAATACCGCCCAAGATGCAGACATCCCTGCGAGGTTTCATCACGGTCTGGCAATAGCTGTCGTCCGGGTCCGGTGGCGTTGGGGGCGTCGGGGTCGCCGCACATCCAACCAACAGCGCCATCGTGGTGGCAAAGGCAAGAGAAGTAACTCGTTCGGCTTGCATGCAGATCCCTCTTCACATCGAAAGAAATGCGGCGCTCGCCAGGCTGGCGAAGCGCCGCTCGGCTGCGTCAACTCAGCGCGGCGCCTCCGTACCTTGCGGCAAGCCGCGGCCGAAGAGGCCCCATGCCCGGCTGCTCTTCTGAGCATGAGCCCATCGGTACAGCACCGGCAACACCAGCAGGGTCAGCGCTGTGGACGACAGGATGCCGCCGATCACCACGGTGGCCAGCGGGCGCTGCACCTCGGCGCCGGTGCCAGTCGCAACAGCCATCGGCACAAAGCCCAGCGAGGCCACCAGCGCCGTCATCAGCACCGGACGCAAACGGGTCAACGCCCCCTCCCGCACCGAAGCGTCCAGCGGCATGCCGTCCTCCTGCAAGGAGCGGATGTAGGCGATCATCACCAGACCGTTGAGCACCGCCACACCCGACAGTGCAATGAAGCCCACGCCCGCCGAGATAGACAGCGGGATGTCCCGCAGCCACAGCGCCACGATGCCGCCCGTCAGCGCGAACGGCACGCCGGTGAACACCAGCAGGCCGTCTTTCACGTTGCCGAACATCGCGAACAGCAGCACGAACACGAGGCCCAGCGCCACGGGCACGACGATCTGCAGCCGCGCCGCCGCCGACTGCAGCTGCTCGAAGGTGCCCCCCCAGGTCGTCCAATAGCCGCTCGGAATCTTCACCTTGGCGTCCAGCTGGGCCTGCGCCTCGGTCACGAAAGAGCCGATGTCCCGACCCCGGACATTGGCCGTGACGACGACGCGCCGCTTGCCGTTCTCACGGCTGACCTGATTCGGCCCGGGGGAGATCTCGAAGTTCGCTACGTCGCCGAGCTGCGCATAGGCAGCCGGGCCGCCACTCGTCGGCAACTTGATCGGCAGGCGTTTGAGCGCCTCGATGTCGCTGCGCACCGATTCCGGCAAACGCACCAGGATGTCAAAGCGCCGATCGCCCTGGAACAGCGCGCCAGCCTCCTGGCCGCCAATGGCAATCGCGGCGGTCTCCTGCACATCTGCCACGCTCAGGCCGAGGCGTGCGAGCTTGGCCCGATCGATCTGCACGGTGAGCATGGGCAGGCCCGTCGTCTGCTCGACCTTCACGTCGGCCGCGCCCGGGATGCTTTCAAGCACCTTGGAGATGGCCTCGGCGGTCTCGTCCATGACGGCCATGTCGTCGCCAAAGACCTTCACCGCCACGTCGCTGCGCACGCCCGAGATCAGTTCATTGAAGCGCATCTGGATCGGTTGGGTGAACTCATAGTTGTTCCCCGGAACCTTGGCCACAGCCTCTTGAAGGGCGGCCACAAGGGAGGCCTGGCTGCGTTTCGGATCAGGCCATTCGGATCGCGGCCTGAGCATCAGGAAGTTGTCCGCCACGTTGGGCGGCATCGGGTCGGTGGCGATCTCCGCGGTGCCGAGTTTGGCGAACACGCGCTCGACCTCGGGGAAGCCCTTGATGACACGCTCCAGCTCCATCTGCATCTCGATGGCTTGCGTCAGGCTGGTGCCCGGGATGCGCAGCGCATGCAGGGCGATATCGCCCTCGCTGAGGCTGGGGATGAACTCACTGCCCATGCGTGTGGCGAGCAGGCCACTCAGGATCACCGACACCGCGGTGATGGTCAGCACCAGCGGCTTGTTCAGCAAGGCCCAGTCCAGCATCGGCGCATAGCCGCGCTTGGCCCAGCCCATCAGGCGGTTTTCCTTCTCGCCCACGTTCTTGCCGATCAGCAGTGCCACTGCGGCGGGAATGAAGGTGAGGGACAGGATCATCGCGCCGACCAGGGCCGCCACCACGGTGAAGGCCATCGGATGAAACATCTTTCCTTCCACGCCGGTGAGCGCGAATATCGGCAGATAGACCACCATGATGATGAGTTGCCCGTAGAGCAGCGGGCGGCGGGCCTCGCGGGCAGCGGCAAAGACCTCATGGAAGCGCTCGTCGCGCGTCAGCGGTCGCCCCGCCGCGGCCTGCGCATGGGCCAACCGGCGCACGCAGTTCTCCACGATCACGACCGCGCCATCGATGATGATGCCGAAGTCGAGAGCGCCCAGGCTCATCAGGTTGGCACTGACCTTGTTGCTCACCATGCCGGTGAAGGTGAACAGCATGGCCAGCGGAATCACAGCCGCCGTGATGAGTGCCGCGCGGATATTGCCGAGGAACAGGAACAGGATGGCAATGACCAGGGCGGCGCCTTCAAGCAGGTTCTTCTTGACGGTGGCAATGGCCTTGTCGATCAGGATGGTGCGGTCATACACCGTCTGCGCGATGACGCCCTGGGGCAGGCTGCGGCTGATGTCCTTCAGCTTTTTGTCCACTGCTTGCGAGACGACGCGGCTGTTCTCGCCCAGCAGCATGAAGACGGTGCCCAGCACCACTTCGCGGCCGTTCTCGGTGGCAGCCCCGGTGCGAAGCTCACGCCCGATTTCTACCTCGGCCACATCGCGGATGCGTACCGGGCTGCCGTTGGCACTGCGGATGACGATGTTGGCAATGTCCTCCATGCTGCTCACCTGTCCCGGCGCGCGGATCAGGTACTGCTCGCCGCGCCGCTCGATGTAGCCGGCGCCGACATTGCCGTTGTTGCGTTCCAGCGCCTGCACGAGGTCTTGCAGCGTAAGCCCGTGCGAGACCAGCTTCTCGGGGCTGGGAGCGACCTGGTACTCCTTGGCATAGCCACCAATGGTGTTGATCTCGGTCACACCGGGCACGGTGCGCAGTTGCGGCTTGATGATCCAGTCCTGGATTTCGCGCAGGTCGGTGGGCGTGTAGGGCGTGCCGTCGGGTTTCAGCGCGCCCTCCTTGGTCTCCACCGTCCACATATAGATTTCGCCCAGGCCGGTGGCGATGGGCCCCAGCGTGGGCGCCAGGCCGCCGGGCAGCTTGGCCTTGGCTTCCTGGATGCGTTCGTTGACCAGTTGCCGCGCGAAGTAGATGTCGGTGCCGTCCTTGAAGACCACGGTTACCTGCGACAGGCCGTAGCGCGAGAGCGAGCGTGTCTGCTCCAGGTTCGGCAGGCCGGCCATGGCCGTCTCGATCGGAAAGGTGACGCGCTGCTCGGACTCCAGCGGCGAGAAGCCTGGCGCCTCGGTATTGACCTGGACCTGGACGTTGGTGATGTCCGGCACCGCGTCAATCGGCAGGCGCTGATAGCTGAACACGCCCAGGATGGCCATGCCCAGCACGCACAGCAGAACCAGCCAACGCTGGGCAATGGCAAAGCGGATGATTTTTTCAAACATGGGTGCTGATCTCTTTGGTCAGACCGCCGCATCGCCGCGTTGGCCGGTGCGGATGCGGACGATGTCCACGAGCTCGGTGACGGCAATGACGCCGTCGCCCGCCTGGCCCGTGTGGGCCGCCTGCTCGATGGTCTGCACCAGCGAGGCCAACTGATCGTCGGCGCAGTACATCACCAGGACCACGCGCGCATGGCTGTCGGGGACCAACTCGTCGGCGACATAGGCATGCCCGGCACCGTGACCACGAGGATGGCCCTGGGCCTTGAACACAGTAAAACCAGGCAGGTGCGGAAGTCGATGCAAGGCCTCCTCGACCCTCTCCAGGCGATGCGGCTGCAAGATGGCAGTGATTTGCTTCATGGCTTGCTCCTCAGTGGTCGTGGCTGGCACCGGCTTTGCCGATGTCTGCCTTGATGAGATAGCTGTTCTTGGCGGCATAGCGCTCGCCAGCGGACAGTCCTTTGAGCACCTCCACATGGCGGCCGTCGCTGCGGCCGAGCTCCAGCGGCCGGGCCTCGAACTGCTGGCCATAGCGGCCGAACACGACAGACCAATCGCGCAGGGTCTGGACGGCATCCACCGAAACAGCCACCGGCACCTCGACCTCGTCCGAGGTCAGGTCCACCGTGACGGACAGGCCGGGGCGCCACAGGCCCTTGGGGTTGGCCAGGACCAATCGCGCCATCGCGTTGCGGCTTTGTTCGCCCACCAGCGCGCCGACATAGCTGAGCTTGGCGGTGACTTGAGCTTCGAGGCTGGATGCCTTGACAGTGCCCATGTCGCCCACCTTGAGTCGGTTCACCTCCTTGGCCGGTACGGTCAACTCCACCCACACGGTGGACAGGTCGGCCACTTGGAATATGGGAGCGTCTTCCTTCAACACTTCACCAACACTGATCTTCTTGTCGGTGACCACACCATCAATGGGCGAGCGGATTTCGTAGCGGGTCAGGCCTTGCGTGGAGGTGCTGGCGCCTGAACCCAATGCCCCCAGCGAGGCCAGCTTCTGGCGTGCGCTCTCAAGGGTGATCTCGGCCTCCTGGAAGGCCTGGCGTGCGCTCAGAACGTCCTGCTCGGCCGTGATCTTCTGTTCCCAGAGCTTCTTCTCGCGCTCATAGGTCGTCTTGGCCAGGGCCATGCGCTTCTGAGCGGCCAGCAACTCGCTGCGCTGGTCGGCCAAGGCCTGGCTTGAGATGACGGCCAAGACCTGCCCCTGGCGCACACGGTCGCCCGCATTGGCGCGCACCGCCTCGACGACACCGGCCAGACGGGGGGTGACGAACACGCTGCGATCCTGGTTCAGCTTGACCTCACCGAGCATTTGCACGCTGCTGCGAATGCGTGCCGGCCCAGCCGCCGCAATCTCCACGCCATTGCGTTTGAGCTGCTCGTCGCTGACCTGCACGCGCGCCTCCACCTGCTCGAACTTGAACTCAAACGCTTGGCCACCAAGCTGCGCTTGGATGGTGCCGTTGAAGGAGTGAGGTTCCTCCACGACGGCAGAGCCCTTCAAATAATCCTTCTCGACGGCAAAGGAAAACACCTCAGGCTGGCGGCCCAGGCGATCCAAGGTCACCCTGACCTTGGCCTGGCTCGGCGCAAGCGGCTTGCCATCGCGGTACAGGTAGACGCGGAATTCGGGTTCCACATCGGTCTCGTAGATGGTCAGCTCAAGTCCGAAGTTGTCCTTGGTGAACAGCTTGCCGCCATGCGGGCCTTTGCTTGGAGCCGCGGCTTCGTCGTGATGCTCCTTGTCGCCATGCTTGTCGTCATGGCCATGGCCCTCGTCATCCTTGGCCTTTTTGCCGTGGTGCTCGTCATCGGCATGCGCGGCACTTTCGGCGTGGCCGTGTCCGTCGCCGGCCGGCTTGGCTGTCTCGCTGCGCAGGATGGCCACGCCAAGCACCAGTCCAACGATCAGCACCGCGGCAATGGCCACGGCGGACTTCTTGTTCTTCGATTCAATCAACATGTGTTCTTACTCCTGAGATTGACGAGCTTGGCTGGGGTCTTGGCCCAGCAAGCGGTCGAGTTCGGCGGCAGCGCGGTAAGCGTCTGCAGTGCTGCGCAGGATTTGCTGGCGCAGTTGGAACAGCGTGCGCTGGGCATCGAGCACATCGAGGAAGGCGAACTTGCCCAGCTCGTAGCCCTTCACCGCAGCGTCATAGGCTGACTGCGCAGTGGGCAGCACCTCGGTGCGCAGCATCTGCACCTGCTGGCGGGTCAGGCGCAGCTTCTCCACCGTCTGAGACACATCGGTTTGCAGCCGCGAGGTGGTGGCGCTGAGCGCTTCGCGCGCCTGGTCTTCACGGCGCAGCGCTTCCATCAGGTTGCCCTGGTTGCTGTCCATGATGGGCAACGGGATCGACAGGCCCATCACCGCTTGCGTGCGGCCCTGCTCGGCAGCGCGCTTGGCGCCCAGCGTGACCGTCAGGTCCGGGATGCGCTTGGCGCGTTCGCCTCTGGCCAGCGCCTGGCGCCTGGCGATGTCCAACTGCGCCAAACGGATTGCCGGCGCCTGCGCCATCTGTTCGCCCAGGCCTTGGTCGGACGGCATCTCCGGCAGCGCTTCGGCATTGCCATCCGCGCGATCAAAGGCGACCTTGCCGGCCCCCCAGAAGGAAGCCAGGCGCTGCCGTGCCAGCAACAGATCGCTCTGCGCTTGCGCCAGCTCGGATCGAACGCCGGCTTCGGCAACCTGAGCTTTGGCATGCTCCAGCGGAGGCACCTTGCCTGCCTGGAGACGCTTGCCGGCGATGCTGGTGGCATGGCGAGCGAGGTCCAGCGACGCCTGTACCAAACGGGACTGCTCCTGCGCGCCGAGCACCTCGAAGAAGGCGCTGGAAACAGCTGCGCGCAACTCGGCCTGCTTGGACTGCAGCGCCACGCCAGCCTGCTCGCGGGCGCTGGCCGCAGCGGTCAGTCGTGCCGAGCGTTTGCCGCCCAATTCGATGGGCTGAGACCACTGCACGGTGGTCGTGCGCGTGGCGCTGCGTGTATCTTCCACCAGCAGGCCCAGCTCAGGGTTGGGGCGCGCGCCGGCTTGCTGCTCCGCACCTTCCATCGCTTGCAGTTCCAGCCGAGCGCTGGCCAGCTCGGGGTTGTGGGTCAGGGCCAGGCGAAGCGCCTCGGCCAGCGTCATGGTCGAACTGATCGGGGCCACATCAGCGGCACGCGGGGCAGCGGCAGGCATGGCCACGCCATCCGCAGCCAGGGTATGGGAACACAGCGCCGCCAATAGCAGCGGCGCAAAAAAGCCTTGAGGATGGCTTCGCATCGAACTCTCCGGGTTGTTGAAACAACGGGGGACGGTTCGGCGCGGCGTCAGCTCGCGTCAGCGAGCAAGTCAGTAAGGGGAAGAAACGACGCGCCGAATCAGGCGCGCAGCCAATTGGGGCGTTCGAGCCCTTCGGGCACGAAGGACTCAACCAGGCAAGGCCGGTCCGCTGAAGGCGGGGTGCTGCCCGGTTCGGAGATGACAAAGCCGTCGTTCGGCGCAAGCGCCGCAGGGCTCAGGTGGCAATGGCCGTGATCAAGGTCGGCGGCGAGCAAGACGCTCTTGACCGCAGGCTTGCCTGCCGTTTCTTCGGCGCCATGCGAATGCGCATGGTGACCGAAATGCGGCCGGTGCTTCGGCGTCGTTTCCTCATGCCCGCAATAGCTGGCCGCTGTTGCCCAGGAGAACTGGGCTAGCACCAACAGAGTGAGGACAAAGACGATGCAACGGCGCATGACGGGCAGTATATCGAAAGCCCAATTGGGCAAGACTCAACGCGGAGCGCGAACGCGCAGCAGCCGCATGCCGTTGAAGACCACCAGGAGATATAGCGCCCATGTCGGCGAACACCGCCATCTGCGTGCGCGCATCGCCGAACACGACGGAGAACAGGAACGCGAACTTGATGCCCAGCACCAGGCTGATGCTCGCCAAAGGACTGTGCGCGTACGCTGAGGAAGCAGGCTGGCGCAACGCCCTACGGCCGGCGGGAATTGCCTGGACGGCAGCCAGCCAGGCTGCCGACAACTACGTTCACAAGTGCGCCTAATGCTGCGTTGATGCAGGTCAAACAGCGGTCTCGTATCCGGATTTACTCTGATTCGGACGGAATCTGCACTTTCTCGCCAGCACTTCATCATGTTCAGCGATCGCCGACGTCTCCGCCGATGGGCAGCCCAGGTGCTGCTCGTGTGGCTGTTCGGCCTCGCTACGGGTGTGGCCAACGCCTGTGCCCTGGGTGAGGCGGCGTATGACGTGGCGACGACGGCCGCCAACTTCGATAGCCAGGTGCACCACCACGGCGACGAGCACGATGATGCAGCCAAGGTCAACTGCTTGGACTTCTGCGAGAAGTCGTCGATTGGGGCCCCACAGTTGAAGGCTGTCGGCGACGGCTTCGGCTTGCTCGGATTCGCACTACCGGTTTCCGGCATCCTGTCGGTCTCATGCCCGGCCGAGCCCGTGGTCGGGCGGCTGGCGGTCGATTCGTCACACCTGCCCGGCGGGCCTCCGCCGCGCATCGCGTTCCAACGCCTAGCGCTTTGAAGCGTCCGGACGCGGCGTGGATCAGATCCGCGCTGCGTTCCGCCGCATGTCCGACGTTGAGCCTGCCGCGGCTCTCCTCGGCGGCGGCCCCCCCAGGCCTCCTTTCCGTTTTCTTTCATTCCTCAGGAGTCTTGCCATGCGAGCTACCCTCGTACTGCTGTCGGCTTTCGCCGCTCTTGCATTTGCCGCTGCTTCCACGATGGCACAGGAGAGTTCCGCGGCGCCGTCGGCCGCCACCTCCGCTGTATCCACGCCCATGGACTGTGGTGCCAGCACCATGAAACGCCATGATCACGGCGCCGAGCGCAATGTCCCGTCATCGAGGTCCATGCCGTGCGCGGCGCAGGCTGCTGCCTCCAGCGCGAAGACCGAGTCCAAGCCGACTCACGACCACGCGAAGTTCCACAAGAACCAATGATCGACGTCACGCCAACCTGGAGGCACACATGAACCACTCCCATGAACACGGCAATGGCCGTCCGTCTGGCCCGAACTGGTCGCGCATCAACCAATGGTTGCTGTGGATCGGCCTGGCTGCGGCGGTCGCCTGGATGTTCTTCCGCCACAACGCGCACCTCGTGCAACTGTTGCCATTTCTGATCCTGCTGGCGTGTCCGCTGATGCACCTGTTCGGCCACGGCGGCCACGGCGGGCATGGCGGCGGGTTGGACACGAAGTCCAAGGATGGCGCAAACCGGCTCCCCCCTGGAGGGCACGGCGGCCACCAACACTGAAACCGAAGGAGTCACGATATGGAAACCACTGAACTCAAAGTCGATGGCATGACCTGCGGATCCTGCGTCGCGTCGGTCACCAAGGCGCTCAAGCGTGTGCCGGGCGTGCAGGAGGTCGAGGTCGATCTCGGCAGCGGCATCGCGCGTGTCCGCGGCGAGCAGGTCGCGCATCAGCTGGCGGAACTGGTCGCTGCACTCGGTGAGGCCGGCTACGGCGCTGGCGCCGCGTCGGGCGCACCAGCCGCGCGCCAGCCCGCGGCCGGCGGGTGTGGCTCCGATGCGCCGTCCAAAGGCCGTGGCGGCTGCTGCTGCGGGTAAGACGCCATGCCGACACCGAACGCTGCTGCCATGATTGAAGCTGCTGGCGTTAAGCCTGCCCACCTGCTCGCCCGCTATTGGTTGGACGCACTGTGGCGCAGCGTCTCGATGGCCGAAACACTGCGCGAGCGCGCGGCCAACATGAGGGCGCATGAGGCGGCGGGTATGCCGCCGCTGCTGCACTTCGAGTCCGAGCCGGTGATGGATGGGCGGGATCTCGATCCGCCGTCGAATTACCGGCTGTTGCGGATCACGCGCTGCGGCACCGATGCGCTTGAGGAATACGTGCGCAAGATTGCCGCGCCGGTCGTCGTGGTCGACCCGCGGGCCGGCCACGGGCCGGGTATTGGCGGCTTCAAGCGTGATTCAGAGGTCGGCATGGCGCTTCTTGAAGGTCATCCGGTCTACTTTGTTGCATTCGACCCGGAGCCGGTGGTAGGGCAGACGATGGCGGCGGTCGTGCAGACGCTCGCGGCTTTCATCGATCTCGTGGCCAAGCGTCATCGTGGCAGGGCGCCGATCGTGTACGGCAACTGCCAAGGCGGCTGGGCGATCACACTCGCGCTGTCGCATTGCGAGCACCGGGCGGCGCTGGCGGTGCTGAATGGCTCGCCGCTGTCCTACTGGGCAGGCGAACGCGGTGTCAACCCGATGCGCCTGCTTGGCGGTTTCACCGGCGGCGTCTGGCCAGCGCACTGGATGTCGGACCTTGGCAATGGCAGATTCGACGGTGCATGGCTGGTGCAGAACTTTGAGGCTTTGCGGCCGGAGGGTGCGTTCAGGAAGTACGACACGCTATTTGCCCAGCCGGAAGCCGAGCATGATCGCTTTCTGGAGTTCGAACGCTGGTGGAACGGCTACTACCAGCTGGCGCGCGAGGAGATGCTGGCCATTGCCGGGGACCTGTTCGTTGGCAATCGCGTCGAGGACGGTGAGGTCGTGGTCGACGGGCATTGCCGTGCGGACCTCAGGCGCATCGGGGCGCCGCTGGTCATCTTTAGCTCCTACGGTGACAACATCACACCGCCGCACCAGGCGCTGGGCTGGCTCAAGGTGGTGTTCCCGACGACCGAGCATCTGGTGGCAGCTGGCCAGCGTGTCGTCTACCTGTTGCACAAGCAGGTAGGGCATCTCGGCATCTTCGTGTCAGCGGACGTGGCGCGCCGCGAGCACCGCGCCATACTGCATCACGCGGGAGCGATCCAGAACCTCACCCCCGGCCTTTACGAGATGATTCTCGATGCTGCCACCACCGGCGACGCCGCCGCCGGGGCCCGCTTTGAGCCGCGCCGCCTGGAGGACCTGCCGTTCGACGCCAATCCGGCCGGATTCGACAAGGTGCAGGCGCTGTCCGAAACCAGCGAGCGTGCCTATGCGCAGTGGGTCTCGCCTTGGGTACGCATGGCAGTCACGCCGGAATCGGCGCACTCGCTGCGCCAATTGCATCCAATGCGAGTCAGCCGGCAGATCTGGTCCGAGAAGGCCACGCCGGCGCTGGCCTTCCTGCCATGGACGCAGCAGTGGCTCGATCAGTGCGGCGCGCGCGATCCGGACCGCAGTGACAACCCCTGGTACCAACTGGAGCGAGTAGGCGCGGACGCATGCGCCCAGGCCTGGGAATCGTGGCGTACGAGCCGCGATCTGTGGGCCGAGGTGATGTTTCAGCAACTCTATGCCTGTTGATCGACCGACCGACACAAGGAGTCCAACATGAGGACCATCTCGATTCCCGCGGCCTGCTGGCGGCTCGCTGCCGCCACGTCGCTGCTGTTGCTGCTGCTCGCCATGATGCTGAGCCCTGCGCAGGCCCAGGGCCGGCTGGAACGCTCAGGCGTGACGCTCTACTGGGGGCTGGTGCCGGCGGCTGTGGTTACGGACAAGCACGCGCTGGCCGAACTCCATGGTGGTCCGCCGAAGGGCGGCGGCCAAGTGCACCACCTTGTCGTGGCACTCTACGACAGCGCGAGCGGCCGACGCATCGAGGATGCAGTGGTACGCGCGCAGCTCAGTGAAACCGGCATCGTCGATGAACCGGCCAAGTACCTGCTGCCGATGACGGTCAACGACCAAGCCAGCTTCGGGCAGGTCTTTGGCGTTGCCAAGGACGCACCCTACCGATTCCGACTCTGGGTGCGGCTGCCGCAGAAGAGCGCCGAGATCGAGTTCAGCTTCGATGCTTGGTCGCCTCATCGATCCGAGCCTTGAGGGGAGTGACATGAGCACACAGATGAAGCCCTCCGACACCGGACCGGCATCTGCCTGGCCCAAGTGGATCTTCTGGATACTTGCGACGATCGCGCTGGTGTTGCTGGTGCTGGAGCACCGGGCGCACGCGCTCGGCTGGGGCCTGCATGCGTTGCTGCTGGGCCTATGCGTGGCGCTGCTATACCTCGTGATCCGCGTTGATGGCGGTAGCGGGGACGGCCCCAAGTGACCTCATCCCAGGAGGACGCCATGAAGCAGTACGAGCCGCCGAACTGCCAACCGCCGCAGTGTCTGCCGTGGTTGCGAACGGCCACGCCAACACGTAGCACTGGCCAACCGAGCCCTATGTCAAAGAGGACTTTCTGATGGACAAGAAGCAGACTTTCTCGCTCTGGTACGTGCTGGCCGCCCTGGTGGGCATGATCCTGCTGCAGGAGTTCGTCACCCCCCAGCACACACAGACGCTGGCCTACAGCGAGTTCAAGCAGGCGTTGATGGCCGGCAAGCTCGATGAGGTGGTGATTGCCGATGGTATTGCCACCGGCAAGCTGCGTGCCGAAGGGCTCGAACAAATTCTGTCGAAGGAGAAACTTGAGGCGCTCAAGAGCGCAGGCGGTGAGCACGGCTTTGCGACGGTGCTGGTCAATGATCCGAGCTTGGTGGCGCAGCTCGACGCGGCAAAAGTGCGCTACGGCAGCGTGCGCGAGAGCAAGTGGCTCGGCGCGCTGATCTCCTGGGTTGCACCTGCACTGGCGTTCTTCGGCATCTGGTGGTTGCTGATGAAGCGCATGGGTGGCGGCATGGGCCACGGCATGCTGGAGATCGGCAAGAGCAAGGCCAAGGTCTATATGCAGACCGAGACCGGTGTGAGCTTCAAGGACGTGGCCGGCATCGACGAGGCGCGCGAGGAACTGATGGAGGTGGTCGAGTTCCTCAAGAACCCGGATCGCTACAAGCGACTGGGCGGCAAGATCCCCAAGGGCGTGCTGATCGTCGGCGCCCCAGGCACCGGCAAGACGCTGCTAGCCAAGGCGGTCGCCGGCGAGGCCGGCGTGCCCTTCCTGTCGCTGAGTGGCTCGGAGTTTGTCGAGATGTTCGTTGGCGTCGGCGCGGCGCGCGTGCGCGACCTGTTCGAGCAGGCGACGGCCAAGGCACCGTGCATCGTCTTCATCGATGAGATCGACGCGCTCGGCAAGGCGCGTGGCGTGGGCCTGTCCGGCGGCCACGAGGAGCACGAGCAGACGCTGAACCAGCTGCTCGCCGAGATGGACGGATTCGACACCAACCGCGGCGTCATCATCCTCGCCGCGACGAATCGGCCGGAGGTGCTTGATCCCGCGCTGCTGCGGCCAGGGCGATTCGACAGGCACGTCGCGATCGACCGGCCCGATCTGATTGGACGTCGACAGATCTTGGAAGTGCATGTGAAGAACGTCAAGCTGGCGCCGGCCGTTGATCTCGCCGTGCTCGCGGCGCGCACGCCTGGATTCGCTGGCGCGGACCTGGCTAATTTGGTCAATGAAGCGACGCTGCGTGCCGCCAAGCGCGACAAGGACGCGGTGGACATGCAGGACTTCGAGGAAGCATTGGACCGCATCGTTGCCGGTCTCGAGAAGAAGAACCGGGTGATGAACCCGACGGAGCGCAAGTTCGTCGCCTACCACGAGGCCGGCCACGCCCTGGTCGCCGAGATGCGCAAGAACGCCGACCGCGTGACCAAGGTGTCTATCATCCCTCGTGGCATCGCGGCCCTTGGCTACACGCAGCAGTCGCCCACCGAGGACCGCTACCTGATGCGCCGCAGCGAGCTGCTCGATCGGCTCGACGTGCTGCTGGCCGGGCGCGTGGCCGAGCAGCTGGTGTTTGAGGACGTCTCCACCGGTGCCGAGAACGATCTGCAGCGCGCCACCGACATGGCGCGCCACATGGTGACCCATTACGGCATGAGCGACGCACTCGGGCTGGTGACCTACGATGCGCGGCCCGCACCGCTGTACCTGAACGGGCCAACGCTGCCCGAGCCGCGGACCTTCAGCGAGCGGACTGCAGAGGCAATCGACGGCGAGGTGCGCCGGCTGCTCGACGAGGCGCGCGATCGAGTGACGCAGACGCTTCGGTCGAACCGCGAGACGCTTGAAGCGCTGGCAGCACTGTTGCTGGAGAAGGAGGTCGTGGACCGGGCGATGCTGGAAGCACTGCTGGTGTCGACGGCGGCGCCGGCTCGGCTGCGTATGGCCACCGCGGCGCTGCCGCTGGTGGATGGTGCGTCATGATCACGCGGCGTGGTTTCCTACGGGTGGCCACCGCTGCGGTCCCGCTTGGTGTGCCGAGGGCTCATGCCCAGTCGTCTGAAGGCCGCGAGATCCTCGACAAGGTCGAGAAGTTGCTGTGGGGCAGCACCGTGCAGGGCGAGTACGAGATGACGATCGTCACACCGCGCTGGCAGCGCACGCTCGGCCTGCGGCTGTGGATGGACCGGCCACGGCGCTCGTTCGTGCGCATCATCACGCCAGCCAAGGAGGCGGGCATCGGCTCGCTGCGCATTGGCACCGAGATGTGGAACTATCTGCCCAACGTCGAACGCATCGTCAAGATTCCGCCGTCCATGATGCTGCAGCCATGGATGGGCTCGGATTTCACGAACGACGACCTTGTGAAGGAGAGCAGCATTCTCGACGACTACACGCACAAGGTGATCGCCACAGCGCAGCTCGACGGTGCGACGGTCGTGCAGGTCGAGGCCGTGCCCAAACCCGACGCGGCGGTGGTCTGGGGCCGCATCGTCTACTGGGTGCGGCGCGCCGACACGATGCCGTTGAAGCAGGAGTTCTTCAGCGAGCGCGGCGAACGCGTGCGCGTGCTGACGTTCGCCGAGGTCCGGCAGGTCGGCGGGCGGATCCTGCCGACGCGCTGGGAGATGCGGCCCGACGCCAAGCTCGGCAACTCGACGACGGTGGTGCTCAAGGAGGCCGCGTTTGACCGTCCGGTTGACGATGAAATCTTCAGTCAGCGCAACCTACAGAAGCGATGAAGATCTCGACCCCGCGTCTCGCCAACTAGCTCATTGCCCTGGGCGGCCGCGGTGATTGCGTACATGCGCCATGCCTGAATCGGATCGTTCCGCAAGCTCCAACCACAACCTATTGACACCATGAAGCGCAACCTATTCTGGATCGCCGAGCACGTGGGGCTGTTGTTCGATCACGATGCCGATTTCACGCGCCGGGTGCGCGGTTGCTCAGCCCTCGGGCAATGCCTACCGATGCAATTGCGCTTGCAAGGTCTCGTCTATCCGATCGCCGTGACGACGAGCGCCTGACTGCCATGCCGCTGCCTTCCATCATTGTCCGCGTCGATAAGGCGACAAAGGTCTATCAGCGCGACAGCATCCCGGTGCCGGCGCTGCACGAGACGAACCTCGATATCCTGGCGGGCGACTTTGTGGCGCTGGTTGGCCCGTCCGGCTCCGGCAAGACAACGTTGCTGAACCTCATCGGAGGGCTCGACCGGCCGACGAGCGGCCGCGTCTGGGTTGGCGATCAGGACATCACGAGCCTAGGCCGCAAGGCGCTGGCCGAGGTGCGGCTATGCCGCATCGGCTTCGTGTTCCAGGAGTACAACCTGGTGCCGGTATTGTCCGCGCTCGAGAACGTCGAGTACGTGATGCTGCTGCAGGGTGTCGACGAGGCGCAGCGCCGCGTGGAGGCCATGCGACTGCTGGATACGCTCGGTCTGGCGGGCATGGAACACCGCCGCCCGAACGAGTTGTCGGGCGGCCAGCAGCAGCGCGTCGCCGTTGCGCGTGCGATCGCCGCGAAGCCGGTGATCGTGCTGCCCGACGAACCGACCGCCAACCTTGATTCGCAATCGGGAGCGACGCTGATGGACCTGATGCGTCACCTCAACGAGGAGCAGGGCACGACCTTTGTGTTCTCGACCCATGACCCGATGGTGGTAGAGCGGGCGCGCCGTGTGATCCGGCTGCGCGATGGTCGCATCGAAGCCGACGAGCGGAGGCCAAGGTGATGATCTGGACGCTGGCAGTTCGCAACGTGATGCGCAACCGTCGCCGCTCCGTCATCACGGTGCTGTCGATTGCGGTCGGCCTGGCAGCGCTGACCTTTCTGTGGGGCTTCATCGACGGCATGAACCGGCAGATGATCAACAACACCACGCGCTACTTCGCCGCCGACGCGCAGGTGCACCTGAAGGGCTACCACGACGACCCGAGTCTGGACCGCGCGATCGAGGCCGGCGCGCGCGTGCTCGAAACGGTGCGCGCCGATCCGTCGGTAGCTGCAGCGACTGCCCGCCTCGAGACCACCGTACTTGCGAGTCGCGCCGATCGCTCGCGCGGCATCCTGGCTTTCGGTGTTGACCCGGCGCAGGAGGCGCGCGTCACGGACCTGTTCAAGGCGGTGGTCGATGGCCGCGGCTTCAGCGGCGCCGACGACACCGGGTTGCTGATCGGCGAGAGCATGGCCGACGCCCTGGCCCTGCGGGCCGGCGACGATGTGGTGCTGGTGGGCCAGGCCTACGATGGCTCGGTCGCCAGCGCGCGCGTTCCGGTGCGCGGCGTGTTCCGCACCAAGATCGATGACCTGGACGGCTATGTCGCGGTGATGCCGATGGCGGCGATGCGCGACTTCCTTGCCGCGCCCGAAGCCGTCACTGCAGTGGCGCTGCGGCTGCGCGACCGTGGCGAGCTTGGCGGCGCAGTCCAGAACTTGTCCGCGCGCGTGGGCGCCGACCACGAGGTGGTTGGCTGGCCGGTGCTGCTGCCGATGGTGGCGATCAGCATTCGCTTCCACGAGGTGATGGGCTTCGTGGTGCTGACAATCTTCTTCGTGATGGTCGCCGCCGGCGTGGCCAATCCGGTGCTGATGGCGGTGCTCGAGCGCACCCGCGAGTTCGGCATCATGCTGGCGCTTGGCACCGGCCAGTCGCTGTTGTTCCGGCTCGTTGTCGCCGAGGCCGCGCTGCTCGGCGCGGCGGGGCTGCTGCTGGGCAATGCGGTCGGGCTCGGCGCGACCGCCGCCTTCGGCCGCTCAGGCATCGATCTTGGCGCCTTTGAGGCCGGGCTGCGGGCGATGCCTGGCCTGTCAGACGTGATCTACCCGGTCGTGCGTGCCGAGCGCAGCCTGGCCATCTCCATGCTCGTGTTCCTGATCGCGCTGGCCATGGCCCTGTACCCGGCGTTTCGCGCGGCGACCCTTGAGCCGGTCGCCGCGATCCGCGGCGTCAGCGAGAAATCTACCGGCAGCCGGCGCGGCCCGCGTGGCGAGGCGCGCACGCGCTTGCCGGTCTTCGCCCTGATCGCGACGCGCAACCTGCTGCGCAACCGCAAGCGCAGCGCGATCACGGTATTCGGTGCCGCGTTCGCGATCGTCGCCTACGTGTTCCTCTACGGCTTCTTCGACGGCTTCGGCGAGCAACTCGTGGACAACTCGACGCGCTATGTCACCGGGCATCTGCAGATCGAGCGCGAGGGGCTGCGGCGCGACCTGGCGCCGGAACTGGCCTTCGATGCCTCTGCCGCGCTCGCCGCGGTGCAAATCCAGCCCGGTATTGCCGCCGCAGCGCCGCGGGTGCAGGCGCAGGCACTGATCAGCAGTCCCACGAAGTCGGTGGGAGTGATGCTGTACGGCGTCGACCCCGCACTCGAACGTGGCCTCACCATCCTGCACCGGACCTTTGTCGAAGGATCGGCGCTGGAGGTTGGTGCGGACCGAGACGTCGTGATCGGTCGGCGCCTGGCGGAAAAACTTGGCATTCGCCTGGGAGAGAAGCTGGTGCTGATGGCGCCCGGCGTGGCCGGCGAACTTGGCACCGCGGCGTTTCGGGTTCGGGGCATTTTCGCGACCGAGAGCAGTTCGTTCGACGGTGCCATGGTCTTCGTCACACTGCCTGCTTCGCAGCGCATGCTGGGCCTTGGCCAGCGCATCTCGTCGATCAACCTGCGATTGACGGACCGCGCCGAGGTCGATGGCATCGCCGCGAAGCTGACACCCCTGCTGGGGAAGGAAGGTCTGGTTGCATCACCATGGCCCCGGCTGCTGCCACGAGTGGCAGACATGCTGGGTCTGGTGCGAGCCATTCGGACGGTCATCGTCGCTGTCTTCTTCCTTGTCGTCGCGCTGGCGGTGATGAACACCGTGTTCATGGCGGTGGCCGAGCGCACGCGCGAGTTCGGCGTGATGATGGCGCTGGGCACGCCGCCAGACGCCATCTTGCGTATGGTGGTCTACGAGACCGTGGCGCTGATGCTGGTTGCCTCCGTCGTCGGCTACGCGCTCGGCGCGGCGGTCGTCGCGCTGCTCGGCAACATCGGCCTGGACCTGTCGGGTTTCTATCGTGACTACAGCGCCATTCCCGGGCTGACCGGCATCGTCTATCCGAGGCTGGTCGCCGGGAACCTCGTCGGCCCAGGCGTCGGCCTTTTCCTTGCCGGTGTAGTTGTGTCGCTGTACCCCGCGGCGCGCGCCGCGAGATTGGACCCGACCGCAGCGATCCGGCACGCATGATGACGAATCGACATTGGGGCTTCGATTGGTGCTCAGCCGCCTTGGCGTGCCAGGTGTTCGCTGCAGCCCCGTCGGTGGCGCAGACGCAGCCGCTGGAGTTCGCCGGAAGCGTGAAGAGCGTCTACTTGCGCTCGCGGGCCGCGACCGGTGAGGGCTATGCTCTGAGCCTGAACCGGCTGCGTGTCGAGGCGAAGGGGGATCTGGCCGCCGGCATCGCGCTCGACCTTCAGTACGACAACGAGTTGTTGCTGGGCAGCTACCTTGAAACGGGCGAGTTTCGGGCACTCAAGGACAGGTCGTCGTCACAGTACTGGCGGGCCGACGCGAACTACGTCGAGCGGGGCGAAGTCTACGGCCGCCATCGCCTGTACCGGGCGGCCGTGACCCTGAGCCGAGGCAAGGTCGATTTGAAGCTCGGCCGTCAGCGCATCGCCTGGGGGACCGGCCGCTTCTGGAGTCCGCTGGACATCCTGAACCCAGTCAGTCCGCTGGCGCTCGAGCGTGAGGAGCGTGTCGGCGTGGATGCCGCCTTGCTCGAGGCCAAGCTGGGGCCGCTGTCGCGCGCGTCGCTGGTCTATGCCCCGCCTTTCGACATGGGCTCGGCCAGTCGCGCGCTGCAGTGGCATGGCAATGCCGTCGGCGTCGACGCCTCCCTGGTCGTTGGGCGCTTGCGGGGTTTTGACGTCGTTGGCACGGATATCGCCAGCCAGATCGGCGACGTCGGTGTCCGTGCCGAGGTGGCTCGGTTGAACCCAGCTGACGGGCGCCCTGGCTTCACCCGGTGGATGGCGGGCGCGGACTACGCCTTCGCCAACGGGCTCACGCTCAGCGCCGAGCTGTACTACAACGGCGCTGGCTCGCGGAACCCAGCTGGCTACGACATCGAGGGGCTGCGTTCGGGACGGGTGGCGAGCCTCGCGACGCGCTACGCGGGGCTGTTCGCTTCGTACGAAATCACACCGCTGCTGACATGGACGAACTATGTAGTGCTCAACGTCGATGACCACAGCCATGCCATCGACAGCCGCCTCGTCTGGTCTGTCGGCCCTGCGACGGACCTGACCTATGGTGTACAGCACTTCAGCGGGACCGTGGGCCGCGAGTTCGCTGCCTCACACAACGCAGTCCAGGTGCAACTGCAGTGGTTCTTCAAGTGATAGACAGAAGGACAGGGGCGTCGCGCGGACGGCGCCTGGTCGCAAATCGACCCGTTCTCGGTGCCATCTTATTGCTGGCGCTCCAACAGCGCACCGAGCAGGGCAAGCAGGCGCTCTGACATAGGGCGCGCACGCCAGGCGTGCAGATCGACCGGCCTGCTGAGCGCAGCATCGCGCTCGAAGTCCTCACGCAGGCGCTCCGCCAGAGCGCGATCGGGCAGGGCGAGATTGATCTCGTCGTTCAGGCCGAACGAGCGGTTGTCGAAATTGCTGGAGCCGACGACGACCCACAGCTCGTCGACGAGCAGCACCTTGCTGTGGTTCATGCCGGGTTCGTATTCCAGTATTTCCACGCCGACACCGAGCAGGTCCCCGTACCGGCGCCGGCTCGCCCGCCGGGCGATGGGGTGGTTGTTGAGAGGGCCCGGCACGACGACCTGCACAAGCACGCCGCGGCGGACAGCCTTTTGCAATTCCGCCAGCATGCTGCGGTCCGGTAGGAAGTAGGGTGAGGTGATTCGGATCGACCGGCGGGCGCCAGCGACAAGCAATTGAAACAGCATGCGTGCCCGCGTGGCCCTGCCCGCCGATGGTGTGCCTGTCACGATGATCGCATCCGTGCCGGCGGCGGGCGGCCCACTGACAGCCCGGCAATGCGCAAATGATCCTGGATCGGTGAGCAGTTGGCCCGTGCTCTCGAGCCAGTTCTCGGCGAAGGCGGCTTGCACCGAAGTGACGATGGTTCCTTCGAGCCGCACCATGGTGTCGCGCCACGGCGGCTGCCCGGGCGGTCCAGTGTCCCACCAGCTCGCGATGCCAGCGCCGCCGACGAACGCCACCTCGCCGTCGATGACGATCAGCTCGCGGTGCGTGCGGTTGTTGAACCGCTTCAGCGTATGCCACCGGACCGGTTGATACCAGGCGACCTCGCCGCCGGCCGCGCGCAGCCCGTCGAAATAGGCGGCAGGCGTTCGCCAGCTGCCAATTGCATCGATGACAAGCCGCACGTGGACGCCGGCGCGGGCGCGCTCAGTCAACAGGCGCACGAGTCGGTCCGCCACAGCGCTCACGTGGAATACGTAGGCTTCCAAATGCACGCTGTGCCGGGCGTGGGCGATGCTCATGAACTCCTCGGGATAGAACGCGACCCCATCTGTCAGCACCTCGATGGAGGCCGCCTTCGCAATGGGAGCGTCGACCAGTGCCGCGACCAGGCCCATGAACTCGTGATCCTCCGGCGATGGGAGGTCATTGCCGATGTCGTAGGGCAGGCTGGGTTCGGCGAGCACGAGCACGAACAGCAAGCCCAGCAGCGTGGCGCTGGCCAGCAGGAATAGGTGCCACAACTGGAAGGTCACATCGCCTCAGCACAGTGCACGCGCTACTCCGATAGGCGCAACGTCGTCCCCCGTATTGTCGAAGCCGTCGAGGAGCTGGATGGTCAGAAACGCGGTTCGGCTGAGCAAGCCGCCCGCGCGGCCCCAGCCGGCAGGATGGACGATCGTCCCAACTCGAAGGCAATCTTGGTAGCCTGCCTCGATCGCCGCCTGTTCGAGCAAGGCGCTCTTGAAGGTTTGCTCGCGGGTGGTGAGCGTCACCACGCGGTCGTACAACGGTGTGAGCACATGAAAGCCGAGCGTGGGCGTGAAGCCCTTCGTCCGTCCCATCATTGCGGCTCCAGGTCAAGTGTCGCGCCGCGGACTCGCGCGGTCCGGCGCGGATCCGTGAAGTACAGGAACACGATGACACTGAGCATCCCGGCGAAGAAGCACCATACTGAGATGAACCAGGTGGCGTAGAAACCGTAGGCCGCCACCGCGGACGCGAACGCGGCCACCCCGAAGGCAAGGACGCGCGCGTGGCTTGAGAACATCAAGCTCGCGCAGGTGCCCAGCAAATAGAGCGACATCGCGGCCAGTGCATAGAAGTGCGGCGACTCGTAGGCGATGTGCCGGCCGGTCACCGTGGCCACGATGGGCAGCGTGAACAGCGTGGCCAGCAGGTACAGCCCCACGGCGCTTCCCGCGAGTGCGATCCCGATCAAGACCCGTCGCCGCCAGGGCACGGTTTCCAGCGCCAGCGCAGCCAGCGGCACATAGATGGGCCACAGCACATGAGAGAAGAATGAATAGGCGTGCGTCAACACTGTGTTGAGGAGCGGCGCGCGATCAGGGAAGGTCAACCAGAGTGCGCCTTCGAGCAACTGCTGGATGCCGAAGAGGACGGGTATCCAGGCATATGGCAGTTCCGAGCGCAAGTTTGCTCGCCGGACGGTGGCTGCTCCGATGATCAGCAACACGGTGCCAGCGGTGAAGCTGGCTTGCGCGGAAAAACACATCAGCATGCCTCTTGTAGGACTAGGTCAATCGGGCGGGACTGTCGGCAGGGACGCATCATCTCCGATGCTCCATAGACGATGTGGTGTCGCCACCTGGCGTCTGAGTGGTGGACAGAGCGCTGGCGACGATGGCGCGCAACTGCTCTGCGTGACGTTGGCCACGCCGCAGCGCGCGTTCCGGAAAGCGTGAGGCCAGCCAGGCGTACACGAGGTATTTCGCCAGCTTCCCAAGCCACAGGGCGAGCACCACTTCGAAGATGGGCAAGCGGGAGATGCCGGCGAACATCAAGGCCGGCGTGAGGGGCAGCGGCGTGGCAGCAATCACGAGCAGGGCCAATACGCCGTAGGCGGACAACCAGCGGCTTGCGTCGCGCCACGCGTTAGAACGCACGACGTCGGGGTAAGCGGCGAATAGCCGGGCCCAGCCGAGGTGGTGGAACACCAGGTACAGCAGGGCCGCGCCCAACGCCGCACCCAGGCTGGCCCAGAAGGCAATCGCGCCCCAGCGGCGCCGCGCCATCAGCACCGCCGCCACCAGCAGGGTAGCAAAAGGCACGGACATCGATATCGTGGCGACCGCCGCGACGGCACCGACTGCCACTGGGAAGGCACGGTGGTCGGCTCTGCGCAGCAACGCGCGCATGAGCCCCGATTCGAGTGCATCGCTCAGCATAGGAGGTTGTTGTCACTGCCTGCGGGCGACGGGACGCTGGCCCAGTTGGACACCCAGCAAGACGGGCTCGCGGTCGCGCAGTACCTTGAACTCGGCCCTTGTGCCGGGACTCAGCGCCGCCGTCTCGTTGATCAGGACTGCCGTGTCGACGACCTCCTTGCCGTTAATCGAAACAACGGTGTCGCCGGCGCGCAAGCCAGCGCGATCGGCCGGACCGCCACGCTGCACGGCAACGATCGCCGCGCCGGCTGCCGCACCGGTGGTTTCGTGGACGACGTCGCGTGCGCTCACGCCGAGCCAGCCACGGCTGACGCGGCCGGTGGCGATGATCTGCTCCATCACCTGTCGAGCGAGACTCACCGGGATCGCGAAACCGATGCCCTGCGATCCGCCGCTGCGCGAGTAGATCGCCGTGTTGATGCCCACCAGGTGGCCTGATGTATCCACCAGCGCGCCGCCCGAATTGCCGGGGTTGATCGCCGCATCGGTCTGGATGAAGTTCTCGAAGGTGTTGATGCCGAGCCGGTTGCGACCCGTGGCGCTGACGATGCCTTGCGTCACCGTCTGGCCGACGCCGAACGGGTCACCGACGGCCAGCACAATGTCGCCGATCTGTACCGACGCGGGATCAGCGAAGGTGATGGGTTTCAGGCTCGTGGCATCGACACGCAGCACTGCGAGGTCGGTCTCGGGGTCGGTACCGACGACGCGCGCCTCCGCCACCTTGCCGCCCGGCAACATCACGGCAATCTCGTCTGCGCCGTTGACGACGTGGTTGTTCGTCAGGATGAGGCCTTGCTCCGCGACGATCACGCCCGAGCCCAGGCTGGACTGGCCCTGCGTGGCCTCTTCGTCGGAACCACCGTTGGGGCTCAGCCAGCCGGGCAACTGCCGTGGCGGCGCCTTGCGCGAGTAGATGTTGACGACCGATGCCGAGGCGTTCGCCGCCGCAGCGCGGAAGCCTGCTTCGAGGCGGGTCGCGACGGCCTTTGCGTTGGGAGCAGAGGCCGACGCGTCGGCATGGGGCGCTTCGCGCAATGCCACGACATCGGTGTGCGCAGGTGCGACAGGCTCGGGCCCGAACGCCTTCCAGGCGATCAATATGCCGGCCGACACCGCGATCACCTGCGCAACAAGCAGCCACAGTCGCCAGACAATGGACGGTCGATGGTTGTTCATGATGCGCTTCCCTTCATCAAATCCTCCAGCGCGCGCGCCATCGGTTCGACGACGCTGATCTCGTTCGAGGCGTGCGGCACCGTGTCGCAGCTGAGCACGCGGGCAGGACTGGTGGCCAGCAGTTCCTCATAGGCGGCCGGGGCGAACAAGGCGTGCACACCGATGCACAGCGGCGCCGGCAGGCCGACGCGGCGCACGCTGGCCACGGCCTGGATCATGGTGCGCGCGCTCGAGACGATGTCGTCGACCAGCACGGGCTGGCGGTCGCGCCACGCCGAGACGTCCGGCAGGCTGATCGCGACATCGCGGTCGCCTCGGCGGATCTTCTGCAGCACGGTCCACGGCGCGCCGGCGGCAGCGGCGACTTCAGACACCCATTGCTCGCTCTCCGAGTCGGGGCCGATCAGCAGCGGGCGTTTAACCTGCGACGCGATCCAGCGGGCGATCAGCGGCGCCGTGTGCACGACACGTGTCGGGATGCGATAGATCTCGTCGAGCGCATGGTAGCGGTGCAGATGCGGATCGGCCGTCACGAGACCATCGAACGCCGCGGACAGCAGCGCGGCATAGCTTCGTGACGTGATCGCTTCGCCCGCCTGGAAACGCCGGTCCTGCCGCAGGTAGGCAAGGTAGGGGGCCACGAGCAGGACCTTAGCCGCGCCGAGGTCGCGGGCCGCATCTGCCGCGAACAGCAGTGGCAGGGTTTTCTCGTCGGGCCGAGCGAGAGAGCAGGTGAGCACCACGGTCCGGCCCACCACGTCGGCGTTAAGGCGGACCAAGGACTCGCCGTCCGGGAATCGGTGCAGCTCCAAGGCGGCTGGCTCGGCCTGTAGCGTACGCACCAGCCGATCGGCGAAGCTCTCGTCGCCGGGAAGATGGAAGACGATAGGGCTCAAGATGCCTCCGAAATCTGGACGATGGATGGACGGCTTTCGACGTACTGCCGCGCGTAGGCCAGCTCGCCTGAGGCCTGTGCATGTAGCGTGAAGAGCGGCTGCCCGGCTTGCACGACATCGCCAAGGCGGACGTGCATGTCGGCGCCGGCCGCGGCTGCGTTTGGGGCGCCAGCGAGCTTGGCAGCCCGTGACAGCACTCGGTTGTCGATCGCGGTGACACGCCCCGCCCGGGGTGCCTCGATGACCTGGCGGTGTGGCGCGAGCGGCACCTCGCGCAGGCCGCCCTGGGCTTCGCAGATGGCGACGAACTTGATCCAGGCCCTTCCGTCGGCGAGAACCTCGGTCGCCAGGCGCAGGCCAGACCCCGCGGCGGCAGCGCCGCCCAGTTCGAGGATGTCGCCGGCCAGACGCAGCGCGCGCTGTCTCAGATCGTCCGGCGCGTCTGCCTGTCGGCGCAGCACGGCCAACACGTCACGCGCTTCCAGCGCCGGCCCAATGCCGTGCCCGACCGGCTGCAGGCCGTCGGTGAGGCGCAGTGCCACCTGCAAGCCGATGGCACGGCCGACCTCGACGAGGCGGCGCCCGAGCGTCTGCGCGGCCTCGGCACTGCGCACCTTGGCCGTCGGCCCCACCGGCAGGTCGATCAGCACATGCGTCGATCCGGCCGCCGCCTTCTTGGACAGCACGGAGGCAACCAGTTGCCCCTCGCTGTCGAGATCCAGCGGTCGTTCGACGCGGATCAGCATGTCGTCGGCCGGGCTGAGGCGGACCGAGCCACCCCAGACGATGCAGGCGCCGGTGCGCTCGACCGCACGTCGCATCGCGGCGATGTCGAGATCGACGGGGGCGAGCACCTCCATGGTGTCGGCGGTGCCGGCGGGGGAAGTGATTGCGCGCGAGGAGGTCTTGGGCATCGTCAGCCCGCAGGCCGCGACGATAGGAACGACGAGCAGCGTGGTGCGGTTGCCTGGCAGGCCGCCGACGCAATGCTTGTCGACAATCGGGTTGCGGCCCCAATCGAGCCGCTCGCCCACGTCGATCATCGCTCGCGTCAACGAGACGGTTTCTGCAAGGTCGAGGCGGTCACCGGCGCAGGCGGTGATGAAGGTCGCGAGCTGCAGGTCGGAATAGCGGCCTGCGGCGACGTCGCCGATCACCGCTCTGAAGGCACTGTCGTCCAGGTGATGCCCATAGACCTTGGCGCGGACATGGCTCAGCGAGTCGAGTACTGGTGCGTGACTGATGGTGAGTCGCTCGCCCGGCTCGGCTCGCAATGACGCCCACGCTGCCTCGGACAATCCCGCATTCCCGTGCTCGAGCCAAGGCCCGTCCACGACGCTGAGCGTGGCCACGATGCTGGCTGAGCCCGCAGTCAACTGGACGCGCGCCTGTGTCGTGAATCCCTCGGAGCGGCAGACGGCACAGTCGCGCCGCATGTAGACCACCGGCTCCTGATAGGTGTCGATGCCGGTGCGCCAGGCGCGCAGCGTGTTGTCGGCACCGTCACCATGTGCGGGGAGTGCCCCCGCGCTCATGGCAGCTCCACCGTTTCCAGGTAGTCGGGCACGCGGCAGGGCCAGCCCAGCTCGTGCTCGACGCGCGAGCGCATCGCGTCGGCCGCCGTCGGTTCGCCGTGCGTGATGAAGGTCTGCGTCGGTGCTGTGTCGAAGCCGCGCAGCCATTGCAGGATCTCACCGGCGTCGGCATGTGCGGAGAGGCTGTCGAGCGACGCGACTTCGGCGTGAATCGGTACGTCCTCGCCGTGGATCCGTACCGATGTGGCACCCTGCAGGATGGCCGCGCCACGCGTGCCACCGGCCTGATAGCCCGCGAACAGGATCGTGTTCCGGCGGTCAGGCGCGAAGGCCTTCAGGTGGTGGACGACCCGCCCGCCGGTGGCCATGCCGCTGGCCGAGATGATGACCATCGGGCCGCGTCGTGCACTCAGTGCGCGCGAGTCGTCGGGCTTGTTGACGATCGTCGCGGCGTGGCACATTCCTTCGCACTCCTCCGGACTGAGCCGGTGCTCGCTGCGATGCGCGTGATAGATGCGCGTTGCGTCGGTGGCCATCGGGCTGTCCAGGTAGACCGGCAGATGATGGATGACGCCGCGCTGCTTGAGCAGATGGATGCCGTACATCAGGCTCTGCGCCCGTCCCACGGCGAACGCCGGGATCACGACAACCCCGCCGCGTGCGGCGGTTCGGTTGATGACCTCGCCGAGTTTGAGCAGTGGATCGCTCGCCTCGTGCTGCCGGTCACCGTAGGTCGACTCGACCACGGCGTAGTCGGCTCCGGGGACGCGTGCCGGTGCTGCCAGCACCAGGTCGTTCGGTCTACCGATGTCGCCGGAGAACAGGATCGAGCGTCGACCATCGTCGATCTTCACGAAGGCGGACCCCAGCATGTGTCCGGATGGATCCAGGCGTGCCAGCAGCCCGGGAGCAGGGCTCCACGGTGTGCCGTAGGACAGGGGGACGAACTGCTTCAGGCAGCGTTCGGCGTCTTCGCGGGTGTACAGCGGCATCGCTGGCTTGTGCTTGGAGTAGCCGCGGCGGTTGGCATATTCGGCTTCCTCCTCCTGCAGGTGGCCGCTGTCGGGTAGCAGGATGCGGCAGAGATCATGGGTCGCTTCTGAGCAATAGACCTTGCCCTTGAAACCCTGCCGCGCGAGCAGCGGCACGTAGCCGCTGTGGTCGATGTGGGCGTGCGTCAGCACGATCGCATCGATGCCGGCGGCCGGCACCGGCATTGGTGCCCAGTTGCGCAGTCGCAGCTGCTTGTAGCCCTGGAACAGGCCGCAGTCGACGAGCAGCGTCGCGCCCTCGTGGCGCAGCAGGTACTTAGAACCAGTGACGGTGCCGGTGGCGCCGAGGAATTGCAGTTGCATGGTGTCCTCTTCTGGTGTGGTCAGAGCAGTAGCGGTGTGTCTGGCAACTCGTTGCTATCACCGGGCACAGGCGGAAAGTGGTGCGTCAACAGCTGGGAGATGGCTTCGATGCCCTGGACGGCGCCGCGACCGAAGGCACCCGCGACAAAGTGCGTTTCCATGCCGCGGCAGATGGCAGACCAGGTCTCGCCACCGGCCTTGGCATGGATGCCCCGGTCGGCAACGATCTCGACGCGCCGGTCTGCCAGCAGCACGTAGATGAGCACGCCGGTGTTGTGTTCGGTATCCCAGACGTGCAGATGCGCGAAGAGCTCGATGGCGCGTTCGCGCGCCGTCTGGCCGCGTAGCAGCGGCAGGCCATCTAGCGCACCTTCGACGACGAAACGGATCTCTCCCGCATGAGAGGACTCGCTCGTGGCGATCGCCTGCTCGATGGAATGCAGCGCGGAGGCAGGGAAGGTGCGGCGCAAGCGCGCCGAACTCGTCGCGAGATGGCGGAGGAGTCTTGCGATATCCATGTTCACCACCTGCCGGAGGCACCGCCCCCACCAAAACCACCGCCACCTCCACCGAAGCCGCCGCCCCGGCGCCCGCCGTACCCGTGCATGCCGCCATGGCCGCGCATGCCGACGCCCAGCAGCGTCACTACGAAGCCGATCAGGCCCGCGGTGGCCGCGACGGCCAGGGTGCCGAGCGCGAACCAAGCCGCGACGGCCAGCACGCCGCCGGCCACCAGGGCCCCGGGCAGGCGACCGAGCACCTGTCGCAACACGCTACCCAGCAGCAGTGAGATGACGAACAGCACCGGCCAGCTTTGTCTGAAGTCGTCGTCAGCGGCTGCCGCGCCGCGTCGCGCCGGCGGCAGGGCCTCGCCATCGAGGATGCGCACGATCTGATCCAGACCGGCGGCGAGGCCTCCATAGAAGTCGCCCTGTCGGAAGCGGGGCGTGATGACCTCTGTAATGACGCGCGCTGCTGTCGCGTCGGTCAGCGCGCCTTCGATCCCATAGCCGACCTCGATCCGTACGGCGCGATCGTCCTTCGCGACGAGCAGCAAGGCGCCGTCGTCGACCCTGCGGCGGCCCAGCTTCCATTGCTCGACCACGCGCAGCGCGAAGGGTTCGATCGCCTCAGGCTGCGTGGTCGGCACGATCAGCACCGCGATCTGCGTGCCCTTGCGCGCCTCGAACGTGCGCAGCGATTGCTCGAGCGCGGCGCTCTGCTGTGTCGTCAGCGTACCGGTCAGGTCGGTCACCCGATCTCGCAGCGGCGGCACCGGGACCAGATCCTGAGCGGTCGCGCCGAGTGTGGCCGAGCACAGGAGCCAGAGGACGGCGAGCCAGCGCACGAAGCGACCGGTCGGGACGGGGGCGGTTGTCACTTCTTGGCACCCGAGGCGCCGATGCCGCCAAGATCGACCTTCGGCGGAACCGCCAGCGCTGCCTCGTCGGTGACGCTGAAGTTCGCCTTGACGCCATAGCCGAACACCATCGCCGTCAGGTTGCTGGGGAAGGAGCGGACCGCGACGTTGTAGGCCTGCACGGCCTTCACGTAGCGGCCGCGCGCCACGGTGATGCGGTTCTCGCTGCCTTCGAGCTGCACGCGCAGGTCCTGGAAGCCCTGGTTGGCTTTCAGGCTGGGGTAGTTCTCGGTGACCACCAGCAGGCGCGATAGCGCGCTGGAGAGTTCGCCCTGGGCGGCCTGGAACTTGTTGAATGCCGCAGGGTCGTTGACCAGTTCCGGCGTAGCCTGGATCGAGGTGGCCTTGGCGCGCGCCTCCACTACCTTGCTCAGCGTTTCCTGTTCGAAGCCGGCCTCGCCCTTGACGGTGGCGACGACGTTCGGGATCAGGTCGGCGCGGCGCTGGTACTGGTTCAGCACCTCCGACCAACTGGCCTTGATCTGCTCGTCGGTGGACTGAAAGGTGTTGTAACCGCAGCCGGACAACGCGAGCGTTAGCGCTGAGAGCAAGGTGATGAGAAGGTGGCGCATGGTCAGGGCTCCTGGGGGTACCGTTTGGGAAGATGGGTGGAAGGGATACGAGGGGACTGCAGCGCTGGGTTGTCGAGTGACCACCAGCCAGGCCGCACGAGCAAGGTGAGCAGGGTGGCCAGTAGCGGCAGTGCGAGCCACGCGAAGCTGAGTTGGGCCACCGCGCCAAAGAGCCAGCCTGCAGCCGCCGAGCCGAGCGCCTGGCCGAGGCCCGCTGCCGCAGCCAGCCCACCCATCGTGACGCCGAGCCGTCGCTTCGAGGCTCCGGCGGCGAGATAGGAGAGCGTCGGCAACACGAGCCCGGTGCCGGCGGCGCTGAAGCTGATGCCGACATACATCCAGGCATCGCTGCGGTGCTGCGCCAGCATCGCCAAGCCGGCGATCGCGAGCACCATCCCTGCCGCCAACATGCCGCGGCCGGCGGTACGCTCGAGCAAACCAGTGAAGAACAGCAGTGCATTGACGCCGAGCATCACGAGGCTGCACTCCGCGAACATCATCGAGATCTCGCGCGAAGACAGCGTCGGGTGCTGCTGGCCCTGCAGCACGATGCCGAGTTCGAAGCCGGACAACACGAACATGACGGTGCCGTTCAGTCCCCATAGCGCCATCGTGCGCTTCCGATCAGCTGTCGCAGGCTGCACATCGTCCTCGAGGGCGCCCGGCATGACGCGCGGCACGGTGACTGCCAGTCCAAGCATCATCAACGCGCCCAATGCCACCGAGGTCACGATCACGAGATCTGTGGGATCGAAGGTGCCGACACCGACATTCGCGAGGACGCCGGACAGCTGCGCGGAGGCGGCATTGAGCCCCGGTCCAAACAGGAAGCCCAGCAACGACATGGCGCCGAGCCACGCAAATCTGCGGGCGCGCCGGTCTCGCGGCGTGTGCTCGGCGACGAGCGCTGGGACCACGGGCACGACGGCCGCCACGAAGAAACCGGTGGCCCCGCGTGACGCGTAGATGCCGGCCAGTCCGATCCATCCGGGCCACAACAGCGGCAGCAGGCTGGCGACGTACCCGACCAGACCGACTAGCAGGATGCGTCCCCGGCCCCAGCGATCGGAGAGCAGGCCCCACAGCGGCGCGCCGACCAGCACGCCGGCAGCGTACAGGCCGCTGAGCAGGCCGACATGGCGGGCGACCGCGGGCTGACCGTCCGCAGCCATCAGCGGCGCCAGCCAGGCCGGCAACAGCGGCATCAGCGCGCCATAGCCCGCGGAAACAACGAAGACTGCGGACGCCAGCCATGCCAATTGCCACGCCCCCAGCCCGATCGCCGAGGGCGACCGATGCTGTTCGATGAGGCGTGGGCGCATCATCACTGCTACTTCGCGACCGTTTCAGGCCGACGCGGCTTGCGCGTCCGGCAAGCGCGCGGCAGATGCGGGGCGTGGGCTGCGGATGCCCGCAAGCTTGGTGCGCTTGAGCATGAGGGCATTGATCGCGACGATGGCCGAGCTGCCCGACATCGAAAGCGCCGCGACCTCGGGCGACAGCGTGAACGGATAGAACACACCCGCCGCGAGCGGGAAGGCGATCACGTTGTAGCCCACCGCCCACCACAGGTTCTGGTGCATCTTGTGCAGCGTCGCACGCGACAGCTCGATCGCACCGACGACGTCGTAGGGGTCGCTCTTCATCAGAACGACTTGGGCGCTTTCCATGGCCACGTCGGTGCCGGCGCCGATTGCGAAGCCGACATCGGCCTGGGTGAGTGCTGGGGCGTCGTTGATGCCGTCGCCGACCATGCCGACCTTGTGGCCCTGCGCCTGCAGTTCCTTGATCTTTGAGGCCTTCTGACCTGGCAAGACGTCGGCCAGCACGATGTCGATGCCGAGCTCCTTGCCGATACGCTCGGCGGTAGCCTGGTTATCGCCCGTGATCATGGCTACCTTGACACCGCGCTCCTGCAACTTGGCGATCGTGGCTTTGGACGTCGGTCGCACGGCGTCGGCGATCGCGATCAGGCCGATCAGACGGCCGCCGCGTGCCACATGGACGACCGTGCGGCCGCCGCCCTGCAGCCGGGCCGCCTCGGCCGCCAGTTCCGCGAGGCTGACCTGCTCAGCTTCCATCAGCTTGCGGTTGCCGAGCAGCACGACGTCGTCGCCGATCTTGGCACGCGCACCCTGGCCATCGATATTGGTGAAGGCGGTGGCCGTCTCCGGCGTATCCGGGCCAGCTCTCTTGAGCACCGCCAGCGCGAGCGGGTGCTCGGAGAACTTTTCCACCGCGGCTGCGGTGGACAGCAGTTGCGCCTCCGTTGTACCCGGTGCCAGCACCATCTCGACGACGTCCGGCTGGCCCAGGGTCAGAGTGCCGGTCTTGTCGAACACGACCACCGTCAGCTTGGTGGCGTTCTCCAGCGCCGCAGCGTTCTTGAACAGGATGCCGTTCATGGCGCCCAGTCCGGTGCCGACCATGATCGCCATCGGGGTTGCCAGCCCGAGCGCGTCGGGGCAGGCGATGACAAAAACGGTGATGGTGAGCGTGAGGGCGAACAGCAGGGGCTGGCCCAGGACCCAGAACCAGACCGCGAACGTCGCCAAACCGACGACGATGGCCGCGAGCACCAACCACTGCGACGCCTGGTCAGCGAGCAACTGGCCCGGAGCCTTCGAGTTCTGCGCTTCCTGGACCAGCTTGACGATCTGCGCGAGCGCGGTATCGGCGCCGACCTTGGTAGCCTGGTAGCGGAAGCTGCCGCTCTTGTTGATGGTCGCGCCGATCACCGCATCGCCAGCTACCTTCTTGACCGGCATCGATTCGCCGGTAAGCATCGACTCGTCGACCTGCGACGCGCCGTCGATGATCTTGCCGTCCACCGGGATCTTGTCGCCCGGCTTGATGATCACCGTTTCGCCGACCAGCACCTCGGAAGTCGGCACCTTGGTTTCGACGCCGTTGCGCAGCACCGTCGCCATCGGCGGCGCCAGGTCCATCAACGCGCGGATCGCGTCAGAGGCGCCGGCGCGCGCGCGCATTTCCAGCCAATGACCGAGCAGGATGAACACCAGCAGCACGGAGGCCGCCTCGTAGAACACCTCGCCCTCGTAGAAGAAGGTGGCGCCGAGGCTGAACACGTAGCCGGTGCCGACGGACAACACGACCAGCGTGGCCATGTTCGCCACCTTGTTGCGCGCAGCGCGCCAGCCGGCGACGAAGAAGGGCCAGCCAGGATAGGCAATGGCGCCGGTCGCGACGATGAACAGGAAGAGGTTGCGATCCATCCCGAACGGCGTCGCGAAGTCGCCGAACATCTTGCCCATCGGCGAGTAGAGGAACACCGGAATCGCAAACAGCAGCGCGACCAGGAAACGGTTGCGCATGTCATTGGCCATGTCCTGCATTGACATGCCGGGCGCATGGCCCATGTCATGCATCATGTCACTCATTTGGTGGGCGGCCTCGCCGCCGTGGCCGGCGTGCGCCGCGTGTCCCGCATGCGACGGGGAGGGGGGCATCTTCGTTGTGGCCGGCGTCGAGGCGTGAGCGCCGTGATCGTGAGCAGCATGCGCGGCATGGCCTTCGTGGCCAGCGCGTCCGTGTGCCTCAGCGTGCACCTCGGGTGTGCAGATGTGCGCGGGCAACATCTCGCCGCGGCAGTGGTAGCCGCACTCGATGATGCGCTGGCGGATGTTCTCCAGCGAAGTTTTGGTCTCGTCGTAGTGGACCGAGGCGCTTCCGGCGACGTAGTTGACGTCGACATGGTGAACGCCTGGCAGCGCCGCGATCCGGCTCTGCACGCCAGCGGCGCTCAGGCTCGAGACCAGTTCGCCGACTTCAACGGTGCTTGTTTTCATGGGATAAGTCCTTTGGGATCTCGGCGGGCCGTGCGGCCGGCCTCGGGGCAGTCGTGAATGAACTCGAACACGAGGCCAAGGTCGTGGCCTGGTGCGCTTGCTCGGCGTGTACCGTCCCGCCTGGCAGCTGGCTCCTCGTGCACGTTGTGCCTCTTGGACATGACGGAGGCTCTTCGGTGGAGCCTATTTGGCCCAGCCGCGGTCGCCCAGCGCGGGAAAGAAACGCGGCGTGGCCGCGGCGTAGGCATCGAACTCCCCCCTGAAACGCTCGCGCATTTCGTGCTCTTCCGTGACGGCAAGGCGTCCGTACATGAGCACGAGGATCGGGAACATCAGCAGTGTCAGCAGCGTGGGCCACTGGAGCAAGAAGCCCAGCAAGATCATCACGAAGGCGACGTACTGCGGATGGCGGATGCGTGCATAGGGGCCGGTTGTGGCCAGTCGGTTGGTGCGTTGCGCAAGGTACAGCACATGCCAGGCGCTCGACAGCAGCCAGAAGCCGCCACCTAAGAGGATGTAGCTGGCAATGTGCAACGCGCCGAAATGGGGGTCGCCCTTCTCGCCCAGCAGCGTCGACCACAGGTGGCCAGCGTCGTGGCTCAACAGGTCGAGCCCCGGATAGCGCGTCTGCAGCCAGCCGGACAGTAGATAGATGGTGAGCGGGAATCCGTACATCTCGACGAACAGAGCCACGATGAAGGCGGCGAAGGCACCGAAGCTGCGCCAGTCTCGTGCCGTCTGAGGCTTGAAGAAGCTGAACGCGAACATCAGGAACACGGCCGAGTTCAGGATCACGAGGGACCATAGACCGTAAGCGGGTGCGTCGTGTGTCATGGCCGATCTCCTTCTTTGTGCTCATCGCGATGGGGATGGTGGTTGCCTGAGTGATGGTGTCCGCGATGCATGAACACGTGCATCAACGGGCAGGCCAACAGGAACGCAAAGGGCAGGAAGCCAAGCAGATGGGCGCGGTGCTCCTCCCAGAGGAACCAGCCTGCCACGATCGCCATGACGATCCAGCCGATGCCGAAACGCGAGCGCCAGAACGGCGGGTGTTGCGGGTCGTGATCCATGATGATCTCCCGATGTAGGTGAGCTTGCTTACTTGCTGCCCTTAGCCGATGTGGCCGGCATCCGGTCCATCATCATTTCCATCATCGTTTGCATCATGTCCATGCGCTGCTCCATGGCCTCCACGCGGGCCTTGGGGTCGGCCGACATACCTTTTCTGTTCATCTTCATCATGTCCATGCCACCCTGCATGGCCTTCATGTGCTCGCCCATCAGCGCCTGGCGCTCCTCGGGCGTCTTCGCGTCCATCATCTTCCGGTGCATGTCCTGCATCGCCTTCATCTTGGCGGCCATGTCGGCGCCCTTCGCCGGCAGCGCTGTGGCAGCCTTCGCGGGTGCGTTGGCCAATGGCGCCGAGGCCGCGCCCTCGGGATGGTGTGCCTTGTGATCCTGATCCTGGGACTGTGCCGCAGCGAGGCCGGCGGCGACGAGCAGGGCCGCGGTGGTCATGACGATCTTGTTCATGGAGTTCTCCGAGCGATAGCGGCGAGGGGTACGACCCATGGGGCGGTCGAGGACACGCGTGCTGCCTCGCCATCCAGCACGCGCTTTGTTGGGCGTGCAGATGCGGCGCCATCCGGAGCAAGTGGCCCCGGCGCGCGCAAATAGAGGACTAGATCGTCAGCCGCAAGAAGCGGATGGAGATAGGCGGGCCGGTCTCACGAGCGGGAAGCAGAGTGTCGGGGGCGTCCACATCAGGGTCGTCGCCCGACGTCCAGGCCAGGGCAGTGGGCTGCAGCAACAACAGCGGCAGCATGTCGGCCGTGCCGCCCAGCGCCTTGAGGGGCACATTCAGCGTCGAGCGCTCGTCGTCGCAAAACTTCTGACAAGCCGGGGGCGGGGTGTCAGAAGACGGCTCCGCCTTGTGCAAGGGCGCGTCGGCATGGCTATGCCCGTCCATCGCCTCGTCGTGCTGGCGTGCAGACGAAGCCTGAGTCGCGAAACCACCATGAGCTTCGCCAAGTGCACAGGCGTTGGCAACGCCGGCGAGCAGCGCAAAGATCCAGACGAACAGCATCGTGGCGGCAAGGCGTCGCTTGGATGATGGTCGAAGAATCATGGTCATGGTGGTTTCCACTGATCGGCCCACTGATTGAGCCTTGGATCACATGTTCTGACTTCCGGGTGCGGTGGGAATTGATCCCTATCAAACAATCGATCATGCCCTCCCGGTCGATGAAACCGACCTGCTTTGCAGTGGGTTGCCAATCGGTGACCACGAAACCGCCAACACCCATCAGCGCCGCCAAGCGCCCTCATGACGATCCCATCGTCATCGGCAGATGACAAAACCGTAATGTTTGGGTCGGTCTTTTGTCTAGCCGAAATTTCTAAAGTCACTCCCGTGGCGCCATCATCGTGCCTTAGCAACCCCATCCGTCTGCTGTCTATTCAACCTTAGGATCGCTTGATGCCCCGCTTCAACGCCATTGCTTCTGTCTTGGCCGCCGTGCCTAAGTTCTCCTCGAACTGCAACTGGCGCGAGACGATAGCAGCCTGAAATGCTTGGCCGACACCACGCTCGCAACTGCTGACTGCCGCCTGCCGTACACTTTGACAATGAGCAAGCTTCTGCAGATCGTGTTGGCATGGCTGCTGGCCGTTGCGCTGCCCGTTCAAGGGTTCGCTGCGCCAGCCATGCTGATTTGCGTGCCTGCTCATCACCAAGGCACGACCGTACATGATCACGTCTCCCATGAGCGCGACGTCGGCGCTGTGCATCTGGCCGAATCTGTTTCGCCACCCGGTGATGCCAAGGGTTCAACGGATGCATCGCTAGTGCCTCACGCGAAAGCGGTCAAATCGGCTCATGCCGGCAAATGCAGCGCTTGTGCGTCTTGCTGTAACGCAGCGGCAATCACGAGTTCTGTGTTTGCCGTGGAAGTCATCCCCCAGCACGCGCCTGTGGTCGCAGTGATTCCGGCCTGCAACGCGGTTGACGCTGTCGGCGGCCTCGAACGCCCCCCACGGTCCGTCACGGCCTGACCTGCGGCGGCGCCTCCAGAGCGCCACGCCGCCAAGAGCCGTTCTCTGCATCCGCGCGTGATCGCGCGGAACGCCGGTGAACGCAGTTCATGTCTGCTCGTGAGAAATCTATGGAATTCCTTCCCAAGGGAGTGGTGCTCGTCGCTGCGTATGCAGCCTTGGCGCTGCCTGTCGCTGCCCAAGGCACGGCACCTGCATCCCAGTCATCAGCGCCGACGTCCAAACGCGGCGATGTGAGTGACCCCAAGGCCACCGTACCGCCGCTTGTCTACAGCTCTGCGCTGCAAGGCTATCGCCCCAATGTCGAGGTCGAGGGCGCTGCGTGGAAAGATAGCAACGACAACGTCGGACGTATAGGCGGTTGGCGCGTTTACGCCAAGGAAGCCCGTCAACCGGATGCCGCGACGCCTGGTGCTGGCGCTGCTTCAGCCCCAACTCGGCCGTCAGCGGAGCCCACATCGGGCGACCACGCTGGGCACAAGATGCACTAAGGACAGGGCATGACGACAAAGACTTTCGAGCGTCGGCGGCCGACCGCATTGCGGCTACGCCGCTTCGGCCTGGCGACCCTGCCATTGGTTCTTGCCGGTTGCGCCAGCTTGAGTGGCGAGGGCGGCTTCAAACCGATTCAGCAAGCGGCAGAGCAGCATCTGGGCAAGACCGTCCAATTGGTGACGTCTGAGGCCGATCAGGACGCCGTTGGCGTTCGCGTCTCCGAGTTGCTGGCCGAGCCATTGAGCGCCGACAGCGCCGTACAAATTGCGTTGCTCAACAATCGAGGGCTGCAAGCCAGCTTTCAGGAACTCGGCATTGCCGAAGCCGAGTTGGTGCAGGCCAGCCGTCTGCCCAATCCCGGAGTCTCGATCGCGAAGCTTCGGCGCGGTGAAGAGCGTGAAATCGAGCGCTCTTTCAGCGTCGATTTGGCGCATCTGATCGCTCTGCCCTTGACCAGGCAGATGGAAAACCGGCGTTTCGCCGCTGTTCAACGCAGCGTCTCCATGGAGATGTTGTCGCTGGCCGCGGAGTCTCGCAAGGCGTTTTATGCGGCGGTGGCCGCCGAGCAAACGGCGCGCTATTTGCGCGATGTTCGCGACACCGCAGACGTCGGGGCCGAACTCGCCAAGCGTCTGACACAGGCAGGCAACTGGACCAAGCTGCAGCAGGCGCGGGAGCATGGGTTCTTCTCGGAGGCGGTACTCAATGCCGCGCGAGCCGAAGCGGCGCGTGTCTCGACGCGAGAACGCCTTATCCGGCTGCTGGGCCTGTGGGGGCAGCAAACCAGTTTTACTTTGCCAGACCGGCTGCCGGATTTGCCACAAGAGCCGCAGGATCGCCCCGATGTGGAGCAACAAGCTGTCGCTCAGCGCCTGGACGTTCAAGCCGCAAAGCAGCACACGGAGGCGATGGCCAAGAGTCTCGGGCTCAGCAAGATCACCCGGTTTGTGAACGTACTGGATCTCAGCTTCCAGCGCAACGGCTCCAACGAGTTGCCGCGCCAGACGGGCTACGAAATTAGTTTCGAAATTCCCCTATTCGACTGGGGGGACGCGCGGATCGCTAGGGCCGAGGCCATCTATATGCAAAGCGTGCAGCGAGCGGCGCAAGTTGCAGTCGAAGCACGTTCCGAGGTACGCCAAGCCTATCTGGGCTATCGCTCGTCCTATGACATCGCCAGGCATTACCGCGACGACGTCGTGCCCACCGCCAAGCGCATTTCGGACGAAAACGTGCTTCGCTACAACGGCATGTTCATCAGCGTGTTCGAGTTGCTGGCCGACGCCCGCTCGCAGATCAGCGCCGTCAATGCCTCCATCAGGGCCTTGTGCGACTTCTGGATCGCGCAAGCGGATCTCGACATGGCGCTGATTGGCAAGCCCAGCTTGTCTGGTGGCATGGTGCCCACAACGGCAACCGGCAGCGCCGGCCCCGCCCATTGATTCAGGAGCGAGCAAGATGGTTTCTCGACGTAGTTTCTTCCAAGGTGCAGGCGCCCTGACGGCGGCCGTGTCGGCCGCTGCCGTCAGCCGTGTGGCGATGGCCGCGCTGCCCGAACCGGTCATGCAGTCCAAGCCGGACACGATGCCGCCGCTGATTCCAAACAGCGGCCGCCCCTACAACCCGGTCGTCACCCTGAACGGCTGGACCTTGCCGTGGCGCATGAACCAAGGGGTCAAAGAGTTCCACTTGGTGGCCGAGCCGGTGGTGCGCGAACTCGCACCCGGCATGAATGCACATCTGTGGGGCTATAACGGTCAATCACCCGGGCCGACCATCGAAGTGGTGGAGGGCGATCGCGTGCGCATCTTCGTGACCAACAAGCTGCCTGAGCACACGAGCATTCACTGGCACGGCCAGCGGCTGCCTAATGGCATGGATGGGGTTGCCGGGCTGAACCAGCCCAGCATCAAGCCCGGCAAGACCTTCGTTTATGAGTTTGTCGCGCGCCGCCCCGGCACCTTCATGTACCACCCTCATGCGGACGAAATGACGCAGATGGCCATGGGCATGATGGGCCTGTGGATCACCCATCCAAAAGCCAAGCATCCACTGATCGATGAGGTCGATCGCGACTTCTGCTTTTTGCTCAATGCTTTCGACATCGACCCCGGTGCGGCCACCCCGAAGATCATGACGATGCTGGACTTCAATCTTTGGTGCTGGAACAGCCGCATGTTCCCTGGCATCGATACCTTGAATGTGCGCAAGGGCGACAAGGTGCGCATCCGTGTCGGCAACTTGACGATGACCAACCATCCGATCCATTTGCACGGTCACGAATTCATGGTCACCGGCACCGATGGCGGCCCGACCTCCAAAACCAGCCGCTGGCCCGAGGTGACGACTGACATTGCCGTGGGCCAGATGCGCCAGGTCGACTTCCTCGCCGACGAAGAGGGCGACTGGGCCTTCCACTGTCACAAGAGCCATCACACGATGAATGCGATGGGCCATGACGTGCCGACGATGATCGGCGTTGATCATCGCCAAGTCGTCCGGCAGATCACCAAGCTCGTGCCCGACTACATGGTGATGGGAGAGCGCGGCATGGCCGATATGGGGGAGATGGAGATGCCCCTGCCCGACAACACTGTGCCGATGATGACTGGGAAGGGCCCGTTCGGTGGTGTCGAGATGGGCGGCATGTTCTCGATCCTGAAGGTGCGCAAGGACCAGAAACCGGGCGACTACAGCGATCCTGGCTGGTACAAGCACCCGAAGGGCGAAATCGCCTTCGAGTGGACCGGCGCCTTGCCCGAGCCTGCCCGCTTTGCGGCCGAAGGCGGGCAGTCGATGCCGCGCCAGCAAGTCCCACGCAAAACGACTGAGGTCACCGTCCGCAAGCCTACCGGGCATTCCGGCCACTGAATCCCGTCAACACACAAACCCTCCGCCTTTGCGCGACACCTGAAAGGATCCTCAATGAAAATCCAGCACACACGCACCGCGCGCGCTGTATCTACCGCCCTGTCAACGGTATTGCTGTCCTCCATGGCATTGGCCAGCGGCAATCACGCCGGCGGCCACGGCCACGACGATGAAGCCATTGGTAAGCCCGGCATCGCCGCCAAGGCCAACCGAACGGTGCAGATCGACATGAGCGACGCGATGCGGTTCTCTCCGTCCAGCTTGAATGTCAAGCAAGGTGAGACGGTTCGCTTCGTCGTGAAGAACTCCGGCCAGGTGAAGCACGAGATGGTGCTCGGCACCGAGAAGGAACTCAAAGAGCACTACGAGGTCATGAAGAAGAATCCCGAGATGGAACATGCGGACGGGAACATGGTGACGGTCGCGCCCGGCCAGACTGGTGAGATCGTTTGGCAGTTCACCAAGACCGGCAAAGTCGACTTTGCATGCTTGCAGCCCGGCCACTACGACGCGGGCATGAAGGGCGCCGTGAACGTGTCTGGCGCAACCACTAAGAAAGCAGATGGCCATGGCGACCACAAGCATTGAGAGGCGGATGACTCCAATCCCTCGTCGCACCCTTCTTGCCGGGACTGCAGGGCTGTTGCTAGCTCCTGCAGCCTTGCTTGCCAAGACCGATCCGCCCACCAAGCCCGGCCCGCTGGTGCAAGTCTGGAAGGGCCCAAGCTGCGGGTGCTGTGTGGACTGGATCAAGCATCTGGAGGCCCATGGTTTCCGCACGCAAGTTCAGGACACCGGCAACACCGATGCGCGACTGCGGCTTGGCGTCGAGGCACGGTACGGCTCATGCCATACGGCCTTGGTTGGCGGCTATGCCATCGAAGGTCATGTGCCCGCGCGCGAGATCCAACGACTGCTCAAGGAGCGCCCGCCAGCCGTTGGCCTGGCCGTGCCAGCCATGCCTGTGGGCGCGCCCGGCATGGACGGACCCAGCTACGAGGGGCGGAAGGATCCCTATGACGTGCTGTTGCTGGCCAAGGATGGCAGCTCGCGCGTGTTTCAAACCTACCGTTAAAGGAAACTGTGATGCATCTGATCAAGAACCAGACTCTCTACAAGCTGGGCGCCACCCTGACGATGGCGGTCGGCCTTGCCGGCGCCGCCATGGCGCAGCCAACAGCAGCCGGCAAGCCGGACGCTCAGCTTGCCGCGTCGGCCGCCGACATGACCGATGGAGAAGTCAGGAAGGTCGACAAATCCTCTAAGAAAATCACCATCAAGCACGGCGAAATCAAGAGCCTGGACATGCCGGGCATGACGATGGTGTTCCAGGTCAAGGACCCGGCCATGCTGGACATGGTCAAGACCGGCGACAAGGTGAGGTTCAAGGTCGAGAAAGCCGATGGCGCCATCGTCGTGACGGAGATACAAGCCGCGAAATGAACCTTGCACGAAGCCGAGCCATGTCTGAAGCGACGTCGGATAGCTAACGCCACATAGACATTCAACGGAATGCGACCGGGCGCTTCTAAAAAAGCGACCGTCGCGCCGGACAAGTTCGCCGGGAGCTGCAGCGGGCTGACGAAAGGTCAGTTGATGGCCTGGGTCTTCACAGCAGAGAACCTGTGAACTTCAACATCCACTTCGCGAGCGGGGCGTGCCAATCCGGGTTGGCGCCAGACATGCAGAAGTAGTTGCGACCCGCCCGTGCATGCCGCGGGCGTTTTCACGTCTCGGCGACGGTGGATTGAGTGTCATCGCCCATGGCCCTTGGCTGCCGCTTCCTCGCATGTCTTCAACTCGGTAGCAAAATTCGCTTTTCGCTGCTCGTTGAGATATGGGGTCGATGCCGCGCGTGGCCCATGGTCGAGTGGCAGAGCAAGATGTTGGGTGGCGCACTTCTCATCTGGAGTGAGCTTCTCCATCTGGGCGACTTGGGTGCGATGGTTCTTGCGCGCTTGCTCAATGGCCTGCCAATCAGGCCCCGCGAACACGGGCGCCAACGCACCGAGCGCGACCGTACCAGCGACGATGGCAATCAATCTCTTCATGATGAACTCCTGATGCGAGATTGCGAACAGGCATTGACTTCATCGGCGCAGTGCCTGGGAGAGCCATGAAGCGGGGGGGGGCCGTAGGGCGGCAGTAATCGCCTCACGGCCTCCGGACTGCGCCGCACTTCAGCAAGCAGCTCGGTCCAGTAGGCCTGCTGCCCGCTGGAATGCGCAGTTACGCCGTGTCAGAAGCCGCGGTTGGTGTTCATGCGGCGCAGCGAGCCGTCTTCGCGCGCGCGCTGCAGCTCCAGCAGCACCTCCGCGCGCGTCCGCCCGCCGGCAGCCGGGGCCTCGAAGGAGATCTGGCCGTCGCTCTTGGCCATCTGCTCCTTGGCGTTTTCCGGCCGAGTCAGCGCGACGCGGGCGGGCGCTTCACGTTCGGGCGAGTACGTACGGTTGCGGTTCATCTTGGCAAACGTACCGTCCTTGATGGCGGCGGCAAGCTCGGCCTGCACCTCGGCGCGGGTATTGCCACCAGGCATGGCGTGGTATGAGCCGCCATTGTCGGTGTTCGAGGCAGTGAAACCGTTGCTGGCGAGGGCTGGCACGGCAAACGCGCTGATTGCGATGAAGGCGGCGAGAGTGTGAAGGCGCGACATGATAAAACTCCTTTTGCGTTGAACCGGGACGGTGAGCCCTTGGGGCCTACCGCCAAGACGCAGTGGGTGCGTCATGGTTTGTATTTTGGGAAGCATGTCCCGACAACAGGCGGTCCTGCAGATTACGAAATCGTCATCCTGGCCCCGCGATCTCGCGCGCACAATTCAGGCATGAAGCTCTTGGTCATTGAAGACGAAGTCAAGCTTGCCGAATACCTTCGCAAGGGTTTGAGCGAGGCCGGCTATGTGGTCGAGGTCGCGCACGACGGTATTGACGGCTTGCATCTGGCGCTGCAGGGCGATCATGATTTGCTGCTGCTGGACAGCATGCTTCCAGGCATTGACGGCTTAAGCCTGCTCGCGACCTTGCGCCGCACCAAACAGACGCCCGTGCTGATGCTGACGGCGCGGGTGGGCGTAGAGGACCGCGTACTCGGCTTGCAGACCGGTGCCGACGACTACCTGCTCAAGCCCTTCGCGTTCTCGGAGTTGCTCGCTCGCATACAGGTTCTGTTGCGCCGTGCTGGGCCTCGCCATGAGATTGAATCGACGGTGCTCAGAATCGCCGACCTTGAAATCGACCTGCTGCGTCGCAAGGCTACCAGGGCCGCCCAACGGTTGGAACTTACGGCCAAGGAGTTCAGCTTGCTGACCCTGCTGCTTCGGCGTCAGGGTGAGGTACTGTCACGTACGGAGTTGGCATCCCAGGTCTGGGACATGAATTTCGACAGCGAGACCAACGTCGTCGAAGTAGCCATTCGCCGACTTCGCAGCAAGCTGGATGTGCCGTTTGACAAGCCGCTACTGCACACCGTGCGTGGGATGGGCTATGTGCTGGAGGATCGGCCCACGTGAGCGCAAGATCGATTCATTCGTTGGGTGGGAGGCTGTCGCTCTGGCTGGCCGCGCAGACTTTCATTGGCCTGGGCCTCGTCTCGCTGGTGGTCTACCTGTTTGCCGTGGTCGATCACCGCGAGCGTCAATCGGAAACGCTGCTGCACAAGAAAGATTTGGTGCTTCACGTCCTGGCGGAGGCTGCGCAGGACAAGGACCTGGCCAATTTGAAGCACAAGCTCGATGACTTCTTTCTCGGACATCGGGAGTTGGCCCTGACGCTGCGGCGACCGGAAGGTGCCGCGCTGTACGACAACGCACACAGTGCTGCGCCGCCGTACAGCATGCGGATGATCGAATTCAAGTTCCCGGACTGGGAGCAGTCGGGAGGGCAGTTGTTAGCTCGGCTGGTGCTGGACACCACGGGCGATGACCAGTTCCTGCACCATCTGGGCGTGACCTTGCTGGGCGCGGCACTCGTTGGCGCGTTGGTGGTTTCGGTGGGTAGCTTTTTCCTGGTGCGCGTCGCCCTGGGCCCTGTGCACTTTCTGGTGGATCAGACCAAGCTACTAGCGGCCGACAACTTGCAACAGCGTCTCGACGGTTCGGGGCAGCCTCTGGAACTGCAGCCGCTGATCATGCAGTTCAACGAGTTGCTGGAACGACTCAGTCGATCCTACGCCCAGTTGGAGGGTTTCAACGCGGACGTGGCCCACGAGCTCCGCACTCCGCTGGCTACCATGATCACCAGCACCGAACTGGCCATCCGCCGAACGCACGATACACATGCGATGGGGGATCTCCTCGGATCCAATCTTGAGGAGTTGCGGCGCATGGCGGGCATCGTCAACGATATGCTGTTCCTTTCGCATGCCAACAGCGGCGCGGTCGCTCGCCGTGAATCGGTCGACAGCCTTGCCGCGCTCGCGCACAGCGTGGCGGAATACCATGAAGCGGCGATGGCGGAAACCGAACTCCAGTTGTCGGTTGAAGGCGACGCGTCCGGTCAATTCGACGCGGCCCTGCTGAAGCGGGCCATGTCCAACCTGCTTGGCAACGCCACCCGCTACGCTACGCCGCAGTCCACGGTACGCATCCGAATTGCGGCCGGGGCCGAGGGCACGGTCACCCTGGCGGTCATCAACCAGGGTAGATCCGTCGATTTGACACATCTGCCCAGGCTTTTTGACCGCTTTTACCGGGTTGATGCCTCGCGCAGCCAGGCCAGCACCAACCACGGACTCGGGCTGTCCATTGTTGCGGCCATTGCGCGTATGCACCATGGGGAGCCGTTCGCGCAATCGGAAGCTGGTCAAACGTGCATCGGGTTCAGCCTGACCGCGTCGCAACCCTAGCGTTTTGGCTTGTTCAACTGCGGTTTCCCGTGGAAAGCTAGCGTCAGAGATGGTTGGGAGAGCTTGTCGCCGCGCTCAGCGAGGGCACCAACACGCGGAATTAGCCTTGGCGCTCAGTACAGCAAGCCTTCTGATTAAATGCGCGGGGTAAGCTGTGACTATCTTTGGCACCGAATCCTGGCTCATGCGCGACAATCTCGGCGTTCTAATCGATCACTGGAAAGCGGACCTGCACAGCACCTTCAACAGTTGGTTCTTGTGGGAGGAGCGGCTGAAAAATTTCCGCTCGATTCGCCGCGGTATTGGACAAGTCGTTCGTGACATCGAGGCCGGGACATTCGGCAATCTCTATCGGGGATCGAGTCTGGAAACCGTGGTGGCTTCGGTGGCCGAGCAGCGCCAGATTTTCAAAGGAGCAGACCACGCGTTCCTTTGGAAACCCAAGCTGCGCATCCCGGATATTTACGAGAACTCGACGAACCAGCGGGCATTTGCCCGATTGCTGCACACCTGTGATTGCTGCGACACGGCCGAGGCTGTCGTCGAAGCTATCCAGCGCATCGACACACTGCAGATCAAGGGTTTGGGGCCGGCCGTCGCCAATCTGCTGTACTTCATTCATCCGACATTGGTTGTGCCGTTCAATACGGCCATCGTGCGCGGGTACAACTCGGTGACCGGCAGCAATGTGAAGTTGGGTCGATGGGATCACTATCTGACCTTGCGCGATGGCGCGATTCGCCTGAACGCGGCGCATCGCGGCCAGCTCTCGAACGACTTTGGAGCAATCGCCGGGCTATTGTTCGACATCGGCAATGGTCGTTACCTGGCGCCGCCGCGTGCCGATGATGCTGGCGCATTGAAAGCCTGGGAGGCCGATCTGCAGAAGGTACGCGAAGAATCGGCCGCCGCCCAGAAGCAGTGGGCGACCGAGCGCGCAGCCGACACGACGCACACGGAAATTCAAGGCTGGTTGCGCGACCTGGGGCGCTCGCTGGGACATGATGTCTGGGTGGCTTCGAACGATCGCGGCCGTGCGTACGCCGACGGCAGGCTCGCGGATGGCTGTTTGGCACAATTGCCCATTCCGTCCGCCATCGGCATCGAGTCGATGCGCCTCATCGATGTGCTGTGGTTTGAACGTGCAACGGGGCTGGCAGTTGCGGCCTTCGAGGTTGAGCATTCCACCTCCATTTATTCGGGCATCGTTCGCATGCTGGATCTGGCGCTGGGAACCGAGCTCGGCGCGCAATGCACGATGTTCCTCGTCGCCCCGGATGAACGGCGTGCCGAGGTCGCCCAGCAATTGCACCGGCCGGCGTTCTCCAGAGTCTCCGAACTGGGATTCCGCTACCTGCCATATGGACAGCTGCGCGCCCACCGCACTGCCATTGAGCGCTTTGGCTCAGGCCTGAAGCCGCTGATCGAGATCTCCAGCACGCTATAGATGCCGCGGCATTCATGACAAACTTGTAATGCAGCCGACGGCTTGACGACGCGGCCCCTTTCCTAGAGTTGAACTGTGCCTATTAGCACAAGGTCGATCCGAAAACCTTACTGGAAGGGGATGAACATGAAGTCACTCACTATTGCCGCCGCCGCGCTCGCCGCAACGCTTGCCGTCGCTGCCACTCCTGCCTTGGCGCGCGATGCGCTTGACCAGGCCGTCAAAACCAAAGTGGAGCTCCGCGACGGATCAATCCTCTACATCTTCAAGGATGGAAAGATGGCCAAGGAGGATGCTTATGGGCGCCCCGCACCCCTCAAGCGCGGCGAAGTTCTGACCGCAAAGGATGGCCGCCAGATCAAGGCGGTCGGCAACGAAAGCGCGCGGCTTGACGGACTGTTAAACGATGGCCATGGTGGCTGAGCCGTAGAGTTCACCTGGCAACGCCGCTTGGCTCGCAGCCGTATGTGCACCTGTTGCGGCGCTATTCGGTGATGAACTGACCCATCATGCCGGCATCTTCGTGCTCGAGGATGTGGCAGTGAAACATGAGCGGCGAGGCCGAGGCGACAGTTGCCGTCTGAACGGCGACCGTCACCGTTTGCATGGACTCCACGACGAAGGTGTCACGCAATCCTTGCTCGAACGCCGCGGGCGGCTTGTCGTTGCGCGAGAGCAAGCTCATGCGGACGCCGTGCACATGCATCGGGTGCGCCATATTGGTGGCGTTGACAAACGACCACAGCTCAACCGCGTTGGCGGGCACCGTCAGGTCTATGCGCTCAATATCGAAGCTGCGCCCGTTGATCGTGAACAAGCTTCCCATCATGCCGCCGTCAAGACGAAAACGCCGAACCGTTGGATTTGGCGGTGGAACAACCGATGGCCTAGCTGGCAGAGTTGATGGCACCGATGCAATTGCCTTGGCCTGCCTAGGCAAGGCGATGACAATCCTTACCGCAGTCCAGTCCGCGGTCAAAACGCTTGCAGTCATTGCGGCAGAGACCGTTCTGGCCAGCAGGGAAAATTCCTGCCCAAGGGCCTTTGCACTCAGATCAAGCAGGATTTCGGCCCGTTCTCCCGGGGAAAGGACAACAGTGGTCCGCGCAATTGGTGTCTGTAACAGGCCGCCCTCGTTAGCGATCTGGACCATGGGCATCGGGGCGCTTGACCTGAGTTCCAAGGTGCGTGCGTTGCAACCATTGAGTAGGCGAAGGCGTACCCACTGAGCAGGGGCTTGCCACACCGGGGCGATTGCGCCATTCACGAGCAGCGTGTCGCCCATGTATCCCGTCAGCTTCTCGCTTGACGTGAGCACGTAGTCAATTTGCCCGTTGTCCTTAAAGCGCTTGTCCTGCAAGATGATCGCGATGTCGTCCACGCCCCATGTCTCAGGTAGATATGCCGGGGGCGACGCGGGATCGTCAACAATCAGCAGGCCAGCCAAGCCGGCCACGACTTGCCGCCCGGTTTCTCCGTGTGTATGCGGATGAAACCAGCATGTGGAAGCCGGGTTATCGACGATGAAGTCTGCGCTCCACTCGGCGCCTGGGGCGATCACCTGGTGTGGGCCGCCGTCGGCTTCGGCCTGAACGAACAGTCCATGCCAATGCACGGTGCTTGCTTCGGCAAGCCTGTTCACCACGTGGATCGATGTTCTTTCGCCCGCCCGTAGTCTCAAGGCAGGGCCGAGCAAAGTACCGTTATAGCCAAGGGTAGTCGCGTTCACGCCATCGCGGAAATGTGTGGTTCCGGCTTGCACGACGAGCTGAAACCTACGGATACCGTCCTTGCCCAAGGCACCTTCGTCCATGGGAACGATGGGCAACAAAGGCCCGTTGGGATCCGGCCGTGACGGTGGCGCGACGACAGGAGTCACGACCGGTTCAAGAACTTGAGGCGAAGCTGTTCCAGCACCACCACCACCACCACAACCAGTCATCGTCGTGAGCGCTGCGCTGCTTGCGCCGAGCACAAGTTCTCGCCGTCGCTGATCAACAAATGAGAGCTCGCCTGAGGGCAGACTAGACATGTCGACTCCTTGCCCCCGCGCTGCGGAATTCGGCAGCGCGGGTCACGTTTTGTCAGACGTACATCAAGATTCCAAATCGCGGGTTCACGGCTTTGCTTGTACAGCCATATGCCGGTGCTCGGCTGCCATTGCGTCAAACCGCGACGCGATTTCCTCGTAGCTGGCCGCCGTGTTGTTGCAATGGGCTGGCATGCTGCCGCCACCACGGCCTCCGGGAGGCGCCATTTGGTAGGCCTTGCCCATCTTGCGATGATCCTCTGCGTTGGCACGCGCGGCAGCGGCCTGCTTGACGTAGTAAGCCGCCAGGGCTTCATGGTCTGCAGGGGTTCTCGCAGCCTGTATCTGCTGCTGGACTGCCGCCGTCGGGGCGGTGCCGAGGCCTGCGCAGCCGCTCAGGCCGACACCGGCCAGCAGCAACAGAACCGCAAGGCGCCGAGAAGACAAATTGCTCATGCTCATGGAAATACTCCTATACGTAAAACAACGGCGTTAGCCCGTTTTGACTTCAGCCGCGGATTGCAATGAGGCCGTCTGTGGGGCGGTGACATTGCGCGAATTGCGCCCTAACTGCCACTGTTTCACCAGGGCGTAGAGCGCAGGGATGACCCCCAGTGTCAGTACGGTCGACGAGATCATTCCGCCCACCATCGGGGCCGCGATACGACTCATGACTTCGGAGCCGGTGCCGGTGCCCCACATGATGGGCAGCAGGCCTGCCATGATGGCGACGACGGTCATCATCTTTGGCCGTACTCGTTCCACCGCACCTTCCATCACCGCGGCATAGAGATCGGCGGCGCTCGCGATGCGGCCTTCGAGCCGGCAGCGCTCCTGGACCGCGTTCCATGCGTGATCCAGATAGATCAGCATGACTACGCCGGTCTCTGCCGCCACGCCGGCCAGGGCGATGAAGCCGACAGCAACCGCCACCGACAGGTTGTAGTTGAGCCACCACATCAGCCACACGCCGCCTACCAGCGCGAAGGGTACCGACAGCATCACGATGAAGGTCTCGGTCAAGCGGCGGAAGTTCAGATAGAGCAGCAGAAAGATCAGCAGCAGCGTGACTGGAACCACGATCTTCATCTTCTCAATGGCGCGCTCCATAGCCTCGAACTGGCCGCTCCAGGTGATGTAGTAGCCCGTCGGGAACTTCACTTGATCAGCCACGGCCTTGCGGGCATCGGCTACATAGGAGCCGATGTCGCGGTCGCGGATGTCCACGAATATGTAGGCCGACAGCAGCGCGTTTTCGGTGCGGATGCCGGGCGTGCCGCGCGCCACCACAACCTTGGCCAATTGGCCCAGCGACACCATCGTGCCGCCCATCGCCGGCACCAGCACTTCACGTTCAATCTGCTCGGGATTGGTGCGCAACTCGCGCGGATACCGTACGGTCACGCCAAAACGCTCGCGGCCCTCCACCGTGGTTGTCACCATCTCGCCGCCGAGGGCAGAACCGATCACGTCCAACAGTTCGCCGACCGTGAGGCCGTAGCGGGCAAGCTGCTCCCGCTTGGGTTCTATCTCCAGGTAACTGCCCCCCGTCAGACGCTCCGCGAACGCTGAGCTCGTACCTGGGACCTTCTTGACGACGGATTCGATCTGCTTGGCCAGCCGTTCCATCTCGCCGAGGTCCTTGCCGAAGACCTTGATGCCGATCGGCGTGCGAATGCCCGTGGAGAGCATGTCGATACGCGCCTTGATCGGCATCGTCCAAGCGTTGGAAACGCCCGGAAACTGCAAGGCCTTGTCCATCTCGGCGACCAGCTTGTCGGTCGTCATTCCGGGTCGCCACTCGTCTTGCGGCTTCAGATTGATGACCGTCTCGAACATTTCGGTCGGAGCGGGGTCGGTCGCCGTGTTCGCACGTCCCGCCTTGCCGTACACGGAACTGACCTCCGGGAAACTCTTGATGATCTTGTCTTGCGTCTGCAGAACCTCGGCAGCCTTGGTGATCGACATGCCAGGCAGTGAGGCGGGCATGTACAGCAGCGTGCCCTCGTTGAGGGTTGGCATGAATTCGCTGCCGAGCCTGGAGGCAGGGTAGTAGGACACCCCGAGCACAACGAGCGCCAGCGCGATGGTCAGCTTCTTCCACCGCATGACGCTGGAAATGATCGGGCGGTAGATCCAGATGAGGAAGCGATTCACCGGATTCTTGGTCTCGGGCATGATCTTGCCGCGGATGAACAGCATCATCAGCACCGGCACAAGCGTCACCGAGAGCAGGGCAGCGCCTGCCATGGAGAAGGTCTTGGTATAGGCCAGCGGAGAGAACAACCGCCCCTCCTGCGATTCCAGCGTGAATACAGGCAGGAAGGACACGGTGATGATGAGCAACGAGAAGAACAGCGCTGGGCCGACCTCCTTGCACGCATCCAGCATGGCGTCAGCCCGATCCCGCACGGTGTGATCGGGCTTCAGATGCTCCAGATGCTTGTGAGCGTTCTCGATCATGACGATGGCCGCATCCACCATGGCGCCAATGGCGATGGCGATTCCGCCCAGGCTCATCAGGTTGGAATTCATGCCCAGCAGATGCATGGCAATGAACGAGATCAGCACGCCAACGGGCAGCATCAGGATGGCGACCAAGGCTGAGCGCACATGCATCAGAAACACGACGCAAACGGCGGCGACGATGATGCTTTCTTCGATCAGCGTGCGCTTGAGCGTCTCGATGGCACGGTGGATCAGGTCCGAGCGGTCGTACACCGCCTCGATCGTCACGCCCGCGGGCAGGCCCGCCGAGATCTCGGCGACCTTGGCTTTGAGGTTGTGTATGACCTGGAGTGCGTTTTGACCGAATCGGGACATCGCAATGCCGGACACGACCTCGCCTTCACCGTTCAGCTCGGAAAGGCCTCGTCGTTCATCGGGGGCCAGCTCAACCCGAGCGATGTCGCGGACAAGCACCGGAGTTCCGCGATCACTCTTGAGGACCAGCTCCTCGATGTCGCCCTTGCCGCGCAAATAGCCACGGCCGCGGACCATGTACTCCGTTTCTGCCATCTCAACGACACGGCCACCGACGTCGCGGTTGGAGTCGCGGATCACCTGCGCCACCTTCATCAGCGGAATGCCGAAGGAGCGCAGCTTCAGAGGGTCGACGGTGACTTGGTAGGTTTGGACGAACCCCCCCAACGACGCGACCTCGGCGACGCCGGACGCCTTGGTCAGTTGGTAGCGCACATACCAGTCCTGAATGGTGCGCAACTCGGCCAGGGTCTTGTCCTTGGCCAGCAAGGCGTACTGATAGACCCAGCCCACGCCAGTCGCGTCGGGCCCCAGCGAAGGCGAAACGCCCTTCGGCAAGCGGCTTGACGCGAAGTTCAGATACTCCAGCACACGGCTGCGCGCCCAGTAGATATCGGTGCCATCCTCGAAGATGACGTACACGAAGGACGCTCCGAAGAAAGAGAAGCCGCGCACCACTTTGGACTTCGGCACGGCCAACATGGCGGTTGTGAGCGGATACGTCACCTGGTCCTCGACGACCTGCGGTGCCTGGCCCGGGTACTCCGTATAGACGATCACCTGCACGTCCGAGAGGTCGGGCAAGGCGTCAAGCGGGGTCCTCGCGACTGCGATCACCCCTGCGATCACGATGAACAGCGTGGCGAGCAGGACCAAAAACGGATTCCTGCCCGACCATTGAATGATTTTTGCGAGCATCATGTCCCCTGTTCAATGACCGCTGTGTGCGCCCTGCGCTGTGCTGGTCTGCGCCTGCACAGCGCGCGACACTGCGGCAATCGAGGTCACTACAAATTCACCTGGCTGGCGCTCGACAAATTCGAAATTCACGTTCTGCCCCGGCTTGAGACCGGTAAGCAGGGCAGCGTTCGCCACCGTGAACTCCATGGTCATGGCGGGCCACTTCAGAGCTGGCACGGGGCCGTGCTTGAGGGTCAGCGTGCCGGCCTTGAGATCAATGCTGTCCACGCTGCCTTCAGCCCTGTGGCCGATGGCAACACCTGCACCCGGCTTGGCGGCTGGCGCTGGCGCTGGCGTATTGGCGCCCTTGGCGGCGCTGCCATGGCCGGCATGCCCCCCGAATCCGCCTACCGCGGCCTTCAAATTGCTCTCAGCATCGATCAGGAAGTTCGCAGCAACCACAACCTGTTCGCCGGCCTTCACGCCGCCAGTCACCTCGACATAGTCTTCGGCCCGGTCTCCGAGTTCCACCTCACGCGGTTCAAACTGGCCCTCGTGCACTTGGACGAGGACGATACGTCGTCTCCCAGAGTCGATGACGGCTGACTCGGGGATGGTCAAAACGGGCGCCGTCGCGCCGACGCCAAGCTCGACCTGAGCAAACATTGCGGGCTTGAGCTTCATGCCCGGGTTGGACAGTTCAACCCGCACGGGGACTGTTCGCGTCTCGGTGTTTAGGGTCGGATAGACATAGCTGATCCGACCTTCGAATTGCTCGTTGGGATAGGAACTCACCTTGATCTTGGCCCGGGCCCCAAGTTTCACCAGCCCTATGTCCTGTTCGGTCAGGTCGGCGATGACCCAGATGGAGGAGAGGTCAGTGACCTGATACAGCATTTCGCCTGGCATGAAGCGCATGCCCTGAACGGCCTTCTTCTCCGTCACCACGCCGGAGACCGGTGAATAGAACGTGATGGATCTCTGAGCCTGGCCCGAAGTTGTGAGGCTTGTAATCTGCGCCGGGGATAGCCCCCAGTTACGCAGCCGAGCCAAGCTCGACTCGGCCAACTGTTTCATGCCCGTCTGAGCGTCAGCGTTCGCACCTTGCATGGCCTGAACGCCTTGCTGGGCGATGACGTATTCGCGTTGGGCCGCCACCATGTCCGGGCTGTACACCTCAAAGAGGGCCTGTCCCTTGCCAACCGCCTGACCTGTGGCGTTGACATGCAAGCGCTCGACATAGCCCTCGAACTTTGGCGTTATCACGAACACGCGTCGCTCGTCAGGTTCGATGCGGCCGGCGGCGCGCACGGTCTTGCCCAGCACGCGCATGCTCGCCGCTTCCGTTCGTACGCCAAGCTTTTGAACTTTGTCCGTGTTGATGCGGACTTGATTGGATGCTCCCGATGCGCTGGCGGGGGATGCATCGTCCTCACCCTCATAGACAGCGACATAGTCCATGCCCATCGGATCCTTCTTTGGTGTTGGCGAGGTGTCCGCCAAGCCCATCGGATTGCGGTAGTACAGCAGCTTGCGGACCTTGGGTTGAGGCTGGGCAGCCGTTGGCGACGCGACGGTCGTGCCCGCCTGTGTGCCCGCGCGCTGACCGAGCCAATAGCTACCGGCGCTGGCGGTGCCGAGCAGGATGATTGCGCCAAAGACGTAGGTGAATTTCAAAGCTCTTCTCCCAGAATGCGTTCGATCTCGGCCAGGCGCATTTGCGCATCGACCTGGGCCTTCAGCAGCTCCTGCCTGGCCTTACGAATTTGACGCTGCGCGTCGAGGATGGTCGAGAAGTCCAACTTCCCGTTTTCATAGGCGGTAATGGCGGACTGCAAGCTGACTTCGGCTTGAGGCAGCAACTGCCGCCCTACCAACTGCGCCGTTTGCCCAGCGGCGTCGAGCGCCGCCAGTTGCACACCCAACTCGCCCATCAGTTGGTACGTCAAGGCGTCGCTGCGTGAGCGCGCCGCATTGACCATGGCTTCGGCCTCGCGCTCCTGCGAGCGCCGCGTGCCCTGCTGCAAGGGGATGTTCACTTCGAGCATCACGCCCCAGGTGGTGATGCGCGATCCCATCTGTGAGGGCGAAATGCCTAGCTGGAAATCCGGGTAGCGATTGCGCAAAGTCAGATCCCGATTTTTCTGGGCGCTTTCCAGCCGTGCATGCTCGGCTTGGATCAGGGGGTTGCCATGACGGGCACGCTCAGCGAGCTTGCCGGCATCGGCGCTGGACAGCGTCGGTACATCTCGAAGCTGTTCAGGTTCAGCCAGCGCGGCGCCCTGGTCCCGAGCCAGCAGCCCGTTGAGCCTGGCTTGGGACTGGCGCTTTTCGTTCTCCATGGCAATCAGATCCGAGCGCATGGCCGTGAGCTCCAGCTGGGCGCGTATAGCGTCCTGCTGCCCGGCAAGCCCGCCCGCATACCGAGCTTGTGCGACCTGCTCCAACCGGGCCATCAGATCGACGATCTCCCGGGTCAGTCTGACCGTTCCGCTTGCCTTGAAGTATTCGGCGTAGCCACCCTTGATGCGAGCTGCCAATTCCACCCAGGCTGCTGCGCTGCGGGCCTGGGCCTGCCGAGCGTCGGCCGTCGCAACGTCACGCTTCAACTCGCGCTTGCCCCAACCCGGAAGCATCTGCATGACTGTGTATTTCGTCTCGCCGACGCGCCAAGGCAGCAGGCTTGGGGCTGTATCAGTGCCGTAGTTATTGACGTTCATGAGTTCGACGCGGAGCACGGGATCCGGCAGTGCGCCGGCGGGCCCGATCCGCTCGGCCGCCGCGTCCGCCTCCTGCTGCATGCTCAGCAGCTCAGGGCTCTGAGCCCGCGCGTAGGTCAGTAGACCGTGGACGTCTCGACCCAGTCCAAGTTCTGCAAACTGGACGGCCACTGCTTCCGAGGTGGCATCGCACGGGGTCGATATGCGCTTGCTTGTGGGCACACCTTTCTCTGCGCCGTGGTCATGCGAGTTGGGTAACTTGCCGCAGTCATGTGCGATGGCGCCGCTTGTAGCTACGGGAGCGGCAACGCCGGCTTGAGCAAAGACCGGTGCCGAAAAGCTAACAAGGGACGCGACGACGACCACGTGCGGTATGTGGAAGGTGTTCATGAATAACAGGATTGAGAAGAGATGCTGGACCTGCCATCAGCCGGCAAGCGGTGCTCGTAACGGCTGGTGGGCCAGGACCGGACCAGCAACAAGGCATGGGACTCTGCTACCGCGCTTGCAAGGGCGCGGGCAATCGTTGCTGTTGCGCGTAGGCTGCGCAGGCTGAAGCAGCGTGGGCAGGCTAGCGCTGAGGCGCTATAGGGCGAGGCGCAGGAAAGCGATGGGGATGGGTGGTGCCAGCACGCCTTCCCGGCGCGGCAACCAAACCTCTTCAGTGATCACGATCGGCGAAGGCACGACGACCTGGATGACGGGTGGAGGGAGAGCGAAACCGTTGGAGTCGTCCAACGAAGATTTTTGCTGAGGCACAAGATCTGCAGCCTTGTCGCAAAAACTCTTGCAACTCTCCGCTCCCGGGGTTCCCTGGTCGTTCAATACGCCGTTCTGCTCATGATGCCCGAACTGCGCATGAACTGGATCGTCATCCGCTACCGAGGCGTCCTCGCCAAATTCGGCGTGGCCGCTAGAAGTGACGGGCAAGGACGGATGACCGTCAGCGTGGTGCGAAGGGACTGCAATACACGCGTTCGCAACACCTGCTGCCAAGCCAAACAACCACAGGAGCAGCACGCGTGCTGCCCAGCGGCGTAGTTGTTGGCGGTATTGGAACAAGGTGACTCCGTTCAATGTCCGACCGAGTGTGTCTTGTCTCTGTTGCAGCTGGATTGATGTGCGTCAAACAGTCAGCGCTGAGGGGACTGGCGAATAAGGCGCATCAGGTCAGCACGCTCGTGGAGGTCCAGTAGTTCGATATAGGCCTGCTCCCAGGGGCGGTCGTCGTGCTCGGCCATCAACTGGTTCAGCGCGCCAACCAGTCGCGATCCCGTCGCGGTATGGCTGCACATCACGTATGTGAGTACCGGCGCGGCCGGACCGGCTATCTCGAAGCTGCGCGTGGGCATGGTTACTGTACTCGGTTCGTTGCGCACATAGGTGGCCAGTTCAGCGGGCTCGGAGACAAGCCAGTCAATGCGGCGCGCCATCAGCATTCTGCTTGGAGTGTTGGAATCGGACACGCGCTGCGGCGCACTGGACGTGGCCAGCACGGGGTCGATCAATGGTCCATATTGGCGCCGTCCCGTGACCGCACCGCGCAACCGTGGGTCGTTGACGAGTGGCGCCAACTGCACTCGCCCCTGAGCGTCCAGATGCCGCTCCAACAGCGCGAGACGATCCGCTCGGACGATCACCCTGGTGGGCAGGCGACGCAGCACCGGGTCGCTGAACACCGCATACGTCTCGCGTGTAGGCGTGCGCAGCGCGTTTGCATAGCAGTAGGTTTCGCGCCCCTGTTCTATCAAGCGCTCGATACGAGCGATGCTCGCGGAGTCTCGCTCGTGGACGAATCCCGGAAGGCGCTCTACCAGCCACAGGCGTGCCTGCTCTCCGGGGCCGCTCGGTGCCGCAGCTGCTACTCCAGCAGCGCTCGCAACAACCGGACCGGCGTCGAGCGAGAGCCAGGTCACGCGGCTCTGCGCAGCGACGCCACCGGAGAGACCTATGCCGAACAGGCAAAGAAGCAACAGACGACACGCCGACTTCATAGGAGCCCAAGTCTGATGCACCTTGTCGAGCGCAGTCCCTGGGTGTTCTCCCTAAGGAGTCGGGCAGCGTCGTCGATCAGATCTTGAAGTCGTCGAAGGCAACCTGGTCATCCTGCACGCCCAATTTTTTGAGCATGGCCCTTGTTGCCGTCAGCATCGGCGGCGGACCGCAAAGGTAGAAGTCGCAGGTCTGCAGGTCGGGATGGGACCTCAGCAGGCCTTCGCGCACGGCCTCGTGCACCATGCCCGATGGGTGAGCCCCGCCAGGTTCATCGGACAACACCAGCTGCCAGCTGAAGTTGCCGAAGCGCGCCGCCAATGCTTCCATTTCGTCGACATAGGGCGCGTCAGTGGCCGTGCGTGCGCCGTACCAGAAATGGACCGGCTCGCTGGCCCCTGACTCCAACAGGTCCCGCACCATCGCTCGCAGCGGTGCCATGCCGGCGCCGCCACCGATGAACACCTTCTCATGTTCACCATGCCGGATGGCAAATTCGCCGAAGGGGCCGCTGTACTGCAGCTTGTCGCCGGGCTTGAGGCCGAAGACATAGGCCGAACCCTTGCCGGGCGGATGGTTCTTGGCGCCTTGTTTGCCATGACAGAAGCGCACCAACAAGGTCAGCCGGCCATCGGTCTGCTGCACCGGCGCCGACAGCGAGTACGAACGACGCAACAGTGCACCGCTTATCCACTGCGTAGGCAAATGCAGGCCCGACCATGCCGAGTGATGTTCCTGCGGTGCGTCGATCTGGTGCTTGCCCATCTTGTAGGGTGGCACATGGACCTGGATAAATGATCCAGGCCGGTACTCCGGGCCTGGTTTGTCTCTGGGCCGCAGTACCACCTCACGCAAGAACGGCGAGAGTGCGCGGACGCTCTCGACCTGCGCTTCGTGGGCCGCTCCGAGCTCCCCGCCACCGCGAACCTCGATGTCGAGGTTGCGGTCCAGCTTTAGATTGCAGGCGAGGCGACATCCCGCCTCGATCCTTGACGGTGCCAGCAAGGCGCGGTCGGCAGCTGTGGCTGCCGGCGCGGCCCCGCGGACGCGAACCTCACAAAGGCCGCAACTCTGCCCGCCGCCGCAGTTCGATGGCAGCTGCAGGCCTTGCTGGGCAAGCGCGGCAAAGACCGTATCGCCGGAATGCACGCGCAAGCTGCGCAGCCGGCTGCCGTCAGGCGCATGGACCATCAGCGACCGCGTTCCGCGCCAGCGCTTAGGGATGAATTCCGCCAGGCTGAAGCTGGTGAACAGCAGCCAGATGCCGCTGAGGGCCAGCCAGAATCCGCCGATGGCCGCGCTGACGACCAAGGGATTATTGAAATCCTGACGCCCGCTGTAGTCCATGATGTGCAGCATCCAGAACACGTCGAATAGGCGCCAGGTGCTGTTGCGATGTTCGAGTACATCGCCCTGTAGAGACAAGTAGACGGTCGTGTCCTCGGCATCCGAGAATGCGACGCGCCAGACCCTGCCTTCGTGGGCACGCGTTTCCAACGAGCGCTCGGCCAGCTCTGCCAGCGTCGCCTTGCCCGGGCCACGGTAGGAGGCCTCAGCCACCCGTTGCGCCAGGGTGGCGTCGAGTTCGATGCGCTGGCCATTGCGCGCGTCGATCAGGTAGGTCGATTTCTCGCTGGCCAGGCGGTAGACCGGGCGGTCGAGCAACCAGCCCGTCGAGATGGTCTGTGGGGCTTCGCGTGCGCCTACTAGCGCACGGCTCACGGGCACGGCGTCGGACGGCCACGGCTTTTTGGCTGCCATAGGCGTACGGAACTCGCGGCCGCGCACCTTTTCGGCGTCAAGCAGGCTCATGACAAAGCCGCTGCACATCCACAGCACCAGTTGCAGGCCGATCAACAGGCCGATCCATTTGTGTATCTTGCGCATCCAGGGGCTCATGCCAGCGCCCTCCGACGGAAACTGTAGAAGACGAGCCAGGCGCCGCTTAGGGCAAACAACAGGCCGACGCCAGCGGCGACGCGTAGCAGGCTGTTGTTGACGTCATCGCGGGTGTCGTAGTCCATGATGTGGAACATCCACAGGAAGTCGAACCAGCGCCACAAATCGTGACGGCGCGCGAGCAGGTCACCCGTGTCCGGTGAGAAGTACAGCGTTGAATTGGCCCGATCGTCAAAGCGCACCGCCCACATCGGCACCTGCCGCTTTGCCACCTCCTGCGGCGCCTGAGTGATCCAGGTCACCTCGCGGATGTCGGCTTCGCCCTGATAGATGTCCTTGGCCCGGGCCACGATCTGCTCGCGCGGCAATGGGCTCATGAGCTCGCCCGTGCGGGCATCCACCAGACTGGCCTTGCCATTGGTTCGGACTTCGTAGACCTCCTTGCCCAGGAATTTCTTCAGCTTGAGGGATTCGAAGCTCGGGCGCAGTTTGGCCAACTGTTCGATGTCGAGCCGCTCCCCGCTGCGTTCGAGTGGTTCATCGAACGCATGGGCGAGATGGTCTCCGTGGATCACCTCCAGGGAAATCACGGTCATGTAAACGCCACTGAGCATCCAGAGCAAGGCCTGGACGCCGATGACGAGGCCGATCCATTTGTGGGTCCGGCGCACCCAGAAGGGTAGGTTCATATTGCTTGTCTCACGGCATTGACGTACTTGAATGGCACCGCGGGCAGGTGCCCGCGGTGCCCGCAAGCATTACCAGCGATAACCGGCACGGACGTGCCAACGGCGACCTTGAAGGTCGTAGGTCATGGTGTCCGTGTTCGCATCGGTGTAGCTCTGAATGAACGGCGCCTTCTTGTTGAACAGATTGTCAACGCCGAAGGCTAGGTCGAGCTTCTTGCTGAATGCATACTTCAGCTGTGCCGAGTGGTAAGCCAGACTCGGCGCCTTGGCGCCAATGTCACCTGGCTCGGCGTTGATATCGTCCGCGGCACCGATGTACTGGACCGTGTACGAGCCCGACCAGGGGCCCTTGGCCATCGTCAGCGATGACAGTGACCGCCACTGGGTGTAGCTGCCGCGACCGCCCGTGATTTTGCCGGTGTAGTCGATGACATCCGCGCCCGGGAAGGGGCGGACCTGATAGTTCTTCAGATGCGATACCTCGGCGTTCAGTGTTGCGTCGAAGCCGGCAAGCTTGAACTCGTACAAGGCGCCGATGTCGAAGCCCGAGATCTTCTCGTCGGCCGCGTTGACCGGCTGCGAGGACAGGAAGTCGATCTCGCCGGTGGTCTTGTTGCGAGTGAAGCTCGACGGGGCGCAGAACAAATGATTCAGGCCAGGCGTGTTGTAGCAAACACTGAGCTTGGTGGATCCATCCACGCTCTGGATCGCGTTGCTGATCTTGATGTTGAAGTAGTCCAGCGTCAGAGTCAGCGACTTGTTGGGCGACCAGACCGCGCCAGCCGTGAGAGTCTTCGCGTCCTCTGGCTTCAACGCCGGGTTGCCGCCCACGGTGGTCAGGATGGTATTGCCCAGCTGCGTGTAGCCAGCAGGCACGCCAGCGGCCTTGCAGTTCTGCGCGACGACGGAACCGGCGGGCAAGGAGCTCCAGTTGCTGCACGGATCGGTGGTAGTCAGATTGCCTTCGGCAACGCCGCCATACAGCTCCGGAATGTTCGGCACGCGGAACGCCGACGAGACGTTCGAGCGCAGCTTCAGGCTCGGAACGACTTGCCAGTCCAGGCCAGCCTTGTAGGTGCTCTTGGAGCCGAACATGCTGTAGTCGGAATAGCGGGCTGCGGTGTTGAAGTGCAGGGAGTCGATGAAGGGCAGCTTCTTCAACAGCGGCACTGAAAACTCTGCATAGACCTCACGCGCGGTGTACTCGCCGGCGATGGGATCTTGGGCATTGGTGTTAGCTATGCCCAGCACGGTCAAGCTATCAGGATTGCGCCAGCCACTTTCCTTGCGCACCTCAGCGCCTGCGGCAAAGCCCACCATGCCAGCGGGCAACTCGAACAACTCGCCGCTGATGTTGGCGCTGGCGCCTTTTTGCTCATTGCCGCCGGTGTCCCGCAGGTTCGTGAGGATGTAGTCCATGACCGGCTTGGTGAGGTTGCCATAGCCGAGATAGTTGCCACAAGGAATGGCTGCACCAGTAGCCGTGCTGCACTTGCTGCGGTCCAGCGTTAGGGCCACACGGTCGAGGTTGGCGACGTTCGTCGTGACGTCGATACCCGTGTTGCGGCCCCAGTTCACATTGGCCGACCAGTCCCAGTTCTTGCCAATGTTGCCCTTGACACCGGCGACCACGCGGAAGATGTTGGACTCTTGCTGGAAGAAGCGTGGACCTGCCTCTTCCAGGCGACGGCGTTGCAGCACCAGGCTCTGCCCAGTCGGATTGGTCGGGTGGTCAGCTGCGATATTGATGGCACGATAGACGCCCAGGGCACCGGGCGTGGCCAACTGATTGGACTCGCGGTGCGAAAACAGAATTTCGGTGAACAGCTGGGTTTCTTCGGTCAGGTTCAGCGTGCCGAAAGTGCTCAGGCCTAAACGCTTGATCGGGTTGACCGCATTCAGCATCGGGTTGCTGTTGTAGTTGTGCTTGGCTGCGGAGTACGGCTCGTAGGCGGGCCCGCTGCCCGGCGTTTGATTGAAGTTGATGCGCTGGCCGCTGGCCAGGAGTGCGCGGCCACCAATAGTGGAAGAACTGCCCGTACATGCCAGCGCGCCGTTGACTTCAGCGAGCCCGCAAGGCGCGCGCGAAGCCATATTGATGGCGCCGCTTTCCGAGTAATTGATGCCACTCAGGACGGAACCGTTGGCGCCTTGAAGCCCCCAGGATAGATCGGCGGCGCCTTCGTCACCATCGCCACGCGATGTTTGTCCATACCGCACTGCGGCCTCACCGCCCTTGAGCCCAGTCTTGGTGATGATGTTCACAACGCCAGCCACCGCGTCCGCACCGTAGATGGCCGAGGCTCCATCCTTCAGCACCTCGACACGCTCGATCAGCGCGACCGGGATCATGTTCAGGTCGACCGAGCTGTTGGCACCGGTGCCACCATTGACCACGCGCCGTCCGTTCAGCAGAACCAGCGTGCGGTTGATGCCCAGGCCGCGCAAATTGACCTGGGTGGTGCCATAGCCGTTCCCGGTCCAGTAGGCACTGGTCTGGTTGCCTGCAGTGCCTGCCGAGGCCGGCAGGCGTTGCAGCAGTGTTTCCGCTGAGATCGCGCCAGAGCGCTGGATCGCCTCGGCGTCGATCACCGTTACGGGACCTACTCCGGAAATCTGCGCCTGCTTCAGGTTGATGCGGCTGCCAGTGACCTGGACTCTTTCCAGCGATGAGGTAGCGGTCTGGGCGGCGTCAGCCGATGCTGTTTGCTGGGCAAACGCGTTGTTGGCGAGAACCAGAACGGCGGAGGCAATCGCCGTGTAAGAGAGTTTCGTAGACATCATGCATTCCAGTTGGGTGCCGCGCGTCACCACCTCAACGGGGTCTGGACGCGAACTCAAGGCACCATCGAACAATTAGTTCGTTGGCGAGCACATGACGATGGACGGGGCCCCGATTGGACCCCGGTGAGAGGCGATGTGGGCCGGCTCGTCTATCGCGACATGCGACTCAGCCAATCCCTGACCAAGCCTTACAAGCAAGCGCTGTTGCGCAAGCCTACGGCCGGCGGTAGTGCTGAGTCAGCTCGCTCGAGGCGGCCGATCCTGCCCGGATAGCAGGAATTCCGCGCGCGGTCCGCCGGGCTCGGGAAGAGTCGACTTGGCGAATGGGAGCGAACGCGTAGCGCTGTCCACGGTAGCGGCCATCGATGCGCAGGATCCGCAGCCAGCGCAGTGGCTGCAGGGCGTCGCATCGCAGCAGTTCTCGGCCTGCTGGTCTGCCGTGACAGGTTTCTTTGCGCTGGTCTTGGGTTTGGCAAGCCGGGCATGCGGCCCCGACGCGACCGTGTGCTGAGCGAAGCGTTCGGACTGAACGGCCTGCCCACGAAACTGGGCCTTGGCTGTCGCAGCGGGCGGGCAAATCATCGACGTGGCAATGGAAGCTGTCGCCGGCACGAGCACGGCGAGCAAAACCAATAACCAAAATCCGATGAGTTTCATGCAGTGGGCGACAGATGATCTTGCATTGCATCAAGAGTCAGCCAGTGTGTCTAGTTAGGGTGTTCCCAGGCCGGTTCGCGGACTTGGCGACTAACAGTTGCTTGCTTACCAGTTGTGCATTTGCGATGGTCGCAGAGGGCATTTGTTGCTGTGCAATGGTCCCACGACGGAAGCGTTCAACGCGAGAGAGGGATGCAGCGACCCGAGGCAATTTACCCGTCGCCTCGCTATCCCGGCAAAGGCGACACAGTTCAAGCCCAGGCCAAAACCTGCCAGCACGTCAGCTGGAGCAATGCATGCCTGCGATGACGCTCGACAACCGGGCTCCATGAATACGTTTTGACGCGACTTTACTTATTGAGACGCATACGCAAATCTGGCGCTATCAACTCTGTTGATCGAGAACGGTCGAAACGCAAGAGCGGACGCTTGGGGTCGGCGCTGGCCGTCGGCAGTTGCGACACTGCCGGCCAGCATAATCGGCAGAGCGCATTGGCCGAATCGCCATAGGCATCGGGGTCGCAACAACCATCACCACATTTGCCGCGGCTTCCTCCCTAGAGGTTTGTCCGACACCTACCCTCTGGGCGGTGTTAAGTGCAGCGTCGTGCTGACACCGGGCAGGTGTCAGACAAACCTAAACTATCGTTGCCCCACAGCTCGTCGAATTGCGTGGGCTCCAAGGGGCAGCCAAAAGTGTTACTCGACCGAATCCAAGCTGATGCATCGTTCAATAGCCTCGCGTGTAACAATTTCTAGTCAGTTCTATATTGCATTAGATTTGACAAGAGCGACGAGCGCGCCAAGCAGACCGATGAGCGCCTGATCGCCCGCAAGGACCTGCTCGAGGCCTTGGAGCAGGGCCGCAGCCGCCTGGGCCTGCGCTTGAAGCTCAGCCATGCGCAACGCGACGAGCTGGCGGCGGATGCCAGCGGCGACAAGCTGGATGCCGTGCTGTGCCTGCTGCAGGCGGCCTGGGGCGCGCAGCGCGAGGGCTGGGGGCTGCCGGCGCGCATCGATCCGCTGGAGGGCTGGATCGTGTCGGCCTAGCCTGGCGACTTCACTTGCGCATGAGGGTGGACTTGCCGAACAAAGATTCGATCAGGTCCACCGCCAGCAGCGCGGTCTTGTTGCGCACGTCCAGCGCGGGGTTGAGTTCCATCACGTCCAGCGAGGCCATGCGGCCGGTGTCGGCAATCATTTCCATGCACAGCTGGGCCTCGCGGTAGGTGGGGCCGCCGGGGATGGTGGTGCCCACGCCGGGAGCGATCTCGGGGTCGAGAAAATCGACGTCGAAGCTGACGTGCAGATGGGTGTTGGCGTCCAGCGTGGCGAGCGCCAGCTCCATGGTGTGGCGCATGCCCATCTCGTCGATGTAGCGCATGTCGAAGACCTCCAGGTCCTGCTCATGCACAAAGCGCTTCTCGCCCTCGTCGACGCTGCGGATGCCGATCTGGCGTACCCATTTGGGGCTGATGGCGGGCACATGGCCGCCGATCTCGATCAGCTCCTGGGGCCCGAAGCCGCACAGGCAGGCCACCGGCATACCGTGGATATTGCCGCTGGGGGTGAGGGCGCTGGTGTTGAAGTCGGCATGCGCATCCAACCACAGCACGCGCAGCTTCTTGCCGGCCTCGCGGCAGTGGCGCGCCACCGCGCTGATCGAGCCCAGGCCCAGGCAATGGTCGCCGCCCAGCAGGATGGGCAGGCGGCCCAGTTGCAGCTCGGCATAGACGGCCTCGTGCACGGCGCGGTTCCAGGCCGTCACCTCGGGCAGGTGGCGGTAGCCATGCACCGGCGGCTGCCAGGGGTTGTAGGGGCCGCTGAGGTTGCCGCGGTCCACCACCTCGACACCGTGGCCCTCCAGCGTCTGGGCCAGATTGGCCACGCGCATGGCCTCGGGGCCCATGCTGGCGCCGCGCGCGCCGGCGCCGATGTCGGTCGGGGCGCCGATGAGGGAGACGGATCGGAGGATGGTCATGATGGACTCTGGCTCAATCGTTGTGGTCGTGGTTGGGGTTCATGTCGTACTCGCGCTCGAGCAGGGCCCAGGCCTCCTCGGCGTTCTCGACATAATGGAAAAGTTGCTCGTCACCCGGGCTGATCATGCCGGTCTCGATCAGGTAGTCGAAATTGATCAGCTTGCTCCAGAACTCGCGCCCGAACATCAGGATGGGGCGGCGACGGCTCTTGCCGGTCTGCACCAGGGTCATGGTCTCGAACAGCTCGTCGAGCGTGCCGAAGCCGCCCGGGAAGCACACCAGCGCCACCGAGCGCATCAGGAAGTGCATCTTGCGCAGCGCGAAGTAGTGGAAGCGGAAGCACAGCTCGGGCGTGATGTAGGGGTTGGGCAGCTGCTCGTGCGGCAGCACGATGTTCAGGCCGATGCTCTTGCCGCCGACCTCGTGCGCGCCGCGGTTGCCCGCCTCCATGATGCCGGGGCCGCCGCCGGTGACCACATAGATGGGGTTGTGCCGATCGCTGGAGGCCTTGGTGACGAGCGAGGCAAAGCGGCGCGCTTCCTCGTAATAGCGGCTCATGGCCAGCTGCATCTCGGCGCGCTTGATGGCCGCGGCGTCGCCACCGGCCTTGGCGGCCTGCACGGCGGCCAGCGCGCTCTCGCGGTCGAGGATGCGGGCGCTGCCGAACATCACGATGGTGGAGTGGATGCCCTGCTCCTGCTGCACCAGCTCGGGCTTGAGCAGCTCCAGCTGCATGCGCACCGGACGCAGCTCCTCGCGCAGCAGGAAGTCGGTGTCGGTGAAGGCCAGGCGGTAGGCGCTGTCCGGGCCTTCGTAATCCGGCGAGGGTTTGAGGTGCTTGGCTTCTTCCTTCGCGGTGGGGAAGTTGCGAGCGTGCAGTTTGTTGTGCTTTGACATGGCAATGTGGTCTGGCGGGGACTGTAAATCGTCCGATGGGAAATTTTGTTTCTTAGTTTGGCGAATCTGTGGCCAAAGATTGGCCGCCGCAACAGCTGCAGCCGGGATCGCGCTGCACCTGGATCTCGCTCCACTCCATGCGGCGCGCATCCAGCATCTGCAGCCGGCCGGCCAGGCTGCCGGGCAGGCCCATCAGCAGCTTCAACGCCTCGGCCGCCTGCATGCTGCCGATGATGCCCACCAGGGGGGCGAACACGCCCATGGTGGCGCAGCGCGCCTCCTCGTAGGCGGTGTCGGGCGGGAACAGACAGGCGTAGCAGGGCTGCCTGCCGTCGCGGCTGTCGTAGACGCTGATCTGGCCGTCGAAGCCGATCGCCGCGCCCGCCACCAGCGGCCTGCCATGGCGCACGCAGGCGGCGTTCACCGCATGGCGGGTGGCGAAGTTGTCCGAGCAGTCCAGCACCACATCGGCCGTGGCCACCAACTCATCGAGTTGGGCGGCATTGGCGCGCAGTTGCAGGGCCCGGACCTGCACCTCGGGATTGAGCTGGGCCAGCGTGCGTGCGGCCGAGGCCACCTTGGGCGTGCCCACGGCGTCGAGCCGGTGCACGATCTGGCGCTGCAGATTGGTCAGGTCCACGGTGTCGTGGTCCACCAGGGTCAGGCGGCCGACGCCGGCGGTGGCCAGGTAGAGCGCCACCGGCGAGCCCAGGCCGCCGGCACCGATCACCAGGGCATGCGAGTCGGCAAGCTGTTGCTGGCCTTCCACGCCGATTTCGTCCAACAGGATATGCCGCGAGTAGCGCAGCAATTGTTCGTCATTCATGCGCCGAGCATACTGCGCCGCCAGGCACAACGGCCCGCAAAAAGGCCCGCGCTAGGCGGGCCGTTCGCGTGCGGGAAAGCGGTGCCTTATTCGCCCGGCTTGGCCTCGGCCTTGCGCTCCACCGCCGTCTTGGACACGGCCACCGGCCGGCCCTTGAGCTGGTTGAGCGCCTGCTGCAGCGGGAAGTCCTCGGCCGAGCCGAATTCGGGCAGGGGCTTGGGCGGTTCGTTCTTCTTGGCGAAGTCGGCCTCAAGCTTCTGGCGCGCTTCCTCGCGTGCCTTCTCGCGCGCCGCATCCTTCTCTTCGGCACCGTTGTTGAGGTGCTTCTCGAGATCGGCCTCGCGCATGCGCAGGGCGGCGAACACATTGCCCTCGGCGGTTTCGTCCAGCAGCACGTCGGGCACGATGCCCTTGGCCTGGATCGAGCGGCCGCTAGGGGTGTAGTAGCGCGCGGTGGTGATCTTCAGCGCGGTCTCGGGGCTCAGTTGGCGCACCGTCTGCACCGAGCCCTTGCCGAAGGTCTGGGCGCCCATCACGATGGCGCGCTTGTGATCCTGCAGGGCGCCGGCGACGATCTCGCTGGCCGAGGCCGAACCTTCGTTGACCAGCACCACCAGGGGCACGTTCTTCAACGCGGCCGGCAGCTTGCGCAGCGGGTCGCTGCCGCCACGGCGCTGATAGAAGTCGGGGCTGGCCTTGAAGCTGGCCTTGGACTCGGCGATCTGGCCGTTTGTGCTGACCACTTCCACGCCTTGCTGCAGGAAGGCGGCGGAAATCGCTACCGAGGCCTCCAGCAGACCGCCGGGGTCGTTGCGCAGGTCCAGCACCAGACCCTTGAGATTGGGTTCGGCCTTGTAGATTTCTTCCAGCTTGCGCGCGAAGTCCTCCACCGTGCGGTCCTGGAACTGGCTCACGCGCAGCCAGGCATAGCCGGGTTCCACCACCTTGGAGCGCACGCTCTGCACGCGGATCTCTTCGCGCGTGATGGTGATGGGGAAGCTGCGGCTTTCGCTCTTGCGGTAAATCGTCAGCGAGACCTTGGTGTTGGGCTCGCCGCGCATGCGCTTGACGGCCTGGTCCAGCGACAGGCCCTTGACGGCCGTGTCGTCGATCTTGCTGATCAGGTCGCCGCTCTTGAGTCCGGCGCGGAAGGCGGGCGAGCCTTCGATCGGCGAGACGATCTTCACCAGACCATCTTCCATGCCGATCTCGATGCCGACGCCGACGAACTTGCCGGTCGTGCCTTCACGGAATTCCTTGAAGCTCTTCCGGTCGAAGAACTGCGAGTGCGGATCCAGGCCGGAAACCATGCCCGAGATGGCATCGTTGATGAGTTTCTTCTCATCCACCGGCTCCACGTATTCGGCCTTCACCAGCCCGAACACCGCCGCCAGTTGCTGCATCTCTTCCAGGGGCAGCGGCGTGAGGCTGCTGCGGGCGTTCGCCTGCAACTGCATCGTGGTCAGCGCCCCGGCCACGGCGCCCAACGCTACCCAGCCTGCGACTTTCAGTTTGGCACCCATGATGCGAGTGTTTCCTATCGGTGAGATCCTGCACGACTGCAGTCTGCGCCCCTGTGAGGCAGGCAGACCCTCTGCGAAACCAGTATATGCGCAGCCCTGCGCCGAATGCTTGGGTGTGAGCCCGGATTGGGGCACCAATTCCGGGGATCGCAGTGAACAAATAGACGAAACCGGGCCGGCCCGCCATCAGCCCTCAGTCCGACGCCACACCAGCCGGAATGCCGAAAGTCACGACATGATCCACATGGGCGCGTATGCCTATCCATTCGCCCAGCTGATGGTCGTGGTGCGAGGGCACATGGGCCATCAGGCGTTCGCCGCTGGCCAGGCGCAGCGTGTAGAGGAACTCGGCGCCGCGGAAGATCTTGCGCTCGATCTGCGCCTTCACCGGCGCGAGGTCGTCGTGCACGATGTCGTCGGCGCGCAGCAGCACCTCGCAGGCGCCATCGGGATAGGCCGTCGGCAGCGGGCATTCGCCCGCATCGGTCAGCTCGCCCACCGCGGTCCGCACCAGCGGGCCGTCCGGCCCGGCGACGATGCGCGCCGGCGTGAACACGCCATGGCCGATGAAGTCCGCCACGAAGCGCGTGGCCGGGCGGTGGTAGACGGTGTAGGCCTCGTCCCATTGCTCCAGCCGGCCCTGGTGCATCACGCCCACCACGTCGCCGATCGCGAAGGCCTCGGCCTGGTCGTGCGTGACGAACAGGGCGGTGGTGCCGCTGGCGTGCAGGATGGCTCGCAGCTCCTGCGAGAGGTGCTCGCGCAGGTCCACGTCCAGGCTGGAGAAGGGCTCGTCCAGCAGCATCAGGCGCGGTGCTGGCGCGAGCGCGCGTGCCAGCGCCACGCGCTGCTGCTGGCCACCCGAGAGCTGGTGCGGCGCGCGCTTGGCCGCATGGGCTAGGCCCACCAGTTCCAGCATCTCGTGGACGCGCTGCTCGCGTTGCTGGCGCGGCAGACCTTGCAGGCCGAAGCCGATGTTCTGGGCAATGCTGAGGTGTGGGAACAGCGCGTAGTCCTGGAACACCATGCCGATGCGGCGCGCCTCCGGCGGCAGGTGCAGGCCGCTAGCGGCATCGGCCAGGGTCTCGCCATCGATGCGGATGCGGCCGGCCTGCAGCCGCTCCAGCCCGGCGATGCTGCGCAAGAGCGAGGTCTTGCCGCAGCCCGAGGGGCCGATCAGCACGCCGATCTGTCCGCGCCCCAGCGCCAGGGTGACGGCATCGACCGCAGCACGGCGGCCATGGGAATTCGGGTAGCGCAGACCGACCTGGTCGAGGGCAAGAAACATGGTCCTATGATACCGGCCTGAGCCCGTTTCTCGAATGCGCATTATTCGCATTTGATCCCTGTCAAGCCGAATGCTGCGCTTCATCATCCTTGTCTGCCTGTTGCTGGCCGTGCCCGTTGCGGGCGTTCTGGGCTCCTGGCTGGCCCTCGATGCCCAGGCCTGGGCCATCCTGGCGCACCAGTGGCAGACCGTGCTGCCCGAATACGCCTGGTCTTCGCTGCTGCTGTCGGTGAGCGTGGCGCTAGGCGTGGCATTGCTGGGCGGGGCCACGGCCGCCGCGGTGAGCCTGTTCGAGTTTCCGGGCCGGCGCTGGTTCGAATGGGCCTTGCTGCTGCCCATGGCGATGCCGGCCTATGTGGCCGCCTATGCCTACACCGATGTGCTGCAGTACAGCGGCGCGCTACAGAGCGCGCTGCGCCAGTGGACCGGCGCGCAGGGCGCGCTGTGGCCAGATCCGCGCAGCCTGCCCGGGGCGGTGCTGCTGTTCGTGCTGTGCCTCTACCCCTATGTCTACCTGCTCACCCGCACCGCCCTGGCCGAGCGCGGCGTGGCGCTGATGGAGGCGGCGCGCATGCTGGGCGCGGGCACCTGGCGGCGCGTGCGCGAGGTGGCGCTGCCGCTGGCGCGCCCGGCGCTGGCGGCGGGCGTGGCCCTGGCGCTAATGGAAACCCTGGCCGACTATGGCGTGGGCGCCTATTTCGGCCTGACCACGCTGACCACCGGCATCTACAAGGCCTGGCTGGTGATGAACGATCGCATCGCCGCGGCCCAGCTGGCCTCGGTGCTGCTGCTGGGGGTGGCGCTGCTGCTGTGGCTGGAGCGGCGTGCCCAGGCCAGGCTGCGTTTTGTCGGCAGCCGCAGCGGTGCCCTGCATGCGGCCGAAGCCAGGCCGCTGCCGCTGCAGGGTCTGGCCGCACTGGGCGCCTTCCTGCTGTGCGCGTTGCCGGTGCTGCTGGGTTTTGTGCTGCCGGTGCTGGTGCTGCTGCAGCTGCTGTGGCAGGAGGGCATGCATGGCGAGATGGGCCTGCCGCTGGCGCGCTTTGCACAATGGGCCTGGACCAGCCTGCAACTCGCCGGCCTGGCGGCGCTGCTGGCGGTCTCGCTGGCCCTGGTGCTGGCCTATGCAACCCGGGTGCGCAGTGCCTCGCCCACGTTGGCGGCGCTGCTGGGCGTGTCGAACCGCATCGTCTCGCTGGGCTATGCCGTGCCCGGTGCGGTGCTGGCGGTGGGCATCCTGCTGCCGTTGGGCTGGTTGCAGACCCATGCGCCGCAGCTGGGTCTGACGGCGCTGATGACGGGCAGCATCGCCGGCCTGATCTACGCCTACCTGGTGCGTTTCTCGGGCGTGGCCCTGCAATCGGTGGAGGCCGGCTATGCGCGCATCTCCACCACCGTGGACGAGACCGCGCGTATGCTGGGCGCCTCGCGCCGCCGCCTGTTCCTGGAGCTGCATGCGCCGCTGCTGGCGCGCTCGGCACTGGCGGCCGCCTTGCTGGTGTTCGTGGACGTGATGAAGGAGTTGCCCGCCACCCTGGTGCTGCGCCCCTTCAACAGCGACACCCTGGCGGTGGTGGCCTACCAGCTGGCGCGCGACGAGCGCCTGGGCGAGGCGGCCCTGCCGTCGCTGGCCATCGTGTTGGTGGGTTTGGTGCCGGTGCTGATGCTGTCGCGCGCCATGCGCAAGAAACCTGGGACTTGACCAGCACGCCCCGGCGCTTTGATACTGACTCGCAATATGCGTCGTACAGGAGCCCGGATCCGCTATGGATAGCAACCACTGGCTGATGGCCATCGCAGGCCTGGTAATCGGCATCGGCCTGGCCTGGGGCGCCGCGATGTGGTGGTTCGGCCGGCTGCTGAAGCAGGCCGCGCTGCGACTCGACAAGACCGAAAAGGCCCGCCAGTTCTCCGCCACCCAGACGACCCAGGCGCGCAAGCAGATCGAAACGCTGCAGCATGAGCTTGGCGAACTGCGGCACGCGACGCAGCACAAGGTGCATATCAACCAGCCGGCACCAACCGGGCCCGAGATGATTCTGCCGGTCGGCAGCACTGCGCCGCGCAAGTTCGGTCCCGGCGATGGTTTCGCCGATACGCAGATACTGAAGCGCTGAATGGTCCCTCTGACAGGAATCGAACCTGTATTTGCCGCTTAGGAGGCGGCCGTTCTATCCATTGAACTACAGAGAGAGGGACCGGATTCTAGCGGGGCTTTGCGCCCGCGCCCCGATCGGCCGGCTTACATCGCCAGCCGTCTGAACATCAGGTCGACGCTGGACCAGGATTGCCTTTGCAGGCAAAGCTGCCAGGTGAGCAGCAGGGTGCCCGCAAACAAGGCCACATAGTAGAAGGGCGAATGGGCTTGCGCCGCTCCGACCAGCGTCAGCACGATGGCAAGCGTCTGCAAGAAGATGCGATGCATGACGAAGGAGCCGAGCGCGTAGGCGCCGATGAGTTCGATCGCACGGCCCATACGAGACGGTAGCCAATGGATGGCGGCTACCGCCAGCAGATAGACGCAGCCGAACTTGGCGACCGGGCCGAAGCTGTCGCGCAGAACGTGCCACGGCGCGGTCTCCGGCCACCAGGTCGAGGCATAGAGCAGGCACTGCAGGACGACGAGCGAGCCCAATATGAAAAGCTTGCGGCTTTTCTGCTGGCGGACAGCCATGCCTATCCAGATGCCCAGGCAGCCGTTCACCATGAAGGGCAGCAGCGGGAAACCGCCCAGCCCTTCCGTTAGCAGCAAGCGCACAAACCAGTTGGCGGCCGATTCGGCGCCATGCAATTGCAGCTTCAGCACCGACATGGCCAGCTGGCTGAGCACCAAGCCAGCCAGGACGAGGTAGGGCACTCGCGCAATGCTGCGTATCACGGCGGGGGCCAGCAGCAGCAGCAGTGCCGTGGGGAACAACACACCGGAGATGGTCCAAGGCGTCTCCAGCGTCACAAAGCCAAGCCACCATTGCGGGTGCAAGGCGCTCGCCAGGTGCCCGTCGGCCAACTGGCGAAGCAGGGCGAACGCGATATTGGACACCAGCATGACGGCAAGGATCTGCATGCCGCGACTGCGCAGCGCGCGGTCGCGCGCGATCTCGGGCCTTCGCTCGGAAAATAGGTAGCCGGCGCCATAGCCAGACAGCACGACAAAGGCCACCGTCGCCCAGCCGTTCGGCAGCCAGAGATCGGAGCGCAGCCAATGCGCGGCATCGATCTGCGCCAACGAAAGCGCGTGGGTGTTGCACATCAATACGAAGAGCATGCCGCGGCACATATCGATGGCGCTATTGCGGTTCACGACGTCTCCAACGAAATTTTCTCAATCATGTTGCGTGGACCTTGCGTCGATGCAGATGACAGGCGAGCGCTGGCCCAGCGGCTACCTGACTTTATGTGGCGACAGATGGCTCAGCGAGGAATGTAGCGGTAGTCGGGGTTCCAAGCCGATGTGCCGGTGTGAATTTGTGCGCGGCGCTCACTCCCACTTCCACTGCCAGATGAAGTCCAGCGCGTTGTCGTCGCCCGATTGCGCGCGCAGGGTGAAGCGCTGGGCGATGCGGTAGATCAGCTGCCAGCTGCCGGTGGTGGCGTTGAGCCCGCGCTCGTAACCCACGTAGACGCGCTTGCTGAGCTGCTTGCCCAGGCGCACCACCGTGCCCTTGGCCTCGTCGGCATCCTGGTGCACCGAGAGCTCGTCCAGGCCCAGGTTGCGCATCAGCTTGCCGCTGGTGCTTTCGCCCTCGCCGCTCAGCAGCGCCATGGCGGCGCGCTGCAGCAGGGCGGTGTCGCCGCGCCCCAGGCTTTCGGGGGCGCGGCCCAGCACCAGCCAGGAGAGCTTGTCGCTGTCGCGCATCTCGGGCTCCGAATAGAGCTTGATGCGCGGGTTCAGCGCCGTGCCGGTGACGGTCACGCCCACCCGCACGTCGTCGAGGCCGGGTCGTATCGCCAGCACGTCCAGGCGCGGGTTGTCGGCCGCGCCGGCGAAGCTGATCTGGCCGCGCTCGATCTCGAGTTTTTGCGCATAGGCATCGAAGCTGCCGCCCACCGCCGAGACCACGCCATGCAAGGCTGGCTTGCCGTTGCTGTGCGTGAGCCTGAGCTGGCCCGCCAGCAAGGTGTCGAGCCCGCGACCGCGCAGGCGCAGCTTCCTGCCCAGGTCCAGCTCCAGCTGCACATGCACGGGCAGCTTGCCGGCGCCGTTGCCGGCCTCGCTGCGCTCTTCCTGGCTGTCCTCGGGGCGCAGCACCAGCACATCCTCGTCCAGCTGCGGTGCGTTGCCGCGTGTGAAATCGAACAGGCCCTCGTCGGCGCGCAGCTTGCCGCCCACGTCCAGGCCCTGGCGGCTGAGCTTGACCAGGCTTTCGCCGCTCAGCACCAGGCGCCGGTCGACGCGGCGCAGCAGCGCGAAGCGCTCGGCGCTGAGCCTGAACTCGGCGCTGGGCTCGGCGCCCAGCAAGACCTGACCCTCGGCGCGCAGGCTGCCCTCGCCGCCGCGCGCGCTGAGATGCTCGAGGCGGGCGCTTTCGCCGCTCAGGCGCAGGCCGAACTCGCCCTGCTGCAGGTCCACGCCATAGAGCGGGTTGCGCAGCGAGAGCCCCTGGCCGCCGGCCTGGCCGGTGATCTGTGGCGCGCCCAGCTTGCCGCCCAGGCTGAGGCTGGCGAACAGGCTGCCACCCAGGCGCCAGCCGGTCGGCACCCAGGCGCCCCAGGTGCCCAGATTGGCCACGCGCGCCTCCAGCACGCCCTCCAGCGGCGCGGCCGGGCCGGGCAGCAGATGCGGCGCGGCCGCATGCGCGGTGAGGGCGCCGCCCAGCGCGCCGAGGTTCTGGCCGGCCATCGCCTGCGTGAGGTGCCACACGCCCTGGTCGGCCAGCAGCCCGAAGCGCAGCTCGGTGAGGCCCAGCGCCTGGGTGCCGCGTTCGTCGGTCACGCTGAGGTCGCCGGCGCTGCGCTGCACCGCCACGTCCACCTTGAGATTGCGGGCGCCGCTGCTGACGCGCGCCGCACCGCCCATCACCAAATTGCCGCCCCAGCCGAAGCCGGGCTGCCAGCGTGCCAGCAGCGGTGCCACCGCCAGCGGCTCCATCGCCAGCTCGAGTTCCAGCTGGGGGGCGGCCGCGGTCAGCGCATCGAGCTGGAACTGGCGCCAGGCAAAACCTGCCCCCAGCAGCTCGAGCCGCCCCGGCGCGGCCTGCAGGGCCTCGAGGCGGCCCTGCGCGCCGAACTCCAGCTGCAGGGCCAGCTGGGAGGCCGCCAGCCAGGCCGGCAGGGCCGCGTTGTCCGGCCGGGCCAGCAGCTCGAGCTGGCGCGCCTGCCAGCGCGCGCCCTCGCGCCAGGCACGCGCCAGCGGCTGCGACCAGGCGCCCTCCAGGCTCAGCCTGAGCCCGCCGCTCTGCAGCGGGCCCTGCGCACTGCCGTTCAACCAGCCGGGCAGGCGGTAGTCGCCCTGGGCGCTGAGCGTGAGCTGGTGCTTGGACCAGGGCCCGTTGAGCGCCAGCGCCAGCTCGCGCAGATGCAGGCTGCTGCCGGCGTCGAGCTGCTGGACGCCGGCCTGCAGCCGCAGCTGGGCATCGTCGCCGCCGCCCAGGGCGGCTTGCAGCTGCGCCTGCCTGATCTGCAGCGCCGGCAGCTGCTTGGCGCTCAGGCGCAGCTCCTTGATCTGCAGCTGCGCCTCGCTGCTCAACTGCCAGGGCAGTGCGGCATCCTTGCCGGCGGGGCTCAGCTCCAGGCCCAACGAGCCGGCCAGCTCGCCCTGCAGGCTCAGGCCGGGCAACAGGGCGGGGAATAGGCCGCCCAGCCAGGGCTGCAGGGCCGCCAGCTGGGGCGCCTGCCAATCGCTCTCCAGGCGCAAGCGTTCGGCACCACGGTCGGCCTCGCGCCCGGCCAGCTTGGCCTGCAGCTGGTTGCCTGCCAGCTTGAGCGCGAGCTGGGCCTGCGGCGCGGCCTCGGCCTGGCGCGCATAGCGCAGCTCGCCCGTCAGCGGCAGGCCCGCCAGCTGGCTGGGCTGGATCTGCAGCAGGGCCTGGCCCTGCGGTGCGTGGCGCCAGGGCGCGGTGCCCGCGGCGTTCGGGCCGCGGCTCAGCCTGGCGTCCAGGCTGGCGTTCAGGCTCTGGCTGCCGCTGCGCCAGGCGCCGCCGGCGGCGCCGCGCCAGAAGTGGCGCAGGTCCAGCGCGCTCATGTGTGCCTGCAGCTCGGCGTTCCAACCGCGGCTCCAATGGCCGGCCTGCTGCAGCGTCAGCGCGCCCTGCGCCTCGAGGCGGCCGCCGCCCGAGAGCAGGCGCCATTGCCGCAGCTTTGCGCCGGCGAGGCTCAGCTCGCTCTCGGCCTGCAGGCTGAACTCGGCGGCCTGCAGCTCGGGCGCGAGCCGGCCCTTCAGGTCCAGCGTCAGCGCCACCGGCGGCCAGCTGGCCAGCGCCTGCATGCCGGCCTGGCTGTGCAGGCGCAATTGGCCGGAGGCCAGCGCGGGGGCGAGCCGGCCGTCCAGCAGTTCGCTGCGCAGGCCATCGATCTCGATGCTGAGCGTGGAGCCCGCCTGGCTGGCGCTGCTGCCAAGAGCGCCTAGATTGCCTACCGCATGCAGACGGCCGGCGGCCTGCGTCTGCGTGCCCAGCTGCAGATCGAGCTGGTGCAGGCGCAGGCTGGCCGGGTCCCAGGGTTTGAGCTCCAGATCCAGTGCCAGCTGGCGCAGCGGCAGGGCCTGCGCGTCGAAGCGGCCGGCCATGCCATTGCGCAGCGCGGCGCTGATGCGCAGCGGCGCCTGGGCCTGCGCGGCACGCAGGCTGACGCTGCCCACCAGGCTGGTGCGTGGCGCGCCGCGCTGCAGCTGTGCCAGGTCCAGGCCCTGGGTATGCAAGTCCAGGGCTTGCAGCGGCCAGGCCTCGAAGGGCGCCAGCGTAGCGCTGGCCTTGAGCGTCTGCGGGCTGCTTGGCTCGGAGCTGTAGCCAGGGCTGTCCAGCTGCGCCTGCACCGGCAGGTGCAGGAGCGGCCCGTCGGCCTGCAGCCGCGCCGTCCAGGCCGGCAGCTGCGCGGCACCGAGGCTAGCAGCGGCGGGCTGGCGCGCCAGCAGCTGGGCCTGTACGCGCATCTCGCCGCCGCTCTGCACGCTGGCCTCGCCGCTCAGCTCGCGCTGATCCCAGCGCAGTGCGGTGATGCGCGCGCGGTGCAGCGCGCCGCCTTCCGCGCTCAGCGACAGGCTGGCTTGCAGGGTCTGCAGCGGCTGATCGCTCAGCGAAGGGATGCGCAGTTCGGCAACGCTCAGGCTGGCGATCTCGAGCGCGAAGGGCAGGCGCAGGTCCTGCGGTGCGGCCGTGGCCTCGGTGGTCGGCGCAAGGCTGAGCTCGACGCGCTCGGCGCTGACGCTTTCGAGCAGCAGCCGACCCCAGAGCTGAGGCGAGCGATGCCAGCCGAGCGCGGTGCCATGCGCCCGCAGGCCCTGGATGGTGAGCGTGTCGGCGCCGCCGGGAAGGTGGTAGCGCAGGCGGCGTGCAGAGAAATCGCCCAGCACAGTGCCCTGCGCGCCTTCCAGTTCCAGCCCCGGCACCTGACGCAGCAGCCAGGCGCTGCCCGGCTCGGTGGCCAGGCCCCACCACAGCGCCAGGCCGCCGCCGGCCAGTGCGCAGGGCAGCAGCAGGGCGCCCAGTAGCAGGCCTCGGCCGGGCTTGCGTGGGCGGGCGGCTGGCGCGGGCGCGCTCACGGGCTCATTCACAAAGCGATCCCCACGCTGAAGTGGAGGCGCCAGCCGCCCAGGGCCTGGGCGCGCGCCACGTCCACGCGCAGCACCCCCACCGGGCTGCGCAGGCGCAGGCCGAGGCCATAGCCCAGCGTGGGCTTGAGCTCATGCCAGTGCATCGCGGCCTGGCCGGCATCCACGAACACCGCGCCCAGCAGGCTGGGCAGCTTGCGGCTGAGCGGATGCGCCAGCTCGGCGCTGCCGGTCCAGAGCACGCGCCCGCCGACCTTGTTGCCCAGCGCATCCTGCGGCCCCAGATCCTCGGGCGCATAGCCGCGCACCGAATCGTCGCCGCCGGCGCGGAAGCGCAGCGCATCGGGCAGGCCGACGGCGTCGCCGGCCAGCAGCTGGCCCAGCTCGGTGCGCAGGGTGCTGGTCCAGTCGGCGCCCAGGCGCTGGTACCAGAACAGGCGCGCATGCAGCTTGCCGAACCAGCCGTTCTGGGCCACCGAGTTGTCGGCGCGGCCCAGGCCCAGCAGCCAATGGGCGGTCAGGCCCTGGGTGGGCACGACGATGCTGTCGACGCGGCGCCAGCTGCGGTCTAGGTTCAGCGAGATCGCGCTGCCATGCACCTCGCTGCCGGGAAAACGCTCGTCGGTGCGCAGCCACTCGAGGTAGTAGGTGCGATCGTTGTTCTCGGTCTCGCGCTGGCGGCCCAGGCGGGCGCGCCAGTTGAGCTTGGTCTGGTGTTCGATCAGCTGGTCGCGCTCGACCGAGAAGGCGGCCAGATTGCGCTCCATATCGGTCTGCGGGTGCGAGGTCAGTTCCAGGTCCAGCGCGCTGCGGTCGCGCCCCAGCTCGATCTTGCTGCGCGCACGCAGGTCCAGGCCGAAGGGGCGGCGGTGCAGATGCTCGAGGCCCACGCGGGGCCCATTGGTGGTGTGGTAGCCGACGCTGGCGGTGGCCTGCTGGCGCGCGGCCTCGCGCACCGTCACCAGCACCGGGGTGGCGGAGGCGGTCTCCGCATCGGGGCTGATCTCCACGCTGATGCCGTCGAACAGCCCGGTCTTGATGAGGCGCTCCTGGAAGTCCAGCAGCGTCTTGGCGCTGTAGGCATCGCCCTCGCGGTAGGCCGCCAGGCGTTCGATGCTGGAGGCGGGCTGGTGCTTCAACCCTTCGATCCTGAGCGCGCCGAGGCGGAACAGCGGGCCGCTGTCTAGCGTCAGCGCCAGCTCGGCGGCATTCGTCTCGGTGCGCACCAAGGCGCGGCTGCTGGCCCAGTGCGCGAGCGGATAGCCTTGCGTGCGCGCCAGATTGAGCAGGCCGTTCTTGGCCTCGCTCCAGGCCGGCTGGTCATAGGCCGCGCCGACGGGCAGGGCCCAGGCCTCGCCGAGGCGCTGGCGCAGCGCCGTGCCAGCGGGCTCCGCCAGCGCGCCGGCGAAATCCAGCTGCACGGCGCTCACCTGTACCTGCGGGCCGGCCTCGACCGTCATGCGCAGGCGCTGCAGCTGCGCGTCGCCCTGGCGCTGCATCGCCACCTTGGCGTTGAAGTAGCCGGCGGTTTCGAGCAGCTCGCGCGCCTGCTCGGGAGCGGCGGCGCTGAGGCGATCCAGCTCCACCGGGCTGAGGCGCTCGTCCTCGGCGGTGTTGCGAAAGCGCGCCAGGTCCAGATGCTCGTAGAGCAGGGCCTGCAGGGCCGCGGGCGCGTCGATGTCGAGTTCGTAGGCGGCCACCAGGCGGGCGGGCGGGCCGTCCTGGGCGGCCTGGATGGCGGGTTTGCGGCTGAGGGCATCGCTCAAACCCTTGAAGCTGGCGCAGCCGCCCAGCCCTAGCGCGACCATCAGCATGGCCGCGATGCGCAAGCCGCTCATTTGCTCAGCAAGCGCATCGCACCTTCCAGCCCGGCGAGCGAGAGCGGGAACATGCGCTGGTGCAGCAGCTGCTGGATCAGCGCGATGCTCTGCCGGTACTGCCACACGCCCTGCGGCTCGGGGTTGATCCAGGCGTTCTTCGGGAAGGCGTGGGTGAGGCGCTGGATCCATTCGGCGCCGGCCTCTTCGTTGTTGTACTCGACGCTGCCGCCGGGCTGCAGGATCTCGTAGGGGCTCATGGTGGCATCGCCCACGAAGATCAGCTTGTAGTCCTTGTTGTACTTGCGAATGATGTCCCAGGTGGGCGTCTTCTCGGCAAAGCGGCGGCGGTTGTTCTTCCACACGAAGTCGTAGACGCAGTTGTGGAAGTAGAAGAACTCGAGGTGCTTGAACTCGCTCTTCACCGCCGAGAACAGCTCCTCCACGCGGTGGATGTGTTCGTCCATGGTGCCGCCCACGTCCATCAGCAGCAGCACCTTGACCTTGTTGTGGCGCTCGGGCTGCATGCGGATGTCCAGCATGCCGGCGTTGGCGGCGGTCTTGTGGATGGTGTCGTCGAGGTCGAGCTCGAGCTCCGAGCCCTCGCGCGCAAAGCGGCGCAGGCGGCGCAGCGCCACCTTGATATTGCGCGTGCCGAGCTCGAGGTTGTCGTCGTAGTCCTTGTAGGCGCGCTGTTCCCACACCTTCACCGCGCTCTTGTTCTTGCCGGCGCCGCCGATGCGTATGCCCTGCGGGTTGTAGCCGCCATGGCCGAAGGGGCTGGTGCCGCCCGTGCCTATCCACTTGCTGCCGCCCTCGTGGCGTTCCTTCTGTTCCTCGAAGCGCTTCTTGAGCGTCTCCATCAGCTCGTCCCAGCCCATCTTCTCAATGGCCGCCTTCTGCTCGGGCGTGAGCTCCAGCTCCAGGTGCTGGCGCAGCCATTCCAGCGGCACCTCCTTGGTGAAGTCGGTGAGCATCTCCACGCCCTTGAAATAGGCGGCGAAGGCGCGGTCGAACTTGTCGAAATGCGCCTCGTCCTTGACCAGGCTGGTGCGCGCCAGGAAGTAGAACTTGTCGACCGTGGGGCCGCCCTCGTCGTCGATCACGCCGGCCTTGAGCGCCTCCAGCAGGGTGAGGAACTCCTTGACCGAAACCGGCAGCTTGGCAGCGCGCAGGGTGTAGAAGAACTTGATCAGCATGGTGTGGCGGGGCTTTCGGTTCATTATCCATGTCCGCCGGCTTGCTTTAGCATCGGCACACCGCAGCCACCGGCCCTCGCGATGAACATCGAAGTCGAACAGATGCTCAAGGCACTCTACGGCGCCATTTCCGACGATGGCGAGGGGCGCTGGGTGGCGCGGCTGGGCGAGCAGGTGCTGCGCAGCAGTTTCCAGCCCATCTACAGCTTCCCGCACCGCCGGCCGGTGGGCTACGAGGGCCTGATACGCGTGACCGATGCGGCCGGCCAGCCGCTCTCGCCCATCAGCGCCTTCGAGCGCGTGGCCAGCTTCGACGAGCAGGTCAAGCTCGATCGCCTGTGCCGCCTGCTGCATGTGCACAACTTCGTCGAGCAGAAGGTGCCCGATTGCTGGTTGTTCCTCAACATCCATCCGGCCGTGTTCGTGCACGCCGCCAACCAGGCCGAGATGCTGGCCAAGGCGGTGGAGGTGGTGCACCAGCTGGGCCTGCCCATGCACCGGCTGGTGTTCGAGGTCACCGAGGACGTGATGGCGCAGGACGCCAAGTTCGAGGCCGCGGTGGAGAGCGCACGCGCCACCGGCTGCCTGCTGGCGCTGGACGACTTCGGCGCCGGCCATTCCAACTTCGACCGGATCTGGCGCATCCGCCCCGAGATCGTCAAGCTGGACCGCAGCCTGCTGCAGCGCGCCATGGGCTCGGGGCGCATCTCACGCGTGCTCACGCAGATGGTCGCGCTGCTGCACGAGTGCGGCGCGCTGGTGCTGCTGGAGGGCGTGGAGACGCGCGACGAGGCGCATCTGGCGCTGGACGCCGACATCGACCTGGTGCAGGGCTATGCCTTCGGCCGGCCGCAACCCGAGCTGATCTCGGACGGCGCCGTCTCCAGCGAACTGGAGAGCATCTGGGCCCTGTTCGACGACCGCCACCTGGTCGGTCGCGCCGCCTACCAGGAGCGCGTCGCGCCCTACCAGACCGCCATGGCCCTGGCCCTGTTGCCGCTGCAGCAGGGGCGCGGGTTGCGCGAGGCCTGCGACGCCTTTCTGCGCCTGCCGGGCGTGCAGCTCTGCTACCTGTTGGACGAGCAGGGCCGCGAAATCGGTGCGCGCGTGGCGCCGCTGGGCCTGGACCAGGCGCACGACCAGCGCTTCGGCCCGCTCGAGCGTGCCGGCGACGCACGCTGGGCGCGCCGCCCCTATTTTCGCCGTGCCATCTCGGCGGTGGGCGAGGTGCAGGTGACGCGCCCCTACCTCAGCCTGCACGGCGCGCGCATGTGCATGACCGTCTCGGTGGCCTATTGGCAGGACGGGCGGCTGCGCGTGCTGTGCGGCGATGTCGACTGGGCCCAGGGCGAGCCGGGCTGAAGCTCAGCGTTTCTTGTCGTACTGCTTCAGCCAGCCGAAGAATTCGCCGTACCAGAGCTTGCTGTTGCGCGGCTTCAGCACCCAATGGTTCTCGTCCGGGAACCACAGCAGGCGCGCATCCACGCCGCGCGCCTTGAGCGTGTTGTAGTAGGCCAGGCCCTGGGCATCGGGCACGCGGTAGTCCAGCGCGCCGTGGATCACCAGGGTGGGCGTCTGCATATGCTGTGCGAAGGCATGCGGGCTTTGCGAGGCCACCTTGGCCGGGTCGTCCCAGTACCAGGCGCCCAGCTCCTTGGCATGCCAGGTGTAGGCATCGTCGGCAAACATGGCCTGCCAGTCGTAACAGCCGGCATGGCAGACATAGGCCTGGTAGCGGCCCGGTTTCACATGGCCGTTCATCCAGGCGACCATGTAGCCGCCGTAGCTGCCGCCGGTGGCGAACACGCGCTGCTTGTCGGCCCAGGGCTTCTTGAGCAGCAGGGTGGTGGCGGCCTCCACGTCCTGCAACTCCAGCTCGCCCCAGCGCTGGGTGATCGAGTCCAGGAAGGCATGGCCAAAGCTCGACGAGCCGTGGTAGTTCACGCAGGCCACCACATAGCCCTGCGCAGCAAAGGCCTGGTGGTTCCAGCGCCAGTGCCAGCTGTCGCCAAAGGCGGTGTGCGGCCCGCCGTGGATCACATGCATGAGCGGGTATTTGCGGCGCGCGCTGAAGCCGGGCGGGTAGATCAGCCACATCTGCACCTGCTCGTCGTTCGCGCCCTTTAACCAGACTTCCTCTTCCTTGCCGAAGGCGTACTGCGCCAGCAGCTTGTCGTTGACGCTCTCGATGCGCCGCCACACGGCGCCCAGGCCTTCCTCGTCGCCCTCGCTCTCGAGCACCGAGATGCGCGCGGGATGCTGCACGCCGTCGTGGTTGACGACGATGGTGCCGGCCTCCAACGCGAAGCTGGCCGCATGGCCGCCGCGGAACAGCACGAAGGCGCCGCCGGTCTTGACGTCGAAGCGCCAGAGATGGCGACGGCCGCGGTCCTCGGCGCAGAACAGCAGGCCCAGATCGTCCTCGTCCCACAGCAGCGGGGCGGCGACCTCATGGTCCCAGTGCTCGGACAGCACGGCCCAGTGGCCGGCCGTGTCCAGCACCGCCAGCTGATTGGGCATGGTGTGCTTGAGGCCCTGGTGGCTGGCCAGAAAGGCCAGGTGCTGGCCGGCGTGGCTGTAGACCGGCGCCGTGAAGTCCCAGGCCTCGTCCTGCAGCAGGGTGCGTATCTCGCCGCTGCGCAGCTCCACCTCGGCCAGCGCGTGGCAATGGTCCAGGCGCTGCTCGGGCTGGGGGTCGTAGCTGAAGACGATGCGCTTGCCGTCGGGCGAGATGTCGAAGCTGTTGGCGCTCTGCTCGGCGCGCGTGAGCTCGAAGTCGCTGCCCTCGAACAGGTCGCGGGTCCTGCCGGTGGCGATGTCCAGCACATGCAGATGCGCCACCCGGCCCATCGGGATGTGGTGGTCCCAGTAGCGATAGAGCGCCTCCGAGGTCACATAGCCGCTGGTCTTGCGATCCTTGAAGGCCTGCAGGGCCTTGGCCTGCGCGGCCGCGCCCTTCAGACCGGGCCAGACCCAGGAGATGAAGGCGATGCGCTTGCCGTCGGGGAACCACTTGAAGGCCTCGACGCCGGTGGCCACGCTGGAGACGCGCCGCGCCTCGCCGCCATCCGGCGGGATCACATAGAGCTGGGTCTCCTCGTCCTTCGCGCCCTCTTGCTCGCGGCGCGCCATGAAGGCAATCAGATCGCCCTTGGGGCTCCACAGCGGCGCGCCGTCCTTCTCGCCGCAGCTGGTGAGCGTGCGCGGCTCGCCGCCCAGGGTCGAGAGCAGGCTCAGCGTCGAGCTGCCCTTGTTCTTCTCCATGTCGTAGCGGGCCAGGCTCACGACCGCCTGTGCGCCATCGGGCGAGAGGCTGGGCGCGCCCAGGCGCTCCAGCTGCCAGAGTGCGTCAACGTCAAACAGGGGCTTCTTCGCCATGGCGCGAACCTTTGTGGGGTGAGGGCAGGGGGGAAGGCAGTGGGGGGCTCAGCGCGGTCGCGCCAATTGCCACTGCAGATGGGTTTTGATGGTCGGCCACTCGGGCGCGATGATGCTGTAGACGCAGGTGTCGCGCAGATTGCCGTCGGCGGTGCGCAGGTGCGAGCGCAGGATGCCGTCCAGCTGCGCGCCCAGGCGCTCGATGGCGCGCCGGCTCTGCGTGTTGAGGCGATGCGTGCGGAACTCCACCGCGATGCAGCCCAGCGTCTCGAAGGCATGCGTCAGCAGCATCAGCTTGCACTGGGTGTTGAGGCCGGTGCGCTGCACGCGCGGCGCGTACCAGGTGGAGCCGATCTCGACGCGCCGGTTGGCGTGGTCGATGTTCATGTAGGTGGTCATGCCGGCGATGCGGCCGGCGGCGTCGAACACCGTGAAGGGCAGCATGCTGCCGGCCGCGTGCAGGGCCAGGCGGCGCTCGATCTCGGCCGGCACGCGTGCCGGCGCGGGCACGGCGGTGTACCAGAGCTGGTGCACGCCGCCATCGGCGGCGGCTTCGGCCAGGCCCTCGGCATGCGAGCTGTGCAGGGGCTCCAGGCGGGCATGCTGGCCCTGCAGGGTGACCCAGTCGGTGAGCTTGGGGGCGGCGGTGTTGTTTTCGCTCATGGCTTGATCAGCAACCGGCGCAGCAGCCAGCGGCCCAGGCCCGAGCCGGCCACGATCAGCACCAGGCTGGCGATCTGCGGCAGGCCGTAGCCAGGGGTGTTGACGAAATCCAGGCCGAACTGCTGGCCCAGCAGCCAGCCACCCAGGGCGCCGACGATGAAGCCGATGCCATCGGCCAGGCCCTCGCGCAGCGCGGCTTCGGTTTGCTTGCTCATCAGCGGTTGTGGCGTTGCATGAAGACGAGCTTCTCGAACAGGGTCAGGTCTTGCTCGTTCTTGAGCAGGGCACCCACCAGCGGCGGGATCGCGACCTTGTCGTCCTGGCTTTGCAGGGCCTCGGTGGGGATGTCCTCGGCCACCAGCAGCTTGAGCCAGTCCAGCAGTTCCGAGGTGCTGGGTTTCTTCTTCAGGCCCGGCAGGTTGCGCACGTCGAAGAAGGTCTTCATGGCCGCCGCGAGCAGTTCCTTCTTGATGCCGGGGAAATGCACGTCGACGATCTGCTGCATGGTCGGCGCGTCGGGGAACTTGATGTAGTGGAAGAAGCAGCGGCGCAGGAAGGCGTCGGGCAGCTCCTTCTCGTTGTTGGAAGTGATGAAGACCAGCGGCCGGTGCTTGGCCTTCACGAGCTGGCGCGTCTCGTAGACGTAGAACTCCATGCGGTCGAGTTCGCGCAGCAGGTCGTTGGGGAACTCGATGTCGGCCTTGTCGATCTCGTCGATCAGCAGCGCCACCGGCTGGTCGGCCGTGAAGGCCTGCCAGAGCACGCCCTTGACGATGTAGTTCTCGATATTGCGGACCTTGTCCGAGCCCTCGATGGAGGCCAGCTGGCTGTCGCGCAGCCGGCTCACCGCATCGTATTCATACAGGCCCTGCTGGGCCTTGGTGGTGCTCTTGATATGCCACTGCAGCAGCGGCAGGTCCAGCGCCGTGGCGACCTCCTCGGCCAGCATGGTCTTGCCGGTGCCGGGCTCGCCCTTCACCAACAGGGGGCGCTGCAGCGCGATGGCGGCGTTCACCGCCAGCATCAGGTCAGCGGTGGCAACGTACTGGTCCGAACCTTGAAACTTCATGGTGTAGATCAAACCCAAAGAGGCGGCGGGCCAGTATAAGGTGATGCCTATAATGCGCCCCGGTGTCAGAACAAGACTTTCGGGATCATGAACAAACTTCTGCATATTGCACTCGCCCTCGCCACCACCTGCGCCGCTGGTCTGGCGCAAGCTCAAGACGTGAAGGCCGGCGAGACGAAGGTCGCCATGTGCATTGGCTGCCATGGCATCCCTGGCTATCAGTCCAGCTTCCCCGAAGTGCACAAGGTGCCGATGATCGCGGGTCAGAACGCCAAGTACATCGCCGCCGCGCTGACGGCCTATGCCAAGGGTGAGCGCAAGCATCCCACCATGCGCGGCATTGCCCAGACGCTCAGCGATGCGGACATCGCCGACGTGGCCGCCTTCTACGAGCAGCAGGCCAAGGCGCCCGAGGCACCGCTGACCATCAACACGCCCAGCGACCAGGTCAAGGCCCTGCTGGACAAGGGCGCCTGCGCCTCCTGCCACGGCGGCAACTTCAGCAAACCGATCGATGGCGCGTATCCCAAGCTCGCCGGCCAGCATGCCGACTATCTCTACGTGGCGCTGAAGTCCTACCAGACCGAGGGCAATGCGGTGGTGGGTCGCGGCAACGCCATCATGGGCGCGCAGGTCAAGCAGTTCAGCCACAGCGAACTGAAGACCCTCGCCAAGTACCTGGCCTCGCTGCAGGGCGAAATGCGCACGGTGCCACAAAGCAAGATGCGCTGATGCTGCTGTCGCCTGGGCGACAGGCGCAGCCAAACTGATCTGCAGCAAGCCGCCGACATGGGCGGCTTTTTTGTGTCTGAATGCGCATGCGGCCGCGGCCAAGGCGTCGCATACTGGCGGCGTACCCCGCCGCAGCCGCCCGCTTCATGCTCAAAAAGATACCGACCAGCCAGCTCAAGCTCGGGATGTTCCTGCAATCGATGGAGGGGTCGTGGTTCTCCCACCCCTTCTGGAAGACCAAGTTCGTGCTGCGCGAACAGGGCGATCTGGACGCCTTGCTGCGCAGCGAGGTGGCGTTCTGCGTGATCGATGTGTCGCAGGGTCTGGACGTCGAGGCCGCGCCCGACACCGGCTTCGCCGCCACCGAACCCGCGCCGCTGCGGGTCGAGCAGGCGCCCGACGCCCCAGTCATGGCGCCGAGCCCGCCCAAGCCGGCCGCCGAGGCGCGCGTCAGCATGACCGCGGAGCTGGAGCGCGCGGCCCAGTTGGTGAACCGCTCCAAGCAGGCGGTGGTGTCGCTGTTCGGCGAGGCCCGCATGGGTCGCGCCATCGATGCCGAGCAATGCCTGCCCCTGGTCGAGGAGGTGGCCGACTCGGTGGCGCGCAACCCCTCGGCGCTGATCAGCCTGGCGCGCCTCAAGACCAAGGACGACTACACCTATATGCACTCGGTGGCGGTGTGCGCGCTGATGGTGTCGCTGTCGCGCCAGCTGGGCCTGAGCGAGGCGCAGACCCGCGAGGCGGGGCTGGCCGGCCTGCTGCATGACGTGGGCAAGATGATGATGCCGCTGGCCGTGCTCAACAAGCCAGGCGCCCTCACCGACGCCGAGTTCAGCGTGATGCGTTCGCACCCGGTGCGCGGCTACGAGGCGCTCAAGGCCGGCGGCATGGTGCCCGAGTCGGCCCTGGACGTCTGCCTGCACCACCACGAGAAGATGGACGGCAGCGGCTACCCGAACAAGCTCAAGGGCGATGACATCAGCCTGCTGGCGCGCATGGGCGCGGTGTGCGATGTCTACGATGCCATCACCTCCACCCGGCCTTACAAGGCGGCCTGGGGCCCGGCCGATTCGCTCGCGCGCATGGCGCAATGGTCCGGGCATTTCGATGCCGCGGTGTTCCAGGCCTTCATCCGAAGCGTGGGCATCTATCCGGTGGGCACGCTGGTGAAACTGCAGTCGGGCCGGCTGGCGGTGGTGATCGACCAATGCCCGGCATCGCTGACCATGCCCACGGTGCGCGTGTTCTTCTCCACCAAGTCGCAGATGCCCATACCCGTGCAGGTGGTGGACCTCGCCCAGCCCGGCTGCAACGATCGTGTCACCGGCCGCGAGAACCCGGCCGACTGGGGCTTCACCCATATCGAAGAGCTCTGGGCTCGCCCCACGGCGCATTAGGGTCGCCCCGCTGCGCCGGCGCGCGGGCGCTCCCTACACTCGGCCGCAACAACATCGTTTGGGGGCTGGGCATGAAGCATCGCTTGCTGATGGTGGGGGGCTGGGCCCTGGCGGCGCTGTTGGGGGCAGCGGGCAGCGCGGCGCAGACGCTGCGATGGGCCAGCCAGGGTGATCCGCAGACCATGGATCCCCACTCTCAGAACGAGAGCATGACCAACAACATGAACGGGCAGATCTACGAGCGCCTGACCCGTCGCGACAAGCAGCTGCAGCTCGCCCCCAGCCTGGCCACCGAATGGACCCAGCTCGCGCCGCTGCAGTGGCGCGTCAAGCTGAGACCGGGCGTGAAGTTCCACGATGGCACGCCCTTCACGGCCGACGACGTGGTGTTCTCGGTGAATCGCGCCAAGGAGCAGAGCTCGCAGATCGCCGTCTACGCCAATGCGGTGGGCGTGCCGCGCAAGCTCGACGAGCTGACGGTGGAGTTCCAGCTCGCCAGCTTCAACCCGATCTTTCTGCAGCACCTGGACACGCTGTGGATCATGAGCAAGAGCTGGTGCGAGAAGCACAAGGCCACGCGGCCGCTGGACTTCAAGAATCGCGAGGAGTCCTACGCCGGCATGAATGCCAATGGCACCGGGCCTTACCGCCTGGTGACGCGGCAGCCCGGCATCAAGACGGTGCTGCAGCGCAATCCCGCCTGGTGGGACCGGCACGAGGGCAATCTGCAGGAGATGATCTACACGCCCATCAGCAACGATGCCACGCGGCTGGCGGCGCTGGTGTCGGGCGAGATCGACTTCGTGCTCGACCCCGCGCCTCGCGACGTGCCGCGCCTGCGCGCCACGCCCGGGCTGAAGGTGATCGAGGGGGTGGAGAACCGCATCGTCTTCATCGGCATGGACCAGCAGCGCGAACAGCTGCAGTACGCCAAGGTACCCGCCCTGAATGGGCAGGAGCGGAACCCGTTCAAGGACCTGCGCGTGCGCCGCGCCCTCTACCAGGCGGTGGACATCGAGGCCATCCGCAGCAAGCTGATGAACGGGCTCTCGGCACCCACCGGCGGCATCACCGCCTCCACCCTGGGCGCCTACAACGACCCCGCGCTGGAGACCCGCCTGCCGCTGGACCTGACGGCGGCGCGCCGGCTGATGCTTGATGCCGGCTATCCGGAGGGCTTCGAGGTCACGCTGGACTGCCCCAACAACCGCTATGTCAACGACGAGTCCATCTGCCTGGCCCTGGCCAGCATGTGGGCGCAGATCAAGGTGAAGGTCCGGGTCAACGCGATGCCGCGCGTCAACTACTTCCCCAAGATCGAGAAGTACGACACCAGCATGTACATGCTGGGCTGGGGCGGCGCCATCACCGATGCCGAGACCCTGCTCACCGCGGTGCTGCGCAATCCGGGCGAGAAGGGCGTGGGCTCCTACAACTACGGCCGCGCGCGCAACGACAAGTTCGACGCCCTGGCGGCGCAGAGCAGCAACGAGCCCGATGCCAGGAAGCGCGAGGCCCTCATCAAGGCCGCACTGGCCGAGTACCGCGAGCAGATCCAGCTGATCCCGCTGCACCGTCAGGTGATCCCCTGGGCGGCGCGTGCCGGCGTCAATGCGGTGCACCGCGCCGACAACTGGCTGGAGCTCTCCTGGGTGAGCATGGCGGCGGCGAAGTAGGCGACCAAATAGGCAGGCTTCTTGCTGACCATGCCGGCATGACCGACGCCCCACCCGCACATCCCTCCTGGCACGCCAGCCTCGCCCTGCAATACGCGCTCGAGCAGGGCCGCACGGTGGCCCGGCATCAGCACGAGGGGCCGCTGCGCATACTCAAGAGCCTCTATCCCGAGGGCGACGCGATCTGCCACAACGTGCTGGTGCATCCGCCCAGCGGCCTGGTGGGCGGCGACACCCTGGCCATCCAGCTGGAGCTGGGCGAGGGTGCGCATGGCCTCGTCACCACCCCGGGCGCCACGCGCTTTTACCGCAGCGCCGGCGCGCAGGCCGCGCAGACCCTGCATGCCAGGCTGGCGCCCGGCGCGCGCCTTGAATGGCTGCCGCTCGAGGCCCTGGCCTACCCGGGCTGCCATGCGCTCAACCGCGCCGTGTTCGAACTGGCGCCGGAGGCCGAGCTGCTGGCCTGGGACATCACTGCCCTGGGCCTGCCGCAGGCCGGCCGCCCCTTCGAGCATGGGCACTTTGCCCAGCATCTGGAGATCCCCGGTATCTGGCTGGAGCGCGGCGTGATTGCGGCCGAGGACGGCCTGTTGCTGGACGGCGCGCTGGGCCTGGCCGGCCAGCGCTGCCTGGCCACGCTGGTGTTTGCGGCGGGGGCGGCCTTGCCGCGCGCACGCCGCGAGCGCGCGCTGGACGCCGTGCGCGCCCTGATCGAAGGCCATGCCTTGCGCAGCATGGCCGGTGCCACCGCCGCCCATGAGCGGGTGCTGGTGCTGCGCTGCCTGGCGCCGCTGGTGGAGCCGGCCGCCGATCTGCTGCGCGCCTGCTGGGCCGCCTGGCGCCGCGAGCTCTGGGGCCTGACGGCCGTGCCGCCGCGCACCTGGTCACTCTAGTTAGGGACTCGCCCTGCCGGGTTGGCGGGCGTAGAGTCGGCGCCTGGTCTTCCGACCGATGAGGTGCTCCATGCTCCAAGCTTCATTGCGCCGCTTCGCGCGCCTGTCGGCCCTGCTGATCGCGTGTGCGGCCGCCGCGCCGACGCAGGCCCTGGTGATCAATGCCAGCTTCGGTGCCGGCGTGGACCCGGCGGCCCAGTCCGTCATCCTCGGCACCATCGATATCTACGAGGCGCTGTTCAGCGACAACGTCACCATCGGCATCCGCTTCGAGAACATGAACACGGGCCTGGGCCAGAGCAGCACCAATATCTACCAAGTGCCCTATGCCAGCTTCATGGACATGCTGCGTGCCGATGCGAGCAGCCCGGTCGATGCGCTCGCGATGGCTCATGTCCCGTTGGGCGCCAATCCGGTGAACGGCGGTGCCAGCGTGATCCTGACCCGCGCCACCGCCAACGCAGTGGGCTTCAATGTGCCGGCGCCGCTGAACGGCCTGGACGCCACCATCAGCCTCAACCTGGCGACGATGAATTTCAGTCGCCTCAGCGTCGACCCCGACAAATACGATCTGCAGACCATTGCCTCGCACGAGATCGACGAGGTGCTGGGCACCATCTCGGGCGTGGGCGGCAGCTTCATCTTTCCGGTGGATCTCTACCGCTACAGCGCCGCTGGCGCACGCAGCTTCACCACCCTGGGCGACGACGCCTATTTCTCCATCGACGGCGTCAACATGCTGGTGCGCTACAACCAGAACCCGGCCGGCGACTATGGCGACTACTGGGGCGCCGGCCCGCACCCGGTGCATGTGCAGGATGCCTTCGGCACGCGCGGCGTGTTCGCCGACCTGGGCGTGGAGATCATCGCGCTGGACGCGGTGGGCTTCACCCTGGCCGCCGCGGTGCCCGAGCCCGCTCCTGTGGTGATGCTGCTCGCTGGCCTGGGCATGCTGGGCTGGCTGAAGCGCCGCCAGGCCTGATCGCCTTCAGATCGCCACGATCTGCCGCACGCCCCGGGCGGCCATCTCGCTGCCCAGCCCCTGCGAGATCACCGCGCCGCGCTCCAGCACCAGGTAGTCATCGGCCAGTTCCTCGGCGAAGTCGACGTACTGCTCGCACAAGAGGATGGCCATGTCACCGCGGTCCGCCAGCAGGCGGATCACGCGGCCGATGTCCTTGATGATGCTGGGCTGGATGCCCTCGGTAGGTTCGTCGAGGATCAGCAGCTTGGGGCGGGCGCAGAGTGCGCGCGCGATCGCCAGCTGCTGCTGCTGACCACCGGAGAGGTCGCCACCGCGGCGCTTGAGCATGGCCTTCAGCACCGGGAAGAGTTCGAACAGCTCGGCCGGTATCGATGCGCTGGCGGGCTGGGTGGCCAGGCCCATGCGCAGATTCTCCTCCACCGTCAGGCGCGCAAAGATCTCGCGCCCCTGCGGCACATAGCCGATGCCGGCGCGTGCGCGCTCGTAGGGGCTGGCCTTGCTGATGTTGGTGCCGTTGAATTCGATGCTGCCGCTCTTGATCGGCACCAGGCCCATCAGGCTCTTCAGCAGGGTGGTCTTGCCCACGCCGTTGCGACCCAGCAGCACAGTGATGCGGCCCAGCGCAGCGCGCACCGATACATCGCGCAGGATGTGCGAGCCGCTGTAGTACTGGTGGATGTTCTTGGCTTCCAGGATCATGGCGTTCAGCGCCCCAAATAGACTTCGACGACGCGCTCGTCGGCCTGCACCTGCTCCAGCGTGCCCTGGGCCAGCACGGCGCCGTCGCAGAGCACCGTCACCGTCTCGGCGATGCGCGCGATGAAGCTCATGTCGTGCTCCACCACCAGCAGCGAATGCCTGCCCTTGAGCGAGAGAAAGAGCTCGGCGGTGCGCTCGGTCTCCTGATCGGTCATGCCGGCCACCGGCTCGTCCAGCAGCAGCAGCTTGGGGTCCTGCACCAGCAGCATGCCGATCTCCAGCCATTGTCTCTGGCCGTGGCTCAGCAGGCCGGCGGGGCGCTGCCATTCGTCTTGCAGCCGGATCAGCTCCAGCACCTCGGCCAGGCGCGTGTGCTGCGCGCCGGAGAGCTTGTGCCACAGCGCACTGGGCACGCTGCGCGAGCCCTGCAGCGCCAGCTCCAGGTTCTCGAACACGCTGAGCGGCTCGAACACCGTGGGCTTCTGGAACTTGCGCCCTATGCCCAGCTGGGCGATCTCGGCCTCGCTGTGGCGCAGCAGGTTGATGGTGCTGCCGAAGAAGACTTGGCCGGCATCGGGGCGGGTCTTGCCGGTGATGATGTCCATCATGGTGGTCTTGCCGGCACCATTGGGCCCGATGATGCAGCGCAGCTCGCCCGGCGCGATGTCCAGCGAGAGTCCGTTGATGGCCTTGAAGCCGTCGAAGCTCCTGTGCACATCCTCCAGGTAGAGGATGCGGCCATGGGCCAGGTCCAGCGCGCCGGGCTCCAGCACGCGGCCGTAGCCGGCCGCGCGCCCCCCCGAGAAATGTTGCAGGCGCTCGCTGCCTTGTTCCATCAGCTCGGGGGTCATGCCTTGCCTCCTGCGCGCCGCGTGATCTGCCTGGCCAGGCCCGCCAGGCCCTGCGGCAGGAACAGGGTCACGCCGACGAACAGCGCGCCCAGGAAGTAGAGCCAGATCTCGGGCGCGCTGACGGTGAGCCAGCTCTTCGCGCCGTTCACCGCGAAGGCGCCGGCGATCGGGCCGATCAGCGTGCCGCGCCCGCCCACCGCGGCCCAGACCGCGATCTCGATCGAGTTGGCCACGCTCATCTCGCTGGGGTTGATGATGCCCACCTGCGGCACATAGAGCGCGCCGGCCACACCGCACATCACCGCCGAGAGCGTCCAGATGGCCAGCTTGTAGGGCAGGGGCGAGTAGCCGCAGAACATCAGGCGCGACTCGGCGTCGCGCACCGCCTGCAGCACGCGGCCGAACTTGGCGGCCACGATCCAGCGCGCCAGCAGCAGGCAGGCCAGCAGCGTGAGCCCCGTGAGCACGAACAGGCCCATGCGCATCTGCGGCGTGGCGATCGGCAGGCCCAGGATGCGCTTGAAATCGGTGAAGCCGTTGTTGCCGCCGAAGCCGGTCTCGTTGCGGAAGAACAGCAGCATGGCCGCATAGGTCATGGCCTGGGTGATGATGGAAAAGTACACGCCCTTGATGCGCGAGCGGAAGGCGAAGTAGCCGAACACCAGCGCCACCAGGCCCGGCACCAGCACGATCAACAGCAGGGTGGCGGCGAAGCTGTCGCTGAAGTGCCAATGCCAGGGCAGGCTCTTCCAGTCCAGGAACACCATGAAATCGGGCAGGGCGCTGCGGTACTGGCCATCGCTGCCGATCTGGCGCATCAGATACATGCCCATGGCATAGCCGCCCAGCGCGAAGAACAGGCCATGGCCCAGCGAGAGGATGCCGGTGTAGCCCCAGATCAGGTCCATGGCCAGCGCGCAGATGGCGTAGCACATGATCTTGCCCAGCAGGGCCACGGCGTAGTCGCTCAGGTGCAAGACCTGACCCTCGGGCACCCAGAGATTGAGCAGCGGCGCCACGCCGCAGACCAGCAGCAGTGCGATCAGAAAGGCGGCCCAGCCGCGGCGCGAGAACAGGGTTTGTGCTGTGTTCGTCATCATCATGCTTCCGCCGATCTGCCCTTCATCGCGAAGATGCCCTGCGGCCGCTTCTGGATGAAGACGATGATGAACACCAGCACGGCGATCTTGGCCAGCACCGCGCCCACCACACCCTCCAGCAGCTTGTTGCTGAGGCCCAGGCCCAGCGCGGCGTAGACGGTGCCGGCCAGCTGGCCCACGCCGCCCAGCACCACCACCATGAAGGCGTCGACGATATAGCTCTGGCCCAGGTCGGGGCCGACATTGCCGATCTGGCTGAGCGCGCAGCCCGCCAGGCCGGCGATGCCCGAGCCCAGCGCGAAGGTGAGGGTGTCCACGCGCGCGGTGTTCACGCCCATGCAGGCGGCCATGGGGCGGTTCTGCGTCACGCCGCGCACGAACAGGCCCAGCCGGGTGCGCTTGATCAACAGCGTCATGCCGCCCAGCACCAGACCGGCGAAGAGGATGATGAGCAGGCGGTTGTAGGGCAGGCTCAGCGAAGGCAGCAGCTGCAGGCCGCCGCTCATCCAGGCCGGGTTCTCCACGCCCACGTTCTGCGCGCCGAACAGGCTGCGCACGCCCTGCATCAGCGCCAGGCTCAGGCCCCAGGTGGCCAGCAGGGTTTCCAGCGGGCGGCCGTAGAGCCAGCGCAGCACGCCGCGCTCCAGCACCGCGCCCACGCCGGCCGAGGCGAGGAAGGCCACCGGCAGGGCGGCCAGCAGGTAGTAGTCGAACAGGCCCGCCGGCAGGAACTGGCGGAAACCTAGCTGGACCAGGTAGGTGGCATAGGCGCCGATCATCATCAGCTCGCCATGGGCCATATTGATCACGCCCATCAACCCGTAGGTGATGGCCAGGCCCAGCGCCACCAGCAGCAGGATGCTGCCCAGGCTCAGGCCGGTGAAGAGGGCGCCGAGGCGCTCGCCCCAGGCCAGCGAGGCTTGCACTTTGCGCAGGGAATTCTGCAGCGCGCTCTTCACCGCCACATCGCTCTCCTCGGCCAGGCGCTGGTTCAGCAGCAGCAGGGTGCTGGGGCTGTCGGAGCCGCCCAGCAGCCTGGCGGCATGCAGGCGCTTGTTGACATCGGCGCTGCCGGCCAGGGCGGCGGCGCTGGCGAGTTGCAGCTCGGCGCGCACGGCCGCATCCGACTCCTGCGCCAGCGCATTCGCCAGCAGCGGCAGGCGCGCCTCGCTGGCGTCCTGCTGCAGGGCCTTGGCGGCGGCCAGGCGCTCGCTCGGCTTGGCGCTGAAGAGCTTGAGCGCGGCCAGCGCCTGGTCCAGCTCGCCGCGCAGGCGGTTGTTCAGGCTCACGTCGTCCGGCGTGGTGGGGGGTGCCGTGATGGCGGCGCCGCTGAGCGCGTCCTCGGCCTTGCCATCGGCGTGCACGATCAGCAACTGCGCGCCGGCGAGCTTGAGCTCCTCGGCGGCCAGGGCCTGCAGAAACGGCTGCAGCCGCGCATCCGGCTTCACCGCGGCGGCGGCCAGGGCCGCATTCATCGCGGCGATGCGCGCATCGGTGTCATCGCCGCTGGCGATCGCGCGGGCCTGTTCGGGCGCGAGGGCCCACGCAGGCGCCGTGCACAGCAGCAGGCAGAGCAGAAGCGGTAGCAAGCGGAACATGAGACCTCGGGCCGTCGTCGTCGGGGTGTGGCGGCGTGCCCCATGTCAGCGACAGGGGGCACGCTCATGCGCCTGCTTGCTTACTTCTTCACCGGCTCGTCGGGCTTCTTGTCGTTGCCTTCGATGTAGGGGCTCCAGGGCTTGGCCTTCACCGGGGCGGGCGTCTTCCACACCACGTTGAACTGGCCATCGGCCTTGATCTCGCCGATGAACACCGACTTGTGCAGGTGGTGGTTCTTCTCGTCCATCTTGGAGCTGATGCCCGAGGGCGCGGTGAAGGTCTGGCCCGACATGGCGGCAATGACCTTGTCCACATCGGTGCTCTTGGCCTTCTCGACCGCCTGCTTCCACATATTGATGCCGATATAGGTTGCCTCCATCGGATCGTTGGTGAGCGGCTTGTCCTTGTGGCCCGGCAGCCCCTTGACCTTGGCGTAGTCGCTCCACTTCTTGATGAACTCGGTGTTGGCCGGGTTCTTGATCGACATGAAGTAATTCCAGGCGGCCAGGTGGCCGACCAGCGGTTTCGTGTCGACGCCGCGCAGTTCTTCCTCGCCCACCGAGAAGGCCACCACCGGCACGTCCTTGGCCTTCAGGCCGGCATTGCCCAGTTCCTTGTAGAAGGGCACGTTGGAGTCGCCGTTGATGGTGGAGACCACCGCGGTCTTGCCGCCGGCCGAGAACTTCTTGATGTCGGCCACGATGGTCTGGTAGTCGCTGTGGCCGAAGGGGGTGTATTTCTCGTCGATGTCGGCGTCCTTCACGCCCTTGCTCTTCAGGTAGGCGCGCAAGATCTTGTTGGTGGTGCGCGGGTAGACGTAGTCGGTGCCCAGCAGCACCCAGCGCTTGGCCGCGCCGCCGTCCTTGCTCATCAGGTAGTCCACTGCGGGGATGGCCTGCTGATTGGGCGCGGCGCCGGTGTAGAACACGTTCTTGCTGAGCTCTTCACCCTCGTACTGCACCGGGTAGAACAGCAGGCCGTTGAGCTCCTCCACCACCGGCAGCACCGACTTGCGCGACACGGAGGTCCAGCAGCCGAAGATCACCGCCACCTTGTCCTGCGTGAGCAGCTGCTTGGTCTTCTCGGCGAACAGCGGCCAGTTGGAGGCCGGGTCCACCACCACCGGCTCGAGCTTCTTGCCCAGCACGCCGCCCTTGGCATTGATCTCGTCGATGGCCATCAGCACCGTGTCCTTGAGCACGGTCTCCGAGATCGCCATCGTGCCCGAGAGGCTGTGCAGCACGCCCACCTTGATGGTGTCGGCCGCCTGGGCCGACAGGCCCGTGAAGCTCAGGCCCGCCAGGGCGCTCGCAGCAGCGAGGGTCTTGAGGGAGAAGGATCGGCGCTTCAGCATGGGGTTTCGCTCCTGAATGACCGGCACGCGGTCAGGTTGGTGGGCTTGTCGCGCGGCAGCAAGGTTGTGCCAAGCGGACAGGGCCAATGTAGGGAGCGAAGGGGGAGGGGGATATACGGCGGATGGCGTATGGGGTGGGGCAGTGTCCCCGCTCTAGAGCCTGGGGTGCACAAGTCCCGAGTCCGCCTTCGGTCAGAGCTGCTTGCGCGGGATGTCGTAGCCCTTGCCAGTTGTGTTTGTCAGGCACCTGGGCTTACTTCTGGGTCGCTGCGGCGCTTTTGGCGCCCAGCGCCAACAATTGACCACCACCGCCACAGAAAGGATCATCAAGATCAGCAGCCCCGCGCCTAAAGGATGCCGCTCAAGGCTGTCGAGCAGGGTTGCGATGTCGTCGGCGGTGGGGATCTCGACTTGCATGGTTGAAAGTCTGACATGGGAAATTTGGCCTATCCGCACGGCATCGGGCCAAAGCGGTCTGAGTGGCGGGTGTTGTGGTCTCGCGTGCGCTGCGCAGGCCAGGAACTCGCCGCGCACCCCAGCGGTGGCAAGCGGCCCAGGCCGGTAGGTGCGAGGCCCCATTGGCGGTGCCGAGGCGCGCAGCCAAACCGGGTTGCGCATCGCTCCGGGCGATGCGTCGAGCGCGCCTTGTTTGAGCACCGAGCACAGTTGGCCGCCATCGGCGGACAACGGCCCGCAGGGGTGCGAGGGCGAGTTGCGCGCGAGTCCCGGTTTGGCGAGCACTGAGGGAAGCCTGAACGAAGTGAAGGCCGCCGCATCTGGGGCCGAGCGCCTGCCGGCCTGGGCCGCGACCCCGAGCAGACCGCGAACACCGTGAGCGATGCGTCAGCATCGCGCCTACCCCCGCACCGCGCTCCTGAACGCCGCCGCCAGCGCTCCCAGCGCCTGGTGCGGCCGGCCACTCTTGACGCGCGAATGCAGCAGCACCGGCAGGCGTGGCAGCGCGGGCAGGCCGAGCCTGGGGCCGACGTCGACGGCGCCGAAGGGCAGCATGCGCGGCGCTAACGCCGCAACGCCCAGCCCGGCCATCACGGCCGCGGTGACTGCCGCCACGCCGCCACCGCAGAAGATTTCCTTCCAGGGCTGGCCCGCCGCATCGAGCAGCTGGCCGGCCATCGCCCGCACGCCGCAGGGCTCGGCCAGGGTGGCCAGCGGCAGCGGTTCGCCGGCGCGATGCTGCCAGCCCGGCGCGGCGAACCAGCCGAACTGTTCCTCGGCGAGCAGGGTGCCTCCGCGGCGCCCCAGATGCTGGCGCACGATCACGGTGTCGAGCTCGCGGCGGTCGAAGGCTTGCAGCAGATCGCCCGACGACGCGATGCGGATCTCGATCAGCAGTTGCGGGTCCTGGGCATTCATGCGGGCGATCAACGCGGGCAGGTCCGGCCCCGCCACATGGTCGCTGATGCCGATGGTGAGCCGCTGCCGGGCCTCGACAAACACCGCAAGTGCACGCTCATGGGCGTCCATGAGCGCGTGGGCATGGTCCAGAAAGGCGGCGCCCTGCGCCGAGAGCTGCACATAGCGCGGCGTGCGTTCCAGCAGCCGGCAGCCCAGCCGCGCCTCCAGACGCTTGAGCTTCAGGCTCACCGCGGCCTGCGTGGTCTGCAGCGCTTCGGCCGCGCGCGTGAAGCTGCCGAGTTCGGCGATGCGCACGAAGGTCCGCACGGCATCCAGATCCAAGGGGCGATCAATCATTTCAAACCATTATCTTTGATATCAAGATTGATGGCTTGTTGAAATGATTCGTGCCCCTTACCGTGGAGCCCGCACTGACTGAAAGAAACGGACGCCGCACATGCCCTTGCTTCACCTTTCCATGCGCGCCGGCAAGCCGCCGGCCTACCGCCAGGCGATTCTTGACGGCCTCTACCGCGCCATGCGCGAAACCTTCAACGTACCGGAAGACGATCAGTTCATGCTTATCACCGAGCATGAGGCGGCGAACTTTTGCTACAACGCGTCCTACCTGGGCGTGGCGCGCAGCGACGCGCTGCTGTTCATCCAGATCACCGCCAACAACACGCGCGGCCTGGAGCAGAAGCGGGCGCTGTACCGGCGCATCGTGGAGCTGCTGGGCGAGAGCCCGGGCATCCGGCCGGACGATGTGTTCATCAACCTCGTGGAGGTGGCGAAGGAGAACTGGTCCTTCGGCCACGGCCTCGCGCAATACGCGTGATGGCTCAGGTCTTGTGCTGCTGCGCCGCGGCCGCGTCCTCGGCGATGTGCCGCAGGAAGTAGCGGATGTAAAACACGCCCATGCCCAGCATGAAGAGCAGGCCGGCCGCGCTCATCAGCCCCACGTCGGAAGTGAACAGATCCTTGAAGACGTTCATGCTTGACTCCAGTCCGGGCTGCTTGCCCATGGCTGAATTGGGCGCCCGGCCGCGCGGCGCTGGCTTGCGCTGGCGCAAGCTGGGGCATCGTTGTGCCGCACCGGCCCGCATCGCATACTGCGCGCTGCGGCCAGCTGCCGCCCATCGCAAGGACCCCATGACGCCTGACCCGATCTCCCGCTGGCACCAGATCATGCAAAACCGCGACGTCGCCGGCCTGGACGCGCTGCTGGGCCCGGACGCAGTGAACCTGATCCACCAGAAGATGGCGGCGATGCTGCAGGCCATGGCCTGAGGCGGCTGACACCGGAAGACGGGACACAAGCGGCGCCGGCGTCCGGCCCGCTTCGCCTGCGGCTGCCTCAGTCCGGGCCAGATGGCTAAACATACAGGCGGGAAAACCGCGTCATGGCGGGCCTTGACGCAACGCATAGTGGCCTCGCGCAGCTGTGCGCAAGCGCCATCACCAGCGCCTTCTTGGTGAAGGAGTCCTTGCCATGAGTCTCACCAGAATCGCGATCGCCTCGCTCTTTTTTGCATCCGCCACACTCATGCTGGGCAGCGCGGCCAGCGCCCAGAGTTCCAGCTACACGCCCGGCACGGTCTGGACCTTCTCGCATATCAAGGTCGAGCCCGGGCAGTTCGAGAACTACATGGACTTCCTGGCCAAGACCTGGAAGAAGTCCAACGAGTTCGGCATGAAGGAGGGCACGGTGGTTTCCTACCACGTGTTCTCGGTGAACAACCCGCGCGAGGGCGAGCCCGACCTGATCCTGGCGATCGAAGCCAAGGACTATATGAACAACGCCGATCAGCAGGCGCTGCAGAAGAAGTTCGAGGCCTTCATGGCGATGGACCAGCGCAAGATGGACCAGGCCGGCGGCGAGCGCAAGGTGATGCGCAAGCTGGCCGGCAGCATGGAGCTGCAGGAGCTGAAGCTCAAGTAAACGAGCGCGGGCTCAGGCGCCGCGCAGGGCGGCGTCGGCCAGCTTCCAGCTGCGCTCCAGCGCGGGCAAGAGCCGCTCGGCCTCGGCCTGCCGGCCCTGCGCCAGCAGGGCGCGGCGCAGGCCTTGCAGGGCCCAGCCGCTGTGCGGATGCTCGGCCAGGCTGGTGCGGTAGCTGGCCTCGGCCTCGGCATAACGCCTGGCCTGCAGCTGCATGGCGCCCAGCTGCAGGCGCGCGCCGCCGGCCAGCATGGGCGGCTCGCTGCGGTCGGCCACGGCGGCGGCGCTCACCACCTCGGCTTGCAGGGCCAGGGCTTCGTCGACGCGCCGCTCGGCCCATGCCAGCTCGGCGCGCAGCTGCAGCTGCGCACTCTGCGCCAGGCTGCGCAGCATCTTGTGGAACTCGCTGGCGCCGGCAAATTTCTTCAGCAGCGCGGCGGCGGCCGGCTCCAGCTTGGCCAGGGCCTGGGCGGCCTCGGCGGTCTGGCCGCTGCGCGCCAGCGCGGTGCCGCGCGCCAGCTGGCCCAGCAGGGTGGCCACGCCCAGCTCGCCGGCGGGCAGCGGCTCCTTGAGCAGCTCGTCCCAGCGCTGCAGGCGCAGCAGGGTCAGCATCGGCAGGCTGCGTTGGTACTCGGCATAGCTGTAGTTGCCGCTGCCCAGCGCGGCGGCGGCGCGCGCGGATGCCAGCGCCAGCTCGCCGCGGCCCTCCATCAGCGCGCCATACCACTGGAAATGCGTGTTGTGCTGGCGCCAGTCCTTGCTGACGCTGAAGTTCTGCGTCTTCAGCTCGGCCATCATGGCCAGGTCGGCCGCGTTCGCCTGCTGGTTCACGCGCGTGGCGTCGGCATAGCGGCCGATCTGCGCGTAGGTGTGGGCCGGCATGTGCAGCAGATGTGGCGACTTCGGTGCCAGCGCACCCAGGCGGTCGGCGGCGGCCTCGGCGCGCTGCGCCACCTGCGGCGCATCCACCGTATGGATCAGGTAATGGTTGAGGCCGGTGTGATCGGGATGCCGGGCCAGGCCGGCCTCGAGCCGGCCGGCCAGCTCGCCGATGCGGCCGGCGGGCTTGCCGCTCGCCGGATCCCACCAGTCGCCGCGCGTGGCCACCAGCTCGGCCTCGGCGTAGATCGCCAGCACGTCGGCATCGCCGGCAAAGCGATCGGCCAGCTCGCGCATGCGCTCGGCATAGGCGATGTCCAGCGGGTCGGCCTTGTCCTCGGCCTGGTCCGAGGCGCCGCAGACGGCGGCCTGCAGCGGGGCGAGATTCCTGGCCTCGCTGCCATGGCCGTAGCGCAGTGCCAGCGATTCGATCAGCGCCCGCTCCAGCGGCGTGGCAGCGGCGCTGTGCTTGAGGGCATGGTCGACATGGCGCAGCGCCTCCTTGAGATCGCCGCGCGTGGTGTTGTTGATATTGGGGCCCAGCTGGTAGGCCACGCCCCAGGCGCACAGGGCGCAGCCGGGGTCCTGCGCGAGCGCGGCCTTGAAGGCGCGCACCGCCTCATGCTCGTTGAAGCCGTAGGCCTGGCTCATGCCCTGGGCGAACAGGCGGCGCGCCGCGGCGTTGGCATGGCTGGGCGTGAGGCCCACGGTGCCAAAGCCGTCCAGCAGCGGCGCGGTGGCGTGGCGTTCGGGCCCCCAGGGCAGCATTGCGCAGGCCCCCAGGGCCAGCAGGCTCAGCGTCAGGAGCATCGGGCGCCAGGCGCGGCGCGCTGGGAGGTGGCTGGGCATGGTGGCTTGCAGGCAGTGGAGGGCGGTGGCGCAGTATCGCCCGCGTCGGCCGGCCTTGGGGGCGCGGCTTGACGCCTGCAGAAGGCCTATCGCCAGGCCGGGGTTCCCGGAATAATGGCGCCTCGTTCGCTAGCCCTGGAGTGCACAAGATGACGCATCTGCTCAGCCTCGTGGTCTGTATGGCGGGTATCAGCTGGTTGCTGCTGCTCGCGGCCAGCCTGATACGTGCTCAGGCCTGGACCCCCGCGGGCATGCGCTACGCGATGGGCAATCGCGATCAGGCGCCCGCGGACACGGCCTTTGCCGGGCGCGCCGAACGCACCGCCAGGAACACGCTGGAGAACTTCGTGCTGTTCGCGACGCTGGCCCTGGTGGCCCATGTGTCGGGCGTGCAGTCGCCGCGCATCGCCCAGGGCGCCGAGCTGTTCTTCTGGTCACGCCTGGTGTTCATCGCCGTCTACTACCTGGGCATCCCCTATCTGCGCACCCTGGTGTGGGGCGTCGGCGTGGTGGGCCTGGGGATGATGGCGTCGGCGCTGGCCTGAGGCCGCGGCCGGCAATGCTGGCAATGCCGGCAATACGGATACTGGCCGTTCAGCGCGGCAGCAGGCCTGCCACGCGCAGCACCTCCATGCCCGCGCCGGCCAGCGCCGCTCCCAGCAGCACCGCGGTGGGGATCAGGCTGAGCATGAAGCCGAGGTTGCGGCTGGTGGGCTCGCGCAGGTAGGCGCGCACGTAGACCAGCCGGCCGACCAGATAGACGCAGCCCACCGCGGCCATGCCGCGCGGCCACCAGTATTGCGAGGCCAGCCACAGCGAGGGCAGCAGCACAACCAGCAGCTCCAGCGTGTTCATCTGCACGCGGTAGTAGCGCTCGAACATCTCGTGGCCCGTGACGGCGGGCCCGCGCACGCCATAGCGTTCGCGCGCGCGCGCCACCAGGGCAGCGAACACCAGGTATTGCAGCAGCGCCAGCGCGGTCACCAATCCGACAGCATGCATGATGTCTTGTCCTCTCTCGTCAGTGAGGCGGCCGGGGTCAGGCCTTGCCACCGCGCCGATGATAGCGGCCGCGGACAAAAGCTGGCACGGAAGCTGCAATACCAAAGCATCTACGTTTGTCTCCTCCACCGCCCCTGGGTGGACTTCAGCCCCAGGCCACAAGCCTGGGGCTCTTTTTTTGCCCCGTTGCCGGGCATGAGCGGTGCGCCCGCACAGGTCTCAGGCAGGCTTGCACCAGAACGAGTCATGCGCTCGGTGGCAATCATTGGCACAGACATTGCGACGCTTGCAGCGTCAGCATTGGCATGGAAGTCCAGGGGAGGCGGCCGCATCATGATCCAAGCTCAGCACGTCAAAGAACCCAGCGCGCCCGCCAGCGGCGTCGACACGGACGGGCTTTCGCCCGTCAACCTGGCCGCGCGCCAGCGCATGCTGTCGCAACGCCTGGCCTTGCAGATCGTGCTCGCGGCATCGGGGCAGGCGGAGCAGGCCGAGGCCGCCGCGCAGACGCTGCGGCTGTTTGCCGACAGCCATGCGCGCATTCTTGCGCTGGTGCGTGATCCGCGCCTGCCGGCCGCCGAGGCGCGCGCACTGCAGGCCTTGTACTTCGGCGCCGCTGGCGTCAGCGCGATGGTGGATGCCTTCATCGCCGACTGCCGCGCCGCACTGCAGCCGCGACCCGCGGGCCAGGCCGCAGGGCCGGCCCTGGCCGCCGTGGTGGGGCGCGTCGACTCGGTGTTGGCGGCCCTGAACAGCGCCACTTCGGCCTTCGACCAGATCGGCACGCGCAAGGAGGCGAACCTGGTGCGCCAGATGGGCGAGATCGTCGAAGAGATCAGGCTGGTGGCACGCGAGGCGCGCGTGGTGTCGTTCAACGCCCAGGTGATTGCAGCGCGTGCCGGTGCAGTGGGGCGTGAGTTCTCGGTGGTGGCTGGCACGCTGTCAAGAATCAGCAACGAGGTGGATAAGCTGGCCAGCAAGGGGCTCACCCTGGTGCAGGGTTGAGGCCCGGCCGGGGCCGAAATGCCGGGCCTCGCCGTCCTCGGGCACCCACAGGCGCGGCAGCCAACCCTGGGCGCTGGCCAGCGCGCGCATGCCGGCACGGCTGCCCGGGCAATGGTCCAGTGCTTCCAGATGGTTGGCGATGATGGTGCCCCGCGGCAGCAGGGCGGCGGCGCTGGCCACGTCGGCGGGCGACAGGATGACCGCGCCGCCCATGTCGAAGCGCGCACCGCCGGCCGGCAGCACCGCCAGGTCGGGGCGCAGCGCCTGCAGGCAATGCCGCAGCGGCGCGCACAACACGGTATCGCCGGCCAGGTAGACGCTGGGCTCGCCGGGCAGTTCGAGCAGATAGCCGTGGCCATGCTCCATCAGCCGGCCCACCAGGCCATGGCCGTGCACGCAGGGCACCGGGGTGATGTGGCCGCCGCCAAAGAAGGGCTGGCGCTCGGCGCCCAGCAGGGGCCAGACCTGCAGGCCGCGCTGGCGCAGATAGTCGGCGTCGCGCGGCATGCAGATCACCGGGATCTGGCGCTCGCGCAACCAGCGCTTGCCGGCGCGGTCCAGGTGGTCGAAATGGCCGCGCTGGCAATGCGTGATGAGGCAGTGCGTGACGCGCGCCAGCAGCGCCTCGGCCGCATCGGGCAGCGCCACCAGCGGATTGCGGCGGCGCTGGCCGCCCAGGTACTTGAGGCTGGGCAGGGCGCCCCGCGGGGCCAGCATGGGGTCGACCAGGATCACGAATTCCTGGCCCTCGGCCTGGAATTCGAGCACCAGGGTGGCGTTGCGCAATTGGGTGATCAGCATGAGCTCGGGCTCCAACTCTTGGGGAGCGGCCATTGTTGGAACAGCGGCGCCGGCGCAGAATGGCGAAAAATGAAAATCTCTTAGCGTTTCATGCCAAACCCCCTGCCCACCACGCTTGGCCTGCTGTTGTTCGAGGGCTGCATGCCAGCCGGCTTGTTCGCGGTGGCCGATCTGGTGGCCGCCGCCAATTTGCGCGCCGGCCGCGAACTGCTGCGCCTGCGCTGGCTGAGCCTGGATGGCCGGCCGGTGGCGTGCGCCCATGGTCTGGCGCTGCCGGCCGAGGCGGCGCTGGCCGAGCAGCCCTGCGATGCGCTGCTGCTGCCCGGCCTGTGGGTGATCTCCGAGCCGGGGCTGCGCGCCGCGCTGCAGACCCTGGCGCCGCTGGTGCGGGCGCTGCGCGATCTGCCGGCGCGCTGCCAGCTGTGGAGCTACTGTGCGGGCGTGCCGCTGCTGGCGGCCAGCGGGCGGCTGAACGGCCAGCCCGCCACCGCCACCTGGTGGATGGCCGGGCCGCTGCAGGCGCTGTTCCCCAAGGTGCAATGGCGTTTCGACGCGCCGCTGGTGAGCGCAGCGCGCTGCGTCACCGCGGCGGGGGCCAGCGGCTACCTGCCGCTGATGCTGGCGCAGCTGGCACGCCGCATGGAGCCGGCCGCGCTGCGCGAGGTGCAGGAGGTGCTGATGCTGCCGCTGCCGCGCGTGCGCCACGCGGCCTTCGCCAGCGTGGAGCTGCTGGCCTTGCAGCAGCCCTGGCTGCGCGAGCTGCTGCTCACCGCCCAGCAGACGCCCGCCACGGCGCTGACCCTGGAGGCGGCCGCGGCGGCGCTGGCGCGCTCGCCCCGCACCCTGTGCCGCCATGTGCAGGCCGCCACCGGCCTGCCCGCCGCCCGCTGGCTGCGCCTGGTGAAGCTGCGCCAGGCGGGCGAGCAGCTGATGCGCGGCGGCCAGCCGGTGAAGACGATTGCCGAGCAGCTGGGCTTCAGCAGCGAGGGCGCGCTGCACCGCATGTTCAAGCAGGCCACCGGCATGACGCCGCAGGCCTACCGGCGCGCCTACGCGGAGCGCGGCGCGGCATGACGAATGCATGCGGGCGGCGCGACGCCGATACTCGCCGCTTTGCCAATCCGGGCCTGCCCATGCTCAAACGCGTTTGCCATCTCCTTGCCGGGTTTGCCCTGCTTGCGGGCCTGCCGATGGCCGCCGCCGCGCCGCCCGACTGGGTGGGCTGTTGGGCGGCCTCGCCGCAGGCGGCCATGGCCGGCAAGCCGGCGGCTTATGCGGACCAGAGCCTGCGCCTGATCCTGCGCCCCAGCCTGGGTGGCGAGCGGCTGCGCGTGAAGCTGTCGAACCGCTATGGCGAGCAGCCGCTGGTGCTGGGCAACGCCCGCCTGGCCTTGCGCCAGGCGGGCGCCGGCATCCAGGCGGGCAGCGACAGGGCGCTCAGCTTCGGCGGGCTGCCCGGCGTGACCTTGGCGCCCCATGCCGAGGTCTGGAGCGATGCCCTTGATCTGCCGGTGCCGGCATTCGCCGAGCTGGCGCTGAGCCTCTACCTGCCCCAGCCCACGCTGGCCAGCACCTCGCATTTCCTGGCCATGCAGACCAGCTACGTGGCGGCGGGCGACCAGACCGCCGCCGTTGCCTGGCCCGAGGCCAAGACCATCGGCGCCTGGCCCTTTGTGGTGGGCCTGGATGTGCAGCGCGAGGGTGCGGCGGCGCAGGCCCTGGTGGTGTTCGGTGACTCCTCCGTGGATGGCGATGGCTCCACCGAAGACGCCAACGGCCGCCTCACCGATGCCCTGGCGCAGCGCCTGCAGGGGCGTGGCTGGGCGGTGCTGAACCAGGGGCTGATCGGCAACCGGCTCTTGCGCGATGCACCGCGCCAGCCCAGCAACCCGGCCGGTGCGGCACTCGGCGAGGCGGCCACGCTGCGCTTCGAGCGCGATGTGCTGCAGCAATCCGGCGTGCGCGCCGTGTTGCTGCGCATCGGCACCAACGACATAGCCTTCCCCGGCTCGCTGGCCACGCCCGAGGCGCCGGTTTCGGTGGTCGCGCTGATCCAGGGCTACCGGGCGCTCGCCGCGCGTGCGCGCCAGCAGGGCCTGCGCGTGATCGCCAGCACCATCCCGCCCTTCGAGGCGGCCGATATCGCGCCGGGCTACTACAGCCCCGCCAAGGACGGGCAGCGGCGCGCCTTCAACCGCTGGCTGCGCGCCCATGCGCGTGAGTTCGATGCCCTGGTCGATGCGGACGCGCTGCTGCGCGATCCGCGCCGGCCGACGCGCCTGCTGCCGGCCTACGACAGCGGCGACCATGTGCACCCCAATGACGCCGGCTATGCCGCCATGGCCGCGGCCGTGCCGCTGGGCCTGTTCATCAACGACTAAAGCTGCGCTTCAGCACCGCCACGCCGGCGCCGCTGCCGCTGTCGGGCGCGGTGCTGTCGCGCGTGTCGAGCGGGGCCTGCGGTGCGCAGCGCAAGGAGGCAAAGGTGGCCGCCAGCTCGGCCCTGAGCTGCTGCAGCTGGCCGATCTGGCCATCGATCTCGGCCATCTTGGCCTGCAGCTTGTGCTCGATCTCGGCGCGCCCGAACTGGCCCTCGGCCAGCTGCGGCAGGATGGCCGCAATCTCCTTCAGCGAGAAACCCAGCGCCTGCGCGCCGCGTATGAAACGCAGCCGCTCCAGTTGCGCCGGCCCGTAGCGGCGATAGCCATTGGGCTGGCGGCCCGCGGCCTGCAGCAGCCCCTGCTTCTCGTAGTAGCGCAGGGTGTCGGTGGAGATCTGGCTGGCCTTGGCGAGCTGGCTGATGTTCATGGCGGCAACAAGGTGCGTGAGGGGCTTGACCTTGGAGCATAGACCCAGCTTTAGGCTGCGCCATGCTCAAACGAATCCTTCCACTCCTCGCCCTGAGCCTGGCGCTCAGCCATGGCGCCCATGCTGCACCGTCGGTGCAACTGGCCATCATCAAGACCGCCCGCGTCGCCGTGGCCGAGGGCCTGCTGGTGCCCGGCGGCAGTTTCACCAAACAGATCGATTCCAACTTCTCGGCCTTCCTGGTCCGCCATGGCGAGGAGCTGCTGCTCTTCGATACCGGCATGGGCAGCCAGATCGACGCCCAGTACCGGCAGGACATGCCGGCCTGGTGGCGGCCCTTCTTCAAGTACGAGGCGCCGGTGCGGCCGGCGCGCCAGCAGCTGGACGAGGCCGGCCTGGCGCCGCCCGGCCTGCTGCTGCTGAGCCACAGCCATTGGGACCATGCCGGCGGCGTGCCGGACTTTCCGGCCGCGCGCATCGGCGTGGCCGCGGCGGAGCTGCCGCTGATCCAGCGGCCCAGCCGCGGCCCGGGCGGCAGCTGGGCCTCGCAGCTGGCCGCGCCCGGCATCCGCTGGGAGGCGCTGCAGTTCCAGGCCCGGCCGCATCGCGGCTATGCGCAAAGCCTGGACCTGTTTGGCGACGGCACGGTGGTGCTGGTGCCCATGCCCGGCCACACGCCCGGCTCCATGGGCCTGTTCGTCAAGGTGGACTCGGGGCGCGAATTCTTCTTCATCGGCGACGTGGCCTGGACCCTCGCCGCGCTGCGCGCCGGCACGCCCAAGTTCTGGGCCGCCAGCCTGTTGGTGGACGGCCATGCGCAGCAGACCCTGGACAGCCTGGCCCAGGTGCGCACGCTGATGGCCGCCGAGCCCGCCCTGGTGGTGGTGCCGGCGCATGACAGCGCGGTGCAGGACGCGCTGGGTTACTTCCCGCAATGGTTGAGGTAGCCGCTTGATCAGAGTTCCCAGCTGGGATGCAGCTGGCGGATGCGCGTGAGCGCCATGGCCGCCGCGGCGGTGCGCGTCTCCACGCCCAGCTTGGCGTGGATGCGCTCGAGGTGCTTTTTCACCGTGGCGGTGCTGGCGCCCAGGATGTCGGCGATGTCGCGGTTGATCTTGCCCTTCACCACCCAGTACAGCACCTCGGCCTCGCGCGAGGTGAGCCTGAAGGCCAGGCCCATCGATTCGATGATGGCGGCATCGCTGAGCTCGTGCATCACGATCAGCCAGTCGCCGCTTTCTTCGCCCGCCTCCTCGCCGGCGCCGAGCCGCTGGTGCAGGCGCAGGCTCAGGCGCTTCTTGCCCAGCTCGGCATAGAGCCGCGGCGGCTCGATCTGGGCCTGGGCCTCGTGCAGATGGCGGCGCAGCCAGGCCAGCACCGGGGCGGGCGTGGTGGGGGCCTGGGTGCCGTAGTAGCTCATCAGCAGCTGGCGCGCCAGGGGGGTCTGCCACATCAGCCGGCCATCCTCGGCATTCACCGTGATGCTGGCATAGCCGAAGGCGTCGAGCGCGCGGCGCGTCTGCGTGGCCTGGCGCGCCTGGCGCGCGCCGCGTAGATGCACCTGCATGCGCGCCAGCACCTCCTTGGGCTTGATGGGCTTGGTGACATAGTCGCTGCCGCCGGCATCCAGCGCCGCCACCAGATGCTCGGTCTCGGTGAGGCCGGTCATGAAGATGATGGGGATATGGGCGGTGGCGGGTGCGGCCTTGAGGCGCTTGGCCACCTCGAAGCCGTCCAGCCCCGGCATCAGCGCGTCCAGCAGCACGATGTCGGGCAGGGCCTGGGCCGCGCGTGCCAGCGCCGCCTCGCCGCTGGTGGCCACCAGCACGGTATAGCCGGATTCGTCCAGCGCGTCGTGCAGCAGGGCGAGGTTGTCGGGCACGTCGTCGACGATCAGCACCAGCTCGCCGCTGCTTGGCCCGGGCTGTTGTTGCTGCTGTGTCATGCGGCGGACTCCCGGCGCAGCAGCTGGCTGATGGTGTCGAACTGGAACTGCCGCGCCAATTCGCGCAGCTGCTCGATGAAGCCCTGCTGCTCGGGCGCGAGGCGCGCGATCGCGTCCAGCTGCTGCAGCACGCCGCGGTAATAGCCCAGCTGCAGCGCCTCGTGCAGGGCGGCCAGCTCCTGGGCGGGCAGGGCCGCGCCGGCCGGGGCGGCGGGCGGGGGCCCGGCGTCGGCCTGGCTGGTCCAGCCGAGCCGCAGGCGCTGGCCCAGCCAGTCCAGCAGCTCGGCGTGGCGCACCGGCTTGGTGATGAAGTCGGCGGCCGTGATGCCCACCTCGTTCTCCTGCCCCTTCTCGAAGGCATTGGCCGAGACCACCGCCACCGGCAGATCCTGCAGGCCCAGCAGGCGCAGGCGGCGGATGGTTTCCCAGCCGTCGATGCCGGGCATGGCCAGGTCCATCAGTACCGCGTCGGGCCGGTAGCCGCCGGCGATCAGGTCCAGCGCGTCGTGGCCGCTGGCCGCACTGCGCAGCGTAAAACCCAGCGGCTGCAGCAGCTCGACGAGCAGCTGGCGATCGGCGGCCTCGTTGTCCACCAGCAGTAGCCGGCGGCGCGCGCCGCTGTAGCCGCGCCGCGGTGGGGCCGGCCGGCCGCGCGCCGCGCTCGGCGGCGCTTCATGCAGGGCGGGCAGGAACAGCTTGACTGCAAACACCGAGCCTTCGCCCGGCGTGCTGCGCGCGCTCAGCTCGCCGCCCATCAGCTCGGTGAGCATCTTGGCAATCGTGAGGCCCAGGCCCGCGCCCGGCGCCGCGCCGGTGCCGCGCGTGCTGCCGCGCGTGAAGGGCTCGAAGATGCGCTGCAGCTCGGCCTCGCTGAGCCCGGGGCCGCTGTCCTGCACCTCGATCTGCGCGATCTCGCGCGCATGCCGCACGCGCAGCGTGACGCTGCCACTGGCGGTGAACTTGAGCGCATTGCCCAGCAGGTTGATGAGGATCTGGCGCAGGCGCTTCTCGTCGGCGCGCACCTGGGCCGGCAGCTCGCCCTGCACCTCGAACACGAAGCTGAGGCCCTGGGCGGCGGCCTGCGGCTCGAACATCTCGGCCAGCTCGTGCATGCAATCCTCGAAGGCCATCGGCGCGGCCTCCAGCGAGAGCTTGCCGGCCTCGATGCGCGCCAGGTCCAGCGTGCCGTCGATCAGCGAGAGCAGGTGCTCGCCGCTGCGCTTGATCACCTGCACCGCCTGGCGCCGGCGCGGCGGCACATCGCCGTCCGCGGCCATCAGCTGGGCGTAGCCGAGGATGCTGTTGAGCGGGGTGCGCAGCTCGTGGCTGATGGCGCTGACATAGCGGCTCTTGGCCTGGTTGGCGGCCTCGGCGGCGGCCTGCGCGCGCTCGGCCACGGTGCGCGCGGCCTGCAGTGCCTCGTCGGTGCGGCGGTGCGATTCGATCTCGCGCATCAGCGCCTCGGTCTGGCGGTTCGATTCCTCCTGCGCCACCTCGCGGCTCTGGTGGGTGAGCACCAGCCACCAGGCCACGATGCCCGAGCCCAGGCCCAGCAGCGCATAGGCCTTGAGGAAGCCGGCGCCCAGGCTCTGGATCGCAGCCGGGTCGCTTGGTGCCGGCATGCCGCGCAGCTCCTGGTGGTAGAGCAGGCCGAACAGCGCCGCCAGCAGCGGCATCACCACCGCCATCAGCAGGATGAAGTGGCCGAGGCCGGTGTCCAGATAGGGCCAGGTCTTGCGCGGCAGCAGGGCACGCAGCGCCGCCGACCATTGCGCCGCCAGCCGCGCCTGCGGTTTGCACAGATCGCCGCAGCGCGCATCCAGGGTGCAGCACAGCGAACAGATGGGGCCCCGGTAGGCGGGGCAATGCGCCATGTCGGGGCCTTCGTACTCGCGCTCGCAGATCACACAGTGCCTGGCCTGCAGGCGCGCGTAGCTGCCGCAAACATCGTCGCCAAGGCCCTGGCGTGCCAGGTAGTAGCGCCCCTGCGTGGCCCAGGCGATCAGTGGCGCGGTGATGAAGGCGGTGGCCATCGCGATCAGCGCCGAGAAGGCCTGGGCCAGCTCACCGAACAGGCCGAGGTAGGCGCTCACCGAGAGCGTGGAGGCGAGCGCCATCGCGCCCACGCCCACCGGGTTGATGTCGTAGAGATGGGCGCGCTTGAACTCGATGCCGGGCGGCGAGAGGCCTAGCGGCTTGTTGATCACCAGATCGGCCACCACCGCCATGATCCAGGCGATCGCCACATTGGCGTACAGGCCCAGCACCGCGCCCAGCGCCTCGAACACATTCATCTCCATCAGGAGGAAGGCGATCACCGTGTTGAACACCACCCAGACCACCCGGCCGGGGTGGCTGTGGGTGAGGCGCGAGAAGAAATTGCTCCAGGCGAGCGAGCCCGCATAGGCGTTGGTGACATTGATCTTGAGCTGCGAGATCAGCACGAACAGCGCAGTGGCCGCCACCGCCCAGCCATAGCGCGGGAACACCACCTCGTAGGCCGCCAGGTACATCTGGTTGGGGTCCACCGCGCGTTCGGCCGGCACCATATGGCTGAGCGCCAGCCAGCCCAGCAGGGCGCCGCCCAGCATCTTCAGCACCCCCAGCAGCACCCAGCCCGGCCCGCCGATCAGCACCGCGGCCCACCAGCGCCGGCGGTTGGCAGGCGTCTCGGCCGGCATGAAGCGCAGGTAGTCGGCCTGCTCGCCCATCTGGGTGATGAGGGCGATGCCCACCGTCAGCGCCGCACCAAAGTAACGCAGCTCGAACCCGGCGCTGTGCGATTGCTCCCCGGCATGGTGCACGATGCCCGCGAACGTGCCGGGGTCGCGCCACAGCACCACCGCAAAGGGCAGGATCAGCATCAGCAGCCAGAGCGGCTGGGTGATGAGCTGCAGCCGGCTGATGGCCGAGACGCCGTGGGTGACCAGCGGGATCACCACCAGGGCGCAGATCAGATAGCCCCAGCGCGGCGGAATGTCCAGCGCCAGGTCCAGGGCATAGGCCATCACCGCCGCCTCGAGCGCGAAGAAGATGAAGGTGAAGCTGGCGTAGATCAGCGAGGTGAGGGTGGAGCCGATATAGCCGAAGCCCGCGCCGCGGCTCAGCAGGTCCATGTCCACGCCATGCCGGGCCGCGACGATGCTGATGGGCAGGCCGGCCAGGAAGATGATCAGGCCGGTGGCGCAGATCGCCCAGGCGGCGTTGGCCCAGCCGTATTGCAGCAGCAGCGTGGCGCCCACCGCCTCCAGGATCAGGAAGCTGGCGGCGCCAAACGCGGTGTTGGCCACCCGGAACGGCGACCAGCGCCGAAAGCGCTGCGGCGTGAAGCGCAGCGCATAGTCCTCCAGGGTTTCGCTCGCGACCCAGGCGTTGTAGTCGCGGCGCACCTTGATGACGCGTTGGGGGGCGGCAGTCGACATGGCCCTCCCATGTCGCAGCTTCCGTGCCTGGATGGCGAGGCACGGGGCTTGCTAAGCCCTGTGCATGGAACTCACACCCAGAGAACGCGACAAGCTCCTGATCTTCACCGCCGGCCTCCTGGCCGAGCGCCGCCGCGCCCGCGGCCTCAAGCTCAACTACCCGGAAGCGGTGGCCTTCATCAGCGCCGCGGTGATGGAAGGCGCGCGCGACGGCAGGACCGTGGCCCAGCTGATGAGCGAGGGCCGCACGCTGCTGACGCGCGCCGACGTGATGGACGGGGTGGCCGAGATGATCCCCGACATCCAGGTGGAAGCCACCTTTCCGGACGGCACCAAGCTCGTGACCGTTCATCAACCCATCGTCTGAGCCAAGGAACTCTTCTCATGAAGCGCATCCTCACCCTGAGTCTTGCACTGCTGCCGGCGCTGGCCCTGGCCCATGCCGCCGACCACGCCCACAGCCATGCGGCATTGGACGAACTGCTGGAGTGGCTGTCCGAGCCCGCCGCGCTGGCGGGCCTGGTGCTGCTGCTGCCCGGCGCGGGCGTGGCGCTGCGCCAGCTGTGGCTGAAGCGGCAGGCAAGGGCGGGGCGCGCATGATCCCCGGCGAGCTCTTCACCCCCGTGGGCGAGCATGAACTCAACCCGGGACGCCGCACCCTCACCCTGGTGGTGCAGAACCGCGGCGACCGGCCCATCCAGGTGGGCTCGCACTACCACTTCGCCGAAACCAACGCGGCCCTGGCCTTTGACCGCGAGGCCGCGCGCGGCATGCGGCTGAACATCGCCTCGGGCCTGGCGGTGCGCTTCGAGCCGGGCCAGCAACGCACGGTGGAGCTGGTGGCGCTGGCCGGCGCGCGCATCGTCTACGGCTTTCGCGGCCAGGTGCAGGGGCGTCTGTGATGGCCCAGATCGCACGGCGTGCCTATGCCGAGATGTACGGCCCCACCGTGGGCGACCGCCTGCGCCTGGCGGATACCGAGCTGATCATCGAGGTCGAGCAAGACCTGACCCTCAGGGCGGGAGGCTACGGGGAGGAAGTGAAGTTCGGCGGCGGCAAGACCATCCGCGACGGCATGGCGCAATCGCAGCGCGGCCGCGGTGAAGGGGCCGTGGACACGGTGATGACGAATGCCCTGATCCTGGACCACTGGGGCATCGTCAAGGCCGATATCGGCCTGAAGGCGAGCCGCATCGTCGCCATCGGCAAGGCCGGCAATCCGGACACCCAGCCGGGCGTGGACATCATCATCGGCCCGGGCACCGAGGTGATCGCCTGCGAGGGGCTCATCGTCACCGCCGGCGCGATCGACACCCATATCCACTTCATCTGCCCGCAGCAGATCGAGGAGGCGCTGGCCAGCGGCGTCACCACCATGCTGGGCGGCGGCACCGGGCCGGCCACCGGCACCTTTGCCACCACCTGCACGCCGGGCGCCTGGCATATCGAACGCATGCTGCAGGCGGCCGAGGCCTTCCCGATGAACCTGGGTTTTCTGGGCAAGGGCAACGCCAGCCTGCCCGGCGCGCTGCACGAGCAGATAGCCGCGGGCGCGATCGGCCTCAAGCTGCACGAGGACTGGGGCACCACGCCGGCGGCCATCGACAACTGCCTGAACGTGGCCGAGGCCACCGACACCCAGGTGGCCATCCACACCGACACGCTCAACGAGAGCGGCTTTGTGGAAGACACGGTGGCAGCCTTCAAGGGCCGCACCATCCACACCTTCCACACCGAGGGCGCGGGCGGCGGCCATGCGCCCGACATCCTCAAGGTGGTGGGCGAGGCGAATGTGCTGCCCAGCTCCACCAATCCGACGCGGCCCTACACCATCAACACGCTGGACGAGCATGTGGACATGCTGATGGTGTGCCACCACCTGGACCCGGCTATCGCCGAGGACCTGGCCTTTGCCGAGAGCCGCATCCGCCGCGAGACCATCGCGGCCGAGGACATCCTGCACGACCTGGGCGCCATCAGCATGTTCAGCTCCGACTCGCAGGCGATGGGCCGGGTGGGCGAGGTCATCATCCGTTGCTGGCAGACCGCCCACAAGATGAAGCTGCAACGCGGCGCCTTGCCGGGCGATGGGCCGGGCCACGACAACGCGCGCGTGAAGCGCTATGTGGCCAAGTTGGCCATCAACCCGGCGATCGCGCATGGCATCAGCCACGAGGTGGGCAGCGTAGAGGTGGGCAAATGGGCCGATCTGGTGCTGTGGAAGCCGGCCTTCTTCGGCGTCAAGCCCAGCATCATCCTGAAGGGCGGCAGCATCGCGATGGCCGCGATGGGCGACCCGAATGCCTCCATCCCGACCCCGCAGCCGGTGCATTACCGGCCCATGTTCGGTGCCTTCGGCGGCGCGCTGGCGCGTGGCTCGCTGAGCTTTGTCTCGCAGGCCGCGCTTGCCGCCGGCGTGGGCCAGCGCTATGGCCTGGCCAAGACCCTGGCGGCGGTGAAGCACATCCGCGGCGTGGGTAAGCGCCACATGATCCACAACGACTATGCACCGCGCATGGAGGTCGATGCCCAGACCTATGCGGTGCGCGCCGACGGCCTCTTGCTGACCTGCGAACCGGCCACCGTGCTGCCGATGGCGCAGCGCTACTTCCTGTTCTGAATGCGATGAATCCCGCCAGCCTCCTGCAGCTGATCTGGCTGGCCTCGCCGGCCCTGCCGGTGGGAGGCTTTTCCTATTCCGAGGGCCTGGAGGCGGCGATCGAGCATGGGCTGGTGCGCGACGAAGCCAGCGCCGCGAGCTGGCTCCGGCAACACCTGACCCTGGCGCTGGCGCGCGGCGACCTCGCCCTGCTGGCCCAGGCCCTGCCGGCCTGGGCGGCGCACGATATGCCGCGGCTGCGCGCGCTCAACGACTGGGTGCTGCAGACGCGGGAGAGCGCCGAGCTGCGCCTGCAGTGCGAGCAGATGGGCCGCTCGCTGATCGAGTGGCTGCGCAATCACGACAGCGCCAGCCCGGCGCAGATCCAGGCTTGCCTGGCGCTGGGCACCCCCACCTACCCGGTGGTGATGGCGCTGGCCTATGCGGCCGCCGGCGCCGACACCGAATCCGCCCTCTTGGCCTATGCCTTCGGCTGGGCCGAGAACATGGTGCAGGCCGCCATCAAGGCCGTGCCCCTGGGTCAGCTGGCGGGGCAGCGCATCCTGGCTTCGCTCAGCCATGCGATCCCCTCAGCCGTGCAGGCCGCGCTGGCCCTGGGCGACGGCGAGCGTCAGGCCTTTTCGCCCATGCTCGCCATCCTCTCGGCGCGGCATGAAACCCAGTATTCACGCCTGTTCCGCTCATGACCATGAACCACTCGGCACTGCACCACATCCCGAACCGCACGAAGAAGCTGCCGCCGCTGCGCGTGGGCATTGGCGGGCCGGTGGGCTCGGGCAAGACCACCTTGCTGGAGATGCTCTGCAAGGCCATGCGCGAGCGCTGGGACCTGGTGGCCATCACCAACGACATCTACACCAAGGAGGACCAGCGCCTCCTGACCATCAGCGGCGCGCTGCCGCCCGAGCGCATCATGGGCGTGGAGACGGGCGGCTGCCCGCATACTGCGATCCGGGAGGATGCCTCCATCAACCTCGAGGCGATCGACCGCATGCTGGGTCAGTTCCCCGACGCGGACGTGGTGTTCATTGAGTCGGGCGGCGACAACCTGGCCGCCACCTTCAGCCCCGAGCTCAGCGACCTGACCATCTATGTGATCGACGTGGCGGCGGGCGAGAAGATTCCGCGCAAGGGCGGGCCCGGCATCACCAAGAGCGATCTCTTCGTCATCAACAAGACCGATCTGGCCCCGCATGTGGGCGCCGACCTCGCGGTGATGGAGGCGGACACCCAGCGCATGCGGCCCAAGCGACCCTATGTGATGACGAATCTGAAGACCCTCAGCGGGCTGGATCGGGTGGTGGCCTTCATCGAGCAGCGCGGCATGCTGCTCGGCTGACGTGAGCCTCGCAGGCTCTTGCGCTACATCAAGGCCGCAAGGCACGACTCAGGCATCGTAGAGCCATGCCAAGCGGGATTCGCGACCATCAGGGGCGCGGCCGCTGGCGACAACGAGGAGAAGACTCTCATGAGGCAAGCACTGCATGTCCGCTTCCAAGGCATGGAAGAATCCGCCGCCCTGCGCGCCGCCGCCGAGGAGCGCGCGCTCAAGCTGGAGCAATTCTGTGCCGACCTGACCAGCTGCCGCGTCTGCATCGAACTGGACCACAAGCACAGCCAGCAAGGCCGCCCCTTCGTCGTGCGCATCGACCTGACCTTCCCCGGCCACGAGCTGAGCGTCAGCCATGTGCAGAACGAGGATGCCTATGTCGCGCTGCGCGACGCCTTCGACAATATGCGGCGCCAGCTGGAAGACCGCATCGGCCGTCTGCGCGGCCAGCAAAAGGCGCGTGCCGAGCTGGGCGAGTAGCCAGCGCGGCAGCTTATTGAGCCAGCGCAAAGCACCCGGCCCGGCAGCGACTAGATTTGCAATGTGGCGAAGCCGGTAGCAGGGAAAGCAGACGGTAGCGCCACGAGACTGAGGATTCCCCGGGAAGGGGAAACAGCCTGATGTCCCCGACATCAGACGTGGTGAAGGCAGCATCCTCAGGCTGGACGGGCCGTGAAACCGCCGCGTCCTGAGGCCTTCACCTGACCCGCCAGTTCGAAGGAGCTGGCGGGTTTCTTTTTGCGGGTGCTAGTCCCAGATCATCGCTTCGGTGAAACCGAGTTCGGCGAATTCGGCGGCGCGCAGATGGGCCTCGCCGGCGCAGAAGAACTCGTCCAGCTGCGGCGGCTTCACCGAGCTGCTGGAGAGCATGCAATGCGCCTGGCCGCGATGGTGGATCTGGTGCTGCAGCAGATGCGCCAGCAGGCGGCTGCGCGTGTCCTGCTGCTGGCGGCCGGGGCGGTCTATGGTCACCAGCCGCTCCAGCTCGCTGTCCATCAGCTGCGCGCAATAGGCCAGCAGGCGGCGGTCGGATTGGCGCTGCTCCTGTTGCAGCTGTGCCAGGCTCTGGCAGGGTTCGTCCTGCGCAAAGAACTGGTAGCAATCCGGGTTGGGCGCCGCGCCGCGCAACTCGCGCTCCAGCGCATCGATATAGAACCAGTCGACCGTCAGGTTGTGGTTCAGCGTGGCGCGCAGCGAGGGGAAGAAGCCGCTGCGCGCGGCCTCGAACTCGCCGGGCTGCAACTTCGCGCAGGCCGACAGCAGGCGGTGGTTCGCCCAGGCGTTGTTGTAGGCCATCTGGTGGAAGTGGCGGGCTAGGCTCATGGGCGGCGCCTTTGGGCTGTGGTGCTGCCGCCTATGCTAGCCGCGCTGGCGCCCGCGGTGTCAACAGGCTGGGCCTACGGCTGGCTGAGCGCTTTCTCGCGCACCTTGCCGCTGGCCGCCTCCACGCTCGGCGCGGCCGGCTTGCGCCAGTGGCTCAGGCGCGGGATGCGGGGGCCTCGGCTGGGGGTGGGTGCGTTGGCGGCGCTGGCGACCGCAGCCGCGTCGGCGCGCTGCTGGCGGGTTGAGACGCGCTCGGGCACGGCCCAGAGGCCGATCAGGGCGCCCAGGAAGATGCCCGCCGTGTTCATCAGGCCCCACAGGGGCGGAATGTTGGATGAAAACAGCATGGCCGCGACCGGCCAGGTGCGTTCGCCGGTCTGCACGGCGAAGACGATGAAGCCATACATCAGCCAGCCCAGCCAGCCGGTCACCAGTCCGCCGAACAGCCAGGCCACCACATGCTTGCGGCTGCGCTGGCGCGCGCGCAGGGTGATGTTGACCCAGATGGTGGCCAGCACCACCAGGGGCAGGGCCAGCAGGCAAGCCTTCCAGGCCAGGGCCATCATGGTGTCGCTGCGCCCGGACACCAGCACCCAGCTGCGCGGCAGCGAGATGGTGGCCAGCACATTGGATGCCACCATGGCGCTGGTGTAGAGCGCAATGCCGGAAAGAAAGCTGAAGAAGCGGCGTGCGCTTTGCATGGCGGGCCCCGGTGTCTGTATGGCTGCCGATTGTCCGCGCTGGCCCGCCGCGCCGGGCTGGTGTGCACCCTTGCTCCGCGGGGGGGAGGGTGTGAATTTCTTCACATGGGAGCGCTACAGCGCGTGCGTACAGAGCCTGAAGTCCGGGTCCTCGGGGAAGGGCTTGACGGCAAAGCCCAGGCTGCGCATCAGCTTGAGCATGCCGGCGTTGTTGGCCAACACCAGGCCGTCGATCTCGGCCAGGCCCTTGTCACGCGCCACGTCCATGATGGACTCCATCAGCCGCGAGCCCAGGCCCTTGCCGTTGAAATCGTCGGCTACCACCAGGGCGAACTCGCAACTGCTGCGATCGGGGTTGGTGATGTAGCGCGACACGCCGATGATGCGTTCGCTCTCCAGCAGCTCGCCATCGGCCCCCGGCTTGCGCTCCTTCACCACCGCCACCAGGGCCATCTCGCGGTCGTAGTCGATCAGGGTGAAGCGTGCCAGCATCGAGGCCGGCAGCTCGCTCATGTGCGAGACGAAGCGGAAGTAGCGGCTCTCGGGCGAGAGCTGCTGCACCAGCACCTGCAGCATCTGCGCATCGTCGGGATGGATGGGGCGCAGCAGGTACTCGCCGCCGCCGCGCAGCGGCAGCATGCGCTCGTAGCGCGCCGGGTAGGGCAGGATGGCCAGATGCTGGTAGCTCGGCGCGCGGCCGGCCGTGCCGGCGGGCGGCGCGTGGTCCACCACGATGCGCGCGTCCACCGCCACCGCCCCCTGCGCGTCGATGATGATGGGGTTGATGTCCATCTCGCGCAGCTGGGGCAGCTCGCACACCATCTCGGAGACGCGCAGCAGCAGCTGTTCCAGTGCCTCCATGTGCACGGCCGCCGCGCCGCGCCATTCGCCCAGGGTCTCGGCCACGCGGGCGCGCTCGATCAGGCGCCGCGCCAGAAACTGGTTCAGCGGCGGCAGCTCCATGGCGCGGTCGTTCATCAGCTCGATGCGCGTGCCGCCGGCGCCGAACACCACCACCGGGCCGAAGGGGTCGTCGGTGACCAGGCCGATATAGATCTCGCGGCCGCGCCTGGCGCGGGCCATCTTCTGCACCGTCACGCCGTTGATGCGCGCCTGCGGCTGCAGTCGCGCCACGCGCTCCACCATCTCGGTATAGGTGTCGCGCGCGCCGGCGCCGTTCATCACGTTCAGGGCCACGCCCTCGACATCGGACTTGTGGCCGATGTCGGGCGAATCGATCTTCAGCGCCACCGGGAAGCCCAGCTGGGTGGCGATCATCATCGCCTCGGTGGCGCTGCGCGCCAGGATGGTCTGCGTGACCGGGATGTGGAAGGCCGAGAGCAGGGTCTTGGATTCCAGCTCGGTCAGCACCTTGCGGCGTTCGGCCAGCACGCTCTCGATCACCAGGCGCGCCGATTCGATGTCGGGCTTGGCCAGGGTGGAGAGCGGCGGCGGGGTCTGTTGCAGCAGGCGCTGGTTCTGGTAATAGGAGGCGATGTTGTCGAAGGCGCCCACCGCCGCCTCGGGGGTGCGGAAGCTCGGGATGCCGGCGCGGTTGAGCAGGCTGCGCGCCGCGCCCACCGAGGCATCGCCCATCCAGCAGGCCAGCAGGGGCTTGCCCAGCGCGGGCTTGAGCGCGGCCAGCGCCGCCGCCACCGCCTCGCCATCGCCGCCCGCCTTGGGCGAGCAGATCGCCAGCACGCCGTCGATCTGGGCATCGCGCGCGGCGGCCTCGACGGCGGCGCGGAAATGCGCCGGCCCGGCCTCCTCGGAGAGGTCGACCAGATCGCTCAGCGAGGCCAGCGCCGGCAGCTGCGGCTGCAGGGCCGCCGCCGTCTCGGGCGCGAGCTTGCCCAGCTGCAGGCCCAGCTCGTTGACCCAGTCGGCCGCCAGCACGCCGGGGCCGCCGCCGTTGGTGACGATGGCCAGGCGCCGGCCCACCGGGCGGTAGCGCGAGGCCAGGCATTTGGCGGCCGAGAACAGTTCCACGAAGGAGCGCACGCGCACCGCACCGGCGCGGCGCAGCGCGGCGTCGAACACCTCGTCGCTGCCGATGATGCTGGCGCTGTGGGTGTGCGCGGCCTCGTTGCCGGCCGGCTTGCGGCCCGCCTTCAGCACTACCACCGGCTTGGCGATGGCGGCCGAGCGCAGCGCGCTCATGAAGCGGCGCGCGCTCGAGATGCCCTCCAGGTAGACGATGATGCTTTGCGTCTGCGCGTCATGCGCCAGGAAGTCCAGCACCTCGGCAATGTCCACGCCGGTGTGCGGGCCCAGCGAGACCACGCTGGAAAAACCCACCGCATTCTTGCTGGCCCAGTCCAGCATCGCGGCGGTCAGCGCGCCCGACTGCGACACCAGGGCCAGCGGGCCCGCCGCGGCCAGCGGGCCGGCCACGCTGGCATTTAGCTGCAGGGCGGGGCGCTGCAGGCCCAGGCTGTTGGGCCCGAGCAGATGCACGCCCTCGCGGCGCGCGATCTTCTTCAGCTCCGCCGCCTGCTCGGCGCTGATGCCGCTGCTCAGCAGCAGGGCGGCGCGGCAGGTCATGCGGCCGGCAATCTCCAGCGCGGCGGCCAGGTCGGCGGGCGGCAGGGCGATGATGGCCAGATCGGCGCGCGCCTGGGCCAGGTCGGCCAGCGTGCCGCTGGTGTGGATGTCCAGGAACTGCAGCGTGCCGGTGTAGCGCTGGCCGCGCAGCGCCGCGTGCAGGTTCTGCGCCTGCGAGGTGAGGCCCTCGGGCGTCTCCGCCTGCCCCGCAAACACCACGATGGAGCTGGGCGTGAACAGCGGCGCGAGATAGTGTTTGTCCATGGACGCCGAGTCTAGGCGCGGGCCGCGGGCCGCGGCATGACTTTAATCAGCCCGTGGGTTGAGCTCGGGCAGCAACTGCCGGATTGCCTGGTCGATGCGCTCCATGGTGCGCGGGTCCACCTGCCTGGAGCACATCAGATAGCGCTTCAGGCCCTCCGGGGCGTCCGGGTAGTTGATGCGCACCAGGTTCAGCGCGTTGATCTCGCCCTTGGTGTCGATCCAGTTGAGGTCTTCCTGGTCGATCAGCATGTAGTCGGCGCGCCGTACCGCCACCATCTTGGCGAGCTGCACCGGCGAGATCACCGCGCGTATCGGCGGCCGCGCCATCGCGGCGATCGCCTTGTCGAGTTCGGGCCCGTAGGACACGCCCTCGACCACGCCCAGGCTGAAGCGGGTGTCCGCCATCATGGCGGCCATGCTGGCATGGGCGCGCAGGGCCGGCGCGGCCGCGCCGCTGGCCAGCACCACATGCGGCTTGTCCTGGTGGATGGGCAGCGAGAAGCGCGCGAACTTCTCGCGCTCCGGCAGCTTGTACCAGCTCGGCGAGCACAGCTCCTCCTGGTTGGCCTGGATGTCGTTCATGATGCGCTTCAGCGGCATCTCGACATACAGGGCCTCGACCCGCGCCAGCTTCATGATCTCGATGGTGCGCTTGAGCAGGAAGCCGGCGGGCTGGCCGCGGTCGGTGAAGCTGTAGGGGGGCTTGTCGCGGTATTCGACGGTGATGCGCTGGGCCCAGCCGGCCTGGCCGGCCAGGCATAGCAAGAGCAACAGGGCGCGTTTGGCCCTGGAGGCAAATGGGGTGGGGGGCTGCTTCAACGACAAGTATTTGGATCCGGGCAAGCGTGCCGCCATTCTGATCCAGCCGGCGCGCAGTGGCCGGTTTGAATGCCGTGACGGGCGTCACATTTCTGAGGCTGGCATCACCCGAATTGAGCCCACCTGGGCGCGTTCACATGCTGCGCCCTGCGGGGCTGCTGGGTACACATCCAGATTCTGCGTCGAGAAGCAGCAGCATATGACGTCGGAAGGACTCTCGTTCACCTCGACCCGGGCTCGGACGCTGGCAAGCGCGATTCCCGCGGCGGGCTGGATCGGATATCCATCGCAAGCGTGGTGATGTCGACGTGGATGGCGCGGAGTTGCATGGTGGGGCCTGTCTACGGCGCGAGCTGGACCTACGGGCATCCGCGTGAATCAGTATTGCCCTGGCAAGGCCGACGCTTCAATCAGCGGAAGGCGTCAGCCAGGCGGCGCACTTAGGGTCGAGAGCAAAGCGGCGTACTCGCGGGCTGATACCGATAGATGCATCGGGCATTTGGTAGGGGTTTCCAAGTGGCCTTGATCGTGTCGCCTCGTTTGGTGTTCTTGGGCAACTTTGCAGCCACGTTTTCCACCGTGACTTCTAGGGCTGGCATCTGGACTTGAGTTCCGTACACGTCGATCAATTGCCCCGGATCACTTGAGAGGAATTGCAGCGAACCAATCATCTTGGTATTCAGGAAGTCAACGTCATCCGCCGTGATTTGTAGTGTCGCTTCGACGTCTGACGTCAGCCGCCCCTCGCGTTTCCCGTCGATGATGTCTACGGCTTCTGCAAGCGCCATGTGCTGTTCGGCGGTGAATCTTTGGTCGCCTCGGTAGGCAATCGAAATATTCAGGAAGTCGGCAACCCGTCTTGCGCGTCGCAAATAACTCAACATGTTGGCGACTTCGCGTACGTAGCTGTCTATGCTCTCCGGGGCATAGCTGGCGCGGCATACCTTCAGGCCGCGTACAAAGACATCCAGCACGAGCCCATGCCCGGCGCATAGAGCAGCAAAGAAGTCGTATGCCGTCTGGAATCCGGGAAGAAATCGGACGTCACAGCCTTCCCAGGGGCTGCTGTCAATGCCGAGCGACAGGTCGATATCGTCTTGCTTGCTGGCGTCAAGACAAAGTTCGAAGCCTAGATTCAGCACCCCTCCCAACGCGCCGGCTTCAATCCTGAAACTCTTGGCTCCTGCGTAGGCCTTGCCAGAGAATGTTTCGGCATCTCGTTGCTCGCCGGTGGTCGGGTTTGCCAGCAAGACGCGAACGTTCGTCTCGATTCCGACCGGCGATATCTCAATGGTGCCTTGCCGGGTGCTGTCGAAGATGTGTGCCATCAACTCCGAGCCTTCCAACCTCACATCTTGCGCGTTGATCGTTGCTTTGCGTCCGTGATCGAGTAGTGCGCCCAGTTGCTCCCGCCACTCGGGGGCTCGGTGCTCAGGAACCTTGAAGCGAAACGGAACGGTTTCACGAGCGTGCAACGTATAACGTGACTCACCGTTGGCGAAGGAGGTTTCCACCGTAAATCTGCTATCCAGCGCTTCCAATGCGTTCTTTGATGCCTTGTGGACATTGGCGATCGCTCCGCCTTGAATGCTGCCGGGTATTGCACCCATCATCATTCGCATTTGGTCCTGAACATCGTTCTGCCTGAGATGCCTGCGACCATGCCGACTCCGTGCCTTTGCCTCTGCCTGCGCTTTCCACCGGTGCAACAGTTCCGTTGGAAAGCTTGCTTCGTCGTTGTCAATCAGCCGCGAACAAACATTGCAGAGCCAGATTCCATTTCTGACGCTGCTGCGTTGACCGGGCGTCATGAGTGGGTCATATCGTGGGCCGCCCGGCGATGCCGCGCAGATATGTGCAGCCACACCTGTGCTGGAGGTCTTAGATTCGTCGACACATGGGCCGATGGTGACTGCCTCGCAATCGGGGCGAGAACAAAGAAACGCCACCCGCTTCGCGAGCTTGTCGATATCTGATGCTTTGAAATCGTCCCGAGCCATTGCTGTTCCCGATTGCCTAACTGGTAGAGGAGCTGGTTGCTACGCAGCAATTCCGACGTCGTCCGCTCAGGGCGCCATGAGCCCATCGAAGAGTTCCGTGGTCCAGGCGCGGCGCTTGGCGATCAGGGCTGTGTACTCTTCGTGCCGCCATGCCACAAGGTCGCGGCAGATGTTGGCGACAGACAGGACGTCATGCAATCCAAACGCCGAGAGCACCGAGCTACGCCCGGCTTCGGTGACAGAGCCCCAGATCAAGATCGCGCCGTCAGCCTTCACTTGCTTGCCGTTCACGGCAACGCGCTGTTCTGATTTTCCAGATGCCGAGTCCAAGAATGCCTTGAAGGCCGGTTTGCTATGGTGCCCGAGCTGCCATGCGCCTTCGAGCGCGAAGTACCTGAAGTTCTGGTACTCGATCTCGCACTTCATTTCGGCGACGTAGATCTTCTGACTCGACCGATCCTGCAAGGTGAAGTCAAGGGTGTAGCTCTTGCTGCTATCGACGGGCGCAATGGTAGGGCGCCCCAGACAGCAATATGGCGACCGATCGTCGTTGGCCCAAAGCCGAACGACTTCTTCGGCGAAGACGCCAAACAGTCTGGACAAGAACTTGGCTCGTGCAGCTTCAGCGCCTTCGCGCCGAAAAATCAATTCGAACGGCTCGGCATCGCGAGTGCTTGTTTTCATTGGCGGAAGCGGTGAGATTCGAACTCACGGAAGGCTCACACCTTCGACGGTTTTCAAGCGCACTGTTCCAAAAAATCACTTTCCAAATCAACAGGTTATAAACGCAGGTCGCAACTTTGCATAATCTTTGCAAAACTACACTCCTTGCAATCACCCAGCAAGGGCGCAATGAACAAGTTGATCGAAAAGCAGACTGTAGACGAAAGCCTGTACATCTATCTGCAAGGGAACAGCAGCGTTTGGCTGGCGCGTTTCAAGATCGGCGGCAAGTGGATCTCTCGCACTACGAAGCAGCGTGAGTGCGCGAAAGCTGTGACGGCCGCAATCAAGGTGCGTGCTGAGTGCGAGATCAAGCATGAGCATGGCATCGCGATCCAAACGAAAGCATTCCGCGACGTGGCGAAGCTTGCAATCGCCCGCATGCAGCTGCATCCCGCCGACGTAAAGGGTGCCAGCACGGTGAAGGATCACGAGTGGGCGTTGACCAAGTACCACATCCCATTCTTCGACCGAACCCACATCACCAGCATTGATCACGAGAAGCTTGCCGAGTTCGATGCGTGGCGAATCAATAAGCTGAAGCGGACGCCTGCCCAGTCGACCTTGAAGACGCACAACGCGGCACTTCGCAAGGTCTATGACGAGGCAGTCATTCGGAAATGGATGACGCCTGCTCAGATTCCTGTCTTGTCATCGGCGGCCGGTATTCCTGCTTCGCGCCGCGACTACTTCACGGCAGATGAAGTTGCGAAAATTCGCGAAGCCTTTCCTGAGTGGATCAATGCGCGCGGCAACGAGAAGACGCGGCAGATTCGTGAGCTGCTGTACTTCTACTTCAACTTTGCCGTGCACACGGGTCTTCGTCCTGGCACCGAAATGGACAATCTCCGGTGGAGTGACATCCAAGTAGACGCGGATCACGTCGTGATCACCGTGCGCAAGGGCAAGACCACTCTACATACAGGCAATCGGCATGTCGTCGGCAACAGCATCGTGCACGACATCATCTTGGACATGCACGCCCAGTCGCAGGATGACGATGTCCCTGACGATTGGGATCCGCTCCTGTTTCGACTGGCTGATGGCACTACGACGGAAGCCTTGACCCGAAACTTTTCAGTGCTGCTCAAGCGGCTCAAGTTGGAAAAAGGCGCAGGTGGGAAGCGCACCCTGTACTCGCTGCGGCATACGTACATCACCAATTTGATTCTCGACCGCCTACCTGTTGCGGTGATCGCAAAGCAGTGTGGTACCAGCACGGCCATGATCGAGCAGCACTACAGCCACATCACGCCGCTGATGTACGCGAAAGAGCTGGCTGGAGGCGAGGGGACTCGACTGGCCCAGCTGATCAACAAGTACGCCGATCTGACTTAGGCGGAGTCTTGGCCACTGGCACTTAGAAACGCTTCCCTGACCTCGTCGACGGTCAGCCAACGTCGAGACGAGTGCACAACTCGATGGCAATTTGCGCACAGCAAGGCGAGATCTTCGAGTTTGGTGCGGTCACCCTCGACGAGGGTGTGAACGGGCTTCGTGTGATGAACGTCGATGAGCCCAGCCCCGATTGGCCCGTACGCCGAGGTGAAGTCGAAGCTGCAGGCCATGCAGAACAGGCGCCCATGTTCCCTCATGGCTCGCGCCTTTGCGGCCTCGACCAACTTGCGGCTCCGCTCGCGCACCCTGTGCAATCGGGTCAATACGCGACCTTCTTCGGCTTCCGCAATGTCCGGTTCGTCAGGTCCGCCAAGCTCACCAATCTCCGTGTCGGAATCAACTGCATCACGTATTGCCTTGACAATTGCTGCGAGTCGGTCAGGGGTGTGAGCGAACATGTCCCATACGACCTGTTCATCCTTGTTTCCCCGCGATAGCCCGACTTTGCCGTCTGCTGTGTAGGCCGGATCTATGCGCCGAAAGTTGCCTAACTTCATGTAGACGCCGTTCGGGTTTCGGTACGACTCGGATGCACTAAGGCTGGCGGTCATCCCGATTCGATTCAGTAGCTCAGACAGCTCAATAACGGGCGCCGAGTCTTTGGACGGCAGCGTCTCTCGATTACGCAAGTACAGATCAAGAGCGAGGATCAGCTCTTCACGAGTCCATCTGGGATTTCGTTGCCGGCGAGCATCGTCCTCGGGGCCCGCGGCATCCGTTCCTTCTTCAACACCTGCAAAGCTGAACGCCCACGCCTTAACCCCCAGTTCGTTCCTTGCGAGTGCATCTTTCCAGACGATATGAGCCTGCCCCGGCAACTGCTCGGTGTGTCGTTGAACTTGATCAAAGTCCTCGGCAGTCCAGACGCGCAATTGGGCAGCCTGCTGCAGGCTAGCGACAGGAAACGCCCAGCTGCGCCCTTCTTGGGACCATGCTCTGGAAAAGGGGGCTTCGGCGGCGAGGCCGAGTGGTGGTAAACCGCAGGCGTAGCAAGCGAAGTCAATGCGGGACTGAATGTTCCCATGCACTTGACCATAGCGCTGCATGTCCTCCATTCCCATGGCAAGCGCGGCACCTTGATTGGTGAATTCGGGAATCAAGCCTTCGTTGTTTAGAGCGGCATCCTTTAGCCACTTGATGAGATCTGCAGTGCGTGTTTGAGTGTCGCTATTCGCATCGGCTGGTGGACTTTCAACACTCGTCGGCATGCCTAGTGCGCGACGCGAAAACCATAGCGCGCGCGGCGAAAATTCGTCAGGGTGATCGATGATGATCTGCTCATACGACAGGTCCTCCAAGTCCGCATCGGCGAGTGCCTGGAAGCCTTGCGTTGGCTTGGGGCGGCAGACGGCACTCTCAGCGGCCTCAATTAGCCCTCGGTTCCGAAGTTGATCGAACGTGCGCTGTGGATACTTGCCTTGTCGGCGCATGATGGCCACGTACTCGCCGACTGCCTCAACAATTTTTTCCTCTGCCGGTGAAAGCGAAGTGACGTCAAGGCCAGTCTTCTCCGCGATTAGCATTCGGGCAAGCTGCGAGCCTCTGGCCTTCAGTGCGGCAACCAGCTCAGGGTCCAGGCGATTACGCTCTTGGGCGTTCTTTTCGAACTGCTTCAGTTCGTCCCAGCCATTGATGCTTGCGATGATGCGGGCGACGGATGTTTCCATGAGAACTGCTTTGACAGCACGACGTTGGTTTGACTGCCAGTGTATGCATGGCTGTTGCGCTGGCTGATCATGAAATCAGGCGGAGTCTTGCCGGGGCTCGCGTACCCGCATACTCCTTTCTTCAAGCAAGCATTGCAGTGCCTCGACGGAAGGAAATTCGCGTGACTGAAGAGTGGGTAAAGCTTTGGTATCAGTGTCTGCATGGCAGCGACGAGTACTCGGACTACTGCGCTGCGAGATTCCATCGAAACGCCAAGCTGAGCGGTGAGCTGGAAGAACGGTTCCCGCAGATTCGGGAAATTTACAAGGACTTCAGTTGGGGCGGGAGTCCTTGGGATGGCACTGATGCGAGGTGGGCTGAATGGTTCGAGCCCAGGAGAGGCCTGTTCATGCACACGGCGAGAGTGCTGCCGTACTCGTCCAAGCCCTATGCGCGCCACGGTTATCTGAGTATTGAGGTACCTGTGCTGGAAGACGCGATGTCTACCGCGGAAGTCGCGGGTGAGCTGGTTAAGGAGGCTATTGCAAAGCATTTCGCGAGCCACACGGTTCACACTGTCCCTGGCCCAAGGTACTCCCTGCATATGAAGGACGGGCGGCCTGCCCACGGGTTTGAGCAAGTCAGAAAGGCGTGCGTAGCGGCAACCCGCATTTCCTGCTACCTGCTCGACCACTCCATGCTGGGTAAGCAGTTCGACCCCGGCACTGACTTTCTAACAAACTTCGTGGATGCGAAGTTTGTCGACACGGACAATCGGCTTGTGGTGACGCAGTTTGCTTTGCACGAGCTGGACAACATGGGCTGGTCGCTGGATCCACGAGCGCGAGAGGAGTTGCTGCAGAAAGGTACTTTGCCTGACGAGCGCTTCCAAAGCTTCAAGGCCATGCTCAATCGGAGCTTGCGAGAGTTCAGGCTGTTGGCCGCCAACGCAATCCAGGGTCGATTCCCGGACATGACCCCACAACCCTGACCTGGGAAGGTTAGGAACAAATCTCGCGTCGCGACTGTTCCTCGACAGGTGGCGGTGGGAAAAGCAGACTGCATTCACTCCCCGACAACGGCACAGCACAGAGGGTGCTGACCAATGGTCAAGGCTTGCAAAGGTGCAGGTCAAGCCGCTGCTTTGTCCGAACGGAGTCAACGTAAAGGAAGCCGCCATGAAGACCATCAAGAAGATCGATGTCCAAACTTCTCCGACGCTCAAATTTCCCAAGAAGAGTTCTGCACCTGTGGCAACTCTCCTTGATCAGCTTAGCGACATCCGGGATCAGGAGCGCAAGCACGTGGCAACGGGACGGAAGTGGCTGATGGACGCGATGACACGCATCTACGGCATCTGGCACGACGCGAACAGCGGCGGCCAATTGGAAACGTTCATGAACAACGTGCGGCAGAAGTTGAAGCAAGAGGAGATCAGGATTTATGAAAACAGCCGCAAGTCGGCCCAGCTGATCCGGTATGTCTTCGAAGGCTTCTCCGACAAGCAGGTGTCGATTTACAGCCGCGTCTTGGAGAAGGCCTACGATTCCAAGCCTCGCATTCGGCCGAGCGATTTTGAATCGTTTGTCACTGAAGGCGGCGGCTTCGAAAAGCTCGGCGTCGGCTCGGATGAGGGCAACACTGGCAAGTCCGACCGCACTGCTGCCAAAGCCCTGGCTAAAGTGCAGAAAGACTGCCAGTCTTTTGGTTGCTTCAATGACGATACCTGGGATGCCAGCGAAGAATGCCGCATCTACGTCGGCATTCAAGACGCTGCTGGGGAAGAAGTCGAGCTGAAGTACCTGCGGCTTAGCCAAGCGGCGATCCAAGCAACTTTGCTCAAGTACTACGACGAGGCGAGCGCGAAGCCGAAGGGCAAGCAGCTGAACGAAAGCGAGCGCCGGGAAATCGCCAAGCTCAAGAGCCGGGCCGCTGGTGCGGAGGAACAATTCGCAGAGCTTGAGCTTGAATTCTCTGAGGCCAGGAAGGCGGGGAAGCATCCGCAGGAGATCGCGGATCTTACGGCGAAGCTCAAGACTGCCAGGACGGATATGGAGCAGGCGAAGAAGCTGGTTAAGGATCGCGAGACGCAACTGAAGCAGGACGCTCAGCCCGTCTAGTCAACTCGTTTTCAATCTAAGTGAGGGGTTGGGCTGTGACGAGCAGCCCTACGACATCATGAACGCAATCACCTTCCTCTATGAATTGGCCGAGGTAGCGAACCTGCTGTCTCAGGGCCAATCACTCCTTGCCGAGCCATCCTCGAATGGAGTCGTGCTCTCCACCCTGGTCAAGATGAAGGGCAAGAACCCCTACTTCATTCGGGCGGAAACGAACGGCGAAGTTGCCGGCTTGAATTCCGTCTTTGGCGTTTCTCCTGCTGACATCAAGAACGTTACGAACGCACCCGGGATGAGTCGCCATCAGGCAACTGCTGCATTCATCGGAAGCTCGATCACGGTAAGTGATGGCTCGGGAAACAGCTATAGCGTTCCCTTGATGAGCGAGGACCGAGCCCGAAGGTCAATTGAAGTTCGCTCCGTTCGGGACCGTGCATACGAAGCATCTGCCACTCCTTCCGGAAGCGGCGCGGAGAAGATCGCCTATTGGGCATCACAGTACGACCGTTGTATGGTGTCTCCGTTTGTCACGCGAAGGGGCTTTTTCCTGCGCGCGATTGACGCACCGTACTGGCACTCGCATGCAGATGTCTTCTTTTCCCAAAGTCACAACGGGGAAATCGCTCGCATCGGTTGCTGGGCCTACTGTGTGATTCCGCTGAAGCTTTGTCTCAAGGCGTGGCAGACAAGCAGCAACATGTACATCGAGTTCAGCGACGTCGGAGTGATGCGAATCGTCCTGAAGACGACCAGTTGCACATACCGCGTATGTGTGCCAGGCGAGAGAAACGTCGGTAGTGTCTGGGCCCCACATCGAGACGACTTCCTCGACGAGGAGACGGACGCGGCAATGCATCATGACTGGCAGCCGCCGACATGAAAATGGCTAGCGTCAGACACGCATCGACATCTACGATTGATGCTCGCAGTCCCGGAGTCGGGGCAAACGACCTAGACGAGTTCCACGGCCTTTCGCTTCATGTCGTCGTTGACATCGATGTAGGTCTGGGTGGTACTGATGCTGCGATGGCCGGCGAGCGCGGCAAGGACACGAACGCTGACACCCTTTGCCGCAAGATTCGTGATGAATGTGCGGCGCCCTGAATGGCTGCTGGCACCGTCGAGGCCGGCGCGTCGGTAAAGCCAAAGGAAATGCTGGCAAAGCGTGTTGGCGGTGAAGTGGTCTCGCTTTTGAGTTCTGAACAGGGGCAGTTGCTCTTGCTCGCGGCGTCTCAAGGTCTTTACGTAAGCGCTGAGTTCTTTGCGCAGCCTTTCGCCGACGAACACGACGCGAGCATGCCCGCCCTTCACCTGCTCCGCTGCGAGCTGGAATTCCGCCTTTATCGTGGAATCTGCAGCGACAACGTCGCTGTACTTGAGCGCGGCTACTTCACTGACGCGCAGGCCGGCGTAATAGGTCATCAGAAGCATTGCGCGATCCCGCGCTGCATGACGGCCTAGTGCTGCGAAGTCCAGAGCGCGCTTCAGCTCTCGCTCTGTCAATGTCTTTGCTTGCCCCATCTCAGTCCTCCTTCATGTCCAAAACCAATGAATGGCATGCGAGCAAGTGTGTGATCTTTGATTTCGATTTGCGACCTGAACTTGTCCAGGCCCCGATCTCTATGCAGATCAATGAGATAGCTGCATAACCACATCAAATGCGTATTTCCTTTGGTTCGGCAGCGCCGCGGCTGCTGTTGTCGATGTCCCAGAACACAGGGCGACGCTTTAGAACGCCCTATGCGCGTGCGCAGATGCTTCTCGCTACCCGAGCACCCGGGACGCTGCTTGCGCGTGCTGTGCAGCGTTTTGCTGTGTCAGCGATCCCCAAGTTGCATCGTCCTGCGCTGCGAGATGAGACTCACAATCTTCAGTCAAGGCTATCGCACTACGGGAAGTTGTCTGCCCGTCGTGGGAACCATTCGCGCTAGCTTCAGCCCGCAGCAAATGCGTCGTATGGGATCTGCGTATTCGCAAAGTCCCAGACTTCCGTGTTCCCCTTGGTCTGCGCCTCCTTAAGGCTGTAGCCGATCCAGCCTTGTGCGGAACTCGTGTCACCCTGGATCGAACTGAAGAAGATGTCGTCGCGCTGGCCGGCTCGGTTGACCCAACAGTCGCGGACCTCGGCATACAGGTCACCATCGCTGATTCCGGCTGGGATGTTGCCGAATGCGAAGTTGTAGTGCAGCGTCAGATGTGGGTCTGACGTGACCAAGCTGCCTTCCAGCGTGGCAATGATGAGCGGCTGGCATTGAAGCGGCTTGCGGCGCGCCTTGGGTCCATAGAGTCGGCTGTTCAGGCAGTTTCGGAAGTGCCGGCAGTCCTTCTTTGCCTTGTCGATGGCGTCTTCCATCTGTCGTTCGGTTAGGCCATAGGTCTTGTATGGCGTGTGGGCCACGGCGATGTGCGTCACGCGGTGGGCGTGCTGCCCCAGGAACTCGGCGATAGACCGACAGATCTGAATGGATGTGCTGCTCATGCAGCTATTTATCTGGCGGCTCCGTCCTGAAGCATATTTTTGATACGGGGGCAACCATGAGCCCCGATGGTTAGGCCGGGCACCGGTCGCAGACCTTTCTTGAAGAAAGCACACTGCCATAACACGTTTAACAAAGGAGTTAGGAAAATGAGTGCTTTGGCAAAATTCAAGCTCGTGAGTGCCACGCAGGATCGCAAGTCACCCGAGGTTCTGCGTCGCAACAAGCTGACTGGGAAAATCGACCACCAAATCTTTGCGGCAAAGGCGGCAATCGCAGGCGACACCTACGCCGCCAAACGCGTGAAGTTTGTTCAAGACTCCGAATCTGGCCAGCGGCGCCAGGTCGAGATGGCCGTTCGCGTGAAGCCGTGGTGGTGGAAGTCGGCGAGCGGTAAGCTGATGCTGGCTTTGCGTTATGGCGCGCGACCTATCGAGCTGGCGAAAGGCAAGAACGCCATCGAGGTTGGCAGCATGAGCGACTTGGTCGCTGCGCTGGAGGCCGTCAAGGATGCCGTGTTGGCTGGCGAACTGGATGCTCAGATCGAGCAGGCCAGCGGCTCGCTGCGTGACGGCTTCAAGAAGAAGTGAGCAGCGGCGTGAAGACATATCGCGCCACCGTGCGCGTGCCTCATGCGTCAGGTCGGGGAACGATGGTCGTGTGGGCTACGGTCGCTGCGACCAGCCCGATTGCTGCGAAAGCGATGCTTGAGGCGCAGTACGGCAAGGGCAATGTTCTGGGGACGCCGGTGACAGCTTGACGGCAGGGCGCGCCGCCGGACTGCCTTAGCCCCGATGGCGACTAGATAATGCACGACATGAACGAGATCCAGAACATGCCCACCACCCAGGCGACCGACGATGGTCGGTATAGCAACGTCAGCAGGGAGAAGACAACAGGAGCGACTTACACGCCCCCCGAGCTTGCTGGCTTCTTGGCTGACGCTGCTCTCCGGGCATTCGAGCTGCCACAAGACGGCACGATTCGAGTGTTGGATCCAGCTGTGGGGGACGGCGCTCTGCTTAATGCACTGCTGCACAAACTGCCCGGAGAGGCATTGAACAGAGTTGAGGTCTACGGATTCGACACTAATCCAGACGCTGTCCGACAATCGCGCCGACTACTGGAAGGTTGGAAGATTCGCGGTCTTCAGATCGAGGAGAAAGATTTTTTAAATCATGTTGCCTCTGAATTTGACTGTAACGATCTTTTCGCTCCAGTTGAGCGAAGCTATTTCGATATCGTCGTCGCTAATCCGCCGTATGTCAGAACGCAAGTTTTAGGGGCAGACTCTGCTCAGATGCTGGCAAAGCAGTTTGATTTGTCTGGCCGCGTCGATCTCTACTACCCCTTCTTGCTCGGAATTTCGCGCGTCCTGACCCCTAGTGGCGTAGCCTCTATCATCGTGTCGAACAGATTCATGACCACTAAGTCCGGTCAGGCGGTCCGCTCTGCGATGCTGAAGGCATACGACCTAATTCATATCTGGGATTTGGGTGATACGAAGCTCTTTGATGCCGCAGTGCTCCCAGCCGTAATACTAGGGCGGAAGGGGAGTAGCAACATCTCCGCCAAGCCAATTTCACTAACGACCGTATACGAAACTGAGCGGCAGGCGGAGGCGTCTGCAAGCAGCGTCATTGCTGCACTGTCAACGAGCGCTTCTGGAATAGTTCAGACATCAGATGGTCGTCGATATGAGGTTAAGAACGGCCTACTAGACAACGGCGGAACAGACGATGGTCTCTGGCGGATTGCCACTCGGCAAGTAGACGATTGGCTAGACCGTGTTGCGCTCAAGACCTGGAAGCCATTCAGCTTCATCGGAAAAATAAGAGTAGGCGTCAAATCGACGGCAGATAAAGTATTTTTGCGAAGCGATTGGGACGCATTGCCTGGCGGTAGGCCGGAACTGTTGCGTCCGCTAGTTACAAGGCATAGCGCACGAAAATTCAAATCTAAGGTTCCGGAAAAATTAAGCAATCGCAAAGAGATTCTTTACCCACACGAGAGTTCATCGACCGGCCGAGTTGCTGTCGATATATCTAAGTATCCCATTGCCAGTGCATACCTCAATGAGCATCGTGCCGCGCTCGAGGCTAGAAAATACCTAATCGAAGCAGGGCGCAATTGGTACGAGCTTTGGGTGCCACAGGACCCTGCCGCGTGGGCTCAACCAAAATTGGTTTTCCCAGATATTGCAGATGAACCAATGTTTTGGATGGATACGGACGGAGGAGTGGTTAATGGAGAGTGCTATTGGCTGAAAGCAGACGACGAATCTAATTCTGATCTGCTCTGGCTGGCGCTGGCCATTGCAAACTCATCATTCATAAAGTCCTTTTACGACCATAAGTTCAATAATAAGCTGTACGCAGGCAGGCGCCGGTTTATCACTCAGTACGTGGAGCAATTTCCGTTGCCAAATCCGGATCTCCCAGGAACGAGGGAGATCGTTCAGCTCTCAAAGGATATCCATGCCGCCATCCCATCCGCTGAAGCAGAGAGGATGATCCGGGAGCTGAACGATAAGGTGTGGCAGGCCTTTGGCTTAACCCCGGAAGAAGTCGCTGGGTAGCGGTATTTGGATCTTCCCGTTCTGGACGCGACCCTCGAAACGCCGGAACCGACTGAAGAAGTCTGCTCCTGTACAGACGATTAAGCTCGTCACGGTCACAGTCATGCCGTCTGTTTGAGCGACGAATACGGCGTAACGAGTATCGCAGTGACGAGGATGGAAGTTGGCTCCGATTTGCGATAAGTCCAGGCGCGCCTCGCTGTTTGGCTGAACCAAACCCAAGTCAATCGTCGGAGAAGTCTGCAACTTGACTTCAAGAAGTTGGTGAAGCACGTCGGGGAACTGGCCCGTATCTTCGTAGCGGGAGTAACCGAGACTTTGACACACTGCACGATGAAGAGCGGCGCCGCGATTTCTCTCTTGAACTCGCCCTGGGTCTGCGAAGGTTGCTCCTACTAGCGGTGACAACCGTTCATAGACCTCCCGAATCGGAATCAACATTCCGGAAGAAGGCGATTGGACTGGGCTGACAAACGGATCAAATGTTATTCCGTGACGAGTATGCACGGCCACATCAGTGGTGTCTACCGGCGAGACCAGTTCATGGCTCGCCCCGCTCAGTTCTAGTCTTGCTTGATATTTGGTAGTGATAGTGCCAGTGGTGTCCAATAGCGCGAGCTGTTGACCATTAACCACTTTTACCAAGCCGATATCGTCATTTGCAGTAACTTGAATTATCGCATATCTTCGCTCGGGCGCCAATTCCTCATTCCAGATTTGAAGGTTGAAAGATTTCTGCGTATAGATATCTAGTTGCTGCCCTGGAAATCTAGGTTGTGTTTTTTGAAATGAAGCTGGAATAGGGTAGCCTAGCGCTTGACATACGGCTTCCTTGACTACCTTTGAACGTGTACGCAAAGCGAGGCCTGCAAGGCTTTTACCTTTGAGATGGGTGTTAAGTAGTGCTTCAAGCATAGGCGTAGGTATCCAATAGTTTCGATCACCTACCTCTATTGGTGAATAAATCGTCGCGCCAGAGCGCTGAATTGCTTCCCTGTATTCACTTGCTGTCTTTTCCATCAGCTCAATTCCCCTGAATGCCTCGTCGGGCGAAAGTCGGCTTGCGCCAAGTTGCGCAAGGACGAGGAATTATCGGATGGCCGGCTCTAGCAACAGATAGAGCAACCCCTCGTCGAGGCCGACGTGCGCCCTGCGCCCTGCGTGCTGGTGTCAACGGGCGACCACTTTTCGACTGGCCTCCGCACCCCCTCCCGGACACGGGTGGCAGTCGGTTCAACGCTTACAACCATGTAACACGCCCCTCTGACAGCAGCGCTGCCAGCGAGCAGCGCGTGTTCGCGTGCGACCGCGTTTCAACGTTCGAGCAACTTAGCGAGATCGGCGCGAGCACATCGGTCGCGCCGGCTACAGCACGCCTCTGGTCGTGGGACGATGGTCGTCTGGGCCCCGGTCACTGCGATCAGTCCGATAGCAGCGAAGGCCCTGCTTGAAGCTCAGTATGGATGAGGCAACGTTGTGTCCGTGCCCTCGGAATGTCAATAGCTCGCAGGTCCAGGCCCCACCAGCGCTGCTAAATACGTCTAGCAGGAGGACGGTATGAGACTGGAAGAAATCGAGATCGCGAGCGCGGACAAGAGGCGCGAACAACAGCTAAGGACGGGAGCAGCGGTGGCGGCCGCGAAAGCTGCGCAGCTTCGGACGCAGGCGGACGACGCAGGTAGCAAGGGAGCGCGCCAGGATCGTCCAATCAAGCCGAAGCCGCCGTCCACGAAGACGATCAAGCCAAAGGCCTAGCGCCGTCGATCAACGTCGAGAGAGGTCTGCGCGAATGTCGTGCGACACGACATGTCCAGAAAAATGCGCCCATTTCTCGGACGCAGCCTGCCTTCGTGAAGGAAGCGCCTGGGCAGATGTGGGGTGCTTTGGCGGAGAGAGTGGGATTCGAACCCACGGTAAGGTTTCCCCTACGCTAGTTTTCAAGACTAGAGCCTTCAGCCGCTCGGCCATCTCTCCTGTGCAGCTACGGAGTGTAGCTGTTGCATCTTTCAGCTGTTTTTGTATCCACTTTGCAAGTCTTTGCATGGTGGAAGACAGTGAAAATCCTTTTAAATTCAACTGCTTGCGTTTGAAGCAAAGTCTTTCAAGACCGTTGGATTAAACCACTCTCCCACGCTTCCACTATTCAATCACTCGGCATCTACCGGCATCGTCGCTGCCGGTTTTGCCTGCACTCACATCGCTGCGCGATATGAGTTCCGGCGCAAGTGCCGCGCTGCGGCCCTTGAACAAGACTGTTGGGTTAAACCGCTCCCCCAAGCCTCCTCCGTCAGGAGGCGGAATTCTAGCCGCTATTCCCCTGGCTTCTGGGACTGCGCGCAGGGCACCTGGATCAGTTCCAGCGCGTGGCCGTTCTCCACGCGCGCCGCGCTCAGGCTGCCGCCCCAGACGCAGCCGGTGTCCAGGGCCAGCAGGCCGGGGCGCTGCAGCAGGCCGAGGGTGGACCAGTGGCCGAAGGCGATGGGCGTGTCGGCGCTGCGCCGACCCGGCACGTCGAACCAGGGCATGAAGCCGGGCGGGGCGCTGCCGGCGCCGTCCTTGGTCTTGAAGTCCAGCGTGCCGTCGGCGGCGCAAAAGCGCAGCCGCGTCAGCACGTTGACGACGAAGCGCAGGCGTGCGACGCCGGCAAGGCCGGCATCCCAGCGCGCCGGCTCGTTGCCATACATCTGGGCCAGGAACTCGGGCAGCTCCGGGCCGCGCAACAGCGCCTCCACCTCGCCGGCCAGCGCCAGGGTCTGGTTCAGGTCCCATTGCGGCACCACGCCCGCATGCACCATCAGCCAGCCCTGCTCGAAGCAGGCCATGCGCTGCTGGCGCAGCCACTCGAGCAGGGCGGCGCGGTCGGGTGCTTCGAGGATCTCGTGCAGGGTGTCGCTGCGGCTGGGCTTGCGCGTGCCCTGGGCGGCGGCCAGCAGGTGCAGATCGTGGTTGCCCAGCAGACAGGTGGCGGCCGCACCCAGGCCCTGCAGGCGGCGCAGGGTCAGCAGCGAGGCCGGGCCGCGGTTCACCAGGTCGCCCAGCAGGTAGATGCGGTCGCGCGAGGGCGAGAAGTCGATCTTCTGCAGCAGGCGCTCGAGCGCATCGCAGCAGCCTTGCAGGTCGCCGATCAGGTAGTTCATACCGGGATTGTGCTGTCGGAATCGTCTTGGGCTTCTGCTACTCTTGCCGGCTTCTTCGAACCCACAGCGCCGCATCGCGGGTAAACCCGGATCAGGCGGCGCGCTCAATGGATACCGCCTTACTTCTCTTCCTGTTGTTGCTGAACGCCTTTTTTGCGATGTCTGAAATGGCCCTCTCGGCCAGTCGCAAGGCGCGCCTGCAGGTGCTGGTGGAGGCGGGCGAGTCGGGTGCCCAGGCCGCCATGGACCTGCACGACAACCCGACCAAATTCCTCTCCACGGTGCAGATCGGCATCACCTCCATCGGGGTGCTGAACGGCATCGTGGGTGATGCCGCCTTCTCGGCGCCGCTGTCGCGCTGGCTCAGCGAGACCTTCGGCCTGCATGGCAATGCGGTGGACATTGCCGCCACAGCCCTGGTGGTGGTGATCATCACGGTGGTGACCATCATCTTCGGCGAGCTGGTGCCCAAGCGCCTGGGCCAGATCTATCCCGAGACGGTGGCGCGCATGGTGGCGCCGCCGATGGAATTCCTCTCCCTGGTGGCGCGCCCGCTGGTGAGGGCGCTGACCTTCAGCACCGAGGCCACGCTGGGCCTGATGGGCTTGCGCGGCAAGACCCAGCGCAGCGTCACCGAGGAAGAGATTGCCGCCAGCCTGGAAGAGGGCCTGGACGCCGGCGTGATCGAGGAGCACGAGCACCAGATGGTGCGCAATGTGTTCCGCCTGGACGAGCGCCAGATCGGCTCGATGATGATCCCGCGCGCCGAGATCGCCTGGCTGGACGTGAGCGATTCGCCCGCCCAGGTGCTGAAGATGCTGCAGGCCCATGGCTACAGCCGTTACCCGGTCTGCCGCGGGGGCCTGGGCGATGTGCTGGGCGTGGCCAGTACCCAGGGCCTGCTGGCGCGCGCGCTTACCGGGCAAGACCTGGCCCTGGGTGAGGGCCTGGAGGCGCCGGTGTTCGTACCCGAGACGCTCTCGGGCATGGAGCTGCTGGAACACTTCCGCGCGTCCGACGCGCCGCTGGTGTTTGTGGTGGATGAATACGGCGAGGTGCAGGGGGTGATCTCTGTGCGCGACGTGCTGGAAGCGATCGCTGGCGAGTTCAATGCGCCCAGCGATGGCGATGCCTGGGCGGTGCAACGCGAGGACGGCAGCTGGCTGATGGATGGCCTGATACCCGTGCCCGAGCTGAAGGACCGCCTGGACTTGAAGGAACTGCCCGAAGAGGACCGTGGGCGCTACAACACCCTGGCCGGCATGGTGATGCTGCTGCTGGGGCGCTTGCCGCGCACGGCCGATGTGGTGGAGTGGAACGCCTGGAGATTCGAGGTCGTGGACCTCGATGGCAAGCGTGTGGACAAGGTGCTGGTCTCGAGACTGGCCGCTGATGGAGAAACTGAATGAGCAACCCCCCGATGTACGGCAACCTGGTGCCGCTGGACCGTGAGCAGCACAAGAAGCTGCGCCTGCAGACCGAGCTGAGCAGCGTGGACCGCGTGGCCGGCATGAACTCGCTGTTCCTGGCCGTGGTGGAATTCGCCGACGCCTGCAAGGAGTTCCCGATCGTGTTCGTGCGCGTCGGCGACCCGACCAACGCCACGGGCGGCAAGGCGCCGGTGGCGCCCCTGGCCGTGTTCGGCCTGAAGGCCGGCAGCAACCTGTTCATCAAGAACGGCGAGTGGCAAGGCCAGTACATGCCCGCCTATCTGCGCCGTTATCCCTTCGCGATGGCCCGCATCAACGAGAGCGAGGACATGGCGGTCTGCTACGACGCCGACTGGAAGGGCTTCTCGGACACCGAGGGCACCCAGCTGTTCTCCGAAGATGGCCAGCCCACCGAGTTCACGGTCAACGCCAAGAACTTCCTGGAGAGCTTCGAGCGCGAGGCCGAGCGCACCCGCCTGGCCTGCGAGCGCCTGGTGCAGCTGGAACTGCTGCGCGACATGCGCTTCGAGGCCACGCTGACGAACGGCGAGAAGATCGACGTCGAGGGCTTCCTGGCCCTGGACGAAGAGAAGTACGCCGCGCTGGACGATGCCACCGTGGGCGAGCTGCACCGCAACGGCCTGCTGGCCCTGCTGGAAATGCACCGCCTCTCGCTGGGCCATATGAGCCGCCTGGCCGGCATGCATAACGCTGCCTGAGTACATGCAGCCTTGTGACAAACCCGCCCCGGGTTTGTCGCGACGGCTGCCGGGCGCAGCGCTCGCTAGTATCCCGCCGAACAAAGATCCTTTGGGACGCGGTGATGTCAGTGTTGGTATTTGAGGGATTTTTGTCGACGCCCGAGATGGTCGAGGTCTTTGACGAGACCGCGGTCGTGCAGGCGATGATGGATTTCGAGGCCGCGCTGGCACGCGCCCAGGCCAAGGCCGGCGCGATACCGCCGGGCGCTGCGCAGGCCATTGCCGGCCTCTGCCGGGCCGAGCTCTACGATGTGGCGGCGATGCTGGCCGCCAGCGGTCGCGCCGGCAGCCTGGCGCTGCCGGTGGTGCGCAAGCTCAGCGAGACGGTGGCCCTGTTCGACCCGCTGGCCGCCGGCTTCGTGCACTGGGGCAGTAGCCACCAGGACCTGCTGGACACCGCCATGGTCTTGCAGACGCGCAAGGCCCTGCAGCTGATCGAGCAGGATCTGCTCAGGCTGTGCGGGCAGTTGCTGGACCTGGCCGAGCGCCATGCCCGTACCGCCCTGCTGGCCCGCACCCAGCTGCAGCCGGTGCAGGTAACCAGCCTGCGCCACAAGCTGGTGGCCTGGGTGAGCCCCTTGCTGCGTTCCGCGCAGGCGCTGCGTGAGCGCGCCGACGAGGCGCTGCTCCTGCAACTGGGCGCCGGCGGGGACGGCACCTCCGCACAAGTGAGCGTCCTGATGGGCCAGGAGCTGCAGCTGCCGCTGCCGGCGATGCCCTGGCCGACCCAGCGCGACCGCCTGGCGAGGCTGGCGGCCGAGCTGGGCGTGCTGTGCGGCTCGCTGGGCAAGCTGGCCCTGGACCTGGCGCTGCTGGCGCAGGCCGAGCTGGGCGAGCTGAGCGGGCCGGTCGCCTGCCAGCAGGCCCTGGCGGCGGCCCAGCGCGCACCCCAGCGCGTCGCGGCCCTGCTGGGCTGCATGCAGCAGCAGCAGGAGGGCGGCCTGGGCAACTGGCCGGCCGAATGGGCCGAATGCTGCGGGCTGCTGGTGTGCACGCATGGCGCGGTGAAGGCGCTGGCCCAATCTGCCGAAGGCATGCAGCCGCAGGGCGCGCGCATGCTCGAGAACATCGATGCGCAGCGCGATCTGATCTTCGCGCAGGGCCTGAGTATGTTGCTGGCACAGGTGCTGGGCGGCGCACGCGCCCGGCGCTGCGTGGACGTGCTGGTGGCGCGGGTGCGCCAGGGCGAGGCGCCCCTGCGCGTGCTGGCACGCGCGGCCGTGGCCGCCGACGCCGAGCTGGCGGCAGGCATCATGCCGGCGCAGCTGGAGGCGGTGTTCGATGTGCATGCGGCGGCCCAGCAGGCCGACGAACGCGTGCAAGCCGCGCTGCTGCAGGCGCGCGCTCAATGGGCCGCCCTGATGGACGGCCCCGGACATTGACAGGACGCAACACGCATGTAAGTTTTTGCAAGGCGTGAGCCTGTTTTGTGCGACTAGGGATATGGCGTGAATATTGTCACGGCAGGTCGAATAGACTTGGGCCTGATCTGTTGGAGTTTGTGTATGGCGGCTGAAGGCGTGGACATGTTGACGGGGTTGTCGCAAGTGGCACGCGACGACGGGCCGCCAGAGCGTCAGAAGCAACAGGCGTTCCGCCCCCTGCTGACGCGCGAGACCGAGGCGGGCGTGATTCGCGTGCTGGCCGGCGACGGCAGCACGACGGAGCATCAGGCCGGGCATCTGGTGCGGCGTCGCTATGCCGACAGCGGCTATGACCTGAGCGCCGCCCAATGGGCGCACCGCGGTGTGGTGTGTACGGTGCAAACCCTCATGGAGCGCCAGGTGGTGGGCACCGTCGGTGTGCGCCCGGACAGCCTGGAGGGCCTGACGGCCGACCTGGCCTTCAGCGATGAACTCGAGATCATGCGGGACAAGGGCTGGACCCTCTGCGAGGTGACGCGCCTCGCGGTCGAGCGCGACGCGCCGGCGCGGCCCGTGCTGGCCAGCCTGTTCCACGTCGTCTACCTGCTGGCCAAGGCGCGTTTCCAGGCCGACCATCTGGTGATCGAGGTGAACCCGCGCCATGTGTCGTTCTACAAGCGCATGCTGGGTTTCGTCGAGCATGGCGGGGTGCGGCACCACGATGTGGTGGACGCCCCGGCAACCTTGCTGAGCCTGGACCTGGACTATGTGCAGGCGCAGATCATGCTGTATGGCGGCCGCCCTGAGATGGTGCGCCTGTCGCGCAATCTATACCCTTACTTCATGCCCATGGCCGAAGAGGCCGAGGTGCTGCGCGCGATCTGGAGCTGGGACGAGGAGTGATGCGCGTCAGCCGCGCCAACCCAGTTGGCGCGACAGCTCGCTGCCGGTGCGCTTGAGTGCCTGGGCCATCGCACCGTTCGCCGCTAGTTCGAAGCCGCTGCTGGGCCCGATCGCGGTGATGCTCAGCACCATGCGGCCCTGATCGTCGAACACCGGCGCGGCCAGCGCCGAGACGCCCGCCACCACGCCGTCGCGTGAGCTGGCGATGCCCAGCGCGCGCGCCTGGTCCAGGTGGGACTGGAGTTCAGCGTCAAACGTCGCTGGGCCGCCCTCGCGGCCCAGCGCCTCCAGCACCTGCTCGCGTGGCAGATAGGCGGCGAACAGCCGGCCAGAGGCGGTGCCACGCAAGCTCATCACCGTGCCATGGCGCATGCTCACATGCACCGGGCTGGGCGCCTCGGCCACGCGCACGATGGTGGGGCCGCGGTTGCCCCAGACGGCGATCGCCACCGTCACGTCCAGGGCCTGGGCCAGCTCTTCCACGCGCGGCGTGGCCAGGCGCACCGGGTCGTATTGCTGCAGGCTGATCAGGCCCAGCTGCAGGGCCAGCGGCCCCAGGCCGTAGCGGCCGCTGCCGGCCTCCTGCTCCACCAGGCCCAGCTTGATGAAGCTCACCAGATAAGGGTGGGCCTTGGCCGGCGGCATGCCGGCCTCGCGCGCCAGATCCTTCAGCGCCAGCGGTCGGCCCAGATGCGCCAGGGCAATCAGCAGCGCGCCGCCGACCTCCACGCTCTGGATGCCGCGCGGGCCGCGCTCGGCGGCGGGGGCTTCTTCATCAAGGCTCTGGCTATCGGGCATGCGGGTTTATACCTAAAACAATCAATTAGACATTAACAAACGGCCTAACTAAGATCAAGCCCTGTTGTTCGTTATAGGCGAATTGGTTTGCTTATGACGAAATGTAGCCGCCCCATTTGAGGAAAGCCAGTCTCATGAGTACCAAGACCTTTGCCTCCCAGGCCGATCTGGAAGTGAAGCGCGTCAGCTTCGATCGCCTCTCCGACCATGCCTATGCCTATACCGCCGAGGGCGATCCCAATACCGGCATCGTGATCGGTGACGATGCGGTGATGGTGATCGACACCCAGGCCACGCCGGTGATGGCGGCCGACGTGATTCGCCGCATCCGCGAGGTCACCGACAAGCCGATCAAGTACGTGCTCTTGAGCCATTACCACGCGGTGCGGGTGCTGGGTGCCTCGGCTTATCAGCCCGAGCACATCATCGCCAGCCAGGACACCTACGAGCTCATCGTCGAGCGCGGCGAGCAGGACAAGGCGAGCGAGATCGGCCGCTTCCCACGCCTGTTCCAGAACGTCGAATCGGTGCCGCCGGGCCTGACCTGGCCCACGCTCACCTTCAGCGGCAAGATGACGCTGTGGCTGGGCAAGCTGGAGGTGCAGATCCTGCAACTGGGCCGCGGCCATACCAAGGGCGATACGGTGGTCTGGCTGCCGCAGGACAAGGTGCTGTTCTCGGGCGATCTGGTCGAGTTCGACGCCACGCCCTATGCCGGCGATGCCTATTTCCAGGACTGGCCGCAGACCCTCGACAACATCGCTGCGCTCAAGCCCGAGAAGCTGGTGCCGGGCCGCGGCGCCGCGCTGCAAAGCCCCGCGCAGGTGGCCGCCGGCCTGGCCGGCACGCGCGCCTTCGTGAGCGAGCTTTATGAAAGCGTCAAGGCCGGTGCCAGCGCCGGCCGCGACCTCAAGACCGTGTACCGCGAGACCTATGAGCGTCTCGCGCCCAAGTACGGCCAGTGGGTGATCTTTGCCCACTGCATGCCGTTTGACGTGACGCGCGCCTACGACGAGGCGACCGCGTACCCGGACCCGCGCATCTGGACCGCCGAGCGCGACATCGCCATGTGGCAAGCCCTGGAAGGGAATTGAAGCAATGACCAAGATCGAACGCATCCACCACGTCGCCTACCGCTGCAAGGACGCCAAGACCACCGTCGAGTGGTACCGCAAGCACCTGGGCATGGACTTCGTGCTCGCCATCGCCGAGGACAAGGTGCCCTCCACCCATGCCCCCGACCCCTATATGCATCTCTTCGTGGATGCGGGCAATGGCAACATCCTGGCCTTCTTCGAGCTGCCCAACTCGCCCGAGATGGGGCGCGACACCAACACGCCGGACTGGGTGCAGCACATCGCCTTCAAGGTGGGCAGCGTGGCCGAGCTGGAAGAGACCAAGGCGCGCTTGCAGGCCGAGGGCATCGAGGTGATCGGCATCACTGACCACACCATCTTCAAGAGCATCTACTTCTTCGACCCCAACGGCCACCGCCTCGAGCTCGCGGCCGATGTGGGCACGCCGGCGATGTACCAGGCGCTGGATGCGTGCAAATGGGAGATGCTCAATGAATGGGCCGCCACCAAGAAGGCGCCCAAGCATGCCGCCTGGATGCACGACAAGGAATTCGCGCAACCCCGTTGAGTGAGAAAAAAAGGGCAGGAGACGGCCATGCAGAAGACATATACCTATCCCGAGTTCGCCTACCGCCAGAGCGAGGAGCAGCGCAGCGGCCGGCCAGAGCACCACGCGGTGCTGATCGTCGGCGCCGGGCCCATCGGCCTGACCCTGGCGCTGGACTGCGCCGCGCGCGGCCTGCGCTGCGTGCTGCTGGACGACAACAACAGCGTCAGCATCGGCTCGCGTGCGGTCTGCTATGCCAAGCGCCCGCTGGAGATCTGGGATCGCCTGGGCGTGGGCGCGAGCCTGGTGGAGCAGGGCGTGCGCTGGCAGGTCGGCAAGGTGTTCTTCCGGGACGAGTTGGCCTACCAGTTCGACCTGCTGCCCGAGGCTCATCACCAGATGCCGGCCATGATCAATCTGCAGCAGTACCACCTGGAAGAAAAGCTGGTGGCCGCCTGCGAGGCTGAGCCCCTCATCGACCTGCGCTGGAAGCATCGCCTCTTGAGCCTGGAGCAGGACGGCGCTGGCGTGCGCCTCACCATCGAGACGCCCGACGGCGTGTTCCACAGCGCGGCCGACTGGGTGGTGGCCTGCGACGGCGCCAACAGCGACACGCGCCGCATGATCGGCGCCGAGTTCACCGGCCAGGCCTTCCAGGATCGCTTCCTGATTGCCGACGTGATCATCAAGGACGCGAACTTCCCCACCGAGCGCTGGTTCTGGTTCGACCCGCCCTTCCATCGCGGCCAGTCGGTGCTGCTGCACAAGCAATGCGACGGGGTCTGGCGCATCGACTTCCAGCTCGGCTGGGGTGCCGATCCCAACGAGGAGAAGAAGCCCGAGAAGGTGATCCCGCGCATCCAGGCCATGCTGGGGCCGGAGGTGGAATTCGAGCTGGAGTGGGTCTCGGTCTACCAGTTCGCCTGCCGCCGCATCGACCGCCTGCGCCACGGCCGCGTGCTGTTTGCCGGCGACTCGGCGCACCAGGTCTCGCCCTTCGGCGCGCGCGGTGCCAACACCGGCGTGCAGGATGCCGACAACCTCGCCTGGAAGCTGCAGGCGGTGCTGAGCGGCCGCGCGCCCGAGCATCTGCTGGACAGCTACCACGAGGAGCGTGCCGTCGCCGCCGACGACAACCTCTTGAACTCCACCCGCTCCACCGACTTCATCACGCCCAAGAGCCGCATCTCGCTGCGCCTGCGCAATGCGGTGCTGGAGCTGGCGCGCACCGAGCCCTTTGCGCGCCCGCTGGTCAACAGCGGCCGGCTCTCCACGCCTACGCCCTACCTGAACTCCTCGCTCAACACGCCGGACGAGGAGCTGTTCCACGGCCGCATGAAGCCCGGCAGCCACTGTGCCGATGCGCCGGTGCACAACCGCGCCGGCCAGCCGGACTGGCTGCTCAAGCACCTGGGCCAGGGCTTTGTGCTGCTGAGCTTCGGGCCGGTGCCGGCCGTCGAGGGCCTGAGCGTGCTGGAGATCGGCCGCGACCTGATCGACAGCGAGGGTGTGCTGGCCCAGCGCTACGATGGCCGACCCGGCACGGTCTACCTGTTGCGCCCCGACCAGCATGTGGCCGCGCGCTGGCGCGGCTTCGACGCCGTCAAGGTGCAGGCCGCGCTGCGCCGCGCCCTCGCCATCCACTGAACGCCGGAGTGACCATGATGACCCAGCTGATCCGCTCCCCCAATATTCCCGATCCCGACGGCTTCTACGAGCAGCTGATCCATGCCCAGCGCGATCTCAGCGACGAGCAGGCCGAGATGCTGCTGGCCAAGCTGGTGCTGATCCTGGCCAACCAGGTGGGCGACCGCGCGGTGCTGGCCGAGGCGCTGGCGCTGGCCCGTACGAACACGCTGAACTGAGAACGATGAGCGACGACGCATTGCAATACCTGGCCGGCTTCGGCAACCAGCACCAGAGCGAGGCCGTGGCCGGCAGCCTGCCGCGGGGCCAGAACAGCCCGCAAAAGGTGGCGCACGGCCTCTATGCCGAGCTGCTCTCGGGCAGCGCCTTCACCGCGCCGCGTGCCGACAACCAGCGCAGCTGGCTCTACCGCCGCCAGCCCTCGGTGGTGGTGGGCGGCTACGCGCCGCTGGCGCATGAGTTCCTGAAAACCGGCGCGGCGGAGGGTCAGGTCGTGCCCCCCGATCCGCTGCGCTGGGCGCCCACGCCGGTGCCCGCGGCCGACTGCGACTTCGTCAGCGGCCTGCGCACCCTGTGCGTGAACGGCGACCCGGATGCGCAAGTGGGCATTGCGGCCCACCTCTATCTGGCCAATCGCTCGATGCAGCGCAGCGCCTTGGTGAATGCCGATGGCGAATTGCTGATCGTGCCCCAGCAGGGCGCGCTGCGCATCACGACCGAGCTGGGCCGGCTGGACGTGCGGCCCGGCGAGATCGCGCTGATCCCGCGCGGCCTGGTGTTCAAGGTGGCGGTGGACGGGCCCTCGCGCGGTTATGTGTGCGAGAACTACGGCGCCGCGCTGCGCCTGCCCGAGCTCGGGCCGATCGGCTCCAACGGACTGGCGAATGCGCGCGACTTCCTCGCGCCGGTAGCCTGGTTCGAGGACGAGGAGCCCGGCGACTACGACGTCATCAAGAAGTTCGGCGGCCGGCTGTGGCGCGCGCGCCAGGCCCACAGCCCCTTCAATGTGGTGGCCTGGCACGGCAACCTGACGCCCTACAAGTACGACACCGCGCATTTCATGACGATTGGTTCGATCAGCTTCGACCATCCGGACCCCAGCATCTTCACCGTGCTCACCAGCCCCTCGGACACACCCGGCTGGGCGAATGTGGACTTCGTGATCTTCCCGCCGCGCTGGATGGTGGCCGAGCACAGCTTCCGCCCACCCTGGTACCACCGCAATGTGATGAGCGAGTTCATGGGCCTGGTGCTGGGCCAGTACGACGCCAAGCCCGAGGGCTTCAAGCCGGGCGGCGCCAGCCTGCACAACGCCTACGTGCCGCATGGCCCCGACACCGAGGCCTTCGCCAAGGCCTCGGCCGCCGCGCTGACCCCGCACAAGCTGGAGCACACCCTGGCCTTCATGTTCGAGACCCGCTACCGCCTCTTGCCCACCGCCTTCGCGATGCAGGCGGGGGGCGCACTGGAAACCACTTATGCCGACTGCTGGAACGGTCTGGCCGACAACTTCACGACACCATGAGCCAACTCGACTTCACCCATGACCCGGCCGCGCAGAGCTGGGTGGCCAGCGCGAATGCCGCCGCCACCGAATTCCCGCTGCAGAACCTGCCCTATGGCCTGTTCCGCCGCGCCGGCAGCAAGGAGGCCGCCCGCGTCGGCGTGGCCATCGGCGACCAGATCCTGGACCTGCAGCTGGCCGCGGCCGCGGGCCGCTGGAGCAGCGCCGAGCAGGTGCTCTTGCAGGCCCTGGCCCATGGCGATCTGAATGCCTTCATGGCGCAGCCGCAGGCGCGGCGCCGTGCCCTGCGCCAAGCCCTGTTCCTGGCCCTGCAGGCCGGCAGCAAGCAGGAGGCCGCGCTGCGCCCCTGCCTGTTGGCGCAGGCCGCCGCGCAGATGGCCGTGCCCTGCCGCATCGGCGACTACACCGATTTCTATACCGGCATCCACCATGCCACCACGGTGGGCAAGCTGTTCCGTCCCGACAACCCGCTGCTGCCCAACTACAAATGGGTGCCGATCGGCTATCACGGCCGCAGCTCGTCGATAGTCGTGAGCGGCTCCACGGTACGCCGCCCGCTCGGCCAGCTGATGGCCCCCGGGGCCGAGGCCCCGGTGCAGGCCGCCAGCAAGCGCCTGGACTACGAGCTGGAGCTGGGCCTGTTCGTGGCCGGCGGCAACGCGCTGGGCGAGCCCATCCCGATGGCCGAGGCCGAGCAGCATATGTTCGGCGTGACGCTGCTGAACGACTGGTCGGCGCGCGATATGCAAGGCTGGGAGTACCAGCCGCTGGGCCCCTTCCTGGCCAAGAACTTCGCCACCACGATCTCGCCCTGGATCGTCACGATGGAGGCGCTGGAGCCCTTCCGCACCCCGTTCTCGCATCCGCCCAGCGACCCGCAGCCGCTGCCCTATCTGGACTCGCCGGCCAACCGCGCCGCGGGCGGCTACGAGATCGAGCTGGAGGTGTGGCTGCAGACCGAGGCGATGCGCGCGCAAGACCTGGCCCCGACGCGGCTGATGCGCAGCAACTTCAGGCACGCCTACTGGACGCTGGCGCAGATGCTTACCCACCACGCCAGCAATGGCTGCAATCTGCAGCCCGGCGACCTGCTGGGCACGGGCACGCAGTCGGGCCCGGCGGCGGAGGAGGGCGGCTCGCTGCTGGAACTCTCGAATGGCGGCAAGCAGGCGCTGAGCCTGCCCAATGGCGAGACCCGCAGCTTCCTGCAGGACGGCGATACCGTGATCCTGCGCGGCTATGCGGTCAAGGAGGGGGCGCGCCGCATCGGCTTTGGCGATTGCGCCGGCACCATCACGCCGGCGCCTCGAGCCACAGCAGGCTGAACCAGCCGCGCACGTCGGTCCAGACCGGGCCGGCGCGAAAGCCGGCGCGCGCCGCCTGGGCCTGGAAGCCGGCGATGCTGTACTTGTGCGAGTTCTCGGTGTGCAGGGTCTCGCCGGCGGCAAACTCGTAGTCCACCCCGTCCAGCCTGAACCGCTGCTCGCGCAGGCTCAGCAAATGCATCTCGATGCGCTGCTGCGGCGCGTTGTAGAAGGCGCTGTGCTCGAAGCCCGCGGGGTCGAACTCGGCGCCCAGCTCGCGCCGCGCGCGCGCCAGCAGGTTGAGGTTGAAGGCCGCGGTGACGCCAGCGGCATCGTTGTAGGCGGCATGCAGCACGGCGGGGTCCTTGATGAGGTCGATGCCGATCAGCAGGCCGCCGCCGCGCAGCTCCTGGGCCGTCATCTGGAAGAAGGCCAGGGTCTCCGCGGGCGAGAAGTTGCCGATGCTGGAGCCCGGGAAGAAGCCCACGCGGCGGCCGCGTGCGGGCCGCGGCGGCAGGTCATGCGGCTGGGTGAAATCGGCCACCACCGGCTTGATGGCGAGCGCCGGGTAGGCCTGCTGCAACTCCGCGCAGGCGCTCAGCAGATGCGCGCCCGAGATGTCCACCGGCACGAAGGCATGGGGCTCGTCCAGATGCGCGATCAGATGCCGCACCTTGCGCAATGCGCCGGCGCCGTACTCCACCAGCTGCGCATGCGGCCCCATGCAGGCGGCCATTTCGGCGCCATGGGCCTGCAGCAGGGCCAGCTCGGTGCGGGTGGGGTAGTACTCGGGCAGCTCGCAGATCTGCTCGAACAGCTGCGAGCCGATCTCGTCGTAGAAGTATTTCGGCGCGATGCTGCGCGGGCGCTGGCTCAGGGCCAGGTGCAGATCGCTGGCAAACCGCTGTTTGGCGCTGGCCGCTTGATTCATGAAGCGTGATCTCCCAGATCGCGCGCCAGGCGCAGGCCGCTGAACTGCCAGCGCGCGGCCGGCGGGAAGAAGTTGCGGTAGCTGGGCCTGGCATGGCCCGGCGGGGTGGCCAGGCTGCCGCCGCGCAGCACCAGCTGGCCCACCATGAATTTGCCGTTGTACTCGCCCACCGCGCCCGCCATCGGGCGAAAGCCCGGATAGGGGTGGTAGGCCGAGTAGGTCCATTGCCAGGCCTGATCGGCCGCCTGCGCGAAGCCGGGCAGGGCGCTGGCGGCCTCCCATTCGAATTCGCTGGGCAGGCGCGCACCCGCCCATTCGGCGAACGCGGCGGCCTCGTAAAAGCTCAGCTGCAGCACCGGCGCCTGCGGGTCCAGCGGCTGCAGGCCGGCCAGGCCGAACACCTGGGTCTGCCCGTCCTGCTCGCGCCAGTAGGCAGGGCCTTGCCAGCCTTGTGCCTGCACCAGCGCCCAGCCGTCCGAGAGCCACAGCGAGGCGCGCCGGTAGCCGCCGTCGGCGATGAAGGCGGCATAGTCGCCACAGCTCACCAGCCGGTTGGCGATCTCGAAGGGCCGCAGCAGCTGGGCATGGCGCGGCAGCTCGTTGTCGAATGCAAAGCCCGCGCCCGCATGGCCGATCTCCACCGTGCCGCCGCCATGGGCCAGCCAGCGCAGCGGCGGGGCGGCAGCGGGCGGCGGGGTCAGCGCCCGGTAGGCGGGCAGCAGGGGATGGCAGGAGAAGGCGTGCAGGATGTCGGTGAGCAGCAGCTCCTGGTGCTGCTGCTCGTGTTGCAGGCCCAGCTCGACCAGGGCCAGGTCTTGCGGCCCCAGCGCCTGACCCAGAAAGTCCTGCATGGCGGCGTCGACATGGCGGCGATAGGCCTGCACCTCGGCCAGGCCGGGCCGGCTCAGCAGGCCGCGCTGCGGGCGCGGATGGTGCGGGCCCAGGGCCTCGTAATAGGAGTTGAACAGGTAGGCGTAGGCGGGGTCGAAGCAGCGGTAGCCCGGCATGCGCGGCGCCAGCAGCAGGGTCTCGAAGAACCAGCTGGTGTGGGCCTGGTGCCATTTGCTGGGGCTGGCATCGGGCATGGACTGCAGCGCCTGGTCTTCCGCCGACAGCGGCGCGGCCAGCGCCTCGGTGTGGGCGCGCACCGCCAGATAGCGCTGGCGCAGGGTCTGTGCTGTGCTGCTCATGTTCACCGGGGCCTCCATGGCGCAACGGTAGCCTATCTTGCTGCCCAAAGATGTCAGCAGTTGCAGGGCAAACCTCAGGCGCCCGCCCGCGCCCGTGGGCATAACATCGCCGGCTTGGCGCAGGCCCCCAGAGGAGACATCCGTGACCAACCCCGCAACCCCCTTGTTCCGATCTGCCATGGCCCTGGCCGCCGCGCTGGCCCTGGCCACGCCGGTGCTGGCGCAGGAACTGACGCTCAAGGTGCATCACTTCTGGCCGCCGGCGGCGATGCCGCCCACCAAGATCCTGCAGCCCTGGTGCGACAAGATCGCCGCCGATTCGGGCGGCAAGCTCAAGTGCCAGATCTTCCCGGCAATGCAGCTGGGTGGCACGCCGGCGCAGCTGATCGACCAGGCCAAGGACGGCGTGGTGGACATCGCTTTCACCCTGCCGGGCTACACGGCCGGGCGCTTCCCCATCATGGAGGTGTTCGAACTGCCCTTCATGACCAATTCCGCCGAAGCCGGCGCGCGCGCCGCCTGGGACTTCTACGGCAAGTACGCCGGCAAGGAATTCGCCGGCCTCAAGCCGCTGATGTTCAGCGTGCACGACGAGGGCTATCTGCACACGCGCGAGAAGCAGATCAAGACCCTGGCCGACTTCAAGGGCCTGAAGCTGCGTGCGCCCACGCGCCAGACCAACAAGCTGCTGGCCTCGCTGGGCGCCACGCCGGTGGGCATGCCGCTGCCGGCGGTGGCCGATGCGGTGAGCAAGGGCACCATCGACGGTTTTGCCCTGCCCTGGGAGGTGATCCCCTCGGTGAAGCTGCATGAGATGGTGAAGTACCACACCGAGACCGACCGCACGCGGCCGGCGCTCTACAGCGCGGTGTTCGTGCTGGCGATGAACCAGGCCCGCTACGACGGCCTGCCCGCCGAGCTGAAGGCGGTGATCGACAAGAATTCCGGCGCTGCGTTCTCGCAGCAGGCCGGCAAGACCTGGGACGAGAGCCAGGCGGTGGGCCGCAAGCCGGCGCTGGACCGCGGCAATGTCTTCCACACCGTGCCGGCCGCCGAGGTCGATCTGTGGATCAAGGCCAGCCATCCGCTCTACGACGAATGGGCGGCCGATATGGACAAGCGCGGCCTGCCCGGCAAGCAGATGCTGCAGGACGCGCAAGGCCTGCTGGCCAAGTACAAGAAGTAAGGCTGGCCGTGCCCGCCGGCCTGCGAACCCTGGCACGCTGGTGCGCGCTGGCCGGCTGCCTTTGCGCCAGCCTGACCGCGCTGCTGACAGTGGCCAGCATCATCGGACGCTCCTGGCTGGCGCGCCCGATCCAGGGCGATGTGGAGCTGACCCAGTTCGGCATCGCGCTGTGCATCGCGCTGTGCCTGCCCTGGTGCCAGTTGCAGCGCGGCAACATCATCGTGGACTTCTTCACCCAGGCCGCGCCCGCGCCGGTGCAGCGCGGGCTGGACCGCCTTGGCGCCCTGCTGCTGGCGGTGATGCTGGGTCTGCTGGCCGGGCGTGCTGGCGCCGGCGCGCTGGCGGTGCGCGAGGCCGGGGAGACCAGCATGATCCTGGGCTGGCCGATGTGGTTCAGCTATGCGGCGCTGGCGCCCGGCCTGGCGCTCAGCGGCCTGATCGCGCTGCTGCAGGCCTGGCGGGGCGGAGAAGGGCGATGACAGTCGGCCTCGCGATCTTCGCCGCCATGCTGCTGCTGATGGCGCTGCGCGTGCCCATCGCCGCGGCGATGTTCATTCCCGGCGCCCTCGGCTATGCCTGGATGACCAGCGACATGGCGCTGCTGAACCTGCTCAAGGGCAGTGCGGTGGCGCGGCTGTCGGTCTACGACCTCTCGGTGATCCCGCTGTTCCTGCTGATGGGCCAGTTCGCCACCCAGGGGGGCTTGAGCCGCGCGCTCTTCAAGGCGGCGGCGGCCTTCGTGGGGCACAAGCGCGGCGGCCTGGCGATGGCGGCCATCATGGCCTCGGCGGCCTTCGGCGCGGTGTGCGGTTCGTCCGTCGCCACCTGCGCCACCATCACCCAGGTGGCCTACGAGGAAATGAAGCGCGGCGGCTACCACGGCCGCCTTTCCACCGCGGTGCTGGCCACCGGCGGCACGCTGGGCATCCTGATCCCGCCCTCGGTGCCCCTGGTGGTCTACGCCATCCTGACCGAGCAGAACATTGCCAAGCTGTTCGCCGCGGCCTTTGTGCCGGGGCTGATCGCCACCGCCGGCTATCTGATCGTGATCGCGCTCTACTGCAGGCTGCGGCCCGAGCTGGCCCAGCCCTCGATACGCCTGCCCTGGGGCCAGCGCTGGCGCGCGCTGCTGGGCGTGTGGCCCATGGTGCTGATCTTCGTGATCGTGTTCGGTGGCATCTACGGCGGCCTGTTCTCGCCCACCGAGGGGGCGGCGGTGGGCGCGATCGCCACCTTCGTGACCGGGCGCTTCAGCGGCGAGCTGAACAACGAGGGCCTGCGGCGCAGCTTCCTGGGCACGGCCGAGACCACCGCCATGGTGTTCATGATCTTTCTCGGCGCCGACATGATGAACTCCTCGCTGGCGCTGACCCAGATGCCGGCGCGCCTGGCCGAATGGGTCGGGCATCTGCAGGTGCATCCGCTCGTCATCGTCGCATCCATCCTGGCCTTCTACATCGTGCTGGGCTGCGTGATGGACGAGCTCTCGATGCTGCTGCTGACGATTCCGGTGATCTTCCCGACCGTGATGGGTCTGGACCTCTGGGGCCTCAGCCCCGAGCACAAGGCGATCTGGTTCGGCGTGCTGGTGCTGATGACGGTGGGCATAGGCATGCTGGCGCCGCCGGTGGGCCTGAACGTCTATGTGGTGAACGGCATGGCACGCGACGTGCCGATGAACGAGACCTACAAGGGCGTGATGCCCTTCCTGGCCTCGGACCTGCTGCGCATCGTGCTGCTGCTGTTCTTCCCGGCCGTCACGCTGGCGGCGCTCAGCCTGTTCTGAAGTCACCGGGCTGTCACGGCCGGGGGCTAGGCTGGCGCGCAACGCGACCATGCCGAGCAGCGCCTATGCCGGGAAATCCTGCCCATGACTGGACCGAGCCCGACCCGGCCCTGCCCGAGCGCATGGTGGCGGTGGCGGCAGCCAGCCTGGGGCTGCGCCAGCGCGCCGCCTTCTTTGTCTGGGCCCAGACCCAGATGCAGGGCCTGCTGCCGCATCAGCTGCTGGTGTGCGCGCTGGAACAGCAGGGACAGTGGCGGGCCGATGTGTTCAACAGCCTGCCGCTGCCGGCGCCCCTGGGTGCGCGCCTGCAGGACCTGCGCCAGCCCGCCTGGCTGGCGCTGCAGCGGCAATGGCGGCAGGCGCCGCTGAGCATGGCGGTGGCCGAGCTACCGGATGAGCTGGCCGCGGCGCTGGGCCAGACGGGCTATGCGCAACTGCTGCTGCATGGGGCCGCCGCGCCCGGGCGTGCCCAGCGCGCCGAGGCCTGGTTTCTCTGGGCCCGCAGCGGCGCGGCCTATACCCAGGCGCATGGCCAGCTCGCCGCCTGGTTGATGCCCCATCTGCATGCGGCCTGGCGTCAGGTGCAGGCCGCCGGCCAGCGCCTGGCGGAGCCGGGCGACGCGGCGTCGGGCCTCACCGCACGCGAGCAGCAAATCCTTGCCCTGCTGTGCCTGGGCCTGAGCAACCAGGCGATCGCGCAGCGCCTGGACCTGAGCGCGCTGACGGTGAAGAACCATGTGCAGAAGCTGCTGCGCAAGCTGCGCGCCTGCAACCGCGCCCAGGCCGCGGCAATGGCCATGGCGCAGCGCCTTGTCAGCGTTTGAGGGGCGGCAGACGCTCCAGCCCGGCCAGCAGCAGCAGGCCCAGGGCCACACCCACCATATCGGCCAGCACATCGGCCGCCTCGGCGCTGCGGCCGGGTACCTGGGTTTGCACCAGCTCGATGAAGATGCCGTAGGCCAGCAGGCCCAGGGCGACCTTGCGATGGCGCCGCGGGCCTTCTTGGAGGCTCAGCGCGCTCACTGCGGCCAGCGTGAAGAATGCCAGCAGGTGGTTGACCTTGTCCCAGCCGGTGTCGATGCCTTCGAGCGGCTTGGGGCTGAAGGCCAGCCAGCTGATCAGCAACAACAACAAGGCGAGCAGCGCGCGCCACCGGGGCTTGTAGCGGGGCGAGTGAAGCAGCCGGATCAACATCGTTGTCGTCAATGAGAAAAGGGCCCCGCCTTGCGGAGGGACCCTTTGCTGTTTTTTTGGTGCCGGAGAGATGAATCGAACACCCGACCTTCTCATTACGAATGAGCTGCTCTACCGACTGAGCTACACCGGCGTCAAGCCTGCTATTCTAGCAGAGTTTATTGGGCGCTATCAAGATGGTAGGACGTGATGCGCTCAACTTCGTTCTTGGAGCCCAGCACCACGGCCACGCGCTCATGCAGCTTGCCGGGTTTCAGGTCCATGATGCGCTGGCGCGCGTTGGTGGCCGCACCGCCCGCCTGCTCGACCAGAAAGGCCATCGGATTGGCCTCGTACATCAGGCGCAGCTTGCCGGCCTTGTTGGGCTCGCGCTTGTCCCAGGGGTACATGAAGACGCCGCCGCGGGTGAGGATGCGGTGCACGTCGGCCACCATCGAGGCGATCCAGCGCATATTGAAGTTCTTGCCGCGCGGGCCCTCTTCGCCAGCCAGGCATTCATCGATATAGCGCTTCACCGGGGCATCCCAGTGGCGCATGTTCGACATATTGATGGCGAATTCCTTGGTGTCCTCGGGGATCTTCACGTCCTCATGCGTGAGCACGAAGGAGCCCTGCTCGCGGTCCAGCGTGAACATCGCGACGCCGTCGCCCACCGTCAGCACCAGGGTGGTCTGCGGGCCGTAGACGCAGTAGCCGGCCGCGGCCTGGGCCGAGCCGGGCTGCAGGAAGTCGTCTTCGCTGACGCCCTTGCTGCCTTCCACCTTCTTGAGCACCGAGAAGATGGTGCCGATGGAGACGTTCACGTCGATGTTCGACGAGCCATCCAGTGGGTCGAACATCAGCAGGTACTCGCCCTGCGGGAAGCGATTCGGCACCAGGTAGATGCCTTCCATCTCCTCCGAGGCCATCGCCGCCAGGTGGCCGCCCCATTCGTTGGCCTCGATCAGCACCTCGTTGGCGATGATGTCGAGCTTCTTCTGCACCTCGCCCTGGACGTTCTCGCTGCCGGCCGTGCCCAGCACGTCGCCCAGCTCGCCCTTGTTGACGCTGATGGCGATGCGCTTGCAGGCGCGCGCCACCACCTCGATCAAGAGGCGCAGCTCCTGCGGGATATGGCCATGCTGGCGCTGCTGCTCGATCAGGTACTGGGTCAGGCTGATGCGGCGCGTCATGCTTGCTCTCCCTTGGCCTCGGAGGCGAGTGCACGCTCGACGATCTCGCGCACATCGTTGGACAGATCGGCCTTGGCGGCGACGCGGGCGATCGCCTCGCGGGCGGCGCTGCGGTAGGGCTCGGCCAGCACGGTCCAGCGGTCCATCACGCGCGCCAGGCGGCTGGCGATCTGCGGATTGATGGCGTCCAGCGCCAGCACCTGCTCGGCCCAGAACACATAGCCGGCCGCGTCCTTGCGATGGAAGGCGGCGGGGTTGAACATGCACAGCGAGAAGATCAGGCTGCGCGCGCGGTTCGGGTTCTTGAGCGTGAAGTCCGGATGCTGCATCAGCTGCTTGACGCGCGCGAAGCTCTTGCCGTCCAGCTCGGGCGTGCGGCCCTGCAGCGCGAACCACTTGTCGATCACCAGCTCGTCGCCCTTGAAGAGGGCGTGGAAGCGCGCCAGCGCCGGCTCGGCCAGCTCGGCATGGGCGGCCACCAGGGCCGACAGGGCGCCCAGGCGGTCGGTCATATTGCCGGCGTCCTTGAAGCGCTGGTAGGCGCGACCGGGCCACACGCTGTCGCCGCTCTGCGTGGCGTTCAGCACCAGCATCGCCAGCGCCAGATTGGCCAGCGCGCGCCGGCCCGACTGCACCGGATCGGGCGCATAGCCGGCCTTCACCTGGTGGGCCTCATAGGCCTCGGCCCAGTCAGTCGCCAGGGCCTGCGCCAGCTGCAGGCGCGCCGCTTCCACCGCGGCGTGGATGGCCTGCGGGTCGACCACGTCCAGCTGTTCGGCGATATAGGCCTCGCCGGGCAGGGTCAGGGCCAGTTCCTTGAAGGCGGCGTCCAGCTCAGCGTGGCGCAGCACGGCGCGCATCGCCTCGATATAGGCCGCGTCCAGCACCAGCGGCGTGCCGCTGCGCACCGCCGCAAGGATGCGGTTCAGCGCCAGGCGCTGGCTGGCTTCCCAGCGGTTGAAGGCGTCGCTGTCGTGCTTGAGCAGGGTCAGCAGCTCGGCATCGCTGAGGCCGTCGTCCAGCACCACCGGGGCCGAGAAGCCGCGTAGCAGCGAGGGCACGGGCGCGCTCGCCACATCCACGAACACAAAGCTCTGCTCGCCCTGGTCCAGCACCAGCACGCGCTCCGTGCCGGTTGCGGCCGCTTCGCCCTGCAGCTGCAGCGGCAGGGCCTGACCCTCGTGGGTCAGCAGACCCAGCGCCACCGGGATCAACTGGGGCAGCTTGTCGGCCTGGCCCGGCGTGGCGGGGGTGGATTGCTTGAGCGTGAGCGTGTAGGTCCGGGCCTCGGCGTCGTAGCTGCCGCGCGCCTGCAGATGCGGCGTGCCGGCCTGCGAGTACCAGCGCTTGAAGGCGTCCAGGCGCGTCGTCAGGGCGGAGCCGGGGTTGGCGTCGGCAATGGCCTGGGCGAAGTCGTCGCAGGTCACGGCCTGGCCGTCGTGGCGCTCGAAGTAGAGCTTCATGCCGGCCTCGAAGCCGGCGCGGCCGACCAGGGTCTGGTACATCCGCACCACCTCGGAGCCCTTGTCGTAGACCGTGGCGGTGTAGAAGTTGTTGATCTCCACATAGGAGTCGGGGCGCACCGGGTGCGCCATCGCGCCCGAGTCCTCGGGGAACTGCATGGCGCGCAGCTGGCGCACGTCCTGGATGCGGCAGACCGCGCGCGCGCTTGGCGTGGCGGCCATGTCCATGCTGAATTCCTGGTCGCGGAAGACCGTCAGGCCTTCCTTCAGCGAGAGCTGGAACCAGTCGCGGCAGGTCACGCGGTTGCCGGTCCAGTTGTGGAAGTACTCATGCGCGACGATGCTTTCGATGCGATGGAAGTCGGCATCGGTGGCGGTGGCGGGCGAGGCCAGCAGGGCGCTGGTGTTGAAGATGTTGAGGCCCTTGTTCTCCATCGCGCCCATATTGAAGTCGGACACGCCGACCACCATGAAGCGTTCCAGGTCCAGCGGCAGCTTGAAGCGCGCCTCGTCCCAGACGATGGAGGCGATCAGCGAGTTCATCGCGTGCTCGGTCTTCTCCAGATCGCCGCGGCGCACGAACACCTGCAGCAGATGGTCCTTGCCGGCGCGGGTACGGATGCGCTGCTCGCGCGCCACCAGGTCGCCCGCCACCAGGGCGAACAGATAGCTGGGCTTGGGGAAGGGGTCGTGCCACTTGGCAAAGTGGCGGCCATTGTCGAGCTCGCCCGCTTCCAGCAGATTGCCGTTCGACAGCAGCACCGGGTACTTGGCCTTGTCGGCGCGCAGATGCACCGAATAGACCGCCATCACGTCCGGGCGGTCCAGGAAGTAGGTGATGCGGCGGAAGCCCTCGGCCTCGCATTGCGTGAAGAAGCTGCCGCCCGAGGTGTAGAGGCCGCTCAAGGAGGTGTTCTTCTCGGGCGCGCAGCTGTTGCGGATCTCCAGCGTGAAGTCGGCATCGGGCGCGCCCTCGATGATCAGCTCATGCCCCTCTTGGCGGAACGACACGCTCTCGCCATTGATCAGCACGCGCAGCAGGTTGAGCTCTTCGCCATGCAGGCGCAGCGGGCCATGCGGCACGGCGCTGTTGCGCTCGATCTGCATCTTGCTGGTCACCAGGGTCTTGGCCGGCTCCAGGTCGAAGGTCAGGTCTACGGTGCGAATCCAGAAGGCCGGGGCCAGGTAGTCTTCGCGGCGGATCAGAGTGGCAGAGCCTTCACGCATGGTGGGCATCCTTGGAATAAAGCGAAGCCCCGGCTGGATCGCAGCCGGGGCAGGGTGGGTTTAAACGCCTTGCTTCAGGCTCTCGGAAATGAAGGGGTCGAGATCGCCGTCCAGCACCTTCTGGGTGGCCGAGGTCTCGTAGTTGGTGCGCAGGTCCTTGATACGGCTCTGGTCCAGCACATAGCTGCGGATCTGGTGACCCCAGCCCACATCGGTCTTGGTGTCCTCGAGCTTTTGCTGCTCTTCCTGGCGCTTGCGCATCTCGTGGTCGTACAGGCGCGAGCGCAGGCGCTTCCAGGCCACGTCGCGGTTGCTGTGCTGGCTGCGGCCGTCCTGGCATTGCACCACGATGCCGGTCGGGATGTGGGTCAGGCGCACCGCCGAGTCGGTCTTGTTGATGTGCTGACCGCCGGCGCCCGAGGCGCGGAAGGTGTCGGTGCGCACATCGGCCGGGTTGATGTCGATCTCGATCGAGTCATCGATCTCGGGGTAGACGAACAGCGAGGCAAAGCTGGTGTGGCGGCCGCCCGAAGAGTCGAACGGGCTCTTGCGCACCAGGCGGTGCACGCCGGTCTCGGTGCGCAGCAGGCCGAAGGCATATTCGCCCTCCACCTTGATGGTGGCGCTCTTGATGCCGGCCACGTCGCCAGGCGTCTCGTCTTCCAGCGTCGCCTTGAAACCCTTGCGTTCGCAGTACTTCAGATACTGGCGCAGCAGCATGCCGGCCCAGTCGCAGGCCTCGGTGCCACCGGCACCGGCCTGGATGTCGATGAAGCAGTTGCTCGGATCGGCCGGGTTGTTGAACATGCGGCGGAACTCGAACTGCTCGACGATCTCCCGCAGCTTGGCCGCGTCGGCTTCGATCGCCTCCAGGCCGGCGAAGTCGTCGTCGGCCTTGGACATCTCGTACAGCTCGCTGTTGTCCGAGAGGTTGCTGGTGAGGTGGTTGATGGTCTCGACCACGTTTTCCAGCGTGCGCTTTTCCTTGCCCAGCTCCTGGGCCCGCTTGGGCTCGTTCCAGACGTTGGGGTTCTCCAGCGCGGCGTTGACCTCGTTCAGTCGCAGTGCTTTGCGGTCGTAGTCAAAGATACCCCCTTAGCGCGTCGGTACGCGCTGTCAGATCGGCGAGGGTGGACCCGATGGCATTGATGCGTTCGATATCCATGGTGTTTCCAGTTCTAGGCTCGGGTTCGAGCAACCGCGCATTTTTACATGAGCCGGCATGGGGCACACTGGGAGCCCTGCTCATTCAGCCACGGAATCGGTGCCCATGAACCTTGAATCCGACCCCAGCCGGCCCAGTCTTGCCGAGGCGCAGCGGCAAAGTTACTGGCTCAGGACGCGGCGCCTGACACTGTGGCTGCTGCTGATCTGGGCCGGGGTGAGCTTCGGCCTGATCTACTTTGCGCGCGATCTGAGCTTCACCTTCTTCGGCTGGCCGTTCAGCTTCTGGGTGGCCTCCCAGGGCGCGCTGCTGGTCTATCTGGCCATCGTCGTCTACTACGCCTGGGCGATGCGGCGGCTGGACGCGGCGCAGCGCGAGCTGGACTGAGGCGGGCGAAAAAAAGCTGTCGGATGACAGCCTTGTGGCGGGTGCGCCCGGCTTACTTCTTGCGCCTGATCGTCACGCCGATGGCCAGGGCGAGGCCCAAGCCCACCAGCAGCAGGGACTCAGGTTCCGGCACCTGATTGGGCGGCGCGGTGTTCTGGGCCATGGCGCTTGCGGTGGCGGCCATCGAGACAAGGGCGAGGAACAAGCGTTTCATCTCAGTCTCCGTTGAAAAGCAGGGCCTTCAGATTAGGGGCTCGGCATTTACAGCGTCAACAAGCGTCCCCGGCGTTTCTAGGGGGCTCCGCTTATTCGAGGGGGAGGAAATCCTCTAGGGCCTCGGCCAGCTCCTCCGGCTGGTCGTGGTGCAGCATATGGCCGGCATCCTTGAGCGTGACGCTGTGCACGCTGGGCACCACCGCCAGGCGGGCCTCGAAATCGGCGCGCGGGTAGCGATCACCCCACCATTTCGTCATGTCGGTGCTGTCCCCCTCGACCCACAGCGTGGGCGCCTGGATGCGCGCCCAGGTGGCGAGGATCTCGGCCTTGCGGTAGAGCACCGGATTGCTGCGCTTGTGGGCGGCATCGCCCAGGATGTGCCAGGCGCCATCGATCTCGCGCGACCAATGCGGCGCCAGCCAAGCGGCCTTGGCGGGCGAGAGGCGCGGGTTGGTCTTCATCAGGCGCTCGGCCACCGCCTGCAGGCTGGCGTAGGTCTTGAGCTGGGGCTGCTGCTTCAGCTCGTCCAGCCATTGCGCCAGGCGGCCCGGTGCCTGGGCGGGGATGGTCTCGGGCAGGCCGAAGCCCTCCAGGTTGACGAGGCGGCGGATGCGCGCCGGCCGCACGCCGGCATAGCTCATCACCACATTGCCGCCCATGCTGTGGCCCAGCAGATCCACCGGCGCCTCGGGGCTGACGGCGTCGAGCAGGGCGTCCAGGTCGCCCAGGTAGTCGGGGAACCAGTAGCTGTCGGCGCCGCTCGAGTCGGTGAGGCCGAAGCCGCGCCAGTCCATCGCCACCACATGGCGATCCTGCTGCAGCGCGTCCACCACGAACTGGAAGGAGGCTCCCACGTCCATCCAGCCATGCAGCATCACCAGGCTGGGCCGGCCGGGCTGCGGCCGGCCCCAGCTCAGCACATGGTGCCTGAGCCCCCGCAGCGTGAGGAACTGGCTTTGATGGGGCCGGCGGGCGAGGTAGGGCGTGGCTTGCATGGCGGCAATGTAGCGCGCACAAGCGCGGCACGCTGTCGGCCGCGGGACAAGACCCGGCAGGCAGAATTGCGGCCATGAGCACCCCTGACTATCAATTGCGCCCCGCCGAGCCCCGCGACATTGCCGCCATCGTGGGCCTGATCGCCGAACTCGCCGAGTTCGAGCAACTCAGCCACCTGCTGGAACTGCGCCCGCAGGACTTGCAGCGCCATATGTTCGGCGAACGCCCGGTGGTGGAGGGTCTGGTCGGCGAACTGGCCGGCGAGGTGGTGGGCTACGCGCTCTTCTTCACCAACTTCTCCACCTTCCTGGGCAAGCCGGGCCTGTATCTGGAGGATTTGTATGTGCGCCCCGCGCACCGCGGCAGCGGCCTGGGCAAGCGCATGCTGAGCCGGCTGGCGCAGCTCGCGGTGGAGCGCGACTATGGCCGCTTCGAGTGGAGCGTGCTGGACTGGAACGAGAGCGCGATCCGCTTCTACGAGAAGATGGGCGCCAGCCTGCTGCCCGACTGGCGCATCTGCCGGCTCAGCGGCGCGGCGCTGCAGGCCTACCGTTAGAGAACGGTGAGCGCCAGCTCGGGCGGCCGAGCGATCACGGCGCGCCGGCCGTTCACCACGATGGGGCGCTGCAGCAGCCTGGGATGGCTGGCAATGGCTTGCAGCAGCGCGTCGTCGCAGAGTTCGGTGTCGGCCAGGCCCAGCTGGGCATATTCGTCCTCGCCACTGCGCAGCAGCGCACGCGCGCTCACGCCCAGACGCTGCTGCAGGGCCTGCAAATCGGCCATGCCGGGCGGGGTCTGCAGATACTCGATCACCTCGGGCCGCAGGCCGCGCTCGGTCAGCAGGGCCAGCGCCTCGCGGGACTTGGAGCAGCGCGGGTTGTGGTAGATCTGCAGCGACATATGGATTCTGGGGATGGACGGGCGCTCAGTGTAGGGGCCGCGGACACTCGGGGAATCCATGACTTGTGGCAGGGCGAGTGTCGCTAGCATGTGCCCTCCGTTGCCGCGACTGAGGATGGAGGGTGCATGACCAAGCGTTCCGAGTTGCCGTGTGATGCCCGATTTGATGGGTATGCGGCCCTGCATCAGGCCTTCCGCTGGCAGGTGCCGGAGGACTTCAGCATCGCCGAGGCCTGCTGCGGCCGCTGGGCGCGCGAGACGCCCAATGCCCCGGCGATCCTGTTCGAGAGCGACAGCGGCTGCCGCGCGCAATACAGCTACGGCCAGTTGCAGCGCGCCGCCAACCGCCTCGCCAACGCCTTGCAGCGCCTGGGCGTGCAGGCCGGCGATCGCGTGGCCATCGTGCTGCCGCAGCGTTTCGAGACCGCGGTGGCGCAGATGGCGGTGAACCAGCTGGGCGCGGTGGCCATGCCGCTGTCCATGCTGTTCGGCCCCGAGGCCCTGGAATTCCGCCTGCAGGACAGTGCGGCGGTGGTCGCCATCGTGGAGGGCGCGGCGCTGGCGTCGATGCGCCAGGTGCGCACGCGCTGTCCGGCGCTGCGCCAGCTGCTGGTGGTGGGCGAGGGCGCGCAGGCCGACGAGCTGGAATGGATGGCCGCCCTGCAGGCCGAGGATGCCCGTTTCGTGTCGGCGCGCCGCAAGGCCGACGATGCCGCGGTGCTGATCTACACCAGCGGCACCACCGGCCCGCCCAAGGGTGCCCTGATTCCGCAGCGCGCGCTGATCGGCAATCTGAGCGGTTTCGTGGCCAGCCAGAACTGGTTCGGCTTCGATCCGGCCGCACCGGAGCGCGGCACCGAGGCGGTGTTCTGGAGCCCGGCAGACTGGGCCTGGACCGGTGGCCTGATGGACGCGCTGCTGCCCACGCTCTACTTCGGCCGCCCCATCGTGGCCTACCAGGGCCGCTTTGCACCCGAGCGCGCCTTCGAGCTGATGCAGCAGCATGGCGTGACGCACAGCTTTCTCTTCCCTACCGCGCTGAAGGCGATGATGAAGGCCGTGCCCGCACCGCGTCAGCGTTATGCCCTGAAGCTGCAGGCCATCATGAGCGCCGGCGAGGCGGTGGGCGATGCGGTGTTCGGCTGGTGCGAGCAGCAGCTGGGCATCACCGTCAACGAGATGTTCGGCCAGACCGAGATCAACTACGTGGTGGGCAATTGCAGCCTGTTGTGGCCGGCGCGGCCCGGCAGCATGGGGCGCGCCTACCCGGGTCACCGCGTGGCGGTGGTCGACGACGCGGGCAAGATCTGCCCCCCCGGCGAGCCCGGCGACGTGGCGGTGCACCGGCGCGATGTGCATGGCGATCCCGACCCGGTGTTCTTCCTGGGCTACTGGAGCAAGCCCGAGGCCACCGCGGCCAAGTTCACCGGCGACCCTGCCGACAGCTGGTGCCGCACCGGCGACACCGCCATCATGGATGAGCAGGGTTATCTCTGGTACCAGGGCCGCAGCGACGATGTCTTCAAGGCCGCCGGCTACCGCATCGGCCCCAGCGAGATCGAGAACTGCCTGGTCAAGCATGAGGCGGTCGCCAACGCGGCGGTGGTGCCCAAGCCCGATGCCGAGCGCGGCGCGCTGGTGAAGGCCTATGTGGTGCTGGCGCCCGGCCACCAAGCCAGCGCCGAACTGGTGGCGGCCTTGCAGGCCCATGTGCGCGGGCGTCTCGCGCCCTATGAATACCCCAAGGACATCGAATTCATCGAGGCCCTGCCGATGACCACCACCGGCAAGGTGCAACGCCGCGTGCTGCGTCTGCAGGAGGAGCAGCGCGCGCGGGCCGCGGCGCCGGCATGCTGATCATCACTGGCTGCACGATTTCACTTGGGCCGGCGCCTGCATGACGCTGGCGTTGAAGGGGTCGAGCTGGGCGTTGCGCGACTGCTGGAGGTCGTAGCAGCCGCCACGGTAGCGGATGCGGCGCCGCGTCGGGCCGTGGATCTCGTCGGGCTGGTCGGCCTCGCCACCAATGGCGCGCGCGATGCGCTGCTCCACATTCAGCCGCGGCGTGTTGGTGCGCTCGTCGCCGAGCGCCGGGTTGCGCCAGGGCGCCGATGCCGCCGGGGCGATGGCTGACGGCAGGCCCAGCTGCAGCGGCGCGACGCTGCCGCGCGCTGGGGCAGGGGGCTCCGCGGGCGCTGCGACGCTGGTGGGCGCTGCGGGAGCCGGCTCCAAGACCGTCTTGAATGGGGGAGCGGCCGCGGAGCGCTCGGCCCGAGGCGTGGCATGAGCTTGCACTGGCGTCGCGGTCGGCAACTTCCGCTGCGGCGGCAACAGCGAGACCACCAGGCGCTCGCGCTTCGGCGGCGCACCGTTCGGGCCTTGTCGCTGGGCAAGCAACATCAGGCCTGCCGCATGCAGCATGAACACCAGCATCCAGACCCAGCGCGGTCGTCTGGGCGCTGCGAGGCTCCGCACCTCAGCCTCCAAACAACTTGCCCATCAGGCGCACACTGAGCTGGCTGCCCTGCGGTGCCTGCAGGCGCGCGCTGTCGGGCCAGGCTTCCTGGCCGGTCAGGGTGGTGCAGGGCCGTGGCGTCGCGCCGGGCTTGGCATGGGGGTCGCGGTCCTTGGGGTCGCTGCTCAGCGGCACCGCCAGCAACTGGCCGCCCTCGCGCCATTCCAGCTCCCATTGCGGCGCGGTGCTGCAAACGCGCACGCCGGCGATCTGCGGGAAGGCCCAGCGCAGATACCAGGGCAGCAGCTCGCTGCGCAGGCGGTTCGAGACGGCGACGACGCGCCGCACCGTCGCCATGTCGAGTTCGGCCGCCGGCACGGTCAGTTCCAGCGTGCCCTGCACATGCGCGCTGCCCTTGGGCAGGTTGGAGTTCAGCGAGCTGCCCTTGGCCTGCGCCAGCGGCAGTATGGGCAGTTCCAGGCCGCCGTCCGGCCCGGGTCGGAAGGCCTGGTAGAGCTCCTCGCTGACGACGGCCAGCCGCGCCTCCGGAATGGTCTGCTGCGAGTCCTTGGCCAGCAGCTTCATGTCGAGGCGAAACAGCCCTTCGCCATGGCGGCGCAGCTCGTACAGCATGCGGTTGATCGGCTCATAGTCCATCAGCTGGCCGGCGCGGGTGATTTTCACCTCCACCTGCTCCAGCTGTTCCACCGGTGCCTCGGCCTGCGCCATCGGCCCGGCCAGGGTACAAGCCAGCGCCCATGCGGCGCCTGCGACGTTTCTCATCTTCTACTTCACTCCCTCAGGGATGTTCTGGTTCTGGTGGCTCGCCGCCGGGTTCGTAGCTGAGCAGGTCGGCTGGCTGGCATTGCAGCACCTCGCAGATGCGCGCCAGCGTGTCGAAGCGCACGCCGCGCACCTTGCCGCTCTTCAGCAGGGACAGATTGGCCTCGGTGATGCCCACGCGCTCGGCCAGCTCCTTGGAGCGCATCTTGCGTTTGGCCAGCATCAGGTCCAGGGTCACGACGATGCTCATCAGACGAACTCCGCGTTCTCCTCGGCCACGCGCGTGGCCTCGGCCATCACCGTGGCCATGGCCAGCAGCACCAGGCCGAACATCAGGGCCAGGTAATGGTGGAAGGCCAGCGCCACCACCAGCACACGCTGGCCTGGTGGGTTCTGCCAGGTCAGCGCCAGCACCGACAGCGTGTGCGAGAGCGGCAGCGCGGGCGCCAGCACCACCAGGGCCAGGCCCATGCGGCGCAGCCGCTGCACCGGCTCGGCGCTGAAGATCCGGCCGCGCGCATAGCAGCCGAACAGCGACCACAGCTGCCACAGCGCCAGCAGCGCGGCCGTGCCGGGCAGGGCGGCAATGGCCAGGCCGAGGCCGCGCGTGAGCGGGTTCAAGTTCAGCGGCTGTTGGCCGGCCTCCCATTGATGCCTTGCCACCTGCAGCAGCCAGACGTCGCTGGTCCACAGCAGCAGCGGCGTCAGCAACACCGCGGCCGCGCCCAGCACGCACATCAGGCGCAGCCAGAAGGCCAGGCGGCGGATGCGCGGCAGGCCGGCAAATGACGAGGTCGCGATGGGCATGGGGAAGGGGCGAGAACGAAATGAAATTACTGTAAAACAATAATATATTTTTGTGAAGCAGAAAACTTTCGGCATGGGTGGGCGCCGCAAGCGCAGCGGCGGCTTCTGCGGCACACTGCCGGCCACGCGTTTTTTTGCTGCTGCAAGGAGTTGTTGATGGACATGGAATTCACCACGCTGGGCCGTTCGGATCTGCGGGTCAGCAAGATCTGCCTGGGCACCATGACCTTCGGGGAGCAGGTGGACGAGGCGAGCAGCCAGGCGCTGCTGGACCATGCGGTGGCGCGCGGCATCAATTTCATCGACACCGCCGAGATGTATCCGGTGCCGGCGCGTGCCGCCACCTTTGCGCAGACCGAGGCCATCATCGGCCGCTGGCTGGCGGCCCGCCCGGGCCTGCGCAGCCGGCTGGTGCTGGCCACCAAGGTGGCCGGCCCTTCGCGTGGCTACGACTGGATACGCCAGGGCTCGCCCGATCTGAGCGCGGCCGACATCGTGCAGGCCTGCGAGGACAGCCTGCGCCGCCTGCAGACCGATGTCATCGACCTCTACCAGATCCATTGGCCGGCCCGCCATGTGCCGATGTTCGGCGGCGTCTATTTCGAACCCGCCAAGGACCAGGCGGTGACGCCCATGCTGGCCCAGATGGAGGCGCTCGACCGCCTGGTGCGCGCCGGCAAGGTGCGCCAGGTGGGCCTGTCCAACGAGACCGCCTATGGCGTGAGCGAATTCGTACACCTGGCCGAGCGCCATGGCCTGGCCCGCATCGTCTCGGTGCAGAACCCCTATTCGCTGGTGAACCGGGTGCTCGAGAACGGCCTGGACGAGGCGCTCTACCGCCACCAGGTCGGCCTGCTGGCCTACTCGCCGCTGGGCTTTGGCGTGCTCACCGGCAAGTACGACGCGCTGGGCCTGGACGACCCGACCCGCCCCGGCCGCCTGAGTCTGTTCGAGAGCATGAAGAAGCAGCGCTGGGCCCGCCCCGAGACCCTCGCCGCGGCCAAGCGCTACAACGCCCTGGCGCGCGCGCATGACCTGAGCCCCACCCAGCTGGCGCTGGCCTGGTGCGGCTCGCGCTGGCAGACCGCCAGCACCATCATCGGGGTGACCACGCGCGCGCAGCTGGACGAGAACATCGAGGCCTTCGCCGCCAGCCTCGCGCCCGAGCTCGTGGCCGAGATCAACCGCATCCGCTGGGAGCTGCGCGACCCGGCGCAGTGAATGAAGAGGCGCAGGCGGCGACAATCCGGCCATGGCCAAGAAGCAAGCCCATGTCAGCGAAACCCCCGCCACGCAGTTCCTGCGCGAGCGCCAGATCGCCTTCACCGAGCATGTCTACGATTACGTGGAGCATGGCGGCACCGCCGAGTCCTCGCGCCAGCTGGGCGTGCCCGAGCATGAGGTGGTGAAGACCCTGGTGATGCAGGACGAGCGCGCCCAAGCCCTGATCGTGTTGATGCATGGCGATTGCCAGGTCAGCCTCAAGGAGCTGGCGCGCCAGATTCCCTGCAAGAAGGTGGAGCCCTGCAAGCCCGAGGTGGCACAGCGCCACAGCGGCTATCTGGTGGGCGGCACCTCGCCCTTCGGCACGCGCAAGCCCATGCCGGTGTTCGTCGAGGCCGGCATCCTGGCCTTGCCGAGGATCTGCATCAATGGCGGGCGGCGCGGCTATCTGGTGGGCCTGGACCCTAAGGTCTTGCCCGCGCTGCTGGGCGCGCGGGCGGTCGAGTGCGCGATCCGGAGTGAGGCGCGGGGCAGTGCAGAATAGCGCCCCATGCAAGAACTGCTTCCCTCCCTGTTGGCCACCCTGCTGGCCTATCTGATCGGCTCGCTCTCGTTTGCCGTCATCATCAGTCGCCTGATGGGTCTGTCGGACCCGCGCAGCTATGGCTCGGGCAATCCCGGCGCCACCAATGTGCTGCGCTCGGGCAACAAGGCCGCGGCCATCCTCACCCTGCTGTTCGATGCCTTGAAAGGCTATCTGCCGGTGCTGGCGGTGGTGCTGTGGGGCGAGCGGTACGGCCTGGGCGAGGGGACGGCGGCGCTGGTGGGCCTGGCGGCCTTCGTGGGCCATCTCTGGCCGGTGTTCTTCCGCTTCGCGGGCGGCAAGGGCGTGGCCACCGCGGCCGGCGTGCTGCTGGCGATCAACCCCTGGCTGGGCGGCGCCACCCTGCTGACCTGGCTCATCATTGCCTACTTCTTCCGCTACTCCTCGCTGGCCTCCATCGTGGCGGCGGTGTTCGCGCCCTTCTACCAGATGCTGATCTGGGGCTCGAGCCCGGCGGTGCTGAGCATCGCGCTGATGAGCTTGCTGCTGGTGTGGCGCCATGAGGCCAATATCAAGAAGCTGCTCAAGGGCACCGAGAGCAAGCTGGGCCAGAAGGCGGCCGGCGCCAAGCCGGCCGAGGGCACCAGCAAGAAGCACCCGCATGGCGAGGGTTACCAGGCCCATGGCCACTCTCACCATCACGGCCAAACGCAGTCCCACAAGCATTCCCACCAAGCTGCCAAGAAGGGCAAGAAATCATCATGATCGAACGTTTTGAAGTCGGCGCGCGCATGTCCGAGATGGCCGTGCACAACGGCGTGGTCTACCTGGCGGGCCAGGTGGCCTCCGACGCGAGCCTGGACATCACCGGCCAGACCGCCGATGTGCTGGCCCAGATCGACAGCCTGCTCAAGCTCGCCGGCAGCGACAAGACCAAGATCCTGCGGGCCCAGATCTATATCGCCGATGTGGCCGAGTTCGCCGGCATGAACAAGGCCTGGGATGCCTGGGTCGTGGCCGGCCACACGCCGCCGCGCGCCACCGTCGAGGCCAAGCTGGCCAAGCCGGAGTGGAAGGTCGAGATCGTCATCACCGCCGCGGTCTGAACCTGTCTTCGCGCGGCTTGATCCGACTCAAGCCGCGCCGGGGCACGCTCGCCTAGAGTTGGCGCTCGCCAACCCTGGGGGTGCCTGTGCCCGTTGAACTCTTCCGCCGCGATCAGCATGTCTGCCTGATGTTCTCCAAGCTCAGCACGGAGGATGGCGAGGCGGTGCAATCCAACCAGTTCCTGCTGGTGAACCGCGGCACCGGGGCCATCCTGGACCCGGGCGGCAACATCGCCTACAACGAGCTCTACCTCGGCATGACGGCGCATTTCCCGCCGCACAAGCTGGCCGCCATCCTGGCCTCGCATGCCGACCCCGACATCATCGCCTCGCTGGACCGCTGGATGACGGCCAGCAGCGCGCCGGTCTATATCTCGCGCATCTGGGAGCGCTTTGCGCCGCATTTCTGCAAGCCCGGCAAGACGCTGGGCCGGGTGATCGGCATTCCCGACGCCGGCGCGCGCCTGCGCCTGGGCGAGGGCGACGCGGCCTTCGAGCTGCTGGCCCTGCCCGCGCATTTCCTGCATTCCGAGGGCAATTTCCAGTTCTACGACCCGCTCAGCAAGATCCTGTTCTCGGGTGACCTGGGCGCCTCGCTGGGGCCGGATCTGAACCCGGAGCAGATCGTCACCAGCCTGGCCGAGCATGTGCCGCGCATGGAGGCCTTCCACCGCCGCTACATGGTCAGCAACAAGGTGCTGCGCCTGTGGGCGGCGATGGTGCGCGAGCTCGACATCCGCATGATCGTGCCGCAGCATGGCGCGCCGCTGGCGGGCGAGGCGGTGTCGGCGTTCATCCGCTGGGCCGAGAACCTGGCCTGCGGCATCGACCTGATCGGGCCGCAGGACTACCGTGTGCCGCAGGAGGCCCTGCCGGCGTAGCATGGCGCCATGGGCGAACGTATCTCGGCCGCATTGAGCGGCCCCATCGGTCTGGTGGTGCTGGTGCTGGCGGTGCTGGGCCTGAGCCAGGCCGCGCGCAGCTGGAACGAGGCCGGGCAGGCGCAGCAGCTGCGCGAGCGCGCCCGGCCGGGCGACATCCTGATGCTGGCCAGCAGCAGCTGTGTCTACTGCCAGCGTGCGCAGCGCTGGCTGGACGCCGAACGCGTGCCCTACCGCATGTGCCTGATCGAACAGGATGCCGCATGCGCACGCGACTATGTCGCGCTGCAGGCGCCCGGCACGCCGACCTTTCTGGTGCGGGGTGTCCGGGTGGTGGGCTGGGACCGGGCTAGGCTGCTGAAGGCACTGGAGTGAACGCCTCAATCAGTCTTCGTTGCTGAAGACCAGCTTGACCTCGTGGCTCTGCTTCTCGCCGGTGCCTTCGAACTTCCACTCCATCAGGGCATTGATCACGGCCTTGTCGAACACGCGCTTGGGCTCGGCCTCGACAATGGTGACGTCGCTGACCTTGCCGTCGGCTTCGATGCTCAGCTTGGCTTTTACCGTGCCCTTGTTGACACCCTTGCGCGAGGCCTCGGCCGGGAATTCGGGGGGCACCTTCTTGATCACCTTGGGCGCCGCCTGCGCGGCCGTGGCGATCAGCAGGGCGCCCAGCAGACCCAGGGCCAAGCGCGCTGCGCTCGAAATCTTCGACATGGTGTAGTTCTCCTTGCAGCTTGCTAAATGGGGTGCGGGATAGATCGCGGGATCAGCGGGTACGGAAGAAGCCGACGGCCTCCAGCAGGCGCGATGAGCTGCCGGTCAGCTCTTCGGTGGAGCGGGTCAGCTCGCTGACCAGGCTGGCGTTCTGCTGGGTGCTGCGGTCCAGCTCGTTCATGGCCTGGTTCACCACGCCCACGCCGCTGGCCTGCTCCTGGGCCGAGTGCGAAATCTCCTCGATCAACTGGCCCATGTTGTTGACCTCGTCCACCACGCTGTTGATGGTGTTGCCGGCGTTGTTGACCTGGGTGGTGCCGTTCTCGACCTTGACCGAGGATTCCTGGATCAGCACCTTGATCTCCTTGGCGGCGGCGGCCGAGCGCGAGGCCAGCGCGCGCACCTCGGAGGCCACCACGGCAAAGCCGCGGCCATGCTCGCCGGCGCGTGCCGCTTCCACCGCGGCGTTCAGTGCCAGGATGTTGGTCTGGAAGGCGATGCCGTCGATCACGCCGATGATGTCGCCGATCTTGCGCGAGCTGGCGCTGATCTCCTGCATGGTGTGCACCACCTGGGCCACCACCTGGCCGCCGGCCGAGGCCGACTGGCGCGCCTTGGTGGCGATGCCGGCGGCCTTGCGGGTCAGCTCGCTGGCGCCGCTGAGGTTGGCGGCAATCTCTTCCACCGAGGCGGCGGTGGTCTGCAGGCTGGAGGCCGAGCGGGCGGTGCGGTCCGACAGGTCGTTGTTGCCACCGGCGATCGCGCTGGAGCTGTGCGCCACGTCGCTGGCCGCGCTGCTGACGCTGCTGACCACGCCTGAGAGCGCCTGCTGCATGTCGCGCATCGCGGTGAGCATCTGGCTCAATTCGTCGCTACCCTCTGTGCTGATCTCGTGGGTGAGGTCGCCGTCGCGGATCGCCTCGGCGGCCGAGCGCGCCTTGTTCACCGGCGCCACGATGGAGCGTGCAATGGCGAGGCCACCCACGCCGCCGATCACCACCGCAGCCACCACCAGGATCAGCGTCACCAGCACCGAGTTGCGCGCCAGCTCGCCACCGGCGACGGCCAGGTCATGGGCGCTCTCGAACTGCAGATCCACCAGGCCCTTGAGACCGTCCTGGTAGGCCTGCTGGGCCGGGCGCACGTCGGTGATCAGGCTTTCGCGCGCCTCGTCGGGGCTGCCGTCCTTCTGCACCTTGCGGAACTTCTCCACCGCGGCGAAGAACTTGCCCTGGCGTTCCTTCACCTGGGCCAGCAGATCGCTTTCCTTGGCCCCCTCGATGCTGCCCTGCAGGCTGCCGAGCTGCTTCTCGCTGTCCTGCAGCGCGCCGTCGATGGCGGACTGCTGCTTCTTGATCTGGCGCGCCTCGTCGAGCAGCAGCAGGTCGCGCGCGGCACGCGCCACCACGTTGACGTTGCCCTCCAGCGAGTTCGCCGCGGCGATCTTCACCAGGCTCTGGTTGGCGGTGCGATCCAGGTCTTTGGAGAGGCGGTTGGCGCTGTAGGCGCCGTAGCTGCCGATGATGACGAGCAGGACGATCAAGAGACCGTAGCTCAATGCGAGGCGCTGGCTGATGCGCAGCTGGGTCAACAGACTCATGCTCTGCCCTTTCGGAGGCTTCTTCGTTTCCCGACGACCATTCTTTGTGCAGCGCAGGGGTGCCGTGTCAGCTCACCCCTGATCTGATGGCTATCGGCACGGGACAGCGCGGCTTGAGGACAAAAGTCACGCTTCCTGCAAGCCCAGCGTGGCCGGGTCGCCGCGGCCGCGGCGTATCAGCTGGGCCTCGTCGGCGGTGAGGTCCACCACCGTGGTGGGCTGCAGGGGGCAGGCGCCGGCGTCGACGATCACCTGCAGCACGCGGTCGAAGCGCTCGCTGATCTCGCCGGCGTCATTCAGCGCCTCGCTCTCGCCGGGCGGGATCAGGGTGGTGGCCAGCAGCGGCTCGCCCATCAGGGCCAGCAGATCCTGGGTGACCTTGTGATCCGGCACGCGCAGGCCGATGGTGCGGCGCGAAGGGTGCGAGACGCGCCGCGGCACTTCCTTGGTGGCTTCCAGGATGAAGGTGAAGGGGCCAGGTGTTGCCAGCTTGAGCAGGCGGTACTGGCGGTTGTCGACGCGGGCGAAATTGGCCAGCTCGCTGAGATCGCGGCACAGGAGCGTGAGGTGATGCTTGTCGTCCACGCCGCGCACGCGGCGCAGCTGGTCGACGGCGGCCTTGTCGTCCAGCCGGCACACCAGCGCGTAGCTGGAGTCGGTCGGGATCGCACCGACGCCGCCGGACTGGAGGATTTGCGCGGCCTGCTTGAGGAAGCGCTGTTGCGGGTTCTCGGGGTGGACTTCGAAGAATTGCGCCATGGCTTATTGTTGACCAAGCCGAGGGCCCGGCGCATCAGTCGGCGATGGTGTCGGCGGTGACTGTGGCGGGCCGGGTACGCTGACGCACGTTCAGCCAGGCCGAGCTGGCGCCGCTGGCCGACACCACCGCCATGCCCAGCCAGGCATAGCCATCGGGCACATGGTCGAAGGCCAGCCAGCCGATCGCCGCCGCCACTGCGATCTGCACATAGACAAAAGGCATCAGCACGCCGGTGGGTGCCAGCCCCAGGGCCAGGATCAGCAGCAGATGGCCCACCGTGCCGAGCGCGCCGATGCCCAGCAGCAAGCCCCATTGCCAGGGCGGCGCGGCGCGCAGCGGCGCCATCACCTCGACAGTCCCCAGCGCCAGCAGCAGGCTCAGCAGCAGGGCGCCGGTGAGGCCGGTGTAGAAATGCGTGGTGTAGGGGTCTTCCAGCGAGGCCAGCTTGGCCGTCAGCACCTGGAAGCTGGCGTAGAAGCAGGCGCCGGCGAGCGGGAACAGCACCGCCCAGCCGAAGGTGCCGCTGCCCGGCCGGATCACGATCAGCGCGCCGGCGAAGCCGCCCACCACCAGGGCCCAGCGCAGCGGCGAGACATGCTCGTGCAGCAGGGTGGCGGCCAGCAGGGTGACGACCACCGGGGTGAGCATATTGATGGCGCTGAACTCGGCCACCGGCATCGCCTGCACGCCATAGAAACTCATCGCGCTGGTGGCCAGCAGCAGCAGGCCGCGCACCAGCTGGAAGCGCGGATGGGCGGCGCGCAGCCCCGCCAGCGAGCCCTGCCGGGCAGCGCGCCAGCCCAGCCAGGCCGCCATCACCAGGGCCTGCACGCTGTAGCGTGCCCACAGGATCAGCAGCACCGGCAGGAAGGCGCCGAGATAGCGGATCGTGCTGTCCATGCTGGCGAAGCAGCTCGCCATCAGGATGATCAGCGCAATGCCCAGGCCCGGGCGCTGCGCGTTCACGGGGCGGGGCGCTGCACGCGGTGTTGCAGCGCCTGCCAGACCGGCGTGAGGCGGCCGGAGAGATCGGGCAGGCGGCCCAGATCGGTGTGGCTCTCGGTGGGGCTGTGGAAGTCCGAGCCGCGCGAGGCCAGCAGGCCGAACTCCAGCGCCGTCTCGGTGTACTTCTGGGCCTCGGCGGCGGTGTGGCTGCCGGTCACCACCTCGATGCCGCGCCCGCCATGGGCGATGAATTCGGTGATGAGGGCGTATTCCTCGGTGGGCGTGAAGTCGTAGCGGCCCGGGTGGGCGATCACCGCCAAGCCCTCGGCCTCGTTGATCCAGCGCACCGCATCGCCCAGCGCGGCCCAGCGGTGCGGCACATAGCCGGGCTTGCCCTCGGTGAGGAAACGGCGGAACACCTCGGAGACATCGCTGCAGACGCCGCTGTCGACCAGGAAGCGCGCGAAATGGGTGCGCGAGATCAGCTCGGGGTTGCCCACATAGTGGCTGGCGCCCTCGAAGGCGCCCTTGATGCCCACCTGGGCCAGGCCGGCCGCCATCTCGCGGGCACGCGCCTCGCGGCCGCCGCGGGTGGCATGCAGGCCGGCCACCAGGGCGGCGTTCTGAGGGTCGAAACCCAGGCCGACGATGTGCACCACGCGCCCGGCAAAGCTCACCGAGATCTCGGTGCCGGTCAGATAGGGCAGGCCCAGCGCCAGCGCGGCGTCGCGGGCGCGCGCCTGGCCGCCCACCTCGTCGTGGTCGGTCAGCGCCCACAGCTCCACGCCATTGGCCTTGGCGCGCGCGGCCAGCAGCTCGGGGCTCAGGGTGCCGTCGGAGACGACCGAGTGGCAGTGCAGATCGGCGTTGGTACAGGCATGCAGGGTAGTCACGCCCCGATTCTAGGTGGCGGGCCTCAGACGAGCGCCTCGACCACCATTTGGATGCGCTCCTGACCCTGGTATTCGTCCAGGCTCAGGCGGTAGGCCAGGCGCGCCTCGTCGGGCACCGGCTCGCTGCGGCCGAACCAGATTGCATCGCGCAGCAAGCCGCCCTGGCGCAGGCGCAGCTTCAGGTGCCGCTCGCCCACCAGGCGCTGCGAGATGATCTGCACCTGGTCGCAGAACAGCGGTGCCTCGAAGGCCTGGCCCCAGACCTGGGCATCGAGCTCGCGCACCGTGGCGGCGTTGAAGAGCTCGGGCGCCAACGGGCCGTCGGTGCGCAGGGTGCGGGTGAGGGCCTGCTCGTCCAGCCACTCGGCCGCGACCTGCTGGAAGGCGCTGTTGAAGCGCTCGAAACCGTCGTCGGCCAGGGTGCAGCCGGCCGCCATCGCATGGCCGCCGAACTTCTTTAGCAGATCGGGATGGCGCTTGGTGATCAGGTCCAGCGCGTCGCGCAGATGGAAGCCGGGGATCGAACGCCCCGAGCCCTTCAGCTGGCCGTCGGCGCCGCGCGCGAACACGAAGGCGGGGCGGTGCACGCGGTCTTTCAGGCGCGAGGCGACGATGCCCACCACGCCCTCGTGGAAGGCGGGGTCGAAGATGGCCAGCGCGGCGGGCGCATCGCCGGCCGGCATGAGCGCTTCCAGCTGGGCCTCGGCCTGCTCGCGCATGCCGGCCTCGATCTCGCGGCGCTCGCGGTTGATGGCGTCCAGCAGCTTGGCGAGTTCGAGCGCGCGCGTGCTGTCATCGCAGAGCAGGCATTCGATGCCCACCGTCATGTCGGACAGGCGGCCGGCGGCATTGATGCGCGGGCCCAGCGCAAAGCCGAGGTCGAAGGCATTCGCGCGGCTGGCATCGCGGCCCGCCGCGGTGAAGAGCGCGGCGATGCCCGGCTGCATGCGGCCGGCGCGCATGCGGCGCAGGCCCTGCGCCACCAGGCGCCGGTTGTTGGCATCGAGCTTCACCACATCGGCCACCGTGCCCAGCGCTACCAGGTCGAGCAGGCCATCCAACTTGGGTTGCGTGCTGGAATCAAATCGACCGCGCTTGCGCAACTCACCGCGCAGCGCCAGCAGCAGGTAAAAAGCCACGCCCACGCCCGCCAGGTTCTTGCTGGCGAACTCGCAGCCCGGCTGGTTGGGGTTGAGCATCGCGTGCGCCTCGGGCAGCAGCACCGCGCCGTCCACCAGGGCCGGCAGATGGTGGTCGGTCACCAGCACCTTCAGCCCGAGCGCGCGCGCATGCGCCACGCCGGCATGGCTGGCGATGCCGTTGTCCACCGTCATCAGGAGTTGCGGTCGCAGCGGCAGCGCCAACTCGACGATGGTGGGCGTGAGGCCATAGCCATGCACGGCGCGGTCCGGCACCACATAGTGCAGGGTGTCGGGTCTTGCCCCCAGCAGGGCCAGGCCGCGCAGCGCCACGGCGCAGGCGGTGGCGCCGTCGCAGTCGTAGTCGGCCACGATGCAGATGCGCTCGCCGGCGAGCAGGCTGTCGGCCAGCAGGCCGGCGGCCTCGGCGATGCCCTTCAGCCCTTCGGGCGGCAGCAGCTTGGCAAGCCCGTCGTCCAGCTCCTCGGCCGAGCGCACGCCGCGCGCGGCGAACAGGCGCGCCAGCAAGGGCGAGATGCCGGCCTGCTCCAGCGCCCAGGCCTCGCGGGGTGGCACATCGCGGGTGACGAGGCGCGGCTGATTCATAAGGCCTCCAGTGTGAGAGCTGCGTCTGCGCTGGGCGGTAGCAGCGCCTGCCTGAGCTTGCGCCAGCCCTGGGCGGGCGTGCCGGCCCAGCTGCGTGCATGGCGCTCGCCACACAGGGTGAGGCGCACCGGCTGCGTGGCCGAGGCGCGCAGCAGCGCCGCCAGCGGGCCGGCGTCGAGCGCGCGCCATGCCTCCATCCAGGCCGGCCAGTCGCCGCTCAGCAGGGGCTCGCGCAGGCCGAATTTCTGCTGCAGCTCGGCCGGCAAGACCTGGCCCCGGCCGATGCCGCAGCCACTGATCCAGACCGAGTTCAGCGCCAGGGCGCCGCGCGCCTCGCGCGCTGCGTTGAGCGGCAGGCCGTGCAGCATCAGCTGGATCTCGTTCTGCAAGAGGCGCAGCGCGCGCGCCTCCGGCATCCAGCTGCTGACGCTGCGGTCCAGCACGCGCTCCAGGCTGGCGCTGGGCAGGGCGTCGAGGCTGGGATGGGCGAGCAGCCATTGGTCGGGCGCCAGGAATTCGCAGGCCCAGCCCTCATCAGCGGGGAACAGCGGCGCCAGGGCCGCGAAAAAGGCGCGCGCCTCGGCCTCGTCCAGGGCCAGATGGCGCGGTCCCAGGGCGGTGACCTGGTCGGTACCCACCGAGAGGTGCAGGGGCGTCAGCAGCGCCCAGGCCTGGCCGTCGCGCGGCCTCGTCTGTTCGCGCAGCCAGGCGGCGGTCGGCAGTGCGGTGGCGGCTGGCAAACCGCGCAAGCGGGCCAGCGCCAGCTCCTGGGCGGTGTGCAGGCTGTACTCATCCTCGCCCAGCAGTTCGGGCTCGGCGACCAGGCGCCCCAGCAGGGCAGAGAGATTGGGCAGGGTCAGTTCACGCAGGCAGTGCCGCGCTTCCTCGCCCAGCGCGCTGGCGTAGGGAATCATCAAATGCATGGGCCGCATTATCCGGGTCGTCACCGGCGCGTCATGCCGGCTTGGCAAGCTTGCGGTCCATGCAGCCCGATTACGTGATGGCGCGCGCCGCCAGCCCCAGCGCCTTCATCGCCGAGCCAGCCGCGCCCGCCGACGCGGAGGAGGGGCGCTTGCGCTATCGCAGCGTCTGGATTTCCGATCTGCACCTGGGCACGCCCGGTTGCCAGGCGCGCGCGCTGCTGGAATTCCTGCGCACGGTGGAATGCGAGCAGCTCTTTCTGGTGGGCGACATCATCGACGGCTGGCAGCTGCGCCGCAGCTGGTACTGGCCGCAGACGCACAACGACGTGGTGCAGAAGCTGCTGCGCAAGGCGCGCAAGGGCTGCCGGGTGATCTTCATCCCGGGCAACCACGACGAGTTCGCGCGCAAATACCTGCAGCACAGCTTCGGTGGCATCGAGGTGGCCGAGGACTGGATCCACGAGACGGCGGATGGCCGCAAGCTCTGGATCACCCACGGCGACCTGTTCGACGGCGTGATCCAGTGCGCGCGCTGGCTCGCACACCTGGGCGACAGCGCCTACGAATTCACCCTCAAGCTGAACCGGCACCTGAACTCGCTGCGCGCGCGCCTGGGCCTGCCCTACTGGAGCCTGTCCAAATACCTCAAGCTCAAGGTCAAGCGCGCGGTCAGCTATGTCTCCGACTTCGAGGTGGCGGTGGCGCGCGAGGCGCGCAAGCGCGGCGTGCAGGGCGTGGTATGCGGCCATATCCACCATGCCGAGCTGCGCATGATCGACGGCATCCTCTACTGCAACGACGGCGACTGGGTGGAAAGCCTGACCGCCCTGGTCGAGCATGCCGATGGCGAGCTGGAGATCCTGGACTGGGCGGCCGTCACGAATTCGTCACGAGGCGTTCATAGAATCGGCGTATGACCCTGCCAGACGTCGCCTTGCTCAATCGCGAGCAGGCCATCCTCGAATTCAACAAACGTGTGCTGGCCCAGGCTGAACGCAGCGATGTACCGCTGCTGGAGCGGCTGCGCTATATCTGCATCGTCTCGTCCAATCTCGACGAGTTCTTCGAGGTGCGCTTCGCCGACATGCTGGATGCCGCGCGCGACCCGGTGAATGCGGTGAGCTCGCGCGACGTGGAGCGGGTGGCGCGTGCCGCCCATGACCTGATCGACGAGCAGTACGCGATCTTCAACGAGCAGGTGATGCCGGCGCTGCGCGAGGAACGCATCGTCATCCTCAACCATGCCGATCGCAACGAGACCCAGCGCCACTGGGTGGCCAAGTTCTTCGAGCGCGAGGTGCGCCCGCTACTGGTGCCGGTGGGCCTGGACCCCGCCCATCCCTTTCCGCAGGTAGCCAACAAGTCGCTGCACTTCATTGCGCGGCTGTCGGGCAAGGATGCCTTCGGGCGCGACAACCGCATCGCCATCGTCAAGGTGCCGCGCGTGCTGCCGCGCGTCATCAAGCTGCCGGCCACCGTCAGCGAAGGCCAGCAGGCCTTTGTGCTGCTGACCAGCGTGATCCGCGCGCATCTGGAGGAGCTGTTCCCGGGCCGCCATGTGGAGGCCTTCTCGCAGTTCCGCGTCACGCGCGACTCCGACCTGGAGGTCGACGAGGAGGAGGTAGCGAACCTGCGCCATGCGCTGCGCTCGGGCCTGACGACGCGCCACTTCGGCCGCGCGGTGCGGCTGGAGGTGGTGAACACCTGCCCGGCCGAGCTCTCCAACTTCCTGCTCGAGCAGTTCGACATGCCGGCGGCGGCGCTCTACCACGTCAACGGCCCGGTGAACCTGGTGCGCCTGAACGAGCTGATCGACCAGTGCGATGCGCCCGAGCTGCGCTTCCTGCCGCACGAGCCGGTCTGGCCGCAGGGCCGGCTGCCGCGCCAGAAGTCCATCTTCCACCGCCTGCGCAAGGGCGATGTGCTGCTGCACCATCCCTTCGAGAGCTTCGAGCCGGTGGTGCAGTTCCTGCGCGAGGCGGTCGAGGACCCCGACGTGCTGGCCATCAAGCAGACGGTCTACCGCACCGGCAGCAAGTCCGAGCTGATGGACCTGCTGATCGAGGCGGCGCGGCGCGGCAAGGAAGTGATGGTGGTGGTGGAGCTGAAGGCGCGCTTCGACGAAGAGGCCAATATCAACTGGGCCGAGCGCCTGGAGGCGGTGGGCGCGCAGGTGGTGTACGGCATCGTCGGCATGAAGACCCATGCCAAGCTCCTGCTGGTGACGCGCCGCGAGGTCGGCAAGCTGGGCAAGCCGGTGCTGCGCCGCTATGCCCATCTCTCCACCGGCAACTACAACCCCAAGACCGCGCGCCTCTATACCGATCTGGGCCACCTGACCGCCGACCCCGAGCTCACCGCCGACGCCGATCTGGTGTTCCGCGAGCTGGCCGCGCTCTCCAAGTTCAAGGCGCCCAAGCGCCTGCTGCTGGCGCCCTTCAATATGCACAGCCGCATGCTCGAGCACCTGGCCCAGGTGGCGCGGGCGGCGCGCGCGGGGCAGCCGGCGCGCGTGGTGGTGAAGATCAATGCGCTCACCGATGCCGAGCTGATCGCGGCCCTGATCGCGGCCGGCCAGGCCGGCGCCAGGATCGACCTGATCGTGCGCGGCGCCTGCATGCTGCCGCCGGGCCTGCCCGGCCAGACCGACAACATCCTGGTGCGCTCGGTGGTGGGGCGCTTCCTCGAGCACACGCGCATCTGCTACTTCCGCTGGGGCGTCGGCGAAGCCGACGAAGTTCTGTATCTGTCGAGTGCCGACTGGATGAGCCGCAATATGTTCCGCCGCATCGAGGTGGCCTGGCCGGTGCTCGACCCGGCGCTGCGCCAGCGCGTCATCGACGAGGCACTGATGCCCTATCTGCACGACAGCCTGGACGCCTGGCAGCTCGGCCCGGACGGGCACAGCCAGCGCGTCGCCGAGACCGGCGTGAGCGCGCAGCAGGCGCTGATGCGCCGCTATATCGCTGGTTGAGCGGCCGGCTGAGCGGCCAGCTGAGTGGCCGCGGACCGTTCAGGCCTGCAGCGTCAGCTCGACCAGTTCGAGCTTGGACCAGGCCTGCAACTCTTCCTGCATCAGGTAGAAGGCGCGCGGCTGTGCCGCGGCCCAGTCCCGGTCCAGCTGCACCCGCACGCGCCGGCCCTGGCGCTGCAGGCGCATGGAGCCCTCGGCGATGGCGCCGCGCGCATGGGCATGGATGACGGCCAGGCGCAGCGCCAGCACCTGCCACAGCAGGGTCTCGTCGCCGAGCTGGGGCTCCAGCTTGCGCAGGCCGCCGCGCTGGCCCAGGGCCAGATCGCCCAGGCGCTTGAGCTGGTTCTGCGAGAAGCCGCTGGCATCCACATGGGCCAGCAGGTAGGCGGTGTGGCGGTGGTGGTCGTGGTGCGAGACCATCATGCCCAGCTCATGCAGGGCGGCGGCCCAGCCCAGCTCGCGCTGCAGCTCGCGCGGCGCGCGCGGCTGCAGCTGCTTGTAGAGGGCCAGGGCCAGGTCTTGCACGCGGCCGGCCTGCTCGCGGTCCACGCCGAAGCGCCGCTGCAGCTCGGCCACCGACTGGTCGCGCATGTCGCGGCCCTGGGCCAGCTGGGCGGCCTCCAGGCGTTCCGCCAGATCGAAGATCACGCCCTGGCGCAGCGCGCCCTTGGCGGGCTGCAGGCGTTCGATGCCGAACTGCGTCAGCAGGGTGTAGAGGATGCACAGGCCGCCGCCCACCACGGCGCGGCGGTCTTCCTTCAGCCCGGGCAGCTTGAGCTTGTCCATATGGCCCACTGCGATGCATTGCTCGATGCACCAGCGCAGCGCCTCGGGGGTGATGCTGCCATCGGTGATGCCGGTGGCGGCGAGGATCTGCGCCACCGCGCCGACCGTGCCGGAGGAGCCCAGCGCCTCCACCCAGGCGGGCTGGGCGAGCGGGCGCGAGAACTGGCTCAGCGCCTCTTCCAGCTCGGCGCCGGCGGCCACCTGGGCGGCACGGAAGGCCTCGGCGCTGAAGCGGCCCTCGGGAAAGAAGCGCATCGACAGGCTGACGCTGCCGACCTGGAAGGACTCGGCCTTCAGCGGCACGCGGCCATGGCCCAGGATCATTTCGGTGGAGCGGCCGCCGATGTCGATCACCAGGCGCGGCGTCTGCGAGGGCTGCAACCGCGCCACCCCCGCAAAGATCAGGCGCGCTTCCTCGCGGCCCGAGATCACCTCGATCGGATGGCCCAGCACCGCCTGGGCGCGCGCCAGAAAGCTGTTGCGGTTGCGCGCCTCGCGCAGCGTCTGCGTGGCCACCGCACGCACCCGGCCGGGCTCGAAGCCCTGCAGGCGCTGGGCAAAGCGGGCCAGGCAATCCAGGCCGCGCTGCATGGCCGCCTCGGTGAGCTCGCCGTTGGCGTCAAGACCTGCCCCCAGGCGCACCGTCTCCTTCAGGTATTCCTGGCGGCGGTAGTTGCTGCGGTTGAGCTGGGCAATCTCGAGCCTGAAGCTGTTGGAGCCCATGTCGATGGCGGCAAGGGCAGGGGGGGCGGTACGGGGCACGGTCATGGGCGGCGATTGTCGCCGCTGATTGCGTCAAATCACGCCGCCATGGGCGTCCTGCCACGAGGTCTTGACAGGTCTGCGAGAATCAAAGCCAACAAGTCTTCGCTGCCGGCGCACCATCGGGTGCGCCTTTTGTTTGCCATCCATGACCCTGCTCTATATCGTGCTCGCGACCCTGGCCGGCGGCTTGCTGTCGGTGCTCATCGCGGCCAGCCTGACGGTGGCGCTGCTGAGCCGCGTGGTCAAGCATCTGGTGAGCCTGTCGACCGGCGTGCTGCTGGCCACCGCGCTGCTGCATGTGCTGCCCGAGGCCTTCGAGAGCCAGGCCAGCCCGCACAGCCTGTTCCTGACGCTGCTGGGCGGCCTGATGTTCTTCTTCCTGCTGGAGAAGGCCGAGCTCTACCGCCATACCCACCACCACGAGGGCGACGGCCACCACCACCACCACCACTTCGACGAGGAACAGGCCGGGCGCGGCGGCCTGGCGGTGCTGGTGGGTGACAGCATCCACAATTTCTGCGACGGCATCATCATTGCCGCGGCCTTTCTGGCCGACCAGCACCTGGGCTGGATCACCGCGCTGGCCATCATCGCGCACGAGATCCCGCAGGAGGTGGGCGACTACATCGTGCTGCTGAACGCCGGTTTCTCGCGTGCCAAGGCGCTGCTGTTCAATGCCATCTCGGGCCTGGCGGCGGTGGCCGGCGGGGTGCTGGGCTACTTCCTGGTGGGGCCCTGGGAGCAGCTGTTCCCCTATCTGCTGGTGGCGGCCTCGAGCAGCTTTGTCTATGTGGCGGTGGCCGACCTGATCCCGCAGTTGCAGCGCCGCCTGCCCTGGCGCGAAACCGCGCTGCAGCTGCTGTGGCTGGCAGTGGGCATGGGCATCGTGGTGCTGGCGGTGGGCGGCCAGCACTGAAAGAAAAAACGCCCCGGCCGCGAGGCACGGGGCGTTGGCGCGCGCGGGCGCTGAGGCGTCAGCGCACCACCAGCACCGGGATGGTGCTGTGGGTCAGCACCTTCTGGGTCTCGCTGCCCAGCAGCAGGGCCTGCACACCGCGGCGGCCATGCGAGGCCATCACCACCAGGTCGCCGTCGACACGCTTGGCATGCTCGATGATGGCTTCCCAGGCATGCAGGGCTTCGATGCTGTGGGCCTCGCAGGGTACGCCGCCGGCTTCGGCCGCGGCCAGCACGCTCTTCAGGCGGCTCTGGGCAATGCGCTCCTGGGCGTCGAAGAACTCCTGCGGCGGGGTCGGCTGCATCTCGGAGACTGCGCTGTAGGGGAAGGGTTCCTTGACGCTCACGGCATAGAGCTTGGCGCCATGCACCTTGGCCAGCGCCACGGCGGTGCTGATGGCGTTGCTGGTGATGTCCGAGCCGTCGGTCGGGACGATGATGCGTTTGAACATGGCGGTCCTCCTGTCTCAGGGTGGGGTTTTGATGCGTCCAGTGTGGCGCCCTGATCTTCCGCCCGCCTTGCGCTATGTCAAGGCTAGCCTTGCGCCACCGGCCGCGAGGGGTCGGACGACCATTCGCTCCACGAGCCCGGGTAGAGCTGCGAGCCCGCCAGCCCGGCCACTTCCATTGCCAGCAGGTTGTGACAGGCGGTGACGCCCGAGCCGCACTGGTGCACCACGGCCTCGGCCCCATAGGGCGCGAGCAGGGGGGCGAACTCGGCGCGCAGGGTGTCGGCGCTCTTGAAACTGCCGTCGGCCTGCAGGTTGTCCTTGAAGAAGCGGTTGCTGGCGCCGGGGATATGGCCGGCTCGCGCATCCAGCGGCTCGACCTCGCCGCGGAAGCGCTCGCCGGCGCGCGCGTCGATCAGGCGCACCCGGCCAAGCTGGGCTTGCAGGGCCGCGGCGTCCAGCGCGGGAGCCAACGAATCGCCCGCGACGAAGTGGCCGGCCGATGCCGGCACAACGGGCGCCTCGGTGCCGAGCGCGCCGCCGCTGGCCAGCCAGGCCGCCTTGCCGCCGTCCAGCACCGCCACGGCCTCATGGCCCAGCCAGCGCAACATCCACCAGAGCCGGGCGGCGTACATGCCGCCCTGGGCGTCGTAGGCCACCACCTGGGTCTGGGGCGTCAGGCCCAGCGCCGCCATGCGTGAGGCAAAGACGCCGCGCTCGGGCAGGGGGTGGCGGCCATTGCTTCCTGTCTTGGCGCCGCTCAGTTCGCGATCCAGGTGCAGATAGTGGGCGCCGGGCAGATGGCCCTCGGCATGGCTGCGCTCGCCGGCGCCGGTGTCGGCGAGGTCGAAGCTGGCGTCCACGATCAGCAAGACCTGACCCTGTGCTTGCAGGGCGCGCAGCTCGCTGGCGCTGATGAGTGTGCGGTAGGGCATGTTCATGATTCGCTCACGGAATGTTGGCTGTCGATCGGTGTGCTGCGGGTGCGCAGCAGGGTGGCGGCCAGGCCGGCGGCAATGATGAGGGCGATGCCCAGCAGGGCGCTGGCTCCCAGCGCATCCTTGAACAGCAGCACGCCGTAGAGGGCCGAGAACACGATGCCCAGGTATTGCAGGCTGGCGTTCACCAGGGTCTTGCCGCGCCCGTAGGCACGCGTCATCAGCCATTGTGCCGTGGTGGCCAGCAGGCCCACGGCGAGCAGCAGGGTCAGGCCTTGCGGATCGTGGCCATGCCAGTCGCCCTGGCCGCCCAGTTTCAACGCCAGCGTGCTGATGCAGCCCGCCAGCGCCCCGCCCAGCGAGAAGTAGAAGACGATGCGCACCTCGGGCTCGCCGGCCCGGCCCAGCGCGGTGACCTGCAGATAGGCCATCGCCGAGAGCATGCCCGAGAGCAGGCCGGCGATGCCATGCCAGGCCTGCTGTTGGTCAATGGTGGGGCGCAGCACCAGGGCCACGCCGGCAAAGCCCAGCAGCACCGCGGCAACCAGGCGGCCATCGATGCGGGCGCTGCCCAGCATCACCGCGCCGCCGATCAGGAACAGCGCCATCCACACCGAGGACATGTAGTTGAGCGTCATCGCGGTGGCGAGCGGCAGCTTGCCGATCGAGTAGAACCACAGCGACAGCGCGATCACGCCCGAGAGGCTGCGCCAGAAATGCATCGCCGGCACCTGGGTGCGCAGGCTGATGCCCTGCTGCCAGGCCAGGCCCGCCATCACCAGGGTGCCGACCAGGCCGCGGTACATGACGATCTCGCCCGCGTCGTACTGACCCGAGGCCAGCTTGACGCACACGCCCATGGAGGCGAACAAAAAGGTGGCAAGCACCATCATCATGGAAGCGGGCATGGCCGGCATTCTCCACGCGGGCATGAAAAAACCGCCCGACCGATCTTTCGGTGGGGCGGTGTGTGGATGGCCTGCAAAGGCCTCAGAGCTGCATTTCGCGGCGGTACCACTCGTGGAAATGCTGCATGCCGTCCTCCATCGGGCTCTGGTAGGGCCCGACCTCGTTGTCGCCGCGCTCCATCAAGGCCTTGCGGCCCCAGTCCATGCGCAGCGCTATCTCGTCGTCCTCGATGCAGGTCTCCATATAGGCGGCCTGATTGGCTTCGACGAACTCGCGCTCGAAGGCGGCGATCTCCTCGGGGTAGTAGAACTCCACCACATTGGTGGTCTTCTGCGGGCCCTTGGGGAACAGCGTCGACACCACCAGCACATGCGGATACCACTCCACCATGATGTGCGGGTAGTAGGTCAGCCAGATCGCGCCCTGCTTGGGCGGCTCGCCGCCGCGGAACTGCAGCACCTGCTGGTGCCACTTGCTGTAGACCTCGGAGCCGGGCTTCTCGAGCGCCTTGTGGATGCCCACCGTCTGCACCGAATGGTGCTTGCCGAATTCCCAGGCCAGATCGTCGCAGGTGACGAACTTGCCCAGTCCGGGGTGGAAGGGGCCGACGTGGTAGTCCTCCAGATAGACCTCGATAAAGGTCTTCCAGTTGTAGTCGCACTCGTGCACATGGATCTTGTCGAGCACATAGCCGCTGAAGTCCAGCTCGGCGCGCGGGCCCACGGCCGCCAGTTCGGCCGCGATGTCGCGACCGTTGTCCTCGAACAGCAGGCCGTTCCAATCCCTGAGTTGGTAGCGGTTCAGGTTCAGGCAGGGGTCCTGCTCGAAATGCGGCGCGCCGACCAATTGGCCCTTCAAATCGTAGGTCCATCGGTGCAGCGGGCAGACCACATTGCTCTTGGTATTGCCGCGGCCGCGCAGCATCACCGCCTGGCGGTGCCGGCAGACGTTGGAGATCAGCTCCAGGCCCTCGGGCGTGCGCACGATGGCGCGGCCCTCGCCCTCCTGGGGCAGTGCATAGAAGTCGCCTACCTCGGGCACGGCGAGCGCATGCCCCAGGTAGCGAGGCCCAGGCTGGAAGATCAGTTCCTGTTCCTTGCGGAACAGGCCCTCATCGAAATAGGAAGTGACAGGCAGCTGCGTCTTGCTGCGTTCAAGCGCCGAGAGAGGGATGCTCAGGTCGGACATGATCCAAGAGGGTCTCCAAGAAACCAATGTCAACCCCCCGAGTCCGTCGCGGTCGGTCGTCAATGAAGCTTGACGCCTGGGCGCGGAGCCGGGTTTGTGTCAAAAAGCCCGGCCAGAAGGTTGCTTCCAGGCCGGGCTCCCATACGCCGCGCCACCGTCGCAAGGGCGGTGGGCAGCGAGGGCGGGATTGTACCCATGCCGCGGCATTCCGGGCAGGGTCTCGGCAATGGCCGCCATCGCCATCCTCCCTGCGGGGGGTGTGGTGGGTGTGTGACAAGGTGTGGGTGCTCTAAGACCGGCCTTGCGCCGGTGACTACAATCCCGCTTTCGCATTTCGACATGAGCAAGCCTCCCATGCCCACCAGCAAAGCCGCTGCACCAGCGGCAGTTCCAGCCAGTTACGAGCTCGCGCTCGACGAGCTGGAGCGCCTGGTCGCATCTATGGAGGCCGGGGCATTGCCGCTGGATCAATTGCTGGACAGCTATCGCCGTGGTGCGGAGCTGCTGGGTTTTTGCCGCGCCCGCCTGCAGGCCGTGGAGCAACAGGTCAAGGTGCTGGAGGGTGGCGAGATGAAAACCTGGGAGGAGTCCTGAGCGTGGATGCAGGCGTATTTGAACAATGGATGCAGCGCGCTCTGCTGGCTTACGAGCGGGCGCTGGACGAATGGGTGCCTGCGGATGCGCCCGCCGGGCTGGGCGAGGCGATGCGCTATGGCGTGCTGGGTGCCGGCAAGCGCCTGAGGCCGCTGCTGGTGCTGGCCGCCTGCGAGGCGGTGGACGGCGACGCGCCGGCCGCCCTGCGTGCCGGCACGGCGGTGGAGCTGATCCATGCCTACTCCCTGATCCATGACGATATGCCCTGCATGGACAACGACGTGCTGCGCCGTGGCAAGCCCACCGTGCATGTGCAATTCGGCGAGGCCCAGGCCATGCTGGCGGGCGACGCCATGCAGGCCCTGGCCTTCGAGGTCCTGACGCCGGAGGCCGGCATCGCGCCGGCCCTGCAGGCGCGCCTGTGTGCGCTGCTGGCGCGCGCCTCGGGCCATGCCGGCATGGCCGGCGGCCAGGCCATCGATCTGGCCAGCGTTGGCAAGGACCTGGACGAGGCCACCCTGCGCGACATGCACCGCCGCAAGACCGGCGTGCTGCTGCAGGGCAGCGTGCTGATGGGCGCCGCCTGTGGCGAGACCACGCCCGCGACCTGGGCCGCGCTGACCGACTATGGCGCCGCCATCGGCCTGGCCTTCCAGGTGGTGGACGACATCCTGGACGTGACCCAGGACTCCGCCGTGTTGGGCAAGACCGCCGGCAAGGACCAGGAGGCCAACAAGCCCACCTATGTGAGCCTGATGGGCCTGGACGGCGCGCGCCGCTACGCCGATGAACTGCGCGCGCAAGCCCATGCGGCGCTGGCGCGCTCGGGGCTCACCAACACCGCCTGGCTCAGCCTGCTGGCCGACCGCGTGGTGGACCGGGACAACTGACAGCTCGGGATGCATCGCACATGAATTTCTCGCTCCTGCGCACCATCAACAGCCCGGCCGATCTGCGCCGGCTGCCGCGCACCGATCTGGCCAAGCTGGCCGACGAGCTGCGCGCCTATGTGCTGGAGAGCGTCTCCAAGACCGGTGGCCACCTGGGCTCCAACCTGGGCGCGGTGGAACTGACGGTGGCGCTGCACTATGTGTTCAACACCCCGCACGACCGGCTGGTCTGGGATGTGGGCCACCAGACCTATCCGCACAAGGTGCTGACGGGCCGCCGCGAGGCCATGGCGGGCCTGCGCCAGCTGGGCGGCATCAGCGGCTTTCCGCGCCGCGACGAGAGCGAGTACGACACCTTCGGCACCGGCCATTCCTCCACCTCGATCTCGGCCGCCCATGGCATGGCCATGGCCGCCAAGCTCAAGGGCGAGCATCGCAAGGCCGTGGCCATCATCGGCGACGGCTCGATGACGGCGGGCATGGCCTTCGAGGCACTCAACAATGCCGGCGTCTCGCATGGCGGCCTGATGGGCGACGTGCTGGTGATACTGAACGACAACGACATGTCGATCAGCCCGCCGGTGGGCGCGCTGAACAAGTATCTGGCGCGCCTGATGAGCGGCAAGTTCTACGGCGCCGCGCGCGAGGGCGCCAAGAGCGTGCTGAAGAACACGCCGCTGTACGAGTTTGCGCGCCGCTTCGAGGAGCACACCAAGGGCATGGTCGTGCCCGGCACCATCTTCGAGGAGTTCGGCTTCAACTATGTGGGCCCGATCGACGGCCATGACCTCGATGCGCTGATCCCCACGCTGGAGAACCTGCGCAGCCGCTCGGGCCCGCAGTTCCTGCATGTGGTGACCAAGAAGGGCCAGGGCTACAAGCTGGCCGAGGCCGATCCGGTCAAGTACCACGCCGCCTCGGGCAAGTTCGATCCGGCGGTGGGTTTCGTCAAGCCGGCCACGCCGCCCAAGCCCACCTTCACCCAGATCTTCGGTGACTGGCTGTGCGACATGGCCGAGGCCGACGCGCGCCTGGTGGGCATCACCCCCGCGATGCGCGAGGGTTCGGGCATGGTGGACTTCCACAAGCGCTTCCCGACCCGTTATCACGACGTCGGCATTGCCGAGCAGCATGCGGTGACCTTCGGTGCGGGCCTGGCCTGCGAGGGGCTGAAGCCGGTGGTGGCGATCTACTCCACCTTCCTGCAGCGCGCCTACGACCAGATGATCCACGATGTGGCGATCCAGAACCTGCCGGTGCTGTTCGCGCTCGATCGTGCCGGCCTGGTGGGCGCCGATGGTGCCACCCATGCCGGCAACTACGACATTGCCTACACGCGCTGCATTCCGAACATGGCGCTGCTGACGCCGGCGGACGAGAACGAATGCCGCCAGGCGCTCTACACCGGCTTCCAGCACGATGGCCCGGCCACGGTGCGCTATCCGCGCGGCGCCGGCGTGGGCGTGCCGGTGCAGAAGCAGATGTCGGCCCTGCCATGGGGCAAGGGCGAAGTGCGCCGCGAGAGCGGCCGCCTGCAGGGCCAGGGGCCGCGCATCGCCATCCTGGCCTTTGGCACCTTGCTCTACCCCTGCCTGCAGGCGGCCGAGCAGCTCGACGCCACGGTGGCGAATATGCGCTTCGTGAAGCCGCTGGACGACGCCCTGGTGGCCGAGCTGGCACGCACGCACGACGCCCTGGTGACGGTGGAAGACGGCTGCGTGATGGGCGGTGCCGGCAGCGCGGTGCTGGAGTCTCTGCAGGCCGCCGGCCTGAACCTGCCGGTGCTGCAACTGGGCCTGCCCGATGTGTTCGTCGAACATGGCGATCCGGCCAAGCTGATGTCGCAATGCGGCCTGGACGCCGCGGGCATCGAGCAATCCATCTTCAAGCGCTTTGGCGGCCGTCCGACGCTGCTGCGCGCAGCCGCAAACCAGTAAGCCCCGACCGAGGCAAGGTTCCTCGGTTGGTGCGATGCTCCCCTTATGAATCAATTGACGAGCGCCCTGCACATTCCCGACACCCAAAGCGAGCGCGACGAGCGCCATCTGGTGATTCAGCGTGTCGGCGTCAAGGATGTTCGCTATCCCCTGCAGCTGCGCATCGCTGGCAAGGCGCAGCCCACGGTGGGCCAATGGACCTTGGACGTGGCTCTGCCGGCGGAGAAGAAGGGCACGCATATGTCGCGCTTCGTGGCCTGGCTGGATGCCTTGCACGAGCCGCTGGACGCGGCCGGCCTGCGCGCATTGCATGCCCAGATGCTAGCTAAGCTGGAGGCGGCGGAGGGGCGCATCGAGGTGCGCTTTGCCTTCTTCCTGCGCAAGCGCGCGCCGGTCTCGGGCATCGAGAGCATGCTGGACTACCAGGGCGCGCTGATCTCCGAAACGAGGGCCGGCAAGACGACGGTGCGTGCCGAGGTGGCGGTGCCGGTGAAAAGCCTGTGCCCCTGCTCCAAGGAAATCTCGGACTACGGCGCCCACAACCAGCGCTCGCTGGTCACCATCAGCGCCGAGCTGAAGGACGACAGCCTGAGCTGGCAGGAACTGGTGCGCTTTGCGGAAGAGAGCGCGTCCAGCGAGATCTGGCCCCTGCTCAAGCGCACCGACGAGAAGTGGATCACCGAGCACGCCTACGAGAACCCCAAGTTCGTCGAGGACCTGGTGCGCGATGTGGCGCTGCGCCTGAATGCCGAGGCGCGCATCGGTGCCTATGCGGTGGACGTCGAAAATTTCGAGTCCATCCACAACCACTCGGCCTACGCGCGCATCGAGCGCCTCTGATCAGCCCGCTGACAAGCGCCCGGAAATGCGCTTGAGCGCCTGCTTCACAAGGTTCAGGTAGTCGGCCGTCAGCGCCTGTGCCGGCCGGTGTTCCGGCAGCAAGGCGTTCAGCTCGAAGGGCAGGGATACCGCAAAGCGCCGCCATTGCAGGCGCTCGTTGGCGCAGGCAAGTGCGGTGAGCGGGTTCACGATGGCCAGGCCCAGCCCCGCTTCGACCATGGCGCACACCGCCACCGCGCTGTGTGTTTGCAGCTGCATGCGGCGCTGCACACCCGCAGTGGCAAAGATGCGATCCAGCTCGATCCGGTAGGGGTCCTCGGCCGCCAGGCTGATGAAGCGCTCGCCCTCGAAGTCCGCCGGGCTCAGCACCGGCTTGGCCAGCAGGGCGTGGCCCGCCGGCAGCACGCACAGCTCGTCCAGGCTGGTGAGCCGCTCCAGGCGCGTGCCGGCCACCGTCTGGCGCTGCTCGCTCAGGCCCAGGTCGAAGCGTTGGGCGCTCATCCACTCTTCCAGCAGCGGGGATTCCTGCGGCGTGATGCTCAGCTGGGCCGCGGGATGGCGCGCCAGAAAGGCCGCGCTCACCGCCGGCAGCAGGGCATGGCCCAGGGCCGGCAGACAGAGGATGTTGAGCCGTTCCTGCTCGGCGCGCCCCAGTTCATTGGCGCGGCTGATGACGCGCCCCAGGCCCTGGAAGGAGCGCTGCACCTCGTCAAACAGCTGCAGGGCCCGGGCCGTGGCCTTGAGCCGCCCGCGCTGGCGCTCGAACAGCGCATAGCCCAGCAATTGCTCCAGGCGCGCCAGCTCACGGCTGATGGTCGGCTGCGAGCTGTGCAGCGCCGCCGCCGCCGCCGTGACGCTGCCGGCATGCATGACGGCACGGAACACCTCGATATGGCGGTGGTTGATCATGCTTAAACCATATCAGAAGTGAATCATCTTGCGAAATCAAAGCATTTGAATGAATGCAAGAGGGATGGCACGATGCCGCCATGCCTCAAGACCTGAACCCCTCCCTGCTGCGCTCGCTGGCCCAGCGCTTCGGCACCCCGCTGTGGGTGTACGACGCCGCGGTGATACGCGCGCGCATCGCCGCGCTGAAGGCCTTCGACACGGTGCGTTTTGCCCAGAAGGCCTGCTCCAACACCCATATCCTGAAGCTGATGCGCGAGCAGGGCGTCAAGGTCGATGCGGTCTCGCGTGGCGAAATTCTGCGCGCGCTGGCGGCCGGCTACCGGGCGGGTGGTGACGAGATCGTCTTCACCGCAGACCTGCTAGACCGCGAGACGCTGGCCACCGTGGTCGAACACCGCGTGCCGGTGAACGCCGGTTCGATCGACATGCTGCGCCAGCTCGGTGCCATGTCAAAGGGCCACAAGGTCTGGCTGCGTATCAACCCCGGCTTCGGCCATGGCCACAGCAACAAGACCAATACCGGCGGCGAGCACAGCAAGCATGGCATCTGGCACAGCGAGCTCACCGAGGCGCTGGCCGTCATCAAGGGCGAGGGCCTGCAGCTGGTGGGCCTGCACATGCACATTGGTTCGGGCGTGGACTACGGGCATCTGAGCCAGGTCTGCGGCGCCATGGTGGGCCTGGTGCGCCAGACCCAGGCAGCGGGCCATGACCTGCAGGCGATCTCGGCCGGCGGCGGCCTGTCGATTCCCTACCGCGAGAGCGATGCCGGCATCGACACGGCCCATTATTTCGGCCTCTGGGATGCCGCCCGCCAGGAGGCCGAGGCCCTCTTGGGTCACGAGCTGCATCTGGAAATCGAGCCGGGCCGCTTCCTGGTGGCCGAGTCCGGTCTGCTGCTGGCCGAGGTGCGCGCCACCAAGAATGCCGGCAACAACCATTTCGTGCTGGTCGACGCCGGCTTCAACGAGCTGATGCGTCCGGCCATGTACGGCGCCTTCCATGCCATGAGCCTTCTGCCGCGCGATGACAGCCAGCGCCCCAGCCGCCCCACCGTGGTGGCCGGGCCGCTGTGCGAATCGGGCGACGTGTTTACCCAGGAAGACGGCGGCGTGGTCGTGCCGCGCGAGCTGATGGCGGCCGAGGTCGGTGACCTGCTGGTGATCCACGACACCGGGGCCTATGGCGCCTCGATGTCCAGCAACTACAACAGCCGGCCCCTGATTGCCGAGGTACTGGTCGATGGCGCGACCGAGGCGCGCCTGATCCGCCGCCGCCAGACGGTCGAGGAGCTGCTGGCGCTGGAGGCCTGATAGGGAATTCCAATAAGGGTGATTTGATTAACCAAAACTAACGGCACGCTAGTGTCGATATAGTTCAGTCATTCCATCAACCACCCTAGCAAGGAACCCCCGATGTCCCTGATCAACACCCAAGTCCAGCCCTTCAAGACCGAGGCTTTTCACAACGGCAAGTTCATCACCGTCACCGAAGAGTCGCTGAAGGGCAAGTGGTCCGTGCTGATCTTCATGCCGGCTGCTTTCACCTTCAACTGCCCGACCGAAGTGGAAGACGCGGCCGACCATTACGCCGAATTCCAGAAGGCCGAGACCGAGGTCTACATCGTCACGACCGACACGCATTTCGCCCACAAGGTCTGGCACGAAACCTCGCCGGCCGTCAGCAAGGCCAAGTTCCCCTTGGTTGGCGACCCGACGCACCAGCTGACCAATGCCTTCGGCGTGCACATCCCCGAAGAAGGCCTGGCCCTGCGCGGCACCTTCGTGATCAACCCTGAAGGCGTGATCAAGACCGCCGAAGTGCACTCGAACGAGATCGCCCGCGACGTCAAGGAAACCCTGCGCAAGCTCAAGGCGGCCCAGTACACCGCCAAGAACCCTGGCCAGGTCTGCCCGGCCAAGTGGAACGAAGGCGCCAAGACCATCGCTCCCTCCCTCGATCTGGTCGGCAAGATCTAAACCATGATCGCACTTGCTGCGAGCCCGGGAGGGCTTGCAGCAATCCCCCAAGAGCCGCGCAAGCGACTCTGAGAGCGCCTCGTCCAAGGGGGTGTTCCCAGAGTGGCTTATTCCGCCACGCCTGAACAAGGAGCCCTACCACCATGTTGGACGACACCCTCAAATCCCAGCTCAAGGCCTATCTCGAGCGCGTCACCGTCCCCTTCGAGATCGAAGCCTCGCTGGACGACAGCGACAGCGCCAGGGAACTGCTGGCCCTGCTGCAGGACATCGCCGCGATGTCCGACAAGATCAGTCTCAAGGCCGATGGCCAGGACCAGCGCCGCCCTTCCTTCAGCCTGAAGCGCCTGGGCTCAGAGATGAGCCTGCGCTTTGCGGCGATCCCGCTGGGCCATGAGTTCACCTCCCTGGTGCTGGCCCTGCTGTGGACCGGCGGCCATCCGCCCAAGGTCGAGCAGGACGTGATCGACCAGATCAAGGGCCTGGGCGGCGAGTACAGCTTCGAGGTCTATATGAGCCTCAGCTGCCACAACTGCCCGGACGTGGTGCAGGCCCTGAGCCTGATGTCCGTGCTCAACCCCAGGGTCAAGACGGTCGTCATCGACGGGGCGCTGTTCCAGGAGGAGGTCAATGCCCGCGAGGTCATGGCCGTGCCCAGCGTCTACCTGAACGGCCAGCCCTTCGGCTCGGGTCGCATGACGGTGGAAGAGATCGTCGCCAAGCTCGACACCGGCGCCGCGGACAAGGACGCCGCCAAGCTCTCGGCCAAGGACCCCTTCGATGTGCTGGTGGTGGGTGGCGGCCCCGCCGGCGCTGCCGCGGCGGTGTACGCCGCCCGCAAGGGCATCCGCACGGCAATAGCGGCCGAGCGCTTCGGCGGCCAGGTCAACGACACGCTGGCGATCGAGAACTACATCTCGGTGCTGGAGACCGACGGCCCCAAGTTCGCGATGAGCCTGGAGGCGCACGTCAAGGCCTATGGCGTCGACGTGATGAACCTGCAGCGCGGCGACAAGCTGATCCCGGCCGCCACGCCCGGTGGCCTGGTCGAGGTGCAACTGGCCAACGGCGGCACGCTCAAGAGCAAGACCGTGATCCTCTCCACCGGCGCGCGCTGGAGGAATGTGAACGTGCCCGGCGAGCAGGAATACAAGAACAAGGGCGTGGCCTACTGCCCGCATTGTGACGGCCCGCTCTTCAAGGGCAAGCGCGTGGCGGTGATCGGCGGCGGCAATTCTGGCGTGGAAGCTGCCATCGACCTGGCCGGCCTCGTGAGCCATGTGACCCTGATTGAATTCGGCGAGGCCTTGCGTGCCGATGCGGTACTGGTCAGCAAGCTCAAGAGCCTGCCCAACGTCACCATCCACACGCAGGCCCAGACCACCGAGCTGACCGGCGATGGCCACAAGCTGAACGGCCTGAGCTACACCGACCGTGCCAGCGGCGAGTCGCGCCACATCGAGCTGGAGGGCGTGTTCGTGCAGATCGGCCTGGTGCCCAACACCGAGTGGCTGCGTGGCGTGGTGGAGCTCTCCAAGCACGGCGAGATCATCGTCGACGCCAGGGGCCAGACCTCGGTGCCCGGCGTGTTCGCCGCCGGCGACGCCACCACCGTGCCCTTCAAGCAGATCATCATCGCCGCCGGCGATGGCGCGAAGGCGGCGCTGGGCGCCTTTGATTACCTGATGCGCAACTGATGCCCGCTGCTCAGGGGCGGCGGCTGTTCAGCCAGCCCTCCAGGCTGTAGACCAGCAGCGCTGCCCAGATCAGGCCAAAGCCCACCACCCGGGCCGCGGCAAAGGGCTCGTGGTACAGCCACACGCCCAGCATGAACTGGATGCTGGGCGAGATGTATTGCAAGAGGCCCAGCGTCGTCATCGGGATGCGGCGCGCGCCGGCGGCGAACAGCAGCAGGGGCAGGGCGGTGAGCGGGCCGGCGAAGAGCAGCCAAGTGATCATGCCGGCGTCGCCCTGCGCCAGCGCGCTGTTGCCCTGGCTGGTCCACCAACCCAGCGCCGCCGCGGCCACGGGCGTCAGCAGCATGGTCTCGAGGGCCAGGCCTTCCAGCGCACCCAGGCTGGCCACCTTGCGCAGCAGCCCGTAGATGCCGAAGCTGGCCGCCAGCACCAGGGCCACCCAGGGCAGGCGGCCGGTCTGCAGGGTCAGCCACAGCACGCCGGCCGCCGCCAGCCCCACCGCCAGCCATTGCAGGCGGCGCGGCCGCTCGTGCAGGAACACATAGCCCAGCGCCACATTCACCAGCGGGTTGATGAAGTAGCCCAGGCTGGCGTCCAGCACATGGTCGTGCTGCACCGCCCACACATAGGTCAGCCAGTTGGCCGAGAGCAGCAGGGCCGAGAGCGCAAACGCGCCCAGCACCTTGGGCTGGCGCAGCAGCGGGCCCAGCCAGGCCCAGCGTTTCAGGACCGCCAGCACGATCAGCATGAAGACCATGCACCAGACCGTGCGGTGCGCCACCACCTCCAGGGAGGGCACGCCGGCCAGTTGCTTGAAATAGAGCGGGAACAGGCCCCAGGCCGCGTAGGCGAGGGCGGCGTAGATGACGCCTTTAGAGGAATCGCGATTCATTGCCCGCATTGTCCCCATGCCGGGCCGTGCCTGCCGGCCAAGGGTCATGGCCGGGAAATCCTGTGTGCGGCGTGCGCCCCTGCCGGTGCTTAAATGAGTGCCATGCCCCGCATTGTCTTCACCCCGCAGCTGCGCCGCCTGCTTGGCGACGTGCCTGACTTCGACGCCGGCGCCCTGGTGCTGCGCGAGGCGCTGGCGCAGGCCTTTGCCGCGCAGCCGCGCTTGCGCAGTTATGTGCTTGACGATCAGGGGCATGTGCGCGCCAATGTGGCGATCTTTGTGGATGGTCGTCGCCTGCACGATCGCGTGCGCTTGAGCGATGCGCTGCGGCCCGACAGCGTCGTCCATGTCCTGCAAGCCCTGTCCGGAGGATGAACTCATGAGCCTGAATGCCTGGGTCGCGACCCGCAAGGGTCTGTTCGAGATCGCGCATCGCGGCAGCGCCGGCTGGCAGATCGTCGGCCACAGCTTTGTGGGCGATCCGGTCAGCATGGTGCTGCCCGGCTCCGACCATGGGCAGTTCGACGGCCGCATGTTCGCCGCGCTGAACCTGGGGCACTTCGGCGTCAAGCTGCAGGCCTCGGACGACGAGGGCAAGACCTGGCGCGAGCTGCCGGCGCCGGTCTATCCGCCCCAGCCCGAGGGCGGGGATGCGGCTCAGGGGCCGGCCTGGAAGCTGCAGCAGATCTGGTCGCTGGCGCGCAGCCCCGCGGCGCTCTGGGCCGGCACCCTGCCGGGCGGGCTGTTCAAGAGCGTGGACGGTGGCGAGAGCTGGGCCTTGGTGGAAAGCCTCTGGCAGCGCCCCGAGCGCCTGGGCTGGTTCGGTGGCGGCTACGACGCGCCGGGCATCCATTCGATCTGCCCGCATCCCAGCCAGCCGGGCGAACTGCTGCTGGGCATCAGCTGCGGTGGCGCCTGGCACAGCGCCGATGAGGGCGCCAGCTGGGCGCTGCGCGCCAAGGGCATGCGCGCCGACTTCATGCCGCCCGATCAGCAGCAGCTGGAAAACATCCAGGACCCGCACCGCATCGTGCGCTGCGAGGCCGCCCCCGAGGTGCTCTGGTGCCAGCATCACAACGGCATCTGGCGCAGCAGCGACAACGGCCTGAGCTGGCAGGAGCTGAAGGCGCCGCTGTCCAGCTTCGGCTTTGCGGTGGCCGCGCATCCGCTGGACCCGCTCACCGCCTGGTTCGTCCCGGCGGTGAAGGACGAGCGCCGCATCCCGGTGGATGGCGCCCTGGTGGTGAACCGCACCCGCGACGGTGGCCAGACCTGGCAGACCCTGCGCATGGGCCTGCCGCAGCAGCATTGCTACGACCTGGTCTACCGCCATGGCCTGGCGGTGGACGAGAACGGAAAGCATCTGCTGATGGGCAGCACCACCGGCGGGCTGTGGGCCAGCGACGATGGCGGCGATAGCTGGGCCACCGTGTCGCTTAATCTGCCGCCGATCTACGCCGTGCAGTTCGGCTGAAGCCGTCCCCACTCTGGCCCCAGCGGCGCCTCGATGCGCAACAGCCGGCCCGTCATTGGGTGGCTCAGCTCCAGCGTCAGCGCATGCAGCCACAGGCGCTGCAGGCCCAGGTGGGCCGCCACCGCGCGGTTCAAGGGCCCCTTGCCGTGGGTGGCGTCGCCGATGATGGGGTGGGCAATGTGCTTGAAATGGCGGCGGATCTGGTGGCGGCGGCCGCTCTGCGGGCTTGCCTCCAGCAGCGCAAAGCGGCTGCTGGCGTGGCGCGGGTCGGTCTGCAGCGGCCATTCCAGGCGGCGCAGGCAGGTCCAGTCGGTGCGTGCCTCCAGCAAGACCTGGCCCTGTGAAGGCAGCTCGGGATCCTTGGCCAGCGCGTGGGTGATGCTGCCGGCGTCGGCGCCGGGCCAGCCGCGCACCAGGGCCCGGTAGCGCTTGTGCACCAGGCCCTGCTCGAAGGCCTGGGCCGCCAGGCTGGCGCTGTCCGCATCGAGCGCGAACAGCAGCACGCCCGAGGTTCCCTTGTCCAGGCGGTGCACCGGCCAGACATGGCGGCCGAGCTGGTCGCGCAGCAATTGCAGCGCGAAGACCTCCTCGCGCGCATCCAGGGCGCTGCGGTGCACCAGCAGGCCGGCGGGTTTTGCGATCGCGACGAGCTGCTCGTCGGCATGAATAATGGGTAACAAGCTGTTCATGGGCGGGTGCTGCCGGCCCCCTTGTTCGCGGGGTGCTGTGGCGTGGATGCCCCATTCCATGGGGCTTTCCCCACTTTGGGGGGCTTCAGGGTTGTCCCTGGGTTCTCAACAATCCTGTCATGCGTTGTGGCCATCATCACGCACATCAGGAGTCTTCCTCATGCCCCAGGTCTTTCACGTTGGATACCGCTCCCCCTTGGTCTCGGCCCTGGCCTGGGGCCTGATGCTGGCGGGCCTGTTCGGCATGGCCAGCGCGGGCTGGGGTCTGTGGCTGGGGCATTGGCTGGCTTTGGCGCTGCTGCTCTGGTCCGCGGCCGCGGCACTGGGAGGCCAGGCCCTGCTGCGGCGCCTGGAATGGGGCCGCCGCCTCAGCGCCCTGCTGCTGACCAGCCTGATGCCGGCCATGCTGCTGGGCATGTCGCTGGGCACATGGGCTGCCGACTGGCCGCGCGCGAGCCTGCTGCTGGGTCTGTTGGCCTTGGCCCTCTGTGCCGCACTGGTGTGGCTGCTGGCACGCCTGAACTCGCGCATGGTGTGCCAGGAATTCGCCTAGGCGATCTCTCCATCAAGGTAATACCAGGCACCCCGCTCGCGCACGAAGCGGCTGGTCTCGTGCAGGCGCTGGGCGCGGCCGCCGAGCTTGCTGCGCGCCACGAACTCCACGGTGGCATGGTCGGCGTCCTGCTGCTGGTGGCGCTTCACGTCCAGCCCCAGCCACTTCAGGCCGGGCTCGTTGCCCTCCAATGACGCCGGTCTCTGGCTGGGGTGCCAGCTGGCCAGCAGGTAGTCGCGCAGCTCCCGTACATAGGCGCTGTAACGCGAGCGCATCAGGGCCTCGGCCGTGGGCGCGCTGAGCTCGCCGCTTGCCGCAAAACGCTGGTGGATGGCGCCGCAGCAGGCCTCGTAGGGCTTGCCGCTGCCGCAGGGGCAAGAAAGGTCGTTCTTCATGGCCGCATGATGCCAGTCCCTAAAATGCGCAGATGAGTCAGCCCCCCTTCGAAGACGATTTGTTCACGCCCCCCACCACGGGTTTGCTGAAGAACCTCAACCCCGAGCAACACGCCGCCGTCACCCTGGGCCAGGAGCCCGCGCTGATCCTGGCCGGCGCCGGCTCGGGCAAGACCCGGGTGCTGACCACGCGCATCGCCTGGCTGATGAGCCAGGGCCTGGTGGCGCCGGGCGGGGTGATGGCCGTGACCTTCACCAACAAGGCCGCCAAGGAAATGGTGACGCGCCTGATGGCGATGTTGCCGGTGAACGTGCGGGGCATGTGGATAGGCACCTTCCACGGCCTGTGCAACCGCTTCCTGCGCGCGCATTGGAAGCTGGCCGGCCTGCCGCAGGGCTTCCAGATCCTGGACGCGAGCGATTCGGTCTCTGCCGTCAAGCGCGTCATCAAGGCCATGAAGCTGGACGAAGAGCGCTTCGTGCCCAAGCAGGTCAGCTGGTTCATTGCCGGTGCCAAGGAGGACGGCCTGCGCGCCAAGGACATCGAGCAGCGCGATGAGCAGTCGCGCACCATGGTGGCGATCTACCAGGCCTACCAGGACCAATGCGAGCGCGAGGGCGTGGTGGACTTCGCCGAGCTGATGCTGCGCACCTACGAGCTGCTGCGCGACCACGCCGAGTTGCGCGCGCATTACCAGCAGCGCTTCAAGTACATCCTGGTGGACGAGTTCCAGGACACCAACAAGCTGCAATACGCCTGGCTGAAGATGTTCGCGCCGCCGGGGGCGGGCCAGGGCGTGTTCGCGGTGGGCGACGACGACCAGAGCATCTACGCCTTCCGCGGCGCGCGCGTCGGCAATATGGCCGATTTCGAACGCGAGTACCGCGTCAGAAAGGTGGTCAAGCTGGAGCAGAACTACCGCAGCTTCGGCAACATCCTGGACGCTGCCAACGAGCTCATCAGCCGCAACAGCCACCGCCTGGGCAAGAACCTGCGCACCGAGATGGGCCCCGGCGAGCCGGTGCGGGTGAACGAATCGGCCAGCGATTTCGCCGAGGCGCAATGGCTGCTGGAGGAGGCCCAGGCCCTGCATCGCCAGGGCATGCCGCGCCAGGAGATCGCCATCCTCTACCGCAGCAATGCGCAGTCGCGCGTGCTCGAGTCGGCGCTCTTCAATGCCGGCATCCCGTATCGCGTCTATGGCGGCCTGCGCTTCTTCGAGCGTGCCGAGGTCAAGCATGCGCTGGCCTATCTGCGCCTGATCGAGAACGCCAACGACGACACCAGCTTTCTGCGCGTGGTGAACTTCCCGGCGCGCGGCATCGGCGCGCGCACCATCGAGCTGCTGCAGGACGCCGCGCGCGTCAGCGGCCGCAGCCTCTACCAGAGCGTGGGCGCGGTGGCGGGCAAGGGCGGCAGCAATCTGGCCGGCTTCGTGAACCTGGTCGAGTCCATGCGCAACCTCACGCAAGGCCTGACCCTGCGCGAGATCATCTCGCAGATGCTCGAGAACTCGGGCCTGGCCGAGTTCTACCGCAACGACAAGGACGGCGCCGAGCGCCTGGAGAACCTGGACGAGTTGATCAACGCCGCCGAGGCCTTCGTCACCCAGGAGGGCTTCGGCAAGGACGCGGTGGCGCTGCCCGTCGACGAACTCGCGCCGGGCGCCATCGCCGAGGGCCTGCCCAATGCGGTGGCCGCCGCGGCGGTGACGCCGGATGCCGAGACCGGCGAGATCATGTCGCCCTTGGCAGCCTTTCTCACGCATGCCTCGCTGGAGGCCGGCGACAACCAGGCCCAGGCGGGCCAGGACGCGATCCAGCTCATGACCGTGCATTCGGCCAAGGGCCTGGAGTTCGACGCCGTCTTCATCACCGGCCTGGAAGAGGGCCTGTTCCCGCACGAGAACTCGCTCGCCGACGGCGACGGCCTGGAGGAGGAGCGGCGCCTGATGTATGTGGCGATCACGCGCGCGCGCCAGCGCCTCTACCTGAGCTTCAGCCAGACCCGCATGCTGCACGGGCAGACGCGCTACAACGTGAAGAGCCGCTTCCTCGAGGAACTGCCCGAGGCCGCGCTGAAATGGCTGACGCCGCGCAACCAGGGTTTCGGCTCGGGCTTTGCGCGCGAGTACCAGAGCGCCTGGGAGCGCGGCTCCGGCCTCAAGTCCATGGTGGGTACGGGCCGTGTCGAAACATCAACAGCAGCCAGGGCGCCCTATGTGCCGCCGGTGCCGCAGACCATGAAGCAGGCGGCGGCGCAGAAGGTCGGCAACGAGTACGGCGGCCTGCGCGTCGGCAAGGGCGTGTTCCACAACAAGTTCGGCGAGGGCGTGCTGGTGACGCTGGAAGGCAGCGGCCAGGATGCGCGCGCGCAAGTCAACTTCGGCCGCCACGGCATGAAGTGGCTGGCGCTGGCGGTGGCCAAGCTGACACCGATCGATTGAGGGGCCGGAGCAGCTTGACCGATCTGAGCCGGTGCAAAGTCAACGTTGCGGATCTGACTGCTCGGCCCATTGGTGTGTCTCGGGTTCGATGAATCACCGAGCCGACCAGGGTAGGAACAATGGGTCGGCAAACGGTGCCCGCAAAGGTATAGGAATCAATGGAGACTCATCAATGACGCATGGCTGCATATCCGCAGCAGCCCTTGCGCGCTGCTTGGCGATCACCGGCTTGACGATGCTCTGCGCCGGCGCAGCAGTCTCTCAAGCAAGTGAGGCAAGGGCAGGGCAAGGCGCGCTAGGTGCTGAGCGGATGCTTACAGACGCGGAAGTCAAGGCGAAGTATCGGCACTGCCCCGATGGCTATTTCAGCGGCCCACAGCCAGGCAAGGCGCGCTACACGAAGAATCATTTCGTATGGGCCGTGACGCCGGAATTCGCTGCGCGCTTTTGCATGCCCCCTGAGTTCATCGTGCACGATTTGCAGGGTGTCGATGCGGTGGCCTATCGGATGTTTGAAGACGATACCGAGGAGACCTGTGGGTGGGGCGGCCTGCAAGAGGTCTGCAGGAAGCCGCGGCATCACCGCTTCGAAATCTACTACCCCTCGGGCACGCTTCCAAAGCGACTGGAATTGCCCTACTACTCACGGCCTACGCTAGCGTCAAAGATGCTGATATCCGAATCCGACGCAGGTCTTGGCAAGGCGGCAAAACGAACAAAAGCAAAGCCAAGAGGTGGTTCAGCAGATCCATTCGCCCCAATTACGTTCACCGGATATACCAGCTTGGACACAACATGGCCGCTGAGCGGCACCGAAATCGTTCAGTACTACGAAGAGTTGTTCGAGCGAACCGACTTCATTGCGATCGACGTGGCTACCGGATTCTCCAGCGCTCGTTGGTGGCAAGCTGACTCGGTGAAGCAACTCGGATTCTCAATGCTCAAAGCGGGGGCCCAACAAGGCAGCGAAAGAGTTTCAGATCGCATGGCTTTGTTGCAACTGTCGTCACGCGTGATGGCGGCGGTACTCGGCAATGAGAAGGCACGCATCGGGAACTAGGCGGACGACGCCCAAATGGTCCTCAAGAAAAGAATCCCGCTGATCGGGAATGAGTAGGACCTCTGCTCCAGAACTGCCCTTACTTGGCGGGCACCGCCTCGCCACCCGTCACCACATCGACCGTCTTCTCCACCACCTTGCCGCCCACCTTGACCCCGGTGGTGACGACGGTGGAGGCCACCGAGACGGTGGTGCTCACCACCGTGCCGGCCACGCTGACGACGGCGCAGCCGCTGAGGGCGAGGCAGAGCGCGATCAGGGCGAGCGTGAGGCTTTTCATGGCGAACACTTGAATGACAAACGGGCGCCCATTATGGGCGCCCGTTCAGGCAAGCTGGCGCAGCTTTACAGCTTGCCGAGCTTGAGGCTGGTGGCCTCGGCGGTCAGGTAACCGACGGCGGCGCCGAAGCGGTCCTTGTAGTTGGCGCGCACCAGCGGGTCCAGCGTGGCCTGCACCTTGGCGTGCAGGGTGGCGCTCCAGTCGCCGGGATGCTGGAAGTTGCTGGTGATATAGGTCCAGCCATTCAGATCGTCCACCACGCCCAGGCCGGTGGCCTCGGCGCCCGAGGGCATGGAGGCCAGGCGGCTCAGCGTCTTGGTGTCGACGTTGTAGGCCCACACGAAGTTGTTGACGTGGTAGCTGCTGTCCTCACCGATGAAGAGGGTGCGCAGCTTTTCCGAGAACTTGAGGTTGTCGGGCGCGCCGATCTTGTCGGGGTTGGCCAGATTGCCCAGTGCGTCGGCAGCGATGTCCTCGCCCACCAGCAGGGTCTTGGTCAGCGAGGGCACCCAGTCGCTCGCGATGGCGGCGCCGGCCGTATCCTTCTGGCCCGCGCTCAGGGTGTGGGCCAGCACGCCGCCGGCGTTGAGCGCCTTGTCCAGCGTGATGCCATAGGCCTCGTTCCAGGCGGCATTGCCCTTGACCATGGAGCTCTGCATGTTCTGCAGCGCCGAGTAGGCGATCTTGTCCTTGATGTTGACCGTCGTGCCTTCCATCTTGGTGAAGGCCATGGTGCCGCCCATCAGGGCCGCGTAGCGATGCGTCTCCAGGAAGGCGGCGGCCTTCTCCATGCCGGGCTTGAGCTTGACCCATTGCTGCTTGCCGCCCAGATAGATCTTGGTGAAGGAGGCATCCTTGGGGTCGGTGGTCGAGACCTCCATGATGTCGGTGGGCTTGAGCGTGTCGGCCAGCTTTTCGATCTCGGCGCTGGTGGCGGAGCCGAGCTTGATCCAGCTCAGCGGTGCACCGGCGGCGGCCGGGTCGAGGGAGAAGCCGGCGCCGAACTTGGCCACATAGAGGCTGCCGGCGGCGAGGTCCTTCTCCTTGTCGGCCACGAACATGAAGAAGCCGCCGTTGGTGGCGTCGTCGCCCATGAGGGCCGTGCGGTTGTCGGGCATCACCTGGATCAGCTCGTGCGAGATGCGGCCCAGGCAGTAGTGCTTCTTGATCGTGCCGGTGCCGTCGGGATTGACGCTGACCTCGGGCAGGTGGCCGTAGTGGTAGGGGTTGGCCTTGCTCTCGTCGCCGAAGGTGTTCTTGCTGAAGGCCTTGAACATCGTGTTGCCGGCGATCGTGAAGGCGTCGGGCTCGTACTCTTCGCTGGAGAGATGGGTGCCCCAGGGCGAGAGGCTGGAGCCGCAGGTGATCCACAGGCCATGGGCCGAGGAGGTGTCGACGTTGTGGTACTTCACCAGGCTCAGCTTGCCGGTGGCCTGGTCCTGGTCCAGCGTCAGCACGGCGATGGGCGAGGGCAGCTTGCCATACATATCGGTCTTGCCGTCCTGCGCCCAGGTGGTGTATTCGAACTGCACCACGGCGAACACCGGCTTGCCCTTGATGCCCGTCACCGAGGCGTTAGGCAGGCTCAAGAGCGAGGTGCCGTCGGGCGAGTCGGAGAAGAACTGGCGTTCCTTGCCGGCCACCGTGGTGTCGATGATGGGCTTGTTGTTGATGTCGAAGTAGGCGCCGGCCTGCACGGTACCGCCCTTGCCGTCCGGCACCAGGTCGCCGGTCAGGAAGAAGGCCTGGTAGGCCAGCTTGAAGCTCTGCTTGCTGCCGTCGCTGAGGGTCACGTCCAGGCTGGAGGCGACCAGGGTCTTGGCCATGTCGGCCGGGACCGCCAGGCTGGGGGCGGCCATGGCGGCGAAGCTGGCCGAGCTGAAGATCACCGGCGCGGGCGTGGGCACCGGCGCGTCGTCATCGCCACCACCGCAGGCGCTCAGGCTGGCGGCAGCAAGGCCGCCCAGGGGCAGCATCAGCGGAGTGCCCAGGAACTTCAGGGCCTGGCGGCGGGTGGGATGGGTAGGCTTGGACATGGTCTGGCTTCCGGTTCTAAGGTCGTCAACTGAACGCCGGAGCACAGGGCCCCGGCCGCGGCGCGACTGTAGGAACTCGGTGTGTCAGGACGATGAATGCGCCCGCCAAGAAAAACGGCCCCGGGGTTGCCGGGGCCGTCGGAGGTGGGAAGCAGCGCGAGGCGCAGGGGGAGGCTCAGCGCTTCTCGCTGAGCAGATCGCGCGGTGCGCCGAACATGAAGCAGTCGACGAAGGTGAAGTACAGCGAGCTGTAGAACATGGTCGAGAGCATCAGGCCGGCCGGCAGCATCAGCATCGGCAGCAGCTTGCCCAGGCCCAGCAGCGACAGCACCAGCGTCAGCAGCGAGCTGAAGCCCAGCGCCAGGCCGCCCCAGCAGGCCGCGCTGAGCGCGAACGCGGTCTTGTTGCGCCACACGCCCAGGGTGCTGGAGAACAGCGCCTGCAGCGCGCCCTGGCCGCCCCAGTGCACCAGGGCCGGTGCGTGCCAGAAGGGAATCGAGAGCAGGGTGGCCAGACCCAGGCGCGTCACCGCGCCCCACAGCAGGCGCGGCTCGGCCAGTGCTGCCTCCAGCGCGGCCTCGTCCACATCGCCGCCCTTGCCCAGCAGCTCCTGCAGGGCGGCAAAGCTGCCGCCGTCGACCCAGTCGCTGAAGAACATGATGGCCACGGTGGCCAGCGCATAGGCGGCGCCCAGCGTGAGCTGGGTGCGGCGGCGTTCCGGCGTCAGCTGCAGCGGCGCGACGAACACCGCCACGGTAGGGGTCTGCGCCTGCAGCACCTGGTGGGTGGCCAGCATGAAGCCCAGCGACACCAGCGGCAGCGTGGCCAGCAGCAGCAGCGGGCCCAGCGCCGGGACCAGCATCAGCGCAAAGCCCACGAACATGAAGATGCCGAACAGGCCGGTGAGCGCCAGCGGCTTGCGCTGGAACACCTTCAGGCCATGCCGCACCCACAGCGCGCCGTTGCGCGCCGGCACGGTTTGCAGATGCAGGATCATCGAAGACGAAGAAGCACTCAAGGTTATCAATCCTTCAAGGCGTGCCAGGGCTCGGCAATGCGCGCGCGCAGTACCCGTTCGAAATGCGTCGGGTCATGGGGCTTGAGCAGGGAGGCGTTGCGCGGCAGGTGGAAGTCCCACAGGCGCGAGATCCAGAAGCGCAGCGCCGCGGCACGCAGCATGCCCGGCAACAGGCGGTGCTCGGCGCCGCTCAGCGGCCGCACGCTCTCGTAGGCGTTCACGAAGGCCTGGGCGCGCTGCTCGTCGAGGCGGCCGCTGGCCAGATCGATGCACCAGTCGTTGATGCAGACCGAGAGGTCGAACAGGAAGCTGTCGACGCCGGCGAAGTAGAAATCGAAGAAGCCGCTCAGGCGCTCGCGGCCGGGCAGGCCGTCGAACATGACGTTGTCGCGGAACAGGTCGGCATGGATGGGGCCGCGCGGCAGCTCGGCAACTTCGGCGGAGGCGGCCAGTGCGTTCTGGAAGCTCAGCTCGGCGCCTATCAGCTCGGCTTGGGGTGCGTCCAGATAGGGCAGCACCACCGGCACCGTCTCGCGCCACCAGGCCAGGCCGCGCAGATTGGCCTGCTGCAGCGGGAAGTCCTGACCCGCCAGATGCATGCGCGCCAGACCCGCGCCCACCTGCTCGCAATGGAACAGGTCGGGCGCCAGCTGGTGGCCGCCGCGCAGGCGGTTCACCACCGCGGCCGGCTTGCCCTGGATGCTGTGCAGGATCTCGCCCGTGGCGTCGGCCTGCGGGTCGGGCACGGCCACGCCCTTGCGCGCCAGATGCTGCATCAGGCGCAGATAGAAGGGCAGTTGCTCGAAGGACAGGCGCTCGAACACCGTCAGCACATAGTCGCCGCGCTCGCTGCTGACGAAGTAGTTGGTGTTCTCGATGCCGGCGGTGATGCCGCGCAGCGAGCTGAGGGTGCCCAGGTCCAGACGGCTCAGCAGGGCTTGCGCCTCGGCCTGCGTGACTTCGGTGAATACAGCCATGAAGGAGAAAGAAATAGGTGTGAGCCGCGCGGCGCGCGGGGGCTCAGAAATCCAGCAGGCGCCAGACGCGCTGCCCGGCGGCGCCGCGCGTCGAGCCCGGGCCTTGCGACAGATCGCGGCTGCCATCGCCCATCAGGATCTCGTAGGCGGGGGCCTTGCTGCCCTTGTTGTGCACCGTCACCTGGCGGGTCTGGCCGCGCTCGCGCAGCTCTTCCACGCGCACCGCGTCGTCTTCGATCACGCTGCGTTCGACCTTGGCATCCGGGGCCGGCTCGGCATGCGGCGCGGTGGCGCATTGCGCCAGCAGCAGGCCCAGCATCAGCACGCGACAAGCCTGGTGGGCTCCGCTGCGCCGACCCAGGCTGTGGGAGGGACGGTCGGCAGTCTCGTGCAAAGGGGCGATGCTCATGCCGCGATTCTAGAGCCTGCGTGACAATGCCTCCCATGAGCGACAAACCCATCCTGCTGCTGGTCGACGGTTCCAGCTTCCTCTACCGTGCCTACCACGCCCTGCCCGATCTGCGCGGCCCCGAGGGCCAGCCCACCGGGGCGGTGCACGGCCTGGTGGCGATGATGAAGAAACTGCGCGAGGATGTGGGCGCCGAGCACGCGGCCTGCGTCTTCGATGCCAAGGGCCCGACCTTCCGCGACGAGTGGTACCCCGAGTACAAGGCCCAGCGCGCCCCCATGCCCGATGCGCTGCGCGAGCAGATCGCGCCGATCCACGAGGTGGTGAAGCTGCTGGGCTGGCCGGTGCTGGAAGTGCCCGGCATCGAGGCCGACGATGCCATCGGCACGCTCGCCAGGCTGGGTGCCGAGAGCGGCCACCGCGTGGTGATCGCCACCGGCGACAAGGATCTGGCGCAGTTGGTGAATCCCGACGTCAGCCTCGTCAACACCATGAGCAAGCCGCCCGAGCGCCTCGACGAGGCCGGCGTGCTGGCCAAGTTCGGCGTGGCGCCGGACCGCATCATCGATTACCTCAGCCTGATGGGCGACACCGTGGACAACGTACCCGGCGTGGAGAAGGTGGGCCCCAAGACCGCCGCCAAGTGGATTGCCGAATACGGCTCGCTGGACCGCATAATCGCCAGCGCCGACCAGATCAAGGGCGTGGCTGGCGAGAACCTGCGCAAGGCCCTGGACTGGCTGCCGATGGGCCGCAAGCTCGTCACCGTGGTGCTGGACTGCGATCTGAGCGGCCATGTGCCCGGCTGGCCGGCGCTGGACGCGCTGGCGCTGAAGGCGGTGGACCAGGCCGCGCTGCAGGATTTTTACAAGCGCTACGGCTTCAAGACCTGGCTGCGCGAGTTGGAGGGTGGGGCGGCCGCTGCCGCCAAGCCCGCGCCGCTCGTTCAGAGCATGCAGGGCACGCAGGACATGTTTGCCGACGCGCCGCCGGCGGCTGCCGTCGACAAGCGCTACGACACGGTGCTGAACTGGGAACAGTTCGACGCCTGGCTGGCCCGCTTGAACGCCGCCGCGCTCACCGCGCTCGATACCGAGACCGACAGCCTGGACGGCATGCAGGCGCACATCGTCGGCCTGTCCTTCAGCGTCAAGCCCGGCGAGGCCTGCTACATCCCCTTGCGCCATGCCGGGCCGGACGCGCCCGCGCAGCTGCCGCTGGACGAGGTGCTGGCGCGGCTGAAGCCCTGGTTCGAGGATGCCGGCAAGAAGAAGCTGGGCCAGAACATCAAGTACGACACCCATGTGCTGGCCAACCACGGCATCGCGGTGGCCGGCTATGCGCACGACACCATGCTGCAGAGCTATGTGCTGGAGGCGCACAAGACCCATGGCCTGGGCGCCCTGGGCGAGCGCTATCTGGGCCGCGCCGGCCTGAGCTACGAGGACCTGTGCGGCAAGGGCGTGCACCAGATCCCGTTTGCCCAGGTGGACGTGGCCAAGGCCGCCGAATACAGCAGCGAAGACTCGGACATGTGCTTGCAGGTGCACGAGCTGCTGGCGCCGAAGCTGCAGGCCGAGGCCGGGCTGAGCTATGTCTACGAGCAGATCGAGATGCCCGTCTCGGCCCTGCTGGCGCGCATCGAGCGCAACGGCGTGCTGATCGACGCCGCGCGCCTGCAGGCGCAAAGCCATGAGCTGGCGCAGCGCCTGGTGCTGATCGAGCAGGAGGCCTACACGATCGCCGGCCAGCCCTTCAATATGGGCAGCCCCAAGCAGATCGGCGAGATCCTCTTCACCAAGCTGGGCCTGCCCGTGGTGAAGAAGACCGCCACCGGCGCGCCCTCCACCGACGAGGAGGTACTGGACAAGCTGGCGGCCGACTACCCGCTGCCGGCCAAGATCCTCGAGTACCGGGGCCTGGCCAAGCTCAAGAGCACCTATACCGACAAGCTGCCGCTGATGGTCAACGCCCAGACCGGCCGCGTGCACACCAACTATGCGCAGGCGGTGGCGGTGACGGGCCGGCTCTCCAGCAACGACCCGAATCTGCAGAACATCCCCATCCGCACCGCCGAGGGCCGGCGCGTGCGCGAGGCCTTTGTGGCGCCGGCCGGGCATCACATCGTCAGCGCCGACTATTCGCAGATCGAGCTGCGCATCATGGCCCATATCAGCGAGGACCCGGGCCTGCTGCGCGCCTTCGGCGAGGGCATGGACGTGCACCGCGCCACCGCCAGCGAGGTGTTCGGCACCCCGGTGAATGAGGTCACGACCGAGCAGCGCCGCTATGCCAAGACCATCAACTTCGGCCTCATCTACGGCATGGGCGCCTTCGGCCTGGCGCAATCGCTGGGCATCGAGCAGAAGGCCGCCAAGGACTATATCGACCGCTACTTCACCCGCTTTGCCGGCGTGAAGCGCTATATGGACGACACCAAGGCGCGCGCCGCCGAGCTCGGTTATGTGGAGACCCTGTTCGGCCGCCGCATCTATCTGCCCGAGATCAAGGGGGGCAATGGGCCGCGCAAGGCCGGTGCCGAGCGCCAGTCGATCAACGCGCCCATGCAGGGTACGGCGGCCGACCTCATCAAGCTCGCCATGATCGCGGTGCAGGCGGCGCTGGACCAACAGGGCAAGCAGACCCGCATCGTCATGCAGGTGCACGACGAGCTGGTGTTCGAGGTGCCCGATGCCGAGCTGGACTGGGTGAAGGCCCAGGTGCCGGCGCTGATGGCCGGCGTGGCCCGGCTCAAGGTGCCGCTGCTGGCCGAGGTGGGCGTGGGCAGCAACTGGGACGAGGCGCACTGACCCGTCAGTTAGCATCCGCCCTCTATGAACTGGCCTTATGAACTGCAAGTCGGCTGGCGCTACACCCGCGCCGGCCGCGGCGGGCGGCGCAACCGCTTCATCTCCTTCATCTCCGGCGTCTCGGTGCTGGGCATCGCCCTGGGCGTGGCGGCGCTGATCATCGTGCTCTCGGTGATGAACGGCTTCCAGAAGGAGGTGCGCGACCGCATGCTGTCGGTGATCTCGCATGTGGAGCTGCTCTCCTACCAGGGCGAAGGCCTGGCCGACTGGCAGGCCACCGCGGCGAAGGCGCGCGAGAACCCTGCCGTGGTGGCGGCGGCGCCCTTTGTGGCCTCGCAGGTGCTGATCGCGCGTGGCGAGGACATGCGCGGCGCCATCGTGCGCGGCATCTCGCCGGCCGAGGAGGCCGGCGTCACCCCACTGGCGGCGCAGCTCAAGGATGGCGCGCTGGCGCGCCTGAAGCCCGGCGCCTGGGGCATCGTGCTGGGCATCGAGCTGGCGCGCCAGCTGGGCGTGGCCGAGGGCGACAAGATCACCGTGGTGGCGCCCAGCGGCGATGTCTCGCCGGTGGGCGTGACGCCGCGGCTGAAGACCTTCACCCTGGTCGGCGTTTTCAACGCCGGCCACTACGAGTACGACAGCGGCATGGCGTTGATCCATGTGGCCGATGCCGCCAAGTTCTTCAAGGTGGCCGGGCCCACCGGCGTGCAGCTGAAGCTGCGCGATGTGCACGAGGCCCGCCAGGTGGCCGACCAGCTCGCGCGCAGCATGGGCCCCGAGATCCGCGTGCGCGACTGGACCCGCACCAATGCCAACTGGTACGACGCGGTGCAGGTCGAGAAGCGCATGATGGGCATCATCCTGACTCTGATCGTCGCGGTGGCGGCCTTCAACCTGGTCTCCACCCTGGTGATGACGGTCACCGACAAGCAGGCCGACATCGCCATCCTGCGCACCCTGGGTGCCAGCCCGCGCTCCATCATGAGCATCTTCATGGTGCAGGGTGCGGCCTCGGGCGTGATCGGCACGCTCTCGGGCGTGGGCCTGGGTCTGCTGGTGGCCTTCAATCTGGACGTGATCGTGCCGGCCATCGAGCGCCTGCTCAACACCCAGTTCCTGCCCGGCAGCATCTACATGATCACCCGCATGCCCAGCGATCCGCAGTCGGGCGATATCGTGCCCATCGCCATCACCTCCCTGATCCTGGCCTTCCTGGCCACGCTCTACCCCAGCTGGCGTGCCAGCCGCGTGCAACCCGCGGAGGCGCTGCGTTATGAATGAGCCGAGCATCGTGCTGCAGGGGCTGGGGCTGGGGAAGCGCTTCAGCGAGGGCGGCCTGAACGTGCAGGTGCTGGCGGGCGTGGACCTGACGGTGCGGCGTGGCCAGACCCTGGCCATCGTCGGCGCCTCGGGTTCGGGCAAGAGCACCTTGCTGCACCTGCTGGGTGGGCTGGACCAGCCCAGCGCCGGCCGCGTCAGCCTGATGGGGCAGGACCTGGCGGGCCTGAGCGAGACCGCGCGCGGCGAGTGGCGCAACCAGCATCTGGGCTTTGTCTACCAGTTCCACCACCTGCTGCCCGAGTTCAGCGCGGTGGACAACGTCGCCATGCCGCTGCGCATCCGCCGCATGCCGCTGGGCCAGGCGCGCGAGGTGGCCGCGGCGATGCTGGCGCGCGTCGGCCTGGGCGCACGCGTGGCGCACCGGCCCGGCGAACTCTCGGGCGGCGAACGCCAGCGCGTGGCGATCGCGCGCGCCCTGGTCACCAAGCCGGCCTGCGTGCTGGCCGACGAGCCAACCGGCAATCTGGACCGCGGCACCGCGCAGGCGGTGTTCGAGCTGATGCTGGCGATGGCGCGCGAGCAGGGCACCGCCTTTGTGATGGTGACCCACGACCAGGGCCTGGCGGCCCAATGTGAAACCCGTTTGAACCTGGCCGGCGGGCTTGCTACCGCGGCGCTGCAGTAGCATCCGCGCATGACCACCCGCTTCATCCTCAAGCTCAGCTGCCCCGACCAGCCCGGCATCGTGCACACCGTCACCGGCTTTCTGCTGGAGCAGGGCGGCAACATCCTCACCTCGGCCCAGCATGGCGACGCGGCGCACCAGCGCTTCTTCATGCGCATCGAGTTCGAATGCGCCCGCCCGGTGGAGGCCCAGGCGCTGCGCCAGGCCTTTGCAGGCCATGCCGAGCGCCTGCAGATGGACTGGGAGCTGGTGGCCAGCGCCGCCAAGACGCGCGTGCTGCTGCTGGTCTCCAAGCTGGGCCATTGCCTCAACGACCTGCTGTTCCGCGTGCAGACCAACCATCTGCCGATCGAGATCCCGGCCATCGTCTCCAACCACCGCGACTTCTACCAACTCGCGGCCTCGCACAACATCCCGTTCCACCACTTCCCGCTGCTCAACGCCAGCGAGGAGCAGAAGCAGGCCCAGGAGCGCAAGATCCGCGAGGTGATCGAGGAGAACCGCATCGACCTGGTGGTGCTGGCGCGCTATATGCAGATCCTCTCGCCCGCGCTGTGCGAGTACCTCTCGGGCCGGGCCATCAACATCCACCACAGCTTCCTGCCCAGCTTCAAGGGCGCCAAGCCCTATCACCAGGCGCATGAGCGCGGCGTCAAGCTGATCGGCGCCACCGCCCATTACGTCACCTCGCACCTGGACGAGGGCCCCATCATCGAGCAGGAGGTGGCGCGCATCGACCACAGCATGCCGCCCGAGCAATTGGTGGCGATCGGCCGCGACGTGGAATGCGTGACCCTGGCCCGCGCGATCCAATGGCATGCCGAGCACCGCGTGCTGATGAATGGCAATCGCACGGTGGTGTTCCGCTAGTGTGGATCGACAGCCACTGCCATCTGGACGCGCCGGAGTTCGACGCGGATCGTGAGGCGGTGGTGGCGCGCGCAAGGGCGGCGGGTGTGGCGCAGATCGTGATTCCGGCCGTAGCGGCCGCGAACTTCGAGAGCGTGCGCGACCTTGCCCACCAGCACGACTATGTCTACGCGCTGGGCATCCATCCCCTGTATGTGATGCGGGCCGGCGAGCAAGACCTGACCCTGTTGGCCGAGGCGCTGGAGCAGCATCATGGCGACCCTCGCCTGGTGGCGGTGGGCGAGATCGGGCTGGACTTCTTTGTGCCCGGCATCGACGTCCAGCGCCAGCAGCATTTCTATCTGGAGCAGTTGAAGCTGGCGCGGCGCTTCGAGCTGCCGGTCATTCTGCATGTGCGGCGCAGCGCCGATCAGCTGTTGGCCGGCCTGCGGCGCGTTGGCGTGCGCGGCGGCATTGCCCATGCGTTCAACGGCAGCGCCCAGCAGGCGGCGGCCTTTGTCGAACTGGGCTTCAAGCTGGGCTTTGGCGGCACGCTGACCTTTGATCGCTCCCTGCAGATCCGCCGCTTGGCGGCCGAGCTGTCCGAGCAGGCCCTGGTGCTGGAAACCGATGCACCGGACATCCCGCCGCATTGGCTCTACAAGACGATCGAGCAACGCGCCGCCGGCGAGCGCGCACGCAACGAGCCGGCCGAGCTGCCGCGCATTGCGCAGAGCCTGGCGGCGCTGCGCGGCTGGACGCCGGCGCAGACGGCGGCCATCACCAGCGCGAATGTGCGCGCGGCGCTGCCGCGTCTGACTTAGCGATTCCGCGGCGTGATCGGCGTCTCCGGCACCGGATAGCCGGCCGCGCCAAAGGTCGCCACCACCGCCTTGTGGGTGTCGAAGTAGACCTGCCAGTAGTGGTCGGTGTGGGCATAGGGCCGCACGCACAGCAGCGGGCCCTCGGGGGTGAAGCTCATGATCTCGATGTCGGGGGCCGGCGTGGCCTTGACGTTCGGGATCGCGGCCACGGCGCTGCGCAGGCGCGCGATCGCATCCAGCGGGTCCACCGAGTTGGCCACCTTGGCCACGCAATCGACGCGGCGATGCGGCAGGGTGGAGAAGTTCTGGATCGTGTCCGAGAAGATCTTGTTGTTGCCGACGATGGTCTGCACATTGTCCGGCGTGGTCACGGTGGTGCCGAACAGGCCGATCTCGGTGACGGTGCCGACCACGCCGCCCACCTGCACGAAGTCGCCCACCTTGAAGGGGCGCAGCACCTGCATGAAGACGCCGGCGGCGAAATGGGTCAGCAGGCCGCCCCAGGCGGTGCCGATCGCCAGGCCCGCGCCGGCCAGCAGGGCGGCAAACGAGGTGGTCTGGATGCCGAAGATGTCCAGGATCGCCAGCACCAGCACGATGTTCAGGAGCACCGTGAGGATGGAGCGCAGATAGGTGGAGAGCGTGGAGTCGATGCGCTTGCCGCGCTCGAGCGCGGCGGTGAAGACGCGCACCAGCAGATTGATGAGCCAGCGGCCCACCACCCAGGCGGCCAGGGCCGCCAGGATCTTGAGCCCGAAGTCGGCCCCCTGGGTGCTGAGAAAATGCCAGATGGCTTCGGTATTTGCGGCGGTATTCATTTGCAGAAAACTCCCTTGGAAAGAAATGAGACGCTGGCTCCGATTGCACGGGCAGGCGAGGGCCCGCGTCTAGTGGGTCTGGCCCCTATCTGGACGCCGTCGGCGCGCCTGCTGGTGCTGGGCAGCTTCCCCAGTGTCGCCTCGCTGCAGGCGCAGCAGTATTACGGCCACCCGCGCAACCAGTTCTGGCGCATCCTGGGCGAGCTCTGGGGTCAGGACTTGCCGGCCATGCCCTATGCCCAGCGCGTGGCGGCGGCGCAGCGCCACGGCCTGGCGATCTGGGACGTCTACGCCAGCTGCGAGCGCGAGGGCAGCCTGGATGCGGCGATCCGCGCGGCAGCGGCCAACGATCTGGCGGCCCTGGTTTCCCTGCTGCCGGATCTGCAGGCCATCGCCCACAATGGGGGTGAATCGGCGCGCAGCCTGCGCGTCACCGCGGCACTCGGCCTGCCGGTCTACCGCTTGCCCTCCACCAGCCCGGCGAATGCCAGCTGGTCCTTCGAACGCAAGCTGGCAGCTTGGGCGCAGGTGTTCGTACGACATGGATTGAAATGAGCAGCAAGAACAACACGAAGAAGTCCAAGCCCGGCATGCCCGCATGGGCGCCCGCCACCCTGTCGGAGTTCGACGGCGTGCGCTTTCTGCACCTGGACAGCATCTGGGTGCAGGGCGCCATGCGCATCCGCAAGCCCCAGGCGCTGGAGCTGGAATACGTGCAGCGCATGATGGCCTGGATGCTGTGGCGCGACAGCGCCGAGTTGCGCCAGGGCCATGCGGTGCAGCTGGGCCTGGGCGCCGCCGCGATCACGCGCTTCTGCCATAAGGTGCTGCGCATGCGCACCAGCGCGGTGGAGATCAACCCGACGGTGATCTCGGCCTGCCGCGCCTGGTTCCACCTGCCCGAGGACGACGCGCGCCTGACCGTCTACAACGAGGACGCGGCGCGCTGGGTGACCGAGCCCGAGCGCCTGCAGACCGTGCAGGTGCTGAATGTGGACCTCTACGACCACGACGCCGCCTCGCCGGTGCTGGACGACGAGGCCTTTTACGCGCATTGCCGCGGCCTGCTGGCCGACGGCGGGCTGATGACGGTGAACCTGTTCGGCCGCGATGCCAGCTTTGCGCGCAGCGCGGCGCGCATTGCCAAGGTGTTCGGCAGCAACCAGGTTTGGAGCCTGGCGCCCACCAAGGAGGGCAATACCATCGTGGTGGCGGCGCGCGGCGTGCAGGTGCCGGAGCGCGAGGAACTCGAGCGCCGAGCGGCTACCATCGAGTCGCAGTACGACTTGCCGGCGCGCAAATGGCTGCGCCTGGTGAGGCCGCTGCCCCTGTCCATCATCAACCAGCTCGTGGCCGAGCCCCAGACATGAACAGCAGCAAGCACAGCAGCAGCAAGAGCGGCAGCGACGCGGTCCCGGCCGGCCCGGCCGCCACGGGCGCTGCGGCGGCCCCGCCGGCCGGGCGTCTGGAGTGGCGCAAGCTGCTGCACTGGTTGCGCGAGGATGGCGTGATCGACGAGGCCCAGGTGCTGCGCACCGAGCAGCGCTTCGCGGCGGGCGACAGCTCCCTGCATCCGCTGGTGCGCCTGGGCCACGCGGGGCTGACGCGGGTGGCCAATGGCAAGCCGCTGGATGTGGACGCCCTCTCCGAATGGCTGGCCGCGCACCTCAAGCTGCCCTATCTGCGCATCGACCCGCTCAAGGTGGATGTGGGCCGCATCGCCGATGTGATGTCGGTGGGCTATGCCGAGGCCAAGCGCTGCCTGCCGGTGATGGTGGGTCTGACGGACGTGACCGTCGCTACCTCCGAGCCCTTCGACACCGCCTGGGTGGCGCAGATCGAATCGCACACGCGCAAGAGCATCAAGCTGGTGATTGCCAGCCCGCTGGAGATCGCGCGCTACACCACCGAGTTCTTCACGCTGGCGCGCTCGGTGCGTGCCGCCACCAAGACCGGCGAGGTCACCCAGGTCTCCAGCTTCGAGCAGCTGGTGGAGCTGGGTCGTAGCAACAAGCAGCTGGATGCCAATGACCAGGGCGTGGTGCAGGTGGTGGACTGGCTGTGGCAATACGCCTTCGACCAGCGCGCCAGCGACATCCACCTCGAGCCGCGCCGCGAGATGGGCGTGATCCGCTTTCGCATCGACGGCGTGCTGCACACCGTCTACCAGCTGCCGCCCTCGGTGATGAGCGCGATGACCTCGCGCATCAAGCTGCTGGGCCGCATGGACGTGGTGGAACGCCGCCGCCCGCTGGACGGCCGCATCAAGACACGCAACCCCGCCGGCGACGAAGTGGAAATGCGGCTCTCGACCCTGCCCACCGCCTTCGGCGAGAAGATGGTGATGCGCATCTTCGACCCCGATACCGCCGTCAAGGACCTCGACCAGCTCGGCTTCACCGCCCACGACGCGGAGCGTTGGAACCGCCTCACCGCCCAGCCCCACGGCATCATCCTGGTGACCGGCCCGACCGGCAGCGGCAAGACCAGCACCCTGTACTCGACGCTCAAGCGACTGGCCACCGAGGAGGTGAATGTCTGCACCGTGGAAGACCCGATCGAGATGATCGAACCGGCCTTCAACCAGACCCAGGTGCAGAACGCGCTGGACTTCGGCTTTGCCGAGGGCCTGCGCGCGTTGATGCGGCAGGACCCAGACATCATCATGGTGGGCGAGATCCGCGATCTGGAGACGGCCGAGATGGCGATCCAGGCCTCGCTGACCGGCCATCTGGTGTTCAGCACCCTGCACACCAACGATGCCGTCTCGGCCATCACCCGCCTCACCGACCTGGGCGTGCCCAGCTACCTGATCAATGCCACCGTGATCGGCGTGCTGGCGCAGCGCCTGGTGCGTACCCTGTGCGTGCATTGCAAGAAGCCCGATCCGGCAGTGACGCGCGACAGCCTCAACGACATGCTCAAGCATTGGCGCATGAATGGCGGCGTCAAGCCCTACCAGCCGGTGGGCTGCCTGGAATGCCGCAACACCGGCTTCCGCGGCCGCGCCGGCCTGTACGAGCTGCTGACCCTCAGCGAGGGGGTGAAAGCGCACCTGCATCCGGTCACCGACACCTCGGCGATGCGCCGCGTGGCGGTGCAGGAGGGCCTGCGCCCGCTGCGCCTGGCCGGCGCGATGAAGGTGGCCGAGGGCATGACCACGCTGGACGAGGTGCTGCGCAGCACCCCGCAATGGGAGGGCTGAAGCCGAACGGCGGGGGCTGTTTCTCCTTACGTGGAAACCACACAGGGCGGGGCACCCCCGCTGCCTAGAATCGCGCGTCAGAGATATCGACGCGAGGATTCGCTATGAAGATCAAGAGCCAGAGAGACTTCTGGTCGGGGCTGATGTTCGTGCTGGTGGGCATCGCCTTCGCCTGGGGGTCCACCGAATACAGCTTTGGCTCCTCGGCCCGGCCCGGTCCGGGCTATTTCCCCTTCGGGCTTGGCGTCATGCTGGCCCTGCTCGGGGCTGCCGTGCTGTTCAAGGCATTGACCATCGAATCCAGCGGTGGTGATCCCATCGGCAGCGTCGCCTGGAAGCCACTGTTGGTCATTGTGGCCGCGGTGGCCTTGTTCGGTTTCGCGCTGCCGCGGCTGGGCATGGCCCTGACGCTGCCCTTGCTGATCGTGCTCGCCTCGCTGGCGGGCGACGAGTTCCATTGGGGCGAGGCGCTGCTCAATGCGGCGCTGCTGACACTCGGCAGTTGGGTGATCTTTATCTGGGGGCTGAAGCTGGTGATTCCAGTCTGGCCCACCTTCCTGGCAGGCTGAGGAGCGACGCATGGACCTGCTTACCAATCTCGCGCTCGGTTTCCAGACCGCGCTGACCGTTCAGAATCTCTTGTACTGCCTGGGCGGTGCGCTGCTCGGCACCCTGATCGGCGTGCTGCCCGGCCTGGGGCCGGTGGCCACCATCGCGATGCTGCTGCCCTCGATCTACGCGCTGGATGCGACGCCCGCGCTGATCATGCTGGCTGGCATCTATTACGGCGCGCAGTACGGCGGCTCCACCACCGCCATCCTGATCAATGTGCCGGGCGAGTCGAGCTCGGTGGTGACCGCGATCGACGGCTACCAGATGGCGCGCCAGGGGCGTGCCGGTGCGGCGCTGGCGGCGGCCGGCCTGGGCTCCTTCTTCGCCGGTTGCGTGGGCACGGTGATCATCGCGGCCTTCGCGCCGCCGCTCACCGAACTGGCCTTCAAGTTCGGGCCGGCCGAGTATTTCTCGCTGATGGTGCTGGGCCTGATCGGTGCCGTGGTGCTGGCCTCGGGTTCGCTGCTCAAGGCGATCGCGATGATCGTGCTGGGCCTGCTGATCGGACAGATCAATACCGATGTGATCTCGGGTACGCCGCGCTTTTCTTTCGACATTCCCGAGCTGACCGACGGCCTGGGCTTCGTGGTGATCGCGATGGGCGTGTTCGGCTTTGGCGAGATCATCGCCAATCTGGGGCGGCCCGCCGAGCATCGCGAGGTGTTCACCAAGGATGTGAAGGGCCTGTGGCCGACCAGGCAGGACTTTCACGATGCCTGGCCCTCGGTGGTACGTGGCACGGCCCTGGGCTCGGTGCTGGGCGTGTTGCCCGGTGGCGGCGCCCTGCTGGCATCGTTTGCTGCCTACACCATGGAGAAGAAGCTCGCCAAGGATGCCAGCAAATTCGGTCGCGGCGCCATCCAGGGGGTGGCCGGTCCGGAGAGCGCCAACAATGCCGGCGCACAGACCAGCTTCATCCCGATGCTGACCCTGGGTATTCCGCCCAACGCGGTGATGGCGCTGATGGTGGGCGCGATGACCATCAAGGGCATCCAGCCCGGCCCGCAGGTGATGACCAGCAACCCCGAGCTGTTCTGGGGCCTGATCGCCTCGATGTGGGTGGGCAATCTGATGCTGGTGGTGCTGAACCTGCCGCTGATCGGCATCTGGATCAAGCTGCTCACGGTGCCCTACCGTTTTCTGTTCCCGGCCATCGTGACCTTTTGCTGCATCGGCAGCTACTCGCTCAACAACAACAATTTCGACGTCTACATGACGGCCGCCTTTGCGGTGGTGGGCTATGTGTTCTACAAGCTCAGCTGCGAACCGGCTCCGCTGTTGCTGGGCTTCATCCTCGGCCCGATGATGGAAGAGAACCTGCGCCGCGCCCTGCTACTGTCGCGCGGCGATTGGGCGACCTTCTTCTCCCGGCCCTTGTCCGCGGGCCTGCTGGTCGCGGCGGCACTGATGGTGGTGGTGGTGATGCTGCCCTCGATCAAGAGCAAGCGCGAGGAAGCCTTCCACGAGGAAGACTGACGGCCCGACCCTCGCGCGTCGGCCCGCCCCGGCGCGCGGGTTTCCTCGGGCATACAGGCCGGCGAAGCCTAGTTAAAACTACGGCCACAACTAGGTGGAGACAGTGCCTCGATGCAGGTCTTGCAAGTGCTGGTCGGCGGCGTGGCCCAGGGTTGCATTTACGGCCTGATCGCACTGGGCTTCGTGCTCATCTACAAGGCCACCGAGACGGTCAGCTTCGCGCAGGGCGATCTGATGATGCTGGGCGCCTTTCTGGGACTGGCCCTGCTGTCGGGCCTGGGCCTGCCCGCGTGGGCGGCGGTGCCGGCGGTGATTGCGGCGATGGCGCTGTTCGGGCTGGCGCTGGAGCGCCTGGTGATCAGCCCCATCCTGGGCCAGCCGGCGTTTTCCATCGTCATGCTGACGCTGGGCCTGGGCTATGTGGCGCGCGGCGCCATCACCATGATTCCCGGCATCGGCACCGAGACCCACGCGCTGGAGCTGCCCTACCGCGGTGAGCTGCTGCAGTTGGGCGGGCTGGTGCTGGCGGTGGAGCAACTGGTGATCATTGCCGTGACGGCGCTGCTGTGCGCCGGCCTCTACCTGCTGTTCAAGCGCAGCAAGGTGGGCATCGCGATGCAGGCCGCTTCGCAGAACCAGATCGCCGCCTACTACATGGGCATCCCGGTGCGCCGGCTCAACAGCCTGGTGTGGGGCCTGGCTTCGGCGGTGGCGGCGATCGCCGGCCTGCTGCTGGCGCCCATCACCTTTGTGCATGCCAATATGGGCCTGATCGGGCTGAAGGCCTTTCCGGCCGCGGTGGTGGGGGGCTTCGGCAGTCTGCCCGGTGCCATCGTCGGCGGCCTGGTGATCGGCGTGGTGGAGGCGCTGGCGGGTTTCTATCTGCCCGAGGGCTTCAAGGATGTGACGCCCTATGCGGTGGTGCTGCTGATGCTGATGGCCAGGCCCAACGGCCTGTTCGGCGACCAGCTGCGCAAAAAGGTCTAGGGGCCGGCAGCGATGCGCTTCATCTTCAAGACCAGCTACGACCAGGACATCGACCTGTTCAAACATGGTGGCCAGCGCTTCTGGTACGGCCTGCTCCTGCTGGCCCTGCTGGCGGCGCCCTGGGGCGTGGACGACTATTGGCTGGCCCAGCTCACCTTCATCCTGATCTACGGCATCGTCGGGCTGGGGCTGATGCTGCTGGCCGGCTTCACGGGCCTGTTCTCGATGGGGCACGCGGCCTTTCTGGGCGTGGGCGCCTACACGCAGGCGGTGCTGGCGGCGCAGGGCTGGCCCTTTCCGCTGTCGATCGCGATGGCGGCCCTGCTGTCCGCCGCGGTGGGGGCGGTGGTGGGCCTGCCGGCGCTGCGCGTGAAGGGCATCTACCTGGGCATCGCGACGCTGTCCTTCGGCTTCATCGTCGAGGAGGTGCTGGCGCGCTGGGAGAGCGTCACCGGCGGCAATGCCGGCAAGATGGTGGGGTCGCTACAGCTGCAGCTGGGTGACTGGCGCTGGGCCGCGGATACTGATGCGTCCTTCTACTTTGTGTGCCTGCTGCTGGCCGTGGCCTGCACCCTGGGGGTGCTGAACCTGCTGCGCTCGCCCACCGGGCGCGCCTTCGTGGCGATCCGCGATTCCGAGATCTCGGCGCAGAGCATGGGCATCCACCTGGCCTATTACAAGACGCTCTCGTTCGCGATCTCGGCGGCGCTGGCAGGGGTAGGTGGGGCGCTGTATGCGCACAAGATCCGCTTTCTCTCGCCCGACCAGTTCAACATCCTGCAGAGCATCGACCTGCTGCTGATGATCGTGATCGGCGGGGTGGGCTCGGTGCATGGCGCTTTTCTGGGCGCGATCTTCCTGATCACGATGCCGCAGCTGATCGCCTTGCTGAAGGACGGCCTGCCCGCCGCCATCGGCGAGGCACCAGGCCTGCAGGCGGCGGTGTACGGCCTGGTGCTGATCGGTTTCGTGCTGTTCGAGCCCCTGGGCCTGTACGGGCGCTGGCTGAAGGCGCGCACCTGGCTGCAGCTGTTCCCCTTCTACCGCCGCGGCCTGTTCAAGCGCCAGAAGGCCTTCCAGAAATCGGACCGGCTGAAATGAGCCTGGGCAGCGAACCCGACATCCTGCTCGCCGCGCACGCGCTGAGCCTGCGCTTTGGTGGCGTGCTGGCGGTCAACCAGGTCAGCTTCGAGCTGCGGCGCGGCGAGGTGTTCACACTGATCGGCCCGAATGGTGCCGGCAAGACCACGGTCTTCAACCTGATCAGCCGCATCTACCAGCCCAGCAGCGGCGAGATTCGCTACAAGGGTCAGGTCTTGACCCAGGTGGCGCCGCATCGGGTGGCGCGCCTGGGCATTGCGCGCACCTTCCAGAACATCGAGCTGTTCGAGCATGCCACCGTGCTGCAGAACCTCCTGATCGGGCGTCATGTGCACCACCGCCGCAGCCTCTGGCGCGAATGGCTGTTCACCGCGCGCGTGCGCGATGCCGAGCGGCAGACGCGCCGCAAGGTGGAGGAGGTGATCGACTTCCTGGACCTGCAGCATTACCGCGACACCCTGGTGGCGGGCCTGCCCTATGGGGTGCGCAAGGTGGTGGAGCTGGCGCGCGCGCTGGCCACCGAGCCCGAGCTGCTGCTTCTGGACGAGCCCTCCTCGGGCCTGAACGTGGAGGAGACCGGCGACATGGCGTTCTGGATCGAGGACATCCAGCGCGATCTGGGCATCACGGTGCTGATGGTGGAGCACGACATGAGCCTGGTCTCCAAGGTCTCGGACCGCGTGCTGGCGATGAACCAGGGCGAGGTGCTGGCGCTGGGCACGCCGGCCGAGGTGCAGGCGCACCCGGGGGTGGCCGAGGCCTATCTGGGCAGCGCCGACGATGCCAGCTCGCTGCGGAGGCCCCGACCATGACCGGCACGAGCGCCGCGCCCATCCTCACGCTTGCCAATGTGGAGAGCGCCTACGGCCCCATCAAGGCGATACGCGGCGTGAGCCTGCAGGTGCGCACGGGCGAGATCGCCACCGTGCTGGGGCCCAATGGGGCGGGCAAGAGCACGATTCTGAAGACCATCTCGGGCATCCTCGATCCGCGCAAGGGCAGCATCAGCTTCCTGGGCCGCGACATCACGGCGCAGGACCCGGCGGCCATCGTGCGCGCCGGCCTCAGCCATGTGCCCGAGGGCCGCGAGGTGTTTCCGCTGCTGAGCGTGCGCGACAACCTGCTGATGGGCGCCTACACGCGCAGCGACCGCGACGGCGTGGCGCGCGATCTGGAGGCGGTGTTCGGCTACTTCGCGATCCTGCGCGAGCGCATGGCGCAGCCGGCCGGACTGCTCTCGGGCGGCCAGCAGCAGATGCTGGCGATCTCGCGCGCGCTGATGGCCAGGCCGCAGCTGATCCTGCTGGACGAGCCCAGCCTGGGGCTCTCGCCCAAGCTCACCAAGGAGATCTTCGAGATCGTGGTGCGCATCAACCGCGAGCGCGGCACCACCGTGCTGCTGGTGGAACAGAACGCCAATATGGCGCTGAACGCGGCCGATTACGGCTATGTGCTGGAGAACGGCCGCATCGTGATGGAGGATGCTTGTGAACGCCTGCGCGAGAAGGACGACATCAAGGAGTTCTACCTCGGCATGAAGGAAAGCGGCGCGCGCGGCGAGCGGCGCTGGAAGAAGAAGAAAACCTGGCGCTAGGGGCGAGCGAGCATGAGCAATCTCTGGGACGCATTGCAGCCGGTGGATCGCCAAGCGGTGTCGGTGGCGGGCGAGACCCTGCCGCAGGTGTTCTGGCATGCCTGTGCCGAGCGTGGCGCGCAGGTGTTTCTGCGCGAGAAGAAGCTGGGCCTGTGGACGGCCTGGAGCTGGGCGCAGACCGGCGTGGCGGTGCGCGAGATCGCGATGGGGCTGGCGGCGCTGGGCTTCAAGCCGGGCGACTGCGCCTCCATCCTGGCCAACACGGTGCTGCCCTGGCTGCTGGCCGACCTGGGCATTCAGACGGCCGGTGGCGTCACCAACGGCATCTACCCCACCGATGCGGCCAGCCAGGTGCACTATCTGTGCGCCGACTCGTCGACCACGCTGCTGTTCGTGGAGGACGAGGAGCAACTCGACAAGGCCCTGGAGGTGCGCGCCGAGTTGCCGCTGCTGCGCCATATCATCGTCTTCGACATGGCCGGGCTGCAGCGCTTTGCCGACCCGATGGTGATGAGCCTGGCGGCGCTGCGCGAACTGGGGCGGGCCCACGATGCCGGGCATGCGCAACTCTTTGCCGAGCGCCTGGCCTCGCGCCATGGCGGCGATCTGGCCATCCTGGTCTACACCTCGGGCACCACCGGCAAACCCAAGGGCGCCATGCACGGCCATGCGGGCCTGGTCTACAGCATGCGCATGGCGGTGCGTGGCCTGCCGCAGGACGGGCGCGACGAGCGCATGTGCTTTCTGCCGCTGTGCCATATCGCCGAACGCATGGTGGGTGCCTATGCCTCGCTGTACGCCGGCGCGGTGCTGAACTTCGTGGAGAACCCGGCCACCGTGGCCGAGAACGTGCGCGAGATCGCACCCACCCTGTTCTTCGCGGTGCCGCGGGTGTGGGAGAAGCTCTACTCGGGCGTCGCGATCGCGATCAAGGAGGCCTCGCCGCTGCAGCAGGCCGTGTACGCCTGGGGTCTGAGCGTGGGCGCGCGCGTGGCCGAGCTGGTGCTGGCCGGGCGGGCCGTGCCGGCGGGCCTGCGGCTGAAGTTCCGGTTGGCGCGCCTGCTGGCCCTGGACAATGTGCGCAAGATGCTGGGCATCCATCGCTGCCGGGCCCTGCTGACCGGCGCGGCGCCGATCTCGCCGGAGCTGATTCGCTGGTATCTCTCGCTGGGCGTGCCGATGCTGGAGGGCTGGGCCCAGACCGAGTCCTGCGCGCTGGGCACCATCATGCGGCCCGACGCGATGCGGCCTGGCACCATCGGTGTGGCGGCCGATGGCGTGGAGGTCAGGCTGGATCCACACACCCAGGAGCTGCTGATGCGCGGCCCGAATGTCTTCTTGGGCTATCTGAACCAGCCCGAGAAGACCGCCGAAACGATAGACAAGGACGGCTGGCTGCATACCGGCGACGTGGGCACGGTGGATGCGCAGGGCTTCTTCCGCATCACCGACCGCATGAAGGACATCATCATCACCGCCGGCGGCAAGAACATCACGCCCAGCGAATGGGAGAACGAGCTGAAGTTCTCGCCCTACATCACCGACGCGGTGGTGATCGGTGACAAGCGCCCCTATCTCAGCGTGCTGATCATGATCGACCAGGAAAACGTCGAGAAGTTCGCCCAGGACCGCGACGTGCCCTTCTCCAACTATGCCAGCCTGACCCGCGCGCCAGCGGTGCGCGAGCTGGTGCAGGGCGAGGTCGACAAGGTCAACAAGCAGTTCGCCCGCGTGGAGCAGATCAAGCAGTTCCGCCTGCTCGAGACCCAGCTGGGCGCCGAGGACGATGAGCTGACGCCCACCATGAAGCTCAAGCGCGCCTTTGTGCAGCGCAAATACGCCGACTTGATCGAATCCATGTACCGCAGCTAGCCTTCTCTTCCTTCCTCACAGGCCAACCCAGGAGACACCACCATGAAGAAACGCCTGTTCCTCCTTGCCAGCCTCGCGCTGGCCGCCGGCATGGCTCAGTCGCAGACGCAGGGCGTCGGCAAGACCGAGATCACCGTGGGTTCGATCCAGGACTTGTCCGGGCCGCTGGCGGGCTACGGCAAGCAGGTGAGGGCGGGCATGCAGCTGCGCGTGGACGAGCTCAACGAGCAGGGTGGGGTGCATGGGCGCCGCATCGTGCTGAAGATCGAGGATTCCGGCTACGACCCCAAGAAGGCGGTGCTGGCGGCGCAGAAGCTCGTCAATCAGGACAAGATCTTCATCATGGCCGGCCATATCGGCACCGCGCAGAACCTGGCGGCCATGCCCGTCCAGTTCGAGCGCAACGTCATCAACTTCTGGCCGCTGACGGCGGCGCGCGAGATGTACGAGCCCTTCCACAAGCTCAAGTACTCGTTCGCTGTGCCCTATTACGAGCAGATACGTCTGATGGCGCCCAAGCTGGCCAGCGAGAAGGGCCTCAAACGCGTTTGCGCGATCTACCAGGACGACGACTTCGGCCTGGAGGTGCTGCGTGGCGCCGAGGCCGGCCTCAAGGGCGTGGGCATGGAGCTGGTCGAGAAAACCAGCTTCAAGCGCGGCGCCACCGAGTTCTCCTCGCAAGTGGCCAAGCTCAAGGCCGCGAATTGCGAGATGGTGGTGCTGGGCACCATCATCCGCGAGACCATTGGCAGCATTGCGGAGGCGCGCAAGACCGGCTTCAATCCGGTCTTCCTGGGTTCCAGTGCGGCTTATACCGACCTGATCCACAAGCTCGGCGGCAAGGCGATGGACGGCATGTATGCGGCCATGGCCACACAGCACCCCTATCTGGACGAGGCTTCGCAGCCGATCCGTTTCTGGGCCACCAAGTACAAGACCAAGTTTGGCGATGACCCGACGGTGTTCTCGGTCTACGGCTATCTGATCATCGATGGCTTCATCCGCGTGGCGCAGAAGGTGGGCCCGAATCTGTCGGTGGAGGGCTTTATCAAGGCCATGGACAGCATGACCTTCCCGCCCGACATCTTTGGCAGCGCCGAGGGCAGCTATACCGCCACCAAACGCCTAGGCAGCAACGCGGCACGCCTGTCGCAGATCCAGGATGGGCGCTGGAAGGTGGTGTCGGACTATGTGAAGTAAGCGGAGCGTATGGTGCGAGACAGGGGCGGCGCAGCCGCCCCTGTTAATTTCTTTGCGAAAGTCTTGCGCCGTCCAAAATTCCTGTGCTACAGTCTAAGGCTGCGCTGCTGCTGATGAATGCTTTGCAAAAAGCCGATCAAAAGCAGTGCGGGAAGCGAGACCTGATGGTCAAGGGTGCTTCGAACTGAATGCTCGATACGACGTTCAAAAATGTTCGAAAACGCTTGACGCGATTAACGAAATCAAGTCATAATCTCGTTTCTGTGCTGATCACTGATCGGCGCCAAGCAAGTCGAAAGACAGCTTGATGTTCTTTAAGAATTCACAGCCGATAAGCGTGGGCGTTTGAAGGTGAGTTTTGATGCTCGGTGACGAGTATCAAGTCTCTTAGACTTTAAACGCTCACGGA